>Ga0268256_1000010_pt1 | contig 963034 bp, 952 predicted proteins | sample AgamicAtAmrz_FD_200247 | JGI IMG/M metagenome (GOLD analysis project Ga0268256, IMG submission 200247) | Agave microbial communities from Guanajuato, Mexico - At.Am.rz (v2) (version 3) | ecosystem: Host-associated > Plants > Roots > Rhizosphere | place: Guanajato, Mexico | collected 2012-06-07 | reverse complement strand
GCTCAACGATAGCACAAATCCGCCCCCGAGCACCCGGGGCAAGTGGGTGCACCCAAACACAGTCGAACACTCCGAAAACAACCCGGCTTAACAAAGTCCCGGATGCGACCCTGGCCCGAAGCCGTGCAATCTGAAGCCATACAGGAAGCCGCTCGTTCCAGGCGTCCCTCCGGGGAGGACCCGACCGGATGGCTTGTGATGTTGGCGTGCCTCAAGCGGTTTCTGTACGCCAACGCCTGACGCAGCTTCTGTCTTAGCGGCCAATTCCACATTCGGGATTGCCATGGAACCGAAACTGGCGATGATACGCCATCCTCGAGACACAGAAGAAGAAGCCGTGAACGACGATCCGTTGCAAATCCTCAAGACCGTTTACGGCTATGACAGCTTCCGTGGGCGACAGGCGGAAATCATTCGGCATGTCACGTCCGGAAACAACGCCTTCGTGCTGATGCCGACGGGTGGCGGAAAGTCACTGTGTTACCAGATTCCGGTGCTCGCCCGCAAAGGCATGGGGCTGATCGTCTCGCCGCTGATCGCGTTGATGGTCGATCAGGTGGCGGCGCTTCGGCAGGCCGGCGTGCGGGCCGAGGCACTCAACTCCGACCTTTCGCCAGAAGAGCGGCGGGCGCTCTGGCAGGCCATGCGCTCCGGAAATGTCGATATTCTCTATGCTGCGCCGGAAACCCTTCTCAAACCGGAAGTTCTCGAGGCACTTCAATCCATTGATCTGTCGCTGATCGCTGTCGATGAGGCTCACTGCCTTTCGCAATGGGGGCACGACTTCCGTCCGCCCTATCGCCAACTCGATCTGCTTATCGAGCGTTTTCCGAATACGCCGCGCATGGCGCTGACGGCAACAGCCGACGAACCTACCCGCGCCGAAATCCTCGGCCATCTGGATATCAAAGAGGACGATGCCTTCATCGCGGGTTTCGATCGTCCCAATATCCGCTACGCGATCATGGAAAAGGATAATCCCCGCGCTCAGCTCAGACGTTTTCTGAAAGACCGGGAAGACCAAAGCGGCATCGTTTACTGCCTGTCGAAACGCAAGGTCGAGGAAACGGCCGCCTGGCTGCGCGAAGAAGGACGTGACGCACTGCCTTATCATGCCGGCATGGACAAAGCCGCGCGGGAGGAGAACCAGACCCGTTTCCAGCACGGCGAAGCCGTCATCATCGTCGCGACGGTTGCCTTCGGCATGGGCATCGACAAACCGGACGTACGTTTTGTCGTCCATATTGATCTGCCCGGCAGCATTGAAGCCTATTATCAGGAGACCGGCCGCGCAGGCCGTGATGGTCTCCCGTCCGACGTGCTCATGCTCTACGGTTATGAAGACATTGCGTTGCGTAATCGTTTCATCGAGGAATCGGACGCCGCGGATCAGCGCAAACATATGGAGCGGCAGAAGCTCGACGCGCTGCTCGGTCTTGCGGAGACGGCAAGCTGCCGCAGGCAGATATTGCTTTCCTATTTCGGCGACAGATGCGAGCCATGCGGCAATTGCGATACATGCGCGGAGCCGCCGGATCTGTTCGACGGCGCCATAGCCGCCCAAAAACTGCTTTCCTGTATTTACCGCACCGGAGAAAGATTCGGACAAGCCTATGTCATCCGCGTCCTGCTGGGCCTCGAAGACGAAAGGATTTCCCGATTCGGGCATGATCGCATAACCACTTATGGCATCGGTAAGGAGCACGACAATCGCACCTGGCGCGCCATTCTTCGCCAGCTGGTCGCGTTGCGACTAATTGATGTCGATTTGTCCGGACACGGCGGATTGTCCATTTCCGCCGACGGGAGGCAGTTCCTGCGTGAAAAACCGTCGCTGATGCTGAGAATACCATCTGCGCCCCGGCAGCAGGCGCCGCGAAACGCCGCATCTGCCGCCCTGCCAGACGCTGACCGCGGCCTCTTCGAGGTTCTGCGCGCAAAACGCATGGAAATCGCCCGCGCACAGAACGTTCCGCCTTATGTGATTTTTCACGATAAGACGCTCATCGAGCTTGCCGCCGCAAAACCGGTCTCCGTGAAGGAGATGGCGCAGATTCCAGGCGTGGGGGATACCAAACTGGAACGTTACGGTCCGGCCTTTCTTGAGGCGATCATGCAGCATGCCGCCAGCGACTGACCGGCCGACACCCAGAGGAAATCCCGTCAGAAAAAAGTCACATGAGCCGGGTCAGCCGGTCGTGTCTTTAAACAGAACGTTCTGATCGATGAGGTAACGGGAAAACAAGGGCAGGCTGGCGCCACCGATTGCACGCGCCTGGCTGCCGACGGCGCCTTCGACGATCTCCGGCAGCGTGACGCCCTGAAGATCGTGGCGTTTGAGCGCCTCCCGGGTGGCGGCAACGATCCTTGTCCTGACCCAGTCCGGAAAGCCGCCATCAATGATGACGCTGGAAAAATCGATGATGGATGCTGCGGCGATGACAGCCTGGGCTAGGGCTGCCGCAGTTTTTCCGATCCAGCTTTCCAGCGGTTCGCCAAAATCGATCCATTCGTCGGGCGAGAACCAGAGGGGGCGCGGATCGATGCCTCTTTCGCGCAGCATGTTCTCAAGAACGAAGATGGATGCGATTTTGAGGAGCTGAACGGTATTACCATCCTCCCCCTGGACGGGCAGTGGGCCGATTGCGCCTGCGGTACCGGTCTTTCCAGAAAATAGCGCTGAATTCAGGACAACGCCGCCGCCTATGAAGGAGCCGATAAAGACGTAGAGAAAATCGGTATAATTCTGGCCCGCACCAAATACCAGTTCAGCACCGCAGGCGCTGGTTGCGTCATTCTGCAGAAACACCGGGTAGCTGACGTTTTCGGCGATGCCCGCCCGAATATCGACATCCCGCCACCGTTCCATCTCAATCTGCGGCGCCCCGACCTCCTGCGCCCAGTTCCAGAGTTCGAACGGGGCGGCGATACCCACACCGGCTATTTTCTGCCGTTCTGCGGGGGAAAGCTTCGATTCCAGTTCGGCCATACCCTCGATCACGAAGGGCAATATCCATTCCGGCAGCGGATAGGGGTAGGTCCTGCGAAGCTTGAGCCTGATGTGGCCGACAAAATCCATCAACACCAGATCGACGCTGCGCCGGCCGATCTTGACACCGAAGGAGAACACGGCGTCGGGATTGAGGCGCATTGGGGTCGATGGTTGGCCGACCCTGCCGCGCAGCCTTTCGCCGCGGATGAGAAGTCCGTCCTTTTCGAGTGAGCGCATGATAACCGAAACGGTCTGCGCGGAGAGACCGCAAAGTCTGGCAATTTCGGCTTTTGACAACCCGCCATGGCGGCGAACGAGGGAGAGCACAAGCCGCTCGTTATAAGCGCGCACACCGATCTGGTTGGCGCCACCGCTCATATCCATGGTAGTGGGCGGCGCTTGCTGCGCCGTCTCGACAGATTGTCTCATAATGTCATCCTCCCGCCTTCCATATCTGCCGCGGCCGATACAGCTGGCTTTATGGCAATCTTGCTATCGCAACGTAAACGTCATTGGCGATATTCCTCCATGCCGGGCCTCAGAATGCCACACAGAATTAATAATTCAATCGGATTTATTTATTGACAGCCGTTTCCTTTGGTGGTTCCATCGGAGCTAACGATCATTGTTCTCGGAGGAGACGAGATCGTCGGGTAGCCGAATAGGTGCTCAAATATCCATTGGGAGGATCTCATGAAGACCACTGTTTCCGCTCTTCTGGGCGCGCTTGCGCTTGGCGTTTCTTTCGCTTCCGCCGCTTCCGCCGCCGACACATCTGTTTGCCTCATCACCAAGACCGACACCAATCCATTCTTCGTCAAGATGAAGGAAGGCGCGACTGCCAAGGCCAAGGAGCTTGGTGTGACGCTGAAATCCTACGCAGGCAAGATCGACGGCGATTCCGAAAGCCAGGTCGCAGCGATCGAGACCTGCATCGCCGATGGCGCCAAAGGTATTCTGATCACAGCATCGGATACCAAAGGCATCGTTCCGGCCGTGCAAAAGGCACGTGATGCGGGGCTTCTGGTCATTGCCCTCGACACGCCTCTGGAGCCTGTCGATGCCGCTGATTCCACCTTCGCAACCGACAATCTTCTGGCTGGCGAACTGATCGGTAAGTGGGCCGCCGGCACGCTGGGCGACAAGGCCAAGGACGCAAAAATCGCCTTCCTCAACCTCACCCCTTCCCAGCCGACTGTGGATGTGCTGCGCAACCAGGGCTTCATGAAGGGCTTTGGCATTGATGTGAAGGACATCAACAAGATCGGTGACGAGAACGACCCGCGTATCGTGGGCCACGATGTCACCAATGGTAACGAGGAAGGCGGCCGTGCGGCGATGGAGAATCTGCTGCAGAAGGACCCGACCATCAATGTTGTCCACACCATCAACGAACCTGCGGCTGCCGGCGCTTATGAGGCGCTGAAGGCCGTCGGCCGCGAAAAGGACGTGCTGATCGTTTCCGTCGATGGCGGTTGCCCGGGCGTCAAGAACGTCGCGGAGGGCGTTATCGGCGCGACCTCGCAGCAATATCCGCTGTTGATGGCGGCGCTTGGCGTCGAAGCCGTCAAGAAGTTTGCGGACACGGGTGAAAAGCCGAAGCCGACAGCAGGCAAGAACTTTGTCGACACCGGCGTGACGCTGGTAACCGACAAGCCGGTCAAGGGCCTCGACTCGATCGATACGAAGGAAGGTCTCAACAAATGCTGGGGCTGATGCCTCACCGTTGAAACCCGCGGGGGCATTCGTGCCCCCGCCCTTGGGCCAGAATGAATATCAGGCACGATCCGGGGGATCGGACAAAGGAACAAACGAGCGCGTTGCGCGCCCTTCGGGGATGACAAAGGCCGCTTCAACACTTTGAAATCTACGCATCACTCTCTTTGGAGATAGACCTCGGTGTCAGGGCGGATGCGATGGAGCGATCGGGAGGAAAATCCATGAGCGATCAGCCGGTGCGGGCTCAGCCGCATAATGAATTTGAAAAAGTGCTCTCCGGAAGTTCGACGCAGGTCGCCGCTTTCGATACGCACGACAAGAGCGCGCTGGAAAAATTCCAGCACTTTCTCCATTCCAGCCCGGCGGCAGTGCCGCTTATCGTTCTGGTGCTGTCGCTGATTATTTTCGGCCTGCTCCTCGGCGGCAAGTTTTTCTCGGCCTTTTCGCTGACCCTCATCCTGCAGCAGGTCGCGATCGTCGGCATCGTCGGCGCGGCACAGTCGCTGGTCATCCTGACGGCGGGCATCGACCTTTCGGTCGGCGCGATCATGGTTCTGTCCTCGGTCGTCATGGGGCAGTTCACTTTCCGTTACGGTCTGCCAGCGGAGCTCTCCATTCTCTGTGGTCTCGCCGTTGGCGCATTTTGCGGCTTCATAAACGGCGTTCTGGTTTCGCGCATGCGCCTGCCGCCTTTTATCGTCACGCTTGGCATGTGGCAGATCGTGCTCGCGACCAACTTCCTCTATTCCGCAAATGAGACGATCCGGGCTCAGGACATTGCCCAGCAGGCACCGATCCTGCAATTTTTCGGCGCCAATCTTCGTATAGGCAATGCGGTCTTCACCTACGGCGTCATCGCCATGGTTCTGCTTGTTGCTCTGCTCTGGTATGTCCTGAACCGCACCGCCTGGGGCCGCCATCTTTATGCCGTGGGTGACGATCCGGATGCCGCAGAGCTCGCCGGTGTCAACGTCAAACGTATGCTGACCACTGTTTACACCCTGTCAGGCCTCATCTGCGCCTTTGCCGGTTGGGCTCTCATCGGCCGCATCGGGTCGGTTTCGCCGACTGCTGGCCAATTCGCCAATATCGAATCCATCACGGCGGTGGTTATCGGCGGTCTGTCACTGTTCGGTGGACGCGGCTCCATCATGGGCATGATCTTCGGCGCCCTGATCGTCGGCGTCTTTTCGCTCGGCCTCAGGCTTATTGGGACAGACCCGCAATGGACCTATTTGTTGATCGGCGTCCTCATCATCTTGGCTGTCGCAATCGACCAGTGGATCAGAAAGGTAGCAGGCTGATGACAAAAGAACCCATTCTCACAGCACGCAATCTCGTCAAGCGCTATGGCCGTGTGACGGCCCTCGATCACGCCGATTTCGATCTCTACCCGGGCGAAATCCTGGCCGTGATCGGCGACAACGGCGCGGGAAAATCCTCTCTCATCAAGGCGATTTCCGGCGCGGTTACGCCCGATGAGGGGGAAATCCGGCTGGAGGGCCAGCCTGTGCAGTTCCGTTCGCCGATTGAGGCGCGCAAGGCGGGTATTGAGACCGTCTATCAAAACCTGGCCTTGTCTCCAGCACTTTCCATAGCCGACAATATGTTTCTTGGCCGGGAAATCCGTAAGCCTGGCATACAGGGCAGCCTCTTCCGCGCGCTGGATCGTCCGGCCATGGAAAAATTCGCCCGCGAAAAACTGTCGGAACTCGGCCTGATGACGATCCAGAACATCAATCAGGCGGTGGAAACCCTCTCTGGCGGTCAGCGCCAGGGCGTCGCGGTGGCACGTGCAGCCGCCTTCGGTTCCAAGGTCGTGATCCTTGACGAACCGACTGCCGCGCTTGGGGTAAAGGAAAGCCGCCGTGTCCTGGAACTTATTCTCGACGTGCGTTCCCGCGGCCTGCCGATCGTTCTGATTTCGCATAACATGCCGCATGTTTTCGAGGTTGCCGACCGCATCCATATCCATCGGCTTGGCAAGCGCCTGTGCGTCATCAATCCGAAGGACTATTCCATGTCGGATGCCGTCGCCTTCATGACCGGTGCCAAGGAAGCACCGAAGGAAACGCTCGCCGCATGACGCTGAAGCTTGAGACGATCGTCGAAGAGGTTTTTCAGCGGGCAGAAGGCCACTCCCGTTTCATCGTCGCGATTGCCGGTCCCCCTGGGGCCGGCAAATCCACGTTGGCGGATGCTCTTTGCGACGCCTTGCGCGCACGGGGCGAAACGGCCGCCATTCTGCCCATGGACGGCTTCCATATGGACAATGGCATCCTCGAAGAGCGAGGACTGCTGCCAAGGAAGGGTGCGCCGGAAACATTCGATGTGCGTGGCTTCCTCGATATCGTCTCCGCCGTTCGCAAGGGCGGGCAGGAGGTGCTTGTCCCGGTGTTTGATCGCTCCCGTGAAATCGCCATTGCGTCTGCCCGTGCGATTGCTCCGGAAACACGCTTCATCCTCGCCGAGGGCAATTATCTGCTGCTGAACGAAGCGCCCTGGACAAACCTTTCCGGAAGCTTTGATCTCACTATCTTCGTGGGTCCGTCCGTCGCGGTGCTGGAAGAGAGGCTGCGAAACAGATGGCTGGGTTATGGTCTCGATGCAGCTCAGATCCACGCCAAGCTTTTCGCAAACGATCTTCCCAACGGGAAAAGGGTGATCGAAAACGCCCGTCCCGCCGATATCCACATCGATATCTGGGAATAGATTAAGATCTTCATCTCCCGCGCGGTGTGTCCGGCCCGCCGTTAAGTCATTGTTGACCATGTGTTGAATCTTTTTGATCCACAGGGCGGGGCTTTTGTGTGTCTATTTATTGACGAGAAAATTTCCTCATATACTATATGTGGTGTTCGAGGTTCTTCCGATTCGCAAGGATTGGGAGCTAAGACGGGAATTCGGTGCGTGACGCCATCGTGGTGAAGCAAGGCCGAAACTGCCCCCGCAACTGTAAGCGGCGAGCATCGTTCCGATTTGAGTCACTGGAGCTGAGCGCTCCGGGAAGGCCGGAATAGATGTTGTGACCCGCAAGTCAGGAGACCTGCCTTGAGCGCAAACGTCCACGGGCGGGGTGTCCGGAGGAAGGTGTAGACGCAGATGATTTGCGTGCGCCCTTTTCTGCCCCCTCCAGAACAAGCTTCGGGGTGAAGTCATGCCAGTGCATATTTTTGAGTTGCTACGCTCATCTGCGTAGGGAGTGATTTTCTGCGGCTTTCAGCAGTTCCAGGAGAACCAGTCGGAGTTTCCGAGAAAACTCCGAGAGAGCACGCCCTACCTGAATGACAAAACCACCGCCGCCCGATTGCGATTGCAATCGGCAACGCTTTGCCGCGTCCAAAATAGCTTCGAAAGGGAAATTATGACCATCACCGTTTACAGCAAACCCGCCTGCGTCCAGTGCACCGCCACCTATCGCGCACTCGACCGCATAGGCGTTCCCTATGAGATCGTCGATATTTCCGAAGATGCTGACGCTCTCGATCATGTCCGTGGTCTCGGTTACATGCAGGTTCCGGTGGTGGTTGCCGGTGAACGCCATTGGGCGGGGTTCCGGCCGGACATGATCGGCTCGATCGGCTGAGGCGGCAGGCGATGGGTCTGATCGTCTATTATTCCAGTCGTTCCGAAAACACCCATCGTTTCCTTCTGAAACTGGGGCGGCGGTTGCTTCGCCTGCCGCTCGGCGCTGAGGATGACGTGCCTCAGGTGTCGGAACCCTATGTGCTCGTCACACCCACCTATGGCGGCGGCGGCACCAAGGGTGCCGTGCCGAAGCCGGTCATCCGGTTTTTAAACGAACCCTCCAACCGCAATCTCATTCGCGGCGTCATCGCGGCGGGAAACACCAATTTTGGCGCAGCTTTCGCATCCGCCGGAGACATCGTCTCGCGCAAATGCGCAGTGCCGTTTCTCTATCGCTTCGAGCTTCTCGGCACTGAGGAGGATGTCGCCAACGTCAAACATGGATTGGAACGATTTTGGACACGCTGACCGCTAGCACGCTGCGCAAGGACACCAAACAGCCAACAGCCGCAAGCCAGACGCCGCTCGATGCAGGCCTGGACTACCACGCGCTGAACGCGATGTTGAACCTTTATGACGAGAACGGAAAAATCCAGCTCGACAAGGATCGTCTTGCTGCCCGTCAATATTTCCTCCAGCACGTCAACCAGAACACGGTGTTTTTCCATAACCTCAGGGAAAAGCTCGATTATCTGGTAGCGGAGGGTTACTACGAACAGGAGGTGCTGGACCAGTATTCCTTCAATTTCGTTCGTGACCTCTATGACGAGGCCTATGCCCGGAAGTTTCGCTTTCCGACCTTCCTCGGTGCGTTCAAATATTACACCTCCTACACGCTGAAGACCTTCGACGGAAAACGTTATCTGGAGCGTTACGAGGATCGCGTCTGCATGGTGGCGCTTTCCCTTGCGCGCGGTGATGAGCAGCTGGCACGCAATCTGGTCGACGAGATCATTTCCGGCCGCTTCCAGCCGGCGACCCCGACGTTCCTGAACGCGGGCAAGAAGAGCCGCGGCGAGCTGGTCTCCTGTTTCCTGCTGCGCGTGGAAGACAATATGGAAAGCATCGGCCGCTCCATCAATTCGGCGCTGCAGCTCTCCAAGCGCGGTGGCGGCGTTGCCCTTTCACTGACCAATATTCGCGAGGCTGGCGCGCCGATCAAACAGATCGAAAACCAGTCCTCCGGTGTCATACCCGTGATGAAGCTGCTGGAAGATTCGTTTTCCTATGCCAACCAGCTCGGCGCCCGCCAGGGTGCGGGTGCTGTCTATCTGCATGCCCACCACCCCGACATCATGCGTTTCCTCGATACCAAGCGTGAAAACGCCGACGAAAAAATCCGCATCAAGACCCTGTCGCTCGGCGTCGTCATCCCCGACATCACCTTCGAGCTCGCCCGCAACAACGAGGATATGTATCTGTTCTCTCCCTATGATGTGGAGCGGGTCTACGGCGTGCCCTTCACCGAAATCTCGGTGACGGAAAAATACCACGAGATGGTCGCCGACAGCCGCATCCGCAAGAAGAAGATCAAGGCGCGCGAATTCTTCCAGGTGATCGCCGAAATCCAGTTCGAGAGCGGTTATCCCTACATCATGTTTGAGGATACGGTGAACCGCGCCAATCCGATTGCCGGTCGCATCAGCATGAGCAATCTCTGCTCGGAAATCCTGCAGGTCAGCGAAGCGAGCGCGTTCAACGCCGATCTCTCCTATAGTCACATGGGCAAGGATATTTCCTGCAATCTCGGTTCATTGAATATCGCCGCGGCAATGGATTCGGCCGATTTCGGCAAGACCATTGAAACCTCCATCAGGGCACTGACGGCGGTGGCGGACATGAGCCACATCTCCTCCGTTCCGTCTGTTGAAAAGGGAAATGACGAAAGCCATGCCATCGGGCTCGGTCAGATGAACCTGCACGGTTATCTGGCGCGCGAGCGCATCTTTTATGGCTCGGAGGAAGGCATAGATTTCACCAATATCTATTTCTACACCGTGACGTATCACGCTATCCGCGCCAGCAACCGGCTGGCGGTGGAAAGAGGCCAGAGCTTCAAGGGCTTTGAAAACTCCAAATATGCCTCGGGCGAATATTTCGACAAATATACCGACCGGGAATGGTTGCCCGCGACGGAGAAGGTCCGCGACTTGTTCGAAAAGGCCGGTATCGCCATTCCGACCCAGGAAGACTGGAAGGTCTTGAAGCAGGAGGTCATGGCATCAGGCCTCTATAACCAGAACCTTCAGGCCGTGCCGCCGACAGGCTCGATCTCCTATATCAACCACTCCACATCCTCCATTCATCCGATCGTTTCGAAGATTGAAATCCGTAAAGAGGGCAAGATCGGCCGAGTTTATTACCCGGCTTCTTATCTCTCGAACGACAATCTCGAGTATTACCAGGATGCCTATGAGATTGGCCCTGAAAAGATCATCGACACCTATGCGGCGGCTACCCAGCATGTCGATCAGGGCCTGTCTCTGACGCTGTTCTTCCGTGATACGGCCACGACCCGCGACATCAACCGGGCACAGATTTATGCCTGGAAGAAGGGCATCAAGACCATCTACTACATCCGTTTGCGCCAGATGGCGCTGGAAGGCACGCAGGTTCAGGGCTGCGTTTCCTGCACGCTCTGATTTGAGGGACAAGACAATGAACATCGCCGTAAAACCTGTGTCCCGCATCCGCGCGGTCAACTGGAACCGCATCGAGGACGACAAGGACCTGGAAGTCTGGAACCGCCTGACCTCGAATTTCTGGCTGCCGGAAAAGGTGCCGCTTTCCAACGACATCCCCTCCTGGGGAACACTGAGGCCCGAGGAGCAGAAACTGACGATCCGTGTCTTCACCGGCCTGACATTGCTGGACACAATCCAGAACGGCGTCGGCGCGGTGCGCCTGATGGCAGATTCGGCAACACCGCATGAGGAGGCGGTACTCTCAAACATTTCATTCATGGAAGCGGTGCACGCCCGGTCCTATTCATCGATCTTCTCGACGCTCTGCCTGACACCTGACGTCGATGATGCCTATCGCTGGTCGGAGGAAAACGAGTTCCTGCAGCGCAAATCCGCGCTCATAATGCGGGAATATGACAGCGGTGATCCGCTGAAGAAAAAGATCGCCAGCGTCTTTCTGGAAAGCTTCCTGTTCTATTCCGGCTTCTACCTGCCGATGTTCTGGTCAAGCCGCGCCAAGCTTACCAACACGGCGGACCTGATCCGCCTGATCATCCGCGACGAGGCCGTGCACGGCTATTATATCGGCTACAAGTTCCAAAGGGCGGTAGACCGCCTTAATGAAAACGAAAGGCAGGAGATCAAGGATTTCGCCTTCGACCTGCTTCTTGAGCTTTACGACAACGAGGCGAAATATACCGAGGACCTCTATGACGGAGTCGGCCTGACCGAGGACGTCAAGCAGTTCCTGCATTACAATGCAAACAAGGCTCTGATGAACCTGGGTTACGAGGCACTGTTTCCCGCCGAGGCTTGCCGGGTCAATCCGGCGATCCTTTCAGCGCTCTCGCCCAATGCAGATGAGAACCACGACTTCTTCTCCGGCTCCGGCTCGTCCTACGTCATCGGCAAGGCGGTCGCGACCGAGGACGAAGACTGGGACTTCTGAAACCTTCGGGTAACCCGCAGTATTTTTACTGCGGGTTCACCACCTGGCTGGCAAGCCGGAAGGGGCTCGATACGGTCGCGCCGATAGCATCGAACACGAAAGCGCCCGCACGGCCGATGCCGTTTTGTCCATTGCCGTTGCGGCTTGCCTCCAGCTGCGGCACGAGTGACGCCAAAGCAGCATAGCGGTCGTGGTTGAGCGGGTCCGACGCCTTCAGCTTGGAAATATCCACGAACTGAACGCCCTCCTTGAGGGCGGCGTCCTGCACCTTCGAATCCGTGACGTCAAGTGCGCCGATCCGCGTGACGTCTGCGCCCAGTATGGAGGAGGCTTTCAGGGCGCGGTCGTCCTTGGAAACCAGAACGGTGAGCGGCGGGTTGAGCCGGCCAACCACCTCGATCTGTTTGCGGAAGACATCGGCATCGATGTCGGGCGCGGCAAGAACCACCTGCAGCTTGGCAATAACGTCGCTTCGCCCCTCGAAACGCAATTGGCGTAGCGCTTCCATGACCAGCCAGCCGCCCATGCTATGGCCGAAAACGACAATGTTCTTGCGTGGAGAACGGCGTGTGAGGTCTGTCAGCAGATTGGCGAGTGCGTCACGGGAGTAGGTCGCCGATTCCTTGTCGGCAACGTAGCCGGCGACATTCGCCTGCGAGGGCCAGGCAAATACCAGCGGCACACCATCCAGATTGGCATCGGCTGCCATCTGCGCTGCCCGGAAAAGCGCTTCCTGATAGCTGTAATTATAGCCATGCACGAAAAGCGCGATCTGCTTGCCGGAGCGGGTGATATCTCCGAGGTCATCGTTGAAACGAGCCTTGCTCAACATCTGCGCCTGTGTGACGACAAAATCCTTCTTCGCGTCGGGTTTGCCGGTCGACCACTCAATGTTTCCACTCTTGTGGGTGGGCGGTATCGAAATGTCGAAGCGGGCATAATTCGGTTCGGCCGCTCTGAGCGCACTGAAGCCCTTTTTGGCCTCCTCGCTTTTTTCGCGCGTGCTTGCCACATAGGCGGTCACGATTTTGGCATCCTTCGCCCTGGTGTCGACCGCTTGCAGCACGTCCGCTCCCGGCCGTCCGGCGCAGGAGGAAAGAAGACCGAGCATGATAAAAAGAGGCAGGAGGAGACGCATGGAAGAGTTACCGGTGATAACGAACCGGCTATAAATAGCCGCCCGCTAAAAAAGTTGCCACTACTGAATAATTCGCATGGTTTCGGCGCTAGGCAATAAACATGGACAAGAGCCGCCTTGCCATTGGGGCAGCTTCGTTTTAGGCCGTAACCATGACGAACAAGGTCTCGCTTTCCCGACTGAAACTCACGGACTTCCGCAACTACGCGGCGGCATCGCTTTCCCTGGATGACCGCCATGTGGTGCTGACCGGCGACAATGGGTCCGGCAAGACCAACCTTCTGGAGGCGGTGTCGTTTCTGTCGCCCGGACGCGGACTTCGCCGCGCGGTTCTGTCCGACGTCACGCGCGTGGGTGCGCAAGCTACCGGCTTTTCGATTTTCGCAGATGTCGATGGCATGGATGGCGAGGTCGCGATCGGCACGGGGATTGAAGGCGATGGCGAGGTGGTGTCGCGCCGGCTGCGGCTGAACGGCACGGCAGTCAAATCCGTCGATGAATTGACCGACCATCTGCGCGTCCTGTGGCTCACCCCCGCCATGGACGGCCTTTTTACAGGCTCATCGTCTGACCGCCGGCGTTTCCTTGACCGACTTGTGCTATCGCTTGATCCCGCCCATGGTCGACGCGCCAGCGATTTTGACAAAGCTATGCGTGGGCGTAACAGACTGCTTTCCGAGGGCCGTTTTGATCCGGTCTGGCTGGATGGTATCGAAAAGCAGATGGCTGAACTCGGCATCTCCATGGCGGTTGCCCGTTATGAGATGCTCGGCCTGCTCCGGAGTTTGATCGAAGGGCGGACGGGCGATGCGGCCTTCCCCTCTGCGACGCTGTCGCTTTCCGGCTTTATGGATGATGGCCTGAACCGTCCCGCCGTCGATCTGGAAGACGAATATGGCTTGATGCTGCGTGAAGGTCGCTACCGGGACGCCGCCGCCGGGCGCACGCTTGATGGGCCGCACCGTGTCGATCTCTTCGTGCGGCATGCGGAAAAGGACATGGAAGCCGAACGCTGTTCGACGGGGGAGCAGAAGGCGCTGCTGGTGGGGCTGGTGCTCGCGCATGCGCAGCTGACCGCCAACATGACGGGTTACGCACCGGTTCTGCTGCTGGACGAGATTGCCGCTCATCTGGACGAGGGCAGGCGGGCGGCATTGTTCGATCTCATCCACGCGCTGGGGGGACAGAGTTTCATGACTGGAACGGATGCGGCCATGTTCTCCGCCCTTGGGGAGCGGGCACAATTCTTCAATGTATCCCACGGGAGCATCACCGTATGAAGGCAAAGAGAGGGAGTGCGACATGGACCCGCTGAGCCCGGAAGAAATAGAACGCTACAAACGCCATATCCTGCTGCCGGAAATCGGCGGTGCAGGCCAGCAACGGCTGAAGGCCGCGCGCGTGCTGGTCATCGGGGCGGGTGGTCTCGGTGCGCCGGTGCTTCATTATCTAGCCGCCGCCGGCGTCGGCACACTCGGCATGATCGACGATGACGTCGTGTCTCTCTCCAACCTTCAGCGCCAGGTGATCCACGATAGCGGGACGATTGGCGAGCAGAAGACGGAAAGTGCCCGAAAGGCCATCGTTCGCCTTAACCCTCATGTGCGTACAATCGTGTACGAAGACCGCTTTTCGCAGGTCTGGGCGCATGATCATTTGCAATCTTTCGATCTCCTGATTGACGGATCGGACAATTTCGACACTCGATATTCCGCAGCGGACGCGGCGGAAACGGCAAAAAGGCCGCTGGTGACGGGCGCCGTTGGCCGTTTTGATGGTTCTGTGACGGTGCTGAAGCCCTATGAAACAAATGCCGACGGCACGTTGCTGCCCGGCTATCGTGACCTGTTTCCCGAGCCGCCGCCGCAGGGGCTCATCCCGAATTGTGCGGAAACAGGGATTGTCGGCGCGCTGACCGGCGTTATCGGCACGCTGATGGCCATGGAGGCGATCAAGCTGATCACCGGTGCCGGCGAACCGCTGATTGGCCGTCTGCTCCTCTATGACGCCCTGTCGGCGCGTTTCGAAACGGTGCGATACAAGCGGCGTCAAGGGACAAAGAAAACATGATGGAAATCAAAAGAATTGGCGACGACTTCGACCGCTGGCATGAATTGCTGGCGCTTATCATGACGTCCTTCGCTTACATGGATGGCGTCATCGACCCACCATCTTCAGCCCATCGCCTGACGCCTGAAAATCTCGCCGAAAAGGCAAGGGCGGAGATTGCTTTCGTGGTTTTGGACGGGAATGACCTGCTGGGCTGCCTTTTCTGCAGGCCGGAGCCGCCATCCTGTCTTTACGTCGGCAAATTGTGCGTTTCCCCGAAAGCGCAGGGAAAGGGCATCGGTAAAATGTTACTGGCGCAAGCCGAGGCCCTGGCCCGTGAACTGGCGCTGCCGGCGCTACGGCTGGAAACCCGGATTGAGCTTGTCGCCAATCATGCAAAGTTCGGGGCTTGGGGTTTCGTCAAGACGGCAGAAAATGCCCATGCGGGATATGATCGCACGACCTCGATCGAGATGACCAAGATCCTCGGCTGAAGCGACTCCCCTCCGGCGCGATTGACAAGAACCGGGAGGTCCGATCTTCGGGCCTCTGTTTCAGTTTCGCCCGGGCAACACCCGGTTCGGCGGGCGGTGACCATCGAACAGCGTGCGTATATTGATGATGACCTTGTCACCCATCTCGATGCGGCCTTCGATTGTCGCTGAACCCATATGTGGAAGCAGCACCACCTTGCCTTCCTTGGCAAGCTTGATGAGCTTGGGGTTCACCGCAGGCTCGTTCTCGTAGACATCCAGTCCAGCGCCGGCGATCTTGCCCTCGCGCAGGCACTGGATCATCGCTGCCTCATCGATGATGTCGCCCCGCGCGGTATTGACGATGTAGCTCGTCGGCTGCATCAGCGCGAGCCGCCGGGCGGAAATAAGGTGATAGGTCGCGGGCGTCGAGGGGCAGTTGACCGAAACGATGTCCACCCGCGCGAGCATCTGGTCGAGACTGTCCCAATAGGTCGCTTCGAGCTCCGCCTCCGTCGCCGGATTGACGCGTTTGCGGTTGTGATAGTGAATGGAAAGCCCGAAAGCCTTGGCGCGCCGTGCCACCGCGGTGCCGATGCGGCCCATCCCGACAATACCGATACGCTTGCCGGAAATGCGCCGTCCCAGCATCCAGGTTGGTGACCAGCCGAGCCACTCATCCGCGCCATTGGCAAGGACGCGTGTGCCCTCGATCATGCGGCGCGGTACGGCCAGCACCAGCGCCATGGTGATATCGGCGCTGTCCTCGGTCAGTACGTTGGGCGTGTTCGTCACGGTGATGCCCTTGCGGGCCGCGGCGTCCACATCCACATGGTCGATGCCGTTGGAGAAACTCGCGATCAGCTTCAGCTGCGGTCCAGCCTGCTCGATCATCGGGGCGGTAATGCGATCGGTGACCGTTGGCACCAGCACGTCCACCCGCTGCATGGCGGCGACCAGTTCTTCCTCGCTGCGCGGGGTGTCATCGATATTGAGTTCTGCGTCGAAAAGTTCGCGCATTCGGGTTTCGACGACATCAGGCAATTTGCGGGTGATATAGACTGTCGGTCTCTTCTTGGGGGTCATCGTTTGCCGCTGCCTTGTTCAGAAGTCATTAACCAGAAAGAGCGATAATTTCTTTCAATTAGGGCGTTTCTACCAGACCCACCGGCGAAGACAAACAAAACTCGCTGAAGCTTGAGGCATGTGGAAACGAGCCTCCTTAAATATCATCCGGTTTGCAGAAGGCGGGAAACGGAAATGGGCATGCGCAGTGTGGTTTCTATTGTTTGCATTGCATTGTCTTTGGGCCTCCTCGGTGCGGCAACCGACGCCATGGCGCAGGGCGCCGCGAAAGGCGCCAGCGGCCTGCCGCTGCCGCGTTTCGTCAGCCTGAAATCCAAACGCGTGAACATGCGCATCGGTCCGAGCACGGATTACGCCGTGTCATGGATGTATCTGAAATCGGGGATGCCGGTGGAGATCATCCAGGAATATGAAAACTGGCGGCGCATCCGTGATGCCGATGGGACGGAAGGCTGGGTCAACCAGGCCCTTCTCTCCGGTGAGCGCACGGCCGTAGCAGCCCCCTGGATGCGGGGCAAGGGCAAGGAAGTTTATGTGAACATGCGCCGTGAAGCGCAGTCGGGCGCTGCCGTTGTGGCACGACTTGAGCCGGGCGTGGTCTTCAGGATCGGCGAATGCAATGGGGACTGGTGTCGCGCCGAGGCCGGTCAGGCCTCGGGCTGGGTTTCGCAGGGCGAAATCTGGGGTGCTTACCCGGGTGAAGCCTTTAAATAAGGCCGTGCTTCTCGCCAAGCGCCTTCAGCGATGACATGGGACGAGGCCCGACCTGCTGAATGACAGCGGCAGCCGCAAGGCAGCCAAGCTTGCCGCAATCTTCGAGCGACCGGTCCTGCGTATAACCGAACAGGAAGCCGGCGGCGAAAAGATCGCCCGCACCCGTCGTGTCGACCACGTCATGCACCGGATAGGCATCCACCTTCACGCGTTCCGTGCCGCGCAGGATAACCGCGCCTTCTTCGCTCATCGTCACCGCCGCGATCTTGCAGTCGGCGGCGATCCTGGTCAGCGCAAGCTCGAAGTCGTCGGTTTCATAAAGGGAAAGCGCTTCCTGCTTGTTGGCGAAAACGATATCCACTGTGCCGGAGCGCATCAGATCGAGAAACTCCTCACGGTAACGGCCGACGCAGAAACTGTCGGAAAGCGTCATGGAAACTTCGCGGCCGTTTTCATGAGCAATGCGGGCGCATTCGCGGATCGCATCCTTGGCGCGCGGCGGATCCCACAGATAACCCTCGAAATAGGTGACCTTGGTCTGCGCCACCACGTCATCTTCCACATCCTCAGGGCCCAGATCGACGCAGGCGCCGAGATAGGTGTTCATCGAACGCTCGCCATCTTCGGTCACGAAGATCATCGAACGGGCCGTTGGCGGAAAGGTGCCTTGCGGCTTGGTTTCGAAATAAACGCCCTGAGCGCGGATGTCGTGCTGGAAGATTTCGCCGAGCTGGTCTTCCGCCACCTTGCCGAAATAGGCAGCCTTGCCGCCGAAATTCGCCACACCCGCCGCCGTATTGCCAGCGCTGCCGCCGGAGGCTTCGAGAGCCGGCCCCATCAGCGAATAAAGCAGCTCTGCCCGTTCTGCGTCTATGAGGTTCATCGCCCCTTTGGTAATGGCATTGTCGTTGAGAAAGCGGTCATCGCAGCGGGAAATGATGTCGACGATGGCATTGCCGACAGTCAGTACGTCAAATTTCGTCATTGGCCCTATCCGGTTCGCACGGGGTGTGCGTCTTTTTTTCAAAGGTCTTAAACATTTCTGGCGGCAAGAAAAGCCTAAAGCGGAAATATGCGGTTCTGCGCGAAAGAAGAAAACGCGTCATTTGCCTGTAATATGGTTAAGCTATCTCTGCGACCAGAGCAGAGGTGTGTGAATGCGTACCGAAGTGGAAGACATGAGGTCTTCTGGCTCAACCGTTATCTCCGCCACGGATGTACTGGCGGCATATAACGGACATAAAAGGCGGGGGAGACCCCGCTTTTTCTTTTAGGCAGACGTCACCATCGCATGGGCCGCACGCCCGCCCGGTAGATGTGGTGCGAAGGCTGCCCAGCCTTCCATGCCGCGATTAAAACCGGAACATGAAGCGTTTTCGGATTCCATTCCGGCCGAAAAGGCTCTAAAGCGGAGTATCCTCCCGCAAAAGCCGCGAAAGCTTTCCCTCCATGTCTGCCGTTGCCGCGAATGTCGCCCCGATTTTCATTCTCATCCTGATCGGCTGGCTGACCGTGAGAGCTGGCCTCTTCCGGGCAGACGCAGGAGAGATCTTGAGCGACTTCGTCTTCAAGATCGCCGTGCCGACCTTGATTTTCCGCACCCTTGCGGAAGCGAATTTCCACGGTGCCTCGCCGTTCCGGCTCTGGCTCACTTATTTTGCTGGCGTGGCCGTCACCTGGACAGTCGGGCATATCGTCACCCGCCATGTGTTCAAGCAGGATGTCCGCATCGCCGTCATTGCCGGCATCTCCTCGGCCTTTGCGAATAATATCTTCATTGGCCTGCCTCTTGTCGGTCGCTCCGTGGGCGACGAAGGGCTGGTTGCCCTTTCCATCCTGCTCGCCATCCACCTGCCGGTCATGATGATCGCCGGCACGATCCTGATGGAAAATGCAACGCACAAGGCAATCGGTGGAGAAAAGCGCAGCACGGCCGCGGTCTTCAAGCAGGTCGGCAGAAATCTCGTCACCAATCCTCTTGTGATTGGCCTCGTCATAGGGCTTTCGACCAATGTTTCCGGTCTGGCGCTGACGCCAGTCCTGAAAACAGTGGTGGATCAGATCGCCTCCATGGCAGGACCCGCAGCCCTGATCTCGCTGGGCATGGCCCTGACGAAATACACCATCCGCGGCAATATGGGCATTGCCGTCACCATGACTTTTTTTAAACTGCTGCTCCTGCCAGCCTGTGTCTGGGCCATGGGCCACGTACTCGGGCTAAGCCGTGAATGGACGGCGGCGCTTGTCCTCACCTCGTCGGTGCCAACGGGCGTGAATGCCTGGCTCATCGCCAACCGTTTCGGCATCGGCCACAGCGTTGCGGCCTCAACCATCAGCATATCCACGGCGACCGGTGTCCTTTCCGTGTCGCTATGGGCCTGGCTATTGAGCTGATTTTCTTACTTCTGAGCGCTCAGAATCTTGAAGCGGGCATTTCGGCATACTTCCGTGCTGGTGCGGAATTCTGCTGCCAACACCGGCTCATAGGGCAGGCCGCGATTGGCGACCATCAGCAACTTGCCACCGCTGCGCAGCGCCCCGGCCGCGGCCTTGATGAAGGCCTGACCCAGCGCCGGCTCCGCCGCCTGTCCACTTGAATGGAAAGGCGGGTTCATGATGATGAGGTCGTATTTCTCCTTCGGCGGCTCGTTTGCCAGATCCTGCCAGAAGAAACGCGCCGTCAGGCGAGGGTTGTTTTCGAGAAGATTGGTCTTGGCGAATTCGAGCGCATTCCAATCCGCTTCGAACAGATCGATACGGGCCGTGCGCGGCGATTTTTCCGCCAGCATGATGGAGAGGTAACCCCAGCCGGCGCCGAAATCGGCAGCATTGCCGTCGAAATCGGTCGGCAGGCGCGATGCGAGCAGTTCCGAACCATCGTCCACGCGGTCATGTGAGAACATGCCGGGCAGGGCGGTGAAGCGGCCTTCCACCGTCACGGGCTTCTGAGCAAGTTTCGACACGACGGCAGAGATATCGTCCGGCCGTTTGAACCACAGGGCAACGCCGTGATATTTCGGCGTCGAGTCCGCCTCGATACCGAGCTTTGTCAGCGTCTTACGCAGCGTCAGAATACCGTCCTCCTTCGATCCGGCTGCGACGATCAGGCCGCCGGCCTTCACCCGGGAAAGCGCTTCAGCGACACGGTTTTCATTTTCGCCGCGGTGTTTGCCGCAAAGCAGCAGCGCCGCATCGTAATCTTCGCCCGAAATATCCGGAGTGACCTTTGCACCCTGAGCTTCAAGAGCGCGATAGAGCGGCCGAAGATGCTGAACCGCGGCGATCTCCGCGTCGAAACCGTCGAGCCGCGGACCCGCCTCTGCTCCCAGAAAAAGAACGCGTTCGCCGTCTTTCGGCATGGCAAGCATGTCAGAGGCAAAGGGATGGAAAAGGGTTTTTACGGCGTCACGGCTCATGGGAGCATCCTCACGGTAGAATAGAAAAAAGGCGCGGGCAAAACCCGCGCCTCGACAGGATCTGGTGGCGCGGCCTTATTCGGCAGCGGCTTCACCGTCTTCCTTCTTCTTGTCGGCAACGATTTCCTTGCCGGTCTCCTGGTCGACAACCTTCATGGACAGGCGAACCTTGCCACGCTCGTCAAAGCCCATCAGCTTGACCCAGACCTTGTCGCCTTCCTTGACGACGTCCGAGGTCTTGGCAACACGCTCGGAAGCGAGCTGCGAGATGTGGACGAGGCCGTCACGGGCGCCGAAGAAGTTGACGAAAGCGCCGAAGTCGGCGGTCTTGACAACCGTGCCTTCATAGATGGCGCCGACTTCCGGTTCCGCAACGATGGAGTGGATCCACTTGCGGGCCGCTTCGATTTCCTTGCCGGAAGAAGAAGCGATCTTGACGGTGCCGTCGTCTTCGATGTTGATCTTCGCGCCGGTCTTTTCGACGATTTCGCGAATGACCTTGCCGCCGGAGCCGATGACTTCACGGATCTTGTCGACCGGGATGTTCATCACTTCGATGCGCGGCGCAAATTCGCCGAGCTGACCGCGGCTCTCGGTGATGGCGTTGGCCATTTCGCCGAGAATGTGTTTGCGGCCACCCTGTGCCTGCTCCAGAGCGATCTTCATGATCTCTTCGGTGATACCGGCGATCTTGATGTCCATCTGCAGCGAGGTGATGCCGTCAGCCGTACCTGCGACCTTGAAGTCCATGTCGCCGAGGTGGTCTTCGTCACCGAGGATGTCGGACAGAACCGCGAAACGGTCGCCTTCGAGGATGAGGCCCATGGCGATACCGGCAACCGGCTTGGCAAGCGGAACGCCTGCGTCCATCAGTGCAAGCGAGGTGCCGCAGACCGTTGCCATCGACGAGGAGCCGTTGGATTCGGTGATTTCGGAAACGACGCGCAGCGTGTAGGGGAACTGTTCGGCAGTCGGCAGCATCGGACGGATAGCGCGCCATGCGAGCTTGCCGTGGCCGATTTCACGACGGCCCGGAGAGCCCATGCGGCCTGTTTCACCGACCGAGTAGGGCGGGAAGTTGTAATGCAGCAGGAAGCGTTCCTTGTACATGCCGGTGAGGCTGTCGACATACTGCTCGTCTTCGCCGGTGCCGAGGGTCGCAACAACGATCGCCTGGGTTTCACCGCGGGTGAAGAGCGCCGAACCGTGCGTGCGCGGCAGAATGCCGACTTCGGAAACGATCGGGCGAACGGTCGACAGGTCGCGGCCGTCGATGCGGCTCTTGGTGTCGAGAACGTTCCAGCGAACAATCTTGGCCTGAAGGTGCTTGAAGACAGCGCCGATTTCTTCCGGCGTGTACTTGGCTTCGCCTTCTTCCGGCAGGAAGTGCGCCTTCACCTTAGCCTTGACGGCGTCGACGGCGGCGTAACGGGCGGCCTTTTCGGTAATCTTGTAAGCGTCGCGCAGTTCAGCTTCGGCGAGTGCCAGCATCTCGTTTTCGAGAGCGGAAAAATCTTCCGGTTCGAATTCGCGCGGTTCCTTGGCGGCAACTTCGGCGAGCTTGATGATCGCATCGATAACGGGCTGGAAACCGCGGTGACCGAACATGACCGCGCCGAGCATGACGTCTTCGTTGAGTTCCTTGGCTTCCGATTCCACCATCAGGACGGCGTCCTGCGTGCCGGCAACAACCAGGTCCAGAACCGACTCATCCATCTCGTCGAGATGCGGGTTCAGAACATATTCGCCGTTGATGTAGCCAACGCGCGCGCCGCCAACCGGGCCCATGAAGGGAACACCGGAAAGCGTGAGCGCCGCGGATGTGGCGATCATGGAGAGGATGTCAGGATTGTTTTCCAGGTCGTGCTGGATAACGGTGACGACAACCTGGGTGTCGTTCTTGTAACCTTCAGGGAAGAGCGGACGGATCGGGCGGTCGATCAGGCGCGAGACCAGCGTTTCGTTTTCGCTCGGACGGCCTTCACGCTTGAAGTAACCACCGGGGATCTTGCCGGCTGCGTAGGTCTTTTCCTGATAGTTGACGGTGAGCGGGAAGAAATCCTGACCCGGCTTCGGAGACTTAGCGGAAACCACAGTCGCGAGAACCATGGTCTCGCCGTAGGTTGCGATGACGGCGCCATCAGCCTGACGGGCAACCTTGCCGGTCTCGAGCTTCAGCGGGCGGCCTGCCCATTCGATTTCCACGGAGTGTTGATTGAACATATCTTGTCCTTGGTTGTGGCTGCCCGCTCGGTCATCGTGACCGGCCGTGGCAGCGCTGTGACTCAATCACGGGCAAGACAGCGGGAGGCTTGGGCAGGCAAGCATCCGGCAATCCTGCCCCATGACAGGTCTGCGGTTGAAAAAGGCGGCACCGGCCCATCCGGTTCACCCTTATCGCCCCGGGGGCCACATCTGCGGCAAACGCCCGGAAAATCATGCGGCCTGTAGGGCCGGAATTAAAAACCGGCGGGCATCGTTGAGAAGCCCGCCGGAAACCTTATTAGCGGCGAATGCCGAGAGCACCGATCAGCTTGGTGTAACGGGCTTCGTCCTTCTTCTTCAGATAGTCGAGAAGCGAACGACGGCTCGAAACCAGGGTCAGAAGGCCACGACGCGAGTGGTTGTCCTTCTTGTGATCCTTGAAGTGACCGGTCAGGTTGTTGATCCGCTCGGTAAGGATTGCGACCTGAACTTCCGGCGAACCGGTGTCGCCTTCCTTCGTTGCATATTCCTTGATGAGGGCGGCTTTACGCTCTGCAGTAATCGACATCGGACGATCCTTTCAGTTTTAAGGAAAACGGGACGCCTAGAGCCGGGATGTCGTCCAGCTCTGGCCATGAAAAGCGAAGGCAAAGCCCAAGCTGGCGCTGCCTATAAACTATTCCGGGTGCAATGGAAAGAGGCGATTGACAGCGCTCCGCCACGCGTCAGCAAACGCGGGACGGTCCGACTCAGCCGAAAACCCTCTTCGGGCGAAACTCGCCTTCGCCGATTTCGCCAATGGCGACCAGCTTGCCATGCGCCGTAGCGTAGGCTTCCGGATGGCTGGCCGGCGCATCACGCCCGCGCAGCAGGATAGGGTTGCCCATCTTCAGCCGGTGCGCCTGGTCGTCGTTGATAATAAGGCGGGGAAGGGCGGAAAGCGCTTCGGCCGTGTCGATCAGATAGGCGTCCAGCGCTTCCAGCCGCTCGTCGCGGTCTTCAACGGCTTCCAGCGCGGTGAGCGTTTCGAGCGGCACCATCATGTCTTCACCGAATGGAGCGACCATGGTGCGGCGCAGTTCCGAGATATGGCCGAAACAGCCGAGATCGCGGCCCATGTCACGCGCAAGCGCCCGCACATAAGTGCCTTTGCCACATTCCACTTCGAAATGGGCCGTATCGGCATCCGGGCAGGCCAGCAACGTCAAGCGATGGATTTCCACCTCGCGTGCGGGAATTTCCACGGTCTCGCCGTCACGTGCCAGATCATAAGCGCGTTCACCGGCGATCTTGATAGCGGAGAATTGCGGCGGGGTCTGCATGATCACGCCGGTATAATTGGGCAGAAGATCGCGGATCGCCTGCTCGTCCGGGCGCTGATCGGAAGATTCGACCACTTCGCCTTCCAGATCGTCGGTCGTGCGCTGCTCGCCCCAGGTCACTGTGAATTCGTAGATTTTCCGGCCGTCCATGACGTAAGGCACGGTCTTGGTGGCGTCACCAAGCGCGATCGGCAACATGCCGGAGGCCAGCGGATCAAGCGTGCCGGCATGGCCTGCCTTCTGGGCATTGAACAGCCACTTGATCTTGGAGACGGCCTCGGTAGAGCCGAAATCGAGCGGCTTGTCGAGGATCAGCCAACCGGAAATCGGACGGCCCTTGGGTTTGCGGTTCTGCTGTTTGCGTGGTTTGGACATGCTTCAGTTCTGTTCGTCGTCTTTTTCGTTTGAAGGTCCAAGATCGCGCTGCACTTCGGGCGAGCGTAGAAGCGCGTCGATCTTCTGATAATTGTCGAAACTCGTATCGTCGCGGAAACGCAGTTCCGGCATGTATTTCATCTGCCGGAGCTGCGGGCCGAGGCGGCCGCGCATGAACTTGGCATGGCGGTTGAGTGCCGTGATGATATCGGTGTGGTCGGCAACGCCGAGCGGCGTCACGTAAGCTGTCGCGATCTTGAGATCGGGAGACATGCGCACTTCCGAAATGGAAATGACGGTGCTTTCGATCAGATCGTCGCGGACTTCACCGCGCTGGAGAATCTGGGTCAGGGCGGCGCGCACCTGTTCGCCGACGCGCAGCATGCGTTGGGAAGGGGCCGATGATGTAGCTTTTGCCATGGGTTATGCCTCAAACGGAGCGAGCGCCGGTAAGCCGGCGCCCGACAGTAAAGTCCTGTTTTGCGGCGAGAACGCTCTTTGTTCTATCGCATTTCCGGACGGAAAACCGGGGGTCCACTTTTCCTGGAAATGCTTTAGAGCGTTCTCGTGATGTGTTCGACGCGGAAGCACTCGATGGTGTCGCCGGCGCGGATGTCTTCGTAGTTTTCGAAGGCCATACCGCATTCCTGACCAACAGGCACTTCGTTGACTTCGTCCTTGAAGCGCTTGAGAGTCTTGAGCTTGCCTTCGTGGATGACGACGTTGTCGCGAACCAGACGAACACCCGCGCCACGTTCCACCTTGCCTTCGACGACACGGCAACCCGCGACCTTGCCGACCTTGGTGATGTTGAACACCTCGAGGATTTCGGCATTGCCGAGGAAGGTCTCGCGACGTTCCGGCGAAAGCAGACCCGACATCGCCGCCTTCACGTCATCCACCAGATCGTAGATGATGTTGTAGTAGCGGATCTCGATACCGGCGCGTTCGGAAGCCGTACGTGCCTGTGCATTGGCGCGAACGTTGAAGCCGATGATTGCGGCGTTGGAGGCCTCGGCAAGCGAGATATCCGATTCCGTGATGGCACCAGCACCCGAATGAACGATACGAGCGCGGACTTCGTCGGTGCCGAGCTTGTCGAGCGAAGCGATAATGGCTTCGACCGAACCCTGCACGTCTGCCTTGATGACCAGCGGGAATTCCTTCATTCCCGACGTCTGCAACTGGCTCATCATCTGTTCCAGCGAACCGCGCTGGCCGGTCTGACGTGCGACAGCCTTGTCGCGTGCCAGACGCTGGCGGTACTCGGAAATCTCGCGAGCACGGCTTTCATTTTCGACAACCGCGAAACGGTCACCGGCCGACGGCGTCCCGGAAAGACCGAGAATCTCGACCGGCATGGCCGGACCGGCTTCCTTGACATGTTCGCCCTTGTCGTTGACGAGCGCGCGCACACGGCCCCACTGATCACCGGCAACGATGATCTGGCCGGGCTTCAGCGTGCCCTTCTGAACCAGAACCGTGGCAACGGCGCCGCGGCCGCGGTCGAGCTCGGCTTCGATGACCGTACCTTCCGCCGTGCGGTTCGGGTCCGCCTTGAGGTCAAGGATTTCGGCCTGCAGCAGGATCGCTTCAAGCAGCTTGTCGAGGTTGAGCTTGTTCTTGGCCGAAACTTCGACGTCAAGAACTTCACCGCCCATCGATTCCACGAAGACTTCGTGCTGCAAAAGCTGCTGGCGAACCTTTTCAGGGTTGGCCTCGTGCTTGTCGATCTTGTTGATCGCAACGACGATCGGAACACCCGCCGCCTTGGCGTGGTTGATGGACTCGATCGTCTGCGGCATCACGCTGTCGTCTGCGGCAACCACCAGAACGGCGATATCCGTCGCCTGCGCACCACGGGCACGCATGGCGGTGAAGGCGGCGTGGCCGGGGGTGTCGATGAAGGTGATCTTCTGACCGTTCTTCTCGACCTGATAGGCGCCGATATGCTGGGTGATGCCACCGGCTTCGCCGGCAACAACGTTCGCCTGACGGATGGCGTCGAGAAGCGAGGTCTTGCCGTGGTCGACGTGACCCATGATCGTCACGACGGGCGGACGCGGCAGCATTTCGCCTTCGTCGTCCGCCTGGTTGAAGATGCCTTCTTCCACGTCGGATTCGGAAACGCGCTTGACGGTGTGGCCGAATTCGACCGCAATCAGTTCCGCCAGATCGGCGTCGATCACGTCGCCCGGCTTCATCATCTGGCCTTCCTTCATCAGGAACTTGATGACGTCGACGGCACGTTCCGACATGCGCTGCGACAGTTCCTGAATGGTGATGGTTTCCGGCAGGATCACTTCGCGCATTACCTTTTCACGGGTCTCCTGCATCTGGCTGCGGCGGAACTTTTCCTGCCGGCGGCGCATGGATGCCATGGAGCGGCCACGCGGCGTACCGTCTTCATCCAGGTTGGACGAGGTAACGGTCAGCTTGCCACGGCGGCGTTCTTCTTCTGTCTTCAGGCGTGCAGCCGGCTTGGCCGGCGCCGGCGCTGCAACCTTGCCACGGACTGGCAGGTTACCACGGCGTGCACCGCGATCGTCCTCCTCGTCGCCGTCAGTGCGGCGACCGCGCGGAGCGGCGGTTTCGGTGGCCGGGCGGGCAGGGGCAGCGGCGGGCTGAGGACGAGCCTCGGCGCGGGGCGCCGGCTGAGCGGCAGAAACCGGCTTCTCAGCGGCCGGTTCGGATTTCGCTTCCGCGGCCGGCTGGCTTGCCGCGAGCTTTGCTGCTTCAGCCTCCTCGGCGGCGCGGCGGGCGGCCTCTTCCTTTTCCGCGGCAATGCGGCGTTCTTCTTCCACCTTGCGGCGAGCCTCTTCTTCGGCGCGCTGCTTGGCTTCAATGACGTCACGGGCCTGCGCTTCCATCAGTGCGCGGCGACGGGCTTCCATTTCACCGGCGGAAAGGTCATGCAGAACATTGCCGCGCGGACGCTCCGGCTGGCGCTGCTGGGGCGCAGACGAGCCGGGACGCTGCTGCTGCGAAGGGGAAGAACCCGGACGCTGCTGCTGGTTGCTGGGCTGGTGGATGCGTGGCTGCGGAGCCTGTGGACGCGGCGCTGCTGCGGCGGGAGCCGCCGGCTTCGGAGCGGGGGCCGCAGCCGAATGTACCTGCTTCTCGTCTTCGGGACGCATGGGGCGGCGCTTGCGTGTTTCCACGACAACCGCGTTGGTGCGACCTCGACCCATATCCTGCCGCACGGTGCCCTGATTCATCCCGCCCGGCTTCAGGGTAAGAGTCTTCTTGGCAGGCGCGTTGAGTGTCTTGTCGTCGTTGTTGTCGGTCATTCCGTTCCCGTTCCTTCGGACGAGAACCGGATGACGTTCATCAGGTCTCGTCGTTCAATTGCTGCATCGGAACGCGGCGACCGTTCATATCGGGCAACCGCGTCATTGTTCTGTCCGGGCAGCGTCGCGTTCCGCATGAGCCCGACCGCCATTGCGGTACTGCTCAAGCATCGTTGCGCGCTTCACTACACCCTCACCCGCCTGCCCTGCAAGCGCGCAGGCATGGATAAAAGCATTCTGGCCCATCAACTCGTCCATTTCGGCTTCGCTAAAGAGCCGGAAGGACGGAATTTCATTGCCGGCATCGCTGCCGAGTGCCCAGGCCTTGCGGGCCTGGTCCAGTTTTCTGACGCCATCGGCCGCAGCGTCGGTCGCGTGAAACACGGCGATCGCGTTCCCGGACCGGACGGCAGCATCGACCTTCGTCGCGCCGCTGATGAACTGGCCCGCCTTGCGCGCCATGTTCATCATGCCAGCCACATGCTGCGCCATCAGACGGTCGAGAAGAGCGAGAAGCTCAGGCCCGGCCTTGACGTCACGTTTCAGAGCCCGCGCGAAGAGCTTCTTCGCGATGGCTTTCTCGATCAGGGCGCGCTCGGGTGTCACCCAGCAGCCGCGTCCCGGCAATTGGCGTTTCAGGTCCGGAACGACGTCGCCGTCCGGGCCTGCGACGAAGCGGATCAGCTCATCTGGCGATCCGCTCTGCCGTGTCACAATGCACATACGTCCATTGACGTCGCCTTTGATCCGCCCGTCATCGTCAGTCTCGGGCAGCTCGTCCGGCTCATGCGCCTGCGATGTCATTCCTGCTCGGCGGTATCCGCCTCCTCGGCAGCTTCCGCATCGGCTTCCTGTTCGGAAGCGAGCTCTTCGGCGGTGATCCAGCCTGCCAGAAGGCGAGCCTGCACCACCATGTTCTCGGCCTCGACGCGCGAAACATCGAGCTTGGAGAAGATGCCTTCGAACTTCTTCGTCTCGCCGTCCTTGCGCTCGCTCCAGCCAACGAGATCGTCCGCTGCGCAGCCGGCAAAGTCTTCGATGGTCTTGATGCCGTCTTCGCCGAGCGCAACCATCATCTGCGAGGTCAGGCCGTCGATCTGGCGCAATTCGTCGGAAACGCCGAGTTCCTTGCGCTTGGCGTCCATTTCGGCTTCCAGGCGTTCCAGATATTCGCGGGCGCGGGTCTGGATTTCATCGGCGGTGTCTTCGTCGAAGCCATCGATCGAGGAGATTTCGTCGAGATCCACATAAGCCAGTTCTTCAACCTGCGCGAAGCCTTCCGAAGCCAGAACCTGGCCGACCATTTCGTCGACGTCGAGCGCTTCCATGAACAGGGCCGTACGCTCGTTGAATTCCTTCTGACGGCGCTCGGATTCTTCCTGCTCGGTCATGATGTCGATGTCCCAGCCGGTCAGCTGCGATGCCAGACGCACGTTCTGACCGCGGCGGCCGATGGCGAGCGACAGCTGCTCGTCGGGAACGACCACTTCGATACGCTCGGACTCTTCATCCAGAACGACCTTGGCGACTTCCGCCGGCTGCAGGGCGTTGACGATGAACGACGCCGGCTCCTGGCTCCACGGAATGATGTCGATCTTTTCACCCTGGAGTTCGCCGACGACGGCCTGAACGCGCGAACCGCGCATACCGACGCAGGCGCCGACCGGGTCGATCGAGCTATCGTTCGAGATGACGGCAATCTTGGCGCGTGAGCCAGGATCACGGGCAACCGACTTGATCTGGATGATGCCGTCGTAGATCTCAGGCACTTCCATGGTGAAGAGCTTCACCATGAACTGCGGATGGGTACGCGACAGGAAAATCTGCGGGCCACGCTGTTCGCGGCGAACGTCGTAGACGTAGGCGCGTACGCGATCGCCGTAGCGCATGTTTTCGCGCGGGATCATCTCGTCACGACGGATAATGCCTTCGCCACGGCCGAGATCGACGATGACGTTGCCGTATTCGACGCGCTTGACGGTGCCGTTGACGATTTCGCCGATACGGTCCTTGAACTCGTCATACTGGCGGTCACGCTCGGCCTCGCGCACCTTCTGCACGATGACCTGCTTGGCGGACTGGGCAGCGATACGGCCGAAATCCATCGGTGGCAGCGGATCGGCAATGAAGTCGCCGAGCTTGGCGTCCGGGTTGCGGTCGCGGGCAAGCTCCAGCGGGATCTGGGTCGAATAGTCCTCAGCCGCTTCGACAACTTCCAGAAGACGCTGCAGGCGGATTTCGCCGGTCTTGGAGTTGATGTCGGCGCGGATATTGGTTTCCGAACCATAGCGCGAGCGGGCGGCTTTCTGGATAGCGTCGGCCATTGCGGCAAGCACGATTTCGCGGTCGATGACCTTTTCGCGCGCCACAGCATCGGCGATCTGCAGAAGCTCAAGCCGGTTAGCACTCACTGCCATTTTTTTATCTCCGTAAGTCGCATAATTGCGGGGATCGCCCGTTTTCCGGGCTTTACGTTGGAATTAGTCTTCGTCTGCTTCGTTTTCGTCGTTCTGGTTTGCGGCAGCGGCCTTGGCCGCCTTGTCTGCCCGCAGCGCATCACGAATAAGGTCGTCCGTCAGAATGAGCTTCGCATCGGAAAGCGCAGTGAACGGAATAACGACTGTCGGCTCTTCGCCATAAGCGATCTGGTCGCGTTCCAGCTTGAAACCGTCAGCATCAACCTCAACGATCTTGCCGCGAAACCGCTTGCGGTTCTCGACCAGAATGGAGGTTTCGACCTTCACCAGATGGCCCTGCCAACGGGTGAAATCCGATTTGCGAACCATCGGCCGGTCGATGCCGGGCGAGGAAACTTCAAGATGATACGCTTTATCGACCGGATCTTCCACATCAAGAACCGGTGAAATGGCCATGGAAATGGCTTCACAGTCCTCAACGGTCATCGTGCCGTCTTCCCGTTCCGCCATCACCTGCAGCGTCATGCCGTTCTGATTGGAAAGCCGCACGCGCACCAGAACATAGCCCATACCCGTCAGAACGGGTTCGATGATCTCGGCAATACGCTGGTCGATGCCGGTTTCGGTTATAAGTCGCGGTTCGTGTGCGGTGTCTGCCATCTGGCCTTCCGGTTTTGGATTGTCGCCGGGCTTTCAGCCCTCTGTTTCCGGTTCGCCTAACGAAAAAGAGCGGAGCCTTGCGGCCCCACTCTTCATCAAGCGATCAAGAATTTCAGTGGTCATATAGACCCATCGGTGCAGGATTGCAAGGTTTTCGCGGGGAGACTCGCTTCCGCTGCGCCCTCGGCCATATTTTCACCCTTCCCGTGCGGGAAAGGCTGGCATGATTTTCGGCACTGTCTATAGTTGCCGTTTGATAAATCGCAGTTGCATCAAGTGGACAGAGCGTGCCTGACCGTAAATCGCCACTCGCGCCTTTAAGGCATTTGACTTACAGACGAATCTGGATCGCGAGCCTTGCCTCAAATTTCGGCGGACTGATCCAGGCGGTGGGCGCCGCATGGATGATGACGTCGCTCTCCAGTTCGGAAAACATGATCGCGCTGGTGCAGGCCTCCACCTCTTTGCCTATCATGCTGTTCTCGCTGATTTCAGGCGCGCTGGCCGATAGTTTCGACCGCCGCCGCATCATGATTTCGGCGCAGCTGCTGATGCTGACGGCGTCCGTGCTGCTTACCGTTTTTGCCTGGTCCGGCTGGCTCACGCCCTGGCTGCTGCTTTTCTTTACCTTTATGATCGGCTGTGGCACGGCCCTCAACAATCCGTCCTGGCAGGCCTCCGTCGGTGAAATGGTGCCGCGCGAGGATTTGCCTGCCGCCGTCACGCTGAACAGTGTCGGCTTCAATATTACCCGCAGTGTCGGCCCGGCCATCGGCGGTATCATCGTCGCCGCCGCCGGTGCGGCCGCCGCATTTTTCGTGAATGCGCTGAGCTATTTCACGCTGATCTACGCCCTGTTTCGCTGGCAGCCGCCCAAATATGCCTCGACCCTGCCGCGGGAGCAGCTTCTGGCCGCCATTTCGGCCGGCATGCGTTATGTGGCGATGTCGCCCAATATCGGCAAGGTGCTGGTGCGCGGCTTCCTTTTCGGCCTTTCCGCCAGCGCCATCCTCGCCTTGATGCCCATCGTCGCCCGCGACCTGGTGGAGGGCGGCCCGCTGACCTATGGCGTCATGCTGGGTGCCTTCGGCGTCGGCGCCATCGGCGGCGCGCTGATCAGCGCGAGATTGCGCGAGGTGCTGTCCAGCGAATGGATCGTGCGCGTCGCATTTCTAGGCTTCGCCTTCAGCGCCGGCGTAACGGCGGTGAGCACGAGCGCGATCATCACGTCACTGGTGCTGACCGTTGCCGGCGCCTGCTGGGTGCTGGCACTGTCGCTCTTCAATACCATTGTCCAGCTCTCCACCCCGCGATGGGTGGTTGGCAGGGCGCTCTCGCTTTACCAGACGCTCACCTTCGGCGGCATTGCGGTCGGCAGCTGGCTGTGGGGTGAGCTGGCGGAAGATTACGGCATTTCCTATTCGCTGCTCTGTTCCTGCGCACTGATGCTGCTCGGTGTCGTCGTCGGCCTCAAACTCGCCATGCCAGCCTTCGCCTCGCTCAATCTCGATCCGCTCAACCGTTTCGTGGAGCCGCCGCTGAGACTGGACATCAAGCCGCGCAGCGGCCCCATCGCCATCCTCATCGATTATGAAATCCATGACGAGGATCTCGGCGAATTCCTGCCGCTGATGGCCGAGCGCCGCCGCATTCGCATTCGTGACGGCGCGCGCAACTGGAACCTGATGCGGGATCTCGAAAACCCCGACATCTGGACGGAAAGCTACCACGTGCCGACCTGGGTGGAATATGTCCGCCATAATCACCGCCGCACCCAGGCAGATGCAGAGGCCTGGGACCGGCTGCTGGAGCTTCACCGCGGCAAGACGCGGCCACGGGTGCACCGGATGATCGAACGTCAGACCATCCCGCCAACCGACGATATCTTTCACAAGCCTCATACCGATCAGCATTGAGAGACGATGGGTAAGTGAGTGGCGATGCCCTTCCCACACTCTCCCCGTCATCCTCGGGCCTGTCCCGAGGATCCAAACACCTATCATTAAATCAATCGGTTGCAGATGCTCGGGACAGGCCCGAGCATGACGGAGGAGAGGTTTTCACACGTTGCCAGCAACGCTACTTCAGCTTCGCCTTCAACGTCGCATCGGGAAAGCAGGTTGGAGCGAGCCCGTTTTTCGACTGCCAGTCCCCAAGCGAGCGGCGCGTCTTGAAACCGGCGAGGCCATCTGCCTTGCCGACATCGTAGCCCTTGGCGACCAACGCCTTCTGCATCGCTAAAACATCCGAGCGCAGCATCGATCCGACATTGCCCCATTCCCCCTTGAACGGCCCCGCCCCGTGGGCGATGCGGTCAGCGAGATTGCCGATGAAAAGCGCATAGAGATCGGAATTATTATATTCCTTGATGACGTAGAAATTCGGCGTCACCACAAATTCCGGCCCGTGTCGCCCAGCCGGGACCAGCATCATGCCATCGGCAGAGAGGTCATTGGCCGGGAAGGCTTTTCCGGAAATACGTGTGATGCCCATTTTCGCCCAGTCCGCCACAGGTCGTGCGAGATCAGGCCCTTCCTGCGCGCAGGAAACATTGGCGGGGATCGAGACTTCGAAACCCCAGTCGCGATTACGTTGCCAGCCGCGCTGAGAAAGATAGTTAGCTATGGATGCCAACGCGTCCGGCACGGAGTTCCAGATGTCACGGTGGCCGTCGCCATCAAAGTCCACGGCATATTTCAGATAGCTCGACGGCATGAATTGCGGCTGGCCGAGCGCACCGGCCCAGGAGCCCATCATGCGAGAGGCCGCGATATCGCCACTCTCGACGATCTTCAGCGCATCGATCAACTCGGCGCGAAACATCTCCTTGCGGGTAGACATATAGGCTTTTGTGGCCAGCACATCGACGACGGAATGCGGCAGCTTGGCTCGGCCGAAACCGGATTCGCGGCCCCAGATCGCAACGACGATATCACCCGGCACACCGTATTTCGCCTCTATCCGGCGCAGCGTCGCCGCGTGGGTGGAAGCAAGCGAACGCCCGGTGGCGGCAAGACCCTGCAGCCGCTTTTCCGAGAAATAGGCGCCGGGCGAGGAAAATTCCGCCTGGCTCTGGCTCTGCTCCTTTGGCGGCTTCTGGCCGGGAATGACGAGATCGGGCAGGTTCCAGCTGATGGAGAGACCGCTGAGCGTGGCCTCAAGCGTCCTTTGTGAAATGCCGGCCTTGCGGGCTTCCGGCCAGATTTCCTTTTTCAGCCAGGCATTAAATTCGGCATCATATCGGGCTGCCGCTGCTCCTGTCGGTGCCGATTGCGCCAACGCCGTCGTTGCTGAAAAAAAGGAAAGAAGGGCAGCCAGTGCCTTCGGGGCAAAACGGTTTCGCATTCGGTCTCCTCTTTGAATGACGGGGAGGGAGGGGGGACTTCAGATTGTCGTTCGCGCCCGAAGCGCGGCCGTCAAAGTGCCCTCGTCGAGATAATCGAGTTCACCGCCCACCGGCACGCCATGCGCAAGCCGGGTGATCTTGATGTCGAGACCGGAGAGGCGGTCGGTGATGTAATGGGCGGTTGCCTGCCCTTCCACCGTCGCATTGACGGCGATGATGAGCTCGCGAATGCCGCCGGCGCTCACACGGTCGATCAGGCCCTTGATGTTCAGGTCCTCGGGCCCGACCCCGTCGAGCGGCGACAGCGTGCCCCCCAGCACGTGATAGGCGGTGTTCATCGCACCCGTCCGCTCCAGCGCCCAGAGATCAGACACATCTTCCACCACGATGATGACCGACTGGTCGCGCCGGTCGTCGGCGCAGACGGTGCAGGGGTCTATCGTATCGACGTTGCCGCAGCAGGAGCAGATCTTCACCTTGTCATAGGCCTCGCCCATGGCATGGCCCAGCGGCCCGAGAAGCTGTTCCTTCTTCTTGATGAGATGCAGTGCTGCCCGCCGCGCCGAGCGGGGCCCAAGCCCCGGCACTTTTGCCAGGAGCTGGATCAGTTTTTCGATTTCGGGGCCGGTGACTCGTTTTGCCATGAGCGCTTTCTACTGCATAAATCGGGAAACGGGAATCATGAAGCGCAAAGGGTTGTCCATGAAAATCAGGGCGGTGTGCCGGGGCGAGGCGAAAAGGCTGCCGGGAAAGACCTCGAAGACGGGCATCTTCAAACACGCCGTGCAGGGTCCCGTCATGGTCGATGCGGAAGGCATCGTCAGTGACGCCGTCTGCAATCGCAAACATCACGGCGGGCCGGATCAGGCGATTTACGTCATGGGCTCCGCCGATCTCGACTTCTGGTCCCGCTCTCTGGGCTTTGCGGTCGAACCCGGGTTTTTTGGTGAGAACCTCGTTCTTGATGGTGTCGACAGCGCAAAACTCCACGTTGGCGACAGGTTCTCGGCAAATGACGTTGAGCTGGAAGTGACCGCCGCCCGCATTCCCTGCGCCACACTGTCGGTTCGCATCGGCGATCCCGATTTCGCACTGCGTTTCCGTCGGGCGGGCCAACCGGGGTTCTACTGCCGGGTGCTGAAAGGCGGCATGTTGGCTGCCGGGGAGGATATCGTGTTCAAACCCTATCGAGGATTGAAGCTGCCAATACCGACCATTCTGCAGCGCTTTCGCCCCATGCAGCTCAACGCAGCCGAACGCCGGGCCTTTCTGGAAACGCCGCTGGCGAGCCGGTTTCGCGCGATGCTGGAAGCTTGAAGCCGGCCATGGGACAAGGAGGGCGCCCGCTCCATGCGCTTCGCCCTCTCTTTAGATCGGTTATATCAGAACGGCAGCTTCATGCCGGGCGGCAGCGGCAGGCCGGCGGTCAGCCCAGCCATCTTTTCCTGCGCCTGCGCTTCGCCTTTCTGCTTGGCGTCCTTATGCGCTGCGACGATCAGGTCCTCAAGGATTTCCACCTCGTCTTCCTTCAACAGCGAGGGATCGATTTTCAGGCCGCGCATTTCGCCCTTGCCGTTCAGAATGACGGTTACCAGACCGCCGCCAGCACGCCCCTCGATTTCGAGCGCAGCGATTTCTTCCTGCACCTTCTCCATCTTGGCCTGCATTTCCTTGACCTTGCCCATCATGCCCATGATGTCACGCATGTGCCAATCTCCTGTTCTTTTTGTTTAAAACTCGATGTCGTCGCCGGGAAGGATGTCGCCTTCACTCGATTCGGCAACCGATGGCGACGCGATGTCTTCAGCCTCATCCTGTACGGCGGCGCGGATGCGCACGTCGGTAATTTTTGCGCCGGGAAACTGCGCCAGGATGGCAGCCACATCAGGGTCCTGGCGTGCATCGACAAGACGCGCGTCCCGTGCGTTGCCCTCAGCCTCGACAAGGGTCGGTTCCCCCTGCTCCTTGCTGAGGCTGATGATCCAGTGGATGCCAGTCCATTCCTTGAGCTTGACGCCAAGTTCGCCGGGCAGGGAGCCGGGGGCACCTTCCCCGAGGCGCATATCGAGCCGGCCGGGCTCCAGCCGTACGAGCCGTACGAAGTTGCGCACTTTCGCCCGCATGACGGGATCGCGGTTCTTCTGACACAGATCGGCAATATCCTGCACGGAATTGACGGGAACTTTCGGCTCCGGCCGCTCCTCCGTTTTCGGTGCTGCGACCTGCATCTCCTGCGGGCGGCTATCTGGAATGGCGCGCAGTATGGCGGAGGTCTGTGGTGTTGCCTGGCGCTGGGTGGGAAGATCGACAGGTCGTCCCGCGGCCACGGTCTGTGCTGACGAATAGGCGCGCGCACCGCCGCCATTGCCGCCGCCGGAAGGTCCGCCATTGGCGTAACCCCCGTCACCGTTCGAAAGCTCCAGCAAGCGCCGGGCAGCATCTTCGGGTGCGGGAAGATTGGCAGCGTGCGCCAGCCGGATGAGAACCATTTCGGCAGCACCGGCCGGGCGCGAGGCGTTTTCCGTTTCCGGTATGCCCTTCAGCAACATCTGCCAGATGCGCGAAAGCGCGGTGACCGCAATCGTGTCGGCAAATTCCGCACCGCGCACGCGTTCTATTTCAGAAAGCGAGGGATCTTCCGCTGCATCCGGCACATATTTCATGCGGGTCACGAGATGGGTGAAATCGGCGAGATCGTTAAGGACCACAACCGGGTTCGCGCCCGCCTCATATTGACCGTTGAATTCCGACAGAGCGGCCGCGACATCGCCTTTGACGACATGCTGGAAGAGATCGACGATGCGGGCCCGGTCGGCAAGACCGAGCATGCCGCGTACCGCTTCAGCTTCCACCCGGCCACCACCATGGGCGATTGCCTGATCGAGCAGCGACAGGCCGTCACGGGCAGACCCTTCCGCCGCGCGGGCGATCATCGAAAGCGCCTGCGGTTCGGCTTCGAAACCTTCCTTGCCGGCGATGGCGGTAAAAAGGCCGACGAGATCGGCGGCGCTGATGCGGCGCAGGTCGAAACGCTGGCATCGTGACAGAACCGTGATGGGAACCTTGCGGATTTCCGTTGTGGCGAAGATGAACTTCACATGCTCCGGCGGCTCTTCCAGCGTCTTGAGCAGGCCGTTGAAAGCCTGCGTCGACAGCATGTGCACTTCGTCGATGATATAGACCTTATAACGCGCCGAGACAGGGCGATAACGCACCTGTTCGATGATTTCGCGAATATCGTCGATGCCGGTATGGGAGGCGGCATCCATCTCGATCACGTCGACATGGCGACCTTCCATGATCGCCTGACAATGTTCACCGGGAATGCGCAGATCGATGGTCGGCTTGTCGATGGTGTCGGTTTTGTAATTCAGCGCTCGGGCGAGAATGCGGGCCGTGGTCGTTTTGCCCACGCCGCGGACGCCGGTCAGCATATAGGCCTGCGCAATACGTCCGGTCTCGAACGCGTTTGTCAGCGTGCGGACCATCGGCTCCTGTCCGACCATCAGATCGGAAAAATCCTTCGGGCGATATTTGCGCGCCAGTACCCGATAGCCGGTCCCGACCTGGGATTCGCTTGATGTGGTGGGTACGCTGTCGTTCATCGCCTCGCCAGTTTGTTTTGCCAGTTTGTCTTGGGGCGCTGAACTGGCCCGGCGAAAGCTGAGCACGTCTTTTAAAAGGTGGGAGGCTGGCACGGCGACCCGTGCCGGGCTCGTTAGGGCTGCTTCCTTCCGGACCTGACCCGGTTGGCGAGTGGCTCGTCCACCACCAACCTCCCGGGGCCACATATCGGCAATATCGACAGCAAATGCAAGCCAAGCATTCAAAAAACTGCTATCACAATGAAAACAAACATGGAGGACACCTTGGAGACATTCCAGCTGGACGAAAGACTGGCGCGCGATAGCGTGCTCGTGACGCGTTTGGGGCTATGTGAACTGCGTTTGCAAAATGACAGCCGCTGGCCATGGCTGGTGCTGGTGCCGCAGCGAGAGGGCGTCAGCGAGCTGTTCGATCTTACTCCGCTTGATCAGGCCGTGCTGACATTCGAGACCAATCTTGTCGCGTCCGCCTTGAAAGAAATTACCGCGGCCACCAAGATCAATGTGGGCGCTCTGGGCAACATCGTCCGGCAACTGCATGTCCATATTATCGCCCGCAATGAAGGCGACACCTGCTGGCCCGGCCCCATCTGGGGTCACGGGACGCCCGTGCCTTATGCCGCGGGCGAAAAGGAAACTTTGATGAAAAAAATCTCCGGCGCACTCTGATGATTTCCATGAAAATTTTTGAAACCACTGCCCCCCATCCCGAAGCAAGTCTGCTGACGGCTTTTTCCAAAAATGCCCTCGACCGTTTCGCGGAAAAGCGGACGGAGGAATGCGTTGCCGATGCCCTGAAAGTCGACGGCACCCATATTTTTGCCTTTTCGGGCAGCCGGCTTGTCCTGAAGCATGACGAACAGGTCATCGACCCCCTGTTTTCCGCCTATGAGCTGGCCGAGTTGCAGCCGGATTTCGACAATGCCGTCCTGCTTGGATATCGGGAGACCGGCGAACCGCGAATCGCCGTTCCGGTTGCCGTGGCCGAAGACCAGCTGGCGAGCCACTACAAGCTTGCCGATGCCCGCACGCTGTATCGCGATCACCTGCTGGAAGAGGAATTGCTGAGTGAGGTCGCCCAGGCCGTCAGCCTCACACATTGGAACGCCGACAACCGCTTTTGCGGGAAATGCGGTGGGGCCATGGAGCTGCGAATCGGCGGCTACAAGCGCATCTGCGCCGCCTGCAGCCACACTATTTTTCCACGCACTGATCCCGTCGTCATCATGATGACGATCGATATCGAGCGCGATCTGTGCCTGCTTGGCCGCGGAGCGCATTTTGCGCCGGGCATGTATTCGTGCCTCGCCGGTTTTGTGGAACCGGGTGAGACCATCGAACAGGCTGTTCGCCGTGAAACGCACGAGGAATCCGGCGTCGAAATCGGCCGCGTCCGTTATCACGCCTCCCAGCCTTGGCCGATGCCGCATACGCTGATGATCGGCTGTTATGCCGAGGCGTTGTCTTTTGAGATCGCACGCGATGAGGTCGAGCTTGAGGATTGCCGCTGGTTCACGCGGGAAGAGGTGGCAAAGATGCTGGAGGCCCCGGCGGGCGAAGGTCTTTCTGCGCCGCCCATGGGAGCCATCGCGCATCGCCTGATGCGCGACTGGGTGGAATGGCCAAGGTAGGAGATTGCGGCAGGCTCAGCTCTGGTTGAGCTTGCCGCGCATCGCATGGCCCTTGTAGACGCCGAGAATGCGGACTTTTTCAGAGAAGAAGCGCAGCTCGTCCAGAGCATGCCGCACGGGTTCGTCATCGGGATGGCCTTCAATGTCGGCATAAAATTGCGTCGCCACGAATTTGCCGCCGAGCTGGTAGCTTTCGAGCTTCGTCATATTGATGCCGTTCGTCGCAAAGCCACCCATGGCCTTGTAGAGTGCCGCGGGAATGTTGCGGACGTTGAAAACGAAAGTCGTGACGACGATTTCTTCGCTCGACTGGCGCTTGGCCCAGTTTTCATCGCGGGAAAGCACTACGAAGCGCGTGACGTTGTTTTCCGAATCCTCGACATTCTCGGCGAGAATATCGAGACCGTAAAGGCTGGCGGCAAGACGCGGCGCAAGCGCCGCCATGCTGCGGTCGCCCGTTTCGGAAACGAGCCTTGCCGATCCTGCCGTATCGCCGGCGATGACGGGTTTCCAGCCGTTGGAACGAATGATCTTGCGGCACTGGCCAAGTGCGTGGATGTGGCTGTGGACGGTGCGGATTTCGTCCTTTTTCACGCCCGGCATCACCATCAGCTGAAAGCGGATCGGCATGAAATATTCGCCGATGATATGCAGGCGCGATTCCGGCAGCAGGTGATGAATATCCGCCACGCGGCCGGCCAGAGTGTTTTCGATCGGGATCATGCCGAGATCGGCTTCGCCGTTTTCAATGGCGTTGAACGCATCCTCGAATGTCGGACACGGCAATGGTTCCATGTTCGGAAACATGTCGCGGCAGGCCATGTCGGAGTTCGCGCCGAATTCGCCCTGAAAGGCAATGCGATTGGTGATCAAGCTCATGGGACTGTCCGTTAAAGGGTTCTGCTTGCAAGAATTTTGCGGGCTTTTTCGAGATCGTGCGGCGTATCGACACCGAGCGGCACGGAGCGGACGATCTCGGCATCAATGCGCATGCCCGCTTCGAGAGCACGCAGCTGCTCCAGCCGCTCGCGCTTTTCCAGCGGTGAGGGCGGTAGACTCACGAATGTCTCGAGCGCAGCACGGCGATAGGTGTAGAGCCCGATATGATGATAAAGCGGCCCCTCGCCGTAAGGCGCGGTGGTGCGGGTGAAATAAAGCGCGCGCAGACGTGTTTCGGAAAGTGGGCTGCCCACAACTTTCACTACGTTCGGATTGGTTTTTTCTTCCTCGTCGGTGATTTCGACCGTCAGTGTCGCAATGTCGACGGCGGCGTTCTCCAGCGGGCGCAACGAGGCACGTATAGTTTCCGCCTCGATGGTTGGAAGGTCGCCCTGAACATTGATGACATATTCCGCCTTGCCATAGGGGTCGGCCTTCTGCAGCGCTTCGAAAATGCGATCCGAACCGGATTGATGGTCGTCACGCGTCATCATCACGTCGAAACCGGCATTTTGAACCGCCGAAAATACCTGTTCGTCATCGACCGCGACGACGATTCGCTCCGCGCCGGCCTCACGTGCCCGCTGCGCAACCTGCACGATCATCGGCTTGCCACCAATGTCGGCAAGCGGCTTGCCGGGCAGGCGCGTGGAGGCCATTCGCGCCGGTATGAGGACGACAGCTTTCTCGAAATCCCGATTATTCATCCGACACCCTTCAAATCCCGCCCGAAAAGTGTCAAAACGTCACGGTGTGGGGAGCATTATTCAAGTTGCGCAGGCTGTGCAAAAGCCATAGCTTTCGAGCAATTTCAAGATGCCCGTTATATCGAGCGGATGCGAGGGAGCGCGTTTAGATGAATTCTTATGTTAATATGGGCGTTGGGGCGTTTCTGGGTACAGTATTCGTCCTGATGTCGGTGTCGATTGCGTCCGAGGGCATTTTCCATGCGCCCGCGCCCGAAAAGGAAGGTTACGCCATCGTCGCGGAAGAAAGCAGCGGCGGAACGGGCGGCGGAGAAGCGGCGGCTGCGGCCACCCCGATCGCACAGTTGCTCGCCAGCGCGGACGCCGCCAAGGGCGAAGCGGTCTTCAAGAAATGTACGAGCTGTCATACCGGAGAGAGTGGTGGTGCAAACAAGGTCGGCCCCAATCTCTTCGATGTCGTCAACCGGCCGATCGCCAGCCACGAAGGTTTCAGCTACTCCGCAGCGATGAAGGATTTCTCCAAGGGTGGAGCCGAGCACTGGGATTACGATCATCTCAACTATTTTCTCGAAGCCCCGAAAAAGCACGTTCCAGGCACGGCCATGGGCTTTGCGGGTGTGAAGAAAGAAACGGAAAGAGCAGATCTTATTGCCTATCTCCGCACGCTGTCTGCGAACCCGGCGCCGCTGCCGGATCCGGCTGCAGCTCCCGCGCCGACAAATTAAAGGTGACGACAGTTCATGAGAAAAGCCCGGCAGAGATGCCGGGCTTTTCTTTTCGCAATCTTGCCTTGCCTCTTGAAGATCAGAAGCCCTTGCCGCCCCGCAACTCGGAAATCACCGTTCCGACCATGATCCTGACATCCAGCCAGACCGAAAAATTTTCGACATAATAAAGATCGGATACGATGCGTGCCCTTGCCTTGTCGCTGCGATCCGTCGGCCCGCGCAGGCCCCGCATCTGGGCAAGTCCCGTGATGCCTGGCCGCATCCGGTGCCGCAGGTGATAGTGCGGAACCAGCTCCTCGTAGAGACGGCCGGCCGCCAGCATGCCGATGGCATGGCAGCGCGGTCCGACCAGCGACATGTCACCCTTGAGCACATTGATGAGCTGTGGCAGCTCATCAATATTCGTGCGCCGGAGAATGGCGCCGATGCGGGTTATTCTCGGGTCATTCTTCACTGTTTGCGCCACGCCGGTGGCGTCGCACATGTCTGTTCTCATTGAGCGAAATTTATAGACGCGAATCTTCCGTCCATTCATGCCCCAGCGGACCTGCGAGAACAGGACCGGCCCGCGGCTGTCGAGTTTGACGAGCGCTGCCACCGCCAGCAGGACGGGAGCCAGTGCGACGAGGGCGATGGACGCCCCCGCAATGTCCATCGTTCTTTTGAGCGCGAACTGGCCGCGTTGTAGTGGAGATACCCGTTTCTCAAAAATGCAGGGCTGCGTTTCCGGTGTCTCGAAAGTGATGGCCGAGGAATAGGGATCGCCGAAAAAAACGGCATGGGATGAGCCTTTAGTACCCAACATAATATAGGATCCTGAAAAACTTATTTTGATAGAAGAAATTTAATTTATATGAACGATTAATAATTCATTTACCCTAAAAAGTCATCCGAAATGTAGCCGTGTCTGGGCAAATATCAATCTAAAGTTAACGTATGCACGCAGGTGTTGCGCTTCAGGCGCTGATTCGCCGCCGTGGATGGGGCGGCGGCCGGTTCGGCCACCGAAAAGCGTGAAACGAAAGGGGTGAGGACGTGGACCTCGGTCGCTTCGTCCTTCGTTCCCGGGACTTGGCGACGATTTAAAAACCTGTCAGCGACCCATCAGAATGTCGAGCAGGGTGGTTTGTTTCGGTCCCGACGCGTCAGGCGCTTCACCGCCAATATCGGCCGGCGGCACAGGGCCGTTGCCGGCGGAATAACGGGGTTCGATATCCCGCGAAGGAATATTAGCCGGCGGCGTCAGCCCTCCCGACTGCCCATCTGGCTGATTCGGTGTGGGTGATGCCGGCGCCGCGGGATAGGCGCGATTATCAGTCGTTCCGCCGCCCAGCGCGTTGGAAATGATGTCGCCAATGGAGGAGGGCGCATTTTCCGGCGCCGGTTGCTGCATATCCATGAGCGGCGGCACGCCGCCTGCACCAAGACCGAAGAGGGGCGAAGGCGAAAGACCGGAATGAGCCGCGGTCATGAACTCTTTCCACGCCCTTGCAGGAAGGCCGCCGCCCGTGACCTTTTTCATGGAGGTGCCGTCGTCGTTTCCAAACCAGACGCCGGTCGTCAGATTGCTCGTATAGCCAACAAAGAGCGCATCACGAAAAGACTGAGTGGTGCCGGATTTCCCCGCTGCCTGCCAGCCCTGCAGGCGCGCGGCCTTGCCGGTACCTTCGGTGATGACGCGCGACAGCATGCCGTTCATCGTGGCGGCAATTTCTTCGCTCAGCACCCGTGGCGGATTGTCATATTTGTTTTCATAAAGCACCTTGCCATCGGCATCGGTGATACGCTTCACGATGTGCGGCGTGGCTTTATAGCCGCCATTCATGAAGGGAGCATAAGAAGCTGTCAGTTCCATCAGCGACACTTCCGAAGTGCCGAGCGCGATGGAGGCATTATTCTGCAGCTCCGATTCGATGCCCATGCGATGCGCCACCTGTGTCACCCGCTCGGGACCGACCTCCATCACCAGCTGGGCGGCGATGGTGTTCAGGGAGTTGGCCAGCGCCGTGGCCAGTGTCACTTCGCCGCGAAATTTCTTCTCATAATTTTCCGGAGTCCAGTTGCCGATACGAACAGGCCCATCATTACGAATGGTATAGGGCGTAAGCCCGGATTCGAGAGCGGCGACGTAGACGAAGGGCTTAAATGCCGAGCCGGGTTGCCGTTTTGCCTTGGCAGCGCGGTTAAACTGGCTTTCGGCATAATCCGCACCGCCCACCACGGCCCTGATCGCCCCCGTACCGTCGATGGAAATCAGTGCCGCCTGGGAGGCGCCCTGTTTTTTGCCGTCGCCCTGCAGCACGTGGGTCAGCGCCTTTTCGGCATCGCGCTCGAGATCGGGATCGATTGTCGTATCGACGACGATATCCTGCTTGACCTCGCCAACCAGGCCGCGCACCTCTTCCAGCACCATGTCGGCGGCGTAATGTTCGGCACCGGACCAGAAGCGTTTCGCTTTGGTCGGCGGCTGCGACATGGCGGTCTTGATCTCATCATCGGTAATGAAACCGACGTCGCGCATGGATTGCAGCACGACCTGCGCCCGTTCTTCCGCTGCCTGTGGGTCCCGTGCCGGCGAAAGGCGCGAGGGCGCTTTGAGAAGCCCGGCGAGCATTGCCGCTTCGCCCAGATTGACGTCGCGGGCGGATTTGTTGAAGTAGCGCCGCGAGGCCGCCTCGACGCCATAGGCGTTGGATCCGAAATAGACGCGATTGAGGTACATCGCCAGGATCTGATCCTTGGTGAACTTGTGCTCCAGCCAGAAGGACAGCAGCACTTCCTGAACCTTGCGTTCCAGGGTCCTGTCCGGCGAGAGGAAAAGGTTTTTCGCCAGCTGTTGCGTCAGTGTCGAGCCGCCCTGCACGGTTCGCCCCGTCAGCACATTCGTGACGATGGCACGTCCGAGACCAAGCGGATCGACCCCGAAATGGGAATAAAACCGCCGGTCCTCAATCGCCATCACAGCCTGTGGAATATAGGGCGACATGTCTTCCAGCGCGAGCGCCTCGCCGCCGGTCGTGCCGCGGTTTGCAAGCACGCTGCCATTCACGGAAACGATCTTCACATTCGGCGGACGTTCTGGAATGGACCAGCTGCTGGCACTCGGCATGCGCGCGCCATAATAAAGCACAAGTCCGGCAATCCCGATACCGCCCCAAATGCCCAGCACGATGCACCAATAGACGAGGGACCGGATGAAACCCGTCGCCCCCCGACCTGTGCCGCGGGCGCGCTTTTCGTTTTTCGTCTTGGGTCGGCGTGAAGCCTGTTTCGGTTTCTTCGGCGACTGTTTTGCAGTGCCGCTGATGCGCTCGCTGGCGTCAAGACGCAGATCGTCACCGGACTCGTGGAAATCCCCGAAGGAGGGTTCTACCCGTTCGCGTGATTTACCCTTGCCTGCCATCCAGCCGAAATCGCTCCTTTTGCGGGACCGCCTGTGCCTTGTCGGCCTCAGGCGTCTATGCCTGCGCGATCCTTAATCCAGGATGAAGAGTTTAAATGCGGCAATTTAAGGCGGGGTTAAGCCCAGGCCGGATCAAATCGGCGTCATTGGCAGACGTCGACCCATTCAGCTTTAGTCAGTTCGGCCATCACATGGGGAGAAATCCGCACCGCTGCATTGGTAGCGCCGGCTGCCGGAACCACTTCAAGATAATCTCTCAGCGATATGTCGCAAAACACCGGCAAAGGCGACGGCAAGCCGAAGGGGCATACGCCGCCGACAGGATGGCTGGTCACCGCAACCACCTCGTCCGCCCCCAGCATGCGCGGTTTCGTTCCGAAATGATCACGGAATTTCCTGTTGTCGAGGCGTTTCGTACCCGCGGTGACAACGAGCAGAATGGCATCGCCCGCCTTGAGGCAGATCGTTTTGGCGATCTGGTCTGGCTCGACGCCATGTGCTTCAGCGGCGAGCGCAACGGTTGCCGAACTGGCTTCCGTTTCAATGATCGTCACCTCGGGTGATTTTTCGGCAAAAAATGCTCTGACGGATTGAATAGACATGCGTATTTGTTAGGCGGTTAGAAATGGTTGTTCAAGATGTCACGCTTAAGCTATGCAATAATCGCAATGCTGCGCTGCGATAGAATGTCTGTTTTTTGAGCGGCGATGTTGTATGTTCAAAACATCGAAGCGACGCACTCCTCCTCCCAGCGTCGCCCGATTGGACTGGCAATACTCCTCCTCCCAATTGTCAGTCAGTTTCAAGAACCCGGCGCACCTCCTCCCGCGCCGGGTTTTTGCTATTTGGCGCTTCCTTTTTCGAGCCCTGGCGGACCCCTGATGCGATAGTTTCGTTCAAAGAAACTTGACTTTCAGCCCCTTCCAACCTAGGTACTTCGCCATCGATATTTGTTTGACGACCAGAGCTTCGGCGTCTTTCCAGACGCTCACGACGATCTTTTCCTTCAAATTCGACCCCAAGACCGCGCTGCTCGCAGCGCAAATACAATTGCCAACGGAAGGAAATCGTTATGGCGACTGGTACAGTAAAGTGGTTCAACGCAACCAAGGGCTACGGCTTCATTCAGCCGGACGACGGTTCGCAGGACGTTTTCGTTCACATCTCGGCTGTTGAGCGCGCAGGTCTGACCGCCCTCAACGACGGCCAGAAGCTTTCTTACGAGCTGATGCAGGACCGCCGCTCTGGCAAGATGTCCGCAGGCAACCTCGTCGCTGCCTGATACGCAACAGGCCCGAAAGGGTTTCTTGCATAAACTGAAAGGCCGGATTTTTCCGGCCTTTTTCTTTGGAAGGAAGTCCGGCGGGCGGGGTCTTGAAAACGGCGGTACGTATACCGATATAGGGTTCAACAGTGTTTCAGATGAAAACTGTCAGGGGCGTCTTAAGATGCCGCTGTTGTTGCGTTAACCAAAGATTAACCAAAACAGATGATCCTGATTGTGAAAGCAGCGTCGGAAATCGACGCGCTCTGAAACATCAGACCGTTGAACCGCTTTGACCACGGATGTACTGGCATTGACGGAAAACGGATGGAAAGGTCGGGCTTGCCCGGCCTTTTTGTTTTTGGAGTGAGCGGAGGCGCCCGACCAGTGGCGCCTCCTCTTTTTTATTTCGCGGCCAGTGCGTCGAGAATGCGGATCCAGGAGCGAATGCCCTTGTGGAAGGACTGCAGGTCGTATTTTTCATTCGGCGAATGAATGCGATCGTCCGTCAAGCCGAAACCGACGAGCAGCGAATCCATGCCGAGCATCTTCTGGAAATCGCCCACGATCGGGATAGAGCCGCCCATGCCGATCACGACGGCCGGTTTGGGCCACTCTTCCGAAAGGGCGTTCTTCGCCTTGGTCAGGACGGGTGAATCGTATGAAAGCTGGATCGCCGGCGATGCGCCATGCTCGTGGAATTCCACGGAGCAATCAGCCGGAATTTTCGAGCGTACATAGGCCCGGAAGTTTTCGCGAATGGCGGCGGGGTTCTGTTCGCCGACAAGGCGGAACGACACCTTGGCGGAAGCTTTTGCTGCAATAACGGTCTTGAAGCCATCACCGGTGTACCCGCCTATGATGCCGTTGACCTCCGCTGTCGGCCGCGCCCAGGTCTGTTCCAGCACGGAGCGGCCCTTTTCACCCGAGGGAACCGAAAGGCCCACTTCACCGAGGAAGGTTTCTGCGGTGCGGCCCAGCGTTTCCCAGGCAGCCTTGATATTGGCGGGCGTTTCTTCCACGCCGTCATAGAAGCCGTCGAGCGTCACGCGGCCGGTCTCGTCATGCAGGCCAGAGAGAATGTCGGTCAGGATGTGGATGGGATTTGCGGCGGCGCCACCGAAAAGACCCGAATGCAGATCGCGATCGGCGGCGGTGATGACGATTTCTTCGCCGACCAGACCACGCAGCGCCGCGGCAATGGCGGGCGTATCCCGGTCCCACATGCCGGTATCGCAGACCAGCGCATAATCCGCCTTCAGCTCTTCCGCATTCGCTTCGAGGAACGGCTTCAGCGAGGGCGAACCGGATTCTTCTTCACCTTCAAAAAGAATGGTGACGCGCACCGGCAGGCCGCCATTCACGGCCTTGTAGGCGCGGCAGGCCTCCACGAAGGTCATCAGCTGGCCCTTGTCATCCGCCGTACCGCGTCCTGTAATCACCTGACGGCCTGCGCCGATATCCTTGACGGCGGGTTCGAAAGGATCGTTTTCCCAGAGATCGAGCGGATCGACCGGCTGTACATCATAATGGCCGTAGAAAAGCACATGTGGGGCGTCTTCATTGGCCGCATCGTGATGCGCCACCACCATGGGGTGACCGGCTGTATCGCGAACGGAGGCGGTAAAGCCGAGCGCTGAAAGCGTTCTCACGAGCCATTCCGCCGCCTTGCGGCACTCGGCCTTGTAAGCGGGGTCCGTGGAAATCGACGGAATGCGAACGAGTTCGAACAGTCGCTCGAGGCTGGAGGTGAGATTGTCATCGGCAGTGGAAAGAATGGGGGAAACGTCTGTCATCGCTGATCCTGTCATGTCTGTCGTGACCCGGCGATAAGACGAAACATCCGGGCATCGCGCATCGCGGGAAACAAGGGCCGGCGTGTCGTGAATCGGCAAACGCGCGGCCGTGGGAACGATAGAGCAGTTCAGGAAAACTGCGAAGCGGTTTCGAGTTGGAAGCGCTATTTTGCTTTTTTTGCGCTCTCGATGGCGCGACGCATATATTCCAGCAGAAGCTGGCGTTCAAAACGCCGGAAATCCGCAAGCAACATGTCTTCGGTGGCCTCAGAAGCGGCAATGGCATTCGCTTCCAGGTCCCTGCCGCGCTGCGTCAATTTGATGATCTGAGCGCGGCGGTCACCGGGATGCGTCTTTCGCACGATCAGCCCGTCGCGCTCCATGCGTGAGAGCGTGTTAGCAAGCGTTGCCTGTTCGACATCGATTCTGTCGAGCAACTGCCTTTGCGTCAGCCCTTCTTCATGCCAGAGCTCGATGAGAATGGGGAATTGGCCGGGAGAGAAGCCCAATGCGGCGGCTCTTTTCTGCAGCGCCATAGTGAACTCCCGCGCCATTTTGGCGGCGAGATAGATGGCCGATTCATCCCGGGAAAATCCCATTCCTCCGTCCCTCAGACAGTTTGGCCAGACGGCGCCGGCAATTCAATAGTGCGATATATATCGCACGATATGTTTTTGCCAGCCGGTAACAGGCGCAAAATAAAACCGCCATGGCCTGGAGGGGACGGCCATGGCGGTCATATTGGAGGACAAAGGCCCGGAGAGGGGGAAAGGCCTTTGTCCGGTCTGACGCGGCGGGGGACGAGCCAGCTATCAGACTACGGCGTGATCAGGCGCCGTCCTCTAAGAAATGTGTCTGCAAATGCGGCTTTTCAAGGGAAAGATGGATTACAAATCGGTAACGTTCGGGTGAAATGCGACGCGCTTTTTTCACCACCTCGGTTCCGGCTCTTTACCGTGTGTTCTGCGAAGTTTCGGTAGACGTTAAAACGCCCCCGCGCTATCCATGCTACCCATGAAAAAAGGCGATCATCTCTTCCTCGTTGACGGGTCCGGTTTCATTTTCCGGGCCTTCCATGCCATCCCGCCGCTGAACCGCAAGTCGGACGGGCTGCCGGTCAACGCCGTTTCCGGCTTCTGCAACATGTTGTGGAAGCTCCTGAAGGATGCGCGCAACACCGATGTCGGCGTGACGCCCACGCATTTTGCGGTAATTTTCGATTATTCATCAAAGACATTCCGCAATGAGCTTTATGATCTCTATAAAGCCAATCGCACGGCGCCGCCGGAAGATCTGGTGCCGCAATTCGGGCTGATACGGGAGGCGACGCGCGCCTTCAACCTTCCCTGCATCGAGACGGAAGGCTTCGAGGCGGACGATATCATCGCCACCTATGCCCGGCAGGCGGAGGCCATTGGGGCCGATGTCACCATCATCTCCTCCGACAAGGATCTGATGCAGCTCGTCACTGCCAATGTCCACATGTACGATGCGATGAAGGACAAGCAGATCGGCATCCCTGATGTCATAGAGAAATGGGGCGTGGGTCCCGAAAAGATGATCGACCTGCAGGCGATGACCGGCGATTCGACCGACAATGTTCCGGGCATCCCCGGCATCGGTCCAAAGACGGCCGCGCAATTGCTGGAAGAATACGGCGATCTCGATACGCTGCTCGCCCGTGCAGGTGAGATCAAGCAGCAGAAGCGTCGGGAAAATATCATCGCCAATGCGGAACTTGCTCGTATTTCCAGACAGCTCGTGGCACTGAGGACCGACGTGCCGCTGGATCAGCCGCTTGAAGCACTGGTGCTGGAACCTCAGAACGGCCCGAAACTCATTGCCTTCCTGAAGGCGATGGAATTCACCACGCTGACGCGGCGGGTTGCCGAAGCGACAGAGACCGATGCTTCCGCCATTGAGTCCGCCAATGTGCCGGTTCAGTGGGGCGCTGACGCCCATGGTCCCGATCTCGATGCGACGGCCGCTCCGGCTGTGGGCGAAGCGGCTGCTGGCGTAACGGGCACTGCGGTTTCGCCCGCTATTCCGGCGCGGAAAGGTGCCGGGGAGGGCAGCGCGCCGGCTGATCTTGCCACCGCCCGCCAGACGCTTTTTGCCGCCGCCAAGATCGACACGAGCGCCTACACGACGATCAGGGATCTTGCGACGCTGGACCTCTGGGTTGCGGCGGCGCGGGAAACGGGGGTCGTCGCCTTCGATACGGAAACGACATCGCTTGATCCGATGCAGGCGGAACTCGTCGGGTTTTCGCTGGCAATCGCCGATAATGGCAAGGATGCCTCGGGCAGCGATATACGCGCCGCCTACATTCCCTTGACGCACAAGACTGGCTCCGGCGGCGATCTATTCAGCGATGGTATCAGGCTCGCCGAAGGCCAGGTGCCCTTTGACGAAGCACTGGTCCGTCTCAAGGACTTGCTTGAAGACGAGGCCGTGCTGAAGGTCGCGCAAAATCTCAAATATGACTATCTGCTCATGAAACGCCATGGCGTCGTCATGCAGAGTTTCGACGATACGATGCTGATCTCCTATGTGCTTGAGGCTGGCAAAGCGACGCACGGCATGGATTCGCTGTCCGAACGTTGGCTCGGCCATACGCCGATCCCCTATAAGGACGTGGCGGGATCGGGCAAGTCGAGCGTTACCTTCGATTTTGTCGACATCGACAAGGCGACGGCATATGCAGCGGAGGACGCTGACGTCACCTTGCGGCTGTGGATGGCGCTGAAGCCGCGGCTTGTTTCAGAACGGCTGACCAAGGTTTACGAGCGGCTGGAACGTCCGCTTGTGCCTGTTCTGGCGCATATGGAGGAGCGTGGCATCACCGTCGACCGGCAAATCCTCTCACGTCTTTCCGGCGAACTCGCCCAGAAGGCGGCAGCGTTTGAAGAGGAAATCTACGAGCTGGCCGGCGAGCGTTTCAACATCGGCTCGCCAAAGCAGCTCGGCGACATCCTGTTCGGCAAGATGGGCCTGCCGGGCGGCTCCAAGACCAAGACCGGCCAATGGTCGACTTCGGCACAGGTGCTGGAGGATTTGGCGGCTGAAGGTATTGAACTGCCCCGCAAGATCGTCGACTGGCGGCAGCTGACGAAGCTGAAATCCACCTATACGGATGCACTGCCGGGATATATCCACCCGGAGACGAAACGTGTGCATACATCCTATGCGCTGGCCTCCACCACAACAGGCCGTCTGTCGTCCTCGGAACCGAACCTTCAGAACATCCCCGTCCGCACGGCGGAAGGGCGAAAAATCCGCACGGCTTTCATCTCGACGCCCGGCCACAAGCTTCTTTCCGCCGACTACAGCCAGATCGAACTGCGCGTGCTGGCCCATGTCGCCGATATTCCGCAGCTTCGCAACGCCTTCGAAAACGGCATCGACATTCATGCCATGACGGCTTCGGAAATGTTTGGTGTGCCTGTCGAAGGCATGCCCTCGGAAGTGCGCCGCCGCGCCAAGGCCATCAATTTCGGCATTATCTACGGTATTTCGGCTTTCGGTCTCGCCAACCAGCTCGGTATCGCCCGGTCTGAAGCCGGCGAATATATCAAGAAATATTTCGAGCGTTTTCCCGGCATCCGCGACTACATGGAGGCGACAAAGGCTTTCGCCCGTGAGAACGGTTATGTCGAGACGATTTTCGGCCGCCGCGCCCATTATCCGGAAATCCGCTCGTCCAACCCTTCCGTGAAAGCCTTCAACGAGCGCGCCGCCATTAACGCGCCGATCCAGGGCTCCGCGGCGGATATCATACGGCGCGCCATGGTCCGTATCGAACCGGCGCTGGAGGCTGAAAACCTGTCCGCCCGCATGCTGTTGCAGGTGCATGACGAACTCATCTTCGAGGTCGATGAAGCGGAAATCGAGAAAACTCTGCCCGTCGTCGTCTCTGTCATGGAAAATGCGGCCATGCCGGCAATCTCCATGAAGGTGCCATTGCAGGTGGATGCCCGCGCGGCTGACAACTGGGACGAGGCGCATTGACCGGCTTTTGGCCGGTCCATGTCATTGCTGTGTCGCGTGCACGGATTAGAGGAAACGCTTCACGAGGAGTTTCCCATGCACGCCCCGCTCGTCTCGAAAGATCTCGGCTATATTTCTGCTGCCTGTCATGATCAGCCGCCGCGCCATCTCGGCAGCCGCTTTAATGAGAATGGTGAGTTTCTGCCTGAGCCGGGCAATACGGTCGTCTGCCATCTTGTTGGGGGCTCGCAGACCGAAAACGCGATCATTGCGACGCGTCAGCGCTTCCTGGATATGCCGGAGGCATCCCAGCTTGCTTTCACACCGGCTTCCAGCCTGCACATGACGGTGTTTCAGGGCATCATCGAGTTTCGGCGTGCTCTGCCCTATTGGCCGCAGACAATGCCGCTTGATACACCGATCGACACGATGACGGACTATTATCGCGACCGCCTTTCTGCTTTTCCGGCGCTGCCGGGATTCAACATGCAAGTCACCGGTTTGCGGCCGGTAGGTCTGGTCCTGACGGGAGCCACGCCCGAGGATGATCGCATTGTGGCCCTGTGGCGGGATGCATTCGCCGATTTCTTCGGATATCGCCGTCCTGACCATGACAGCTACGAGTTTCACATCACCCTGTCCTACATCATCAGCTGGTTCAAGCCTGAGTGCCTGCCGCGCTGGCAGGCGATGCTTGACGAGGAACTGGAAAAGCTGCGTGCCGCGGCGCCAGTTATGGAGATGCGTCCGCCGGCTTTCTGTGAATTCAGGGATATGAACCACTTCAAGGAGCTGGTTGTTTTCGATAGAAGGTGAAGCATGATTGGCATTGCCTAAGGGCAGTTTGCCGCATGGTTTTTGCCGAATCGGAAAAAATGCGCGTCAGGGCTGGTCAAAGCCCGTTTGGGCATGTATAAGCGCGCCAAATTTCCGATATCGAGACATCCGACATTCGGCCTTTGGTTCTGGCCGGTTCCGTTGTTTCGCCGCTTAAGTGGAGTAACAAAAATGGCTGTACCAAAAAGAAAAACAAGCCCGTCCAAGCGTGGCATGCGCCGCTCGGCTGACGGTCTCAAGTCTGCGACCTATGTTGAAGACAAGAACTCCGGCGAACTGCGCCGTCCGCACCATATCGATCTGAAGACCGGTATGTATCGCGGCCGTCAGGTTCTGACGCCGAAGGAAAGCGCATAAGATTTTCCGACGTGACTTTGCAAAAACCGGCCCTCGTGGCCGGTTTTTTGTTTTTAGCGATCTCTCACGGTGTCCAGCGCTCACTTGGAAAATCTCGTCACTCCTCCTACACTCGCTTCGGGAGAGCGGGTTAGATGCCTGCCGCGTGAGGGGAGTTTCGGTGAAATATCGCTGGATTTTGTTGATGATGCTCGGTCTTGGCCTCGGTTACGGCGCCGTGACAAAAGGAAGCGGCGTCATTGCAGAAAGCTATTTCGGTGAAATGTCCGAGCAGGGGCGCACGACGCTCCGGCTTGCCGTCTCCGCCCTTGGCGGGCTGTTGAACCGTTACGAGCCGCTGCCTGCCTTGATTGCAGATCATGATGACATTGAGGAGCTGGTCGCACATCCCAAGGATGAAGCCCTGCGACAGCGCGCCAATGTCTACCTCAAATCCATCAACACCCTGCTGGAATCCTCCGATATCTACATCATTACGCTGGATGGCGAGACAATCGCGGCCAGCAACTATGATGGTCCGACAAGCTTCGTCGGTGAGAATTTCAGCTACCGTCCCTATTTTCAGGATGCGGCGAAGGGCCTGCAGTCGCGGTTCTTCGCGCTCGGCACGACCTCGCACAAGCGCGGATATTATTTCTCCGCGCCTATTCTCTTCAATGCGGAAATAAAGGGCGTCATCGTCTTCAAGGTCGACATCGAAGGCATAGAGGCCTCGTTCGGCGATGGCGAAAACCGTATTCTTGTGTCGGATCCCGAAGGCATCATTTTCATGACCGGCACGCCGCAATGGCTTTACTCCGGCCTGATGCCGCTGACGCCCGAGAGACTGGCGCGTACCGAGGCCTCACGCCGTTACGCCAATGCCACACTGAAGGAACTGCCGCTGAAACACGGCAGTTTCGGCTCGCATCAGCTGATGACGATTACCCAGAATGAGGGGGACAGGGAATATATGGTCCTGTCTCAGCCGATGGCGGATGCAGGATGGACCGTCAGCGTGCTGATGGATACCGGTTCATTGCGGACACAGGTGAAGACGGCAATGATCGCGATCATCCTGTGCCTGTGTCTGGCAGCCGCGCTGATTGCGGCGATGCTGCAGAGACGGCGACGGCTGCGTGAACGGCTGACCCATCAGGCAGAAGCCCAGGCGGAGCTGGAACGGCGGGTCGAGGAACGCACTGCTGATCTGGCGCGTGTGAACCAGGAGATCGAACACGAAATCGCCGAACGTCGCCAGACGGAAAAACAATTACGCAAGATGCAGAATGATCTGGTGCAGGCAGGCAAGCTTGCGGCGCTCGGACAGATGTCGGCTGCCTTGTCGCATGAAATCAACCAGCCGCTTGCCGCAGCCAAGAATTATGCCGAAAACGCGTCGCTTCTTGTAGAGCGCGGGCGGCTGGACGAGGTCAGGGAAAACCTCAGGCGCATATCGGGGCTGATCGATCGCATGGCCTCGATCAGCAGGCACCTCAGGAATTTCGCCCGAAAGCCGAACGAAAAAATGACTGCGGTCAGCCTGGAAACCGTGCTTCGCGACACGCTTGAAATCGTCGGTGCCCGGTTGAAGGCCGCCAATGCGGTGCTGGATGTCAATCTCGGCCCGGTGCCACTTGCGGTGAAAGCTGGTCCGGTGCGGCTGCAGCAGGTGCTCGTCAACATCATTTCCAACGCGGCGGACGCCGTGGAGGGGCGCGAGGATCGGCGCATCGCGCTCGAGGCCGTACAGCACGGCCAGACGGTTTCCGTCTTCATCCGCGACCGGGGACCAGGCGTTCCGCCGGCAATTTCGGATCGCATCTTCGATCCGTTTTTCACCACCAAGGGTGTGGGGCGTGGCCTCGGCCTCGGGCTTTCCATCTCCTATAACATCATCAAGGATTTTGGCGGCCAGTTGCGGGTGAGAAATCATGAGGAAGGGGGCGCGGAATTCGAGATCGAATTGCCCGCCGCCGCCTGGCGCATGGAGGCGGCTGCGGAATGACCATGTCGCGGGTTTTGCTGATCGATGACGAAGAGGAACTGCGCTTCTCCACTGCCCAGGCGCTGGAGCTTTCCGGTTTTGCCGTCACCATGCTGGCGAGCGCCGAACACGCGCTCGAACTCATCGGCTACAGTTTTGATGGTGTCGTGGTCAGCGACATCCGCATGCCCGGCATGGACGGCATGACACTGCTGCAGAAGGTGAGGGAGCTCGATGCGGAAATACCTGTGATTCTGATGACGGGTCACGGGGATGTTCAGCTGGCGGTCAACGCCATGCGCAATGGCGCCTATGATTTCATCGAGAAGCCGTTCACACCGCAATATCTCGCGGGCATCATCAAGCGGGCCAATGACCGGCGGGCGCTGGTGCTGGAAAATCGCCGTCTCAAGGCGGTGGCGGGCAAGCATGACGATCTCGAAACGCGCCTGCCGGGCAGAACCCAGGTGATGGTCGATCTGCGGTACCGCATTCGCGCCATCGGTGCGACGGATGCCGATACACTGATCGTCGGCGATACAGGCGCAGGCAAGGAGGTGGTTGCGCGGGCATTGCACGATATCAGCAGCAGAGCCAACCGGCCCTTTGTCGCGATCAACTGTGCGGCGCTTCCGCAGACATTGATTGAGAGCGAGTTGTTTGGTCACGAGGCCGGCGCCTTTCCGGGCGCGCTGCGCCCGCGTTATGGCAAGTTCGAACACGCGCGCGGCGGCACCATCCTGCTGGATGAAATCGGCTCTATGCCTTTCGAACTGCAGGGCCGATTGCTTCGCGTGCTGCAGGAAAGAGTGATTACCCGTCTCGGCTCGAATGAAACGGTCGAACTCGACGTGCGCTTCATCGCCACCAGCAAGGTAGATCTGGAACAGGAAGTTGCGGCTGGCCGTTTTCGCGCCGACCTTCTTTACCGCCTTAACGTCGCAACAATTCTCGTGCCATCGCTCTCGCAGCGCAGCGCGGATATTCCGCTGCTCTTCCTCCATCTGGTACGAGAAGCTGCCGCCCGCTACGGGCGGGAGGATATGGAGGTGCCGCAGCACCTGCTCTCCGCTGTTTCGCTCAGGGAATGGCCGGGCAACGTCCGGGAATTGCGCAACGCTGCGGACCGCTTCGCGCTGGGCCTGGAAACCGACGTGTCCGATGCGTCGCCGGCGTTTCAGGATGATGGCAGGTCGGCTCTCGCCCCGAGGGTCGCGGCATATGAAAAAAGCCTGATTGCGCAGGCCATCGCAGCCCATGGGGGAAATCTGAAATCCGTTTATGAGAACCTCGGCATCTCCCGCAAAACGCTTTACGAGAAGATGCAGAAATACGAGCTTCACCGGCATATGACCGAGATCTGATGGGTGGATTTCCACCCATCTTTAGGCCGTCATGGGTTGAAATCCACCCATTATCTTTGGTTACACGGATAAAACTGCGTTTCATCGCAACAGTGCCGTTGCTGAATGTCACTTCGGGATCGCAAATATCGTCACCCCGGCCGCCATGGAGGAGCATGCGCGGCTGAAGTGGCGATCATTTTCATCCGGGAGGAATCGATGAAAATACTGAAGACAGTTTCCGGCCTTGCTGCCGCCGCTGCCGTTTCCCTTTTCGCGCTGTCCGCATCCGCTCAGACCTATCCCGAGCGTAACATCACCATGGTCGTGCCTTTCTCGGCCGGTGGCCCGACGGACACGGTGGCGCGTCTTGTGGCTGAATCCATGTCGAAGGATCTCGGCCAGCAGATCATCGTGGAAAATGTCGGCGGCGCCGGCGGCACGCTTGGCGCTGGCCGCGTTGCCTCGGCAGATCCCGATGGTTACACCATCCTTCTCCACCACATCGGCATGGCGACCAGCGCCACGCTCTATCGAAAGCTCGCTTACGACACGACAAGTGCTTTCGAATATGTTGGTCTGGTCACGGAAGTGCCGATGACCATCCTGTCGCGCAAGAACCTTGAGACCACGGACCTCAAGGGGCTGATCGATTACGCCAAGGCGAACAAGGACAAGGTCACCGTTGCCAATGCCGGCATCGGCGCGGCCTCTCATCTGTGCGGCATGCTGTTCATGAGCGCCATCGAGACGCCGCTCGTTACAGTGCCCTACAAGGGCACCGGCCCTGCCATGACCGATCTGCTGGGCGGCCAAGTCGACATCATGTGCGACCAGACCACCAACACCACCAAGCAGATCCAGGGCGGCACTGTGAAGGCTTACGCCGTAACCTCGCCGAAGCGGCTGGATGTGCTGAAGGACGTGCCGACAGTTGCCGAAGCTGGCTTGCCCAAACTCGAAGTCGGCATCTGGCACGGTATCTACACGCCGAAGGGCACGCCTGCGGAAATCAACGAAAAGCTCTCCAAGTCGCTGCAGGTCGCGCTGAAGGACAAGAATGTCGCGGCGCGTTTTGCCGAACTCGGCACCACGCCGTCGCCGGAAAGCGATGCGACACCGGCGGCGCTGAAGGCCAAGCTTGAGAGCGAAATCGCCCGCTGGAAGCCGGTGATTGAGGCTGCCGGCCAATATGCCGACTGATGAACGCGGAAAGACCGGCGGTTTCCTGCCGCCGGTCGACCGTGATCAACTTTAACAGGCGAACCGGCTGAATGTCGGGCGCCGTGGAGGGGCATCTTTCATGAAGTCGTTATTTAATGACCCTGCCGAAGCAGTCTGCGGGGCAATTTTTATGGGGCTTGGCGTCTTTTTTGCCTTGCAGTCCTATGGTCTGGAAATCGGAACCGCCTTCCGTATGGGGCCGGGCTACTTCCCGCTGGTACTCGCGATCATCCTGATCCTGCTTGGCGGCGTTATATTCCTGCGCGCAACCCGGCCGGCTGGCGAGGGCATCGGCGCAATCGCCTGGCGCGGCATATTTTTCATCCTGCCCGCGCCGATCTTTTTCGGTTTCACTGTTCGGGGCCTGGGTTTTGTGCCGGCGCTGTTTTTCAGCGCGCTCATTGCGTCCTTCGCCTCACACAAGATGAGCCCGTTGATGGCGGTCGTTCTTTCCGCGGCTATCACTGTCTTTTCCGTCGCTGTTTTCAATTATGGTCTTGGCCTGCCTTTCCAGCGCTTCGGCCCCTGGCTCAACTTCTGAGGTATAGCGATGGATTTGCTCGATAATCTTGCGCTCGGTTTCGTCACCGCCTCGTCGCTGGCAAACCTCTTTTTCTGCCTGATCGGCGTGCTGCTTGGCACCCTCATCGGCGTTCTGCCCGGCATCGGCGCGACGGCGACGATCGCCATGTTGCTGCCGATCACCTTCCAGCTTGAGCCCGTCTCGTCGCTGATCATGCTCGCCGGCATCTATTACGGTGCGCAATATGGTGGATCGACCACGGCGATCCTGATCAACATGCCCGGCGAATCGTCCTCTGCCGTCACCGCCATCGATGGTTACCAGATGGCACGCAAGGGCAAGGCGGGTGCGGCGCTTGCCATCGCCGCCATCGGATCGTTCTTCGCCGGCACGGTGTCAACCTTCCTCGTCGCAATCTTCGCGCCGCCGCTCACGGCAATCGCGCTGGAATTCGGCGCGGCGGAATATTTCTCGCTGATGGTCGTCGGCCTCGTGTCGTCCATCGCGCTCGCCCATGGCTCCATCGTCAAGGCGTTGGCCATGGTCGTGCTTGGCCTGTTGCTCGGTCTCGTCGGCACGGATATCTATAGCGGCACGCCGCGCTTCACCCTTGGTATCCGCGAATATGCCGATGGCCTGAATTTCGTGGCTGTGGCTGTGGGTGTCTTCGGTATCGCCGAAATCCTGCGCAATCTCGAAAACGAGCGGACCCGTTCGGTGCTGATCGCCAAGGTCAGCGGCTTGATGCCGACCAAGGATGATTTCAAGCGCATGGTAGGGCCGGTTCTGCGCGGCACGGCCATTGGTTCGGCTCTCGGCATCCTGCCGGGTGGTGGGGCGATTCTTGCAGCCTTTGCCTCCTACACCGTGGAGAAACGTGTCTCCAAGAACCCGGAAGAATTCGGTCATGGTGCGGTCGCCGGTGTGGCCGGTCCGGAATCGGCCAACAATGCCGGTGCCCAGACGTCGTTTATTCCGCTGCTCACGCTCGGCATTCCGGCCAATCCGGTGATGGCGCTGATGATCGGCGCGATGATCATTCAGGGCATCGTTCCCGGTCCGAATGTGGCGACCGAACAGCCAGCGCTGTTCTGGGGCATCATCGCCTCCATGTGGATCGGCAATCTGATGCTCGTCATCCTCAACCTGCCGCTGATCGGGCTGTGGGTGAAGCTGCTGACGGTGCCCTACTACGTGCTCTTCCCGATCATCATGGCCTTCTGCGCCATCGGGGTCTACAGCGTCAATTCCAACGTCTTCGATCTCTATGCCGTCGCCTTCTTCGGCTTCATCGGCTATGTGCTGGTGAAACTGCGCTGCGAACCTGCCCCGTTGCTGCTGGGCTTCGTGCTCGGTCCACTGCTGGAGGAGAACCTGCGGCGCGCCATGATCCTGTCGCGTGGCGATCCGTCGACCTTCGTGACCCGGCCGATCAGCGCAACCCTGCTTTTCATTGCGCTCGCCGTGCTGATCATCGTCTTCCTCCCCAGCGTGAAAAAGAAGCGCGAAGAGGTTTTCGTAGAAGAAGACTGAGAATGCGATAAACTCAAAAGGCCGGCGATGTCTCCATCGCCGGCTTTTCTGTCTCTGTTTCCGCAATGCCGAATTCGCTTCACGAAAGCGACATATGGTTGACTCGCGAGCCTTTAGGCCCAAGGAAGGGCTGGAAAGAGAGGTCACCATGACGTCGGAAACCGAAGAACGGATCATCGCGCTCGAGGAAACGGTCGCGCATCAGTTGAAGGTGATAGAGGAACTGTCTGACCAGCTGGCGGAGCAGTGGAAGGTTGTTGAACAGACCCGCGCCAAGCTTGATCGCCTGACAGAGCGGTTCCTGAGTCTTGAGGAGCAGTCATTGGACGCGCCCGCCATCACAAGGCCACCGCATTACTGACGGGAGTACAGGATGAAAAATGACACAGCCAAGCTCGCTGAAGAAATCGTCGATTTCTGGACGAAGGCTGGCCCGGAAAAATGGTTCGACAAGGATGCCGCCTTCGACAGTCACTTTCACGACCGGTTCCGTGACGCTCATTTCGCTGCCGCGAGGCGGGAACTGGATGGCTGGCTGGAGGGTGCAGAGAGCAGCCTCGCCTTGATGCTGCTGCTGGATCAGTTTCCGCGCAACTGCTTTCGCGACACGGCCCACATGTATGCGACCGATCCTCTGGCGCGGCTTTTGGCCGATGAAGCCATCCGGTGCGGACATGATCAGGCGGTGAGTGAGGATCTGCGGGTCTTCTTCTATCTACCGTTTTCTCACGCAGAAGATCTGGAGGCGCAGCACCGGGCGTGCCGTCTCAATCGGCCGCTTGGCGGGCTTTATCTGCATCACGCCGAAGAACATCGCGAGATCATCGAACGTTTCGGCCGCTTTCCGCATCGTAACAAGATATTGTTGCGGGAAACGACACCGGAGGAGCGGCGATATCTGGAAGAGGGCGGCTTTTCAGGCTGACCCCAAAAAGAAAACGCCGCCAGTCCAAGGGATGGCGGCGTTTCTGATGGTGAAGAACGGCGACACTCAGCCGTCGAAGAATTCCTTCATCCGGGCGAAGAAGCCCGTCGATTCCGGATTATTCTCCTTGGAAGACAGCTGCTCGAACTCCTGCAGCAGCTCGCGCTGTCGCTTGCTGAGTTTCTGCGGCGTCTCGATCTGAATCTGGATATAGAGATCGCCCGTCTGCGCCGAACGCAGCACCGGCATGCCCTTGCCCTTCAGACGGAACTGCTTGCCCGGTTGGGTGCCTTCCGGAACCGTGACGCGCGACTTCGTGCCATCGAGCGTCGTGACATCGAAGGTGCCGCCGAGCGCTGCCGTCGTCATCGAGATCGGCACGGTGCAATAGAGATCGGCACCGTCGCGCTGGAAGAACTCATGCGGACGCACGGACAGGAAGATATAGAGATCGCCCGCCGGACCGCCACGCATGCCGGCTTCGCCTTCGCCCTGCAGACGAATGCGTGTGCCGTCCTCGATGCCCGAGGGAATGTTGACCGAGAGCGAGCGCTCTTCCGTTACGCGGCCCTGACCATGGCACTTGCCGCAGGGGTCGGAGATCGTCTGTCCACGGCCATGGCAGGTGGGGCAGGTGCGCTCCACCGAGAAGAAGCCTTGCGCGGCGCGCACGCGGCCTGAACCCTGGCAGGTGGCGCAGGTCTTCGGCTGCGTGCCGGGCTTGGCGCCCGAGCCGGAACAGACGTCGCAGGTGATCGAGGTCGGAACCCTGATCTGCGCCGTCTTGCCGGTGAAGGCTTCTTCCAGCGTGATTTCCATGTTGTAGCGAAGATCGGCACCGCGCTCGCGACCGCCTGAGGAACGGCGCGCGCGACCGCCGCCCATCATCTCGCCGAAGATGTCTTCGAAAATATCCGAGAAGCCGCCATTGGCGAAACCGCCGCCGCCAAAGCCGCCACCGCCGCCCATGCCGCCATTTTCAAAGGCCGCATGGCCGAAACGATCGTAGGCCGCGCGCTTCTGCGGATCCTTCAACGTTTCGTATGCTTCGTTGATTTCTTTGAATTTCCGTTCGGAATCGGCATCATCAGGGTTTTTGTCCGGATGGTACTTCATCGCGAGTTTGCGGAAGGCGCTTTTCAGCTCTTTTTCGTCCGCAGTCTTGCTGACGCCGAGTGTTTCGTAAAAGTCTGCTTTCGCCATTCAGTTAACAAGCCCCGCAAATGGATTTCCGGCTGCACGCGGCAGCCGGATGTCTTGCATAAATTGTCAGGAGACGGAAAGTCGCGCGATTATGCGGACTTCTTGTCGTCCTTGATTTCTTCGTAGTCAGCGTCGACGACGTCATCCTTGCCGCCTTCGGAAGCATCGCCAGCCTCGGCCTGCTGCGCTTCATAGATGGCCTGACCGAGCTTCATGGAGACTTCCATGAGGGTCTGGGTCTTCGCCTGGATGTCGTCGGCGTCAGGCTCGGAAGCCTCAACCGCGGTCTTCAGGGTGGCAATGGCGTCTTCGATCGCCTTGCGGTCGGTTTCGGAAACCTTGTCACCATATTCCTTCACCGACTTCTCGGTGGAATGGATGAGGCTTTCAGCCTGGTTCTTGGCTTCCACGCCCGCACGACGCTTCTTGTCGGCCTCAGCGTTGGCTTCGGCGTCCTTGACCATCTTTTCGATGTCGGCGTCAGAAAGGCCACCGGAGGCCTGGATGCGGATCTGCTGTTCCTTGCCGGTGCCCTTGTCCTTGGCCGAAACCTGCACGATACCGTTGGCATCGATATCGAAGGTAACTTCGATCTGCGGAACACCACGCGGTGCCGGCGGCAGGCCAACGAGGTCGAACTGACCAAGCAGCTTGTTGTCCTGCGCCATTTCGCGCTCACCCTGCGAGACGCGGATGGTCACGGCCGACTGGTTGTCTTCGGCGGTCGAGAAGGTCTGGCTCTTCTTCGTCGGGATCGTCGTGTTGCGATCGATCAGACGCGTGAAGACGCCACCCAGCGTTTCGATGCCGAGCGACAGCGGGGTCACGTCGAGCAGCAGAACGTCCTTGACGTCGCCCTGCAGAACGCCGGCCTGAATGGCCGCGCCCATGGCAACAACTTCATCAGGGTTCACGCCCTTATGCGGCTCCTTGCCGAACAGCTGCTTGACGACTTCCTGCACCTTCGGCATGCGGCTCATGCCACCGACGAGAACGACTTCGTCGATCTCGGAAGCGGAGACGCCGGCGTCCTTGAGCGCTGCCTTGCAAGGTGCAACGGTGCGCTGCACGAGGTCGTCGACCAGGCTTTCGAACTTCGCACGGGTCAGCTTCAGCGTCAGGTGCTTCGGACCGGAAGCGTCAGCCGTGATGAACGGCAGGTTGATTTCGGTCTGCTGCGAGGACGACAGTTCGATCTTCGCCTTTTCAGCAGCTTCCTTGAGGCGCTGCAGAGCGAGCTTGTCGTTCTTCAGATCGATGCCCTGATCCTTCTTGAACTCGCCGGCCAGATACTCGACCAGACGCATGTCGAAGTCTTCACCGCCAAGGAAGGTATCGCCGTTGGTGGACTTCACTTCGAAGACGCCGTCGCCGATTTCCAGAACGGAAATATCGAAGGTGCCGCCGCCAAGGTCATAAACGGCGATCGTCTTGCCGTCCTTCTTGTCGAGGCCGTAAGCGAGTGCTGCCGCGGTCGGCTCGTTGATGATGCGCAGAACATCAAGGCCCGCGATGCGGCCGGCATCCTTGGTTGCCTGGCGCTGCGCGTCGTTGAAGTACGCCGGAACGGTGATGACGGCCTTCTCGACCTTTTCACCGAGATAGGCTTCAGCGGTTTCCTTCATCTTCTGCAGGATCATCGCGGAAATCTGCGAAGGGGAATAATTCTTGTCCTGCGCCTTCACCCAGGCGTCGCCATTGTCGCCCTTGACGATCTCGAAGGGAACAAGAGCCTTGTCCTTCTCGACGGTCGGGTCTTCATAACGGCGGCCGATCAGGCGCTTTACCGCAAACAGGGTGTTAGTCGGATTGGTGACCGCCTGGCGCTTGGCCGGCTGGCCGACAAGGCGTTCGCCATCGTCGGAAAATGCCACCATGGACGGCGTGGTACGTGCGCCTTCCGCGTTTTCAATAACTTTCGTGTCCTTGCCATCCATCACTGCGACGCAGGAGTTGGTTGTGCCAAGGTCGATACCGATTACTTTTGCCATGCTCTTCTCTCCTTGAAGCGCGCTGTCTGAACCCCGTGAGGCATTCCTTTGACAGCACCTTGACTTGGATTTGCAGCCTTCGCTGCTGTTATGCGGCGTATATAAGGAGCGATTTTTGCGGCTGCAAGGCGCAAGAGCAGGGGAAAGGCAGCAAAAAAGCGCCGGAAACTCTTTCTTTGCAGATGCATAGCCATCAAGGCTTGCGTAAGCCGAAAAACGCGACTTTGACGCTATGCTGCGCAGTCGTCCGGCGCCGCAGGCACAAGGACTTCCGGGATGCCATTATAATGGTTTGAAGTGGGCGAAATGGCGGACAGGGTGGGATTCGAACCCACGGTACGCTTTCACGCACACACGCGTTCCAGGCGTGCGCCTTAAACCACTCGGCCACCTGTCCTTTTTCAAGTCTGCATGTCATGAAGAATGCAAATCACTGGAACGGCGCGATATATACCGATGAATTCGCAGGGATCAACACGAATCTGACAGTTTTTTGAATTGTCGGCAATTTCATGCCTTTCGATGCGATTGCAATCGCGTTTTCCGGCCTTTATCCATGCAGGAAATGTTTCAAAATGTGGCTGCCGTAAGCGGCAGACCGTGAGCGAGGTATCCCAATGAAAGCTTTTTTGCGGTTTTTGAGCTTTCTTTTCCTCGCCGCAGCGATTTTTCTGGGTGTGCTCGATTCGATCCGCTCTGTTTCCACGTCATCAGTCACCATCACCGGCATATTGTCAGTCTGGAACTATCTTCTTCCTGCTTCGCGAACCATGGTGGAAGCGTCTCTGGCTCACTATATTCACCCTGAAGCGTGGCGCTTCATAGAAAATGCCCTGTCGGCACTGCCTGCATTTGCCTTTTTCCTCGCTCTGTCCCTCCTCTGCTGGATGGCCGGTTACAGAAAATACAAGGCGACGAGACGTTTGTCGGTCTGACGGGGCTGGCGCCCGCGGATGTGAACCGTGAGAAGCGGCGGAACTGGCCGCATGGAGGACCGAATGTTCCTGTTCGATACGCTTTCTAAAAAAACGACGATGCCGACCGAAGAGACGGCGTTGCCTGGCCGTGAAGAGGCTCTCGTTGTGCCGGAACTTCACTTCGTCAACGGCAGACCTCTGAAGGGGCCTTATCCGGATGGCTTCGAGACCATCTATCTCGGCATGGGTTGCTTCTGGGGCGCGGAGCGGTTGTTCTGGAAGACGCCCGGCGTTTGGGTGACGGCGGTCGGTTATGCCGGCGGCTTTACCCGCAATCCGACCTATCAGGAAACGACGACGGGTCAGACGGGCCATGCCGAGGTTGTCAAGGTTGTCTACGATCCGGCGACGATCTCGCTCGGGGCGCTCTTGAAGATATTTTTCGAGGAGCACGATCCCACTCAAGGCATGCGGCAGGGCAACGACGTCGGCACGACCTATCGTTCCGCCATTTATGCGACAACGGAAGGGCAGCTGCAGCAGGCGCAGAAAGCTCGAGACGCATTTCAGCAGGCTCTGGAAGAGGCTGGCCATGCCGGCGCCATCACCACCGAGATCGGGCCGCTTGAAACGTTTTATTATGCTGAGGACTATCACCAGCAATATCTTGCCAAGAACCCGGGCGGCTATTGCGGCCTCAGGGGAACCGGCGTAAGCTGTAATATCGACTAGTTTTTTTGCAGTTCTGCCCGGTGGAAAGACTAAAAAATCGTCAGATCAAAGTTTTTCCACCGGGTCAAAAAAACCGGATGAATTTTTCATTGAGCCATGCAAGGATATGAGGCAAGCACAGCCGGTATAACGGCTGGCGGTTCCGCAGACATTCCCGGGAAACGGGATTGCGGGAGGACCCTTAAAATATCAATTGCAACAACAGGGCTGCACAATGAAAAAATCCCTTCTGACGCTTTTTGCGCTTGCCGCAATGTCGGCTTCCGCGCTCGCCGCGGATATCAAGCCTGCGCTGGTCTATGGCACGGGCGGCAAGTTCGACAAGTCGTTCAACGAGGCCGCTGCGGCCGGCGCTGAAAAGTTCAAGGCGGAAACGGGCATCGAATTCCGCGACTTCGAACCGACCAGCGACACGCAGGGCGAACAGGCCATCCGCAACTTCGCCAGCAAGGGTTTCAACCCTGTCGTCGCCGTATCCTTCGCCTGGACGTCGGCCATGGAAAAGGTTGCCGCCGAGTTCCCCGACACCAAGTTCGTCATCGTCGATTCCGTCGTTGAACTGCCGAACGTCCGCTCGGTCGTCTACAAGGAGCACGAAGGTTCTTACCTCGTCGGTCTGCTGGCCGGCATGGCTTCCAAGACCGGCAAGGTCGGGTTTATCGGCGGCATGGACATTCCGCTGATCCGCAAGTTCGCCTGTGGTTACGCTCAAGGCGCCAAGGCTGCCAACGACAAGATCGAAGTCTTCCAGAACATGACCGGCACCACCGGCGCTGCCTGGAACGACCCTGTGCGCGGCGGCGAGCTTACCAAAAACCAGATCGATCAGGGCGCGGACGTGATTTACGCGGCAGCCGGTGCGACCGGTATCGGCGTGCTCCAGACTGCCGCCGACAACAAGAAATTCTCGATCGGCGTCGATTCCAATCAGAACCACCTGCATCCCGGTTCGGTTCTGACCTCGATGGTCAAGCGCGTCGATCTGGCCGTTTACAACGCCTATAAGGACGCCAAGGATGACAAGTTCACGCCTGGCATCGTCGCTCTCGGCGTCAAGGAAGACGGCGTTGCCTACGCGCTCGATGATAACAACAAGGCGCTCATCACGCCTGAAATGACTGCTGCCGTGGACAAGGCCAAAGCCGACATCATCTCCGGCGCCGTCAAGGTCCATGATTACATGGCGGACAATTCCTGCCCGAAATGATATGATATGTGGCTGGGGCGCGTGATGTTTTTCATCTTGCGCCCTTTTCATATCCAGCCTTCGGAGAGGTTTCGGTTTGAATATGGACCCTGCAATCGAACTCGTGGGCATCGACAAGAAATTCGGTGCCGTACACGCCAACAAGAACATCAATCTGACAATTGCCAGGGGTACGATCCACGGCATCATCGGGGAAAACGGTGCCGGAAAGTCGACTTTGATGTCGATCCTCTACGGTTTTTACCAGGCGGATGCCGGTGAAATCCGGGTGAACGGCACGCCGGTTTCGATCCGCGACAGTCAGGCCGCCATCAATGCCGGTATCGGCATGGTGCATCAGCACTTCATGCTGGTCGAAAATTTTACTGTGCTGGAAAATGTCATGCTGGGCGCAGAAGGCGGTGCGCTGCTGGCCAACGGCCGGGCTGGTGCACGCAGGGAGCTGAAGCGCCTGGAAGACGATTATGGACTGGAAGTCGATCCCGATGCGGTGATCGAGGAATTGCCAGTCGGCCTCCAGCAGCGCGTCGAAATTCTGAAAGCCATGTATCGTGGCGCGGAAATCCTGATCCTTGACGAGCCGACCGGCGTTCTGACGCCGGCAGAGGCCGATCACCTGTTCAAGATCCTCGGCGTGCTGCGTGATCAGGGCAAGACAGTCATTCTCATCACCCATAAGCTGCGCGAGATCATGGCGATCACGGACTCCGTCTCCGTCATGCGTCGTGGCGAGATGGTGGCGACCCGGAAAACCTCCGAGACGAGCGTCGAGGAGCTGGCCGAACTGATGGTCGGCAGACGGGTGCTGCTGCGGGTGGAGAAGGGCGAAACGACGCCGGGCGACGTTCTTCTGTCGATCCGCAATCTCACCGTCAAGGATAGCCGCGGCGTCACCATGGTCGATGACGTTTCGCTGGATGTCCGAGCAGGTGAAATCGTCGGTATAGCCGGTGTCGCAGGCAACGGCCAGTCGGAGCTGCTGGAAGCCATCGCTGGCATCCGAAAGCCCTATTCCGGCGAAATCTGGGTGGACGGAAAGAAGGTGGATCGCCCCGATCCCGCAATTTTACGCAGGCTTGGCCTCGCCCACATCCCGGAAGACCGCCATCACATGGGGCTGGTGCTGAAATTCGAGGAATATGAAAACTCCATCCTTGGTTATCATCACGACGAACGTTACGGCAAAGGGCCGTTCCTCAACCCCGAGGCCATTCGCAGGGATGCGGTCGAGAAGATCGAGAAATACGATATCCGCCCGCCAAACCCGCAGCTGAAGACCGCCAACTTTTCCGGCGGCAACCAGCAGAAGATCGTTGTCGCCCGTGAAATCGAGCGTGACCCCAAGATGTTGATAATCGGCCAGCCGACACGCGGCGTGGATATCGGCGCGATCGAATTCATTCATCGCCGCATCATCGAAATGCGCGATGCTGGCAAGGCGATTTTGCTGGTTTCCGTCGAACTCGATGAAATCCGGTCGCTGTCGGACAGGATCATGGTCATGTTCGCAGGCCGGGTCGTCGGAGAAAAAACGGCGGAAGCCGAAGAACAGACGCTGGGCCTGATGATGGCCGGCATCGCCGCATGAGGCATGAATGAGCACCGCTTCCGTACCGCTGCCAAACTGGATTACTTACGGCCTCCTGCCGTTTCTCAATGTCGTTACCGCCTTTCTGATTTCCGGCCTCGTTGTCTGGTCCATCGGTGAAAACCCGCTTGCGGCGCTGCGCCTGCTGATCGAAGGGGCGCTCGGCCGTGGTGATGCCATCGGCTTCACGCTGTTTTATACGACGAGTTTCATCTTCACCGGCCTCTCCGTCGCCGTCGCCTTCCATGCCGGGCTCTTCAATATCGGCTCCGAAGGTCAGGCCTATGTCGGTGGCCTTGGCGCGGCGCTGGTGGCGCTGGCGCTCGATCGTTATGTGCCATGGTACGTGACGATGCCCTTCGCCGTCATCGGCGCTGCTGTTTTTGGCGCCGCCTGGGCCTTCATTCCGGCCTGGCTGCAGGCAAAACGCGGCAGTCACGTGGTCATCACCACCATCATGTTCAACTTCATTGCTGCGGCCTTGATGGTTTACCTGCTGGTGAACGTGCTGATCGTGCCCGGCAAGATGGCGCCGGAAACCCGCACTTTTCTGCCGGGCGGCCAATTGCCGAAACTCGACTGGCTGATGGCCCTCTTCGGCCTGAAGCTTGGTCCGGCGCCGTTTAACGTCTCCTTCCTGATAGCGTTGGTGATGTGTTTTCTGGTGTGGGTGCTCATCTGGCGCACCAAGCTCGGTTATGAAATGCGCACGCTCGGCATCAGCCCCTCCGCCGCCATTTATGCCGGTATTCCCTATGCACGCACCGTCATCATCGCCATGCTCATCTCTGGCGGTCTGGCGGGCATGATGGCGCTGAACCCGGTTATGGGCGCGTCGGCCCGTCTGCAGGTGGAATTCGTCGCCGGTGCGGGCTTCGTCGGCATCGCCGTGTCGCTGATGGGCCGAAGCCATCCGCTCGGCATCATCTTTGCGGCATTGCTGTTCGGCATTCTCTATCAGGGCGGCGCAGACCTTTCCTTCGAGATGCCCAACATTACCCGCGAGATGATCGTGGTCATTCAGGGTCTTGTGATCCTTTTCGCCGGCGCGCTGGAATATATGTACCGGCCTGCAATCGTCCGCATTTACCAGCGTCTGGCAAAGGGGTGAGCTGACATGGATTTCTTCGATATGCTGGTCAGTATTCTGGGCTCGACCGTTCGTCTCACCATTCCGCTTCTCTTTACCGCACTGGCCGGGCTCTTTTCCGAGCGGGCCGGCGTGTTCGATATCGGCCTTGAGGGCAAGATGCTGGCAGCGGCCTTCGCTTCCGCCTGCGTTGCCTATATCACGGCGAACCCCTGGGCTGGCCTCTTGGCCGGTATTGCCGTCTCGATCCTGTTCTCGCTGATCCACGGCTTTGCTGTCATCACCAATCGCGGCAACCAGATCGTGTCGGGCGTGGCGTTGAACTTCATTGCCGCCGGCCTGACCGTGGTACTGGGACAGGCCTGGTTCGGCCAGGGCGGACGCACACCGCAGCTTCCGGGCGAGGGGCGTTTTGCCCCGATCATACTGCCCGGCGCTGATGCCATGCGCGAGGTTCCCTTCATCGGCCCGCTCTATGCAAACGTCATTTCCGGCAACAACATCCTCACCTATCTTGCCTTCCTGGCGGTGCCGCTGTCCTGGTGGGTGCTTTACCGAACGCGTTTCGGCCTGCGCCTGCGCGCGGTCGGTGAAAATCCGGGCGCTGTCGATACGGCTGGTATTTCGGTGACGTGGATGCGCTTCCGCGCTGTCATTGTCGCCGGTTTTCTCTGCGGTTTTTCGGGCGCCTATCTTGCTGTGGCTCAATCCGCTGCCTTCATCGCCAACATGTCGGCGGGCAAGGGCTACATCGCGCTCGCGGCGTTGATCTTTGCGAAATGGAAGCCGGTGCCGGTTATGTTCGCCTGCCTTCTGTTCGGTTTTCTGGATGCTGTCGCGAACTTCATGCAGGGTAAATCCGTGCCTGGCATCGGCGAAGTGCCGGTGCAGATATTCCAGGCCATGCCCTATATTCTGACCTGCATCCTGCTTGCGGGTTTCATCGGCGTTGCCAAGCCCCCGAAGGCCGGTGGCGTTGCTTATGCGAAGGAGCGTTAACCCCATGTCCTCCGACCCGAAATCCGATCCGCAGGCCCATGCCCTGTTTGAGGCGGCAGTAGAGGCCATGGCCTTCGCCCATGCCCCCTATTCAAAATTTCCGGTCGGTGCGGCAATCCGCGCCGAAGACGGCAAGATCTACAAGGGCGCCAATATCGAGAACATCTCCTTCCCGCAGGGCTGGTGCGCAGAACCATCAGCCATCAGCGCCATGATCATGGGCGGGGCGAAAAAGATCAATGAAGTCGCCGTTATCGCCGAGAAGCTGCCGCTCTGCTCTCCTTGTGGCGGCTGCCGCCAGAAGATCGCCGAGTTCGCCACGCCGGAGACAAAGATCTATCTTTGTGACGAAACCGGCGTCCAGAAGGTCATGACCATGGAAGAGCTGCTACCCTCCGTCTTCAAGACCGAGCTGCCCTGATGACCGACGGTTTGATCGACATTCTGGTGGACCGCCTGAACGGCCTCATGCCGCGCGTCGCCATCGTGCTTGGCTCCGGTCTGGGATCGCTGGTGGAAGAGGTGAGCGAGCCGATCCGCATTCCTTACGCCGAGCTGCCCGGCTTTCCCGCTGGCGGCGTTTCCGGCCATGCGGGCGAACTGGTGGCTGGTTATCTCGGCGGTGAGCCCGTCATGATGCTGTCGGGTCGGGTCCATTTCTACGAAAAGGGTGATCCCGCAGCGATGCGCCCGGTCATCGAAGCGCTCGCCGGCCTGGGCGTGCAGTCGCTCATCCTCACCAATTCGGCGGGCTCGGTCAGGCAGGATATGCCACCCGGCTCCGTCATGCAGATCACCGATCACATCAATTATTCCGGCATGAACCCGCTGATCGGTGAGGAAAGCGACCGCCGCTTCGTCGGCATGACGACGGCTTATGATCCTGATCTTATGCTTGCCATGCGCAATGCCGCCATCCGTGCGACGGTGCCATTGTTCGGCGGTGTCTATATGTGGTTCTCTGGCCCAAGCTTCGAAACACCGGCGGAAATCCGCATGGCGCGGCTGCTGGGGGCGGATGCCGTGGGCATGTCTACCGTGCCGGAAGTCATCCTTGCGCGCTTTTTCGGGATGCGCGTCGCTGCCGCATCGGTTATTACCAATTACGGTGCCGGCATGACCGGCGCGGAACTGAGCCATGAAGAAACCAAGGACATGGCTCCCGTGGGTGGCAAAAGGCTTGCCGCCATTCTGAAGGAAATGATCGCAGGAGGAGCGTGACCATGGAACTCCAGCGTCCGCGCGAAGCGGCTGCCCTCACTTTGTCCTTGCTGGACCTCACCAACCTCAAGGAAGACTGCACGCCACAGCAGATCGCCGCGCTCTGCCAGCGGGCGCATACGGAGTTTGGCAATACGGCCGCCATCTGCATCTGGCCGCGTTTCGTGGCGCAGGCGCGCGCCGCCTTCGGAAAGGATCACACGATCCGCATTGCAACGGTCGTCAATTTTCCGTCGGGTGATCTTGATGTCGCAACCGTGGTCGCGGAAACCGAGGTGGCGATCCGCGACGGTGCGGATGAAATCGATCTTGTCATTCCCTATCGCAAATTCATCGCGGGCGATGAAACCGCGGTTTCCGACATGGTGGCCGCCGTTCGCAAGGCCTGCGCTACACCCGTGCTGCTCAAGGTCATTCTCGAAACCGGCGAGCTGAAGGACAAGGCCCTGATCCGTCGGGCTTCCGAAATTGCCATTGCCGAAGGCGCCGATTTCATCAAGACCTCGACAGGCAAGGTTGCCGTCAACGCCACGCTGGAGGCGGCTGACATCATGTTGCAGGCGATCCGCGACAGCAAACAGAAGGTGGGCTTCAAGCCGGCCGGCGGGATCGGTACCGTGGGGGACGCGACACTTTACCTGCGGCTGGCGGAAACCATCATGGCGCCGAACTGGGCCATGCCTTCGACGTTCCGTTTCGGCGCTTCAGGTCTCCTTGACGACGTGCTGAACGTTCTGGCCGGCGGAGAGCCCGCCAGGACCGCCAGCGGGTATTGAGCTTGATCCCGCAGGAAACCATCCGACGCAAACGCGATGGCCTGGCGCTCTCGCCGCAGGAGATCGCCGCATTCATCGAAGCGCTGTCGAAAGACGGCATCTCGGAAGGGCAGGCGGCGGCTTTTGCCATGGCGGTGTTTTTCCGTGGAATGAATCGGGATGAGATGGTGGCATTGACACTTGCCATGCGTGACAGCGGTGATGTCCTGTCCTGGAGCGATATCGGCAGGCCGGTTGCCGACAAGCACTCGACCGGTGGCGTTGGAGACAATGTCTCTCTGATGCTCGCCCCGATCGTAGCCGCTTGTGGTCTCGCTGTGCCGATGATTTCCGGCCGGGGCCTTGGGCATACCGGCGGCACGCTGGACAAGCTGGAAGCGATTCCCGGTTACAATGTCATGCCGGACGAGGTTCTGTTTCGCCGGGCGGTGAAGACGGTCGGCTGTGCCATCATCGGTCAGACGGGTGACCTCGCCCCCGCTGACAGACGCCTCTATGCCATTCGCGATGTGACCGCGACGGTCGATTCCATACCGCTGATTACGGCTTCTATCCTGTCGAAGAAGCTGGCGGCCGGGCTGCAGACGCTTGTGCTTGATGTCAAGGTCGGCAACGGCGCCTTCATGCAAAGCATTGACGATGCACGAACGCTCGCCCGCGCGCTGGTCGATGTGGCTGTTGGCGCAGGTTTGCCGACAACGGCGCTGATAACAGATATGAACCAGCCGCTTGGCGATGCCGCCGGCAATGCCGTTGAAATCGTCAATTGTCTCGATTTTCTGGCTGGTCGCAAGGCTGGTAGCCGTCTGGAAAACGTGGTTCTGTCTTTCGCGGCGGAAATGCTCGTGCAGGCTCAAAAAACGGCCACACTAGAAGAAGGCGCAGCACTGGCGTCGGCCGCCCTCTCCTCCGGTCGGGCAATGGAAATTTTCGCGCGAATGATTTCGGCATTGGGCGGGCCAACGGATTTCGTTGAAAATCCTTTCCTTTATCTGCCGTCCGCGCCAGTCACTCTTCCGGTCCAGGCCGTGAGCAGCGGCTGGCTGACATCCTGCGCAACGCGCGAACTCGGCATCGCCGTCGTCGGACTTGGCGGCGGCAGACGAAAACCCTCGGACAGGATCAATCCCGCCGTTGGTATTTCGAATATCCTGCCGCTTGGGATGAAGGTGGAAAAGGGAGAACCGATTGCCATTGTCCATGCAGCGTCCGGAGAAGACGCAGCCTACGCCATTAAAGCGATAACGGCCTGCTATGGAATCAGCGACGACGCGCCGGAAGTCGCTGCACCCGTTCTCGAGCGGATCACCTGACCAGCCGCATTTCGCCGCCAGAAACCTTGAACGACGATAATTGCTTCAGGAAGCTCATGCCGACCAGCATGTTGCTCAGTGCATTGTCCTTCAGCACCATGGCGTCGACATTCTGCACGCGGATCGTGCCTATCTCCACCCGGTCGAGCTTCACATAGGCGGCCATGGTCTGACCGTTGGCGGTTGAGATCGCGTATTTGAAATCCAGACTGTTGACGCCGTATCCGAGCCGACGTGCAATCGTCTCATTGATGGCAACCGTTGAAGCACCGGTGTCGATAAGTCCGTCGAATGATTTGCCGTTGATACGAAAGGTGGCGTTGAAGTGGCCGCGGGCGTCAGCTTTCAGATTGACTCCGCCCAACGAAACAGGCTGGGGTTTGGCTGCTTCGGCCACAATTTCGGTTTTTGCTACGCTGCTTTCCGGGCGCGGCTGAAATTTGTCCATCAGAACGGGTATTTGCGTGGCGCCGATGGAAAGGCCAACAAGCAGAAAAATCGCGCGCGCCAGCAAGTCTTCACTCCTCCGAGGGCCGGTTACCCCTGGCAAGAATAGACGCAAAACATGCCGAAATCTTAAAAGAAAAAGCCATCCGCCGCTGATCGGGCGGCGAATGGCGTAAAAGGTTAAGCGATGATGAATGGTTACTTGGTGCCGTACATGCGGTCGCCGGCATCACCGAGGCCGGGGACAATGTAACCCTTCTCGTTCAAATGCCTGTCGATCGCGGCGGTGTAGATCGGCACATCGGGATGTGCCTCACGGAAATTCTTGATGCCTTCGGGGGCTGCCAAAAGACACAGGAAGCGGATGTTCTTCGCACCACGCTCCTTCAGCTTTTCCACGGCGGCGATGGAGGAGTTGCCGGTCGCCAGCATGGGGTCGACAACGATGACCAGACGGGCATCGAGGCTTTCCGGAGCTTTGAAATAATATTCGACGGCCTCGAGCGTATCGTGGTCGCGATAGACGCCGACATGGGCAACGCGCGCCGAAGGCACCAGTTCGAGCATGCCTTCCAGAAGGCCGTTGCCTGCGCGCAGGATGGAGGCGAAAACCAGCTTCTTGCCTTCCAGCACTGGTGCCTGAATGGTCTCGAGCGGCGTATCGATGGTTTCCATCGTCATTTCAAGATCGCGCGTCACTTCATAGCAGAGCAGCGTCGAAATCTCCCTGAGCAGGCGGCGGAAGCCGGCTGTGGAGGTTTCCTTCTTGCGCATGATGGTGAGTTTGTGCCGCACCAGCGGATGTTCGATGACTGTGACGCCGTCCATGAAACTGGCCTTCCTTTTTTCTTGTGCCCCTGTAATTGACCGAAAGTCGGCTTTTCGCAAGCCTTCTTCGTGGTTTTACCCTGCCAACAGCTGCATCAGGCGCCGTCGAGTTTTTTAAGCAGCCTTCCGCGCGTTGCCTCGTCAACGAAGGCACATTCCAGTGCGGTGCGGGTCATGCTGTTTATCTCGCCATCGCTGAAGCCGAACTCGTCGGCGGCCAGCGCATATTCCCGTGCAAGTGATGTAAAGAAGAATGGCGGGTCGTCGGAGTTGATGCAGACCCGCACTCCCGCGTCGCTGAGGGCTCTCAGCGGATGGCTGGCGAAGTCGGGATAGACCTTGAGCGCAATATTGGAGCCGGGGCAGACTTCAAGGACTGTTCCGGTTTCGGCGAGCCGTGCAACGAGACCGGCATTCTCGATTGCCCGCACGCCATGCCCGATGCGGGATGGTTTGACGAGATCGAGTGCATCGGCCACGCTTTCCGGCCCGCAAACCTCGCCGGCATGAATGGTCAATCCAAGGCCGGCATCGCGTGCGATATCGAAGGCGCGCGCATAATCGGCGACGCGGCCCATACGCTCCTCGCCAGCCATGTTGAACCCCGTCACCAGCGGATGTTGGGTGCGCGCCGCATATTCGGCCGCGGCGATCACCCGCTCCGGACCGAAGTGCCGCTCGCCTGTGACGATGATGCGGGTTTCGATACCCGTCTTGTCCCTTGCAATCCGGATGCCTTCGGCAATGCCGGCCAGATAAGCGTCGGCGCCAAGCCCGATGCGGTCGCCATGGTCGGGCGAAATGATCAGTTCGCTATAGATCGTATTGGCTTCTGCGAGTTCGGTCAGATAGGCTTCGGTGAGAACGGCATAATCCTCATCCGTCTTGAACACTTGCGCCACCGCATCATAACAACGGATGAATTCAGCGAAATCCGACCATACATATTGGCCGTCCCGCAGAAAGCTGCTGGTGTCGATTCCGTATTTTTCAGCCTGTTTCGCGACCAGGGCGGGCGGGGCCGCACCTTCGATGTGGCAGTGAATTTCCGCCTTCAGCAAATGCGATGTCAAATGAAGCTCCTGCCGTGAGAACCGGCCTCGATACCTAGATGGTGGGCGATGCTTTCGCCGATATCGGCGTAGCTTGAACGAATGCCGACATCGCGCGAGCGGATGCCCGGGCCGAATGCCATGATCGGTACCCTTTCCCGTGTGTGGTCCGTGCCCCGCCATGTGGGGTCGCAGCCGTGATCGGCGGTCAGAAGAGCGATATCGCCAGGCGCCATCTTGCGGTGGATTTCGGGGATTCGCGCATCGAAAGCCTCAAGGGCGGCGGCGTAACCGGCAACGTCGCGCCGATGGCCATAAAGCATGTCGAAATCGACGAAATTGGTAAAGACGAGATCGCCGTTTTCTGCCTCGTCGATAGCCTGCAGCGTCGCATCCATCAGGGCGGCGTTGCCGTTTGCCTTGATGACGCGTGAAACGCCTTGGTGGGCATAGATATCGCCGATCTTGCCGATGGCGTGCACTTTTCGGCCGGCCTCCACAAGCCGGTCGAGCAGAGTAGGCTCCGGTGGCAGCACGGAAAAATCACGGCGGTTGCCGGTGCGTTCGAAGGTCGCGACCGTTTCGCCGATGAAGGGACGCGCGATGACGCGGCCTATGTTCAGCGGATCGAGCAGCTTGCGTACCGTCTCGCAGAGCGCGATGAGCCGCCCCAGGCCAAAATGCGTTTCGTGCGCGGCAATCTGGAACACGGAATCCGAAGATGTGTAACAGATCGGCTTGCCGCTCCGGATATGTTCTTCGCCGAATCGCGCGATGATCTCGGTGCCGGAAGCATGGCAATTGCCGAGAATGCCCGGAAGATCCGCCTCCTCGCAGATCGCTTTCACCAGTTCCGGCGAAAACGCATCGCCCTCCGTCGGAAAATATCCCCAGTCGAACGTCACCGGCGTTCCCGCGATCTCCCAGTGACCGGACGGAGTGTCCTTGCCCTTCGAAACTTCGCTGGCGCAGCCATGCAGGCCAAAAATGCGTTCCGGCGCCTCCATGCCGGCGGGAATGTCACCACTTGCCTGCCTTGCGATCTCCAGCAGGCCGAGCGAACACATGTTCGGCAGCTTCAGCGGTCCGGACCGTAGTCCCGTTCTGTCAGCTGCACCGGCAGCGCAGAATTCCGCGATGTGACCGAGCGTATTCGCTCCAAGATCGCCATAGTGCTCCGCATCGGGCGCACCGCCGACGCCGAAGGAATCCAGAACGAGAAGAAATGCTCTTGCCATAACTCACCGAAACGAAGCTGCGCCGACGGGCATGTCAGGCCGAACTGTCGTTATAGATCAGCAAAACGTGAAGAAGGAAGGGGTTTTGTGAACCATTCGGTAAAACCGGCCGCTCAATCCTTGCCCTGCTTTGACCTCGGGGCGTTCAGATTGCGCAGCACATACCAGCCCGCCGCGACGACCATGGCCGCGAGAATGTACCAGGTAATGGCGTAGGAGAGATGGTTGTTGGGGAAGGTAAGCATGGTCTTGCCGCCGACCGGCAGACCGCCGGGATTGGGTGCCGCATCGGCATCGACATAAAACGGCGCGACGCCCGAAAGGCCGGAGGCCTGCGATATCTGCGGAATATTGCGGGAGTACCAGCGTCCATTTGTGGGGTCATTGGTGCGGAGGAAAAGCCCGCCTGTCTCGGGGGCACGCATCAGCCCGATGACCTCCGCGCGGCCTGTCGGCTGACCTTCCTGTCGCGATGACGGGTCTCGCCTGTCGGACGGGACAAAGCCGCGATTGACGATGATGCTCGTGCCATCATCTCGTCTCAGCGGTGTCATGATCCAGTAACCCGGGCCGAGATCGGTAACGGTATAGACCTGGACCTCTTTGTCGTTGAGGAAAGTGCCCGAAAGTCTCACACGGCGATATTCGTACTCCGCTGGCTCGCCGAGCGCCGGCCACTGCCCGGCGGCGGGCGCATCGGTGGGCTCCGCGTGCGCACGGGCCTCGACACGCTCAATCAGGTCGAGCTTCCAGGAAAGTCTTTTGACCTGCCAGGTTCCAAGAGCCAGCAGCAGCCCTGTCAGGGCGACGGTCAGAAACAGAACGACGATGGCTGCGGGGCGAATGCCGCGCTTGGGGGGCGTTGTTTTGGTCATGTCACGGTCCTTGAGAAGCATGTCTGGCGGAGGTGTCGTCCACCTGACCGGGCCTCATCGCCCCGAATGCGCTTCTTCCAGCAGATAACCCCATAAATCGCGCCACGATTCATGGGGTTATGTGTTGGCGCGGAAGGCGGCCTGCCGGGCTTCCGGCAGGCCGCAATTTCTGGTTAAGGCAGGTTTTTCACATCTTCGATGTGCAGCGGCATCATGTTCTTGTTCATGTTGTACATGACCCACAGCGAACCGGAGAGCGTGATCAGCAGCACCACGACGGTGAAGATCAGCGCCATGAAGGTCCAGCCGCCTTCCGACTTGGTGTCCATGTGCAGGAAATAAATCATGTGCACGAAGATCTGGATGACGCCGAGGCCCATGATGGCGATGACGAGCAGCGTCTTGTTTTCAAGGACGTCGCCCATGACCAGCCAGAAGGGGATCGCCGTCAGAATGACCGAAAGGATGAAGCCGATCATGTAGCTTTTGAACGTGCCGTGGCTCGCGCCATCATGGTGATGATGGTCGTCGCCATGCGCGTCGTGATGTGCGTGTGCTTCGGAACTCATCAAAGAACTCCCATGAGGTAAACGAAGGAGAAGACGCCGATCCAGATGACGTCGAGGAAGTGCCAGAACATCGACAGGCACATCAGGCGACGCTTGTTCGCCGCGATCAGGCCGTGCTTGGCGATCTGCACCATCAGCGTGACGAGCCAGATGATGCCGAAGGTGACGTGCAAACCGTGCGTGCCGACGAGCGCGAAGAACGACGACAGGAAAGCCGAACGGTGCGGACCGGCTCCTTCTTCGATCAGGTGATGGAACTCGTAAAGTTCGACGGCAAGGAAGGCGAGGCCGAAGAGACCGGTGATTCCGAGCCAGACCAGGGTCGTCTTTACCTTCTGCTTTTCCATTTCCAGCATGGCGAAGCCATAGGTGATGGAGGAGAAAAGCAGGAAGCCGGTGTTGATGGCGACGAGCTTGAGATCGAACAGATCTGCGCCCGAAGGTCCGGCCGCATAGCTGCGGCCGAGGACGGCGTAGGTGGCGAAGAGCACGGCGAAAATCAGGCAGTCGCTCATCAGGTAGAGCCAGAAGCCGATCGAAGTGCCGTTCTCCGGATGATGGTCTTCCTTCAGGTAAAAGACCGGTGGTTCAGCGCCGTCGACGCTTTGTGCAGGTGTATGAGCCATGTTTCGTTACGCCTGTTTCGCGAGCAGCTTGGTACGCTCCGCCTCAACCGTGGAGACGTCGGAGGCTGGAATGTAGTATTCGCGATTGTAGTTGAAGGTATGGGCGATCGAGACCGCGACGATGCCGATGAACGACAGAACGGCCAGCCACCAGATGTGCCACACCAGGGCAAAGCCCAGCACCACGCTGATGGCGCTGATGATGACGCCCGAGCCGGTATTCTTCGGCATGTGGATTGGGATGAAGCCTTCCAGCGGGCGGCTGTAACCGCGCTTCTTCATGTCCGTCCAGGCGTCAACATCATGAATGACGGGTGTGAAGGCGAAATTATACTGCGGCGGCGGAGAAGACGTCGACCATTCCAGCGTGCGGCCATTATAGGGGTCGCCGGTGACGTCACGCAGCTTGTCGCGCTTCAGGAAGCTGACGATGAGCTGGATGACGAAGGAGGCGATGCCGAGCGCGATCAGGAAGGCGCCGAAGGCGGCAATCAGGAACCAGATCTGAAGAGAGTTGTCTTCGAACTGGCTGAGGCGGCGGGTAATGCCCATCAGGCCGAGAATATAGAGCGGCATGAAGGCAAAATAGAAGCCGGTGAACCAGAACCAGAAGGACAGCTTGCCCCAGAACGGATCGAGACGATAGCCGAAGGCCTTCGGGAACCAGTAGACGATGCCGGCGAGAACGCCGAACACCACGCCGCCGATGATCGTGTTGTGGAAGTGGGCGATCAGGAACAGCGAGTTATGCAGCACGAAGTCCGCTGGCGGTACGGCGAGAAGGACGCCGGTCATGCCGCCGATGACGAAGGTGATCATGAAGCCGATCGTCCACAGCATCGGCACGTCGAACTTGATGCGGCCCTTATACATGGTGAAGAGCCAGTTGAAGATCTTCGCACCCGTCGGAATCGAGATGATCATCGTCGTGATGCCGAAGAAGGCATTGACGTTTGCGCCCGAACCCATGGTGAAGAAGTGGTGCAGCCAGACGATATAGGACAGGATGGTGATGACGGCAGTGGCGTAGACCATCGACGCGTAACCGAAGAGGCGCTTGCCCGAGAAGGTGGCGACGATTTCGGAGAAGATACCGAAAGCCGGCAGTACCAGAATATAAACTTCCGGATGGCCCCAGATCCAGATGAGGTTGACATACATCATCGGATTGCCGCCGAGGTCGTTGGTGAAGAAATTCGTACCAGCGTAGCGGTCAAGGGTCAGAAGCGCGAGCGTTGCGGTCAGGATCGGGAAGGATGCCACGATCAGGATGTTCGAACACAGCGACGTCCAGACGAAGATCGGCATACGCATCATGGTCATGCCCGGCGCGCGCATCTTGATGATGGTCACGATCAGGTTGATGCCTGACAGCGTCGTTCCGACACCCGCGATCTGCAAACCCCATATATAATAGTCGACCCCCACTCCCGGGCTTCCGTCGATGCCGGAAAGCGGCGGATAGGCAAGCCAGCCCGTCTGCGCATATTCACCGATGAACAGCGAGATCATGGTGATGACGGCGCCAGCCGTGGTCATCCAGAAGGAGAAATTGTTGAGGAACGGGAATGAAACGTCGCGGGCGCCGATCTGCAGCGGCACGACGAAGTTCATGAGACCGGTGATCATCGGCATGGCCATGAAGAAGATCATGATGACGCCGTGGGCGGTGAATATCTGGTCGTAGTGATGCGGCGGAAGATATCCCTCCGATCCGCCGGAGGCGATGGCCTGCTGCACGCGCATCATGATGGCGTCGGCAAAACCGCGCAGAAGCATGATAAGCGCCAGAATGATGTACATGATACCGATCTTCTTGTGATCGATGCTCGTGAACCATTCATTCCAGAGGTAGCCCCACAGCCTGAAATAGGTGATGGCGCCGACGACGGCGATGCCGCCCAGAGCCACGGCCGCGAAGGTGGCGACAAGAATGGGCTCGTGAAGCGGGATTGACTCCCAGGTTAGCCGTCCGAACAGGAACGACGTTTGATCGGAGTTGACGACCATTTTAGCCTCTTGCGATTCAAAGACGTAAATTCGGCGCGGACAGGCCGCGCCGCAGAATGCCGGGACGTATCGTCAGCCAGCGACTTGTTTGGTTTCCGGCAGCGCCGCAGGTTCGAAAGTCTGGCCTTCGATAGCAGCCGGAGTGGATTGTGGACCGCTGGCGACGCCATAAGGCGCAAGCGGGGTGCAGACGACGGAGTTAAGCGCCTTGGCGATGTCGATGCCTTCCTTGCCGCCGCCGCCATTGGCGTCGATGTGCATCATGTCGCGCATGCAGAGCTTGTTGGGCTCCACGCAACGGTTGAGGATGGCGCTGTAGAGTTCCGGATCGACCGAAGCGAAATATTGCACCGGCTCGCGCTCCGAAGGCTTGGCGAATTCGAGATATTCCTGGCGCCCGAAGCCCTTGCCGCCTTCCTTTGCCTTGGCCACCCACTGGTCGAAGCCCTGCTGGCTGAGGCCGTGGAATTTGAAGCGCATATGCGAGAAGCCGGGGCCGGAGAAGTTGGCCGAGAAGCCGTCATAGACGCCTTCCTTGTTGATCACTGCATGCAGCTTGGTCTGCATGCCGCCCATGGCATAAATCTGGCCGGCCAGTGCTGGAACGAAGAAGGAGTTCATCGCCGTCGTGCCGGTGATCTTGAAATTGATCGGGACATCGACCGGAGCGGCGAATTCATTGACGCTGCCAATGCCGAGTTCAGGGTAGAAGAACAGCCACTTCCAGTCCATGGCCACAACTTCGACGGTGATCGGCTTGATATCGGCGGTGACCTGACGGTTCTCGTCGATGCGTTCCAGCGGCCGATAAGGGTCGAGTCGGTGGGTGGAAATCCAAGTCACGGTACCGAGCATCAGAATGATCGCGACGGGTGCCGACCAGATCACCATCTCAAGGCGCGTGGAATGGTGCCACTCGGGATCGTAATCCTCGGCCTTGGCCGACTCGCGGTACTTCCATGCGAAGAACAGCGTCAGGGCAATGACGGGAACGATGATCAGCAGCATCAAGACCGTGGACGTGATGATAAGATCGCGCTGCTGGATGGCGACGTCGCCCGAGGGATTCATGACAACAAGGTTACAGCCGCTGAGCAGCAGCATTGCCGGAATTGCCAGGAGGGCGGATGGGAGTTTTTTGATCATGCGCACGTTCTTTGAACTCGTACAGTTTGGATTATGCCGCGAATAATTGCCGAACATCATTTTTCAAATGAGGTATATTGTCGCGGTGCAGCGAAATCTTTGCGATGCACCATGTGGCGGTCAAAGCTGCGTTTACAGGCGGAGCGCGTGCATTATCGCATAGGAAGCCCGTGGGGCAAGCCTTTCTTCTCAAACTTCAATTGACGTTACGTAGGGTGCGTGTGACAATCCGTCGCATCGTAACGCAACGGAAGAGGAGCCTGCGCGTTACATGAAATGGTTCGTCCATGACGCAGGAGGAATATTATGAGTTATACGAATGCTGCTCCATCTTTTGGGCAGGCGCCAGAGGCGAACGGACACGGTGCCGGCCCCGTAAAGGTCGATCCGGATCGCATTACGATTGCAGTCATTCTTGCGAGAATGACGGAGTTTTTTGATTTTTTCATTTACGCCATTGCCTCCGCGCTCGTTTTTCCGCATGTCTTCTTCTCTTATGTGGATCCGCTGACGGCCACGCTTTATTCCTTCGCTGTCTTCTCTCTCGCTTTTATCGCAAGGCCGATCGGTTCTCTGATCTTCCTCCAGATCGACCGCAGGTTCGGCCGCGCCGTCAAGCTGATGGCCGCGCTCTTCACGCTCTGCGGTTCCACCATGGCGATCAGCTTCCTTCCATCCTATGCCGAGGCTGGCATGCTGGCTCCCTGCCTGCTGGCGGTTTTCCGTATCGGCCAGGGCCTTGGCCTCGGCGGCGCCTGGGATGGCCTTGTCTCGCTGCTCGCCATGAACGCTCCGCCGAGGCAGCGCGGCTGGTACGCCATGATGCCGCAAATCGGGGCGGCCATGGGTTTTGGCCTCGCCAGCGCCTTCTTCATCGTTTTCGTCACGCAGCTTTCCAGTGCAGAGTTTTTGGCCTGGGGTTGGCGTTTCCCCTTCTTCGTGGCGCTGGCGCTGAACGTGCTTGCGCTCTTTGCCCGCCTTCGCATGATCGTGACGCCGGAATTCCAGGCCATGCTGGAACAGCATGAACTGGAGCCGCGTCCCATGTTCAGAATGCTGCGGTCGCAGTTCCCGGTGGTTGTCACCGGCGCTTTCGTGCCGCTGGCGAGCTTTGCGCTCTTCCATCTCGTCACCGTCTTCCCGCTGAGCTGGGTTTCTCTCAACACCAGCCAGCGCGTGTCGGACTTCCTCTTCGTACAGTTCGTCAGCGCCATCATTGCCGGCGGCATGATTGTCGTTTCGGGCATTCTGGCGGATCGCATAGGGCGGCGGAAACTTCTCGCCATCGCGGCGGTCCTGATTGGTCTCTTCAGCCTTGTGGCCCCCGTTCTCCTCAGTTCCGGTGATATCGGCCGTTATCTTTTCGTGCTGATCGGCTTCTCGCTGCTGGGCCTGTCCTTCGGTCAGGCGGGTGGCGCGCTCGCCTCCCGCTTCAGCCGCGAGTACCGCTACACCGGCGCATCTTTGACCTCGGACATTTCCTGGCTGATCGGTGCCGGCTTCGCGCCGCTCGTGGCGCTCGGATTTTCGTCCAAATTCGGCCTTTTCGCGGTCGGCATCTACCTCATGTCGGGAGCCCTGTGTACCCTTATTGCCCTCTGGTTTAGCCGAACGCTCGAAATGCCGTCTGAGTGATCTGGGCAATTTAAAAAACTCCTGAAGCAGTCACGCCGCGGAATCCTGTCGGATTTCGCGGCGTTTTTGTTTTTTTATTGCGCCGGATCGATTTTAATCTTGACTTTCCTAATCATGAAATATTACGTAAGCAATACTGACATAATTCGGCGTATTTTTGCGCTTGAAAATCGACCATCAGGGAACGCGATGCGAACGAACACGATCATTATTTGCGAAAATGCGGCGACTGCCGCCCAGCCGTTTGACGGCCGCAAAACGACCGTTCGCGCCATCAAACGCCGATAAGCAGAAGAAGAGGAGCAGCCAGGTCGCCTGCGGCTCCGCCCGCAGAGCGCCGGCTGACGCGCCGGATTCGGGAAAAAGGCGATGCCGCGCGAATTGCGCAATGAGAGGAGACAGCCTTGAGCGTGACGGAGCAAAAATTCGGCCTTTACGATGCCGCTTTTGAAAAAAGCAGCTGTGGCGTTGGTTTCATCACCCGCAAGGACGGCGTGCAGACTCACGATGTGTTGAAGCGCGGCTACGAGGCGCTCTGCGCCGTCCCGCATCGCGGTGGCATGTCGGCGGAAGGTGTCGGCGATGGTGCCGGGGTGTCGCTGGATTTGTCGCTCTCCTTCTTTCGGAAATTGACTGGCGAACACGGTTTGCAGGCCGGCCGTTTCGGCGTCGGCAATTTTTTCCTGCCGCAAAACTCCGCGTTCCACGATGAGGCGGTTGGCATTATCGGCAGCGCGCTGCAGGAGCAGGGATTTTCGGTCCTCACCGTCCGTGATGTACCGGTAAATGACGCGGCCATCCGTGCTGCCGCCATCCCTTACCAGTTGCCGATCCGCCAATGGGTTTTCTCTGCTCCGGCCGAATGCGCAACTCTGGCGGAATTCGACTGGCGTATCCACAAGTCACTGATTGCCATTGAGGCGCTTGCTTATACCGTGCCTGATCTCGCCGGCTTTTATCCGCTCTCGCTCAGCGCCCGCACGCAGGTCCTGAAGGGCCGCCTGAACTCCCATGAGGTGATGCCCTATTTCTGCGACCTGACGGATCCGCGCCATGAAGTGCATACGATGTATTTCCACACGCGGTTCTCCACCAATACCGATCCGCACCCATCCATGGCGCAGCCATTCCGCCTGATGGCGCATAATGGCGAACTCAACACCGACAAGAAGAACCGCCTGTCGGAAGCGGCAGTCGCCCTGGCGAAGAATGCCAGCATCGTCAGGCCGAAAGGCCAGTCCGATAGCTGCCGTCTGGACCAGACCTTGCAGGCGCGGGTTATGGAGGACGGTCTTGACCTCGTTACCGCTGTGGTCTCGATGATGCCGCCAGCCTGGGAAAACGACGACACCCTGTCGCCGGACGTGAGGGCGATGCTGGAATATTTCTCTCTCTATGAGGAGAAAAATGATGGTCCGGCCGCGCTGATCTTCGGCGACGGCACTATTGTCGGCGCGCGCCTCGATCGGCTTGGCCTGCGCCCGCTGCGCACCGTCGAGACGGACGAATATCTCTGTGTCATGTCGGAGGCCGGGCAGATCGCCTTTCCGGCGGAGAGCGTTATCCGGCGCGGCCGCATCGAGGCGGGCGGCATGCTTTATTACGACCACGCCGTGCGCCGCGCCTTTTCCACCGTCGAGGCGCTGGAGCTTCTCGCCGCGCGCCGCGACTATTCATCCCTGCTGCGCGAAGCCCGTGTCATGCTGGAGGATCTGCCGGAAGTGCCAGCGGAAAAGCAGGGCTCACCGCTGCGTTATAATGGTGATCTCGAACGTCACCAGCGTTACGTCGCCTATTCGCACAATCAGGAAAGTTTCAAATTCCTGATGGACCCGATGCTGGCTTCCGGCTCCGAAAAAATTTCGGCGATGGGATACGGCAATGCCATCAACGCGCTTTCCGATCAGGAAGGTGGGGTCGCCAAGTATTTTTCGCAGCGTTTCGCGCAGGTCACCAATCCGCCGCTAGACAGTATTCGCGAAGCTGATGGCATGACGCTACGGGTGGCCCTGGGTGCCAAGCCGAACAGCGGCGCTAAGAAGGCCCGCCAGATCGTCGTGCGCTCGCCAATCCTTAGCCACCTGGACATGCTGCGCATCCGCGAGCAGACCGAGACGCCGGTGTGTCGTTTCGAAATGCTCTATGCGCCTGTCTTCGATACAGGGGAGGCCAATGAAGCGGCATTGAGAGAGGCGATAGACGGACTGTGCGCCGCGATCGCCGCTTTTGCCGCTGGCGAAGGTGGCATTGCCGTGATCACTGACCGGCATGTTTCCGCGCGTCGTGCCGCTTTGCCAATGATCATGGTCGTTTCCGCCATCAATCAGCGGCTGATCGAGGAAGGCCTCAGGCTGCGTGTGTCGCTGATCGTCGAAAGTGGACAATTCTCCTCCTCCCATCACATTGCAGCCGGTCTCGGCTTTGGCGCTTCGGCGGTCTATCCGCTCGCCGTGCAGTTCCGCGCCGAGGAGAAATTCGGCAGCGAAGCCGACAAGGCCTTCAAGCGCTTCGCCAAGGCGGCGGAAAAGTCGCTGATGAAGACCATGGGCAAGGTGGGCCTGTGTACGGCGGAAAGCTATATCGGGGGCGAGTTCTTCGAGCCGAACTTCCTCGATACGGAAGATGACGTGCTGAAGCGTTATTTCCCGAATGTGAAAACGCCGGTCGGCGGCGTGAGCTTCGCCGTCATCGCCCAGGCCGTGGCGGACTGGCACCGCAAGGCGCTGTCTGTAAAGGGAGAAAGCGACATTCCGCTGCTCGGTCTTTTCAAGGAGCGTGCCGAAGGGGCCGGCCATTCCTATGGCACGACGGCCGTGCGCGGTTTCGTGGATATGACGGAGGAAAAGATCGGTTTCGACAAGGGGACCGAAAACGAAGAGGCGTTACGTCTCCTGCCGCTCAACCGCTTGGAAGATGCCTTCGGTCTCGACGACGCGGCCTATTATCACACCAGTTTTGACCGGTTGACCCCGGAGGCGATCGATGCCTTCGAGGTAACGACCGGCTACCGCGCATTTGCCCGTATGATGGCGGAAGAAAGAGCGCGTCGCCCCGCCGCCCTGCGCGATGTCCTGGAATTGCCAGCGGATGTGACGTTCGCCGGTTCGGCGGAAGAGTTTCGCCGTGAAATGGGTCGGTTTTCCCGCAAGGGCAATAACAGCTTCATGGTACGGGGCTTGCTCTGCGAAGGCGCAGAGGAAGGCGCCTTCCGGCTGCAATTGACCGGCCCGCACGGCCATGAGCTTGCCAGGCTAGCAGCACTTGGCCAATCGCTGATCGATCGCTTCGGCGAGGACATAGTCGGACATTGGCTTGAAGGGGGCGCTCTTCTGGTTCAGGCGAGGGGCGAGGCTTCCGATTATCTCTCGCTTGTTCGCACCGCGCCAGCGAGCATTTCGCTCGATGCCGTGCAAAATGCCAGCGAGATCGCCATGACCCTCGCCTCTGGTGCAATGAGCCATGGCGCGCTTGTCGCGGCCGCCCATGAGGCTGTGGCGCATGGCACCAACATGGTTGGCGGCATGTCAAATTCCGGTGAGGGCGGCGAGCATATCTCGCGATACGGCACCATTCGCGCCTCGCGCATCAAGCAGTTCGCATCGGGCCGCTTTGGTGTCTGGGCCGGTTATCTTGCCGATCCGATGCTGGAGGAGATCGAGATCAAGATCGGCCAGGGCGCAAAGCCTGGCGAAGGCGGGCAATTGCCGTCTCCAAAGGTCACGGTGGAAATCGCCGCCGCGCGTGGCGGTACGCCGGGCGTCGAGCTTGTCTCGCCGCCGCCGCATCATGATACCTATTCCATCGAGGATCTGGCCCAACTCATCCACGATGCCAAGGCAGCCCGTGTGCGGGTCATTGTCAAGCTGGTCTCGTCAGAAGGCATCGGCACGATCGCGGTCGGTGTCGCCAAGGCGGGAGCGGATGTCATCAACGTCGCCGGCAATACCGGGGGCACGGGGGCGGCGGCCGTCACCAGCCTCAAATATACTGGTCGTGCCGCGGAAATCGGCGTTGCCGAAGTGCATCAGGCGCTCTGCGCCACCGGCCTGCGCGCCAAGGTGCTGTTGCGCTGCTCCGGCGCGCACCAGACGGCGAGCGATGTCGTGAAATCGGCTCTTCTCGGCGGGGATAGTTTCGAATTCGGCACCACGGCGCTGATGATGCTGAAATGCGTCATGGCGAAGAACTGCAACATCAAATGCCCGGCCGGTCTCACCACCAATCAGGAGGCGTTTAACGGCGACCCGCGGGCGCTGGCGCAATATCTCATGAACATCGCCCATGAAACGCGCGAGATCCTGGCCGCACTCGGGCTGCGTTCGCTGCGGGAAGCGCGGGGCCGCTCAGATCTTCTTCACCTACTCGATCATCCCGCAAGCGTTGGCCAGCTTGACCTCCGGGCAATGCTAACCGTGGTCGAGGAAGTGAAGATCGACAGCCCGGTGTATATGGAAAAGGACTTCGCGCTGGACGATGCCTTCATCGAACTCGTGCGCTCGGCACTGGTCGACGGCGGGCGCGAAAGCATCGAGCTTGGCGGCAACCGTTTCCTTAACAATTGCAACAAGAGCGTCGGCGGCCAGCTCGCCGTCGATATCGAACGTATGCTGAACCATGAGCTTTCCGACGAAGAGGCGGATGCGCTGCCGGCCGTCAGGCGGGACAGCCGTGGCCGTCGATTTCTGGAAGCGGGTTCCGTGCGCATCGATACATCAGGTTCGGCTGGACAATCCTTTGGCGCTTTCTGCAACGACGGCATGATCATGGTCCATACCGGTACCTGCAATGACGGCGTCGGCAAAAGCGCCTGCGGTGGCACCATCGTCGTGCGTTCTCCCGGCGGCGGTTCGCAGGAGGCGGGCGGGAATGTGCTGGTCGGTAATTTCGCACTGTTCGGCGCAACCGGCGGCCGCACCTTTGTGGAAGGGCAGGCAGGCGACCGTTTTGCGGTGCGCAACTCCGGCGCGACCGCCGTTGTGGAGGGCGTGGGGGATTTTGCCTGCGAATACATGACCAACGGTGCGGTGCTTAACCTCGGTAGTTTTGGCAAGGGCTTCGGCAACGGCATGAGTGGCGGTTTCGTCTATCAATACGACCCCTATGGCGACCTGCCGAAGAAAGTCAGCCACGATTCGATCCTGCTTGGCTCCATCACGGGCGAGGACGAGCAGGCGGCGATCCATCGTCACGCCGTTCACCAGCTTCTGAACTGGCACGCGGTGGAGACTGGCTCAGCGAAGGCCACATGGCTGCTGGAAAACTGGGAGAGCGAACAGCACAATTTCGTTTACGGCATGCCACGCGCGCTGCTGCTTTATCAGGACAGTGACGAAATTCTCAAGGCCAAGCCGCGCAAGGAATTGCTGGAGGAACTGGCTTCCGCACTTGCTGCCCATCAGCTGCGGAAGTTCAAGCTGGCCTATCGAGATCGCAAGTCCGTATTGAACGGCACCGTGCCGGCCTATGGCCAAACGGATACGGAAGACATGTACGCACTGATCAACAATTACACTGTGTTGAGCATGGCGCAGGCCATCGCCTTGCAGCGATTGCCGATGGCATCGGGTCCTTCCGACGCCGCCATCGAAAAAGCGGTGCGCAATCTCATTCTTACGGAAGATTATGCCCTGATGCAGCGTCTGCTGAAATATGCGCGCGAGGCTCTTTCCGACCATAGCGACGGACAGCTTGCGGTGATGATCGCCGCCAAGCGACTTGATGACTACAAGCAGGCACTGGCGCGCCGCAACATCTGGTCGGTGGACAGTCCAGGCACCTATGGCTGGATCATTCAGCAGAGCCGCAAAAACATCGAGAAGATCGGTCGTCTGCCCGGCTTCGAAGAGCTTTTCGCGGCCCGCGCCATTCCTGACCTAACCGCCGCATCCAGCCAGAACAGGGCAGCATGATGAAGATACCCTACATCCCCGAAGATGCGCCCTTTAACGGCGACCAGCGCGCCTGGCTTGCGGGTTTTTTAGCCGGGCTCCACTCCCGCGCGGCCATTGGCCTGGAGGCATCTGTCGCCGCTGCCGCTCCCAAGACGGCGGCGAGCGTGCTGAACATCCTCTTCGGCACACAGACCGGCAATGCCGAGGCGCTGGCAATGGATATCGCCGCCGCCGCCCGCACGCAGGGTATGCAGCCGGCGGTGATGGCGCTTGACGACGTGTCCATGGAGCGCCTGGCTTCGATGAAACGGGTCATTGTCGTGACCTCGACCTATGGCGAGGGTGAAATGCCCGATAATGCGCAGCTATTCTGGGAAGCGCTTGCCGCTGATGGTGCGCCACGACTGGAGGCGATGAATTTCGCCGTGCTGGCGCTGGGTGATACGGGGTATGACGGATTTTGCCAGGCCGGCAAACTCATCGATACGCGCTTTGAGCAGCTCGGCGGCAAACGTATGAAAACGCGGATTGATTGCGATATCGACTTCGAGGACGCTGCCGCCGCCTGGATCGATGAGACCCTGCCCATTGCACTTGCGCTCGATGGCGGCCAGGCGGCGACTGTCGTCATGCCTCGTCCGGCCCAACTCCCCAGGCGGGTGACACAGGAATGGAACCGGAAGAATCCCTATCTGGCGCGGCTAAGCGTCAATCACCGTCTTTCCGGTCCGGCTTCATCGAAGGAAATCAGGCATTACGAATTCGATCTCGGGGAAAGCGGCCTCAGCTATGAGGCGGGTGATGCCCTTGGTGTCGTTCCCGTCAACTGCCCGAAACTGGCTGGTGCGTTGCTCGACCATTTCGGGGCGGAAGCCGATAGCAAACTGGCCGGGCTGGATCGTTCAGTGGGAGACGCATTTCTCCGCATGTTCGAAATCTCGACGCCCTCGCGCGAACTGGTCGCCGAAATCGGCAAGCGCGCGGGTCATGAAGAACTGGCGCATGTTCTTGCGAATGGCGACAGGGAGCAGCTGGCCGCCTTTCTCTGGAGCAAGGATATTCTCGACCTGCTCAATCTTGGCGACAGGCGTCTTTTCGATCTTGCTGAATTCGTGACTTTCCTGAAACCGCTGCAGCATCGGGCTTACTCCATCTCCTCCAGCCCCCTTGCCGCGGGAAACAGCGTGCATCTGACGATCGCCAGCGTGCGTTATCGCGCTCACGACCGCGAGCGCGGCGGCGTGTGCTCCACCTATCTGGCAGATCGGGTGGAGGCAGGGGCGACTGCCGGGGTTTTCGTTTCGCTCAACAAGGCGTTCCGTGTGCCGCAGAACGACGATGCGCCGGTTATCATGGTGGGTCCGGGCACGGGAATAGCGCCGTTCCGGGCCTTCCTGCAGGAACGGCTAGCGCGGGGCGCCACCGGCCGGAACTGGCTGTTTTTTGGTGACCAGCACCGGCAGTCGGACTTCATTTACGAGAGTGAGCTGGGTGAAATGAGCCGTGCGGGCGTGCTGACGCGTCTCGATCTCGCCTTTTCGCGCGATCAGGCGGAAAAGATCTACGTGCAGACGCGCATGCGGCAGAATGGCAAGGCGCTTTATCAGTGGCTCGAAGAGGGGGGCTATTTTTACGTCTGCGGTGACGCGACCCGCATGGCGAAGGACGTAGACGATGCCCTGCACCGGATCATCATTGACGAGGCCGGCCTCTCTGCGGAAGCAGCAAGCGAATATGTCAGCCAGCTGAAGCGCGAAAAGCGCTATCTTCGCGATGTCTATTAGCCGTCAGCGCGAGGGGATGCGGATGCAACGGTGCATTCAGCAATTGCTGCAGACTGTCTCCGCATCGCGCTGCTTGAAGAAATAATCGCGGCCGATGGTGATCGACTTGACGCCAGAGGAGGAGATGTCGGTCATGAACATCAACAGTTCATGCGGGACAGAAAGTTCGACATGGATGAGGAAGCTGTCAGCAATCAGCAGGCGGGTCGGCACCACCACCGCAGAGCCGACCGCATAGGGCCGCTGGTTCTTCTCATCCCAGGACCAGGTGATTTTCGCCTGTTTCTGGGCATCGATCTTGATACCGCTGATCTTCAGCCGGAGACCCTTCGTGCTATAGGGCGCGAAAACTGCGGATGCTACATCCCCCATGCCTGCAAGATAGGTCTTGTCTACAGAACCCGTTTTCGAAATCAGGTCGTTGATAGTCGCGGCGGCGCTGCTTGCCCGCTTGTAGGTATTGTAGCCGATGGTGAGTTCGAAGGACGTCACATAAAGTGCGAGCAATATCGGGAAAATGATCGCGAATTCCACCGCGCCAACACCGCGGCGATCTCTTGCGAAGCGTGAAGCAAGCGCAATGAAACGCAGCCTGCCTTGCGTCACGGCGGCAATCAGACCTACCATCAGGAGCCCCCGCTTGTCGTGTATTTTTCGTTCATGAAAGCGTCGGTCGCGACGATCAGGAAGTGAGAAGGCATCGATCCATCGGCCGGGCGAATTTTTGTAAGATAGGGGCGAATGATATCGGCCGTCACCCGCCAGCGATAATAGACACGCAGCATGTTGATCGTTTCCGGCCCACCCGGCTTGAAGCCGAATTGCGCCGTATCAAGATCGTAATATTCTCCGAAGGCCTTCAAAGGTATGGCGGTGGGGATATCCTTGAAGGTGGTGAAGGAGCGAAGATCGATATAGAGCTTCTGTTCCGTTTTGATCTCATCCGCGGAGCACGTGATTATCACCGAGACTTCGTTGCAGAAGTTCTTTCGGAAGTCTTCTTTCGAAATTGAACTGCTGATCTGCCCCGTCCTCAGCCGCCGGGCCATGCTTTCGGTGGCATTGACGACCACCTGCTCCGCGATCATGGCGATGAAGGTTTCGATGATTGCGAAAACAACCAGGAAATAAGGGATGGCGAGGATCGCGAATTCGATGGCTGCGGTCCCGTCGCGCGAAACTCCGAATTTTTCCAGCAATGGCTTCAGTTTGGCCAGTCGCATGAGGCAGTGTCGATCTCTAAGCATATGCGGCAAGCGCAACCGTTGAATTGTTGCGGACCATAATCAACCGATGTTTAAAATCAGTTACCTCGGTGATTTATACTTTAGTGATTTATGAAAATGACACAGACGCCAAATGAAAAAAGCCCGGCACGGGGCCGGGCTTTAATAAACCAGGGACGTGATTATTCCGCGTCCGCTTTCGACAGAACCTCGAGCGTGGGTGTCGAGGTGATATTATAGCCGCAGTCTACGTAATGGCACTCGCCAGTCACGCCGCGCGAGAGGTTGGACAGAAGGTAGAGCGCAGACCCGCCGATATCGTCGATATCCGCCGTCCGTCTCAGCGGCGCGTTCTTCTGGTTCCATGCGTAAATGGCGCGCGCGTCGGAAATGCCCGCACCTGCGAGCGTGCGGACCGGGCCGGCCGAGATGGCGTTGACGCGGATATCGCGCGGGCCGTAATCGGCAGCGAGATAACGCACGGAAGCCTCGAGCGCTGCCTTGGCAACGCCCATGACGTTATAGTTCGGAATGACGCGCTGCGAACCGTTATAAGTCAGTGTCAGCATGGAGCCGCCATTCGTCATCAGCTCGGCGGCGCGCTTGGCGATTTCCGTGAAGGAGAAACAGGAAATGACCATGGTGCGGCTGAAATTCTCGCGCGTCGTATCCGCGTAAAGGCCCTTCAGCTCGTTCTTGTCGGAGAAGCCGATGGCATGCACGACAAAATCCAGCGCGCCCCATTTTTCGCGAATCGTCTGAAACAGCGCGTCCACAGAAGCGATATCTTCGACATCGCAAGGCACGATGAAGTCGGAGCCAAGTTCCGCGGCGAGCGGTTTGACACGCTTGCCGAGCGCTTCACCCTGATAGGTGAAGGCCAGTTCCGCGCCCTGTGCCGCAAGTGCCTTGGAGATACCCCAGGCGATGGAGTGATTGTTAGCGACGCCCATGATGAGGCCGCGTTTACCCTGCATGATGCCGTTCATGGGCAATTATCCGTTATGACGCTGGAAGACGAGCGTGGCGTTGGTACCGCCGAAGCCGAAGGAATTGGATAGGATGGTGTCGATCTTGGCATTGTCGATGCGGCTGCGAACGATCGGAACGCCCGCAAATTCCGGATCGAGTTCGGAAATATGCGCGCTCTCGCCGATGAAACGTTCCTGCATCATCAAGAGGCCGTAGATCGATTCCTGCACCCCGGCCGCGCCAAGCGAATGGCCAGTCAGCGACTTGGTTGACTGGATGTGCGGGATCTTGTCGCCGAAGACTTCGCGGATCGCGCCGATTTCCTTGCTGTCGCCAACCGGCGTCGAGGTGCCGTGGGTATTGATGTAGTCAATGTCGCCCTTGACGGTGGAAAGAGCCTGCCGCATGCAGCGGATCGCGCCTTCGCCTGAAGGGGCAACCATGTCGTAACCGTCAGAGGTCGCGCCATAACCGACGATTTCGGCATAGATTTTTGCGCCGCGCGCCTTCGCATGCTCCAGCTCTTCGAGAACCAGAACGCCGGCGCCGCCGGCGATGACGAAGCCGTCGCGGTTGACGTCATAGGCGCGCGAGGCGATGTCCGGGGTCTCGTTGAATTTGGACGACATGGCGCCCATGGCGTCGAAAAGGTTCGACATCGACCAGTCGAGGTCCTCGTGGCCGCCAGCGAACATCACGTCCTGCTTGCCCCACTGGATCATCTCGGCGGCGTTGCCGATGCAGTGCGCCGAGGTGGAGCAGGCCGAAGAGATGGAGTAGTTGACGCCGTGGATCTTGAACCAGGTCGCGAGCGTGGCCGAAGCGGTGGAGGACATCGCCTTCGGCACGGCAAACGGACCGATGCGCTTCGGGCTGTTGTTCTTCAGCGTAATATCGGCAGCTTCGACAATGGTACGGGTGGAAGGACCGCCCGAACCCATGATGATGCCGGTGCGTTCATTGCCGCTGATATCGCTCTCTTCCAGACCGGAATCGGCGATTGCCTGCTTCATGGCAACATGGTTCCACGCGCCGCCCTGCGACAGGAAGCGCATGGCGCGGCGGTCGACCAGATCGGTGGGGTCGAGAGAAGGCTTGCCCCAGACCTGGCACTTGAAACCGTGTTCGGCAAAATCCGGCGAAAAAGAAATGCCGGATTTGGCATTGCGCAGCGACGCGGTGACTTCAGCGGCATCACCGCCGATGGAAGAAACAATACCGAGGCCGGTGACAACAACTCGTCTCATGAAAGGGACCTTTTCTTAAGATTTCGGCTGGACAACCGAAGCCGCCCGGCGTTTGTCTGAACTATTCCGTCTGCCTCAGGCAGCCTTTTCCTTGGACAGGCCGACCCGCAGGTCTGTCGCCTGATAAATGGTTTCGCCGTCCGCCTTCAGCCAGCCGTCAGCAGTTCCAAGCACCAGACGGCCACGCATCACGCGCTTGAAATCAATACCATATTGAAGGAGCTTGGTGTGAGGGCGCACCATGCCCTTGAACTTCACTTCGCCGGTGGAAAGCGCCATGCCGCGGCCTTCTTCGCCCAGCCAGCCGAGGAAGAAGCCGGTCAGCTGCCACATGCCGTCAAGGCCGAGGCACCCCGGCATGATCGGGTTGCCCTGGAAATGGCAGGGAAAATACCAGTCATCGGGGCTGACATCATATTCGGCACGGATGAAACCCTTGTCGAACGCGCCGCCGGTTTCTGAAATTTCGGTGATGCGGTGAACCATGAGCATGGGGGGCAATGGGAGCTGTGCATTTCCCGGGCCGAACAATTCGCCGCGACCGCAGGACAGGATCTCCTCGTAATTGTAACTTGATTGCCTCGTTGCCATACCGCTTTCACTTCCCCAATTACTGGTGTTGATCGACTTCACTAGAGCAAGTTAGGTTCAAAATGAAGCGCTGCAAGGGCAGAGGCGGTTCCGCCCCCATTCTTTGTCTTCGAACCTTCTTTGCAGAAGTCATTACCTCAATATGCCGTCCGCATACAGGAACCATCCGGTCGGAACCAGAGGAAATTTGCAGGAATGGCCGGTTTGCGGCCATTTGCGACACTCGGCGGCGCTGAAACTATTGAAAGCATTCCCTGCAAAAGATATATGCTATTGCAATTGACGGGTGGCATACCTCTGTTTGGAATGGGATTGCATGGCATTTGACGCCACATTGGATATCGGAACGAGGCTGCGGCGCTCTGGGCTGAGGCCCACGCGCCAGCGCGTGGCTTTGGGCGATCTTCTCTTCGCGAAAGGTGACCGCCACCTCACCGTCGAGGAACTGCATGATGAGGCTGTGACAGCTGGCGTGCCCGTTTCTCTCGCCACGGTCTACAACACGCTGCATCAGTTCACCGAGGCCGGTCTCATCCGGGTTCTCGCCGTGGAAGGTGCCCGTACCTATTTTGACACCAACGTGTCGGACCACCATCACTTCTTCGTGGAAGGCGAGAACGAGGTTCTCGATATACCTGTCAACAATCTCCAGATCGGCAACCTGCCGGAAGCGCCTGAGGGCATGGAAATCGCCCATGTGGATGTGGTGATCCGCCTCCGCCGCAAGCGCGGCTGAATTTCTTCGGTTCGACAATGGATGTGCAAATGGCGCCCGCGGGCGCCATTTCTGTTTTCAGCGTCGTTCCATGGGTCACTTCATGACATCTTCCGGGCGTCTGCCGGGCTTGCCTTTGTAGGGCGGGAAAGTCCAGCCGAAGATCAGCGCGCCGGACCGGATCCCAAAGGCCATCAGCACGCCCGCTGCCGAAGCGGCATAAAGCGGCGCGCCGAAGAAATAGACGACAATGAAGGTGGAAGAGCCCAGAAGCGCGCAGGTGATGTAGATTTCCGGCCGCAAGAGCACGGAGGGCTCACCGGCGAGAATATCGCGCAAAACCCCACCAAATGTTGCCGTCAGAACGCCGGTGACAATGGCGACAGTGGCCGAACCGCTTGCTGCGAGGCCCTTGGCCGCTCCCATGACGCAATAAGCAGAAAGGCCGAGCGCATCGAGCCAGATCAATACCCGGTAACGGGATTCGAACAGATGTGCCGTGAAGAACAGCAGCACCGCCACCGAGACGCAGACGAGAATATAGGTGGGGTTGATGACCCAGAACACCGGCGTTCTGCCGAGCACGAGATCACGCACCGTGCCACCGCCGATACCGGTGGCCGCCGCAAAAAACAGGAAGCCGATCAGGTCGAGCTGCTTGCGCGAAGCGGCAAGCGCACCGGTTGCGGCAAACACTGCCACGCCGGCATAGTCGAGAAAACCCAGAAGTGTCATGAAAAGGTTCCCCCCGGAACACGGGCGGCGAACACGTCAGTGTCGCGCAAGCACTAAATTCTAGGCTGGCCGCCCGGATGATCGCAACATCCATAACCCAAACGGATGCAAAGGAAAATGCCGTGCGAATCGCTCTCGTTGCCGCTCTTCAGGCGCTGGTTCTCTTGATGTTCCCGGTGGCGCTCTCGGCGCAGCAGCAGCTGGTGAGCGATCCGGAGATTTACGAGAAGGATCATTTCCGCAACGAGTGCAAGGTGGCAGCATTCGGCGACGATTTTGTCACACGGCTGGATATCAACAATGACGGGTTGATGGATGCCATCGTCAATCACGGGGTTCTGGATTGCGACGGCGAAAAAGGCCGCGCCTGTGATGACGAGGGATGCCCCTATAATTTTTACGTGCAGGTGAAAGAAGGCGGCTACCTGATGATCGCGACGGCCCGCATCTACGGTTATGACTTCATCAAGCGTTTTGGTAACATGGTCTTCGTGCTGAAGATGCATCCGCGTTATTGCGAGCGTACTGATAAGGAGCCCTGCCTGATGACAGTGCGGGTGCGCGGGACAAAATTCGTCACGATCTCGCGAAAGTGAGCGCAACGGTTGCTACGGCGTAATCCGCCGGATTTTCACCCTCTGATTATAGCGCTGTCGGAGTGAGCGCGGAATGATGAGTGTGGCGATGGCGACAACGAAGACAGCGACCGCCACGACCCAGAGAGCATCCGATTGCAGCTTGGCCCCGAGAACGGCACCGCACATCGCACCGCTCAGCATGCCCAGCCACGGCACGATCTGGATGCCCCAATCAAAGCTCCGGTCACCGAGAAGAAAGCGGCCGATGCCTCGGCCGAAACGGGAAAGGGCACCCGTCACATAGGTTAGGCCGATCGGCAGTCCCTCGATATGCTCGACGGCCGCGTTGACCATGCCCATGGCGAAGACCACGAGGTAAAATTGCACGAGGCCCGAGCTCTCGCCACGAAGCAGTGCCGCAATGGCCACAAGCGATCCGACCGCCATGAGGACTGCAAATATACGCCGCTCGAACTTGTGCGCCACCACGATCCCGCCTGCGTTGCCCGCCACAAAGGCAATGATCGCGACAAGTAGTTTCACGGCGTGGGAATAGATGCCGGCTTCCGCTGAAACCGCGGCGCGCGTGGTATTGCCGGTCATGAAGGATACGAAGTCGCCGGAAATATGCAGTCCAACCGCATCCGTCATGCCCGCGATGAAGGAAATGGCGGCAACCAGCGCGATACCCGTGCCGGTCCTTCTGGCCTTGATGATATTACGACGTCTCTGTCTGGTCATGGAGAGCTCGATACGGGAAATCGTTGGGCCTGCTCGCCGGCCGCGTTCTCTATGTCTAGAATGGCTGGCCGTGCATTTGCAATCGTTCCAGGGATGTGCGTGCGCTTTCTGTTTTGTCTAGACAAATACAAAATGCCTGCCTACGATGCCTCAAATAAAGCGAAAAACAATGTCGCACAAAAATAAATCAAAAGGGGTTCCGATCATGAAAAAAACCTGGGTTTTCGCCGCTGTGGCGGCGCTTTTCTCATCCGCTTCCGCCTATGCCGAAACGTCCGTGACGATAGGCATGTCGGGCTGGACGGGTTTTGCACCGCTGACGCTTGCAAAACAGGCCGGCATTTTCGAAAAGAACGGCCTGAAGGTCGAGATCAAGAAAATCCCGCAGGCCAGCCGCCATCTCGCTCTCGCTTCCGGTGACATCCAGTGCGCCGCCACCACGGTGGAAACCTGGATCGCCTGGAACGCCAATGGCGTGAAATCCACCCAGATTTTCCAGATGGACAAATCGCACGGTGCCGATGGCATCGCGGTGCGCAGCGATGTCGCAAAGGTCGCGGACCTCAAGGGCAAGACGGTGGCCGCGTCCGCACCGGGCACCTCTCCTTATTTCTTCCTCGCCTGGATCCTCAAGGAAAACGGCCTGACACTGAAGGATGTGAAGGTCGTCAACCTTGAGCCGGGGCCGGCCGCGCAGGCTTTCGTCGCCGGACAGAACGATGCAGCGATGACCTATGAACCCTATCTCTCTACCGTGCGCGCCGCTCCCGACAAGGGCAAGATTCTTGCCACGACACTGGATTATCCCGCTGTCATGGATACGTTTGGCTGCACGCCAGACTTCCTGAAGGCCAATCCGCAGGCAGCCAAGGCTCTGGCGGACAGCTATTTCCAGGCACTTGATCTTATCAAGGCCGATCCCGAAAAATCCTATGCGACGATGGGCGCGGATGTGAAACAGTCCGGCGAGGCCTTTGCCGCTTCGGCAAAATTCCTCGAATGGCAGGACAAGGCCGCCAACCAGAAATTCTTCGAGGGCGAGTTCAAGACTTTTTCCGAAAAATCGGCTGACCTGCTGCTCGAAATCGGCGTAATCAAGTCGAAGCCCGATCTTTCGACCCTCGCGGACACGTCCTTCATCAAGTGACGGAAACAGCCAGCTGCATTTCCCTCTCCGGATATTGCAGCCAGTAAGAAGCGCGACAGTGTTCCCGCGTCTTGAGTGCGGGAACATGTTGATGGCGTGGCGAAGTGCCGCGCCGGTTCGGGACAGGCGACAGAATGCAACCACTTCAACCCATAAAGAACAGCACGAGGATAGCGCTCGGCATCCTGTTCTTCGTGCTTTTTTTCTCGGCCTGGGGCTTTGCCACGCTGGGCGGTTTCGTGTCGCCGACCTTTCTGGCCGACCCCGTTACCATGCTGAAGGATGGTATCTATCTGCTGACGGATCAGGGTTTTGCCAGCGATATCGGCATGACGATCTGGCGTGTCGTGGGCGGTTTCGTGCTGGCCTCCATAGTCGCCGTCCCCCTCGGTATCGCCATGGGGGCTTATAAGCCCATCGAGGCGCTGCTTGAGCCCTTTGTCTCCTTCGCGCGTTACCTTCCGGCTTCCGCCTTTGTGCCGCTCCTCATTCTCTGGGCCGGCATCGGCGAGATGCAGAAGCTGCTGGTGATCTTCATCGGCGCCGTCTTCCAGATCATTCTGATGGTGGCTGTGGCCGTCGCCGGCACGCGGCGGGATCTGGTGGAGGCCGCCTATACGCTGGGCGCGCGGGATCGGGGCGTGGTGCGCCGTGTCCTCATTCCCGCCAATGCGCCCGACATTGCCGAAATCCTCCGTCTCGTCCTCGGCTGGGCCTGGACCTATGTCATCGTCGCGGAACTGATCGGCGCCTCCTCCGGTATCGGCTACATGATCATCAACAGCCAGGCGCTGATGGCGACCGGCCAGATCATCTTTGGCATCATCGTCATCGGTGTTATCGGCCTTATCTCTGATTTCGCGTTCAAATCGCTGAACCGGAAGCTTTTTGCCTGGAGGCTTGCCTGATGAGCGAACTCGTTATCAAGGGCGTCAGCCGCACCTTTCCAGGCGTACATGGCGGGCAGCCGACGCTGGCCCTGCAGCCCACCAATCTGGAAATCCCGCGCAATGATTTCGTTACGATCCTCGGTCCTTCGGGATGCGGAAAATCGACCCTGCTGCGCATCATCGCCGGGCTTGACCGTCCGACAACGGGCGAGGTGCTGTTGTCAGGCAGGGCGGTGACTGGCCCGGGGGCGGACCGCGGCATGGTGTTCCAGTCCTACACGCTGTTCCCTTGGCTGACGATCCGTGAAAACGTCGCTTTCGGCCTGCGCGAACGCGGCGTTGCGGAGAAGGAAAAATGGGAGATCGTTGACAGCTATATCGACAAGGTCGGCCTGCGTGGTTTCGAAAACCATTGGCCGAAACAACTCTCCGGCGGCATGCAGCAGAGAACGGCCATTGCCCGCGCCCTGGCAAATGGCCCGAAAATCCTGCTGCTCGACGAGCCTTTCGGCGCTCTCGACAATCAGACCCGCGGGCTGATGCAGGAATTGTTGCTCGGCATATGGGAGCGTGAGCAAAAGACGGTCATTTTCGTCACGCACGATATTGAGGAGGCGGTTTTCATGGCGTCGCGCGTGGTGACCATGTCTGCGAGGCCGGGCCGTATCAAATCGATCACGCCGGTCGACCTGCCGCATCCGCGCCACTACACCGTCAAGGCCAGCCCGGAATTTTCCGAACTGCGTGCAAGGCTGACGGAAGAAATCCGCAGCGAAGCGATCGCCGCCGCCGCTCACGGATAGCAGGGTATGGAACGGGGAGGATAGAAGCATCGGGATGAGGGGCACAGGCGCCGATCTTCAGGAAAAGTCACTGCACGAGCGAATCCGCAACGATGTGGAGCGCCACATCATGTCAGGCGAATGGCCGCCGGGATATCGTATCCCATTCGAACACGAAATGACCCGCCAATATGCCTGTTCGCGCATGACGGTGAACAAGGCTTTGGGAGAACTGGTGCAGCGGGGTCTTATCGAAAGACGCCGGCGTCTCGGTAGTTTCGTCCGTCAGCCCCACGCGCAATCGGCCGTGCTGGAAATCCACGATATCGAACGAGAGGTGCAGGCACTTGGGCTGGTTTACAGGTATCGCCTCGATCAGCGGCGTCTCCGGCCTGCGGGTAAAGACGATGGAGCGGCTATGGCGCTTGCGGCCGATGCGCCAGTGCTGGAACTCACCTGCACGCATTTTGCCGGTGGCGTCCCATTTTGTCTGGAAGAGCGCCTCATCAATGTCACTGCTGTACCGGAGGCCGAGTTTGCCGATTTTTCGCAGATCGGCCCCGGAACGTGGCTGCTGAAGATGGTGCCCTGGAGCGCTGCTGAACATCGCATCAGCGCCGTCTCGGCCGACCGCAAAAATGCCGCTGCGCTGGGTATCCGATCGGGAGCCGCCTGTCTGGTCATCGATCGCCGGACCTGGCACGGAACGGATTACATCACCAGCGTCTCGGTCACCTATCCCGGTGACCGACACGCGCTCGTTGCGCAGTTTTCGCCTTCGCAGAGCAGCTGAAGACGGTAGATCGGTCAATTTTTTGTAAAGAAGAGTTTACGGGTCGTCTTTTGGCAATATAATAGTTGTCAAAAGAACTCAGGTTTATTATCGGAACGTCAAGCTTTTACGACGGCATCCGTTATGACCCCGGTTTCAAACCGGTCAATCTGCGGATGGGTTCATCGACGGAAATCCGGGATAAAAAACATGTCAGTTGCGACCACCACTTCTTCCGCGTCTCTCAACAAGGCAAGCAGGACACGGCGCATTTCCCTTGCCACGACGGTTACCTTACTGGTTGGATTGAGCGCCGGTGCGGTTTTCGCTCAGACAGCATCCGAACACCAGATTCAGTCCGTACCGCAAGCGGAAACGGTCCAGCCGGCACAGCCGTTCCCACAAACCCCGGCGGCGCCGGACGCTCCAGTTGCTCAGCCGAACCAGCCTTCCACGCCTGCACAGGAACGGCCGGCAGCCGTGGCGCCTGCACAACCTCAAGGCAATGAAGCCGCGCCTGCAGAGCGCGCACAATCTCCAGTCGCTCCCGCCCTGACACCCGAAGGTGCCGCGCCGACCAACGAGGTTTCAACCCCGGTAGAGCCCGTCGGCGCCGAACCGGCAAGTGCCGAACATCGCGCAGATATCCCACACAACCTGTCCCCCTGGGGCATGTTCATGGCGGCGGACTGGGTCGTGAAGGGTGTCATGATCGGTCTGGCCTTCGCCTCGCTGGTGACCTGGACGGTGTGGGTTGCAAAGTCGGTTGAACTTGCAGGTGCGCGTGTTCGGGCCGGCGCAACGCTGAAGGTCATTCGCAAGGCGAAAACCCTTAACGAGGCCACCGAGGCTGTCGAGAAGAAGGGCGGACCTGCGGCGCTCATGCTGCGAATGGCAACTCATGAAATGTTGCTTTCCGATGCCGTGGTCGAACATACCGATGGCGGCGGTATCAAGGAACGTGTCTCCTCGGCGCTGTCGCGTATCGAAACCCATGCCGGTCGCCGCATGTCACGCGGGACGGGCGTTCTGGCAACGATCGGTTCCACCGCCCCCTTTGTCGGCCTGTTCGGCACCGTCTGGGGCATCATGAACTCCTTCATCAGCATTTCGGAATCGCAGACCACCAATCTCGCCGTCGTCGCGCCCGGCATTGCCGAAGCGCTTCTGGCCACCGCCATCGGCCTCGTTGCCGCCATTCCCGCAGTGGTGATCTATAACGTCTTCGCGCGCTCGATCACCGGATACCGCCATCTGCTGGCGGATGCCGCAGCCGGCGTGGAGCGCCTCGTCAGCCGCGACCTCGATTTCCGCCGCATTCCGCCGGGCAGCACCAGCAAACCCGCAGTATCGCTGGTTGGACGGTGATCGGACATGGCTGGAGGAATTCGCGAAAACAGCGGTGACGATCTCTCCGAAAACCATGAGATCAATGTCACGCCCTTCATCGATGTGATGCTGGTTCTGCTCATCATCTTCATGGTGGCCGCGCCGCTCGCCACCGTCGATGTGAATGTCGATCTTCCCGCATCCACCGCAAAACCCGCGGAGCGACCGGAGGAGCCGCTGTATCTTACGGTCAAAGACGATCTCTCGCTTAATCTGGGCAATGATGCGGTGGCCCGCGAAGCCTTGGCGGCCGCCATCGACCGCCAGACGGGTGGCAAGAAGGATACCCGCATCTTCCTGCGTGCAGACAAGGCGGTTGATTACGGCCACTTCATGGAAATCATGAACCTGCTGAGAGATGCCGGTTATCTGAAGATCGCCCTTGTGGGGCTGGAAAATGCCGCTGCCGTGTCGCAGCCTCCGGCTGCTGGCCAGCCCGCCCCGTCGGCGGTGCAGGACGCGACGCCATGAGTGAAAACGGCTATCCACAGGCCCGACATTCCCGCCTTTGGGAGGTGACGCTGTGGTCCGCCGCGGCGTTGCTGATGCTCAGCGTCCATGCCGGGTTCGCTTATTATCTGATGCAGGAGCCGGACGAGCTCGAGGCCGGCGGGCCGCCCCCCGCCGCCATCATGATCGAAATGGCGGCGATACCGGAAGCCGTCCAAACTGAAGAAACGACGCAGGCGCAGGATGTCGAGGACGCCGAGGAAGTGAAGAGCGACAGCAGCGAACCGGTTGAGGAAGCTGCTCCTGAAGAGACCCCGCCACCACCTGAACCGGTTGCCGAAACGCCGCCGCCGGAGCCGGTGCAGCCGCCTGAGCCACCGGTCGAGGAGATCGTCGAACCGCAGGAAGTTCCCGAGCCGGTTGAGACCGTCGATCCCGTTCAGGAGCAGATGATGGCGGAACTTGAAAATGTCGAGGTCCCCTTGCCCGTCATGCGGCCTCCGCCTCCGCCCGTCGAAAAGAAAGAGCCTGAAGAGAAAAAGAAGGTCGAGCGCCAGCGCCCCAAACCGCAGCAGGCCTCGGAACTGCGTGAAACTGCGAAGGTGGAAGCCCAGCAATCCGACCGCACGGCCGCATCGCGCAGCAATGCCGGCTTCTTTTCTTCCTCGTCCGCCTCCCCGGCAAAATGGGGATCGAAAGTCCGCTCGCACATTCAGCGCCGCAAACCACGTTCACTCCGCAGCGATGCGATGACTGCGACGGTGCGGTTCCGCGTCAATGATGCCGGTGCCATCAGCGGTGTCAGCGTTGTTCAGTCCACCGGCGATTCGTCCGTGGATCAGCAGATCGCAGCCTGGATTCAGAGCGCGTCGCCCGTGCCCGCCCCGCCGCCGGAAGCAAACAGGACGATCACGCTGCCGATCAGCATCCGCTAGCAGCTCCCCTGGCGGGACCGATTTTTTCCGACCTGTGCCGCGGTGTGGCCTCAATGATATTTCGCGAATGTTTTCGATGGTGTAGGTCTTGACGACATCACAAGCAGAGGCATTCCGGAATGAAATTCTCAATCGCAGAGGCGGAGGATCTCGTATCCTCTATCTTTGAGCGCAACGGCGTTCTACCGCAAAACGCCCGCTCGGTGGCAAAGGCGCTCGTCGCCTCCGAGGCCGCCGGGCAGGGTGGTCATGGTTTTCGCCGTATACCCGTTTACGTCCGTCAGGCGCGTGTAGGCAAGGTCGATGGCAAGGCGCGTCCGGTGGCCACACGGGTGAAGCCCGGCGTCCTCTCGGTCGACGCCAATCATGGTTATGCCTATCCGGCGATCGATCTCGCGCTTGAGGAATTGCCTGAAATGGCGCGCGAGCAGGGGATCGCGCTCGCCGCCATCCACCGTTCCCATCACGCCGGCGTCATGGCGCTGACCGTCGAACGTATTGCAGAAACGGGTCTCGTGGCGCTGATGTTCGCCAATGCGCCTGCGTCCATGGCGCCCTGGGGCGGCAGCAAGCCGCTTTATGGTACGAACCCGATTGCCTTTGCCACGCCTGTTGGCGGCGCTGATCCACTCGTCATCGATCTGGCTCTCTCCAAGGTCGCACGCGGAAAAATCATGGCGGCGCGCCAGAAGGGGGAGACGATCCCGGGCGACTGGGCGCTTGACAGAAATGGCCGACCGACCACCGATCCGGAGGAGGCCATAGAAGGAACCATGGTTCCTGCGGGCGAAGCCAAGGGCGCAGCGCTGGCGCTGATGGTGGAAATCATGGCCGCTGCAATTACCGGCGGAAACTTCGCCTTCGAGGCTTCCTCCCTTCTGGACGACAAGGGTGCGCCCCCCTCGCTCGGACACACCATCATCGCAATAGACCCTGTATCATCAGGCGGCTCTGCCTTTACCGAAAGGCTGGCTCTTATCGCCCAGGAGATAGAAAAACAGGAAAACGTCCGCCTGCCCGGTCGCCGCAGCCAGGGTATCCGTAAACAGGCGTTGGAAAGCGGTATCGTGATCGAAAGCGATATTCTTGGCGAAATTCAATCGCTTTGACCGGACATTAAAAACCCGGCGGGTCGACCGTGACCCGCCGGGTAAACCGTAAATGGCTGCGTTTATCTGCGTCGATGGGACCGGACATCATGTCCAGCCGCCATTTGGTCCGCCGATCCCGCCATTGATATGGAAGGATTTTGACGCAGAAAGCCGCTCATTCGGTTTTCAGCTTCCGGAAAGGACTTTGTCGCGGAAGCTTGAGTTGAGCAGGTGGCGATTATGCCTCCTGTTCGATCAGGCCGCGCAGCAGGGCAATACTGACGGTATTCAGCAGATTGGTCGCACCGAGCCTGTGGCGCACCTTTTCCAGAGTATCCTTGACGTCCGCTTCGTCGGCGCCGACTATCACGGCGACGTGCGAGGGATGTTTGCCCCGCGCGACCAGCCCCAGATATTGCCGCTCACGCTCCGAGAGGACGACTTCATGCGTCTGGCGATATTCATGCGGCGAATTTGAAGACATTTCTTTCAGCCTCAAAAAAGATTGGCCTTCCCGGGCAGGAGCAGGCAGTGTTCATTCTCCGACACCAGCTCGTTGGCCGCTCCGTCCACACGCGAACAGAAACGCCAATTTCGCCAATAGGTTTCATCTGGCCTCAGGAGTTTGGCGGTAAGGGGCCGCTTTCGCAGCCTGTAAATCCGATGCGGACGTTCTATTCCAGCCATTGAGGGCCTGCGACAACGACGCCCAGCGACGACAATCTGTCTGGCGTAAAATGCAGTTTCAAAGCTTTGGAATGTTTTCGTCACACCCGAAGGAGATCGGCGCTCTAATAATCGATGTGTTCCACCGATAAAATAACATGACGCGCCAAGTTTTTCATTTTATTGTTATGTTTCGGCACACATCGCGACAACTGTCGATATATTCATCAACTTTAATGCTTCATTCCGAAATATTGATGCTGTAGCCATGTATTATCCGGCGGAATGATGCGCGTGTTTCCGGCGAATATCCGTAGGTGTTGCCCCGAACCAGCGGGAAACGGAGCGGGAAAATGCACCTGGGGTCGAATATCCAAGCCGGTAACTGATGTCGGAGACCGGAAGATCACTTTCCACCAGAAGCTTGAATCCGGCATTCTTGCGAATGGCATCCTTTATCTCGTTGAGATTGGTCCCGAGTTCGGCAAGGCGACGCTGAAAACTGCGTTCCGAAAGGTTGAAATAAGGGGCAATCTCGCTGAGCGAAAGCTCCGCATCGGAAAGCCTCATCTGCATATACCGCTTCACCTGATCGATGAAATGCGTCGCGTCCGCCGATGTCTCCGGTCGAAGCATCCGGCATTGCAAATTCATCAATTCGAACAGGCGTTCATCGGCGTTGGGATTGGCCACATCAAGGAGAGATAGGGGAAGGCGCATGGTATGGATCGGTTGGGAAAAGCTGATCCGCTTCGTCATTCGTTCTTTAAATAATTGAATATTATCGGGTTTCGGTCGCTCCATTCCAATCTCGATCTGATGGATGCGCTCTCCCAGAATATCGCGGAGTCGCTGTATCAGGATTGCCAGGGACAGATCGACATATTGATCACGCTTGACAATCACCGGTGCAAAAGACCATGACAGCGTCACCCCGGTCGCATCTGCAACCATGGTGAAATTGCTGTTATTGGTCGCATAATAGACGTGATCCTGAAGAAAGCGCAGAAACGCCCGCACCGTCGGGGCGCTGATCAGGCCATATCCGAAAGCACCGGACGCGCCGGCGGGAAAAGTGGAGGCGCACTGCAATCCGAAAGCGTCGTCGCCGGATATCAGGGCGCAGGTTTCCAGCAAACGGCATAATCTATCGAGGCTGATGCGCTCTGTGAGACTTCCGAAATTGCCGGGATCGATCTCAAGAGCCTTGCAGATGGGTGCGATATCGATGCCACGCCCCCGCGCATAATTGCTGACGCCGGCGGCCAGACCGGCCACCACAGTTATTTCGTCGCTGAGCCTCTTTTCGGGCATCCCTAGCCTTGGCGTACCATGTTTGGAAATTGTCGCCTGATGGTAAGCCTCGCGCACCCGTTTGTCGAGCAGTGCGGCCGGGGATTTTATGTACGGTTGCGGACGCTTTGCTCCAGAAGCTGCATCATTGTTTTTCCCGCATCTTCGATCGCGCCGCTGTTGTCCACAGTGATCACGTCAAAATTGCCGTCGACACAGAGAGAACTACGTTCCAGCCGTCGCAGGATATCGTCGCGGCTCTCCCGTCCTCGCTGTTCCAGCCTTCGTGCCAGAACCTCCGGTCGCGCCACGATATTCACGACCTTCAGGCGGGAAAAAGCAATGCCGAACTGAGGCAGGGCCGACCGGGAGCCGTTGGCGATAACCACGTCCCCGGCGTCCAGCTGACGATAGACAGCGGCCGGAATGCCATATTTCAGCCCATGCGCCTGCCAGGAGACTGCGAAAGCGCCTTCACTCTCAAGCCGGTTGAATTCCTGCATGGAAACTGCGTCGTGGTTTTCACCGCCCGCGTCGCCACTGCGGGTAATGACGCGGCGGGTGAAGTGAAAGCCCGGCCGGCCGGACAGCTGCATTGCCGCATAATCCATCAGCGTATCTTTGCCGGCCCCGCTGGGGCCGACAATGACGATCATGGTTCCGGGCGATCCCTCGCGCCGGCTATCTTGTCCGTCGCCGGTCATGCCACGCGCTTGCCCAGACGCCAGACGGAACGTGCCACGGGAACGCCATCTTCGCGGTGAACCCGGACCAGATCGGCCCGCAGACCGCCGGCTATGCGGCCGCGGTCGTGAAGACCAACGGTCCGCGCCGGTGTGGCGGTGACCATACGCAGAGCTTCCGGCAGCGTGATGGCTTCCACCTGATCGGCAAGCAGGAACGGCGCGAAGAGCAGGCTGAAGGGCACGTAGTCGGAAGAGAGAACATCCAGAACACCAATTTCGGCCAGATCGCGGGCGGCGATGTTGCCGGAATGGGATTTGCCGCGAACGATGTTCGGGGCGCCCATCAAGACACTCATGCCGGCGCTGTGCGAAGCTTTTGCCGCCTCGACGCTGGTGGGAAATTCCGCCAGCTTCACACCGTGACCAATCGCTTCGCCGACATGCGCTTCTGTTGCATCGTCGTGGCTCGCAACGGTGATTCCACGCTCGGCGCAGCGGGCAGCCAGATAATCACGATGCTTGGCGGAATATTCCGCCGATGCCGCCTGCCTGCGCCGCACGAATTCGGCGAACGCCTCGTCGCTCAGACCGCGCTTCTTCTGATAATAGAAAATATACTGATCCATCGACTGGAACTGGCGCTGGCCCGGGGAATGATCCATCAGCGAAATCAGCCGCACGCGCGGATCGGTTTCGAAATCTTCAAAATGCTCCAGCACATCGGCGGAAGCGACCTCACAACGCAGATGCAGCAGGTGGTCCGAGCGCAGGCGGTTCTGATCCGCCGCCGCCTCGATGGCGTCAGCCATTTCCCGCATTTCACCTTTTTTGAAACCACCGTCTTCATCCGAGCCAAGTCGCAGGCAATCGAATACGGTGGTGATGCCGGAGGCCGCCACCTGTGCGTCATGGGCCTGAATGGCGGCAATCTTGTCCCAGATGACACCGGGGCGCGGCGAATAATGCTGCTCGAGATGGTCGGTATGCAGTTCCACCAGGCCGGGAATCAGGAAATCGCCTTCAAGATCTTCTCCGGTCTTGGAGGCGCCTTCGCTGATATCGGCGATCTTGCCGTCGCGGATCAGAACGGAGCCCAGAATAATATCGTCTTCCAGAACGATACGGGCGTTGGAAAGGGCGTGCTCAGTCATGGTGTCGCATCTTCCTTTGGCTGCTGGCCAAGCGGGTGCCAGCTGTGAACGGTGAAGGGGGCGCCGCGCGTTTCTTCAATGAACAGGGCGAGGCCGGAAACGGTGAGGGGTTTGTCGGTGAATTCGGCAAATCGTGCGGAGAGAAGCTCATGCACGGCGGGCTGTTCGCTTTCGTCGATCCGGCCGGTCAGCGTCATGTGAAAACGGAAATCATCCATGACATGCGGATAGCCCCAGAGCGACAGATTTTCCCGCTGGCTTTCGGTCAGCATCTGCGGCCGGCGGCGGGCAATATCTGTTTCGGACAGGGGCGCGCGGAACCGGTCGAAATGATCCACGATTTCCGCTGCAAAGTCTTGCAGCGGCTGGTAAATGCGATCCGGCACCAAGGCGAAGAATGGCCCAAGTGCACCAACCACGATACGCGGAATGTCAAAGGCCGGCTGGCTTGCAGCAAAGTCCGCGACGGCCGCCAGCAGCTCTGCTTCGCTGTATTTCTCGGACAGCTCGAAAGGCGCTTTCAGGGTTGCGTGGAAGCCATAACGGCGGGGCTCTTCCGTCATCTCCGCATAGTCGGCATGGTCATCATGCAGTCTGCCGGAAAACGCGTTTCGTCCAAGCCAGCGGGATGCCGTTTCGGTCAGAGGATGATCTTTAGCCGGAGAAAAATAGATGGCATAGCGCACGGCAAGCACTCTTCGGTGTCATGGAAAACCAGGGATGAGAAGCTATTTGGCGTGACTCGCCCGCCTCCCGCAAGGTCAGGAGTGCGAAGTAATCTCTTTCCGTGACAGAATGATGATGCAGATGGAAAAAAGCGCACCTGGAACCTCATAGAGGTTAAGGGTGCGCTTGAGGATAAGTTAGCCCTACGGACGCGGGACGGAGAAAGGATCAGTCGCTTCTCCTGATGTGAGGGGCGGGATGACGAACGCTTGCGGCGTCACGTGAAGTCCCGCCTTGCCGGGTTTAATGATGCGTTTTCCCGATCAGACGCGAACGCAGCGAGTTAGAAATGTGGTCGAACAGGAAAACGACGAAGAGGATCAGCAGGACCATATAGGCCACCTTGTCCCAGTCGGCATTGGTGCCCATCGCTTCCAGCAGTTTCAGGCCGATACCCCCGGCTCCCACCGCACCGATGATGGTGGCGGACCTGGTGTTGCTCTCCCAGAAATAGAGTGACTGTGAAATAAACACAGGCAGAACCTGCGGCAGCACGCCGAAGCGATTGACGGCAATCGGGGAGGCGCCGACCGATTTGACACCCTCGCGCTGCTTGTCGTCGACATTCTCCAGCGCCTCGGCATAGACCTTTCCGAGCGCGCCGGTATCGGTGAAGAAGATCGCGGCAATGCCGGGGATCGGTCCGGGGCCGAAGCTGCGGGTGAAGAACAGTGCCCAGATGAGCATGTCGATCGAGCGCAGAAAATCGAAAAGGCGCTTCATGCCCCAGTTCGCCGCCCTGTTCGCGGTGATGTTGCGTGCGGCGATAAAGGCGAGCGGCAGGGCAACGACGGTGCCGAAAAGCGTACCCACGAAAGCCATGACCAGCGTTTGCATCAGCTTGGACAGGATGTCGGCGTGTTGCCAGACCCTGTTGTCGAGAAAATCATCGACCATATGGCTGAGATTGGAGCGCGCGGGATCGAGCCTCTCTCCCCAGAGAGCGAGAGCGGCAAGCTCGCCATAACCCTTGCCCCAGAATTCCGATTTCGTATCGAACAGGAAGTTCGCCCATCCAAGGAAACGCCGCTGCACATAAACCTGACTGGTGCGGATTTCCGCCTGACCGGCAAAGCCGTAATGCACCAGCACCTTTTTGCCGTCCTGCTGTATTTCGGCAGGCAGCCCCTGTGGTGCAACCGCGCCGTCGTCGTTGATCATGACGGGATAGTTCTTGCCGTCGACATAGACATCCACGCGGGTTGGCGTCACATCGAGGCGGTTGTCCGAACCCGCATAAACAACACTGTAACCGCCATCGGGCAGGGGTTGCAGCCAGTCGATCTTCGCATCGACCGGATATTGACCGCGGCTCGACCATTGCGGTTCAACCTTGCCGGCTTCGAAACGGAGGCGCGGTTGGGCGCGCCAGGAATACCAGTCCTGGATGTAGCTGGAGGCGCGATCCCATCGGCCCTGCATGAAAGCCGGACCAACATTGAAGAGGAAAAAGCAGCCGACGAGGTAGGCGGTGACGGCAAGAAGTCCGACAAGCAGACCATATCGCTGCATGAAACTGCGGTTGAATACCTCAGGATGCGCAGCCGTCAGCCTCTCGCGCTCGGCAGTGTTGAGAATGAAGCTGGAAGACATCAGGCCGCTCCCCGTCCGAATTCGAAGGATTGATGGCCGATCAGCCTGCGGCGCAGCCAGCCGGAAAACTGATCGACGGCGATGATGGTGATCAGCAGCAGAATGATGATGGCATAGGTCTTCGACGCATGATCATTGCCGATGGAGAGCCGGAACACTTCGCCGATGCCGCCGCCGCCCACGGCGCCGATGATGGTGGAGGCGCGCACGTTGATTTCGGCGCGCAACAGCGCATAAGAAACGAAATTTGGCAGCACCTGCGGCACGATGGCGAAACGCACCCGCTCCAGCCAGTTGGCACCGGCGGCGCGAAGGCCTTCATCCGGCTTCATGTCGGCATTTTCCACCACTTCGAAGAAGAGCTTGCCGAGAGCGCCGATGGTATGGACCGAGATTGCGATGATCGCCGCGATCGGACCGATCGACAGAATGGCTGTCAAAAGCCCGGCGACGACGATTTCAGGAAAGGCGCGCAGCACTTCCATCACCCGGCGCACCAACCAGCGCACAAGGCCGGCGCCAACGAGATTGGTGGAGGCGAAGAAGCAGAGCACGAAGGCGAAGCCGGTGCCGATGATCGTCGAGACCAGCGCAATATTGAGCGTGATGATCAGCTGGTAGATGAAGTGCGGGATGTAGAAACCGCTGGTGATGTAAACGCGATCCGCGACATAGTTGTATTTCAGCGAACCGTCCGCATAGGGCGACGGCAGGTCGAACATGGCCCGGAAGATTTCCAGCGGACTATCGGGTACGAAGGTCTTCATGAAATCGAAGAAATAGGGCAGGCGCTCGAAAAATTTGCCTGAATTGGCCGCATTGGCGAAATTCAGGGAGGCGGCAAGGATGACGAGAAAGATCACGAGCGAAATGACGGTATAGATTCGCCGAGTCGCAAGCTGCTGTTGATAATGACGCATGACCGTCTGGGACGATGCGCTCAATCCTTCTGGCGAGAAGGTACCATGGTGCAGTGTGGTCGCCATGCCGCTTTTCCTTTATTTGCAAAAGCGGCGGCGCCGCAAGGCACCGCCGCTTCCGGATATGATCTGAGGATCAGCCGCCGATAACCGACTTACGGGCGTCGATGATCGTCTGGTAGAAAGACGGGTCGACCTTGATGTAGGCGGTGTTCTTGCCCTGGGTGAAGCCCTGGAAGCAGGCGAGGTCCTTCTTCGGCAGTTCCATGAAGAAGTTTTCGACCTTCTGCTTCATCGCGTCGCCGAGCTTGTTGGTGACCATCAGCGGGCCGTTCGGGATCAGTGGCGACTTCCAGACTTCGACGATATCGTCCATGTCAAGGTTGCCCTTCTTGACCATCTGGTAGAGGTTGCCGGCCGTGTAGCCTTCTTCCCACTTGCCCACGCCCGAACCAAAGGTGGTGCCGACATCGAACTTCTTGTCGAGAACGGCGAGAACGAGGTTCTCATGGCCGCCGCCAAAGCCGGTTTCGGAGAAGTATTCCTTGACCGGAACGCCGGTTTCCTTCGGAATAGCGACGTTCGGAACGAGGAAGCCGGAGGTGGAATCGGGGTCCGCGAAGCCGATCTTCTTGCCCTTGGCATCAGCCAGCGTCTTGATGCCGCTGTCCTTGCGGGCAACCATGATCGTGTAATAACCGGTCGAGCCGTCAGCGCCGGCGGTGGTCAGAATCGGATCAACGGCCTTCGGATCGGCCAGGGCGATCTTGGCGTAGGAAGAAGCGCCCATGGAGGCGATGTCGATGGTGCCGCCGAGCAGACCCTGGATGACGCCGTTATAGTCCGGCGATGGGAAGATCTGAACTTCGGAAACGCCGGTCGCGGCCTTCAGGCCATCGGCTACGCACTTCGTGTTGCGGATCTGGTCCGCTTCGTTTTCGGAACCGTCGAGACCGATGCGCAGGACCTTGACGTCCTGGGCCATGGCGGAACCGGCCAGAACGCCAAGGGCGACTGCCGAAAGAAGGATTTTCTTCAACATGGACTTTCTCCTGTTTCCCGGCAAGCCGGAGTTTGTTGTGAACCATCGGCCCTTGACGCGGGCGCAAACGATGCTGGGCGGTTCCCTCAGAGCCCGGCGAGAGCGAGCGGTTCGGGACCGGCAGATTGCTGCACCGGACGCGCGGCAAGTTGCGCGCCGGGAATATTGATGCTGGTCGAGGTCATGGTCTCGTCGATGCCGGATCCCTGAGAATCGGTTCCGTAAATCTCGGTAACGGCTGCGGCCGTCAGTTCGGCGGGCGTTCCGTCGAACACGACGCGGCCCTGAGACATGCCGATGATGCGTTCGCAATAGTTGCGCGCGGTATCCAGCGTGTGCAGGTTGGTAATGACGGTGATACCTTCACGCTCATTGATGTCGCGCAGCGCGTCCATCACGATCTTGGCGTTCAGCGGGTCGAGCGAGGCGATCGGCTCGTCGGCAAGGACCATCTTCGGAGACTGCATCAGGGCGCGGGCTATGGCGACGCGCTGCTGCTGACCGCCGGAAAGCGTACCGGCCGCCTGCATGGCCACATGTTCGATACCAAGCCGCTCCAGCGCGGCGATGGCCATCAGGCGCTCTTCATGTGTGAAGATGTTAAAGAGGCTCAATGCCGTGGAACGGTGGTTGAGGCGTCCAAGCATGACATTGGTGAGCACGTCGAGGCGCGGAACAAGATTGAATTGCTGGAAGATCATGGCGCAGTCGCGCTGCCAGTTGCGCAGTGCAGCCCCCTTCAGCGACGAGACTTCCGTGTCATTGAAATTAATGGAACCCGAGGACGGATCGACGAGGCGGTTGATCATGCGCAGCAGCGTCGACTTGCCGGCGCCTGAACGTCCAATCACGCCGACCATCTGGCCCTGCGGAATTTCGACATTCACGGAATCGACCGCAGTGTGATTGCCGAAACGGCGCGTGACTTGCTTCAGGTGAAAGCTCATTTCCCCGTCCAATCTTCTTTTGACGGGGTTCGGCGTAACAGCGGTGCGTGAAGTGCGAATGTCAGTTTGATGAAGAAAATATTACAAAGAGCTCAAGTGTTGCGGCCGCATGTTTGCCGGCGAATGTCTGGGAACCGGCCCGCCGCGTCTTCAGGACACCAAACTGAAAAGCAAACCCCGGGAACTTCCCGGGGTCGATCAGGTCTGTAATGTTTCAGCCGCGATATTTTCTGATGAAATCCTCGGCCGACATGCTGCGAAAATCATCGAGCGCGTCGCGCAGTCTTCCGTGATCCCAATCCCACCAGCTGAGGTCATCCATCTGCCGGCCCAGTTCTGCGGGGAAACGCTCCCGGATCAGTCTTGCGGGTACACCTCCCACGATGGTGTAGGGCGCTACTTCCCTCGAGACGACAGCACCTGCTCCGATCACCGCGCCGTTTCCAACGGCGACCCCAGGCAGGATGGTGGCGCCGTGGCCGATCCAAACATCGTGACCGATCACCACGCGTCTGGCGCGGCGAGCGGCAAAAAAATCGGTCTCGTCTTCCGCATCGTCCCAGTAATTGCGCGCGCGATAGGTGAAATGATGCAAGGTCGCCCGCTGCATGGGGTGATTGGTGGCATTGATGCGGACGGAGGCAGCGATGTTGACGAATTTGCCGATGGTCGCGCACCAGATGGCGCCGTCCTGCATGACATAGGAATAGTCGCCCATCTCGACCTCCTCGATGCGGCAGCGCTCCGAAATTTCGGTGTAGCGGCCGATCGCGCTGTTGGTGACGCGGGCGGTTTCGTGGATGACGGGCTCAAGGCCGACCTTCACACTCATGCTGCAGCCTTCCGCGGAGAAAACTGCGAAACGTCGAGAATGCGGTCGGCCACGGCTTCCCGCACTTCTTCATCATGAAAGATGCCGAGCAGTGCCGTGCCCTTTTCCTTTTTCTCCCTGATCATCTCAACGACGACACGCCGGTTGGTGGCATCAAGGGAAGCAGTTGGCTCGTCGAGGAGCAGGATCGCATGATCGGTGATGAAGCCGCGGGCGATGTTGACGCGCTGTTGTTCACCACCTGAGAAAGTGGCGGGCGGCAACGACCACAATTCGCGCGGCAGGTTAAGTTTCGAAAGCAGAGCGGCCGCCTGCTCACGTGCCTCTTCAGTGGCAATCCTGCGCGCCAGAAGCGGTTCGGCAACAACGTCTATGGCGGCGACGCGGGGCACCGTGCGCAGGAATTGGCTGACATAACCGATGGTGCGATGGCGAATGTCGAGGATCGTGCGAGGGGAAGCGCTGCCGATGTCGACAACTTCACCCTCATGGCGGATCAGAATCTGTCCGCTGTCTATGGCATAGTTGCCATAGAGCATCTTCAGGATCGAGCTCTTGCCGATGCCGGAGGGCCCGCCGAGCACGACGCATTCGCCGCTGCAGACAGAGAAATTGACATCGCGGACGACAGGCAGTTCGATGCCGTCGCGAAGATGCATGGTGAAGCTTTTGAAGACTTCCGAAACGATGAGGGGCGTCGGCATGGCGTCAAACCTGCAAGATGGAGGAAACAAGCAATTGCGTATAGGGCTCGCGCGGATCGTCCAGCACCCGGTCGGTCAGGCCGTGCTCGATGACGTCGCCGCCCTTCATCACCATCATGCGGTGAGACAGCAGCCGGGCTACCGCGAGGTCGTGGGTGACGACGACGACGGCGAGGCCGAGATCGTTAACGAGGCCACGCACAAGATCAAGCAGACGCGCCTGCACGGACACATCGAGACCACCTGTTGGCTCATCCATGAAAACCAGGCGCGGCGAGGTGACGAGATTGCGGGCGATCTGCAAACGCTGGCGCATGCCGCCTGAGAAGGCGCGCGGCTGATCATCGATACGGTCGGTGCCGATTTCCACCCTCTCCAGCCATTCGCTGGCCGATTGCCTGATATTCCCGTAATGCCGGTTGCCAACTGCCATCAGCCGCTCGCCGACGTTTGCACCGGCCGAAACCGCCATTCGCAACCCGTCTGCCGGGTTCTGATGCACGAAGCCCCAGTCGGTGCGCATCAGGAAACGCCGTTCGGCCTCACCCATATGGTAGAGATCGCGCATAGAGCCGTCGCGCATGCGATATTCCACGCTGCCTGCCGTTGGCATCAGCCGGGTGGAAATGCAGTTGAGGAGCGTGGTTTTGCCGGAACCGGATTCGCCGACTATGGCGAGAACTTCACCTGGATAAAGTTCGAAAGAGACATTGCGGCAACCGGCTCGGTCACCGTAATATTTTGAAACGTCACGGACTTTGAGAAGCGGTGCGTCGCTCATTCTGCGGCCTCCTTCACATCCGCCAGCATATGGCCCTTGTGGCCATGGGCGCGGCGGTCCTCGCAATGATCGGTATCGGAGCAGACGAACATCCGTCCGCCTCTGTCATCAAGCACCACCTCGTCGAGATAGACATTTTCTGCGCCGCACAGCGCGCAGGGCTTGTCGAAGCGCTGGATTTCAAAAGGATGATCCTCGAAATCGAGGCTGACGACGTCGGTGTAGGGCGGTACAGCATAGATGCGCTTCTCGCGCCCGGCGCCGAACAGCTGCAACGCGTCCGACATGTGCATTTTCGGGTTGTCGAATTTCGGGGTTGGCGATGGATCCATCACATAACGCCCGGCCACCTTCACCGGATAGGCGTAGGTGGTGGAGATGCGGCCGTTGCGGGCAATGTCCTCATAGAGCTTGACGTGCATCAGGCCATATTCCTCCAGCGCGTGCATGACGCGCGTTTCGGTCTCGCGCGGCTCGAGGAAACGCAACGGCTCGGGAATGGGTACCTGATAGACAAGCACCTGGCCCGAATGCAGTTCCTCTTCCGGAATGCGGTGCCGCGTCTGGATGATGGTGGCATCCTTCGTTCGGGTCGTGACGGCAACATTCGACACCTTCTGGAAGAAGGCGCGGATGGAAACCGCATTGGTCGTGTCATCGGCGCCCTGGTCAATTACCTTCAGCACGTCGTCGGGGCCAAGAATGGAGGCGGTCAATTGCACACCGCCCGTGCCCCAGCCATAGGGCATGGGCATTTCACGGGAAGCGAAGGGAACCTGATAACCCGGAATCGCGATGGCTTTCAGGATTGCCCGGCGGATCATCCGCTTGGTCTGTTCGTCCAGATAGGCGAAGTTGTAGGCAGCCAGTCCGTCGTCAAATGAAACTTCTTCAAGCATTGCGCGTTAGCCTTGTGAAAAAAGGAGTACAAGCTCATGGAGATTGGAATTCTTGTAGCCGTGTTCTTTGCTGTCTTTGCAGCAACGACCGTCTTTTGTGCTTACTGGTTCGGCGAGCAGCACAGCCGCTGAGTCATTCGGCCGCATCGCCCATCCATTCCGCGCCAGTCGCGTTCGTCGCTTCGAAATCAGCACGCATTTTTCGGACGAGCCCGAGTTCCGCCTGGAAATCCACGTAATGCGGCAGTTTCAGATGTTCGACGAAGCCCGTTGCCTGCACGTTGTCGGCGTGTGAGATGACAAATTCTTCGTCCTGCGCCGGCGCGACGACATCTTCGCCGAATTCCCCGGCGCGTAGTGCACGGTCGACCAGCGACATGGCCATCGCCTTGCGCTCGCTCTGACCGAACACCAAGCCATAACCTCGCGTGAATTGCGGAGGGGCCTTGGACGAACCCTTGAACTGGTTCACCATCTGGCATTCGGTAACCTGGATATCGCCCAATGAGACCGCGAAGCCAAGTTCCGCCACGTCTAGCTGAATTTCAACTTCGCCAATGCGAATCTCGCCGACAAAAGGATGTGTCCGGCCGTAGCCGCGCTGCGTGGAGTAAGCGAGCGCCAGAAGAAAACCCTCATCGCCGCGTGCCAGTGATTGCAGGCGCAAATCGCGCGACATCGGGAATTCCATCGGTTCCCGCGTCAGGTCACCGGCAATATGGTCGTCCGGCAACTCGCCATCGCTTTCGATCAGCCCTTCCTGGGCGAGAATATCGGAAACGCGCATGACATGTTCCGGCTCGCTATCCCGCTGGGTTGCTGCTTCGACCGTTTGGTCTTCGAGAAGAGAGGGGTCGAGCAGGCGGTGGGTATAATCGAAGGTCGGCCCCAGCAATTGTCCGCCCGGCAGGTCCTTGTAAGTCGCGGAAACGCGCCGCTTCACCGTCATATCAGCTGTGTCCACCGGTACCGAGTAACCGAAGCGCGGCAGCGTGGTGCGGTAGGCACGCAGCAAAAAGATGGCTTCGATCATGTCGCCGCGCGCCTGCTTGATGGCAAGGGCCGCGAGCGACTGATCGTTGAGAGACGCTTCCGCCATTACCCTGTCGACAGCGAGCGAAAGCTGTGAAACGATCTGCGCGACCGTCATGGCAGGCAAGTCCCGGTCTCCGCGCCGCTTGTCGGCCAGAAGCCGGTGGGCATTGGCGATGGCGGTTTCACCGCCTTTGACAGCAACATACATCTTATGACTCCACGAGTTTGATGCGCGTCGTGCGCGGCAGGCAGACGAATTTATCGCCAGCCGTCAGGATCACGTCGACGCCGCGCGGGAAGAAGGCGTTGTTCTCCGCCCAGAGCCTCGGGAATATGTCGGGCAGACCGGAAGGACTGATCACGTTGACGTGGCGGATGCCAGGGCCGGAAAGCTGCAGTTCCCGACCGCCATCGAGATCAGGCAACTCGATGATGAGCGTGGTGGAACGGTCGGGATATTCCTGGCTTCCCAGGGCGAAGAGACCGAAGGACGAAATGGCGCTGCCGGCCTCGAAGACCGCGAAATGTGCCGTGCCCTTTTCTTCTGTCGCAGCTGCGCCAGTGTGAAAACCGATCCAGCCGGGGACAGCGGTTTTTCGCAGTGCGCTGCTCAGCCAGACCGGAGTGTCATGGTCACAGAGCGCCAGCAGAACCGCTCCGGTCGCCGCGGCAAGCGGCAGCGGCGGAAAGACTGCTGTTTCGACCGCCTGTGTGGTGCCCGGACGGGCCATGCCGTCCATCAGTTTTTTGAAAACCCGTTGGGAATCGAAGACGGCGTCGGAGAAACCGCCCGTCAGTGCTTCGGCCTTGACACCCATCAATCTTCTCCTCGAACCATGGTAAAGAAATCGACCCGTGTGGCGGCAGTCTCTTTCATTGTCCGCTCTTTCTCTGCGGTCAGCCTTTTTTCGAGAGGCGAGAGAAGCTCGGTCTCGATGAAATCCCGTGTCGGGCTTTCCTGCCAGAGCGCATCGAAAACGGCGGCGTACCAGGCTTTTTTGCGACCGGTGCCGAGAACATGCGCATGACCCACGGTGCCGGAGGCCAACTTGATCGTCGCCCGGGTGACTGTCGTTTCACCGAGGTTGAAAGGAGCGCCGCCACCGCCGATCCGGCCCTTGACCATCACCAGCCCGGTTTCCGGCCCACGTACGGTTTCCGTTTTGGGGTTCTCACCCTGGCGGTTCCAGGCCGTTTCAAGTTCCTGAACCGTGGCGCGGGCAAGGAGCGCTGCCGCTCTTTTTCTGCCTGCGTGTATGTCTGCCGTATCGTTTGTCATTGCTTGACCTCTAATGTCTATTGATATAGACAACTATACAATATAAGCTACAAGTAATGGCGATGAATGACAAGCGTGTGACATGAGCCCTTCGGCAACGATGAAAAGAAAGAATGGAGTGGCGCTCTGGCGGCAGATCGCCGACCGGATCAGAGGCGAAATCGCCGCTGGTGATCACGACGAAACCGGCATGTTACCGCCGGAAATGACATTGGCGCAAAAATTCGGCGTCAACCGCCATACTGTCCGGAGTGCCATTGCCGCACTGGCGAGCGAGGGCATACTCGAGCCGATGCAGGGACGCGGCACGATCATCGCCCGCAAGGAGCGTTTGAGCTTTCCGATATCGCTACGCACGCGCTTTACGGCTGGCATCGGCGATCAGGTAAAGGAAATGGAGGCGCTGCTGCTTTCCCACATCACCGAGCCGGCCAATGCCGATCTGGCGGCGCGATTGCAATTGCCGCTGGGTACGCCGCTCATACGTCTCGAAACGCTCCGCAAGGCGGACACTCGCCCGGTCTCTCGCTCGACCACGTGGTTCCCCGCCGACCGTTTTGCCGGAATAGGAGAGGCTTATCAGAAAAGCGGCTCCATTACGGCTGCGTTCAAGATGCTTGGTGTGGCAGACTACGTGCGCATTTCGACCGTCATTTCCGCTAGTCACGCGGATACGCGCGATCTCGCCGATCTCGAATTGTCACCAGGCGCCATCCTGCTGATAACCCAGGCACTGAACGCAGATATGGACGGCGTGCCGGTGCAATACGCCATCAGCCGCTTCTCGGCCGATACGGTCGAATTCACAGTGGAAAACTAAGGTCAAAATCGAGGTGGAAGACTATTCCGCCTGCGACAACCCCAGCACATCCAGCATCGAATAGAAACCGGGCTTCTTGTCGAAGGCCCAAACCGCTGCCGTGATTGCGCCGCGCGCGAAGATGGAGCGGTCGCCGGCGTAATGGGAAAGTTCGACGCGCTCGCCTTCGCCGGCGAAGATGACAGAATGTTCACCGATCACCGAACCACCGCGCAGTGTGGCAAAGCCGATGGTTCCGATCTCACGCGCCCCGGTATGGCCGTCACGCACACGAACGGATGACGTGGAAAGATCGACGTTGCGGCCGGCGGCGGCGGCTTCGCCCAGCAGCAGCGCTGTGCCGGAAGGTGCATCCACCTTGTGCTTGTGGTGCATTTCCAGGATTTCGATATCCCAGTTCTCCGCATCCAGCGCCTGCGCCGCCTGCTGCGTCAAGACGCTGAGCAGGTTGACACCGAGGCTCATATTGCCCGACTTGACGATGCGAGCGTGGCGCGACGCCGCCTTGAATTTTTCCTCATCTTCCTGCGCGCAGCCCGTGGTGCCGATGACATGCACGATGCGGGCCTGTGCAGCGAGACCGGCAAAGGTGACGCTGGTTGCCGGTGAAGTGAAGTCGATCACCCCTTCGGCGTGGAGAAATGCCTGCAGCGGATCGCTGGTGATTTCGACGCCGATGGGGCCGAGACCGGCAATCTCCCCGGCATCGCGGCCGACAAAGGCCGAACCCTCGCGCGCGACCGCAGCATGCAGCTGAACGCCCGGCGTCTGGTGAATGAGGCGGATCAACGCCTGTCCCATGCGGCCCGCCGCGCCGACCACCACCAGTTTCATGCCGCTGCTGCCCATGCTGTCACTCACTTCTCATGTCGGGCGGATCGGAACCCGCCGGTATCGGATGTTTGATGTGTTCCGCATTGACGTTAAAGACCGTCCGCCCGCTTCGCAAGCATCACGTCGGAACGGTTCGGGCGATCAGACCCTCCAGCGCCGCCCGTCCAGCGCCAGGCCGAAATCGGAAGGTGTTCTCGCATAGGTGGCGAGGCCGGAAAGGGCCGCCTGCGGGTGGGTGACGACGAAGGTGGGGATGGTCCGCATCAGCGCGCTGTGCGGCGCCTTGTCTTCAAAGGCGGTCCGGAATTCCGGGCTCTTGAGCGCCGGAATGATCTTCTGCGAAATGCCGCCCGCGAGATAAACGCCGCCCTTGGCCATGAAGATCAGCGCGAGGTCGCCCGCCACGCGGCCGAGATAGGTGCTGAAAAGCGAAAGCGTTTCTTTGGCCTGTGCATTCTCGCCCGTCAGCCCCTGCGCGGTAATATCGGCCGGATCGGAAAAGACGGCTTCGATGCCATCGGCCTTGCAGACGGCGCGGTAAAGATTGACCAGCCCGCGCCCGCACAGAATCTGTTCGCCAGCGACGCGACCTTCGATGGTTTCGATATGCGGGAAAACCGCGTAGTCACGCGCGCTTCTCGGGCCGATATCGATATGGCCGCCTTCGCCCGGAACCGGAAACCACATATGGCGCGCATAAACCAGACCGGCCACACCAAGTCCCGTGCCCGGTCCAAGAACGACGCGAGAGGCCAGCACGTCTTTTTTGCCGGAGCCGATGGCTTCGCGGTTGTTGTCATCCAGAGCCGCAATCGCGAGCGCCTGCGCCTCGAAGTCATTGATGACGATGACGTCCTTCAGACCGAGATTGGCGAGCATTCCCTTCGGCTTGACGACCCAATGGCAGTTGGTGAGCGGTATCTCGTCACCTTCGATCGGGCCGGCAATGGCAAGAATGGTCGAGACGGGTTGAAGCGAGGTCTTGTCCAGAACAGCCTGCTGGATGGCGTCGTCAATGGTTGGGTATTCCGCCGTCTTCACCGTTGTGAGGTGCACGGGCTCCGCAAAGGAATCGATCAGGATGGAAAAGCGGGCATTGGTGCCGCCGATGTCGCCAAGAAGGATTGGAAAGGACAGATATTCGGTATCGGACGTCTTCGGCATTGCCTGTTCCATGGTGGGAGGGTCAGTTGGCGACGTGGAAGTCGATGAGATTTTCTGCGGTGGCGCGGTTGAGCGCCATGGGAATATCATAGACCGTGGCAAGTCTCGTCAAAGCCTTCACGTCGACATCATGCGGCATTGCCGTCAGTGGATCGGTGAAGAAGATCAGCATGTCCACTTGGCCAGTGGCGATCATCGCGCCGATCTGCTGGTCGCCGCCGAGAGGGCCGCTTTTGAGGCGAATGACTTCAAGCCCGGGGCAGGCTTCCTGCACCCGTCCACCGGTGGTACCGGTTGCGACGATCTTGAAATTGGCAAGCGCCTTCTGGTGATGACGGGCGAAATCCGCCATATCGTCCTTTTTCTCGTCGTGAGCGATGAGCGCGATACAGCGTTGTCCTTCCATGGTCCCAGCCCGTCCCCGTAGAATTAAATCGATTTGAAGCCTTCTATAACAGCTTGCCGCCATTTGAAAAGGGAAGCTGTTGAATGCCTCATTTCTGTTTCAGTTCAATGTCGGGCGCTGGGTCGGAAGTGGAATATCCGAAGGCGGCTGCAGGGCGGGGGCCGCCTGAATGACCTGTTCCACGCTTTGCTGGCGCACGGCTTGGGTCGGCGAAGTTGAATAAGCCTGGGCTGCAATCCCCTCGGGGTTGGCGGAAGGAGCGGCGGCCACGGCGGCGCAGGCAGCGGGCAGGTCGGAAACCATGACGGGACGCGGTTTCACCGGCTTGGCATTGGGGTCCTTTTTCGGCGGCGCCCATGGCTCCTTAGTGAACCACCAGGCAAGAGACTTGTCGCAGCCATCGCCCTTGCCGACGGCGGCCTGCGGCTTGCAGTTCGGCGCGCCGGGCGGGCATTCGAGACGGATGTGGAAATGCTCGTCATGGCCGTAGATCGGCCTGATCTTGCCCATGAAGGTGCGATCGCCGGTCCAGGTCTGGCAGAGCTTCTGCTTGATCGCCGGGTTGACGAAAACACGCTCCACCTGCGGGTAACTTGCCGCCATCATCACCAGCCGTGCGTTCAGCGGCGACCACTTGCGGTCGTCAACCGTCAGAAACTTGCTCTTGTCCAGCATGGAGATAAAGGGCACCGTTTCGCGCTGTTCGACAGTGAGCCGAGGCGTGGGCATGGGCCGCCACCAGACATCTACATCGAGGCCGATCTGGTGCGAGGCATGGCCTGTCAGCATCGGACCGCCGCGCGGCTGGGAAATGTCGCCGAGCAGCAGGCCCGGCCAGCCGATTTTCTGGGCGTCCTGCGAAAATTGCTCAAGGAAGGAAATCAGCTGCGGCTGGCCCCAGCGCCGGTTGCGCGAAAGGCGCATGGCCTGCCAACCGGGACCATCCGTTGGCATGGCGACTGCGCCGGACTGGCAACCCTTGGCATAGGAGCCGATCGGCTGGGATGCTGCGGCAGAAGGCAGCGCCATGTGGCCGAACACTTCTTTTGCGGGCCTGTCTTCGGCTGACGCGGTTTCGATCTGCAGCTGCAGCGACGAGACGACCGACATCGCCAGCATGGTCGCCTTGAAAATTCTCGATGATCCCGCCGTCATATAGCCGTGCCCGCCCGATCAGTTGATTCTCTTGCCCCAAGAATAAACTGGAACGGGATTTTGTTAAAACCGTGTTTCGTGTTGCCCTTCAGGGCGGGATAACGACGCTGATAAAGAGCTTGTGAGACAGCGCATCTGTTTTTTGCCAATGTTTCTTTTATGCTCTCCGCAACAGGCACAAAAACAGGGACATTGACCCGATGATATTGGCACCACTGAAATCCCGACTTCTTATCGCCCTTATGGCGTCCGCCCTCCTGATGCCGGCGGCGGCTTCCGCCCAGTCGGTCGATGTCTGGCGAAAGGGGATTTCGACGGTCGGGGAGCTGAAGCATCCCGATGGATTTGACCATTTCGATTATGTAAACACCAATGCACCAAAAGGCGGCACGTTGCGCCTCTCCACATCGGGCACCTTCGATACGCTGAACCCGCTGCTGGCGAAGGGCGAGGCCGCGACGGGCCTTTCGCTCGTCTTCGATACGCTGATGAAGTCAACGGAAGAGGAACTCTCGGCCTCCTATGGTTTGCTGGCGGAAGGCGTCAGCTATCCCGAGGATATCTCCAAAGCGACGTTCCGCCTGCGTCAGGAGGCCAAGTGGGCGGATGGTAAGCCTGTGACGCCTGAGGATGTCGTGTTCAGCTTCGAAAAAGCCAAGGACCTGAGCCCGCAGCTTGCGACCTATTACACCCACGTCACCAAGGCGGAGGTGAGCGGTGACAGGGACATCACCTTCACCTTCGATGAAAAGAACAATCGCGAGCTGCCGCAGATCGTCGGTCAATTGCTAATCGTTCCCAAGCACTGGTGGGAGGGCACCGGCCCGGACGGCAAACCGCGTGACATATCGCGCGGCACGCTGGAGCCTGTGATGGGTTCCGGCCCCTACAAGATCGCTGCCGTCGCCCCCGGATCGACCATCACTTATGAACGCCGTGACGATTATTGGGGCAAGGACGTTAACGTAAATGTCGGGATGAACAACTTTAAAGCCATCGCCTACACCTTTTTTGCCGATCAGGACGTGGAATTCCAGGCGTTTAAATCGGGCACGATCGATTTCGCGCGGGAGGCTTCCTCCAGCCGCTGGGTCACGGGTTATGATTTTCCCGCCGTCAAGGACGGTCGGGTCAAAAAGGAGGAGCTGCCGAACATCTACCGTTCCGTCGGCATCATGCAGGCCTTTGTGCCGAACATGCGGCGGGAAAAGTTCCAGAACCCGAAACTGCGCAAGGCGCTGAACTATGCCTTCGATTTTGAGGAACTCAACCGCACGCTGGCTTACGGCCAGTTCCAGCGCATCAACAGCTTCTTCATGGGCAGCGAACTGGCTTCGTCAGGCCTGCCAACGGGTCGCGAACTGGAACTGCTTCAGGAGCTCAAGGATCAGGTCCCGCCTGAGGTCTTCACGACGGAATACAAGAATCCGGTGGCGGGCGATCCGGCCAAGCAACGCGACAATCTGCGCGAAGCCGTCAGGCTGATGAAGGAGGCGGGATATGAACTGCGCGGCAATCGCATGGTCAATGCGAAAACCGGCCAGCAACTCGATATGGAATTCCTGATTGATTCCGCCGGCATGGAACGAACAATCCTTCCTTATGTCCAGAGTCTGAAGAAAATCGGAATCAACGCGACCATCCGCACGGTCGATGCCTCGCAATTCACCAACCGCACCCGCAGCTTCGATTACGACATTATCGTCAAGCTCTGGGCGACGTCGGCCAATCCGGGTAACGAGCAAGCCGATTACTGGGGTTCGGCGGCTGCTGATCGTCAGGGATCGAACAACCTCGCCGGCATCAAGAACCCGGCCGTCGATGCTTTGGTGCGCAAAGTCATTTTTGCGCCCAATCGCGATGAGCAGGTCGCTGCTGCCCGGGCGCTCGACCGGGTGCTGCTCGCCAACAGCTATGTCATTCCGCAATTCTACCGCGGCGAGCTGTTCATCGCCTATTGGAACACGATTGTCCGCCCGGAAAACCTGCCCGAATATGGCATCGGTTTTCCTGAAGCCTGGTGGTCCAGCCAGGCCGGAAAATGACGCCGGCCTTGCTTTCGCGATCAAGGCTTGATTCACATAGGCCGAGACGAATCGCTTGAAATGCGCGTGACGCCGCTTTGAGGAAAGGACCGGGCTTGACCGAGACGAAAATCGCTGACCGAACGGCTGGGGGAAGAGGCTGATGGGCGCCTATATCCTCAGACGTCTGGCGCTGATGATCCCGACCATCATCGGCATCATGGGCATTTCGTTTCTTGTCATCCAGTTCGCCCCGGGTGGGCCGGTGGAACAGGTCGTTGCGCAGCTGACGGGTCAGGGCGACAGCGCCTCCGACCGGCTCTCGGGCGGCGGCGATCTCATGGGGCAATCAGGCGGCTTCGATGAAAGCGGTTCGAAATATCGCGGTGCACAGGGGCTCGATCCGGAGCTGATCAAGAAGCTCGAAAAGCAGTTCGGTTTTGACAAACCGCCGCTCACCCGGTTCCTTGAAATGATGTGGAATTACATTCGCTTCGACTTCGGCGACAGCTTCTTCCGCAATTCGTCGGTCATCGATCTCATCATTGACAAGCTGCCGGTCTCGGCCTCGCTCGGTTTCTGGATTCTGATCATATCCTATGTGATTTCCATTCCGCTCGGCATCAAGAAGGCCGTTTCCGATGGCTCGACCTTCGATGTCTGGACCTCAGGCATCATCATCATCGGTTATGCGGTGCCGAGTTTCCTGTTCGGCATCCTGCTCATCGTGCTTTTCGCCGGCGGATCGTTTTTCGACTGGTTTCCGCTGCGGGGACTGGTGTCTGATAATTTCGACCAGCTGAACTGGTGGCAGAAGATCATCGACTATTTCTGGCATCTTACCCTGCCGTTGATCGCTCTGTCGCTCTCCGCCTTTGCGACAACGACGCTTTTGACCAAAAATTCCTTCATCGACGAGATCAAGAAGCAATATGTCATCACTGCCCGCGCCAAGGGTCTCACCGAGCGCAAGGTCCTTTATGGGCATGTTTTCCGCAACGCGATGCTGATCGTGATCGCCGGCTTTCCGGGTGCTTTCATCTCGGCCTTTTTCACAGGCTCACTGCTCATCGAGAATATCTTCTCGCTGGATGGTCTCGGCCGCCTCGGTTATCTCTCGGTCGTCAACCGTGATTACCCGATCGTCTTCGGCACACTGTTCATCTTCTCGCTGATGGGCCTCGTCGTTGGCCTGCTCTCTGACCTCATCTACACATGGATCGATCCGCGTATCGACTTCGAGCGGAGGGACGTGTGATGTCGCTCGCTCATCCTGCAGGAACCGAGACGCTGGTAAATCCCAAGCGCCCGTGGTTTTCGCCGACGACCAAGCGCCGCTGGCAGAATTTCAAGGCAAACCGCCGTGGATACTGGTCATTCTGGCTGTTCCTGATCCTGTTTTTCCTGAGCCTGATGGCGGAATTCATCGCCAATGACAAACCCATCCTCGCCTCCTACAAGGGCGAGCTGCTGGTGCCGGTCATGGTGGATTATCCGGAGGAGAAATTCGGCGGGTTCCTGGCCCAGACCGACTACAAATCCTCTTTCATTCAGGACGAGATCAACGCCAATGGCTGGATGATCTGGCCACCGATCCGCTACTCCTACCAGACGGTCAATTCCAATATTCCGCATTCCGCGCCCACGGCACCTTTCTGGCTGATGGATAAAAAGGAGCGCTGCTCGGCCTATCCGCAGGGCGATGCCGATCCCGGCTGCACGCTTGGTAATCTGAACTGGCTCGGCACCGACAATCAGGCCCGCGACGTCACGGCGCGGATGATCTACGGCTTCCGCATCTCCGTGCTGTTCGGCCTGACGCTGACCATTGCTTCCGCCATTGTCGGCGTCACCGCCGGCGCAATTCAGGGCTATTTCGGCGGCTGGACGGACCTGCTTTTGCAGCGTTTCATCGAAATCTGGTCGTCCATGCCGGTGCTTTACATCCTGCTCATCATTGCGGCCATTCTGCCGCCCGGCTTCTTCGTGTTGCTTGGGATCATGCTGCTGTTTTCATGGGTCGGCTTCGTCGGCATTGTTCGCGCCGAATTCCTGCGGGCCAGAAACTTCGAATATGTCCGTGCCGCCCGCGCACTTGGCGTCGGCAACTGGACGATCATGTTCAGACACCTTCTGCCCAATGCCATGGTGGCGACGCTGACCTTCCTGCCCTTCATTCTCTCAGGGTCGATCACGACACTCACCTCGCTCGATTTTCTCGGTTTCGGCATGCCGCCGGGATCGCCGTCGCTGGGCGAGATGATTGCGCAGGGCAAGAACAACCTTCAGGCGCCCTGGCTCGGTCTCACAGCCTTCTTCACGATGTCCATCATGCTGTCGCTCCTTATTTTCATCGGCGAGGCCGTTCGCGACGCCTTCGATCCACGCAAGACGTTCCGGTGATCGCCATGACGGAAACAAATATCCAGCCGCTGCTCTCCGTTCGTGATCTCTCTGTCGCCTTCCACCAGGGCGGCGCGACAAGTGTTGCAGTCGATCACGTGTCTTTTGATCTGATGTTGGGCGAAGTCGTTGCCCTTGTCGGCGAATCCGGCTCTGGCAAGTCGGTGACGGCCAATTCCATCTTGAAACTGCTGCCCTATCCGGCAGCAAGCCACCCCTCGGGACAAATCCTGTTCGATGGTAAGGACATGCTGACATTGCCGGAGCGCTCCCTGCGTGCGGTGCGCGGCAACGACATCACCATGATCTTCCAGGAGCCGATGACCTCGCTCAATCCGCTCCACACCATCGAGCGTCAGATCGGAGAGATCCTTGAGCTGCATCAGGCAATCACGGGGAGCGAGGCGCGTGAACGCACACTGGAGCTTCTGCGCCAGGTCGGTATCCGTGAACCGGAAAAACGCCTGAAAGCCTATCCGCACGAATTGTCCGGTGGCCAGCGGCAGCGTGTGATGATCGCCATGGCGCTGGCAAACCGGCCGAAACTGCTGATTGCAGACGAGCCGACGACGGCGTTGGACGTGACGGTTCAGGCCCAGATTCTTGAACTCCTCGGTGATCTGAAAAAGCAACACGGCATGTCCATGCTATTCATCACCCATGACCTCGGCATCGTCCGTAAATTTGCCGACCGCGTCTGCGTCATGACGAAGGGGAAGATCGTAGAAACCGGAACCGTCGAACAGGTTTTCAACGATCCGCAGCATGCCTATACACGCCACCTGCTGGCGGCGGAGCCCAAGGGCGAGCCGCCGGTTTCCGACAGCAGTAAGCCTGTGGTCATGCAGGGCGACGATATCAAGGTCTGGTTTCCCATCAAGGCGGGGCTGATGCGTCGCGTTGTCGACCATGTGAAGGCGGTGGACGGTATCGATATCACGCTGCGTGCCGGCCAGACGGTGGGCGTGGTCGGGGAATCCGGGTCCGGAAAGACAACCCTTGGTCTCGCGCTCTCCAGGTTGATCGCATCTGAAGGACGTATCAGCTTCATCGGCCAGTCGATCGACCACTATTCCTATGAGATGATGAAGCCGCTCAGGAACCGGCTGCAGGTCGTGTTTCAGGACCCCTATGGTTCACTCAGCCCGCGCATGTCGGTGGGTGAGATCGTCGCCGAGGGTTTGAAGGTGCATGAGCGGTCGCTGTCTGCGGACGAACGCGATACGCGCGTCGCCACCGCGCTGGAAGAGGTCGGTCTCGATCCGGCCACCCGCTGGCGATATCCGCATGAATTTTCCGGCGGCCAGCGCCAGCGCATCGCCATTGCCCGTGCCATGGTGCTTAAACCCCGTTTTGTCATGCTGGACGAGCCGACATCGGCACTCGACATGAGTGTGCAGGCGCAGGTGGTCGATCTCTTGCGTGATCTCCAGGCAAAGCATGAACTCGCTTATCTCTTCATCAGCCACGACTTGAAGGTGGTGAAGGCACTTGCCAACGACCTGATCGTCATGCGTCACGGCAAGGTGGTGGAGAGCGGCCCGGCGGCGGAAATCTTCGCCAGTCCACAGCAGGACTATACCCGGGCGCTCCTGGCGGCTGCCTTCCACATCGAGGCCGTGAAAACGAAGGCCATTAGCCAGTAGGCCGCGTGGTGTTTCTGTTAAGGCAATGATTTTTCTGTTGCTTCGCGAAAAATGCCGACCCATGTTGCTGGGTATGTGACGCAGAGACGGATTGATTGCCATGGCAGCGGATGTGATCGTTTTGGGGGCGGGGATCATTGGGGTTTCCACCGCCTTGCAGCTGGCCCGCAGGGGCAGGTCGGTGGTGCTGGTCGACCGGCGCGGACCGGGTGAGGAAACCTCTTTCGGCAATGCCGGGTTGATCCAGAGAGAAGGTGTGGTGCCCTATGCCTTTCCGCAGGATCTCGCCCTGCTGCTGCGCTATTCCCTGAATAACAGCATCGATGCCCGTTATCACCTCTCAGCTCTGCCCAAGATCGCGCCTTTTCTGGGCCGCTACTGGTATAATTCCGCAGCCGCGCGCCATGCGGCAATTGCCCGGGCCTATGCACCGCTGATCGAGCACTCGGTATCCGAGCACAACATCCTGATCGAGGAGGCCAAAGCCGGTGACCTGATCGTCAAGAATGGCTGGATGGAGGCCTACCGAACCGCCGCACGGCGGGACGCTGATTTTGCCTTTGCCGAACGTCTGGCGCGAGACCATGGCATTTCCCATACGAAACTCGACGCTGAGGAACTTGCCGCTGCCGAACCGCATCTGAGCCATGATTTCGTCGGCGGCCTGAAATGGAACGATCCCTGGTCGGTGCTCGATCCGCATGCGCTGACGCTCGCTTATGTCCGGCTGTTCGAGAGCCTCGGTGGACGAGTGTCAAGGGGCGATGCGTCCACCCTCAGTCAGACGGCAAGCGGTTGGACGGTGCGCACCGAAACCGGCGCAGTCGAGGCCGAACATGCCGTCGTGGCACTAGGCCCTTGGGCGGATACCGTCACCGAGCGACTGGGCTACCGTTTTCCGCTCGGCGTGAAGCGCGGTTATCACATGCATTACGCGCCGCAGGAAGGCACTAAGCTCAATAACTGGCTGATCGATGCAGAGCGGGGATATTTCCTTGCGCCGATGCGAAAAGGTATCCGGCTGACGACGGGGGCGGAATTTGCCGAACGCGATGCGCCGAAATCGCCCGTGCAGATTGAACGGGCGGAGCGGGTGGCGCGGACCGTCTTTCCTCTTGGCGGCCGGCTGGATGCGGAACCGTGGATGGGTGCCCGGCCCTGCACGCCGGATATGATGCCCATAATCGGCAAGGCGCCACGTCACCGGACTTTATGGTTTGCCTTCGGCCACGCCCATCACGGGCTGACGCTCGGGCCCATTACCGGTCGTGTTCTGGCTGAAACGATGCTGGGCGAAACGCCTGTTATCGCGATTGACGCGTATCGCCCGGGAAGGTTCAATCCCTGAGAACGAAATCCGCTGGCCTTATGGTAGCAGGCCACGTAACATGGTCCCATGCAAAGGGGAAAAGGGGCAGACGTCATCATGGTGGCGAGGTTTCTCATCTATCAGCAGCAGGATGATTTTCGCTAGCGAAGATTGCTGCGCATGATCAGAGATGGAAACGGCTTGCTGGTGCATGATGGATGATATTGAAAACGCAAAGAAATTTTTCGTCGATAACCCCGATATCGAAATACTCGAAGCCTTTGTCATAGATGCCAACGGCGTGCCGCGCGGCAAATGGATTCCGCGCGAACGGGCAATCGACGTGCTTGAAAAGGGGATGGCCATTCCCCGTTCCGTTTATGCGCTGGATATCTGGGGACGTGATGTCCACGCTGCGGGCCTCGCGGAGGGCACGGGTGATCCGGACGGCTTCTGCTTTCCCGTTCCCGGCACACTGTCGCGGGTGACATGGCTCGGCCGGCCGACGGCGCAGGTTTTGCTCGCCATGAAGAATCCGGATGGAACCGGTTTTTACGGCGATCCGCGCCATGTTCTGGCGCAGGTTCTCAATGCATATAAAAAAGCGGGTTTGACCCCTGTCGTGGCCACTGAACTCGAGTTTTACCTGATCGATCCCGTTCGTTCGGCGCTCGATCCCGTGCGTCCGCCGCACAGCCGCGAGGGCCGGTGGCATACGGGCCAGACGCAGGTCCTGTCGATTTCAGAGTTGCAGGATTTCGAAGATGTTTTCCACGACATCGCGACAGCGTGCCGCGCGCAGGGCGTGCTTGCCGATACGACGCTGCGGGAAAATGGTCCCGGCCAATATGAGATCAACCTCAATCACGTGCCTGACGCGTTGCAGGCTGCCGATTTTGCCGTTTTTCTGAAGCGTATCGTTAAAGGAGTGGCGCGTCGGCATGACCTCGACGCCACCTTCATGGCCAAGCCTTATGGGCTGCAGGCAGGCAATGGCATGCATGTGCATTTCTCCGTTCTCGACAGGGATGGCAGGAATATCTACGCGGGAGAAAACGGCCCTTCGGATGCGCTGCTGCATTCGGTCGGCGGCCTCCTTGAAAACATGGGAGAGAGCATGGCGATCTTTGCACCTCATGCCAATTCCTATCGCCGTCTCACACCGAGCGAACATGCGCCAACCTACGCCTCCTGGGGTATCGATAACCGCTCAGCAGCGGTGCGCGTCATTGTTGCCAGCAAGGCGGCGACGCGTATCGAACACCGCGTCGCCGGCGCCGACACCAACCCCTATCTGGTTCTCGCGATGATACTGAGCGCCGCGCTCGCCGGCATGAAGGAGAAGCGCCAGCCCGGCGGCGCGATTTCCGGCGACAGTCACGCGATCAACCATGAGCCGCTGCCCACCAACTGGGACTATGCGCTGCAACGCTTCACGCGGTCCAGCTTCGCCTATGCGACGCTTGGCCAAAAATACCGTACGCTGTTTTCCGCCTGCAAACAGCAGGAGCTTTCCGAATTCTCCCTGCGTGTAACCGACGTCGAATATGACGCCTATATCAGGACTGTGTGAAATGGCTGAGGTCACCAACATTCCCAATCCCGGCCACACATCGTCATGGTATGCGGCCTCCGCCAATGTCAAAACCGTGCGCCCGACGCTTGAGGGCGCGCTGGAAGCCGATGTCTGCGTGATCGGCGGCGGTTTCACCGGCATTTCCGCCGCCCTTGAACTCAGTGAACGTGGCTACGCGGTCATTGTGCTGGAAGGCGTGCGGGTGGGCTTCGGCGCATCGGGGCGCAACGGCGGGCAGATTGTCAACGGTTACAGCCGGGATCTCGAGACCATCGCCGGCCGCTACGGGCATGACAAGGCAGTGAAGCTTGGGGAGATGTCGCTTGAAGGCGGCACGATCATCCGCAACCGCGTCACCAAATATGCCATCGACTGCGATCTGGTCGACGGCGGTTTCTTCGCCGCCTTCACGTCAAAGCAGATTCGCGAAATGGAGGCACACAAGGCCCATTGGGAAAAACATGGTCATGGCGGCCTGGAAATGGTCTCCGGAGCGGATGTCGGCCGCTACGTGAAGACCGATCGTTACGCCGGTGGCATGATCGATCGTTTCGGCGGCCATATCCATCCTCTTAATCTCGTGCAGGGCGAGGCGGCGGCTGCCGAAAGCCTGGGCGCTCGGATATTCGAAAATTCGCGGGTCATTGCGGTAGAGCAGGGGGAAAACCCCGTCGTGCGGACGGCAACGGGCAGCGTGAGGGCGAAATATGTTCTCGTTTGCGGCAATGCTTATCTCGGCAAGTTGCTGCCGGAAATTGGCGAACGGATGATGCCGGTCTCGAGCCAGGTCATGGCAACGGAGCCGCTTAACGCCGATCTGATCGAGGCGCTTCTGCCCGCCAATTACTGCGTCGAAGATGCCAATTACATTCTCGATTATTACCGTCGCACCTCGGACAACCGTCTGCTTTACGGCGGAGGTATCGGTTATGGCGGCAGCGATCCGGCCGACCTGACAGGCGTGATCCGCCCGAACATGCTGAAGACCTTCCCGCAGCTGGAAAAGATAAAGATTGAGTATGCCTGGAGCGGCAACTTCGCCTTGACCCTGACGCGTATTCCGCACATGGGCAAACTGTCGGACAATATCTACTTTTCCCATGGCGACAGCGGTCACGGGGTAACGACCACGCATCTGCTCGGCAAGATATTGGGCGAGGCCGTCGCAGGCCACGCCGAACGTTTTGATATCTGGAGCTCCTTGCCGAACTATCCCTTCCCGGGTGGCAAGACGTTCCGCGTTCCGCTGACCGTACTTGGCGCCTGGTGGTATGGCCTGAGAGACAGGCTCGGGCTTTAAAACACGACCGTTTTCAAAGCGGAAAGCGCGTTCGAAACGATCTCTTCCGGTGTCGTATCGATGCTGACAGCCACGACGCCGGGCTCTCCCGTCGGTACTTCCAGCGTGGCAAGCTGGGTCTGAAGCAGCGAGAGCGGCATGAAATGGCCCTTGCGCTCGCCCATCCGCCGGCTAAGCAGTTCCAGGCTGCCATCCAGATAGACGAACGCCAGCGGGCCGCCTGTGGCCTGGCGGAGGCGGTCGCGATAGATTTTCTTGAGCGCCGAGCAGGAAACGACGACACCGTTGCTTTCGCTGCCTTTGCGAAGTTCCGCGCCGACGAGATCGAGCCAGGGCCAGCGGTCTTCATCAGTAAGGGGAATACCCTCTGACATCTTGTCGACATTGGATTTGGGGTGGAGTTTATCGCCCTCAATAAAGGCAATGCCCAGTTTCTCCGCCAGACCTTCCGCGACCGTGGACTTGCCAGAACCGCTCACTCCCATCACGACGATTGCCTGTGTCACCCGAACCTCTGAAATTTCTGTTTCGACGGTTTGCCCCTACCATGTGCGGCGAACGCCGGGAATATAAAATGTGACGCATGTCCTGTTCATTGCCCGGTTCTGCGGGCCGCGGTCCTTTCCAGGGCGGAAAAGCCGGTGTGGATCAGGATCGCCAGTGCCGCAACGATAAGTCCGCCCTGAAGGATGAAAGCGAGATTGTTGGATTGCAGGCCGGCGATGATAACTTCCCCGAGCGTCCTTGCGGCAACCGTTGAGCCGATGGTGGCGGTGGAAAGGCTGATGACCGCCGAAAGTCGGATCCCGGCGAGGATGGCCGGCAGGGCGAGCGGCAGCTCCACTTTTACGAGCCGTTGCCAGCCGGTCATGCCGCTGCCTTTTGCGGCATCCACCACTGCTGGCGGAAGGGTGGTAAGTCCGGTCAGCGTATTTTCGAAGACGGGCAGCAGGGCATAAAGAAACAGCGCGATCAGAGTGGGTTTTTCGCCAAAACCGATTATCGGCACCGCGAGCGCCAGAACCGCCACAGGGGGAAAGGTCTGGCCGATATTGACGATGCTGCGGGAGAGCGGAAGGAAATCCCTTCCGAAGGGTCGGGTTACGAGAATGGCGAGCGCACCCGCCATCATCGTGGCAAACCCCGTTGCGATAGCGACAGTGGCGAGATGCGAAAGGGTGAGGGAAAGCAGATTGGCCTGCGTGTAGATGGCTGGCGCATTGGCTTGCACAAGGGGGCTGAACAGGGGCGAGAAGCTCTGGGGCGAGGCAAGAAACGCCATCAGCGCCAGCACCAGAAATCCCAGGGCGAAGAAAGAAGCGGCTTTTCTCATCGGTTTCCGGCGGCGCGCTGGAGGAGAACGTCACGCCGCACCAGGCCCGCGGGCTGTCCGCTGTCTTTTATCACTGGCAGGACATCGCGGCCCGCCCATAACATGGCCGAAAGCGCGTCGCGCTGGCTTGTATGTTCGCTTAGCGGCTCGCCCTCGGCGCTTCCCGGCTCCACGACATCGGCAACCGAGAGGACCGAGAGCAGTTTCAGCGCGCGTTCGTTTTCCCCGATCATGGTGCGCACGAAGTCATTCGCGGGTTTCAGCACCAGTTCTGCCGGCGGACAGTCCTGCACGATACGTCCCTTGTCCATGACTGCGATACGATCAGCCAGATGAAAAGCCTCGTCCATGTCGTGCGTGACGAGAACGATGGTGACGCCCAGCTTCTTCTGTATATCGATGAGGTCTTTCTGGGCCTTGGCGCGGATAACCGGATCGAGAGCGCCGAATGGCTCGTCCATCAGGAGAATGTTCGGTTCAGCGGCCAGCGCCCGCGCCACGCCGACACGCTGCTGCTGGCCTCCGGAAAGTTCATGCGGGAAACGCTCGGCATAAAGCGCAGGTTCGAGCTGGAAGAGATGCATCAGCGCATCGATCTTCGCAGCGATGCGTTTGCGGTCCCAGCCGATCAGCTGCGGCACGGTCGCGATATTCTCCGCCACCGTTCGATGCGGAAACAGGCCATGGCCCTGAATGGCATAGCCTATCTGGCGGCGAAGCCTGAATCCGGGTATCGCGCTGGCATCTTTTCCGTCTATCCGGATTGCGCCGGAAGTTGGCTCCACCAGCCGGTTTATCATGCGCAGCAGGGTGGTTTTTCCCGACCCCGACGTGCCGACGATGACGGTGACGGTGCGCGGCGCGACCGTTAGTGACACCTGGTCCACAACGGTCGTATCGCCATATCGCTTCGTGATGGTGTCGATCTCGATCATGCCTTTTGCCTTCCGCCTGCGCTGAAGAGATTGCTGTCGATGAGGGCGTCAAGCATGATTGCAGCCGCAAAGCCGAGGAAAACGGTCGGCACGGTACCCAGCAGCACGAGGTCCATCGCCGTCTGCCCGATGCCCTGGAAGACGAAAACGCCAAAACCACCGCCGCCAATCAGCGCTGCGATCGTCGCGAGCCCGATATTCTGCACCAGCACGATGCGGATGCCGGTGAGGATGACCGGAATGGCCAGCGGAAACTCCACCCGCAGCAGGCTTTGCGTGGAAGTCATGCCGAGTCCGCGCGCCGCCTCCCGGACTGCTCGCGAAACGCCGGAAAGGCCAACCACCGTGTTGGAAACCACCGGTAGCAGCGAATAGAGAAATAGCGCCACGAAGGCGGGCGCCATGCCTATGCCGGCGATGCCGATCTTTGCCGCGCCCGGCACCGTCGCTGCGATCCATCCAAGCGGCGCGATCAGCAAACCGAAAAGAGCGATGGAGGGTATGGTCTGGACGATGTTGAGGGTGTTCAGCACGCCCGCCCGCAGCCGCTCCACCTTGTAGCAGAGGAGGCCGAGCGGAATGCCCACGAGCGTCGCCGCAACGAGCGAGCCGATGGCGAGCTGCACGTGCCGCAGTGCCTCGGTCCAGAATGTGTCGGCTCTCCCGGTATATTCCCTGATGATCGAGAGATCGTTCCAGAGACCGCTTGTCAGCACGGCCGCAAGTGCAGCCATCGCCAGCAGCAACAGCAAAATCCGAACGACGGGCCTGGGCCTGAGACGGGCTATACAATCCGTAGCGAGCAGAGCAAGCCCGGCAAAAATCAGCCAGAAACCGCTGGCAGGCGAGACGCGGGCAAAACTATTGCCCTCCGGTGTCAGGAAAGAAGCAGCCTGACCGACGAAAACCGCCAGTACTGCAAGCCCGACCAGCGCAATCGTGAGTTTGAGGCGGGTGGAAAAGCGAAAGAACGCGATGAATGCAGCAAGAAGAACGACGGTGGTGATAATGGCGGCAGCCGAAGCCGGGAGGGCTTCGAAAACCGTTCGTGTCTCACCCTGAACGATCCGGTTCGCACGGAATGTCATGAAGGGCGCCACGAGAAGCGCATAGAGAAGCAGGCATGAAATCACCACCCCCACCTTGTCAGGCCATTTCGTCAAATCCCGCTCCCCTGTCTCATCGATCAGGCGAAGGCCGGAAGAACAAATTTTTCCCGACCCGTCGCCCGGAACCACAGACTATTACTTGACGAAGCCGTTCTTGGTCAGGAAGTCGAGCGCGACGGTTTTTGCCTGCTCGCCGCCCACCTGCACACGGGCGTTAAGCTCCTGCAGGGTCGCCAGATCGAGCTTTTCAAACACGGGTTTCAAAAGTTCCTCGATATTCGGATGCTTTTTCAGGACTTCTTCGCGAATGATGGGCGCCGGCTGATAGACAGGCTGCACGTGTTTGTCGTCCTCCAGCACCACGAGACCGGACGGGGCGATGCCGCCATCCGTGCCGTAGACCATGGCGGCATTGGCGTTGTTGGTCTGGTTGGCTGCGGCTGCGATGGTAGCGGCCGTATCGCCGCCGGACAGCGTGATCAACTGGTCCGGCTTCATGGTGAAGCCGTAAGTGGTCTGAAACGCCGGCAGGGCAGCAGCGGAGTTGACGAACTCGGAAGAAGCGGCAAGAACCACTTCACCGCCGTCGGCAACATATTTGCCGAAATCGGAGAGCGTCTTCAGCTTGTTTTTGTCCGCAACATCCTTTCGCAGCGCGATTGCCCAGGTATTGTTGGCCGAGGAGGGCGTCAGCCAGACGATCTTGTTGGCGTCATAGTCGAGCGTCTTTGCTTCCTGGTAGGCCTTGGCGGCGTCCTTCCAGAGAGGGTCATCCGCCTTGGAGAAAAAGAAGGCGGCGTTGCCGGTATATTCGGGGTAGATGTCGATCTCGCCCGCGGTAATCGCCTTTCTGACGACTGGCGTTGCGCCGAGCTGAATGCGATCCGTCGTCTCGATATTGTTCTTGCTGAGAACGGCGAGAATGATGTTGCCGAGAACGCCACCCTCCGTGTCGATTTTCGACGACACGACCACTTGCGCCTGAGCGATCGAAACAGAAAAGGCAAGCGCAAGTCCGGCGCCCGTCAACGTCATCAAGCGGTTCATGAATGGTCCTCCGATGGGTCAGCCTGCCGAGCAGGCGAAAGGTCGCCGCCCGCAATTGCGGCTAAGCCTGAACGTGCCGGAGAGAAAAAGGTTGCAATGCTGCCAGCATTTTTCCGGCAGATGTCAGGGTTCGCCGTCTCGTTTTCGGGCATCCTTTCCCATGACGAGCGGCATAAGAACCGACAGGAACAGAAGCCTGATGACGTGATGCGAGCCGACATAGGCGGTATCTGCGTGCATCATGACCGCCATCGCAGCCATCGTTTCGAGGCCACCCGGTGAATAGGCGATCATTACCGCATTGAGCGGAACGCCGGTCACGTGGGAAATCATCCAGGCAATACTGCCGGCGATCACCATGACGGCGATGGTGACGACAAAGCCCGCTACAAAGCCCTTGCGCACCTCCATCAGCGAGACATTCGAAAACCGTGTCCCGATCAGGCAGCCGATCAGCACATACACTGGAAGGCTGAGCCAGGTCGGGACGCCGCCTTCAGTGAGGCCGGTAATATGCGTGCCAATGGAGATCGCGACGCCGCCGAGCAGCAGGGCAGCAGGAAACTTCCAGCGCAGGAAAAGCCAGCCGGTCATCAGGGAAGCGACGATGGTCAGTCCCAAGGTGAGGAGATCCATCGGCGGTTTGGTGAGGAGCGGTTCGGTGCTGACAAGATCGAAATATTCCACGATCAGCGGTACGGAAAGAGTGAGCGCAAGTACCCTGACGCTTTGCACGATGCTGACGGTTGCGAGGTCGCTTTTCGTCTCGGCCCCGAGGCTGATGATATAGCTGAGGTGGCCGGGGGAAGCGCCGAGCATTGCCGTGGTCCTGTCGTAACCGAAGCCGTAATGCAGTATCCAGTAAGCGACATAGAGCATGATGACGACAGCGACGAGGACGACGACAAAGCTCACCGGCCAGGTCTTCGCAGCGTCTATCACGGAGGGCGTCACGCTCGTTCCCATCGAAATGCCGACAACGACGAAACAGGCATTGCGGATGAAGGCGGGAATGCCAAGCCTGAGGCCTGCCAGTCCAGAGATCGTCACCGCAAGTGCCGGGCCGGATAGAAAGGGTGCCGGGATATCGATGAGGCTGGCGAGCAGCGCACCTATGCTGCCGATGAGCGCGGTAAGCGCAAATGTATGGAATTCAGGCTTGATGATCATTGCGACGCTGATTGGTTGCTTGAAAAAGCTCGCGACCAAATGCGCCGCTTCCGTTCGCGAGGTCAACACGCGGGATCAAAAATATTCTGTCTCGCGCGGCTTCCTTAAAGAAAAGCCCGTGACCTCATGGGCACGGGCTATGGTGTAATCGCCAGAGAAGCAATAAGACGATCATGCAGCCGGAAGGGCAGCGACCTTCGGCATCGTGGTGTCGAGGCCAAGCAGAAAGTTGATCTGCGGCCGAGCCTTGACGAGATCGTCGATCGAATATTCGGCCAGTACGTCGAAGAAGGCGTTGAGCGCCTTGCGCAGTGCCGAATTCAGGCCGCAGCTGTCAACAAGAGGACATTCGACGGCGCCGTCCTCGAAACATTCCGCCATGGCGAAGCTGTCTTCGGTGACCCTGACCACATCGAACAGGCTGATCTTTTCGGCAGGCTTGCCAAGCCGCACGCCGCCATTGCGGCCGCGAACTGTTTCCACCAGGCCGGCCTTGTTGAGCGGCTGGAGGATCTTGAACAGGAACAGCTCGGAAACGCCATAGGCCTTGGCAATCTCCGGAATGCGGCTCAGATGGCCTTCATTTGCGGCGCAGTACATCAACATGCGCACGGCATAGTTGGTCTGTTTGGTCAAGCGCATGCTGGTCTCCTAACTCTCAATGTGGAGTTATATAGTCTCTTTTTCAGTTTAGAACAATTCCAGAAACCGAAAAAACTGGCATCCATCCGAGATTTCTCAAACAGCCTTGTTGACCGCCTTCATGATTCATGAACAAACAAGTCAAGAATCGGAATGTAATGGAGGCATTCACAATGGCAAGCTTGAAATCATATTTTTCCGCTGCCGTTTTTTCAGGGATGATGATCCTTTCCTGCGCACCCAAAGCCTGGGCAGAGGGAGAGGTTAATGTCTATTCCTATCGCCAGCCTGAATTGATCCAGCCGCTGCTCGACGCCTTTACCAAGGAAACGGGAATAGAGACGAATGTTCTTTTTCTCGACAAGGGACTGGTGGAACGCATCCAGGCAGAAGGCGTCAATTCGCCGGCCGATGTGCTGTTGACGGTCGATATCGCCCGGCTGGTCGAGGCCAAGGAGGGCGGTGTCACGCAGCCTGTTCTCAACGATCCCGTCATCGAAAAGGATATCCCCGCCAATCTGCGTGATCCCGAGGGCGAATGGTTCGGCCTGACGACACGCGGCCGGGTTGTCTATGCCTCGAAGGAGCGGGTGAGCCAGAAGGATATCACCTATGAGGAACTGGCGGATCGGAAATGGAAGGGCAGGATCTGCATTCGCGACGGCCAGCATTCCTATAATATTGCGCTGATCGCCTCAATGATTGCACATCATGGTGTCGATTATACCCGCACCTGGCTTACCGGCCTGAAGAACAACCTTGCCCGCAAACCTGATGGAACCGACCGCAGCCAGGCGAAATCAATCTTTTCCGGGGAGTGTGATATTGCCCTTGGCAACACCTATTATGTCGGCCTGATGCTGACAAATGACCGCGAGCCGGAAGAAAAGGAATGGGCGGGTTCCGTGCGCGTCATTTTTCCCAATGCGGGCGACCGCGGCACCCATGTGAATATTTCCGGCATGGCCCTGACGAAATACGCCCCCAACAAGGACAATGCCCTGAAACTCATGGAATTCCTGGCATCGCGCGAGGCACAGGAAATCTACGCCAGGCAGGTCTTCGAATATCCGGTGCTGCCCGGCGCCGAGCCGTCGGATGTGGTCAAGGGCTTCGGCCCCATCAATCCGGACAGGTTGCCGCTGACGGACATCGCCGCCCATCGCAAGCAGGCATCCGAACTGGTGGACGAAGTGGGCTTTAATGACGGCCCGACCAACTGATCTCGGGCCCTGCTTCCAGCACGATGAATTCCAGTCAAAAAAGCCCCGCTGCAAAACAGCGGGGCTTTTTTGTATGCCTGCTTGCGGCTTATTTCATCGTCGGCATGACGAATTCGGCACCCGACTTGATGCCAGACGGCCAGCGCGAGGTGATGGTCTTGGTCTTCGTCCAGAACTTGATCGAATCCGTGCCGTGCTGGTTGAGGTCGCCGAAGCTCGAAGCCTTCCAGCCGCCGAAGGAATGGTAGGCGAGCGGAACCGGGATCGGAACGTTGATGCCGATCATGCCGATATTGACGCGGCTTGCGAAATCGCGGGCTGCATCGCCGTCGCGGGTGAAGATGGCGACGCCGTTGCCATATTCATGCTTCATCGGCAGTTCCAGCGCCTCTTCGTAGTTCTTGGCACGAACGACCGACAGAACCGGTCCGAAGATTTCCGTCTTGTAGATGTCCATGTCAGGGGTGACGTGGTCGAACAGGCAGCCGCCGACAAAATAGCCGTCTTCATAGCCCTGCAGCTTGAAGTCGCGGCCGTCGACCAGAAGCTTCGCGCCCTGTTCCACGCCGCTGTCGATCAGGCCCTTGACGCGCGTCTGGGCTTCCTTGGTGACGAGCGGGCCCATATCGGCCTTGTCGTCGGTGTAAGGACCGATCTTCAGTGCCTCGATCTGCGGAATGAGCTTTTCAACGAGACGGTTTGCCGTCTCTTCGCCGACAGGAACTGCAACGGAAACAGCCATGCAGCGCTCGCCGGCCGAACCGTAACCGGCGCCCATCAGCGCGTTCACGGCCTGATCGAGATCGGCGTCCGGCATGATGATCATGTGGTTCTTCGCGCCGCCGAAGCACTGCGCGCGCTTGCCGTTCATGGCAGCGGTGCCATAGACGTAACGGGCGATCGGCGTCGAGCCGACGAAGGAAACCGCGCCGATATCGGGATCGGTGAGGATGGCGTCGACGGCACCCTTGTCGCCGTTGACGACGTTCAGGATGCCGGCCGGAAGACCGGCTTCGATCATCAGTTCCGCGAGGCGGATCGGCAGCGACGGGTCGCGCTCGGAAGGCTTGAGGATGAAGGCGTTGCCGCAGGCGATCGCCGGGGCGAACATCCACATCGGGATCATGCCGGGGAAGTTGAACGGGGTGATGCCTGCGCCGATGCCGACCGGCTGGCGGATCGAATACATGTCGATGGCCGGGCCCGCGCCTTCGGTGAACTCACCCTTCTGCAGATGCGGAATGCCGCAGACGAATTCGCAGACTTCAAGCCCGCGGACGATATCGCCCTTGGAATCTTCGACGGTCTTGCCGTGCTCGCTGGAGAGCAGCACCGCCAACTCGTTCATGTCTCGGTTCAGAAGTTCGACGAACTTGAAGAAAACGCGGGCACGACGCTGCGGATTGGTCGCAGCCCATTTCGGCTGTGCCGCCTTGGCGCTTTCGACAGCCGCGCGCAGTTCGGCGTCGCTGGCAAGCGCGACCGTAGCCTGAACTTCGCCCGTGGCCGGATTGTAGACATTCGATGTGCGGCCGCTGGTGCCCGGCACATGTTTGCCATTAATGAAATGACCGATTTCCTTCATGGTGTTCCTCCAGAATGTGATGGCGCAGCATTGCCTTTCGATTTGCACAAATCAATCGCCTGAAATAAGCATCAATTGTGCAAAAATAGACACAAGGAACGTGGCATGAACTGGGATGATGTACGTTTGTTCCTGAGCGTGGCGCGAAGCGGCCAGTTTCTTTCCGCGGCCAGAAAGCTCGGTGTGAACCATGCCACTCTCAGCCGCCGGGTTTCCGCGCTGGAAGCCGCCATCGGCACCCAGCTCTTCCTGCGCAGCACCAATGGCTGCGAACTGACGGAGGAGGGTCAGCGGCTTCTTGCGAGTGCGGAGCGCATGGAAACTGAAATGCTGAATGCCCAGGCCAATCTCGGTCGCGTCGATACGGCGGTTGCGGGAACGGTGCGCATCGGCGCGCCGGACGGCCTCGGCGTATCCTTCCTCGCGCCAAGGCTTGGCAGACTGACGGCGCGTTATCCCGATCTGAAAATCCAGCTCGTTCCGGTGCCGCGTTCCTTTTCGCTGTCGCAACGTGAGGCTGATATCGCCATCACTATCGAAAGGCCGGAACAGGGCAGGCTGATGTTTTCCAAGCTCACCGATTATTCACTCGGCCTCTATGCCTCGGCGAATTATCTGGCTGACTACGGAACGCCTGATGATGTCGAGGCACTGAAACGCCACCGGCGGATCGGTTACGTGGAGGACCTGATCTTTTCGCCTTCGCTGAACTTCACCGGCGAAATCATGCGTGACTGGGACGCCGCCTTTGAAATCTCAAGCGCTACCGGCCAGACGGAGGCAGTACGATCCGGTGCGGGAATCGGCATCCTGCACAATTACATCGCGGGCCAATATCCCGAACTTATACGGATCATCCCGCATCTCACCATCAGCCGGTCCTATTGGACGGCTTATCACGAATCCGCTCGCCAGTTGGTCCGTGTCCGCACAGTGGTCAATTTTCTCCAGGAACTCGTGGCCGAAGAACGACGCATCTTCACCTGATATCCGAAGCCCCGGCGTAATAGTACTATTAATTGTGCAAACCCGTCCGTTCTGGACTTGACAAAGGACGGCTGGTTGGACGACCAATGCAACCATTGGGAGATCGGAACTGACATGTCGACTATGATAAAAAAGCTTTCGCCGACGGGCCTCGGCGTGGCCGTGATGCTGCTTGGAATGCTGCTGTTTGCGTTGAACGACGCCATGGGGAAATGGCTCGTATCGACCTACAGCCAGGGCCAGGTGATCCTTATCCGAAGCGCCGCGGCGCTGGTCATCCTTGTTCCGATCGTCTGGAGAGCCGGCCTCTCCGGCCTCGTGAAAATCGAGCGGCCCGGCCTTCAGGCGGCGCGCGTCTTTTTCTCCACGGCCGAGCTTTTCTGTTTCTATTTCGCGGTCGCGGCGCTGCCCCTGGCGGACGTCATGACCTATTGGCTCGCGGCGCCGATTTACGTGGCTGCGCTCTCCCCGTTTCTGCTCGGAGAAAAGGTCGGCTGGCGTAGATGGACGGCCATTGGCATCGGTTTTGTCGGCGTTCTCATCGCGCTCAAGCCGAGCTCGGCAAGCCTCACCTCCGCTGCACTCTTTTCTATCCTCGGCAGCGCTGCCTTTGCATTCATGATGTTGTCCGGCCGCCAGCTGCGCAATACGCCCGACACGGTGCTCGCCTTCTGGCAGATCATCGGCGCGGCGCTTGCGGGCATTGTCGCCGTGCTCGTCACGCCATCGGGATGGCTGCCGGTGCAATCCGGTTTTGATCTTGCCTTCCTCGGCCTGCTCGGCGTCGTCGCCATGGCGGCGCATGTGCTGGTCAACCGGGCGCTCAAACTTGCCGATGCTGCAACAGTTGCGCCGCTGCAATATACGCTGCTGCTCTGGGCGGTCATTTTTGGATGGCTGTTCTTCGGCGATGTGCCCCAGACAAGTATCGTGGTCGGCGCGGGCCTGATTGTTCTTTCGGGCCTTTACATCTTCTTTCGCGAAAATACGCTCAAACGCCGTCGCGAAACCGCCGAAGATCTGGCCGCAGAGCAGGTTTGATCTCTGGTTGCGATCACGGGACTTGACGAAGGCGTGATCTTCAGGGAGTAAGAAGGGGCCCTGCGATGATTTGTCTCGCAAGGGCAGAGGAAACAAAGGTGCCGGGCCCCTCTGGCGAGAGTTTTACGGCGCTCTCGTGATGTCGGTACCGCCTGCAAAATTCGCCGGCGGATTAAAAACTATGAAAAACCTGAATGTGCTTCGCGCGCGTGCTTTCTGCGTGCGGCCTGACGCCCCGCGTCGGTCTGCAACCGTCCTCGTAATGAACGGTGACCGGACATGAGCGCTGCCCAGAAAACCACGCTCTCCTACTTCAAGTGGGCTTTTATCGTCACCATCGTCGGTCTCATCCTCGGCGGCTATCTTGGCTGGGAAATGACCGGTACGGTTGGCGGTACCGCGACGATCTTCTTCATCTGCGTCGTTCTGGCGGTGCTGGAAATCTCGCTTTCTTTCGATAACGCCATCGTCAACGCGAACAAGCTGAAGGACATGACGCCGGTCTGGCAGCACCGCTTCCTGACATGGGGCATTCTCATTGCCGTTTTCGGCATGCGTATCGTCTTCCCGCTGCTGATCGTTGTCGTCGCCGCCAATGTCGGTCCCTGGACGGCCATCGTCATGGCGGCAACCCAGCCGGAACGTTATGCGGAAATCATGCAGGACGCCCATCTGCCGATAGCGGCTTTCGGCGGCACCTTCCTGATGATGGTCGGTCTCAACTTCTTCTTTGACCATGAAAAGGACGTGCATTGGGTGCGCTGGATCGAGGAAAAGGCTGCGACCTATTCCTCCGTCAAGGGCATCGAGATCGCCTTCGTGCTTGTTGTCATGTTGATCTTTTCGCGCATCATCGGCGCCAGCGACAACCCGGAACTCGGTCCGGTCGCGGCCAACACGTTCTTCCATTCGGCGATCTGGGGTCTCTTGACCTTCCTGCTGGTAGAAGTTGTCGGCGGCATTCTCGATCGTAGCCAGGAAATGCTGGAAGGCGCAGCGAAGGGCGGTTTCGGTGCGTTTCTTTATCTCGAAGTGCTTGACGCCAGCTTCTCCTTCGATGGCGTGATCGGTGCCTTTGCGCTGACGCAGAACCTGTTCATCATCGCCATCGGCCTCGGCATCGGCGCCATGTACGTGCGCTCGATGACGATCATGCTGGTCGAGAAAGGAACGCTCGCCGAATATCGCTATCTGGAGCACGGCGCCTTTTATGCGATCCTGATCCTGTCGGTCATCATGTATGTGCAGACCATGGTGCATATACCTGAAGTCATCACGGGCCTTGGCGGCGCAACCCTGATCGGTATCTCGCTCTGGTCGTCGATCCGCTATAATCGGCAGCAGAATGCCGATGCAGTCGATGCCGCACGCGGCGCAGAGATTTGATCCACAATACCCCTGTCTTCCGCCGTCACGGCGGGAGACAGTTTTTAAGCATTGAGTTCGTTCTTGCCTCTTTTTATCGCCATTTACGCCTTGCAAACGCCTTCGCCGCGCGCGTCATTTATCCATTAAGTCCCTGATTTAAAATATAGTTGTGCGGCGCAGCAAAACTGGCACGATTTCTGCATCTCATCTTGCAAGTCCAGAGGGGACATATGGCCCAAAAATGGGTCAACAATTACCGCCGCGCCGCGCGATCTTTCGGATCTGCGCCGTGCGGCGGTTCTGTTTGTGGGGATGGTTCTTGAGTTTTTCGCGCTGTTGCATGAAAACGATAGGACAACGACTGGAAGGTTTATCGGCTTGCCTGCAGAACTTTCGCCCACGGCCGCCCTCGGGCTCTGGCATCGCGTCTCGATGGCGCAGGTCACGGCCGATGCGCCCGATTTGACCTTGCGTCAGACGGCCATCCTGCTGCAGATTTATCTTGTGCCGCCGCCGCATACCGTGCGCGGCCTCGCCGGCCTGCTGGGCGTGACCAAGCCGGTCATCACCCGCGCGCTCGACAGTCTCGGCGCGCTAGGGCTGGTTGACCGGGCCCGGGATGAGCGGGACAGGCGCAATGTCGTGATAAAGCGCACCGTCGCAGGCGCGCTTTATCTGGAAAAATTCGGCGATCTGATTATTGATCAGGCCCGTCATATCTAACCTCTGGACGTGAACCCCATGATGCTCGACCGCCGCCTGAATATCTTCCGCTCCGATCTCGCCGACGAAAAACTGCAAGGCGCGGTGCAGGCCGATCGTTTCGTCAGCGGATCTCCCGCACAGGTCGTGGTACCTGTCATCGGCCTGCGGCCCACGCCGGACCTTGTCGCCGGTATCGATACCGAACTGCTGTTCGGCGAGACCCTGCGCGTTTTCGACAGGGCGAACGGCTGGGCCTGGGTGCAGGCGGATGCGGATGGTTATGCGGGTTACGTGCCGGAAACGGCCATTGGTGATGTCGTCGCGGCCACTCACCGTATCGTTGCTCCCCGTACCTTTGTTTATCCTTCGGCCGAACTGCGCAAGCCACCGGTGGCGGCGCTGTCCATGGGCAGCCTGATCCGGATCGTCGGTGAAGAGGAGACCCGTGGCACCCGGTATCTCATGACCGAAAATGGCGAAGGCGTCATTGCCGCCCACTGCCGGACCGTCGATGCTGCCCCTGACGACGACTATGTCGCGGTGGCGTTGCGCTTCATCGAAACCCCCTATCTGTGGGGCGGTCGCTCCGGCTTTGGTATCGATTGTTCAGGCCTCGTACAGCTTTCCATGGCGATGGCAGGCCGGCGGGTGCTGCGCGATACCGACATGCAGGTGAAATCGCTCGGTGTGGAAATAGAGCGGGACGAGTTGCGGCGCGGCGATCTGGTTTTCTGGAAAGGCCATGTCGGGCTGATGGAAAATGAGGAAACGCTGCTGCACGCCAACGGCCATACCATGAATGTCGCGCGCGAAAATCTCGCTGCAGCCATTGAGCGCATCGGTTGGCTTTATGAAAAGCCGACGGCGTTCCGTCGCATGGAGGACTGAGGGAGCGCTTCACGAAATTGTTCCCGTCTTGCCCTTTGTGCGACAGCCGTCGCCGGCCTACATGCTGTCAATAATGGTACGGGACGGACACTGATGAAGACAAGAACGGCGGCACGATTGGCAGCGATCCTCGCGGCGGTCCTATTGAGCACTTCGACAGAGGCCCAGACGGTGTTCCAGAACGGTTTTGCCCCGGCACCCGACGCCTATGCCAACCTGCCCGGTGTAAAAGACCCTCGAACGCTCCAACCCAAGGTCCGTTATAACTGCCATAGCGAACTGGGAAGTACCGGATATTCACGTGGGCCCTACCGGACCGTCTTCGGCAGTCGCGGACTTCCCGTCCAGGGTTACCGCTGCACCGATGAAAACGGTATTTCCAGCTTTGGCGGACGTAACCCCGTTTCCAAGGATTGGTACCCCGGCATCAATCCCGTTGATCCGACTTTCTGACGCGGCGTGCCCGTAGCCCCTGGCTGAAAACGATAATGAGGTTGCCGGGAAATCAACGCGCGGGCGGCCTGGTGAGGCATTTGCCGGGCCGGTGCTCTGGACTTGTTGTCGCTTTTTCAGATAAATCTTCCGCATGACGGGTTGATACCTGCCGGGGTGCGGATTGACATCGGCTATTCTGACCTTTGGCCGATACTGGGGAATACAAGTATGACGAAGACCGATATAGCCACCCGTGTCCACAATCATACCTGGAAACTTGACCCGATCGTCCGCAGCCTGATCGATACGGATTTTTACAAGCTGTTGATGTTGCAGATGATCTGGAAGCTTTATCCGGAAGTCGACGCGACGTTTTCGCTGATCAACCGCACCAAGACGGTGCGGCTGGCCGAGGAGATCGACGAGATGGAGCTGCGCGAACAGCTCGATCATGCGCGTACGCTGCGTCTTTCCAAAAAAGAGAATATCTGGCTTGCGGGTAACACGTTTTACGGCCGCTCGCAGATTTTCGAGCCGGAATTTCTCTCCTGGCTATCAAGCTATCAGCTGCCGGAATATGAGCTTTTCAAGCGCGACGGGCAGTACGAGCTGAATTTCCACGGCCGCTGGATGGATACGACGCTCTGGGAAATCCCGGCGCTCGCCATCATCAACGAGTTGCGTTCGCGTAGCGCCATGCGCTCGCTCGGTTATTTCACGCTGGATGTTCTCTATGCCCGCGCAAAGGCCAAGATGTGGGAGAAGGTTGAGCGGCTGCGGGAACTGCCGGGCCTGCGCATTTCCGATTTCGGCACCCGCCGCCGCCATAGCTTTCTGTGGCAGCGCTGGTGCGTCGAGGCGTTGAAGGAAGGCATCGGGCCGGCCTTTACCGGTACGAGCAACGTGCTGCTCGCCATGGATTCGGACCTTGAAGCCGTCGGGACGAACGCGCATGAACTGCCGATGGTGGTCGCGGCGCTGGCGCAGACTGATGAGGAGCTGGCTGCCGCGCCCTATCAGGTTCTGAAGGACTGGAACCGGCTTTATGGTGGCAACCTGCTGATTGTTCTGCCCGACGCCTTCGGCACGGCGGCGTTTCTGCGCAATGCGCCGGAATGGGTGGCTGACTGGACGGGTTTCCGCCCGGACAGCGCACCGCCGATCGAGGGTGGCGAGAAGATCATCGAGTGGTGGCAGAAGATGGGTCGCGACCCGCGCAAGAAGATGCTGATCTTCTCCGATGGCCTCGATGTCGATGCCATCATCGACACTTACAGGCATTTCGAAGGCCGCGTTCGCATGAGCTTCGGCTGGGGCACCAACCTCACAAATGATTTTGCTGGCTGCGCGCCAAAAACCATCGCCAGCCTCAAGCCGATCTCCATCGTCTGCAAGGTCAGCGATGCCAATGGCCGGCCGGCTGTGAAACTCTCGGACAATCCGCAAAAAGCAACCGGTGAACCGGCCGAAGTGGAGCGTTACCTGAAATTCTTCGGCCAGGAAGATCACAAGGAACAGAAGGTTCTGGTTTGATCAAAGCGGGGCGCTCCGGTCGACGAAGCGCCCCTAAAGCCGCTATTTCGTGAACTGATGTGCGATATAATGGAAGAGGGCGCGAATACCCTGCGCTTCTCCACCGATCGATGAGTGGTGCCTTTCACTCAGCGACCAGCCGTAAATATCGAAATGCGCCCAGCGCCGGGTGTTGGTCACGAAACGCTTGAGAAACAGCGCGGCGGTGATCGATCCGCCCATGCCGCCGGAAGGCGCATTGGTAATATCGGCCGCGCGCGAGCGAATGTCCTTGTCGTATCCCATATAGAGCGGCATGCGCCACAGCGGATCGTCGGTATCGATGCTGGCTTCAGCGATGTCATGGGCCAGATCGTCGTCGTCAGTGTAGAAGGGCGGCAGATCGGGACCGAGCGCGACGCGGGCGGCGCCGGTCAATGTTGCCATGTCGATCATCAGGTCTGGCGCGTCCTCATCGGCATAGGCCAGAGCGTCCGCCAGAACGAGGCGGCCTTCCGCATCGGTATTGTCGATCTGCACCGTCAGCCCCTTGCGGCTCCGGTAAATGTCGCCGGGACGGAAGGCGTTGGAAGAGATGGAGTTTTCGACGGCGGGCACGAGGACGCGCAGGTCGACCGGCAGCTTCGCGTCCATGATCATCAGCGCCAGGCCAAGGACATTGGCGGCGCCGCCCATGTCCTTCTTCATCAGGGCCATGGACGCTGCGGGTTTTATATCGAGACCGCCGGTGTCGAAGCACACGCCCTTGCCAACAAGCGTCAGACGCGGATTACCCTTTTTACCCCAGTTCATTTCCAGAAGGCGTGGTGCGCTTTCGCTGGCGCGGCCGACGGCGTGGATGAGGGGGAAGTTTTCCTTCAGCAGGTCGTCGCCGGTGGTCACCCTCACCTTCGCCTTGTAATGGGCGGCAAGGCCCCGGAAAGCGATCTCCAGCTCATCCGGTCCCATGTCGTTGGCAGGCACATTGATGAGATCGCGCGCGAGGAAGACGCCCGCGAGAATGCGCTTGATCTCGCCGTCTTCGGCATCCTGGGGAATGAGCAGCTTCGCCCCGCTGGTTTTGGTGGTCTTGTATTTGTCGAAGCGGTAGCTGCCGAGGCCGAAACCGAGAGCGAGGCGATTGGCCGTCAGTGGTGCGGTCTCGATGTGCCACTCGCCTTCAGGCAGTTCGCGGGCGAGTTTGCCGGTGATGAACGGTATTTCAGAGGGATTGCCGCCAAGGCCGAGAAGCACGCCGCCGAGCGAACCATCGGCAGAGGGAACGAGCAGGATGGCACCGGCCTCCGCCTTGAACCCTGCTTTCTTTGCCCAGTCCAGAGCGACGGGGTCAATGGCGCCCTGCTCGATGTGGGCGGGCGTGACTGCGAAAACCGGCAGTGTACTGCCTGCCTTTGAGCTGAAAGGGGTCGGGCGTTCGATGAACTGATAGGGCGCCATTATATGCTTCCGTAAATGTCGAGAATCGGTGCGATTAACGCTCTGTTAGGGTTAACAGATTATTGCTTAAGCGAAAGTTGCGTCATGTGAGTCTGTCGTTTGTCGGGCGCAAGATTGATCATTCTTGGGCGAGGGCGCTGCCATGACTGCTTTTTCTTTGGCTGAGACAGGCCGGACAGGGTTGCTGCGGGGCGCGTGTTTTGCAGCATTGGTTCTTGCGGTTTCTGGATGTGCAAGCACCAACAAACCGGACCGGATGTCTACCGGCTCCATTCCCGCCGCCGCGCGCTCCTATGATCACATGAACATGGACCAGCTTCGCCAGGCGGAAGAAACCGCCGGCAAAGCCTATGAACGCAATCCCAAGGACAAGTCGGTGGGCATGAATTATGCCAGCGTCTTGATGATGACGGGCAAGAACACGCAGGCTCTTGCAGTCATGCAGCAGATAGCCATCGCCAATCCCGCCGACCGCGACGTGCTTGCCGCGTATGGCAAGGCACAGGCGGCCGCGGGACAGCTGGAGCAGGCGCTTTCAACCATCCAGCGGGCGCAGACACCCGATCGACCCGATTGGCGCCTCTATTCGGCCGAAGGCGCGGTGCTCGACCAGCTTGGACGTTCCAGCGAAGCCCGCTCCCGCTATCGGCAGGCGCTTGACCTGAAGCCGAACGATCCGAGCGTGCTCTCAAATCTCGGCATGTCCTATGTGCTATCGAGCGATCCGCGCACTGCCGAAACCTACCTGCAATCGGCCATCGCCCAGCCTGGCGCCGACAGCCGCGTTCGCCAGAACCTCGCGCTCGTTGTCGGCCTCCAGGGTCGCTTCGCCGAAGCAGAGCGCATTGCGGTACAGGAACTCTCGCCGCAGCAGGCCCAGGCAAACCTGACTTATCTGCGGGCAATGCTGTCCCAGCAAAATTCCTGGCAGCAGCTCGCAAAAAAAGACGGAAAGCCGGCGGGCTGATGCTTCGCGCGATGCCGCGTCCTTATATCCGGAACTTGACGCGTCGCCGCGAAATTCGGGCGAAATGTTTTTCAGAACGTGTCCAGCACGCGGATGATGGCAGGGCCTAGAATGACGGCGATGAGGACCGGCAGGAAAAATACAATCATCGGCACGGTCAGCTTCGGCGGTAGTGCAGCTGCTTTTTTCTCCGCTTCGTTCATGCGTTCGTCGCGGCCTTCCTGTGCGAGAACGCGCAGCGCCTGAGCGAGCGGCGTTCCGTAACGTTCCGCCTGAATAAGCGCTTGCACCACGCTTTTCACGGCTTCGAGCTGTGTTCGCGTGCCGAAATTCTCGAGAGCGACCCGCCGGTCCTGCAGGAACGACAGTTCCGCCGTCGTCAGCATCATTTCTTCAGCCAGTTCGGGGGACTGCTCACCCATTTCCTCTGCCACGCGGCGCATCGCGGCCTCCATGGACACGCCGGATTCGATGCAGATCAGCATGAGGTCGAGCGCATCCGGCCAGGCTTTCTTGATCGACGCCTGCCGTTTGTTCATGCGGTTCGACACATAAATATTGGGAGCATAGAAACCGATATAGCCGAACAGTAACACAGCCATCAGCCGGACGATGAAGGCTTTGTCGGAAAGATTGCCGAGCACGAAGATCCAGGTGAAGGCTACGGCCAGAAAAATGAAAGGCAGGATGAAGCGGGCGGCGAGAAACGTGTTGAACGCGTTTTGGGAACGAAGCCCTGCTGCCCGCAGCTTGTTCATCGTGTTCTTGTCCGCAAGCGCTTCCTGGAGGTTGAATTTCTCCACGATGCGCCGGGCGGACTTGTTATTGTTGCCGCGCAAGGAGGTTTTGCCTTCCCTGGTAACGGTCGCAAGCCGCTCGCGCTCGCGGCTGCGGATGAGATCGCGTTCCGACGAAACGGCTTTCATGCGTTTGGCAAAATCCTTCCGCTCGAAAACCGGCATGATGAGCGTATAAAGGGTGGCGAAAACCGCCAGCGTCACCAGAACGGCGACGATCGTTTGCGGATTGGTGAGGCTCGAAAGAAAACTCCCACTCATTCTGCGCCCTCAAATATCGAAATTGATCATTTGGCGCATGATGAATATCCCGATCAACATCCAGACGGCTGACGCCCCAAGAATGATATGGCCGCGAATATCGGTAAAAAGCACCGATAGATATTCGGGCGAGGTAAAGTGCACCAGCATCATGACGACAAAGGGCAGCGAACCGATGATGACCGCAGACGCCTTTGCCTCCATCGAAAGTGCATTCACCTTGGCACGCATCTTCTTGCGGTCGCGCAGAACTTTTGAAAGGTTCGACAGCGCTTCGGAGAGGTTGCCGCCGGCCTGCGCCTGAATGTTGATGACGGTGCTGAAAAAGCTCACTTCGAAAAGCGGCATTGTCAGCATCATGCGCTCGATCGCCTGCGGAATGCCGATGCCGACCTGCTGCGCGTCGACAACCCGCTGGAACTCAGTTTTCACCGGCTCCTGCCCGTCAGATGCGATCAATCGCACCGCGTCGTTCAGCGGCAAGCCGGATTTGATCGAGCGACACATGACATCAAGTGCGTTGGGAAACTCTTCGAGGAATTTTTTCTGCCGGCGCTTGAGGAGGAACGCCAGTGCCCAGCGCGGCAGCCCCAGCGCGATAACGGCGCCTATCGGTAGGGCGATAAGCAATGACAGGCCATAAAGAAGTGCGATGAGGGTGGCAAAGCCCGCCGCGCCGACGCTCAGCAGCTGAAACTGTCGCAGAGACAGCGTCAGCCCTGCCTGAACGAGCTTTTCGCGCAAACCGACATTTTTGGCCTTTTTTGCCCTCTCATTTTGTTTTTTCTCCATTTCCCGCAGGTTGTCCTGCATGGATTTACGGCGTTTGCTGAGCTCATGCACGCGGTCACGTGCGGCTTTGATGTTGGTGTGGTCCGTCTCCGCGGCCTGGACCCGCTTGAAGCGGCTGGTGGTCTTTTTTTCGACCTCTATCTGCTGGAAAAGAAAAGCGTAAGCGAGCGCGCCCGCCGAAACGGCGACGAGTGCGGCCAATAAGAGGATTGTCGGGTCCATGGCGGTCGCTTTCCCTTAGGAGGTCTTTTCCATTTCATCGAGCGCGGCGGCCAGGCGTTTTTCCTCGCCATAATAGCGTGCACGGTCCCAGAAATGGGGTTTGCTGATGCCCGTCGATACATGTCTGCCGATCAGTTTGCCGTTGGCATCCTCACCTTCGATTTCGTATCGCATCAAATCCTGAGTGACGATCACGTCGCCTTCCATGCCGATCACTTCCGTGATCTGGGTTATCCGGCGTGAACCATCACGCAGGCGCTGCGCCTGAATGACGACATCGATCGATCCCGAGATGATTTCACGCACGGTTTTGGCCGGCAGGGTGAAGCCGCCCATGGCGATCATGGATTCGATGCGGCTGAGGCACTCGCGTGGTGTATTGGCGTGCAGCGTTCCCATTGAACCGTCATGGCCGGTATTCATCGCCTGGAGCAGGTCGAATACCTCCGGTCCGCGCACTTCGCCGACGATGATGCGTTCCGGCCGCATGCGAAGGCAGTTCTTGACGAGATCCCTCATCGTGATCTCACCTTCCCCTTCGATGTTCGGAGGCCGCGTTTCGAGTCTGACGACATGCGGTTGCTGCAGCTGCAGTTCGGCGGTGTCTTCGCAGGTAATGACGCGCTCATCCCTGTCGATGAAGCTCGTCAGGCAATTGAGAAGCGTGGTCTTGCCGGAGCCGGTGCCGCCCGAGATGACGACGTTGCAGCGGACACGACCGATGATCTTGAGCAGGGTCGCGCCTTCGGGTGTGATCGCACCGAAACGCACGAGCTGGTCGAGCGTAAGCTTGTCCTTCTTGAATTTTCGGATTGTCAGCGCCGGGCCATCGATGGCGAGCGGCGGCGCGATGACGTTGACGCGCGAGCCGTCCGGCAGGCGGGCGTCGCATATGGGGCTCGATTCATCCACACGTCGGCCAACCTGGCTGACGATGCGCTGGCAGATGGAAAGCAATTGCGCGTTGTCGCGGAAGCGGATGTCGGATTCGATGGTCTTGCCGCCGACTTCGATGAAGGTCTGGCCAGAACCATTGACCATGATATCGGCGATATCGTCGCGGGCAAGAAGGGGTTCAAGCGGCCCATAACCGAGCACGTCATTGCAGATGTCTTCAAGCAGTTCTTCCTGCTCGGCAATCGACATTGCGAAATTCTTGATCGTGATGATGTCGTTGACGATATCGCGAATTTCCTCGCGCGCGCTCTCCGCATCAAGTTTGGCGAGCTGCGAAAGGTCGATTGTATCGATGAGCGCGGAAAATACCTGGCTCTTGGTATTGTAATAATCCTCCGTGCGGGCGCGCTTTTTTTGCGCCGGCTGCGTGACCGCCATCTGTCGCGCTACGGGTGATTGGCCCGGCTCGAGCGTGTCGATGGAGAGAGAGCGCGGCTCGGGCGCCGCCACCTGCATGGGGACAGGTGCGAGGGGATCCGGCTTCGTGCTTCTGGCTGGGCCCTCGGCCCCGCGTTTTCCGAACATCGGCGTTTCCGTCAATAGGCGCGGAGGGAATCCCTACTTGCGCTTGAGAATATTCTTAATTCTGTCCAGACCGCCGCGCCGGCTTTTGCGCAGCACCGTGCGACCGGTGATGGTATGGGCAATTTGCGAGAAGGTTTCTGCGATCTGGGATTTTTCATCCATTTCGCTAATCATGCGTCCGCTGTTTGCGGCGTTTCCAAACAATTGCGCCTCGAATGGAATGATCGCAATCGGCTCGATTTCCAGCGGGTCGAAAAAATCCGCCGGAGCGATTTCGGGTCGCTTCGGCATGCCCACCTGGTTGAGGATGAGATGCGGCAATTTATCGTTGGGGCGCAGTTTTATCAGCGCGTCGAACAGGTTCTTCGTGTTGCGAAGATTCGCAAGATCCGGAACCGCGGTAATGACGACCTCATCCGCTTCCGCAAGCACAGCCCGTGTCCAGTCGCACCATTGGTGGGGAAGGTCGAGGACGGCGACGGGGGCGCTACGCTGCAAAACCTCAAGGATCGGCAGAAAGGCCTGGCGGTCTAGATCGTAAGTCCGGTCAAGAAGCGACGGTGCCGCGAGCAGCGATAGGTGATCGGAGCATTTCGTCAAAAGGCGGTCGAGAAATACCTCATCCAGCCGCTCCGGCGAGAAAACCGCTTCCGCCATGCCCTGGGCCGGGTCCTGGTCGAAATCGATATTGGCTGTGCCATAAGCCAGATCCATGTCGGCGAGAATGGTTTCCGTCGAAAACAGGGTCGAGATGCCGAAGGCGCAATTATGTGCGACCGTCGAGGAGCCCACCCCACCTTTGGCGCCAATGAAGGCGATGTTGCGGCCAAGCGGCTCCGCTTCGGGGTCGACGAAGATCGCGGCGATCGAAGCCAGAAGATCGGCCATGTTGACCGGGGCGACCAGATATTCGGAAATACCGTTGCGGATGAGGTCGCGATAGAGCGTTATGTCATTGTGGCGGCCGACAATGATGACACGGGTGGAGGGGTCGCAAACCTCCGCGAGAGGAGCAAGATCATCCAGCAGCGAAGCCGGCGCGCTTGCCGTCTCCAGAATGATGAGATTTGGCGTAGGCGAGGCAGAGAACATCGTGGCCGCAGCGTTGATGTCACCCTTCGTCACCCGCAATGTTACCTTGCTCATGCGCCTGTCACCGGACAATGCGTCCATGACGCCCTGCATGTTGTCGCTGACGCAGAAGGCGTGGATGGAGATGCGGGGCAGGGGCCGCAGGCGGTCCATATCGGAGGTGCGCACCGGCTGCAGGGTGTCTGCTCCGTCGCTTGACTTGATGTCGTATTCTACAGCGCTCATCGTCTTTCCTGCCGTGACAATTGTTGGGACCGCATCAGTTTGCGGTGGCCGTGTTCTTGCCGTTACGATACGTATCGATAACCACTGCGCGGCGCTCGGCATCGATGGGGCTCATGCCGCGCGGGCCGACCAGATCCATCGGATTGGCGACTTGAGCCGCGAGATTGCTTTGCGAAGCGCACCCGAAATTGTACCAGTTCTTGTTGGCGAAGGTGTTGTCCGAAAGGTCTTCCGGCCATTGGCCGCATTGCCCGGTCATGGCGGTAATAGCGACATAGCTCAGTCGGATGGGGGCGGAGTCGCCGTTCGGCGAAGCCGCATAACGTGTCTCCATGATCTTGCCCGGTGCGACCCCGGCGCCGGACAGCGTAGTGCGGATCTGTTTCGCCATTCTAGCGGCGCTTGCCGAATTGGCTGATCCCGATGGCATCTGGATGTTGATGACACCCGTCGACATCGACGCATAATTCTGGGCGAAACCACGTATATTGTCCGCCATCGCCGTGGTGAGACGGCTATCGCCTGCCGAAACCGGGATATCAAGCGAATGTTCCGCTTCCGACAGGGTGATCGGATGGCGGGTCCGGTAATCGTCGGGAATGGCGTTGGTCGTGAGCGGATCGCGCGCACAGCCTTGCAGAAGGCCGGCGGTGAGCGCAACCATGGCGACGAGACCGGCGCGCCCCAGGGAAGAAGAGGAGGATGTTTCCCGCATGCTGTTTCCTGACCTGAGGAGGCCTGTTCTGAAGAGGGGGTTTCGTGCGCGTGTCGTCATTTGTAGATGAACCCCACTGATCCCTGATAGGGAGCTGCCTGAACCTGATCCTTGCGGCCATAGACCTTGTTGACACGGTTCATGAAATACATGGCGGCATCGTTTTCAGGATTGAAATTGTCATCCGGGCGGGCAATCTGGTTGCGCGCGACCGGGCGCACCAGATAGGGCGTTGCAATGATGACAAGTTCCGTTTCGTTGCGAAGGAAGTCCTTGCTGCGGAAAAGCGTGCCGAAAATGGGGATTTTCGACATGCCCGGAAGCCCCGACATGGCCTGGCGGATATTGTCCTGAACGAGACCTGCGATCACGATCGAACCGCCCGACGGAAGCTCGACCGTTGTCGATGTCTCACGTTTACGAACGGACATGTAGGTCGAACCCGGGATGTTGCGCCCGTAATTTCCGGTGACAACATTGCCCTCATAGGTCGGTTCGGACACATTGGTCTCTATCTTGAGGCTTATCCTGCCCGGTGAAAGCACCACTGGCCTGAAGTTCAAAGTGATACCGTAGTCGACTGTTTCCGTTTCGCGTTTGACGGTCGCGATACCTGTGTCCTTGTCGAGCGAAACATCCTGTTCCGCAGCAATTCGAAAATCCCCGCCGACATAAAATTTGGCCTGTTCGCCAGAGATCGCCGTGAGGCTCGGTTCCGCCAATGTCCGCATTACTCCCGCCTGCTCCATGGCATTCAGGTAAGAGGCAAATCTCAGGGAGCCGGAGCCAATCGCGCCGCTGGCGATGCGCGTGGCGCTGTCGATGGCATTCCCGAGGTTGGAGGGGTTTGAGAACTCGAAACCGTTGTTGCTTGTCGAGCTGCTGATCGAGCCGTTGAAGCCAAGTTGCTTCAGCACCTGTCTGCTGACTTCAGCGACGGTCACCTTCAGTGTCACCTGGTCCTCGCCCTCGATCGTCAGCATATTGACGATCTGCGATACCTGGCGATTTTCGGCGAAAATTGCTGCGTCACCCCCGTTATTTCCGCCCGTCAGCGAGATATTTCGGGTGGTGGCTTCACCGCCTTTCAAGAAGGCTTCGGCAAGCTGAACTGCACGCGCCGAATCTTGCGGTGTGCGTACCGATCCGGTGAGAACGATATTGTCGGAGACGATTTCGACTTTGATGTCGGATTCAGGGATGAAGCGACGAATATTGGCTTCAAGACCAACAATATCCCGCTCCACTTCCAGATCAAGGCTGACGATCTCGCGCCCACCCTCGCCGAAAATGAAGATATTGGTCTGACCGACTGTTTTTCCGAACAGGTAAATGCGTTTCGATGTACGCGTTACCGCATCCGCGAGGCTGGGATCGGCGACAAGAATGTCATGGGCGTCCTCAGGCAGGTCGATGACCAGCGCCTTGTTGAGACCAAGCTTCAGCCGCTTGCGGATGCCCGAGCCGCTTTCAGTGATCCGCACGATACTGGCGCTTTGAGCCTTTGCTTCACTGAAGCGCAGAAATTCGGGCGAATGCGGGCCCGGAACGCCTGAGAAGGCCACGCAGAACGCCAGCCCGCCAACGAATGATGAACGTAGGTCTTTTGCCAGACGTCTTGTCATGAACCCCCCGGTCATTGTGTTGCTCCTTGACCGCCCTTGACGATGGAGCCCGATTTGATCACCTGGATTTCTGGCTGCCCTGCACCGCCGTTGAGAAGATAACCGGCTGATAATGTATCGTTCTCCTGCGCATCGGCGACGGATCGCAAGGCCAGCGTCAGGCGATCCGCCATCTGCTGCGCGACGGTTATGATCTTTGCCTGTTCGGGGGTCAGTTCCAGTGTCGCTGTTGCGCCAACGACCGCAGAAATGCCGTCTTCGCCTTCCTTGATCTGCTGGTCGATTGCCAGGACGCGGACGTTGTTCAAGACATTCTCTGTCAGAAAATTACCGCCGTCACCCTTCCGGACCATGATGACGTCGACGCGATCATTGGGCAGAACGAAACCGCCGGCACCGGTTGAAACGGAAATCTCCGTCGCGACGGCGCGTTTGCCCGCCGGCAGAAGCGAAGACATGATGCGTGCATTGGAATCGACCACTTTTTCCGGCCGTATCGGCTCGCCCTCGAATAGGGGCAACCGCACGACTGCACCGGCAAGGTCTTTAATCGCGTCCGGATTTTTTGTGTCGGTTATGAAACTATCGACCACGTTGCCCTGCGGCCAGGGCGTCCAGCGAACAGAACTGTCATTCAGGCGGCTGCCGACGGGAAGATTTACTGAAGAAACCAGAACGTTGACCGTCGGCTCCTTCTGGATGATCGTTTCCGCCTTTTCGATGACCTGCTTCGTCCCGGAAATATTCATGGCGACAAGGCCGGCAAGACCGGCAGCCACCAGAGCAACGGACATAATGACGATACGCGACGGTTTCATGCTCGATCCTTGAGGGAATCAGATTCTTCTCCCCTCAGGATGGCGCGCGATTGGTGTAATTATGGTTAATATTGTGCTTGGATTTGTAGTTAATGATGCCTTAATTCCGGCAACGCAGTAATTCTCTCTAGGAGAGGCTGGCGATTGCCGCTTTTACTATCGGTGCGTCACCATAGGTCAGGAACCCTGCAATGGCGATGCCGATCCCATAGGGAATTTTTTTTGCCACGAGCAGCGAAGCCGGCACGGGAATGCCGCTGGCCATGATTTCCTGGGCGCGCGACCGCAAGAGCAAAATGCCGAGGGTCAGCAGTCCTCCAACGAATGTCACTGAAAGCAGAAATTCAACAAGGGAAACGTTGAAGCCGTACCACACCGCTGCGCCAGTCAGGAGTTTCGCATCTCCACCACCCATGACGTTTGCCGCAAAAAGCGCGAAGGAGGCAGCAAAAACTACGCCCGCCGCGGCAAGGCTCATTCCGAAAGTATGCCAGCCCATGCCGGAAAAAGGCGCGATCACGATGAACGACAGCAGCAAAATCAGCGGAATCCGGTTGGGGATAGTCATGCTTAGCAGGTCGGTAAACGCCGCGAATGCAAGGCAAAGCGGAAGTGCCAGGAAGATGACGGCTATAACCATGAAGGAAACTCCCGTTTATTCGAACACTTACAGGCGGCGTGCACAGGTATTCCAGGTATTGAACACAATGTGAAATGCCGCTCACAAGTTTTGAGCGGCATTTCGATTTCAGATTGGAAGCAATTAGAAAGTTGTGTTGCGGGCAGTCGTCATTACGCCGCCGATGCGGTCGAAGAGCGCGTCGAGCTGAGTGCCGACGACGCCTGCACCGCCAACGATTGCGACGGACAGCAGGGCAGCAATCAGGCCATATTCAATTGCCGTAGCGCCGGATTCGTCCTTGAGGAAACGAGCGAAAATCTTGGTCATGAGTATCTCCTAACTCTTGTGTAGTTCAGCACGCCGACAACTGTTCTCCGTTGTTCGGTTGCCTTCAAACTACAGACGAGCGATTTCCAAGCGCTTAAAAAAAACGATTAACTCAAAGTAAACGGCAGGATGAGTTTCCTTTGGTAAATAAATATGAAAAGTATTTAATGCATTTCTATATTTACTTATAAACAAACATATTCTGTCGAAGGGCTGTTCTCATTTTGGGAAAACGTATTTCTCAATGAGACACAGATGTTCAGTTATGATGCGGGGCGGCGCAGGTCGGGAATGCCAGGAATTATGCATGGTTACCGTGCGCATCACGCATTTTCGTCACTTAACGCTTCATTCACTAAAACCACGCATTCTTTGACGCGGTAAACTGCTGATTAGTGAGCAAGGGCAAAAAGCGTGTCATCCGGAAAACTGACGAAAATTGTGGTCGGCTTGTCGGTCATTCTGGGAGGGGCGTTCCAGCCCGGTTTTGCCCAGGAAGACATATTGCGCGTCTCGATGAACCACGCCCGCGTCCTCCGTCTCGACCGTCCTGTCAGCAAGGTTATCGTCGGCAACTCGAAAGTTGCCGATGCCACGGTTGCCGACGCCACCACGATCGTTCTGACAGGCCGCAGTTTCGGCACGACAAATCTCGTACTTCTCGACGCCGAAGGGAATCCAATCGTCGATGAGCGGATTCTCGTCTCCATTGATGAAGGCAATACGGTCCGTGTTTTCCGCCAGACGGAGCGAACCGTTCTTTCCTGTACGCCCAATTGTGAGCAGCATTCGCAAAACAGTGGCGACAAAGACGCCCAGCCTTAACAAGGCTTGGTCCGCCTCAAATCCGAACGATCGAGCCGCCGTATTCGATGACGTGAAGGCGTGAGCCTTGGCTCGTCATCTGCATCTTTTCCTAAGGGTAAGATTCGCGCTGGACGTCAGCAAAACGAAAAACCGCAACATGTACCCCTGCGTTCTGCAGGAGGGCCAAATGTTGCTGTTTTTTCGTCTAAGTATTTGATCTGGCTAAGATCAAAAATGGAATGGTGCCCAGAAGAGGACTCGAACCTCCACACCCTTGCGAGTACCAGCACCTGAAGCTGGCGCGTCTACCAATTCCGCCATCTGGGCGACGGAGAGCGATGTACGAGGGCAGCCGCCCGGTGTCAACAGGCTTTTTGAACTTTTATGACGGTCATTGATTTTAAAGGGAAAAAACTTGTCTGATGCTGTTGAAACCCGTCGCCGGGTCAGGTGTCGAGGCCTTCGTGCTTCGTCTTGTCGACATGACCGAGGTCTCGGTCCGGGTCGATGATGTCGCGGATTCTCTGTTTGAGCTCTTTTGGGCCGGGAAAACCGCCGTCACGTTTACGTTCCCATATAATGGTACCGTCCACCCCGATCTCGAACACGCCGCCGGTCGAGGGGACAAGGCTCACTTCGCCGATATCCAAGGCGAAGGTTTGCAGGATCTCCTGCGCCATCCATCCAGCCCGCAGCAACCAGTTGCACTGGGTGCAGTAGCGTATCGTTATGCGCGGTGTGGTGTCGGTCATCATCACGTCTCCTTCGCGGCCGAGTCACGATAATGTTAACTTTAACGATCATGTTTTACCCGGCATATGCTTGTTCTTATCACGGGGCTTTGCGAACAGATAAGTCAATCGAATGCTCAAACAGAGAGATCCTATGGCCCAGTTCGACAATAATCGTCAGCGTCTGTTCGTTCCCGCCGTTGCACCGCTTTATAACGGGACACACGATGTGGTGGAGACCATTTTGCGTGTCACGGCGGGACTTCTGCTGGTTACCCATGGGTTCGGCAAGATTCTCAATCCCTTCGGGGCGGTCGGCATGGTGGAGAGCCTCGGTTTTTACCCGGGCGTCTTCTGGTCGCCGCTGCTGGCGGCAACGGAATTCTTCGGCGGTATTTTCATCGCCATCGGCCTTTTCACGCGGCCGGCATCCTTCGCCGCCATGATCGTCCTTCTGGTAACGGTCTGGTTCCATGGTGTGGTGAAGGCGGAAGGTCTGGGCGGTGCGGAAAAATCGATTCTCTGGGCGGCGATTTTCCTGTTCTTCGCGATTCGGGGCGGCAACCGGCATTCGGTCGACGCGAAGCTCTCGCGGGAATTCTAATATCCAGTGGCAGGGCCCATGCTGTGCCACGCCACTGCTGCCGTACCTCTTGAAAATCCCGTTTCATCATGATGAAGCTTGGATTCAATCGGCGAAACCCGCCGGCTGAATCATCTGTTATCATCAAGAGGTCGCATGCGCGTCGCAATTATCGAAAACATGGCGGGCACGCCGCATGGACAACTCGGCGTGGCATTGGCGGAGGCAAATGCGGAGGTACACGTCATTCGCGCCTATGCGGGGGAACCGCTTCCGAAAGATGCGGGCGGTCATGATGCCCTTATCGTTCTGGGCGGAGAGCAGAACGCACTCGACGATGCCCTCTATCCCTATCTTCCAGAGCTTGCGCGTTTGATGAAAACCTTTGGCGATGCGGGCAGGGCAGTCATGGGTGTTTGCCTCGGCAGCCAGCTGCTGGCCCGCGCTTATGGTGGCGATAATATTCTTTCCGGTCCACCGGAATTCGGCTGGAAAAAGGTGTCCCTCACGGAAGAGGGCATATCCGATCCGCTTTTGGCCGGGCTGGATAGAGCTTTTCCGATTTTTCAATGGCACTGCGATACATTTACACTACCACCCGGTGCCACCCGGCTTGCGACCAATGCCGCGACACGGAATCAGGCCTTTCGCCTCGGACGGGCGGTCTATGGCACACAGTTCCATTTCGAGGCCTCCGCCGCAGTCGTTGACGGCTGGTGCGAGGCCTTTCCCGCTTCCATCGAAAAAATGGCGCCCGGCTGGCTGGCACAATATCCCGATCATCGCGACCTGCACGCAGGGATGGCGGATGCAGCGGGTCTGGAGATTGCCCGTGCCTGGGTGCGGCTCATCTGACGAATTTTCTGTTGCGAATATCATGGTGCCAGACCAGAATTGCGTGGAGTTCAATTTTCAGCGCGAAGGAGCCGCAAAGCCCATGTACAAATTCGAGATCTATCAAGACAAAGCCGGAGAGTTTCGCTTTCGCTTCAAGGCTTCGAACGGCGAGACGATGTTTGTCTCTGAAGGCTATAAGGCCAAGGCCTCGGCCATTCACGCGATCGAGTCGATCAAGAGAAATTCCCCCGGCGCCGATACCGTTGATCTCAGCACCATGACGGCCTGAGTCGTACAATGAGAACCGGAATGCAATTTACCTGCCAGAAATGAAGGGCGCATTGGTGGGTGCCGGCGTAAAGATAAGATTCAGTCTTTTTTGATAATCTTCCGTTAGCATTTGTATTTCGAGGTCTCCGGGTGGCGCCAGTGCGCCCCCGATTTGTTTTGCGTACGGGTTCTCATGCGTTCTTCGGCTGTGCCAGCACTTCTTTTCGGTTGCCTTCTGCTTGGCGGCTGCACGTCCAGTTCCGGTCCGGAAAGCCTGGTTGCCGGCTTGCCGTCAAAGGAAACCACGAGTTCTGTCACGCCATCAGCGCCGGTGCCGCAGGCAAGTGTCGGCTCGCAGCCGATAACCGCTCAACCGCGGCAGGAAGTACTGGCCTGGGGTGGGCCGGTGCCGGAAGAGCCCAAGGCTTTTTCCGCCGTAACGCCGAGGGCGTCGCTGCCGCAGGATGCGCCTGAAATCCGTTTGCCGGTCCCGCCGCAGGCCGGGATGATACGGCCGGCTGAACGGCCGATGGAGCGTCCGGTCCAATTGGCCATGGCGGCGGCTCCGGCGGCGAGCGCCGGTGCGCAGATCCGCTCCCGCATTTTCCGTTCCAGCTTCAGCGATGCGAAACCGATCAATTTCGGCCGGGTTCAGCCGCGGCATTTCCAGGTGCACGGCGTGGATGTGTCGCGCTGGCAGGCCAATATCGATTGGCCGTTGCTGCGCACCCGCGGGGCCAACTTCGCCTTCATCAAGGCCACGGATGGCGGCGATCACCTTGATCCGATGTTCCGCACCAACTGGCAGGGTGCAAAGGCCGCGGGCATTCGCCGTGGCGCCTATCACTTCTTCTACTGGTGCCGTTCGGCCAGCGAACAGGCAGACTGGTTCATTCGCAACGTGCCACGCGATCCCGACGCGCTGCCACCGGTGATCGATGTGGAATATAACGGCGAGTCGAGCTGCAAGATGCGCCATTCCCGTGAGCGCGTTCTGGAAAAGATGCGCGTCTTCATGAACAAGCTCGAGCGCCATTACGGGCAGCGGCCTATCATTTATACCGCGCCGGATTTTTACAAGGATAACCTGACCGGCGAGTTCCTGGACTATCCTTTCTGGCTGCGCGCCGTCGCCCAGCACCCATCGGTGGTCTATCCCGGTCGCAAATGGCTGTTCTGGCAATATTCCGGCTCGGGCCTGTCACATGGCGTCGATGGCCGCATCGATCTCAATGTCTTCAACGGCAGCGAAGATGCGTGGCACCGCTGGGTAGATCGCCGTTCCAGCTGAAGGATCGCCCGTGTCAGCGCGCGAATTTTCTGGCGCCCGCGACGCACAGCACCACAACCAGCGTAACGGCAATCATGGCAGGGCTTACCTCTTCGTGCAGCAGGGTTGCGGCAAGCGCGAGGCCGAAGAACGGCTGCAGCAGCTGCAATTGTCCGACTGCCGCAATGCCGCCCTGCGCCAGGCCGCGATACCAGAAGATGAAGCCGATCAGCATGCTGAACAGGGAAACATAGGCAAGGCCGCCCCAAGCTTGGGGATCGATGCCGGCGAGCGTTTGCGGCCCTGTGAAAAACGCGAGCGGCAGCATCACCGGCAGGGAGAGAACCAGCGCCCAGGAAATGACCTGCCAGCCCCCCAGCCTGCGGGAAAGGGCGGCACCCTCTGCATAACCAAGTCCGCAGACGATGATTGCGCCGAGCATCAGGAGATCACCGGTAAGCGAGGCCTCAAGCCCGGTCGAAAATGAATTCCACATCGAAAAGCCCGCCACCAGGGCGCTGCCCGCGCAGGAAAAGAGCCAGAAGGCCGGGCGCGGGCGCTCGCCTCCGCGCAGAACCGCAAAGATTGCGGTGGCCAGCGGCAACAGCCCGACAAAAACAATGGAATGCGCCGAGGTAACGTGTCGGAGGGCAAGCGCCGTCAACAGCGGAAAGCCCACGACAACCCCAAGCGAGACGATGAAGAGCGATGTCAGATCATGGCGCGCCGGGCGCTTTTGCCTGAAAACAAGCAGCAGCACCACCGCCAATAGACCCGCAATGCTGGCGCGGGCCACAGTGAGGAACACGGGATCGAAACCCGTCACCGCAACGCGCGTGGCGGGCAGCGAGCCGCTAAATATCACCACGCCCGTCAGACCGTTCAGCCAGCCGCTTGTCGCCTTGTCCATCGTCATCTCCTGCATTTTGTCCTTCTTCCTCCGGAACTGCTGGCGGCAACAGCGACAGTCATGTACAATTTAAAGAAACTGTTATGGTTGATGTTCCAGTACGGATGGAGAGAGTTGTGGACGGGCGGTTTTCAACCCTCGCGCAGATCGAACCCGGTACGCGCATAGAAAAGGTCATGGCGAGCATTCGCCAGCGCATTGCTTCGCGCAGCCTCGTTCCAGGCGCGCGCCTGCCTTCGGTGCGCGGGCTGGCGAAAGCCATGCACGTTTCCACCTCCACTGTTGTCGAAGCCTATGACCGGCTGGTGGCCGATGGCACGATAAGCTCGCGGCCGGGCTCCGGATTTTTTGTAGCCGGTCCGCTTGCGCCCCTGTCTCTCGCCGATATCGAGCCCCGGCTTGACAGGGCGGTGGACCCGCTATGGGTATCCCGTCAGGCGCTGGACGAAGGGTCCGTCCTTGCCAAGCCCGGTTGCGGCTGGCTTCCCGCGTCCTGGATGCCGGAAGAGGCAATGCGGCGGGCGATCAGGGGGCTTGCGCGCGCGGATGCCGCCCTGCTGACGGATTATGCGAGCCCGATGGGGCTTCTGCCGCTGCGGCAGCTCCTGTCGCGCAGGCTGGCCGATCACGGGGTTCAGGCCGGGGCCAGCCAGATCATGCTGACCGATTCCGGTACCCAGGCAATCGATCTCCTGTGCCGCTTTTTGCTGCAGCCTGGAGATACAGTAATCGTCGACGATCCATGTTATTTCAATTTCCACGCCCTTTTGCGCGCGCACCGCGTCAGGGCCATTGGCGTGCCTTATACACCTACAGGGCCGGACCTGCCTATTTTCGAGCAGGCGCTGAAAGAGCACCGGCCACGGCTCTATATCACCAATTCCGCGATCCATAATCCCACTGGCGCGCGGCTCTCCGCCGTTCATGCCCACCGTTTGTTGATGTTGGCCGAACAGTCGGGACTGACCATCATTGAGGATGATATTTTCGCCGATTTCGAAACTCAGGCCGCCCCGCGTCTGGCGGCCTTCGACGGCCTGAACCGCGTTGTCCAGATCGGTAGTTTTTCAAAAACACTGTCGGCTTCCGTGCGCTGCGGTTTCATAGCAGCGCCCCTGGCGTGGGTGGAAGCGTTGACCGACCTCAAGATCGCCACCGCTTTTGGCGGAGCGCATTTCTCAGCCGCGCTGGTCCTGTCGCTTCTAACGGATGGCAGTTATCGCAAACATGTCGAGGCGCTTCGTCTGCGGCTTGCGGCGGCGATGCCGGAGTCGGCGGCGCGCCTCATCTCACTTGGATGCGTGCCGTGGATCGAACCGCAGGCGGGCATGTTTTTATGGTGCCGCCTGCCGGAAGGCGCGGATGCTGCCGATGTGGCGCGCCGCGCGCTCGCGCAGCAGTTGGTGCTCGCGCCGGGGAATGTGTTCAGTTCCTCGCAGAGCGCGTCCGGTTTCATGCGTTTCAACGTGTCGCAAATGGGTGGTCCACACGTCATGACCGTGCTTGCAGACGCTCTTCGTCAGCCGCCCGTTTCACCTTCGTCCTGACCGCAGGGGCGACTGATCGGAACAAAATCGCGGGAACGTCGTTTTCTCGGCAGAATGAAGAGGAGGAAACACCATGACATTCGATCCCAACAACCCGCGTCCGGACCGCGATCTTCGTCCGGAACTGAATATCAATAACGAACCGCGTGCCCGCACCTCGTCGTCCTGGGTGCCATGGCTGGCAATCATCGTCGTCGTATTGGTGGGCGTCTTCGCCTGGTCGCAGATGAGCGGCCCGACCACCGATCCGGCCACGACGTCGTCCACTACGCCACCCGCTGCGACGGACCAGGCGCCGGCACCGATGGCACCGACTACCCCGGCAACGCCGCCGGCAAATAACGCCGCCCCGGCAAGTCCGAACACGGGTGGAACCCAGACCCAGCCTTAATGGCTGACTGGACATGATGAAGCCGCCTGCTTCCGAGCAGGCGGTTTTTTCGATTGAGCAATCGCTGGTTTGCTCGCTCAGAGCTGGTCCATGGCGGAAGGATGATTGGAGACTTTTGACCAGCGGGTGATCGATTCTGCCGCCAGCGCCGAAAGCGTAATATTTCCGAAGCGGGATAACAAAATGCTCTCCGCCTCGGTCATGGCCTCGAAAAGTGCAGCATTGACTGCCTGTTCAATAACACAATCCGGATTGTCACCTGCCAGCCCGATAGAGAACAGTCCGGGTGCGCCAAGCGCTCTGTAGATATCGAGTAATGTAATCTCATCGAGTGGGCGCGCCAGAACCCATCCTCCGCCATGTCCTTTTTCCGAAGAAACATATCCCTGCTCGCGCAGGCCCGCCATCGTCCTGCGCACCACCACCGGATTGGTCTGCAACATGGCTGCGATACTTTCCGAAGTCGCCGCGCCCTCGTGTTTTTCCATATGGATCAGAATATGCAGCACCCGGGAAAGTCGCGTGTCGTGTCTCATTGTTGAAGCCCGCCTGTTTGCATTCACGCTTACCACCCTCCGGCTGACGTAACAATATAAGTTGCATGACCATTGACTCGATCTTTCATGTAACAGTATAAGTAGCATGATATGGACCGCGGTTACGGTCGGTCTCAAACTATGGGTGCATCATGAAATTCGACGTGATCATAATAGGCGGCAGTTACGCCGGGTTATCCGCCGCCCTGCAGCTGGGCCGCGCAAGGAAGCGGGTTCTGGTGGTGGACGCAGGCGAAAGACGAAATCGCTTTGCCAGCCACTCCCATGGTTTTCTTGGGCAGGACGGCAAGGCGCCCGGCGAGATCGTGAGCGAGGCACGTAGCCAGATCGAGCGCTACCCGACGATCGAGTGGGCGCGGGGGAGGGTAACGGATGCGGAAGGGACTTTTGGTGACTTTGAGGTTGAAATCGATGGCGGTCGCCGTGAAAGCGGCGCCCGTCTCATTCTCGCCATGGGCGTCACCGACGAACTTCCGGATATAGCCGGGCTGAAGGACCGCTGGGGGTCCTCTGTTTTCCACTGCCCTTATTGCCATGGCTACGAACTGGATCAGGGAAAGATCGGCGTTATCGCGGCTTCACCTCTGGCCATACATCATGCACTGATGCTCCCGGACTGGGGGGAGACGACCTTCTTTACCAATGGCGTCTTCGAGCCGGATGCTGATCAGGATGCGCTTCTGTCTGCTCGCGGGGTCCATGTGGAAAAAACGCATATCCGGGAAATCGCCGGACATGCGGATATCGCTCTGGTGGATGGGCGTAATGTTGCACTGGCGGGCCTTTTCACCCAGCCGAAATTGCGTATCGCCTCAGACTGGGTAAAAAAACTTGGCTGCGCCATCGAGGAAGGACCGATGGGATCGACCGTCGTTACCGATCCGATGAAACAGACCACCATTGCCGGCATATTTGCCTGCGGCGATGTGGCAAGGGCTGCCGGCTCTGTCGCCCTTTCGGTTGGCGACGGCGCAATGGCCGGTGCGGCGGCGCATCGGTCGATCCTGTTTCCGCAATGATCAGTGTGAAACGAGGTTGAGCCAGCGCCCCGGTGGCATGCCGAAGGCATTTTTGAAATGCCGCGTGAAATGTGCCTGATCCGCGAACCCGCAGGCGAAGGCTGTTTCCGCAAGGCTGCCACCGGCCCGCATCATCTCCTTGCATTTTTCCAACCGCCGCATGATGAGATAACGGTGCGGGCTCGTTCCGAACAGGAAACGGAAATGCCGAAAAAGCGTAAAGCGGTCGAGCCCGCTTATCTCTTCCAGCTCTTCCGACCCCACGGTTGCGGCGCTGTTCTCCAGCAGGTAATTCCTGCACCGCAGGACGGCCGCCCTGTCAACTCGCTTGATATTCCCAGTTCTTTCATTCGAATGTTTGCAGAGCAGATCCGCAAGTCGCGCCTGCCAGTCTGTCACAAGTAGATTGTCCGGCTCGCTTTCGAGGTTGGCAAGCACTTCGATCAGGCATAGGCGAAAGGCCTCGTCCTCGATAACGGGATGTTTGGAAAAAGGCAGCGACTTATGTCCTGCCTGCATCATCTTTTCAGGCGGAAGGTAAAGCATGCGGTAGCGCAGGCCCTCATCCGTGCCGGCGCCGCCATCGTGAACTTCGTCGGGATGCAGCACGATCACATTTCCGGGCATGCTGAAATGCGATGCGCCACGATAGGAAAAGGTCTGAACGCCTGAGAGCGTAACGCCCAGCGCATAGGTATCATGCCGGTGCGGCGCGTAAGCATTACCGTGAAAGCGCGCTTCTATGCGCTCGAAACCGTCGCTCGCGGGGGCCTGCACGATGCCCTCGAATTTGCACGAACGTTCAAGATCGGTGGCATGCAGAGGCTGTAGGATTGCTTCTCCTTCGTAACCACAGCCAGATTGAGTTCGCATGTTTGATACCAAGATCGCCGTCGTCCTTCGTGACGACCTTGCCGTTTGGCAAAAATTGAACGTCACCGCATTTCTCATGTCCGGGATCGTAGCTCAGACCGGAGAGATCATCGGGGAACCATACCGCGACGGGGCGGGGAACGTCTACAATCCTCTGTCTGTCCAGCCGATTGTCGTGATGGCCGCGGATCAGGAGGCATTGCGCAAAATCCATCAGCGTTCTCTTGAACGTGATGTCACGACATCGCTTTATATCGAGGAAATGTTCTCCACCGGACACGACGCGGCGAACCGTCAGGTCTTCTCGGAATTTTCTCCGGAAACCGCAAAGGTTGTCGGAATGGCGCTTAGAGCCGATAAGAAAATTGTCGACAAGATTACAAAAGGCGCGAAGCTGCACGCCTGAGAACGGTGTTTTTGAAAGGAAAAGGGAGGCCGCAAGCCTCCCTTTCAAAAGCAATCGCGGTACTTCGCCGCTTATTCGTCGTTCATCTTCAGCGCGGCGATAAAGGCTTCCTGCGGAATTTCCACCTTGCCGAACTGGCGCATGCGCTTTTTGCCTTCCTTCTGCTTGTCCAGAAGTTTGCGCTTGCGTGTGGCGTCGCCGCCGTAGCACTTCGCCGTTACATCCTTGCGCAACGCGCGCACGGTTTCGCGGGCGATGACCTTGCCGCCGATGGCGGCCTGGATCGGGATCTGGAACATGTGCGGCGGAATGAGTTCCTTCAGCTTTTCGCACATGCCGCGCCCGCGCCGGTCGGCCGCCGAGCGGTGGACCAGCATGGAAAGCGCATCGACGGGATCGCCATTGACGAGGATCGACATCTTGACGAGATCGCCTTCGCGATAGTCGATGATGTTGTAGTCGAACGAGGCATAACCCTTGGAGATCGATTTCAGACGGTCGTAGAAATCGAACACCACTTCGTTGAGCGGCAATTCATAGGTGATCATCGCGCGGTTGCCGACATAAGTCAGCTCGGTTTGCAGTCCACGCCGGTCCTGACAGAGTTTCAGGATGCCGCCGAGATATTCATCCGGCGTCATGATCGTCGCCTTGATCCAGGGCTCGCGGATTTCCTTGATCTTCACCACGTCGGGCATGTCCGCCGGGTTGTGAAGTTCCTTTTCCGTGCCATCCGTCAGCGTCATTTCATAAACGACCGAAGGCGCTGTCGCGACGAGATCGAGATTGAATTCGCGCTCGAGGCGTTCCTGAATGATTTCGAGATGAAGCAGGCCCAGGAACCCGCAGCGGAAACCGAAGCCGAGAGCGGCAGACGATTCCATTTCGAAGGAGAAGGAGGCGTCGTTAAGGCGAAGCTTGCCCACCGCCGCGCGCAAATCTTCGAAGTCGGCCGCATCGACCGGGAAGAGGCCGCAGAACACCACGGGCTGCGCGGGCTTGAAGCCGGGCAGCGCCTGCGCCGTCGGACGTTTGTCGTCGGTGATGGTATCGCCAACGCGTGTATCGGCCACCTCCTTGATCGAGGCGGTGATGAAGCCGATCTCGCCGGGGCCGAGGCTATCGACATTGACCATCTTCGGGGTCAGGACACCGACGCGCTCGATGCCGTATTTCGCGCCCGAACCCATCATGCGGATCTGCTGGCCCTTGCTCAGCACGCCGTCAATGACGCGCACGAGAACCATGACGCCGAGATAGGTGTCGTACCAGCTGTCAACAAGCAGCGCTTTCAGCGGCCCGTTTTCGCCGACATCGCTCTTCGGCGGCGGCAGGCGGTGGACGATGGCTTCCAGAACATCGGGAATGCCAAGACCTGTCTTGGCGGAAATCATCACGGCGTCGGAAGCGTCGATGCCAATGACTTCCTCGATCTGTTCCTTGATGCGGTCAGGTTCGGCTGCCGGCAGGTCGATCTTGTTGAGAACGGTGACCAGCTCGTGATTATTGTCGATGGCCTGATAGACGTTGGCGAGCGTCTGGGCTTCCACACCCTGCGATGCATCGACCACCAGCAGCGAGCCCTCGCAGGCCGAAAGCGAGCGGGAGACTTCATAGGCAAAGTCGACGTGGCCGGGCGTGTCGATAAGATTAAGCACATAGGTCTCGCCGTTATTCGCCTTGTAATGCAGGCGCACGGTCTGAGCCTTGATCGTGATGCCGCGCTCGCGCTCGATATCCATCGAATCGAGGACCTGTTCCGACATGTCGCGTTCGGCGAGGCCGCCTGTCGACTGGATCAACCGGTCGGCCAGCGTCGATTTGCCGTGATCGATGTGGGCAACGATCGAAAAGTTGCGGATATGGTCCAGGGGCGTGCGGGTCGAATTTGTGCTCATGTTCCGCGCTATAGCAGGGGCTTGTCATGCCGCAAAGCGGGAATTTGGTTAAAAGCCTTTTAAAATCGGCTTTTCAGATCGCAAATTGCTCCGGCCAGTCACGGCGGGTGGCCACCTGTCCTTCGGTGCGCAGCCTTGCCACTGCGGCAAGATCGATATCGGCGATCAAAAGGCTGCTTTGCGTCACCGCATCACTTTCGCTTTCCGCGACGATGCCGGATGCTGGCATGCCGTAGTCCGACGGCACGTAAAGAGCAGCGCGACCACGATTTTCATCGACGGCCGGGGACCATGGCGCTTCCCCGGCGGTGGGCGATGACAGGACGGAATACTGGTTTTCCAGCGCCCGCGCCTGCGCGCCGATGCGGACCCGATAGGCACCCGCGAGGGTATCGGTGCAACTGGGCGCGAGGACCAGTTCGACGCCGAGTTCCGCCAGCCTGCGGCCAAGCATCGGGAACTCGTTGTCGTAACAGATGAGAATGCCCAGCCTGCCGATCTGCGTATCAAACGCTTTAAGGCCCTCGACGCCGGCATGGATGTTCCATTGCTCCCGTTCGAAGCGGGTCATGATCTGCTTGTCCTGATAACCGATCAGGCCATCCGGACCGAAAAGCCACGCGCGATTGCGGAATTTGCCGTCCGGGTCCTTCACAGGCGCGCTGCCGGGCTGGAACAGAATTTGATGTTGCCGCGCCAGCTCCTCGCATAGCTCTACCCAGGAGGGGATCATCGGCTGTATCTCTTCGATGGAACGGTGCAGATCAGAACGGATGTCGGGTGGCAACTGACCGGTCAGCGCCATAGCCGAATATTCCGGCAGCAGCAGCAGTTCTGCGCCCTCGCTCTTGGCCTCGCGGACAACGGCGGACAGATGGGCGGTATAGGCCTCCCATGTCTTGATCAGCTCGATGGCATATTGGCTGGCGGCGAGGCGTGTCATGTGTCTCCATCTCCGGCAAGGATGGTCTTCATCCAGAATGACAGGGGTTTGGGGCTCTCGGTGCTTTCGTCGAGGTCCTGCCAGGTGAAGCTTGTATGCAGCTCGGGGTGGTGGCGATAACCGCGCTTTTCCCAGAAGGCATTGAGCGGCACGTAATCCGTCGGCCGGCGGGGATGGTCGGCAGGCCGCTCGACAGCGCAGAAGGTGCACTGGTTGAAGCCGAGCCGGTTTGCATGTGCCTCCCGCTCCTCGAAGAAGCGCACGCCGACGCCGTGGCCGCGATAGCCGGGAAGCAGCACGCTTTCACCGAAGTAGAATACCCGGTCCGGATCGTAGCCCGCTTCCACGAATGGCGTTTTCACCTCGTCGGTTTCGGCGGCCATCGGCATGCCGGTGGACATGCCGACCACTCTGCCGTCATCGAGCGCCAGCACGAAGATCGCCCCGTCCGTATCGGCATAGGTCGCAAGATATTTGCGCTCATACTCCAGCGAGCCGTCATAGAGATACGGAAAGGCGCGAAACACCTCGATCCGCAGGCGCGCGAGGTCATCGAAATAAGGTGTGGCGTCAATGCCGGAAAGAGACTTGATTTCGACGGTCATGGGCATTTTCACTCTCGGTTGCACTGGTTATACCGTCATGGAACACCCGCGCAAGCATGAACGGAGAAGACGATGACCGCTGCCGAGACCATCCGCGCCTATTACGATGCCTTCAACCGTCAGGATATGGATGCCTTCCTGGCGCTGCTTCACGATGAGGTGGTGCATGACATTAATCAGGGCGAGCGCCAGACCGGCAAGGCCGCCTTTGCGTCCTTCATGGATCATATGAACCGCTGCTATAAGGAAAACCTTACCGATATGGTGATCATGGCGAGCGAGGATGGAAAGCGCGCGTCCGCCGAATTCATTGTCAATGGCGAATATCTCAAGACTGACGAAGGGTTGCCCGAGGCGAACGGTCAGACATATGTGCTGCCGGCCGGCGCCTTTTTTGATCTGAAAGATGGAAAGGTTAGTCGAGTAACGAACTACTATAATCTGAATGACTGGATTGCCCAGGTCGGCGCCTGACGCCTATTTGCTGTGAAGCACCCGGCGGCAAAATGACAATTTCCACGATGAAGGATATTGACTCCATCATGTGAGAGTGAAATTCTCATATGATGGAAAACGAAGATCACATTCTCGAACGCTCGATCGGCGAGCGCATCAAAACGTTGCGGGCTGAAAGCGGCCTGACGCTGGACAGGCTTGCATCCGAATCGGGCGTCAGCCGCGCCATGATTTCCCGTATTGAAAGGGGAGAGGCGAGCCCCACCGCGTCGCTGCTCGCCCGCATCTGCGCGGCATTTGGCCTGTCGCTCTCCGGTTTCTTCGCCGAAAATGAAGAGACCGTTTCTCCGCTGGTGAGAAAGCGCGACCAGCAGCTCTGGAAAGATCCCGAGACAGGCTATGTCCGCCGCGCCATTTCCCCGCCGCGTGTGGGATCGGATGTCGATATTGTCGAAGTCGAATTTCCAGCCGGCGCGCGCGTCGGTTTTCCGCCGCATGCGGCAAGCCGGGGCATGACGCAATATGTCTGGCTTTTCGAAGGCGTGCTGGAAATGACGAGCGGCGGAAACGTTCACCGGCTGGAGCCGGGCGATTGCCTTTTCATGCCGGTCGGAGAAGGGCACGTCTTCCACAATCCTTCCGAAAAACCTGCCCGTTATGCCGTTGTGCTGGATCAAAGACAGCGCTGATTTCCCCACAGGAGTTTTTATGACCATCATCCGCATGTTGAACGGGCAAGAGACCATCGATGCCCTGCCAGAACTCTGCGAAGTCCTCGCCGCCTGCGTGAACGGCGGCGCCTCCGTCGGCTTCATGTTGCCCTTTTCCCCGCAGGATGCCGAACCCTTCTGGCGATCCGTGGCTGAAGCGGCAGGTCAGGGTGCGACTATTCATGTGGTAGCGGAAGTGGATGGCAAGGTGGTCGGCACCGTGCAGGTCGGCCTTGCCTCAAAGCGCAATCAGCCGCATCGCGGCGATCTGATGAAACTTCTCGTGCACCCATCCGCCCGAGGCCTTGGCGTCGCTCGCAAGCTCATGCAAAGGGTGGAGGAGGAAGCGGCAAAACGTGGCCGTACCCTTCTGGTTCTGGATACGGCAACTGGCAGCGATGCCGAGGCGATTTATCCCCGTCTCGGCTGGGAACGGGTCGGCGTCATTCCGGATTACGCCCTGTTTCCGGATGGACGCTTTTGCAGCACGACCCTGTTCTATAAGCGGATCGGCTAGGCCTTTGAGACTGCAGCCTCACTGGCCCGGCTTCAGCGTGCGGTTGAAAGCTGTAAGGATCATCGTCTCCAATTGTGCGTGAATATCCGCGCGGTCTCGTGGTCCGGCCGGTTCGCAGATCGGATCATGCTCGCCGATGGATTTGAGAAATGCATCGGCATCCGGTTTGCAGAGGGGCAGGAAGCTGAAATGGTTGGCGTCGTCCACCCGCAGGTAGGTCGCGCCGGGCACGTCGTCTGCGAGTTTATCCGCAAGCACGGCCGGCGGAATTTTACCTTTGCTGCCGAGATTGATGAAGGTCAGCGGAATATCGATCGCTTTCAGGCTCTCCGGTTTGAAAGCCAGCGCCAGGCCGGGATCGATCAGCACGGCGGAGCGAATGCGGGGATCGCGGTTCTGCTGCTCAAAACGGGCCTCGTCGAGGGTTTTGATATCCAGCTTCGGAACGCTGACCGGCTCGCCATTGAGGTAACCCCGGCCGCCGGCGAACCACTGGCAATCCATCATCGAAGAATAGTCCTCGCAATAGCGGGCATAGGCATCGAGATCGGCGCGCGCACCCACAATCTCCATCGCCGCGCTGCCGCCCAGCGAGAAGCCGAGAACGCCGATCCTCTTCGTGTCGATCGCATTCGACCACTTGCCTTCTGCCGTCATGACCGTAATGATCGTTGAGAGATCGTCTGTTCGCTCCCAGATTTTCGGCGTATCGGCGGGCGTGGAATCGCCGCTGGTGGTGCCGGGATGGTTGGTGCCGGCGACGATGAAACCCTCGCTCGCAAGCTTCGCGGCGATCCATGCCATGCCGGACACTCTTGAACCCGAGCCGTGGGACAGAAGCACGAGCGGCAAACGGCCCGTTTTCACCGCACCATCCTTGAACACGGGCGTGCCCTGAAAAATTCGGTCCTCGCCGGAAGGCGCCTGTGTGCCCTTTCCGTCAGATGGATACCAGACGGTGAGAGCAAGGTCTTTGCCGCGAGCTGGCGAATGAACGGTAGTTTCGCTGATGCCGACGGCGTCCGCCGCAAAAACCGGTTGAGTGACGAAAGCGGAAAATAACATGGTCGCTATGGTGGTGACAGGGCGCATGAAAACCTCGTGTTTCTGGGAAGAACGGGGCTCAATCTGCGCCGCCACGTATTTTTTGCGTCCTTGATCGCGTTAAAGGTCGTACCGAAACGCGATCTGGTCCATGAAGTGCGACAAGGTTTCGCTCCGGGATGGTTATCGTGCTTTTCATTCCCCTGCCTTTCGTCGTGGCGCTGTTGTTGGTGGTCATGTTCATCGTCTTCTTTCGAAGCGGAGACGATGTGCGGACAAGCCGCGTATTTTTGGCGCTTATCGCCCTTTGCGCCGTGCAGTCTGTGCTCGTCGGCCTGCGCTGGGGATATGGTGTGAGCCTGGTGCGATACGTGCTGCCGGTTTTGGCCGCCTGCCTGCCACCACTTGTGTACATTGCCTTTCGCGGCCTGATGAAGGTGGGGCCGGAAAGCAGAAGGGCCATGCTGGCAAGCCTCGCCCTGTCCCCTCTGCTGATCATTCTTCTGGAATTCACATTCCCGGTCGCTATCGATCTTGGCCTGATTGCCCTCTTCGTTGGCCATGCGACCGCCCTGCTGCTGCTCGGAAGAAAAGGGCCTGATGGGCTGGACGAGGCGCAATTTGCGAGCGTCGCTTCGGCACACAAGGCGCTCATCATCGCTGCTGCGGCGCTGTGCGTTTCCGCTATGTTCGATCTTCTGGTGTTTCTCGATTTCGAATGGGCACATGGCGAGAACGTCGCGGCGCTCGTCAGCAACGCCAATCTTTTCGGCCTGTTGCTGATCGGGCTGATGGCGGCCATGGCCGGGAAAAGCAAGGCGTCGCAAGCGGCCGCGGAGCCGCCGGCAGAGGTGCCGCCTCCTTCGGAACCATCACAACAGGACCGCGAGATTGTTGCGGGCCTCGATCGCCTGATGACGTCGCAGGCGCTCTACCGCGACGAAAATCTCAACCTGTCGCGCCTAGCAAGACGCCTCGGCCTGCCGAGCCGGCAGATTTCGGGTGCGATCAATCGTTCGCTTGGCGTCAACGTCTCGCAATATGTCAACCAGCTGCGCATCCGCGAAGCCTGCCGGTTGCTGGAGGAGACGGAGCAATCGGTGACATCGATCATGTTTTCTTCCGGCTTTCAAACCAAGTCCAACTTCAACCGGGAATTTCGCCGCGTCACCGGCATGAGCCCGGTCGACTGGCGGGAACGGCAGGTGTGGAAACTGGTCTCCCCCAACAAAACAGCCACCCGGCAGATGCCGGATGACCGTCTGAAGATCGTCGGGAAATGATTGTCGATCAGAGCGTGCCGTTACGCTGCTGGATCATCATGTAGGTGTCATAGGTGTATTCGGCGATCTGTGCCCAGAGATAGGCATCCTTCTTGAAGGCCTGCTGGCTCTCATAGATTTTCTTGAAGCTCTCGTTCTTGGCCGAAATCTCCGCATAGGTTTCCTGCGCCGCTTTGTGGCAGACATCGAGGATTTCCTGGCTGAAGGGGCGCAGGATCGCGCCCTGCGCTACCAATTCCTTCAGCGCCTTCGGATTGCGTGCATCGTAGCGTTCCAGCATGCTGGCGCTGCCCGCGGCGCAGGCGTCTTTCAGGATGCGTTTGTAGTTTTCCGGCAGTTCGTTGAACTTCTGCAGGTTGACGAAGGCATGAACGGCCGGGCCGCCTTCCCACCATGCGGGGTAATAGTAATATTTCGCGACCTTGTAGAAGCCGAGCTTCTGGTCATCATAGGGGCCGACGAACTCGGTGGCGTCGATCGTGCCCTTTTCGAGCGCGGCGTAGACATCGCCGCCGGCGATCTGCTGCGGCGTCACGCCAACCTTCTGCATCACCTGGCCGGTGAGGCCGGCGATACGCATCTTCAGACCCTTGAGGTCGTCGATGGTGTTGATTTCCTTGCGGAACCAGCCGCCCATCTGGGCACCGGTGTTGCCGAGCAGGATCGAGTAGATATTGTGCTGGGCAAGGAACTCATTGAGCAGCTCGTTGCCGCCGGCCTGGTTGAACCACGCATTCGTCTGGCGCGCATTGAGGCCGAAGGGAACCGAGGTCCCGAGCGCGAAGGTCGGGTCCTTGCCAACATAATAATAGGCGCATGTATGCGCCATTTCGACGGTTCCGGCTGTCACCGCGTCCGCGGCCTGCAGGGCCGGCACGATCTCGCCGCCCGCGAAATGCTGAATGACGAAATTGCCGCCGGAAGCTTCCTTGACGTGATCGGCGACGATCTGGCCCGCGCCGAACAGAATGTCGAGGCCCTTGGTGAAGGACGACGTCATGCGCCAGGTAATCTTGGGATTTTCTTGTGCGATGGCCGGAGCGGCCAGCGCCGTTGCGGTAACACCGGCGCCCACGGCGCCAGCCTTGCGGATAAATGATCTGCGATCCATGTCGATAAGCCCTGCTATGCTTCATATTACAGGCGAACCGCACGGTACGCCTCCCGCCGGCTACTAAACATTTATCCTTGCGGCCATCAAGAGGGAATGTTCGAAACCTGCACGCTCCTGCGCGGCGCTTCGTCATAGTTCCAACTCTGCAATCAGGTGCCGTACCCAGGCCCCGCGCCTTGCGGTTAAGATGACGATCGTGTCAACGCGGGATCATCGAGCGCCGGATTGTAAAAGAGCGAGAGCGTCAGGCTTCTGGCGATGCGTTCAGCGGTTTCCATAAACCAGTCGTGCGCCTCTCTGCCTGGTGCAATGTCATCGAGTGTGGCGGAAAACAGCGCAAGCCATTGGGGGAAAAGCTCGGCGGTCATGCCTTTTACGCCAAGATGGGCTTGGACCGGCTTGCCGCCATAGCCGCCATTCTTGAACGCGACGGCCGCCCAGAACTGCTTCATCCTGGCCATATGTTCCGGCCAGCGGCCTGCAAGCCGCGCATCGAAAAAGGGCCCGAGCGCGGGGTGCTCCAGCACGCGACCGTAAAATGTTTCCACCAGCAGATCGATGAAACGGGCATCGACACCGATAGCCGCCATCGCTTTTTCTGCCCTGTCTTGAATTTCTGCGCTGTGGGCGGCTCTTGCCGCGGCTGGGTTCTGCATCATCGATCCTTTCCCGACGAATTTACGCCGCTGCGCTGCCATCGGCAATGCGGCGCTTTGACTGATTAGAATTATTCTAAGATGGCTTGATCGCGGGGTGATGCGGATGTATTTAGAATTATTCTAAAAAGGTTTCAGCCATGTTCCACAGTCTTTTCTCGCTTTCCAAACGTCCCTTTTCCTCCCTCAGCGAACAGGAAATCCTGGCGCTCGCCATCTCGTCGGAAGAAGATGACTCTCGCATCTACCGCTCCTATGCCGATCACATGCGCGCGCAATATCCTCAATCGGCGAAGGTTTTTGACGACATGGCCGAGGTCGAGCAGCAGCATCGAAACGTGTTGATCGACATGCATCGCCGCCGCTTCGGAGAAACCATACCGTTGATACGCCGCGAACATGTGCGTGGTTTCTACGAACGCACACCGGACTGGCTGGTGAAGAATCTCTCACTGGAAAAAATTCGCGCCCAGGCGGAATTGATGGAAGCGCAGGCAATCCGTTTTTACGACGAAGCCGTCAAGCGCACCACGGATGCCTCGACGCGCAAGTTGCTCGGTGATCTGGCGGAGGCAGAGCGCGGCCACGAGGATATCGCGCATATGCTCGAGGAAAAACATCTCGATGAAAACGGCAGAACGGAAGAAGAGGAGACCGCCAAGCGTCAGTTCCTCCTGACCTATGTGCAGCCGGGTCTCGCCGGGCTTATGGACGGTTCCGTGTCGACGCTGGCGCCAATCTTTGCAGCGGCCTTTGCCACACAGGATACCTGGCAGACCTTCCTCATCGGTCTTTCCGCCTCCGTCGGCGCGGGCATCTCCATGGGGTTTACGGAAGCCGCTCATGATGACGGCAAGCTTTCCGGTCGAGGCTCGCCACTGAAGCGCGGCCTGGCATCGGGCATCATGACGGCCATTGGCGGCCTCGGCCACGCGCTGCCCTATCTCATCCCGCATTTCTGGACAGCCACGGCTATTGCCGCGATCGTTGTTTTCGTGGAACTCTGGGCTATCGCCTTCATTCAGAACCGCTTCATGGAAACGCCATTCCTGCGCGCCGTCTTTCAGGTGGTCCTCGGTGGCTCATTGGTGCTGGCGGCCGGCATTATCATCGGCAATGGCTAATAGGCAAAAGCCCGCGGCGCGTGCCGCGGGCTTTTCGATATAATCGATTTCATGCAGATCAGCGCAACGCGCCGACCAGAACGTCCCGACCATCCTCGATGGAAACCCAGCGGCCCGTATTAAAGGACGCCTGCCGCTTCAGATAGGTGTAGTTTGTGTCGGTCCAGAGCTTCACGTCGTCGGTGAGATTATCGAGAATATAGTCGCCATCCGTGGTGCGAAGGGTAAGCACCGCATGACCTTCACCATCAGGCTTGCGAACGACTGTTATCAGCAGGTCGGCCACGGAAAATCCGCGCTCGATCAGCTTCTTGCGCTTCAGCAGTACGAAATCTTCGCAATCGCCGGCGGTTGTCGGGTATTCCCAGACCTCGTCCTTGCCATAGATTTCCTGGTCGGTCATCGCCACGATGGTCGTGTTGACGGAGGTGTTGACCTCGCGAATGACGCCCCAGCCATAGTCGGTGACGCGTGGCGGCGGCGTCGCCTTGCTGCGAATGTTGCACTCGTCAGCATATTTCTGACAGAACTCGTAATGGCCGATCGGCTGGGAGGTGATCCCGCCCGTCACCATGGAAGGGCTTCCCTTGGTTTCCGCCATGGCGGAGGCAGCAGTCATTAGCCCGGCGGCAACTGCAGACAGCAGCGCACGCGCCAGCGGTGCGTTCATCATGAAACCCGTCCCTTAATTCTTAATGAAAAGTTAAGAGGGTTGGGGGGCAGGAGTCAATCTTTAGCAATCAATGGCGCGCAAGACTCGTTGAATATGGTTAAGAGCGTTGCGGAAATGCCTATGTTGCAAGGGCTCTCACCGCCGTGAGCATCCTTTCAATGTCCTGTGGCCGGGAGAGCCGGTGGTCGCCGTCGCGGATCAACGTCAGAACCACGTCGTCCGCTGGCAGGTGTTCCAGAAGTTTCAGCGCGTGTTGATAGGGCACGTCGGGATCGCGCATGCCCTGCAGGATGTGAACGGGGCAACCGGTGGTGATGATGCCCTGCAACACGCGGTTCTGCCGGCCGTCTTCCATGAGCGCGCGGGTGAAGATGTTGGGCTCAGGACTGTATTCCGAGTGCTCCTCGAAATATCCCCTCTCCAGCAGCGATGTCTTTTCTGCCTCCGTCAGGCTGGGCTCTATCAGTTCCGCCGTGAAATCAGGCGCAGGCGCGATGAGGATCAGGCCTGCGACGGTTGGGGTGCCACCTGTCTTGCGTAGTTCCTCAACCATGCGCAAGGCGATCCATCCGCCCATCGAAGAGCCGACGAGAATGACGCTCGACGGCGCCTTTGCACGCACTACGGCGAGTGCCTCTTCCAGCCATCGGGAGATCGTGCCTTTTTTGAAATCTCCGCCGGACGCGCCGTGGCCGGAATAGTCGAACCGAAGGCACGCAAGGCCGTTTTCCGCTGCAAAGCGATCCAGTTCGACCGCCTTTGTTCCGGTCATGTCTGAACGATAGCCGCCGAGCCACACCAGCATGGGTTCGCTTTTGCCGGAAATCGCCGGACGATGGAGAATGGCAATCTCGCGGCTGTCGTTATCGGGACCTACGCGCAGGAATTCGGCGGCTTGTTCGCTCATGTATATGCAATTCTCCTGATTTTAGTGCAACAACGGCGGCGTATTTGCAAAAACCGTGACAACAGGTGATCTTTTCGGGCAGATATGCTATTGACTTCGCCACGGCAATAACGACATTTCCGCCGCTTGTACCAAACAAGCTGTTTTTTGCCGACGTGATCCAGAAACAGATCAGGAGAATACGACCATTCGCAGACCTTTCAAAGCCGATGCCCCCGTCAAGGAGGGGCCGCGCTCCAACCGGGAAATTCGGGTTCCCAGAGTTCAGCTTATTGATGAAGAGGGCCAGAACCTCGGTAGCATGCCGACGGATCAGGCATTGAAACTGGCGGAGGAGGCCGGTCTCGATCTCGTTGAGATTTCGCCGAACGCTGAACCGCCGGTGTGCAAGATCCTCGATCTCGGCAAACTGAAATACGCGACCCAGAAAAAGGCCGCTGAAGCGCGCAAGAAACAGAAGATCGTCGAAGTCAAAGAAATCAAGATGCGCCCTAACATCGACACGCATGATTATGACGTGAAGATGAAGGCGATGGGCCGTTTCTTTGAAGATGGCGACAAGGTGAAGGTGACGCTGAAGTTCCGTGGCCGTGAAATGGCCCACCAGGAACTGGGCATGAAGCTTCTTCTTCAGGTGAAGGAGGACACTCAGGCGATTGCCAAGGTGGAGGCCGAGCCGAAGCTTGAAGGCCGTCAGATGATGATGGTTCTCGCGCCGAAATAATTTATACCGCCACAGAACTGGCGGAATGAGCCGCACGGGGAAGTTCGCTTTCCCCGTTGCGCTTTTAACCGACTGCGGTTATAAGCGCGCGTCCGAACGGTCCGGCAGGGCATGCCGAGGCCGTTCCTGAATAGCTTGAAATAGGCCTCGTCTGCCTGTTTCGATACAAAAACGGAGTAGCAAAATGCCCAAGATGAAGACGAAGTCCGCTGCAAAGAAGCGGTTCAAGATCACTGCAACCGGCAAGGTTGTTGCAGCCGCCGCCGGTAAGCGCCACGGCATGATCAAGCGTACCAACAAGTTCATTCGCGACGCGCGTGGAACCATGGTTCTCGCCGAAGCTGACGGCAAGAAGGTCGTCAAGAACTACCTGCCGAACGGTCTCTGAGACTTTTCCGCATTTTTGGACACTTTAAGGAGATCATGACATGGCACGCGTAAAACGTGGCGTAACTTCCCGCGCCAAGCACACCAAGACACTCAAGGCAGCCAAGGGTTTCTACGGCCGCCGCAAGAACACCATCCGCGCAGCAAAGGCTGCCGTGGATCGTTCCAAGCAGTACGCTTACCGCGACCGCAAGGTCAACAAGCGTAACTTCCGCGCTCTTTGGATCCAGCGTATCAACGCTGCTGTCCGCGAATTCGGCCTCACCTATGGCCGCTTCATCGACGGCCTGAACAAGGCTGGCATCGAAGTGGACCGCAAGGTTCTGTCCGACATGGCTATCCATGAGCCGGCAGCATTCGGCGCGCTCGTCGAAGCAGCGAAGAAGGCGCTTGAGTACCTCAAGGATGCTGGTACGGCCAACGAGTTTGAAACCGCTGTAAAGTAATTACGGCGCGGACAATCTGTTGTTCATTTGAACCCGCGTCGGGCAACCGGCGCGGGTTTTTTCTTTTCAGCTGCCATACATTTCTATCGGCGTTTTTTAATTTAGAAATTTAGAAGACTTGGAGTATTCACGCCGTTTGAAGCGAAACCTTTGGTGGACGAAATGCAGGTCAATAAAAGTGAGGTTGTGGAAGCGGAAGGTTTCCGCGTTCATCTCGACGACGATGACATCGCAACCGTGATGCGTGTCCTCCTGAAAAGTGACCGTCGCATTCAGAAGGTTGAACTCTCGCAGCTGACGGTGTGGATCAAACGGCAGGGCACGGAGCGTGTGACGTGGTGGATGAAAATTCAGAAGCTGCTGTCAAAACTCCTGCCCTACGCTTTTCTTCGCCCTTCCGAACCGCGTGATGGCGCGGGCCTCATGCAGCGGGAACTCGAAACCTTGCAGCAGTTCCAGCAGCGCGGCTTCCCGGTTCCGCCGCTGATCTACTCATCCCGCACGGCCGTGGTGCTGGGAGATGTAGGCCCGACGCTCATGGAGCGCATGGATGCCCTGAAGGCCTCCGATCCGATCGAGCATGACGCCCTGCTTGTTAAATCCGCAGAAGCACTTGGCGAGCTGCATGCCGCAGGCCTCTGCCACGGCCGCCCGCATGTACGAGACTTCTTCTTGAAGGATGGCCGTATCGGTTTCATGGATTTCGAGGAGCGCCCTCAGGATGTCATGCCGCTGGAAACGGCGCAGGCTCGTGATATCTGGCTGCTGTTTCTGCAGGTGGCCACGCGCGCCAATGATGCCCCCAAAACCCGCGACGCCGCCTTTTCGCGCTGGCTCGAAAATGCTCCACCCCGCGCACTGGAAGAATTAACCCGCTTGACCCGCACTCTCGGGCGTTTTTTACCGCTTGCCCGGTTGATCGGGCGCGTGCGGATGGGTAGTGATCTGCGACGCTTTATCATGGCGACCGACTATCTGATGAATGCTGTGAACACCGACGCCGCTGTTAAAAAATCCGGCAAGGCAGGAAAAGATGACTGAACTTGATACCTTGAAATCGCAATTGATGTCGGAGATCGCCGCCGCTGCCGATGAACCGGCCATCGAAGCCGTGCGCGTCTCCGCGCTTGGCAAGAAGGGCTCGGTTTCGGAGCTTCTGAAGACGCTTGGCAGCATGAGCCCGGAGGAGCGCCAGACCCGCGGCGCCGCCATTAATCAGCTCAAGACCGAAATTACCGACCTTATCGGCGAGCGCAAGAACGCGCTGAAAGACGCCGCCATCGCCGCGCGTCTCAAGGCCGAAACGGTGGACGTCAGCCTGCCCGTCCGCCAGTCTCCGGCAGAGCGCGGCCGCATTCATCCCATCAGTCAGATCGTCGACGAAATCACTGCCATCTTCGCGGATATGGGTTTCTCCATCGCCGAAGGTCCTGACATCGAGACTGACTATTACAACTTCACGGCGCTGAACTTCCCGGAAGGCCATCCGGCCCGCGAGATGCACGATACCTTCTTCTTCCAGCCGGACGAAAAAGGCGAGCGTAAGGTGCTGCGCACCCACACCTCACCGGTGCAGATCCGCACCATGGAGAGCCAGAAGCCGCCGATCCGCATCGTCATCCCCGGCAAGACTTATCGCCAGGATTCCGATGCCACCCATTCGCCGATGTTCCATCAGGTCGAAGGTCTTGTCATCGACAAGAAGGCGCATGTCGGCAATCTGCGCTGGATTCTTGAGGAGTTCTGCAAGGCCTTCTTCGAGGTCGACAGCGTCGTCATGCGCTTCCGCCCGTCCTTCTTCCCGTTCACGGAGCCAAGCTTCGAGGTGGATATCCAGTGCGACCGTTCCGGCCCCATCGTCAAGTTCGGCGAGGGCAAGGACTGGATGGAAATTCTCGGCTGCGGCATGGTGCACCCAAACGTGCTGCGCGCCGGCGGGCTGGATCCGGATGAATATCAGGGCTTTGCCTGGGGCATGGGTCTCGACCGCATCGCCATGCTTAAATACGGCATGCCCGATCTGCGCGATTTCTTCAACGCCGATGTCCGCTGGATGAACCACTACGGGTTCCGCCCGCTCGACATGCCGACGCTGTTCGGCGGTCTGAGCGTTTAATCCGGTTAGCCAAGGAGCAAAGACATGAAATTCACTCTTTCCTGGCTGAAAGAGCATCTCGATACCGATGCGACGCTGGACGAGATTTGCGAGCGGTTGACGGCGATTGGCCTTGAGGTCGAGGATGTTGACGACAAGGCGGCCTACAAGCCCTTCGTCATTGCCAAGGTGGTTTCCGCTGAAAAGCACCCGGAGGCCGACCGCCTGAAAGTGCTGATGGTCGATGCCGGTGACGGCAAGCCGGTGCAGATCGTCTGCGGTGCACCGAATGCGCGCGCTGGCCTCGTCGGTGCGCTCGCACGTCCCGGCACCTATGTCCCGGGCATCGATGTCACGCTCGCCATCGGGAAGATTCGCGGTGTGGAAAGCCATGGCATGATGTGCTCCGAAAAGGAGCTCAACATTTCCGACGATCACGACGGCATCATTGACCTGCCGGCGGATGCGCCCGTCGGTACTTCCTTCGCATCATATGCCGGCCTCGATGATCCTGTCATCGAGATCAATCTCACGCCCAATCGTCCGGACTGCACCTCGATCTACGGCATTGCGCGTGATCTCGCGGCCTCCGGTCTCGGCAAGCTGAAGACAAAGCCTGCACCCTCCTTCAAGGTGGAAGGCGCAACGCCCGTCGATGTGAAGCTGGAACTGGACGATCCCGCCCTCTGCCCTGGCTTCTCGCTACGCATCGTGCGCGGTGTGAAGAACGGCCCCAGCCCGAAATGGATGCGGCAGCGTCTTCTGGCGATCGGCCTGCGTCCGATCAATGCGCTTGTTGATATCACCAACTACATGACCTTCGATCAGGGCCGGCCGATGCACGTCTTCGACGCCGCCAAGGTCAAGGGTGATCTGACCGTTCGCCGCGCAAAGGAGGGTGAGACGATCCTCGCGCTCGATCAGCGTGAATATAAGCTCGGCCCGAACAATGTCGTCATCGCCGATGAAAAGGGCCTCGAGTCTATCGGCGGCGTGATGGGTGGCGAACATTCCGGCTGCGACGAAAACACCGTCGACGTGCTGATCGAATCCGCCCTCTGGGACCCGATCAACATTGCCAAGACCGGCCGTTCGCTCGGCATCATCACCGATGCGCGCTACCGTTTCGAGCGCGGTGTCGATCCGGAATACATGGTTCCGGGCCTGGAGCGGACCACCGAACTGGTTCTGGAGCTCTGCGGCGGCGTTGCCGGCGAAGCCAGGGTCGTTGGTTACAAGGGATATCAGCCCAAGGTCGTGGATTTCCCGCTTGCGGAAGTGAAGCGGCTGACGGGGCTCGAAGTCTCGGCTGAAGAGAGCCTGGCCATCCTCAAGGGCCTGGGTTTTGGGGTCGAGGGAACGGGCGAGCGCGTATCCGTCACTGTGCCGTCCTGGCGCCCGGATGTCGACGGCAAGGCTGATCTGGTTGAAGAGGTCATGCGCATTCATGGCGTTGACAATATCAAACCCGAGCCGCTGGAAAGCTTCGGTGCCGTCAACGGTCGCATCCTGACCACGCTGCAGGTCCGCACGCGCACCGCGCGCCGTGCGCTGGCAAGCCGCGGCATGCTGGAGGCCGTCACTTGGTCCTTCATCCCGGAAGCGCAGGCGAAGCTATTCGGCGGCGGCTCGCCGGCGCTGAAGCTCGCCAACCCGATTGCGGCCGATATGTCAGATATGCGGCCCTCGCTGCTGCCGGGCCTGCTGACCGCCGCACAGCGCAATGCCGACAAGGGCTATGGTGACGTCGCAATCTTCGAGGTCTCCGGCACCTATGAAGGCGACACGCCTGATACGCAGCGCCGTGTTGCTGGCGGTGTTCGCCGTGGCACGGCCTCGCTCGCTGGCAGCGGCCGCATGTGGTCCAATGCGTCCAAGGGCGGCGGCAAGCCCGTGGATGTCTACGACGCAAAGGCGGATGCACTGACGGTGCTGGAAGCCTGCGGCCTCCCCATGGCCAATGTCCAGATCGAGGCCGGCGGGCCTGCCTGGTATCATCCCGGCCGCTCCGGCACCATCAAGATGGGCCCGAAGGTCGTGCTTGGTTACTTCGGTGAATTCCATCCGAAAACACTGTCCGAGCTGGATGTGTCGGGTGTCTATTGCGGTTTCGAGATTTATCTCGACGCCATGCAGGAGCCGAAGAAGAAAGCCACCCGCACCAAGCCTGCGCTCGAACTCTCCCCCTTCCAGGCGGTCAAGCGCGACTTCGCCTTCGTGGTTGACAAGGCCGTAGAGGCGGGGGCGATCATCAAGGCGGCAACGAGCGCTGATCGCAAACTGATCACAGGCGTCAATGTCTTCGATATTTTCGAAGGCGCATCGCTCGGAGAAAACCGCAAGTCGGTCGCCATCGAAGTGCAGATTCAACCGGTCGACAAAACTCTGACCGATGAGGATTTCGAAGCCTTGACGGCCAAGATCGTCGGCAATGTCGAGAAATCGACAGGCGGCGTTCTGCGCGCCTGACGTCGGATAACAGATTGAAAAAAGCCGCGGCAACCACCGCGGCTTTTTGTTTTTTAACGATTGGCCATCTGTGACATGCGTTCGGGATAACGTTCGCCCGCAACCTTGGACGGAGCCAGCAACGCGCCAAGGCTTTCGACTTCTTCCGGCGTCAGGGACACATCAGCGGCCGCGACGTTTTTCTCCAGATTGGCAATCTTCGTGGTGCCCGGGATCGGTACGATGAAATCCCCCTGCGCCAACACCCAGGCCAATGCCAGTTGCCCGGCAGTCACACCCTTTTCGGCAGCCATGTCTTCCAGAAGTCTGACCAGCGCCAGGTTCGCGTCGAAGTTTTCACCCTGGAAACGCGGCAGGCCACGCCGGAAATCATCGGCCGCAAGTCCGTCCAGCGATTTCAGCGCTCCGGTCAGCGCACCGCGCCCAAGCGGGCTGAACGGTACGAAACCGATGCCAAGCTCACGGCAGGTATCCAGCACGCCATTTTCTTCCGGGTCGCGGGTCCACAGCGAGTACTCGCTCTGAATGGCGGCAATCGGGTGGGTGGCGTGGGCTTTTCGAAGCGTTTCGGCACTGGCTTCGGAAAGGCCGAGATGTTTTACCTTGCCCTGCTTCACCAGTTCCGCCATCGCCCCCACAGTTTCTTCGATTGGCACATCGGGGTCGACACGGTGCTGGTAAAAGAGGTCGATGGCGTCAACGTCGAGGCGCTTGAGGGAGGCTTCGGCGACGGCACGAACATTTTCCGGTCGACCGTCCGTTCCCACCATCATCTGGCCCGCGGGTTTGCTGCCATCAATCTTGAAGCCGAACTTGGTGGCAATCACCACCCTGTCACGATAAGGCTGCAGGCCCTTGCCGAGGAGAATTTCGTTCGTGTAGGGCCCATAAACTTCCGCCGTATCGAAAAATGTAACGCCGAGGTCAACAGCGCGATGCAGCGTCGCGATCGCACTGCTTTCATCGCCCGTCGGGCTATAGGCATGGGTCATTCCCATGCAACCGAGGCCGAGCGCCGATACGGTCAGATTGTCTCCAAGGGTTCTGCTTTTCATCTGTTCGTCCTTCCATAAGGAACCGCCCGTCATCAGGGCGTGATGGGAACATAGCGAATGAGAGCAGGAAAAATAATCGCTGCAAATCCGCGTGGGTTGTTCTATAATTTAGAACAATGAACCGTGTGCAACTCTCCCAACTGGCCGTTCTCTCCGCCGTTGCCGAAGGCCGGAGCTTTCGCAAGGCGGCTGCCGAACTCGGCATTGCCCCTTCCGCCGTCAGCCATGCGGTCTCGTCGCTGGAGGCGAGCCTGGGCCTGCGGCTACTTCACCGTACCACCCGCAGCGTTTCTCCGACAGAGGAAGGAAAGCGGCTTCTCGAAACCTTGGGTCCGGCGCTTGCCGATATCGACGCCGTCATCGATACCCTTGCCGAACAGGGCGGTCGACCCGCAGGTCCTTTGCGCATCACTCTCCCCAGACTTGCCGCTGAAGATCTTATTGTGCCCCGGCTGGGGGAATTCCTGCGGCTCTATCCCGAAATCTCCCTCGAAATTTCGACCGATGATCGCTTTGAAGATATTGTCGCAAAAGGTTTCGATGCCGGGCTTCGTCTCGGGGAACATCTCGATGCAGATATGATCGCCGTGAAAGCGAGCGGGGCCTGGCGTGGCGCGATTGTCGGCGCACCGTCCTATTTTGCGGAAAATCCGCCTCCCCGTGATCCGAGGGACCTCATCCGGCATCGCTGCATCCGCCGGCGTTTTGCGAGTGGATTGATCTATCGCTGGGAGCTGGAGAAAAATGGCAAAGCGCTTGTGGTCGACGTTCAGGGGCCGCTGATCCTGTCGGACCAGAGTCTCATTCGCCGGGCGGCGATAGACGGTGCAGGGCTTGCCTTCGTTTTTGAACAGCGTGTCGAAGACGATATAAGGGAGGGCAGGCTGATCCGCGTTCTCGAGGATTGGTGCGCGCCGTTTGATGGATTTTACATCTATTACCCCTCGCGCCGGCAGATGCGTCCGGCGCTGAGGGCCTTCGTGGATTTCTTCCGCTTCCGGGGGTGATCAGAAGGTGATGCGATAGCGGATATGGCCGTCGTTTTTCACGTAGCTGTCGTAGAGCTTCTGGGCGCGGTGATTGTCCTCGCCGGTGTTCCAGTAAAGCCTGGACCAGCCCTTTTCCTTGCAGATAGCGATAAGGTCGTCCATCAGCGCCCGGCCCGTCCCCTTACCGCGGATTTCGCCATCGACAAAAAGGTCTTCCAGATAGCAGTCAGGCGTTTTCACCCAAGTGGAATCATGGAAGTGGTGAATGGCGAAACCGGCCATGCGGTCGCCAAGCATTGCCACCCGCATCGAAACGCGGGAGGCGGGGTCGAGAATGCGCTCCCATGTATGGTCGGTTACCTCGTCGGCAAGATCGACATCGTAAAAGGCGAGATAGTCGTTCCACAGGCGCAGCCATTCCGCCCGGTCAGCCGGCTGCGCATCGCGAATTACAAGCTCCATTTATGCACCCGCCTTGTCGAGAAGCGTCATCATCTCATCCGTCAGGTTCAACTCGACGGCGCGTTTGAAGCTTTCGAGCTGGGACAGGCTGGTGGCGCTGGCGATGGGCGCGGTTATCGCCTTCTTTCTCAACAGCCAGGCCAGCGCAATATCTGCAAGCTTGGCCCCCGTTTCGACTGCCACCGCATCCATGGCCCCCAGAACGGCAAGGCCACGGGCATTGACATATTCGCCCACGCGATAGCTGCGGGCGACGCCCTCTGTATCGGCCTTGGCACGATATTTCCCGGTCAGAAAGCCGGCCGCTAGGCTGTAATAATTGATGACGCCAATCTCTTCCTTCTGGCAAAGCTCGGCAAGCGGGCCTTCGAAATCCTTGCGGTTATAGAGATTGTATTCCGGCTGCAGCACGTCGTAACGCGGAAGATTATTTTTTGCTGCCGTGTCCAGCGCATCCTGAAGCTGGCCCGCGGAATAGTTGGAGCAGCCTATGGCGCGAATTTTTCCCTGTTCCCTCAGTTTTGCGAAAGCGGCAAGTGTTTCTTCCAGCGGCACGTCGGCATCCGGCTTATGCGCGAGGTAAAGGTCGATATAATCAGTCTGAAGCCGCTTCAGCGAAGCTTCGACCGCTTCGGCGATCCACTTGGCACTGAGACCGGTCTTCTGGCCGCGATTGTCGAAACCCACCTTGGTGACGATCACCGCGTCCTCGCGCCTGACGCCGGATTGCTTCAGCCACTTGCCGATGATGGCCTCGGATTCACCGCCCACATGCCCATCCACCCAAGCGGAATAGACATCTGCGGTGTCGATGGCGTTGAACCCCGCATCAAAAAAGGCGTCAAGCAGGGCAAAGGACGTCTTTTCATCCGCTGTCCAGCCAAACACGTTGCCGCCGAAGACGATGGGGGCGATGGAGAGGCCGGTGCGGCCGAGGCTTCGTTTTTCCACGGGGAATGCTCCTGTTGCTGTCTTATCGCAAGGTTAGCAACTGCCCGCCGGCATAACCATTCAATTCCTTTGATGGCAATCATCAGGCTGCGGGAGGTCCGAGATTATCAGGCGTGAAAGCCGCGATAGTGGCTGGGCGGATACCGGTTATGCTGCTGCCAGACCCGCCGCAAATGCCGCGCGGAGGCAAAACCCGCCCGTTCGGCAATGGCCTCCATATCAAGGCGGCTGTTTGCGAGAATATCACGGGCGAGGTTGACCCGCATCAGGTTGACATAATCGATGACGCTGATGCCGGCATGCTCGCGAAACAGACGTGAGAGATGCCTTTCGCTGAGCGCGGCGATATCCGCTAGCCGCTCCAGCGACCAGTCCTGCGCCGGTTCGGCCATTACGCGGTCCTGCACCCGGTGAATGGCGGGATGGATGTGGTTGCGGCCTGTGAGCCAGGGGGAGATTTGCGGATCGTTACCGCTACGCCTGAGATAAACCACCATGGTTTTGGCGATGCGTGCCGCAACCGCAGGCGATGTCAGCCGGGAGACCACATGCAGCATCAGGTCGATGCCGGTGGAAATACCGGCGCTGGAGAAACGGTTGCCGTCCTCGACGAAAAGGCGGTTTTCGGCCACCTGTGACAATGGCGCAATGCGGCGTAGCCCCTCTATACAGTCGGCATGGGTCGTGCAGTTGCGGCCGTCGAAAAGGCCCGCTTCGCCCGCCAGAAGCGCGCCGGAGCAAATGGAAATCACCGTGGTGTCGGGACGCACTGCACGGCGCAGCCATGTCGCCAGCGCCTGCCGCTCACGCTGCGTCTCCGGATCACTGTCAAAGCGTGATGTGCTCCCGGAGATCAGTAGAAGAGCATTTTCCGGCAACCTCGCCGGCAAGCTCTCAAGCCGGGCAAGCGCAAGGCCAATGGAAGTTTGTTGTTCGTCGCTCGCAGCAATGTACCGGCAGTCAAAATGAATGTCGCGCTGTTCCCCGTTGGCATAACGGATCACCTCAAGCGGGCCGGCTATATCGAGCAACAGCGCATGTGGCGGCACAAGCGTATAAAAGGGAATGACGCGGGTGCCGCCCTCATCCATCAGGCGGCCTCTTTGATGGTTGCAAGCACGTCGCTGACAGTTGCGATGCGCGCGAAGCGGCCAGCCAGCACCAGTTCGGTTCGCTTGCGGATATCTTCCGCACTGAAAACGGTGCCGGAAGCATGTGTCATCGGGAAAGTCAGCGTCGCTTCGCTGACGTAGTCGACTTTGTAACCAAGATCGGAAGCGTGCCGGGTGGTGGTTTCGCAGCATTGCTCGGTACGGATGCCGGAGACGATCAATCGGTTGATGCCCTTCTCAGTCAGCCAGATTTCAAGACCGGTGCCGGCAAAGGCCGAATGGCGGTTCTTGTGAAAGGTGACATCTGGGGTAATTCTTACGCCCTCAAGTGCACGGATGTAACCGCTGTCTTTTGAGAAGGCCTTGTCACCATCGACATGGAAGATCTGCACAATGGGAATACCAGCGGCTTTGGCGCCATCGATGAGCGCCTGCTGTTTCTCAAGATAAAGCGTGAGGCCGCTTTCATCAAAGTAAGGGGCGTGACGAAAGGATTCCTGAACGTCGATGACAAGCAGCGCGGTGTTGGAAGAGGACATTTCACGGTTCTCCGTTGGGTTCATATCTAGCATCATTTCCCTTTTGATGTACGTATAAAAGCAGCCAGACCGACAATGACCGGACAGATCCGGCCATTCTTTATCAGTAGCGCTGCCGCGGCTTGCCAGAGTGTGTGGCGGTGCTAAGTTTCCAGGAATGACAGAACGGGAGAACGGAATGCTGCGCTTCGGAATAATCTCAACGGCGAAAATCGCTCAGGACCACGTTATTCCGGCAATACAGGATGCACAGAACTGTGTGGTCAGCGCCATCGCCAGCCGCGATCCTGCCAAAGCGCGCGCGGTGGCCGATCGCTTTTCAGTGCCCTACGCTTTCGGCTCCTATGAAGAAATGCTGGCTTCTGATGTCATCGATGCGGTTTATATTCCGCTTCCCACCTCGCAGCATGTGGAATGGACCGTCAGGGCGGCTGATGCCGGCAAGCATGTTCTTTGCGAAAAGCCGATTTCATTAAAGGCCGAGGAGATAGACGCCCTTATCGCCGCGCGCGACCGTAACGGCGTTATCGTATCCGAGGCCTTCATGGTGGCCTACGCTCCGGTCTGGGCGAAAGTGAAAGAACTGCTGGCTTCGGGCGCAATTGGTTCGCTGAAACATGTGCAGGGCGCTTTCACCTACTTCAACCGCGATCCCGGTAATATGCGTAATATTCCCGAACTGGGCGGCGGCGCCCTGCCGGATATCGGCGTCTACCCGACGATCGTGACGCGTTTTGTCACCGGTGCGGAACCAAAACGTGTGCAAGCGACCGTCGAACGCGACAGTGAATTCGGCACGGATATCTACGCTAGCGTCAGGGCCGATTTTGGCGGTTTTGAACTGAGCTTCTATCTGGCGACACAACTCGCCTCCCGCCAGCTCATGGTCTTCCATGGCACGGACGGTTACATCGAGGTAAAGTCGCCTTTCAACGCCAATCGGTGGGGTGCGGAAGAGATCGAGTTAACCAATCAGACCCATAACGCCTCGCAAATCTTCCGGTTTCAGGACAGCCGTCAGTACAAGCTGGAAGCGGAGGCCTTTGCCCGTGCGGCGAAAGGTGAGGGCGACGTCGTCACGTTGGAAAGCTCAAGGAAGAACCAGCTTTTCATCGACGCCATTTACCGGGCGGCGGAAAAGGACGGCTGGGAAACGGTTTAGTCTCGCTCTTGCCGTTGCCTTTGAAGCCGCCAATAGCCGTAAAGCGCCAGCACCAGTGCCGCGAATGCTGAAAAGACAAGTGTCACAAGCGGTTGCACCAGGGGGTTGCGCCATTGCAGCAGCGCAAAAAGCCCGACGCTGACACTACGTGAGGTGAAAGTTACGGCGTTCATCAAAAAACCGTTCGGCCTAACTGATGCCTCAGCATTGACCCGGTTCAGCCGCCAGCTTGTTGCGAGACCCGTTGCCGCGCCGGGCACGCGGGCGACGAGCGGATCAACGCCGAGATAGAGCATAAGCAGGCAGGTAACGATGATGTCGGCGGCCAGCCCGCAAATCTCGGTAAGGGCAAAGCGCGGAAGCCTCAAGGCCGGGGGACTTTTAGAGGGTTGGCTGAGTGGAACGCGGGCGCTGCAGCACGAGAAGGCTGATAACGACACCGACGACACCGAAATTGTAACCGGCGAGTGCCAGAAGCAGCGACATCAGCGGTACGGCCGTGGGAGAAAGTGCAATCGCCACGCCATAGGCACCGATAATCATCATGCAGATGAAAACGATGCTGAAAACCGAACGTAACGCAACTGCGGTTACGCCAAGCAATGTGGCGGTAAGAAAAATCATGATGCCGCCTCCTCTTTGGTTGCCGGGCCTGGGACAGACGTAACGCCGTCTTCCCTAACGAACCCTTGTTTTCTCCTCCATTCCCCATTTTCCTAACTCGGTAGTTGAGGATATGGTTTCATCGCGGTTAAAAAAGCGCTGGCCGGCGCTGGCATTTCCGAATCGACGGCTTTTGGTTACAAACAGGCATGAGCGATATCTTCTCCCACGCCGCATTGAGCAATCTTGCCGAATTCTCGGTCTCCGAACTGTCGGGCTCCATCAAACGCACGGTGGAGACGGCGTTCGAACAGGTGCGGGTGCGGGGCGAAATTTCTGGTTATCGTGGGCCGCATTCGTCAGGACACGCCTATTTCTCACTGAAGGATGATCGTGCCCGCATCGATGCGGTGATCTGGAAGGGCACCTTCTCGCGGCTGAAATTCCGCCCGGAAGAGGGCATGGAAGTCATCGCCACCGGCAAGATCACCACCTTTCCCGGTTCCTCGAAATACCAGATCGTCATCGAAAACCTTGAGCCCGCCGGCGCCGGCGCGCTGATGGCGCTTTTGGAGGATCGCCGCCGGCGGCTGGCGGCGGAAGGGCTGTTCGATCCGGCCCGCAAGCGCCGCCTGCCTTTCATGCCGCGCGTCATTGGGGTTGTGACCTCGCCGACGGGCGCGGTCATCCGCGATATTCTCCACCGCATTTCGGATCGTTTCCCGGTCCATGTCGTCGTCTGGCCGGTCAAAGTGCAGGGCGAAGGCTCGGGTGAGGAGGTGGCGAACGCCATTCGCGGCTTCAACGCGCTTCAGCCCGGCGGCGAGATTGCCCGCCCCGATGTAATGATCGTTGCGCGCGGCGGCGGCAGCCTCGAAGACCTCTGGAGCTTCAATGACGAAATCGTCGTGCGCGCCGCTGCCGAGAGCGAAATCCCGCTGATTTCCGCCGTCGGACACGAGACCGATACGACATTGATCGATTATGCCGCCGACGTGCGCGCCCCGACGCCGACGGGAGCCGCCGAAATGGCGGTGCCGGTGCGGGCGGAACTCGAAGCGCAGCTGTCGGGCCTCGCTGCCCGCCTTTCCGGTTCGGTCTTGCGGCAGATGGACAATCGCCGTCAAGGTGTGCGTGCGCTGGTGCGCGCGCTGCCTTCGCTTGATCAGCTTCTTGCTTTGCCGCGCCGCCGGTTCGACGAAGCCGCGAGCGGTCTCGGTCGCGGATTGGAAATAACAGCCCTCAACAAGCGCCGTGCCTTCGAACGTTCTGCCTCGGGTCTCAGGCCGGAAACCCTGTTGAACGGTCTCAAACACCACAGGCAGCGGATCACCGAACGCATGCACCGGGCCGAGACCCTGGTGGAACGCCGCCTGTTGCAGGGGCAGGGCCGCGTTGATGCTTTCGATTCCGCGTTGCGTTCGCTCCCCGCCCGACTTCTCGGCCAACTGGAGCGGCAGAAGGAACGCGTCGTCACCGCGTCTCGTCGCGCCGATACCGCCGTGTTGCATCGCATGGCGCAGAACCGTTCCGGTCTCGCCGCCCATGATCGTATCCTGCAATCGCTGTCCTATAAGAACGTGCTGAATCGCGGTTATGCGGTGATCCGCGATGATGAGAACCGGCCGCTGACTCGCGCGGCGGCTATCGCGTCAGGCGCTGTTGTCTCTATGGAATTTGCTGACGGTCGCGTCTCCGCCATCACAACGGGAGAGGGGACGCCGTCCCCGGATACGCCCGTCGCGTTGAAAAAGAAGCCGGTCAAACCGGCTTCTTCGGACCCTGGCAACCAGGGCAGCCTGTTCTGATCAGATCGATGCCGCATCTGAAAAACGGCGGCTGACGGTGAAGGTCTTTTCGATATCGGGATGCAGCTCCATGCCGAGGCCAGCGCCTGGCGGCACTGTGATCATGCCGTTCTTCACTTCCGGCAATGCGGTCACGAGATCGCGATACCAGGTCTTGTAGAAGGCACGCACGCTTTCCTGCACCAGCGCATTCGGCGCATTGAGCGACAGATGTGTGGAGGCGCAGAGCACCACCGGCCCGGTGCAATCATGCGGGGCGACCGGCAGATGCCAGGCTTCCGCCATCGAGGCAATCTTGCGCGCTTCGGAAATCCCGCCGCACCAGCTGATATCAAGCATCACCACACCGGCAGCACCTGTCTCGAGCAGGTCGCGGAAGGCCCAGCGGGAGCCCAGCGTTTCGGACGCGGAAATCGGTGCGGGCGAAACAGCGGCATATCGCGTCAGGCTGGAAAGGCTGTCCATCTTGATCGGGTCTTCATGCCAGAAGGTCTGGTATGGCGTGAGCGCCTTGGCGATCTGCATGGCGGGCAGAAGCTGCCACATGGAGTGAAACTCCACCATGATATCCATCTTGTCGCCCACCGCTTTGCGGATTTTTTCAAACGGCTCAAGCGCAGTCTTCAGGTCCGGCATCGAGATATATTGCCCGCGCGTCTTCTCCGCCGCTGCATCGAAAGGCCAGATCTTCATGGCCGTGATGCCGTCTTCCAGCAGCGAATGGGCAAGCTCGTCCGCGCGATGCAGGAAGCCGTTCAAATCGTCATAATCCTTGCCACCGGAGAGGCCGTAATTGGCCGTCTGCTGGCCGGTGGCTTTCTTGATATATTCCGTGCCCGCGCAGGTATTGTAGGTGCGGATTTCCTTGCGGCTGAAACCACCGAGCAGCTGGGCTATCGGCTGGTTGGTGGCCTTGCCGAAAATATCCCAAAGCGCAATATCGAATGCCGAATTGCCGCGCACTTCCGCACCGGATGAGCGGAAGCCGAGATAACCGACGAGATCCTGCGCCAGAAGGTCGATCTGCAGCGGATCGCGGCCGATGACCCTGGGTGCAATATATTCATGCACATAGGTCTCCACCGTCTCGGCGCCATAAAAGGTTTCGCCAAGCCCGGTAATGCCTTCATCCGTATGGACCAGAACCCAGAGCAGGTTTGCCCGTTCCGCCACGCGGACGGTCTCGAGTTTGGTGATTTTCATGAAGTGTCTCCTCCAGAGGCAGTCAGTTTCCGTCTGGGACGGCGTTGAAAAAAATCAGGCGATGCCGGCCGCCAGAAGCGCGTGAACGCTTTCATCGAAATGACGCGCCATCAGCGTTGAAGCGGTTTGCGGGTCACCGGCGGCAATGGCCTGTCCGATGGCGATGTGAAGTTCGCCTGCAGCATGTCGCTGTGCATCGGATGTGCGGCTTTTCCAGCCGATCGGCCACGTCTGGCGCGTTACATTCTGAAAGGCGCCGAGAATGAGTTCAAAAACCGGGTTCTTGGAGGCTCTTGCAACAGCAAGGTGAAAAGCCAGATCATGTTCCATGACCTTGTCATTGTCGCCAAAGTCCCGCTCCATGTTGTTGGCATGGTCGAGAATGGTGAGCGCTTCCGCATCCGTTCTTCTGAGCGCCGCGAGCGTCACGGTTCTGACCTCGATCGTGCGGCGCACATCGTAGATCTGCTGAATGTTGATCTGCTCAGTGTGAATGCCATGTTCGAACATCAGCGACATCGCACCATGATCCAGCGTCGCTACCGTAGCGCGTTTGCCGGCGCTGACATCGATCAGCCGCATGGCCGATAGGGACCGGAAGGCCTCACGGACGACGGTGCGGGAAACGCCGAGCTGCTGCGAGAGCGAAAGTTCGCTCGGGAGCTTGGCGCCGGGCGCAAGTTCGTTTTCGCGGATATGACGCGTGATCGCGCCAATCGTGCTGCTGACGAGACCGGATTCATGCGAAATGGCACTTAACATTTTTCCTCCAACCTGTAGTACAGGTTTACGGAAAATTGCTTACAGGATTTTTCGGCGCGAAACAAGCGGCATCACGGAGCATTATGTTTGCCAGGCGGAAATGCCTACGCTTCGAAATCCCGCAAGAACCGTTTCAACAGCTGGTTCAGCGTCGTGCGCTCTTCCTCGCTCAGACTGGAGACCAGGCGCTGCTGGTTCTCGACATGTGCACCGACCGCTTCCTCGACAATGGAAAATCCCGGTTGTGTTAACGATATCAAGACGCTGCGCCGGTCGTCGGGATTATGTATGCGCTTCACAAACCCAGCTTTTTCGAGCTGGTCGATGCGGTTGGTCATGGTGCCGGAGCTTACCATTGTCATCGCCAGCAGATCGCCGGGGGAAAGCCGGTAGGGTGATCCGGAACGCCGTAATGTCGCGAGAACATCGAAAGCGGAGGAGGAAAGTCCGTGCTTCAGCAGCACGGTCTCCACCTCTCGCGCTAGATGGGTGGTGAGACGGTTCAGGCGCCCCAGCAGCGCCATGGGTTCGACATCGAGATCGGGCCGCTCCCTGCGCCATTGCGCCAGAATGTGATCGACACGGTCAAGTGGTTCTTTGCTCATCATCAAGGCATAACAATTAGTATCTTGACGTCAAGATAAAATCACTTAGGATGCATTTGTCTTGATATAGAGATTCTTGAAATGAAGAAAAACACAGGCTATGCCGCCGATGTGCTGACGACTGCCCTTGCTCCCGCTATTTGGGGCACGACCTATTTCGTCACGACCGAGCTTTTGCCTCATGGATACCCTCTGCATGTCGCCATGCTGCGCGCATTGCCGGCTGGCGTGTTGCTGCTGCTTTTCGTGAGAAAACTGCCAAACGGTGTCTGGTGGCCGCGCAGCCTCATTCTGGGGGCACTGAATTTCTCGTTCTTCTGGGCGTTGCTTTTCGTTTCGGCCTATCGGCTGCCCGGCGGCGTGGCGGCAACGGTGGGCGCGGTCCAGCCCCTGATCGTGATTGGCCTTTCCCGGCTGTTTCTCGCGACACCGGTCCGGCCGCTGGCTATCGCGGCCGGTTTTCTGGGTATTGTCGGTGTGGCGCTTCTGGTTCTGGCGCCGGGGGCTGCGATGGATGGTATCGGCGTGGCGGCAGGCCTTGCCGGTGCCGTGTCCATGGCTTTTGGAACAGTGCTGACCCGCAAATGGCGTCCGCCGGTGTCGAACCTGACGTTTACCGCCTGGCAACTGACAGCCGGTGGTATCCTGCTGCTGCCGGTCGCGTATTTTTTTGAACCCGCACTGCCGACGCCGACAGCCGCCAATATTCTCGGCATGGCCTATCTGGGTCTTATTGGCGCTGCCTTGACCTATTTTCTGTGGTTTCGCGGCCTTGCCCGCATCGAACCTTCCGCCGCCGCATCGCTTGGTTTTCTAAGCCCGGTCGTTGCAACCCTGCTCGGCTGGCTGGCGCTCGGCCAAAGCCTCACGCCAGCGCAGATCGCAGGTTTCGTTGCGGTGCTCTTCAGCATCTGGCTCAGTCAGCGCAGCCAGTTGCCGAGATAGGTGTCGTCAGGCCCATTCGCCCTTGCGCATGACAGGAACCGTGGAGCCATCCGGCCTCACGCCGTCAATATCCACCTTGTCGGAGCCGATCATCCAGTCGATGTGGATCAGGCTGGAATTGCCGCCCTGCGCCTTGATCTGATCCTGCGACAGCGACGCGCCGTCGAGGAAGCACTTCGAATAGCACTGACCGAGCGCGATGTGGCACGAGGCATTTTCATCGAACAGCGTGTTGTAGAACAGGATGCCGCTTGCCGAAATCGGCGAGGAATGCGGCACCAGCGCCACTTCACCGAGACGCCGCGCGCCTTCGTCAGTGTCGAGGACCTTGTTCAATACGGCTTCGCCCTTCGAAGCCTTGGCTTCGACGATACGTCCACCCTCGAACTTTACCTGGATATCGTCGATCAGCGTTCCCTGATGCGACAGGGGCTTGGTGCTGGAGACGTAACCGTCGACCCGCAACGCGTGCGGTGTCGTGAACACTTCTTCGGTCGGGATATTGGGGTTGCAGGTGACCCCATTCTTGGCGGTGGAGGCGCCGCCATGCCATTCGTGGCCGTCCGCCAGGCCGATCTTCACATCCGTGCCAGGGCCGGTGAAATGCAGTGAAGCGAAACGTTCGCCATTCAGCCACGCCGAGCGCTTGGCAAGGTTGGCATTGTGCTCAGCCCATGCGGCGACCGGATCAGCCAGATCCACCCGCGAGGCAGCGAAGATGGCCTCGGCTAGCCTGCGGACGGCTTCGTCTTCCGTCACGTCGGGAAACACCTGCTTTGCCCAGGAGGGGTTCGGATAGGAGATGATGTTCCAGTTGATGTCGAAGTTGGAAATCTTCTCCAGCGCCGGCTTATAGGCGGTGGAGTTTGCTTTATTGGCGCGGGCAACCTTGGCGGGGTCCTGTTCGGCCAGCAGCATGGGGTTATCGCCGGCAATTGCCAGCCGCGCCGCGCCGTTCGAATAGGCCTCTGCCATGCCATCATAAAGCCAGCCGGAAGCCCGGTCGAAATTGGCGTCGCTCGCATGGCGATAGCGGGCAAGCGTGGTTTCTTCGTCGGAGTAAAAGGTGGTAACCAGTCCGCCGCCCGCCATATAGGCATGTTTTGTCAGCAATCGCACCAGCGGCAGCGCTGCCAGCGGCGCGGTAATCACCAGATCCTGATCCTTCTGCAATTGCAGACCGACCTTGATGGCGACTTCGGCCAGTTTTTCGAGTTTGACGGGATCGATGGGGGAAACAGTCATGATCTGCCTTCGTCTATTTCAATCGGAGGCGCCGACCATAGCCCATTCCTCCTGAAAGCCAAACGCTTTCAGGCGCGCCCCTGCGCCTCAATCGGCGACCAGCGGTGCGGCAATGGCCTTCAGTGCCGTTTGGGCATCTCGGGGAGAAAGCCTCACCTGCAAGCCGCGCTGCCCACCATTCATGTAGACATAATCATGCGTCATCGCTTCGGCCTCGATGGCCGTAGGCACCTGCTTCTTCTGCCCGAAAGGGCTGATGCCGCCGACATGGTAACCGGTGGCACGCTCGGCATCGGCAGGTTTCATCATGCTGGCGGATTTGCCTCCGAAAGCGGCCGCAAGCCTCTTCATGCTGACCTCACGATCCGAAGGGACGACGACACAGACCGGCTTGCCGTCCAGCTCCGCCATCAGCGTTTTCAGCACCAGATGCGGTGGCTCGCCGATCGCCTCGGCCGCCTGCAGGCCAATGCGGTCTGCATTCGGGTCGTAATCATAGGTAACGGTGGTGAAGGCGACGCCCGCCTTGTTCAGCATCTGGGTGGCGCGGGTTGTTTTGGACATGGCAGATTGCAGTCACGCAAAAAGAGTCTGGTAGGTTTCAGGCTTGAAACCGACGGTTATCTTGCCCTTCGCCTCCAGCACCGGACGCTTGATCATAGAGGGCTGCTCCAGCATCAGTGCAATGGCCTTCTCGCGGCTCAGGCCAGCCTTCTGGCCGTCATCGAGTTTTTTGAAGGTCGTACCGGCGCGGTTGAGAACCATTTCCCAGCCCGCGGCATCGCACCATGTCTCCAGATGGGCGCGGTCAATGCCCGAGGCCTTGTAGTCATGGAAAGAATAGTCGACGCCATGGGTTTCCAGCCAGCTTCTGGCCTTCTTCATCGTGTCGCAGTTCTTGATGCCGTAAATGATGATCGTCATGCTGCCAGCCTCTTTGTGTTCAAGCTTTCCGGCATAACAAAATATCCGCCTTATTCAACCCGCCGGCTGAGGCGCCCTGCGTCCTTTTGAAGACGCCAAGCCTGAGCCATGCGAAATCGCAATGGCTGATATCCGAACGAGCGCGAGCAAAGCTGCATGGCTTCCCTGCTACATCATGAGTTGTAGAACGGTGCGGAAATGCCCATTATCTGGGCATCAAAGATGGAGAGAAAAATGCGGCAGGTTGCAAAGACATCGCGTAACTTCTTCGGTGAAACTTTCGCCGTTCTCGGTGCAGCGCTCTCGGTTTCGGCCGCTGTTCGCGCGCATCGCAAGCCCGCCCGTGCCGATCTCGAAGCCCTCGGCATCGATGGCAAGGCTTTCGACAAGGTTCAGCTCTAAGCTGGTTATCGTTCCCGGCGAGGCGGCACCGCCTCGCTCGCGCCGGATACCGGAACACCTGGTTCTCGGCGGGCGCTACAAACTGCGCTTTTGTTGGCGCATCCTCTGCGTCTAACAGCAGTTTGGCAGCTAATGCTAGGCATGTATGCCGTGCTTTTTCACGTAAGCGTTATCGTGCCGCCATCTTGTGCGCCGACCGCTTCTGCGGCCTGAATATTTTTTCCGGCAGATATAATTGACTTTCCGGCTGCTCATAGCGGTCCGCTTTCGCCGAAAGCGGGAAGCGCCCGAGAGATTCGTGCCGCGTCTCTCCATTATGGCTGAAGATGAGTTCGAAGCTGCCCGCCAGCCAGCTATATGGTTTTTCAACAGGCATGATATCGATTTTCCCGCAGCCATAGACCACGGTGAGATGCGGCGTGAACGACGATGCGGCAACAAAGGGCAGATTGGCCCGCCAAAGCGCGCGCTGCACCATCTTCGCCAATGCTCTGAGCTCCAGCATCTCGCGGCGGCTGCTTAGCGCCAGACAGCTGCGATTGCCGAAAAGCGAGCTGCCATCGAATGTAATCGGAACGGGACGCGCCCTTATTTCCCCCAGTGCCGCCTTCAGCCGGTTTGCGAAACTGCGAGGCACGGTGTCGAAACACCCGACGCAAAGGAGGGTGATATGCAGAAGCTCGGCTGGATGGGCCGCCCGCTTCGTCCGCCCGGCGGCATGGCACGATGCATCGGTGAAAATTCTTTCCGCCAAGGCCACCGGCGGCTTCAGCACGATCAAGACCTTGTTGCCAAATCGCGGATTGACCCGTCGCTGCTTCTCCAGATCGAAGCCTTCGAGGAAAAGCTGCCCTGACCCTCCATTATCCGTCAACTCGAAACTCACGACGATGCTCCACGGCCTTTGCTCAAGGCCGCAATATTATCATCGCCGAGGAAAATTGGAAGAACAAAAAGCGAACAAAACTTCACCATATGCCGGGCAATATCCGATACGGACTTTCGCTAACGCAATCCGTATAACCCGGCAACTCGGTCTAGGGCAGACGATCTTCCCAGCTGGTCCGCAGGACCAGCAATCCGCTAGCCAAGGTGGCGGGAAGCAGGGCCAACCAACAAGCCAATGCGAGTGATATGTCGATGGGGCCAGGCAATGACGGGGCAACGGCTGAGGGCATGCCTTTCTTTTATGGTTCTCCGCCTGTGATCGTCGGGGTCGATCCTCGTCCGGATCCCATCGCCGGGGCTTATTCACTGCGAAGAACGTGTTTGACATTCTACCTACTAGTTGGTAGGTAAAGGCATGAAAAGCTCTAAAACCAAAGCCGATGACATTCTCCAGTGCGCCCGGACCCTGATTGTGAGAGGGGGCTATAATAGTTTTAGCTATGCCGATATTTCCCATGTAGTCGGCATTCGCAACGCGAGTATCCATCACCATTTTCCCAGCAAGGCGGACTTGGTCGCGAAACTGGTGTCACAGTACAGGCACGAGGCCGAAGCCGGTATCGCCGCGCTGGAGCAGCACATTCCAGATCCGCTGGAGCAGCTTCGCGCCTATATCGGCTATTGGGAGCGCTGCATCGCCGATGCAACCCACCCCTTCTGCGTCTGTGCGCTGCTTGCCGGCGAAATACCGATTCTTCCCGAAGCGGTCGTTCTCGAGGTGCGTGCGCATTTTCGGAGTCTCTCGGACTGGCTTACAGCCGTGCTGGAGCGCGGCGCTTCCCAGGGGCGCCTTGCACTAACCGGCACAGCGCGGGTCAATGCTGAGATGTTCATGGCCACCATGCACGGCGCAATGCTCTCAGCGCGCGCACATGGCGATGCCGCAAGCTTTGGCGCCATAACCCGCCCGATGCTGGAGCGCATCACCGCTTGAACTGCATCTTGCGAGGGGCGTCGACGCATGACCCAAACGAGACCGACCGATCAACTAATGACGCTGCTCTGGCAGACATGCCGGTGACAATCTGCGTTCCGGACCACCCCATCTTTCAGGAAGAGAAAGGCAATTTCGCATGTTCGGTATTTCTTCGCTTGGCTGGATCCACACGCTCGGCAGCCTGCCCGCCATTCCCGCGGCCATTTTCATGTTTACCCGTTACGGTCGCATCGTCCCCCGATCCACGCCCGGGGCAATCTACTTTGTGTCCATGCTGATTGGCGCTGCAACTGTCTTTCTTGTGTCGCATCAGCCAATCAGCTACGTCGTTGGCGTCCTGACCATCCTGTTCCTGCTTGCAGGCTACGGTATCGAACGCGTTCTGGGTTCAACGCGTATCGCCAGATATATTGAAACCATCTGTCTCAGCATTACCGCGTTTCTGTTGATGGTCCCGACGGTGAGTGAAATTCTGCGCCGTGTTCCCGACGGTCATCCGATAGTGACAGACCTGAAATCGCCGCTGCTTCTCGGCGCCCAGGCAGGATTGCTGGCGATCCTCGTGGTCGGCCTGACTGCCCAGATGATCTATCTCATCCGACAAAACAAAAACGCCGCGAACTAGTCGCGGCGTCGTCTTTCTTCCTTAGATACGGTGGCGTTGCGGCAGCAACCTCACCGTATCGAGTATGGTCCTATTCCCATTCGATCGTGCCGGGCGGCTTGCTCGTGACATCGTAGACGACACGGTTGATGCCGCGCACTTCGTTGATGATGCGGGTTGCCGCACGGCCGAGGAAGTTCATGTCGTAGGGATAGAAATCCGCAGTCATGCCGTCCACCGAGGTCACCGCGCGCAGCGCGCAGACGAAGTCATAAGTTCGGTAGTCGCCCATGACGCCAACGGTCTGGACCGGCAGCAGCACGGCGAAAGCCTGCCAGATGGTGTTGTAAAGACCGGCCTTGCGGATCTCGTCGAGGTAGATCGCATCCGCTTTACGCAGAATATCGAGCTTTTCACGGGTAATCGCACCGGGGCATCGGATCGCAAGACCCGGACCGGGGAAGGGATGGCGGCCGATGAAGCTTTCCGGCAGGCCGAGTTCGCGGCCAAGAGCGCGCACTTCATCCTTGAAGAGTTCACGCAGCGGCTCGACGAGCTGCATGTTCATGCGCTCGGGAAGACCGCCGACATTGTGGTGGCTCTTGATGGTCACCGAAGGGCCGCCGGAGAAGGAGACACTTTCGATGACGTCGGGGTAGAGCGTGCCCTGCGCGAGGAAGTTCGGAGCACCCTTGCCATCGGCGGCAATCTTGGCCGCTTCGGCCTCGAAAACCTCGATGAACAGACGGCCGATGGTCTTGCGCTTCACTTCCGGATCGGAAACGCCGGAGAGTTCGCCGAGGAACAGGTCGGATGCGTTCACATGAACAAGCGGAATATTGTAGTGGTCGCGGAACATGCCGACGACCTGTTCGCTTTCCCCAAGCCGCATCAGCCCATGATCGACGTAAACGCAGGTCAGCTGGTCGCCGATAGCCTCATGAATGAGAATAGCTGCAACCGAAGAATCGACGCCGCCTGAAAGTGCACAGAGCACCCGGCCGGTGCCGACCTGCTCGCGGATCTTGCGGATCATCTCGGCGCGATAGGCCGCCATCGTCCAGTCGGATTTCAGACCAACGATCTTGTGCACGAAGTTTGACAGCAGCTTGCCGCCATCGGGCGTATGCACCACTTCCGGATGGAACATGGTGGAGTAATAGTGGCGCTTCTCGTCCGCTGCGATGGCGAACGGTGCGTTTTCGGAGGTTGCGATGACCTCAAAGCCTTCCGGCAGCTTCGTCACGCGGTCGCCATGGCTCATCCACACCGGGTAGCTTTTGCCCTGCTCCCAGAAGCCTTCGAACAGCGGGCTAGCCTTCTTGATGTCGATATCGGCGCGGCCGAATTCCGCCGCATGGCCGCCCTCGACAACGCCGCCGAGCTGTGTGCACAGTGTCTGCTGGCCATAGCAGATGCCGAGGATCGGTACCTTGCTGTCGAACACTGCCTGCGGCGCGCGCGGGCTTCCTTCCGCCGTGACAGATGCGGGGCCGCCGGAGAAGATCACGCCCTTGGGCTGAAGTTTCTCAAACGCCTCTGCGGCATTCTGGAACGGGTGGATTTCGCAATAGACCCCGGCTTCGCGGATGCGGCGCGCAATCAGCTGCGTCACCTGGCTGCCGAAATCGATGATGAGAATGCTGTCGGGATGGGCTATCTGGGTCATGGCGAGCCTTTAAAGAAAATGGCGGCTTTAGGCAACCCGGAAGCGGGTGGCAAACGGTAGAAAATCGCGAAAATCGCAAGGTTCAGAGGGCTATCGCGCCGTCTTCGATAGCGCGACAGAGCCGGTCAACGGCATCCGCCAGTTTTTCGTCGATGATGTGCAGATACTCGGTCCAGTCATTCACGTGTTTCACATCGGCCTTGCCGTCGGAAATACCGCGCAGGCCAATCAGCGGTAAACCGAAACGCTGGCATGCTCTTAAAACTGCATATGTCTCCATTTCCACCATATCGGCGTCGATCAGCCCATAGGCCTCGCCTGAAACGACGTTGGCGCCGGTGGAAAGCCGCGCCCCGGCAACATCGGGTATCCGCAATGGCAAGGCCACCTCCGCCGGCAGGTCGAGAAACGGTGTGCAACCCTTCGCAAAACCGAAGGGAGAGGCATCCATGTCACGATAAGAAACAGACACCGCCTGGTAGATTGCGGTCTGTTCGAGCGTGCGGGAACCGGCGGAGCCGAGCGACACAACGAGGTCTGGCAGATGGCCCGCCGTATCGAGACCGGCAAGAGCGGTCGTGACCGCAATAGCCGCTTCGACCGGTCCAACACCGGTCATCAGCGGTGTGATGCGTGCCTGCAGGTGGGGACCGTATTCGGCGGAAGCCGCCATGACGAAGAGGATTGATTTATCCGCGACATGCATAGGCCGGTAGCTCATCCGGTAATATCCTCGCGTCCTTTCACCACCATCATCGTGCCCGTCATTGAGGCGATCAGCTTTGCCGGCCCATCAGACAGGGCATAGGCGCGGCCATCGGCGACGATAAGATTATTGCCTGGCTTGATGATCTCGCCGCGAAACAGAAACCGCTCGCCGCGTCCCGGCGACATGAGGTTCACCTTGAACTCGATGGTCAGCAGCGAGGCTTCCGGCTCAATGATCGTATAGGCGGCATAGGTGCAGGCGGTATCCAGACCGGCGGCGATGACACCCGCATGCAGTATGCCGTGCTGCTGCGTCAGCTTTTCATGAAAAGGGAGTTCGATTTCCACCAGCCGGTGTTCGATACGGCTGATTTCGGCGTTAATCGCCTGAACCACGCCCTGCCGCGCAAAGCTTCTTTCTATCCGCTGACGAAAATCGCCGGGATCAGTGATCTCCATGGCCTGCCTGCCTGCTTCTGCCTCATCGCAAACTGACATGGCGCGGGGCGGCAGGCAAGACAAGGGCGATGCGGCAAATTAGAGAAATTAGGAAAAATCCAGCGCGCTTTTCCTTTGGAAATGCGCAAGCACTTTAGTTAAGCATGCCGATGCTTGCGTTGAGCACCGTCGCAAAGGCGACCCATACGGCATAGGGTACGAAAAGCCACATTGATATGCGGTCACGACGATAGGAAAGCGCTATAAAGGCGACGATGCTGATCAGCATCGGGATGATGACAATCAATGCGCCAGCCGGACTTTGCATGCCGAAAAAGATCGGCGACCACAGAAAGTTCAGTACCATCTGGGTGAACCAGAGCCGCATGCGCGTTCCCATCGGCCTGCGAATCCATGTCCGCGCGCCAGCAACGCCGATCAGCACGTAAAGCGCGGTCCAGACAGGCCCGAAAATCCAGTTGGGCGGATTGAAGAAAGGCTTCTGCAGCGATTGATACCATTCGCCGGGTACATTGTTGACGCCGATCAACGCCCCTACGGCAACAACGACAACCACAAAGACAATATAGATCGCAAGATTTCTCATGATCGGTCCAATGCGCCGGCTGGGCTTTTGTTCCCCTGTTTTTTCAATATTTTAGCTGGATAGCCGCACGATGTGCTGGTCCCATGCCACATCGCTGCGCCGGGTTCCGAAAAACCCCTGATAGGACGAAACCGCGATGCCTCTTAAGGCGGGCGCAACACCTGCCGCGTCCCGCACTGTCGTCTCGGAAACCACACGCCCGGTTTTTGCATCCAGCGTCACGGCGGCGTTGCCGTTGGGCGAGGTCAGGCCAACCAGCTGATCGCGTCGGTTGACGGCGATGGCACCCACATAATTGGCAAGGCGGACCGTTGTTTCTTCCGGTAGATCCACAAATGTTACATCCTCACCCCTAGAGAAATGGCCGACAAGTGGCGGAAGATCGTTGCGCGGTCCTTCATACTGGCAGGCGAACCAGATGCGCCCGTCATCCCCGATATCGACATGACGTGTGGATAGCTGCCGCAGTCCGTTCGGCATCGCGTGTTTCTGAATCAAATGGCCGGTTGCTGCGTCCAGCAGCACGAGAGAAGGTTGCATCCTGTCGACGTTGAGCTTGGTGCGGCCGAAATCCGGATGGGTTTCGATACCACCATTTGCGATGATGATCGTTCGCCCGTCGTCGCTCATTGTCATGTCATGCGTGCCGACGCCATGCGCGTCGTATTCGCCGATGCGTATGAAGCCGTTTCTGGCGTCATAGAGCCCGATGACGCCACGATTGCCGTCGAAGTCGTTTTCGCTGGCATAGAGGATCGACCCATCTGGCGAAAACTGTCCATGACCGTAGAAATGGCGGTTTTCCGGCGTGTGCATCACGATCGGTTCGCGATGCCCCCCGGGGTCGAAGGCCATAAAGAATGTCCCCGGCCGGCGGGCAAAGGCCACGGTCATGCCGGTCGCGCGGCTCGTCGCCATTCCATGGGCGCGGGCAGGAAGCGTGACGCGGTCGATGATCTCGCCGCCCTCGCTCACCGTCGCAATGCCGTAGGACCCGTCACGGGCGCGGAAGGCAGAAGCAAAGACCGCGTCTGTCCGCTCAAGCGCATAAAGTGAACGGGGAGCCAAGGCGGTGAGGAAGGAAACTCCCGCCGCTTTGATGAAGCTGCGCCGATCTATCAGTGTCCGCCTGGTGCCGGAGATCATCGGCTCAATCCCCATCGGCGAAAGAGAAGCCGGAACTGAGGCCAATCGCGCCGCCATATTGATCGTTTAATCTGTAGATAAGGTCTTTGCCGTTCAGCAGAAGATAATCCACCTTCGCGCGCTGATCGTCCTGATCCAGCGCCTTTTGCACATCTGTATCGATTGTCCCGGCCACGCGGATCATCGATTTGGCGATGAAGTCGATGGAATTTACGATGGAGCGTTGGTCGGGGGGGACGAGTTCGGCCATATCGGCGGTATGCAGCAGTGTCTGAATGGCCTTGATGTTTGTGGAGATGCTTCTCCATGTCAGGCCAGACCGCCAGTAAATGGCGGTGCGGGGAAACGTCGCCTTGTCCGGCCCCTTGTAAAAGGTCTCGATCCGCTGGTCGCGGATCGCCTCGGCGCCGTGCACCAGAATGCCGAGCAGGGCAACCAGCGCCTCTCGTTCGTCGCGGAAGACGGGGTTATCAGGCCCCGGCTGCGTCCAGTTTTTCTGTGCGCCATCGGCCGCGTTCCAGCTATCGGAAAGCTCTGCCGCGACATCGGCGATATTGCCGGCAATGGCGGCTCCGAAACGGCAGCGGAAATCGCCCTTCTTATCAAGAAGTTCGTCCGCGCCGGTGCCGTAGAGAATGAATTCCAGAGCACCAAGCCCCTGTGCGGCAACGCTCTTGCCACTCAGGCCTTCAGCGGTTGTAACGCTTTCATCCTTGTCGGAAAGGTAACGCTGAACCTGTTTCAGCCCGAGCCCCTTCTTGTCGGGATAATAAAGGACGCGCTCGAAACGGTTCTGTTCGATGACAGGGCCGACACGCACGATCTCGATGGTCGACCAGCTTGAGACGGTATCGGCAAAGGCGTCCTTCGCCGTCTTCTCCGTCGTAGCAGAAGGCGCCGCGCAGAAAGCCTTCATGCTGTCCTCCAGCGTCTCTGCGGAGCGTCGGAAGTGGTCGTAGCCGGGTCGGATGAAGCCGGTCACTGCCTTTTCCATGACGCCGCGCACCTGTGCGGGGTTGAGCGGTGGCGGCGGCATCAGTTCCACATCCTGGGCCATGGCCGGCTGTGTGGTCAAAAGCATCAGCATGGATATGAGGCCGGAGATTTTTCGCATGGCTTTTTTCATTAAAGAGACTCCAGAAAGGCCAGCAAAGCCTGCCGGTCGGATTTTTTCAAGACGGCAAAGGCGTCGCGCGCTTTCTGCCCTTCGCCGCCATGCCATAATATCGCTTCCGTCACGCTGCGTGCGCGCCCGTCATGTAGGTAAAAACCATTGCCATTCACGCGTTCTGTCAGACCTATGCCCCAGAGAGGCTGGGTCCGCCAGTGTCGTCCGCTTGCTTCGCCCACCTGTTGGCCATCGGCAAGCTCCTCTCCCATGTCATGCAGCAGAAAATCGGAATAGGGCCAGATAAGCTGAAACGCATGCATCGGATCGGCGGCATCGCGTCGGGTGACGAATTTTGGGGTGTGGCAGGCCGTGCAGCCCGAGGCGTAAAAGAGTTGCTTGCCCCGCAGCACCATCGGCTCACCGACATCACGCCGTTGCGGCACGGCGAGGTTTTCAGTGTAGAAGGTCACGAGATCGAGAACCTGATCCGGCGCCTCCACTGGCCCGAGCCGCGGTTGCACGCCCGTTGGCATGGCGAGACATTTTTTCTGCCTGTCGGTACAGTCGCCATAGGCATTCGGCGCATCCGGTGTGGAGATGCCGATATCGTGGGAGAAAGCGCTTGCGCTCTGGTCGCGTACGCTCGCGTTCTGAGCTTTCCAACCAAACCTCCCGATTTTCGTTTCGCCGGTGCGATGATCCTTGACCCAAGCGGGACGCCCTTGAATGCCGTCCCCATTCTTGTCGTCCGGATCGGCGTTGGCCAGAATATCGGTGTCGCTGATAGCTTCTATCAAGCCAAGCCCAAGGGTCGGCATGGCAATGCGTGCTGACAGCGAAGTATCGGCGCCGAGCGGGCCATATTTCAACTCTGCCACGGCATAATCAGGCTGTCGCAACGTCACCATCTCGCCATCCGCCAGGGACACCCGCTTTTCCGTATAGGTGATGACAGCCTTGCCCTCGGCCTCAAGGCCGGGAATGGCAAGATTCTGAAGCTGACGTCCATAAGTGTCGTCAGGAAAGTTCAACACTTCATGGCGCGCGATCGCCGTCCGTTCCGCCTCGTCTCGAGCCGGCCTTGCCAGCCGTAGAAACAGGGAGACGGCGTCTTCGCCGGCAAGAGGCGGACGGCCCCTGCCATCCTTCACATGGCACGTCTGGCAGGATCGGGCGTTGAAGAGCGGCCCCAAACCGTCTGAAGCCTGCGTGGAAGAAGGAGAAGAGACCCACAATTTCTGAAACAGCGCGTTGCCGAGCTTAAAATCCTGCCTCCGCTTCGGGGGCATGGTGGCTGACGGATGGGAAAACGCGTTGCTGTCAGTTCTGTTGGTATTGGTCGACGCCCCGCCAGACATGGCCTCGAAAGGCTCCGGGTCGGTAAAATCGATCGCCGGAGCGGTTACGGCAAGAACGCGGTTTCTGTCATTTTCCGTCAGATCGTCACGCAAGGATGCGGCAAGCGTCGCCGTCGCCAAAAGACAGGCTGCCCCGGCGAATAAGAACGGCCTACGGATCGGCGACAGAGACATTTCCATGAAAGTCAAACGCGTGCGGGGAGCAACAGGCCGCAGTCTCCCTGCGGCCCGTTCTTGCCGTTTATTTGAAAACGGCGTTCGGATTATCGAGGCTGTCGGATCCTTCGAGGTCGATCTTGCCGAGATCGAGCGCTGCAATGACGCGTTCGACCGACTTCGTCTGGTCGAGGAGGCCATCGATGGCGGCCTGAACCACGGCGTTGCCTTCCTTGTTGCCCTCGCCAATCATCTGATCGTAGGCCTCAACCGTCTGAGCGCGCTTTTCCATCGCGTGCATGGCATTGAGCGTCTTGTCCAGCTTCGCCAGCATCTCGTCGTTCAACGCCTTGTCTTTGGCGCCGACCAGTTCCGAGAGCGACGCGCCAGTCATCTTCGTTCCGTCCACACGGGTATAGTCGCCGGTATAGGCCGAGGCGATGCCGATCGCGTCGTTGAGATGCGAATTATAGGTATTGTCGGAGAAGCAATCATGCTCCTCTTCCGGATCGTGCAGCAAAAGGCCAAGTTTCATGCGTTCGCCGGCCAATTCACCATAGGAGAGCGAGCCCATGCCGGTGAGAATGGCGGTGAGGCCTGCCTTCGGATCGCCTTCCAGCGTTTTGGTTGCTTCGCCTTCCGGCGCCCAGGCGTCGACCATCTCCTGCAGATCCTTGATCAGCAGGGTGGAGGCGGATTTCAGATAATCGGCACGGCGATCGCAATTGCCGTTCGTGCATTTCGCCTTGTCGTAATCGGTGTAAGGGCGGTTGCCTGCGCCCGGCCCGGTGCCGTTCAGATCCTGGCCCCAGAGCAGGAATTCGATGGCGTGGTAACCGGTCGTCACATTGGCTTCGACATCGCCCGCCTCGTGCAGGCTTTCGATGAGTTCCGGGGTGATCTTGGAGGCGTCGACCTCTTCACCACTGATCTTGATCTTCGGGTTGGCGATGATATTCGCAACATAAAGCTCGTTTTCGTCGCTTTCCGTACCATAGGCACCGTCGACGTAGTCGATCAGGCCTTCGTCCAGCGGCCAGGCGTTCACCTTGCCTTCCCAATCGTCAACGATCGGGTTGCCGAAACGATAGACTTCCGACTGTTGATAGGGAACACGTGCCTTGATCCAGGCTTCCCGCGCGGCCTTTAGCGATTCTTCGCTCGGTGTGGCGATCAATGCGTCGACGGCCTTATCCAGCGCCTTCGCTGTGATCAGCGAATCCTCGTATTTCGCATGTGCGACATCAGCATAGTGCTTGACAACAGCGGCCGCGTCGGTGGCAGCCTTTGCAGGAACCGCGATGAAAGCCGCCGATGCGGCAAGAAGCGCGAAAGAAGCGCTGAGAATGGTTTTGCGGATCATGATCCCTCTCCTTGAGCAGGCATGAAATAACTTCACGCTGCGGCAAGCGAGTTCTGACCCAATCACAAACTTGTGTCAAACATTCTAGTTTAGAATGCTTTGAAACAAGCCCGTGCTGTATTTCCCAGGTAAAATCCCTGGATGCAAAATGCTTTTATGCTCTGCGTTTCATCAGGCAGAAGAAGAAACCGTCCGTATCTGTGGTTGCAGGCGTGAGCGTCACTGTCTTGCCGTCGGAAGAATGTGGTTTGCTGGCATTGCTGCCGAAAGTCGTTTGCCACCGCTCCAACGCCGAACCAATGGCAAAATCTGGATTTTGCTCACAGAAGCGACGGACCTGCTGTTCGTTTTCTTCGGGAAGCACCGAACAGGTTACATAGAGCAGCTCTCCGCCCGGGCGCACGAATCCCTTGGCCTGCGAAAGTGCCTCGCCCTGCTGTTGCACGCGCTCTTCCAGATTGCGCGCGGTCAGCCGCCATTTGGTGTCGGGGCGCCGCCGCCATGTTCCGGTTCCGGTGCAGGGGGCATCGACGAGAACGCGGTCGAATTTTTCCTGAAACGGCGTGAGGCCCGATGCGCGGTCATGAACCTGCACATTACGCGTGCCGGCCCGCTTCAGCCGTTCGATGATCGGCGCAAGGCGCTTGCGGTCGGCGTCGAAGGCGTGGACCTGACCCTTGTTGTTCATGCTGGCAGCCATGGCCAGCGTCTTGCCGCCGCCGCCTGCGCAATAATCGAGGATCTGATCACCCTCATGCGCGCCGGCGAGATCGGCGACGATCTGCGACCCCTCGTCCTGCACTTCGAACCAGCCCTTCTGAAAGGAGAGTTCGGCGGTGACGTTCGGCAGGCGGGATGGGCCTTCGCCTGCGGCAATGCGAACACCCTGACGGGCGATGTGCGTGGCCTCCGCGCCGCTTTCCTCAAGAACCTTCAAAACCTTTTCACGGGTCGCCTTCAAGGTGTTGGCACGCAGATCGAGAGTAGGGCGCTCATTGAGCGCCTGAGCCTCAGTCAGCCAGCGCTCCCCGAATGCGGTCTCGAAGGAAGATTGCACCCAATCGGGAATGTCGCCCTGAACATGGGCCGGCGCCTCGGCGAGGGAACGGGAGAGAAATGCCTGCTGTCTTTCAGCGTCCGGTGCGGCAGGCGCGAATTTGTCACCATCGAATTCCGCTGCCAGTTCCGTGAAGCTCTTGCCCCATTGACGCAGCAGAACAGCGTAGCCGAGTGAGGTGGCGCTGTCGTCATCCATCAGCCAGGCGTGCGACAGTTTCATGCGCAACGCATCATAGACAATGTTGCCGATCGCGGCCCTGTCGCCCGACCCGGCGAAACGATGGGCAAGGCCCCAGTCCTTCAGAGCATCGGCGACGGGACGCCTGCGTCCCTCAATATCCGCCAATACTTCGATTGCTCCGGCCAAACGCCCGCCTAATCGCATTGTCTACCTCGTTTTCCTGACAAGTCCGGTTGGTAGACGCGAATGGCGGCGAGGGCAAGGCTCAATCGGCTTTGACGACCTCGTAGCAGACCTTGGCAGTGCCGGAGTTGATCATGCCGATGTTTTTGGCCGCAGCCTTGGAAAGATCGAGAACGCGACCCTTGATAAATGGCCCGCGATCATTGATGCGAACGACGACGGCCTTGCCGTTGCGCGCGTTGGTAACCTTGACCTTGGTGCCGAACCGCAGGGAGCGGTGGGCGGCGGTCAGGTTGGCGGCGTTCATACGCTCGCCAGAAGCAGTCTTGGAGGTCAACGCATACCACGATGCGCCTCCACAACCATTTGCCGCATTCGCCTGAAGAGGCGCGATGATGGAACAGGCGGCGATAGTTGCAGCGGTGAAAGTTATACGACGGATATTCAAAACAGTGCTTCCCTGAAAATCGGCCCCGCGCCGATTGATTGTGCCCTTGCTAAACGGCCATGAACTGGCCTGAACGCCTTTTGATGCGAGATTGTAGGGCGAGGGAAAAATGGCGAAAAAAAGCTGATCTCAAATCACGAACTGTTACAGACCGTAACATTCGTGATCATCGGCCGGAAGCTGCCATTGCCGCGCCCGTTTGAAGAAGCGGAAAAAATAACGAAGAATCAATGCTCAATGGGAATGTCGTTGCAAGTCACGGCTTCGTGAATCCACTTCACGAAATGTGAGTGAAATATTTTTCTAATGACTACGATTTTAGTGATTTCGGCTTGGTTAATAAAATCCTAATTGGCTGAAATAAGACGAAAACCATCCGCAAAAGCGGGATTGGAAGGATTTTTCATCGCTTTTGGAGATGGCATTTTTCAGCCTCGCCAGAGGCCGTTTTCCCATAATTGTCGAAGCGAGGCCCTGTACTCCGGGAAGCGAAAATCGAAGCCCAGATCGCGAATTCTGGCGTTGGAAACGCGCTTGTTCTCGCCATAAAAAGAGCGCGCCATCGGTGTTAGATCGGCAGTTTCAAAGGCCTGTTCGGGTGGTGGTTCCACTCCCATCAGCGCTGCCGCGAAGCTTACCACATCCTGCGGGGGGCAGGGTTCATCATCGGTCACGTTGAAGATGCCGCCTTCGTGTTTCTGTGCCAGGAAGGCAACCGCCGCGCCGATATCCTCCACGCGGATGCGATTGAATACCTGGTCCTTCTTCACCAGCCGCCGCGCCGTTCCCTTCTCGAAATTCATGAAGGCATTGCGCCCCGGGCCATAAATTCCGGATAGACGCAGGATGGAAAGCGGCGCGTCGGCGTCGCGGGCCGCTTCAGTCCATGCGGCCTCAGCCGCTACCCGCTCCACAGAACGTGGGGAAACGGGGCGGCAGGGTGTTGTCTCGTCCACCCAAGCGCCGCCGTGGTCGCCATAAACACCCACGGTAGAAAGATAAGCGATCCATGCCAGATTGGGCAGGAGCTTTTTCAAGTCGCCGCCCAGAAGCGGAAGGAGAGGATCGCCATCCTTGCCCGGCGCGACGGATTGTATGAGATGCGTGACATTGTCCATTGCAGCGACGAGCTCATCATTGAGCTGGACGCCGTCAAAGAGCAAGGGCGTCATCTGTGCGCTGGCGAGGCCAGAGAATTTGTCCTGACTGCGCGTGGTGCCGGAGATCCCTGCTGCTTGGGATTTCAGCGCGTAGGCAATGGCTTTCCCCGAATAACCCGCGCCAAAAATCATCACATGCATGGTTCACGCCTCTGCCAATTGCCATTCCATTTCCGCCTCCGGATCAGTCTCCGGTGCGCGCGTGGCAGAGTATGTACGGAATTCCTGCCTGTCCATAAGCCGCGATAAAGCCCACGCGGCCATGCCGCGTACCTCCGGCGAAGGGTCCATTTCGGCAAGAGCCTTGCATCGTTCCACGAACTGCCGGTTTCCGGAGTTGCCGGCCGCAATCAGCACATTGCGGATAAATCGGCTACGGCCGATGCGTTTGACGGGAGAGCCACTGAAAAAGCTGCGGAAGGCAGCATCATCCAATGTCAGGAGGAAATCGATGGACGGTTCTTTCAGATCCTCGCGCGCCTGCAATTTCATTTCCGAGGCGCTGGCCGCGAACTTGTTCCATGGGCAGGCGGCGAGGCAATCGTCACAGCCGTAGATGCGATTGCCCATCATCGGCCGGAACTCATGCGGAATTGGCCCCTTGTGTTCGATGGTGAGATAGGAGATGCAGCGACGGGCGTCGAGTTGATAGGGGGCGGGAAAGGCCGCCGTTGGACAGGCATCAAGACAGGCCCGGCAGGAGCCGCAATGATCCTTCTCGGCCTCATCGAGACAAAGATCAGCGGTGGTGAACATGCTGCCGAGGAACAGCCAGGAACCATGGCTGCGGCTGACGAGGTTCGTGTGTTTGCCCTGCCAGCCGAGACCGGCGGCGGCGGCGAGCGGTTTTTCCATCACAGGGGCGGTGTCGACGAAGACCTTCACATCCTCGCCGGCGCGTGCGGCAAAGCGCGTGGCGATTTCCTTCAGCCGCCCCTTGATGACGTCGTGGTAATCGCGATTGCGGGCATAGACCGAAATGGCCGCCTTGTCCGGTCTCGAGAGCAGATTGCGCGGGTCTTCGTCGGGACCATAATTGAGGCCGAACATGACGATGGAGCGTACATCGCTCCACAGCGTTTTCGGCTCCGCCCGCCGGGCCTCGGTTTCTTCCATCCACGCCATCGTGCCGTGATAACCTTTGCCGAGAAATTCTCTCAGCCGTTCCGGTGCGAGCGGAATGCTGTCCGGCGCTGTAACGCGACATAGATCGAAGCCAAGCGAAAGGGCTTCCTGACGAATGAAATCCGTCAGTTTGCGCGCGCGTATCCGCTGCTTCTCGTCGGCAACGTCGATGGTAGTCTCTCCTGCGGGTTGTTGCGCGTCATATATAGGCGCAGTCCCGGGCCGCAGCAAACAACCGAAAGGCTGAACTTAAAAGTCCAGATCGGCATAATGGGAGGAGGGGGCGAGGCGTGGAATACGCTCGCTCAGGAACGGCCGGAAGGACGGACGGGATTTCACCCGCTGGTACCATTCCTTGGCGATGGGTGCCTCGAGCCAGTTGATCTCGCCGAGATAATCCAGAACCGAAACCGCGGCAGCAGCAGCAAGATCGGCATAGCTCAGCCGATCACCCGCCAGCCATGTGCGCGAACCGGCCAGCCATTCCAGATACTTTATGTGCTGGCGGATATTGTTGCGGGCTGTGCGCAGCAATTTGGAATCCGGCGGGCCGCCGCCTTGCGCGGTCGTCATCTGCAATTTGTAAACACGCTCCCGCACCAGCGGCCGGGTCACGTCATTTTCCATCTTCTGCAGAAACCATTCCGTCAGGCGGCGAATTTCCGCCCGCTGAAACGGGTCTTCCGCCAGAAGACGCCTGTCACGCTTCAAAACCCCATGGGTTTCATCGAGAAATTCCGCAAGCACGTAAGGCCCGCTGAGGGAGCGCATATTGTCGTCGAGATAGACCGGCAGGGTGCCGGCCGGATTGAGCGCCAGAAACTCCCGCCGTCTTTCCCACGGTTGCTCCTCCACGAGATCGGTCTGGAACCCGTATTCCGCAAGGATCAGACGAACGAACCGGGATGCGGTCGACATCGGAGAGTGATAGAGAGTTGGCATCGGTACTCAATTTTTACGATTGGTTGTCATGATCGGCATCTGCCGGAAAACTTTTTCAGTTTCGCTTCATCAAGACGCTATAAGAGCTTGGCGACTTTAAAACAAGTTTAACGCAATTGCCGTCCATTGCCACTTCCCCCTGAAAAGAAGGATTCCTCATGGGTGACCAATCGATCATCAGCGCGCTTCTGCTGGGTATCATCGAGGGTCTGACGGAGTTCATTCCCGTTTCGTCAACGGCGCATGTGCTGCTGGCCGGGCACTTCCTCGGCTTCAAATCACCCGGCAACACCTTTGCGGTTCTCATCCAGCTCGGTGCGATCCTTGCGATACTTCTTGTTTATTTCCAAAAGCTTGTATCGATAGCGCTCGCTCTGCCGACAAGCGCGAAAGCGCGCCGCTTCGTGCTGGCCGTCGCTCTCGCCTTCCTGCCGGCGGCCATCATCGGCGCCTTGGCGCATGACTTCATCAAGACCGTCCTGTTTGAAACGCCCATGCTCATCTGCGTGGTGCTGATCATCGGCGGGGTCATTTTGCTTGCCGTCGACCGCATGCCGCTGAACCCGAAATATACCGACATCATGGATTATCCGCCGTCGCTTGCATTCAAGATCGGCCTCTTCCAGTGCCTCGCGATGATTCCCGGCACATCGCGTTCCGGTGCCACGATCGTCGGCTCGTTGCTGATGGGCACGGACAAGCGCTCCGCCGCCGAATTTTCGTTCTTCCTGGCGATGCCGACCATGCTCGGCGCGTTTACGCTCGATCTTTACAAGAACCGCGATGCCCTGAGTTTCGATGACGGCGCTCTGATCGCCGTCGGATTCATCGCCGCTTTCGTCTCGGGTCTTTTTGTCGTTCGCTCGCTCCTGGATTTCGTCTCGCGACGGGGCTTCGCGCCCTTCGCCTGGTGGCGCATCGCCATCGGGTCGCTGGGACTTATCGCGCTTCTGGTCCTGGACTGAGGCTTTAATTTATATGGTCTGAAAAAGAAAAAGCGCCCCGGAAAACCGGCGGCGCTTTTTTTTAAACTTCTAAAGGCTGGTCAGTTGGTGCTGATCGAAGCCGTCGCACAGGGGTCCACGCCATAAGCCGGAGCACAACCGCTCTTGCCCGCTGCAACCGTGCCCGGTGCCATGAATGAACCCGCCAGAACCACCAAAGCCGCACACGCAAAAAAGAGTGCGATAGATCTGCCCATTTTATGATTGCCTTTCAGACGTTCGTTCGCGCGGATCGTGCCGCCGTGTGTGAATTGAGGGTTCGGGATATGTTTGGAATGTGGCGAATATCAATAAAGCAGCTTGTTGAATACCGGGTTAATGCGAAGTCTTTTCCACAGTTGCGCTTGTGCCACGCTTGCCTGCGGAGACCTTTCCGCCGTTAACCTTTTCCAGCGGCTCGCCCGCTCCGATATTGATGTCGTCTCCTCCCCGTTATCTAAGGAGAAATGCACCGAAAGCGGTTTGGTTGCGATGAAGAATGCACAAAAAAAGCGGGAACAAGTCCCGCCTTTCTAGTAGGTGCCGCATGGCGGCAGAGCTCAGGCCGCCTTGCCCGCATTCGAGAACTGGCCGTGCGGGCGATATTGCACCATGTAGGACGGCAGAACAGACGCAACACGAACGGGCGTAATGCCGATGCCTTCCAGCGTCAGGCCGTTCTTTTCCGCCTCGGCGGAAACGACGTTGTCCTTTTTCAGCATGGTCACCTGATCGGATGTCAGCGGTGGCGCGATCAGCGGCACCATCGAAGCAACCTTGCCGATCATCGAGGCAACGCCGAAAGGCAGATTGACGAACGGACGTTCGCGATAGGTGGCGGCAAGAACGGCCTCAAGACAGTCGCGGAACGTCATCACATCCTGGCCGCCGAGCTCATAGATGGCGCCGGGTTTCAGCTTGCCGTCAACGCTACGGGCGACGGCCTCCGCGACATCCTCGACATAAACCGGCTGGAACCTGGTTTTTCCGCCACCGATCAACGGCAGGAAGGGCATGCCGCGGGCCATCTTCGCGAACTTGTTGAAGAAATCATCTTCCGGTCCGAAGATGATCGAAGGACGCAGGATAACGGCGGCGGGCAGAACGGAATGGATAGCAGCTTCGGCGCGGCCCTTGGTGCGGCCGTAACCCGTGGACGAACTGGCTTCCGCGCCGATGGCGGAAATATGCGTCAGCGTGGCGCCGGCATCGCGGGCGGCCTCGGCGATGGCTTTCGCGCCGAATTCCTGCACGGCGTCAAAGGTGTTGCGGCCACTTTCGGTCAGGATGCCGACGCAATTGACCACATGATCCGCATCTTCCACGGCTTTGACGATGGAATCGCGGTAACGCAGGTTGGCCTGCGCAAAGGAAATCTGGCCGACATTGCCAAGCGGCTGCAAAAAGCCGGCGAGATCGGGTCGGCGCACGGCGACACGAATGCGATAACCGCGCTTGGCGAGCAGTCTCACCACATGCCGCCCGACAAAACCCGAACCGCCGAATACGGTGACGAGGGGTGGAAGGTTGGCCAAGGTCATGGGAGGCTCCTCAGAAGCTGTCGATAAAGCGTTTTTCAGTCTCTTAGCCCAAAGCCGCGCGCACGGGAAGAGATGTTCTCGCCGGGAAGAGGCGGGTTTGGGACATAGGGTTGACGACGGTCAAATTCCCTCGACGATAACCATTTCCGCATCCGCGACTTCCTGGCGAATTTTGGCGGCTGCCTGGTATTCGGGGGAATTGTAGCAATCGATGGCGTGTTGCACCGAAGGAAACTCGATGACGACGTTGCGCGCCCGTGCCTTGCCCTCAAGCTCGGTCAAAGCACCGCCACGAGCGAGGAAATTCGCACCGAACCGCTCGAAGGCGGGTTTTGCCGTTGAGACGTAGTCCTTGTAACGCTCGCTGTCGCGAACATCGACGCGGGCGATCCAATATCCCTTTGCCATTTCATCTCCTCCCGTCGTCATTATTGATTGGCTGGAAAGCTGGCGCGCAGCATGTCATCGAGAATGGCGCGGGCCGCCGCTTTGGGATCTTCCGCCCTGACGATCGGTCGGGCGACGACCAGATGGCTCGAACCCGCCTTGATGGCGTCGTAAGGCGTCATCACCCGTTTCTGATCGCCGAGATCGGCGCCTGCGGGGCGAATGCCGGGGGTAACGACGGCAAGATCGGGGCCGAGGATTTCGCGCACGGCGGTCGATTCTTCCGCCGAGCAGACGATGCCGCCCATGCCCGCCTCGCGCGCCTGTTCCGCGCGGCGCAGCACCAGCGAACGGGCATCCGCGGCGTAACCGGCTTCGGCCAGATCGCTGTCATCCATCGACGTCAGCACCGTGACACCGAGCAGGCAGAGGCCGGAACCTTCCGCTGCCTTGACGGCAGCACGCATGGCTTTGGGATATGCATGAAGCGTCAGCATCGACATGCCCATCCGGGCGATGTTTTCGACACCGGAGGCGACGGTGTTGTCGATATCGAGCAGCTTCATGTCGAGGAAGACCTTCTTGCCGCTTTGGACAAGGTCGCGCGCGAATTCCAGACCGCCGGCGAAGACGAGCTGATAACCGATCTTGTAGAAAAGAACCTCGTCGCCGATTTTTGAAACGATGTCTTCGGCCTGCTGCACAGTCGGAACATCGAGCCCGACGATGAGTTTTTCGCGCGCGGTCATTGTCTTATCCCTGCCATGTTTCCATTGCCGTCCAGTCGCATGCGGGGGAGGCGGCTGCAAGTGAAAAGTCGGCGATGGAGAAGCGAAAGAGATTGCCGCCGCCGGGTGGCTGGTCCTCGCTGCGGCTGATGCGGCGGCCTTCTATATGGCATTTCAGAAGTGTGCCCACACCGCCATGGCCGACAAAGGCGATAGGCCGCTGTGTATCGTGCCGGTCAAGAATAGCTCTGACGGCATTGACAATCCGCGCCTGCGCATCGATTGCCCGCTCCCAGCCGCGAAAACTTTCCTGCGGGTGAGCGAAGAACCAGTCCGCCGCCTTCTCGAATTCCGGTGGCGTCAGGAAACCGGTGGAGGACCGGTCGTTTTCATGCATCTCCTCGACGATTTGTATGTCCGCTCCGGATGTCTCGGCAAGGATACGGGCGGTTTCAATCGCCTTCGTCTCGGCGCTGCAAACGATATGGCGCAATGCCAGTGCCCAAGGCAGGCGGCCTGCCTCTCGCGCCCGCTCGGCACCTCTTTCCGAAAGCCCCCATTGAGGAACGGGAACAGCCGGATCTATTCTGACCTGGGGGTGGGTAATGTAGAGAGCATGCACGGCAATCGGTCCCCAAAAGGCCATGGAAAGGGCATCGACATCCTAACCATGCGCTACGACCGGGAAATGACGGATTTTCTCGATCTGCCGGACGTCAGGCCCGAGTATAGGTCCACAGTTGCGCCGGCGGAATATTGCGCACGATGAAATCGAAATGACGAATGTGGTAAAGATGCGGCTGTGCGACGATCGGCGAGATCGGGCCATAGGATATCTGCACCACGGGGCGGCCATGCGGCACGCGCTTCAGCAATTCGTCGAGAAGCTTGATGCGGGCGGCCATCGGAAAATTCAGCATCGGCACGGCTGAAATGACACTGTCGAACATCTGATCCGCGTGTTCGCCGAGCGTCGCATCGAGATCGAAGGCATCCCCATTGACGAAGTTGACGCCGGGGTAGCTTTTGAGCAGCTGATTATAGAAATCGGTCGAATATTCGATGGCGGTCAAATTCTCCGGCTTGATGCCGCGCGCCAAGATGGCCTTGGTGATGACACCCGTGCCTGGGCCGAGTTCAAGAACCGGCAGGCCGGAATGGGGATTGATGACACTCGCCATCTTTTTCGCTGTGATGGCCGATGTCGGTACGATGGCGCCGACTTTTTTCGGCTGGCTGACCATGCCCTTGAAAAAGCGGATTTCTTCCTCGAATTTCTGTTCAAGGCGTTGCTTCAGGTTAAGTGCCATAATTCCCCTCAGATGCATTTGGTCATTGTCAAAAAACAGTTACGCAATGTTGATCCCATTTGGCGCAAAAACAAGGCAAAATGTCGTAACTGGGAAAATTCGCCTCCGGGTCCAAGGCGGCGATAATCGAATCAAAAACGCCGGCGGAGCGATCCACCGGCGTTTTGGCTAAAATGGAAAGAAATCAGCGTACTCACACGCGCATCGGCATTAAAACATACAGGGCATCGTCGCCGGCGGTGTCACGAACCAGCGTCGGCGACCCTGCATCTGCCAGAAGGAAAATCGCGTCGTCACCGGAAAGCTGTGAGGTGATGTCGAGCAGATATTTCGCGTTGAAGCCGATTTCCATCGAATCATTGTCATAGCCGACGGCAACTTCTTCCGTCGCGCTGCCCGAATCGGGATTGTTGACGGTAAGAGTGAGCTGTCCATTGGTGAGGGCGAGTTTCACGGCGCGGCCACGTTCGGACGAAATGGTCGAAACGCGATCGACGGCCTGGGCGAAAGACTGGCAGTCGACCCGCATTTCCTTGTCGTTGCCCGTGGGGATCACGCGCTGGTAATCCGGGAAAGTCCCATCGATCAGCTTCGAGGTCAGAACGACCGAGCCGATGGTCAGGCGGATTTTCGCATCCGAGACTTCGACGGTGACTTCAAGCTCAGGGTTGTCCATCAGCTTCTGCAATTCACCGACAGTCTTGCGCGGAATGATGATGCCAGGCATGCCTTCGGAACCGGACGGCGCGTCCACATCGGCGCGTGCCAGACGGTGACCATCGGTTGCGACAGCGCGCAGCTTCAGCTCGCCATTGCTTTCGATGGTGTGGAAGAAAATGCCGTTCAGGTAATAACGTGTCTCTTCCGTTGAAATCGCGAATTGCGTGCGGTCGATCAACATCTTCAGATCGGTCGCCTTCAGCTTGAAGGTGTGGCTGAAGGTGCCGGCTGTCAGGTCAGGGAAATCCGCCTCGGGCAGGCATTGCAGCGAGAACTTCGAGCGGCCAGAGGCGACGGTCATGGAGGAACCGTCCGGATTGGTCGCCAAAAGCACCTCGGAACCATCCGGCAGCTTGCGCACGATTTCATAAAGCAGGTGTGCCGGCACGGTGGTGGCGCCCGCCTGCTCCACCATGGCCGGGGTCGCTTCGGTGATTTCGAGATCGAGGTCGGTCGCCTTCATGTCAAGATTGGCGCCGGAAGCGCGCAGCAGAACGTTCGACAGGATCGGGATCGTGTTGCGACGCTCGACGACCCGGTGGACGTGGTTCAGCGATTTCAGAAGGTTCGACCGCTCAAGAGTAATACGCATGGACACTACCGCTTTCAACCGTTGCGAACCGGCCACCGCCGGATCGGCAAGAAGAGTCTTCACCGGCAAATGCCGGATAATGTGGACGGGCAAAATGGCAGAGTTATTGCGGAGAATGCAAGAGCCGAGTTCGTCTGCCGCGGGTCATTTTGCTGCTATACAACATGATCCACAGGCTGGCGCCGCCCGTTGCCCTTGTTCGCCGGTTTTCAATTGCCCATAAAGAGGAATAACTGGAGCGACCGGCCGGAAATGATCGGCAAGAATGATTGGAAGCCGTGTGACGGAAGAAACATCGAAGATTGGCGCCAGGCAGGCGGTGAAGGAATTCAGGATCGGGGCGGCCACAATTCCCGCGCGTCCGCTGGAGTGCGCGCTTTATCTCGTCGCCACCCCCATCGGCAATCTGGGCGACATCACCATTCGCGCGCTGGAGACGCTGGCTTCTGCTGATGTTCTCGCCTGCGAGGATACCCGCGTCACGCGCATCCTGCTCGAGCGTTACGGTATCCGTACCCGTCCGTTTGCGTATCACGAGCACAATTCGAACGAAGTGGGGCCAAAGCTCATCGCGGCGCTGGAAGCAGGAAAATCCGTGGCGCTGGTGTCGGATGCGGGAACGCCGCTTGTTTCCGATCCCGGTTACCGGCTCGGCCAGCTTGCACTCGAGGCCGGGCATCGCGTCGTGCCGGTGCCGGGCGCCTCGGCGCCGTTAGCCGCGCTGGTCGGTTCGGGCATGCCAAGCGACGCCTTCCTGTTTGCTGGTTTCCTGCCTGTAAAGGACCGCGGTAAGCGCGACCGTTTTGCCGAACTGGCGAAAATCCCCGCGACCCTCATTTTTTTTGAATCACCGCATCGCATCAGCGCTTCCATCAAGGTCGCATCGGAAGTGCTTGGCAGTGAGCGCCGTGCCGTGGTCTGCCGCGAGCTGACCAAGACGTTCGAGGAATTCCGCCGCGGCACGCTCGGTGAGCTTGCGGATTACTATGACGGTGACCGTGTGGTAAAGGGCGAGATCGTGCTTCTGGTGGAGCCGCCTTCCTATGACGAGATTCCCGATATCGAGGATGTCGAGAAACTGCTGAAGGATCTGGTCGCCACCATGCCCGCTGCAAGGGCTGCAGGCGAAGCGGCGAAGCTGACGGGCCTGCCGCGCAAGGAGCTTTATCAAAGGCTACTGGACATGAAGGAAGCGGATGGCCGCTAACTGGCGAAACGATAAAAGGCGAAAAGCCGAGCGGCGTGGTCATGCTGCGGAATATTGGGCGGCACTTTTTCTGCTGCTGAAGGGATATCGCATTCTCGCCATTCGTTATCGCACCCGGCTGGGGGAGATTGACCTTGTCGCCCGCAAGGCGGACGTCGTCGCGTTTGTGGAGGTCAAGGCCCGGCCGTCCGGCATCAGCGCGATCGATGCCGTCGGCTTTCATTCGCAGCAACGCATCCGGGCGGCTGCGGACCTGTGGCTGGCCCGCCACGGCGATGCCGGGCGGCTTTCACTGCGCTTCGATATCGTCGCCATTCTGCCGCGAGGTCTGCCGCAGCATTTTATCGATGCCTTTTGAAGGGGAGACGATGTCCACCGAGCGTGAAAAAATGGCCGCGGGCGAATGGTACAGCTGCATGGATGGCGAGCTGGATATATTGCGCCGGCGCGCACGAGGGGCCGTCCACCAGCACAATACGATGCCGCCGGATGAGCGCGGGGCAATTGCACCGCTGCTGCGAGCGCTGTTTAATTCTGTCGGGGAAGGCGCGTTTCTCGAAGTGCCGTTTCATTGCGCTTACGGCTTTAATATCGCGCTGGGAAAGAATGTATATCTCAACGCGGGCTGCACCATTCTCGATTCCGCTAAGGTAACGATAGGCGATGGCGCGATGCTGGGGCCTGCGGTGCAGATTTACTGTGCGGAACACCATCTCGACCCGGTGCCGCGTGCGCAAGGAATTGAAATCGCAAAACCCGTGGCCATCGGTCGCGACGTCTGGATCGGCGGCGGAGCGATTCTGCTTGCGGGTGTGACAGTGGCTGACGGTGCGATTGTCGGTGCCGGTTCGGTCGTCACACGCGACGTCGCTGCAGGCGTGACGGTGGTCGGGAACCCGGCGCGGCCCCTGAAACGCATATCCGACTGAGATTTTCATCCGCCGCTGTAATAAATCTGACATGGAACTGTCAAAGAGGCGTCATTGAACCTCTCTATTCGCATCCTCACCCCAATAAATGGTGGAGAGGATTTGATATGTTCAAGAAGATTTCCATGGCCGCTGTGGCTGTCAGCATCTCCGCGACCTCTTCCATGGCTGCGACCAACATCACCTGGTGGCATGGCATGGGCGGCCGTAACGGCGAAGTCATCAACGAAGTCGCCCAGAAATTCAACGAAGCCCAGAAAGAATGCGCGCTGACGCCGGTTTCCAAGGGCTCCTATGAAGAAGCTCTCGCCAGCGGCATCGCAGCTTTCCGTTCGGGCGAACAGCCGAACATTCTTCAGGTTTTCGATGCAGGTGCTGCCACCATCATCAACGCCAAGGGCGCGGTCATTCCTGCCGAAGACCTGATCACCAAGGCCGGTTACAAGTTCGATCGCGACGCCTTTATCAACGGCGTGCGCTACTTCTACGCTGCCGCTGACGGCAAGTTTGTCGGCATGCCGTTCAATTCCTCCGCTCCCATCATGTACATCAACGACGAGGCCCTGAAGAAGGCTGGCGTCGAAGCTCCGAAGACTTGGGAAGACTTTGAAAAGGTCGCCCCGAAGCTGAAGGAAGCCGGCTATATTCCGCTCGTCCAGTCGCAGCTGACCTGGCAGTTCACGGAGAACTTCTTCTCGCGTAACAACATCCAGTTCGCCACGAACAACAATGGTTACGACAGCGTCACCGACACCAAGCTCAAGGTCACCGACCCGAACCTCGTCATGATGTTCGAGAAGCTGAAGGACTGGAAGGACAAGGGCCTGTTTGCCTATTACGGCGCCGGCTGGAACGACAACCAGAAGCCCTTCGAAGAAGGTAAGGTAGCACTCTGGATCGGTTCGTCGGGTTCCTTCGGCGGCCTTCAGAAGACGGCCACAATGCCATTCTCGGCAACTTTCCTCCCTTACTGGGGCTCCATCAAGGGCGCGGGTACCAACTCCTTCATCGGCGGCGCTGCCCTCTTTGCAATGTCGGGCAAGTCCGAAGCCGAAAACAAATGCGTGGCCGACTTCTTCCAGTTCCTGACCTCGCCGGAAATCCAGGTCTTCTATCACAAGGCAACCGGTTACGTCGCCATCACCAAGGCCGCTTATGAAAAGGCCAGGGCTGAAGGCTACTACAAGGAAAAGCCGGTCGCCGAAGTCGGCATCCAACAGCTGTCACTGCAGGGTGGCGACTGGTCCAAGGGTTATCGCCTCGGCTTCTACCCGCAGATCCGCGCCGTGATGGAACGCGAATATAACCGCATCTTCTCCGGCGAAGTCACGCCGAAGGCTGCTTTCGAAATTATCGAGAAGGAAGGCAACGACCTTCTGGCCCGCTTCGCCAAGACGGCCGGCTGATCGATCTCTTCGAAACCGTTGATCTTGTCGAGCCTCCTTTCTGACGGAAGGGAGGCTCACTTCTGGATAAGGAGGCGCAAGCGTGGCCTATACATCGTCTCAACCGCGCCGGTTTTTCTCCGGTCGGTCCGCAAAGGCTGGAAAACCCGCCAAGCCCGCAGAAGCCGGCATGAAGCGCGTGCAGTTCTCTTCGTCCTTTGTGCCCTATCTGTTTCTGGCACCGCAGCTTGCGGTGATTTTCATTTTCTTCTATTGGCCATCCGTTCAGGCCATCCATTCGTCTTTCTATATCGAAGACCCGTTCGGGTTCGGCGCTTCCTTCGTTGGACTCGCCAATTATTCGGATGCGATCTTCAGCCCCGAATATCTCAGCATCGCGAAATTCACGGTAGTCTTCACCGTGCTCGTCACCTTCTTTTCGCTGGCGCTCGGCCTGCTGCTCGCCGTCAAGGCGGATGCGGTCATTCGCGGCAGTTCGACATACAAGACGCTGCTGATTTCCGTCTACGCCATCGCGCCGCCGGTCGCCGGCCTTATCGGCATGATGTTTTTCGACCAGCATATCGGCCCCTTCGTGAAGATGGCCGCGTTTCTCGGTTGGGACATGAAGGTCGGCCTCAATTATTTTGATACGGCCTTTGCCATGATCGTTGTCGCGGTCTGGAAGCAGATTCCTTACAACTTCATCTTCTTCCTCTCCGGTCTCCAGGGCGTTCCGGTCTCCGTGCGGGAAGCCGCGTCCATCGATTGCCGTTCGGGCTTTCGCCGGTTCTGGACCGTCATCATGCCGCTCCTGGCGCCCACGGCCTTCTTTCTGCTGATCATCAACATCACCTATGCGCTCTTCGACACCTTCGGCGTCATTGACGTGATGGTGAAGGATAAGGCCGCCAACAACCCGATTACGCTGGTCTACAAGGTGTTCCTCGACGGTTTCCGCGGCAATGACATCGGCGGTTCCTCGGCGCAGTCCGTCATCCTCATGCTGGTCGTTTTCGTCCTCACCATCATCCAGTTCCGCTTCATCGAGAAGCGCATCCATTACAATTGAGGGAAAAGACGATGTACAAGACCAAACCCCTCGATCATCTGGTGCTGATCATTGGCGCATTGTTTCTGATCCTGCCTGTTGTCGTGGCCTTCATGACGTCCACTCACACGGCGGCTGAAATTCACCGCAGCGGCCTTGCGATCATTCCCGGCGACAATTTCATCGAAACCTATGAGAAGGTCCTTACCCAGAAGGGTGGTTTCACCGGACAGGTTACAGGCCTGAACATGGTGTTGAATTCGCTGATCCTCGGCATCGGCTTTGCCGTCGGCAAAATCGTCCTGTCGATGACGGCGGCCTATGCGATCGTCTATTTCCGCTTCCGTTTTGCGACGCTCGCCTTCTGGATCATTTTCACCACGCTGCTTCTGCCGCTCGAAGTGCGCATCATGCCGTCCTACGAGGTAATGAGCAAACTCGGACTGTTGAACTCCTATACCGGTCTGATCGTGCCGCTTCTCGCTTCGGCGACGGGCACCTTCTATTTCCGGCAGTTCTTCAAATCCGTGCCTGAGGAGCTGCTGGAGGCTGCCCGTATCGATGGTGCGGGGCCAGTGAAATTTTTCGTCGACGTTCTCATTCCGCTGTCGCGCACGATGATGGCGGCAATCTTCATCATCATGTTCGTTTATGGCTGGAATCAGTATCTCTGGCCCATGCTGATGACGACGGATGAGAGTTTCTTCACCCTGATGCGTGGCATCAAGTCGATCCTGCAGGTCTGGGTCGGTTCGCAAATCCCCGATTACAACGAAGCTTTCGCGCTCGCCGTGCTGGCCATGCTGCCACCCGTGCTGATCGTCGTTATTTTCCAGCGCTGGTTCATCAAGGGCCTGACCGAGAGCGATAAATAAGGAGACCGAAATGGCCGCGATAGAAATCAGTCAGGTCTGCAAGGATTATCATGGCGGCGTGCGCGCCGTGCATCATGTCGATATCGACATCAAGGACGGCGAGTTCATCGTTCTCGTCGGTCCCTCCGGCTGCGGCAAGTCCACGCTTTTGCGTATGGTCGCCGGGCTTGAGGATATTTCAGAAGGCACGGTGAAGATCGGCGACCGGGTGGTCAACCAGACCGATCCGGCCGACCGCGATATCGCCATGGTCTTCCAGAACTACGCGCTTTACCCGCATATGTCGGTACGCGAGAACCTGGAGTACGGGCTGAAGAACCGCAGGACACCCAAGGCGGAAATTGACGCCCGTGTGGCTGAAGCGGCGCGTATGCTGCAACTCGAACCCTATCTGGACCGCAAGCCACGCGCCCTTTCCGGTGGTCAGCGTCAGCGCGTCGCCATGGGGCGTGCGATCGTTCGCAAGCCTGCTGCCTTCCTGTTCGACGAACCCCTGTCCAATCTCGATGCCAAGTTGCGTGTTTCCATGCGCGGCGAAATCAAGCGGCTGCAAAAACGTCTTGGCACGACATCGATCTACGTTACCCATGACCAGTTGGAAGCCATGACGCTGGCCGACCGTCTCGTCGTGCTGAATGGCGGCCGTATCGAGCAGATCGGTGCGCCGCTGGATGTCTATCACACGCCTGCCTCAACCTTCGTCGCAAGTTTCATCGGCTCTCCGGCCATGAATCTTCTCAGCGCCGAATTGCACGGCGATAGCCTTGCCATCGGACCGTCGCTGTTTGCGCTCAATGGCTTTGCCCCCACGTCCGGCCCGGTGACTGTTGGAATGCGGGCGGAAGATTTTCGTCTCGCTGCTGCTGACGCCCAGAGTTTCGCACTTCGCGTGGATTATATTGAGGAGCTGGGTTCGCAACGTCTTATACACGGCATGATCGGCGATCAGAGCCTGACCGTGGCCTTTCCGCCTGACGTCGAGGTTCCGTCCGCGCTTTCGGTGACGATTGCTCCGGAAAAACTGCACTTCTTCTCCAGCGAAACTGGCAAGCGTATCGCCAGCAGAGCGGAACAGACGGTGGCGCAGGATGCTCAACTGGCGACGGCCTGAGTTCGTCACCTGAAATCGGCGCGATGGCTAAAATTGCGCCGATTGTCAAAACTGGTTTGTTACGATCCCGATGATAAAAGGCCTCCAATATTTCACGGGGGTTTTCTCATATGTCGTTCAAAATGATGTTCGCGGCGGCCGCAACCATGGCTATCCGTACGGTGCCGATATTGCCGGCCTATCTGCGTCGGAAAAAAGACGATGCCGTGGTCAGCGCATCCTGCACCGATCTACGGCTTCAGCCGGCGCCTATCAATCCTGAATGGATCATTGCCGGCAACCCGCAGGCACGTGCTGCGGATCATTCCCGAAGCGGCGACCGTGCCTCAAGCACTGCCATGTGGGATTGCACTGCAGGCGAATTCCGCTGGTTCTTCGGCTGGGATGAGACCGTCTATATTCTGGAAGGCGAGGTGCATGTGACGGCCGAGGACGGCTCGGTCAGCATCCTGCGGGTCGGTGACGTCGCTTATTTCAGGGCCGGAACATGGGCCACCTGGCGTGTTGATCATTATGTGCGCAAGGTTGCCTTCATGCGTCGTCCGTTCCCCACGGCGCTGGCATTTGCCTATCGCGTCAAGAACAAGCTGTTCGCCGGTCGCTCCTACAAGCTGGCAGCCTGAGCCGTCGCCCATGCCGTTGGCGGGCGCGGGTGTGCCTTCGCCGTGGGAATTATGAAGGTTCAATAAAACTCACAGAAACCACGGCTCGCAGCAGTTGCGTTTGAATGGTCGCTGCCCTACATCTTTCAAGTTTTCTGAAGCATTTCCGGGTCTCTTCCGGTCCTGCCGGAACGCTTGAAAGATGAGACACGGCATGGCGGATCGCAGGCGTCCGTATGCTGCGAGAGGAACATGCGCATGGCGAAGATCAAGAACGTCGCGATCCAGATGGATCATGTCTCCGGCATCAACATCGGCGGTGATTCCACCTTCGCCATGAGCCTTGAAGCGCAGGCGCGCGGATATCGGCTGTTCCATTACACGCCCGACCGCCTTTCCATGCGCGACGGCAAGATTTACGTGACCGTCGAGCAGATGGAACTGCGCGACATCAAGGGTGACCATTTCTCGCTTTCCGAACCGGAGCGCGTTGATCTTTCCACGATGGATGTCATCCATCTGCGTCAGGATCCACCATTCGACATGGCCTATATTACCTCCACCCATCTGCTGGAGCGCATTCATCCGAAGACCCTGGTGGTCAATGATCCCGCCTGGGTGCGCAATTCGCCGGAGAAGATCTTCGTCACTGAATTCGCGGATCTCATGCCGAAGACGCTGATCACGAAGGATGTCGCGGAAATCGCGCGCTTCCGTAACGAAATGGGCGATATCATTCTCAAGCCGCTTTATGGCAATGGCGGTGCGGGCGTCTTCCATTCAGCGCGGGACGACCGCAATTTCTCCTCGCTGCTGGAAATGTTCGGTCAGATGTTCCGCGAACCTTACATTGCTCAGGAATATCTGCCCGACGTCCGCAAGGGCGATAAACGCATCCTGCTGGTGGATGGAGAGCCGGTGGGTGCGATCAACCGCGTTCCAGCGGAAAACGATGCCCGTTCCAACATGCACGCTGGCGGCCGCCCTGAGCCTACGGAACTGACCGCGCGCGAAAAGGAAATCTGCCGCCGTATCGGCCCCGCCCTGCGCGAGCGTGGTTTCCTGTTCGTTGGAATTGATGTCATTGGCGATTACCTCACCGAAATCAACGTCACCTCGCCGACCGGCATTCGAGAGGTGCGGAAATTCGGCGGCGCCGATGTGGCGAGCCTGCTGTGGGACGCCATCGAGAAAAAGCGCGAAGCTCAGGATTTTTGACGAGACATAAATCGCTCTCGGTTTGTTCCGGCTATACAACTCGATACAACTAAAATACAGCGGATGCGATAAATTGTTCGCTGGATGTTCTTGTTTTATTCTTTGAGCTGTGGCACGTTGCTTGGCAATGGTCGTGGATGGGGCATAAGGCTCTGAAAGCGCGGCGGTTTGCGGGGGCAGGCCATGGTGGCACGGGTCAATACGGTGGCATTTCAGGGCATAGAGGGTGTGCCTGTTGAGGTGCAGGTCATGGTGGCACCGGGAAGGGTCGGCATCCAGATTGTCGGTCTGCCGGATAAAGCCGTCGCCGAAAGCCGGGAGCGCGTGCAGGCGGCATTACATGCCTCAGGCTTGGCGCTGCCGGCAAAGAAGGTCACGGTCAATCTTGCCCCTGCCGATCTGCCAAAGGAAGGATCGCATTTCGATCTTCCCATTGCCCTTGGCCTCATGGCCGCCCTGGGAGCCATACCGGCCGACGCGCTGGGGCGTTACGTGGTCCTTGGCGAACTCAATCTCGATGGTACTATCGGCTTGGTTGCGGGCGCGCTTCCGGCAGCGATCGGGGCCAATGCGCTTGGAAAGGGACTGATTTGCCCGGCTGACAGCGGCCCGGAGGCGGCATGGGCCGGAGCCGGGATCGATATTCTCGCCCCGCGCAGCCTGATTGCGCTCGCTAATCACTTTCGTGGCACGCAGATTCTCTCGCGCCCGACGCCCGCCATTCGCGCCAATCCGGTCAATCTGCCTGATTTAGCTGACATAAAGGGGCAGGAGAGCGCCCGGCGGGCGCTGGAGGTGGCAGCCGCCGGCGGCCATAATCTGCTGATGGTCGGCCCGCCCGGCTCGGGAAAATCCATGCTCGCCGCCCGCTTGCCTTCGATCCTGCCGCCGCTGGAGGCGGCAGAACTGCTGGAAGTGTCCATGGTCCATTCCATTGCCGGCCAATTGTCGGGTGGCAAGCTTTCGGATCGCAGGCCCTTCCGCACGCCGCATCATTCCGCCACCATGGCGGCCCTGATCGGCGGCGGGCTGCGGGCCAAACCGGGCGAGGCTTCGCTTGCTCACCATGGCGTTCTTTTTCTGGATGAATTCCCGGAATTTTCGCCGCAGGTGCTGGATGCCCTGCGTCAGCCGCTCGAAACCGGCGAATGCATTATTGCGCGTGCCAATCACCGTGTCAGCTATCCCGCGCAAATCCAGCTTGTCGCGGCAATGAATCCCTGCCGTTGCGGTATGGCGGGAGAGCCGGGTTTTACCTGTGCCAGAGGCCCACGTTGTGTGGCAGACTATCAGGCTCGCATTTCCGGCCCGCTGCTCGATCGCATCGACATTCGTATCGACGTTCCCGCCGTTTCCGCCGCCGATCTCATTCGGCCCGTGACGGCCGAACCGAGCGCCGTGGTTGCGGCGCGCGTCGCCGAAGCGCGCCTTGCCCAGCAGGAACGTTATGCGACAGCGGGCTTCCCTGCCATCCGCACCAACGCCCGCTGCACGACAGCAATGATCGAAAAATACGCCGAACCGGACCAGTCCGGGCTGCAATTGCTCCGTGATGCGGCGGAGCGCATGAAGTTTTCCGCGCGCGGTTACCATCGCATTCTCAAGGTGGCCCGCACCCTGGCGGATCTGGATGGCAGACAAACGGTTGGGCGTATCCATATTGCCGAAGCAGTGTCCTATCGTATCGCCGGCGAAAGGCTAACCGCCGCGGCGTAAAACCAGCTACGGGCACTTTGTCTGGGAAGGACGCTTATGCCTGCCGGTCAATCAGGTGGTTCCGGGAATGACGGGTAAAAATGCTGTTTGGACAGCTCGGTAGGTGATGGGCCGAATGAGGGGGCCTCGAAACAGAAGTGCCGCCGGCAAACCGGCGGCACGTCAAATATTCGCTCTTCCGCAACCGGGTGCCGAGAAGGGGCTAGAGCCCAAGCCCTTCGAAAAGTGCTGTCGAAAGATAACGTTCCGCGAAGGAGGGAATGATGATGACAATGTTCTTGCCGGCATTTTCCTCACGCGCACCGATCTTGATTGCCGCCGCCAGCGCCGCACCCGAGGAGATGCCAACGGGCACGCCTTCCAGCCTCGCCGCCAGACGTGCGGTTTCGAAAGCCTCATCATTGGTGACGGTGACGATCTCGTCATAAATGCCGGTGTCGAGAATGGCGGGGGCAAAACCGGCGCCGATGCCCTGAATTTTGTGGGGGCCGGGGTTGCCACCGGAAAGAACGGGGCTGTCGGCGGGCTCCACCGCAATCACCTTCACCTCGGGCTTGCGGGATTTCAGAACCTGACCCGTGCCGGTGATCGTGCCGCCGGTGCCGATACCCGAGACCAGAATATCAACCGTGCCTTCCGTGTCGTTCCAGATTTCTTCAGCCGTCGTCTTGCGGTGAATCTCCGGATTGGCGGGGTTTTCAAACTGCTGCGGAATGATGGCGTCAGGCAGGGTTTCTGCCAGTTCCTGCGCTTTGGCGATGGCGCCCTTCATGCCCTTCGGGCCTTCGGTCAGCACCAGTTCCGCGCCCAGGAGAGCCAGCATTTTCCGACGCTCGACCGACATGGTTTCAGGCATGGTCAGGATCAGCTTGTAGCCTTTCGCGGCGGCAGCGAAGGCGAGCGCAATCCCCGTATTACCGGAGGTCGGTTCCACCAGCGTCGTCTTTCCGGGCGTAATCTTGCCCTGGGCTTCCAGAGCTTCAATCATGGCGACGCCGATGCGGTCCTTCACCGAAGCGATGGGATTGAAAAATTCGAGCTTGGCAAGAAGGTTGGCCTTCACGCCTTTTTCCTTCGCCAGCTTGTCGAGCCGCACGATCGGTGTATCGCCGATTGTTTCCGTAATCGAGGAATAGACGCGTCCGCGTCCGGGCTTTCTGGCTTCCGGCATGATGCTCTCCTGTGTAAAGACCGCAAGATTTGAGCGGCAGAATAGGAGCAATAACCTCCGCAAGCTAGCGAACGTTCGTCCTAATATCCGTGAATTGCGGGAATAATTTCACGCCAGATCGCGGAAATGAACGAATTTGTTTTACGTGCTGCGGATGGCGATCATCGTCGCTGTTCCAGCCAGAATACCCGCCGCGGTGCGGTTGAGAATTGTCAGGGCGCTCGGTCTTTTCAGGAGGTTGCGCGCTTTGGCCGCAAGCAGGATGTAAGGCAGGAGAACCGCCATCAGCACGACAAAGGTGATGGCAAGAAGCGTTGCATATTCCGAAGGGCCGATCATGCGGATGTCGATCAGCGTCGGCACCAGCGCCACATAAAAAAGCATGGTTTTGGGATTGCCGAGGGTGATCAGCAGGCCGGACAGGAAGGACATGGACATGCTGGTGCTCTTCTTCGCCTTCAGGTCCTGCGGCAAGAGACCGGCGGTCCAGAGCTTCCAGGCGATATAGAGAAGATAGGCCGCACCTGCAAATTTCAGGACCATGAAAGCCTCCTGAAAGGTCTGCGCGACGAAGGCCAGCCCCAGGATCACAGCGGTCAGATAGATCATGTCGCCAAGCACCAGCCCGAGACCCATGAAAAAGGTTTCCCGAAAGCCCGAACCCAGCGCCCGCGCCACGATTGCCGTCATGCCGGGGCCGGGAATGGCGGCAGCGATGAAGAGGGCGGTGGCATAAGCGAATAGGGTGGTCAGCGTCATGATCGTGTTTCCCTGAAAATCCGCCAGATCCATAGCGAAAATGCCGGGCAAAGACAATCAGTCCGCTCCTCTGCACCAGCGGTGTCGCTAAACGCCGGTAGAGCCGAAACCGCCGACGCCCCGTGCCGTCTGCGAAGTTTCCATCACTTCGACAACAGTCACCTGCGTCACGGGCGCGATGACCATCTGCGCAATGCGCATGCCGCGCTCGACGACGAAATCGTCCTGACCGAGATTGGCGAGGATGACTTTCACCTCACCGCGATAATCGCTGTCCACCGTGCCCGGGGAATTGAGGCAGGTGATGCCGTTCTTGATGGCAAGGCCGGAGCGGGGGCGGATTTGCGCCTCATATCCGGCGGGAACTTCGAACACGAAGCCGGTCGGCACCAGCGCCCGTTCACCGGGTTTTAGGGTCAACGGCTCACCCACGGACACAGCTGCACGCAGGTCCATGCCGGCGGCGCCGCCGGTCTCGTAAGAGGGGAGTTCAAGGCCCGCGCCGTGGGCGAGGCGGGCGAGACGAAGAGGAGGCAGATTGTTGTTTTGAACGGTCATGCGGCATTAGTTTGCCGAGATCGCGGCAAGGTCAATTGCAAAACCGGGCCTGAAACGCTAGATACCCCGCAATTCCACAGGATTTGTCAGATGGCCGAAACACTTGCCGAGGCGGTCTCCCGCCGCCGCACCTTTGCTATTATCGCGCACCCGGACGCGGGTAAAACCACGCTCACCGAAAAGCTGCTGCTGTTCGGCGGAGCGATCCAGCTTGCCGGTGAGGTGAAGGCGAAAAAGGACCGCATCCAGACCCGTTCGGACTGGATGAAGATCGAGCGCGAGCGCGGCATTTCGGTCGTCACCTCGGTCATGACTTTCGAATATAACGACCGCGTCTTCAACATCCTCGATACGCCCGGCCACGAAGATTTCGCCGACGATACCTATCGTACGCTGACGGCCGTGGATGCGGCGATCATGGTCATCGACGCCGCCAAGGGTATCGAGCCGCGCACGCTGAAGCTGTTCGAAGTCTGCCGCATGCGCGATATTCCGATCATCACCTTCATCAACAAGATGGACCGCGAAAGCCGCGACCCCTTCGAGATACTGGACGAGGTGGAGGAGAAGCTGGCGCTCGATACGGCGCCGATCACATGGCCGGTGGGCCGCGCCAAAACCTTCTGCGGCGCCTATCATCTTGCCGACAGCACGTTCCGCGGCGTCGACACGCAGGTGGAGGCTATGAAGGTTAACGGTCCGCAGGCGGTGGCGGATCGATTGCCGGAAAATGAGCGCGATGCTTTCATCGAAGAAACGGAACTGGCGATGGAAGCCTGCCGTCCCTTCGATCGGCAGGCTTTCCTCGAAGGCCATATGACGCCGGTCTTCTTCGGTTCGGCGCTGCGCAATTTCGGTGTGCGTGACCTTATCAATGCGCTCGGTGATTTCGCACCGCCGCCGCGCGATCAGGTGGCGGATACCCGCACCGTGCATGCGGCCGAAGACAAAATGACTGCCTTCGTCTTCAAGATTCAGGCCAATATGGACCCGAACCACCGCGACCGTATCGCCTTTGCCCGCATCTGCTCCGGCAGGCTGGAGCGCGGCATGAAGGCGCGCCTGTCACGCACCGGCAAGCAGATGGGGCTCACCGCGCCGCAATTCTTCTTCGCCTCGCAACGCCAGCTGGCCGACACAGCCTTTGCAGGTGATGTGGTCGGCATTCCGAACCACGGCACGCTCCGCATCGGCGATACGCTGACCGAGGGTGAAAACCTCGTGTTCCAGGGTGTGCCGAACTTCTCGCCGGAAATCCTGCGCCGTGTGCGTCTGGAAGATGCGATGAAGGCGAAGAAGCTGAAGGAAGCCCTGCAGCAAATGGCCGAAGAGGGCGTCGTGCAGCTCTTTTCGCCGGAAGACGGCTCGCCAGCCATCGTCGGCGTCGTTGGTGCGCTGCAGCTTGACGTGTTGAAGGAACGGCTGATGGGCGAATATGGCCTGCCGGTTTCCTTCGAAATGTCGCGCTTCTCGGTCTGCCGCTGGATTTCGTCCGATCAGCCGGCAGAAATGGACAAGTTCCTCAACGTCAAGCGTGGCGATATCGCCCGCGACCTGGATGGCGATCCGGTATTTCTGGCGCAGGATGCCTTTTCGCTGCGTTATGAATCCGAGCGTTTCCCCGCTATCAAGATGGTTGCGATCAAGGAATATCACGTCGCCAAGGCGGCGTGATATCGGCCGGGTTGCACTTTGTATGCCAAGGGCCGAGCATTTCAGGAAAAATGCGCAAGCGTCTTTCCGTCCAGAAATGTGGAAAAACAAAGAGCTAGAGCATTGAAGGTGATTACGTTTTCACTGAAAATGCTCTAGTTTCCCGGTGAAACGGGAAACTGGTCCGGCATCATGGCGCTTTCAGACAAACATATTCTCCTCATCATATCAGGCGGCATCGCGGCCTATAAGAGCCTCGACCTCATCCGCCGTCTGAAAGAGCGAGGCGCAAAGGTTACGCCTGTCATGACGAAAGGCGCGCAGGAATTTATCACCCCGCTCGCCGTTGGTGCATTGTCTGCCACCCATGTTTTCACGGAGCTTTTTTCACGGCAGGACGAGCAGGATGTCGGTCATATCAGGCTGGCGCGCGATTGCGATCTCGTGCTGGTGGCGCCCGCCACCGCCGATCTCATGGCGAAGATGGCACATGGTTTGGCCGATGATCTAGCTTCGGCGGTCCTTCTTGCGACCGACCGCAAGGTGCTGGTTGCGCCGGCGATGAACCCAAAAATGTGGTCGGCAAAGCCAACAATGCGCAATGTCGATACGCTGAAGAAAGACGGTGTGTTTTTCGTCGGACCAATGGCCGGCGAGATGGCTGAGAAGGGGGAGGCTGGTCTCGGCCGAATGGCGGAGCCTTTACAGATCGTCCAAGCCGTTGAAGCGCTGCTGGATGGGGGGACGAAGCCCCTGAAGGGCAAGACGGCGATCGTGACCTCCGGCCCTACGCATGAGCCGATCGATCCCGTGCGCTACATCGCCAACCGTTCATCGGGCAAGCAGGGCCATGCGATTGCAGCGGCTCTCGCGGAACTCGGTGCAGACGTAACGCTGGTTTCCGGGCCGGTGACCATTGCTGATCCCGCCGGTGTGACGGTAATCCATGTCGAGCGCGCCGAAGAAATGCGGGACGCGGTGATCTCAAGGCTGCCGTCGGATATCGCCGTCATGGTTGCCGCCGTCGCCGACTGGCGGGTGGCGGGTTCATCAGAACAAAAGATCAAGAAACAGCCAGGTGATGCGCCGCCGGCGCTCCAGCTGACAGAAAATCCCGATATTCTCAAAACCGTCGGCCACCATGAAAACCGTCCGAAGCTAGTGGTGGGCTTCGCTGCCGAAACGCAGGACGTGGAAAAAAACGGTCGCGCCAAACTGGAACGCAAGGGCGCGGATTACATCGTCGCCAACGACGTCTCGGCGCAAACCGGAATCATGGGTGGAGACCGCAACAGCGTGAAAATCATTTCGGCTGAGGGTGTTGAGGCATGGCCGGATCTCGATAAGGCCGAAGTGGCAAAACGTCTGGCAGCCTTTGTCGCGGAGAAACTCACATGACCATCTTTGATCGCAAGACATTCGACAGGATGCTTGGCGAATGGCCGGGCGTGCGTTTCGTCGATCAATGGGATTCGCATGTTGCCAAGGTGGGCGACAAGGTCTTTGCCGTGCTGGGCGAACGGGAAGACTGGCGGCTGGTGGTGAAATGCTCGGAGGAGAGCTTTGAAATCCTCACTGCGCTCGAAGGTATCGCCCAGGCGCCGTATTTTGCCAAACGCAAATGGATATCGATTGCCGATCATTCTCCGCTCGAACGGGAAGAAGTGGAGCACTATGTGCGCCGCTCCTATGAGCTTGTGGCAGCCGGCCTGACAAAAAAACTGCGGGGCGAGCTGGGCATCGTGATCGATCCCGCACCCGCCCTGTAATTTCCGCTTCAATTGACCTTTTTGTCCTTGCCGATGATCTGGCGGACGCCTTCTTTGGTGAAGGGCTGCACGAGCTGTGGCAAAAACCCCTTGGCGATCTCACCCTTGATGCCGATATCGGTTGATGAGGGTCGGTCAGGATTATGGTAGGAGCCAAAGAGAATGTCGAAGATGACGAGGTTTTCGCCGTAATTGGTATTGCCTTCCGGAAGCTGTTTTGAATGGTGCCAACGATGTAGGCGCGGCGTGCTGAAGACATAGTCGAGCACACCCGTTTTCATGTCGACATTGCAATGGGTCAAGATACCGATGAATGCAGTCACAGCACCCAGCCACCAGAACACCTGCAGCGGCGCCCCCATGAAATAAAGCGGAATCTGGCTGAGCGCGATCTTGAACAGGGAATCGGCCACATGGAACCGCCCGGTATTGACGACCCATAGCCGTACGACGCTGTGATGCAGGGCATGGAACCGCCAGAAAAAAACGGTTTCATGCGCGATGCGATGGGCCCAGTAGAGACCGAATTCGGCAATCGTTACCGCAAGCGAGACCTGCACCACCAGTGGCAGATGCGATGGCCACAGGTCAAAGCGCATTGCCGCGAGCGGCTGGAGCACGTTCGCGGCCAGCATCGGGAAGATGGCCGATGCTGCGGCGGCAAGTTGCACCAGCCCCTTGGTCAAAAGCGTGTGGCCGATGCTCGTCATTGTCTCGCCATCCCCTTCGAGCCATTCGACTTCATAGGGAATATAGCGTTCGAGAAGAAAGAGAGTGATAACCGCGCAGGCATAAACACTGAGAAACGCCGCGATCGGATGGCTGCTCGAGAAGGCGAAATATGACCCCACGAGGCCGCCAACAAAGACGAGTGGCCAGGAGGAATAGGAGAGGGTTTGTTTCAGTATCTGCGCTTTAGCCATCACAATCAAACCCTGACCGGCATCATCCGTCTCTAACACCCGCGCACTATCGCGGCTTCAAAGCAGCCCTTTACCCGCACAACTGCCTGACCCGAGGACAGGCCAGGTCTTTATTACCTCGAGACGTTACACAAACATGGCACGAAAACGTGCCGAGATGTTCAGCTTACCTTGATGGCAATAAAGACAAGCGTCAGCGCAATAACCCACAGCGCTATCCGCCCCCATCTGGTATGGCGCGCTTCTGCCCTGCCGATGGCTTCTGCGGTCTGCGCGTCGAAGCGCAAGCCATGCTCGCTCATATACATCAGTTCCGAATGCAGCTTCTCCGTCTTGGCGGCGATCTCCGGCGCTGCCTCGGCGAGCTTCAGGGCGGCCTTCACGCCGTCTTTCAAATCGGTCACGATACGTTTCGGGCCGAGATTGTCCCTTATCCAGCCACTGACAACAGGGTCAGCCGCCTTCCACATGTTGAAGCGCGGATTGAGCATACGCGACACGCCTTCCACCACCACCATGGTCTTTTGCAGCATCACGAGTTCCGGCCGGGTTTCCATGTCGAAAAGCTCCGTGACTTCAAAGAGAAGGGTCAGGAGCTTGCCCATGGAGATCGTCTCGGCCGGCTGGCCGTGAATTGGCTCGCCGATGGCGCGGATCGCCTGCGCGAAACTCGCAATGTCGTGATGGCCCGGCACGTAACCGGCCTCGAAATGTACTTCCGCCACCCGCATGTAATCGCGCGTGATGAAGCCGTAGAGGATTTCGGCGAGAAACCGCCGCTCCTTTTTCCCGAGCCGTCCGGCGATGCCCATATCGACCGCGACTATCATGCCCTGCGGATCGACGAAAAGATTGCCGGGATGCATGTCGGCATGGAAAAAACCGTCGCGCAGGGTGTGCCGCAGGAAGGACTGAATCAGTGTGTCGGCGAGCTTGTTCAGGTCGTGACCGGCGGCCTTCAGGCCTTCAATGTCCGACATCTTGACGCCGTCGATCCACTCCATGGTGACGACGTCACGACCGGTGCGTTCCCAGTCGACTTCGGGAACACGAAAACCGGGATCTTGCCTGGTGTTTTCCGCAAGCTCGGAAAGGGCGGCGGCCTCAAGCCGCAGATCCATCTCGATCTTGGTGGTCTGCTCCAGCGTGCGCGTCACTTCGACCGGGCGCAGACGACGGGCCGAGCGGACAAAGCGCTGTTGCAGGTCGGCGATCAGATACATCGCCTCGAGATCGTTCTGGAAGCGTTGTCGCACGCCGGGACGGATCACCTTCACGGCAACCTTGCGTGGCCCCTTTGGCGTATCCACAATCGCCGGATGGACCTGGGCGATGGAGGCGGCGGCGATCGGGTCGCCAAATTCCCTGTAGAGTTCCGAAACCGGCCGTCCGAGCGATCCCTCGATATTCGCTTTGGCGGCTGCGGCTGGGAAAAAGGCCATGCGGTCCTGAAGGCTTGCGAGATCGTCCGCGAACTCCGCGCCCACCACATCCGGACGGGTGGCCAGAAACTGACCCATCTTCACATAGGACGGTCCAAGCCGCTCGACAGCCACCGCCAGCCGATCACTACGCTGCGCTCTTTTCGCCTTGCTACGGGCGAATGGCTTCAGCAGGGCTTTTAACACCTGCGCGGGAGCGGGCAGGTCATCGGACGGCAGGGCCAGCACGACGCCTTCGCGCACGAGAACCCAGCCAACCCTTGCGAGGCGGAAATATGCGCCCAAAGTGCTCATGCTTATGCTTGTCTCCTGCCTGTGCCGGCCATGGTCTTAGAGCTTCCAGCCGGAATGCAGGGCGGCGATGCCGCCGGTGTAATTGGTATAGGTCACGCGGGAGAAGCCGGCGGTGCGGATCATCGTCGCAAAATCCTCCTGATTGGGGAATTTACGGATCGATTCGACCAGATACTGATAGGGTTCGGCGTCGCCGGTGATCATCTTGCCGAATTGCGGAATGGCATTGAACGACCACGCGTCGTAGACGCGATCAAGCAGCGGCATCTCAACTTCGGAAAACTCCAGCACCAGAAGCCGCCCGCCGCGCTTCAGCACACGGTGCGCTTCCTTCAGCGCAACGTCGATGCGCGGAACATTGCGAATGCCAAAGGCGATCGTATAGGCGTCGAAGCTGTTCGCCTCAAAAGGTAGTTCCTCGGCATTGGCTTCCACGAAGGTCAAATTGTCCGAAAGCTTCTTTTTCGCCGCGCGCTCTTCACCGACGGCAAGCATCGAGCCGTTGATATCGAGAACGGTGGCATGCGCCAGACGGTTGGAAGCTTCGATGATCCGGAAGGCAATATCCCCGGTACCACCAGCCACGTCCAGAACCTTGTAGGAGGGATCCTTGCGCGGCGCAAGCGAGGACACCATGGCGTCCTTCCACAGCCGGTGCAGGCCGGCCGACATCACGTCGTTCATGATATCGTAGCGCTTGGCCACCTTGTGGAAGACCTCGTTGACCATCCCCTGCTTCTGGCCTTCGTCCACCTTGTGGAAGCCATAGGACGTTTCCATGCCGCCTTGGGCGGTGGTACGGGCGTCGGTCATCGTCTGTCTCCATATTTATTGCGTGGCGGACCATAGCGGAAACGCCATGGCGACGCTATCTGTTGCCGCATCGCCTGGGCGCGACATTTCGCGTGCACTTTATAGACCACATGGTCCTAACGAAAAACTGCCGGATAAGCCAGATGCCAGAATTGCCAGAAGTCGAAACCGTCAGACGCGGCCTTGCTCCCGCCATGGAAGGGGCAAGGGTTCGCAAGCTCCATCTCGGCCGCCCCGACCTGCGGTTTCCGTTTCCAGAGGATTTCGCGGAGCTTATCGAGGGGAAGACAATCATCTCGCTCGGAAGGCGGGCAAAATATCTTCTGATCGAGCTGGAGGACGGGCTGACAATCGTGTCCCATCTCGGCATGTCCGGCTCTTTCCGCGTGGAAGCGGAAGCCGATGCAGAAGGCAGCATACCCGGCGTGTTCCACCATCCCCGCTCGAAGGACGGCAAGCACGACCACGTTGTCTTTCATCTGGATAAAGGCGAAGAGCGCGTCTGCATTATCTATAATGATCCGCGTCGCTTCGGCTTCATGCATCTGGTGGAGCGCAGCAAGCTCGATCTTTATCCCGCCTTTGCGGAACTTGGCCCGGAGCCAACAGGCAATACGCTGAGCGCGGATTATCTCGCGAGCCGGTTCGACGGTAAAAGCCAACCGCTGAAAAGCACGCTGCTGGACCAGAAGGTTATTGCCGGCCTCGGCAATATCTATGTCTGCGAGGCGCTGTGGCGCGCCCATCTTTCCCCCCTGCGTGCCGCCGGAACGCTGGTAACGAAAGGCGGCAAGCCCACAGCGAAGCTTGTCGATCTCACGGAGAAAATCCGCGATGTCATCGCCGATGCCATCGCCGCCGGGGGCTCATCATTGCGCGACCATATACAGACGGACGGAACGCTTGGTTATTTCCAGCATTCCTTTTCGGTCTACGATCAGGAGGGGCAGCCTTGCCGTACCCCCGGCTGCAGGGGTACGGTTGAAAGGGTGGTGCAGGCTGGCCGCTCCACCTTTTATTGCGCCGCCTGCCAGAAATGAACGAACGACGGAGAAGGGGAGACTGCCGTGGATTATGAAACGATATTGGTCGAAAAGCGCGACGAGGTAGGGGTCATCACGCTCAATCGTCCAAAGGCGCTAAACGCTCTCAATTCCGTGCTTCTGAAAGAGCTGCGACACATCCTGTCTTCATTTTCCGTGGACGATTCCATCGGTGCGGTCGTTATCACCGGCTCTGAGAAGGCATTTGCGGCTGGTGCCGATATCAAGGAAATGCAGGGGCTGGATTTCGTCGATGCCTATGTCGGCGATTTTCTTGGCGGCTGGGACGAGGTTGCGGCCACCCGCAAACCCGTCATCGCCGCCGTTTCCGGTTTTGCCCTCGGGGGCGGGTGCGAACTCGCCATGATGTGCGACTTCATCATAGCATCCGATACGGCAAAGTTCGGCCAGCCGGAGATCACGCTGGGTGTCATTCCAGGCATGGGCGGCTCCCAGCGGCTGACGCGTGCGGTGGGTAAGGCAAAGGCGATGGACCTCGTTCTGACTGGCCGCATGATGGATGCGGCGGAAGCCGAGCGCGCCGGTCTCGTATCGAGAATCGTACCGGCCGCGAACCTGATGGACGAGGCGGTGGAGGCCGCCACCCGCATCGCGTCGCTGTCGCGTGCCTCCGTGCTCATGGCCAAGGAAAGTGTCAATCGTTCCTTCGAAGTGCCGCTTTCGGAAGGTCTGAGATATGAAAGACGGTCCTTTCAGTCGCTTTTTGCCACGGCGGATCAGAAGGAGGGCATGGCGGCCTTCGTCGAAAAGCGCAAACCTGCTTTCCGGAATCGCTAAGGATTCGGAATATCGGCGCTTTTAAGCGTTTTGCGCGTTGACGGGCGTAAGCTTTAGCGGTATATGCCCGCCCACGGTTAAGGAAAGCCATCCGGCTTGTCCGAAATTACTCCCGCATTCTTGGGTTACGTGAGGTCTTCGAAAGACCCGATCCTCTGGTTGCGGAATTTGGTTTGAATTCGAAGAGAGGCATACATGGCCAATACAACTTCGGCGAAAAAGGCGACCCGCAAGATCGCTCGCCGTACCGCAGTCAACAAGGCTCGCCGTTCGCGCGTTCGCGGCTTCATCCGCAAGGTCGAGGAAGCAATCGCTACCGGTGATCTCGCTGTCGCTACCGAAGCTCTGAAGGCAGCTCAGCCCGAGATTCAGCGCGCCGCCACGAAGGGCGTTCTGCATGGCAACACGGCATCCCGTAAGGTGTCGCGTCTTGCACAGCGCGTGAAGGCTCTTTCCGCCTAATCCGGCTAATTACAAATAATTATTCAAAAAGCCTGGTCTTTGACCGGGCTTTTTCTGATTCTAACCGCCTGTTAATCATTCCTCCCGTAACGTGACAAATGCGTGTCAACTGAACGACAGGAAAAACTAAGCAAAAACAAATACTTGCTGGAGGTCTTCTCCAAAATGGGAAGCTTGCTCTACGGAAGTCGGGGCAAGTTTTGAGTCAAGAAGATTTTTATTTTTTTGCCAAAACAGGCTCTCAAAAAACGCCAAAATTGAATCTCATTGATTCATAAGCGATTCTGCTTTGAACCTTGACGGTGATGCAAAACGGCCATTGCGAGTCAATGGCCGATCTACGTTTTTGCAGAAAAAACGCCATTGATCTCTCCCCACGATCCTGCCTAAATGCATTCCAACAAGGGGTGCGGATCTCAGTCCACAGATTATCTCGATGTTCGTATCGACGATATTCACCTTCTTGCTGACGGGTCTTTCGAGGTCCGTTTTTTCAGGTCATGGAGCTTTTTGTACCGTTTCGGTCTCGGAACGGGCGGGAGCTTTTTGTCCTCAAAAATGCGCCTTAAGGTTGTGGCGAAAGGAGCGTTTTGAGCGTGTCGCAGGCCTCTCCATGAGGGAGAGGGAAATGGGAAACCGGCTCGCAAACGAGAATAGTCTTTGACGTTCTTTCGAGGGGAACGCTGAGGGCGGGAATAAACGAGGGGGATCTCTGGCGATCTATTTTGGTCGTCAGGCTATGATTGGCAATTTGAAAGGCGGCAATATGCAATTGAATTTGGCGATGGGTGCGGTGGCTGATGGGGACCGCGCACCAAAGGCATGTGATGCAGCTTGCTCAGAGGCGGCAGGGGACAAATCGGCAATGAAGCATGATGCGCTGTTTGAACGTTTTAGCGCGCGGCTCAAGGCACAGGTTGGTCCGGAAGTCTATGCGAGCTGGTTTGCACGGCTGAAACTCCATTCCGTTTCAAAAAGCGTCGTTCGTTTTACCGTTCCGACGACCTTTCTGAAGTCCTGGATCAATAACCGTTATATGGACCTGATCACCAGCCTCGTGCAGAGCGAGGATCCGGATGTGCTGAAGGTGGAGATTCTGGTCCGCTCGGCCAGCCGCCCGGTGCGCCCGGCCCAGGCTGAGGAACGGGCACAGCCCGCTCAGGAAATCGGGGCGGTTCAGCGCAACAAGCCTTTTGTCCCGCAACAGCCCGCGGCGGCGCCTTCTGCGCAGCCCGTGGCCGCGCAGGCAACCCTGCGTCAGGGAGGCTCCGGTCCGCTGTTCGGGTCACCGCTGGATACCCGTTTCACCTTCGAGACGTTTGTAGAAGGTTCCTCCAACCGTGTTGCGCTTGCAGCCGCAAAGACGATCGCAGAAGCCGGCGCTGGCGCCGTGCGTTTTAATCCGCTGTTCATCCATGCGGGTGTGGGCCTCGGCAAGACACATCTTCTGCAGGCCATCGCGAATGCGGCCATCGACAGCCCGCGCAATCCGCGCGTGGTTTATCTGACGGCCGAATATTTCATGTGGCGTTTCGCAACCGCGATCCGTGACAATGACGCTCTGACGCTGAAGGATACGCTGCGCAATATCGATCTGCTCGTCATCGATGACATGCAGTTTCTGCAGGGCAAGATGATCCAGCACGAATTCTGCCACCTGCTGAACATGCTGCTCGACAGCGCCAAGCAGGTCGTGGTTGCGGCTGACCGCGCTCCATGGGAACTGGAATCGCTCGATCCGCGCGTGCGCTCCCGCCTTCAGGGCGGCATGGCCATCGAGATCGAAGGGCCCGATTACGACATGCGTTATGAAATGCTCAACCGCCGCCTCGGTTCGGCCCGTCAGGAAGATCCTTCCTTTGATATTTCGGACGAAATCCTGACCCATGTCGCCAAAAGCGTTACGGCGAGCGGTCGCGAACTTGAGGGTGCGTTCAACCAGCTGATGTTCCGGCGCTCTTTCGAACCGAATCTGTCGGTCGATCGGGTCGATGAACTACTGTCGCATCTCGTCGGCACGGGCGAGGCCAAGCGCGTGCGTATTGAGGATATTCAGCGGATCGTCGCCAAGCATTACAACGTGTCGCGGCAGGAACTGGTGTCCAACCGCCGCACCCGAGTCATCGTCAAGCCACGCCAGATCGCCATGTATCTGGCGAAGATGCTGACGCCGCGGTCTTTCCCGGAGATCGGCCGCCGTTTTGGCGGACGTGACCATACCACGGTTCTGCATGCGGTGCGCAAGATCGAGGAGCTGATCTCCGGCGATACCAAGCTCGGTCATGAGGTCGAGCTGCTGAAGCGCCTGATCAACGAAAACAACGCATGAAAAAAGCGGCCTCCGGGCCGCTTTTTTATTGTCTTCTTGTTTGAGGACTAAAGCCGGATGCGCGGGTGTCAGCAGGCGAGGTCGGCGACGACGGCGTCCAGAATGAGCATGCCCGATGGGGTGCAGCGCAGCCGGGAGTTTCCGAGCCGCTCCACAAAGCCGTGCTGGAGAAGAAACTCTTCCTTTTCCGGGTCGAGGTCGCGTCCGGAAAGATCGCTCCAGCGGGCGAGATCGATGCCTTCCCGCAGGCGAAGGCCCATCAGCAGCAATTCGTCGGCCTGTTCATCGACGCCGAGCAGTTCCTGATCGATCATGCCGTGGCCTTCCCGCTCAACGGTTTCCAGCCAGGTCTCAGGGTGGCGTTCGGTCGCCGTTGCGAGCTTGGAGGAGCCGCGCGTCAGGCGCCCATGCGCGCCAGGACCGATGCCCGCGTAATCGCCATAACGCCAGTAGGTGAGGTTGTGGCGACTTTCAGCACCGGGCCGGGCATGGTTGGAAACCTCGTAGGCCGGCATGCCGTAACGCTCGGTGATTTCCTGAGTGGCTTCATAAAGCACGGCCGAATGCTCGCCATCTGGCACGATGAGTTTGCCGGCCTTGTGCAGGCCGTAGAAGGGCGTGCCCTCTTCGATTGTCAGCTGATAGAGCGACAGATGGTCAACGGCATAGGAGACGGCCTCCTTCAGCTCGGCGTCCCATTCCGCCACCGTCTGGTTCGGGCGGGCATAGATGAGGTCGAAGGACATACGCGGGAAAATCTCACGCGCCAGCCTGATGGCTTTCAGGGCGTCAGCGACATCATGCAGCCGTCCGAGGAATTTCAGGTCGCGGTCATTCAGCGCCTGCACACCGAGAGAGACGCGGTTGACGCCCGCCGCCCGGTAACCGCGAAACCGCTCTGCCTCGACGCTCGAAGGATTGGCTTCCATGGTGATCTCGATACCATCCGGCACATGCCAGAAGCGCGAGACGCCATCAAGAAGTGCTGTGACTGTCTGCGGGTCCATCAGCGATGGCGTGCCGCCGCCCATGAAGATGCTGGTGACGACGCGCGGGCCGCTCAGCGACCGCATATGTTCCATTTCACGCAGGAAGGCAGCCGTAAACCGCTCCTGATCCACCGGCCGGTGGCGGACATGGCTGTTGAAATCGCAATAGGGGCATTTGGCCGCGCAGAAGGGCCAATGCAGATAGATCCCGAAACCGGGATCGCCCGTATCCGGCAGAAGCGATGCGCCGGGGGCAGAAAGTTGATGCTCCCCGACCATCGGGTTCATGCCTCCAGGCAGGTTTCTACGAATTTTTTAAACGCACGGGCACGGTGCGACAGCGCAAAGCTGTCGCCATGTTTCCAGCCGTGTTTTTCGTCCGCGGTCATCTCACCGAATGTGGTGTCGTAACCCTCGGGTTTGAAGATCGGATCATAGCCAAATCCGCTCGTGCCGCGCGGTGGCCAGACGACAGTGCCTTCCACCTCGCCACGGAAATACTCGACGTGACCGTCGGGCCAGGCCAGGCACAGCACGCTGACAAAGCGGGCCGTGCGATCTTCCGGTTTCGATGCGCCGTGCTCGGCCAGCGCATCTTCAACTTTCCGCATCGCCATGGCGAAGTCGCGTGTGCCGTCGGCCGTCTCCGCCCAATTGGCGGTGTAGACACCGGGCGCACCGTCAAGCGCGTCGATAACCAGACCGGAATCGTCGGACAAAGCCGGAAGACCGGATGCCTTAGCAGAGGCAAGCGCCTTGATGGCGGCATTTTCTTCGAAGGTCGTACCTGTCTCGTCCGGCTCTTCGAAGTTGAGCTCAGCCGCCGACTTGGCGGAAAAGCCGAAAGGGCCGATCAGATCGGCAATTTCGGCAATCTTGCCTTTGTTGTGGCTGGCGACGACGATGGTTCTGGTATCGAGCTTGCGCATCACGCTTTCCTGTCGGCTCAGGCGATGGCCTGTTTCTGGAGGGCGACCAATTCGCTGCAGCCGGCTTTGGCCAGGCCGAGCAGCGTCAGGAATTCTTCTTCGGAGAAGGGCGCGCCTTCAGCAGTACCCTGAACCTCGACGATGCCGCCCGAGCCGGTGATGACGAAATTCGCGTCGGTCTCGGCGGAGGAATCTTCGAGATAGTCGAGATCGATAACCGGCTGGTTGGCGAATATACCGCAGGAGATCGCCGCGATATGATCCTTCAGGACTTTCTCGACCTTGATCATGTTGCGGGTTTCCATCCACTTCAAGCAATCGTGCAGCGCGATCCACGCGCCGGTAATGGAGGCGGTGCGGGTACCGCCATCGGCCTGGATGACGTCGCAATCGATGCTGATCTGGCGTTCGCCGAGCGCCTGCAGGTCAACGACGGCGCGCAGCGAGCGGCCGATGAGGCGCTGGATTTCCTGCGTACGGCCGCCCTGCTTGCCGGAAGCAGCTTCGCGCTTCATGCGTTCATGGGTGGAGCGCGGCAGCATGCCATATTCTGCGGTAACCCAGCCCTTGCCGCTGTTGCGCAGCCACGGCGGCGTCTTTTCTTCGAGGCTTGCGGTGACGAGCACATGCGTGTCGCCGAATTTCACGAGACAGGAGCCTTCGGCATGTTTCGAGAAATTGCGCTCGAAGGAAACCTTGCGCATCTGGTCGGTTTTTCTGCCTGAAGGCCGCATATGATCCACTCTCCATGTTGGTCCCTGCCTTCTAAGGCGAGGTCCTGGCTTTTGCAAAGCCAATTTCCATTTTGCCGCGGCCGCGCGACGCATTATATTGATGGCAGACAGGATATGGACGACAAAGAACGGACGAATGGGCTTTTCTGCACCGCTTTCAAAAGATCAGGCATCGCTTCTCGATGAACGGTCGCGGGAAATTTTCCGGCGCATCGTCGAAGGTTATCTCGATACCGGCGAACCGTTGGGCTCACGCAGCCTGTCGCGGCTGCTGCCGATGTCGCTTTCACCGGCCTCCGTCCGGAACGTCATGAGCGATCTGGAGGAACTGGGCCTCATCTATTCCCCTCACATCAGCGCGGGGCGCCTTCCCACCCAGACCGGGTTGCGCTTTTTCGTCGATGCCTTCATGCAGGTAGGCGATCTGCCGGCGGAGGAACGCGCAAGCATCGATCGCCAGATCGGGCCGGTCGCCGGTCACGAGCAATCGCTGGAAGGGCTGCTGACAGAAGCGAGCCGCATGTTGTCCGGGATGTCGCGCGGCGCAGGCTTGGTGCTGACGGCCAAGAACGATGTGGTGCTCAAGCATGTCGAATTCATCAGGCTCGAACCGACCAAGGCGCTCGCCGTGCTGGTGGGTGATCATAATCAGGTCGAAAATCGCATCATAGAGTTACCGACTGGCATTTCTTCGTCACAATTGACCGAGGCTGCGAATTTCATCAATGCCCATCTGTCCGGCCAGACGCTGCAGGAATTGCGTGGCCAGTTCCAGAAGCAGCAGGCGGAGCTGCAGTCCGAACTCGGCAAGCTGGCACAGGATCTCATCGAACGCGGTCTGGCTGTCTGGGCGGGCGATAGCGAGGACGGCAAGCTTGGTCGTCTCATCGTTCGCGGGCGGTCCAATCTGCTGGAGGGACTGGCCGGCGAGGAAGACATCGATCGTGTTCGCCTGCTCTTTGACGATCTGGAGCGTAAGGAAAACCTCATTGAAATCCTCAACCTCGCGGAAAGTGGGTCGGGAGTGAGGATTTTTATCGGTTCGGAAAACAAGCTCTTTTCGCTGTCGGGTTCCTCGCTCATCGTCGCGCCGTATCGTGACGAGGACAATCGTGTCGTTGGTGCGGTCGGCGTCATCGGGCCCACCAGGCTGAATTATGCCCGTATCGTGCCCATGGTGGATTACACCGCGCAGATCATGGCCCGCCTTTCCCGCAAACAGAGATAGACAAGCCGGCAAGGAACGAGAATGCGGCAAGCTTTTCGCCGCAAGCCTTGATTTTTGCCCGCCAAAGCTCGATATCGGGCGCAACCAACAATATTCAAATCTGGAGAACGTCATGACCGACGATACAAAAAAGCCCGGACCTGACGCGGACGTCGCGGAAGAGTTTGTCGATCCTGCTCAGGCAGGTGAAGAACAGGCTGAAACGGCGGAGCCTGATCCGGTCGAAGTGCTCAAGGCGGAAAATGCCGACCTGCGCGACAAGTTCCTGCGCCTTGCCGCGGAAATGGACAATCTTCGTCGTCGCACAGAACGCGACGTAAAAGATGCCAAGACCTATTCCATGGCCGCTTTTGCCCGCGACATGCTGGCGGTTTCAGACAATCTTCGCCGCGCTCTCGAGGCCATTCCCGCTGAGCTCAAGACCAATGGCGAAGCCGGTCTGAATGGCTTGATTGAAGGTGTCGAAATGACCGAGCGCTCGATGCTGTCGACGCTGGAACGCCATGGCGTGAAGAAGATCGATGCCGAAGGCCAGAAGTTCGACCCGAATTTCCATCAGGCCATGTTTGAAATTCCCAACACGACGGTTCCCAACAATACCGTATTGCAGGTAATTCAGGCCGGTTTCACCATTGGCGACCGCGTTCTGCGCCCCGCCATGGTCGGTGTCTCCAAGGGCGGCCCGAAGGCGGAAACCGCTGCCTCGGCTGAACCGGGCACTGCGTCGGTCAATGAAAAAGACGCTTGAGGCCATCTGTGCCGATTTAACGAAAAACGCGCCTTCAGGGCGCGTTTTTTATTGCCATTAACTGGGAAAGGAAGGCCTGCCGTCAGGCAGCCGTTGCCTGTTCCTGATTAAGGAAGGCGTAGATCGCCGTATCGGAATCTGTAGCACGCAGCTTGGCCACCAGTTCAGGGTCGCGCAGGGCACGCGCAATGCGTGAAAGTGCCTTCAGATGGTCGGCGCCGGCACCTTCTGGCGCCAGCAGCAGGAAAACCAGATCAACAGGCTGATCGTCCAGCGCTTCGAAATCGACCGGCGTTTCAAGACGTGCGAAAACACCGGTGATCTGCTGGATGCTGTTGAGCTTGCCATGGGGAATGGCAATGCCGTGGCCCACACCGGTGGAGCCGAGCTTTTCACGCTGGAGGATGACGTCGAACACTTCCCGTTCCGAGACTCCGGTAATTCTGGCTGCCTTTGCGGCCAGCTCCTGAAGCAGCTGCTTTTTGGAATTCACCTTGAGGGCGGGAATAATCGCATCTTGTTGCAGCAAATCTGCCAACGCCATTCTCTTTTTCCTTCATGCCATCGAGACGAGGCGGAAGGCAGATGCACTTTCGCGTTCTGCCTTCCACGTCTTGTCAGACTGTTCAGCTCTTGATCGTTTCCGCGTCGATCCAGCCAATATTGCCATCGTGACGCCGGTAGACGATGTTGAGATATTCCTTGCCCGGGCTGCGGAACAGCAGAACCGGTTCGTCGGTCATGTCGAGCGCCATCACGGCACTGGCAACAGACATGGTCTTAATCTGTTTCGAACTCTCGGCCACAATGGTGGGTGCGTAATCTTCGGGGACCTCGTGGTCCTCATCGGGAATAGCATCCATCACCGTATAGGCGATTTCCTGCGACACGCCGTTCGCACCATTGTGATGGTCCTTGAGCTTGCGCTTGTAGCGACGCAGGCGCTTTTCGATCCGCTCGGCGGCGGCATCGAAGCTCGCTTGCGGATCATTCGCCTGACCCGCCGCATGCAATACAACGCCCGTATCGAGATGCAGCTTGCAATCGGCCGCAAAACGCGATCCGGACTTCTCTACGGTCACTTGGCCTGAATACCCCCCATCGAAGTATTTGGTAACCGCCAGACCTATATTGTCCTCAATCCGCTGACGGAAAGATTCACCGATCTCCATATGTTTACCAGATACACGCACACTCATGGAAATTTTCCTTTTTGTAGTGATTTGCGAGTACCAGCTTACGTCAAGCCGCGCGCGCATCCAAGCGTTTCGAAGACCTTAAAAAGCCCTCATTCGAATTTTACGCCCATGGACGGTGGAGATGAATCCGTTACAAATGACCTTGCTTACGTGTGCGGCGGGCTTCTAGCCCTTGCCGCGACAAGAGTCAATGGTGCGGCAAAAAACCGCCATAAACGTGATCGGGTTCATCGCTCAGAAGGCGGACAACCTGGCAAGAGCCTTCTTTTCCCGGCGTCTCTGCACGGAGGAGGGGATGTTCATCGCCTCCCGATATTTGGCGACGGTGCGGCGGGCGAGATCGATACCGTTCTTCTTTAGATTGTCTACGATATCGTCGTCGGAAAGCACCGCATCAGCTGCTTCCTGCGCAATCATGGCCTTGATGCGGTGACGGACTGCTTCCGCTGAATGGCTGTCACCGCCTTCCACAGCGCTGATTGATACGCTGAAGAAATATTTCAGCTCGAACAGCCCGCGTGGCGTCAGCATGTATTTCTTTGATGTCACGCGGCTGACGGTGGATTCGTGCATCTTGATGGCGTCCGCAACCGTCTTCAGGTCCAGCGGCCGCAGGTGATCCACGCCACTGAGGAGAAAGGCATCCTGCTGACGCACGATCTCCGTCGCAACCTTCATGATCGTCCGGGCGCGCTGGTCGAGGCTGCGGGTCAGCCAATGGGCGGTCTGCATGCATTCAGCCAGAAAGTCCTGGTCCTCTCCCGCGCGAGCCTTGTGTTTCGAGACTTCGGCGAAATAGCTCTGGTTGATGAGCACGCGTGGCAGGGTCTCGGGATTGATTTCCACCAGCCAGCCGCCGGAAGAGGAGGGACGAACGATGATATCGGGAACGATGGTCTCCGAAACCGCTGAATCGTAGCCTGCACCGGGGCGTGGATTGAGCGTGCGGATTTCCGCCAGCATGTCGAGCAGATCTTCTTCATCGACCCCGCAGAGTTTCTTTAAGGAGGCGAAATCCCGTTTCGCCAGAAGCTCGAGATTGTCGATGAAAGCCCGCATGGCCGGGTCGAGCCGGTCCTTCTGCGCGAGCTGGATCGCCAGACACTCGCTCAGTGAACGTGAAAATACGCCCGGAGGATCGAAGCCCTGGAGTGTCTTCAGAACCCGCTCGACAGTCGAAGGAGCCGCTCCCAGCCGCTCGGCGACCTCGTTGACAGCGTCTGCGGCGATATAGCCGGTCTCATCGAGTTGGCCGATAAGCACATCGGCGATCATCCTGTCTTCGGGGGAAGAGATGGAGAGCGGCAATTGCTGACTGAGATGGTCGCCCAGGCTCTGTTTTGCAGCGACGAAGTCATCGAGATCGTAACTTTCGCCGGATTCCTGGCCCGGCATCGATTTCCACTGGCTCGCCAGTTCGGGCGCATCGGCCTTTCTCGGCTCGCCATCGTCGGGAAAGACGTTTTCGAAGCTCGTGTCGAGTTGCTCGCCAAGATTGGCGGCGCGATCCCCGTACCAGTCTTCACTATCCGCGGTCACGCTGGGGGATTTTCCCGCGCCGTCACCATCGCTGTCGCCGAAATTGTCGGCTTCCGCCGGCATGTCATTGCTCAAATCGCCATCGTTTGCCGCAATTTCCAGCAGCGGATTACGTTCCACCTCCTGCGCGATAAACTGCGTCAACTCGAAATGCGTCATCTGAAGCAGCTGGATGGACTGCATCAGTTGCGGTGTCATCACGAGAGACTGGTTTTGACGCAGCAAAAGGCTGGCAGACAATGCCATGGCGAACGCGAAACTCCCTTTACAGCTTCTCCGTCGCCAGATTTTCCAGAAATTTTACCGAGACGACAGAACTTGGCCCAAAAATTGCTTTTTTATTTTGTTTGGTCAAGCGTCAGGGCAGGGCGCGATGAAGAATCTTTCGCGCCCTACAGCTTAAAGGCTGAAATTATTACCGAGATAGAGGCGACGCACATCCGGATTGTTGACGATATCGTCGGGACGTCCATGCGTCAGCACCTCGCCTGCATGGATGATGTAAGCGCGGTCGATGAGGCCAAGCGTTTCGCGGACATTATGATCAGTGACGAGAACGCCGATGCCGCGCGCTGTCAGATGCCTTACCAGATTCTGGATGTCGCTGACCGAAATCGGATCGACGCCCGCGAAAGGCTCGTCGAGCAGCATGAAGGTCGGATCTGTCGCAAGCGCGCGTGCGATTTCCAGACGGCGGCGCTCGCCACCCGAAAGCGCCACGGCGGGCGACTTGCGCAGCTGCGCGATATGGAATTCTTCCAGCAGCTCATCGAGCTTGCGGTTGCGCTTGGCTGCGTCCGGCTCGTGCACTTCCAGCACGGCGCGGATGTTCTCCTCCACGGTCAACCCGCGGAAGATCGAGGCTTCCTGCGGCAGATAACCGACGCCGAGACGCGCGCGCCGATACATCGGCATGGTGGTCACATCATTGCCGTTGATGGCGATCTTGCCGGTATCGACCGGAACCAGGCCCGTGATCATATAAAAACAGGTGGTTTTGCCGGCGCCGTTCGGCCCGAGCAGGCCCACAGCCTCGCCGCGACGAACGACCAGCGAAACACCGTTGACCACGCGACGCGTATTATAGGTCTTGGTCAAACCATGCGCGATCAGCGTGCCCTGATAGGGGGTCTTGTCCGCCGGTGAGGCGGCGTCCGCGGATCGGTGGCGCCCGCCGCCGAATATTTTTGAGATCGAGGGTATCTTCACGAGGAAAGACTACTGTTTCTTCTGCGATTTCGGATCGAGCATGATCCGGACAGGACCGCCGCAGCTTTCGAGCTTGGCCTGTCCCGTATTCATCAGAACAGTGAGCTTGCAGCCGGTGAAGACATTGGTGCCTTCGGACAGCACGACCTGCTTGCCCGTCAGAATGAAGGTCTGCGCCGCCATGTCGAATTCGCCGTGATCGGCCGTCGCCTTCTGGGTCTCGGACGTCAGATAGACATTATTGTCCACGAAGATTTTTTCGATGTTGGCGTCGCCACTGGTGAGCGAGGAACCCTCGCCCTTGTAATTCACCGTCATCTTGCCGGCCTGCAGGGTGGTCGTTCCCTGCACAACCTTCACGTTGCCGGTAAAATATGCCTTGCGCTCCTGATCGCGAATCTCGAGCTGGTCACTTTCAATCGCAATCGGCTGATCGCCGGAAAGCTTGACACCCTGCATGTTGCTGGTGGTGTTCTGGGCGAAAGCCACAGTTGCAAGACACGAAAAAACAAGACCTGCGGCTGTTAAGCCTGCGGATTTGCCAAGGAAAACGGGACGGGAAATTTGCATCATCTGGACCGGGCTCTCACTTGCCTTCATTTTTGATATTGGATGCAGCGATACGTGCCCGTACCTGCCCCGAAAATGTAATTGTCTTGCCATTATCGGCGATGTCAATCGATTGCGCAACAATCGAGCCGTCGTTTGTTTTGATTGAAACCGGCTGCTGGCTGCTCATTTTCCCGGCCTTCAGATCGACTTCCGCAGACTGGAATTTCGCTTGTATGCCATTGCTGAGATTGATGTCAAAAGGGGCGGTCATCTTTAGTTTGTTCGTGGCGCGGTCGAAAATGCCTTCCTGGGCGATCACCTGCGCGACACTGTCGTTTACCGGAACCGCCGCCAGAACCTTTTCGAGCGTCATCAGATTGGGGTTGGCGATGTCCTGCAACGCGCGGTCGGCGTTCATGGAGTAATCGATTCCCTTCTCATTGCGGCCCGCAACGGCAGGTTTTTCCATCACGATCTTGCCGTCTTCTATCCTCGCGCTTTCGAGGGAGACTTCTTCAGGCGCCCAGGTTCGGATAACCGAGACAGCGATGAAGGCAAGCGAAACGATTGCCGCCCCGAGCGGCAGAATGATTTTCAGCCGTTTCACACGCGCTGAATGCCGGAGCGCACGCCCGTAAGCGCCGCTCTGGTCATTGGGCAGAGGAAATGCTGGCGCGGGTTCGCGGAGTCTTTCAAGCATAAGAGCGGGTCCGGAATGCTTCTCCGGCGCCTTTCAGGCGCACAATTGAAGCTTGTGTCTCTATCTAAATGTCTTTGGCACGAGTGCTTTGTCCTGCCAATATGGTTTTTGTCTGGAAAGGTGCAAGGGAAATGCGAATTTTATCGTAATTCTGGTTTCCTTATTGTTTCCTTGCGGCTTCGCGTTAGAAGAACCATATGGCCTGAAGCGCAAGAGCGGATGACAGAGGTTTTTATGGACAATATGGCGATAGCGGATCGCAGGCGGTTGCGCCGCAAGCTGACTTTCTGGCGGATAGCCGCCGTTCTTCTGCTCGTTGCCGGTTTCTTCGGCCTCTACCGTCTTTTCTGGGATGGACCGCAGCAGAGTGCGAAGCCCCATATTGCCCGCGTCGAGGTCTCTGGCCTGATCACCGACAATACCGAACTTCTCGAGCGGCTCGACAGGATCGCCAAGAGCGACAATGTCAAAGGACTGATCGTGTCGATTTCTTCGCCAGGCGGCACCACCTATGGCGGTGAGCGCATCTTTAAGGCCATTCGAGGGGTCGCAGAAAAGAAGCCGGTCGTTTCGGATGTGCGCACGCTCGCTGCCTCCGCAGGTTACATGATCGCATCGGCGGGCGATGTCATCGTTGCCGGCGAAACCTCGATCACCGGTTCGATCGGCGTGATCTTCCAATATCCCCAACTTGGCCAGTTGATGGACAAGCTCGGCGTCTCGTTGCAGGAAATCAAGTCGTCGCCGATGAAGGCGGAGCCTTCACCGTTCCACGAGGCGCCGGAAGAAGCAAAGACGATGATCCGCGCCATGGTGATGGACAGCTATGGCTGGTTTGTGGACCTTGTGGCAGATCGCCGCAAACTGCCACGCGAGGATGTGCTGAAACTGGCTGATGGATCGATCTATACCGGCCGTCAGGCTCTTGCCAACAGGCTGGTTGACACGCTCGGCGGCGAAAAGGAAATTCGCACCTATTTCGAAACCCGCGGTGTGGCAAAGGATTTGCCGATTGTCGAATGGCGTGCGCCATCCTCCAATTCGCCTTTCGCGCTTTTCAGTGTTGCGCAAATAGCGAAGTTTCTGGGATATGACGATTTAATTCCCTTCGCAGGGCCTGGCCAGCTCGGTACGGACAAGTTGTTTCTTGACGGTCTTGTTTCCGTTTGGCAGGTTGAGCCGCGTTAAAAATCCAATTCTTTCAGGGGGCAACCGTGATCAAATCTGAACTGGTGCAGATCGTTGCTGCGCGTAACCCGCACCTTTATCACCGTGACGTGGAAAACATCGTCAATGCGGTGCTGGATGAAATCACCGACGCTCTGGCGGCAGGAAATCGTGTTGAGCTCCGCGGTTTTGGCGCGTTTTCGGTGAAAAACCGTCCGTCGCGCTCGGGCCGGAACCCGCGCACGGGTGAGTCGGTTTTCGTCGAGGAAAAATGGGTGCCCTTCTTCAAGACGGGTAAGGAACTGCGTGAACGCCTGAACCCCGGAATGGGTGACGAAGAGGACGATTGATCGTTCTTGACGCCTGGCGACTGAAACGGAGCCGGCCTTCCTCGCGGCGATGGAGTATTTTCGGATGTCAAAAAAAATCATCAACCTCATCATCCTGCTTCCGCTGGCGATCATCCTTGTCATCCTGTGTGTCGCCAATCGTCAGTCCGTGACGTTGGCGCTCAACCCCTTCCGACCGGAAGACGGCGTTCTATCCTTCACCGCGCCATTTTTCGTTTTCCTGTTTCTGGCGGTCATTTTTGGTGTACTGCTGGGGTCTGCGGCCACCTGGTTCGCTCAGGGCAAACATCGCAAACGCGCCCGTATCGAGGCGAAGGAAGCCGTTCGCTGGCACGACGAGGCCAACCGTCAAAAGGCTGCCGCGGCCGGCCAGCTTCCACAGGCGGGACAACTCCCGGCAAAGTGATGGCGCCAGCATTGGTCCCGGCTCTAGTCGAGCGGCCTACGGAATGTTATTTGCTGGCGTGATAAGACGCGGGCAGAAGCGGAAAGATTTCCATTGAAGAAAAAAGACAGCCGGCCGGGCAATCGCGCGCGAGCCGGAAACGAGAAAAAACAGGCTCATGCCGTAAAGCCGGCGCGCCGCGCGGATGCCGCGCCGAAAAAGCGCGAGCCGGATGCGGTGCGCAGCGTGCAGAAGGCCGCACCGAAGGAAAAAACCGTTGTAGCCGCCGCCATCGAACAGGTTCCTGCGCGCGCACTGATGCAGCGCACAGGCGCACTGCCTGCGGAACAGGTTCCCGTCATTCTGGAATCGAGCGGCGCCGGTGATTTTCACCTCATCGATAGCGGCAACGGCCTGAAGCTCGAGCAATATGGCGATTATCGCATCGTCCGTCCCGAGGCGCAGGCGCTCTGGAGACCGTCGATCCCCGACCGCGTATGGCAGAATGCCGATGCCGTCTTTACCGGCGATACGGACGAGGACGGCATGGGCCGCTGGCGGTTTCCCAAGGAAGCGCTCGGAGAAACCTGGCCCCTGTCGCTCTTGGGCGTCGATTTTCTCGGCCGCTTCACGGCTTTCCGGCATGTTGGCGTCTTTCCCGAGCAGATCGTTCATTGGGAGTGGCTGAAACATTCCATCGAGACGGCTGACCGGCCGCTAAAGGTGCTTAATCTGTTCGGTTATACAGGCGTCGCCTCGTTGGTCGCGGCGGCTGCGGGCGCTGAAGTCACCCACGTCGATGCCTCCAAGAAGGCGATCGGCTGGGCCAAGGAAAATCAGGCCCTTGCCCGGCTCGAGCACGCGCCGATCCGCTGGATCTGCGAAGACGCCATGAAGTTCATCCAGCGTGAGGAACGCCGCGGCAACAGCTACGATATCATCCTCACCGACCCGCCGAAGTTCGGCCGCGGGACTCACGGCGAGGTCTGGCAATTGTTCGACCATCTGCCTCTGATGCTGGACATTTGCCGGGAAATCCTGTCGCCCAAGGCGCTCGGCCTGGTGCTGACAGCCTATTCGATCAGGGCGAGCTTCTATTCAATGCATGAGCTGATGCGTGAAACCATGCGCGGCGCCGCTGGCGTCGTCACGTCCGGCGAACTTGTCATCCGTGAAGCCGGGCTGGACGGCAAGACGCCGGGCCGCGTGCTTTCCACATCGCTGTTCAGCCGCTGGGAGCCGAAATGAAGGATATGCGCGAAAATACAACGCGCCGGGTTGGTCAGGTCAAGGAAGTGACCAGCCTCGCCAATCCCATCATCAAGGACATTAAGGCGCTCACCCAGAAAAAGGGCAGGGAGGAGACCGGCACTTTCATGGCGGAAGGCCTGAAGCTGGTCATCGATGCCCTCGAACTCGGCTGGACGATAAAGACGCTGGTTTACGCCAAGGCCGCCAAGGGCAAGCCGCTGGTGGAGCAGGCGGCGGTGAAGACGGTCGCATCCGGCGGGCTGGTGCTCGAAGTCAGCGAAAAGGTCATCGCCTCGATCACCCGCCGCGACAATCCGCAAATGGTCGTCGGCATTTTCGAGCAGAAATGGAAGCCGTTGAAGGATATCCGGCCGGAAAAGGGCGAGACCTATATCGCACTCGACCGGGTTCGTGATCCCGGCAATCTCGGCACCATCATCCGCACAGCGGACGCGGCTGGTGCCTCGGGGGTCATTCTGGTCGGGGATTGCACGGACCCATTTTCGCTGGAAACGGTACGCGCCACCATGGGTTCGGTCTTCGCCACGCCCGTTGCGCGCGCCTCGGTCGAGGAATTCCTGTCCTGGAAAAAATCGGCACATGTCAGCGTCGTCGCCACCCATCTTGCCGGTTCTGTGGATTATCGAAAGATCGATTATGCCGGCAAGCCGGTCGTGATCCTGATGGGCAATGAACAATCCGGCCTTCCGCCGGAGCTTGCCGGCAAGGCCGACCAGCTGGCGCGCATTCCCCAGCAGGGTCGCGCAGACAGCCTTAATCTCGCCATCGCAACCGCCGTCATGCTGTTCGAAGCACGGCGACATCTCCTCGAACTCGCACCGGTGACGTAATGGCCAAGGCGGCATTGTTCTCGAAATTCGGCCCGGCCTTTGCCCTGATCGTCGCCGCGCTGGTGCTGGATCAAATCGTCAAGCAGCTGGTCGAAGCCTATCTGCCGCTGCAGGAGATGGTGCCTGTCGCGCCGTTTCTGGCGCTTTACCGCACCTACAATCTTGGTGTCGCCTTTTCCATGCTCGAAGACATGCACGGGTGGTTCATCGTCAGCATGCGGCTCGTCATCGTTGTCTTCGTTCTGTGGCTATGGCGCAAGACGGCTGACGATCGCACCTTCGCCCATCTCGGTTTTGCCTTCATCATCGCCGGAGCAGCGGGTAATCTTCTCGACCGCTTCTTTTACGGGCACGTCATCGACTATATCCTGTTCCACACACAGACATGGTCCTTCGCTGTTTTCAACCTTGCTGACAGTTTCATAACCATCGGTGCAGGCTGCGTCATTCTCGACGAGTTTTTGCACGCCCGGGCGGCTAAAAAGTAAAATTTTACCGTTTCGGCCAAACATATCAAAACCGCTGCCGTGGTAGCGGTTGCCTATGAGCGAACTGGCAAAACTTCGGCAAAAAGTCTCGGATGGCCTTGGCCCGGCTGCCACGGCGGTGCAGCCTGCGGATCGTCTCGATACGACGGCACGCCCTGCAGATGAAGAACATGCGACCGGTACCGGGTCGATTGCGCTCTATGTCGCCGTGTCGTTATCGGTCGGGGCTTTTTCCGCTGCCCTTATCGCGCTTGCAGTGCCTTATGCTGTCACTGTTGCGATGGCGATCTTCTTCGGCGCAGTGCTCGTCGGTGTCCTTTTCTATGCGCTCTTTGATGAGTCTTTGCATCGGCCCGATGCCCTGGCTGCAGAAGCAGATTTCCGGCTGCGCCAGACGCAAAACCGGTCTCTGATTGCCGAAATGCAGGAGTTCATGGGCGATATAGTCGTGATCCGCGACATGAACCGGCGTATTGTCGAGGCGAATAGAGTGTTTCGCGAAATGACCGGCTGCACGGCCCCGGAAGGGTTGAGCTGCGAGGAAATCGGCATCGCTTTCCGCCCGGGCGAAAAGGTCCACGCTTATGATGTGGAGATCGCGACCCCGTTCGGCCAGCGCATCTTCTCCTGGCATGATGTCGTGACCCGCGATCTGGCAAGCAGCCGTCTTCACATCAGCAGCATCGCCCGAGATGTGACTGAGGAGCGGCTTGCACTTGCCGAAAGGGAAGATGCCCGCCTGCGCGCCGAAAAGGCCGAGGCGGAAAAGGCGAGGCTGCTTGCCACAGTAAGCCATGAAATCCGCCTGCCGCTTTCCGGCATGCTCGGCATGAACCATCTTCTGTCGCAGACGAAACTCAGCGACGAGCAGCGCAACTATCTCGACGGCATGCGGCAATCCGGCCAGTCGCTGGTACAGCTGGTCGAGGATCTGCTGGATTATTCGACCATGGAGGCTGGCCGCTTCAGGCTCAATCCGCGCGCGGAGAACCTGCGGCGGCTGATTGAGAGCATCGTTGAGATGCTCGCCCATCGCGCCCATGAAAAAGGTATAGAGATTACATCCTTCGTTGCGCCTGAAGTACCCGATCATCTCGATTTCGATCCGGCGAGGCTTCGTCAGGTCCTCTTCAATCTCCTCGGCAATGCCGTCAAATTCACGCGGGAAGGCGGCGTCGTCATCCGGGCGCGCATGATCGGTGACGAATTGCACATCGCCGTCGAAGACACCGGCCCGGGCATGAGCCGGGCGGAACAGGCCCGTATTTTTGGGGAATTCGAACAGGCTGGCCCGTTGTCGCAGCGAAGCGCAGGCACGGGCCTTGGACTTGCGATCTCCGCCCGTATCGTGCGGGAATTCGGCGGCCGTCTCACGGTTTCCAGCCGCAAGGGCAAGGGTAGCACTTTCAAGCTGGCGTTTCGCCCGGGAGGCGCGCCTGCCGAAATGGCGGATCCGGCGCGGCGCCATTGCCTGCGACATACAAATGTCCTGCTCGTCGCACCAAGGGGTGTGGCGGCAGCGGTCACGATGGAGGCGATCGAGGCCTTCGGCGGGCAATGCACACTTATCCATCAGCCTGAAGATCTGGAAAAGCTGAGGAAGAGTTCCACCATCGCGACCGCCCCCCTTACCGATGTCATCGTCGACCGGCGCATTTCGCCGTTGTTCAAAGATGCACTGAAGGATTGGCCGGACGGCAATGTCCGCCGCACGCTGCTCGTCAGCCCCGAAGAGCGGCCGTCGACAATGCATGTGGCCTTCGACGCGTGGTTGATCCGGCCGCTGCGGGAAAAATCCCTGATCGACGTGTTGTGCGGTCGTCTGCGCGGCATAGAGCGACGGGACGCCATCAACGACAACCACCCGGATGTGGGATTTTCCTCGCGGGTGGTGGAGGGGGCGAGCGGTATCGAGATACTCGTGGCGGAAGACGATGCTGTTAATCAGCGCATCATCCGCGCCGTTCTGGAAAAAAGCGGCTATATCGTCCGCGCCGTCGGGGATTTTGCGGCGTTGCGGCAATCTCTGGAGCATGGCGTATCCCGTTTGCCTGATCTCATAGTCTCCGACCTCAACATGCCGGGCGGCGACGGGCTCCAAGCGCTCCCTGACCTCCTCCATATGCTGCAGGGCGAAAGAAATATTCCTGTCATCGTGCTCAGCGGCGATACCAGTGACGCGACCGCCGAAATCCTGCTGAAGGCTGGTGTTGGCGCGATTTTGACGAAACCTGCCGACCCGCGACGGCTGGTTGAGGAAATCCGTCGTCTGCTGGAGGCGAAACGCCTGTCGCTATCGTAAATTGACAGACTCGCTCTGGCTGCATTTTGTCACTATTCTGTCGTTAAATAGTGATTTATGACAGGAAAATTCTTTGGTGGCGGAGCGATTCCCCATGGTTGCCGAAATCCTCAATCACGACATTTGTGAAAACAATGTTGTCATTACTCCTCGTCCGGAGACAGCTCAGGACAATGAGGGCCTTTTCGGTCGCATCGGCACGCTGGAAACCCGGCTTGCCAGAAATGAACGCGAGATTGATGCTGCGCAGTCCGTACGGTACCGGGTGTTCGTCGAGGAGATGAAGGCAAGGCTTCCGGCAGAAGCGATGCGGCGCCAGCGCGACTTCGACGCCTGGGACAGTGTGTGTGACCATCTGCTCGTGCTCGATAAGTCGATCGAGGGTGACAGCGAAGATCAGATCGTCGGCACCTATCGCCTGCTGCGTCAGGAAGTCGCGCTCGCCAATAATGGCTTTTATTCCGCCAGCGAATTCGACATCGCCGGTCTCGTTGCGCGCCACCCAGGCAAGCGCTTCATGGAGCTTGGCCGCTCCTGCGTGCTGCCGGAATATCGTACCAAGCGCACCGTCGAGCTTCTGTGGCAGGGCAACTGGTCCTACGCCGTTAAACACCGGATGGACGCCATGATCGGCTGCGCCTCCTTCCCGGGTGTGCAGCCGGAAGCACATGCGCTCGCCTTGTCTTTCCTGCACCATAACTGCCTTGCTAAGGGGGAGTGGGAGGCGGTTGCTCTTCCTGAGCTCTACCATGAAATGGACCTCGTTCCGGCAGAAGCCCTGAACGCCCGCAAGGCGCTGAACGCCATGCCGCCGCTCATCAAGGGTTATATGCGCCTCGGCGCCATGTTCGGCTCCGGCGCGGTGGTAGACCACGCCTTCAACACGACCGACGTGCTGGTGGTCCTGCCGGTTTCGTCGATCGCCGGCCGATACATCAGCTATTATGGCGGCGAGACCGAACGTATCAACGGCTGAGCGGGTTCTGCGTAGCCGGAGGGGATGTTCCTGTGGGCAGCGGTGCCGTGCGTGTTGTCTTGGGGTAGCCATTCCCGTTAGTGTCAGCGCTCCTTTTCCGCAACACGATATGACATCGGCAGGCCATTGACGGACGTTCTGACAACCGCTTCCCTGATCTCGGAAGAGAGCCGTGCGACGGCCACTCCGATGATGGAGCAATATATCGAAATCAAGGCGAACAATACCGGTTCGCTGCTGTTCTACCGCATGGGCGATTTTTACGAATTGTTCTTTGACGATGCGGTGGAAGCTTCCCGCGCTCTCGGTATCACGCTGACGAAACGTGGCCAACACATGGGTCATGATATTCCCATGTGCGGCGTTCCCGTCCATGCTGCGGATGATTATCTCCAGAAGCTCATCCTGCGCGGCTATCGCGTTGCCGTCTGCGAGCAGGTCGAAGACCCGGCCGAGGCGAAGAAGCGCGGATCGAAATCCGTGGTAAAACGCGATGTGGTGCGGCTTGTCACGCCTGGCACGCTCACCGAAGAAAAGCTGCTTTCGCCAACGGAATCCAACTATCTGATGGCGCTTGCTCGTATTCGCGGCAGTGCGGAGGCACAGTTCGCGCTTGCCTGGATTGATATTTCCACCGGCGTCTTCCGTCTGGCGGAAACGACGCTGACGCGGCTTCTTGCCGATATCTGGCGTATCGACCCGCGCGAGCTGATCGTTGCCGACAGCCTGTTCCACGACGAGGAATTGCGGCCGGTGTTCGATATGCTGGGCCGCGTGGCGGTGCCGCAGCCGGCCATTCTGTTCGACAGCGCTACGGCTGAAGGGCGGATCGCGCGTTACTTCAACGTCTCGACGCTCGATGGTTTCGGCACGTTTTCGCGCGTGGAAATGGCCGCTGCCGCTGCCGCCGTTGCCTATGTCGAAAAAACGCAGATCGCCGAGCGCCCGCCGCTCGGCGCGCCGGAACGCGAAAGTGCTGCCTCCACGCTCTTCATCGATCCCGCGACCCGTGCCAATCTGGAGCTGGTGAAGACGCTCTCGGGTGAGAGGGACGGCTCGTTGCTGCATGCGCTGAACCGCACGGTCACTGGCGGCGGTGCGCGGCTTCTCGCCGAGCGGCTGATGTCACCCTTGACCGATCCGGAGAGGATCAACGCCCGTCTCGACGCGGTTGCTTATTTGATTGACGATGTCTCCCTCTGCGACGGTCTGCGCGATGCGCTGAAGCAGGTGGCCGATATGCCGCGCGCGCTTTCCCGCCTTGCGCTGGAGCGCGGCGGCCCGCGCGATCTCGGCGCGATCCGGCAGGGCTTGGCGTCGGCCGAGAGAATTGCCGCCATTCTCGATCAGGGGCTGTTGCCGGAGGAGCTTGCCTCAGCCCTTGCGGATCTGAAAGCCTTGCCGAGCGGGCTGGAAGCGATGCTCGGCTCGATGCTGGCCGACGATCTGCCGCTTCTGAAGCGCGATGGCGGCTTCCTGCGTGAGGGCGCCAATCCCGAACTCGATGAGGTGCGGGCGCTGCGCGATCAGTCGCGTCGGGTGATCGCCGGGCTGCAGCTGCAATATGCCGAGGAGACCGGCATCAAGTCGCTCAAGATCAAGCATAACAATGTGCTTGGCTATTTCATCGAGGTGACGGCGGGCAATGCCGATGTGATGACGGCGACCGACGAGGCGAAGACCCGCTTCATCCACCGCCAGACGATGGCCGGTGCCATGCGTTTCACCACCACCGAGCTTGCCGATCTCGAAAGCCGCATCGCCAATGCTGCTGCCGAAGCCCTGACCATGGAGCTGGAAGCCTTCGAACGGATGGTCAAGGCGGTGGTGCAGCAGGCCGACGCGATCAAGGCCGGCGCGCTGGCGCTAGCGGTCATTGATGTCGCCTCGAGCCTCGCCTATCTCGCCACCGAACAGGCCTATTGCCGTCCGATCGTCGATGCCTCCATGACGTTCTCGATCAAGGGTGGGCGGCACCCGGTTGTGGAGCAGGCGCTCAGGCGGCAGTCAGCTGGGCCCTTCATCGCCAACAATTGCGATCTGTCGGCGGTCAATGGCGGCAAGAACGGCGCGATCTGGCTGCTCACCGGTCCCAACATGGGCGGTAAATCGACCTTCCTGCGCCAGAATGCGCTGATCGCCATCCTTGCGCAGATAGGTTCCTTCGTGCCGGCGGAAGCTGCCCATATCGGCGTTGTGGACCGGTTGTTTTCGCGTGTCGGCGCGTCTGACGATCTGGCGCGTGGCCGCTCGACCTTCATGGTGGAGATGGTGGAAACCGCTGCCATCCTCAATCAGGCGACGGATCGCTCGCTGGTCATTCTGGACGAGATCGGCAGAGGCACGGCGACCTTCGACGGACTTTCCATCGCCTGGGCGTCGGTGGAGCACCTGCATGAGGTCAATCGCTGCCGTGGCCTCTTCGCGACGCATTTTCATGAGCTGACGGTGTTGTCGGAAAAACTTGGCCGCCTTTCCAATGCCACGATGCGGGTGAAGGAGTGGGAAGGTCACGTCATCTTCCTGCACGAAGTCGGACCGGGCGCTGCGGATCGTTCCTACGGCATTCAGGTCGCACGGCTTGCGGGCTTGCCGGCTTCGGTGGTGGAACGCGCCCGCGAGGTGCTGACGAAGCTCGAAGATGCCGACCGCAAGAACCCGGCAAGCCAGCTGATCGATGATCTGCCGCTGTTTCAGATCGCGGTTCGCCGCGAGGAAACGCGCAAGGCAGGATCATCAAAGGTGGAGGAAGCCCTGAAAAGCTTCAATCCGGACGAAATGACACCGCGTGAGGCATTGGACGCGCTCTATGCGTTGAAGAAAGAACTTGGCAAGGCTTGAAGGCATAGAGTGCCTGTCCATAGCCTCTGAAACTCTTTATAGGACACTCCCATCGCAAGCGGTGGGGTTTCCCACAGGACATGGATAACGGCAGAGATGGCCATCAAGGACCTGGATTTTTCCGACATTCTCGATGTATCGGCGCTGAAGCGAGACTGCGACGTCATCTTCAGGGAAGACGGCAAACGCATCGCCGATATCAAGTCCGATCTACTGCCGATCTTCCGCAAGGCCAGTACGGAAGGCCGGGAAAAGGCCAGGGAACTGCTCAAGGCCGATGGCAGCGGTATTGATTGCGCCCGCCGCATCTCCTGGCTCCAGGATCGACTGATCGAAACGCTCTATGATCTCTCCTGCCAATACGTCTATCCGAAAGATGCGCCGCAGATCGCTGTCGCCGCGGTTGGCGGTTATGGACGCGGCACGCTGGCGCCGGGATCGGATATCGACCTCCTGTTCCTGCTTCCCACCAAGAACACGCCTGACATGCACAAGGCCGTGGAGTTCGTGCTCTATCTCCTCTGGGATCTCGGCTTCAAGGTCGGCCACGCCACCCGCACCGTGGATGAATGCATTCGGCTTTCCAAATCCGACATGACGATCCGCACCGCTATTTTGGAAGTGCGGGCGATCTGCGGCAAGAAATCCCTGACCGACGATCTCGAAAAACGTTTCGAGTCTGAGGTCGTGACCGGCACAGGCCCGGAATTCATCGCCGCCAAGCTCGCTGAGCGTGACCAGCGCCACCGCAAGGCCGGCGATACGCGTTATCTGGTGGAGCCGAACGTCAAGGAAGGCAAGGGCGGCTTGCGTGACCTGCACACGCTGTTCTGGATTGCCAAATATTATTATCACGTTCGCGACACGGCCGATCTGGTGAAGCTCGGTGTCCTGTCGAGATCCGAACTGAAGCTGTTCGAAAAGGCCGATGATTTTCTCTGGGCGGTGCGCTGCCAGATGCATTTCATTACCAATAAAGCGGAAGAGCGCCTTTCCTTCGATATTCAGCGTGAGATTGCCGATGCGCTGAACTATCAGCCGCGCCCCGGCCTTTCCGCCGTCGAGCGCTTCATGAAGCATTATTTCCTCGTGGCGAAGGATGTCGGTGATCTGACCCGCATTGTCTGTGCCGGGCTGGAAGACAGGCAGGCGAAGGACGTGCCGGGCCTTTCCGGCGTGCTCAGCCGCTTCGCCCATCGCGTTCGCAAGATTCCGGGTTCCGTGGAATTCGTCGAGGACCGGGGCCGCATCGCGCTCGCAAAACCCGATGTGTTCAAGAACGATCCGGTCAATCTCATCCGGCTCTTCCATATCGCCGATATCAACAATCTCGAACTGCACCCCGATGCCTTGCGCGTGGTCACCCGTTCGCTTTCGCTCATCAATGACGAGCTTCGGGAAAACGAGGAAGCAAACCGGCTTTTCCTGTCGATCCTGACCTCGCGGCGCGATCCGGCGCTGACGTTACGGCGCATGAATGAGGCCGGCGTGCTCGGCAAATTCATTCCCGAATTCGGCAAGATCGTCGCGATGATGCAGTTCAACATGTATCATCATTACACGGTAGACGAGCATCTCATTCGTTCTGTCGGCGTGCTGTCGGAAGTGGATAAGGGAACGGCTGTCGATGCCCATCCGCTCGCCAATCAGTTGATGCCCGGCGTCGAGGAACGCGAGGCGCTTTATGTGGCGGTACTGCTGCACGATGTCGCCAAGGGCCGGCAGGAAGATCATTCGATCGCCGGTGCCCGCGTCGCCCGCAAGCTCTGCCAGCGCTTCCGTCTCACCGGCAAGCAGACCGAAACCGTCGTTTGGCTTATCGAGCAGCATCTTCTGATGTCCATGGTTGCCCAGACGCGCGACCTGCACGACCGCAAGACCATCACCGATTTTGCCGACAAGGTGCAATCCATGGAGCGGCTGAAGATGCTGCTCATCCTGACCGTCTGCGATATCAGGGCTGTCGGTCCGGGTGTGTGGAACGGCTGGAAGGGACAGCTGCTGCGCTCGCTCTATTATGAGACGGAACTGCTTCTCTCCGGCGGTTTCTCGGAAGTTTCGCGCAAGGAGCGCGCGCAGATTGCCCGGCAGGCGCTCTACGACGCCCTTGATGACTGGGGCCAGAAGGCGCGGCGCAAATACACCAAGCTGCATTACGAGCCTTATCTCCTGACGGTGGCGCTGGAAGATCAGGTGCGACACACCCGCTTCATCCGCGAGGCGGACAAGCAGGAAAAGGCGCTCTCGACCATGGTGCGCACCCATTCCTTCCACGCCATCACGGAAATCACCGTTCTGGCGCCCGACCATCCGCGCCTGCTTTCGATCATAACCGGCGCCTGCGCCGCGGCCGGCGCCAACATTGCCGATGCGCAGATTTTCACCACCTCCGATGGGCGGGCGCTCGATACGATCCTCATCAACCGCGAATTTCCGATAGACGAGGACGAGACGCGGCGCGGCAACAATGTCGGCAAACTGATCGAGGAAGTACTCTCCGGCAAGCAGCGCCTGCCGGAAATGATCGCCACCCGCACCAAGAGCCGGAAGAAAAAGAGCGCCTTCACCATTCCGCCTTCGGTGACGATCTCGAATGGCTTGTCCAACAAGTTCACCGTGATCGAGGTCGAGTGCCTCGACCGGCCGGGGCTTCTGGCCGACATGACGGCTGTCATCGCCGACCTGTCACTCGACATTCACTCCGCCCGCATCACGACATTTGGTGAAAAAGTCATCGATACCTTCTACGTCACTGATCTCTTCGGTCAGAAGGTGACGAACGACAACCGGCAGGCCAGCATCGCGCAACGTTTGAAGGCGGTCATGAGCGAGCAGGAAGACGAATTGCGCGACCGCATGCCAAACGGCATCATCGCCCATCCAGACGTGGCGGCGCTGCCGGCCGCGCGCACGGCAAAGGCTTGAAAGTCCCATGAGTCTCATCGGCAAGTTCGCCACAGTCGGCACAGCCACGCTCGGCAGCCGCATCTTCGGCTTCCTGCGCGAAACGCTGATGGCAGCCGCCGTCGGCACCGGGCCGGTGGCGGATGCTTTCAACGCCGCTTTCCGCTTTCCCAATACCTTCCGGCGGCTTTTCGCCGAGGGTGCATTCAACTCTGCCTTCGTGCCGCTTTTTGCCAAGGAAATCGAAGCGAATGGCATGGAAGGTGCAAGGCGCTTTTCGGAAGAGGTCTTCGGCGTCCTGTTCACGGTGCTGCTGGCCTTGACGATCCTGATGGAACTGTCGATGCCTTTCATCGTGCGCACGGTGATTGCTCCCGGCTTCGTCGATGACCCGGTGAAGTTCGAAAACACCATCCACCTTGCCACCATCATGTTCCCCTATCTTGCCTGCATGTCGCTGGCGGCGATGATGGGCGGCATGCTGAACTCTCTGCACCGTTATTTTGCGGCTGCGATTGCTCCCGTTTTCCTCAACATCATTCTCATCGGCGTGCTCGCGCTGGCATGGTGGAAAAATTACGATCCGCTTCAGGTCGGTTACGCGCTCTCATGGGGCGTTATGGTGGCAGGTCTTGTGCAGCTCGCCATCGTCTGGATTGCGGTGCGCAATGCCGGCATGCGCATTGGTTTCCGCAGGCCCCGGCTGACCAAGAACGTGCAGCGTCTTCTGGTCCTTGCCCTGCCGGCAGCCATCACCGGCGGCATTACCCAGATCAATCTGCTCATCAACACCAACATCGCTTCCGGCGGCGAAGGCGTCATATCCTCGCTTGCCTATGCGGACCGAATCTATCAACTGCCGCTCGGCGTCGTTGGCATTGCCGTTGCCACGGTGCTCCTGCCGGAACTGGCGCGGGCGCTGCGCGGCGGCCATATGGTGGAGGCCGGAAGCCTGCAGAACCGCTCGGTCGAGTTCGTGCTGTTCCTGACCCTGCCCGCCGCGGCCGCTCTTCTCGTCATGGCCGAACCCATCGTTCGTTTCCTGTACGAGCGCGGCAATTTCTCGCCCTCGGCCACCTTCACCGTTGCGCAAATTCTTGGCATCTACGGTCTGGGCCTGCCGGCTTTCGTGCTCATCAAGGCCTTTATTCCGGGCTTCTTCGCGCGCGAGGATACTCGTACGCCAATGATTTTCGCGGCGATTTCGGTTGTCGTGAACGTCTCGCTGGCACTGACGCTTTTCCCGCGTCTTGGCGGCCCGGGCATTGCCATTGCCGAAATCACCGCCGGCTGGGTGAATGCCGCCCTGCTGTTCGGCATGCTTTTGTGGCGCGGTCACTGGCACCTGGATATTCCGCTACTCACCCGTATCCCGCGCCTGCTCCTGGCCGCGGCACTGATGGCCGTATTTGTGCATTATGCGCTGACGTGGCTGACCTTCGAGCTGTCTTCCGCCTCGTCCATTTTCGTGCGGGCCGGCACGATCATGGGCCTCGTCTTTGCCGCCATGCTGGTTTATTTCGTCCTGGCTTTCGTGTCTGGAGGTGCCGACATCGGCATGGTGAAGCGGGCCGTCCGTAAGCGCGGAAAAAAGAACGTCGAGACGGAGGCTGGCTGATGTCCTTTGCTGAAAACCGCCGCATCGCCCTCGTTACCCTCGTGGTTGATGATTACGATCGGGCGAAGGCGTTTTATTGTGATGTTCTAGGCTTCGAGTGCCTCTCCGATCAGCCACTGGACGACGGCAAGAGGTGGCTGGTGGTCAAGCCGCGGGGCGCTGACGGTGGCGCCCTTCTGCTCGCCGAGGCCGATGGTGAAGAGCAGCGCCTTGCCATCGGCAACCAGACCGGCGGCCGTGTCGGATTTTTCCTGCATACCGACAATTTCCAACGCGATTATGAGACGATGCTTGCCCGCGGCGTGCGCTTTCTGGAACAGCCTCGCCATGAGGTTTACGGTTCCGTTGCGGTCTTTGTCGATCCCTATGGAAATCGTTGGGATCTTCTGGAGCCGCGCGGCTGACAGGCCCTGAAAGCGCTTGATTGCGAGGGGCTGCGGGTGCATAAGCGCGCGTGCAATTCCAATCACGGGGCGGGGCCCTCCACAAGCCTTTTCGAGGACGACAATGAACGCATTCAAGCCGCTGGTTTTCTCGGGCGTCCAGCCGACCGGCAATCTGCATCTCGGCAATTATCTCGGCGCGATCCGCAAATTCGTGGCGCTGCAGGAAGATAATGATTGCATCTATTGCGTCGTCGACATGCACGCCATCACCGCCCAGCTCGTTCACTCGGACCTGAAGGCGCAGACCCGCTCTATCGCGGCCGCCTTCATCGCCTCGGGCATCGATCCGGTGAAGCATATCGTCTTCAACCAGTCGGCCGTGCCGCAGCATGCGGAACTGGCCTGGGTGTTCAACTGCGTGGCGCGCATTGGCTGGATGGAGCGGATGACGCAGTTCAAGGACAAGTCCGGCAAGAATGCCGAACAGGTGTCGCTCGGCCTCCTTGCGTATCCGAGCCTGATGGCTGCCGACATTCTCGTTTATCGTGCCACCCATGTTCCTGTTGGTGACGACCAGAAACAGCATCTGGAACTCGCCCGCGACATCGCCCAGAAATTCAACATCGATTTCAGCGACCATATCCGCAAGGCGGGCCTCGGGCTCGATATAACGGTCGGCGATGAGCCGGTACACGCCTATTTCCCGATGGTGGAGCCGTTGATCGGCGGTCCGGCCCCGCGCGTGATGTCGTTGAAGGACGGCACCAAGAAGATGTCGAAGTCCGACCCGTCCGATCTGTCGCGCATCAACCTGATGGATGATGTCGATGCCATCTCGAAGAAGATCAAGAAGGCAAAGACCGATCCTGATGCGCTGCCGAGCGAAGTGGAAGGCCTCAAAGGTCGCCCCGAGGCCGACAACCTCGTTGGCATCTATGCCGCGCTTTCCGACAAGACGAAGGCCGACGTTCTTTCCGAGTTTGGCGGACAACAGTTCTCGGCTTTCAAGCCGGCCCTGGTCGAGCTCGCGGTGAATGTGCTGGCTCCCGTCAACAATGAGATGCGCCGCCTTCTCGATGATCCGACCCATATCGACGCCATCCTCAAGCAGGGCGGCGAACGGGCGGGCGCCATTGCCGAAAAGACCATGAACGAGGTGCGCGACATCATCGGCTTCCTGCGCTGACAGGTCGCTTCTGCTCGAATGCGTCGGGCGGTTTGCGCCTGTCGTGATTTGATATAATCTCCGCCCGAACCGTCGGGCGGTTTACGGATCACGGCGGACCTAGGGAGTGCAGAATGGTTTCAAAACGGCTGTCGCGTCTGGAAGGGCATCGTCGCAAGTTTCTTGCAGTTATCGATGACACGCCGGAATGCGAGAGGGCCGTGCACTATGCCGGTCGTCGCGCCAAGAACTCCAATGGCGGACTGGTGCTGCTTTACATGATCCCGGAAGGCGATTTCCAGCAATGGCTTGGCGTCGAGCAGATCATGCGGGCCGAGGCGCGCGAGGAGGCGGAAGCCACGCTTGCCAAGATCGCCCAGAAGGTGCGCGAGACGATCGGCATCGAGCCGGAAGCGGTGATCCGCGAAGGCAGCGCCACCGAGCAGATCCACGGGCTGATCGAGGAAGACCGCGATATCGCCATTCTCGTTCTGGCGGCGGGATCGACGAAGGAAGGTCCGGGACCGCTCGTTTCCTCCATCGCCGGGCGAGGGGCAGCCTTCCCGATCCCCGTCACCGTGTTGCCGGATACTTTGTCCGATGAGGAAATCGACGCTCTCTGCTGATCCGGTTTCGGGCGAGATTCAGGGCCTGACGATTTCTTGAATGTAATTATCATGTCAGGGCTTGAAGTGTAGCTTCGCCGGGCGTATTTTTTGGAAGAATTCTAAATTGCGGGGCGTGAACGGCGACCTCGAAGGAGACAGACGATGTTCATTCAGACGGAAGCCACGCCGAACCCGACAACGCTGAAGTTCTTGCCGGGCAAGGTCGTGCTCGAAAGCGGAACGGTGGAGTTCCTCAACCCGTCGCAGGCCCAGGCTTCGCCGCTGGCAGAGCGCCTCTTCTTGATACCGGGTGTGACCGGCGTTTATTTCGGTTTCGATTTCATCACCGTCACCAAGGACGGCGCGGAATGGCAGCACCTGAAGCCCGCCATTCTGGGCGCGATCATGGAACACTTCATGTCCGGCCGCCCGATCATGGGCACTGCCATTGCGGCCGAAGTATCGGATGAGGAAGGCGAGTTCTTCGAAGAGGGTGATGAAACCATCGTCGCCACCATCAAGGAACTGCTGGAAACCCGCGTCCGTCCCGCCGTGGCGCAGGACGGCGGCGACATCACCTTCCGCGGCTTCCGCGACGGCACGGTGTTCCTGAACATGAAGGGCGCGTGCTCGGGCTGCCCATCCTCCACCGCCACGCTGAAGCATGGTGTTCAGAATCTGCTTCGCCATTTCGTGCCGGAAGTGCGCGAAGTCGAAGCGGTATAATGCTGTAAAGCCAGATCATGATTGTTCTCGCACTCGACACCGCAGGTGTGGATTGTTCCGCCTGTATCTATGACAGCACCTCGGACAGGGTGCTTGGAGAAGTCTGCGAAACAATTGGCAAGGGCCATGCCGAAAGGCTGATGGCCGTGATCGATGGGGCTCTGGAGCAGGCGCAACTGTCGCTGCGGAATGTCGGGCGTATTGCTGTGACCATCGGCCCCGGGTCCTTCACGGGCATCCGGGTCGGTGTTGCCGCGGCGCGCGGTTTTGCCCTGTCGCTCGGCGTCGAGGCCGTCGGCGTCACCACGCTAGAAACGCTTGCCCTGCATCATCTGCTGCAAAACCCCGACCGGCCAGTGGCGGTCGGTCTGGATGCCAAACGTGGCGAAACCTATCTCCAGACATTCGGCATGGACGGATTACCACTCAACGAGGCGGCGCTTCTGTCTCTGGATGACGCCAAGAGTGTTCTTTCCGGTTTTAATGGTTCCGTCATCGGCTCCGCCGCGCCGCTGTTTGCAGGAGAGGAAAGCGGGTCCGGGCCGGACCACTTTCCGATTGCCTCCGTTGCCCGTGCTGGCGCGTGCAAGCCGGAAGGGCGGCCGAAACCGGCACCGCTTTATCTGCGTGGGCCGGATGCCCGGCCACAAACCGGTTTTGCGCTGGCACGTCAGGACGTTGCCTGATACGGCATGCATGAGTGCATGTTTCTGATTCCCGATTCCTGTTATGTTTGACGAATATCTAAGCTGGAAGCCCTATTTCGAGATCGTGCCGATGCAGCATGAGGATTGCGCCGCGGTTGCGGAACTGCATGCGCTGCGCTTTCCGCGCCCGTGGAACGACGGGGAGTTTTCGGGACTGCTGACGCAGGGATCGGTTTTCGGTGCCGTTGCCCGACAGACAAACGCCTTTTTCAGCAAGCCGCTCGGTGGATTCGTGCTGGCGAGGGAAGTGGCGGGCGAAGCTGAAATCCTGACCGTGGCCGTTGCCGAAAAGTTCGCACGTGCGGGGCTCGGCTGGCGTTTGATGCAGTCGGCCATCCGCGAGGCGATGATGCGCGGCGCAGAAACCATGTTCCTTGAAGTTGATAATAACAACGCGTCCGCTCTGGGTCTTTACAGGAAGCTCGGGTTCAAAACCGTCGCGGAACGCAAGGCCTATTACACCGCCAAGGATGGAACGAAGTCGACGGCGCTTGTCATGCGCCGCGATCTTCGCTAGTTCCCTGCGACAGGCATTTTTTCGGCGAAAGCCGCAAACCGGAATTCTCAAAAGGCCATAAGACGTGACAGACCTTTCGAAAACGCTGGAGGAGCTTTGTGCCGAACGCGGTATGCGGATGACCGACCAACGCCGTGTCATCGCCCGCGTCCTTCAGGAATCGGCCGACCATCCAGATGTCGAGGAGCTTTACCGCCGTTCCTCCGCCGTGGACCCGCGCATCTCGATTTCCACCGTCTATAGAACGGTGAAGCTGTTCGAGGATGCCGGCATCATCGAGCGTCACGATTTTCGCGACGGCCGTTCACGCTACGAGACCGTGCCCGAAGAGCATCACGATCACCTGATCGACCTGAAGAATGGCGTCGTCATTGAATTTCACTCGGCTGAGATCGAAGCTCTGCAGGAGAAGATCGCCCGCGAACACGGCTTCAGGCTCGTGGATCACCGGCTGGAACTTTACGGCGTGCCATTGAAGCCTGGCGAACACTGAGACGCCGGTGAACAAGCGGGCGTTCCCATCATGATGTGGCTGCGGACAGCCTATATTGCGGTCGTACTCCTGATCGTCACGCTTGTTTTGCTGCCGCTTCAACTGCTGGGCCTTGCCTTCGACTGGCGGCTCCGCCGCCGCATTCCACGCGTCTGGCATCGTATCGCCTGCCATGTTCTCGGTATACGCGTGCATGTCCACGGGGAAGTGGAGCGGGCAAAGCCGTTAATGCTCGCGGTCAATCACGCCTCATGGAAAGACATCCTCGTTTTGGGCAGCATTGCCGACGTGGTGTTCATCGCCAAGACCGAGGTGCGCGACTGGCCGGTTTTCGGCTGGCTCGCGCGGCTGCAGAAAAGCATCTTCGTTCAACGCGAGCAGAAACGCAGCACCGGCATGCAGGTGAGCGAGATCGCCAGCCGCATGGCCGATGGCGAGATCGTTGTCCTCTTTCCCGAAGGAACCACCTCGGACGGAAACCGCATGCTGGCCGTCAAATCCTCCCTCTTCGGTGCGGCGTCCACCGCCGCAGAACAGGTACAGGGCAAGCTTGTTTATGTCCAGCCGGTCGCCATCGCCTATACGCGGCTGCATGGCATGGCGATGGGGCGCTACCATCGCGTCATCGCCGCCTGGCCGGGCAGCATCACGCTCGTGCCGCATCTGCTCGGCATCATCAAAGCGGGCGCCATCGATGTCGACGTGACATTTGGGGACAGCGTCCCGTTCCACAGCACCGACAACCGCAAGCGACTGGCGACCGATATCGCCGCCTCCATCCGCTCAATGCTGGCCTTCAGCCTGCGCGGCGGCTGGCGGAATTCGTGAGATCGTAGCTTTTCCGGCATTTTTCTGTTTAATCTGGCCGTGAAAAACACTAGATAGCCGCCATGACCCAGGAAACGCTTGGCCTTGACGCCCCACCCATGATCGCCCGCGAGGGTTCGAACAGCCAGCCCGCACCCATCGCGCGCGATGGGGCAAACAGCAGAAAGGTCTTCATCAAGACTTATGGCTGTCAGATGAACGTCTACGATTCCGTCCGCATGAGCGATGCGCTGGCGAAGGACGGTTATGTTCAGACGGAGGATATGGGCGAGGCGGACCTGGTTCTGCTGAATACCTGTCACATTCGCGAAAAGGCGGCGGAAAAGGTCTACTCCGCGCTTGGCCGCCTGCGGGACATGAAAAAGTCGCGCGAAGAGCAGGGTCGGGAATTCATGATCGGCGTTGCCGGCTGCGTGGCGCAGGCGGAAGGCGAGGAAATCCTTCGCCGGGCGCCCGCCGTGGATGTCGTTATCGGCCCGCAGACCTATCACCGCCTGCCGGAAGCACTGAAACGGGTACGTGGAGGCGAGCGCGTCATCGAGACCGAATACGCGGTTGAGGACAAGTTCGAACACCTGCCGGTTGCCGAGAAATCCACGCTGCGAACGCGTGGTGTTACGGCTTTTTTGACCGTGCAGGAAGGTTGCGACAAGTTCTGTACCTTCTGTGTCGTGCCCTATACGCGCGGTTCGGAGGTTTCCCGTCCCGTGCGCCAGATTGTTGATGAGGCGATGAAGCTTGTCGATGCCGGCGTGCGTGAGATCACGCTGCTCGGCCAGAACGTCAACGCCTGGCAGGGCGAAGGCCCGAAGGGCGAAAAATGGGGCCTTGCCGAACTGCTTTACCGGCTGGCGGAAATTCCGGGCCTTGCGAGGCTTCGCTACACCACCAGCCATCCGCGCGACATGGACGATCGCCTGATCGGCGCCCATCGCGACCTGCGCATCCTGATGCCTTATTTGCATCTGCCGGTTCAGTCCGGTTCGGACCGAATTCTGAAAGCGATGAACCGTCGCCATACGGGCGAGGAATACATCCAGCTTATTGAAAAAATCCGCGCCGCCCGCCCTGATATTGCCATGTCTGGAGACTTTATTGTCGGTTTCCCCGGCGAGACGGATCGCGATTTCGAAGATACGATGGCGATGGTCGAAACGGTGAAGTACGCGCAGGCCTTCTCGTTCAAATACTCCACCCGTCCCGGCACGCCGGGGGCCGACCTCACGGACCAGGTTGCGGAAGACGTGAAGGCCGAGCGGTTGGAAAGATTGCAGGCTCTCTTGCTGCGGCAACAGAAGGAATTTGCGGAGTCGCTGGTCGGAAAGACCATGGATGTGCTGCTGGAAAAGCCCGGCCGCATGACTGAGCAGTTGATAGGTCGTTCTCCGTGGCTGCAATCCGTGAATCTTGATGCAAAGACTTTGAAAATCGGTGACATTGTTAATGTACGAATCACCGCAACGGGTCCAAACAGCTTGTTTGCCGAGGTGGCAGAGAGTTAGAGTGGGGAGCCGACACTGATTGGGACAGGAGCCTGACCGCTTGAACGCACACGAATTGGTATCAAATTCATCGCGCCAGCCACGCCAAGCCGCGACCGACGCCAATCACTTCGTCCTCACGTTCGAGAATAACAGGATAGCGGGAGAGCTATTCGGTCAGTTCGATCAGAACCTGAAGCTTCTGGAGCAGCGCCTCAATATCGACGCTCGTCCGCGTGGAAATTCAGTCGCCATCACCGGCGATGTGGTCTCCACCAATCAGGCCCGCCGCGCGCTTGATTTCCTTTACGAGCGTTTGCTGAAGGGTGGCGCCGTCGAGCTTTCTGACGTCGAGGGGGCGATCCGCATGGCCGTCGCAGCGGACGACCAGCTGACGCTGCCGACCATGGAGCGCAAGGCGAAGATTTCCATGGCGCAGATTTCCACGCGCAAGAAAACCATTTCGGCGCGGACGCCCACGCAGGACGTCTATATGCGCGCCTTGGAACAATCCGAACTCGTTTTCGGTGTTGGCCCCGCCGGCACGGGCAAGACCTATCTGGCCGTGGCGCATGCCGCGCAGCTGCTGGAGCGTGGCGCGGTCGATCGCATCATCCTTTCGCGTCCCGCCGTTGAAGCGGGTGAGCGTCTGGGCTTCCTGCCTGGTGACATGAAGGAAAAGGTCGATCCGTATCTCCGCCCGCTTTATGACGCGCTGTATGACATGATGCCCGGTGATAAGGTGGAGCGCGCCATTCAGGCAGGCGTCATCGAAATTGCACCTCTGGCTTTCATGCGCGGCCGCACGCTTGCCAATGCCGCCGTCATTCTGGACGAAGCCCAGAATACGACGACGATGCAGATGAAAATGTTCCTGACGCGCCTTGGCGAAAACGGTCGCATGATTGTGACCGGCGACCCAAGCCAGGTGGACTTGCCGCGCGGCGTGAAGTCTGGCCTCGTGGAAGCCCTGCAGATCCTCACGGATGTGGAAGGCGTGTCCGTTGTGCGGTTCAAGGATGTGGACGTTGTCCGTCACCCGATGGTGGCGCGCATTGTCCGGGCCTATGAATCCCATACGGCTGTGCCGGATGAGAGCCTGCTGAAGGGCGACTGACGAAAAGACAATGACAGCTCTGGATATTCAAATCAGCATCGAGGCCGAAGGTTGGTCCTCGGAAGAGGACCTGTCTGCCTTTGCGTCAAAGACGCTGGATGCGGCGGTCGATTTTCTGAAGCGGGAAGAGGATCAACCCTTCCCGAAAATGCCGGTCGAGCTCTCGCTGGTCTTCACCGACGATGAAAATATCCGGGAAATCAATGCAGAGTGGCGTGACAAGGACAAGGCGACCAACGTCTTGTCTTTCCCTGCTTTTCCGCTGGAGCCGGGCGGAATGCCCGGCCCTATGCTGGGCGATATCGTCGTCGCGAGAGAAACGGTAGAGCGAGAGGCCCTTGAACTTGAGAAGAGTTTCGAGGATCATCTGACCCATCTTCTCGTTCATGGGTTCCTGCATTTGTTTGGTTATGACCACATGGACGAGGAAGAAGCGGAAGAAATGGAGTCGCTTGAGACTCGCATTTTGGCGGTGCTTGGCCTATCTGATCCCTATGCGGGTCAAGAACCGCTTTAAATATTGTCTGGAGCCATGAACGAACATTCTGCACGACCTGCCAATGAGGGCAGAGAAAACGGCGAGCAGTCCTCTTCGGAGGAGGGCAGTAGTCACTTACGTCAGGACTACAATGCCAAACCGAGATCGACCATCTGGTCGCGCATCGCGCGGTTGCTGAAACCGTCTCAGGGTGAGCGCCTGCGCGAGGATCTGACCGATGCGCTGATGGACGACACTGAAATAGGCGCCGCTTTTACGCCCGAAGAACGGGCGATGCTACACAACATCCTCCGTTTCCGTGAGATCAGGGTCGAAGATATCATGATCCCGCGGGTGGATATTGACGGTCTCGATCAGAATATGACGATTGGTGACGCGCTGATCCTGTTTGAGGAAACCGGACGTTCCCGCATGCCGGTTTATGAAGAGACGCTGGACGACCCCAAGGGGATGATCCATATCCGCGATCTGCTTGCCTATGTTGCCAAACAGGCTCGCAACAAGCGCCGGGTGGGATCGCGTGGCGTCGCTTACGGTGAAGTGAAGGCGCCGCGGTCGCCGCGGCCGAATTTCGATCTGGCGCGGGTCGATCTGGAAAAGACGGTTGCCGACGCCGGGCTGGTGCGCAAGATTCTTTTCGCGCCGCCCTCCATGTTGGCCTCCGATCTTCTGAAGACCATGCAGGCCCAGAGAACCCAGCTCGCCGTGGTGATCGATGAATATGGCGGTACCGACGGTCTTGTCAGCCATGAAGACATCGTCGAGATGGTGGTTGGGGACATCGACGACGAGCACGACAAGGACGAGGCGATGTTCTCGCGTCTTTCTGCCGATGTGCTCGTGGCGGATGCCCGCGCGGAACTCACCGAACTTGCCGAGGCTATCGGTCCGGAATTCGACGTGCGCGAACATCTGGAAGAAATCGATACGCTCGGTGGACTCATCTTCTTCGCGCTGGGCCGTATTCCCGCCAAGGGCGAGGTCGTTCGCGCCGTGCCCGGTTTCGAGTTTCAGATCCTCGATGCGGATACGAGGCGTATCAAGGGTGTCCGTATCGTACGCGATCATGGCTCCGAAGGGGAAGACGACCGCGCCCCCGGCGATGCCGGTGAGGTGATTGCATTGCCGCCGCCGGAGACGCGGTTGATCGCCCATCAGCAGAACGTGGACTGAAGGATAGACGGGTAGCCCCCGTCGATCCCGCCGTTTGATCTTCCGGATTCTGCGGGTTCGACTACCCGGGCATGAGATCCCGCTCGATCTGCCCTGCCTGATGTGGACGGCGAATCTTTTTTCCTTTACGTCGAAAGAAAGGGAAATTTCGCCGAATGGCTTGCCTGGAGCGGGTTTCCGGATGCGCATGATACGGAGATGGCATGGAGCGTCTTGCAGGCAGGGTGATGCTGGCCGGCGGCATGAGCCGCGCAGTGATGGCGATTGCTGCAGGCGCGGTCGGAGCGCTCGCCCTGCCTCCATTCGGTTTCTTCGCAGCGCTTTTCCTGTCTTTCACCCTGTTGGTCTGGCTGGTGGATGGCTGCACCGGCAAGCCGGGCGGCGGCCTCTTCAGCCGCATCCTTCCCGCTTTTGGTATAGGCTGGTGTTTCGGTCTCGGTTATTTCGTGGCTGGCCTGTGGTGGCTGGGCAACGCGCTTCTGCTTGAAGCGGATGAATTTGCCTGGGCGCTGCCGCTTGCCATCCTTGGGCTTCCGGCCTTTCTGGCGCTGTTTTACGGTTTCGCGGTTGCTGCGGCCAATCTTGTGTGGTCGAACGGTCTAGGCCGGATCGCCGCCCTTGCCGCCGCATTCGGATTTACGGAATGGCTGCGCAGTTTCCTGGCGACGGGCTTTCCGTGGAACGCCATAGGTTACGGCATCATGCCGATCCCGGTCATGATGCAGTCGGCGCATCTGATCGGTCTTTTCGGTGTGACCACGCTTGCCGTTTTCATCTTCGCGTCCCCCGCGCTCATCGCCACGAGAAAAGGCATGTGGCCCGGCCTTTCCCTGGCGGCGCTGCTGCTGGCCAGCCATGTGGGTTATGGCTTCTACCGCCTCCAGACACCCGCGGAGACACCGGCAGATGCGGTGACAGTCAGAATCGTCCAACCGTCCATCGATCAGTCTCGCAAGATGCTGAATGATGACCGCGCCGAGATTTTCGGCGAGCATCTGCGGTTGACAGCCCTGCCTCCGGGCGAAGGCAAAAAGCGCCCCGACATCATTGTCTGGCCCGAAACCTCGGTGCCGTTCATCCTGACGCAAAATCCCGACGCGCTGGCCGAGATCGCAAAGACGCTGCAAGACGGGCAGGTGCTCTTCACCGGAGCCGTCAGGATGGAAGATGCGGGTGCTGGCAGGCCGCCGCGTTATTATAACTCGGTCTACGCCATCGACAGTCAGGGAGAAATCATCGGCGCGACGGACAAGGTCCATCTGACCCCCTTTGGAGAATATGTTCCCTTCGAGGGTATCCTGCGGGAGTTTGGCATTGATAATGTCATCGCCCTGCCCGGGGGCTTTTCAGCAGCCTCTTCGCGCACGCCCCTGACGCTTCCATCCGGAAAGACCTTTTATCCGCTGATCTGTTACGAGATCATTTTTCCCGGTGAGATGACTCCGGCTCTCGTTGGCTCGGCGGCGATCCTCAACGTGACGAATGACGGCTGGTTTGGTGATACGCCTGGGCCGTATCAGCACTTTCTTCAGGCCAGGGTGCGGGCGGTTGAGACGGGTGTGCCGGTGATTCGCGGTGCCAATACGGGTATCTCGGCGGTTATAGACCCTTATGGCCGCATTATTGCCGGATTGGATTACGGTCGGGTGGGCATTGTTGACGCCACTTTGAGTGGTGGGTCAAACGACGCATTTACTTACGACACACATCGGACGTATTTCTGGTTGATTTTTTCCGTGATGATGATCGCTGCGGTATTTCCTGCCTGGAGTTTTGCCCGGCGCCAGAATTGACCGGGAACTCCTGCAATTGCATAGTGAATACGTCAGTCGTAAAACAAGTTTAGCTGCTGTCGAAATACCGGCTCATTTCTTCGAATAGTAATGAAGCGAGATATCAACCCATCCGAGTGTCAGGACCGCATGATGACCGAAAATAAGAAAAAGCCTAACCCCATCGACATTCATGTCGGAAGCCGAATTCGTCTTCGCAGAACCATGCTCGGCATGAGCCAGGAAAAACTGGGTGAAAGTCTCGGAATTACCTTTCAGCAAATTCAGAAGTACGAAAAGGGCACGAACCGTGTTGGCGCCAGCCGCCTGCAGAATATCTCGGCGATCCTCAATGTACCGGTTTCCTTTTTTTTCGAAGACGCACCCGGCGATCAGGCTGGCGGTACATCCGGCATGGCGGAAGCCTCGAGCTCCAATTACGTCGTCGACTTCCTGTCTTCGGCTGAAGGTTTGCAGTTGAATCGCGCCTTCGTGAAGATCGCCGACCCGAAGGTCCGTCGCCGTCTGGTCGATCTCGTCAAGGCGCTCGCCGCCGAGGGCGATGCCGAGTAGGGCCTGGCCCCTGCAGCGCAGAAAATTTCCGGCATGGGATGCCGGGCACTCAACGGTCCGCAGGGACCGTTTTTTTGTGCCAGATTAGAAAGGAATTCTCACATAAAGATATATTTATGTGGTTGTGTCCTTGTTTTTCGCGGCCGAAATGACTAACAAACTCGAAGACCGTTCTTTGAGGGGAATCCCGCATGCGTGCCAATTATCTGTTCACCAGCGAGTCCGTGGCCGAGGGTCATCCGGACAAGGTTTGTGATCGTATTTCCGATGAAATCGTGGATCTCATTTACCGTGAAGCGGCCAAGACGGGCGTGGACCCGTGGACCGTGCGCATCGCCTGCGAAACGCTTGCAACGACCAACCGCGTCGTGATTGCGGGTGAGGTTCGGGTTCCCGATACGCTGCTGAAGAAGGACAAGGACGGCAAGGTCCTCAAGGACGCAGCCGGCCATCCGGTTATCAATCCCTCGAAGTTCAAATCCGCCGCCCGCAAGGCTATCCGCGATATCGGCTACGAGCAGGATGGTTTCCACTGGAAGACCGCCAAGATCGACGTTCTCCTGCATCCGCAGTCGGCTGATATCGCGCAGGGTGTGGACAACGCTTCCGACAAGCAGGGCGACGAGGGTGCCGGCGACCAGGGCATCATGTTCGGTTACGCCTGCAAGGAAACGCCTGACCTCATGCCGGCGCCGATCTATTATTCCCACCGTATCCTGCAGCTGCTGGCCACCGCCCGTAAAAGCGGCGAAGGCGAGGCGGCGAAGCTCGGCCCCGATGCCAAGAGCCAGGTGACGGTTCGTTACGTCGACGGCAAGGCTTCCGAAGCCGTTTCCATCGTGCTGTCCACGCAGCATCTCGATGCAAGCTGGGATTCGAAGAAGGTTCGTGCTGTTGTCGAACCCTATATCCGCGAAGCGCTTGGCGACCTGAAGATCGCCGACGATTGCCAGTGGTATATCAACCCGACCGGCAAGTTCGTCATCGGCGGTCCCGATGGTGATGCCGGCCTGACCGGCCGCAAGATCATCGTTGACACCTATGGCGGTGCTGCCCCGCACGGTGGTGGCGCATTCTCGGGCAAGGACACGACCAAGGTCGACCGTTCCGCCGCCTATGCCGCCCGCTACCTCGCCAAGAACGTCGTGGCTGCCGGCCTCGCCGAGCGCTGCACCATTCAGATTTCTTATGCAATCGGCATTGCCCAGCCGCTGTCGATCTATGTCGATCTGCATGGCACCGGCAAGGTCAGCGAAGATCAGGTCGAGGCCGCGATCCGCAAGGTCATGGACCTTTCGCCATCGGGCATTCGCCGTCATCTCGATCTCAACAAGCCGATTTACGCCAAGACGTCTTCCTATGGTCATTTCGGCCGTAAGGCTGGCCGCGACGGCTCCTTCTCCTGGGAGAAGCTCGATCTGGTGAAGCCGCTCAAGGAAGCTTTGAGCGCTTAAGCATTTCCAGTAAAAGTGCGTAGCGGTTTTACGTCCGGAAAATGCGTCAACTGGATATCGCGCTTGTTATTTGGCGGCGATTGAGAGATACCGTCACCGAGTTTTGTAACCCGCACAGTGCCTCACGGGGTGCTGTGCGGGTTAAGTCTATTTGGTCTTGAGAGTATGAGATGACGGAAGAACGGCGTTCGCGCGCGACGGAAGCGTTTTTTGGCAGGCGCAAGGGCAAGCCCCTGCGCAATCAGCAGGTCGATACGATCGAAAATCTGCTGCCTTTGCTGAAAATCGATCTGGAAAGCGTGCCCCCGCAAAATCTCGCCGCGCTCTTTCCGGCAGATGTGCGATCGATCCGTCTGGAGATCGGTTTCGGCGGTGGCGAACATCTCGCCCACCGCGCGGTCGAAAATCCCGAGACGGGTTTCATCGGTGTCGAACCCTTCGTCAATTCCATGGCCAAACTGCTTGCCACGGTTCGCGAACGTGAACTGATGAATATCCGCCTTTACGACGATGATGCGACGCAGTTACTCGACTGGCTGCCTGAAGGATCGATCGATCACATCGATCTGCTTTATCCCGATCCCTGGCCGAAGAAGAAGCACTGGAAGCGGCGTTTCGTGTCAGACGTCAATCTCGCCCGTTTCCATCGTGTGTTGAAACCCGGCGGCAAGTTCTGCTTTGCGTCCGACATCGACACTTACGTCAACTGGACGCTGCAGCATTGCGCCCGGCACGGCGGCTTTGACTGGACGGCGACAAGCGCTGATGACTGGCGCACGCCCTATGCCAACTGGCCGGGCACGCGTTACGAGAACAAGGCAAAAAGAGAAGGCCGCAGCTCGGCCTATCTCACCTTCATCCGTCGCTAAAGCATTTCAAGTAAAAGTGTGCAGCGGTTTTACGTCCGGAAAATGCGCTAACGGCAAGACCCCTTAAAGGGCCGCGTCAACTTCCGCTGCCTGCGGAATGGAAGGCTGCGCGCCGGCACGCGTGCAGGCGAGTGAGCCTGCGACTGCGGCCCGCTTCAGAGCCCTTTCGAAATCCATTCCCTGATCGAGGCTCGCGGCGAGATATCCGCAGAAGGTATCGCCCGCACCAACCGTATCGACCGGCTCGATCTTCAGGCCGGAAGCCCTGTAGAGCTTGCCATTACGAATGGCGATCACGCCATCCGCACCGAGCGTGACGATCAAAGTCTGGCCGGTCCTCTCGTGAAGGGCCTTGAGTTCGTTTTCCCGCTCGTCGCTGGAGAGGCCATTCTTGCCGATCAGCAGCTCGAACTCGGTTTCATTGGCGATGACGATATCGGCAAGGCCGGCGAGACGCGGTCCGTCCGCGGTCAGCGGTGCTGTGTTGATGACGGTGGTGACGCGTTTCGCCTTTGCGGCCGTCAGTGCAGCTTCGATGGCGGGTGCCGGTATCTCGAACTGCAGCATGAGAATATCGCTTGGAGCCATTTCGGATATGGTCTTTGCCGCGTCGGATGCCGAGACCTCACCATTCGCAGCGGGAATGACCGAGATCATGTTCTCTCCGCCTTCGCCGATCAGGATAACCGCCGTTCCAGTCGGGCCGGGCGCGGTTTTGACCAATGACAGATCGGTTCCCGCGTCCCGCAGCAAGGTCAGTGCTGGAGCGGCAAAGGTGTCATCACCCGCAGCGCCCGCCATCTTGACCGCGGCGCCCGCACGCCGTGCGGCCAGCGCCTGATTGGCTCCCTTGCCGCCGGCGGCCGTGGAGAATGTCTCTCCCGTTACGGTTTCACCGGGCTTGGGCAGACGTTTGGCGGTCGCGACGAGGTCCATGTTGATGGAGCCGAAAACAGTAATCATGGGGCGCTGGGTCCGTATGAAATTTAAGCAAGGCGGCGACTTTGCCCGAGACGATCACTCGTCGTCAACCACCCGCAATTTGGCCGCACCGGCTCGGTTTTCGGCAAAGCGCCGGGCCTGCTCGATTTCTCCGTGCGGCACGTCTTTTTCCGTTGGTGAGAAATCGAGCCCCTCGATTTTCTGTCCGCGCGCCAGCACCTTGTCGGAGGAGATAAGCATCATGTCGACGTCCTTCTGCGCCAGCCCGAAATGGGCCTGCAGCTTCCGCGTCCGATCGTCCAGCCGCCGCACATCGTCCATGAGCAGCGCCACTTCACCCTGAATGAGATGCGCCTGTTCGCGCATGCGCTGGTCTTTGAGCACGGACTGGATGACCTGTACCGACAGCATCAGCAGCGATGGCGAAACGATGACCACCCGGGCGCGATGGGCGCGCTGCACCAGATATTCGAAATGCTGGTGGATATCGGCGAAAATCGATTCCGACGGCACGAAGATGAAGGCGGTATCCTGTGTCTCGCCGCGAATGAGATATTTCTCGGCGACATCGCGAATATGCACCTCCATGTCCCTGCGGAACTGCTGCACGGCGGCACGTTTGGTTTCCGGCGTCTCGTCCGCCTTGATGGCGTTCCAGGCTTCCAGCGGAAACTTGGCATCGATGACGAGCGGCGGCGCATTGTTCGGCATCTTGATGGTGCAGTCCGGCCGGTAACCGTTGGAAAGTGTCGGCTGCAGCTGGAAGGAACCCGGCGGCAGGGCGTCGGCGATCAGCGTCTCCATGCGCGCCTGTCCGAAGGCTCCGCGTGTCTGCTTGTTGGAAAGTATCGCCTGAAGCCCGACCACGTCCTTGGCCAGATCCTGAATATTGCCCTGTGCGGCATCGATGACCGCCAGGCGCTCCTGAAGGCGGCTCAGATTTTCATGGGTAGACCGGGTCTGCTCCGTCAGCGTTTCGCCCAGCCGCTGCGACATGCCATCAAGACGCTGGTTCAGCGTCTGGCTCATCTCCGTCTGACGCGTGCCGAGCGTTTCCGCCATGGCCGCGATCCGGCCATGCAGTTCGGACTGGGTTTTGAGCAGGTCGGAGATCTCGCCATCGGCCCCAGCTTTCTTCGACCGGTTTGCCGTCACAAGCCATGTAACGACAAGGCCGAAAATCGCGGCAGCGAGAAGCGCGCCGAAGCTGATATCGACTGAGCCGGCCCGCAGCGCGGGTTGAAGGAGAACGGAGAAGTCTGTGTTCATGACTAAATCTAGCAGATTTCGATCGATTCGGAAGATCAAAACAAGAACATTCCTGCGGCGGAAATGAGTCCGGCAGAACGGATGCCGCGAGCCGTTTTCATCGTCGTGTTTTTTATTTCCTCCGCGCGAGAGATACGTTATGGGAAGCCATGACCATCAAACCGCTTATCATTTTGCCCGATCCCGTGCTGCGCCAGCAATCGAAGCCCATCGAAAAGGTGGATGCCGAGGTGCTGCGTTTGGCGGACGACATGCTGGAAACGATGTATGATGCCCCCGGCATCGGCCTTGCCGCCATCCAGATAGGTGTGCCGCGCCGGTTGCTGGTGATCGATGTTGCGCGTGAAGGCGAAGAAAAGACCCCGATCGTCTTCATCAATCCGGAAATCCTCAAGGTTTCGGATGATATTTCCACCTATGAGGAAGGCTGTCTCTCGATTCCCGATTATTATGCCGAGGTGGAGCGCCCTGCGTCGCTCACGGTGCAATATGTCGGTCGTGACGGCAAGCAGCAGACGGTCGAGGCGGATGGTCTGTTGGCAACCTGCCTGCAGCATGAGATCGATCACCTGAATGGTGTTCTGTTCATCGACCATATCTCGCGGTTGAAGCGGGACATGGTCATCAAGAAATTTACGAAAGCAGCCCGCGCAAAAGTCTGATCCGTCGCACAGCTGACGGAGCGGAAGACAGGGCAGGGGGCAATCATGGCTCTTCGCATCATATTCATGGGCACGCCGGATTTTTCCGTTCCGACGTTGCGTGCACTGGTGGAAGCGGGCCACGAGATTGCTGCCGTCTATACCCAGCCACCGCGTCCAGGCGGCCGTCGCGGCCTTGATCTGCAGAAATCGCCGGTGCATCAGGCTGCGGAACTGCTGGGCTTACCGGTACTGACACCCTTGAATTTCAAGGCGGAGGAAGATCGCCAGCAGTTTCGGGATTTCAATGCCGATGTCGCGGTCGTCGTGGCTTACGGGCTGCTGCTGCCTGAAGCGGTCCTCTCCGGCACGCGGCTTGGCTGTTACAATGGTCACGCTTCGCTGCTGCCGCGCTGGCGCGGCGCGGCTCCCATCCAGCGGGCGATCATGGCGGGTGACACCGAAACCGGCATGATGGTCATGAAAATGGAAAAGGGTCTCGATACCGGCCCTGTTGCACTTACGGCAAAGGTCACGATCGGCGAGAACATGACGGCCGGCGAGCTGCATGACAGCCTGATGCTGACAGGCGCTCGGTTGATGCGTCAGGCGATGGACAAGCTGGAAGCAGATGACCTGCCCCTCGTCCCGCAAGCGGAAGAGGGCGTTCTATACGCGGCAAAAATCGACAAGAGCGAGACCCGTATCGATTTTTCAAGGCCGGCGCAGGATGTGCATAATCATATTCGCGGCCTTTCGCCGTTTCCTGGCGCATGGCTGGAGATGGAGATCGGCGGCAAGCCCGAGCGCGTCAAGGTACTGGCGTCCGAGCTCGCCAGCGGAATGGGCGAGGCAGGCAGCGCACTGGATGATGTTCTCACCATTGCCTGCGGCAGCGGCGCCGTACGGCTCACCCGTTTGCAGAAGGCGGGCGGCAAGCCGATGTCGGCGGCCGATTTCGTGCGCGGTACCCCGGTTCCGGCCACTACGAGGCTGGGCTGATGCCACGCTTCCGCATGACCGTCGAATATGACGGTACGCCCTATTATGGCTGGCAGAGACAGGAAAACGGCCCCTCGGTTCAGGGTGCGCTGGAGGCTGCGGTTCGGTCGCTGACCGGCGAGAGCGTTTCCATTCGCGGCGCTGGCCGCACCGATTCCGGCGTGCATGCCGTTGGGCAGGTTGTCCATGTCGATCTCTCGCGAGACTGGGAGCCCTACAAGCTACGCAATGCCATCAATGCGCATCTCGCCATGGCGGGTGAAGCGGTGGCCGTGCTCGATGCCGCTTCCGTGACTGAGGATTTCGACGCCCGTTTTTCCGCCCTTCGTCGGCACTATCTCTACCGCATCGTCTGCCGCAAAGCCCGGCTGGCGCTGGAGCACAAGCGGGCGTGGTGGGTGTCGAAGGACCTCGATCACGAGTGCATGCATGAAGCTGCCCAGATGCTCGTCGGCCGGCATGATTTCACCACCTTCCGCTCCGTGCACTGCCAGGCGAACAGCCCCGTGCGCACGCTCGACCGGCTGGATGTGACGCGCAATGGCGATCTCATCGAGATACGCGCGACGGCGCAGAGCTTCCTTCATAACCAGATCCGCTCTTTCGCCGGCACGCTGAAATTGGCAGGCGAGGGCACGATGACGCCAGAGGACGTGCGTGCCGCACTGGAGGCACGCGATCGAAAAGCCTGTGGCCCGGTCGCACCGCCGGACGGTCTTTACTTCATGCAGGTCGATTATCCCGACGTCATTCCGCCGCGCCGCCACCTCGAACCCGAGGTGACGCAGGATGCGGATTGACGTCTAATTCTCTCAGGCCGGATAGACACCGAGAAAGCGCTGCAACGCTTCCGACAGAAGCATGCCGGGCACCAGTAGCGTCATGACGATGGCGGAGACGAGCAGCGACTGGTCGCGGATAAAAAACCGCACGATCCGTGAAAAGGCAAAGACCAGCGACAGAAGCAGCGCCAGCCACAAAATCGCGATCAGCCCCTGCAACGGTGGCAGGAAGAACGCAATCAGGATCAGAACGGCGTAGGCGTATGAGAAGGGCAGCGACAGCCAGTTCATGGTGGTGACGAGAGGCGTGAATTTTTCACGTGCGCCAAAGGCAAAGAGCAACATGCCGATCAAAAGCAGCGGCACGATCCAGCAAATGGCCTCCACCATCGCCAGGCGAAAGAAGAAGATGAACCCCGTTCCTGTTCCCGGCGGGTAGCTGGCGAGAAACGCTGCCCGCAGCCACAGCCAGGAAACCAGCATGGCGGGCAGGCACCAAAGGACGGAATAGAAGGACCGCCACATGCCGCGTTCGGTCAGGTCCAGATAACGTGCGCCATTATGGTCGCCGAGCAGCAACAGCCACAGGCCCGTCAGATAGAGCCTTACTTCACTTGCCGTCGGCATGGGCGAACCAGCGCTCGATAAAGGTTTCGTAAATGCGCGTCAGCGTCTCAAGATCGGCAATGGCTACCCGCTCATCGACCATGTGCATGGTCTGCCCGACAAGGCCGAACTCCACGACAGGGCAATAGTCCTTGATGAAGCGCGCATCCGACGTGCCGCCGGTGGTCGAAAGCTTTGGCTCCTTGCCGGTGACGGCTTCGACCGCGCCTGAGAGCGATGAGATGAGCGCATTGTTCCGGGTCAAAAAGACATGGGCCGGTCGGTCCGCCCAGACGATCTCGTACTTTACCGGTGTGCGGTCGGGGCGGAGCTCGCCGTCTGCCGCAGCGGCATCGAGGCGGCGGATGATTTCCGCCCGAAGGCTCTCCGCTGTCCATGTGTCGTTGAAACGGATGTTGAAGGAGGCAGTCGCCCGCGCCGGGATCACATTGGTGGCGGCGTTGCCGGTGTCGACGGTCGTTACTTCGAGATTGGAAGGCTGGAAATTATCCGTGCCGTGATCAAAGGGCGGATGCATCAGCGCATGCGTCAACTGCAGCAGACCGCGAATTGGGTTGTCGGCGAGATGCGGATAGGCAGCGTGGCCTTGCACGCCATGGACCGTGATGCGACCGGAGAGCGATCCCCGCCGGCCGATCTTGATCATGTCGCCCAGCTGGTCGGGATTGGTCGGTTCCCCGACGACACACGCGTCCCACGTCTCGCCCTTTGCAGCAGCCCATTCCAGCAGCTTGGAAGTGCCGTTGATTGATGGGCCTTCCTCGTCACCGGTGATCAGGAAGGAGACGGAGCCCTGCGGCTTGCCGTGTTTTTCAATATGGCGGGCAATGGCGGCAACAAAACAGGCAATACCGCCCTTCATGTCCACCGCACCGCGACCGAACATTTCGCCACCGGCAATCTCTGCGGCAAAAGGCGGGTGACTCCACGCGGCCTCATCCCCAACGGGAACCACATCCGTATGGCCCGCAAACATCAGATGTGGCCCCTCGTTGCCGAGACGGGCATAGAGGTTCTCTACATCGGGTGTTCCCGCCTCGCTCGCCACCATTTTTTCCACCACGAAACCGAGCGGCGAAAGCAGGTTGTCGAGCAGAGTAAGCGCGCCGCCTTCCGCAGGCGTCACCGAAGGGCAACGGATGAGGGCGGCGAGATTGGCAACGGGATCGGTCGTGGTCATGGTATCAGCTTTATATCAGTCGCGCAGAAGCTCGTTGATGCCGGTCTTGGAGCGGGTCTTTTCATCGACGCGCTTGACGATCACGGCGCAATAGAGGCTGGGGCCCGGCTCGCCATTCGGGAACGGTTTGCCCGGCATGGTGCCGGCAACGACGACGGAATAGGGCGGGACTTCGCCGTAGGTGATCTCGCCGGTGGCGCGATCAACGATCTTGGTCGATTTGCCGATGAAGACGCCCATGCCGAGAACAGCACCCTCGCGCACGATGCAGCCTTCCACGACTTCCGAACGCGCACCGATGAAGCAATTGTCTTCGATGATGGTGGGCCCTGCCTGCAGCGGCTCCAGAACGCCGCCGATACCGACGCCGCCGGAGAGATGCACGTTCTTGCCGATCTGCGCGCAGGAGCCGACCGTTGCCCAGGTATCGACCATCGTGCCTTCATCGACATAGGCGCCGAGATTGACGAAGGAAGGCATCAGCACGACGTTCTTGGCCACGTAAGCCGAGCGGCGCACGATGGCGTTTGGCACCGCGCGGAAACCGGCGGCGCGGAACTGGTTTTCACCCCAGTTTTCAAACTTCGACGGAACCTTGTCCCACCAGGTGGCTTCGCCCGGACCACCGGTCACGATTTCCATGTCATTGAGACGGAAGGAGAGAAGCACGGCCTTTTTCAGCCACTGGTTCACCTTCCAGTTTCCATCCGCCTGCTTTTCAGCAACGCGTGCCTCGCCGCTGTCGAGAAGTTGAAGAGATGTGTCCACGGCGTCGCGAACCTCGCCCTTCGTCGATACATTCACGCTGTCGCGGTTGTCGAAGGCGGTTTCGATGATCGTTTCGAGGGAAGAGAGATCCGTGAGGCTCATGGAAAATTCCTTAAAGTCGCGTGTGTTCGTGGTCACGGCGGGTTCCGTGCCGCTGGAAGGCTTTGGCCATTTGATCTAAGGGAGTGTTGGAAAGGCGTCAATGCGATTTGGGTGATTTGGCGCCGCAGATGAAAGGCATGGAAATGACACGACTGAAAAACGGCAAATTGCGGCGCAAGGACGGGGTATGGGACCCGTTGAAGCGCAGCGCTGTGGACAAGCAGCAGGCCGAGGTCGTTGTCAAGACGCCGCAGTCGGACTCCCCGTCCTACCGGCTGGCCTATGTGGATACGGACTTTCTCTGCCGCGAGGAATTGCGACCCGTCAGGCTGCAGCTGGAACTTCTGAAGACGGAAATGGCGCTCACCGAACGCGGGATAAATTCCACCGTCGTCATGTTTGGCGGCGCCCGCATTCCCGAACCGGGAGGAGAGGCCTGGGCGGCGCGCAATGAAACGCAGAAGCGCAATCTCGAGCAATCCTCGGTTTATTACGACGAAGCACGCAAATTCGCCCGCCTTTGCACCGACTACGGCGCGAAATCCGGTCACCTGGAATATGTGGTGGTCACCGGCGGCGGTCCCGGCGTCATGGAGGCGGGTAACCGGGGCGCCATGGATGCCGGCGGCCCTTCCATCGGCCTCAATATCGTCCTGCCGCACGAGCAGGCGCCCAACCCTTATGTAACGCCGGAACTGAGCTTCAATTTCCACTACTTCGCGATCCGGAAAATGCACTTCCTGATGCGGGCAAAGGCCGTGGTGGTTTTCCCCGGCGGTTTTGGCACGCTCGATGAGCTTTTTGAAGCCTTGACGCTGATCCAGACCAAGCGCATGGCCCCGATCCCTCTCATTCTTTTTGGAGAAAAGTTCTGGCGATCCGTCGTCAATTTCGAGTTCCTGGCGGATTTCGGCACCATCGCTCCCGAGGATATGAATCTCCTGCACTTTGCCGAAACGGCGGACGATGCCTGGAAGATCATCTCCGACTACTACGAACACTGAAGATGCACGGCGCGGCGAAGTATTATTAGGGCTTAATTAGCAATCATATTCTAACTTCGCCCTGTCGCGCTGCAGCGCACTGTCCCATGCGGACGGGCCTCCATGACGGAGATTGTCATCCGTTGACGTCAGCTCCTTCGGGTTGACGATTTCCATTGGGGCCTAAATGTTCAATCTCAAAGTGAAGTCGCTTGCGACCAAGCTGATCCTAGTAACCGGCTGTGCCATCACCACGGTTCTCGTTGCATCCAATTCTTTCCTCATCTCCCAGACCAGTGAGCGCGTGCACGCGTTGACCATGGATCAGGCCAATACGGAAGCCCGCGCCATCGCCAACGTCATCGCCGCCGATGTCGGTGAACTCGGCAGCGCTGCCCGCTCAATGGCTGGCGTCATCGGTCGGGCGCATCAGGCGAAGTCGATGGATCGCCCTGGCATCGTCAACATCCTCAAGGCCAATGTGGAGCAGAATACTTTTGCATTCGGCAGCTGGTTCTGCGAACAGCTCGGTCTTTTCGATGGTCAGACGACAGAGATCGCCAACAGGCTCGATCTCGGCACCAACGCGACCGGCGCCTTCGCACCTTACTGGTCCAAGACCCAGAAGGGCGATATCCAGTTCTCGACCTTCAAGAACGATTACGCAGCGGAGTGGTATGCGCTGGCCGCCAAGACCGGCAAGGGAGCGATTACCCAACCTTATCTCGCCGAAGGCACGGAAGTGCCGACCACCATGACCTCGCTTGCCTATCCCGTCATGTCGGATGGCAAGATGATCGGCGTGGCGGGTGTCGATATTTCGCTCGCGTCTCTCACCCAGAAACTGCAGGCTCTGCATCCTTTCGAGACCGGCCGTGTGACGCTCGTCTCCCAGGGTGGCCAGTGGCTGGTGCCGCCGACGCCCGAGCAGAACATGAAAGCCTATGACGGAGAGGGCGCAGCCACTGTCCAGACCGCGATCGCTTCGGGTAAGCAGGGCCTCATCGAAGACCTCGGCCTTGATACCGACGCGCCGTATAACCGTCTCGTTTATCCCTTCGCCGTTCCAGGGCTCAACGCAACCTGGGTCGTCCTTGTTGATATTCCCCATCAGGCCTTGAACGCTCCGGTTCAGGAGCAGACCTATCTGATGATCATCGGTGCGATCGTCATTCTTGCCGCCGTCATTGCAGCGCTTTATTTTGCAGTCCGTTATTTCGTTCGCAACCCGCTTGCATCGCTAGTTACCGACGTGAGGACGCTGAGCGACGGTCGCTACGACGTGCCCGTCTCCGGTCAAGACCGGCAGGATGAGACCGGTTCGGTTGCGACAGCGCTTGAAGGTTTCCGCGCCAAGCTTGCCGGCATCCGTGAGATGGAGGCCGAAGCCGACGCCCAGCGTGGTCACGCCGAAACGGAGCGCCAGCGCTCTGAATTCGAGCGCAATGAAAACAGCCGCATGCAGCAGCACATTGTCAGCGTTCTCGGTTCCGGCCTGAATGCCCTGTCGCAGGGCAATCTGACCTACCGCATTCAGGACGAGTTCCCGGGTGAGTATGCAAAGCTGCGCGAGGACTTCAACTCGGCGCTTGCCAGCCTCGAGGAAACGGTTTCCACCGTCAACGCAACCGTCGTCAGCATCGGCAATGGCACCGGTGAGATCACCCGCGCCGCCAGCGATCTCTCGCATCGCACGGAACAGCAGGCCGCCAGCCTTGAAGAAACTGCCGCTGCGCTTAACGAGCTGACCGCCCAGGTCAATTCCAGCGCCGAAAACGCCGCAGAGGCGGCCGGTGCCGTCAGCCATGCCTGTGAAGACGCCGGCAAGTCTGGCGAGGTTGTGCAGCAGGCCGTGAACTCCATGCAGGGCATTGCGCAATCTTCGGCGGAAATCTCTCGCATCATCGGCGTCATCGACGAGATCGCCTTCCAGACCAATCTTCTGGCGCTGAATGCCGGGGTGGAAGCGGCCCGCGCGGGTGATGCCGGCAAGGGCTTTGCCGTTGTCGCACAGGAAGTGCGCGAACTCGCGCAGCGCTCTGCAACTGCTGCCAAGGAGATCAAGGGTCTGATCAATACCTCGGCCACGCAGGTGGGCGAGGGTGTTCAGCTGGTCGGCAAGGCCGGCGACACGATGAAAAAGATCGCCGATCAGGTTCTGCAGATCAACCAGCTTATACGGCAGATTTCGGCCTCAGCCAGTGAGCAGGCGGTGGGCCTGAAGGAAATCAACTCCGCCGTTACGCAGATGGATCAGGTCACCCAGCAAAATGCGGCGATGGTGGAGGAAACCACTGCGGCCAGCGTGACACTCAACAGCGAGGCCGAAACGCTCAAATCGCTTGTCGCCGGTTTCGTAGTTTCCGGCGGTCAGCCCAGCCAGCAATTGCGTGCCGCCGCTGCGGCCATGCGCGCTCCCGCTGCTGCCGCCCCGACGTCCGCCCGTCCAGCTGCGCCCCGCGCGCGTCCTAGAACCAGCGGCGCAAATGCGCTGGCTCAGGATGACTGGACGGAATTCTGATGCGGTTTTCCGTTTGAAATATAAAGGGCCGCTGGTATCGCCAGCGGCCTTCTTTATTATCAGCGTCCGTCAAAGACGCGCGAAACGCTCCGTCAGCAACTCGAAGAAACCATCCGCATCCACCTTTCGCATCACGCGGGCATTGGCGGGGCGATCCGTCACGCGCCACCAGTCCACCACGGTCATGCCCATGGTCAGTTCGGAATGGACCTCGATCTCGACATTGCATTCGCGGCCCTCGAACAGTTCGGGCTTGATGAGATAGGCAATAACGCTTGGGTCATGCAGCGGACCGCCATCCGAACCGTACTTCTCGATGTCGAACCGCTCGAAGAATTCCAGCATTTCCGCCATGGCGATCGCCGGCCTCGTGCCGATCTCCCGAATGCGATTGACGCGTGCCTTGGTCGTCAGCAACTGATGCGTGACATCGAGCGGCATCATGACGATGGGCATGCCGGAGCGGAAGACGATGTCGGCAGCCTGCGGATCCACATAGATGTTGAATTCCGCCGCGGGCGTGATGTTGCCGCCCTCGAAGAAGCCGCCGCCCATCATCACCAGTTCTTTGACGCGATCAGCGATCTCCGGCGCCTTCAGGAGCGCCAGCGCCACGTTGGTCAAGGCCCCGAGGGTGCAGAGGGTAACGGTGCCCTCAGGCTCCCGCATCACCGTCTCGATGATGAAATCGACCGCGTGCTGCTTTTCTGCCTCCATGGTCGGTTCGTCGAGAACCGGGCCGTTGAGACCTGTACTGCCGTGAACATGTTCGGCGGTGATGGGCCTGCGCACCAGCGGCTTTTCGGCGCCCTCGTAAACGGGAATGTCGGTGCGACCGCACAATTCGCAGATGATGCGAATGTTACGGCTTGTCAGCTTCAGGGGAACATTGCCGGCAACTGCGCACAACCCCAGAATTTCGATGTCTTCCGGGCTGCCGAAAGCCAGCATGATCGCGGCTGCGTCGTCCTGTCCGGGATCGGTGTCGATAATGATTTTTCTGCGTTCTGCCATGTCTTGCCCGCCGTTGAGATGAGCGCTTTTTTCGAGCCGCGGGTGCTCACTTGTCAAGCCTCATTCCTGCCGCCGCTCACCGGTCACTTTGACTTGCGCATCGCGGTTCGGCTTCCCATATTGCAGGGGCCGGTGCGATTGACCGGCGAGGTTGCCGGAAGCGGGGCCGCTAAACGTCGCTTGGTTGCAAGGACAGAACAGATATGAGCCGCATGACGCCATTTACCCACCCGCTTTTGCTGGGTTTCGATGCCATGGAAAAGACGCTGGAGCGCATGGCGAAGGCCAATGACGGCTACCCTCCCTACAATATTGAGCGCCTGCCCGGCAGCGATGACGTACCGGAACGCCTGCGCATCACCATTGCCGTGGCGGGGTTCTCCGAGGATGATCTCGACGTGACGACGGCTGATAATCAGCTCGTCATTCGCGGACGCCAGCAGGAACAGGAGAAGCGCGATTTTCTCTATCGAGGCATCGCGGCACGCCAGTTCCAGCGGGTCTTCGTGCTTGCCGATGGCATGCAGGTCAGGGCGGCGCGCCTGCGCAACGGCCTTCTTTCCATCGATCTGGTCCGGCCCGAAATTTCAAACGTGGTAAAGAAAATTAATATTTCCGTCTCAGAGTAGACCATGAACGCCGGAATCGGACATGAATCGCTCGGCGTGAAGAAGGAGGCTGAAATATGCTTTTGAAAGAAGCGCATGCGCGTCTCACCCAATCCCAGCTCGCCCATATCGGCGAAGGAGAAGTGGGATATATCCGCAAGATCCGAGCGGAAGACGTCAGCCGCTGTTTCCCGGAGGCGCCCGATCTCGATCCGCAATTGGACCTTTGGGCATTGTTCGGCGCGGACGGGACGCCAATTCTCCTGACAGACAATCGTTCGAGCACCTTCTTCAAGGCGGCGGAAGACGATCTTAAAACCGTCAGCCTGCATTAAGAAAAAGCCCGCCGGTTGAGCGGGCTTTCTGCTTTTTTGGATTAGAGGAACGGCCGGTCCGGCATGTCGTCGATGGAGATGACGCCGTCCTTGTTCTTGTCCAGCCGTTCGAACATCTTTTCTCCAGCGGCGGCGAATTCGGCCTTGCTGACCTGGCCGTTCTCGTCAGTATCGGCCCAGCGGATCAGCGCGAAGCCGCCACCTTTACCGCCGTGCTTGCCCCAGCCCTGATGGCCGAAACGACCACCATGGTCACGCTCGGCACGCTTGCCCTCAGGGGCTTTGGCTTCATCCGCCTTGGCCTCTTCCCGCTCGGGGCGCGGGTGAGCGGCCCGGAAGGCCTCCATCTTTGCCTGACGATATTCGCGCATTTCCTTTGGCGTGATCGAGCCGTCCTTGTCCTTGTCGATCTCAGCGAACAGGTCATCCTGACGGGCGGTGAATTCCTCCTTGGAAATCTTGCCATCCTTGTTCGTGTCGGCCACCTTCAGCAGGTGAACGAAGGCAGCCTCCTGGCGGATCGGCATGCGATCCTTATGGCCTTTACCAGGTGCGGCGAAACTGGCCGTTGCGGCCGTGCTGAGCACAAGGGCTGCGCCAAGAGCAGACAGGGCGATTTTGCGTGTGGTCATCGTCATTACCTTTCTTTGGTGTCCCTGAAGAAAAGATAGTGACGTCCAGCAAGCCCCACCACTTAAACATCCGTAAGGTGCATGAAGCTTCGGTAATGTTCGCTACTCAGCGGGCGATGGTTTTTGTCAGGAACCCGGTCAGATCGTCGGTAACGTAGTCGATATGCTCATCCGTCACATCAGGGATTTCCCAGCGTTCCATGATGACGCCCTCAAGATTTGATGGCACGAGTAGCACGGTCTTCATGCCCAGCGCTTTCGGGGCCGCGAGATTGCGCGGCAAATCCTCGAACATCGCAGCCTTTTTCGTATCGAGTTTTGCAAGTGCTGCAAACTTCTCGTAGGTTGCGCTGGCAGGTTTCGGCAAATAACCCGCGGCGACGATATCGAAAATATCCTCGAACTGATCGAGAATGCCGAGCGCTCCGGCGGCAGCCTGCGCATGCTTGACGCTGCCATTGGTGAGGATGAACTTCCGACCCGGCAAAGCCTTGATGGCCTCACCCAGTTCCGGATGCGGTTTCAGCGCCGAGTAGTCGATTGCATGGGCGCGTTCCAGAAACTCGTCCGGGCTGATGCCGTAATGGATCATCAGGCCCTGCAGTGTCGTGCCGTGGTCGTGATAATAACGCTTCTGCAAGGCGCGCGCTTCGTCGGGGTCGAGCTTCAGAAGCTCCGCCACATAGGCCGTCATGTTGCGGTCGATCTGGGAAAACAGATTGACGTGATGCGGATAGAGCGTGTTGTCGAGATCGAAGACCCATTCGCTGACATGGGCGAAATCGGCGGCGTCTGGCAGGTTTTTCGGCTTTGTGTCCATGGGCAGCTTTATGCCTGTTTCGATAGCGGAAGAAAATCGAAAAGAGGACGATTGATCAGAAATTCGGGCTTGGCTGCGGCCTCGCGCGCATGATACCGCCAAAGCCATGGAACTCTGGATAGGCATTACTTTCGCAAGCGCGTTTTTGCAGAACCTGCGCTCGACTTTGCAAAAACACCTCAAGGGCATGATGGGCACCACGGGTGCAACGTTTGTGCGCTTCGTGTTCGGCATGCCCTTCGCTCTCGCCTATCTTGCATTCCTGCATCTTGGGCTTGGGCGTCCGCTGCCGGTGCCGAACATGGCCTTCGCCGTGTGGGCAACGGTCGGGGCCATGGCGCAGATCGCCGCCACATTCCTGCTGGTACACCTGTTCTCTTTCCGCAATTTCGCTGTCGGCACGGCCTATTCCCGCACGGAGCCGGCACAGGCGGCGCTGTTTGCTCTCATTTTCATAGGCGAGAGCGTCACGGGCGGTACATTGGCGGCGATAGCGATTTCGGTTGCCGGCGTCATGCTGATTTCCGTGGCGCGCACGGAAGTAACGCCCGCTTCCTTCCTGACCTCGATCTTCAGCCGAACGGCGGGTATCGGCCTCGCCTCGGGTGCGTTCTTCGGACTGTCGTCTGTTGCCTATCGGTCGGCATCGCTGGCGCTAGCACCAAGCCTGCCCGCCTCGGATGCGATGATGCAGGCGGGCTTCACCCTCGTCATCGTCATCGTCATGCAGACGGTATCGATGTTCCTGTGGATCATCTGGCGGGAGAGGGAAGAACTGCGGCGCATCGCCAGGGTGTGGAAACCGTCGCTTGCGGTCGGTTTCGTGGGTGCCACGGCCTCGTTCGGCTGGTTCACGGCAATGACCCTGCAGCAGGCCGCCGTGGTGAAGGCACTGGCGCAGGTGGAGATGCTGTTCGCCTTCGCTTCGACCGTGCTTTTCTTCAAGGAGAAGATCAACCGGCTTGAACTGTCCGGTTGCCTGCTGATTGTGGTCGGTGTGCTGTCGCTCCTGGCATTCGGCTAATACCTGATGTGGCGGACAGATTTGCCGTCCGCCACCCTGAAGCACATCAGGGCACGATGAGCGTGCCGGCGCCTTCGGTGAAGATTTCCAGAAGCACCGAATGTGGCGTCTTGCCGTTGAGGATCACCACGCCCTGAACACCAGCCTTGATGGCGTCGATGCAGGTCTCGACCTTCGGGATCATGCCGCCGGAAATGGTGCCGTCCTTGATGAGGGCGCGTGCCTGCGAGACGGTGAGCTCCTTGATGAGTTCCTTGTTCTTGTCGAGAACGCCGGGAACGTCGGTGAGGAACAGCAGACGCGAAGCGTGAAGTGCACCCGCAATCGCGCCGGCGAAGGTATCGGCATTGATGTTGTATGTCGCGCCATCGCGGCCAGGGGCGACCGGTGCGATGACCGGAATCATTTCCGATTTAGCGAGCAGGTCGAGCAGTGTGCGGTCGACTTCCACGACTTCGCCGACGAAGCCGAGGTCGAGCACGCGCTCGATGTTGCTGTCGGGGTCGATCACGGTCTTTTTCGCCTTCTCGGCGAAGACCATGTTGCCATCCTTGCCGCACAGGCCGATGGCCCATTCGCCCGTCTGGTTTATGAGGGCGACGATTTCCTTGTTGATCGAGCCGGCCAGAACCATTTCAACGATCTCGACCGTCTTGGCGTCGGTGACGCGCAGGCCGCCCTCGAATTTTGACTCAATGCCCATCTTGCTCAGCATGGCGCCGATCTGCGGGCCGCCGCCATGCACGACGATGGGGTTGATTCCCGACTGCTTCAACAAGGCGATGTCTTCCGCGAATGCCTTGCCAAGCGTGGAATCGCCCATGGCGTGGCCGCCATATTTCACCACGATGGTCTTGTTCTCGTATTTCTGCATGAAAGGCAGAGCCTGTGCGAGCAGCCGCGCCTGAGTTTCGCTTTCGGAAGACGTCATCTAAAAACCTCGGTCTGTGGTTGCGGCCGTTGAAGCCTGTCACCGCTCTAAAGCAAGTCTTTGACGGATGAAATAACCTCCGGGCCTTATTGTGTCGGCTGCGGTCAAATTTCTTTTTTTTGCCTGTTCCGGCCCTGTAATGAGATTGACATAAAGGGCCAATGGGACCAGCCTTGCTGATGAAGGGGAGGGATTAATTCAGGGTGATGGAGATGTCTCGCGCCGTGGAAATGGTGCACCTGAACGACCGAGGAGTGATTAAATACATGACGGCACCCGATCGAGACAAGCAAAGCGGTTTGCGGGACGAAGTGCTCGCGGGCGAATATGTGCTGGGTGCCCTGCCGCCGGAAAGCATGGCGGAGCTTGCCAAGCGCGTAAAACGCGACAGGCAGTTCGCGGCCATGGTCAGGCGCTGGCGTGACAATCTGGCGGAAACCGAATATCGCGAAAATGCGACCGTCGCTGCGTTGCTGGAACGGGACCCCCGCCGATCCGGTCTGCCATTCAGGAGCCAGCCGTTGCGGAGTGGCAGCATGTTCGCAGCCATGCTCTCGGAGATCTGGCATTCCGTGCGCTTCTGGCGCCTTATGGCTTTGACGGCGATGCTCTGGACCGCCGTTCTGCTTTTCACCATCGCCTGAGAGGCACGCCTCTCAAAGAGAGATCGTTCTGATGATCTCGGCCCGCAGGTTATCCAGCCCGACTGATTTTTCCGAGGATGTGGCGAGAACTTCCGGATAGGCGGCAGGGCGCTTGCGGATTTTCTCAAGCGTTTCGCCAATCAGCCGCGGCACGCCGGCATCCTTGATCTTGTCCGTCTTCGTCAGCACGATCTGGTAGGACACGGCCGCCTTGTCGAGGAGGGTCAGAACCTCCTCGTCATTCTTTTTCACGCCGTGGCGGGAATCGATCAGCACGTAGACGCGCTTCAGCGTCGCACGGCCGCGGAGGTAATCGAAGACGAGCTTCGTCCAGGCATCGACCTGATCCTTGGGGGCCTGCGCATAACCGTAACCGGGCATGTCGACCAACGCCATCGGCGGAAGATCGCCCTCAGCACCGGAGTAACCATCGGGAACGAAATAATTCAGTTCCTGGGTGCGTCCCGGCGTGTTGGAGGTGCGGGCAAGCCCTTTGTGGCCCACCAGCGCATTGATGAGCGAGGACTTGCCGACATTCGAACGACCGGCGAAGGCAATTTCCGGCGGCCCTTCAGGCGGCAGGAATTTCATCGCGGGGACGCCGCGAATGAAAATCCAGGGTCGTCCGAATAGTGGCTTTTCGGTTGCCGCGCCGGTTTCACTCATTTCGATTGCACCGGCTTTCGCTTGAACAGCCCTTTGATGTTATCGAACAGCTCAATCTTGGCGCCCTGGCGCTTCATGATGACCGCCTGCTGGGTGATGGAGAGCGTATTGTTCCATGCCCAGTAGATGACCAGACCGGCCGGGAAGGAGGCCAGCATGAAGGTGAAGATCAGCGGCATCCAGTTGAAGATCATCGCCTGCGTCGGATCGGGCGGCGTCGGGTTCATGCGCATCTGCAGGAACATGGTGATGCCCATGACAAGCGGCCAGACACCGATCATCAGGAAGTGCGGCACATCGTAAGGCAGAAGGCCGAAGAGGTTGAACAGCGATGTCGGATCCGGCGCGGAAAGGTCGTGGATCCAGCCGAAGAACGGCGCGTGCCGCATTTCGATGGTGACGTAGATGACCTTGTAGAGCGCGAAGAAGACCGGGATCTGCAGCAGCATCGGCCAGCAGCCGGCAACAGGATTGATCTTTTCTTCCTTGTAGAGCTGCATCATCGCCTGCTGCATGGCCATGCGGTCATCGCCATGCTTGGCCTTCAGCTCTTCCATCTTCGGCTGCACGCGCTTCATGTTCGCCATGGAAGCATATTGCTTGCTGGCGAGCGGGAAGAAGAGGGCCTTAACGACGATGGTGGTGAGCAGGATCGCTACGCCGAAGTTACCAAAATAACGGAAGAAGAAATCCATCATTTTGAACATCGGCTTGGTGATGAAGTAGAACCAGCCCCAGTCGATCAGAAGGTCGAACTTCGGAATTGCGTAGGTCGTCTCGTATCGGTCAACCAGCGGCACTTCCTTGGCGCCAGCGAAAACAAGGCTCTTCAGCTCGATCGACTGGCCGGGCTCGACCGTCATCGGGTCACTCTTGAAATCTGCCTGATAGCTCGGCTGATTGCCGGTGATGTGCGAATAACGGGTTTCGAATGGCGTCGTCTGGGGCGGAACGATGGCCGCAGCCCAATATTTGTCAGTGATGCCGAGCCAGCCGCCGGTCGCCTTGGCAACCGTTACCGGTGCTTCTTCGACGTCCTTGTACTTTTCTTCCGTCAGGCTGCCGTCTTTGCCCGAAACGCCGAGAAAACCTTCATGGATGACGAAGACCGGAGGAACTGCGGGCTTGTTGTTACGCGTCACGCGGCCATAGGTGGCGAAGGAGATGGCCGCTTGGCCGGGGTTCTCAACCTTGTCGGCGACCGAGATCATGTAATGCTCGTCGATCGAAACCGTACGGGAGAAAATCACACCCTTGGCATTGGTGTAGGTGAGGGTGACGGGCGTGTTTTCCGTCAGCTTGTCGCCGCTTGCGAGCGTCCAGACGGTGGTCGGACCGGGAACGCCGCCGACTTCCTGCGCTGCAACGTAACCGAGCTCGGTGAAGTAACCGTCCTTGGTGTCAGCGGGCGAGAACAGCGTGATGATCGGGCTCGAGTCATCGACGGTCTCATGGTAGTCCTTGAGCCGGATGTCGTCAAAGCGGGCGCCGGTGAGATTGATCGAGCCGGCGATGGCGTTGGTGTCGATGGCCACACGCTGGGTTCTTGCAATCGACTCTTCGCGGGTTGCCGTTGCGGCAGTCTGCGGTGAGGAGGCGGGCGGTGCGCCTTCAACGGCAGCACCTGGTGCGGCGCCCGGCGCCGGCTGCTGTTGCTGCGTGGTCTGCTGCTGCGCCTGGCGGGCCTCTTCGGCGCGGCGCTGCTGCTCGATACGCGGATTCATGTAAAGGAATTGCCAGGCGAGGACGATGACAACCGAAAGGGCTATCGCGATGAAGTAATTGCGGTTCTTTTCCATCATTCTTTCCTGGAGCGGGTCTCCTGGGACCGTTTCGGTTTCGCCGTTCCTTCAATGCGCTCGGCAAGGAGAGACTGAAGTTTCGGGAAGGCCGTATCAAGCACATCCCTGCGGGCGACAATCACATAGTCATGACCGGGCTTCATTGCGACCCCGGCAGAAAGCCTGACGGCTTCCTTCAGACGGCGGCGCATGCGATTTCGCTCGACCGCGTTGCCTTGTCTTTTTGTTACGGTGAAACCGACGCGAGGCTCGGTTTCCGGGGATTTCCGATCAAGTACTTCCAGAAGAAAGGTGCTTCCCCGCCGTTTTTCACCTGCCTGAACGGCAAGAAACTCCGACCGGTTTTTAAGCCGGCCGGGGCTTTTCTTAGTCTCGCTCATGTGCCCACGACTTTCATCGGGCCACAGATCGGCAATTAAGCCGACAGACGAGCGCGGCCGCGCGCACGGCGGGCTGCGAGAACCTTGCGGCCGCCGGCAGTAGCCATGCGGGCACGGAAACCATGACGACGCTTGCGAACAAGCTTGGACGGTTGGTAGGTACGCTTCGACATTTATTTAATACCGCGGTGTGCGGCCCTTCTTGAATTTGCAATTATTTGCAAGAGCGTTTCGTTTTTTGCACGGCTAAACCCGCCTGGGCGAGCTTTCAATGGCCGAGCGTGCGCGGCTTATAAGGGCATAGGCCAAGCAAAGTCAATTGCCGAAGGGGTTTTCGCCCTTCACCTTTTGCGGAAAACGCACCGCGATTTCTCTTGTCGACGACAGATGAGGGCCGATTCCCATCCGCAATCGATAAAATCTGAAATTCTTTCTTAAGGCCGCATTGATAAATCTTGTGACGCGAAAAGTTATGCCAGCTTCCCATTTTCATAGCGCAGCTGGTTTTTGTTGGGGGAACGAAATTGAGAATTCGCGGTCGTATCAATCTACTTGTCGGGCTGATGAGCCTTGTTGCCTGTACCATCGGCGGGCTGTCCATCTATGCGATCAACGAATTCTGGGTTCGGTCGCACCATTTCGAGCAAGCGGCCGAACGGGCTTACAAGGGCGAAGCGCTCAACCGTCTGGTAACGGCAGTCGTCATGGAGGCGCGTGGCATCTATGCAGCGGCGGACATTGCTGCGGCCGCACCCTTTGCCGACGGCATGGTCAAGAACCTCGACGCCATGGACAAGCTCATTACCAGCTGGGCACCGCTCGTGCCGGCGGAACAGAAGGCTGGTTTCGACAAGCTTGCCGGCCGCTCGAAGGAATTCCGGACTTTCCGCCTGGAGACCGTCCGGCTGGCTAAGGAAAGCGGGCCGCAGGCGGCGAGCCAGCAGGGCAACAACGAAGCAAACCGCGCCAATCGCAAGGCCTATCAGGCGGAGATCGACAGTATCGTGAAAAACGACATTGCCGAGCTTGAAGTCGTCAAGGCGGGGGTCGACGCTTTCAGCACTGCCATATTCTGGGTGATTGTCGCGGTGACTGTCGCCGGCGTGGGGGCGGGGGCTGCTTTCGGCCTCTATATCGGAACGCGTCAACTGAGTGCGCCGATCCGCCGGGTGTCCCAAGTCATGAGCGAGGTGGCCGACGGAAATCTGGATGCGGCAGTTCCCTACCTTGGGCGCAAGGACGAGATCGGCGAAATGGCCGCGGCCGTCGAGGTCTTCAAGACCAATGGCCGCGAAGTGCGCCGCATGAACGCTCAGGAATCCGCCATGCGGGCCAAGAGTGACGACCTGCAGGCCGGCATGGCCGTTGTCGTCGATGCCGCCGCCGCAGGGGATTTCAGCCGCCGTATCAACAAGGATTATGGCGACGACAACCTCAACCGTTTCGCAGCCACGATCAACGCCCTGCTCATCGGGGTGGACAATGGTGTCTCCGAGACCAGCCGCGTCATCGAAGGTCTTGCGCGGGGCGATCTGACGGAGAAGATGGATGGCGAGTTCCGCGGCGTGTTCGCCGAACTCCAGTCGAACGTCAACCAGACGCTGGCCAAGCTGCGGGAAACAATGCGCGAAGTGCGCAGCAGCACGGAGGGTATCAGCGGTAATGCCGGCGAATTGCGCTCGGCCGCCGATGATCTTTCCAGGCGAACGGAACAGCAGGCCGCGGCGCTCGAGGAAACATCCGCCGCTCTGGACGAGATCACTGCCGTCGTCCGAAATTCCACCGACCGCGCCCAGGAAGCCAGCGCCATGGTGGCTGAAACCAAGCAGAAGACCGAAGAATCCGCCAATGTCGTACGCGATGCCGTTTCGGCGATGGACCGTATAGAGCATGCGTCGCGGGAAATCAGCCAGATCATCAATGTCATCGATGAAATCGCCTTCCAGACCAATCTCCTTGCTCTGAATGCGGGCGTGGAAGCGGCCAGGGCCGGCGAGGCAGGCAAGGGTTTTGCAGTCGTCGCTCAGGAAGTGCGCGAGCTCGCACAGCGCTCGGCAACGGCGGCCAAGGACATCAAGGCGCTGATCACCAAGTCCGGTGAGGAAGTCGGGCGCGGGGTATCGCTGGTCCAGAGAACCGGCAGCGCTTTGAGCGAGATAGAAACGCGCGTCCTGGCGATCAACGAGCATATCCACTCCATAGCTACCGCGGCGAAGGAACAGTCCACAGGCCTGCACGAGGTGAATACCGCCATTAACCAGATGGATCAGGTTACACAGCGTAATGCCGCCATGGTGGAGGAAACCTCGGCCGCAACCCATAAGCTCAGCAGCGAGGCGGACCATCTTGTCACGCTGGTGACCCGCTTCAATGTCGGCGCGGATGGTGTTCAGCGGAACCTTCGCGCCGAGACCGCGTCGCGTCCGGCCCGCGCCGCGCAGCCCATGCGGCCCGTTGCAGTGTCAGACAGAACGACGGCGGTGGCTTCTCCGGCGCGCAAATTGATGAACAGCGTCAGCCGGGCACTTAGCGTTCAGCCAGCCGCAGCGCCGGCGCAGGGGGACTGGCAGGAATTCTGACGGGGTTGCCTGATAACTAAGCCGCCTTTTGCTTCAGACGCCGCCTTGTGGCGGCGTTTGTTTTATTGCGATGAAAACCTTGCGTCGCAGCGCATTGGAAAAAAATCCGTTAGGTCCTATTATCGTTGGTGCATATAAACCGAGCCGTTCAACCGAAGCGGCGGCGCGCATACAGGATCAGGGCCCGGTGTTTTCTAAAGGCGTAGACAGCTTGGACCGCACGGAAGATAATCCGGCGCACGGCATGCCGGGATTGACTGCCGGTCTTTCCGGGCGGCTGCTGTTGCTCACGGTCATTTTTGTCATGATCGCGGAAGTGCTCATCTTCGTGCCTTCCGTCGCCAATATGCGCCTGTCCTGGTTGCGGGATCGTCTGAATACGGCTGCCGCGGCCGGCGCGGTGATTGACGGACTGCAGGCCGAATTGCCGCGAAGTGTGCAGAACGATACCCTGATGGCGACAGGGGCAAAACTGATAGCCCTGCGCAAGGACGGTACGTCGCGGCTGCTGGCGGCTGCGGAAACGCCGCCCGGCGTCGATGAGCAATATGATCTTTCCGATGTGTCGCAGGTGGCCGCAGTACGGGATGCCTTTTCCACCCTGCTGTTCGGCGGTAACCGCGTCATCCGCGTTTTCGATGTCGTTGGCGACAGCGACACCATCATCGAACTGGTGCTGGGCGAGAACAAGCTCAGGGCTGCCATGCTGGCCTATGCCCGCAATGTGTTCCTCATTTCCATCGTTCTGTCGCTGATCACCGCCGGCCTCATTTTCATCTCCATCAACCGCATCATGATACGGCCGATACGCCGGCTGACGCTCGGCATGCAGAATTTTTCGGAAGATCCTGGCAACCCGGAGCGGATTTTCGTGCCGGAGGAGGGAACGGACGAGCTGGCCGTTGCCGGGCGTCATCTCGCCGATATGCAGACGGAACTGCAGAAAACGCTGCGGCAACAGAAAAACCTCGTGGATCTCGGCCTCGCCGTCTCGAAGATAAACCACGACATGCGCAACATCCTCTCGTCCGCGCAGTTGATGTCTGACCGTCTGGTGGATGCAAAGGACCCGATGGTGCGAAGCTTCGCGCCGAAACTGCTGCGTACCATCGACCGTGCCGTTGCCTATACCGGCGAAGTTCTGGCCTATGGCCAGGCGACGGAAGGTGCGCCGAAACGCAAGATGGTGCAGTTGAGCCTTCTGGTGCGGGACGTGCGCGATATCCTGGCGCTGGAGCCGGACAGCGGTATTGAATTCCGCGACAGCGTGCCCGCGGAGCTGACGGTGGATGCGGATTCGGAGCAGCTATTCCGGGTAATCCACAATCTGTGTCGCAATGCCGTCCAGGCCCTGCAATCCGATGCCGCCAATGCCGCGCCGAGGTATCTTTCCATCTCGGGCCAGAGGGCCGGCAGCGTCGTCAGCATCGTGATCGACGATAACGGTCCGGGTATGCCGCGGAAGGCCAAGGAGAACCTGTTTTCCGCCTTCAGGGGCTCGGCCCGTTCCGGCGGCACCGGGCTCGGCCTGGTCATCGCCCGCGAACTGGTGCTGGCCCACGGCGGCACCATCGCGCTTGTCGAGAAGCCGGGCCCCGGCACGCAGTTCCGCATCGAAATCGCCGATCGCGCCACGACGGTGCAGGCGGCCAGAACCGCCTGAAAGACCCCCAGCCGGATAGTCCAGCGCAGCCTTCATACCCGCTGGATGATATGCGGCTCATGCGCTCTCGAAAACGCACGTTTAGGAATGTCGTTTATTTTCAATGCGATAATTGAATTGCTGCGGAAAAATGACAATTTCGAAGCAAAATCGCTTGCAATCGGAATGAGGACGTTTTAGAGGATCGCCACGCCACCGGAAACGACCGGAACGGCACGCACCCGTAGCTCAGCTGGATAGAGCACCAGACTACGAATCTGGGGGTCAGGAGTTCGAATCTCTTCGGGTGCGCCATTTCCTTTCTTAAAAACAAGCATTGAAACACGCGATATTTCTAGCCTCGTATGCGGCTTGGATGAGCAAGTCCGTTCCGCCAGATTCCTCGGCCCCTCTGGCACGCGGCAGGACCGAACGAATTCCACACATCCCGAATATATGTTAAAATCATCCGATCGTGAGATGGCTCGGGGTGAAAGCCATGCTGGAAGCGGATAAGGTATTTGCGGGGTCGATTCCGGAAAATTACGACCGCTATATGGTGCCGTTGATTTTCGCACCTTTCGCCACTGATCTGGCGCGGCGGGCGGCGGCCTTGATGCCGGTTGATATTCTGGAGGTCGCTGCAGGAACCGGCGCCGTCACGCGCGAACTCACGTCCCGACTATTGCCTGCCGCCAGCTATGTGGTGACCGATCTCAATCAGCCTATGCTCGACTTCGCCGCGTCGCAGCAGGCACCGGATCACCGCATAAAATGGCAACAGGCCGATGCCCAGCTCCTGCCTTTTGCAAGCGCTGTCTTTGATCTTGTCTTCTGTCAGTTCGGCGCAATGTTCTTCGGTGATCGGCCGTCGGCCTATCGTGAGGCAAAGCGGGTGCTGAAGCCCGGCGGGCATTATTTATTCAATGTCTGGGATCGCATAGGGGAAAACCACTTCGCAGATGAAGTGACAAACGCGTTGGCGCGCCTGTTTCCCGATGATCCACCCCGCTTCCTGGCACGCGCCCCGCATGGTTATCATGATGTGGCCGCGATCCGTCGCGAACTGGAGGACGCGGGGTTTTCCCGGGTGACGACCGAGACGGTGGCGGCGCAAAGTCGGGCCGCTTCGCCCCGTGTTCCGGCGGTCGCTTATTGCCAGGGAACGGTTCTGCGCACGGAAATCGAGGCAAGGGCCCCCGGAACACTGGATGCTGCGACAGATTACGTCACCGCAGCCATTGAAGCCCGCCATGGCAGCGGTGAGGTTACCGGCAAAATTCAGGCGCATGTGATTCTCGCCGCATTATAAGTCTGCGCCCCCAGCGATTTTCGGTTCACGGACAAGCGCGGAAATACCCATCAATATTAGTGGTTTTGAGTAAAGGCCCATTCATCGCGGTTTCCGATTGTCCGATATTTCCGGGCTTTCGCGTGTCATCGAACTTTCCTCAAACCTTCGTCATATTGTCATACAATATAAGCATATGCGCTTCAGAAAAGGAGCGCAGAATGACGCCACAATCACTTGAACTTTCGGGCATCGGCAAAGGCTTCGGCGCCGACGATGTTCTGAAAGAGATCGATCTTTCCATCCGCCCCGGAGAGTTTTTGTCCCTGGTTGGCATGTCGGGCTGTGGCAAGTCCACGCTGCTGCGCATCATAGCAGGGCTCGAAACGCCGGATCGCGGTTCGGTGTCCATCGGCGGACAGGATGTGACCGAGATCGATCCGAGCGACCGTAATCTCGCGATGGTGTTCCAGTCCTACGCCCTTTATCCGCATATGAGCGTGCGCCAGAACATCGCGACGCCGCTTAGGATGCGCCGTTTGCCCTTTGCCGCGCGGCTACCGCTGATCGGGCGGTTTGCGGCCCCGGCCGAAACGGTGAGAGAGATCGAAGCAGCCGTCGAGCAGGCGGCCGAGACGCTGCAGATCGCGCATCTGCTGGATCGCAAGCCGGCGCAGCTTTCCGGCGGCCAGCGTCAGCGTGTTGCGCTTGCCCGGGCACTGGTCCGTTCGCCGGCCGCCTTCCTCATGGACGAACCGCTCTCCAATCTTGATGCGAAGCTTCGCGCCCACATGCGCGAAGAGCTGGCCGGCCTGCACCGGCGGCTCGGCGCAACTTTCATCTATGTCACCCATGACCAGATCGAAGCCATGACGATGTCCGATCGTATCGCGTTGATGTCTGAAGGTCGTATCGAGCAGCTTGGCGCGCCGGATGAACTCTACCGCAAGCCCGCCACGCTCACCGTCGCGCGCTTCATCGGCACGCCCTCCATCAATCTGCTGCCGGTCGAAATCGCCGCCAGCGGCAAGGTGACGGCTTTCGCCCGGGATCTTGGTCTCGAAGCCGCGGGCCGCGACGCCGGTCCCGCAACGCTTGGTCTTCGCGCAGAGGATCTGCGTCCCGGCGCGGAAGGTTTGGCCGTGCGTGTGGTCCGCAGCGAAACCCATGGCGCAGACCGCTTCGTGAGTTGCCGTCTTTTAAGTGATGAGACGGTGGCCGTAACCCTGCGACAGGGTGCCGGCGAAACGCTTGGCGCTGATGCGGATGGCGTCATGACCCTCGGTTTTGTGCCGGAGCGCGCGCATCTTTTCGCCGCCGATGGTCTCCGCCGCAAGGTGACCGTTCGCGAGCAGGTGCCGGCATGACGGCGGTTGATTTTTCTGGCGCGGCGCCTGCCAGCGCTCGCCCGCGGCTTTCAAAGGCTGACCGGCGGATGATCCGGCGCGGCCTGATCTTTGCGGCACCCGCAAGCTTGCTGCTTCTGGCGATCTATATCGTGCCGATGCTCGTTCTCGCCGGTTTTTCCGTCACGGATTATCAGCTTGGCGCGCTGTCCACGCGCTTTGTGGGACTGGGAAATTTCGTCAAGGCGTTTCAGGATCCGGTTTTCCTGCGTGCCTTGACGAATACGGCCATCTACGCTGCCATCGTCATTCCCTTCGGCGTGTTTCTGGCGCTCGGCGTAGCCTTGCTTGTCTATAATCGCAAGCGCAGCCGCGCCTTCTGGGAAGTAGCTTACTTCCTTCCGGTCACCGCAACGCTGGTGGCCATGGCGACCGTTTGGCAATTCCTGCTCCATCCATCGCTCGGCCCGGTGAATGCGGCGATCAAGTGGATGGGCTTCGAGCCCGTCGCTTTCCTCTCCAACCCCGTTCTCCTTATCCCTACCATGGCGCTGATGGGCGTCTGGCAAATACTCGGCTTCAACATGGTGCTGTTCCTTGCCGGTCTCACCGCCATTTCGAAGGATTTGCACGAGGCGGCGCGTCTCGATGGCGCGAAGAACCCGGTGGACCGCTTCCTGACGGTGACATGGCCGATGCTCGGACCGACGACCATGTTCGTTGTGGTCACCACCTCCATCTCGGCCTTTAAGGTGTTCGAGACGGTGGCAGTGCTGACCAAGGGCCGTTTCGGATCGGAGACGTTGCTGTTCGATCTCTATCTCGAAGGTTTTGAGTATTCCAACACCGGTTATGCCGCCGCGCTGACGGTGATCTTCCTCGCAATCGTACTGGTGCTTTCGATCGGCCAGACGCTGCATATGGACCGGAAGGTGCATTATTGATGGCCGCACTCCGCAAATATCTTCCGCATCTTGTGTTGGCGCTCGGCGCTTTCCTGATGCTCCTGCCGTTCTACTGGATGGTGCTGACGTCAATCCGTTCGCCGGCGGAAATATTCAACGTTTCGCTCTGGCCGATCCCGGAGAAATTCGACGCGGCCGATAATTACACCCGTGCAGCCGGGCAAGTGCCCATGGCACGCTTCATGCTCAATGGCGTCATCGTCTGCGTCGGTATTCTCGTCGTCCAGATACTGACATCTGTGCCGGCGGCCTACGCTCTGGCGAAACTGCGGTTCCCGGGCCGCAAGCTGCTTCTTGGCCTGGTCGTCGCCGCGCTCTGCGTTCCCATCCAGGCCCTTGCGCTGCCGCTTTTCGTCGGTCTGGCAAAGACGGAGCTGCTGAACACCTATTTCGCGATGATGATGCCCTTCTTTCTCTCCGTCTTCGCCATCTTCCTGTTCAATCAGTCCTTCCGCAGCTATCCGGATGAAATCATCGAAGCGGCACGCATGGACGGCTTCTCTGAAATGGAGATCTGCTGGGGGCTTGTGCTGCGTGGTTCGCTGCCTTCACTCGCCGCCTTCTCGGTCTTTTCGCTCGTCGCCCACTGGAACGACCTTTATTGGCCGATGATCGTTATCTCTGACACCAATCTCGCGCCACCGCCGCTTGGCATGATGTTTTTCGCCGATGTTGAATCCGGCGCAAATTACGGTGCGCTGATGGCGGGCGCGACACTGATTACCGCGCCGATGGTGCTGTGCTTCCTCCTGGCACGGCGGCATTTCATCGCCGGTATTACCATGACCGGCGTCAAGTGACGCCGTTCAGACTTCCTCCTCCCAACCTCTCTGGAGACTGACATGAAACTAAACCGACGCGCTGTGATGGGCGGTCTGGCCCTTGGCATGGCTTTTGCGGGCCTCGCTCAGCCGGTTTTCGCCAACGAAATCACGCTCAATGTTCTCTACAACCTGCCGGGCTTCACGAAATTCCATCAGCCGCTGGCCGATGAATTCATGAAGAAGAACCCGGACGTGAAGATAAACTTCCTCGCTCCGGCTGCCGGTTATAACGAAGGCCAGCAGCAGGTTCTGCGCTCTGCCGTTACCGGTAATCTGCCCGACGTTTATTTCTCGGGCTACAATCTGACGGCGGAACTGGTGCACACGCTCGCACCGCGCAACCAGATCACCGATCTCGGCCCGTTCATTCAGGCTGAAGGCGGCCAGGCTTTCCTCGACAAGAACTACAGCCCGAAGATGGCGGCACTCGGCCAGATCGACGGCAAGCAGTATGGTCTGCCGGTCAACGCTTCCTCGCCGATCATCTACATCAACTCGGACCTCGTCACCAAGGCCGGCGGCGACCCGGACAAGATGCCGACGACCTTTGCGGAGCTCATCGCTCTTGCCAAGAAGATCAAGGCTCTCGACCCCAAGTTCGCTGGCATGAGCTACGACATCAACGGCTGGCCGGATGACTGGCTGTGGCAGGCGCTCATTGTCGAACAGGGCGGCAAGCTCGTCGACGAGAAGACCAAGACCGTTGCCTTCGACAACGAGATCGGCCTCAACGCCCTGAAGATGACCCGCCAGTTCGTCACCGAAGGTGGCCAGAACCTGCTCGATTGGGACCAGTCCCGCCAGCAGTTCGGTGCAGGCCTCACCGGCTTCATCTTCTCAACGCCCGCTCACGTTCAGACAATCCAGGGTCTGGTCGGCGATCGCTTCAAGCTGAAGACGGCGACCTTCCCGCTGGACAACAAGGAAAAGGGCGGCGTTCCGACCGGCGGTAACTCTGCCGTTATCCTGACGCAGGACAAGGCCAAGCAGGATGCTGCCTGGAAATACCTGAAGTGGATCACCGGTCCGGAAGCGCAGAACACCATCGTTCGCATCACCGGTTACCTGCCGACCAACAAGCTGGCAACCGGCCCGGACTTCCTCGCTCCTTATTACGTCGAGAACCCGAATGTGAAAACCGCTTCGCTTCAGGCTGACCGTTCTCTGCCCTGGGCCGGTTACCCCGGTGGCGATTCCGTCCGCATCTGGCGCACCCAGCGCGATATCATCGGCACCGTCATGCGCGGTGAGGTGACGCCGGAAGCCGGTCTCAAGCAGATCGTCGAGCAGACCAACGCCCTGCTGAAATAATCAGCACCATCGAGAGGCTGCGGGAAATCCGTTCCCGCAGCCATTTTGCGCAGGAAGCCCCAAATGAAGATTATCCAGATCACCGATACCCATCTTCTGCTGCCCGGCGTCGCCATAAATGGCGTCGACCCGGAAAAGCAGCTGCGCGCGGCAATCGCCGATATCGTTGAAAAACACGCCGACGCCGATCTTCTTGTCATGACGGGCGATCTTTGCAATTACGGTGAGCCGGAAGCCTATGAGCTGCTGCGCGGCATCCTCGCGTCGGTCTCCATGCCGGTGCGGCTGATGCTCGGCAATCACGATCGCCGCCCGGAATTCGTGGCCGCCTTTCCCGAACAGCCTCGCGACGATAACGGTTACATCCAGTCCTTCATCGACACCGATTTTGGTCGTTTACTGTTTCTGGACAGCCATGAAGCCGATGTCATAGGCGGCATGTATGGTGAGGATCGTCTGGCATGGCTGGAGAGCGCGCTGGAAAGCGCGGGCGAGTTGCCCGTGACGGTTTTCATTCACCACCCGCCGATGGATTGTGGCATCCGCCATTTTGAACATATCGGCATGCACGATGACGGAGCTGTCATGCGCCGGCTCGCCGCTCACCCGGCCGGTGTGCGTCACATCATCTTTGGCCATATCCATGTGCCAATGGCAGGCACGACGGCCGAAGGCATCGCTTATAGTTCCGGTCAGGCCTGCGCGCATCGCTTTATCACCGATATCGACGTTGTCGATCCCCTGTGGACGGGCGGCAATCCCTGTTACCGGGTCATAAGCCTCGGCGCGTTCGGCCTGCGTGCCTATGATGTAGAAGTGGGGCAGGTCGTGCTTGGGCGGGCGCCTGTCTGCGAAGGCCCCTGACGAGATGCTTTTTCCTCACTGCGATGACGCGAAGTGGGCTCGTCACTCCTCGCCGATCACGGCGTAACGGAAGTCTCCTGCCGATCGCAGGGCCGGTATGGTGTGAGGGCCTGCCAGCCTGTCGCGACGATGCGTCACTTACTGTCGCTGAACGGGATTTGATACGCAGAAGTGATGGTTCCCTTCTTGCCCTTGATCTATGTCAGTTTGATCGATGAAACTGCACGCCATAGTCGCCGCGAGATGGGCGACCGAATGCCGTGCCATCGTGATTGCAGATCATGGAGAAGTGCATGCTTGAAAAGCGTATTCGCAACGCGTCCCTTTTGAACCGGATCGTCAGTGCCGAAGAGGCCGCCAGTCTCATTCGGGATGGCATGACTGTGGGCATGAGTGGCTTCACGCGTGCCGGCGAGGCCAAGGCGGTGCCGCTGGCGCTGGCGGAGCATGCCAAGCTGCATCCCATGAAAATCACCCTGATGACGGGGGCATCGCTGGGCAATGATCTCGACAAGACCATGGTCGAGGCGGGCATGCTGGCGCGTCGCATGCCGTTCCAGTCCGATCCGGCTTTGCGAAAGGCGATCAATGACGGCAAGGTCATGTTCATTGACCAGCATCTCTCCGAGACCGTCGAGCAATTGCGCGGCGGTCAGATTCACGGCGTCGATATCGCCATCGTTGAAGCCGTGGCGATCACGGCTGAAGGTGGCATCGTGCCCACCACCTCCGTTGGCAATTCCGCGAGTTTCGCCATCCTGGCCGATAAGGTGATCGTCGAGATCAACCTGTCCCAGCCCGAGGTGCTGGAGGGGCTGCACGACATCTTCATTCCCGCAAAACGTCCAACCCGCATGCCCATCCCGGTGGTGGCGACGGATAGCCGTGTCGGACTACCCTTCATTCCGGTGCCGCCGGAAAAGATCGCCGCTATTGTCCTGAGTGACAAGAGCGACAGCTTCTCGACAGTGCTGCCGCCGGATGATGAAACCAGGGCCATTGCCGGCCACCTCACTGAATTCCTGCTGAACGAGGTGCGTCAAGGCCGTATGACCCACGAACTTCAGCCGCTTCAGGCCGGCATCGGCACGATCGCCAATGCTGTGATGCACGGTTTCATTGATACGCCGTTTCACGATCTCAAAATGTATTCGGAGGTACTGCAGGACTCCACATTCGAACTTTTCGATGCGGGCAAGCTGACTTTCGCGTCGGGTTCGTCGATCACCTTGTCCTCCGCCATGAATGAGCGGGTCATGCCGCGTCTGGCCGAATATAAAAGCAGGCTCATTCTGCGCCCGCAGGAGGTCAGCAATCATCCCGAAGTTATCCGTCGCCTCGGTATCATCGGCATCAACACGGCGCTGGAATTCGATATTTACGGAAACGTCAATTCGACCCATGTCGGGGGAACGCATATGATGAACGGCATCGGCGGCTCGGGGGATTTTGCCCGGAACGCCTATATGTCCATCTTTGTCACCAAGTCTATCGCCAAAGGCGGCGCCATATCGAGCGTCGTTCCCATGGTCAGCCATGTCGATCACACCGAACATGATGTCGATATCCTCGTGACCGAGACGGGCCTTGCCGACCTTCGTGGCCTTGCGCCTCGTGAACGCGCAGCGGTCATCATCGAGAACTGCGTGCATCCGGCCTATCGTGATGCGCTAACGGACTATTTCCAGCGGGCAGTCTCGCGGGGAGGGCACACGCCGCATCTCATCGAAGAAGCGCTTTCGTGGCATGGCGCCCTGCGTGAAAGGGGCACCATGCTGCCGCAGAAATAGCGGCGGATCAGGAATCCAGCCTGAGGTATCGGACGCGCCCACGCGAAATTGGGTCCGTTTGGACACACCGGGATGGAAATCATCCGCCACTTCGCTGTGGTTGCTGGCGCGTCAGTTCCGCCTCCGGTAGAAAATCCTCTCTCTCGGCAGCGACCCGGCTGCCTCAGGGTTGCAGGAGAGTGATGTAATGCCCATTCGCTTCGTCGCCATGATCGCGATTGTTGCCCTGCTTGCCGGTTGCGGTGGGCGGCCGATCGGAGTGATGACGCCAACGGGACAAACAGTGGCCGGTACGACGCCGGTGAATCTCCTTGTCGCGACGACACGCGCGCCGTCTGACAATCCTGCGGTTCTTTTCGGCGGCGAGCGGGGTACGGGGCTGAAGGTCGACGCGGTCACCGTCTCGATACCGCCAGACGCCAACCGCAAGGTCGGGCAGGTGCAGTGGCCGAAGAAGCTGCCGCCCAATCCGCTGAAGGATTTCACTACCATTGCGGTCGAGCCCATCCGCTCCGAAGCCGAGACGCGAAGCTGGATCGGCCGGCATATTGAAAAGGACCGCCGCGTGCTGGTCTTCGTGCATGGTTTCAACAACCGCTACGAGGAATCCGTCTATCGATTTGCCCAGATCGTCCATGATTCCAGAACCGATGTCGTGCCCGTCGTCTTCACCTGGCCGTCACGCGCCAGCATCTTCGACTATAATTACGACAAGGAAAGCACCAACTATTCCCGTGACGCGCTGGAAGAGATGCTGACGCGGCTGGCGAAAGACAAATCCATCCGTGAAGTCACGGTCATGGCGCACTCCATGGGCACCTGGCTTGCAGTGGAGGCGTTGCGGCAGATGGCCATCCGCAATGGCCGCGTCGATCCGAAGATCGGCAACGTCATTCTGGCAGCACCTGATCTCGACGTGGATGTCTTCAGCCGCCAGTTCGCGAGCCTCGGCAAGACACCACCGAAATTCACGCTCTTCGTTTCGCAGGATGACCGCGCGCTCAGCCTGTCGCGCCGCATTTCCGGCAATGTTGACCGTCTTGGCCAGATCGATCCTTCCGTTGAGCCCTACAGCAGCCAGCTGGAAAAGGCCGGTATCACGGTTCTCGATTTGACGAAGCTGCAATCGGGTGACCGCCTGAACCACGGCAAGTTTGCCGAAAGCCCGGAGGTCGTGCGTCTGATCGGCGACCGCCTCATCGCGGGCCAGACCGTGACGGATTCTGATGTCGGCCTGGGCGAAGCCTTGGGCGCCGTCAGCATCGGTGCCGCGCAGACGGTGGGAACAGCAGCGAGCGTTGTGGTCAGCGCGCCAATTGCTGTGTTCGATCCCCGCACGCGGGAAAACTACGGCAGGCAGGTGGAGCGGCTTGGCCGCTCGGTGGAAAATACCGTGGGATCGGTGGGTGATACGGCCGGCTCCGTGGTGGACGATCAGGCGCTTCAGTCGTCAAGGATCAATTGCGATGCCGCTGCCAATCGAAACCGGGCGGAATGCCGCAATCGCTAAACTGCGATGCGTTAGGGGCAGCGGGAACGCTAGGCGCTTTTTGTCACAGAGCGTCGCAGATTTGTATACAGCTTGTATTTTTATCTGTATGGTCGGTCGACAACCCTTTTCGGAGTAAGACCCCATGCGTTGGAAACGCACCCTTCAGCTTCTCGATGTTCATTGCGAAGGCGAAATCGGCCGTGTCGTCACCGGCGGCGCGCCGAAAATTCCCGGCAATACGGTGGCTGAACAGCTTCACTGGATGAATACCGACCCAAAGGGAGAGGCGCTTCGTCGCTTCCTGACGCTGGAGCCGCGCGGCACGCCCATGGGCTCGGTCAATCTTCTGCTGCCGCCGAAGCATCCGGATGCGCACGCCGCCTTCGTCATCCTTCAGCCGGACCAGGCGCATGCCAGCTCCGGATCGAATTCCATATGCGCGACGACTGCGCTTCTGGAAAGCGGCATGGTGGAGATGCACGAACCGGAAACCGTCATCATTCTGGAAACGGCGGCCGGTCTGGTGAAGGCAACGGCCACCTGCCGTGACGGGCGCTGCGAAAAGGTCAAGTTGACCATGGTGCCGTCTTTCGTGCATGCGCTTGATGTCAGCATCGACACACCCCAATGGGGCAAGGTGACGATGGACATCTCCTATGGCGGCATTTTTTATGCGCTGGTGGATGTGCGTCAGATTGGTCTAACGATCGAAAAAGCCAATGCCGCAAAGCTGGTCTCTGCGGGCATGATCCTTAAGGATTTGGTGAACCGCGAAATGACCGTTGTGCATCCCGAAATCCCCGCCATATCGGGCGTGGCCTATGTGATGTTCCGCGATGTGGACTCCGATGGCTCCATCCGCACCTGCACCACCATGTGGCCCGGCCGGGCGGATCGTTCGCCCTGCGGCACGGGCAATTCCGCCAATCTCGCCACGCTTTATGCGCGCGGCAAGGTGAAGGTGGGCGACGAGTATAAATCCCGCTCGATCATCGGTTCGGAATTTGATGTCGGCCTTTCCGCCGTCACCGAGGTGGCGGGCCGTCCGGCCGTCATTCCCACTATCGCGGGTCGTGGTTTCACCTTTGGTCTCCATCAGGTCGGCCTCGATCCTTTCGACCCATTGGCCGATGGTTTTGCCATGACCGACGTTTGGGGTCCGGAAGCGGGCAACATCTGAAGCGCGCTTCAAAAAAATGACATTTACGGCTGCCTGATCGTGTCGGGCGGCTGTTTTCCCGCGACAAAAGATGCTAAGCGGGCGCAATTCCATCATGCTCCGAGGTATCCCGATGAAGTCGCTCACCCTGCGCCGCCCTGATGACTGGCACCTGCATCTTCGTGATGGCGCCATGCTGGAAGGGGTGATCGGGGATACGAGCCGTCATTTCGCCCGCGCCATCATCATGCCGAACCTGGTGCCGCCGGTTGTCACCACCGCAGATGCCCGCGCCTATCGCGATCGCATCGTCAAGGCCATTCCCGCGGGCGACAGCTTTGAGCCCTTGATGACGCTCTATCTGACCGAGGACACGCAGGCCGACGACGTGGAAGAGGGCAAGAAAAGCGGCCTGATTACCGCCGTAAAGCTTTATCCCGCCGGTGCCACAACCAATTCCCACGGCGGTGTGCGCGATTTTAACAAGGCCATGCCTGTTCTGGAGCGCATGGCGAAGATCGGCCTGCCCCTCTGCGTGCATGGAGAAGTAACAACGCCGGAAGTTGATATTTTTGACCGCGAGAAGGTCTTCATCGAGACGGTTCTGGAACCGCTGCGCCAGCGCCTGCCGGAGCTGAAGGTGACGATGGAGCACATCACCACCCGTGATGGCGTTGACTATATCAAGTCTTCCAAGGCCAATCTGGCCGGCTCGATCACCACGCATCATCTCATCATCAACCGCAACGCCATTCTGGTTGGCGGCATCAAGCCACATTATTACTGTCTGCCCGTCGCCAAGCGCGAGGAGCACAGGCTTGCGCTGCGGGCTGCCGCGACCTCTGGCGATGCGCGCTTTTTCCTTGGCACGGATTCCGCGCCGCACGTGGACCCGCTGAAGGAATGCGCCTGCGGTTGCGCGGGCATTTACACGTCCATCAATACGATGAGCTGCCTTGCCCATGTCTTCGAGGACGAAAACGCTCTCGACAAGCTGGAAGCTTTCGCTTCGCTCAACGGCCCGGCCTGGTATGGTCTGGCGCCGAATGAGGAGACGATCACGCTGGTCAAGCGCGACGAGCCAGTGTCATTCCCCGCCAAGATCGAAACGGGCGCCGGGCCGGTGACCGTATTCGATCCGATGTTCCCGCTTCATTGGGATGTAAACTGATTTTATGACCGCCGGCACTGCCGGCGGTTTTGTTATGGTCCGCCGGCACCTCGGCTGGCGCACGAAATACCGAACAAAGACGCGTGCTTTCCGAACACCGATCCGGGTTTTCGGAGCGAGAAACCAAGACCTAAAAGGAGAACGCCTATGAACCACTTCACATTCACCGATCGCGCCGTCGTTGCCGAACTGGTTGCCAAAATGTTGTGGGAAATCAAGGCGGTCCATTTTAATTCCGAAAGCCCATACACCTTCGCGTCAGGCATGAAGAGCCCTGTCTATATCGACATGCGCAAGCTCATCTCCTTCCCGCGCATTCGCTCCGCAGCCATGGATTTTGCGGCGGCGGCTGTCCTGCGCGAGGCCGGTTTCGAGAAGTTTGACTGTGTGGCCGGCGGCGAAACTGCGGGCATTCCCTTCGCCGCTTTCCTTGCCGAGCGTCTCGGCCTTCCGATGATCTATTGCCGAAAGAAGCCGAAAGGCCATGGCCGCAATGCCCAGATCGAAGGACATATGCCCGAGGGTGCCCGCGTTCTCGTCATCGAGGATCTGACGACCGCAGGCGGTTCGATGTTTACCTTTATCGACGCCATCCGTGCGGCGGGCGGCATCGTCGATCACGGCATCGCACTCTTCTATTACGGCATCTTCCAGGAGGCGGAAGCACGCTTTGCCAACGGCAATGTTAAGCTGCATTACCTGACGACCTGGCGCGATGTTCTGGCCGTTGCCCGGGCTGAAAAACTGTTCGACGAAAAGACCCTCTCCGAGGTTGAAGCCTTCCTCGATAACCCGCTGCCCTGGTCTGCAAAGCGCGGCGGTGTCAGCGAATTGCCGCAATCTTGATTTCGGATGCGGGTGGCCAGCTTGTGGCTGGTCTTCCGATCCATCTTCGTCTAAATCGATTTAAGTCCATTTGATTTGCTGTTTTGAGGAGGACCGTAATGATCCTGTGTTGTGGTGAAGCCCTGATCGACATGCTGCCCCGGCAGACAACGCTGGGAGAGGCGGGTTTTGCCCCTTATGCAGGCGGTGCGGTCTTCAACACGGCTATCGCGCTGGGACGTCTCGGCGTTCCCTCCGCCTTTTTCACCGGTCTTTCCGATGACATGATGGGCGATATCCTGCGGGAGACCCTGCGCGCCAGCAACGTGGATTTCAGCTATTGCGCCACTCTTTCGCGCCCGACCACCATCGCCTTCGTGAAGCTGGTCGACGGTCATGCGACCTATGCCTTTTATGACGAGAACACCGCCGGCCGGATGATTACCGAAGCCGAGCTTCCGGCGCTGGGCGCCGATTGCGAAGCGCTGCATTTCGGAGCCATCAGCCTCATCCCCGAACCCTGCGGCAGCACCTATGAAGCGCTGATGACGCGCGAGCAAGAAAGCCGTGTCATCTCGCTCGATCCCAATATCCGCCCCGGCTTCATCAAGGACAAGCAGTCGCATATGGCCCGCATCCGCCGCATGGCCGCCATGTCCGATATCGTCAAGTTCTCGGATGAGGACCTTGCCTGGTTCGGTCTGGAAGGGGATGAGGATACACTCGCCCGCCACTGGCTGCACCACGGCGCAAAGCTGGTCGTCGTCACCCGCGGTGCGAAAGGCGCCGTTGGCTATACGACCGGCCTGAAGGTCGAAGTTGCTTCTGAACGCGTGGAGGTGGTGGACACCGTCGGTGCGGGCGACACCTTTGATGCCGGCATTCTGGCTTCGCTAAAAATGCAGGGCCTGCTGACCAAGGCGCAGGTGGCGTCACTGACGGAAGAGCAGATCAGAAAGGCGCTTGCGCTCGGTGCAAAGGCGGCGGCAGTCACCGTTTCGCGCGCTGGCGCCAATCCGCCTTTTGCGCACGAAATCGGCTTGTGATGGGTTAGGGTTGAACCATTTTGAAAAGATGGTTCAACACGCATCACGCCGCCAAAATCGTGAAAAACCGTTATTTCGGTATTATCAAGCTTGTGTCTGCTGTTTTTTCGAGAAACAAGCGTCGCATGAGTGTTTCAACAGCCCATCCCTTTGATTTCGACCCGACCTACGGCATGCAACGCGAGCAGTTGCTTGCCATCACGCCCCCGGAAGCGCCACCCGGTTTCGATGACTTCTGGGAGAAGCGCTATCGCCGCGCGCTCGCCACTGATCCGCGCCCGGTGCTGCGCCGGAGCAAGCTGAGCGATCCCCGTTGGCAGGTCCTCGATCTGACCTACACCTCCACCGACGGTTTCCGTATCGGTGGATGGCTGCTGTTGCCGCGCGAAGGACAGGTCCGCCGCGGCCTGATCGTCGGCCACGGTTATGGCGGGCGCGGCGAGCCTGATTTCGATGTGCCGGTGGAAGAGACAGCCGTGCTGTTTCCCTGCTTTCGTGGACTGTCGCTGAGTGCCTGTCCGCCGATTTCATCCGATCCGGCCCTTCACGTTCTCTATAATATCGAGCGGAAAGACGATTATATTATCGGAGGCTGTGTCGATGACCTTTGGATCGCGGTCTCGACGCTTGTCAGCCTTTATCCCTGGCTGGAAGGGCAGGTGGGTTATAGCGGCATCAGCTTCGGGGGTGGTATCGGCGCTCTTGCGATCCCTTATGATAAGCGTATCGACCGCGGCCATCTCGTCGTGCCGACCTTCGGCCACCGACCGTTCTGGCTGACGCTGCCAACGGTCGGCAGCGCGGACGCCGTCCAGACCTATGCGAAGACGCACGCCCATGTGCTTGAAACGTTGCGCCTCTTCGATGCGGCCTGCGCGGCCGCCCGCATAAGCGTGCCCATGCTGATTGCGCCTGCGCTTTTTGATCCAGCCGTGGCGCCGCCCTGCCAGTTCGCGGTGGCCAACGCTGTGCCGCCGTCAAAATTTAATGAAATCTTCATCCTCGACGCCGGGCATTTCGAATACCCTGACAGCGCATCGCAAGATGCGGTCCATAAGGACAAGGTCAGACGGTTTTTCAAGGTGCCATGAAACGCGAATATCTCCGCTGGTATAGTCACAGGCTCCATCGCGATATGGAACTCCTGATATTCGGTCATGCCGGCGCGAAAGTGCTGATGTTCCCGACACGCGACGGGCGCTTCTTCGAATATGAGGAGTTGGGCGTCGTCGAAAGTCTTTCCCACAAGCTGGAGGCCGGCCACCTCCAGCTTTATTGTATCGAGGGTCTGGCACGGGAAAGTTTCTACGCGGGCCACAACCATCCCGCCGACCGTCTCCGACGTCACGCCGCACTCGAGGCCTATATTCTTGGCGAAGTGCTGCCGCTGATGTCAGAGAAAAATCGGCACGGCAGCACCATCGTGCAGGGCTGCAGCCTCGGTGCCTTTCAGGCCGCCAGCCTCGTCTTCCGTCACCCGCATCTCTTCACCAAGCTCGTCGCTTTTTCCGGCCGCTATGACCTGACGATGGAGGTGGAGTCTTTCGGTGATCTATTCGACGGCTATTATGACGATGACGTCTATTTCCACATGCCGAGCCACTTTCTTCCCGGGTTAAACTGCCCATGGCGGCTCGATCACCTGCGCCGCATCGACATGGTCTTCACCATTGGCGATGCAGACCCCTTTCTGGACAACAATCACCACTTAAGCCGCGTGCTTTCGGGCAAGCAGGTGGGGCACCAGATGCATGTATGGGAAGGCCGCGCGCATCGGGCGGGTGCGTGGCGCAAGATGGCGGCGCTTTATATTTGAGGCTGGAGCCCGTGCCTCAGGCGAGAAGAAATTCCATCAGGGCATTCTGGGCATGTAGAAGAAAAGCTTTTGCCGACCGGCTCTGACAGGCCGGATGGGCCATTGCGTCCGCGGTCACCTCTTGGCCACGCGAGACTGGCGGACAGGGCAAAAAAATCACATCAGGCCGCATCCTGTCGAGAAGGGACGCGGATATACGATAATCGGCCAGATGATGATTGGCGTCGGACGGCCAGGAATCGGTAATGACCACATCCGCATCCAGTAGCTCATCCATGTCCGTGCTTGCCCGGAAGTTCGGATTGATGAGCGCGGCATCCGTGACGTGCCATTGATCCGGGTAAACCTGCGTGACCTGAATGGGCAGTGAAATCGAGGCTTCGACCCAAGAGCGTAAAATATTGGCGTCCGGTGCCACACCGACGATTTTGAGGCCGGCTGTCTGGCCCCTCAGGCTTTTCACATAGGCTAAATCACCAAGCGTTTCACATGGATGATTGAATTTTGTCCGCGCGTTGATGACAGGTGCGCGCATGTCGGCTGCAAGTGCCCGAAGTGTCGAGAGTTCCTTCGTGCGGATAATCAAAAGATCGAACCAATTGTCGAGATAACCAGCCAGATCGGCAATCTCTTCTCGGCCGTTAAAGTTGATCGGAACGGTAACGCAGGTGCCGCCCATCGCCTGGATACCGAGATCAAAGGCGGCGGTATTGCGCCAGCCGGTGTCGTCAACGATCAGCCCGGCACGTTTTCCCTTGAGCGTCTGTGGCATCGTGCCTTGTAACCAGTCCTCGGCCAGAGCGCACGCGCGGTCGATGATCGAGAAGATCGCGTCCGCACTCAGGTTGTGAAACTCCAGAAAGTCCCTGCCCGGCCGGAACGACATATGCACCTCCAAATGACATTCGATCAACGCTGCATTGAAAAAAGCCGGAAGTCGCCCTCCGGCTTTCGTAAATTGCAGTGCCTGGATTTACCCCGCCAGACCCGCCAGCGCCTTCACTAGGCCCTGCGTAGAGCTGTCATGGCCAGCGGCGCTTTCCTTTCCTTCTACGACCGGAAGCAGGCCGGTCGCCAGTTCCTTGCCAAGCTCCACGCCCCATTGGTCGAAGGAGTTGATGCGGAACAGCACGCCTTCGACGAAGACGCGATGTTCGTAAAGCGCGATCAGGCGGCCAAGCGCGAATGGCGTCAGCTTGTCGTAGACGAAGGTGATGGACGGACGATTGCCGGTGAAGACACGGTGCGGCGCAATGAAATCCGCATGTCTGTCGTCCACGCCCTTGGAGGTGAGCTGGGCTTTTGCCTCAGCCAGCGTCCGCCCCTTCATCAGCGCTTCCGACTGCGCCAGGCAATTGGCGATGAGAAGCTGGTGCTGGTGGCGCAGTTCGGGCTCGAAACCGTTGGCTGCGATCATGAATTCCGCCGGGATGACGCTCGTGCCCTGGTGGATCAGCTGATAGAAGGCGTGCTGACCATTCGTGCCGGGCTCGCCCCAGACGACCGGGCCGGACTGGCCTTCGACCGGCGTGCCGTCGATGGTCACACCCTTGCCGTTTGATTCCATGTCCAGCTGCTGCAGATAAGCCGGGAAACGCGAGAGCCGCTGGTCATAGGGCAGGATCGCCCGCGTCGGGTAATTCAGTACGTTGCGGTGATAAAAACCGATCAGGCCGAGCAACATCGGCAGATTTTCACGGACCGGCGCCTCGCGGAAGTGGCGATCCATGGCGTGGGCGCCATCCAGGAACTTGCCGAAATTATCCTGACCGATGGCGATCATCAGCGGCAGCCCGATGGCAGACCAGATCGAGTAACGGCCGCCAACCCAGTCCCAGAAACCGAAGATGCGGTCGCTTTCGATGCCGAAGGCGGTAACCTTGTCCAGCGCTGTGGAAACCGCGGCAAAGTGATGCTTGACGGCGTCTTCACCCAGCTTTTCGGCGATGAAGCGGCGCGCCGTGGCGGCGTTCGTCATCGTCTCGATGGTGGTGAAGGTCTTCGACGCCACGATGAAGAGCGACGTCTCGGGGTCGATGAGCTTCAGCGTATCGGCAATATGCGCGCCATCAATGTTCGAGACGAAATGCGCCCGCGGGCCGTCATGGAAAGGTGCCAGCGCCAGCGTTGCCATGACCGGGCCGAGGTCGGAACCGCCAATGCCGATATTGATGACATCGGTAATCTTTTTACCGGTCGCGCCCTTCAGCGAACCGGAACGGATGGCATCGGCAAACTTGCCCATGGCAGACAGAACCGCGTTCACATCGGGCATCACGTCCTTGCCGTCAACGAGAACCGGCGTGTTGGCGCGATTGCGCAACGCGGTATGCAGGACGGCACGGTCTTCGGTGAAATTGATCGCCTTGCCGGAGAACATCTCCTCGCGCTTGGCCTCGACGCCGCCTTCTTGTGCAAGCTGTTCGAGAAGCGTGACGATCTCTTCATTCACGGCGCACTTGGAATAATCCATCAGCAGGTCATCGAACTTGGCGCTGAAACGGCTGAATCTCTTGTCATCGGCCGCAAAGGCGGCGCGAAGATCGGTTGCGGCTGTGCTGCTCGCCGTTGCTTTCAGTTTTTCGATGGTGGCCTGCATCTCGTGCTCCTCGGCTTCCGTGGAAGGATGAGGAAACTATTCTTTTTCAGGCGGCCAAATCAAGGCGGCTTCGATAAAAGAAAAGAGCCGGTCACCCGGCTCGAATTCGTTCAGTTCAGATTGCGCAATTCGCGCCGCAGGATCTTGCCGACATTCGATTTCGGCAGCTCGGTACGGAACTCGATGATCTTCGGCCGCTTGTAGTTTGTCAGGTTCTTGGCGCAGAAAGCCTTGAGTTCCGCTTCCGTGAGCGACTGGTCCTTCTTGACCACAAAAAGCTTGACGGTTTCGCCGGAGTGCTCGTCCGGAACGCCGATGGCGGCGCATTCCAGGACGCCTGGATGGCTGGCGGCCACTTCCTCCACCTCGTTCGGATAGACGTTGAAACCGGAGACGAGGATCATGTCCTTCTTGCGGTCGACGATCTTGGTATAACCGCGTTCATCCATGAAGCCCATGTCGCCGGAACGGAAGAAGCCGTCTGATGTCATCGCCTTTGCCGTCTCGTCCGGCCGCTGCCAATAACCCGCCATCACCTGCGGCCCACGAATGCAGATTTCTCCGACCTCTCCGGTGGGCAGGCTGTTGCCGTCCTCGTCGCGAATATCGATTTCGGTGGAAGAGATCGGCAGGCCGATGGTTCCGCTGAACTCCGTGGAATCGAGGCGGTTGACGGTGGCAACCGGCGATGTCTCGGAGAGGCCGTAACCCTCCGCAATGGGGCAGCCGACGATGGAAAGCCAGCGTTCCGCGACAGGCCTTTGCACCGCCATGCCGCCGCCGAGAACCAGAATGAGCGACGACAGATCGAGCTTGCGGAAATCCTCGTTGTTCATCAGCGCGTTGAAAAGCGTATTGATGCCGGGGAAAATATGCGGCTGATAATGCGACAATTCTTTCACAAAACCGGGAATATCGCGCGGATTGGCAATCAGCAGATTGTGGCCGCCAAGCGCAATGCCCATCAGCGAATTCACCGTCAAGGCGAAGATGTGGCAGAGCGGCAGCGCGCAGATGAAGTTGAGAACTTCAGGGCGATCCTTCTGGCCGTTGAAGGCGGCGTCCAGCCACAGGCTGATCTGAAGCTTGTTGGCCAGAAGGTTGGCATGCGTGAGAACCGCACCCTTGGATACACCCGTCGTGCCCCCGGTATATTGAAGGAAAGCAATGTCCTGCGCCGTGAGGCTGACCGGCTTCAGCGAAAATCCCTGACCTTCCTTCAGCATCGCCTTGAAGCTGATGGAGCCGGGAATGGTATAGGCGGGCACCAGTTTCTTGACCTTGCGGACCACCAGATTGACGATATGTCCCTTGAGGCCGAGAAGATCGCCCATCGCCGCGACGACCACGTGCCGCACCGCGGTTTTCGGCACCGCCTGCTGCGCCACATGTGCAAAGTTCTCCAGCACGAAAAGCGCCTTCGCGCCGGAATCCTTCAGCTGATGTTCCAGCTCGCGCGGTGTGTAAAGCGGATTGACATTGACCACCACCATGCCTGCCCGCAGGATTCCATAGACCGCAACCGGATTTTGCAGGATGTTCGGCATCATCACGGCAACCCGGTCGCCCTTTTCCAGTCCTCTGGACTGCAGCCAGGCGGCGACGGCTCGGGTTTCAGCGTCCAGTTCCCGGTAGGTCAGCGACTTTCCCATGCTGGAAAAGGCCTTCCGGTCGGCAAACTGCACACAGCTCTTTTCGAGAAGATCGACGAGGGAGGCATTGGTCGATACGGGAATTTCGGAAGGAACGCCCGGCGGATAGGAAGACAGCCAGCGCTTCCCAATGACGGCGTTCTGCGGGTGTCCCAGGGACAATTCACTCATGCTGCTCCTCCCAGAGTCTCTTCGCGCCGCGCATTCTGTGGAACGCGTGAACAGCGCTTTCGGCTGCCTGATGTTCACGAGGCTCCCGCACCTGCCGGCATCTGCCGGCGTGAGGGAACCACTTGTGACGTCACCGGATCGACTGCTCCTCCCGCTCCCCGGTGACGAATGATAGACGCGTAATCCCTTGACGTCCATCTTGTCGGCGAAACCTATTTAACTCTAACGTAAACGTCAATATTGCTGCCGCACATCTCGCCAACTCGTGATGGAAAACGCATTTTCCCGGTCTTTTTTGACTTTAATCCTGATTTGAGCGATCAACATAATTCGCAAAGCAAGGCAGGATTGGAAATGGCAGGCAGCGCAGCGCTAGAACTGAAATCGGTGGGCAAGAAATTCGGCGATACGGATGTATTGTCCGACATCGATCTGTCCGTCGAAAGCGGTGAGATCATTTGTCTTGTAGGGCGTTCCGGCTGCGGAAAATCAACCTTGCTGCGTATCATCGCAGGCGTGGAGACACCCGATAAAGGCAGCGTTTCCCTGAACGGCGCTGTCGTGGCCGGGTCTGGAGCTTTCATCGAGCCCGAAAAGCGCAATATCGGTTTCGTATTTCAGGATTATGCGCTCTTCCCACATCTTACCGTCGAGCAGAACGTCATGTTCGGCCTCCGCTCGCTGCCGAAAGCGCAGGCCCGGGCGCGCACTGCGGAGATGATCGAACATGTGCATCTCAAGGAACTTGCGAAACGTTATCCCCATACGCTGTCGGGCGGTGAGCAGCAGCGCGTCGCGCTTGCCCGTGCACTCGCCCCGCAGCCTGGCCTTCTGCTGATGGACGAGCCTTTTTCCAATCTGGACAGGGGATTGCGTGACGATGTGCGCGAAGAGACGCTAGGTCTTCTACGCCAGCTGGGTACGACGGCAATCATGGTTACTCACGATCCCGAAGAAGCGCTTTCGGCGGGCGATCGCGTGGTTCTGATGCAGCGCGGACGGATCGTGCAAAGCGGCACGGGTTACGAAATCCACGACCATCCCAAGACCCGCTATGCCGCTGATTTTTTCTGCGCCTTCAACAAGATTGAAGGACGGGTAAGGCAGGGTCGCGTGGAAACGCCGCTTGGCCTGCTGGGGGATGCCTCCGATCTGCCCGATGGCCTCGCGGCGGTTGCCTATGTTCGGCCCAATGCGATTTCGATTATCGAAGACGCCGCGAAAGAAGGTATCGCTGGCGAAATATCGAGCCGGGTCTTCCTGGGGGAGATCGAACAGCTCGGCATCGCCGTGCCCGGATTACCAGCTGATCTTCGCGTCAGAACAATGCAGCGTACAGCCGCCAAGACGCGGGCGATACGCTTCGGAATTGATCCGAAGGGCGTGCTGATATTTACCTAAAGTTGAATGAGCGCATTTGCATGTTCGTTTTCTCCCCGTTTTCAACTCTTGGTGATCAAAAGGCGGCGTAAAATGGCGAAATAAAACTTGATTTGTATCATCATGTATGATGTCTGCTCCCCCTATTGCCGTTATCGGAGAGGGAGACAAAACATGAAGAAATTTACCGGGTTCGCCCTGCTTGCTAGCACGGTTGCCTTTGCAGCCGGCGCAGCCAATGCCGCTGAACTCAATATCTATACCACCCGCGAGCCGGGCCTCATTCAGCCCCTCCTGGACTCCTTCACCGCTTCGAGCGGCGTGAAGGTCAATACCGTGTTTTTGAAGGACGGCCTTGCGGAGCGTGTGCTGAGCGAAGGCGCGAGTTCGCCGGCTGACGTTCTGATGACGGTGGACGCCGGCAATCTTGTCGATCTCGCTGAAAAGGGCGTAACGCAGGCGGTCGAATCCGAGACCCTGAGCAAGGCCATCCCCGCTGAACTGCGCGATGCCAAGGGTCACTGGTTCGCGCTTTCCATGCGAGCCCGCGTTCTGTATGCAGCCAAGGACCTTGATCTCGCTTCCTTCAATTATGAAGATCTCGCTGATGCGAAGTGGAAGGGCAAGGTCTGCATTCGCGCCGGCCAGCATCCCTATAATACGGCGCTGTTTGCCGACTACATCGCCCATTATGGCGCTGAAGACACCGAGAAGTGGCTTGCCGGCGTCAAGGAAAACCTCGCCCGCAAGGCAGGCGGCGGTGACCGCGATGTCGCCAAGGACATCCTCGGCGGCATTTGCGATATCGGTATCGCCAACTCCTATTATGTCGGCCTGATGCGCTCGGGCAAGGGCGGCGAGGAGCAGGTGAAGTGGGGCGACGCCATCAAGGTGGTTCTGCCGACCTTCAAGAATGGCGGCACGCAGGTCAATATCAGCGGCGCAGCCGTGGCGAAGAATGCGCCGAACAAGGCGGAAGCCGTCAAGCTTCTGGAATATCTCGTTTCCGACGAAGCTCAGAAGATCTATGCCGAGGCCAACTACGAATATCCGGTCAAGCAGGGCGCGGCTCTCAACGAGATCGTCGCTTCGTTCGGCACGCTGAAGATCGATAACAAGCCGCTGACGGAAATCGTATCGCATCGCAAGCAGGCGAGCGAGCTGGTCGACAAGGTCGGTTTCGACAAGTAAAGGCCAATCAGCGATAACATGTGAAAGGCGTTCGCAATTGCGGGCGCCTTTCCGCGTATTTTCCAGAAGCACATGAACCCAGACGCCACCCAGCCATTGTCACCTCGTGCCCGAGCCAGATTTTCATCCTCCTTCTGGTGGCTGTGCCTTTCAGTGCTGGCGGTTTGCGGCGCCATGGTTCCGGTTCTGGCGCTTGTCTCGCAGGCGTTGCAGGGTTCTGATGGCCTTTGGTCGCATCTGGGCTCAACCGTGCTCTGGACGGCGCTTCCGGATACGGCGATCCTTCTTGCCGGTGTCGGGCTGCTGGCAGGTATCGTCGGAACCTGTGCCGCCTGGCTGGTCACCGCCTATGATTTTCCCGGCCGCAAAATATTGGAATGGGCGCTGCTGCTGCCGCTGGCCATGCCCACCTATATCGTCGCTTACGCCTATCTGGATATTCTGCATCCCATCGGGCCTGTGCAGGGCGCGATCCGCTGGCTGCTCGGCTATTCCAGCCCGCGTGAATTCCGTCTTCCGGACATAAGGTCCATGACCGGATGCATCGTCCTTCTCGGCTTCGTGCTGTTTCCCTATGTCTATATTCCCGTGCGCGCCATGTTCCTCACGCAGGCAGGCAACCTGCTGGAAGCGGCGCGCACGCTCGGAGTCTCCAGACGTGCGGCTTTCTTCAAGGTAGCGGTGCCGCTGGCGCGCCCGGCGATTGCGGTCGGCGTCAGCCTTGCCTTGATGGAAGCGCTGAACGATATCGGCGCGTCCGAATTTCTTGGCGTCCGCACACTCACCGTCTCCGTCTACACCACCTGGGTCACGAAATCCGACCTGCCGGGTGCGGCGCAGATTGCGCTTTCCATGCTGTTCATCGTTGTCGCCCTCGTGGCGCTTGAGCGCTGGGCGCGACGCAAGCAGCGCTACGCGGTCTCTGCGCAGAAAAGCAGGCAACTGGAGCCGCTGCGGCTCAATGGCCTGAAGGGTTGGGCCGCTTTCTTGTTGGGCAGCTTGCCGGTCCTGATCGGTTTTATGGCGCCAGCCAGCTATCTCGTCACCGAGGCATGGAAACGGTTTCGTTTCAACGGTTTGTCCCCCCGTTTTGCCGATGAGGCCCTGAACACCATCGTCTTTGCCGGGGTGGCGACGGTGATCACCCTCATCCTCGGCCTTGTCGTCGCTTACGCCATGCGCCTTGCGCCGGGCCGCCTGTCGCTCTGGTCCTATCGTCTTTCGACGGTGGGATATGCTGCCCCCGGAACGGTCATCGCCATCGGCGTCCTGATCGCGCTCGGCGGCTTTGACCGCTTTGTCGACGAGACCATGCGCGACTGGTTCGGCCTATCGACAGGCCTCATCTTCATCGGCAGTGGCGCCGCGCTGATCTACGCCTATTCCGCACGTTTCCTTACCATTGCCGCCGGTGGGGTGGATGCTGGCCTCAGCCGCATCCCGCAGTCCTTCGATCACGCCTCGCGAACGCTCGGGCGATCCGCGACGCAGACATTCCGACACGTCCATCTTCCGCTTTCCAAGGCCTCACTTGCGGCTGCGGCACTGCTGATCTTCGTGGATTGCGTCAAGGAGCTTCCCGCTACGCTCCTGTTGCGGCCGCTCAATTTCGAAACCTTTGCTACCCATCTTTATGGCGAAGCGGCGCGTGGCACCTACGAGGAGGCGGCCATCGCAGCCTTGGCAATCGTCGTCATTGGCATGCTTCCGGTCATGCAACTTGCAAGGATCGGCCGGCGCAAGAGCTGACATCGAAGCTCCGCCGGATAAATTGCGGGCGCAAAATTGTGCGAGAGGCCAATAAGCTTCAAATCCACCCAGAAAACGACAAGCATCGCGCCTTAATCCTGATGTAAATACTCAGCTTAATTGAGGTGCTGCGACCCTTGGGATATCAATACGGTCGCGATGTTTTCGGGGCATATCTTGAAAAATTTGCATGGGATGTTTTTGCGCCATCTGGCTTTGGGAACGGCTGCCGTAGTTTTGCAGGCGCCCGCGATGGTGCACGCGCAGGACACAACCGTCCTTCAGCAGATTACCGTTGACGGGCAGGGCACGGAAAACGCAACCGGTCCCGTCCGGGGCTACGTCGCGAAGAAAAGCGCGACGGGTTCAAAAACCGAGACGGAAACCAGAGATATTCCGCAATCCGTATCGGTCGTCGGCCGTCAGGAAATGAACGACCGCGGCGCGGTGACGAAGATCGACGAGGTGCTGCGGTATACTCCAGGCGTGACGGCGGAGCCCTTTGGCACGGATCCGGATACGGACTGGTTTTACATTCGCGGTTTTCAGGCCACCCAGACTGGGGTGTTTTTGGATGGGCTGAACCTGTTCAGTTACGGTTTCGGCGGTTTCCAGATGGATGCCTATGGTCTGGAGCGGGTTGAAGTCCTGAAGGGGCCTGCGTCGGTGCTCTACGGCGGCGCCAATCCCGGTGGCATCGTTGAGATGATCCGCAAGCGCACCCAGGAGGAACCCGTTCGCGAAACGGAAATCGGCATCAATAATTTCGGCAACGCTTTCTTCGGTTTCGATCTCGGCGACAAGGTGGATGATGAGGGCGTATGGAAATACCGCGTCACCGGCAAGGTCTCGGGCGGCGACAACTATACGAATTACTCCGAGGATTTGCGCGGCTTCATCATGCCGCAAGTCACTTTCGAGCCGGATGCGCAGACAAGCGCCACGCTCTATGGGTATTTTTCGGCGCTTGACCAGGTGCATGTGGGCAACGGTTTCCTGCCTTATGTCGGCACCGTGGCCGACGCGCCCTTCGGCAAGCTCAACCGTGAAGCCTTTTATGGTGAGCCGGACCTTGATAACGGCCGCGTCTATCAATCGATGGTGGGCTACGAGGTCAGCCATGAATTCGACAATGGCTGGAAGATCAGTCAGAACGCCCGTTATGGGCATCTGTACAAGCACGAGACCGGGCCCTATCCCGGCGGCTGGGCAAATGCCGATGCCAACGGCCAGCCGAGACTCGATCCGATCACCAAGGACTATATGCTGACCCGCTTCGGTTACGACGGCGTGTCGAAGGTCGATAGCTTCGGTGTGGATAACCGACTGGAAGGCCAGTTCGATACCGGCGCCGTCAGCCATTCACTGCTCTTTGGTCTGGACTATAAATATTACCGGCTGGATCAGGTGCAGGCCTGCTGCGGGTCGAATGCGATCGGCGCGCTCAATCCGGTTTACGGTTCGGCGCAGGGAACGAATTTCGTTTATGCCGATAACATCGTGACACAACAGCAGATCGGCATTTATGCGCAGGACCAGCTGCGGTTCGGAGATGGCTGGCTTGTGACGCTGAATGGCCGTTACGACTATGTCGATACGGAGCTGAACAACAGATTGCCGACGGGCCTGTCCCGCCGCTCCAGTGACGACGCGCTGAGCGGCCGCGCCGGCCTTGCCTACGAATTCGACAATGGCCTGACGCCCTACGTCTCCGCCGCCACCTTCTTTAATCCGCTTATCGATACGCTTGCAGACGGCACACCCGCCGTGCCGGAAGAAGGCCACCAGTTCGAAGCCGGCATCAAATACGAGCCGACGTTCTTCGATGGCAGCATCACCGCCTCGGTCTTCAAGCTGGTCAAGGATAATGCTATCGTGTCCTATACGGCGGGTGGGGTGACCACCAGCGGCCAGTTCGGACAGGTCGAATCCACCGGCTTCGAGCTGGAGGCCAAAGCCAATCTCAATGAAAACTGGAAGGCACTTGCCTCCTATTCCTACACCGATATCGACATTACCCGCGATGCCAATCCAAATCTCATTGGCAAATCGCCATGGATCGTGCCCGCCCATACCGCTTCGCTGTGGCTGGACTATGCTTTCACCACGGATACACTTGACGGACTGAGCATCGGCGGCGGTGTGCGCTATCAGGGCAAGTCCTGGGCGGATGCGGCGAATACATTGCGCGTTCCTGACGCCGCTGTTTTCGATGCCGCGGTCCGTTACCAGAAGGACGACTGGACCGCATCCATCAACGTCGCCAATGTCTTCGACAAGGAATACGTCAAGGGCTGCGCCGGTATCTCCGTCTGCGGCTGGGGCGACAGCCGCACCATCACCTTCAAGCTTTCCAGGAAGTGGTAAGGCCTGGTCAAAGGCCATAGTTGCGGGAAAATTGGTTTGCCACTATAAACATGAATAAGTTTATCATGTTATAGTGGCGCCATGGCGCGCCCTGCGGGATCGAGAAGCCATGGCTTTCCGCGTGCGGATGGAAAATGAGATCGACGGTTTTGCCGTTATAGGCGGCCCGCGCTCAAGGGTCTGGAACGGCATCGTTGCCGACCTCTGGGACGTGCGTTGTGCACCGAAAGCAGGTGGACGTTATGTCGGCAAGGACCCGCGGTTTGTTTTTCTGCTGGAGATGGATGGAAAGGATGATGGCAGGTTCGTCATGAACGGCTGCCGCCGCGACAAGTATACCGCCTCCGAGGTGAACCGTATTTCCTTCGTGCCTGCCGATCTGGATGTGCATGCGGAGTTGAGCAACGTTTCCTTCCTCCGCCACCTCGATCTGCACTTCGACGCTGGACTGCTGGGGGCTCGGTTGGTGCAGGGTTTCGATCCGCACGGTTTGCTCGACCCGCATCTGATGTTCGAGGATGAGCGCCTGCTGGCGCTGGCGCGGTTGATCGCAGCCGAATGCGACAATCCCGATCCGCTGCACGATCTCTATGGCGAGAGCCTCGTGCTGGCGCTGCTGACGGATTTTCTGAAAGTGAGGCGGGAGCCGGTCAAAAAGCGCAGCAAGCTCGCCGCCTGGCAATTAAGGGCGGCGACGGATTATATCCGCGAACATTGCCTTCGGTCGATCCGGCTTGAGGAACTTGCGGAACTTACAAACCTGTCGCAATCCCATTTCAGCCATGCCTTCAAGGCCTCCACCGGCGTCCCGCCGCACCAGTGGCAGATGCAGGCGCGTATTGATCGGGTCAAGGATCTGATGATGCGAACCGAGATGGCGCTTACCGACATTGCCATCGCAGCCGGATTTTCCGATCAGGCGCACTTCTCCCGCGTCTTTCGAAAGATGGTCGGGGTGTCCCCCTCGGTCTGGCAGAGGAGCCGCCAGTAACTGCCTTTTGTTCCGTTCTTTCTCCAAAAAATTCCCTGACGGCATCTGAAACGCCCCGGAACGATTTCTCCGGCGACGGGTTTACAGACGTGACCCATTGAGGAAATCAAGGAGGAAACTATCATGTTGCATCAGGAACCCCGCGCCGGCCAGGACCCCTATGTGAAGGACACGCCCAGCCTCATCGCCAGCGACAAGGTGGAAGGCACCCGCGTTTACGGCGCCGACGGCAAGCATATCGGCTCGATCCAGCGCATCATTCTTGAGAAGCGCGGCGGCCGCGTTGCCTATGCGGTGTTGAGCTTCGGCGGTTTTCTCGGCATCGGCGACGATTATTATCCGCTGCCGTGGGAAAAGCTGCATTACGACGAAGAGCTCGACGGCTACCGCATCGACCTGACAAAGGAACAGATCGAAAATGCCCCGCATTTCGCCAATCTCGATGATGACGAATTGCTGAACGCAAGGGATCGTAAGGTCTACGACTATTACGGCGTCGCCCCTTACTGGATGTAAGGCGAATAATCTTGCCAACGGGCATTGTGGCGTTTTCGGCTCATCTTCAGCCGGAAACGCCTGACGAAAACGGCTCCTGAAGGAGCCGTTTTTTCTGTATTAATGTGGGTTCTTCTGCATGTCGGAAACCGCATCTGTGAAGCACTTACGCGCTTCCTCCGGCGATTTTCGCCCGTCTAGTGCAGCGCGGCAGGCACTTCTGGCTCTCACGAAACTCAATCCGCGCCGATTTGGCCAGCCTTCGGTCAACAATCTCAGTGCTTCGAATGGGCCGGCGACGACACTCTTGCCGTTCGCATCCAGATTGACCTCAACAGGCTCTGTCCATCTCTCGTTCTTCATCGTGCACCTCCCAGAGCAACGCGATCCCGAAACAAACCCGACAGCGGAGCAACCCATGAACGCTGTCCTGTGTCACTGCCGCCTAGGATAAGCGCAAGCAATGGAATTGACAACGGTGATCAGCGGAAGCCGAAAAACGAAAGGATCGCCAGGACGATAACGACGAGGCCGACGATGTAGATGATCTGGTTCATGATTTTCTCCTTGTCTATGTCATCACCATAACGTGAAGGAGAAGATGCGGTTCCAGAAGCACATGATAATTTAATCACGTGCTAAAAAATTGCGGACATTCCATCGTCACGCGATGCGGAACGTCACCTCCGCACGATCACCCAGATCGCGTGGATGATGCCGGGCACATAACCGCACAGCGTCAGAAGAATGTTGAGCCAGAAGTGTAGCCCCAGTCCGACCTGGAGAAATACACCAACCGGCGGCAGGATGATGGCGATGAGAATACGAATGACGTCCACGATGACAGGCCTTCCGGTTGACTGTTGACCAGCCGGAGAACGTGTGTGGGGCGGTTTGGTTTCACTTAAGCACGGACGTGCTTTTTGAGAGATTTTTGTTTGAAAATGGTGCCGCTTACGTGACTCGAACACGTGACCCCATCATTACGAATGATGTGCTCTACCGACTGAGCTAAAGCGGCCCGGTTGTGATCCGTCTGTCACGGATCAGCTTCATGGCGGGCTGATACAGGCAATGCCGACGGATTTCAAGCCTTGAATGCGTGGCTTTTGAAATTTCCGCAAAAAGCTTTGCCTGTCCAATGTTTAAGGGGCGTATCAGGCTCCGGCGCAGATGCGGCCCCTCGCAACCTCGTATTCCTGGACCAGCCGATCAACCAGAGCCGCTACCGGCTCCACCGCCTTGACCGCGCCAATACCCTGGCCCGCGCCCCATATGTCCTTCCAGGCTTTTGCGCCGCCGGAAGCCGATTCGAAATCCATCTTTGAGGGATCCGCTTCCGGCAGCTTGTCGGGGTCGAGGCCGGAGGCGACGATCGAACTTTTCAGATAATTGCCGTGAACACCGGTGAAATAGTTCGAATAGACGATGTCTTTGGCATGCGCATCGACGATTGCCTGCTTGTAGGCGTCGGATGCGCGGGCCTCCTGCGTGGCGATGAAAGGGGAGCCGATATAGGCCATGTCCGCGCCCATCGCCTGTGCCGCGAGGATGGAGCCGCCATTGGCGATGGCGCCGGCAAGCAGCAGCGGGCCATCGAACCACTCGCGGATTTCCTGCACGAGGGCGAAGGGAGAAAGTGTGCCCGCATGGCCGCCGGCGCCCGTCGCGACGGCGATCAGCCCATCCGCGCCCTTGCGGATGGCCGACCTTGCATGGCGATCGTTGATGACATCGTGCAGGACGATGCCGCCATAGGAATGCACGGCCGCATTGACTTCCGGCACGGCACCGAGCGAGGAAATAACCACCGGGACCTTATATTTCACGCAAAGGCCGAGATCATGTTCCAGTCGCCGGTTGGACATATGCACGATCTGATTGACCGCGAAAGGCGCCGCCGGACGATCCGGGTTGGCCCGGTTGTGCGCGTCAAGCTCTTCGGTGATCATCGCCAGCCACTCATCGAGTTGGCTTTCCGGCCGCGCATTCAGCGCCGGGAAAGCGCCGATGACGCCCGCCTTGCATTGCGCCAGCGTCAGTTGCGGGTGCGAAATGATGAATAATGGTGACGCTATGACCGGAAGACGCAGATTGTCTTTCAGCACGGACGGTAGCATGGCTCCTCCCCCAGATTACGTTTACGCGCACGTAAGTCATTATCGTGTTCGGTGTCGGATTGGAAGCGAAAACAGTACCGCGAGGCGTCGCCGAACCTGCGTTCGTAGCGCCACAATAGATCGATTTTCCCCAAGACAATCCGGTCTTTATCACAAACGATGCTTGCGGAGGGGCGGCATAGCCGTTACCGAATCGTGAACCCATGGCGCAGCGCCGCATATTTTGCAAAGCGCATTAGAACAAGGATCGGTCGTGAGCGGACTGGAAACGGCAATCAGAAATGCTCTGGAAAAATCGGACAGATCGAACGCCGAAGTTCGTGCACGTATTTATCAATCGTCCCGTCAGGCGCTGGAAGCGGGCCTGCGCAAGCAGGGCATCGACGACCCGCAGATTGTTGCCCAGCAGCGCCAGCGGCTTGAAAGCCTGATCCACCTCATCGAGAACGAGGAACGCAACCGGCTTCTGGACAGGGTGGAGCAGCAATTGCGACCGCCCGTGCAGGAAAGCGCGGCGCAGGATGATGATTCCGTCTATCCCGTTTCGCAGCCGCCCCATCGGGATGAAGTGGCTGTCGAGCCGGAACTGCGCGGTGAAACGCGCGATGCGCGACCCGGTGCCGCCACGGCCCCGGAATCCCCCCGACCAGGCCGGCGCGGCGGAAAACCATCGAGGAGAGGTTCCAGCGCGGCTGACGCATCGCTTGCCTTCCGCCCCGAAGGTGCTGTTGGTCGCCGCAAGCGCCGCGGGCTTTTTGCCCGGCTTTTCATCTATGTCACGCTTCTGGCCTTCGTCGGTTTCGGCGCCTGGTGGGCCTATTCCTCGGGTGTCCTGCTCTCTCCGGAACAGCGGGATACCAGCGTGCCCAATCCGCCGGCGCAGGTGCAGGCAGAGGACTTTAATGGCGCCGAACCCGCCCCGAGCCTATCGGCCGGGCGTGGTTTTTCCGACGACTGGGTCGAGGTTTTTAACGCCGAGCGCGGTAATTCCGGAGTTTCGGCAGGCCCACGCGCCAATGTCGAAAATATCGCAACGCCCGCCGGCAAGGCAATTCGGGTGACGTCGAGAAGCGTGGCGCAGGATGGCGCCGTCAGCATCGAGGTTCCAGTCGAAGTGATGCGGGACATGGCCGGTAAATCCTCGACCATATCCATTACCCTGCAATCTTCCAGTGACCGGCAGACGCAGGTGTCCGTCGCATGCGATTTCGCTACCTTGGGCGATTGTTCGCGCCACCGCTTTACGGCCACGGCCGAGCGCGCCGACATGCTGCTGAACGCGACATTCGAGCGTTCGCTGGCCCCCAACGCGCCGGGCAGGATTTTCATCAACAGCGATATCGATGGCAGCGGCCGCCCGGTCAACCTTTATTCCGTGCGCATCCTGCCGGGTCAATAAAAGGGTACGAGCAGCCGCCAAAGGCGGCTCTCCTCATTTCTCTTCGGCTTTTCCGAGAAAATTCGGCCCCGCCCCCAATATCTTATTGTCGATCTCGCCGATCGCCTTCTCGTCCTTGCCTTCGTAGTCCAGCGAATTGAGAATGTGGCGGATGAGATTGACCCGGGCCCGGCGCTTGTCATTGGCGCGTACCACCGTCCAGGGCGCGACATCGGTATGGGTCTTTTCCAGCATCTCGTCGCGCTTTTGCGTGTAGTCGTCCCACTTCGTCAGCGCGGCTATGTCCATGTCCGAAAGTTTCCAGCACTTCAGCGGGCTATGGCGGCGATCGTGGAAACGGTCGATCTGCGTTTCCCGTCCGATATCGAGCCAGAACTTGAAAAAGTGGATGTCCTCGTGGGCGAGCATCTTTTCCAGGCGCGGCGTTTCCTTGAGGAAGCGCTTATGTTCCTCGGGGGTGCAGAAACCCATCACCGGTTCCACTCCGGCCCGATTGTACCAGGAGCGATCGAACAGAACTAGTTCGCCTGCCGTGGGAAAATGCGAGATATAGCGCTGGAAATACCATTGCCCACGCTCGGTTTCCGTCGGCTTGGTCAGCGCCACGACGCGGGCATAGCGTGGGTTGAGATAAGAGCGGATCGCGAAGATGGCGCCGCCCTTGCCGGCCGCATCGCGGCCCTCGAAAACTGCCATGACCCGCTTGCCTGTGGCCTGGAGCCAAAACTGGACCTTCACAAGCTCGATCTGCAGCGCCTCCAGCGCGGCATCGTATTCCTCGCGCTTCATTTTTTTGTCATAGGGAAAATTGCCGGCCGAGAGCTTGTTTTCCTCCACCCAGTCGGGAAGAACCGGATCGTCGATGTCAAAGCTGCGCAGCTTTCCGCCAACGGTAATCTCGACTGTCCGCTTCTTCGTTTCATCGGCCATGGTTTCCTCCGGCTGTTGTTGTGTAAAGGCAACTCGCCGCCAATGAGTTCACATCGCCCGGCAGAATTCAAGCGAAAGAGGGTTGCTTGAGAAAGCTGTGGCGGTGTGACGATTGCAGCGTGGAATTTGCACATATACGCTGTGGAAAATATGCGGTGATGAATCTCTGTCATGAAGCTGGCCTATGAGATTTCGATGCGCTGTCGAGCGAGAGTGGAAAGCAGGCTGAAATGGCAGTCATGGAAGGCGATGGTGGATTAAGGCTTTTGGCAAAGAAGCTTGGCCGGAACTGGCTGCCCGTGCTCGTCGTCAGCATGCTCGCCATCGTGGCAGTTTCCGAGTTGCACACGCCCTATATGCCGGCCGTCCTCTGGCTCTGTGCGGTCATCGCCATTCTGGCCGTTCGCGAAAAACCGGCCTTTTCCGAAAAGGCCAAAAATGCGGCCGGACAGGTGGATGAGCCTGATGTTCCGGCTGAAAGTGTCATTTCCGGCGTCAGGGCAGGTCTTGCCGTGCTGGATACGCCCGTTTTCATTCTCGACAAGAATGCCAGCGTGCTGTTTCAGAACGGCGCGGCCGAACGGGCGTTTGGTCAGCTTCCCGCCGGGGCGCATATTTCCGCAAGGCTGCGCTCGCCGGGCCTGCTGGATGTCATTCGCGAAACCATCACCACCGGGGAGCCCAATCAGGTCGAACATTCCGAGCGTTTCCCCTCAGAACGGGTCTTCATCGTCCGTATCGCCCGTGCGGATATGGGCGAGGGGGCGGGCCCGCTTTTCTACATCCTGTCATTCCGCGATGTCTCGGAACTTCGCCGCATCGACCGCATGCGCAGCGATTTCGTCGCCAATGCCAGCCATGAACTGCGCACTCCGCTGGCTTCCCTGCGCGGTTTCATCGAAACCATGCAGGGGCCGGCACGCAACGATCCCAAGGCGCAGGAGCGTTTCCTCGCCATCATGCTCGATCAGGCAACCCGCATGAGCAGGCTCGTGGATGACCTCATGTCCCTTTCGAGGCTGGAGCTGCGCGCCAATATCGCGCCGGATCAGAAGGTCGATCTCGTTCCCGTCATAGGCCATGTGCGCGATACGCTTCTGCCGCTTGCCAACGAACTCGATGTCGATATCACCCTGCATCTGCCGGATGGTCCTGCGGAGGTGCAGGGAGATCGCGACGAACTGGTGCAGGTATTCCAGAACCTCGTGGAAAATGCATGCAAATACGGCCAGGAAGGCAAGATTGTTGATGTCTGGCTGCGGGCTGAGCCCGGCAAGCCGGTAGAGGTGAGCGTCGTCGACCGGGGGCCGGGCATACCGGCCGAACATGTGCCGCGGCTGACGGAACGGTTTTATCGAGTCAGCGTCGCCGACAGCCGCTCCAAAAAGGGAACGGGGCTTGGTCTTGCCATCGTCAAGCACATTCTCACCCGCCACCGCGCTCGGCTCATCATTAAATCTGAACTGGGCAGCGGCACGGATTTTACCGTCAGATTCTGACATAAACACCCGTACATACAAAATATCACGTAAATTTGCCTTTTAAATCAATTATTTAGCTTGTCACAAATCTTTCATTGAAGTGACATAAAAGGATGGGGCTACGGTGGTTAAGAAGAGGTCGCCGAGCGCATGCTAAGAGCGAGTGCCGCTATCGGCTGCGTCCACAAACAAGCCCACGACGGGAGAGACAAATGAACTTCGTTAAATTTTCCGCAGCAGCTCTGGTGGCTTCTGTCGCCTTCGCTGGCGCCGCCGCTGCTCGCGACCAGATCCAGGTTGCCGGTTCCTCCACGGTTCTGCCTTATGCCAAGATCGTTGCCGAGACTTTTGCCGAAACCTTCCCGAACTTCAAGGCTCCGGTCGTCGAGTCGGGCGGCACGGGTGGCGGTCTGAAGGCGTTCTGCTCGGGCGTGGGCGAAGGCACCATCGACGTCGCCAACGCATCGCGCAAGATCAAGAGCGACGAACTGGCCGCCTGTAAGGCTGCTGGCGTTACCGACGTTCAGGAAGTGAAGATCGGTTACGACGGTATCGTCTTCGCAATGGATTCTTCCAACAAGGACATCAAGCTTGAGCCGAAGGACCTTTACCTCGCTCTCGCCGCTGAAATCGTCAAGGACGGCAAGCTCGTTGCCAACCCCTATAAGAAGTGGTCGGAAATCAACAAGGAACTGCCGGATGTAGCGATCGCCGCTTACATCCCGGGTTCCAAGCACGGCACCCGCGAAGTCTTCGAAGAGAAGATCATGGCTGACGGCTGCAAGGAAGCCAAAGCGACCGACGTCATCAAGACGCTGATCACCGACGCCAAGCAGGCTGCTGCCAAGTGCGTAGCAGTCCGTAAGGACGGCGCTGCAGTCGACATCGACGGCGACTACACCGAGACGCTCGCTCGCATCGACGCCAACAAGACAGGCCTCGGCGTCTTCGGCCTCGCTTTCTATGAAAACAACGCCGACCGCCTGAAGGTCGCAACCGTTTCGGGCGTTGTTCCGTCCACTGAAACCGTTGCCAGCGGCAAGTACCCGGTTTCCCGCCCGCTGTTCTTCTACGTGAAGAAGGCTCACCTGGGCGTTATCCCGGGCCTTAAGGAATATGTCGAGTTCTTCGTTTCCGACGAAATGATCGGCCCGGATTCCCCGCTCGCAAATTACGGCCTGGTTGCCGCTCCGGACGCAGAGCGCGAAGAAATCCGTGCCAAGTTCTCGGCCGGTTCCACGATGTAATGAAGAAGGAGGGGTGCGGCCTGCCGCGCCCCTCATACCATCCGGTGCCTCTCCGCTTGGGCGAATGTCTCCGGTTGACAGTTCCTATTCATCGTCGTCCACATGATTGTCTATGGATTACAGATGGATAGGATGTATCAACCTTGACGCTTGCCGGACTTTGATACAGTCACTTGGCAGGCATTCCGGGATGGTCCAGCGGTCTCGTTTTGATGACTTTTTGATTTGCCCTATATCGCACCGTGCTCCTGCGGCACGCCGAGGGAACTCTAATGAACACATCGATCCTTTTGCTGATACTGGCGCTGATCGGCATCGGCAGTTATCTGCTCGGCAGCCGCCGTGCCGTTGCCCTGTCTGGTGGGCGTCCTTCCAGCATGCATTCCCGAGCCGGTTATCACGGTTCATACGCGGTCGTCTGGGCGGTACTGCCCGCGGCGTTCATTCTCAGCGTCTGGCTGATTATCAGCCCGCTCATCGTGACGTCAGCGGTCCGCGGCGATTTCCCGGAAGACATCCGGGCGCAATCCGAGGCGCAGCAGAGCCTGACCTACGGCATGGTAACCTCCATCGCCCGCGGCCTTCAGCGGCTGACACCGGAAGAAACGGCGCAGGTCGATGCGGACACAAGCGCGGTGAGGCCTCTGCTTGCATCCAAGGGCGTGGCGATTGCCGGTGATCCGGAACGGTTCATGGTTGACGCCGCCCAAACGCTGAACACCATGACCGCCACGAGCCGTCTTGCGATGATCGCTGTCGTGCTGCTGGCCGCGCTTGGCGGCGCCACCTATGCGCTGCGGGCGATTGCACCGCGCTTCCGGGCACGCAACAAGGTCGAAAAGGTCATTCTCGGCGCTCTTCTTGTCGCATCTTCCATCGCTATCCTGACAACGATCGGCATCGTTCTGTCGATGCTGACGGAAGCGATCCAGTTCTTCAACATGGTTCCGGCTCACCAGTTCTTCTTCGGCACGGTGTGGGATCCGCGTTTTGCGGCTGCCGGTGCGACCGATTCATCGGGACAGTTCGGCCTGATCCCGCTGCTTGCCGGCACACTTTATATCGGCTTCGTCGCCATGCTGGTTGCCGTTCCCGTCGGACTGTTTTCGGCGATCTATATGTCGGAATATGCTTCACCCCGCCTGCGCTCGGTGGCAAAACCGCTGCTCGAGGTGCTCGCCGGCATCCCCACCATCGTCTACGGCTTTTTCGCGCTGACGACGGTCGGTCCTTTCCTCAGAGACATTTCTGCGCAGATCAACGGGCTGGCGACGGGTAACTACGCCAACTTCATCCAGGCGCAGAGTGTCATCACCGCCGGCTTCGTCATGGGTATCATGTTGATCCCCTATGTGTCGTCGCTGTCGGATGACATCATCACCGCCGTGCCGCGTTCGCTGCGCGATGGTTCGCTCGGACTTGGCGCCACGCGCTCCGAAACCATCAAGAGGGTCATTCTTCCGGCTGCTCTTCCCGGCATCGTCGGCGCCGTGCTGATGACGGCGTCGCGCGCCATCGGCGAAACCATGATCGTGGTTCTGGCGGCAGGTGTCGCTGCCCGACTGCAGCTTAATCCCTTCGAGCCCATGACCACGGTGACGGTCAAGATCGTCAGCCAGTTGACGGGCGACCTTGAATTCACCTCGCCGCAGACGCTGGTTGCCTTTGCGCTTGGCATCACGCTTTTCGCCATCACGCTTTGCCTGAATATCTACGCGCTTTACATCGTGCGCAAATACCGGGAGCAATATGAATGACCGACATCGCCTCTCCCGCAGCTGGTGCGAACGCCGTCAAGGCGACGCGTCGTGATATCGGCATCAAGCGCCGTTATGCCGCCGAACGCCGTTTCCGTGCTTATGGCATGGCAGCGATTTCCTTCGGCCTCATCTTTCTCTTCCTTCTGCTTTTCTCGGTTGTCTCCAAGGGTTACACCGCGTTCCAGCAGACGATGATCACCGTTCCGGTGGAGTTCTCCGAACAGATCATCGATCCCAAGAACGAGCGTGCCACCAATCCGACCAAGCTTATGACGGCCAATTATCCCGTTCTTGCCCGTGATGCGGTTGCCAAGGTTCTGGGCGTCGCGCCAACGGACCGCACCGGTCTTCGCGCCGTCAACCTTCTGATCTCCGATAGCGTACGTACGCAGCTTCGCGATATCGTCGTTGCCGACCCCGCCGTTATCGGCACCACCCGCACGGTGACGCTGCTGGCCTCGGGCGACGTCGACAGCGCCTTCAAGGGCCAGGTCGATCTGACGGCGGATGAAGCCAATCGCCGTATCTCGAACCAGCAGCTCGGCTGGATGAACCAACTCGCCGAAAGCGGGCAGCTTGGCAAGCATTTCAATACCGGCATCTTCATCAACGGCGCCTCGAGCCGTCCGGAAGCGGCGGGTGTCGGCGTGGCGCTGATCGGCTCCTTCTACATGATGCTGATCGTGCTGGTGCTGTCGCTGCCGATCGGTGTTGCAGCTTCGATCTACCTTGAGGAGTTTGCTCCGAAGAACCGTCTGACTGATCTCATCGAGGTGAACATCAACAATCTCGCGGCTGTTCCCTCGATCGTTTATGGTCTGCTCGGCCTCTCCGTCTTCATCAACTTCATGGGCTTTCCGCGCTCGGCCTCGCTGGTCGGCGGCCTCGTCCTGACGCTGATGACCCTGCCGACGATCATCATTGCGACCCGCGCTGCCCTGAAAGCCGTGCCGCCGTCAATCCGCGCCGCCGCCCTGGGCCTCGGCGCGTCCAAGATGCAGACGATCTTCCACCACGTGCTGCCGCTCGCCATGCCCGGCATCCTCACCGGCACCATCATCGGCCTCGCACACGCGCTGGGCGAAACTGCGCCGCTGCTGCTGATCGGCATGGTGGCATTCGTAGCAAATTACCCGACAACGCCGATGGACCCGTCCACGGCCCTGCCGGTGCAGATTTACATGTGGGCGAATGAAGCGGAGCGCGCCTTTGTCGAAAGGACTTCAGGCGCTATCATCATCCTGCTTTTGTTCCTCATCGTCATGAATGTTGGCGCAATCCTGTTGCGTCGCCGCTTCGAACGGCGCTGGTAAAGGGAGATTGAGCAATGAACATGTTGTCGGAAGCAGCAGTTGAAAAGGCGCTGGACAAGAAAATGAATGAAGTCTCATACAAGATGATCGGCAAGGACGTTTCGGTTTATTACGGCGAAAAACGCGCGCTTTACGACGTGAACCTCAACGTTCGCGAAAATACGGTAACCGCGCTTATCGGCCCGTCCGGCTGCGGTAAATCCACCTTCCTGCGTACCCTGAACCGTATGAACGACACGATCGACGGTTGCCGGGTAACGGGCAAGATCACGCTCGACACCGACGATATCTATGATCAGGCGATTGACGTCGTGGAGTTGCGCGCCCGCGTCGGCATGGTGTTCCAGAAGCCAAACCCTTTTCCGAAGTCGATCTACGAAAACATTTCCTACGGTCCACGCATTCACGGTCTCGCCCGCAACAAGGCGGATATGGACCAGATCGTTGAGCAGAGCCTTCAGAAGGCGGGTCTCTGGAACGAGGTTAAGGATCGTCTGCACGAATCCGGCACCGGTCTTTCCGGCGGTCAGCAGCAGCGCCTGTGCATTGCACGCGCCGTTGCCGTCAGCCCGGAAGTGATCCTGATGGACGAACCCTGCTCGGCGCTGGATCCGATCGCCACTGCCAAGGTCGAGGAACTGATCCACGAACTGCGCACCAATTACACGATTGTTATCGTCACGCACTCCATGCAGCAGGCGGCACGTGTTTCCCAGCGTACGGCCATGTTCCATCTCGGTCACCTTGTCGAGGAAAATGAAACCGACAAGATGTTCACCAATCCGGATGACCAGCGCACGCAGGATTACATCATGGGCCGCTTCGGCTGATCGCGGCCGGCGCTTTATCGCAACCCAACAAGACTGGTGCCGCTGCGGCCCCGCTTCGGGCGGTCGCATGCAAGGCCAAGCCGGAGGAATAGACCGTGAACCAGACAACGACCCATTCGCATATTCTGTCTGCTTATGATGACGAACTGAAGTTCCTGACGCGACGCATCGCCGAGATGGGCGGTCTCGCCGAGCAGATGTGTGCTGACGCCGTGCGTGCGCTCGTCAATTCCGACGCCGCGCTTGCCCAGAAGGTCATTTCCGATGACGCTATCCTCGATCATTCCGAGCGGGAGATCGGCGACAAGGCCATCGTCACCATCGCCAAGCGCCAGCCGATGGCGGCAGACCTTCGCGAAATCATCGGCACCCTGCGGATCGCCGCCGACCTCGAACGCGTTGGCGACCTCGGCAAGAACACCGCAAAACGCGTCATCGCGGTCGCCGGAACGGGCGTGCCGCGCAAACTCGCCCGCGGCATAGAGCACCTGTCGGAGCTGGCGCTGGTACAGCTGAAGGAAGTCCTTGACGTCTATTCGACACGTTCCGCAGAAAAGGCCAATGCCATTCGCGAGCGCGACGAGGAAATCGACGCCATGTATACCTCGCTCTTCCGCGAGCTTCTGACCTACATGATGGAAGATCCGCGCAACATCACCACCTGCACGCATCTTCTGTTCTGCGCCAAGAATATCGAGCGCATCGGTGACCATGCCACCAACATCGCCGAGACGATCTATTACATGACCACCGGCAGCCAGCCGGAGGGCGAGCGTCCGAAGGACGACAGTTCCAACACGCTCGGTTCGGTGACCGAGTAACAGACAAGCAGCGGCTTGCGGAGTTAGCATATGGTGCCCAAGATTGCAGTTGTGGAAGATGAGGAAGCGCTGAGCGTCCTGCTTCGTTACAATCTCGAGGCTGAGGGATATGACGTCGACACCATACCCCGTGGAGACGAGGCAGAGATCAGGCTGCAGGAACGTGTTCCGGATCTGCTCATCCTGGATTGGATGCTTCCCGGCGTTTCCGGTATCGAGCTGTGCCGTAGGCTCAGGATGCGGCCGGAAACCGAGCGCCTTCCCATCATCATGCTGACGGCGCGCGGCGAGGAAAGCGAACGGGTTCGCGGACTCGCCACCGGCGCGGACGATTATGTGGTCAAGCCGTTTTCCACGCCGGAACTGATGGCCCGCGTCAAGGCCATGCTGCGCCGGGCCCGTCCGGAGGTTCTGTCTTCGGTGCTGAAGTGCGGCGATATCGAGCTGGATCGCGAGACGCATCGCGTTCACCGCAAAAGCCGCGAGGTGCGTCTCGGTCCGACGGAGTTCCGCCTGCTGGAATTCCTGATGACCTCTCCGGGCCGCGTGTTCTCCCGTTCGCAATTGCTGGACGGCGTCTGGGGTCACGATATCTATGTGGATGAGCGGACGGTTGACGTGCATGTCGGACGTCTCCGCAAGGCGCTCAACTTTTCCCATATGCAGGATGTCATCCGCACCGTGCGCGGTGCCGGATATTCGATGGAAGCCTGATCGGAACCGAACTGAGGGTTCCCCTCAGCATGACGTTCCGCCAGAATCGAAAGGCCCGAAACCGGAATGGTGTCGGGCCTTTTCATTTTGAACCTTCCGCAAGCACGATATTTTCATTTCTTTGACGAACGGTTGAGAGTCCACCGAAATTCGGATTGAGGGGCGAAACCCGACGACGATGAGTAAGCCTTGGTGTTCTGCTGTCGCTGCCCGGGAAGCGCGGTATTTTGTCACAAAAAACGGGCCCGAAGGCCCGTAGTTTTTGAGTGTCAAATGTGTGCCGCAACACTCAAGCCTTGCGGCGCTCGCTGACCGGTTGGTAGGCGAGTTTCGCATGGAATTTGCAATAAGGTGACGATTCCAGCGCTTCACAGCCGCAGAAATGGAAATCGTCTTTCAGGGGGTCGCCGACCGGCCACTTGCAGGTGCGCTCCGTCAGTTCCGTCAGCGTCAGCCGGCGGGAGATCGGAGTAACGACGTTTCTGGACGGAACGTAATCGAGAATTTCAGCGGTTTCGATGCCGACCTCTTCCTGAAGAGCGGTCGCCGCGTTGGAGCGGGTCAGGATCCGAGCAGGTGCAGCGTTGACGCGGCCAGCGAAATTCGCCGTGCGCGGGGCAGGTGCAGCAGTCCGCTTGGGCGCAGAACGCGCCGACGTCACCGGGCCGCCAGCCTTGACGCGTCCGGGCAGATTAAGACGATGGACCTTGCCGATCACGGCATTGCGGCTGACGCCGCCCAGCTGAGCTGCTATCTGGCTGGCGCTCAGTCCTTCGGCCCACAATTTCTTGAGTTTCTCGACCCGCTCGTCTGTCCAGTTCATGCCGCTTCTCCGCTTTTCGCGTGTATTTCGACAGAATCCTTCTCCGTCTCGCGGGCATGCCGCGAGCGTGGTTTCTGCCTGATTTTTGGTGACTAGTTCCGCCGCAATGCAGTCTAGTAATTAGCGATTAACCTAGTGCCACGCAGACTCCGTGGCAAGAGTCGCGGGAATCATCTCGAATCGATTTTCCGGTTTTCCCCAACTTGCTGGCGAGTTGAGTCAGAAAGGCAACACCTTGGGCCTTGCGACCTGCCACCTACTAGGGCTTGAGAAGCCTAGGAAATACGGACTTTTGTTGACATCGGCAAGCGAAGTGACAATAGTGCCCCTGCCGCCGCGAGGCGGCATTTTTGATTTTCAGGCGAGGGATAACCCTCGAAGCCTATTGACAACCGTCTGACAGCGCATCCGCGCAAGGAGTGATACAGCCATGGCCGAAGCCGCCGCGCCATTGTTCGATACATTTGCAAGAGCCCCCCTCCGCTTCGAGCGAGGCGAGGGCGTCTGGCTGTACACCGAAAGCGGCGAGCGATATCTCGATTTTGCGGCCGGCGTTGCCGTCAATTCGCTGGGCCATGCCCACCCACATCTTGTCGACGCGATCAAGACGCAGGCCGAAAAGGTCTGGCATGTCTCGAACCTCTATGAAGTTCCGGGCCAGGAAAAGCTTGCCAAGCGCCTGACGGAGGAAACGTTCGCAGACAAGGTCTTCTTCACCAACTCCGGCGCGGAAGCACTGGAATGTGCAATCAAGACCGCGCGTCGTTATCATTATTCCAAGGGCCACCCGGAAAAGTTCCGGATTATCACCTTCGAAGGCGCCTTCCATGGTCGTACGCTTGCAACGATCGCAGCCGGCGGCCAGCAGAAATATCTCGAAGGTTTCGGTCCCAAGGTCGAAGGCTTTGACCAGGTACCTTTCGGTGATGTCGATGCGCTGAAAGCCGCCATCACGGCCGAGACGGCAGCGCTTCTGATCGAGCCCATTCAGGGTGAGGGCGGTATTCGCGCACCCAGCAAGGAATTCCTTCAGTTACTGCGGTCGCTTTGCGACGAACACGGTCTGCTGCTGATTTTCGATGAGGTGCAGACGGGCGTTGGCCGCACGGGTAAGCTCTTTGCCTATGAACACACTGGTGTCGCCCCCGATATCATGGCGGTTGCCAAGGGCATCGGCGGTGGTTTTCCGCTGGGCGCATGCCTTGCAACGGCTGATGCCGCTTCCGGTATGACGGCGGGCGTGCATGGCACCACCTATGGCGGCAATCCGCTGGCCATGGCAGTCGGTAATGCCGTGCTTGATGTCGTCCTCTCTGACGGCTTTCTGGAAAAGGTTCGTGACGTCGCGCTGGTTTTCCGCCAGGGCCTTGCTTCGCTGAAGGACCGTTATCCTGACGTTATCGAGGAAATCCGTGGCGAAGGCCTGCTTCTCGGCATCAAGGCCAAGGTGCCCTCGGGCGAGCTCTTGCAGGCCATGCGCGCCGAGCATCTGCTGGGCGTACCAGCGGGCGATAATGTCATTCGTCTCCTGCCGCCGCTCGTCACCACGGCGGAAGAAGCCCGTGAGGGGCTGGCACGCGTGGAAGCGGCCGCCGCTTCTCTCACAGCGAAACAGGCAAAAATCGCCTGAGGAAACACTGAAGGGCGGGCCTCTTTCCTGGGGCTCGCAAGCATGGGACAGTTTGAAATGGCTTCACCTAAACATTTTCTCGACCTGTCGGCCGTCAGCTCGCAGGACCTGCGGGTAATTCTCGACGATGCCCGCGAACGCAAGGCGGCCACCAAGGCTGGAACGGCAGAAAAACCGCTTGCCGGCAAGATGCTGGCCATGATCTTCGAAAAGCCATCCACGCGGACCCGCGTCTCCTTCGATGTGGGGATGCGCCAGCTTGGCGGCGAGACGCTATTCCTCTCTGGTACGGAAATGCAGCTCGGCCGCGCAGAAACGATCGGTGATACGGCAAAGGTGCTGTCGCGTTACGTTGACGCCATCATGATCCGCACGACAGATCATTCGCGCCTGCTCGAGCTTGCCGAACATGCGACAGTGCCTGTCATCAACGCCCTGACGGATGACACGCATCCATGCCAGATCATGGCTGACATCATGACTTTCGAAGAACATCGCGGTCCGGTCAAAGGCAAGACGATTGCGTGGACAGGGGACGGCAATAATGTCCTGCATTCTTTCGTGGAGGGCTCGGCCCGTTTCGGCTACCGCATGACGATGGCAGTGCCGATGGGCTCCGAACCGCATGACAAGTTCCTGAACTGGGCCCGCAACAATGGCGGCGAGATCATGTTGTGCCACGATGCCGACAAGGCGGTGGCGGGCGCTGATTGCGTCGTCACCGATACCTGGGTCTCCATGAATCAGGAACACAAGGCGCGCGGCCACAACATCTTCCAGCCCTATCAGGTCAATGAAGCCCTGATGGCCAAGGCGGAAAAAGACGCGCTGTTCATGCATTGCCTGCCGGCTCACCGCGGCGAAGAGGTGACGGATGCGGTGATCGACGGCCCGCAATCGGTGGTCTTCGACGAGGCGGAAAACCGCCTCCACGCGCAGAAATCCATCATCGCCTGGTGCATGGGCGTCATCTGAAAATATCACCCGTTTGATCAACGTCGGGCGGGTGCTTGAACTTCTCGGCAGCGATTACCATCTGTTGGACTTCGAAGAGGCTCGTCGGTTTTCTGGCGGGCCCTCGTCACGATTTGCACGTTTTTCCCCGGAAGCGGTTTCTCTTCCCGGGTCTCTGTGCGACAAGCGGAAAAAGCACATTTCGAAAGCCGGACTTTTGGACGGTAGCGGCGCCACGGCTGCGCCAGGGAGTATGACATGGCAGATGTAACGGTTGAACTGGACGATCTCGATTTTGCTGGCGACGACAAGGTCGTGCCCTTTCAGGTCGAAGGTCTGGATGTGCGCGGCCGCGGCGTGCAGGTGGGTCCGCTGCTGAATGCCATTCTCGAGCGCCACGATTACCCGGCTGCGGTCGCCCGCCTGCTGGCGGAAGCGACCGTTCTGACGGCGTTGATCGGCACATCGCTCAAGTTTTCCGGCAAGCTGACGGTACAGACCAAGGGCGACGGTCCGGTGGACCTGCTGGTGGCGGATTTCACCGCGCCGGAAAGCATGCGCGCTTATGCCCGTTTTGATGAGGAGCGGCTGGCGGAGGCCCTTGCGGCAGGGGCGACTTCGCCGGAACAATTGTTGGGCAACGGTATTCTGGCCTTCACGATCGATCAGGGCGCGGGCATGCAACCCTATCAGGGCATCGTGCCACTCGATGGCTCGTCGCTGGAAGACATTGCCGGGGTTTATTTCCGTCAGTCGGAGCAGCTTCCAACCCGTGTGCGCCTCGGTGTGGCCGAATTCTTCGATCGCGACGGGGAAGGCAAGCCGCGTCATGGCTGGCGTGCGGGCGGCGTTATCGCCCAGTTCCTGCCGCAGGCGCCCGAGCGGCTGCGTATGCGTGACCTGCACGGCGGCGACGGCGATGAAGGCGGTCACGATGTGCAGGAGGACGATGCCTGGACGGAAGCCGTGACGCTTTTGAACACCGTGGATACGGACGAACTGACGGATCCGCAGGTGCCGGTGGAACGACTCCTCTTCAGGCTGTTCCATGAAAGCGGCGTGCGCATCTATGATCCGCAGTCCATTTTCGATCGCTGCAGCTGCTCGCGGGATAAGATCAAGGGCGTGCTCTCGGGCTTTACCGCCGAAGAGATCAAGGCAAGCGAGGAAGATGGCGCGATTGCCGTGACCTGTGAGTTCTGCTCGACCACTTATCGCTACGATGTTAGCGAATTTGAAAACGCCTGAATAAGGGTCGCGCCTGCAAAGGCGCGGTTTTTCATGGCCTGCGGGTCAGTTTAAGACCCGCATCAGCCCCGGAGAATCCAGCGAAAAAGCGGGTATGGTGACGTTGAACACTTCTCCGCTTTCCGTTTCCATCTCGTAATGTCCGAACATAAGGCCGGACGGCGTGTCCAACGGGCAGCCGGAGGAATATTCGTAGGTGTCGCCGGGCTTGAGATGCGGTTGTTCTCCCACGACACCCGGTCCGTAGACTTCGTCCACCTGTCCATTCTGGTCAGTGATATGCCAATAGCGATTGATGAGAGTAACGGGAACATCCGAGTTATTCGCGATCACGACCTTGTAGCCCCAGACGTAGCGGTCGTCATCCGGGTCGGATTGTTCTTCGAGATAATACGGATCAACCGTCACCTCGATATCCCTTGTCAGAGCACGATACATACGCGCCACACCTCGATATTTTCCCTGCCCGCTTATCCTACACTATAGGCTCTGGCTATCGTCAAGAAAATGAATGACTTGAGGGGCAGGAGCTGTCTCCCCTTGCGCTGTTTTTTACCGTTAGGGATAACGGAAAAGGTAAATAATGGTTGCCTGATACTGGCTTTCGAGGCCATCAAACGCGACATGGCCCGGCGTTCCCGCGGGGCCATGTCGATTATTGAATATGAATGTCAGGCCGAAACGGCTGCCAGACCCTTTGCCAGATCTTCCAGCAGATCGTCGGTATCCTCGATGCCGCAGGAAAGGCGCAAAGTGCCGCCGGAGATACCGAGTTCCGCCCGTGCCTCGTCTGTGAGGTTCTTGTGCGTCGTGGTGCCGGGATGGGTGATGAGGCTCTTGGCGTCGCCCAGATTGTTGGAAATCTTCACGATCTCAAGCGCGTTCTGCAGCTTGAAGGCCGCCTCCTTGCCGCCCTTCAATTCGAAAGCCACCAGCGTCGAACCACCGGACATCTGCCGTACAATGACGTCGGCCTGCGGGTGATCGGCGCGCCCGGGATAGATGACCTTGGCGACCTTGCCGCTGTCGGCCAGGAAATCCGCGATCTTCGAGGCATTGGCCGTCTGCTGCTTCACGCGCAGCGGCAGCGTCTCGATGCCCTTCAGAAGCGTCCAGGCATTGAACGGCGACATGGCCGGGCCGGTGTGGCGGAAATAATCCTGCAGCTCTTCCTCAATCCATTTCTTGTCGGAAAGGATCACGCCGCCGAGGCAGCGACCCTGGCCGTCAATATGTTTGGTGGCCGAATAAACGACGATATGGGCGCCGAGTTCGAGCGGCTTCTGGAAAAGCGGTGTGGCGAAGACATTGTCAACGACCACTTTCGCACCGATCTGGTTGGCAAGCTTCGCCACGCCGGCGATATCCACCACTTCGAGTGTCGGATTGGTCGGGCTTTCGAGGAAAAACAGCTTGGTGTTTGGCTGGATTGCCTTTTCCCAGTTGCCGAGATCACGTCCGTCGATCAGCGTGCATTCGATGCCATATTTCGGCGCGAGCGTTTCAACCACCCAGCGGCAGGAGCCGAAGAGCGCACGGGCGGCAACGATATGGTCGCCGGCGCGCAGCTGACACATGATGGCGGCGGTGACGGCGGCCATGCCCGAAGCAAGTGCGCGGGCGTCTTCAGCGCCTTCCAGCAGGCACATGCGCTTTTCGAACATGTCATTGGTCGGGCTGGCGTATCGGGCGTAGATAAAGCCGTCGGTTTCACCCTTGAAGCGCGCTTCGGCTGCTTCAGAGTTTTCGTAGACGAAGCCTTGGGTCAGATAAATCGCTTCCGACGTCTCACCGTAAGGGGAGCGTAGCGTACCGCCGTGAACGAGCTGGGTTGCCGGGCGCCATTTATTGCTCATGTGATCACCTTCAAAACAAAAAAACCGGCCGCAAAAGCAGACCGGTTCCTAGCACCCGGTCTTTTTAGCCACTTGTTTAACGTGGCTGCAAGCCGACCGGCCAAATCACCACGGGATAAGCTTGCCATACTGCCGTTACCGGCTTGCGTCAATGCTTTCCTTTTGGTTTTGTCGCCGTAAAAAGGAATGACGACCATGATGAGAACCACGGGCATTTTGGCGGATGGCGCAATCCGCGCGCTGTTTGCAGGCGGCAAGCTGAAAAGCGAGGCCGATCTCGATGTCGATCAGGTGCAGCCCGCCAGCCTCGACCTCAGGCTTGGCTCCAGGGCCTATCGTGTTCGTGCAAGTTTCATGCCCGGCCCCGGAACCAAGGTCATCGACAAGCTCAATCGTCTCAGCCTTCACGAGGTGGATCTCAGCCAGGGCGCGGTGCTGGAAACCGGCTGTGTCTATATCGTTCCGCTGATGGAAAGCCTTGCGCTGCCGGCGGACATGTCGGCCTCGGCCAATCCTAAGAGTTCGACCGGTCGCCTCGATATCTTCACCCGCGTCATGACCGACAATGCGCAGGAATTCGACAAGATACCGGCGGGATACACAGGTCCGCTCTATCTGGAAATCAGCCCGCGCACCTTCCCCGTGGTGGTTCGCCGTGGCTCGCGCCTGTCGCAGATCCGTTTCCGCATTGGCCATTCGCTCCTGAGTGAAAGCGAGCTTCTGAAACTGCACGAGACGGAAACGCTGGTCGCCAGCGAAAGCCCGAACGTGACGGGCGGTGGTATCGCACTCTCGATCGACCTCAAGGGATTTGGCGAAAACGGGCTGATCGGTTATCGCGGCAAACACCATACGGCGGTGGTGGATGTCGACAAGAAGGCCCAGCACGATGTTCTCGATTTCTGGGAACCGCTCTATGCGCGCGGCCGCGCCGAACTGATCCTCGACCCGGACGAGTTCTATATTCTCGTTTCGCGCGAAGCCGTCCACGTGCCGCCGCTCTATGCGGCCGAAATGACCCCCTTCGACCCGCTGGTGGGCGAGTTCCGCGTACATTACGCCGGGTTCTTCGATCCCGGCTTCGGCCATGCGCAGGCCGGCGGCACCGGCAGCCGCGCCGTTCTTGAGGTCCGCAGCCACGAGGTGCCCTTCATCCTGGAACACGGCCAGATCGTCGGACGGCTTGTTTACGAGCATATGCTGGAAAAACCGGAAGGCCTTTATGGCACCGGTCTCGGCTCCAACTATCAGGCGCAGGGGCTGAAGCTCTCCAAGCACTTTCGCGCCGCATAATGAGCTGCGGCGGGCGCTTGACACCCGCCGCGAACTATCCGATGTCTTGTTTGTGGGTGCGGGTGTAGCTCAATGGTAGAGCAGCAGCTTCCCAAGCTGATGATGGGGTTTCGATTACCCTCACCCGCTCCAGTCTTTTCAATAACTTAGAGGATGCGACGTGTCACCCGTGTCACGTCATGTCACTTGCGCTTTTCAGCGCGCATTTCCGCGATTCGTCTGCTCGACTGCAAACCGTCGCCGCGGCTATACCTTTTTGTCATTTTTGGCGTGCTGTGTGTCGCCAACTCCTGGGCGGCTTCAAGCGATCCTGTCGCCTCGACCGTCTCCGAAACGGCACCCGCGCGGGAATCCATCGACCACACATAATCCGGCACGCCGGCCGCTTTCCGGACTTTGCTGAACTTGGTCGTGTAGTGGTTATCCCGGTATGGCTTGCCGGTATCCTCATCGATCACGACAGGACCAATTTCGGGTATCGTGTACGCCTTCAAGGCTTCCGTCACCAGTGGCATGACGTTCAGGTCGCGAGAGGCGAGGGCGCCCGTTTTGCTCGTCTTGATGGACAGGATCATGTCTTTCGAGATATCCCCGGCCGTCAAGCCACGCCAGCGGAACGGACCACCTTCAGGCGGCGGCGACCACTCCCCGATTACATCGATCCGGCGCAAGGCCGTTTCGAATTTCAGCGCTTCGACAAAGCCGATCGATGGGCATTTCATCTCGGCGCTTTTCTTCACGATGGCCTCGCACTGTGCATAGGTCATTGCGACGGTTCGGCCGCCTGGCTGTTCGAACTGCATATCCGACAGGATTGAGCGTGCTTGTGCGCAGCCGTGCAAGCGTTCCCCCGCGCCATAGGACAAGATCACCCGCAAGAGCTTGATCGCTCCAGCGGCCCGCCTATGTCCCTTCTTGCGCCATTCCCCGAACCACTTTTTGAAGTCCGAAGCTTTCAGCACATCGATCCGGCGCGAGCCGATATTCTTTTCCAGCACGCGCAAGCTCGGCTCATAGTCCCTTATGCGCGTCGAGTGTTTGACGCTATGCAAGGAACTGGTGGTGTCGAACTTGTAAGCATCGATGAGAGCTTTGATTGTCCCGTCGAACGTCGGCGGAGCGCCAAGCGTTGAAAGTTCGCTGCGCAGCTGGTCGGTCAGACGCCGGCACTCGGCGGCGATCTGGTCTTCCGTCAAATCGTCATCAAGACGAATGGCCGAAAGCGCCGCGGGCGAACCCTTCACGGCGCGTTTCGGATCCCAATAATGGACCCTCGATCCATCTTTGTTGTCCCGGTATTTATAACCGGGCCGGTCAGTCCTCATCAAAATTGTCCTTTCCGTCTGGGGCAAGAGCGCCCAGAGGCAGGATGCGGGTGTTGCCGACGCGCTCGTCAAGGCCATCTTTCCTGTGGATAGTGGGAATAACGGTAACAACCAGCGTCCGTAGATCAACTTGGACCGCCGCGCCCTCGCTGCGGGCGGCCCTGATGATCCTTTCCATGTCGGCTTGGCGGAATGCGCCGTGGCTCACTGTGCGCCTCCCTCTGATCGCTCGAAAACTTCCGGATAGCGGCGCTTGGCTGTCGCCACGTACGCCTCCATGGCCGTTTCCCCGATATCCTCTCGTATGACCCTCAGGATGGCTTCCGTGCGTTCTTCATCATGAGCTGGGTTCGTCTGCCGCAGGAACGTTGCGTGCGCACGTATGGCCTTCATGGCGCGCTTCTTCCACCTCTTCGCCTTCATGGCTTTACCGAACCACTCCAAGGGCGGTTTGTTGGCGGAAGCCTCGGCGCGGTCGATCTGGACGGCGATATCGTTTATTTCCTGCGCAAGCTTCTCGATCGCGTGGGTGCAAGAAATCAGGTCTGGAAGGTCGCGAACCCGCTTGCCCGGTTCGATTTCAATATCGAGCGGTTTGATAAATGTTGCGGTGCCATCCAGGCTGTTTTGCTTGCGATAGCCTTTCATCGCGCCGCCTCCCTGATAGCTCGCTCGTCACGAACCTTGATGTCTGCGACGACATAGCCGAGGACGTTTTCCCGAAATTGATCGAGTGTGAGGACGTGGTGCGCGTCGTAGATCGGATTATCGTGCTTCATAAGAAGCTTGCCGCCGCCCCACGACTGAAGCCGGTAGAGGTCCGGGCCGACGCCGTTGTGCATCAGATAGATGCCTTCGCCACACCATTCTTCTGTCGGTTTCAGGATCACGTAATCGTAGTTGGACCGTAGAGACGGGGCCATCCCGTCACCTATGACGAGATGAACGCGGAAGCGATCAGAGAGGACGTTGTCGGGCGCCACGGTGGTGGGGAACATATTCATGCTTCTTCCCCCAGGTCAGACCATATTGCCTTTGCGATCCACACGCTCGCGGAATGGCGCTCGTCGGGACCAAGGGCGGCATAAGCGGCAGTGGCGCGAACCTTGAGAGCAATGCCTTCCAAGGTGTTGGCGCGGACCTTGACGATGTCCTGAACGACGCGGCGAAGTCGCACTTCTGCCCGCCAATAGGCTTCAAGCGCCGCCTCGAGGCCGGAAGACTGAACAGCAGCTTCAACATCGTGCTCAAACTTGGCAGCTTTTGCTCGTATCTCGTGGGTGAAGCTTGGGTTCAACGTTCCCGCTTTGACCTGCCGATCGATCGCATAGACGCTAACCACCATCATCCGCCGCCCATTAGCCGATTTCAGGTCGGCGTATTTTGGACTCGTCGGATCGCGATAAAAATCAACCTGATGGCGCCACAGCCCGGAATAGTGCTCCTCGAACAGAACGCCTTCGCCGGAGGGCGCGATAGCCCGGAAAGCTGCCTGAAAGTGCGGAAGGTTTTCCTCCGCTGCGAGAAAAGCCCCGTGCGCCTCATCAAGAGCGGCGGTCAGCGCCAACAATTCGGCGTCTTCGTGCTTCTTAGTCGCCGCGTGAGCAACGCCCGCCGTGGTGAGTGCAGAGGCGACAGCGAGGCCGCCGAGAAAGGAGCGACGGGTCGAGTTCATGCGCTTTCTCCTTCAGGAATAGAGGGCGCCATGCCGGGGAGCAAAATCATCGTGTGAATGCCATGGGCATAGATCGTGACGCGATCAATCATCAGATCGGGGTTGTCGCGAATGATCTGCCCAGCCTGGCGCAGGAGATCGGAAAGGCGTGCCTTTTCAGTCTGGGCTTCCAAGTAGGCAAGCGCGCCCTTCACAAGCGCGGCGCTGACCACGGAGCATTCGAAATCCTCGTTTTCTTTGTCAGCAAGTCGAAGCGCGGCCACTAGGCCATCAAAGGACGTTAGCTTTGCCGAGGTCTCGAAAAACGCATTCATGGCGGCGTGCATTTCGACTTCCTCGGGGCTGTCTTCGAGGGGGCCTTTGCGATTGTTAGCGGCTTCAATTGCTGCGTTGTGACGCGCAATCATCGCTTCCAAGGTGACTTCGGGATGGGTGGTTGAAACTGCGGGCACAGGTGTGCTATTCCCTTGATTGCTCATTGGGGCAAATCCTTATGTGTCGTGAATATTGATGACAGCGGGTGGCCGGGATAGGTCGCCAAACTTTCGTCCCCAGACCCGCTGTCGTTACTCTCCGGTCGTAACCGGAACTTCCTCTTCCAATTTCAGAGCCTTTTCGACCAGTTGCCGGATGGCCGTTGCACGGCTGTTTATCCGATTGGCAAAGCGCCAGCTGTCAACTTTATCGATCCAGTCGGCGGAGACCGCCATCTGGAACCGCTCGGTCTTAGGTTCGCCTTTCGACATCATTAACCTCCATCAGTTCCATTGGTTTTATATTAACCATCAATTCCGATTTCCGTCAATCAGGAAAGTGATGGAAGTTCCATCTATTGTGGAACTCGCGGATTTCTGCCAAAACGTTACGTAACGAAATCACTTAAGGCATTGAAAACGCTCATGACCGATAAAGAACTCAAAACCATAAAATTCCAGATGATGCTTTCAGAGAGCGAGGCAGAGGCTATCGATGACTGGTCATTCAAGCTTCGAATACGGTCGCGCGCTGAAGCGATACGGCGCCTTTGCCAAATCGGCATGACAGCTGATGAGAACGTTCGGGCCGTGCTGAAGGAATCGGAGAAGTCCGTTACAAACCGCGTGGATGAATTGAAAGTTCTGGTGGAGCTTCTCCAGGAAGACCCTAACACCCTCGACGCGCATGAGGTGCGGATATTAGCTGCCGAGATTGGTAAATCCGCCATGGATGACCAAATGGCATTAAAGGAAGCGATCATGCACTTGAGCGAGCCGATCGTTGCCATCCGCAATGCGAAATCCGCCGATGTCGCCATTGCCGACGCCGAAAAAGCAACAGAGCGGCTGACGAAGATGATCGCGGAACTGAAGGCAAAGGCCAACAAGGGCAAGAAGCGATAGGCGATCATGTGCGCTTCTCCTCAAGCAGAAGCGTCTCGACGCTGTCGACTTCCAGCACCGGCATCAGCGATTCCGCCGTTGGCATACTTTCGAGAAACTGGCGCGCGTCCTCAGACGTCAGGCCGCCGACCATGATTTTCTCTTGGGTTTCGAGGGACCGGCGCTCGATCGCGTTCGACGCAGCTTTCAGCATCGCCTCGACTTGTTTTGTTGCGACCCGGCGCATCTCAGTTCTCTGGTGCTTGCTGGCCTGGCGCCCACTGTTCTCCCAACCAAGCTGGATGGTAGGCGCGAAATCCTTCGGTATTCCCAGGCGTTCGCACTCGTCCGCCACTTTTGCTTTCGCCTCATCGATGGCGGCTCTCGCTGCGGCGACAGAAGCGGCCCATATCTCGTTTTCGTCGTAATGGTACCGACGATCCAGCTGCTTTTCGAAGTCTGCCAGCAGCTGGGCGGCGCGGGCCTTCGCTTCGCTCTTGGCCACCCGCTCACGCTGGCGGGCAATCTTGACCAGCGTGTCGCGGTCAGCGCGTGTCATCTGTTCGGTCATTTGCTCATCCCTTCAGATTGAGTTTGCCTTGGCCCTGACGCTCGGCCACATACTTCCTCGCCGTTATCAGAAGCCCGTTTTCCATACAGTGCTTGGCTCGATCGGGGTCGAAGAGGCGCACGGCCTTTCCGCCAATGTCTGCGCGCTGGCCGAATTCCATTCCGGCACCCATCTTCATCAGCTTGTTGCCGAGCCAGACGGTGCCGCATTTCAATGGAGGAAGCCTGTTCATATCCCAGATGGTCTTTGCCGGTACGCCTTGCCGGCGGATTGCATCCGGGCGCACCTTTTCGCGAAGGTCGGCAAGCTCGATCTGGGTTTGTTTCAGTTCGGCCTGGACCGGTGCTAAGGCTTCACGAATGACGACGCCTGCGTTCGCTTTGATCATACCGCCTATTGCTCTGCGTGTCGTAGCGTCCAGTTCGGACACGGTCACGCCTTCATGAACGTATGCGCCGGTTTTCCTGATCGTCGGCAGGACGTCATGATAGACCCAGCGCTGGAAGCGAGCGATCCCCTCGCGGCGTTCCGCTGTCAGCTTTTTACTGATCCGGCGCTGCATAATCGCGCGGTAAAGGCCAGCTTCGGAAATAACGATCATAGTCTGATCGCCAGATGAGGTACGCACAATCTGCGTACCCTTCTCATCAGCATCCAGCGTTCGAGCCAAGTCTGTCGCATCGCGATAAGCCAGGCTGGCGGCCGCATCGGAAGCGACAAACCAAAGGTCACCATCAATGTCCGAGACGCGCAGGTCGTGACCTTCGAAACTGAAAGTCGTGATATCGCCAACAGGTTTCCCGTTCATTCGGTCGCTCCTTTCGTTTGGAGCGAGCGCAGGAATGCAGCCTGCGTTTCAATGCCGCCGTATTCTTCATCAAGCAGGCACGACATGAGCGTGTCGCGCTGACCGACGGTGCCATCGATCACATATTGAACCTTGGCTTGAACGTCGTTGTCGTCTTGGCACGGCAGGGTGCAGAAAGCGCGGAATGCGGCAATCTCGACTTCGCGGGCCTTCGCTGCGATTTCTTCGTCGTGCGCAATGCCATTCTCATCAAAGCAAGCTTCATCGAACTCGACCATCTGGCGATGTCGAGCTATGGCTTGCTGAACAGCGCTCACGCGCAGGGGTGCCGACGGCGAATTAACCCGTTCCATGATGATCCTCTTGATCTTCGAATTGGATAGGCCGATATCGTTCGGCCCGGACGGATTACTTCGAGAACCTGCCGGCCACGAAGCCGACGACGATCAGCAGAAAGCTGGTGACGAAGTCCAACGCGGCGGAGAGTATCGTGAACTGCAGCAGGATAATCACTCCTGCTGCCGTAGCCAGGGCAACGCCCTTAAACGACCTGATCAAATCAGACATCGTAGTTTGCGAGGTTGAGGCCGAGCGTCGAAGCAATCTTCGCCAGCACCTCGCGTTCCTTGGCGTCGATGCCGCCATGGTCGGCCACGTCCAGCGCCGACAGCAAGACCGTCTCGCCCATATCATGGTCGGCCTTGATGTCTTCGATTTCCTTATAGAGACCGGAGCGACCGACGCGGCCACCCTGCGCACGCTTCAGCATGGCGTCGGCGGTGCGTTCGATTTCAGCGGTCTTGAAGGCGCCGGAAAGCTGGGCGTTGGAAGTGATGGCACTGATCGTCTGGCCGACTTCGGCGTCGGAGATATCGCCATCAGCAGCGGCAACAAGGGCGCTTGCGGCGCAGACGGCCTCAAGGAAATCCTTGCGACCGCTGTACTTGTTGACCGATCCGGAGAGTTTTTCTTTCAGTTTTGCGAACATGTGGTGTCCTCGTTCGGGTTAAACGCAAGGCGATTTGCCGCTGCGAACGAGGCGACTATCCGTCAAACGGAATTTCTACGCAAGAAAAATATCTGTTTGACGGATAGAATATAAATGTTGACCAATGCCGCACCCTGAAATATCCGCGCACGGGCCGCGCGCGCGTGCTGATTATGGTTCTAGCTCGATATTTTGCGCCGCACTGGGGTATGCTTAATCGTTCCTCGGGGCAGGACAGCGAATATTTCCCCGATCCATTCTAGCCGCACGTCCTCAATCGGCGCTGCATTGAAGGACATGAGGGTTATCGGATCGCCTTTAACTACCGTCTTCAGAAATCGGCGTCCGTCCGACGTTCGTACCGCTGCGTCTTCGCCGTAGAAGTACTCCAACGGCTTTCTTTGCTCGCGGTAGCAAACGATGACGTAGCCGTCTTTGTACACCGGAAGCATGCTGGCGCCTCGAACTTCAAAGGCAATCATTTCGGCCGGGAGGTCAAATGGGATTACGATCTGGTCAAGTCCTTCCGGCGGTATTTGCTCGAAATCTGGCATAATCTCAGCGCCAGCCCCGATATACCCCACCAGCGGCACAACGTTGTCGCCGCCTATCTCATCGCGGTAGAGGGCGTTGATATCCTCTGCACGTTTACTCTCTGGTTCCACGCCCGAAACCCATCGGGCGACAGATGATTGCGACACGCCCAGGTGCTCAGCGAGCTTGGACTGGTTCCAGTGCTTGAGGCGAAGGATCGCCTTAACCTTTTCAATTGTTTTCATAATCTCAGGCTTATCCGCTTTGCGGATTAAAATAAATAGCGTCAAACGGATAAGGTTAATTGACAGTTTAATCCGTTTGACGGATAATTTGCCCGTTATGAACCCAATCAAATTCATCCGCACCCACATTCTGAAGGTCAACCAGGCTGATTTCGGAAAGATCATCAACTCCGCGCAGGCGGCAGTTTCGCGACTGGAGACTGGCGAGGTATCGCCAACTCTCGAACAGATCAGTCTCATCCGGGGCGAGGTTAAGCGCCGAGCTTTGAGCTGGGACAATGAATGGCTTTTCGGAGCGATCCCGACGGACGCCCAAGAGAACAGGCGGATTCGGTCATGATCGCGACTACCGCCGCCATCTGGCTGTCCAACCTCTCAACGTGGCCACCGGAACCCGCCCAGGAGCTGGCGACACGGTTCGGCCTTACTATGCCTCAGGCTCGTGAAGCCGTCGAGGTAGCCCGCAACATGAAGATGCTGCGGAGGGCTTTCGGATGAGCCATTACCGCAAGATCGACGTTCGCATCTGGAATGATGAAAAGTTCAACACCCTGAGCGCTGACGGCAAACTGGCATTCTTCATGGTGCTGACCCATCCGATGCTTACCGCGCTCGGCGCCATGCGCGGAACACCTGAAGGATTGGCTTCGGAAGTCGGCATGGACATCGAACCGTTCAAGAAAGGGTTCAGCGAACTGTTGTCGAAACGGTTAGCCGAACACGACCGGAACGGTAAGCTGATCGCTTTGCCAAATTTCCTCAAATATAACCCGCCAGCTAACCCGAACGCCGTCAAATCGTGGGTGAAAGTGCTCGACTTCTTGCCTGAGTGCGAACTGAGAAAGCTTGTAATTCAAAGGGCTAGGGTTGCTGCTCAAGGGTTCAAGGAACCGTTACCAGAACCGTTCACTCAAGGGTTCATTGAACCAGAGAGCAGAGAGCAGAGAACAGAGATTCACAACAAAGAACATATCCACGGGCTGGAAGCTCAAGAGGATACGTATACGCGAGAGAGCTTTTCTCCTGGATATGATGTTTCTACCGGTGAGGTCTACGACGACAGCGGGACTTACGATAACTGGTACGATCACGACGAGGTCACGCGATGAGCCGAGACCTTATCGAACAAACGCGCGGAAGGTGGCGCGGAATACTTGCACATGCCGGGATTTCCGAAAGCTTCCTCACTGGCAAAAAGGGCCCGTGCCCGATCTGCAAGGATGGCGTCGACCGATTCCGCTTCGATGATAAGGGCGGCTCGGGATCGTACATCTGCAACCAGTGCGGCGCGGGCTATGGCATCCATCTTTTGCAGAAGGCGACGGGGCTGGATTATGCCCACGCCTGCAAGCTGATCGAAACTGCCATGCCGACCGTCCAGCGGTCGCAGCCAGCCGCCAGACCGTCATCCGAGAACGTGCTGATCAAGGCAAAGGCACTCTGGAATGAAGGCGCGGGCATTGCGGAGAGGACGGCGACCGCCTGTCATCTTCAGAACCGCGGGCTTTCCCTCGATATCCTGCCCCGATCGATACGGCACCACGACCGCGTCATGTATCTGGAAGACGGCGAGTTTCATGGCCGCCTGCCGGCGATGCTGTCGCTCATCCAAGCGATAGATGGTCGACCTTGCGGTGTGCATCGAACATACCTCACGCCAGATGGACGGAAAGCGCCGGTGCCGTCTCCCCGCAAGATCATGGGCACGCTGCCGGATGGCTCGGCCGTTCGCCTGGCGCCAGCCGCGGAAGCGATCGGCATAGCGGAAGGCATCGAAACAGCGTTGGCAGCGCGTCAGAAATTCGGCGTGCCTGTCTGGGCGGCCCTGACCGCCAACAATCTCGAAAAGTGGGTGCCGCCTGAAGGAGCGAGCCAAGTGTTCGTCTTTGGCGACAACGACAGGAGCTTCACCGGACAGGCCGCCGCCTTCGTGCTGGCGAAGCGCCTCAAGCAGCAAGGTTTCACAATCGAAGTTCATATCCCTCCCTGCCTCGGCACGGATTGGAATGACGAAACAATGGGTGCCATATGACCGAGCTTGTACATATCGAACCAGGCCAGTGGGTTTTGTCATTTCACAAGCCTTACGGGTTGCACGATGACATCACGATGTCCCGGAAGCTTGAGACATACGCGTTCCGTCACTGGATGGAAAATTGGGACGAGGAAGAAGAGTTCTTCGTTATGCAAGTCGACCAGGTGAAGCCGAAGACCTTCACTGTTCTCGGCTCAAACAAATACATCAACGCTGGTGAGCGCTTGCCGCGCTTCAATGTGATCCGAGCATTCGGAACCGAAGCTGGCGGAATACATCTGCGCGATAAGCTATGCGCCATTGGTGACGGCGTTGGAGACCGTATCCATGAGGAGATGTTTCGCCGCGTCGAGAAGTTCGCGCAAAGAGAAAGAGCTAAGGGCCTAAATCGCGTTCACCGTTGCTTCCCTGAAATATTCGGGAGGAGTGAATGACCGATTTCCACACAATTGCCGACCGCGTGGTCGAGGAGTTGCAAAAGCGCGGCCTGCCGGAGACAGACGACGCGACCGCAGAGCGCGTGGCTATCATCATTGCAAGCGAGTTTCCAACAGCCGCGGCCGAGCATGTGAGGCTGGCCATCAGCGCGGTCAACACCCGCATCATGTCGGGCGAATTGCGATCGGTGGAAACGCTGCGTGCCATCAAGCCCGTCGGCACAAACGGCCTGGACGTCGGGGAGCCCGAGAACATCGAGCCTATCTGCATGAGCGTCGATCCTGCATCCTTGTTTGTCGATCCCATGTATCAGCGTTCCATTGGCGAGCGCGGCCTGAAGCAAATCCGACGCATCATCGAAAGCTGGGACTGGAATAAGTTCAAGCCGCCGGCGTGCGCCTATGCGATCCATTGCGGCCAGACGGTTCTCAAGGTCTTCGACGGTCAACACACGGCGATTGCCGCCGCCAGCCATCCGGGCATTACCGAGATCCCGGTGATGATCCACGAGGCAAAGGAGACTGCAGCGCAAGCCGCCGCCTTCGTCGGCCAGAACACCAATCGGCTGGCGGTCACGGCTTTGCAGCTTCATCACTCGTCGCTGATCGCCGGGGATATGGATGCCCAGACCGTCGCCCAGGTATGTGAGCGCGCTGGCGTCCGTATCTTGCGGTTCTCTACCAAAAATTTCGAGCCGGGCGACACGGTCGCAATCAATGCGATTTCCCAGCTGGTCGACAAGCGCGGCGCGATGAAAGCCCGCATCATCCTTGAGGTTTTGACGAAGGCCGAGATGGCCCCGATCGTCACGCCTCAAATCAAAGCCGTCGAGTTGCTGCTTACCGACGAGGAATATTGCCACGACATCAACGCCGAGAACCTGACAGCCGCGATTGCCGCCGACTGGTTCGCAGATCACGACGCCGCCAAGCAGTTGGCGCTAACCCACAAATGGCCGTTCTGGAAAGCTCTCGCCATCACATGGTTCCGGAAGACCAAGAAGACAAGGAAGGTCGCATGATGATTTACCTCAAAGCCGCCGCGCTTCTCGCCCTTTTGCTCATTGCCGCCGCACTTGTCCTGTTTGGCCTCGCTTATGTGATTGTGGCCTTCGACCTGCCGTCTGGATTGTTCCCCGTATTTATCGCCATCGCGGCGGCCTCCATTGGCCTCTACATGATGATTTTGGGAGAGCTTCGCAAAAGGGAAAAGAACCTTGCCACGCAGAAGGTGTCGCTATGATCCTGCTCGAAATCATCAAGATCAAGCTGCAGTTGGTCGCCCGTAAATGGAGGGTCGCGCGATGACATACACATTCCCGCCATCGCTGCACCCGCTACGCGACTATCTCAAAGGTCAAGGCGCTGACACCCGTGCCTTCGTGTCTGCTCGCCAAGCTGCGTTTATGTCCCAACAGTTGTTGGGAACTCGCGTCAAGTTCCCCGAAAAGGGCGCAGACATGACATCGACGCTGTTTCTCATCCAGAAGGCTGTCACTGAAAAAGGGATTGCCACGACGGCAACACCCCCAGCGCCGAATGGCAAGAAGCGAAAGCAAAAATCGCTTTACGCAAACCTAAAGAGGGATAAGCCGGATTTCAGTCCGCAAGTCTTTGCTGAAGGCGTGCATATATTCTGCGACGGCGCCTCCATTCCTAATCCGGGCGTCGGCGGCTGGGGCGTCGTTGTTTATGAGGACGGCCGAGAACTCTGGACTGCTTACGGTGGCGATCCCAGCACGACAAACAACCAGATGGAGCTAACCGGCCTACTGAATGCCATCAAAGAAGCGTGGAAGCTTCTTGCTGACTATGGCGAAATCACCATCTGGTGCGACAGCCAGTATTGCGTCGAAGGCGTCAACGTCTGGATGAAGACGTGGAAGTCTCGCGGCTGGAGCAAACGCAAATTGAACAGCCCGAAGCGCGACGATGGAGGAATCGCTAACCTCGATCTGTGGAAGGCCATAGACGAGGCAATGAAGGATATCCCGAGCTATGGCTGCGATCTGCATATCAAGTGGGTCAAAGGCCACGACGGTATTGCAGGCAATGAACGTGCCGACGAACTGGCCGAGCAAGGTAGACAGCAGGTTCTAGAGCGGGAATCGGTCGAGCTCAGCTTGCTGGACGACGTTAACGACCTCGATGCCAGATACCGGCAGATCATGGGGGCGGTGTGAAACATACCGTCAACATCTTCAAGGTGGCCCGAGAATGCGGCGTCATCCTGCGCGACTGGCGGCACCACAGCCCGACCAGTCGCAAGGGGCGCGAGTGCTTCTGTAAGCCGACGGTGCGTGAGATCGGCCAGCGCCATGGTGAAGATCACCTGCGCCTCGTCCTGATGCTCATCACCGGCAACCAGAGCAACGCCAGCGAACTCTATGCCGACGTCATCAAGGCGGTGTCACGGCTGCTGGTAGCAAACCCAGAACTAACCCGCCGGCCGTCGCTGGTGGCTGACTTCAATCAAATAGACCTGAGCGCCGTGCGTCGTGGCGCTCGATTGACATCAACGAAATATGGAATGGCTGCAAGCGACGAGATCCTTGGAGCCCTGAGAATGCATTTCGGCCTATGGCCATATCGAGGAGCGGCAGCATGACGGTATTCGCGGAATGGACATATGAGCAGGTGCGGGCGCAAATCATCGAGGCGGCTCACACGCTGCGCGCCTCTCCTGCCGACGCTGGGCCGGGGCTGAAGACCGGAGCCATGGCATCGGTCCTCCACGAGATGGTCGGCGCCTTCGGTGAGAGCGAGCATAACGTGCGCCGCGCGCCGCCGTCGGCCGGTGCTATAAGCCGGATGCATCAGGTCTGGGACTGGATTAACGCCTACCTCGATGAGGAAGGCCGGAAGATGATTTACGAATATTCGTTCATCAAAATCCGAAAAGGCATGTACCTTGAGGCGTACCTGCGGAAAATCGACATGTCGAGACGAACTTTCGACCGCCGAATTCAGGCGTATTGTCAACAGATTGCGGACAATCTCAACCAAAAGCATCAAATCCGGTTGACGACCAAGCTGGACGGCGTGGCGCAAATCGACATAGAACACGCATCAACAACGGTAGCTTCAAAGAAATGCGCCACGGACTGGCGAGACGATGAGGTTACTGGCCAGAAGGAAAAGGTGAGGGCTGATAACCTCGCTTATGCCCAATGGCGCAACGAACGCCGCCGGCAGCTTCTGGAGCGTGCCGAACGGTAGGCCGCAATCGACCCTTCTCCGCGGAGAATTCGAACACCGGGACACCGGGCGCGGCGTATATCACTAAAATCCCCGACTGGAGACGCCACTGCCGAGAGTAGTGTTGTAACCGCAAGGTGGCCTCCGGGCCTTGTCCTATCGGGGAGACGGAGAGCCGCGCCGGGCGCCCTATGCGGGACTAAGCCGGGTTAAAGCCCCAGCCTGGGACACATGGACGCCCGGGGAAACAGCGGCAGGAATAGAGCAGGCAGGGCAAACGGTAAGCCGCGTGGCTCATAACCTCGAAATATCCGGTTCAATTCCGGAGCCTGCAACCAATCAAGACGGCCAGGGGAGACTTACTTTTCGTTCGACGGGTTCAAGCCCCCGACGGTGCGCTGGAAGCCGCCGTTGGTGCTGCCCCACTTGGCTTGCTCGCGAAGCTCGATTTGCTTCCATGCGCGAAGCACGAGGTCGTTTATGGCGGCATCATCGCTCGGCATGCCTTCTGCGGTCCGCTCAATGACGGTTAACTGCGCTGCCTTGGCATAGTGGAGCTTTATAGGGCTGTCGCCAGCCTCGAGCTTTTGATATCCGCGAAGCGTGATGCCGAGAGCTTCTGCCATTTCGGCTTGCGTCATCTTCGACAGCTTGCGCAGATGGGTAAGCTCGTCGGCTGACATAATCGAAAGCGCGTTTTCGGTTTCCATTGATTTAACCTTCCTGGGTTAGTATCTTGGGAACCGGAAGGAAGTGCAAGTTCCTCCCGGCCCCCAGTTAGCGGCTAATGGTGATTGTCAGTCGCCATTTTCCGAACCGGACTTGGATGCTGAGCTTGACGCTCATGGGTGCCTCCTAGTCCCCGAAGCTTGATTGCTTCGGTAATTATGTTTTACGAACTGTGTTCGCATTCGTCAAGCGAAAACACGAATACAGTTCGTTTTTTCAAGCCGTCCGGTTCTGCTGGGCGGCTTTTCTCGTCTCCGATAACAGAATTGGTCAGAACCGAATTTGGTAATGGGTATCCAGCCGAGGAACCTTTCGCGAGGCGCTGGACGAAGCAGCACGTAGCGGCCAACCAATGCTCAGTATTCCGGAATTTCCGGACAACTGCCCCGTCAGCAATGGCGGGGTTTTTTCATGGCCAAACCCAGAGAGGAAAGAGGCAATGGATTCGCAGGCAGTATCCCAGACATTCACGCAGCGCCCGCTGGATGAAAAGCAGAAGGGAGCGATCGAGACAGCTTCTCTCCGCTTCTCCCAGATCGAGGAGGTGCTGAACGGCCTTCCGAAGTCCCGGCTTGTGTCGGTGGCGCTGACCGAGATCGAGAAGACGGCGCTTGTCGTCAACAAGGCGATCAGCCGCGCCAATGACGGCAAGGAGGGCTGAACATGGCTTCAAGCGAAAGCATGTATCGCAATTACCTCAACGGCCCTGATAGCCCCGGACAGGGCCCGATGGATCGCATCATTTCAGCGAAGCCGCCGGAGCCGACACCGGTTGAGCGCATTGCCAACACGCTGAACGAGGCCCGTGACCTTTCTGGCCGTATCCGCGGCATCGTGAATAACCTCATCGGTTGCCGACCTGAAAGCGAAGCGGGGGAATGCGGATCGGGCCTGACAGGCGGCATCATTACGGACTTGGCTGAGAACGCCGAATACGCGCTTTCCGAACTGCGCCGTGCCAATGACGAGCTTTCGCGTCTGTCGCGAGTTCTCGGGCTCGGGCTTTAACATCTTCATGGGCGAGCGGACGATCCTAACCTCGTCAACCGGTACGAGGAACAAGGCCTTGCTTACGGTGTGAAACCAGCGCCGTCCGCTCGACGGGTGCCTTTCCCCGGCATATGGGGCGCAAAGCAAGGCAAACCGGAATTACACGCACCCCCTCAGACGGGAATAGGAACGATGGCCAAGGAACGCATATACAGCGAAGAAATCGCGAACATCATTTGCGAGCGCATTGCAGACGGAGAAAGCCTTCGGTCGATCTGCGAAAGCGATGATATGCCTGCAAAGTCAACCGTCTTTGATTGGCTGGCTGATGATCGTTATGAGGCTTTCCGGACCAAGTACGCGCGCGCACGCGAAGCCCAGGCCGACGCCCTCGTCGATGAGATGATCGATATTGCCGACGACGGTAGCAACGATTGGATGGAAAAGCGAAACGCCGATGGTGAAAATATCGGTTGGATGGAAAACGGAGAGGCTTTGCGCCGTTCTGATATCCGCATCAAAACCCGTCAGTGGGTCGCGGCCAAGCTTCGACCGAAGAAGTACGGCGATAAGCTCGATCTGAACGTTGACGGCAAGCTGGCGCTGACGCCGACTATCAAGATCAATGGCAAATCAGTCTGACGAAGAGCTAGACTTCAGCCTTCATCCTAAGCAGATGGCGGCGCTGGAGAGCAAAGCAACTGAAATTCTGTATGGCGGTGCCGCTGGTGGCGGAAAGAGCCATCTCATGCGCATTGCCGCCATTTTGTGGTGCGCAGCGATACCCGGCCTGCAGGTCTACCTCTTCCGCCGCATCCGCGACGATCTGGTGAAGAACCACGTGGAAGGCCCGAACGGCTTTCGGGCGATGCTGGCGGGCTGGGTCGAATGCAAGTTCGTCGAGATCGTCGAGGACGAGATACGTTTCTGGAACGGCAGCAAGATTTATCTCTGCCACTGCAAGGATGAGAAGGACCGGTTCAAATATCAGGGCTCTGAAATCCATGTGTTGCTAATCGACGAGCTCACGCACTTTACCGACGTGATTTATCGCTTCCTGCGCAATCGCGTTCGTATGGTCGGTATCAAGCTGCCGGAGGCATATCGGGGCAAGTTCCCGCGCATCGTGTGTGGCGCCAACCCCGGCGGCATTGGTCACCAGTTCGTCAAGACCACGTTCATTGATGGCGTTCGGCCGATGCAGGCGTATTTCACGCCGAAGTCCGAGGGCGGCATGCTCAGGCAGTACATTCCGGCACGGCTGGAAGATAATCCGAGCATGGCCGCCAATGACCCCGGATATGAGAACCGCCTGCACGGTCTCGGTTCGGACGCGCTGGTTCGGGCAATGCGATATGGTGACTGGGACATCGTCGAAGGCGCGTTCTTCGACAATTTCCGCAAGGACAGGCACGTTATCAAGCCGTTCCCGATCCCGAAGGACTGGTTGCGGTTCAGGGCGGGCGACTGGGGCAGTGCCAAGCCGTTTTCGTTCGGATGGTACGCGGTGGCGACAGAGCCATATCTGGCGGCTTCTGGTGTCCTCATCCCGCGCGGCGCGATGATCCGATACAGGGAATGGTATGGAATCGCGACTGATGCAGAGGGCCGATATATCCCGAACAAGGGCGTGAAGATGACGGCGGAAGCTGTCGGCGCTCAGGTTCGGCTAAGAGACGGTGGCGACGAAATCAAGTACGGCGTTCTCGATCCTGCCGCGTTCAGCCAGGACGGCGGCCCGTCGATTGCCGAACGCATGATGCAGGGGACGACAGGCAAGAACGGCAGCACGTTCAGGCGAGCCGATAACAAGCGCGTTGCCGGTCGTGGTGCCATGGGTGGCTGGGATCAGTTGCGGTCCCGCCTCGATGGCGACGAAGACGGACGGCCGATGCTCTATTTCTTCGAAACCTGCATCCACGCGATCCGGACAATCCCGGCGCTGATGCATGACGAGAACCGGCCGGAAGATTTGAATTCGGACATGGAAGATCACGCGGCTGACGAGGTTCGTTACGCGTGCATGTCTCGCCCTTGGCTGAAGGCGCTGCCCACCGAAGAGAAGACAAACCCACGACGTGGCGCGCAATTGCCGCCGCCGCCGAGCGAAACCGGAAGAACGAGGATTGCAGTCTGATGGCTGATGAAATCGACACCAGCGTCGACGCCGACGAGTTCGACCAGAACAAAAAGCTGAAGAAGTCCGGGCCCTTCCTGAAGCTGATTGCCGATTACCAGAAGGCGGGCTTTCGAAGCTATTCCGACAAGTCGGACAATATCGAGAAGCGCTATGCTGATCTTGAGCGTCTGGCAAGCGTCGGCCGCGACCGTGAATTCTCGATCTTCTGGGCAAACATTCAGGTGCTTGGGCCATCGATCTATTCGCGCCCGCCGGTGCCGGTCGTTATCCCGCGTTTTCGCAGCGACAGAAAGCCGATCCCGCGCATGGCGTCGGAACTGCTTGAGCGCTGCGCCATCGTCGGCTTCGAAATCGAGGACATAGACGGCGTTATGCGCATGGTGCGCGATGACCTGTCCATTCTTGCCCGCGGTGCGCCATGGGTAAGATACGAGACGAAGACGAAGAACGGGAAGTTCACCGAGCGCGTTTGCATCGACCATGTGAATCGCAAGGACTTTGCCCACGATCCGGCCAGAAGCTGGAAAGAGGTCGATTGGGTCGCACGGCGCGCCTGGCTGACAAAGTCGGAAATGCGCAAGCGGTTCTACAAGACCTCTGGCAACGCCTATCAGGATGCAGATTTCGCCGTTCGCAAGGATGAACGCCAGAACAGCGACGGCCGGCAGAAGGCGGGCGTTTGGGAAATCTGGATCAAGTCCGCAAACCGCGTAGTATGGGTGACCGAAGGTGTTGAGGTGCTGCTCGATGATGACGAGCCCCATCTGACGCTTGACGGCTTTTTCCCTTGCCCAAAGCCCGCTTATGGCACCGTGCAGCGAAACAGCATGATCCCGGTGCCGGATTACGTGCAGTACAAGGACCAGATCGAGGAAATCAACGAGATCACTGCCCGAATTTCGTCTCTGGCGGAATCGGTCAAGCTGAAAGGCTTCTATCCTGCCGGTGCTTCGGACATTGGCGATGCGATCGAGGCGGCGCTGAAGAACGTCGACAATCGAGCTACCCTTGTGCCGGTGTCGAACTGGGCTGCTTTCGGTGAACTCGGAACGAATCCGATCATCTGGCTGCCGCTGGAAGAGATCGGCACTGTTATCGTGCAGCTGGTGAACCTTCGTCGCCAGTTGATCCAGGACGTCTACGAAATCACCGGCCTGTCGGACATTATGCGCGGCATGTCCAATGCGAACGAGACGCTTGGCGCTCAGGAACTGAAAAGCCAGTACGGTTCCGTTCGTATCCGCGACCGTCAGGACGAAATGGTGCGCGTTGCCCGCGACCTGACCCGCATAATGTGCGAGATCATGGCCGAGAACTTCCAGAAGAAGACGCTTTTGGAAATGTCGCAGCTTGATATCGCCACCGATGCGGACATCAAGAAGCAGGTTCAGGCGCTTGAAAAGCAGGTTAAGCTTATTCAAGCCCAGATCCAGGAAGCGCAGTCCGATCCGGAAATACAGGCTCAGGCCCAGCAGAAGCCGGAAATCGCCCAGCAGGTGTTGCAGCAGGCCGAACAGCAAATTCAGCAGTTAGTCGGCCAGATCAACGAATTGAATGAGACGGTGACGATTGAAAAGGTGATGGAGCTCCTTCGCGAACAGCGTGTGAGGCCCTTCGTCCTCGATATTGAGACCGATTCGACTGTCACGCCTGACGAGAACGCGCAGAAGCAGCGGGCAACGGAATTCACCACGGCAGTTGGTAGCATCCTCGCCCAGGCTGTTCCGGCTGTGCAGCAAGTTCCGCAGATCGCGCCGCTGATGGCCGAAACGTTGCGCTTTGTTGCCAGCCAGTTCCGCGCCGGTCGTCAACTCGATGGTGTGATCGACGAGTTTGCCGAGCAGATGAAGCAACTGGCTTCACAGCCTGCACAGGGCAATCAGGCAGCGGAAGCCGCTCAGGCCGCCGCTCAGGCCGAAGCCCAGTCCAGGCAGATGGACGAGAAGCGGAAACAGGACGCGTTTGCCCGAGATACGCAGATCAAGGGCCAGCTTGCCGATCATGACGCAAGGATGCGCGAGTTTGAGGCGAACGAGAAGGTGAAGGCCATTCAGTTGGAAGCGTCTCAGAAAACCCAGAAGCACCAGCAAGAAATGGATCTGGGCCAGCTTGATATTCGTAAGAAGGAACTGGAGATCAAGAAGCTGGGCGGCCAGATCGTAGCGCAGAACGATAAGGCTGCGATCGATGCCGCCAAGGCCGAGGCCGGTGCCGGTGCAGTTGTTGAGGTGCAGGTATGACGGAGCGTTTCTGCCGCAAATGCCGTAGCTGGCACCACGTCGATGAATGGCCGCTGGAATGCCTGTCTGCGCCGCCGCAGGGCGCTTCTAATGCCCTGCCGGTGCCGAGCTTCATTTCGGATACGATGGACCCGGTACAGTCTATGCTCGACGGCAAGTATTACAGCAGCAAGTCGGCGTTGCGCGCGACCTATAAGGCCGCCGGCGTCGTCGAGGTGGGCAACGATCCTGCCCGGTTGCGGCCACGCAAGAAACCGAAACCCGATCGCAAGGCCATAAGGACATCGATCGAGAAAGCCACCGCTCGCTTCAATCGCGGCGAGCGCTCTTCCAAACAGTAAGCATTCCCTCAGACGGAGATAATCATGTCGGAACTTGATACCGGCGCTGCACCCGCAGCCGCTGAAGCCTCTTCTGCAACCTCTGAACAGGTCGTTCAGACACCGAACCCGGTTCGCACCGATCCTTCTTCACAGCCTGCCGACAAGCAGGAAACGAAGGAGCAGCCGAAACCTTCGGCGCGCGAGGCCATTGCCAACGCTCGGAAGAAACTCGACGATCAGGAGAAGGCGGAAGCTGCCAAGCCAGTCCGCAGCGATCCGAAGACGGAACAGAAAAACGAAAAGCCCGCCGATAGGCAGCCGGTGAAGGCCGATGCAAAGGCGGACACGTCGCAGCAGAAGACCGAAACGACGGCTGCGAACGGTCAGCAGCAGCAAAAGCAGGCGCCAGCCGACCAGCAGCAGCCCCAAGCACAGAAGCCGCGCTACGAGGCTCCTAAGCGCTTTTCATCTGATGTCGCCGCGACGGCGGACTGGGAAAAAGTGCCGGAGTCGGTTCAGGCTGCCGTGCATCGCGTCCAGCGCGAGATGGAAGAGGGGATCACCAAATACAAATCCTCTCATGACAGGTATGAGACCATTCGCGAGTTCGACGAGATCGCGCGCAGCAATGGTCACGACCTGAAGGATTCGCTGAAAAAGGTCGTCGATATCGAGCAGGCCTTTGCTCGTAACCCGGTCGAAGGCTTTCAGCATATCTGCAATCACTTCGGCATCAACATGCGCGCGCTCGCCGCACACATTGCCGGCCAGAAGGCAGAAGATGTTCAGGTTCAGCAGGAGGGCGTAATCAGCGAATTGCGCCGGGAACTTGCGGACCTGAAACAGCAGATTTCCGGCGTCAGCACTGGCTTCCAGAAGCAGCAGACGGACGCCACCTCGAAAGAGGTTGAGGCATTCGCATCACAGCCCGGAAATGAACGGTTTTACGATCTGATGGGCGATATTGCGTTTTTCCTGAAGAGCGATAAAATCGACACCAATCTGCCGCCCCTAGAGCGGCTGAAGGCAGCGTATCAACTGGCGGATCGCATCAACCCCGATCCAAACGCGAAACCTGCCCCTGCACAGGCCTCAGACGCCAACGCAGCATCGGCCTCAGACGCCGAGAAAGAAGCCCTAGCGGCTCAGACCCGTAAAGGCGAAAAATCCATCACTGGCGCTCCCTCTGCTGGCTCAGACCCAGCCCGACGCGAGCCCTCTTCCTCGGTCAAAGACAGCCTCAAGCGCGCATTCGCGCAGGCCGGCTGACGTTTTTAAAAGGAGGGGCACATGGCCCTGACATCTGTTGAAAAGAACCAGGAGATTTTGTCTCTGGCGCTTGAGGACCGTTCCCAAGGCTACCAGGACCTCGTCTCCAACTCGAAGGCGCTGCTTGCCGTCCTGAAGCGCAAGGGCAACTTCAAGCCGTACTCTGGCCCCCGCATCCGCGAGCGCCTGCTGTATGCCAAGACCGGCTCTGCCGTCTGGTATAACGGCTATGACTTCCTGAACCCCGTTCCGGCTGAAATCTTCAATGACGCCGAATGGACGCCCAAGATGGTTGCTGTCGCTGTCACGCTCTCCAACGAGGAGATCCTGAACAACGAGGGCGAAAACCAGCTTATGGACGTGATGGAAGCGCACATCACCGCGGCTGAAAGTGAACTGGAAGACGAAGTCGACCTGTCGCTGCATGGCAACGGCACGCGTTTTGGCGGCAAGGAACTCGGCGGCCTGCAGCTTGCGGTTCCGACCATCACCAGTTCTGGATATTACGGCGGCATCGACCGTACCAATGCGATCTGGCGCACCTCGGCGTTCGACGCCAACTCATTCGCGCCCGATATCGGTACGCAGGTCAACGCAACGACCATTCGCCCGATGCTGAACCGCATCATGACGCAGCGCTCGCGCAACAAGCAGTCTGCTGACTTGCTGCTGATGTCGCCAGAGCATTATGCGGCTTATGACGCGGCCACCATCGCCATTCAGCGCATCAATGACGAAACGAGCCTTGGCAAGCTCGGCTTCCAGACGCTGAAGTACTACGGCGCCGGTCGTTCCGCTGAAATCGTGCAGGAAGGTGGCATCGGCTCCAACATGCCGGCGAACACCACCTATGGCCTCGACACGACAAACCTGCGTGTCCGTTACCATCCGGAGCGCAATTTCAACAAGATCGGCCGCGCGATGATGCCGATCAACCAGGACGCCGTTGTTCAGTACATCGGCTTCATGGGTGAGCTCACCATGACGAACCCGCTGTTCCAGTGGAAGCTCTTCGACAGCAACCCGGCCGCGTAAGGAGAAACCGACATGGCTTACGTTTTTCACAATGTGAACATCGGGCATCCTCCGATCAACTCGCATCTTCCGGCCTCTACGGCTGCCGGTCGATCCACCCCCGGCCCGTGGATTGGCGATATCGCCACTGCACAGGACCCGGATTACGGCACGGGCGAATTCATCTACCTGAAGGGCGTTGCAAATACGCAGGTAGGCTCGTGGGTGGTCTACAATGCCGACGACTTCTCGACGAAGCTCCTCGCCGCGAACGATATCGGTCCCGTCGCTGTAGCCATGGCGGCAACCGTCGCCAATGAATTCGGCTGGTACCAGATCCAGGGCAAGGCGATCGGCCGTGCTCTGGCTGGTTTCGTCGACGACGCCAACGTCTATGCGACGGCCACGGCCGGCTCTGTCGACGATGCTGTCGTGGCTGGTGACCGTGTGCAGGGCGCCAAGGGTGCATCTGCTGTCGGCACCCCCTCCGCCGGTCTGGCTGAATTCGAAATCAGCCGTCCGTTCGTCAACGACGGTCTGGCTGACTGACGTTCTGACATTTGAAGAAGCGAGGGCGGCTTTCGGGCCGCCTTTTTCTTTGCAACCTCTCAGACAGGAACTCGACAATGAGCGAGAACAATTCTTCCCTGACATACGCGGTCTTCAAGACCCTGAGCGTCATCAACGAAGCTGAAAGCAAAAAGAAGGGTCGCCCGGTATATGACGATCACGAAGTTTGCGAAATCCGCTTTTCGGGCAACAAGCAGACGGTCGGCGTGTTCCCGGCGCATGAACAGAGCGAATGGGCCGAAGATCCGGTAACGAACGAGCGCGTCCGCATCACCTATGCCCAGAAATACAATGACCAGTACAAGAAGTTCAAAGCCGGTGCGGCTCAGGCTGCCAGCGGTACGCCTGTCGAAGAGCTTCCTTTCCTGACGCAGGGCAAGCGGCTCGAACTGAAGGCGCTCAACATCTACACCGCAGAAGCGCTCGCGGCTCTCGACGGCAATAACCTGAAGATGCTCGGTATGGGCGGCCGGGAACTGAAGACCCAGGCGCAGACGTATCTCGACAACGCCGCGAAGGGTGCAGACCTTGCAGCCGTCCTGTCCGAAAACGACGAACTCCGCCGCCGCCTGGCTGAACTCGAAGGTAAATCCGGCAAGAAGGGTGCACGGAAAGGCTCGACCGTTCCGCAGGTGTCTCAGCCTGATCCGGAATCGGAAGCGGAGCGGGAAGCAACAGATGCGACCGAAGAAGACGACGAAGAAGTCGTTGACGAGTCCGCCGGCGACGAAACCACAAGCGAAAACGACGGCGATGTTGATCCGGAAAACCCTTTCTCTGACTGGGAACCCGACGACATCAAGCTCTGGATCGCTGACGCCGATCCTGCCTTCGAGATTGATGGCCGGTGGGGCAAGGCAACGCTTGCCGAGAAGGCCAAAGAGGTCAACGACAAGATTGCCGCCGCAAAGGCTGGAGCCTAACCTATGACAATCCTGAGCGCCTGCCAGTCCGCTGCCGTTCGGCTCGTCGGACGTAAACCCACCACTATTTTCAGTTCGCAGAAGAAATTCGAAATGCAACTGGCCGATCTGGTGCAGGAAGCCGCCGTCGACATTGCGAAGGCTTTCGAATGGCAGGCGCTTATGGTTCTCGCTGAACATCAGGGAGACGGGTCGACAATCGCCTTCGACTTTCCGAACGGATACGACCGGATGCCTGTCAAAAGCCGGGTGCATTCCGCAACATGGCAGCAGAGCGGTTACCGCCAGGCGCGTGACCTCGACGAATGGATAAACCTGCAGACCTATCTCGCGGCCGGTACTCCGGGTTTCTGGATCGTGCTCGATGGCAAGATGCAGATTTACCCTCCGATGGGGCCAAGCGAAGTCGCGAAATACTATTTCGTCACCGATGAAATTGCCCGCGACAAGGACGGGGTGTCTAAAGCCGTAATCGACAAAGACGATGACGTTTTCAAGCTCGACGAACGCCTTTTGACGCTGTCTCTGGTTTGGCGCTGGAGAGACATGAACGGGCTCGACTATTCCGAAGCCATGGCAAATTACGAACAGGCCTTGGCGCAGATCGGTGGCGCCGACAAAAGCGCCCGCACCATCGCCATTGGACGTGCACGCCTGCCGTATGACGTCGATATGGCATTTCCGGGGAACATCATTCCATGAGGCAACCAACAAGAAAGCGGAGGCCGCGCAAGGTTCGCTCTAAAAGCTGGCCCGCGCCCGTTGCCGGCTGGATTGCAAACCAGAATATTTCCGCACCGGTCAAGGATGCGCCCCAAGGTGCGTGGGCGCTTGATAACATTCTACCGACCGCGACCGGTGGCGAGATCCGCCGCGGAAGCGATGTCTTTGCCACGATGCCAACGACAACGAAGCCAGTCCTCTCGCTGTTCTCCTATAAGAACGGTAATCTGGAAAAGCTTTTTGCCGCAAACGAAAACCAGATTGCAGACATCACCGCTGCGCCCGTCAACAAACTGACCGGTCAGACTGGTGGTGATTGGAGCGTGGTTCAGTTCGTGAACGCAGATGGCGCGGCCTTCCTTAGGGGCGTGAACGGAATGGATACGCCGTTCGTCTATGACGGCACCAACTTTGTAACGACGCCCGCGCTCACGTTCCCCGCAGGCAGCACCGTCACGCCGAATAAGCTTTCGCGCGTGTGGCAATACAAGAACCGGCTGTTCTTCATTCAGAAGGAAAGCATGGATGCGTGGTACCTGCCCGTCAGCGTGATCGGCGGCGCTTTGGTGCGGCTGCCTCTGGGTGGCGTTTTCTCGCGCGGCGGGTCGCTCCTGTTCGGGTCTAGCTGGTCAATCGAGAGCGGCGACGGCCCGAATGAATATTGCGCATTCGTTTCGACAGAAGGCGAGGTTGCGGTATTTTCTGGCTCCAATCCCGGCGATGCTGCCGACTGGTCGAGGGTCGGTGTTTACCGGATCGGCAAGCCCCTTGGCGCCAAGGCCTTCTTCCGGGGCGGCGGTGATCTGATTATCGCAACCTCGCTCGGCCTGGTGCCGCTGTCGCAGGCGATGCAGCGCGACTATGCCGCGCTCTCGGCTTCTGCCATCTCGGTCAACATAGAGACTGCATGGAACGCCACTGTCGACGAGCGAGACAGCGCGGCATGGCATTGCGAAATCTGGCCTGAAAAGCAGATTGCTGTTGTCTGCCTGCCGACGCTGACTGGCACTGAAAAGCAGATGTATGTCGTCAACACCAGAACCGCGGCGTGGTCCCGTTGGACAGGATGGGACGGCAAATGCCTCGAGGTTTTCAACGGCCGACTTCTGTTCGGATCGGAAAACGGCAAGATTGTCGAGGGATATGTAGGCGGCTTGGATCAGGGCATGCCATACACCACAACATATATCCCCCTGTTTGAAGACATGGGCAACCCGCTCGCTCTGAAGATTGCCAAGATGGCGCGCGGGGTAATCCGGACGGCGATTCCGGTCGAGGTGCAGGTAACAATCCAGACAGACTACATCGTCAGTCTCCCACCTGTGCCGCAAGCCCCGGCAATCCCCGCGTCGAATGAATGGGGAGCGGCTATATGGGGCCAAGCGGTGTGGGGCGTCGGCCGCGTCAAGGAAATCCAGCAGGATTGGGACAGCGTCGATGGAGAGGGTTACGCCATCGCCCCGGCGCTGCGCATCACGAGCGGCGCACTGGTTCCGATCGACGCGGAAATCGTCCGCATCGATGTCACCTATGAACAGACGGATATCGTGGTTTGAACATCGTCACCGATGAGCGGGTGCTGCATTTTGTCAGCGAAGCGACCAGCGTTTCCTTCGTTCCACCTTTCACCTGCATGGGGATCGAGCGGGACGGAGAGATTGTCGCCGGCGCGATATTCAACGTGTTCGAAGGTGCCGACGTGCATGTCAGCATTGCCGGCCACGGCTGGACGCGGGGATTTTGCGAAGCGGTAGGCGATTATGTTTTCGGGCAGCTTCAATGCGAGCGGATGACCGCGAAAACCGAAAAAACAGAGGTTGTGCGCTTTGCCGAAAGGCTGGGCGGGCAGGTTGAAGGATTGCTCCGCAACCATTTTGGGCCAGGGCGAGACGCGTTTCTGGTCGGCATTCTCAGAGATGAGTGGAGATTTTAATGGTTTCGACGCCTAAGCCGCCGGATCCGGTGGCAACCGCTGCCGCACAGTCCGGTATGAACCGCGATACCGCCCAGACCCAGCAGCTGACAAATATGATCAACCAGCGGGGCCCGGATGGTGATCTGACTTACACCAAGACCGGCGATGCGTCGTTTATCGACTCGAACGGCAAAACCGTCTGGGTGCCGCAATACACCGCGACGACGACGCTTTCTGGGCAGCAACAGGCCATCAAAGCCCAGACCGACGCGGCCTCGCTCAATCTCGGCACTATTGCCAATGAGCAATCCGCCAAGGTTCGCGATCTTCTCAATACACCGTTTAAGGCTGACACCGCGGCCGCAGAAGCGCGTTTGAACGAGCTCGGTTCCGCGCGCCTTGATCCACGCTTTGCGCAGGAAGAAGAGGCACTGCGTACCCGTCTCGCCAATCAGGGTGCAGTGGAAGGCTCAGCCTCATGGAATTCAGCGTTTGACAAGCTCAGCCAATCGAAGAACGACGCGTACAATCAGTTGTATCTCACTGGTCGCGGACAGGCGATGCAGGAGGCGTATGCGGAGCGAAATCAGCCGCTACAGGAAATCATCTCCCTCTTGGGTGGCTCGCAAATCCAGGCGCCGAACTTCCTCAACACGCCACAGGCGAACGTGGCCGGCGTCGATTACATGGGCATGGTCAACGATCAGTACAAAACTCAGGTCAACGCAGCGAACGCCAAAATGGGCGGCCTCTTTGGTCTTCTCGGTACCGGTCTAACCGCTGGCATCAAGTATTCCGACCGGCGACTGAAAACCGATGTCCATCGCGTCGGCCGGCTCGATAACGGACTACCCGTTTACGCTTATCGCATGATCGGGTCGCCAGTAACCGAGATTGGCCTGATGGCTGATGAGGTCGAAGACAAATTCCCCAATGCCGTCCATCAGCAGCCGAACGGCTTCAAGATGGTTGACTATCGTGTTGCTACGGAGGCCGCATAATGGCTGCTGAAGGTGCTTTCGTCTGGGGCCGGAATGGTCGCAAGCTCTCGCCCGAAGAAATGGCAAAACAGCGAGAAATAGCAGATGCAATGATGCGCAAAGGCATGGATTATTCTCCTGTGGCGCATTGGTCGCAGGGTGCCGCTCGCGTTGCTGAAGGTGTTCTCGGTGCTCTCGATGCGCGTGCGATCGACAAGACCGCGAAAGACAATGAGGCATGGAACGCCGGAAAATTCGGTGAGATCGCAAGCCTTCTTGCCGGGGGCAACGGGGCGACGGAACAGCCTGCAGCGTCGACAGCGACGGGATCGACTATTCCCATGACCAGCGCAGCCGGTGAAGTTTCGGCAACATCACCGGTCACTGGTGACACTTTCGCTCCGTTCATGGACACCATTAAAACGAGCGTTCAGAACCCCTATGCACTGGCTGCAATCGCAGCGACCGGCCGCGCTGAAAGCGGATGGTCGGCAGCAAATGCAAACCGGACATGGAGCGATCCGAGCGAAAGCGGGCAGCCGGGAACGGCAGGCGGAATTATGTCGTGGCGCGGTCCTCGCTATCAGGCCCTTGCCGCAACAGGCGATTTGTCACCGCAGGGGCAGGCGAAGTTCTTCTTGAATGAAGATCCTGCTCTTATCCAGAAGCTGAACGGCGCGAAGAGTGTGGAAGAAGCGCAGCAGCTTATGAATAATGCTTGGGCTTTTGCCGGATACAATCGTCCAGGCGGCGAGTCCGCGCGGCGACTGGCTTTCGCCAAGGGCTATCTTCCGAGTTTTCAAGGCGGCGGCTCCACAGAGGTCGCGAGCCTTGATCCGTCTGCCGGCATGTCAGCAGCGCAAGCAATCGACGCGGCAGCGAAACCGTCTGGGTATGTCGATCCAAGCGTTTCCGTTCAGGCTCAGCCGCAGCAGGAACCTGCCTTCGATATGGGCCGCTTCGGACCGAACATGAAATTGGCAGAGATGCCGCCCGGCCGTGCAGATATCGCTCCGCAGATGGACAGGCAAACAGCTGCTCTTCGTGCTCCTTCTCCTGTCGATCTGCCTGCCGACGCGGTGCCGGCGCTCCCTGCTCCGACAGAGGTTCCGGTTCGTGCCGCTCCTGTGGCTCCCGCTACTCAGGTCGCACAAGCCGCTCCGGCGGTCGCGCCGAATGGTCAGCCTATTCCTCCGGTTATCCTTGAGGTTCTTTCAGACCCTCGCACCGATCCACGCACGAGGGCAGTTGCGGAAATTCTTCTGAAACAAAACGCTGCACGGCAGCAAGCTGCAGAAGAACTGCGCCTTAAGCAGAGTGATCCGGCCTATCAACTGGGGCTTGAGAAAAGCCGCCTTGAGGTCGAGAACTTGCGCAATCCTCCTGTCACCAACTCTGAAAAGTTGGCCCGAGAACGGTTTGACTGGGAAAAACAGGCAGGCAGCAGGACGAGCGATATCAAGGAATATGAATACGCCAAAGAGCGTGGCTATGAGGGTTCCTTCGTCGACTTCCAGCTTGCCCAAAAGAAGGCCGGGGCCGCGTCTACCAGCGTCAACGTCGGTGAGGGCGACAAGTTTTATGAAAACCTCGACAAGAAGAACGCGGAGACGTTCGCTGCCATGTCGGATAGTGGCATTCAAGCGCGGGCGAAGCTTGGACAGATCGACCGACTGGAAGGTCTCTTTGCCAACGTTCCGCAGGGTGTTGAAGGTGGTCTGAAGAAAATCGCAGGTGACTGGGGTATCGCTGTTGGTGAAGGCACCAGCGATATTCAGGCCGCGAGCGCTCTTCTTGAAAAAATGGTACCGGAACAGCGGGCGCCGGGATCGGGGCCCATGTCCGATGCTGATATCAAGATGTTCCGGGCCTCTCTACCCCGCGTCCTTAATCAGCCAGGCGGCAACCAGCTGATATTCCAGACCATGCGCGGTATCGCCCAGTACGAGATGCAAATGGGCGAAATTGCAGATCAGGTTGCGGATCGGGTCATTTCACCCGCTGAAGGTCGGAAGATGATCCGAGAACTGAAAAACCCGCTGGCAGATTACAGAATTCCTGAAGGCTCTACCCCGAATGAGGGCTGGAAGGAAATTTCGCCCGGTGTCCGTATTCGAAAGGTCGACTGATGGGAAAGTATCAGGTCGAAGTTAATGGCCAGAAATTCGAGATCGAGGCGCCAGACGAAAAGGCGCTTTCGGTTGCGGTGAGCCAACTTCAGGCCCAAGGCGATGTTCCGGCCGCCGCTGGCAAGCCTGAGCGCTCAGGCGGGATCGATGGCGCAGTGCGCGCTATGGGCAGGGGCGTTCTTGGTATCGGCTCGTACTTGGACGAAATCAACGCAGGTTTCAACGCCTCACTTGCGCCTGTCATCGACCCGCTTCTTCCCGACCAGGGATATGAAAAACTGCCGGGCAAGACATGGGGCGAGCGTTACGATCAGGCTCTTGATATTCAGCGCCGGAAAGATGCGGAGTATGACAAGGACAGCCCGGTTCTTTCGACAGGGCTGAAAATTGCGGGCGGTGTAGGCTCGGGCCTTGGGCTGCTCAAAGCCGCGCCGACTGTCGGCAGTTACGTCATGGGTAATACTGGCGCCAGCCTTCCGGCCCGCGTTGCTGCGACAATAGGGTCTGGCGTGGGTACCGGCGCCGTTCAGGGCTTTGGTGCGGGCGAAGATGGGATTTCCGAACGTGGCAAGCAAGCGCTTATCGAAGCCGGTACCGGTGGACTTACTGCGGGCATCATGATGCCTGTTGCGGCTGGCATCAGCGCTGGTGCGAAAAAGGTCGGCGGTCTTCTCCTGGGTGAAAGCGACGACGCGCTGTCGACGATGTCTCGCGAGGCTCGGAAGTACGTCAATCAGGAACTTGTCGATCCGAACAAGGTGGCACTCTATCGTCAGTCGCTGGACGATCTGGGCCCAGAAGCCATGCTTGCCGATGTCTCGCCTGATTGGCTCGGCGTTGCCCGCGGTGCTGCCGCTCGGCCCGGTACTCGAGGTATGGTGGTCGATCCGTTGAATGAGCGGTCTGGCTTGGCAAATGCTCGTCTTCGTTCGGATGTTGCTGCAAATCTGGGTCCTGATCCAATCCCATCATTGATCGACAAAAACATCAAGGGAAGCCTGAAAGAAGTCGCCCGCAATTATGGACCGGTCTTCCAGAACAAAAGCTCGTTCGATTTCACGCCGATCACGAAAGACCTTGATCAATCCATATCCGTGCTTCGCGGGCCGGCCCAACATCGTCTTCAGCAAGTGCGGGGCATGCTCAACGAATTTGGAGAGGACGCAGTCACGACCGATCCATCTATCGCCTTCCAAACCCGCCAGGCTATCGATGGCATCCTTAAAGACGAGACAAACGACAAGGTTATTTCGGCCTTAAGTGAAGCGCGCCAAATGATCGATGATGCGCTAACAAGATCTGTTCCTCGGCTCAAGGAGGTGGATGCGTCTTACTCCGAGTTGGCGCGTCAGGAAAAAGCGCTTACACAAGGCCGCCCGATCCTCAATAATGAAGCGAGCGCCATGCGTCCGGTTGAGCTTGAGGAAACATTGCGCGAGGGCGCTTTGCCACAGGGGTTGCAAGTGGGACCGTCGGCCGTACCTACTCGTATGCGCCAAAGCACGCTGGGCGAGATTTACCGCGCGGTAGGCACCAAGGCCAATGATATAACGGCGCTTCGAAACCTTGTTCGTGGCGAAGGTGATTGGAACCGTGAAAAGCTGGGTCTGCTCTTCGGACAAGACCCGGCGGATAGCGTCCTGAATGCAATCGATCGCGAAACTGTCTTCGGAGATACTGCCAATCGCGTCACACGCGGTTCCGACACTGCAATGGCGAACCGCTTCAGCAAATTTCTTGATGACGTGGAAAAAGCGCAGGATATTCCGACTGACACCACGTTGCCGGGCCTTGGTATACGAGGTGTTCGAGAGATTGCCCGTCTCCTGATGCGGAATAACGCCAGTGCGAATGCTTCACAGGTCGCTGAAGACATTGGAAAGTTGAGTGTCGCGCAAGGGGATGCCCGAGATGAGATAATCAACGCTCTTCTTCGCCGTGGCCGTGAGAATACCATCGATCAACAGCGGCGCGCCGTCATCGATGCGATTGTTCAGGGTAGCGGTCGCGCGGGCTATCCGTCTCTGCCTGGGGTGCGTTGACTACGCAGCGCATCCCACCGACCAATAAAGAAGCCAGCGCAGCAACCGGCCATCGCTCCAACCATGAGGGCTACAAGGGTAAGCGGCATCTGACCAACGGCCCATCTGACGCCCATCGATAGCGGAATTGCTATGGCGAGGCATACAACGGCGGTGAAAACGGCGACGAATTTTATCGCTTTTCTCGATAGCTCTTTTGGATCGTGATCAATCTGCATGCGGCCACAATGTGGCTACCACCGAGATTTTGCAATAGGCGGCGTCAATTGCACACCACGGTTGTTCCGAAACTGTTGCAGACGACGGCACTTCGACGGTCAGCGTCAGCTTTATTGCGAAGGGTGACCTCCCGCACTGCTTCTTGTTTTGTGCATGCTTCCATTTCAGGGGTTTTGAGTTTCACCCCTTGTTCCATGCAGCGCTTGACCAGTTGCCCCGCGAGCGCCTGGCGTTCGCTGTAGGACATTTCCTGAACAGGTTTGCCGACGCAGCCGGCAAGCGCGAACGAAACAGCAAAAATTGTAGCGTACTTCATGAAATCCCCCAGTGGTTGCGGGGATTATGATGCGTTGCGCCGGTTTGTCCAGATACATTCCAAGGAGGCACCATGCCCTTTGACAGCAACGGCAATTATACGCTGCCGACAAGCTATTTCGTCGAGAACGGCGATACCGTCTTGCCGATCCAGCACAATCCACCTTTTGAGGACGTTGCGCAGGCGCTTAGCGCAAGCCTCCTTCGTGACGGTCGCGCGCCTATGTCGGGCGACCTCAAGATGGGCGGGAAGAAGATCATAAATCTTGCCGATGCCACCGCGATGACCGACGCCGTGACAAAGCAACAGTTGGACGCGCTTGCCGGGGTTGTTAATGACCCGTGGGCACTTCAGCCGATCGGTGTTCCCATCGCGGGATGGTTTGGACTTGCTGGGACAGGATATCCTCCGAAAAACAACCCGGCCTATCGCTACATCGATCTCAGTGGCGGCCAGACCGGTGCCGGCCTGTATAATGAGGGTCTTCTGGTGTCCGAGGTCGTCTCCGGTTCCTGGCCGAATGTCGACGCTTACGCCACCGTCAATTTTGCCGGCTCCCCGATAACGGGCAGAGTTGTCCAACTCATCAACACTTCGCGGATGTTTCTCCGTCCTGGCTCCGCAGGCGTCCAGCAATATTTTGCCATGCAAGCCCACTCGCACACCGTTAACGACCCTTCCCACTACCATCCGGGCGTACAGAACGGCACAGCAAGCACCGGCCGTTCTACAGCGCTGGATCAGCCACCCGCCGTATTTTCGTACGGCAACACTGGTTGGGCAGCGACTGGCATCTGGCTCAGCAATTCGGGCGCAGAGGAAACTCGCCCCCGCAACATCGGTCTGAATTACATCATGAGGATTAAGTGATGCCTTATGCATTTGAAGGCGGGGTTTGCTCTGACCCTATCGAGGGCGCGATCGAGATCACCAATGAGCAGTATACCGCCGCGCTGGACGGCGTGTTGGCTGGTCTGGCTGTTTCGATCATCGGCGGGTTCAAGCTAATTGAGCCTCCATTGGTCGAAGAACCAAACCCCGAAGATGATCTGGTTCTCGAGCAGTGGAAATTTCGGCTGTCCGCTAAGATTGATGAAGACGCTGAGCGCGCGCGTCTTCGTTACATCACTGGCGGAGCGGGCCAGGCAATGACCTATCAGCAGAAGGCGCAGGAGGCAGCCGAGGTGCTTGCGCTTGTCGGATCTGGCGAAATCGATGAAACACGGTTCCCGCTCCTGTCCGCGGAAGTGGGCATAACCGCGCCGACGTTGGTCGAGGTCGCCCAGGTCGTGGATTACGCCTATCAGACGTGGCGCATCGTCGGCGCCCAGATCGAGGCGCTTCGGCTGGGCGGGAAAGCCTCCGTTTCGGCTGCATCGACGATCCCGGCAGCAAAGGCCGCCGCTCAAATTCAGTGGCCGTGACGCGCCACACCTAACCGCAATCAGGACATCAACATGCTGATCCACAACTGGTGGCCGGTGCTCAAGCGCTCGGCGGCGCTTTGGTGCGTCTACGTCACGCTCCTCCTGCAAATCGCTGAGAACGCCGTTCCCTACCTGGCGGATTACCTGCCGTGGTGGGTTCCGGTTGCGGTCCTCGTTCTCGCTCCTCTGTTTCGAATTATCTCCCAAGGAGGCCTTGATGCCGATCAACAAGATCACGCCGACAAAGCGCGGTAAGGCTGCGATTGCGGCGGTGCTGGCGGGTATCTCTGCCGGTGGCTATGCGGTCTATGATCGCTACACGCTAGCCGCAAAAATGGACCCGGCCGTTATCCTCGCCAGCGAAAAGCTGATCATGCCGTGGGAAGGGCTGGTTCTCAAATCCCATTGGGACCCGTTCGCCAAGATTTGGGACATCTGCTACGGCGAGACGAAGGGCATCGGCCCCGGCATGACGCGGACGGCGTCAGAGTGCAAGGACATGCTGATACGCCGCGTCTACAGCGATTACCAGCAGCCCATCATCAAATGCTCTCCGAACCTGCGCAACGCGCCGATCAGCGTGCGGGCGTCCATGATTTCCGGTGCTTATAACTTCGGGGTTGGCGCTTGGTGCCGATCGACGGCAAAGGCGCGCATCGAGGGCGGGCAGTGGCGCTCGGCATGTGAGGCCCAGACGGCATTTAACCGGGCTGGCGGCCAAGTCGTGCGCGGCTTGGTGGTTCGCCGGGAAATGGGAGACGCCCAGCGCATCGGTGAGGCCGAGCTTTGCGTGAGTGGCCTGTGATGCCTCCTGTTGTCACGAAGATAATCTGGTCGGTTGTTCTCATCGTCGCGCTCGCCGGCGGCTTCAAGCTGTGGCTATCAATGCACGATGCGGCATTGCTGCAAGGCTACGTCCTCCGATCAGAAAAGACGGCGCTGGAGTCGCAACTGGCCGAGTTGGAACGCCAGAAGAATGCCGCCGCCCAATCCCTCGAAGAATACCGCAAGCGCGCCGTGGCAGATGCCCTCACGCAGCAGAAGCTCGAAGCCCAACTTGAACAGGCGATCAAAGATGACAATCAGAATGCTGATGATGGCGATTATCGCTGGAGCGATGCTGATCGTCTCTGGCTGTGCAAGCAACGTCAAACGGCTGACTGTCGCCGCTGAAACGCAGGGCCGGATAAAGGCAGGCGTGAACCTTCCTGACCTGCCGGCCGAGTGCCGCGAGAAGATGGCGCGCGTTGTTCCGAAATACGGGACCGAGAAGCCACGCAATACCCAGTTGCGATGGGAATTTGCAGCCGATTTCGTGGATCGACGAACCGGCCGCTGCGCTGCCTTCTACGACGCCACAAAAATCAATTTCGAGAAAGGCCGCTGATATGGGTATGCCTGTCGTCAAATCAACAAACGGATACGGCCTTGCTGTTACCTTCGTCGACCAGGGCGGGTTGCCCGTCGAGGAAGCAGCGAACGGCTTTGGCACTCCGATTATAGAGGTGGCGACAGGCGGCCTTCCGGTTACGCGAATGGGGCTTGTCCCGCCGGATTCTTCGTTCGGATTTCTCAGAAATACGTTCGGTGTCTCTGTCTTCAACAAAAATGGGGTGATATCGCACGATTACGATGATGCAAAATCCATCCCGGCGACTACTGGCGTTACGTATTATGTAAAGCCTGGCGGAAACGACAACGCTGCTGGAACATCCCCTGCAACAGCCTTCGCCACGCTCGCCCGTGCAATGAACCTCGTCATGTTCGGCGGCAGCAACCTTCAAACGCAGGTTCACAAGATCATCGTGGATACCAGTGCCGGTGACATCATCTACACAGGGACGCCGGAAGGTCTTCAGGCCTTGACCTGCCGCAAGTCGGTAGTGATCCAGCCAACCGGACCGGGACGCGTGATATCCGCAACGACGGTCGGTGGAGTGGCGGCCTTCACGTGGACGGTCACGGCTAACCCTCCTATCTATTCAGCGCCTTGCTCTGCTGCGCCCGGATGGGTGATCGACCTATCGCGCATTGTTGCAGGATCGCCTGCAAACAAGCCGGAGTATGAACCCCTTACGCTGGGCGCATCAGCTACGACGCTGACGGCCGGCCAGTATTTCTATGATCTGGCCACCACCACACTTTATGTCCGCACAGCCGATGGACGCGCACCTGACAACAAGATCATTCCGACAAGCACGACGGCCAATGCTTTTGTCTGGGGTCCGCAACTGTCTGGCCAGGTCTTCTGGGCTAAGGGAATTGACTTCGTCGGCGGCTATCAGATGCAGGTGGATTACCAGTTCATGGCTGACACCACCGGTAGGGCATGGCTGAACGATTGCACCTTCCAAGGCTCGGGTCTAGATGGCTTCGTAATGACCCGCCAAGGCTCGGCGCTGCTCAGCAAGTGCGGTTCCTACAATACGACCGGAGACGGCTTCAGCGCCTATGCCGGGGCTGGCGGCAACACGCTCAGCGTATCATGGAAGGCCGAGCTTGATTGCCGCGCCCGTAGGAACGGCAATAGCGCGAGCTTGGCCAATAACGCATCCACAGGGCACGATGCTTCAATCTCCGCAGTGGTCAACGCGGACTATGATCTCTCTCAGGATCGTCTCGTCCATTACGTCTATGCCGCTCTGGCGTGGATTATCGGGGGCACTCTTGGCCGCTCAGCCCGCACCACGGGCAGCACATCAAGAACGCTGATGATCAATCAGGGTGCATCCAGTCGCGTTCCTTCCATTTGGGTCGACAGCGTAACGTTCAACGGCCACTCGGAAATCGATGTGGAAGCGGCGGGATATGGCCAAATCCTGTTCAAGGGCGCGATCCCGGCAGGGCTGACGACCACCACGAACACGAATGGCGTGATCGGCACTTACTGACTCTCTCTCGACCTATGGCCGGGGCTTTCTTTTACTCGCATGCAGGCTGGGGTAATGGCAGGAAACGACGACATGGCTAACAACGGCAACATCGAACGCAGTTATACCGACGCTGTCACTGCACAGCTGGGTGAGCGCGTCACCAACCTTGGCCGCAGGCAGAGCGATCTCGAAACAGAGATGCGCGCCGGGTTCAAGCAGGTTGAGAATGGCATGTCCGCCATTGCCAACGAGATGCGCACCTCTATATCGGCGCTATCTTCGAACCTTTCGGAGCGTAACAAACCTCAGTGGCAGGCGATCGGCGTGGCCATTACCTTCTGCACTGTCATTGGCGGTCTAGCATACTGGCCCATCAACTCCTCAACCTCGCGGCTCGAAAATGCCGTGATGGCCTTATCTGAGAAGATTGTAACGCGTCAGGAGATGGATTGGCGCCAAGCTAGGGGGGCAGAGGACCGCAACCGCATGGAAGGGTCGATCAAGGATATTCGCGATGCCCAAGTTCCGCGCGCTGAGCTTGAACGGGTGTGGACGAGCCAGACAAATATCGACGCCGACCAGCAGCGGCAACTTGATGAACTGAAGCAGGCCCAAGGCTCGGTGTATGGTGCGCGCGATGTGATCCTAGATCTTCGCCAGCGAGTAGACCGCATGGAACGCGAAAAAGCTTCACCTGGCAGTTGATACAGAAAACCCGCCAGCAGCCTCGTACTGCCAGCGGGTTCTTTGCCAACTTCCGGGCGATTGCCCGGAAGTCTCTCGACCTCCATAACGGAGGCGCAGATCAATTGCACCAATCAATGCGGTGCTTTGGGCGCCATTCTCGCGCCAATCCTTCCCCCATAAGAACCTGCCCAGCTTCCCGTCCATCGGGGAGATAGATATTCACGAGCGGCCGGCGGCTTTGCGTCCGGTCCCGCGCGCCGCTGTCCTCGATGCGAGGCACACCGGCCAGCAGCAGTTCTTTCAAGCGCGCTTTCGCCTTCATCGCGAGATCCCGCTCAAATTCGCATTTGGCACGGCTCCCCATCTCGGGCGCGTCAACACCAGACTTGAACGGCACCCCGCCGCCCAGCAGACGCATGTTCTGCCCGTCGCATTTGATGGTGTCGCCGTCGATCACAACCAGCGAGGCGCAAGCTATGCCTTGGCCAGAATGGGCCGGTGGCGGCAACAAAAACCCCAGCATCACCATGCTGCCGATAGTTATTTTCATCATCTGAATTGCCCGATTTTTCATTGAAACGCGTGTCTCTCGTTACCTGACACGAGGTAAACGAAATGACACGTCGCATTGATTTTCCTTGCTGTTCTCGAAGCTTCCCAAGCTGAATACGAGGGTTCGATTCCCTTCACCCGCTCCAGTCTCCTTGATCCCCTCGCCAAAAATATTGGCCCCTGTCTGCTGCCACGTCGGTGGCAGCGGGACTATGTGATTTTGCTTGACTACGATTAAATTGCACGTAATAGTTGATCCAGTCGTAACATGATGGGGAAATGTTATGAGTCGCAAACTTCTCTCTGAATTTTTGGGAACCTTCTGGCTGGTCTTTGGTGGCTGTGGCAGCGCGGTTTTTGCTGCTGCTTTTCCTGAACTCGGCATTGGCTTCCTGGGTGTCGCGTTCGCCTTCGGTCTGACGGTTCTGACCATGGCCTACGCGGTTGGCGGTATTTCCGGCGGGCATTTCAATCCAGCTGTTTCGGTCGGCCTGTCCGTTGCCGGTAAATTTCCGGCAGCAAACCTAGTGCCCTATATCGTTGCGCAGGTCTTGGGGGCGGTCGTTGCCGCGGCGGCTCTTTACGTGATCGTCACCGGCAAGGCGGGGGCTGACATTGGTGGTTTTGCTGCCAATGGCTATGGGGAGCATTCGCCGGGGGGACATTCGCTCCTGTCGGCGTTGCTGATCGAGGTTATTCTGACGGCGTTTTTCCTGATCATCATTCTGGGGTCGACGCATGGCAGGGTGCCGGTCGGTTTCGCGCCGATCGCCATCGGTCTTGCGCTTACTCTCATTCATCTGATCTCCATTCCGGTCACCAACACGTCGGTCAACCCGGCCCGCTCCACGGGGCAGGCCCTGTTTGTCGGTGGATGGGCTCTGCAGCAGCTGTGGCTGTTCTGGCTTGCCCCGATCGTCGGTGGGGCGATTGGCGCTGTAATCTGGAAAATTTTCGGTGAGGAAGAGAAGGTCGGCCATGCCGGCTCCATCCAGCCCGCACAGACGTGATTAGGAGGCTTTGTTTTTCCGAATGGTCGGGAAAACAAGTGAGGAGGATGACATGGATCTTGCTTCGATATTGGCCCAGATCATCGGCGGTGCGGCTGGTGGGACAGCCGGTGGAAAGATACTGAAGGACTCTGACCTTGGCGCGCTCGGCAACCTGATTGCCGGCGCCATTGGCGGTATTGGCGGTGGAACCGTGCTCGGATCGCTGCTTGGGGCGGCGGGAGACGCGGCGGCTGGCGGTGTGGATATCGGCGTCCTTGCTGGCCAGCTCGTTGGCGGCGGTGTCGGCGGTTTGATCGTCCAGGTCATCGTCGGCCTGATCAAGAACAAGCTTGTTGCACGATAATCGACCACGCTTGAAATGAAACGGGACGTCTGCCGGACGAAGCGCTCCGGCAGACGTCGATTATATGCGCATTGGTGGGCGAGTTGCGTAAGGCCGGCTTCGGTTTTGCAAATCGCGACGATACCGGCAGAAAATGGAAGCCGCCTTCTGCGACCAGGTAAAGGATCGAAGCGGCAACCGTTTCAGGTAGTGTTGCTAACGCTTGGTACGTGAGGCGTCTTGTTCCAGACGAAAGGCTTGGTTTTTAACTCAAGCACGGCACGCCAGGCCGCCAGAGACAATATCAGCCAATAAAGCGGAATTGCCAGCCAGCGTTTTCCCACCTGCCTCCTCTCGTAATCGATCATCCTGTTCCTGCCCATCAGCACGAATATGGCGTAACTGCCGGCGATGTTCAGCGTATCGGTAAGAAACAGAACGCCCTGCCACGAAAACAGCATGTCTGCACCGCTGTCCCCGATAGCCGTGGCCATCCACGCCACGGAAATGAAGAGCAGGGGATGAGCCATCGACGACACCAGCATGCCGCCGATCAACAGTTGGAAGACGATATAGGAGAGCCATCCCATGCGGCGCGCCGTCGCAACAGGCGCGCGGGTCATCACCAGCCAGCTCTGCAGCCAACCCTTGTACCAGCGCGCCCGCTGGTTGAGCCACACGGGAAGCGCGGTGGGCGCGTCCTCCAGCGTCTGACGGTATATGACGCCGCATCGATAGCCGAGTTGGTGCAGCCTGAGGCCAATATCGGCATCCTCAGTCACATTGTAAGGATCCCAGGCGCCGACGCGACGCAATACGGCGGTGCGGAAATGATTGGACGTGCCGCCAAGCGGCAGCGGTAGCCGGTGCGCCGCAAGCACGGGCAACATTGAACGGAACAGACCGGCATATTCCAGGGCGAAACAGGCACTGATCCAGGAAGAGCGCGCATTGCTGATGATAAGCGGCGCCTGCAGGCAGGCCACGTTCTCCGGCTGATGGCGGAAGGTCGCATAGGCTTCACGCAATTGCAGCGGATGTGGCCGATCTTCCGCGTCATAGATGGCAACGAACGCCCCACGCGCGCCGGAGAGCGCATAGGTAAGCGCCTTGGGCTTGGTCCTCGGCAGGGAAGGCGGCACTCTCACGATCTCAATATGCTGTCCGGGATTTAATCTAAGGATGGCGTCGATTGTGGCCCCGTCATCTGCCTCGCAGACGAGCTTGATATCCAGTCGGGATTTCGGCCAGTCGAGCCGCTCCAGCGCGCCGATGAGCTGGCTGACGATGGCGTCCTCACGATAGAGCGCCACCAGAATGGTATAGACCGGCAGATTTCCGTCGGGTTCGAGCGCAGCTGCGGTCGTCGTGTCTTTCTCTCCTGAAGTCTGCATCAGCACAAACAGCCTGAACAGCAGTGTGAAGAAATAAAGCATCGTCAGGGCGACGTGGATGACGGCCATGGCCGTCTGTGTGTGAAACAGCAGCGAGAGCGTAAGCAGGGTGACGACGATACCGCTATAAAAGCCCTGATGACCTTGAAGCGTGATCCTTGCAGAGTACTGCGGCGCGGTGTTGAAGAGTTGCTGGCGAGCCTCACGACAGCGGCGTGTTTCACCCGCCTTCCAGATCGCATCGCGCATGGCATGCGGCGTCGTCACCACGAGCTCGTCCAGAAGATGCGGATGTCGATCCAGCAGGCTTTTCAGTAATTTCATCCGCGCCAGCTCGGGCACGATCAGAAGTGCTGGTTTACCGTTCGCAGGCGTCAGCCGTAGCAAGCGCGGCTCGGCTAGCTGTGTATCGAGACGATGGACATCTGCGACCCGGTCCGGATCGATCTCCGCGACAAAGGGTAACCGCAAAAACCTCGCGAAAGCGCCAAAATAGGCATCCGTCGCGACAAGGCCGCCGGCCAGCAGTTCCGCTTCCAGCGTCGAGCCGTTTTCCAGCGCCAGCCGTTCGCACGCGCTGATATACGGCTTGCCAAATCCCAGCGCCCGAAGGAAGCGCATGTGTCCGGCTTCACCCCGATCAGGAACCGTCTGGGGTGGATTGTCGCCTATGCGGGAAAATGCAATTTTTCGCCCGGCAGGCGTCGTGCGAAACGATTCTCGTGTATAGTGTCGCAAATAATCCATGCACTGCCGCCACCGTCATGGTAACGCCCCACTTCCTGCTGCGGATAGTATAGATGAGAATGACGATTGTAACGCGAAATATAATTCTTGTTTTTACTTTAGTGTTCGCTTTGCAAGTTGTCGGTATTTTCGAAAAGCTTCATGCGGAGGGCCTGTCGGACGGGAACCGCATGCCAGTGCTTTTCGACGCTCAGGAGCGGTTTCCCGGTGGCGACCTTTCCTCCGTCCCCCGCATCAGGTTTTTGATGTCGGTGGATTTTCCGCCCTTCAATTTTACCGATCAGGAAGGCCGGCTTGCGGGTTTCCATGTCGATCTCGTTCGCGAGGTGTGCGCGCAGCTCAAGGTGGAGAGCAAATGTCAGGTACAGGCCTTACCCTTTGACGAGCTGGAGGCGGCTCTGGAGATGGGAGAGGGCGAAGCGGTGATTTCCGGTCTCGCCGTCACGGCCGAGCTGCGCAAGAGCTTCACCTTTTCGCGCCCCTATCTTCTGTTGCCGGCCCGGCTGGCTGTCAACAAGGCGACGAAATTTGCCGGCTCCGGCGCCGACGCACTGTCCGGCAAGAAAGTGGGCGTGGTGACCGGTTCCCGGCACGAACAGATGCTCAAGGCATTTTTTCCCAAGGCGGCGGTTGAGGGTTTTGACGGCTACGAACCCATGTACGGTGCTCTGAAGGCCGGTAAGGTCGACGCCATCTTTGCCGATGCCCTGCGCTTGCCGTTCTGGGTTTCAGGAAGCGCATCCGAAGACTGCTGCGCTCTTTTTGGGGGGCCTTATATGTCGGACAGGTTCCTCGGCGAGGGCCTTTCCATCATGACGGTCGATCCGGATAATGTGCTGGTGCCGGCCTTCGATCAGGCGCTTGCCGCTCTTTCCCGCAACGGCCGGCTCGAAGAGATCTATCGTCGTTATTTTCCCTACGGGCTCTATTAGGAGAGACCCGGACCGACTCGATTCAACTGAATGAGGCGGGCTCTATTTGACCGCAGCGAAAGCCTCTTCGCTCCGCCGCAGCCGTAGAAGCGCCACCCACACAGCTGCCGCTATGGCGGTTTCGACGATGAAATAGCTGCCGATCGTTCCCGAAATGCTGAAAGACCAGGTGAAGAAGGCAACGACGACGGAGCCTATGAGATTGCCGCTGTTCCATATCTTGGCGCGGATATCCTGGCGCCCGGAGGCCCCCAACGCTTCCAGCGCGGTAGCGGCCACCGCCATCGGCAGTACGACCCAGCAAAGCACACGGGTGATGGTGGGAAGCGAAACATATTCGTCGCCAAATAAAAGCGGCAGGAAGGGCGCGATGATGAAGATTGCCAGCGCACTGCCGGTCGCGATAAACAGCGCCGCTTTCAGCACATTATAGGCGCGTTCGATGGTTTTGCTGATACCCTGCAGCGCTGCAGAGGCCGATCCGGGATAGATGAGCCGGTTCAGAGCCTCGACGGAAAGATAGGAGCTGTCGAGAATCCGCCGGGCGATGGAATAGCTGCCCAGTACCTCCGCACTGGCGATGGCTCCAAGGACGAGAATATCGGCATTGCCGCGTACCGCCTTGAACAGGAACTGGGTGGAAAACAGGATGCCGATGCGAATTTCCTCCCGAACGATCCGAAAGACCGGTCGGCCGAGCCTGCCTATTGCCTTGACGGAAATCACGGCTGCAATCGTGTGGGCGGCGAGGTTCCAGAGTGCCCAGGCCTCGACCGTTTCCACCTTGAAGACGAGGCAGGCAACCACGGCGGCAATGGTGCGGGCGACGGCAAACATCACCTCCAGCTTGTTGGCCGAGGCAAAGTCGGAATGGGCGATGAAGCTTTGCGTGGAAAGCGAAATAACCTTCAGGAGAACGAGGTTGGTGAACAGGATCAGGAAAGTGGTGATCAGCGTGTGCAGCAACGTTTCCGACGTCGGGAAAAACACCGGGATCGTCACCATGCCGATGAGCGTCAGGACCACACCCGTCGCCGCGCTGAGGAGATAACTGTGGCCAAGCATGACGGGGAACATGCCGCGATCCTGCGCCACGCGACGAATGAGCGATTCCTGTGAGCCGATACCGCAAATCTGAACGCCCAGATTGGTCACGGCCGTGATCGAAGCGTAAAGCGCGAATTGTTCGACACCCAGATGGCGGGCTAGCAGCGCGAAGGTCAAGAGCTGGGCGGCGCTGGACATCAGCAGCGCGCCTCCGGATGCCATATAGGCCAATCCAAGTCTGACAAGATGGCCGAGCCGCGGCGTGTTCAACGACACCTCATTCTCCGTTTTTTCCGGCATTGCCGGGCGAATTCAAAAGGACTGTCCCTTTTAAAGTCTTACGAACTGAAAGGGCGGCAACCGGGCGGTATTCGACACCGACGACCTGAATGAATGACAGTTTCTCCTGTCTTAGCCCTGTTGAGGTAAGAGAGGGTTAAAGCAATTACACAATAATGATGATAATGACTGTTTATGGTTATTAGGACATCGCCCGGTTCAGAAGGGTTTCGTTGTTCGTTGCAGGGCAGGTCCATGATCCGATTTTCCGTTCCCGAAGCAGGCTACCATGCCGCGTTTTGCTGATACGCGGTCCATTTCTGCGGAAAACAGCAGTGCCATGTCCCTGTCGGGCGGCCGTCGCGACGCGATTTTTTTTGTCGCCACGATGCTTTACATCTGGATTTCGGTCGCGCCCTTTGAAAATCTTGCGGCGCCGCCCGTGCCGCGCGCCGCCGCCAATCAGCTGACCGGTCTGGTGATCGCGCTGATCCTCGGTGTCTTCGCACTGCGCCATCGTCTGACGGGGCTTTTGCTGAGGCCCCGCTTGCCAATCCTGCTGCTCTTTTCCTGGCTCGCGCTTTGTTCGGTCCTTGGTGCGGAGCCCGGCACGTCGTTGCAGCGCCTGATTTTCACGGCGCTCCTGTGTTTTATCACCAGCGTGCTGGTCGTCATGCCGCGCGACAGGCGGCAATTCGACCGGATGATGGCCGTTTTCGCCATTCTCCTGCTGGCGCTTTGTTATCTCGGGGTTATCTTCCTGAGCTCGCGCGCAATCCATCAGCCTTACGATCTCGATGAGAAGGCGCTTGCAGGCGATTGGCGCGGAATATTCAATCATAAGAACGCCGCCGCGCCGGCAATGATCATTCTTTTCATGGTGGGCCTTTATCTGCGCAATGCCTGGTCCACGCTGGGCGGAATAGCGATCACGCTGCTGGCCGGCTTTTTTCTCTGGAAGACCAACGGGAAAACTGCAGCGATGCTTTTGCCCGTCACCATCGCCCTGGTCTGGGTCATGGAGCGGCATGCCGGGCGGACATTGCTGATGATCGGTGGCCTTCTGGCGTTTCTCAATATCGTTGCAATCGGCTCCACCTATTTCCCGAGCATACAGAGCCTCGTCGAAAGCCTGGGCATCGATTCCACGTTCACCGGACGGACGGATATATGGCGCCTGTCTTTCGACACCTTTGCGCAATCGCCGATCTTCGGACAGGGATTCCAGGCCTTCTGGACAAGCGACCGGCTTCTGTCACAGGCCGATATCTCCGAGACTTGGGCGGTCACGGCCTTTCACGCGCATAATGGCTATGTCGAGAGCCTTTTGAATGGCGGACTGCCCGCCTTCGTCCTCACTCTCATATGGCTCGTGATCATCCCCGCAAATGATTTCCGAACAGCGGTGGACAGAGGCACGGATCCCGGCCTGACGCGGCTTTTTGGGCGAATTTGGGTATATGCGCTGCTTTCTTCCTGTCTTGAGAGTAATTTCTTTACCGGAACCGGGCCTATCTGGTCTTCTCTTCTTATTGCGATCTATTGTTTGAGACATCAGGCTTACGACATACTGGAACAGGGACAGTAATTTGCACGGCGGGCCGGGGGGCTAGTATGACGCAGAAAATCGGAACGATCGCAGACCGGGTTAATAACCGGCTGGTGCGGTATTTCCCTGGACCGACGGCGCGGATCGAGACATCCGAACCGATTGTCTCCTTCACATTCGACGATGTTCCGGCGAGCGCCTGGACCAGCGGTGCCCGCATTCTGGAAAACGAGAATGTTCGCGGGACCTTTTATATTTCCGGGGTCTTCATCGACAGGCATGACGAACCGCAGGACATGATTTCCGCTAGGGGCTGTTCGGAACTGGCTACGGCCGGTCATGAGCTCGCCTGCCATACCTATTCCCATCGCAAACTCTCAAGCTTTTCACGGCGAGGGCTGGAAGAGGATCTCGATCGTAATGAAAAGGTGCTGGCCTCGTTCGACGAGAACGGCCACAGGCGGAATTTCTCCACCCCCTTCGGCATGGCTTCGCCACTCATGCAGCCCATGCTGCGACGCAGGTTCAGGACTGCCCGCGGGATCATGCCCGGCATCAACCGCGGCAGCATCGATCCGCATAATCTTGCTGCCGTCGAATTGCGGCCCGATCCGAACTATCTCGATGCCGCTGATCGCTGGCTTGACGACGTCCTGCAAAACGGCGGCTGGCTCGTCATTTTTACCCATGATGTGTCGTCTGCGCCAAGCTTTTACGGTTGCCCGGAAGACAGGTTTCAGGGTTTCGTGCGTAAGGCGGCATCCGGTGGCGCAAAAGTCATGACGGTTGACGCGGCGGTGACGGCACTCGGCCTCTAAGGCACGGCACAGTGCTGCGCGCTTTTAGCCGTCGCGGTGAAAGCGATTATGACGTGTAGGCTATCGGCCTACTGGCTGGCCCATATGATGCGGGCGATCCATTCCACATCGGCCATCTCGAAGCTCCGATTGGGATGCTCAGGATTGAGCGAAAGAAGTTCGATGCTCTTGGGGCTTTGCCGCGCCAGCACCTTGGCCATCACTTCACCGTCACGGCTCTTCAACACCACGCGGTCGCCGCGCCGTACCTGCGCGCCAGGCTCCACGATGAGGATGTCGCCGTCGCGGTAAAGCGGCATCATGCTCTCTCCCTGCACTTCCAGCGCGTAGACTCCCTGTTTGCGTTCGGGAGACGAGGGAAACTCAACCACGTCCCAGCCCTGACCTGCCGGAAAGCCGCCGTCGTCAAAAAAACCGCCGGAACCGGCCTGAGCGAAACCGAGCAGGGGGATGGCACTTTCCGCACCGGCAGGTCGCGTCTGCGCCTTTCCGAAAGCATAACCGAAAAACTGATCCACGCTCGCTCCCGTCGCTTCGAGCACCTTGGAAACGGACTCCGTCGAGGGCCAGCGTTTGCGGCCGTCCGGCCCGAAACGCTTCGACTTATTGAATGAAGTAGGGTCGAGACCGGCACGCTTCGCCAATGCCGAAGGCGTCAGCTGATGGCGTTCGGCAAGCGTATCGATGGCGCTCCAGATCGTCTCATGTGAAAGCATGGTAGAAAGCCCGCAAACGGAGCCGATAGCGGAAAAGCTCCTGTCGTTAACACCTCGAAATCTAGACCATATCCGGTCCGGAGTAAAGTAAGGAAAGGAATAAAATCCTTGCTTACGCCACAAGAGCCGATGTGTTGATCTTGGCGAGCTGGATGACCGCCTGCGTGCGGCTGTCCACCTTGAGCTTCAACAGGATCGCGGAGACATGTGCCTTGATCGTCGCCTCCGAGACATTGAGCTCATAGGCGATCTGCTTGTTCAGCAGGCCTTCTGCCAGCATGCCGAGAACACGGCTCTGCTGCGGCGTCAGCGTTCGCAGCCTGCCGATGAGATCGGCGACATCCGGATCGTGCTCCTTTTCGCCGTGATGGCCGGCCGGTACCCACAGGTCGCCTTCCAGAACCGCGCGGATGCCATCACGGATGTCATCGATGCCGGAGGATTTTGAAATGAAACCGGAAGCGCCGAGTTCGATTGAGCGGCGGACGGTCGTCGCGTCATCCGTCGCCGATACGATGACGATCGGCAGGCTGGAAAACTCTGCGCGCAGCGCCATGAGGCCCGAAAACCCGCTGACCCCTGGCATGGCAAGGTCAAGCAGCATCAGATCCGCATCGTTACGGGCTGCGGCTGCGCGTCTGGCAGCCTCGAAATCACCGGCTTCAATGATGGTCTGGTGTCCGTCGAGGCCGGATACGGCCTGTTTCAGGGCACCGCGAAAAAGTGGATGATCATCTGCAATGATAATGACAAGTTCCGACATTCTGGCCCCCTCCCAAGGGCATTATGCGGTTCTTTTCCAGTTATTGACTCACTCCCTTTGCCGGTGGTCGAAACACGCCCGGCTCCTCCGCCAAAGGTTGCGCCAATCGGTTCCTCTTTACAAGGAAAAGCTTGTGGACAGGCGGTCTTTCAGGCTTTCAGCAATAAAAATACCGTGGAAACTGTGGACAATCCCCTAGCTTTACGGCAAACCGCGATGGTTGGAAAGCCATGGAGAGCGCATGCAGGAAACGCCCGCGATCATCTATAAAATCGTGCCGGAGACGTTGTGGAACGAGGCCAGGGCAAAGGGTGTCTTCGACGGCGCCGCCATCGACCTGACCGATGGCTTCATCCATTTTTCCACGGCCAGGCAGGTGGCGGAAACAGCCGCGCGGCATTTTTCCGGCCAGGCCGATCTGCTGCTGATTGCAGTCGACGGCGCGGCCCTCGGCGACAAGCTGGTCTATGAACCCTCAAGAGGCGGCGATCTTTTCCCTCACCTTTATGGGCCTCTTCCCTTGACCGCCGTGCTCTGGGAGACGCCGCTTGCACTCGATCACGACGGCCAGCACCAGTTTCCGGAGATTTTGTGATGAGCGGATTATTTTCCTCGATCGGCCGCAAGGGCCTGTTCCTGGTCGATCCGGAAAAGGCCCATGGGCTGTCCATTGCGGCCCTGAAAAGCGGCTTCCTGCCCACCTGCATGGTGCCGCACGATCCGCGACTGCAGCAGACCGTGGCGGGCCTCGTCTTCCCCAATCCGCTCGGCATGGCGGCGGGTTACGACAAGAATGCGGAAGTACCGGGACCGCTTCTGAAGCTCGGTTTCGGCTTCACTGAAATCGGCACCGTCACGCCGCGGGCGCAGGCTGGCAACCCGAAGCCGCGTATCTTTCGCCTTGTGGAAGATGAGGGCGTCATCAATCGCCTCGGTTTCAACAATGAAGGCCATGCCGCTGCGCTGGAGCGTCTGAAGCAGGCGCATCTGCGTGGCATTGTCGGCGTCAATATCGGCGCCAACAAGGACAGTGAAGACCGTATCGCCGATTATGTGCAGGGCATCGAGGCGTTTTATTCGGTCGCATCCTATTTCACCGTCAATATTTCGTCCCCCAACACACCCGGTCTCCGCGACCTGCAGGCGCGCGAAAGCCTTGCCGCCCTTCTCTCGGCTGTGCTGGAACGCCGCAGGGCGGAAGCTGAACGTTTCGGCAGACGCATCCCCGTCTTCCTCAAGATCGCGCCCGATCTGACCGAAGAGGGACTGGACGACGTTGCTGAAGAAGCGCTTGCCCATGATCTGGACGGCCTGATCGTTTCCAATACCACCCTCTCACGCGACGGCCTGCGAGCCAGCCCGCACAAGGGTGAGGCGGGTGGCCTTTCCGGCAAGCCTCTCTTCGAGCTCTCCACCACGGTTCTGGCCAAGGTGCGCCGTCGCGTCGGCGTCAATTTGCCGATCATCGGTGTCGGCGGCGTTTCGTCCCCGGAAACGGCTTTGGAAAAGGTAAGGGCAGGTGCGGATCTGGTACAGCTGTACTCCTGCATGGTCTATGAAGGCCCCGGTCTGCCATCTGCCATCGTTAAGGGCCTGTCGAAGCTGGTTGCCCGTGAGGGCGTGGAATCGATCCGTGATCTGCGCGACAGCGCGGTTGACCGCTGGGCGGATCGTAAGCTGGGCTGACAGCGAGCCTGAAAGGTCGAGGCAGCGCTTCCTCAGGGGCTCTCCCTCCTCATCCCTGTGCTTGTCACAGGGATCCAGCCAGCCCAAGAACTTGGGCTGAAAACACTCTCGCCGCCGCGCAGGCGCGCGTCGGCTGGATTCCTGTAACAAGCACAGGAACGAGGGACGAGGGTGGTTTCCCGCCCTTTACCTCAGGCGCAGAGCACCATCGCCCAATAGGGCCGGTTGCGGCTGGTGGCATCGTAGGCGACCGCCACGCCGAGGCCGTTATAAGGCCCAAGCATGTTTTCGAGGTGGTGTTTGGAGCCGATCCAGGCCTTCACCACCCGCTCCACGCTATCCTGACCGGCGGCCACATTCTCCGCCGCAGGAAGCGGCACATTCCCCTCCTTCATTCGGATCAGGAAACTGTCGGTCAGTCCAATCAGATGCGCCATCTTCTGCGCCTTGACCATGCGTCCGGCCTGATAGGCGGCGGCGCTGCTGGCTGCACCATTGATGGAAAGCGGCGAAAGTCCTTTCGAGCGTCGCAGGTCGTTGACCATTGGAAGCGCCGCTGCGGTCTCATCACGGGTGCCTGAAGGTACGCCCTTGTTGGTTGGAACGGAAACGCAGGCGGAAAGAACCGAACCGGCGGAAAGCAGCACGAAACCGCGCCGTGTAAGCGTCTGGAGAGAAGTGTCGGTCATGTCAGCGGCGATAGCTCAGAAGGCGCAGGATGATGAAGACGGGAATGACGATCGTGGCGCCCAGGATCAGATAGTCGCCGATCGCCCCCAGCGCATGGAAACCGCTGCGCCACAGGTCGACGACGAAGTCGCGCGCGCCGTAAATGATGTTCCACGGCGTCAAGCCGAAGATCGCCATCAGAAAGCCGACGAGCAGTGAAACCACGAGCAGCTTCACCACTGTTCGGGCCACTGTGTCGCCCAGCAATTTGTTGACCTCACCGGCCATCAGCAAGTCTCCTGTTTTGTCCTGACATATGAAACGGACCACATCGATGCAAGTTTTTGCGCACTATATCGCGCATATCAGCCAATTCCACGAGTGCGCCATGAAATAGGACTTGAGTTTTTTTATGGCTTGATAAATGACAGCGCGCATCTTCTCAGGAATCTTGAATGGCCCCAAACCAGTTTTCTTCCGGTGACGTCATTGCCGACCGCCGGGCGGACTATGCCCGCATGTTGGCGGAGGGCGGTGATTATCCCGCCGCCGCCGAACTCATGGAACAGGCGCTGGAACTAGCGCCACGGTGGACGGCGGGCTGGTTTCGCTTCGGGGAATATCACGAAAAGGCGGGGGAAACGGAAAAGGCCGTGGCGGCTTACGAAAAGGTCGCCGAGATGGATGAGGAAGGGCTGTTTGCAGCCGAACTGAAGCTTGCGGTTCTCGGCGCCGCAGAAACACCGGAACAGCCGCCGAGCCGTTATGTGGAAGGGCTGTTCGACGATTATGCCGACCGTTTCGAAACTTCGCTGGTCGAAAAGCTCGATTACAGCGTGCCGCAGAAACTGGCGGAACTGATCGAGAAGGCGGCGGATGGCGGGGTGTTCGACACTGTCGTCGACATCGGCTGCGGCACGGGACTCCTCGGCGTTGAAATCAGAGCCTTCGCAAAGCGGCTGGAAGGTTTCGATATTTCACAGAACATGCTTGCCAAGGCGGAGGAAAAAGATCTCTACGATCACCTCGGCCAGGCCGATCTTTCCCTCGAAGCTGAAACTTCGGGGCTCTTCACCACGACCCTGGCGCCGAAGCGCGCCAATCTCGTCGCCGCCGCCGATGTGATGATGTATCTCGGCAGTCTCGAAGCCGTCATGCACCTCGTTTCCGCCCTGTTGGCGCCCTCCGGCTTCTTTGCCTTTTCGGTGGAGGATGCGGCAGGGGAGGATGGTTTCGTTCTGCGGGAATCCCTTCGTTACGCCCATTCGAAAGCCTATGTCAGCGGTCTTCTGGAACGGGCGGGTTTTGATCTCATGGAAATTCGCAAGACCACCATTCGCAAGGATGCCGGAAAACCTCTTTCCGGCATTCTTTTTCTTGCCCGCGCCAAGGTCTGAACATCTCATTTCTTTCCATTTTCTCGATAGGTCAGCCTTCCTTACGTATCCATCTTGATCGGGTTCGTTTTGCAGTGCAAAATATGAAGAAACCGAGGGCAAAGCTTGAGAACGAGAAGCGTTTACGGCATGTGGAGTTCCGATCCGGCCAGACACGCGCCGGTGGAAGACGTGCAGGGCATCGTCACCGGCGCCATTGTCTCGGCGCTCGGCTTTTATCTGCTGAACAAGGTCGGCCTTTTGACGGGCGGGACCGCCGGTGTCGCCTTTCTCCTGCATTATGCCTTCGGCATCAGCTTCGGGCTGCTGTTCTTCCTCGTCAATCTGCCATTCTATTACCTATCCTTCCGTCGGCTCGGCCTTGCCTTTTCCTTCAAGACATTCATCGCCATCGGCCTTGTTTCGGTGCTGACGGAAGTGGAAGCGCGCTGGATGGTGATCGACAGCATCAATCCGCTGTGGGCGGCGCTGCTCGGTGGTCTGCTGCTGGGTTACGGATTGCTGGCGCTTTATCGCCACCGCGCCAGCCTTGGCGGCATCGGCATTCTGGCCATCTATATTCAGGATCGCTTTGGCATCCGCGCCGGCCTGATCCAGCTCGCCTTCGATGCCTTCGTCATGCTCTGTGCTTTCCTCGTCATCGATCCGGTCACGGTTGTCTATTCGATCGTCGGCGCCTTTGTCCTCAACATGTTTCTGGCCATCAATCACCGTTCGGACAGATATATCGTCGTGCGCTGAGCGACGGTGGTTGAAATCTCCCGCACTTCAGCGCAATAGCTCGGCAGGGCTTGGTATTCAGGGGACAAGGCATGGACGATACGAGCGCGCGAAGGCGTCTTAATCTTTGGGCCTCCGCGCCGGATCGTCATTCGCTGCTGGAAGACGCGCAGGGCGTTCTTGCGGGCAGCATGCTGGTATCGCTCGGCGTCACGCTGTTTTCCGCAGCGGGTCTTTTGACGGGTGGCACGGTTGGTCTGGCGTTCCTCGTGCATTACGGCACCGACCTCAGCTTCGGTACGGTCTTCTTCCTCGTCAATCTGCCGTTTTATTATCTCGCCTTCCGCCGCCTCGGCCTCGCCTTCACGGTCAAGACCTTCTGCGCCATCGCTCTGACAGCGCTGCTGTCGGAATATATGCCCGGCTTTTTCGCCTTTCAGAGCATCAATCCGGTTGCCGCAGCACTTTTCGGCGGATTGACGGTTGCGGCGGGCATGCTGGCGCTGTTTCGTCATCGCACCAGCCTCGGCGGTTTCGGCATTCTGGCGCTTTATCTGCAGGATCGTTTCGGCTGGCGCGCCGGCCTCGTGCAGCTCGCCTTTGACGGCATGGTGCTGGCCTGCTCATTCTTCGTTGCCACACCTTTTGTCATTATCTGCTCCGTTCTCGGAGCACTGGTTATGAACCTCACGCTTGCTATCAATCACAGGAACGACCGCTACATTGCCATGTAGCGGCCGCCGGTCGCGGGTTTGCGAGGTCAGGCCGCCTTCGCAGCCGCATCAACCGGATGCTGCGAGCGGAAACCGACGGCAATACGGTTCCAGGTGTTGATGGCGCCGATGGCCACCGTAATCTTCGCGATTTCCTCATCGGAGAAATGTGCTTTCAGCGCTTCGAAGGCATCGTCCGGAGCCCCGGTCTCAGCAATCTTCGTCACCGCATCCACCCAGCCGAGCAATGCGCGTTCCTGCTGTGTATAAACGGGAGATTCCCGCCACACGCTCATCAGGTTGATCCATTGTTCGGAAAGCCCGTCATGGCGGCTTTCCTTTACATGCATATCCACGCAGAAGGCGCAGCCATTGATGATCGAGGCACGCAGCTTGATGAGGTGAACGAAACGGCGTTCAAGTCCGCTGCCCTGAACGTAATTTTCAAGCGCCATGACGGCCCTGAAGGCTTCGGGGGATGCTTTGGCGTAGTTGATACGGGTTTTCATGGGTCTCTCCGTTGGTTGGGTCAGTTTGAAGTCATGCGTCATCAGTCCGGAAAGCGACGAAGCCCTCCAGCGTAGATCGGTTTTTCTTCGGAGCCTGTTTTCCAGTCTCAGCGCGCTGCTGTCTTGCGCTCGTTCAACTCCAGGAAGGCACAGCCACGCGCAGCAATTCCACCATCGTCAGTGGCGGCAAGATCGCCCAGAATATCGGCAATGGTGGTTTTGGCGAGTTCGGCCCTATAGACCTTCTCTGCCTTCAACATCGCTGCATTGATACCACAGGGCTTGGTGAAATACCGGCCCGGCAATGGGTTTGGTCCGCGTTGCCGGATTTCCGCGCAACGGAAAGCCGGCTGCGGCCCTTCAACGGCCAGAACGATGTCCAGCAGGGTGATCTTGTCAGTCGGTCGCGCCAGACGATAGCCGCCCTTCGGCCCCGGCACCGTGGCAACTATTCCCGCGCTGGACAATGATTGCAGGTGCTTCAGAAGATAGCTGGTGGAAACGCCGTGGAATTCCGCGAGCGCGGCCGCGGACAACACGCCGCCTTCGGAAAGTCCCGCCAGCATTCCCACGCTGTGAATGGCCTGTTCAACGCCGTCCCCGAGTTTCATCGGTCTTTTCCATGTCCTGTTGCTGCGCTATCATGGACATTATTTATCCATGATTATGTTTTCCTGTCAAGCGGCCCTGTTCCGCCCTTCTTTTTCTCAGGTTTTTCACTACGTTAAAGGCGTGAAACACACCGAGTCCCCCATTTCCGGCATAGATGTCGGCACCTTGCCCCTTTCATTCCAGAAATGGTTTGTCGAAAAAGGGTGGTCTCCGCGCGCCCATCAGCTGGAGCTTATGGCGCGGGCACGGGGCGGCGAGAACATGTTGCTGATCGCGCCCACCGGTGCTGGCAAGACGTTGGGCGGCTTCATGGCCTCGCTCACCGATCTGACAGAGCGGGGCAAGATACCGCCTGGCTCCGGCTTTGTCGGCGTGCACACCCTCTACATCTCACCGCTGAAGGCGCTTGCAGTCGATATCGAGCGTAATCTCACCAAGCCCGTTTCCGAAATGGGTCTGCCGATTGTCATCGAAACCCGCACCGGCGATACACCCCAGGCGAAACGCCAGCGCCAGAAGGTGCGCCCGCCGGATATCCTGCTGACCACACCGGAACAGGTCTCGCTGCTGCTCGCCAACAAGGAGGCCGAGCGCTTTTTCCGCGACCTGAAATATGTGGTGCTGGATGAGCTGCATTCGCTCGTCACCTCCAAACGCGGCCATCTGCTGTCGCTGGCGCTCGCCCGCGTGCGCCGGCATGCGCCCGATGTCCGTTTCATCGGCCTTTCGGCCACGGTGGCGGAGCCGATGGATTTGCGCCGTTATCTTGCACCGCAGGGGCAGGGGAAGCCGCCCGCCGGCTTGATAACCGTCGAAGGCGGTGCAAAGCCGGATATTTCCATCTTGCACACGGAAGAACGCATCCCATGGTCCGGCCATTCAGCGCGTTATGCCGGAAAGGACTTATACGAAGCGTTGAAGCAACATCAGACGACGCTGGTGTTTGTCAACACACGCTCGCAGGCGGAAAGGGTCTTTCAGGAGCTCTGGACGATCAATGACGACAATTTGCCGATCGCACTGCATCACGGCTCGCTGGATGCCGGGCAGCGCCGCAGGGTGGAAGCGGCCATGGCGGAAAACAGGTTACGTGCCGTTGTTGCCACCTCCACCCTCGATCTCGGCATAGACTGGGGTGACGTTGACCTTGTCGTGCATGTCGGCGCGCCGAAGGGCGCTAGCCGCCTCGCTCAGCGTATCGGCCGTGCCAACCACCGCATGGATGAGCCATCAAAGGCGATCCTCGTTCCCGCCAACCGCTTCGAGGTGATGGAATGCCGGGCAGCGCTGGATGCCAACTATATCGGCGCGCAGGATACGCCGCCGATCGCCGAAGGCGCGCTTGATGTTCTCGCCCAGCACGTACTCGGCATGGCCTGTGCCGAGCCTTTCGATGCGGATGAACTTTATCGCGAAGTCACCAGCGCCTCGCCCTATGCCGACCTGCCGCGTGCCACCTTCGATCGGGTGGTGGGTTTTACTGCCACCGGCGGCTACGCGCTGCGCACCTATGAACGTTATGCCCGCATCCGCCAGATGAAGGACGGTCGCTGGCGCGTGTCCAATCCGGCGGTAGCGCAGCAATATCGCCTCAACCTCGGCACCATCGTCGAGGCGGCGGAACTCAATGTCCGCATGGTCAAGCGCAATGCCAAGGGCACGGTCGGTCGCGGTGGCATGTCGCTCGGCAAGGTCGAGGAATATTTCCTAGAGCAGCTGGTGCAGGGCGATACTTTTCTCTTTGCCGGCAAGGTGCTGCGGTTCGAGGGCATCAGGGAGAATGAATGCCTGGTCTCACAGGCCTTTTCCATGGATCCGAAGATACCCTCCTATGCCGGTGGCAAATTTCCGCTTTCCACCTACCTGGCAGATCAAGTGCGCTCCATGCTGGCAGACCCGACACGGTGGCATGCCCTGCCGGATCAGGTTCGCGACTGGCTGGCAATCCAGAAGGAGAAGTCGGTCATTCCCAAGCGCGACGAGCTACTGGTGGAGACCTTCCCCTTCCGTAAGCGCTTCTTCATGGTCATGTATCCCTTCGAGGGACGGCTGGCGCATCAGACACTCGGTATGCTTCTGACGAGACGGCTGGAACGGGCCGGAGCAAAACCGATGGGTTTTGTCGCCACCGATTATTCGCTGGCCATCTGGGCCATGGAGGATATCGGCATGCGGCTGAAATCCCGCCGCCTGTCGCTGGCCGACCTTCTCGATGAGGACATGCTTGGCGACGATCTGGAAGCATGGCTGGACGAATCCTTCATGCTGAAACGTACCTTCCGCAACTGCGCCATCATTTCCGGCCTCATTGAGCGCCGCCATCCGGGCAAGGAAAAGACCGGACGGCAGGTCACGGTCTCCGCCGATCTTATTTATGACGTTCTTCGCAGCCATGAGCCGGATCATATCCTGCTGGAAGCGACGCGACGCGATGCCGCAGCAGGACTTTTGGATATTGGCCGTCTTGGCGATATGCTGAAGCGAATCAAGGGACACACCACGCATCGCGCGCTGGAGCACGTTTCACCCCTCGCCGTTCCGGTCATGCTGGAAATCGGCCGGGAGACGGTGGCGGGCGAAGCGATGGACGATGTGCTGGCGGAAGCCGCTGATGAGCTGATCGCCGAGGCCATGTCCTGAGATATGCCCATGTGCTGAAGTATGCATTGAAGGAACAACGATAAAAGTGCTGAGCCGGCTGACATTGAGCGACAGGTTTTCCAACGGCTTCGAATGCCTGGGCAGCGAGACCGCCATCAACGGCGTTTCCGCCTGGTGCGACCCTTTGGGTGGGCTCTACCTGCCCGACCTGTCGCTGCTCGTCGTTTCCGACCTGCATCTGGAAAAGGGTGCGGCTTTTGCAAGGCGTGGACGCATGCTGCCGCCCTATGACACCATCGCCACCCTCAAGATACTGTCTTCCCTCGTCAGCCGCTACGATCCGAAGATCGTCGTCAGCCTCGGCGACAATTTTCATGATCGCGTCGGCTCCCAGCACCTGCCGCTGCCGTTGCGCGAACTGATCCGCGAGATGGCCCGCGGTCGCGAATGGATATGGATCAACGGCAACCACGACCCCGATGGCACGGTCGATCTGCCGGGTTCTTCGGTGGATGAGATGTTTTACGGCAATCTCGTTTTCCGCCACGAGCCTAAGCCGGGCGATGCGGCCGGTGAAATCGCCGGTCACCTGCACCCCTCCGCCACTGTGCGACGCCGCGAGAAGACGGTGCGGCGGCCTTGTTTCGCCACCGATGGTTCGCGTCTGTTGATGCCGGCATTCGGGGTGTTGAGCGGCGGGCTGGATTTGCGCCACAAGGCAATGCGCGGCCTGTTCGATCATGCCGCTCTCGTCGCGCATCTGATGGGGAGAGATCGCATCTACTCGGTGCGGTTTTCCAGTCTGCTCGGCTGAGATTTTAGCGCAGCCTATTGGCGGTAGACCAATACCGGTATCTTCGAATTCTTCAGCACCTTGGCGGTGACACTGCCGAGCAGCATCTCGACGAAACTCCTGCGCCGGTGCGAGGCCATGGCGATGAGGTCGCAGCCGGTCTTGTCGGCTATTTCAATGATCGCCTCGTCCGGCCGCCCCGCCCGCGCCAGCAGGGCCTCGCAATCCAGCCCCATGGCGGTGGCATGCGCCTGCGTATCGCGAAGCAGATGCTCCGCCTCTTCGCAACGGTGGAATTCCTCTTCGGCAATGGCGGCAATGTCCTCGACATCGCTGGCAATCACATGAAAGGGTTCCGATACCGTCACCACGGTCACCTTTGCGCCTGCCTCCTTGGCGAGAGCGAACCCTTGGTCGATTGCGATCTGCGCCAGCGGCGAGCCATCGGTGGGAATGAGAATGTGCTTGAACATGACATTTCTCCTTTTCATCCCCGTTACAACCGCACTTGCCGCCATCAGCTGCGTGCGTTTGTAACGCCTTGAATTTTACAGCAAACCCCGGAAGGAAGCGAATGCTATCTTTGCCCGTGCGGGTGGCAGACGCTCTCTTTTGCGCGATTGAAAACGCTCAGTCCTTGCGGAAGATGATGCTGGCGCCCCAGCCGGTGACGACGGCGAGCAGAACGCAAAGCGCGCCGTAAGCAAGCGGCGTCTGGTGCGCGGCATCGGTGATCGCCTGTTCCATGCCGGTCTTGACGACGCGCAGTTTTAATTCGCGCTGGGCGATGAATTTGCCGCTCTTGAAGAGATAGGCGCGCGCCGTGTGCACCCCGTTCGGCACGTTGGCGGGCAGGCGCAAGGTCGCCCAAAACAGGCCCGTGCGTTCCAGCCGCACCCCGGTCGTATCATTGCGGTAGATGCCGCTCGAAAGCTTGAGCCGACGATAGGCCTCCTGAAAATCGAAGACATTGTCGGGCACGCCCGAAAAGACAGCGCTTTTGAGCGACAGATGGTCGACGCCGAGCCCCATGGCGCGCAGCGTTCCGGGGGAGGCGACATCGCTGATATTGCGGGTGCTGGCCATGGAGTAGGATTCCGGCAGCGGCGTAAAGGTGATGGCGCTGGTATTGATCCAGATGCCTGCCACACGCTCCTTCTTGCGCACGGTCATGTAGTCGCTCGGCCCTTCCAGAGTCACCACGATATCATATTGCCCGATGGCCAGTAGCAGCTGGTCGGTATTGTTGAGTGCGCCGAAGAGGGTGAAATCCGCCCCGCGAAAATCCGAGGCTATCGGAATTTCCGTCGTCGAAGCGCCGATTTCGATGTTTTCCTGCAGGGGGCGCTGCTGCGGACCCGGCGGCAGCGCAAGCGGCGGCGTCTGGGCGGAAGCAGTTTGCCCGAAGGCAAGACAGGAGAGCAGGGCAAGGGCGGCAAGCAACAAATGGCGGGTCAATAACCTAACCCCCCAACGGCGACCGAAAACAGGTCTTCCGGCCGCACCACCAGCGATACCGCAAGGCGAAGGGCGACGGCGAGGACAAGAAGCGCCAGCAGCGCACGCAGCTGTTCGCCGCGCAGTTTCTGGCCGACGCGTACACCATATTGCGCGCCGATGACGCCAGCCACCATCAGGATGAAGGCCAGCACCACATCGACGGAGTAGTTGGTCGCTGCCTGTACGACGGTCGTGTATGCGGTGACGAAAATGATCTGGAACAGTGAGGTGCCGACAACCACACTGGTGGGAATGCGTAACAGATAGATCATCGCCGGCACCATGATGAAACCGCCGCCCACACCCATGATGGAGGTGAGTATGCCGATGCCGAAACCGAGCGTGACGACTGGAATGATGCTGAGATAGATCTTCGATTTCTTGAACCGCATTTTCAGCGGCAGGCGGTGTACCCAGTTGTGGTGTCCCGGCCGGCGCAGCGTCACCGTTTCGTTGCGGGCGGCGCGGCGAAGTGCCGAAATGCTTTCCTTCAGCATCAACCCGCCTACGGTGCCGAGCAGGATGACGTAGAGCAGCGAAACGATGAGATCGAGCTGGCCGATGCTGCGCAGGAAGGAGAATATCCACACGCCGACCGTCGCCCCCAGGAGGCCGCCGACGAGCAGAACGCTGCCGAGCTTGACGTCGAGGGTTCCACGCCGGAAATGGGTGATCGAGCCTGAAACGGAGGAGGCCACCACCTGGTTGGCGCCCGTCGCCACGGCCACGACTGGGGGAATATTGTAGAAAATCAGCAGCGGGGTGATCAGAAAGCCACCGCCCACACCGAACATGCCGGACAAAAAACCGACGGCCGCGCCCATGCCGAGAATGATGAAAATATTCACCGACAGTTCTGCGATCGGCAGATAGACAGTCACGGCTCGGACCTCGGGCAAATGGTTCCGGGCGGCATGGCTTGTCCGGTGAGGGGGCCTTGCCGCGATTTACACTTTCTGTCTGAAAAGACCGGGCATGCCCAGCCTTCATCCGTCATGCCCGCGAGGGCCTAACCTGTCAACATTCAACGGTAAATACGTTGATAATTTGGAAAGATAGAGGTCTGGCGAAGGCAGCCGCCCACATTCCTGTCAGGCGTTGCAAAAAAGCGGCCGGGGGCCGCTTTTTGGGTTTCAGAACCATTATTTATTGCGGGCGAGAAGCGCTGTCACCAGTTCGTTGGTAATGCGCCCGTCCGGGGTCTGGCCCACGGATTTCTGAAAGTCCTTGATGGCCGTCACGGTGTTCTTGCCGAGCTTGCCGTCCGGCTGCCCGGCATCGAAGCCGTTCTTGTTGAGGATCGCCTGAATGTTGCGGATCGCCTTTTCCATGTCCACGGAGGCGGTTTTCACGCCTTCCTTGCCAGCCCACTCTTCCGGCGGGTTGACGCTGTTGGCATCTTCCGAAAGCGGCTTGACCTTCCACGCCTCCACCTTGGCCTTGGCGCTCTGGAGCTGCTGCGGGTTCAAGGCCCCCGCCACTTCGTCGCGCTTTTGGGCGGCATCGGCATCGCCATCCTTGGCGGCAATGGCGAACCACTTGTAGGATTCCTCGATATCCTGTTTCACGCCGCTGCCGCGGGCATAAAGAATGGCGAGGTTGAACTGGCTGTCGCGGACGCCGAGTTCGGAGGCCTTGATGAACCACTGCGCGGCGGCAGCAAAATCCGGCTGGCCAGCCGCGTCGGAAGCGAGCAGGACGGCGAGATTGTGCATGGCCCCCGCATTGCCCTGTTCGGCGGCCAGCGTGTAATAGCGCTTGGCTTCCGGAAGGTTGCGTTCGACGCCGTTCGCCTTCTCGTAGAGATTGGCGAGACGATATTGCGCGGGCGCAAGACCGCGATCGGCAGCCAGCTTGTACCACTTCGCGGCTTCGGCACGGTCGGCGGCAACGCCGCGACCGTCGGTGTAGCGGGCTGCGATTTCGAAAAGCGCCTGCGTGTCGCCCTTGGCGGCGGCTTCAGCAAGCGATGCGGGCTCTATCCCGGCGGGAACGACGATGGCGCCGTCGGCGGGAGCGGCCGTGACGACGGCCTCAGCCGGTTTCGGCGGTTCCGCCTGCGCGACGGTGCCGGATTTTGCGGGATCCACGGCGGGAACATCGGCGACCGGCGGCTCCGCGGGTAGCGGCGCACCGCCAATGGTCCGGTGGTCAATGGTATTCTGTGCCGGAGCGGAGTTCTCGATGCTATCGGCCGGGGCTGCCTGCTCGGATTCGATCGCGAGGTCAGACGGTATGGTGACGGCCTTGTCGCCGGTTTCGGGAAGGGCGGAAACCGGTGCATTGTCCATCTTCTGTTCAATCACCGGCGCCGGCGCTTCCGTGCCGCTGATCAGTGTCTTGACGAGGGGCATGGCCATCATCGCCAGAAGGATCGCGCCGATACCGAGCAGCAGCGGCCGGCGATAACGCGAAAGAGCCGAAGTTTCGGTCTTTCTTTTCTTTTTGCCGGTTTCAAGCTTTTCCGGCGCTGTTTCCATCGCGGCGGCCTGCGCGGCACGGCGGGCGGCGGCGATAAAGTCCGTCCGTCCTTCCGCGTCCACGGCCTTGCCGGTGGCGGCCACCTGGCTGGCGCGCACGCGTTCCAGGATTTTCTTGATATCAGGCGCGCCCGAACCGGGCTCCAGGAGTTCGTTCTCCTGACCGGCCGGCAGAACGTCGATCGGATCAAGCGACGGGGCAGGCTCAACCTGGGTGCGGGCGGAAGAGGCCGATACGGGTTCTTCCTTGGTCTTTGCGGGCTTCGCCGTGCTTGTTTTGAAGCGCTTCGTCAGCCCGGCGAGCAGGCTCGTTTTCTCTGCTTTTGCGGGCTTGGCGGCAGCGGGCGGCACGATGGCGGTCGCGTCATTGTCGCTGACATCCTCGAGAATGGCCTGCTCTTCGGCTATATAGCCCTCTTCCGGGAATATGGCGGCCGGCATCGCGACGTCGTCGCGGCCTGCGGCAACAGCCTGCTGTGCAACGTGACGGGTGAGCTCTTCGCGGTAGGACGGTCCGTTGTCGAGATTATCCAGGCGGCCGGCAATCTGCACCAGCGTTTCGTGCAGTGCTTCGAAGGTGCGGTGCGTGCGCTCTTCGGTGTTGCGGCTCAGCGCTTCAAGGTTGCGCAAATCGGCCGCAAGGTCGGTCAGCATCGACATGTCGGCGATGTTCGCGCCGGCCGAGAGGTTGTTGCGGGTATAGGCGTCGAGAACGGCCTCGGCTGCCTGCCGGGCCGCTTCGATGATATATTCGTCGTTCGAAGCCATATAGTCTTCGATCGCCGCCATGCGCGCATCGAGTTCAGGCGACATGCCTGCGGCCTGCATCTGAACCGGCTGGCTGATCAGCGTCGAGAGATGGGCGATCTGGTTTTCAAGGCTCGCCAGCGCATGGCTGTCAGCGGGGGCGGCATGGGCGGTCTCATCCAGTCGCGCGGCGATAGTGCCAAGCCGCTCTTCCAGGCGCGAAAAGGCGCTTTCACTGAGGCCCGATGCCAGCTGCGGCTGGCTATAGCCATAATCGAGCTCCTCGATCTGCCGAGAGAGCGTGTCGAGCCGTTCGGCCAGACCCTCATTGACGGTGCCGTGGTCGAGCGCATCGATCTTGCGGGAAATGTCGCTGAGGAAAGACGTCAGCTCCGCCTGTTGCGAAGGGCGCTGCGACCGTTCCAGAAGCAGTGAAAGCTGGTCCAGTCGCTCATGCAGTTGCGCTGCATCGCGCGCGGTGCTCAGCTCATCGATCTTGCCGGCCAGCGCTTCAAGGCGCGCGGTAAGATCAACGGAGGGTTCCGGTTTTGCAGCGGCGAGGCGGTTGATATCACCGAGCTGTTCGGCGAGGCCGTTCAGGCGGTTTTCCAGTCGCTGGGCGAGCGCATTGTCGGTTGCCTGCGCATTGGGGCGTGTGCCGGTCGCCGCAATGGCGCGGCTGATTTCGTCCAGCCGCTGATCGAGACCGGAAAACTGTTCGCTGAAGACCGCTTCATTCGGCTGCATGTGCTTGCCGAGCTGCTCGACCGCGCTGGCGATCGCGATCAGCTTCTCCTCGAGCACGCGAACGGCCGGATTGTTGCTCATGCCGCCGAGCTGCGTCTTGATGTCATCGAGACGATAGGCGAGGGAGACGATTTCATCCTGAAGGGCGCCGGCATCGAAACCACGCAGCGTGTCTTCCACAGTGTTCCAGCGGCTTTCGATCCGATGGACGCTGTCTTCGCGCGCCAGCTGGTCAATGGTGAGGCGTAGGTCCTCGAATTCGTTGCGCAGCGCATAGACATCCGGAGATGCCAGATTGCCGAGCTGGTCGATGCTTCCGGCAAGCCGTGCGATGTCATCGCGCAGATCGCCGATGAATTGCTGGTCTTCCGCCGCGGCGCGAATATTGCGGATTTCCGCGCGCAGTCCCTGCGCTTCCCGCGCAACGCCCTCGGCAATATCGTGCTTCAATTCGTGGCGGAGGTTGACGAGTGCCTGCGCGATTTCCTGCAGGGCCGCGTCATTGCGTGGCTCCTGATAGGGCGGGATGGCGCGTGCGCGTGGTGCGGCCTGAGGAGCCGGCTGGGGCTCCCTCTGCCGATATTCCGGCGCGAGCGGCCGTGTGATCGTGCGTTCCGGGCGGGCGGCAGGTTCCTGCGGGCGCTGGAAGCTGGTCTCCAGCAGACGCTGGCGCTGGCGTATTTCGTTGACGGGATCAAGTTGCGGTGGCGTCACGCTTGTGCGTGGCTCGCGTGCTGCGGCATAGGTTTCGCTCTTCGTTTCCGGCATGGCGCCAGCGGCCCGCTGGTCGCGAGGAAACTTCTGGCTCATCAACCCTTCGATGCGGGCTTCAAGGCCTTCAATGGTGCGATTGAGAGCATCAAGAGACGACCTGTCGCTTGGCTGTTGGGTTTTCGATCGCAATCCGTTCATCTTTTCGCTCGCTTCGCTTCCGCCCGCCGTGCCCGGTTATCTGTCGCGACGTTGCCTGTTTGGACACGCCGTCGCCGCAACATGCAGCAATTCTAGAGCCGGTATTTGCCCCCGTGGAGGAAAATGCGCCGATGAACGAAGCAGTTACCTCCATCGGGAGAATTCACGAAACGTGGTAAAGAAGTGGTTAACCAAGGTCGGAATTTTTTAACTTTTGCGATGCAGGCCGAGCCCCGGGGCGGTGCGGAGGGAAATTGCGCAAAAAGGGAGAGCGATAACCCCATGGAATTTATTTGACGTTTACGCGCACGTCAAATATTGTCACTCGATATCTGCCGGATTATCTCCGGCGCCCACGATGCGGAGGAACATCGGTAATGCCTGTTTACAAGGCCCCAGTTAAGGACACGCTTTTTATCCTGAATGACGTTCTCGGCCTGGAGCGGTATAACAACCTGCCCGGCTTCGAGGATGCGACGCCCGACATGATCGAGGCAATCACCGGCGAAGCGGCAAAGCTTGCCGAGGAACGGCTTTTCCCACTCAATCTTTCCGGTGACCAGCAGGGTTGCGAGCGCGCCGATGACGGTTCTGTCTCCGTGCCCGATGGTTTCAAGGAAGCCTATGACGCCTATTGCGAAGGCGGCTGGATCGGCCTTGCCGTTCCCCAGGAATTTGGCGGGCAGGGCCTGCCCTATACGCTGCATGCGGCGATCGGCGAATATATGTCTTCCGCCAACCTGTCGCTGATGATGTATCCCGGCCTGACGCAGGGCGCGATTGCCGCCGTTCTCGTTCACGGTACTCCGGAGCAGAAGCAGACCTATCTGCCGAAAATGGTCCAAGGTATCTGGTCCGGCACCATGAACCTTACCGAACCCCATTGCGGCACCGATCTCGGTCTCCTGCGCACCAAGGCGGTGCCGCAGGGAGATGGCACTTACAAGATTTCCGGCCAGAAGATCTTCATCTCGGCTGGTGAACATTCCATGACCGATAATATCGTCCATCTGGTGCTCGCCCGCATCGAGGGCGCACCTGAAGGCACGAAGGGTATTTCGCTTTTCATCGTGCCGAAATTCCTGGTCAGGCAAGACGGCACGCCCGGCGAGCGCAACGGCGTCACCTGTGGTGCGATCGAGCACAAGATGGGTATTCACGGCAACGCCACCTGCGTCATGAATTACGATGATGCGACGGGTTATCTGCTTGGTGCGGAAAACAAGGGCCTTTCGGCCATGTTCGTGATGATGAACGAGGCGCGCCTCGGCGTCGGCCTGCAGGGGCTTTCCGTGGGCGAAATCGCCTATCAGAATGCGGTGGAATATGCCCGTGAGCGTATTCAGGGCCGTTCGCTTTCCGGCGCGAAATTCCCGGACAAGAAGGCCGATCCGATCATCGTGCACCCGGATATCCGCCGCACGCTGATGACCATCAAGGCCTATAACGAGGCTGGCCGCGCTTTCCTTTTGTGGACAGCGCTGCAATCGGACATCGCCCACCGCTCGACCGATGAGAAGGAGCGGCAGGCGGCAGACGACCTGCTCGGTCTCGTCACGCCGATCCTCAAGGGCGTTTTGACGGACAAGGGCTTCGACCACGCCGTGATGGCGCAGCAGGTCTTTGGCGGTCACGGCTACATCGAAGAACATGGTATGAGCCAATATGTCCGCGATGCGCGCATCACCATGATCTATGAGGGTGCGAACGGTATCCAGGCGCTCGATCTGGTCGGCCGCAAGCTCGGCATGAATGGCGGCCGCGCCGTCATGGCGCTGTTCAAGGAAATTGGCGATTTCTGCGAGGAGAACCGCGGCAACGAAAAGCTCAGCCTCTACACCAAGGGTTTGAAGAAGGGCTTGAACGACCTTCAGGCCGCAACCATGTGGTTCATGCAGAACGCCATGGCAAAGCCCGACAATGCCGGTGCCGGCTCGACCGACTACATGCATCTCTTCGGCATCGTGGTGCTGGGTTACATGCAGGCGCGCATGGCGAAAGCCGCCAGCGAAGCGCTTGCGGCAGGCAGCGCCTCGGATGAGGATTACCTCAAGACCAAGCTTGTCACGGCGAAGTTTTACATGGAGCGCATCATGCCGGAAACGGCGCTGCGCAAGGCCCGCATCGAAACCGGTGCGGACACCATGATGGAACTGGCCGCGGAAGCATTCTGAGACATCTGGCGTTTCTGACGCCACAGGGAGAGAGTTATGACCGACGTATTTATCTACGACCATGTCCGCACCCCGCGCGGACGCGGCAAGAAGGATGGCAGCCTGCATGAGGTGCCGTCCGTTCGCCTTGCCGCCAAGACGCTGGAAGCCATCCGCGACCGCAACGGGCTCGACACTTCCGCTGTCGATGACATCATCATGGGCTGTGTCGATCCTGTCATGGATGCCGGCGCCGTCATCCCCAAGGCCGCCGCCTTCGAGGCCGGTTACTCCAACAAGGCGCCGGGTATGCAGATCTCGCGCTTCTGCGCCTCCGGTCTCGATGCCATCAACTTCGCAGCCGGCAAGGTCAAGGCCGGTTCGGACGATATCGTCATCGCCGGCGGTGTCGAAAGCATGTCGCGCGTCGGTATGGGCATGTCGGGCGGCGCCTGGTACATGGACCCCTCGGTCAACTTTCCGGCCTTCTTCATGCCGCAGGGCGTGTCGGCCGATCTGATCGCCACGAAATACGGTTTTTCCCGTGACGATGTCGATGCCTATGCCGTCGAAAGCCAGAAGCGCGCCGCGCATGCCTGGGAAAAGGGCTATTTCAACAAATCGGTCATTCCGGTGAAGGACCAGAACGGCCTGACGATCCTTGACCGCGACGAGCACATGCGCCCCGGCACCGATATGCAGGCGCTGGCTTCGCTCAACCCGTCCTTCCAGATGCCCGGCGAAATGGGCGGGTTCGAAGCTGTCGGCATCATGGCGCATCCGGAAGTGGAGCGGATTAACTACGTCCATCACGCCGGCAACTCATCCGGCATCGTTGATGGTGCCGCCGCCGTGCTGGTTGGTTCGAAAGCGGGCGGCGAGGCAATGGGCGTGAAGCCGCGTGCCCGTATCAAGGCTTTCGCCAATATCGGCTCCGACCCGGCGCTGATGCTGACCGGCCCGGTTGACGTAACCGAAAAGCTGCTGAAAAAGACCGGCATGTCGCTTGCCGATATCGATCTCTTCGAACTCAACGAAGCCTTCGCCGCTGTGGTCCTGCGCTACATGCAGGCTTTCGACATCGATCACGACCGGATGAACGTCAATGGCGGCGCAATCGCCATGGGTCATCCGCTGGGTGCAACCGGCGCGATGATCCTCGGGACGGTGCTGGATGAGCTGGAACGGCGCGATCTGAACACCGCGCTCGTGACGCTTTGCATCGGTGCAGGCATGGGTACAGCAACCGTCATCGAGCGGGTTTAAGGCAGCGGCTACGGCCCGCTTCCGTCATCCTCGGGCTTGACCCGAGGATCTATCCCGGTGCTTGGATCCTCGGGTCAAGCCCGAGGATGACGAGGAAAGCGAAGCGGCCATTACGATTCAGGGAAGAGGAATCCCAAATGAGCACTTACACCAATTTCACCATCGAGACGGACGCAGACGGCATTGCCCTCGTCACCTGGGACATGCCGGAAAAGTCCATGAACGTCTTCACGTCAGAGGTGATGGACGAGCTGAACGCCATTCTCGACGCCACCGTCGCCGATAGCGCCGTCAAGGGCGTCGTCTTCACGTCGGGCAAAAGCACCTTTTCCGGCGGCGCCGATCTGTCGATGATCAAGTCGATGTTCTCCTTCTACAATGACGAGAAGACGAAGAACCCGGATCAGGCGGCAGCAAAGCTGTTCGAGCTGGTGGGCCGCATGACCGGCCTGTTCCGCAAGATCGAGACCAACGGCAAGCCCTGGGTCTCCGCCATCAACGGCACCTGCATGGGGGGCGCTTTCGAACTGTCACTCGCCTGCCACGGCCGCGTGGCCTCCAGCGCCAAGAACCTCAAGATCGCACTGCCGGAAGTCAAGGTCGGCATCTTCCCGGGCGCTGGCGGCACCCAGCGCGTCTCGCGCCTGACCGATGCACAATCTGCCTTGCAGATGATGACGACAGGCCAGTCGCTGACCGGCGCACGCGCCAAGGCCATGGGGCTGGTGCACCAGGTAGTCGAGCCGGATCAGCTGGTCGCAACTGCAAAGCAGATGATCAAGGACGGCCTGAAGCCGGTAGCACCCTGGGATGAGAAGGGCTTCAAGGCCCCCGGCGGCGGCATCTGGACGCCTGCGGCTGCCCAGCTGTGGCCCGCCGCTCCGGCGATCCTCCGCCGCGAAAGTGCCGGCAATTATCCGGCCGCACTCGCCATCCTCAAATGCGTTTATGAAGGGCTGCAATTGCCTTTCGATACGGCGCTGAAGGTGGAGCAGCGTTATTTCACCGAAATCCTTCGCTCGAAGGAAGCCTTCGGCATGATCCGCTCGCTGTTCATTTCCATGCAGGAGCTGGGCAAGGGCGCGCGCCGTCCGGCCGGCCAGCCCAAGACGGAGTTCAAAAAGGTCGGCGTCGTCGGCGCGGGCTTCATGGGGGCGGCCGTCGCTTACGTCACCGCCGCAGCGGGTATTCCCGTCACGCTGGTGGATCGCGATCAGGAAGCCGCAGACAAGGGCAAGGGCCATTGCGAGGAAAGCGTCAAGGCCGCCATCGGCAAGGGCAGGCTGACGCAGGATGAAGGCAAGGCCCTGCTCGATCTCGTCACCCCAACGGCGGATTACACTGCATTATCTGATGCGGATCTCGTCATCGAAGCCGTCTTTGAAGACCGCGACGTGAAGAAAGCCGTCATCGAAGCCGTGGAAGCCGTTTTGCCCGAAGGCGCAATCTTTGCCTCCAACACGTCCACCTTGCCAATCACGGGGCTGGCAAAGAACTCCAGGCGTCCGACCGATTTCATCGGCATCCACTTCTTCTCGCCGGTCGAGAAGATGATGCTGACGGAAGTGATCCTCGGCAAGGAAACCGGCGACAAGGCGCTCGCCGTCGCGCTGGATTATGTGGCCAAGATCAAGAAGACCCCGATCGTCGTCAACGACACCCGCGGCTTCTTCGTCAATCGCTGCGTGCTGCGTTACATGGCCGAAAGCTACGACATGCTGATCGAAGGCGTGCCGCCCGCGATGATCGAAAATGCAGCGAAATTCGCCGGCTTGCCGGTCGGCCCCTTGGCGTTGAACGACGAAGTGGCCATCGATCTTTCCTACAAGATCCTGAAAGCCACCGTCGCCGATCTCGGCGAAAAGGCGGTCGATCCGCGCCATATGGAGCTGGTGAAGAAGCTGGTGGAAGGCGAGGGCCGCTTTGGCCGTAAGAACGCCAAGGGCTTTTACGACTACCCGCCAAAGCCCGCCAAGAAGTCCCTCTGGCCTGGCCTGAAGGACCTCTATCCGCAGCAGAAGCCTGAAGACGTGGATATGGAGGTGCTGAAGCAGCGCTTCCTCGTCACCGTGGCGCTGGAAGCCGCCCGCACGGTTGAAGAGGGCATCGTCACCGATCCGCGTGAGGCGGATGTCGGTTCCATCCTCGGTTTCGGCTTCGCGCCCTATACCGGAGGCGCGCTGTCCTACATTGACGGCATGGGCGTGAAGAGCTTCGTCGCGCTCGCCGAAAAGCTCAGCGAGACATACGGAACGCGCTTCCAGCCAACGCCGCTGCTGAAGGAGATGGCCGCCAAGGGCGAGACCTTCTACGGTCGCTTCGATCCCTATGCCAGCGCCGCGAAGGCGGCCTGAGGCTCCAGTGAGATGATTGAACAGGCCCTTCGGGGCCTGTTTTATTATGCCTGTCTACCCGCTTTCCATGCATCCTTTGCCGGGCTGAGGCGTTGGAAAGTCTGACCGGGCAAAAGCGCCCGCCGCCGCAATTCAGCACGCCTCAGGAGACAGCGATGAAAGCACCACTGCGATCCCACGGTTTCGATAAGCCATCAGACCTGGACGACGAGTTGGCCGAACTGGACGAAGAGGCGGAAGCTGTGGCCGCCGAAGAGGCGGTGGAAAAAACCGCAGCCAGGAGGACACCTGCCGCCAATACCGTCGACCCGGCGCTGCGTGCCGAACTGGACGAGCTTCGCCAACAGGTCGAAAAGATCCGGCGTGATGTCAAGCGGCTTGAGGCGGCCGAGATGTCCCGCCACAGGCCCGCACAGCCCCACCATGAGCGCGACCGCGAGAATTCCCGCCTGATGACGGTCGTGCGCTCCGTAGCCGTCACCTCACTTGCAAGCCGCATCTTTGCGTCTTCGCCCGTCATGGCGGCGCTGGTAGCCGTGGTGCCTTTCGCGCTTGGTTTCGCAGCACGGCGCCGCGAAGGGGTATAGCCCCACCTGCCATGCTGCGCCCGCCACCGGCCAGGATAGGTCCCTCGCAAACATGACGCGGGCAAATGCGCTCTGGCATCAGGAGGCCATACAATGAGTTTTCCTGCGTGAACCGGCCTTCGCCCTGCGCTCTTTCCAGCCATCCACAGGCGCCGTGAAAAAACTGTCAAAAAACTTCGGAAGGGCGCTTGCCATGTTCGAACAAGATGTTATAACCCCGCTCACTTTCGGGGCGCAAACGACCCCGACCGCGAAAAGCGGAGGTTCTTCAAGGACCTGAAGTGCCCGGATAGCTCAGTTGGTAGAGCAGCGGATTGAAAATCCGCGTGTCGGTGGTTCAAATCCGCCTCCGGGCACCATTCTAAGCCCTTGCTATGTCTATCTTTTTCCATAATTTAGCATCCGTTCATAAACGCGGGTTTGACACTTTTCTCAAGAAGGTTTGACAACTTTCGTTTTTCTTCTGTTCACTTCGGCAGCGAAGTCCTTCACGGCAGCGATAGTGGTTTTCGATACGTCGGCGTGTCGCGAATAGTGCTTCGCCATTGCCTCGGTACGCTGTCCGAGAACATTGGCGATTGTCCCATAGTCCATATTCATTTCTCTCAAGATCGTCGCGACAGTGTGCCGCAAACCCTTCAGCGTGAGACCAGGTTGAATGCTACCCTCCGCCTCTAGCTTGAGGCGGATCGGTCGCCATGAAGCTCTGAACCCTGAAACGGTCCATGGCTTACCCTGTGAGTTGGCACACAAGGTGATTGCTGAGTGATGCGGGGCAGCTGCGAGGGCTTCCTCAACCGGCTTCACCAGAGGCAAGTACACCTCTTCACCTGTCTTCCCCCGTCGCGTGTCGATCATGCCCGCCTGAACCGCTGTGCGGGGCAGGGAGAGCGCGTCTTGTGGATCGAGGCCGTAGAACATCATGAGGGTGACAGCTGGCAGCATGTGCGAGGGCAGGGCGGCGAGAACCGCATCCCGCTCTGCGTCCATCCACGGGCGGTTCGCTTTCGGTGCGTTCTTCGGGCGCTTGATTGCCTTAATGCCCAACGCTGGATTGTCTTTAACTTCGCCGCGCTCTTTTCCCCACGCGAAGAGCAGGGAAAGGACAGTGCGGACATAGGAGCCAAATTTCCGACCTTTGCTCTCTCCGGCTTTGTCGCGGATCTTGACGATCAGCGGCGGCGTGAAACTGGTAAGCGGCGTATCCTCAATGCTCTTCAGGTAGTCGAAGCATTTTTGATAGTCGGAGCGCGTCCGGTCGGAAATATCCTCCTGAAAAGCATTACTGGCGCGATACTTCTTGATCAGCGCGCCAAGGGTACCGGCCCGCGTAATTTCACTTTTCTGATGGAGCTGGCTTATACGATAGCATTCGCCGTAGAATTCCATCGTCCAAAGCGGGAACTTATCCAGGTCGATGACGGAGCCTGTTTTGCGATGATAGCACCGCCACTTGTGAGGCGGCTTCTTATCCTGAAAAATCTGGAAGCCTTTCGGGCGCTTGCGGTCTGCCATCAGCCAAGCTTCGCAATAATCGCATCATCGCCCGCTGCCTCGCCGCCTTTTAGAGCGTCGAGAAAGGCATCGAGATCCTGCATGTCATAAACCTTGCCACCAGATGGCATTGCCACCGGCTTTACATGGCAATCAATTGGGAATCTGCGGATAGGAAGGCCGCAATAATCTGCGGCCTCCTTCAAAGTCAGCATGCGCCGGGGCGCAACCCTAATGTTGAGCGTTGCACTAGCCATCAATGGGCCTCCTCGGGGTAAAATCCATCGCGGAGCTTGCGAATTATTTTGGGCGAGAAATTCCAGGTCTCTTCCTCGACGGTAGAGCCATTCGAACAGATGACAGCCGAAAACCAAAAGCAGCCAGCTATGGGTTCATCTGTGCCGAATTTCACGTGGTTAAAGCGCTCGAGCCAGCATTCCACGACATCGTATGTCCGATCGCTCACCTCGTAGAGACCGGGACCATCGTATTCGATGAAGTCACGCACGCCTTGAACCCCCAGCTTGAACGTTCCATCGCCACGGTTCTCAAGACCGTAAACCGATGAGGTGCATTCTGGGTGCATCTGCATTAGGATTGATCGCAGCTGCGTTACGCAGTCGTTGAGTTGGCTTTCAAGGGTTTGCGGGAGCCGGTCGGTTTTAACCGCTGCATCAGCCACAGCGACGGCCGGAAACGCAACTGCTGCGCCTGCAGCGAGAAAGGAACGGCGCGACATCGAACCGATGGCACTTGCGCCGCCGGCCATTTTCTGATTTATCTTCATACGCATTGAATGACCTTTCACAGGGTTAGGAAAAGCCGACGCGGTTTATCAGGCCAGAGCGTCGGCTTTTTTCGTTTCAGGCGGGTTTGGGATTGCTTTCTGTAGATGGAAGATGATCTCGGCATTCATCGAGCGGCAATTGCGCTCTGCTTCCTCCTTAATTCTGTCACGCAAGCCTTCGGGAAAACGGACGATGTATTTGTTCAGATCTTGAGACATGGTCACCTCTTATGCCAACTCGGCATAATTGACTATGAGACGTCGTTCATGTCAAGCGGTTTATGCCAAGTTGGCATATGAGGGCGAGATGAAAAAAGAGCAGTATCCCAGCGAGGCAGCAGACAGATACATTGTTCGTTTTCCTGAAGGCATGCGCGACGAGATCAAACACGCCGCCGAGGCAAGTGGACGGTCCATGAATGCTGAAATCATTCAGCGTCTAAAATCTTCTGTCGAGGACGAGGATGTTTTAAAGCTCCTGCTCCCGCCCGAGACAGAGCGCGCTCTGTTCACTGATGCAGCCGTAAACGACATGGAGGCGGCGGAACGTGCCGTCCAGATTATCCAGGCCAATTACGGCCACGGCGGCGAGCTCACCTCGTCACTGAGTCGCGTCGAGGATCTGGCAAAGGAGAATGCGGAACTTGCATCGCTTGTCGCCACCATGAGCGATCGTGAGGACGCGGATTTTCTGCTTTACTACACGAAGACGGTTCAACTGTCTCAGTTCGTTAAGTCGGTCCTTGAAGTGAAAGATGATCTGCCCGCGACTCTTGTGCAGACGGCTAACGATTTGCTTTCCCTAGCTGCTGCCGAGGCCGCTAAGATCCAAAAGCGGCATGACAGGATCATATACTTCCGAGATTTAATTGAGCGGTCGACGGAACGGGAAGCCGAGCTGGATCGGGAAATATCAGAGAATGAGGGCGACGACGTCGACAATACCCATGAGTAGAGCCCGCACTTACACGAAATCTGAAATTTCGGAAGCGGCGTCGGCCGCCGCAACATACAAAGTCCGCGTCATCCTTCACCCTTCAGGAGAAATCGAGTTTTCTCCCAGAGGCTTTGCTCCTGTTGATCGTGAAGATGCCGGCGAAAAAGCTTGGAGGGACTGGGAGAATGGCAGCAGGGAAAATAATGGCGGAAATCGGCGACGATGATCTGGTAACACTCAACGAGGCATGTGATCTGTTCTTTGGTGGCAGGTTGACTAAGTCGTCCCTCAGACTGGAAGCATCGCGTGGAAACCTCGAAATCATCCGGATTGCAAACAAGGACTTTGTCACGCGCAATGGCATTCGTCGAATGATTGATAGGTGCCGCCTACCTGCGAAAGATAATATCGCTCCCAAACCTGTGAGTGACCCAGGTATCACGGCTCAAAACGCAGCAAAAGTTCGTCTGGCAAAACTAAAAAAAGATCTGAAAATTGACGATCTTCTATCCCCCTCGGGGAATGTCGCGCGACGAAGCCGCCAGATACATCGGCGTCGGCACAACGAAATTTGATCAGATGGTGAAGGATGGCCGGATGCCTAAGCCTAAGCGTGTTGATGGTCGCACAATTTGGGACCGCCTTAAACTGGATGAAGCGTTCACTCGTCTACCCGAGGGGAATATGATCGACGCCATAATCTTTGGGAAATCATAAATAAGAAAGGGTCCGCCAAATCCGCGAACCCTTGTTTGATGGGGAAATTCCCCAGTTGATCAAGTCGCCAAGTTGGCGACTTGAAAGTCGGTTTGGAGGAAAAGCCGGATGGCAGAAGATAATGTTGAGCAGGGTGATAGTTCGAAAACCATCTTCTATGACATGCTCTCTGACACAAAGTTCCGAGATCGATTGAAAGCGCATAACGAAGCGCTTTATCGGTATTATCTCACTCAGGAAGAGTGGGCGCATAAGGGACACACGGACTACGCAAAATGGCTTTTTGCGTCACTTCTGGCAGTACATGGGGGCGCTATTTATGCTCTTAGCTCCCTGCGATCATCAGTTCCTGCAACAAAGAGCGAATTCCTGATACTCGCCGCGGCGCAGAATCTTGCCGCGATTTTCCTTACACTTGTCGCCGGCTTGTTTGCATGGGTAAACCTGCAGCTCGTTGAATATTACTACAAGACGGTGGCAGATCCCAAGCTCCTGTATCGTCACGACCCTTTGCCGGATCAGAGCAAATGGATCACTCGAATGCTCTACATGTCTGCTGCATGTGGCATTGTATCGGGGGTTCTGTTCGCCACGAGTGCAGCCACGGCAATTTGCGGACTTTATCGGATTAGACCCTTACCTGTGGTTTGGTGAGTTTGGTGGTTATGGTGGGGAAAATCCCCAACGCTTAACCGGGGACCTTCCCCAGTTACGGCAACCGCAGCACATTTGAAAGCCCGTCACCAGGTCGCCGCCTCACAAGCAAATCACCGGCCTTTTCCGCTTTCATGACAGCTGTGCGCGCCGTTGATTTTCCGACGCCGGCGAGCTGCGCCACTTCGATGTGAGAAAGCTCGCATCTGCGGTTCTCAAGGATCTGGGCGCGAATGACATCGAGAGCGCGGGTTTCGCCTTTCGTGTAAGTCATCTTCAGCCAATCCGGTAACTGAAATTTATCGAGGTCCAGGTCGCGCTTCCCGCTGTGAGGAACGTCACCTGACCTGTTGTCGATGAGATTTTCAACGCGCATGATGAACCCGCAGATGTGAGCGCAGGGACGATCAGATCCGCGAACGGCCAAGATCCGAAGGGAAGGGTCGTGATGAGCGTGCCAACCGCGACGGCGCCCCCAGCGATAACCCCTTGGATCGTCACAACGCCTCCAGAACGAGAAATGTGCGGCGCGCCATATCCCGACAAGGCGCCCCATCCATTGCTCAATGTGAGAGGTTTTGGCCGTGTGAGCCGGTTCATGGCGTTGCGGTTGAACAGAACGTCCGCGACCATACCCCAGATCCAGTGCTGCATCATGACGCCGGGATGAGTGTGGTTCGAGCCTGCATCTGTTGTGTCCATCCATGTGCCCGCGTTCTTGTTGTCGCGCATAGGAGAATAGACATCGACAAAGCAGCACTGGAAATCTCGCGCCGCGCGCCGAAGAACCGGAATGGCTTTCTCAAACCATTGATTACCACGCGCGGGAACAGCCCCGTTTGAGTTGGCGGAGTTGCCAGAGACGAGGATGATAGAGAGTCCATTTGCGCCCCCGACACCTCTTGCGGCGCGAATGGTTGCCAATTTTGCCCTCAGATTATTGGCGAAAGTTTCTACAGCGTCTCCCTGCGGCTCAAAGGAAGCGTCGTTCACCATGTACTTGATGACGAGCGTGCTGATTGTGTTGTCGGCTGTCACGAGGGACGTGTTGAGGTCTGCAACGGTGGTTCCGTTGACGCCGGCGTTGATGACCTGATGCCATCCGGCGCCATATTCAATCCCCAGCCTGTAGAGGATATTGTGCGGTTGATATTCTGTCGGGAGGCGGTCGCCGGACATACCGATATAGGCCCCGTAAACGGTGCTATCGCCGACGAGCAACGTCTTATGCAGGGAGTTTTCTGTCGAGAGGATAGTGTGCGCAACGAAGAGGTATTCCAGACCGTCGATCCACGGCTCATGCTCATCAGAACGAGCGTTGTATTTGACGTTGCCGGAGTTGACGACCCCACTACCCGTGAGCAAAACGCCGTTATTGTTCACGATGCCGTCAGCCCGGACGACGAGGCCTTTGGGCACCTCAAGTTCTCGTATTCGGCGATCTGCGCAATACTTGATTGCCGTGTTCAGTGCGGCGCTTTCGTCGCCAGCGCCGGTGATACCGAACATTTTAACATTGGGGGAATTTGATACCATTTCCCACCGCCGAGTTCCGGCATTGGACTGCCGCTGCCAAGGCTGGACAGGTCCGGAGTTTTCGACCTCGATAGCAACCCAGCCGCCATTATCGTTAGTCGCTGCGTAGCCGTTCAAGCGGATGACGTTGATGCCTGCTGGAATTTCGAGCGCTGCAAGCCCCTGCACCGTTCCATAAATTGGGACGTTGCCTTGACTTACCGCATCACTGGCATAGCCGGCGGCGATGTCACGCGCTGTTTCTGCTCTGGTTGCCGCATCGGTCGCCACATCGCGGGCCTCATAGATCAAACTCGCAATGGCTTCATCACTTGCCAGCCGAAATGCTGCAGCCGAAATCACCCCGTATACGACCGAACCGGCCGCGAGGCGCACCACGTCTTCCCCGCTATTGGTCTTTATCGGAATAGGAAGCGACCCGTTGAAACTGACCGTCGCGCCTTCACCAGAATAGTCTTCAGCTATTGGCAGCAGGATCATCATCGAAGGGCTAACGGGAACATCCGTTGTTGCTTGAATGGCATCGGGCGACCCTGTCCCCGCATTGGAGGCGTAGATGAAGCTGAACGGCAGATCACTCATCCGCCGCCACGAGCCAGCGCCAGAAGCGCCGAGTTTCATGTAGATCCCATTGTTGGCAACGGTCGGATCGCCAAGAACCCAAGCCATGCTGTTTGGTGAGCGCCCCAGGTCGGCGTTCAGGTCTGAGAGCAAGGCGTAGATGAGACCACCGTTTGACAGGAAGGATGAGACCACATCCTCCATCCATCTGGCCCAAATTCTGATGCTGGGCTTATGGGGATGATGGTTGCCACTGGAAGGCACGCCATCGACGGTGAAATCGCGCCAGACTTCCCGGCTCGAAATTGGCATTGGAATAGGCATTGTGTCTCTCCGATTATTGCCGATACGAGCAGGCTGCTTCTTGAAGCGTCGAGGCCGTCGCCTCAATCATTTCATGTGTTGCGGTGTCGTTGGCCGCATCTCGTCTGACGCCTTCGACGATCGCCTCGAGCGTGTCGGCGGCTTCATCTTTCGTCAGGACGTTTTTGACGACCAGCACGTGAACCAGGCGGAGCGCTATTTCAGTACCGAGGTAGGCGTTTGCGACGACGCCAGCGGTAATGCGGCTGAATACTTCGTTCATGTCTAAATCCTTTGTTTGGAGAATGGCGGCTCCCAGGGGATTAGGAGCCGCCGTCGCCGTACCGATCTTGAACCCCATGAAACAATGGGCGCGGGCAGATCGGCTTCCGTTATTGGCCCCGGCGTGAGGGCCTCAAAGGCAGCGCCCTTATGCAACGTTGCCGAAGTCGCCGTAGGTCAAAGCCTTCGGGTTTTTCACCGCGAAGGCGAGGCGTTCTTCGGAAAGAACCGTGACCATGTTGTTGATGAAATCTTTATCGACATAGCCGACCTCGATCCGCGCCTCCCATCGGTCATAGATGGTTGCGGCCTGCCGGAAGGCGCCGACGAGGAACTTGTCAACGGCGATAGCAGGCGTGGAAACCACAGGCAGACCGAACAAGACCGGCGAAACGACAGACTGCGGATCGCCCATGATGTAGCGGCCCTGACTGTCTTTCGTCAGCCGCATTGCCCACCAGTCGGCTGGATTGACGATGACGCCATCCGGCTCATAGAGGGCCAGCGAGGTTTGCAGGGCGGCGAGGGCGATATTGTCGATTGCGGTTGCCCCGGCGATGGTGATGGGAGCAGCGTAAGCCGTCGCCTGCGGTATCATGCCAAGCAGGTTCTGCCCCGTCCCGTCGCCGCTGAGAAGTTGCTGTTCTTCCTTCAGCGCGAGACCATAGAGCAATTCGCTATCGATGATATTCGAAAGCTGCGGAACATCGTCCAGCACCTGGCGCGAGGCCTTCATCCAGTGGGCAATCACCTTGGCGGCGGTGGTCTTGAGTTCGAATTGCAGATCGCTTTCCGGCTTCGTCGCCGTCTCCGCCACCATTCCCGCATTGAGATTGCGGTTGAGCATGTTCGGATATTCGACGGAACCCACCTCGATCTTGATGGCCGGGAGAAGGTCGCGAACCGTCAGGCGGGTGCGCGGCAACTGGTTTACGCTGTCCCGGTAGGGCGATGACAGCGCGCCAGCCGATCCGGCCGCATTCGTAGTCGCCGTGGTGATAGACGCCTTCAGGCGCATTTCACCGGGGCGAGCGTTCTTCTGGTCCTTGACGTCGAGGAAGTCCGTAAAGCCATCGCTCTCGATGAAACTTTCACCGACAGATTTGCCGCTCCTGCCATCGCCGGAATAGAAACCGCCGCCGCCGCGAGCGGCTTTCTGTTCGAGGTCGGCCACACTCTCTCTCAGCTCTGCGCCGAGCTGCTTGAGCTTTTCATCGTGAATGCCGAGCTTTTTGAGAACCTCGGCGGTATGGTCGCCGAACTGCTTTGCCAGCAATTCAATAGGACCGTCGCTGCCTTCACCCTTTGTGCGCATTTTCGCGCTGTCGAACAGATGGAGGGCGGCGCTTTCCGTGAGCGTGCGCTTTGCATGTATGGTCATGTTAGATTTCCTTCAATTTCTTGGTTGCTTCGCTGATCTGTGCCAAAAAACGCGACACTTGCTGATTATCGATCTCGTCGCCCTTGGAGAGAGCTTTCCAGCCCCCGGACATGACGAGGCGGGCGGCCTGCTTGGATAGGCCACCTGCGCGGAGGATGGTTTCTATTTCCTCTTGGGATTTGTGCCCGGTAATGGTCGCATCCCGGTTTGCCGGGAAGGTGACCGGCGAGACCTCGTAGACGTCGAGTTCGATCAGATCGAGGACGCCTTCGCGGTCGCGCTGGGCGCTCTTTTCGCGGTAGCCAATCGAAAGGCTATCCACGTCGCCAGCGGCGATGTGCTCATAGGCGTTTCGGCCCGCATCCGTTTTGAGATTGATTTGGCCTTCAACAAAAAGGCCCTTTCCATCCTCGACGGCCCGCGACCAAATACCGATTGGCGTGTCGGGCCGATGCTGCCAGAGCATTTTCAGGCGGGAACCACGCTGCGCATGCTGCGCAAGACTTGCCTTGAACGCACCAGGTAGAACACGCTCGCCGTAGCTGTCGACATTGCCGAAAATCGAGCCGTAGCCGGAGATCCGGCCGGAACTGTCGGCCTTAATTTCCAAAGCAGACGCGTTGGAAAACTTGAGATTTGGGGAGTTTTTGAGCAGGAACACGGCTTCACCTTCGGAAACGTCAAAACACTCGGGCTGTGTGCCCGTTTTCTTGTGCTTCGCGTCCGGTATGGTCGCCGGTCCTGTCGAAGGTGGATCGTCGCTATGCGCCCCGGTCCAGCCGGTAACGCTCTCAATCGAGCCGTGGAAAGAATTGCGCCGCGTTTCCTGATTTGTCAATTGGCTTTTCCTCCCTCACCGGTGAGGCTGTGGAAAAGACCGGCGTCGATCTTGTCGGCAACGGTGCGAAGCGCAGCGGCAGTCTTGGCGGAACCGTCCTGAACGGCGGCTTGCGCCGTCGCGTAGGTCAGCAGCCTGTCGAGGATCATCGGAACCGGCGCACCGGCCTCCGAAGCCATCAACTCGGCGGCTCGGGCTATGACGCAATCGCAGAATTGCTTCTGCCGTTCTTCCGCCTCGCTCTCGACGGTCACTTTTTTGGGTTTCATGGCGCATATCCTTTCGGCTTGGGGGATTGGATGGAAAACAGGTCGCCCGCTTCGTCGGGCGGATCTTCGGCTCGCAGAAGGCAGCGGCGTGAGCAGTACTGGCGGGCGCGACCGGGGCCAGCGTCGCGAATTTCGAGGGGCTGGCCGCATCGACGGCACGCAGAGAGAGGCGACGGCGGCGGAGCCGCGTTCCACTCCCGCCGTTGGCTGGCGGCGTGGGCGCGGCGGCATTCGTCGCCGCAAAACCGCACCGGACGGCCCATTCGATGCTCCCGCTCGAAGCTGGATCCGCATTCGGCGCACGGATCGACGGAAACCGCTGTCGATGCAGGCTTTTCGCGAATCTCGCCTCCGAAAAGGTCGCGGCAAATAACCGGCTCTAAAACGGGAAAATTTCGGCGCATTTCACGTCCCCACCAAGGTTAAGGTATTGAAAATATGAGATATTATTCTATCTCGGCCTGCGGGAACGGCCTCAAAAGAGGTCTGGGCGGCAAAAAACACGCGGCGAGAATTTAAAATCTGCGCATGAGGGGGACGCGGGTGGGGGAGGAAGCGGGTTTCCAGACTTTTCATGCCCCCCCTCCCTTCGGCATCTGCGACACCCGCTCGACCACCACGGCGATGCCGCCGCCTTGGCGCTTCACTTCCGCAACGATGGCTTCCTGTTGGATCTCGGCTGTCATGCGCTCGTCGATCACGTCGCGCATTGTCTGGCTTAGTGCTGCAATCGCGTCTTCGAGCCGATGCCTCGCAGCTTCCTGCGCTGCTACAACCGATGGTAGTTGAGGCTTCGGACGACGGGCTTTCCTCAGACTGTCTCTCAGAAGCCCTTGAACTCTATCAGCTGACACAGGTCTGACGGGTCTTGGCGGTGAAAGAGGCTCGGCCCTTCCACTTGCTCCGTCGCTATCAGTTAGTTCCTTTAGTGAGTTTCTTATATTAGTTAGGGTGAACGTTTGTTCACTGTCTAAGTGAACGTTTGTGCACTTAGTAGGTGCACGTTTGTTCACTATCTCAGCGGTCCCATCGTCCCTCGCAAACGCGTCAACAATCTCTCTCAGTTTGGTCCAGTTGGGCTGATAGCTGCTGCGAAAACCGTTCCCACCATGGCGCGTCTTTACAACCAGTCCGCTCTGGTGGAGAGCGTTGGTGGCCTTCACAACGTTACGAGTGCTGATGCCAGCCTTGGCCGCAATGCGGTCCGTTCCGGGGTCGCACTGTCCGGTTTTGGCATTGAAATGTGCAAGCAGAACCGCGCCTACGGTCTTCGCATCGCCTGACAATCCACGGGCCAGCGCGATAGCTTTGAAGGCCATGGCGAAGTCATTCTTGCCGGGAAGTTCCGGCTTATCATTCATCGATACGTCAGCCTATGTGCCTCGTGGGCGGCGTCAGTAGCTTCGATTATGGTGAGCGCGAACTTGCGACGAAGGAACACGAGAACGTTTCCCGGAACCTCTGAGCGGTTCAGGTAAAGCCAGAGAGCGGCCTCACGAACGCGAGGTTGAAGGCCCTGTAGAGAGTTTGACAAATCGGCTCTAAGTGATTGACTTTCTGCCTCGGGTTTGACAGAAATTTCGCCGTAACGTGTTGTTTTCGGCGTTTCACACGTGGATTGAAAATCCGCGTGTCGGTGGTTCAAATCCGCCTCCGGGCACCATTAAATCTCCAGACTGATAAATTTATATAGGTGCGTGTTCGGACCGATCCGACCTAATCTTGTGAGATTCAACGATAGCCATAATGGCAATAAACATTTGCCTCGTGGGCGGGTAGGCGAAAATCCTCGTAAATATGTTTTTTGGGTGAGTGTATTTCATCCGCTAACATTATCCCAGAAATATCAGATGTTTGGCAGATTCTTAACCTTTGCTTAATGGATTTTTTGCCCAGCTTGGCGATTTGCCATTCCGGTGACCGTTTGGCGTGAGATGCTCGTGACAACAAAATTGATCGCCGTTTTCTTGGGAGTGCCGCAGCCCATCTTTTGAGCTCCGGCAAAGTTGCAATTACTGTCGTAAACAGTTCTCACTACGATGGAGCCTTTGATATGGATCGGGCTGCTGAACGCAGTGGTTTTGCTAGACCGGTTGCGTACCCGTTTCAGTTTTCCGACTATCCGGGATACGCACACATAAAACGAAAGATGACGGCACCTCTGCGCTAGATGAGAATGACGAGTTTGCAACACACGTTTTTCATCGTAAAGGGAGAACAGCCCGCAAATGGATCATACTGTAATTCCATCTTCTTTACCGCCCGGGTCATATATTTCGGTGACTTCCTTTCGCCGCAAGAGGAAGCTGCCACCGCAACCATATTGGATTCCGGGGGGTGGAGCACGGAACTGAAGCGTCGTGTGCAGCATTTCGGTTATCGGTATGACTATAAAGCCCGCGCAGTTGCGCCGGATGCCTATCTCGGGCCTTTGCCGCCATGGCTGGGCGTATTCGCCAGAAGATTAGTGAGGGACGGCCACTGCGAGAGCTTGCCTGATCAGGTTATCGCGAACGAATATTTTCCAGGGCAGGGGATCAGCGCGCATGTCGATTGTGTCCCCTGTTTCGACGATACAATCGTGTCGATAAGCCTTCTATCCGCTTGCGAGATGGTTTTCCGCGATTTGCGCGGATCCGGCACATGTGGCGTTGTGCTTCAGCCCCGCTCAGGTGTCCTGCTCATGGGCTCCGGGCGTTATCATTGGACTCACGAAATTCCGGCTCGCAAATCGGATATTGTGAACGGGGTAAAGACCGTTCGAAGCAGGAGGATTTCCCTGACTTTTCGTAAAGTCACTGCTTCAACGCGCACCTAAGCAATTATAAATGCTCCCGGTTATCTGAATTCTGCTCCGCCCGGTCCCGATAAAGTGCAGCGCGGCCGAGAAGCATCAGGGAAACCGGCGTCGTCACCGTCATGAAAATGCCGATGAAGATTTCGTGGAAAGCGAAGCGGCCGCCGGAGACGGAGAAATAGATGATGGAGGCCATGACGATGCCGCCGGTCCCCCAGCTGGTGCCGAGTGTGGGCGCATGCAGGCGTTCATAAAAGCTGTTGAGCTTGGCAAAGCCGATAGTGCCGATCAGCGTCAGGGAGGCGCCGAGGAGGACGAAGAAAGCCACGGCGATGGCGGCCCAGAGCGGAAATTCGGCGGCGTTGCTCATTCTATGACCTCCCCGCGCATCAGGAATTTGGAAAGGGCGACGGTGGACACGAAGCCCAGGATGGCGATCAGCAGCGATGCCTCGAAATAGATGTCGTTGCCGGTGCGTAGGCCGAAGGTCAGCAGCAGCAGCATGGCGTTGACATAGAGCGTGTCCATGCCGAGCACCCGGTCCTGCGCGCGCGGGCCAATGGCGATGCGATAGACCGAAATCGTCATGGCAATGGCCAGCATCAGCTGCGCCAGCGAAAAGGACCAGAAAAGGATAATCGAACTCATTCGAATATCTCCATCAGCAGTTTTTCATATCGGTTCTTGATGAGGCTTATCCACGCGGACTCGTCCACGTCGTCGAGGACGTGGAGCAGGAGCGTGCCCTGACTGGAATTATATTCAAGCCAGGCGCTTCCCGGCGTCGAGGTGAGGATTGTCGCCAGAACGGCCAGCGCCATGGGATCGCGTATATCGAGAGGCACGGCCAGAAAACCCGATTTTCGGTCCCTTTCGCGCCTGAACAGAATGATCTTCGCGACCGAGAGATTGGACCTGACGATATCGTAAAGCACGATAAGGATCAGCTGCACCAGCCGATGCCAGTTGCGAATGCGGGGTTTTGCCGGCCTCAGCGACGCCATCGCCCAGGAAGCGATGAGCGCCACCGCAGTTCCGAGCAGCAGATGCCCCGGCGAGAAACTGTTGATCGTCATCCAGAAGAAGATCAGGGAAACGGTCAGTAGCGGGTAGGGCAGGACACGGTTCATCATGGCTCTGCCTCCGGATTGCCGCCCGCCCGTGGCGCGGAAATGACGCCCTGGATATAGCTCGCGGGCAGATCGAGGATGCGCGCTGTTTCCTGCATGTAACGCATCACCGGCCCCGCCTGAACGGTCATGGCGAGTGTCAGGCCGAGAAGCAGCATGATGGGTGCGATTTCGATGACGAGCACGCGCGGCACGGTACCTTCGATGGAGGCCCAGAAAGTGCGGATGCCGGCACGGGTCATCGAGATCAGTGAAGCGAAGCCGGAAAAGACGATCAGGAAGACGATCCACCATGACAGGGTGGAGATGCTGTCATTGGCGCCGAGACCGGACGGATTGAGAATGGCCGATAGCATCGAGAATTTGGCAATGAAGCCGGAAAGCGGCGGCAGGCCGGCGAGCAGGATGCCGCAGGCGGCAAAGCATGCGCCCAGCACGGCCATGGTGGCAGGCATGGTCACGCCGATTTCCTCTTCCTCGTCTTCTTCCTCGCCTTCGCCATAAGCCTCCATGGTTACGGCAAGAACGTTTGCGCCCGCATCCTGCCCGCGCTCGACAAGTTCGATGAGCATGAAGAAGGCACTGATGGTGAGGGTGGAGCTGACAAGGTAATAAAGTGCGCCGGCCGCCACCGTGGGATTGCCGGTACCCATGGCTGCAAGCAGCGTTCCAGATGAGACCAGAACCGAAAAGCCGGCAAGCCGTCCCAGCGCCTGCGACGCCAGAACCCCGATGGCACCGAAGATGATGGTGGCGATGCCGCCGACCAGCAGCGCATCGTGGCCGAAACCGGCCGATTCCCCGGCCGTCTGCCCGAACAGCAGGAAGGACAGGCGGGCAATGACATAAATGCCGACCTTGCTCATGATCGCGAATAGCCCGCCGACCGGTGCAGATGCCGCACCATAGGCGGAGGGCAGCCAGAAATTCAGCGGCCACATGCCGGCCTTGACCAGAAACGCGATGCCGAGGATGGCCGAGCCGGTTTCCAGCAGCATGCGCTGGTCGGGGTTCAGCCCCTCGATCCGGTGGGCGAGATCACCCATGTTCAGCGTGCCCGTCACGCCATAGATCAGACTGACGCCAATCAGGAAAAACAAGGCGGCAACGAGGTTGATGGCGATATAGTGCAGCCCCGCCTTGACGCGTTGCTGGCCGGAGCCATGCAGCAGCAGCCCGTAAGATGCCGCCAGCATCACTTCGAAGAATACGAAGAGGTTGAAGAGGTCGCCGGTCAGGAACGCGCCGTTGACGCCCATCAGCATCATCTGGAACAGCGAATGGAAATGGGCGCCCGCCTTGTGCCATTTCGCCATCGAATAGATGAGCGAGGGAATGGCGAGCAATGCGGTCAACAGGACCATCAGGCCCGACAGGCGGTCGGCGACGAGCACGATGCCGAAGGGTGCCGGCCAGTTGCCGAGCAGATAGACGCCGCTCGAAACCACAGCAGCGATCTCGGTATTAACGGTTGAGTTCACCTCGCGAAACAGCAGAATCGCAACCACCAGCAGCAGCACCGTGGAGGTGAAGCTGATCGCGGCTTTGGCCACACGCTGGCGCTCGTCAAAGAACAGCAGCAGCGCGGCGGTAATGAGCGGCAGCAGGATGGGTGCGATGACGATGTGGAAGGGGAACGACATCATTTCGACTCCCTCCCGTCCACATGGTCAGTGCCGGTGAGGCCGCGCGCTGCGAGCAGCACGACGAGGAAAAGCGCTGTCGTGGCAAAGCCGATCACGATTGCGGTCAGCACCAGCGCCTGCGGCACCGGGTCGGCAAGCGTCGAACTGTCGACGCCGTTCACCAGCACCGGGGGTGCGTTGGTCTTGATGCCGCCGACGCCGAAGATGAACAGGTTCACGGCATAGGACAAAAGCGAAAGCCCGACGATGACCTGATAGGTGCGCGGGCGCAGGATGAGCCATACGCCGGAGCCAGTCATGATGCCGATGCCGATTGAAAGAATGAGTTCCATTACACGTCCTCCGCTTTTGCGGCGTCAGGCGTGCGAACGCGGTAGTTGCGCAACGATTGGTGTGCCAGTGCTATCAAAATAAGAACGGTGGAGCCGACGACCAGCGAAAAGACGCCGAGATCGAACAGCAGGGCGGAAGCCGTCGGCATTTTGCCGATATAGGGTATCTCCGTATACTGGAAATAAGAGGTCAGGAACGGGTAGCCGAAGTACCACGAGCCGATACCCGTCGCCGCCGCCATCAAGAGGCCAAAGCCCATCCAGCGCAGCGGCAGGATGCGTATGCGGTCCTCGGCCCAGCGCGCCCCGCCGGCGAGATATTGCAGAAGGAAGGCGATCGCCATGGTGATACCGGCCGCAAAACCGCCGCCCGGCATATCGTGGCCGCGCATGAAGAGGAAAATGGAAAAGGTGATGATGACGGGGAACATCCACTGCATCACGATGGATGGCACGTAGAGATAGTCGCGAACGGTATCGCCCTTGCTGCGATCCGGGCGCTCCGCATCGAAGGCGTTCTGCATCTGCTGCTGTTCCGGAAGTCCGATGCTTTCATGGGCGGGACGGAAACGGCGAAGCAGCGCGAAGACGGTGAGCGCCACGATGGCCAGAACCGCGATTTCGCCGAAGGTGTCGAAGCCACGGAAATCGACCAGGATGACGTTGACCACATTGGTGCCGCCGCCTTCGCTGTAAGCGCGTTCAAGGAAATAGGTCGCAATGGCATTCGGCACTGGCAGCGTCATCACCGCATAGGCGATGACGGACATTCCAATGCCGCTGGCGGCGGCCAGCAGGAAATCGCGGGCACGGCGAAGCTGCGCCGGCAACTCGTCGCTGCTGTCCACTTTTTCGAAGCGTTTCGGCAACCACCTGAGGCCGAGCAGGATGAGAACGGTGGTGACGATTTCCACCAAAAGCTGGGTAATCGCCAGATCCGGTGCGGAAAGCCAGATGAAGGTGAGGCAGGTGACGAGCCCCGAAACGCCGAGCATGACAAGGGCTGCGAGGCGATGATATTTCGCCTGCCAGGCAGCACCCATGGCCGCAATCATACCGATCAGCCACAGAATGGCGAAGATCGGATCGAAGGTTGTTACCCGCGGCAGCGACAGGGAGAATTCCGAAAGGAAGAGCGGCGAGAAACCGGCAAGAAGCGCCACGAGGATAAGAAGCCTCAGCTGCGGCTGCAGGCGCCGGGTGCCGAGCGTGCTTTCCAGCCACCGCGCCCACTTCCAGGACACGGTGACGAGAATGCGCTCGAAGATGCGCTGACCCCGCAAATGCCGGAAGATCGGCGGACCGTCATCGCAGCGCGAGAAATAACCGCCGAGCAGGACGTAGATCGTTACCCCGCCGATCAGCGCCGCGATACTCATGATCAGCGGCAGATTGAAACCGTGCCAGATCGACAGGCTGTACACGGGTGTCTGTGCGCCGAGAACGGAAAGCACGGCCGTATGCAGGAACGGGCCGATGGAAAGGCTCGGAACGATGCCGACGATCAGGCAGGCGAAGACGAGGAATTCGATCGGAAACCGCATCCAGCGCGGCGGCTCGTGCGGATTGGGGTTTGGCAGATCGACTGGCTTGGGGCCAAAGAACACCGTGTGAATGAAGCGCAGCGAGTAGGCGACGGCAAATGCGCCGGATAATGTTGCCACATAGGGCAGCGCCCGGTCGAGAAGCGAGTCGGCATGGGTTTCGACGGCCTCGGCAAAGAACATTTCCTTGGAGAGGAACCCATTGAACAGAGGAACCCCGGCCATGGCCGCACTTGCCGCCATGGCGAGTGTCGCCGTTGCCGGCATATAGGTATAGAGCCCGCTCAGCCGCCGCATGTCACGTGTTCCGGTCTCATGGTCGATGATGCCGGCCGCCATGAAGAGCGAGGCCTTGAAGGTGGCATGGTTGACCATGTGAAAGATGGCCGCCACCGCAGCGAGCGGGCTGCCAAGGCTTAACAGCGTGGTGATGAGCCCGAGATGGCTGATGGTGGAATAGGCCAGCAATCCCTTCAGATCCTGCTGGAACATGGCGAAATAGGCACCGAGCAGCAGAGTTATGACGCCGGCCGCGCCGACCAGCCAGAACCATTCCGGCGTGCCCGCAAGCACCGGCCAGAACCTTGCAAGCAGGAAAACACCCGCTTTCACCATGGTAGCCGAGTGGAGATAGGCGGAAACGGGTGTTGGTGCCGCCATGGCATTGGGCAGCCAGAAGTGAAAGGGAAACTGCGCGCTCTTCGTCAGAGCGCCGCCGAGAATAAGAATGAGCGCAGGCACATAAAGCGGATGCGCGCGAATGGCGGCGCCTGCCTCGATGATCCTGTCGAGATCGTAGCTGCCGGCCATGTGACCGAGGATCAGCAGACCCGCCAGCAAGCTGAAGCCACCAATCCCCGTCACTGTCAGCGCCATGCGAGCGCCGTCGCGGGCGCCGGCATTCTGGTGCCAGTAGCCGATCAGAAGGAATGAGAAGATGCTCGTCATTTCCCAGAAGATGGACAGCAGAATGACGTTGCCGGATAGGACGACGCCGAGCATCGAACCCATGAAGGCGAGAAGAAAGGCGAAGAAGCGCGGTATGGGGTCTTCAGTCGACATGTAGTAGCGGGCGTAAAGCACCACCAGCAGGCCGATGCCGGTAATCAGCATCGAGAAGATCCAGGCAAATCCGTCGAGCCGCAGTGTGAAGTTCAAACCGAGCTGCGGCAGCCATTCCACATCGTATTTAAGAACGGCGCCCCCGCTGACGCTGGTATAAAGGAAAATACTGCTGACCAGCCCGAAAAGGGCAACTGCCCCCGCAACGGAAGCGGGAGCTGCAGCAGCACCCTCGCGCGGCATGAACGCCGTCAGGAGTGCGCCGACGAAGGGCAATGCGACAATAAAAGGAAGAATGGTTGCAAGTGTCATATGCGGCGGCGGTTTTCTCTCTGGAATGGGAGCTTGCGGCGGATTTCCGACGACTCCAATCCCTCAGGATTCCAATGAATCCAATGATGATGACCGCCGGAATGACTAGTACATAAGATGCGGAGGCGCGCGTGGTACCACGCTGGCAAAGTCTCGGGACGCTTGTGGCGCGACGGCAACAGCAACGAGCCGCGTCTTTGCGTCAAGGTCAACACTGACGGCGGTTAAGGAAAACGCGTCCTGACCAATACCCGGGGCCGCATTGCCTGACCGGCAACCGAAATCACCGCCGTTGTCGCAATCCTTGTCGCGAAGCGAAAGGGAGCGGCCAAGATCGACGGTCTGCATGCGTTCGAGGCGGCTGGTCTTGGAAAGCGGCTTGATACCCGAAGGCGCCTGGAAGCCGATCATGAGAAGAAGGCTGGCGACCACGAGACCGATCAGCACTTGCGGATGGCGCCTCGAACTGCGGCCTTTCTCCATCCATTGCAAGTTGGCATCTCCTTGATCGAAAACGTCTCTTTAAAGCATCACCGCTGCGCGAATATCCCGTTGATTTGTTTTAGGGGAAGCCACCCGCGCTTGTCCAGCACACAGGCCGGAAAAACCGCCCGAAGCGCTCGATTCCTTTTTGTTTTTGCTCATTTGCGGCAAAGTCGGGGCAGGGGCCGTTAAAAGACTTTACAAATTTTACCGTTTGACCCGCAACGCCGCGTTTCTTAACTTTCAAGCAAGGAATTAACCATAAAGATTGGTGGTATTTCCACGGCGGAATGGGGTCTCTCCCCTTCCAGGCATGACGCCGCACTGCCGTACCGGTGCCGATCCGGTATTTCGTTTCTTGGTTCAAGAAGGTCTGGCAAGCGTCGATGCCGCATCGTCCGCGATGGGTGTGTTCGTTCAAAAATCCCCTCAGGGTGCTGGCGTTCTGAACCTTGGCAAATTGGCCGGGTTTCACCGGCCGTCATGTTGTTGGGGACGTCGGTTGGGGCAGGACTTGCCATCAGATCAAGCGCGCAGATCGGCAGGCGGAAGCCTGGCGGGGCGGTTGCGTTTTGCCGGCCTCGATGAGACGCAATCCGACTTCCTGCGCAGCTATCGCGGCATGCTGGAGCCTTACGTCAAGGCCGGCCTGCGCGATGTGATGACCCGTTTCCAGTCCATGCCGGACTGTTCCCCGTCCTTCGACAGCGAAAACCAGCTCGAACGCCTGCACGATCTGCAATCGTCGCACTGGAGCGTTTTGACGGATGCACGTTTCGATGCGCTCTATGCCGAGCGGGTGAAGGTGCTTTCCGACAATGCCAGCCGCATGGGTCTCGATCCGCGCTGGCAAATCGCCAGCCACGCTGTCGTTCTGGAGCACCTCGTTGGTGGACTGGTGGCGGAACACGCACCCCGATCCATCCTGCCGGGTAGCCGCAAGAAGAGCCGTGAGCTCGCCGAAGCGGTAAAGAATGTCGTCCGCCTTGTGATGGTCGATACCGAGATAGCGGTCTCGCTGCGCTTTAATGAACTACGCCTGCGTCATGGCCGCGAACTTCAGGAACAACGCGACAATGACCGGGCTGAAGCGGCAAACCTCTTCGGCGTCGCGTTGAAAGCTTTTGCGGCAGGCGATTTGCACGCACGGATAGACGGTGACGTTCCAGACGCCTATCGGGATGTCGCGACAACATTCAACACGGCCCTTGAAACCATAGGCGCGTCGTTGACGGCGGCCCATAACAGCGTCGGCGAGGCCGAGGCCTTGAGCGGACGTTTTGCCGATATCGGCCGTTCCATTGCCGAGCGTTCACGCCAGCAGGCCGAAGCCCTTGCCGAAACCTCGCATGCGATTCAGGCACTGATCGGGAACGTTGCCGAAAACGGCGCTCGCATTGCGGCGACGGAAAAGGCGGTTTCGAGCGCCCGCGACGCGGCGGTCGAAAGCGGCCGTGCGATCGGCGAGGCGATCGACGCCATGTCGGACATCGAACAATCCGCCGAACAGATCGGCAGGATCATCGGCACGATTGACGAGATCGCTTTTCAGACCAACCTTCTCGCGCTCAATGCCGGCATCGAGGCGGCGCGTGCGGGTGAAAGCGGTCGTGGGTTCGCTGTCGTCGCGCAGGAAGTCCGGGCGCTCGCCCAGCGGTCTGCAGATGCCGCAAGGGAGATCAAGAGCCTTGTCGGAACCACGAAGACCCAGGTCGAGGGCGGCGTCCGCATGGTCAACCGCACACAGGACGCGATCGGCGGCGTCGTCCGGCAGGTCTCGGGCATCAACGAGATGATCGCTGAAGTCTCGCGGCTTACGGCCGAGCAGGCCGGCGAACTGCAGTCTGTTGCCGCCGATATTGGCGGGCAGCAACGGCAGGCGGACCGCAATGCCGTCGATATCAGCGCGAGCGCCTCCGAGGCCGACACGCTTCAAACCGTCATTCTGGAACTCGGCCGCACCGTGCGCGAATTTCGTATTGCCCGCCAGGAACATTTCGCTGCCGCCACCGGTGCGGATCGGCAGCAATCATCATTTATGGCCCGTGAGGATAGCCGCACGGATTACCGCCAGGATTACCAACAATTCAGACGTCAGGGAGTCATGTAATGGCAGCCAGAAAAGCAGCTGAGGCGACGCTGAAACTGTCACCGGTGCTGGACCTCAACGAAGCATCGGCCCTGCACGGCAAGCTGATGACGTTGCGGGGAGCACCGCTGTCGGTGGATGCGTCAGAGGTGGAACGTATCGGCGCCCTTTGTGCGCAGGTCCTCATGGCCGGCGCCAAATCCTGGGAAGAGGACGGCAAACGCTTCGGCTTTGCCAGCGTGTCCGATGCATTCGACAAGACCATGAAACTGATAGGCGTCGATATCGATCATTTGCTCCTGAAGGAGATGCAAAAGTGAAGAAAAAAGTTCTTACCGTGGATGATTCCCGGACGATCAGGAACATGCTCCTGGTCACGCTCAACAATGCCGGTTTCGAAACCATTCAGGCCGAAGACGGCGTCGAGGGCCTCGAAGTGCTCGAGCAGAGCAACCCCGACGTCATCGTGACTGACATCAACATGCCCCGTCTCGACGGTTTCGGTTTCATAGAGGGTGTTCGTCGCAACGAAAAGTACCGGGCGATCCCTATCCTCGTTCTGACGACCGAAAGCGATGCAGAGAAGAAGAACCGCGCCCGCCAGGCCGGTGCGACGGGCTGGATCGTCAAGCCGTTCGACCCTGCCAAACTCATCGATGCCATTGAGCGCGTAACCGCCTGATACGGGACATTTCACGATGGATATGAACGAAATCAAGGAAATCTTTTTCCAGGAATGCGAGGAGCAGCTCGCCGAACTGGAATCGGGGCTTCTTAAATTGAATGACGGCGACCGTGATCCGGAAACCGTCAACGCCGTTTTCCGTGCCGTTCATTCTATCAAGGGCGGGGCAGGTGCCTTCGGTCTCGATGATCTCGTGGCCTTTGCGCACGTCTTTGAAACGACCCTCGACTGCGTGCGTTCCAATAAGCTGGAACCGACGCAGGATGTTCTCAAAGTCATGCTGCGCTCTGCCGACGTGCTGGCAGACCTCACCAATGCCGCAAGAGACGGTGGCAGCGTCGATGAAAGCCGCACCCGTGGCCTCGTGAAGGAACTGGAGGCGCTGGCAAACGGCGAAGCCGTTCCGGCATCCGCGCCCGCTCCCGTCGCAGTAAAGGCGCCGGAACCCGTGAAGGCCAAACCGACGGATGAGAGCGGCTTCGAGCCGATCCCCTTCTCCTTCACGGACTTTGCCGACGAAACCACGCCGCTGATGGAAGCGCCATCCTTCCAGATCACCTTCAAGCCGCATGCATCGCTTTATTCAAAGGGCAACGAGGCGGCACTTCTGCTGCGCGATCTTTCCCGCATTGGGGAGATGAGCATCAATTGCGACATGTCCGAGCTGCCTTCGCTCGACAAACTCGATCCTGAAGCATCCTATCTCTCCTGGACGGTTTCGATCACGACCGACAAGGGTGAAGAAGGTATCCGCAGCGTCTTCGAATTTGCCGAATGGGATTGCGATCTCGAAATCACGCCAGTTCTTTCGGAGGCCGCTGCCGACGAGGAAGAACTCCCGATGATCCCCGTGCCGTTCGACCTTTCGGCGCTTGATAGCGGCGCGGAAGAGCAGCCCGTTGTTGAAGTCGCCACGGCGGAAGCGTCTTATGTTGCGGCAGCTGTCGAAACGGCCGTCGCAACGACGCAGATCGCCCAGAGCGTCAATGCCGCCATCGAAAAGCGTGAAGCTGCGGCAGCACCTGCCGCAGCGCAGGCAAACGCCAATGCCGCTGCCAATGCAAGTGCCGGCCAGACCATCCGCGTCGATCTCGACCGTGTCGATCGCCTGATCAATCTCGTCGGCGAGCTCGTCATCAATCAGGCGATGCTGTCGCAGAGCGTCATCGAAAACGATGCGAGCGGTACGTCAGCCGTCAATATGGGTCTCGACGAGCTGCAGCAGCTGACGCGCGAAATCCAGGACAGCGTCATGGCGATCCGTGCGCAGCCGGTAAAACCGGTGTTCCAGCGCATGTCGCGTATCGTTCGCGAAGTCGCCGACATGATCGGCAAGCAGATCCGTCTTGTCACCGAAGGTGAGAACACCGAAGTCGACAAGACGGTCATCGACAAGCTGGCCGAACCGCTGACGCATATGATCCGCAATGCCGTTGATCATGGCATCGAAACGCCCGAAAGGCGCGAAGCCGCTGGAAAGAACCCGGAAGGCACTATCAAGCTTTCGGCCAAACACCGCTCCGGCCGCATCCTTATCGAGCTTCAGGACGACGGTGCCGGCATCAATCGCGAGCGCGTGCGCCAGAAGGCGATCGACAACGATCTCATCGCTGCCGATGCGAACCTGACGGATGAAGAGATCGACAATCTCATCTTCGCCCCCGGCTTCTCGACCGCCGACAAGATTTCCGACATTTCCGGCCGCGGTGTGGGCATGGACGTGGTCAAGCGCTCCATTCAGGCGCTCGGCGGTCGCATCAACATCTCCTCGCGCCCCGGCCAAGGCTCCACCTTCACCATGAGCCTGCCGCTGACGCTTGCCGTTCTCGACGGCATGGTGGTGACGGTTGCCGGCCAGACGCTGGTGGTGCCGTTGACCGCGATCGTGGAAACCCTGCAGCCGGAAGCGAAGAACATTCACTCCTTCGGTGCGAACCAGCGGCTGATCTCCATCCGCAACTCCTTCTGCCCGCTGGTGGATGTCGGCCGCGTGCTGAATTTCCGCCCGACCCAGGCCGATCCGGTCGAAGGCGTTGCTCTTTTGGTGGAATCGGAAGGCGGCGGCCAGCGTGCCCTGATGGTCGATGCGATCCAGGGTCAGCGCCAGGTTGTCATCAAGTCGTTGGAGGCCAACTATACCCATGTTCCGGGCATTGCCGCCGCAACGATTCTCGGCGACGGGCGCGTCGCTCTCATTCTGGATGTCGATGCCATCGTCAGCGCCTCGCGCGGACAGCCCTTGAAGCAGGAAATGTCGCTCGCGGCGGCGGGTTGAAAGCGGATCATTCATGGCAGCACTTAATTTCAACGACCAGCGCCAGTCTCCGGATGACGTTCTTGCCAGCGGTGAATACCCGCTGACGAGACGTGACCTCTCGGAAATCGCGGCGATGATCTATGCCGATGCGGGCATCTATCTCAACGACACCAAGGCGTCGCTGGTTTACTCCCGCCTGTCGAAACACATCCGCAATCTCGGCCTTTCGGGCTTTCGTGAATATTGTGTTCTGGTGTCATCTCCAGATGGCGCGCAGGCGCGGCGCGAAATGCTGTCGCACCTGACCACGAATTTCACCCGCTTCTTCCGCGAAAACCATCATTTCGAACATTTGCGTGACGAGGTTCTTCCTGGCCTCATTGCAAGGGCTAAGAGCGGCGGGCGTGTTCGCATCTGGTCCGCCGCTTGCTCCGACGGACAGGAGCCCTATTCCATAGCGCTCACCGTGCTCGCCATGTTTCCGAATGCAGCCGATTACGACTTCAAAATCCTGGCCACGGATATCGACCCCAAGATATTGGCGCAGGCCCGTGCCGGGGTCTATGACGATAATGCGCTCGAAACCGTGTCTCCCGCCATGCGCAAGCAATGGTTCACGGAAGTGGATGCTGGCGGCCGCCGCAAGTTCCAGATCGACGACAAGGTCAAGCGCCTCATCACCTTCAATGAATTGAACCTGATGACGCAATGGCCCTTCAAGGGCAATTTCGACGTCATCTTCTGCCGCAACGTCGTCATCTATTTCGACGAGCCGACGCAGATGCGCATCTGGTCGCGTTTTGCAGGCCTGCTGCCGGAAGGTGGTCATCTTTATATCGGTCATTCCGAACGTGTCTCCGGTGACGCCAAGAACCTGTTCGATAATACGGGTATCACCACCTATCGCTACATCGGTCACGCTTCGGGGAGGAAGGCATGAGCGCACTCGCACGGGTACTCGTCGTCGATGATAGTCCGACCATGCGCGGCCTGATTTCGGCTGTTCTCAAGGCCGATCCGGAGGTCGAGGTCGTCGGGCAGGCCGGCAACGCCATGGAAGCGCGTGCCGCCATCAAGCAGCTCAATCCCGATGTCGTGACACTCGACATCGAGATGCCGGAAATGAACGGGCTGGAGTTTCTCGAAAAGATCATGCGCCTGCGGCCCATGCCGGTCATCATGGTCTCGTCGCTGACACATCGCGGGGCGGACGCATCGCTCGCGGCACTCGAAATCGGCGCCTTCGACTGTGTCGGCAAGCCGGCACCAGGCGATGCGCGCCCCTTCGGCGATCTGGCTGACAAGGTGAAGGCTGCCGCGCGCTCCCAACACGCTGCTTACCGTGCGGCGCGGCCGGAAGCCGCAGCCGCGCCGCAGCCGGTTCCGGTCAGCGAATATCGTGCGGGGCGCAAGGTCGTGGCCATCGGTTCGTCCACGGGGGGTGTCGAAGCGTTGATCGCGGTGCTGCAGAAATTCCCGGCCAATTGCCCGCCGACCGTAATTACCCAGCATATGCCGCCCACCTTCACGAAGAGCTTCGCAGAACGGCTGAACCGCATCTGCGCTCCCGTGGTGGAAGAGGCGACGGATGGCGCCCGCCTGCAGACCGGCAAGATCTACCTCGCGCCGGGCGGCGAGCGTCACCTGCAGATCGCCAATCGTTCGGCGCCCTGCTGCCGGCTCGTGGAGCGCGATCCCGTCAACGGCCATCGGCCCTCCGTCGATGTGTTGTTCGACTCTGTAGCCGAACTTGCCGGACGCAACGCCGTCGGCGTCATCCTGACCGGCATGGGGCGCGATGGTGCCGCCGGACTTCTGAAAATGCGCCATGCCGGTGCGCGTACCGTCGGCCAGAACGAAAAAACCTGTGTCGTCTATGGCATGCCCCGTGTGGCCTACGAGTTAGGCGCGGTTGAACAGCAATTGCCGCTGGGCTCCATCGGCGAAGAAATCCTCAAACTAACCACTGCCCGCAAAGAAGGTGCTGACTAATGTCTCTCGCAGAAAAGATCAAAGTTCTGATCGTTGACGATCAGGTGACCAGCCGGCTGCTCCTCAGCGATGCGCTGACACAGCTCGGCTTCAAGCAGATCACCGCCGCAGGTGACGGCGAGCAGGGAATGAAGATCATGGAGCAGCAGCCCCATCATCTCGTCATCTCCGATTTCAACATGCCGAAGATGGATGGCCTCGGTTTCCTGCACGCCGTGCGGGCCAATCCGACCACCAAGAAGGCCGCCTTCATCATTCTCACCGCGCAGGGCGACCGCGCGCTGGTGCAGAAGGCTGCCCAGCTCGGCGCCAACAACGTGCTGGCCAAGCCCTTCACCATCGACAAGATGCGTGCTGCCATCGAAGCGGTTTTCGGATCGCTGAAATGATTGAAGCTGCAGCCAAGCGCGTACATATCATTCAGGGCGAGTATAAGGTCGTCAGCGATCCCGATGTGGTGCTGACGACGATACTCGGTTCGTGCGTGGCTGCCTGTCTGAGAGACCCCGTTTCCGGCGTTGGAGGAATGAACCACTTCCTGCTGCCGGGAACCGGTAGCGTGACCGGCGGAGATGCGACGCGTTATGGCGTGCATCTCATGGAACTTCTGATCAACGGCCTGCTGAAGCAGGGCGCCCGTCGTGACCGGCTGGAGGCCAAGATTTTCGGCGGCGCGAAGACGATCGCCAGCTTCTCCAATGTCGGTGAGCAGAATGCCATATTCGCCATGAAGTTTCTCAAGGATGAAGGCATTCCAGTCATAAGCTCCTCCACGGGCGGGGAACATGGCCGCAAGATCGAATTCTGGCCGGTCTCGGGCCGCGCCCGCCAGCATCCGCTCAGCGGCGCGGAAACACAGAAGACGGTGGCCATGGAAACGCGTCCGGTGCCGGCGCCCAAACCCGTCGCCAACGATATCGAATTTTTCTAGTACGGAGTTACCAATGCAGCTTGCAGAGCACACCGCCACCACTCCGTTCGAAGAAGCCCTGCCGGATGTTCTGATGCGTGTGGTATCGGAACTGCACGATGTCGCCTATCTCATCGAGCGCATCGAGCCGCAATTGCTTGAGGTGACCAGCGGCCAATTGTCGAGCGAAGGCGTCAAGCTGCTGCAGGGCATCGACCTTGCGGTCCAGAAGACGCGTGGCCTGGCCGAGTTCATAGACACCATCACCGGCTCCATCCCGGGCGACTGGATCGTGGATGTCTCCACCGCGCTCAGCCTCGTCAAGCTTGCTGAAATGCAGAAGGCGCTCGGCGCGGCCTTCCGCCACGGCCATTCCCAGCCGCTCGACAAGGCCTCCGGCGACTTCGACCTCTTCTAGCGCTGTTTCCAGCGGCGCCTGCCTCTTCGCAGAATGCGGAGAAAGGCAACGCTCGCGCAAGCTTCGCACCCTATTGTCATCACGGGGCCAAAAGGTCTCGGACTCTATGAATGACGGTGCGGAACAGAATGAATCTGTTAAATCAAATCCCTCAGGTCTTGAAGAATGTCGCGGCGCTGGGGCAGACGCGGCTGCTGATGTTGGGCGGCGTGGGCGTTGTGTCCATGGCCATTATCCTCGCTGCAGCGCTTTATGTGAACCGTCCCGCTTACGAGACCCTTTATGTGGGGCTTGAAAAGAGCGACCTCAACAAGATCAGCATTGCGCTCGCCGAGTCGGGTCTGGACTTTCAGGTGGGGACCGATGGTTCCAGCCTTCAGGTCCCGGTCGGGCTTACCAGCAAGGCCCGGCTGCTTCTGGCTGAACGTGGCCTGCCCGACAGCGCCAATGCCGGTTATGAACTTTTCGACAATGTCGGTTCTCTCGGCCTGACCTCCTTCATGCAGGAAGTGACGCGCGTTCGCGCTCTTGAGGGTGAGATCGGCCGCTCCATCCAGCAGATCGATGGCATCGCAGCCGCACGCGTGCATATCGTCATGCCCGACGTCGGCAATTTCCGCCGCGGCGAACAGAAGCCCACCGCATCTGTCATGATCCGTGCGAGCGCCTCCGCCGGCCGCAAGGCCTCCGCTTCCATTCGTCACCTCGTTGCATCGGCCGTTCCCGGCCTTGAAGTCGATGATGTGACCCTGCTCGATTCCACGGGCCAGCTTCTGGCGTCCGGTGACGACGTCACCAATGCCGCCATGAACCGTTCGCTGACGCTGGCGCAGAACGTTCAGCAGGAAATCGAGACCAATATCGACAAGGCGCTGGCGCCCTTCCTCGGCATGGACAATTTCCGCTCGAGCGTGACGGCGCAGCTCAATACCGACAGCCGCCAGATTCAGGAAACCGTCTACGATCCGGAATCGCGTGTCGAACGGTCGGTGCGGACCGTCAAAGAAGACCAGAAGTCGCAGGAAACGCAGCCCGACACGGCCGCGACCGTGGAGCAGAATGTTCCGCAGGCCGCACCTCAGGGCGGCGGCAGCACGCCGCAATCGTCGGACGAATCGGCGAAGAAAGAAGAACAGACCAACTACGAGATCAACTCCAAGACGGTCGCCACGGTGAAGAACGGCTATACGGTCGAAAAGATTTCCGTCGCGGTGGTCGTCAACAAGGGGCGTATCGCAAAGATGGTCGGTGAACCCGCCGATCAGGCCAAGATCGACGCCTACCTCGCCGAAATGCAGAAGATCGTCACCTCCGCCGCCGGCATTTCGTCCGACCGTGGCGATATGGTCACCCTGACTGCAATGGATTTCCTCGAAACCCAATTGCTTGACGAGGCCGCCAGCGGACCGGGTGTCATGGAAGTGCTGAGCCGCAATTCCGCTGGCATTATCAATTCCCTCGCCTTTGTCGCCGTCGCCTTCCTTGTCGTCTGGCTCGGTGTACGCCCGCTGGTCCGCACGGTTACCGGCAACGGCGCGGCCGCAGGCCAGCTCAGCCAGGAAGCCGCCGGTCTCGAACTGCCGGACTTCTCTCCAGGCATGGATGCGGGCGCGGGCGGTCTCATGGAAGGGTTCGGGGCGGATTTCGGCTTCGACAGCACCGACGATCTTCTGGCGGGCGGCGATGGCGAAGGCACCTTCAACCGCCGGGTACGCGAAGGGCCCGAACGCAGGCTCTCCCGCATGGTGGAAATCAGCGAGGAAAGAGCCGCCAAGATTCTGCGCAAATGGGCAGTGGAAAAAGCAGCGTAATATCGAAAAGGCCGGAGTTTTACCCGGCCTTTTTTCCGTTTTTGGGCTTTTCGCTATCCTTGGCGGACGCATCGTGGCAATCTCGTTTTAGGACAGTGTTTACAAAAAATTCAGCAACGATACAGTTTGCTGGGAATTGGCTGAGAATGCCGTTTATGGATTGAACAGCTTTTCAGTATGTTTTTTTAGCAATAGACGAACGGTGAAATACGTGGAAAGGCTGGTGTCAGGTAATGGCAAATCCCAGTCCGTTCCATAAAATGAAATGATTCGGTCTCCGGGGGCTTGCCGTCCCATTTTGGTAAGCTTCTCGAATGGAATGATTCCATCCCGAGGTATAATCTCCCACTGGGAGCAAGAGGGCGTAGGCGATTGAAAGTCGATGTTGATATCCGCAGGCTGTCTGCCAAGCCTATGGAGGGCATGGGTAAGCCCCTGCCGCGTGATCAGCTTGCCAAGAACGTCGCAGCCACGGCTGCTGCCGGTAACGTTGCAGGCGCGCTTGATTTGCTCGTGACTTACGCTGGCGCCTCGCATTACCTGCTGGCGCGGGATGACCTTCTCGAAGAAACCGGGCTTAAATTCATCGTCACATCCGATTGGCCTTTCGATCTGGTGCGCCGGTTGGGCGTCGAGCTTGCCAATAGCCAGAACCGTTCGAGCGAAATGGAAAAATGCCTTTCGCTTCTGCAGCCGCGGCTGCTCTTGCTTCCAGAGGACGTTTCGGTTCCCTATGGCATAGACCGGCAGTATTCCGCGCTGTCTTTCTGCGTGGGGCGCATTCGCCTTTCTCTCCTGCTGCTGTTCCCCGAGGAAGCGGTTCCGTCGCCGGAACGCCTGCGTGAAATCGCGCTTCTGACGGGCTATTGCGTCAGTTTCGGCATTGCCAGCGAGGCAAAAGCCGTGCGCGATATCGACCTCACCGAGCGCGAGCTGGAGTGCCTTTTCTGGATCGCGGAAGGCAAGACGAGTGACGAAATTGCGATGATCCTTGGCATTTCACGCAATACGATCAATAATTACATCACAAGCGTGATGCGTAAAACTGCGACAAAAACCCGCTCGGAGGCAATTGCCTACGCCGTGCGCAACAACCTCGTATGATGGTCGGACGGATGGTACAGACGAAAGACAATGAGGGTACTGGTCAAACGGGCATGTTTTACCGCAGCCCTGTCGTGACGAGCCGGTCGGATCTGTTTCCGAAGCTTGTCGCCATGCAGAAGCTGGTCGGCGCGCGCAATTTCGTGGTGACGAAGGCGGCCGCTTCCGGTTTCCCCAACAAGAAGAAGCTGACCTGCGAGCTGGAAAACTGGGGCATGAATGCCGCGGAGCAGAGCACGCAGTTCATTCGCGCTGTCGGCGATATTCTTCTCGATCACATCGAGACGTCGCTTCTGCCGGTCATCTGGCGCAACAAGAATGCCGGCGGTTTTGCCGATCTCCCCGACGTGCCTGCGCTTCTGCGCCGGATCGAGAACGATACGTTGCCCTATGCGGGTCTGGCGCTACCGGTGCGCCTCGGCACCATCGGTAACGGCTATATCGTCTTTTGCGGCACCAATCTCGTTCTCGACAATGAAGTGGTGATCGAGCAGCACATCAAGTGCTGCGAGATCATGGTCGATATGCTGGCGCTGGACGAGCGCAAGGCGGCGCCCTCGGAAGCGTTGAGCGAGAGGGAAATCGCCTGCCTGCAACTGGCGGGCGATGGCCGTATCAGCGAAGAAATCGCGGTCAAGCTCGGGCTGTCGGTCCACACCGTCAACGCCTATCTCGGTTCGGCGACGATCAAGCTTGATTCCGTCAACCGTATCCAGGCGATCGCGAAAGCCATCCGGCTCGGCTACATCCATTAACGGCGGGCGGGTCTACCGCCCCCTTCGCCGGCACTTCGCGTTTTTTTAACAGTTGCCCATTAGAACTTTTATAAGTTTGGCTTTGGGGAACTGTTTCATGCACAACCGGCTCTTTAAGTCCGTTGCTGGCAAGGTCGTGGCTTTGACGATCGGCCTGATCGCGCTCAGCGTGGCGGCGGTTGGTTTTTCGACTTACATTCGCTTGAAGGACAATATCATCACCACCGCGCTGCGTGATACGCACAGCGCAATGCGCAGCATGGCGATCCTTTACGAACTGAAAGTTGGCGGTGTTGCCCTCGAATTGGTGGATGGCGACCTCAAGAGCGTGGGCCGCGCCAGCATCGGAACGATGCGCGATAATGATCTCGTCGACCGCACCGCAGCCGGAAACGGTGGCATCTCCACTGTTTTTGAAGCCAGAGGCGGCGAATTCATTCGCATGACCACCAATCTGAAGAACGAAAAGGGCGAGAGAGCAGCAGGAACCAAGCTTGCGACCGATCATCCCGCTTTCGAAAAAGTCTCCAAGGGTGAATCCTATTTCGGCACCGCGACGCTGTTCGGCACCAGCTACATGACGGGTTATATGCCCGTTACGAACAAAACCGGCGCAACCGTCGGCATTCTGTTCGTGGGTGTTCCCATGGATGTCTACGATGCGCAGATATACAGCCTGCGCGACATGATGCTGATCTGTGGCGGGCTCGCCATGCTTGGCGTCGGCTTGCTCGCCTATTTCGTCATCAAGCGTACGCTTCAGCCCCTGGGCAAGCTGACCGATGCAGTGAAGTCCCTTTCGGACGGCAATCTCGATACACCGATCCCCTATGCCACCAACACCAATGAGTTTGGCAACATTGCACGCGCTTTGGTGATTTTCCGCGAAAATGCACTTGAGAAACTGGCGATTGAGGGCAAGAGCGCCGAGGAACGTGCTGCGGCCGAGTCCGAACGTTACCGCAATGACGCCGAGAAACGGGAGCTGGACGGCCAGATCGAATTCGCGGTCGACGAGATTGCGTCCGGTCTCGGCAGGCTATCGCGTGGCGATCTCAGCCGTACGATTGATACGCCCTTCTCGGGTCGCCTCGACCGGCTGCGCACGGACTTCAACAGTTCCCTGCTCAACCTGCGGGATGCGCTGGGTCAGATCCGGGAGCGCACGCTCGTCATTCAGCACAGCGGTATCGAAATCGAGCAATCTTCGGTCGATCTGTCGAAGCGGACCGAAAACCAGGCCGCCTCGCTGGAGGAGACCGCTGCCGCTGTCGAGGAAATCACCGCTACCGTCAAGTCATCGGCTGAAAGGGCGCGCGAGGCCAATGAGGCCGTTCGCATTACCAAGCAGAGCGCCGACAGCTCCGGTTCGGTCGTCAGCAATGCCGTCGACGCCATGGGCCGCATCGAAGACGCCTCGCGCAAGATCGAACAGATCATCGAGGTCATCGACGACATTGCTTTTCAGACCAACCTTCTGGCGCTCAATGCCGGTATCGAGGCCGCACGTGCTGGTGAGGCCGGCAAGGGCTTCGCCGTCGTGGCGCAGGAAGTGCGCGAGCTTGCCCAGCGCTCCGCCGACGCAGCCCGCGAGATCAAGCAACTCATCAATCAATCGACGCATGAGGTCAGTTCCGGGTCGAAGCTGGTGCAGGAGGCGGGCACGGTTCTTTCCGCCATCAGCCAGCAGATCGTTACCGTCAGCCAGCATGTCGAAACCATTGCGACGGCAACGCAGGATCAGTCTTCCGCACTTCACAACGTCAACAGTTCCGTCAACCAGATGGACCAGATGACCCAGCAGAACGCAGCGCTTGCCGAACAGTCAAGCGCGGCCAGCATGATACTGTCCGGTGAAGTCAAGGCGCTCCTCGAACTCGTGCAGCGGTTCCAGATGGAGCAGGGCTCGGCGACAGGCCGAGACCGGTACAATCAAGCGGCCTGATACGCCGGTTTTTGAAGATAGATACCGCTCCCGGATCGCAAGGTCCGGGAGTTTTTACTCGGCCGCTGCCCGCACGGTACTGGATATCTGGTTGATATAGGCGCGCAGCGCCGCCGGTTTCACCGGCTTGTGCTGGACGGCAATTCCGTATTTTTCGGCATCGCTGCGCACTTCCGGGCTACGATCTGCCGTTACCAGCAGAGCCGGGATCGTTTTGCCATAAAATGTCCTGATGAGGCGGATGGCGCTGATGCCATCGCCATCATCAAGATGATAATCAGCGACGATGACGTCGGGTGCTGCGGTCAGAGAAAGAAATGGTTCTTCCAGCGCCGCCACGGATCCCGCTGGTAAAACGTCGCAGCCCCATCCCGTCAGCAACAGCGTCATGCCCTCAAGGATTTTCGGCTCGTTGTCGATGCACAGCACCCGCACGCCCTGGAGGCGATCGCTGGCAGCAGGATTGGCGATGAGGCCGCCCGACTTCGCGGGTGCGACACGATCTTCCTCACGCGTGAGGTGAATACGGAAGGTCGTGCCCTTGCCCGGCGTGGAAATCAATTGAACCGGATGGTGCAGCATGCGCGACAACCGGTCGACGATGGAAAGACCAAGGCCGAGCCCCGAGGCCGTTTTTGCACCTTCGTCCAGCCGGGCGAATTCTTTGAAGACCGTGCGGAACTTGGAGGCGGGTATGCCGATGCCGGAGTCCGTCACCTGAATGACCACTTCGCCGCCCCGGCGGCGCGCGCCGACAACCACTTTGCCCTTCAACGTGTATTTGATGGCGTTGGAAACCAGGTTCTGTATTAGACGCCGCAGGAGGTTGGGATCAGACCGTACCGTCAGCGAAGTCGGCATGACCACGAGGTCGAGGTTCTTCTCCTGCGCCATCGGCGCAAAATCGGTCTCGATCCGCTTCAGCAAGTCGTTCAGCGGAACGGATGTCATGCGCGCCTTCATCGAGCCGGTGTCCAGACGGGAAATATCGAGCACCGCGCCAAGGATGGTCTCGACCGATTCCAGCGCTGAGTCGATATTCTGCACGAGTTCGCTTTCTCCCGATTCTCCGAGCCGTTCGACCAGCGAGGATGAGTAGAGACGGGCGGCATTCAATGGCTGGAGAATATCGTGGCCGGCGGCGGCGAAAAACCGCGTCTTGCCGATGTTCGCCTCGTCGGCTGCCGCTCTCGCCTCAGCCAGCGCGCGGTTGACGCGGGTCAGTTCGGCGGTCCGCTCCACTACACGCTGTTCCAGCGTTTCATTCGCCTGTTTCAGCGCCTGATCGCTTGCCACCCTCTGGGTAATGTCGGTGAAGGTTGCGACAATGCCCTTGTCCGGCATCGTGTTGGAGCGCACCTCGATGATGCGTTCGCCGCCCGCCAGCACCAGAGGGAATGGCAGGTCCATGGTCAGAAAGCTGGTGATCAACTGTTCCGTATCACCGGCCGGCATGTCGCCTCGTTCCTGCAGCATGGAGACGATGTCGGTTAGTGGTACGCCCACCTGGCCGAACTGCTCGGGCAGGTCCAGAAGAGTGCGAAAGCGCCGGTTCCAGATCGTCAGTTGCTGGGAGCTATCGAAAACGGCGATACCCTGGTCCATCTGCGCCAGCGCCGTCTGCAACATGTCCTGATTATACTGCAGCGCTTCGCTTGCCTGGTCGAGCAGCCACGCCGTGTCTGCGCTGGTGTCTTCCGCCTTCTGCAGAATGATCGAGAGCACCAAGCGGGCGGAGGAAGAGCCGATGGCGCTGCCGAGTAACTGTTCGGAGAAGTGGATCAGCGCCATGTCCGCCGGCTGGTCGTCATTCAGCTTTCTGCCGGCCGTTTTTTCATAGGTGGCCAATGAACGGAGCATGCGCTCTTCGCCGAGATAGCGGGCGATCGCGCTTTTCAGATCGCCGACGCTGACACGGGTTTTCCAGCCGCGGGTGGCGAATTGCGATTTTGAATGACGCTTGACGAAGATGCCGGACTGAATGCGTTCTACCGGTCTTGGATTGCGCGAAAGCGAGCCGAGTACAAACGCCATGCTGTTGACGAGAAGACTGAGAATGACTGCATTCACGAATGGATCGGCTTCAGGCCCGTTGAACACGGTGCTGCCGGAAAACAGGAAGCCGAGAATATTCGCCGCAACCTCGGAATTGTCAGGCCCGCCGAAGCTCGGCAGGAAAAGCAGATAGGCCCAGACGAAGAAGCCGGAACTCAACCCCGCGATTGCGCCGCGCGCATTGGCCCGCCGCCAGAAGAGGCCGCCGAAAAGGGCAGGGGCCATCTGGGCAATTGCAGCGAAGGCCAGCAGGCCGATGGAGGCAAGACCCGTGGCGCTGTCGGCGGCGCGATAATAACCATAACCCAGCAGCATAACGGCAAAGATCGCCGTTCTGCGGATGTTGAGCAGGGTCTTGGCGAAGTTGTCCCGGTGCGGTGAGCGATTCAACAGCTTCTGTCGCAGGAAGATCGGCATGACAATGTCATTGGAAATCATGATCGACAGCGCGACCGACGCGACGATCACCATCGCGGTCGCGGCCGAAAAACCGCCGATGAAGGTGATCAGGGACACGACCGGCATCTGATGGTTGAGCGGCAATTGCAGCACGTAGAGATCGGCGTCGCCATTGGCGCCGAGCGTCAGAATGCCGGCAAGAGCGATCGGCAGTACGAAGATGTTGATGGCGATGAGATAGAGCGGTAGCAGGAACCCCGCCATGCGCAACTCTTCCGGCGTCCGGTTTTCCACGACTGTGACATGGAACTGACGCGGCAGCAGGATGATGGCGAAGCCGGAAAGCAGGGTCATGACGATCCAGCGGCTGACGGGCGTGTGATAGGAGATGGCCTGCATCGCCTGTTCATTGGCGGAGGCGAGCTGCCATAGATGCGCGGGACCATCGAAGAGCACGAAGAGCACATAGAAGCCGACGGTGCACATGGCGACGAGCTTGACCAGCGATTCCATCGAGATCGCCAGTATGAGCCCGTCCTGATGTTCGGTTGCATCCGTGTGGCGGGTGCCGAACATGACGGCGAAGCCCGCCATGACAATGGTGACAACAAGCGGCAGATCGAGGAAGTAGAGGTTGCCGCTGCCGATGCCGTAATCACCGGGGTCGACCATCGTCGCCACCGAGCTGGAAACCGCTTTCAGCTGCAGCGCGATATAGGGAATGGCGCCGACGAGCGCGATGATGGCGACAATCATCGCCACGGTGGAATTCTTGCCATAACGGGCGGCAATGAAGTCTGCAACCGAGGTCAGTTTTTCCGTTTTGGCAAGCTCAACGATGCGTCGGATGATTGGCATGCCAAGGGTGAAGGCAAGGATAGGCCCGGTATAGATGCCAAGAAATTCCAGTCCCTTGTCGGCTGCAAGCCCAACACCACCAAAATAGGTCCAGGAGGTGCAATAGATCGCAAGGCTGAGCGCATAGACGAACGGACGCCCCTTTTTCGGCGCGTTTCTCTTACGGCTCTTCCTGTCCCCGTAGCTCGCAACAGCAAACAGCAGCAGGATATAGGCGAAAGCCGAACCGAATATGATCCACCCAGGAAGCACGCATCCTCCCATGCAAGAGTTTCCTGATATCAAGCATAGGCGAAATCCGCGCCATTGAGAATGAGCGCGGTCTGATCATAAAGTTCAAGATCAGCGCGCAAAAAACCCGATAAATGCAATCTTGACGAATTCCAAAAGTGTAAGGGAATCTGTATGGTTGAAGGTGTAGGGACAGTCACATAGCTTCAGCTCGCAAAGCACGAGAGGGACAATCTGAATGCTTAACGAATTTAAAACCTTCATTGCCCGCGGCAATGTCATGGACCTTGCCGTGGGTGTTATTATCGGTGCCGCTTTCAGCAAGATCGTCGACTCCGTCGTCAACGATCTTATCATGCCTATCGTCGGCGCAATCTTCGGCGGGTTCGACTTCTCGAACTACTTCCTGCCACTGAGCTCTAACGTCAATGCCACCTCGCTCGCCGCAGCCCGCGAGCAGGGCGCCGTTTTCGCTTACGGTAACTTTCTGACCGTTCTCATCAACTTCCTCATCCTCGCCTGGATCATTTTCTTGATGGTGAAGGGCGTCAATAAGCTTCGCGATTCCGTCGAACGCAAGAAGGTCGAGGAAAAGCCGGCAGCTGCCCCGCCGCCGGAGGACGTGAGGCTGCTTACCGAAATTCGCGATCTGCTGAAGACGCGCTGAGCCAGATAAATCTGGTTTAACCGCCGGCCCATGCGGCCGGCGATCTCCTGCCGGGATGATCCATAAAGAAAATCCATGGCCGCCTCACGGATTATCATGCACATGGCGGGTGCGATGCGATAAGAAGGCACCAAACGGAGTGTCTTTAATGTCCATTTTGAACAGTCTGAGTGCACGCTCTCTGGCGGCTCCCGAGAGCGGTATTGTCGAAGTCGTGAATTACGCCCGGGGGCGGGACAACCTCCTGCCGCTGTGGGTTGGCGAAGGCGATCTGCCAAGCCCCGACTTCATCAATCAGGCCGCCATCGATGGTCTGAACAATGGCGAGACCTTCTATACCTGGCAGCGCGGTATTCCAGAACTGCGCCAGGCGCTGAGCCGTTATTACGAACGCCATTTCGCGGCATCGCTGCCGCCGGAGCATTTTTATGCGACCGGTTCAGGTATGCAGGCGATTGTGCTTGCCGTTCAGGCATTGACGTCACCGGGCGACGAGATGGTGTATCTTTCACCCACATGGCCCAATATCGTTGCCGCCATCGGTGTGGCAGGGGCGAAGGCGGTTCCGGTCGGCATCGATTTTCGTGATGGCCGCTGGGATCTCGATATCGACAGGCTGGAAAGCGCGATTACCCGCAAGACCAAGGCGCTTTTCATCAATACGCCTTCCAACCCGACTGGATGGACAGCGACGGCAGACAATCTCCGTGATGTTCTGGCGCTTGCCCGCAAACATGATCTTTGGATCGTCGCCGACGAGATTTATGCGCTTTATCATTATTCCGGCAGCCACGCGCCGTCCTTCCTCGATGTGATGGAGCCGGACGACAAGATCGTCTTCGCCAATTCCTTCTCGAAAAACTGGTCGATGACCGGCTGGCGGGTCGGCTGGCTTGTCGCTCCGCCAGTCATCGGCCAGGTGATCGAAAACCTTATCCAATATTCCACGTCAGGCGTGGCGCAATTCATGCAGCGCGGCGCGGTCGCGGCCCTCGACAAGGGCGATGGTTTCATTCGCGAGAATTACGAGCGCGCTTTGACCTCACGCGATATTCTCTGTGACGCCTTGATTGCAACGAACCGCGTCGAAACTCTGAAACCGGATGGCGCTCTTTATGCCTTCCTCAAGATCGATGGAGTGACGGACAGCCGCGCAACCGCGATTGATATCGTCGATAAGACCGGCGTCGGCCTTGCGCCCGGAACTGCTTTCGGCCCGGGGGGAGAATTGTTCCTCCGCGCCTGCTTCCTGCGCAACCCCAGGCAGATAGAAGACGCGGCCGACAGGCTGGCCTCTTACATCCTTAGTCGGTAAGCCTCGCTCGCGGGCATCTCTGCCCTTTCACGGCGCCTACATAGCATCGGCACGACTCTGTCCGGCGCGCCTTTGGGCATCACGCCGAAGCGCGAAAATTACAACCCCACGGCGTAGCCATCGACGTGCGGGTTTTTTTGTGCTAATGCGCCCTCGTTCCGTCTATGAGAACATTTTCATACAATAAATAAAATGCCTTGCATCGCACTAACCAATCGTAAGCCACCTTTTCACAGAGGCGGAGGATTGGTTGGGTATTCGCTGTGCAAGTAATCAATGATGAAGAATTATTGGCTTTGATGAGCTCAAGAAAAGCAAACAGGGAAGTAGTGTCATGGCTGTTCTGGTCACGGGTGGGGCCGGTTATATAGGAAGCCACATGGTGTGGGCTTTGCTCGATGCCGGGGAAGAAGTCGTCGTTGTCGATCGGCTTTCGACCGGATCGCGCTGGGCCGTCGCGCCAGCGGCGCGTTTTTATCTCGGCGATGCGGCGGATCCCGCGTTGCTCGACCAGATTTTCGAAGAAAATCAGATCGAGACCATTTTCCATTTCGCCGGCTCCGTCAGCGTTCCCGAATCCATCAGCCGGCCGCTCGAATATTACGAAAACAACACCGGCACCACCCGCGCGCTTGTCGCTGCCGCGGTGCGGAATGATATCCGCAATTTCATCTTCTCCTCCACAGCCGCTGTGTATGGAAACCAGCCTTTCGAAGGCCCGGTGCCGGAAACGGCGGTCCTCAGCCCCGAAAATCCCTACGGTCTGTCGAAACTCGCTTCTGAAATCATGCTGCGCGATGTCGTGCGCGCACATGACTTCAACTACGTGGCGTTGCGTTACTTCAATGTGGCCGGAGCCGACCCCCAGGGTCGCGCCGGACCTTCGCCAACAGGCGTCGCTAATCTCATAAAGGTGGCATGCGAAGCTGCAACCGGGCGCCGGGATCACGTGGAGGTTTACGGGACGGATTATCCGACGGCCGATGGCACCGGCGTTCGCGACTATATCCATGTCAGCGACCTCATCGAAGCGCACATGCTGGCCATGGCCCATTTGCGCGCCGGCGGCGGCACAAGAACGCTCAATTGCGGTTATGGCGTCGGTTATTCGGTGCTTGACGTCCTGCATGCCGTGCAGCGGGAATCCGGACATGATTTTCCGGTCATCCACTGTCCGCGCCGGGCCGGCGACATCGCCACCATGGTGGCGGATTCGGGACGGATCCAGTCAGAATTTGGTTGGCGTCCGCGCTTCAACGATCTTTCGACCATCGTCCGCACCGCGTTGCAATGGGAGGCCAAGCGCCAGGCCCAGAAAAACGAGATGATTCCTCCAATACGGCGTAAACTGGCGGCGATAGGATGAACCGGCTGCGCATCACCTTGCCCTGTTTTTCTTGACGGAACGATAGTCAGTCGGGCGGTCTGACGCGCTGGCGGGGCGAAGCCATCGATCACGATCGAAGAAGCCGCGTGTCAGCTTCAGTCCGGCCGAAGTTTCGGTCGCGAGCAAAATCACATTCACGCGGTGCGGCGCGGTGGGTTCCGGCTTCACGGAAGCCGAAATGCCGAAGTGTCGCGCCTGATACTGTTGCATCTTCTGCGCCGGTTCAAGCACCGAGCCAATATCTCTCCAACGGGTCTGCTCGATAATCATGGCAAGTGCTGCCGCAAGCTTCGCGTTGACAGCGCGTCCGGCCGATGTCTGCGGTGCAACTGCCTTCAGCCTGACGGACCGGATTTCCCCGGAAACCTCGCCGCGGATTTCCAGGAAAAGCGATGCCGCGCCAGCCGGGTCCGCCGTCGTTGCCTCGCCCAGATCGGCCATACATTCGAAGCTGCGGTTATTCACCGGACTAGGGTGCCAGCCTCGCGGGCTGGTGAAGCCTTCGGCCGTGAACCGGTCGCAAAGGTCTTTGCCGGAGATGATGAAATCGCGGGCGAAAGACGCTCTGGCGCCATTGCGCTCGAATTTCAGCAGGTGAGGTGGCAGATAAATGGTTCTCGCGGCAAGCTTCTGCCGTTTGACGGGTTTTGCCCTGGCAGATGGTACGGCGGAAAGAGGAGCGGGCGCCAGATTGAGATAGGTGAGCAGGCTTCTCAGGTGCTTTTTGTCATTGGCGAGCAGAACCGTGGCCGATATGGCGAAACAGACGACGAGCACCGCAACAAGCAGCGCGCGGAGACTGACTCTCTTTTGCGGGCCTGCGTCCATCATGGGACCTTGTTGGCTGTCTGTTATAGGCATCAGCCGGTTTGGAGCGAATTATCGGACCATTGGCGGTCCGGCGAATATCAATTGCGAGTAAAAGTTCTAAAATATCTGGTTCCGCCGGAATGTCCGGCGGATGTCCTCAGTCGGAGGAATTCTTGTCACCATCCCGTCCGCCGGCGCTGCTCTCATCATCCGCTACGGGAATGGCGTAGGAACCGTTCAGCCAGCGGGCGAGATCGAGCGAGCGGCAGCGATCCGAGCAGAACGGGTAGTCTTCCCGTGTCGATGGTCGGCCGCATTCCGGGCACGGTTGGGATTTGCGGAGCGGCGTAACGTTTCCAGCGCCTTCGGTGGAGGATTTTGCCACAGCCTATCCCTCCAGCCAGCCAGACGTCACCTCGAACCCTTCACCGGCAAGAAGCGACATGGTCTCATAGAGCGGCAGACCGACGACATTGGTGTAAGAGCCCGTCAATTTCTGCACGAACGCACCGGCGATGCCCTGAATGCCATAAGCGCCCGCTTTGCCGCGCCATTGCCCGGAAGCGATATAGGCATCGATCTCACGGGTCGACAGGCGTTTGAAGCGTACCTTGGTCTCCGCCACCTTCTGCCGGATCTTGCCGCCCGGGGTTACGAGGCAGATGCCGGTATAGACCCAATGGCTGCGCCCGGAAAGAAGATGCAGCGCCGCTGAAGCCTCTTCCGTATATTCCGCCTTGCCCACGATACGTCGACCGACAGCAACGACCGTGTCGGACCCCAGGACATAGGCGTCCTTCCAGGCCTGCTCGTTTTTCAGCGCCGCCTGTGCCGCTTCCGCTTTCTGCAAGGAAAGACGGCGGCAGAGCGTTCGCGGATGCTCGAGCTTGACGGGCGTCTCGTCAATATCCATCGGCATCAGGCGAGCCGGCTCGATGCCGATCTGATGCAGCAGCTCCAGACGCCGCGGCGATCCAGAAGCGAGAACGAGCTTTTGTTTTGAATTCGTCATTGCGCTGCCGGGCGTAGGATGCGGAAACGGATTACTTGAAGCGATAGGTGATGCGGCCCTTGGTCAGGTCGTAAGGCGTCATTTCGACCAGAACCTTGTCGCCTGCGAGAACGCGGATGCGGTTCTTGCGCATGCGGCCCGCCGTATGGGCGATGATTTCATGGTCGTTCTCAAGCTTCACGCGGAATGTTGCGTTCGGCAGCAATTCGGTTACGATGCCCGGGAATTCAAGGACTTCTTCTTTTGTCATGTAAGGGTTTTCTTCCTGTTGATAGTGCCGGACCGTGTCCTGTCCGGGAAAATTGCGCGGAAACTACACAATCCCGGCACATTTGTGAACCTCTAAAGCATCGGCTTGAAAATCGCGATCGATTTTAACAGGCCGAGGCAGTTTTCAGTCTTTTGAAAGCGTATCCGCCACCGGCTGTTGCCGCTTCGGCAGGCGTTCGGTAATCAGTTTTGCAAGATGGTCCCGCACCTCACGATAGGCGTCGAGTATTTGCTCCCGCGTGCCAGTGACCACCGTCGGATCCATGGTGGGCCAATAGACCACATCGAGAGAGTTCGAGCGCGTCAGTTCCAGTGCGGCGTGATGAGCTTCTGGTGTTAATGTAATGATCAGATCGAAAAAATCATCCTCGATCTCGTCCAAAGTACGCGGTTTGTGCTTGCCGAGCGAAAAACCCAGCTCCTCCAGCACCGCATCCACGAAGGGGTCGCGCTCGCCCGCCCGCACACCTGCCGACTGGATGTAGATGCCGGGCGCGACCAATCGTTTGGCGATCACCTCGGCCATGGGGGAGCGGATGGAATTCATGCCGCACATGAACAGGACCGATTTCGGTGCTCGTCCCTCGTTTGGCGCTGCGGCAGGATCGCTCATCTCTAACCCCGCCAATAAAGCACACAGACAAGGGTGAAGAGCCGGCGCGCCGTGTCGAAATCCACCTTTATCTTGCCGGACAGCCGGTCCATCAGCGTCTGCGACCCGTCATTGTGGATGCCGCGCCGGCCCATGTCGATCGCCTCGATCTGGCTCGGCGTGGAAGAGCGGATCGCCTCGTAATAGCTTTCGCAGATCAGGAAATAATCCTTGATGATGCGGCGGAACGGCGTCAGCGACAGGATATGGGTGGAGACATCCCTGTCGTCCTCGGTCTTGATGGAGAAAACCAGTTTGGAATCGACGAGCGATATATAAAGCCGGTACGGCCCGCCGTCATGTCCGGCAGGCTCAAAGGTATTTTCTTCGATCAGGTCGAAAATAGCGACGGCGCGTTCATGCTCCACGTCGGGCGTGGACCGGCCGATGCTGTCGTCCAGTACCACGTCGCAGAGCCGGAAGTCGCCTGACGCCATCGTTTAACTTTCCGGGTTGAGGCGGATGGAGACGGAGCGCGCATGCGCGTCCAGCCCCTCGGAACGGGCAAGGGTGATGGCTGCCGGCGCAAGCTGGCGCAGCTGCTCGGGACCAAGGCGCAGGATGGACGTGCGCTTGACGAAATCCAGCACCGAAAGGCCTGAGGAAAAACGGGCCGAGCGCGCCGTCGGCAGAACATGGTTGGAACCGCCCACATAATCGCCGATCACTTCGGGGGTATGGCGCCCGACAAAAATCGCCCCGGCATTGCGGATGTGGGCCATTAGCGCATCCGGGTCATCGATGGCAAGTTCCAGGTGTTCGGCGGCGATCCGATTGGCCAACGGAATGGCATCGGTGAGCTTTTCGACCAGAATGATCGCGCCGAAATCCGCCCAGCTCGCCGCTGCTGTTTCGGAACGCGAGAGACGCTTCAGCTGCCGCTCGACGGCTGCTTCCACCGCCTTGCCGAGCTCGGCATCATCGGTGATCAGGATGGATTGTGCACCACGATCATGCTCCGCCTGTGCCAGAAGATCGGCAGCAAGCCAGTCGGGGTCGTTATCCCTGTCGGCGATAACAAGCACTTCGGAAGGGCCGGCGATCATGTCGATGCCGACAGTGCCGAAGACCTGACGCTTGGCGGCCGCCACATAAGCATTGCCCGGGCCGACGATCTTGGCGACCGGCGCGATGGTTTCAGTGCCATAAGCCAGTGCCGCCACGGCCTGCGCGCCACCGATGCGATAGATTTCCTCGACGCCCGCAATACGCGCGGCAGCCAGAACGGCCGGATTGACCGCGCCGCCATTCGCGGGCACGACCATGACGATGCGCTCCACACCGGCAACCTTGGCGGGCACGGCATTCATCAGCACTGAGCTTGGATAGCTGGCCGTGCCGCCGGGCACATAAAGGCCCACGGCCTCGATTGCGGTCCAGCGCGAGCCGAGGCCGACGCCGATATCGTCCTCGTAAATATCGTCCTTCGGCATCTGTCGCGCATGGTGTTTTTCGATACGCCGGGCTGCGAGTTCAAGCGCTTCGATCACGCTCGTGTCGACGGCGGCAATCGCCGCATCGATTTCATCAGTCGTTACCCGCATCGGCACCGCGGCAAAATCGATGCCGTCGAATTTCCGGGAGTAATGGGCGAGGGCCGCATCGCCGCGATGTCGGACATCATTGATGATGTCGCGAACGGTCGCATTGACGTCTTCGGAAACTTCTCTCTTGGTTGTCAGGAAGGCAGCGAATTTCTGTTCGAAATCAGCCGATGCCTGCTCCAGCCAGATTGCCACGCCATTACCCTTTCATTGTCCCCACGGGGTGCACGACTTACCGCAGAACGATTGCAGCTCTGGTATGTGGCATAAATCGAAACGGGACGGAAAGGCAACCGTCCCGACAGTCCGGAAAGCTTATTCGCTGTCGGGATGATGCGGTTTGGTGGCGGTTTCCCACGCACCGCTCACATCAGTCAACTGCGCCTCGATGCATTCGACATCAAGCGCGATGGTGCCGCCGCCGGAAAGGGCCAGTTCCACAAGGCCATCCGGGCCTTCGCCATTCGGTGTGAAACGTATCGCCAGAAGCGAAAGAACCTGCTCCCTGTCGGCCAGGTTGATGGACTGCGAACGAACGGCGGAGACACGCTTCAGGAAAACAACTGTGCGGCAGCGTTCCGGTGGCAGGTGCTTTTTATCGGCGCTTTCCCAGACGAAACGGTTGGCGGAAAAGGTGAACTGGCCGTGTTTCGGCTCGAAGGCAACATCCTTCAGCTTGAAGACACTGTCCTGCATATGGGTCGAGATGACGGAGAGATCTTCAGTATCCAGCGCGAGCAATTTCAGGCCGCTCATCTTTTTCTTCCTTCTTGTGCGGTGAGGACCGCTATTTCCATGACTTACAATGGAAATAGGCAGTCCCGGCCCGCTGTGCAACGGGTAGAAAACGGATGAGCGGCGATGAATGGATCAATCGCTGACGCGCTCGACCAACGCGCCGCAGCGGGTGAGCTTTTCCTCGAGGCGTTCGAAGCCGCGGTCTAGATGATAGACGCGCGACACCATGGTCTCGCCCTCGGCCACGAGGCCGGCAATGACCAGCGACACGGAAGCGCGCAGATCGGTCGCCATCACAGGCGCACCCTTGAGGCGGGAAACGCCTTCGATGCGGGCCATCTGACCGGAAAGCGAAATCTTCGCACCGAGCCGGGCAAGCTCCTGCACATGCATGAAGCGGTTTTCGAAGATCGTTTCGGTAATGTGGGAAACGCCTTGGGAACGGGTCATCAGCGCCATGAACTGCGCCTGCAGGTCTGTCGGGAAGCCGGGGAACGGTTCAGTGACGACATCGACCGGCTGAATGCCGTTGCCGTTGCGCACCACGCGCAGGCCGGTTTCCGTCTCGCTGATCGTGGCGCCTGCGAGCCGGAGCGTATCAAGTGCATTGTCGAGCAGCGATGCGCGCGTCCCTTCCAGCACCACATCACCGCCGGTCATGGCCACTGCCATGGCATAGGTGCCGGTTTCAATACGATCGGGCAAAACCCGGTGGCGCGCGCCGGAAAGCGAGGTAACGCCTTCGATGGTGATGGTGGAGGTGCCGGCGCCTTCGATCTTCGCGCCCATTGCGATCAGGCAGTGCGCCAGATCGACAACCTCGGGCTCGCGGGCGGCGTTGTGGATGACGGTTGTGCCGCGGGCAAGGCTTGCAGCCATCAGCATCACATGCGTCGCGCCAACCGAAACTTTGGGGAAGGTATAGACCGCGCCGATGAGGCCGCCCTTGGGGGCCGAGGCATTGATGTAGCCGCCATCGATCTCCATCGTCGCGCCGAGCGCCTGCAGGCCCTCGATGAACAGGTCAACGGGACGCGTGCCGATGGCGCAGCCGCCAGGCAGGGAGACGCGGGCGCGGCCCTCACGCGCCAGAAGCGGGCCGATGACCCAGAAGCTTGCACGCATCTTGGAGACCAGCTCGTACGGAGCGGTGGTATCGACAATGGTGCGGCAGGTGAAATGCACGGTACGGGAATAAGCTTCGCCCTGGCTTTCGCGGCGGCCATTCACGGAAATATCCACGCCATGATTGCCGAGGATACGGATCAGCTGCTCCACGTCAGCCAGATGCGGAACGTTTTCGAGCGTCAGTGTATCGCTGGTCAGCAGCGATGCGATCATCAGCGGCAAGGCGGCGTTTTTGGCGCCGGAGATGGGGATGATGCCGTTGAGCTTGTTGCCACCCGTAATTCTGATGCGATCCATGCGTCCCTACGGGCCTGTGCCCGCCTTTCTTTATCGTGCCTTGCGGAAAGGCGCGTCCTTAGACGAATTTCCGCGGCGTTTCAATTTTATGCTGTGAATTCTCTATGAGGATGATTCGTCCGTTTTTGCGGCAGGCAGGCCAATGGTGTCGTCTGCGTCGCCGGCACGGCGCGCGCGAACCTGTTGTTTGCGCTTCAAAAGATTTTCGCGAAGTTTCTTCGCGGCACGCGCCTTCCGTTCCGCCTCGCGCTGGCGCGCCTTTTCGCCGGGCCCCGCCTGCGGCTTGCCGCTGGCCGCCGCGTCGGATGCGCCCGCGGAAAAGTCCCCGCAGAGCGCTGTCTTCACCTGTTTGTCGTGATGTTCGGTCATAGATTCAGCAATATCTGAAAAATGCTGTTTTCAACAGGGGGGGCGCTTTTTTGCGCCGCTTGATGAAGAATATCGTTTTGCGACTTGCGCTCGTCAAAAACCTGTGGCAATAGGCCGCCACGCTTGATGCTGAAGCGATCGCTTCGGCACCGGATGCTGCTATAGCTCAGGGGTAGAGCACTCCCTTGGTAAGGGAGAGGCCGAGAGTTCAAATCTCTCTAGCAGCACCATTTTACCTCAACAATTCAAGAAGTTGCGCGCTTACTCAAGCCCTACACCCTGCATGTTGCTCACCGCATTCCGGAGTGTTGTCGCTTCGTGAAAGCTTCGCAAACGGGAAAACCGCGCCCTTTGCGAAGCGCGGTTTCCACATCCGAATATTCTGTTGCTGCCAGAGCGGGACGAAACCGCCCGTAGCCAACGGGCGCCGCTTACTGACGGAATAGCGACAGGATATTTTCGGAACTGGTATTGGCGATGGAGAGCGACTGGATCGCCAGCTGTTGCTGCGTCTGGAGAGCCTTGAGCTTGGTGGATTCCTCGTTCATGTCCGCATCGACGAGGCGGCCGATGCCCTTGTCGATGGAGTCTGTCAGCTTGGAGACGAAGTCTTCCTGCAGATCGAGGCGCATCTTGATCGAGCCGAGATCGGCGCTTGCGCTGATGAGCGATTCCAGCTGGGTGTTGACGAACTGGATCATGTTATCGAGACCTTCGTTTTCGGTCAGCGGCTGTCCCTTTGAATTGGTCAGGCCGGCCAGGTCCTTCGTGATGTCGAGGTCGATCAGCGAGTAGTCGAGCTTCTGCGCCATCTGCGAATCCGCTGCGGCGGTTTCCAGATAGATATTGTTGCCGGACGTTCCACCGGTGCCGATCGCGGTTACCGTGGTACCGGCAGGTGTCGGCGCCGTGTTGTTGGCCTTCACGTAAAGCGCTTCGCCGGCGGCGTTTTCACCGATCTTGAAGTAGGTGCCGTTGTTTCGTGCAGTGGTGGCGGCAGCGACTGTAACGAGGCCGGTTACCGGGTCTGCGGCGGAAACCGTGGTTGTCGTGCCCGAGGGGAAACCGAGAAGCTGCGCTTCGGTAAACACCTTTGCGGTATAGGGTGTTGTTGTGGGGACACCTGCGGGCGTCGTTGTCGTGATCTCGAAATCGCGAAGAGCGCCGGTATCGGAGTAATAGGCGGCGCTGTCGAGAATGCCGTTTTTCGTCGCGCCGGTGGTCGTATCGAAAAGCGCGGTCTTGTTGTCGACCTGGATGTTGATGGTCTTGACGGCGACATTACCTGCACCGTCACGGATGAAGGAGCCGACGACCTGCTTGGTGATGGGCGTCAGATTGCCGGACGCGTCGCTGATCTTGCCCTTCAGCCAGTTTTCACCGGAGAAGGAGGCGGATTCGCCAATGCTCTTCAACTGGTCCTGAAGCTGGCGGATTTCTTCCTGGATCTTGGCCTTGTCAACGCCTGCTTCGCGGGCGGCAACCAGCTTCTTGCTGATTTCCTTGACGACATCGACGGTGGTTTCCATGGCGGAATAGGCGGTATCAACCTTTGCGGCGCCGAGGCCGAGAGCGTCCTGTACGGCGGAGAGGGCGCCATTATCAGAACGCATGGTGGTCGCGATCGACCAGTAGGCGGCATTGTCGGATGCGGTCTTGACGCGCATGCCGGAGGAAACGCGCGACTGGGTTTCTTCCATGTTGCTGCCGATGGCGCGAAGAGTCTGGAGGGCGGCCATGGCCGCAACGTTGGTCAAAATGCTGGTCATAATGATTTGCCCCTTGATTGGCTGAAATGAAAAGGGACATTCCGGATTGCCGCCGGGAACGATCGAGCGGCTTGATGCCTGTTAACCTCTTTTTCGTCTTGGTTAACCAATCGTTTCGATGACCAGTTTTTAGGGCGCGAATGGTTAACAAAGCCTAAACCTGTATTAATAAAATTAGGAAATAATAATTTCTATTAACGATAACGAAAAAACCGCGCCCTTTCGGGCGCGGTTTGCATTTGACGATCGAGTGTCGGAATTAACGGAAGAGCGAGAGAATGCTCTGGGAGTCGTTGTTGGCGATCGACAGGGCCTGAACAGCGAGCTGCTGCTGGGTCTGAAGGGCCTTCAGCTTGGTGGATTCTTCGTTCATTTCCGCGTCGACGAGGCGGCCGATGCCCTTGTCGAGCGAGTCGGTCAGCTTGTTGACGAAGTTTTCCTGCAATTCGATGCGCATCTTGACCGAGCCGAGGTCGGCGGCGGCGGATGTCATGCTCTGGAGCTGCTTGTCGACGAAGGAAACCATGGCGTCGAGCGCCTGCTCGGGCGTCAGGGTCACGGTGGCGGGGCCGACGAGATCCTTGGTGATGTCCAGCGAGGTCAGGGAGTAGGACAGTGACTTTGCGAGCTGATTGTTGGCGCCGGTTTGAAGGTAGACGTTTTGGCCATCTTTCGTGGTGCCGATTGCGGAGGTGCCGAGCGCTTTCTGAGCGGTGTCGATGGCGGCGGTACCCGTCGAGGCAGTCGCTGCGGTGCCGTCGCCCATGACCTTGACATACTGATCGTCACCGATTTTCAGGTATGCGCCGTTCTCTGCGGCCGAAGCGTTGGCGACAACAACCAAGCCGGTAGTCGCATCCGCAATCGCAGTGACCGGGGTTGCAGCCGCGGCAGGGGTCAGGCCCTTAAGCTGTGCTTCGGTGAAGACCACCGCTGCCTTAACCGTGGTGGCCTTTGCGGCGCCGACGCCTGTCGTGATTTCGAAGTTCTTGTATGAACCCGTCGAGGAATAGACGGCGTAGGCATCGAGAATACCCTGCTTGTCTTTTGCCGCGCCGGACGAGGTGTCGAACAGAACCGTCTCGTTGCTCAATGCGACATTGATGGTCTTGACGGAAACGTTGCCGCTGTTATCGCGGATGAAGGAGCCGACGACCGCCTTGGTGATGTCGGAGAGGTTGCCCGTGCCATCGCTGATCTTGGCCTGCAGCCAGTTCTCACCGGAGAAGGAGGAGGAGCTGGAGATGGACTTCAGCTGGTCCTGCAGCTGGGAGATCTCTTCCTGGATCTTGGTCCGGTCGACGCCTGCTTCGCGGGCGGCCACCAGCTTGTTCTTGATCTGCTTGACGACCTCGATCGAGGATTCCATGCCGGCATAGGCGGTGTCGACCTTGGCGGCGCCGAGGCCGAGGGCGTCCTGGACGGCGGAAAGGGCGCCATTATCCGAACGCATCGTGGTCGCGATGGACCAGTAAGCGGCATTGTCGGAAGCTTCCCGGACGCGCTGGCCGGAGGACACGCGGTCCTGCGTGGCTTCCATGTTCTGGCCGATGGAGCGCAGGGTCTGGAGTGCAGTCATCGCTGCGATGTTTGTCAAAATGCTCGTCATAATAAATTGCCCCTGTAATGGCTGATTAGAAAAGGGACATTCCGGCTCACCGGGAACGGCGCACAGCATCATGCCTGCTGACCGGCTACTTTCTTGAAGGTCAGCCTGCCGCTTCGATGGCTCCAGCTAAACGCTGTCGAATTAAAAAATACTTAAAGTAGTAAAAAACTTGAGATAAAATTTATACGTGCATACCATCTAAAAAACTGAAACGTAATATGTGCCATCGGCATCCGGACAGGTTGCCTTGAACGGCCTCCAGGGTCATCGCTTTGAAACGAGGGCGATAAACGAAAAACCGCGCCGTTTCGGGCGCGGTTTGCATTTGGCGATTGAGTGTCGGAATTAACGGAAGAGCGAGAGAATGCTCTGCGAGTCGTTGTTGGCGATCGACAGGGCCTGAACAGCGAGCTGCTGCTGGGTCTGAAGAGCCTTGAGGCGAGTCGATTCTTCGTTCATTTCCGCGTCCACCAGACGGCCAACGCCCTTGTCGAGCGAGTCGGTCAGCTTGTTGACGAAGTTTTCCTGCAGTTCAATGCGCATCTTGACCGAGCCGAGGTCGGCGGCGGCGGATGTCATGCTCTGGAGCTGCTTGTCGACGAAGGAAACCATCGCGTCGAGATACTGGTTTTCCGAGACTGCCGAGCCGTCACTGTTCTTGAACGTGCCGGTCAGGTCCTTGGTGATGTCCAGCGACGTCAGCGAGTAGGTGAGCTGCGTTGCGAGCTGGGCGTCAGCGCCTTCTTCCAGGTAGATCTTGGTGGTGCCGTCGAGGCCCACGGCAATGCTGGTCTTGGTTGCCGGAGCTGTCGGCGCAGTCGTGTTGATTTTCACGTACTGGTCGTTGCCAAGATTGAAGTAGGTGCCGTTGACGTTGGGGACTGTCGTGTCGGCGTTAGCGATCGTGACGATACCCGTTGCGGCGGCGGTGGTGAAGGTGACGGCGGTACCGGCAGTTGCTTCCTTCAGGCCCTTCAGCTGAGCTTCGGTGTAAACCTTGGCTGCGGCAACCTTGGTTACCGGCTGTGCGGCGCCTGCGCCGTCCGAGTCATTGGTGATTTCGAACAGCTTGTAGCTGCCGGTGGAAGAAAAGTAGGCATAGGAGTCGAGAACGCCCTGCTTGTCTTTTGCAGCGCCCGAAGACGTGTCGAACAGTACCGTGTTGCGGCTCAGGTCAACGTTAACGGTCTTTACGGAGACGTTACCGGCGGCATCGCGAATGAAGGAACCAACGATCTGCTTGGTGACGTTCTTCAGTTCGCCGGCACCGTCGCTGATGGTTGCCTGCAACCAGTTTTCACCGGAGAAGGAAGAGGAGCTGGAGATCGACTTCAGCTGATCCTGAAGCTGCGAGATTTCTTCCTGGATCTTCGACTTGTCTACGCCGGGTTCGCGAGCAGCGACCAGCTTGTTCTTGATTTCCTTAACGACGTCAATGGACGATTCCATACCGGAATAGGCGGTATCAACCTTGGCAGCGCCGAGGCCGAGGGCATCCTGCACGGCAGAAAGGGCGCCGTTGTCGGAACGCATCGTGGTCGCGATCGACCAGTAAGCAGCGTTATCGGAAGCTTCGCCGACGCGCTGGCCGGAGGAAACGCGGTCCTGCGTCGTTTCCATGTTCTGGCCGATAGAACGCAGGGTCTGGAGTGCAGACATAGCTGCGACGTTAGTAAGAATGCTCGTCATGGTAGATTTGCCCCTTGAATGGCTGATTAGAAAAGGGACATTCCGGACTCACCGGGAACGGCGCACAGCATCATGCCTGCTAACCGGCTGATTTTTAAAGGTTAGCTCACCGTTTCGATGGCTTTAGCTAACCTTTATATAGTTAATGAACACCTAAGGATTTTCTAAAAAATGCATTCCGAAGATTTGTTCTGCAACCCTTACGCGTGCGCGCGCGTATTCTGAAATGTTTAAAAAAAAATGAAGCCGCACCCGTTGCCGGATGCGGCTTTGTCGACAGGTGATGTGCTCGGGTCAGCCTCCCTTGCACTCGCCCCATTCACGCGATCGCGAGACGGTCAGCCCCCGCTTGCAATCGCGTCATTCATGTCATTCTGGTCGCGGCTATCCGCTGTCCATGGGTAAAATCTGACAGCCGGTGCTTTCCAAATCACTAATTTAGACGAGTACCAAAGCCCTTGCTGGGATCGTGGTAAATCCTTCGAAAATAAGGATGGTAAACAAATTCTGCCGGGGATTTGGCAGTATGCAACAAACAAAACCGCGCCCTTTCGGGCGCGGCTTGCATTTCGTCATTTACGATCCGATTAACGGAAGAGCGACAGGATGTTCTGCGAGTCGCTGTTGGCGATCGAGAGAGCCTGGATTGCCAGCTGCTGCTGTGTCTGCAGAGCCTTGAGGCGGGTGGACTCTTCGTTCATGTCGGCGTCGACCAGGCGGCCGATACCCTTTTCCATCGTGTCGGAGAGCTTGGTAACGAAGTCTTCCTGCATGGAGATGCGGTTGGAGACTGCACCCAGATCAGCAGCGGCGCTGTTGAGGGTTTCAAGCTGCTTGTCGACGTGGCTGATGAGCTTGTCGAGGATGTCGTTGTCCGTGGCAGCGGCGGTGCCGAGCATCGTGGCGCCAGCGCCCTTGTAGATCGACAGGTCCGAAATATCGAGGTTCGAAATGGACTGCTTTACACCGTCTGCGACCGCAGCCTTGTCGAGGATGCCCGTGCCCTTGCCGTCCGTTACAGCGCCGGTGTCGAACAGAACGTTCGAGCCGCTGAGCTGCACGTCAACGCGCTGAACCTTAACGGCGCCAGCGGAGTCACGGGTGAAGGATGCGACAACCTGCTTCTTCAGGTTTGCGATAGCCGCGTCGTCGGTGCCGGCAGCGAACGCTACGCCATCGTTGGACGCCTTGGTCTTCAGCCAGTTTTCGCCGTTGAAGGTTGCGGAGTCGGCGATGGAGGTCAGCTGCTTCTGGAGCTGGCCGATTTCCTTCTGGATCTTTTTCTTGTCGGCGGTCGGGTCCTGGGCAAGGATGAGCTTGTCCTTGATTTCCTGAACGACCTTGATGGTGGCTTCCATGCCCGCATAGGCAGTGTCGACCTTGGCGGCGCCAATGCCGAGAGCGTCGGAAACGGTGGAAAGGGCGGAATTGTCCGAACGCATGGTCGTTGCGATGGACCAGTAAGCAGCGTTGTCGGCGGCGGAGCTTACCTTCTGGCCGGTCGAGATGCGGCCCTGCGTCGTTTCCATGTTCTGGCCGATAGAGCGCAGGGTCTGGAGTGCAGCCATAGAGGAGGCGTTGGTGAGAATGCTTGCCATAGTATTTGTCCCTTGTGTTTACGAGATACTGGAGTTGGGGACATTCCGGACTGTGTATTACCGGTCACAACGTTTCGGCTTCATGCCACTCGGTTCAGAATTACTTGCTTCTGGAAACCAAACCCGCTGTGTGTGAGGCGAATTTCGCAGTCAAAACTTGCATAATTATTAATTTACGAATGAAGAAATATTAGAAAATACATATGGTTACTGGTTTGTTTCTATGAAAGGTAAGTTTTTAATTTAAAATTATAGTTATTCATCCGCTAGCGAAGCTGGTAACCAAAGTCTTAAAACGCCAAAACCCCGCGGCCTTGGGCACGCGGGGTTAAGAAACAGGGTTAATGGGTGTCAGTTCGGCACGAATGCCCGTCAGTTGAACGATCTGACGAGGCTGCCGACAAGCAGGTTCCAGCCGTCGATCAGCACGAAAAACAGGATCTTGAAGGGCAGGGAGATGGAAGTCGGCGGCAGCATCATCATGCCCATGGCCATGGTGATGGTGGCGACGATCAGATCAATGACCAGGAACGGCAGGATGATAAGGAAACCGATCTCGAAACCGCGCCGGATTTCCGACAGCATGAAGGCCGGAACCAGCACTCGATAATCGACGACGTTGTCGGTCATCACTTCCTGGCCGCGTTCGCGGGCAATATCCACGAACAGCTTCAGATCCTTGTCACGCGTATTGGCATTCATGAAGGTGCGAAAGGGCTCGGCGATGCGCTGCACGGCCTGCTGCTCGTTGATCTGGTTCTGCAACAGCGGTTGCACGCCATCGGTCCAGGCTTTGTCGAAGGTGGGCGACATGACGTAGAAGGTCATGAACATCGCCATCGACAGAAGGATCATGTTCGACGGCGTAGAAGCGAGCCCCATGCCGGAGCGCAGGATAGAGAAAGCGATCACGAAGCGCGGAAAGCTCGTGACCATGATCAGGATGCCGGGCGCGACGGAAAGAACCGTCAAAAGCCCGAAGGTGCGGATGATCCATGCCGCGACAGACCCGTCTATCTGCGTGTTGAACAGATCGGACGGAAATTGCTGGGCATTGGCAAGGCCCGGCAAAGCGAGGAGGACGGCGATGGTTACAAGAAATCGAATCATTCGATGACAAAGGTCCGGAACATGACCTTGGATACGCGCCCTTGAGAGCGCAGGTCAACTCGTTCCTGAATGTCATCCTTAAGATATTGAAAGCCGCGCGGCCCTTCCAGCTGCTGAAGGGAAACGGTGCGGACATAGGCCATGATATCCTGATGGATATCCTCGGCCAGTCCGACTTCCACCGGCCCCTTGAACATCAGCGCCACCTCCAGCCGCACCCAGTTCGTCGAGGGGTAGGCGAGATTGGTGGTGATGGGATCGAGCTGGACGATGCCGTTCGGTTCGGCCGCGATTTTCTCGACACCCTCTTCCTTCTTCTCGCCATGACCACCGGCCGCAGCGGTGGCATGGGCCTCCGTTGCGGCAATCTTCGGTGCGATCATGCCGCCGACGAGCCAGCCTCCGCCCGCGCCGAGCAAGGTGAGGATCACAACACCTGCGATGGTCATGATCAGAGGGGAGGATTTCTTCTTGCCCTCTGCCTGTTCGTTTTCCATGGATCAGTCCGTTCCCCGTGTGCGGCGTCAGAGCGGCGAGAACAGGTCCACGACCTGCTGCCCGACCGGAGGCTGCTGCACTTCCGTCAGACGGCCGCGACCGCCGTAGGAGATGCGCGCTTCGGCAATGCGCTCGTAGGAGATCATGTTCTGAGCATCCACATCCTGCGGCCGGACGATGCCGCCGACGTTGAGGATGCGGATTTCATGGTTCACGCGCACTTCCTGCGAGCCGCTGATGATGAGGTTGCCGTTTTCGAGAATACCCGTCACGACGGCGGCCACGAGCAGCGTCAGCTTTTCAGACCGCTTGGTCTTGCCCTTGGCCTGGGTATCGGTGTCGGAGCCGTATTTGATGTTGGAATCCGCGTCCGGCGTCCAGCCAAGGATCTGGGCTTTGGCCTTCCAGTTCAAGCCGCTGGAATTGGTGCGGTTACGCTCGGTTTCGTTGTCGAAATCGGCCTTGTCGTTGATCTGGATGTTGACGGTCAGGATGTCGCCGATGTTCAGCGCGCGCAGGTCTTTGAAAAGTGCGCCCTGGCTGTCGCTCCACAGTGAATAGCCGCTTGCCATGTGTTTTGGTTGCTTGGGATACATGCCCATCTGCGGTGTCTGGCTGAATTGCAGACCGCTGCCGATCGGGCTCATCGCCGGTGCGTTACCGATTTCCTTCAGGGTCTGGTTGTTCTGGCAGCCTGCCAGGAGAGCGAGCGGCAGGAGGAGGGCCGGAAGACGACGCGTGCTCATGAAGGATCCTTCGAAGTGTTTTTGTCGATTGCCTGCGACATGATGCCGGCGACGGTGGCAGCTTTCTGCGCGTCCATCTCGCTGAGGATGAGGCCGGATTGACGCGGCGGCAGCTGCATGATGATGGCAGCAGCAATCTCCACATGCATCTTCTCGAGCTGCGGTGCGGCGGCATCCGCCTTCATCGTCTTGTAGATGTCGACGAGGTTGCTTTTGGCCTGGTTGAGGAAATGTTCGCGGCGCGCCAGCCAGTCTTCATATTCAGCCTTGCGGTTTTCCAGCACGGAAATGCGCTCGTTCACGTCGGACTGGAGCTTCTCAAGCTCCTGCTTCTGCATCAGGTAACGCTGATCCCGGGCCGCATCGGCAATGTTGGTGCAGAATTTCTGGATTTCATCCTGCGTGCTGAGTTCTGAAACCACGTTCTGCTGGCTCTCCGCGCCGGCGGCCGGCAGCAGGAACAGCAGCGACGCGACCGCCGCGAAGCGGACGAGGCCATTCGAAAGCGGATTTTTGGTCTGACGTTCCATCATTGCAGCACAAGCTCCGCCTGAAGGGCGCCGGCGGATTTGATGCCTTGCAGGATGGCGATGATACCATCCGCCTTGAGCCCGATGCTGTTGAGACCGGCAACCAGCGTGCGAAGGTCAGGTCCTTCGACGATGGCGACCTTGCTGCCTTCCTGCATCGCCATGATATCCGTCTGCGGCTGCACCGCCGTTTGGCCGCGCGAGAAGGGTGCCGGCTGAATGACCTGCGGTGATTCGGTCACCTGCACGGTCAGCGTGCCGTAGCTGACGGCGACGCGCGAAATCCGCACATCCGCACCGATGACGATCGTGCCGGTGCGTTCGTTGATGACGACCTTGGCCGGGGTATCCGTCTCGACGGTCAGGTTTTCGATTTCCGCCATCAGCCGGGTGAGATCCGCGACGCGAGGCTTTTGCACCGCGATTTCCTGCGAATCGCGCGGTTCGGCGATCGGATCGCCATAACGGGCGCGGGCAAAGGCGTTGACGACGTCTGCGACGCGCACGGCCGTCGAAAAGTCGGGGTTGCGCAGCTGTAGGACCAGATTGACCGAATCCTTGAACTTCGACGGCAGCTCCCGTTCGATGATCGCGCCGTTTGGCACGCGCGCCGACGTGGTGACACCCTGGGTCAGCGTTGCCGCATCGCCCTGCGCCGAAAAGCCGTTGACGATCAGTGCGCCCTGCGCGACCGCGTAAATCTGCCCGTCGGCGCCGGAAAGCGACGTCATGATGAGGTTGCCGCCGCGCAGCGAAGAGGCATCGCCGAGCGAGCTCACCGTCACGTCGACGCGGCTGCCGGGGCTCGCGAAGGGCGGCAGATTGGCCGTCACCATCACGGCGGCGATGTTCTTGGCATTCGACTGGCCGCCCTGCGTGGTGATGCCGAGATTCTGCAACATCGCGCGCATGGATTGCTCGGTAAACGGCGAAGAACGCAGGCTGTCGCCCGTGCCCTGCAGGCCGACCACGAGACCGTAACCGATGAGCTGGTTGTCACGCCCCGCCTGCAGCGATGCGATATCCTTGATGCGGGACGTATCCGCTTGGGCTGCCGGAACGGAAAGGAAGGGCTGGGCCGAAAACAGGATGGCCGCGGCCAGGATACGAAGCACTCTCATTTCGCCATCACCTGAATGGTTCCGTCCTTCATGACCGTGCCGTTGACGATGACGCCGGAATCGATGTTGCGTACCCGTACGACTTCGCCGAGCGAGCCATCAGTCATCGGTGTTCCCGAAGCCATCAGCGTCATATTGCCGATGGTGAAGACGAGCTTGACGCTGGTGCCGCGCGTGACGAGCGAGGGTTCGCGCAGGGCGGCAACGGGGATCGTGCGGCCGGGAAGCAGGGTCTGCTTGGAGATCATGCCTTCCACTTCGCTGATGTCGCTCGCGTAACCCGCGGAAATATTGGGATTGGTCACCTCCACCGGCTTCACCTGTTCGGACGTGATCGTCTCGCCCGGATAGATGGTGCGCACGGGAACCAGCGCCATTGGCGCCTGGGAGAAGGCAGGCGCGAAAGCGCCGATTGAAAAGGCAGACGCCAGGCACATACGGGCGAGCGCCCTTTTGCAGCTGTTATTTTTCCGGCCAAACCTCATGTTCGCCTGCCTTTCCGTTCTTACTTCAGGTTCTTGCTGACAATCGAAGCCATTTCGTCAGCGGTGGTGATGACCTTGGAATTCATCTCGTAGGCGCGCTGCGCCGTGATGAGGTCGGTGATTTCCTTGACGGCGTCGACGTTCGAGCCTTCGAGGTAGGATTGCTTGATGTAGCCATAGCTCGGATCGTCGGGCACGCCGATGACGGCGTCGCCGGAAGCCGGTGTCTGGGCGAAGAGGTTGTCGCCGAGCGGCTTCAGGCCGGCTTCGTTGGCGAAGTTGGCGATGGTCAGCTGGCCAAGCTCGGTGAAGTCGGCGGCGTTGCCGATACGGGCCGTCACCTGACCCGTGCGGGTAACGGTGATGTCCTGCGCGTCGGTCGGGATATTGATATTCGGAATGACGTTATAGCCATCCACCGTCACGAGATTACCATCGGCATTCTTGTTGAAGGCGCCGGCGCGGCTGTAGAGCGTCGAACCATCGGCCGCCTCGATCTGGAACCAGCCCTGACCGATGATCGCGACGTCGAGCTTGTTGCCGGTCTCGATCAGATTGCCCTGGGTGTGGATGTTGCGCACGGCCGAGGTCTGCACGCCGAGGCCAATATTGGCGCCCTCGGGCACGATCGCCTGGTTGGCGCGGTTTGGCACACCCTGCATGCGCTCGGTCTGATAGAGAAGATCGGTGAACTCCGCCCGCGCGCGCTTGTAACCCGTGGTGTTGATGTTGGCGATGTTGTTGGCGATGACTTCCAGATTGGTCTGCTGGGCGTCCATACCGGTGGCAGCGATGGCAAGAGCTCTCATGTCAATATTCCTGCTGGGCTAGATCTGCATCTTGGTAATGTCGAGATAGGCCGACACGATCTTGTCTCGGAGCGCGATGGCGGTTTGCAGCGACTGCTCGGCCGAAAGCATGGCATCGACGACTTCACGCGTATTCGCCTTGCCCTGAATGCCTTCAAAAGAAGCGACTTCGGCCTTCTTGAGGTTGTTCATCGCGTCAACGGAAACATTACCGAGAACGCTTGCGAAGCTCTGGCCGGTCTGCTGCGCTGGTGTCGTCTTCTCGCTGCCGAAAATATTGTCGGTGAGCGGGGAAACGCTGCCGGCGCCGCGCGTCAGCGAGAGGGAGCCGAGTTGTTTGATGCCGTCGATCATTGCGATGCCTTCAGAAGGTCGATGGTGGAGGCGACGAGGTCGCGTGTCTGGCGGATGACCTGAAGATTGGCGTCGTAGCTGCGGTTTGCTTCGCGCATGTCTGCCATTTCGATCAGGATGTTGACGTTCGGCATCTTCACCATGCCGTTTGCGTCGGCGGCCGGATTGCCGGGGTCGTATTCGTTGATGAAGTCGCCGCGATCGACGCCGAGCTTTTTCACCGTCACGCGCTCGACGCCGCTGACACGGTCGAGTTCCGAACCGAAGGTGACTGTCTTGCGGCGATAGGGGTCCGCGCCGGGTGTGTCACCCGTCGATCTGGCATTGGCGATGTTTTCAGACACGATGCGCAGTCGGGTGGACTGCACTTCCAGGCCGCTGCCGGCGATCTTGCTCGCCGCACTCAAGGGATCCATGGCTTACCTCTTAACCGTCATCAGCATCATGCGATGGAAGGATTTGACGAGATTGGCATTCAGCTCGTACTGCCGCTTGATCTCGCCGGTCTTGGTCATTTCTTCCGCAAGCGCGACCGAATTGCCCGATTCCTGCATGCCGATCTCGTTGTTGACCGGGTTGTCGCGCACCGCGATATTGTCGCTGAGTGTGCTCTCGCCGAAGTGGGCAGGGTTGGTCCTCGCCATGCCGACCTGCTGGCTGGTGGCCTGCATGACCGCTTCGAATGGGCTGACATCCTTGGCGTGGAACTTGGGTGTGTTGGCGTTGGCGATGTTGGTCGCCACGACTTCCTGCCGCACGCTCAGCCATTCCGCTTGGCGGGATGCCAGTTCGAACAGTTGAATCGGTTGCATAGACTTCTCCATCTCGTATGCCCCGAACCTACGGGGCTAATCTTGCGTCAGACTTGCGGAGAAGACGAAGGGGTGCGACGGCGCATGGATGCGCGGCCTGCACAAAGAAAAAAGGCGCGCCAGCAGATGCCGCGCGCCTTTTGATCGGAAGAAATTTCTTTTATTTTTCGGGGTGATAGGTTTTTCCAGAGGATGTCTCTATCAACCACTCGCCGTTGCGTTGCTCGATCTTCGTCAGCAGCGCATTATCAGGCAGGGTCGAGCCGACCCTCACCATATACATGCCCGAACCGTCTTCGATCAGGGCGCGGCCGTTGGAGACATGCAGCAGACGGAAGGCGGTCTGGCCGGGGAAGGGCTGGTCCTCGACCCCGGCTGCGAGATTGTTCTGTTTTTCCTTGCCGCCTGCGTTCACGGTCGCCGTCGTCAGCATGTCGGGCAGTTCGGCCGGCGGTGGGGTGTCTTCCTTGTTGCGATTGGTCATCGCCATCGGAGAAACACTGAAGACTTCCCGCGGGCCGGTATGGGGCAGATCGCGGGTGCGGTCGCCGCCCGCCACCTTCATGCCGAATTTTTCCTCGTTGAAGAACACGTACCAGGGGAAGAAGGCTGCTGCAGCGGCAAGCGTGATGCCTGTCCATGCCAGAATACGGTCGGGTGTGAAGAAAACGGGCTTGGGCAGCACGTCTTCATCGTAGCTATCGTTATTCCGCTTTTTCTTCACGGTCAGCCTCTCATTCTCGGGGTTACCTGCGGCTGGCCGTTCTGCGCGCCGCCGCGCAATGCGGTCGCAAGGTCAGCATAGGCATCCTGTGCCGCCGGTTCGTTCGGCAGCTGTTTCAGCGTTTCATAGATGATCGGAACCTGCTTCACCGCCATGTCGAGGTCTGGGTCGGTGCCCGGCCGGTAACCGCCGATGAGGCGAAGATCCCGCGTTTCCTCGAAGCGATGCACCAGCGCCTTGAGGCGTGACACCAGCTTTTCCTGATCCGGCGTCCATGCTTTCTTGGCGAGACGCGAGATCGAGGCGAGCGGATTGATCGGCGGGTAGCGGCCTTCTTCTGCAAGGCTGCGGTCGAGCACAATGTGACCATCGAGAATACCGCGGGTCGAATCGGCGATCGGATCGTTATGATTGTCTCCATCCACCAGAATGGAAACGATGGCGGTGATGGTGCCGGTGCCTTCGGCGCCCGGTCCCGCCCGCTCCAGAAGACGCGGCAGCTCGGTGAAGACGGAGGCGGGGTAACCGCGCGCCACCGGCGGTTCACCCGAAGCAACGGCCACTTCGCGGATCGCATGGGCAAATCGCGTCACGCTGTCAATGATGAGGAGGACATTGTCGCCCTGATCGCGGAAATGCTCTGCAATGGTGACGGCGGAAAGCGGCGCCATCTTGCGCAGCATCGGGCTTTCATCGCTTGTCGCGACAACGGCGATGGACTTGCTCATGTTCTCGCCCATCGTATCTTCGATGAATTCGCGCACTTCACGTCCGCGCTCGCCGACCAGTGCAATCACCACCTTGTCGAAGGCGTCAGCCTTTGCAAGCATGGACAGCAGCGTGGATTTGCCGACGCCCGAGCCGGCGAAAATGCCAAGGCGCTGGCCGAGACACAGCGGCGAAAAAATATCGATTGCCCGCACCCCGGTCTTGAACGGGGTCTCCACCCTCTTGCGGGTCATTGAGGGTGGCGCATTGTTGGAAATCGAACGGCGTTCAAGGCCGGCGGCAAGCGGTCCCTGGCCGTCGATAGGTTCGCCAAGCGCATTGATGGTGCGCCCGCACCAGCTATCATCAGGCGCGACACGGAAGGCGCCCTTGCGGATGACGGTATCGTGAATGCCGATCGGTTCGCCCGGCTCGATAGGGCACACGTAGCAGATATCCGGCTCAACGCGCACCACTTCGCCGAGATGGATGCCGGTCGGGCTGCGATGGGCGACAAACTCGCCAAGCCGCACATGCCGGGACAGGCCGGACACGGTATAGTGCCCGGCTGCGATGGTGCGAACGTGGCCGCCCGGCGCCACCGAAAATTCCGGATCGGCATAATGTCCGGCAAGGCCGGCCAGTTGGGCGAGCTTCGGTGAAATGGCTTCAGCCGAAAGCATGGATACCGGCATTGTCATTGGTCAGTTCCTCAGCGCGCGCCACCAAGCGTCTTGATGCCCTCACCGAAGGTCGATTCGGTATCGCGCATCAGAGAGGAGATGCTTTCGAAGGCACGGTTGACCTGGATGAGCTGCGTCATCTGGGAAATCCCGTTTACGTTCGACTGTTCGAGATAACCCTGAACGACGCCGACCTCGTGATTGTTGACGACGGGGACCGGCTGAGCCACGGGCTTCACGCCGCTATTGGGGTGGCGCAGGAAACCTTGCGAAAAATCCGCCTGGAAGATGCCAAGCGTGGCGACGATGTTTTCGTTCTGCCTGATGGCTCCGTCAAGACCCACGGTAATCGGGCCGCCATTCGGATTGAGCTGGATCGGGCCGCCGCCGGCGTCGAGGACCGGGTAACCGCTGGAGGAGATGAGCGCGCCGTCAGGCCGCATGGTGAAGCGGCCGTCACGGGTCAGAATCTGACCGTCGGGCGTATCCAGCGAGAACCAGGCATCGCCCTTGATGGCGAAATCGAAGGAATTGCCGGTCTGCTCGAAAGCGCCCTGGCGCGTGGAGAGATAGTCGTTGCCCTGGGACACGAAGGCGATCTTGGCATTCATGTCATTATGGTTCTTGGCGACCATTTCGTCGAATTTCACTTCGGAACCGCGGAAGCCGACCGTGTTCACATTCGCCATATTGTCGGAAATGGTGGTAAGACGACGCTCCAGCGCGATCTGCGAGGACAAGGCGACGTATAGTCCGGATTGCATATCATTTGCCTCCGAGTTTCAGGGAGTTGATGGATATCAGCAGGTCGGCGGAGATACCGTAGCCGCTGGAGGAGCCGAAGACGGCGAGGGGATCGTAGGTCGTCGAGGGGTTTTGCATTTCCCACATGATGGTGAAACGCTCGAGCAGCTTGCCGACCTTTTCAGGATCCTGCAGGTCCTTGACATCGATGGTTTTTTCGATGAGGGCAGCCTGTTTCTCGACATCTGCCCCGGCGAATTCGTCGGGCAGGTTATAGGCCGTGCGAAACACCTGCGCGAGCGCATCGTCGGCCAGAAAGTCGAGGCCGGATTTGATCGTCGGCGCCTTGCGCTCGAAATAAAGGGCGAGACGAACACCGTTATTGTCGTCGCCCGCTTCCTGTTCCAGCGTCTGTCGGGCGTATTTGGTAATGACGCCCGACTGGGCTGCATCGACCGAAGTCGCCGCCGCACCCAGATCCGCGAAATTCAGCGATTTCGCGAAATCCGCATAACGGCTGTCGGAAAGCTTGTTGGCGAAGGCATTCTTGTCGGTCGCGCCTTCTGTCAGGACCTTGCGGATGAAGGCTTTCGCATAGGCCATGTCCTCGAGCCCGTGCGCCTTGAGCGCGTAATTGTAAAGGCGGGTATCCGCCATGAAATCGTCTATGGATTTCACGTCGCCGATCTTTGCGCGGTAATATTCGGTCTCACGCGCCACGTCCGGCTGCTTCGACACCCGCTCAAGCGACTTGCCGATATCCTGACTGATCAGTCTGTAGCTGGTGTAGGTGGAAGTCACTGAACCGCCGCTCTCGTTTGATCCCGATCTCAAGGCGCACGTCCGCCTTTGCCGGCATAGTGCCGCGGCTTGCTTGTGCGAAACTGGCTGGAGGCTGAAGCGCGGAGAGGCTTTGCGGACAGGTTCACGCAAGCCACATTTTTTAGACATGGCGGCATGGAACACTGTTCGGGCGTGGTCGATCAATGAATATTGTAATTGGACTTATAATCACCTTCGGCTGCATCATCGGCGGCTACATGGCGATGGGCGGTCATCTGGACGTGCTGATTCAGCCGTTCGAATTGATGATCATCGGCGGCGCCGGTCTCGGCGGCTTCATCATGGCGAACCCGATGAAGGTCGTGAAGGATTCTGGCAAGGCGCTCGGCGAGGCCTTCAAGCACTCGGTTCCGAAGGAGCGCAACTATCTCGACGTGCTCGGCGTGCTTTATTCGCTGATGCGAGACCTGCGCACGAAATCGCGCAACGAGATCGAGGCCCATATCGACAATCCCGAGGAATCCTCGATCTTCCAGAGCGCGCCATCGGTTCTGAAGAACAAGGAACTGACCTCGTTCATTTGTGACTATGTCCGCCTCATCATCATCGGCAATGCCCGCAGCCACGAAATCGAGGCGCTGATGGATGAAGAAATCGAGACCATCCTCCACGACAAGCTGAAGCCTTACCACGCGATCACCACCATGGGCGATTCCTTCCCTGCCATCGGTATCGTCGCAGCGGTTCTCGGCGTCATCAAGGCGATGGGCAAGATCAATGAATCGCCTGAAGTGCTGGGCGGCCTCATCGGCGCCGCGCTGGTCGGCACCATGCTCGGTATCATCCTGTCCTATTCGATCTGCAATCCGCTCGCCTCGCAGGTCAAGATCGTCCGCACCAAGCAGCATCGCCTCTACATCATCGTCAAGCAGACGCTGATCGCCTACATGAACGGTTCGGTGCCGCAGGTCGCGCTTGAATATGGCCGCAAGACCATCTCCAACTACGAGCGGCCGTCCATCGACGCCGTCGAGCAGGAGATGATGAATCCCGGCGGCGAAAACAAGGCGGCATGACCATGGCAAAAGCTGCAGCGCAAAAAGCTCCCGCCATCGACACCGCCTTGCTCGCGAAACTCACCGGCGGGCTTTCCGACCGCAGGACGATCGCGAAGATCGGTTCCGATATCGGCCACCTCTACAGCGAATTCCTGCCGGATATTTTTCACAGCGAGACCGGCATTGCGATAGACGTCGAATATATCGGCTCCGAATCGGGGCTCATGACCGACCTGATCGCCAATGTCGGGCAGAATGTCGCGGTGGCCGATTGTTCCCTGCGCAACTGGTGCCCGAACTTCATGATGACGGTCGGCAATGGCTTCGTCATCGCGCTCATGGAGCGCATGCTCGGTGCAGCACCGGACAGCATCGGCGAACCCGATGAGCGCAGTCTTTCCCATATCGAGCTCGATCTGGCTGCCATGGTCCTTGGACGTATCGGCGGCGTGCTCCGTTCCGGAGTCAATGCGCCGGGCGGTTTTGAAGCGGCTATCGAGCCGCCGTTCAATTCCAATGGCAAAAGTGCCTTCGACGAGATGATTGCGGGCCTCTACGGCGTTAACATCCGCATGAAAATCGACATTGGCAAAGTGTCGTCGGAATTCTCGCTGATCATACCGCAGCGTCCGTTGCTCAAGACATCCATCGTCGCTCCCAAGGCTTCAGCGCAGGCGCTGAAGAAGCAGGAAGAGTGGATGGAGATGATCTCGGAACAGGTGAAGAGATCGCAGGTCACGCTTGAGGCCCGCATCAAGCTCGAAACGCTGACACTCCGTACGATTTCGAAGCTGGTGGCCGGCGATGTCATTCCGTTTCAGGCCCTCAACCAGGACGATATCGGCGTTGAGGTCAGTGCTAACGGTTCCAAGCTCTATAATTGCGAATTCGGCAAGTCAGGCGACCGCTACATGGTTCGGGTCAAGAACAATGTCAGCACGGACGACGAGATCTTACGACATTTGATGGGTTAAAATCCTGCCCGACCTTTTTGGGTTTGGGCAGGCTGACGCAAGTTTCAAAGGGAATAATCAGCGCATGGCTACGAAGAAAACACCTGTGACCGATGATGCGGCGTTGCCGTCGTTTGAAGACGGCGGCGACCTCGACCAGGCTATCGGCGATCTGCGTGGCGTCCTCAAGACGGATGCGGAAGGCTCGCTCTCCGATTTTGGCGACTTCGGCGATTTCGGAAATACGGACGAGGTTTCTACGGATACCGACCTTTCCGCCTTCGGTGGCGGAGCGGCCGATTTTGCGATGGACGATTTTGCCGCCGCCCCGCAGGTTGTGGGCGTAAAGGCACCGCTGGGCAGCGGCCTGTCCGAAAACATCGACCTGATCATGGATATCCCGATCGATGTCCAGATCGTTCTCGGCACCAGCCGAATGCTCGTCTCGGGGCTGATGAGCCTGGAGGAGGGCGCGACGATCGCACTCGACCGCAAGATCGGCGAGCCGGTCGAGATCATGGTGAATGGCCGCCGTATTGCGCGCGGTGAAATAACGGTTCTGGAAGACGACGATACGCGCTTCGGCGTAAAATTGATTGAAGTACTGAGTACGAAGAAAGCCTGATCCCTGTGGGGACGGAGAGGAAAGACCATGATGGACTTTGAAGATTTCGGTAACCCAATTGCGGGCAAGCCGTTGTCTCAGGCCGACAAGGCGGCCGCGGTGCTTCTTGCCATGGGCAAGGGCGTCGCCGGCAAGCTGCTGAAGTTTTTCACGCAGCACGAATTGCAGATGATCATTTCCTCGGCCCAGACCCTTCGCGTCATTCCTCCCGATGAACTTGCGCAGATCGTGGCCGAGTTCGAGGACCTGTTCACCGAAGGAACGGGTCTGATGGACAATGCCAAGGCAATCGAGAGCATTCTCGAAGAAGGTCTGACCCCTGAAGAAGTGGACAGCCTTCTCGGCCGCCGCGCAGCGTTCCAGGCCTATGAAGCATCGATCTGGGACCGCCTGCAGGAAGCAGAGCCGGAATTCGTCGGCAAGTTCCTGCTGCGCGAACATCCGCAGACCATCGCCTATATTCTCTCCATGCTGCCCTCGTCCTTCGGTGCCAAGGTTCTTTTGACCATTCCGGAAGAGCAGCGCGCCGATATCATGAACCGCACGGTGAACATGAAGGAGGTGAGCCCGACGGCCGCCCAGATCATCGAGAAGCGTGTGGTCAACCTCATCAACGAAATCGAAGCCGAGCGCAATGCCGGCGGTTCCACGAAGGTTGCCGACCTGATGAACGAACTGGACAAGCCGCAGGTCGATACGTTGCTCAGCTCGCTCGAGACGCTCAGCAAGGAAGCCGCAAACAAGGTCAAGCCGAAGATCTTCCTCTTCGACGACCTCATGTTCATGCCGCAGCGCAGCCGCGTCATGCTGCTGAACGATGTGTCGGCCGATGTTCTGACGATGGCGTTGCGCGGCGCCACGATGGAAATCAAGGAATGTGTGCTTTCCAGCATCAGCCCGCGCCAGCGCCGCATGATCGAATCGGACCTTGCGGTGCCGCAGGCCTCGATCAACACCCGCGAAGTGGCGATTGCCCGCCGTGCCGTTGCACAGGAGGCGATCCGGCTGGCCAATTCCGGCCAGATCCAGCTGAAGGACGCTGCCGCGGAAGAACAATCGGCTGCGGCCTGAGTGGAAGCCGGTTGATAACCGGCCCATCTGCTGCAGGCGGTCATTGCGGTGGCCAGCCGCCGGCGCTAGTTTCGGGACGACGGCCTGCCGGGATCGGCGGGCCTTTTTTTATCCCGGGAACGTGCCTTGGCAGACGATCAGGACAAGGACAGTAAAACAGAAGCCCCAACGGAGAAAAAACTCCGTGATGCGGCGGAAAAGGGCAATCTGCCCTTTTCCCGTGAAGTGCCGATCTTTGCGTCGTCACTGGCCTTTTACTGTTATCTCGTTTTCTTTCTGCCCGACGGTGCCAGCCGCATCGGCGAGACGCTGAAGGACCTGTTCGGCCAGCCCGAACAATGGGACCTCAGCACCAGGCCAGACGCCCTGTCGCTTTTGTACTTCCTCGGCACGTCCATGGCCTATTTGCTCATGCCGGCCATGATCATGTTCATCGTCTTCGGCCTCGCCTCTTCGTTTTTCCAGAACCTGCCGTCGCCGGTGCTGGAACGGGTGCGCCCGCAATGGTCCCGCGTATCGCCCGCCAAGGGTTTCACGCGCATCTATAGCAAGCAGGGTTTCGTGGAATTCGGAAAGTCCGTTTTCAAGATCATGATCGTCTCGACCATCATGTTCTTCGCTCTGCGCGGCGAGTTCTACAGCCTCATCGATCTGATGTTTTCCGATCCGCAGGTTATTTTTGTCCGGGTCGTCGAGATCGTCAAAAAGATGATGATCGTAATCCTGCTTTCGACCGCATTGCTCGCCGCCGTGGACGTTTTATGGACGCGCCATCACTGGTTCACCCAGCTGAAAATGACGAAGCATGAGGTGAAGGAAGAATACAAGCAGTCGCAGGGCGACCCGGTCGTCAAATCCCGTCAGCGATCGATTGCCCGCGACCGTGCCCGCCGCCGTATGATCAACAACGTGCCTCGCGCGACCCTCGTCATCGCCAACCCGACACACTTTGCGGTGGCGCTGCGTTACGTGCGTGAAGAAAGCGACGCGCCTGTTGTCGTTGCCAAGGGCCAGGACCTTATCGCATTGAAAATCCGCGAGATTGCGGAAGAAAATAATATCCCCGTTTTTGAGGACCCACCGCTTGCGCGCTCCATGTTTGCGCAAGTCTCGATCGATAGTGTGATTCCACCAGCCTTTTATAAGGCTGTGGCTGAGCTTGTTCATCGGGTTTACGCCATGAAGTCATCGAAAATACGGGTTCAATAAGACCAATGAAAAAATCCGCCTATTCTGAACAGCGGGAAATGATCGTCGCAGAGGCGATCAACCCGATCGCTACAGAACTACGATTGCTAGACCCGGCCGACCTGATTTCGCTGCTCAGATTCGAGTGCTACGGCAGCATTGCCGATCTCGTGTCATCGGCTGCGGAGCTTTATTATCATCCCGGTACGATCAATTTCGGCGCCGGCGGCGAATATAAACTCGAATGGGAAGGCGCGCCGGAGATCGTTCTCGATCTCGAAATCAAACCGATCGGCGCCACGGTCTATGCACAATTGATCTTGGCCAATGAACATGCGGCGGTCGAAATCAATCATGTGTCGTTTCAGAACCCTTCGGAAAATCCCGACGAAAACACCGAGTTCCTCCGCCATAGCCTGATGGCCGCCCGATTCGTTTCGACCCACCAGGGCGAAGCGGCCTGAACCATCCGCCGAATATCCAGCCGATGACCGGTTGCGACTGCCGAAACGGCGGTCGCGACGGTTTTGCCTGATCGCTTTTTCACCCGACCTTGCCCGAAGCCTGCCACCGCGCGCAAAACCGTTATGGGAAAGCGAGGAACGCCTTGCAAATCAGCGTTGTTGTTTGGTACCTATCGAATTAACGATTTGTTAACGAACGGCAGGTCGCGGTGGATCATTTCAACCACCGCCGATGCGCATGATGCCTCTGCTCGTTTCCGGCGCAGCGCCGGATTATTTCTTACATTTTGAATTGGGTGGAACCCATGACCAGCATTATGACCAATGCGGCGGCAATGGCCGCGCTGCAAACCTTGCGCATGATCGACAAGAACCTCGAGACCACGCAGGCGCGCGTCTCCTCCGGTTACCGCGTCGAGACGGCAGCGGATAACGCGGCCTATTGGTCTATCTCCACGACCATGCGCTCGGACAATGCGGCGCTTTCGGCCGTTCAGGACGCACTTGGTCTCGGCGCCGCCAAGGTCGACACCGCCTTCGAAGCCGTGGAAAGTGCTATTGAGACGGTCAAATCGCTGAAGGCGAAGCTGGTTGCCGCCTATGGCGTGGGCAGCAACCGCACGAAGATCCAGGAAGAAATCAAGCAGCTTCAGGATCAGCTGAAGAGCATCTCCGAATCGGCGTCTTTCTCCGGCGAAAACTGGCTCCAGGCGAAGATCGGCGACGGCAAGACGCCGCCCGCGGAAGAGCCGGTCATCAAGAAGATCGTCGCTTCATTTACCCGCACCGCCGCAGGCGCAGTCGGGGTGACGACGGTCGATTATTCACTCGATTCGAGCACGGTGCTTTTCGATCTGAGCGGCGGCAAGTTCGGCATTCTCGACACTGAAGCGCGATTCCTGCGCAAGAACGAGACGATCGTGACGATGCGCACGACCGATACGCCCGCGGCACCCGCCGCTCCCACCGTCACCGACAAGGATTATGTCGTTCCGACGCTGAAGGATAGCGAAGTGGCGGCACTGGCAGGTTTTTCCGTGAAGGCGACCGGCATCTATACCAATGCCGCCAATACGGAGGGTTATTTGAAGATCGGTGATGGTGTGTGGGTAAAGCTCACCTCCACCGATCCGGCAGCGGCAGGCGCTCCGGCGACCGACAGCACGACCCCCGTCGCGACAACGACATCGCCGAGCACCAACTGGTATTACGATGTCACTGCGGCAATTGACCCCGACACTCGTAAACTCGGAATCTCCGTCTCCACGCTCGACATCAACAAGCTCACCGATCTCGCCCAGAAAATGGGAACCATGACGGGAGAGCAATATACCGAAGCCGACGTGCTGGATGCGATGATGTCCTTTGTCGACGGCCAGCTCGAAGCGATGACCAGCGCGGCGTCCAGCCTGGGCTCGCTGCAGAGCCGCATCGACATGCAGGAGAACTTCGTGTCGAGCCTGATGGACGTGATCGACAAGGGCATCGGTCGTCTTGTCGATGCTGACATGAACGAGGAATCGACCAAGCTGAAGGCGCTCCAGACACAGCAGCAGCTCGGTATCCAGTCACTCTCCATCGCCAACGCCAATGCGGAAAATATTCTCCAGCTCTTCAAGTAATGGAGCTTCCTCGCATGGGCATGCACGGAAACGTGGCGCAGACGTGCTGAACAGTTCCGCCTTCATCCTCGCACAAGTTTGAACACCTAACGTCGGGGCAATATGGGGCGGATCGCATGGCGCGGTCCTCCGGCAATCATGGAAGAGACGGGCAGGGTAGCAAGGATGACGGTGGTGCCGCCAAACGGCTTAGAGCATTTCCAGGAAAAGCGGACCCCGGTTTTCCGCCCGGAAATGCGACAGAACGTTCCAGATCGCAGGCAGCGAAACATGTCTCGTCCCCTGTTTTGCCGGGGGCGTGCATGACCACCTCCATCGCAAGATATCTGAAGGACTTCGGTGACGCTCAGCCAGCAGGACTGGCCTTCGGCGATCCCCTGGCGGATACCGATAGCGTTTCGCCATTTGCCGACGCTGCATCCGGTTTCGATGAATTCGAATCCGTCGACGTGGAGAATGAAAGGCAGGCCGCTTACGCCCGTGGCCATGAGGATGCGACACGCGAAATCACCGAAAAGATGCAGGCGGAACGCGACGAACTGCTGGCCGCCCATTCGGCTGAGCTGGAGGCGCTGCGATCCGCCTATCTCGAGGAAATCGCGGTCTTTCTGTCGCGCGGGCTGCGAGAGGGCATTGATGCGATTGCCGCCACCCTCAGCGAACAGACCGCCGCAATCCTTGCTCCGGTCTTGACGGAAGAACTGTCGCTTAAAGCAGTCTCGGCGCTGGCGGATGTGGTGCGCGCTTCCATGCCGGATGGTGACGCCGTCACGCTTGTCGTGAAAGGTCCGAAGGATTTGTTCGAGCAGTTGAAGACCCAGCCCGGCTTTGAAGAAGAGACGATGAAGTTTACCGAGACCGCCGATATCGATCTTTCAGTCGAGCTGGGTGAGAGCGTCTTCGTGACGCGCATGTCCGCCTGGGCCTCCAGTCTTCGCAAGGTGATGAAATGAGTGAAGGCGAAAACCATCACCACGGCAAAAACGAGATCATCATCGTCAAGCGCCATAAAGGTGGCCATGACGGTGCGCATGGTGGTGCGTGGAAGATCGCCTATGCCGACTTCATGACGGCGATGATGGCGTTCTTCCTCGTCATGTGGCTGGTCAATGCCGCCAATGAGGAAACCAAGGCCTCGGTCGCGAGCTATTTCAATCCGATAAAACTGTCAGATGAGAAACCCTCGTCCAAGGGGCTGGAAAAGCCCGTGGACAAGGAAGAGGGCGTCCAGAAAAAGGACCAGTCCAACATTCAGGCAGAGAAAGTGACCAAGGGATCCGCCGCGGCGACGGGCGAAGACCTGACGTCCCAGACAGGTGAACAGTCGAATTTCTCCGAAGCGGACTTTTTCGAAAATCCCTATTCCGTGCTGGCGGAAATCGCCCAGCAGGTCGGGCAGCAGGCCAATGTCAGCGCCAAGGGCGAGGGCGGTGCTGCCGATTCCGGTCCTGCAACCGGCGCAAGCGGCGGCGAGGCTTATCGCGATCCCTTCGATCCTGATTTCTGGACGCAGCAGGTGAAAATCACCCGCGCCGATCAGCAACAAAAACCGGTTGAGCAGCAGGCCGCCGAAAACAAGCAGGAGAATGCTGCCGAAAGCGCTCAGGCCGTTGCGGTAAAATCGTCTCAGGCGCCGGAAGACAAGGCGCAAGACGGCAAGCCCATGGACGTCGCCGCGGTTGTGCCGCAGCAACGGCCGGATGCCGCCGAGCAGGCAGCGCTTGTACGGCCCAGGCCCGAGCAGCAGCAAGAGGCGAAGGATGTTCAGCAAAAGGCGAGCGATGCTGAATGGGAAAAGGCCGATACGCTGCGCGAAGAAATCGAGAAACAGATATCCGGCATAACCGGCAGGCTCTCGGAAGGGCTGGTCGTGACGCCTGCGGAAGGCGGATTGCTGCTGACCATTTCCGACCAGACGGAAACACCGATGTTCAATATCGGATCGGCCGTTCCCCGGCGCGAAATGGTTCTCGCCATGGAAAAGATCGGCAAACTGCTTCAGGAGCGCGGTGGCAGCGTGGTAATCCGCGGCCATACGGATGGGCGGCAGTTCAAGGGCGAGGCCAACGACAATTGGCGCCTCTCCATGGACCGCGCGCACAGCGCCTATTACATGCTGGTGCGCGGCGGCCTGTCGGAAGAGCGGGTAAAGCAGGTTTCTGGGTTTGCGGACCGCAGATTACAGGTCCCGGCAGATCCCCTGGCGGATGCCAACCGCCGTATCGAAATCCTGCTTGAGGCTGATCGGGGGTGAGTGTGACGAAAACCTCGAAACGCTGGCTTCTTCTTGCGGCGACGCTTTGTGGTCTCGGTGCCGGACCATTCAAGGCGTTTTCGCAGTCGCAAGACAATCTCATGCCCTATGCCATGCTGCGCTCCCTGCAATTCGTGCAGGATTCGGTTGCCAAGGGAGACCATTCGGCAACGGAAATGCAGCGGTTCCTGCTCCAGACCATTGACGAGCGGCTGAAAAGCGCGCCCTCGGCGATCTTCAAAGACCCACGCAATGTCGATGCGGCGCTGATCTATGCGATGAGCGGCGGCAATCCCGCCACGCTTGAATTGCTGGTCGCGCGCGATGTGGACGGCAATTTCGACAGCCGCGTCGCCGATATCCTGCGCAAGTATCTGTCAGGCAAGGGGACGCTGGTGGCGCAGAGCATCGCGGCAATGGTGCCTGAATATCGCGGCACCCGGATAGGCGCCTATCTGGCGCTGATCGGTGGCAATGTCACGATCCCGCGCGATCCTCTGGCCGCGCTCGGCTTTTACGACATTGCCCGGCTTGAAGCGCCCGGGACAATCGTTGAGGAGGCGGCATTGCGCCGCTCGCTCGCCATTGCGGTTGAAGACGGCGATGCAAAACGCGGCGTCGAATACGCACAGCGTTACGCGCGGCGGTTCCTGCATTCGCCCTATGCAAGCCAGTTCGCGGATCTTCTGGTCTCGCTGCTGGTCAAACGCTCTGATTCCCTCGGCGAAGACGCGATAGTGGAGACCTTCGCGATGATGGATGCGGAAAGGCAGAAGGAAGCCTATCTGCGTCTTTCGCGTCTTGCGGCGATCAGCGGCAAGGATTCGCTGGCCCGCATGGCGGCGCTTAAAGCGAAGACGCTGTCGTCCGCCGCGCCGGATCAACCGGAAGCGCAGGCCAATCTCTACGAAAGCCTTTCCAACATTGGAACACCCGATGTGGTGAGCGCGATCGAGACGATCGGACAAATTCCCGAAACGCAGCTTTCGGACCGGGACAGGGCCCTCAGAGATGCCGCAAGGGCGATCGCCGAACAGGTGGTTCGTCCTCCCTCGCTATCAGGTGCTGATGTCGACGCGGCGGCGCAGGGCGCCAGACAGAACGCAGCCAAAAATGATGCGGTGGCTGGCGGGGAAAAAAGCATATGGCGGGTTGAAACCCACAAGGCCGACGATGGCGGTGAGAATGTCCGGCAGCTCGTGACAAGCGGCCGCAGCAAGCTCGATGAAATCGACAGCCTGTTGAAGAAAGGCGAGGGGGCACCATGATCGACGCAACCATCAATGCGCTAACGAATGCGCCACCGTCCGATCCGCGCGCAGGCAGTGCTGCCGCACGTGACGAGGCGAGAGGCGGCAGCTTTGGCGATGCCCTTTCCACGGTTCGTGACGAGCGACCGCCGCAGGCGCCGCATTCGCGGTCAGACGATTCTGGTTCAGCAGGGCAACAGCACGGACAGGCCGACGGCGAGGGGGAAAAGATGGATGTCCCGGTCAAACGGCCTGCAGCCTTCCTGAATGTCATCGTCAACGAGCATGCCGGGGACGGTCGAGTTCACGACACAGCTGCTGAGTTCCAGAACGCGGTCAAATCCTCGCGGGCACAATTGGGGGACGGCAAGCCTGGCAAGAAGCTCAAAGATGAGGCGGATAAGGATGCCGAGGCGATAACGGATACTCTCGATCCGAAGCTCGCCGAACTGCAGCTGGTTACGGCCAGCGCCGGGGCAATGGCCACGGCCAAGACGCCGCTGGAAGAAATTGCGCAGGCAATTGCCGGCAAGACCGACACGGTCAAGTCCGACAGGGCTGAACCTGTCCGCAGCAAGGCTGAACATCCGGCCAAGGACATGCCGACTGGGGTTGCAGCTGCCAATGATGCGGCGGGTTCGGCTTCGGAAAACGAAGGCGATGCCTCGTCATTCCGCTTCGCGTCTCCGCGTTCGGGTGCAGCCCGCGCTCTCGATATGAGCACGGTTCAGCGCGAAGGCCGCGTGGAGTTCGACACGCGGGAAAGCAGCGGCAAGGCGGCCGATACCGTAACGGTTCTCGATTCCCGGCGCTTCATCGGTCTGGCGCCCTCCTCCAATGCCTCGGCTCTGACCGGCCTAATCGCCAATGATCCGGAATGGGTCAGCGCCATGCAGCCCGGTTCGGCGCTTTCCAACGCAGCCGCCCAGAGCAGCACCGGCAAGGTCGTGCATACGCTGAAGCTGCATATGACGCCGATCGAGCTTGGATCGGTGACGATGTCACTGCGTCTTGCCGGTGACGAACTCGCCGTGCACATGACTGTGGAGAGCGTCGCGGCCTATAAAAAGCTCCAGGAAGACAGCAAGAGCATCCTTGATGGCCTCAAGGCGCAGGGTCTGACGGTCGATAACATCACGATCAGCATCGCTTCTTCCGATAAGAGTGACCAAACGGGCACACAAGCCAACAATCAGCAAAATCAGCAGGCGCAGCAACAGGGCCAGCAGGCGGCTGCGGGCCGCAACCGTGACGAGTCCGGTGCACGAGACGGCCGGCAAGGCAATGGCGATAATTTGGGGGTGCATAATGAAGGCATGGACGGCGCTCTTGGCTCTGCCCGCACTTCTGCTGACAATGGCGTCTATCTCTGAAAACGCATCGGCCTCGGCAACGTCAGGCGTGTGTGAAAGAGAGATCCAGTCTGCGGCACGCAAGTACGGCGTGCCGGAGGGAATTCTCTATTCAGTGGGCCTGACGGAGACTGGCCGCAAGGGGCGGCTCGACCCCAACGCCATGAATATCGAAGGAAAACCGGTATTTGCGGCCTCTACCGAAGAGGCCTTGATGACTTTTGAGGCTGCCAAACGCAATGGCGCCAAGCTGATCGACCTCGGATGCATGCAGATAAATCATTATTTCCACGGCGAGAATTTCACATCTGCGCGCGAAATGTTCGATCCGCGTCGCAATGTCGAATATGCCGCCATGTTCCTGCGTAACCTCCACAACAGGCACGAGACCTGGACGATGGCGGTTGCCCGCTATCACGCAGGGCCCAATAATGACCCGGCCCAGAAGAAATATGTCTGCCGGGTCATCGCCAATCTGGTGGCGACGGGCTACGGGAAATGGACGCCCAACGCGAAAAATTTCTGCGACGGATAACAACCTCAAATTGCTTTATCAGGGGTTGGGACTCGCTATCGGAAATGTGGCGAGACAAAGCCCGAAAAAAGGCGTTTCAAGCGTTTTTTAGCGATTTCGGAAATTTTTACACAAAAATTTTGTGCCTTATATGGTTAATACCCACTATATATAGATCAAATCGGCACAAAATGGTTAATCAATTATTAATAACTATCGATGATTTCCTACAGTTGTCGCTGAATCCCCCGATTCGTACCAATGCCTCATTGGAAAACACCACACTGATTCGGAGGCGGACGAATGATCGTAGTGGTTGATGAGCGCGAGCTCGTTAAAGACGGCTATACATCTCTATTTGGGCGTGAGGGCATTCCCTCGACCGGGTTCGATCCGGTCGAATTCGGGGAATGGGTCTCGACGGCGGCGGAAAGCGATCTTGCGGCTGTGGAAGCCTTCCTGATCGGCCAGGGCGACCGGAGCTTCTCCTTGCCAAAGGCGATCAGGGATCGCACGACGGCGCCTGTCATCGCGGTGAGCGACCAGCCCTCGCTGGAAGCGACACTCGCGCTGTTCGACAGCGGCGTCGATGATGTCGTGCGCAAGCCCGTTCACCCTCGGGAAATCCTCGCACGTGCGGCGGCTATTCGCCGCCGGCTGCAGGTCATTTCGAATTTCACCGACGCCGGTCCGATCCGGGTCTTCTCCGATGGACGCGACCCGGAAGTGGGCGGCGAGGTATTTCCCCTGCCGCGCCGCGAGCGCCGCATTCTTGAATATTTGATCGCCAATCGCGGACGCCGCGTTTCCAAGGCGCAGATTTTCAATGCCATCTACGGCATCTTCGATGATGACGTCGAAGAAAACGTCGTCGAAAGCCACATCAGCAAGCTGCGCAAGAAGCTGCGCAAGAAACTTGGCTACGACCCGGTCGATTCCAAGCGGTTCCTCGGCTACAGCATTGATTGGCAATGATTTTCATTGACCCGCGTGGTCTTTTTCAAACGCGGTATTTCAGACAGCTTCACGCAAGCCAAACGCTTTACCTTCTCCTTGAAAGATGACCACGAGGGTTTTTGAATGAGTATTTTCGGCACTATGCGAACCGGCGTGTCCGGCATGAATGCACAGGCGAACAAGCTGGGCACCGTTGGCGACAACATCGCCAACGCAAGCACCACCGGTTACAAGCGTGCATCGACGTCGTTCTCGTCGCTCGTTCTGCCCTCCTCGTCGGGCAGCTACGCTTCCGGCGGTGTGCAGTCCAACGTTCGCTACAGCATTTCGGAGCAGGGCAACCTCTCCTACACCACCTCGGGTACTGACCTTGCCATTCAGGGCAACGGTTTCTTCGTTGTCCAGGATGGTGCAGGCACGCCTTATCTCACCCGTGCCGGCTCTTTCGTGAAAAACTCGGAAGGCTATCTGGAAAACGCCGCTGGCTTCCAGCTGATGGGTTACCCCTACGGTTCCAACCCGCCGGCTGCCGTCGTTAACGGCTTCACAGGTCTTGAAGCCATTAACGTCAACAATTTCGGCCTGACGGCATCGCCCTCCACGCAGGGCAGCTTCCCGGCCAACCTCAATCGTGACGATACGGCCGTAGCGGCGGCGTCGCTCCCCAGCACCAACTCCGCAACGGCGAAGTTCGGCAACAAGACTTCGCTGACCGCATTCGATAGCGGCGGCGCGAAGGTACTCTACGACTTCTATTACACCAAGACCGGTGACAACACCTGGGAAGTGGCGGTCTACCGTCAGGATCAGTCGACCAATGGTGGCTTCCCCTATACGGCGACTGCGCCGGCATCCCTTGTGCAGGAAAGCGTCACGCTGACCTTCGATCCTGCGACCAACAAGCTGACGACTACGTCTCCCAAATCCATCACCATCGACGACAACAACAGCGGCGTGGCGCAGGCGATCAACATCGACCTGTCCGACATGACCCAGTTTTCGTCGAAGTTCACGCCCGGCACGGCGATCCTGAACGGTAACGGTCCGAGCCAGATCAAGGATGTCGAAATCGGCAAGGATGGCGTAGTGACGGCAGTTTACCAGGATGGCGGCCGCCGCAACATTTACCAGCTGGCGCTGGCCACCGTGCCGAGCGTCGACAACCTGAGCCCGCAGAACGGCAACGTTTATCTTCCGAGCAACGAGTCCGGTGTCGTTACCATCGGCTTCCCGCAATCGGGCAGCTTTGGTTACGTCCAGAAGGGCGCGCTGGAAGGCTCGAACGTCGATATCGCCAGCGAACTCACCGACATGATTGAATCCCAGCGCATCTATACCGCGAATTCGAAGGTCTTCCAGACTGGATCGGATTTGATGGACGTCCTGATCAATCTGAAGAGATAGTAATTCCTACGGGGACAGATGAATGTCGCTCACGTCAGCAATGAATACTGCGCAGTCGATTTTCAATAATACAGGTAAGCAGACGGACGTTACCTCGAAAAACATTGCCAATGTCGGCAATGCGAACTACGTCAAGCGAACCGCCATTCTCGGCACGACCATGGCCGGAGCGAGTATCGTCTCCAATGGCCGTGCCCAGAATGAAAGTCTTCTCAGGCAGACGATTTCCAGCGCCTCGCTGGCCACCGGGCAGAACACTGTTCTGACCGGTCTCGAGGAGATGAAGAGCATTTTCGGCGGCAACGACTACGAAAGCGCGCCGTCCACCTACATGAAGGAACTGCTCAAGAGCCTTAGCGGCTATGCCGCCAAGCCGAGCAATGCTGCTCTTGCCGCAACGGCCGTGACTTCCGCCGCGGATGTCGCCAGCTCATTGAACAAGGCGTCTGCCGAATTGCAGGCGATGCGTCTGCGTGCCGACAAAGAAATCTCCCTTCAGGTCGACAAGCTGAACGGCCTGCTCGCGAAATTCGAGGAAGCCAATAACGAGGTCAAGGCGCAGACGGCGATCGGCGGCGATCCGAGTGACGCACTCGATCAGCGCGAGACCTTGCTGAAGGACATCTCGTCCATCATCGGCATCAATGTCGTCAACCGCCCGAATAATGACGTCGCGCTTTACACGACCGACGGCGCCACGCTGTTCGAGATCGTACCGCGTCCGGTAACCTTCAAGGCGCAGCCGGGCTACGACGCGACGACCACCGGCAACGCGATTTATGTGGACGGTGTGGCGCTCAAGGCCGGCAGTGGCAGCAACACGACGGCGGAAGGATCGCTTCAGGGTTTGATGCAGGTTCGCGATGAACTTGCGCCGACCATGCAGAGCCAGCTCGACGAAATCGCGCGCGGCCTGATCACGATGTTTGCGGAAAAGCCGATTACCCAGCCGGCGCCGCCTGCGACGCCCCTGACGGCGAAACCCGGCCTTTTCACCTGGTCGACGGCAACCGCAACGAGCGAGATTCCTCCCGCCGGCGTCGTCGTCCCGGGGCTCGCTGCGACCATTACCGTCAACTCCGCGTTAATTATTTCGCAAGGTGGCAATCCGGAATTGTTGCGCGACAGCGGCATCAACGGTACCGCTTATATAGTCAATCCCGCAGCTACGGGCGGAACCGGGTTTTCCGCTCTGATCGACAGCTATGTGACCGCATTCGACGCGCCCATGAATTTCGCCGCGTCGACACGTATCGATACGAATACCAGCATCCTGAAATACGGCACCAACTCGATGGGTTGGCTCGAACAGGAACGGTCCGGTGCGACTTCGGCAAACGAAGCGAAAAGCGCGCTTTATGAGCGCTCTGCGACATCCTATTCGAACAATACGGCGGTTAGCCTGGACGAGGAGCTGTCGCTGCTCATGGATATCGAGCAGTCTTACAAGGCGGCCACGAAACTGGTGACGACCGTTGATGAAATGCTCAAGTCCTTGATGGACATGGTGAGGTAAAGGATGAAAACGTCATTCATTTCATCGCTGGCGATGCAGAACAGCATGCGCAGCACCATCCTCAAGGCTCAGCTTGAGATGACGAATCTCAATACCGAGCTGACCACGGGCAAGCACGCGGATATTGGTGTGACGCTGGGTGCCAATACGGCCCGCAGCCTCGATCTCAACAGGGACGTGGAGCGGATTTCCTCGCTCGTCACGGTCAACTCCTTCGCCACACAGCGTCTTGAATCGTCGCAGACCGCGTTGGACGGCATGGCAAAGGCCGCCCAGGAAATCCTCAATGTTCTGGTGCCGAATACGAGCAGCGAGCAGCCCACGCTTGCCACCGTCAACCAGAAAATCACGATCGCCTTCAACAATTTCACCAGCTTTGCCAACACGGCCGTGGATGGTGAGTATCTGTTTTCCGGTACGAATACGGATGTGAAGCCGGTCCAGGACTATTCCGCCGACGGTTCGCCGTTGAAAGCCGCCTATGACGCCGAACTGAACCATTTCATGGCGACACAGACGCCGGCCGTGGGGAGTATCTCGGACCTGTCCAAAGATCAGGTCAACGCCTTCATGACGCATATGGAAGGCGTATTCAACGGTACGACGACTGTAACCAACCCGCCGCACAGCAGTCTCGCTGTGGGACAGAATGTCGATTTCTGGACGAGGTTCGGTTCCAACGCCAGCGATACCAACATGACGAGCCGGATCAGCCAGAACGAGGTGGTCGAAACGTCAACCAACAGTAATTCGCAGGGCATGCGTTACTTCGCGATGACGGCAATCACGGCGATGACCTTCCTCAAGGACAATGTTTCGAGCACGGTCCGCGAGGCGGTCGCCACCCAGTCGGTGACGACTATCGGCAAGGCGATCAGTGGGCTGAACCAGCAGGCAAGCAGTCTTGGCCTTTCGCAGGAGCGCGTCAAAAAGTCGAATGACTCTCTGGCTGCCCAGAAGAAGATCATCGAAACACATCTGTTGGATATCGAGGGGATCGATACCTACGAGGCGAAGACCCGTCTCGATCTGCTGCAGCAGCAGATTGAGATCGCATACAGCCTCACGTCGCGTCTGCAAAAAATGAGTCTGGTGAACTACCTCTGATGAACAGGGGTGGCGGCAGATAAAGGATACATGAATGTACCAGTTTTCCTACGCCGAAATCATGGAGGATGGTGTCGCCAACGCGAAAGACCGCGAGCGACAGGCGTTGACCAAATCGATCGAATTGCTTGCGGAGGCGAAGGACTCCTCTTCTCAGCGGCACACGATCGAAGCGCTTTTTTACACTCGACGGGTCTGGATCCGCTTCATTGAGGATCTCAAGCAGCCGGATAATCAACTGGCCATGGAACTGAGGGCCAATCTGATTTCGATCGCGATCTGGATACTGAAAGAGTGCGAACTGATCCGGAAACGTCAGTCGACGAATTTCCAGGGCATAATTGACGTGACAACCATCATCAGGGATGGACTGAAATGAAAAGTACACTTCGAATTTCGCTGAAGTCGGGCGAAAAGATTTTCATCAACGGCGCAGTTCTGCGTGTGGATCGCAAGGTGGCGCTGGAATTCCTGAACGATGTCACGTTCCTGCTCGAGAACCACGTATTGCAGCCCGACCAGGCTACCACCCCGCTGAGACAGCTTTATTTCATCGCGCAGATGATTCTCATCAATCCGGAGGGGCGCGAACAGTCCACCAACATGTTCCGCAAGTCCGTGAGCATGCTCTTGAATTGCTTCCAGCATGACGAGGTCCTGGCGGAGCTCAAGCGCATCGACGGGCTGGTTGCCTCCGGCAAGGCTTTCGAAGCGCTGAAGGCCATCCGCGGCCTTTACCCGATCGAGGAGAAAATCCTCAACAATCAGGAAATGACCCCTGCAACGATCGAACAGATTCGCAAGGAGATCGCACCATGGCGGTAGATGCAGTCAATGCGGCGGCGGCAAACCCCTGGGCGAATGCCGGGGCGAGCAGCAACGACAAGAACGCGGCCTCGCTGAACTATGACAGCTTCCTGAAGCTCCTCATCGCCCAGATGAAGAACCAGGATCCGACCAGCCCGATGGATGCTGGTCAGCAGATGTCGCAGCTTGCAAGCTTTTCGCAGGTCGAGCAGACCATCAAGACGAACACCCATCTGAAGAGCATGCTGCAGGCCGAAGCACTGACCCGTGCGTCGGATCTGGTCGGCAAGACGGTAAAGAGCGCCGACGATACCGTCACGGGCGTGGTGAAGGAAGTCGAAGTCTATTCAGACGGCGTCGTTGCCATCACCGAAGCTGGTGACAAGGTGCTGCTGCAGGCCGGTGTGACCTTCTCCAACGGTCCGATCACGGATAAATCTGATAGCGGAACCGATTCGGATACGCCAGCTGGTTCCTGATATTGATAAGGCGGTATAATGCCGCCTTTCTGGAACGAGGGATGCGACGATGAACGAGGCCGATGCGCTTGATATCATGCAGGCGGCAGTGTGGACGGTTCTCGTCGCGGCCGGTCCTGCGGTTCTCGCCGCCATGATCGTCGGTGTCGCCATCGCCTTCATTCAGGCCCTGACGCAGGTTCAGGAAATGACGCTGACATTTGTTCCCAAGATCGTCACGATCATGATTGTCCTCGGCGTCGCCGCCCCCTTTGTGGGCGCGCAGATAGCGCTTTTTTCCAATCTCGTCTTTTCACGCGTGCAATCGGGCTTCTGATATCGATCCGGCCAGGATGCCATCCTCGCGCAAGCTTCGGCGGCTAGGGATAGGTTGAAGCATCGGGCCGAATTGCGTGAGCGATTTCGCGAAACGATGCCGCGGAACCGTGCGGCGGCTTTTCCGTCGCCCTTCTCATGAAGAGACAGGACGAATTTTATGGCGCAACCACCAGTCATTTCCTTGCCCAAGGTCAGTCCGAGCACGCGTGACATCGGCTTCGCACTGGGCATCGTGGCGATCCTCTGCGTTCTGTTCCTGCCCATTCCGGTCGTTCTGGTGGATATCGGCCTGGCGTTTTCCATCGCGCTTTCGGTCCTCATTCTCATGGTGGCGCTCTGGATACAACGGCCGCTGGATTTCTCGTCATTCCCGACGGTGCTGCTGATCGCGACCATGATCCGCCTGTCGCTGAACATTGCGACGACGCGCGTCATCCTCTCACACGGCAATGAGGGTCCGACGGCGGCAGGCGGTGTAATCGCCGGCTTCTCCAGTCTCGTCATGTCAGGCGATTTCGTTATCGGTCTGATCGTCTTCCTGATCCTGATCACCGTCAACTTCATTGTCATCACCAAGGGTGCGACGCGTATCGCTGAAGTCGGCGCACGCTTTACCCTCGACGCCATTCCCGGCAAGCAGATGTCGATCGATGCGGACTTGTCCGCCGGCATCATCGATGAGAAGGAGGCGCAGCGCCGCCGCCGCGAGCTGGAAGAGGAAAGCTCTTTCTTCGGCTCGATGGACGGCGCCTCGAAATTCGTCCGCGGCGATGCGATTGCGGGCCTCATCATCACCGCCATCAACATTTTCGGCGGCATCATCATCGGTTATTTCCGGCACGGCATGCCGATCGGCGAAGCGGCCGATGTTTTCGTCAAGCTTTCCGTCGGTGACGGTATCGTCTCGCAGATTCCGGCCCTCATCGTATCGCTGGCAGCCGGCCTCCTCGTGTCGCGTGGCGGCACGGCGGGGTCCACGGATCAGGCGGTCGTCAATCAGCTCAGCGGTTATCCGCGCGCATTGATGGTTTCTGCCATGTTGATGGGCCTGCTTGCCATTATTCCGGGCCTGCCCTTCCTGCCTTTCATGTTCCTCGGTGGCATCATGGCGTTCGGCAGCTGGTATATTCCGCGCCAGGCTGAAGCCGAAAGCGCGCTTCGTCGCCAGGAGGAGGAGAGCAAGATTCTCCAGACGACAGAGGCGGAAAAAGACTCGGTCAAGCAGGTTCTGAAAACCGCCGAGATCGAACTGGCGCTCGGCAAACAGGTTTCGACCCGCCTTCTCGGCGCGCATCAGGAACTGGCTTTCCGCGTCGGCAAGATGCGCAAGAAATTCGCAACGCAATATGGTTTCGTCGTGCCGGAGATCAAGGTTTCCGACGACATCATGATCCCGGAGAAGGCCTATCAGATCCGCGTTCACGGCACGACCATCGCATCGAGCAATCTGCGCGTCGGAGATGTTCTCGTCGTGACAGGGGCAGGGCGCAAGCCGAGCATCCCGGGCGACGAAATCCGCGAACCCGCTTTCGGCATGCCGGCGGTATCGATCCTCGAAACCTTCACCGAGGATCTCAAGCGCGAAGGCTTCCATCCGATCGATAACGTCTCCGTTGTACTGACGCATCTGAGCGAAGTCATTCGCAACAATCTGCCGCAGCTTCTGTCCTACAAGGACGTCAAGATACTCATCGACAGGCTGGATCCCGAATACAAGAAGCTCGCCGACGAGATTTGTTCGTCGCACATGTCCTATTCCGGCCTGCAGGCCGTGCTGAAATTGCTGCTTGCCGAACGTGTGTCGATCCGCAACCTGCATCTCATTCTCGAAGCCGTCGCCGAACTTGCGCCGCATGTGCGCAAGACGGAACAGATCGTCGAACATGTGCGGGTGCGCATGTCGCAGCAGCTCTGCGGTGATCTGGCCGATAATGGCGTGCTTCGCGTCCTGCGTCTCGGTAACAAGTGGGACATGGTCTTCCATCAGGCGCTGAAGCGCGACCAGAAGGGCGAAATCGTCGAATTCGATATCGATCCCCGCCATCTTGAGGAGTTTTCCGAACAGGCGTCGAAAGTTATCCGTGAATTCATGGATCGCGGCCTGCCCTTTGTGCTTGTAACCTCACCGGAAACGCGGTCCTATGTGCGCATGATTATCGAGCGACTCTTCGCAACCCTGCCGGTTCTCTCGCATGTGGAACTTGCCAAGGGGCTGGAGATCAAGATCCTGGGCGCCATTTCATGATAACCGACCCGCAGGGAACCATTATCGCGTTGTTCCTTGCCATCTGCCGTATCGGCGCCTGTTTCATGACCATGCCGGGCTTTTCCAGCTCGCGCATTTCGCCGCAGATTCGCATGTTGCTGTGTGTGGCTGTGTCCATGGCCCTGTTGCCGGTGTTGTGGGATACGATCTATCCGAAAATTTCCGGCGCGAATCAGGGCACTGTCGTCGGCCTCATCGCGACGGAGATCGCGATCGGTGCGATGTACGGGCTGATCGCGCGCTTTTACACGCTTGGTTTTCAGTTCACCGGCGCCCTTATCGGCGCATCGGTCGGCCTCAGTGCGCCCGGCGGCGCCGATGTCATCGAAGACGCCCAGGAAAACCAGATATCCAACTTCATCACCTTCGGCGGACTGCTGGTACTGTTCATGCTGGATTTTCACCACATCGTCCTCAAGGCCCTTGTGGATTCCTATACCGCCACGCCGGTCGGCGCGCTCATCAGCGGCCAGAAGATGCTGATTACACTGACTGACACGCTGAGGGCGTCGTTTTCGATCATGCTTCGGCTTGCTAGCCCTTTCGTGATCTACGGTCTGATGTTCAACGTCGCAGTCGGCCTCATCAACAAGCTTGCACCGCAAATCCCCGTCTACTTCATATCGACGCCCTTTGTTCTCGCCGGTGGCATCTTCATGCTCTATCTGTCGGTCGCGGCCCTCATCCGCCAGTTCGTGGATGGCTTCGGCCCGGTCTTCATCGGCTTTTGATCGGGAGAAACGCGGTGGCCTCAGACAAGCGGTCGGAGAAACTCAAGCGTCTGGTCACGGTCCAGCGCCACATGGAAAAAATGGCCGAGGTCGAACTGGCCGACACCACCCGCACGCGAAGCGAAGTGGCGCAATCGATGGACAGCGTGCTGGAAGCCATGAGTTCGATGGAGCCGGTGCATCAGACATTCTCGAGGCACTATTCGGATCGTTACGGCCGTCTGGTCGTCAAGGACCGTCAGCTCTCCGGCGTGCAGCAATTGCAGGAAAATAGGGTGCTCAAAGAAAAAACCAAGGCCGACAGGCTGGAGGACAGGATGCACCTGGCCCGTGATCTCGAGGATCGTGAGGCCGACGACAATGCAATCTATGATTTGTTAGAAATTACGAATGCTTCCCGGACACCAGCCTCCAGCAAGGTTGGCGATTCATAGTCTGCTCCATTGTTGCATCGCGGGCGTTTTTTTGAGGACGCCTAAAGCGATGTTTCTTGATTGGGTGAACGTGCCGGTTCGTGCCGCGCGTTCGTCAGCTCGGGAGATCGGGACGTGGCGATATCGGTTATAAGTGATCTGGTGATGGATGTGGTGCGTGCTGCGGACCCCCAGGAAGTCCAGGTTGCCCAGGAGAAACTCAAGGCCAATAAGGCGGCTTTTGCCGCAACCAGCCTTGCAGATGCCGGCAAGGGCTTTGGCGCCGCGGTGGATATGCTGGATGGCGCCTCCTCGAAGGCGGGCCTTGGCAATACGAATATTCGCGCGGCTCGCACCGAAATTCCTGAAACATATCGCAAATATGAGGCCTCTGTCCTCCAGACCTTCGTAGCCAACATGCTGCCGAAAGACAGCGAGGAAGTTTACGGCAAAGGTAATGCCGGCGAAATCTGGAAGAGCATGATGGCCGAACAGTTTGCCGACACGATCTCCAGAAATGGCGGTGTCGGCATTGCAGAGCAGGCATACAAGGATGCGCTTCGGAAGGCCGAAAGCAAAGGCATAACCGACGTATCGATGAATGAAAAAGACCATAATGCTGCAATTCGGATGGTGGCGGAGTTCGAGCGGCAGGTCCTCGGCGTTTCCAATGATAAAACGGACGAGGCTTAAGAATGAAAAACCCTAACGAGGAGACAAGCATGGACCTTATGTCGAACGACCACCGTATCCAATCCGTTCTCGGCCGCCTTGAAATGATCATCGACCATGAGAACGACAATATCGGTAAGGACCCGCGGTTCGACTTCAAGGTCTCCAATGCCCATAAGAGCCGGTGCCTTTATGAGCTGACGATGCTGTTCCGGGATACCCCGCGCGAGGAAATCGCTGCCGGTTACATGGAGCAGGTCAAGGGCATCAAGTCCAAGCTCGCCACCAATGCCAGCCGCGTCGAGGCACATCTGAATGCAGTTCGCGCGGTCGCCGACCTCCTGAAGAACGCAATCCAGGAAGCCGACACGGATGGTACCTACTCCCAGGAACAGTTCATGTACGGCGCAGCCTCCTGATGTTGAAGCTTCTTCTCACCGGCGTCTGGGTTTGCGCCGTCACGCTCGGCGCGGTGTATTTCTCCGTCCAGATGGCGACGGCGCCCGCGCCGGATGAGGCGGGCGCAAAAAAGGCCAGCTTGCAACTGGTCAAGGGCGAAAGCATCACCATTCCCGTCATCAATGATGGCGGGGTAAACGGTTACTTCCTAAGCCGTATTTCGCTGCGCGTCGACAAGGACAAGATGGCGAAAATCGAGTTGCCGGCAACCCAGTTGATGACCGATGAGCTGTTCACGCTCCTGGCGGGTTCTTCCATGGTCAACATCGCCAATATCTCTACCTTCGATCCCGACGCCTTCAAGCAGCGCATCCGCGAGGGGCTGAACAAGAGGCTTGATGACGAGGTGGTCGAGGACGTGCTGATCGAGCAACTCGATTATCTGTCCAAAGCCGACATTCGTGAGCAGAACGGGAATGGGACACCCCGTTCCATCAAGATCGTCGAAGGTGAAAAAGCCGACGCCGGCAAGGAAGCGGCCGCCGCGCCAGGCCACTGATAGCGCCGCCCCGCTTCGTGCCTTCGGCATGGCCAGAGGCAAGGGACGGTCGCGTGATCCACGTGGTTAATCATTCCTTTGCGTCGGCCTTGGAATTCTATTGATTGCTTTCAGCGTAAATTCAAACAGCACATGTATAAACGGTCCATGAACCGCGAACCCGCAGAAACCTGCGCGTGACGGGCGGGGCTTGCATCGGGGGCTGGGTATGAACGTAACGACGGGTTTTGCACGACCGGGACAGCAGCGGGACATTTACGGGCTGCACTTCTGCGACCTCGACTGGAACGCAGCGCTGGAACATGTGAGCGACAGGGCTTCCGCCTCTGAGGGCCACACGTCGCTCTCATTTCTCACCCTTGAAAAGGCAAAGCTTTCACTCAAGGACATCGGCTATCGGCAGGTCCTCGAAAGCTGCCTGCTTTTCCCGCAGGGCAAGGCGTTGAACACTGCCGCGCGGCGCGCACATGGTGAGCCTCTGCCGGTCGTGATCGATGGCGTTGCCTTTGTCATGGCGCTCCTCACCTATATGGCAGTACCGAAACGGATCGGCGTTGCGGGTGACGATGCAGCCCAGCTCGGTGTCGTTCTTGGCAAGCTGCGTAGCCATGCGCCCTGGCACGACTTCGTCATGCTGAGCGGCGAGACGTCCGGCGTGAAAGTGGATATGCTGCTGGCGGGAATGACGAAGCAAAATCAGGAGATGTGGCTGCATCGCACCGTCAACCGCGAGGACGCGCGAGTCGCCATCGCAGTCGGGCCGCTTTTCAAGATATTATCGTCCGAAGTGGCAGGCATGCCTGAAATCTTCCGCAGGCTGCATATGAGCTGGCTTTACAGCCTTTGCGCCGAACCCTGGCATATCGCTCTCGGCAAGGGCTGAGGCGAGTTCGGCGAAGGTCCGTTAACCATTTGTTTGCCACGATCCTTTAACCTCTCGTAAGGTTTTGACAGCTGTCCGTCCGCGGGCGGCGGCGAAGGTGGCAGACGGCTTCAGATGGTTGATCACAGTCCAGATATGACGGCGACCCGCCCGGAAGGGGATGAGATTGCCGCGCCCGCGTCGCAGTGGCGCAGGCATTGTCTTCGGCTTTTGACCGCCGGATGCGTCGCGGCCGCCACGGTAACCGGCGCAGCCCTGCCGTTGCTGCTCGTTGATTCCGGTTTTCGCGGCTATGTCTCGCGGGCGCAGATCGAGGTATCACAGACCGCTTATGATGCACCAGATGCGACCCGCTTTCTGGCGATGGCGCGGCGCACCCTGCTTTCACCTGGCGGGCTGGACCGGATCAGCAGCGATCTCAAGCTGAAGCCTGCCGATCTGGTCGGCGTTCGCAAACAGGGTGAATTTCACCTGCTTGTCGATCTTCTGACCGGCGCGGATGCGCGTCCGCTCTCCCCGCGTGAGGCGCTTAACGGCGCGGTCGGAGATGGGATAGGGCTTGAACTGTCGCCCGACGAGACGACGCTGATCGTGACTTCGAGGGCTGCGACGCCAGAAGCGGCTATGCGGCTTACCGACTATCTTTCGATGCGTATCATGGCGGACGGCAAGGCCGGCACCATGACGCCCGCTGTGCGGGAGATGGACCGGGCGCGGACAAGGATGGACGAGGCCGAGGCGGCGCTAAGCGGTTTCCAGATGCGCCATGGCGATGCGGTGATTACCGAGGTGCAGCAGCTCGAGCAGCAATTGCGTGACGTGAACGACAGAATCGCCGCGGCGACCCGACAACAGCAGTCGCTGCAGGCGGATCTGGCGGCGGCTTCGGCCCTGAAACCCAACGATCTGTTCTCCAAACCGCTTCCCTCCGGCATCGCCTTTTCTGCACTCGAGGACATCAGGCAGAAACATGCCGCCGCCAGTATGGCGCTTTCCAGCATCTCGGTTGATTACGGCCCGAAACATCCCCGACACATCGCCGCCAGGAACGCGGTGGATGCCGTACAGGCACTCGCTGCTCCAGCATTGCGCCAACTGCTCGATGCACTGCGAGCGGACGAGAAGCGCATCGCTGAGGAGATCGCCGATGCTGAAGCCGAGCGGAAAAAGAACCTTGATCGCCTGAATGGTCTCGGTGTTGCTCCGGGAGAGTTCTCCAGACTGCAGGGGGAGCTCGAAACGGCGAGAAACACCTATCTGGAGGCGAGCGAACGCCGCGATCTCTCCTCTGCTGCGACGCCTGCCCTTGAGACCCGCCTCGCGAAAAAGGCAGGTCCGGGAGAACTATCGCGTGATCTTGCCCAGGCCGCCATGATGGCGGGCGGCGGCGGCCTGATCGGATTGCTGGGCAGTCTCTATCTTCTGACGTACCGTCGCCATGACGAGGAAGAGCAGGATGCCTCCGCCTTCGAACCGGAAGCGGCAATCCGGCTCCCCGAGGAGGAACCCGCGCAATTTTCGGAATTCGAGCCAATCGAACCGGCTGTGTTTGACGATCTGCAATCTCCTGATGCCGAAACGGCCGGCTTGGATGCTGGCCACGACGAGGAGAGCTTCGCCGATTATTACGGCGGTGCGGTTAACGACGATGAGCGCATGCCGCTCGACGAGCGTGTAAGGCAGGTTCTGATGGGCAACCGCACGGTTGGGATCGCCGGTCAGGCACCGTCCGCGCTGCCGCCGCTGCTGGCTGATGCGCTTGCCGGCCACGCCGATCATGCCCAGGCGGAAGCGGAGGAGCTGATGGAATTGCGACGGGAATTGGCGCTCCTGAGGGAGCGTCTCGTCGATTATGCCGACCACCAAGAAGACTACCGCAAAACCGCCTGAAAACGCCGCATTTTAGCTTGCATTCCTGCGACGGGGGCACCATACGGAGCCTACGTAACCCATGAGGAGCAGGACGCATGGCAGTTGTGATTGACGGGAAGGCGAAGGCGGCCTCGGTAACGGAGGCGGTCCGCGCATCGGCAGAAGCGCTTGAGGCGAAAAAGGGCGTCAAGCCCGGTCTCGCGGTCGTCATCGTCGGTAATGATCCGGCCAGCCACGCTTATGTGAACTCCAAGAGCAAGATGGCCAAGCAATGCGGGTTCAATTCCATCCAGCACACGCTGCCGGAGGAGACCACACAGGCTGACCTCCTGAAGCTGGTCGGCGAATTGAACGCCGATGCCTCCATCCACGGCATTCTGGTTCAGCTGCCGCTGCCGAAACATTTCAATTCAGACGGGATAATCCAGTCGATCCTGCCTGAGAAGGACGTGGATGGCCTGAGCGTGCTGAATGCCGGCAAGCTCGCGACCGGCGATCTTGCCACCGGTCTCATTTCCTGCACGCCCGCAGGCGCCATGCTTCTGGTGCGCGGCATTCACGGAGACGACCTTTCCGGCCTGAACGCCGTTGTCATCGGCCGCTCCAACCTGTTCGGCAAGCCCATGGGCCAGCTTCTTCTCAATGCCAACGCCACTGTGACGATGGCGCATTCGCGAACCAAGGATCTGGCCGGCATCTGCAAGACGGCGGATATTCTGGTGGCGGCGGTTGGCCGCGCGGCGATGGTGAAGGGTGACTGGGTGAAATCCGGCGCGACCGTCATCGACGTCGGCATCAACCGCATTCCCGCACCCGAAAAGGGTGAAGGCAAGACAAAGCTGGTGGGCGACGTCGCCTATGATGAAGCAAGCGCCGTTGCCGCGGCCATCACCCCTGTTCCCGGTGGTGTCGGCCCGATGACGATCGCGATGCTGATGGCCAACACCGTCATCGCCGCTCATCGCGCCGAAGGCCTGGCGGCGCCGAAGTTCTAGGCGTTGAAACGGCCGGCTACGCTTTCGGAGCCGGCCCCGTCGAGGCGCGGACCACCAGTTCCGCCTTCCAGAGTTCCTGATACGGCTCCGTCTGGTCGTTCTTGATACGATTGATCAGGCGCTGGCCCACGCGGACGCCTGCCGCTCTCAGCGACGAGCGCGTGGTGGTGAGCGGCACGGAAAAATTATCGGGTTTCAAAAGCGGCAGCACATCGTCATGGGCGATGAGGGAAATATCCTTGCCGGGTTTCAGGCCTCGCTGGTTGAGCGAGCGGATCGCGCCAAGTGCAAGCGCGGTACTGGCGCAGAGAATGGCGGTCGGTTTCTCGGGGCGTGAAAGCAGGGCCTCCATGCCGAGATAACCTTCCTCGTCGGTCATGCTGCCGTGTCTCTTATTGCTTGCATGCAAGGCCAGGCCGTTTGCCGCCAGCGCCTTTTCCACCCCAAGACAGCGCCGGTAGGTGAAATCATAGCCTTCGGGACCGTTCAGCAGCCCGATGCGCGTATGGCCAAGCTGAAGCAGAAGCTGGGTCGCGTCACGGAAGGCACCTTCATTGTCCACGTCGAGGTAGGGATAATCCTCCTCCACGCCGATGGAGCGGCCATGCACGAGGAAGGGCAGGGAAAGCGACTGCATCATGGCGATGCGCGGATCGTTATTCTTCATATAAGCGAGATAGATGCCGTCGACGCTGCCGCTAGCGGCGAGCCCGCGAAGGGCTTCGCGTTCCTTTTCCGGCTCGGTGGGCATGATGACGAGATGAAAGCCGCTGCGCGAGGCTTCCTCGCCAAGACCGCTCAGGAATTCGCCGAAATGCACATCCGAACGGTGATGTTCGCCAATCGGCATCACGAGCCCAATGGAGCCGACCTTGCCGGTTGCCAGCCGCTGTGCCGCGGCATTGGGGCGATATCCCGTCTTCTCCGCGGCTTCCATGACGCGGCGGCGCGTTTCCGCGCTGACCTCGGGATAGCCGTTGAGCGCCCTGCTGATGGTCGTCTGCGAAATGCCCAGCAGTTGCGACAGCTGTTTCAGGTTCATGTCTGTCATTCCTCCATGCGCGCGCCCGGAAAAGGCCAAAAGCCCCTCCTCATTTTCCCAAAGCGCTTTAGATTTTTAACAGCCCCATCCGCTTTTCTCAATCGAAAATGATAGCCGCCTTCCTAAATCAATATGACTATTTCGAAGGTTAGGCAGCGTTTCCGAATAAAGAGCCTCTTGACTCCATCTTGATGACAATGAGATGAATAGGCAGCCAAAGCGCTTTGATTGGAGAGGACGCTTTGAGCCTTTTATGTGATGGGAGGTAAATCACATGCGGAAGATCCTTTTGGCGACGGCTGCTTCAATCGTGCTGCTGTCGGGTTCGGCCATTGCCGCCGATCTGAAATTCGCGCCGGGCCAGGACGCCAAGTTCAACTGGAAAAGCTACGAAGATTTCAAAGCGGCCCATGCTGACCTTAAAGGCCAGACGCTGACGATTTTCGGCCCGTGGCGTGGTGAGGACGAGGCTTTGTTCCAGTCCGTACTCGCCTATTTTGCTGACGCGACGGGCGTGAATGTCCGTTATTCCTCGTCGGAAAACTACGAGCAGCAGATCGTCATCGACACACAGGCCGGCTCGCCGCCCAATATTGCCATTTTGCCGCAGCCTGGCCTTCTCGCCGATCTCGCCGCCAAGGGTTTTCTTGTGCCGCTCGGCGACGACACGGCCAAATGGGTCGAGGAAAATTACGGCGCGGGTAAATCCTGGGTCGATCTCGGCAGTTATAAGGGCAAGGACGGCAACAAGGCCTATTTCGCTTTCCCCTTCAAGGCCGACGTGAAGTCGCTCGTCTGGTATGTGCCCGAGAATTTCGAGGAAGCGGGATATAAAGTTCCCGAGAGCATGGAAGACCTGCTCAAGCTCACCGACCAGATCGTTGCCGATGGCGGCACGCCCTGGTGCATTGGTCTTGGCTCCGGTGGTGCGACCGGCTGGCCTGCAACCGACTGGGTGGAAGACCTGATGCTGCGGACGCAGCCGCTGGATGTCTACCAGAAGTGGACGACCAACGAGGTAAAATTCACCGATCCGGCCGTGGTTGCCGCGATCAACGAATTCGGCAAATTCGCCAAGAACGAAAAATATGTGAGTGGCGGCGTTGCGGCCGTAGCCTCCACCGACTTCCGCGACAGCCCCAAGGGCCTCTTCGACATTCCGCCGAAGTGCTACCTGCACCATCAGGCATCGTTCATTCCCTCCTTCTTCCCCGAGGGCACCAAGGTCGGAACGGATGCGGATTTCTTCTACATGCCGACCTATGCCTCAAAGCCTGACCTCGGCAAGCCGGTTCTCGGTGCCGGCACGCTCGTCACCATCACTAAGGAAGCGCCCGCTGCCAAGGCATTCGTACAATTCCTGCAGACGCCGATCGCCCATGAAGTGTGGATGGCGCAGTCCAGCTTCCTGACGCCGTACAAGGGTGTGAACGTCGAAACCTATGCCAATGAGCAGATGAAGCGTCAGGGTGAAATCCTGACCACGGCGACGACCTTCGGTTTTGACGGTTCCGACCTGATGCCCGGCAAGATCGGCGCCGGCGCTTTCTGGACCGGCATGATCGATTTCGTCGGTGGCAAGTCTGCCGATCAGGTCGCCGCCGATATCCAGAAGGCCTGGGACGGCCTGAAGTAACACGGATTAAGACGAGGCCTGGCGGCTCGCTGCCGGGCCTCTTCCGCAGGAACGGCCCGACAGCTGCATAAATCAACGCGGCGCGGAGAGGATCAGGGAGGGAACATGGCTCAACAACTGGTGTCCGCCATCGGCGTTATGGTAGCGGGCGTTTTTGCCTGTGCTGCCTATTACTGGCTATCCGATAAGGCGTTGCAGGCAATCTTTCCCGTCCGCTCGGGAGACGTCATTCACGCATCCCGCAACTTAAACCGCCGCGCCGCCGTCCGGCCGTGGCTGTTCGTCGGCCCTGCGCTGATCCTTTTGCTTGTCTATCTGGTTTATCCCGTCATAGCGACGCTGATCCTCTCCTTTTACGACCGGACGGGCAGCGAATTCGTCGGTCTCGCCAATTATCGCTGGGCGTTTTTCGACGCCGGTTTCCGTCAGTCGATCTTCAACAACATTCTCTGGCTCGCCGTCGTGCCGGCCGCCTGCACCTTCTTTGGCCTTGTTATCGCGGTCATGACGGACCGCATCTGGTGGGGCAACATCGCCAAATCCATCGTCTTCATGCCGATGGCGATCTCCTTCGTCGGCGCTTCCGTCATCTGGAAGTTCATCTATGAATACCGCGCCGAAGGTCAGGTGCAGATCGGCCTGCTGAACGCCATCGTCGAGTTTTTCGGTGGTAATCCGCAGGTCTGGATTTCCATGCCCTTCTGGAACAACTTCTTCCTGATGGTCATCCTCATCTGGATTCAGACCGGGTTCGCCATGGTCATCCTCTCTGCGGCTTTGCGCGGTATTCCGGAAGAGACCATCGAGGCGGCTGTCATCGATGGCGCCAATGGCTGGCAGATCTTCTGGAAGATCATGGTTCCGCAGATCTGGGGCACTATCGCCGTCGTTTGGACGACGATCACCATTCTCGTGCTGAAGGTCTTCGATATCGTGCTGACCATGACCAACGGGCAATGGAACACCATGGTTCTCGCCAATCTCATGTTCGACTGGATGTTCCGCGGCGGCGGTGATAGCGGCCGAAGTGCTGTTATCGCGCTCATCATCATGGCGGCCGTCACCCCGATCATGGTCTGGAACATCCGCCAGGCAAACCGCGAGATGGAGGGCCGCTGAGATGGATATTGTCAAACGCCTCCGCCGCGTCGGCCTGCCGCGGCTCATCGTTCACGCCAGCGTTCTGATCGTCGTGCTGCTCTGGCTCTTGCCAACGCTCGGCATTCTCGTGAGTTCGCTGCGCGACAAGGATCAGATCACGGTGTCGGGCTGGTGGACCGCTTTTTCGAGCTCCGAACAAACGCAAGCCGTTCGTCTGGCCGATGCCTCGGCTCAGAAGCAGGATGGCAGCCGCTACGTCATATCAGGCAATGTCTTCGAAAACGGCCAGGGCGGAAAGGTTGCGGCCTTCGGCGTGCGCGTGCAGGAGCCGACAGCTTTCAAGGCAGGTGAAGCCGCTGACATCGGCGATGGCGAGACGCTGCTTATCAATGAAGACGGCACTTACGAATATAGCAAAGCCGCAAGCTTCGAGGGTTCGCGCGGCAAGCGCGTCTACATCTCTGTCGCAACGCCGCCCGTCTTCACCCTCGACAACTACCGTACGGTTCTAACATCGGAAGGCATCGGCCAGTCCTTCGTCAACTCGCTGACGGTCGCCGTACCTGCAACCGTCATCCCTATACTCATCGCCGCCTTTGCCGCCTATGCCCTGTCATGGATGAACTTTTCCGGCCGCAATCTGCTGATCGCCATGGTGGTGGGCCTGATCGTCGTGCCCTTGCAGATGTCGCTGATCCCGCTTCTGAGACTGTATAATGAAATTGGCACCATCTTCGGCGTGCCATCCAAGACCTATGCCGGTATCTGGCTGGCGCACACCGCCTTCGGCCTGCCGCTCGCCATCTATCTGCTGCGCAACTATATTTCCGGCCTGCCGAAAGAGATCATCGAAAGCGCCCGTGTCGATGGCGCAAGCGATTTCGAAATCTTCGTCAAGATCATCCTGCCGCTCTCTTTCCCGGCACTCGCCTCCTTCGCCATCTTCCAGTTCCTGTGGACCTGGAACGACCTGCTTGTCGCCATGGTTTTCCTCGGCACGCAGAAGGATGAGCTTGTGCTGACAGGCGCCTTGAACGCGCTGCTCGGTTCGCGCGGCGGCAACTGGGAAATTCTCACTGCCTCGGCCTTCGTCACCATCGTCGTGCCGCTCGGCGTCTTCTTCGCTCTTCAACGTTATCTCGTGCGTGGCCTGCTGGCAGGCTCCGTCAAGGGAGGCTGATCATTCCATGAACGCCCATACCACACAGGACACTTCCATGACCGCTTCGGTGACTTCCGCTTTGACGCCCAACAAGGACTGGTGGCGCGGCGCTGTTATCTATCAGATCTATCCGCGCTCCTATCAGGACTCCAATGGCGACGGCATCGGCGATCTCAAGGGCATCACCGACCGCCTCCATCACATCGCAGGCCTCGGTGCCGATGCGATCTGGATTTCGCCCTTCTTCACCTCGCCGATGAAGGATTTTGGATACGACGTCTCGAATTATGTGGATGTCGACCCGATGTTCGGCACGCTCGCCGATTTCGACGGGCTGATCGCCGAAGCCCACCGTCTCGGCATCCGCGTCATGATCGATCTCGTTCTGTCGCACACCTCGGACCAGCATCCCTGGTTCGTGGAAAGCCGCGCCAGCCGCAACAACCCGAAAGCGGATTGGTATGTCTGGTCGGACAGCAAGCCGGATGGCACGCCGCCCAACAACTGGCTGTCGATTTTCGGCGGCTCGGGCTGGCAGTGGGATCCGACCCGCATGCAATATTACATGCACAACTTTCTGACCTCGCAGCCGGACCTCAACCTGCATAATCCGGAAGTTCAGGAAGAGCTGCTGAATATCACACGCTTCTGGCTGAAGCGCGGCGTCGATGGTTTCCGCCTCGACACCATCAACTTCTATTTCCACGACCTTGAGCTGCGCGATAATCCGGCGCTGGCGCCGGAGCGCCGCAATGCCTCCACCGCGCCTGCGGTCAATCCCTATAACTTCCAGGAGCATCTCTACGACAAGAACCGCCCGGAAAACATCGCCTTCCTGAAGCGCTTCCGCGCCGTACTGGACGAATTCCCTGATATCGCCGCCGTCGGCGAAGTGGGCGACAGCCAGCGTGGCCTCGAAATCGTCGGCGAATACACCTCCGGCGATGACAAGATGCAGATGTGCTACGCCTTTGAATTCCTCGCGCCCGATGCGCTGACCCCGCAGCGTGTTGCCGATGTACAGGCGGATTTTGCGAGAGCTGCACCGGAAGGCTGGGCCTGCTGGGCTTTCTCCAACCATGATGTCGTGCGCCATGTCAGCCGCTGGGGCGAGCATGTCGAGGACAAGGATGCTTTCGCGAAGGTGCTGTCGGCACTTCTCATGACCCAGCGCGGTTCCGTCTGCATCTATGAGGGTGAAGAACTCGGCCTCACCGAAGCCGATATCGCTTTCGAAGATTTGCAGGATCCTTACGGCATTCAGTTCTGGCCTGAATTCAAGGGCCGCGACGGTTGCCGTACGCCGATGGTATGGGACGCCGGCCATGCGCAGGCCGGGTTCTCGACGGCCGACAAGACGTGGCTGCCGATTCCCACCGAGCACAAGCAGCGCGCCGTGAGCGCCCAGCAGGGCAATGAGGCTTCGGTGCTGGAGCATTACCGCCGCTTCCTCGCGTTCCGCAGGCAGCATCCGGCTTTCGCAAAGGGCGGCATCGAATTTCAGCCCGTGCAGGGTGAGGTGTTGAGCTATACCCGCAAGCTGGGCAACGAAACCGTTCTTTGCGTCTTTAACTTGTCAGCGACGCCGGCAGAGGCCACGCTGCCGGAAGGGAACTGGGAGGTTCTTGAAGGCCATGGCTTTGCAAGCGGACTGAAGGGCAGAAGCGTCGAACTTCCGGCATGGGGCGCTTTCTTCGCCCGTTACGCCTGACAGATGAGGGAGGAACACCCATGACAAGTCTCGTTCTCAAGGATATCCGTAAATCATACGGGCAGGTGAAGGTGCTGCACGGCATCGATCTCGATATCGAACAGGGCGAATTCATCGTTTTTGTTGGCCCCTCCGGCTGCGGAAAATCGACCCTGCTGCGCATGATCGCCGGGCTGGAGGAAATCACCGGCGGCGAGATGTATATTGACGGCCAGCTTGTCAACGAAATCCCGCCTTCGCGTCGGGGCATCGCCATGGTGTTCCAGTCCTATGCCCTTTATCCGCACATGACTGTCTACGACAACATGGCCTTCGGCATGAAGATTGCCAGGGAAAGCAAGCAGGAGATCGACCGCCGCGTTCGCGCCGCCGCCGAAATCCTGCAGCTCACGCAATATCTGGAGCGATTGCCAAAGGCGCTGTCCGGCGGCCAGCGTCAGCGTGTCGCCATCGGTCGCGCGATCTGCCGCAACCCCAAGGTCTTCCTGTTCGATGAGCCGCTCTCGAACCTCGATGCGGCTCTGCGTGTTGCCACGCGCATCGAAATCGCCAAGCTCAACGAGCAGATGGCCGATACAACGATGATCTACGTTACCCACGACCAGGTGGAGGCGATGACGCTCGCTGACCGCATCGTCGTTTTGAACGCGGGGCGGGTGGAGCAGGTCGGCGCGCCGCTCGAGCTTTATGAGAGGCCGGCCAATCTTTTCGTGGCGCGTTTCATCGGCTCGCCCGCCATGAATATTATCGGTGCGAAAGTGACCGGCACGGGTGAACGGACCTCCATCGAACTTGCCGGCGGCAAGACATTGGTCGTCGATGTTCCCACATCCGCATCTGAGCAGGGCAAGGCCGCAAGCTTTGGCGTTCGGCCGGAAGACCTGAGCATCGCGACGGGCGACGACTATCTATTCGAGGGAAAAGTCGCGATCGTGGAGGCCCTGGGTGAGGTGACCCTGCTTTATCTCGAAGCGCCCAAGGGCCAGGAGCCGATCATCGTAAAGGTGCCGGGCATTGTTTCCGTGGGTAAGGGTGAAACCCTGCGCTTTGCCGCCCTGCAGGAGAAGCTTCATCTTTTCGATGCGGAAGGCAAAGCCTACCGCAAGTAAACGGTGGCGATACTGAAACAAGCCCCGGAACTGTCCGTTCCGCGGCTTTTTACTGGTTATCGGCCGTGTGGAAAAACGTCGGAAATGTCCCGCTTCCGTCCTGTTTAAGCTGACGCTGATATGAATTGTTAAAGACTATGGCCTAGTCTCGTCCTATTGGTAAGCATTGGGAGTTCGGGCGTGCAGAGCGGTGCGGGTGTCATCAGAAATCATTATCTGAGCAAGGAAGAGTCCTTCATGTATGACCGCGAAAGCCGGTTCCGCATGGAAGACACCATGAACGCGGCGCGCATCGAATATACCGAAAAGGCCGTGATGCACATGGCGGCACGCCGCTGCGACGTCATTCGCATCTCCCAGACAGAGGCCGTGCTGGCGCTACTGACCAAATACAACCTGCCGAACCAGTTCTATCTCGATATCCCCGATGCCCGCATCACCAAGATCGGCTGCGTGATGTTGCGCGTCAACGCCAACAACACCATCCATGTCCGCTTCCTGCGTATGCTGACGCAGAAGGAGCTGGATCGAATTTTCGTATTCAGCACACACCCGGCCCACAAGGACCGCAAGCTGGATATCCGGTCGTTCTAAGACCTCGACGATTTGCGGCTTTAGGAAAGCCCGCCCAGAACGGTCTGCTTCAGCTTCACATCCGGCACTTCGATGAAGGCGAGATCGCTGCGGCCGAAATAGGATTTCTGGTTGGTAGCGGACCAGTCGTTGCAGACCAGTTTGTAACGGCCTTTCTTCTCCGGCTTTTCCGGCATGGCGTAGAGATAGTCGCCCGTGCGTGCGGCGAGCGGAATGTTGCTGTCCTGATTGCATCGCTTTAGGATTTGGACGAGCGTCTCGCTGTCCACTTCGGTCACCATCAGCTTGCCGTCGAAGCGCAGCGAGGCGTTGAAATCATAACGGCGAATATCGCCTGCAGGCAGGCCTGCGCCGAAAGAGGTGTGGCCGATGAAACCGACATCGGCGCCGGTCTTCGCGGCGATCAGATGCGCCACATGGCGCCCTGCTTCGTCGACGGTCATCGCTTTGGCGGCCTTGCCGACAACTTCCCGTTCTTCTGCGGTCAGGTGCTTTTCAAGCGTCTGCTCGATGAGGGTCTTGAGAGCCGGCGAGGCGGGAGCATCACGATGGATGGTGACCGTCTCAATGGCGGCGGCCTTGCCGGGACCGGTAATTGTCGCGACCGTCATGGAGGTGCACCAGGAGCCGGTGTGGACATAGCGCGTCGCACCCTCTTCGTGCACGAAATTCAGGTGATCATGGCCGCCCACCAGCAGCGTGCCGTCAGGCAGCACCGGCAGAATATCGCGGTCGGCGACAACGCCGGCGTGGCTCAGAACAATATTGATCGCATCCGCTTTGACGATTTCGGGCAGATTGGCCTTCGCCCATTCCACCGGCTGCGGAATGTCCAGCATCTCGCGCGTCGCCTTCGGATAGGTATTGATCGCATTGGTCGCGAGGCCTGCGACGATGACCGCCCGTTCGCCGGCCTTCACCGCGGCACTGGACGGCGCATAGGGGTTGCCGCTTCGCTTGTCGATGATGTTGGAAAGCACGGTGATGCCGAGGGCTTGAGCACGGCTGACGAAATTGGCGAGGTCATTGTCGATATCGGGCTCATGATTGCCGATATTGATGACTGTGGGGGCAAGCTTGGCGAGCGCCGCAAGGAAGGTCCATTCGATTTCGCCGGCCGAACGTGTGGCCACCGCGTTGCCGAGTTCGAAAAGGTCGCCATTTAGCAGGATGATGTGGGGCGCCTTGTCGGCCGCGATACGCGTTTCGATGGCCGCGAGAAGCTGGCCGATACGCTCATAGGCCGAATGCAGATCGGAGATGACGATGGCACGCAGGGCTACATCCTGCGCCGTTGCCGGCATGGCCGCTGCCATCAGCGGCAGCATGGCGGTGCCCGCCATAAGCTTCAGCACATCGCGGCGGTTGCTTGAAAAAATCGTCATGTCATGCCCCATTATCCGAAACTGCGCCGTCATCCCACGGCTGGTCGGGAACGCCTTAAGAGGCGATCATCACAGCCGCATGACAAGTTTGGCGTTTAAGGCATGGGAAATAAAGCTGTTTCTGCGTCCGCCCGTCCCGGGCGTGAAAGTGCGGTGGGACGATGCCGCAGAGCGGGGTTTAAAGGCGAAAGCCGCATCCAGCCTTCGCCTTTTGGAAATCAATGAAACAGGACACTGGCACCTTGATCGGCAGGACCGGCATTACGGCGGAAGGGGGCGAAAAGTTCGCGGCCCATGCCCCATTCATTGCCGGAGAGATCAGCGCGCGCCGGTTCGCGTTTTGACAGTTCGGCGGCGGACACCAGCACTTCGAGCGATCCGGAAACGGCGTCGAGACGGATGATATCGCCATCGCGGATGAGCGAGATCGGCCCGCAATCGGAAGCCTCAGGCGTAACATGGATCGCGGCCGGTACCTTGCCGGATGCGCCGGACATGCGCCCGTCCGTCACAAGCGCCACCTTGAAGCCGCGGTCCTGCAGCACGCCGAGCGGCGGCGTCAGGCGGTGCAGCTCAGGCATGCCATTCGCCTTCGGCCCCTGGAAGCGGACGACCGCAATGAAGTCGCGGTTAAGCTTGCCTTCCTTGAAGGCGTCCTGAAGCTCCTGCTGGTCGTGGAAAACAATCGCGGGCGCTTCGATGATATGGCGCTCCGGCTTGACGGCGGAAATCTTGATGACGGATTTGCCGAGATTACCGGTCAGCATCTTGAGACCGCCGGTGGGCTGGAACGGTGTTTCAATGCTGGAAAGCACCTTCGGATCGTGGCTCTGTTCAGGGGAGGGCTGGCGGGTGACCGCGCCCTTCTCGTCCAGTAGTGCATCCACGGTGTAGGCGGCCAGACCCTGTCCGAAGACGGTGCGCACATCGTCATGCACGAAGCCTTGTTTCAGGAGCTGCTTGATGAGGAAGCCCATGCCGCCTGCAGCGTGGAAATGGTTCACATCGGCCAGCCCGTTGGGATAAACGCGGGCCAGCAGCGGCACGATGTCAGAGAGATCAGAAATATCCTGCCATGTGAGGATGATGCCTGCGGCGCGCGCCATGGCGATCAGATGCATGGTGTGATTGGTGGAACCACCGGTCGCATGCAGACCCACGACGCCGTTGACGATGGATCGTTCGTCGATCATCTCGCCGGCGGGGGTGAATTCGTTGCCCTGCGCGGTGATGGCGAGCGCTCTCTTGGTAGCCTCGCGGGTCAGCGCGTCACGCAATGGCGTGCCGGGATTGATGAAGGAGGAACCGGGCATATGAAAGCCCATGATTTCCATCAGCATCTGGTTGGAATTGGCGGTGCCGTAGAAGGTGCAGGTTCCGGGACCGTGGTAAGATTTGGATTCCGCTTCCAGCAGCTCCGCGCGACCGACCTTGCCTTCGGCGTAAAGCTGGCGAATACGTGACTTCTCGTCATTCGGCAGGCCTGATGTCATCGGACCGGCAGGAATGAAGACCGCGGGCAGGTGACCGAAGGCGAGTGCGGCGATGACGAGGCCGGGCACGATCTTGTCGCAGACGCCAAGATAGAGGGCGGCATCGAACATGTTGTGCGAGAGGCCGATCCCCGCAGCCATGGCGATGGCATCGCGGGAAAACAGCGAAAGCTCCATGCCGGGCTGCCCCTGGGTGACGCCGTCACACATCGCAGGTACGGCGCCGGCAACCTGAGCGATACCGCCCGCTTCCTTGGCTGCATCGCGGATGATGGCCGGGAAGGTCTCATAGGGCTGGTGCGCCGACAGCATGTCGTTATAGGCGGTGATGATGCCGAGATTGGGAACCCGGTCGCCGGCAAGGATGTCCTTGTCGGCGGGGGAACAGACCGCAAACCCGTGTGCAAGATTGCCGCAGGACAGAACGGAGCGGTGAACGCCTTTTGAGACCTGCAGCCGCAGCCGCTCGAGATAGGTCTCGCGATAGGGCTTGGAACGTTCGACGATGCGGGCGGTGATGGCCTGAATGCGGGAATCGGCGGACATGGGCGTTCATCCTGTTCGTTGGGCGACAGCCGGCGTTCCGGGAGGCGAATGCCGGTTGTCGTGTTTCAGTCTTCATGTCTTCGGGGCGCTTGTCGCGGGCCGCAGGAGCGGCCGTCGCGTCGGCTTATGGCGCCCAGTAAATATCCACTGGCGTTTCTGCCCGGTTCAGCACGGCACGGACGGGCATTTCTTCCTCATCCTCGCCCGACTGCGCCTTCTCCAGCGTCGCCTTCTTGGCGGCGCCTTCGATATGCAGCACCAGGAAACCGGCATCGTGCAGGCTGGAGAAGTTGAAGGTCAACCGTTCCTCGCCGGCATTCTCGGCCGCCATGGTCAAAACCCCGCGCGGCTCATCGAGATCAAGCGCTTCGTAGAGATTGTCTCCACCGGGAAAGAACGAGGCCGTGTGGCCATCCGTTCCCATACCGAGAATGACAACATCGAAGGGATCGCAGATCGCTTCGGTCTTGACGGTCGCAAGCGTTGCCGCATCCTCCGGCGAGGCCGCCGGCTGGAACAGCGGCACGAAATAAGCCGCCTTCGCCTTGTTTTGCAGAAGATTCTCGGCGACGAGACGATGATTGGAGCGATCGCTTTCCGGCGGCACGAAACGCTCGTCCACCAGCGTCACGCTGATATTTGGCCAATCGAGATCGTGCTGGGAAAGCGCCTGAAAGAACAGCTTCGGTGTAGAGCCGCCGGAGACCGCGATGCTTGCGGTCCCCCGTTCCTTGGTTGCCGCGTCGAGCCGGTGGGCGACATCAGCCGCAAGCGTATTGGCAAGATCGGAGGCGCTATCGAAGGCGTGGATTGTTTCGCTCATCCGCGCGCCCTCAGTCGGCATCGTGCCAGGTACGGCCGTCACGCTCGATCAGTGCGATCGAGCCGCTCGGCCCCCAGGTTCCTGCCGTGTAACCCTGCACGCCCTGACCAAGCTCTTCCCAGCTCTTGAGAATTGGGTCAATCCAGTCCCATGCGGCCTCGACCTCGTCGCGGCGCATGAACAGCGTCTGGTTGGACCGGATGGTATCCATCAGCAGGCGCTCATAGGCGTCGGGGCTGCGCACGTTGAAGGCTTCGGCAAAGCTCATGTCCAGCGACACCTGGCGCAGGCGCATGCCGCCCGGGCCTGGGTCCTTGATGAGGAGCGACTGCTTGACGCCTTCATCCGGCTGCAGGCGAATGACCAGCTTGTTGGCCTCGATCTTGCCTGCCGCGTCGTCGAAGATCGAATGCGGGATCTGCTTGAAGGTGACGACGATTTCCGAAACGCGGGTCGCGAGGCGTTTACCGGTGCGGATGTAGAAGGGAACGCCCGCCCAGCGCCAGTTTGCAATTTCAGCCTTGATGGCGACGAAGGTTTCGGTGTTGGAAACGCCGCCTTCGAGCTCTTCCAGATAGCCCTTGACCGGGCCACCTGCGGAAGCGCCGGCGCGGTACTGGCCCCGAACCGTCAGCTTTTCGACGTTGCTGGTGTCGATCGGCTTCAGCGAACGCAGAACCTTCAACTTTTCGTCGCGCACGGCTTCGGCGTTCATGGAAGCCGGCGGCTCCATAGCGACGAGGCAGAGCAGCTGGAGAATGTGGTTCTGCACCATGTCGCGCAACGCGCCGGCCTTGTCGTAATAACCGGCGCGACCCTCGAGACCGACTGCCTCGGCAACCGTGATCTGCACGTGGTCGATATGCGCGGAATTCCACAGCGGCTCGTAAAGCGCGTTGGCGAAACGCAGCGCCATCAGGTTCTGCACCGTCTCCTTGCCGAGATAGTGGTCGATGCGGAAGATCTGCTCTTCCTTGAAGACATGGCCGATGGTGTCGTTGAGTTCCTGCGCCGAGGCGAGGTCGCGGCCGATCGGCTTTTCAACGACGATACGGGTCGAGCGGGTGATGAGCTTGTGTTCGCGGATCTTGTCGGCGATATCGCCGAAAATTCCGGGCGCGACTGCGAGATAGAAAGCGCGCACGCGCTCTTTACCTTCGTCCAGCAGCTTCTTCAGCACGTCCCAGCCATTGTTGCCCTTGGCGTCAACGGGCACGTAGAAAAGCCTGTTCAGGAACACGGCAACCTGCGCGTCGTCATACTCGCCGGCCTTCAGATGCTCCTTCAGGGCGTCCTGTGCGAATTTGCGATATTCCTCATGGGTCATGACCGAACGCGACGCACCGATGATGCGGGTCGGCTCCGTGAACTGCCCTTCGATCTGCCGGTGATAAAGGGCCGGCAGAAGCTTGCGCTCGGCAAGATCGCCCGTGCCGCCGAAAACGACACAATCAAAAGGTTCAACAGGAATGATCTGACTGCTCATATCGATTCTCTCGATCTTCAAGGGTTGGGGCATCAATAATCTAATCGATTTAAAAATGCCAGACTCAGTTATGCGAAATTATGAATTTTGCTTTTGCCGGTGTGCTTGCCGCCGGTAATGGACTGTAAACATTGGACTAAAACCTGTCTCGCATTGCAAACCACGAAAGCGCCAGGAAAAGCAGCGGCGCGCGCAGTGACGTTCCGCCCGGAAAGGCCGGCACTTTAAGCCGCGCGAATGGCGCCAGCATGTCCTCTTTGCCGAGCACCAGATCGGCATAAAGCTTGCCGCAATAATTCGACAGCATCACGCCGTGGCCTGAATATCCACCGATGGAGGTGACACCTGGCATGACCTCACGCACGAAGACCTTACGCGGTAGAGTGATGCCGACGGAGCCGCCCCAGGAATGGGTGATGTCGATATCCTTCAGCTCGGGATAGATTTCCGCGATCTGCCGGCGGATGTGGCTGGAAATATCCCGCGGCGTATCTGCCGTGTAAGCTTCGCGGCCGCCGAACAACAGCCGGTTATCGGCCGTCTTGCGGAAGTAACGCACCACAAACCGTGAATCCGCCACGGCCTCTCGGTCTGGAATGATGCCGGGGAAGGCATCCAGCGGTGCGGTTGCGCCGATGAAGGAGCGGATCGGCATGATATGGGCTGCCGTTATCGGTTCCAGATTGCCGATATAGGCATTGGTCGCAATCAACACCCGTGGCGCAGTGATGGTGCCGAAAGGGGTTTCGATGATGGTCTTGCCGCCCACTTGCCGGATGGATTTCGCAGGCGTCATCTCGTAAATCTGAGCACCCGCATCTTTCGCGGCTTTCGCAAGCCCGACCAGCAGCTTAAGCGGGTGTATATGGCCGGTGCCGGTGTCGCGGGTGCCGCCGAAATAATGAGTGGAGCCGACGCGTTTGCGCGCTTCGCCACGCTCCATGTAGGAAATATGCGGATAGCCGTAGCGGTTGTTCATCGCATCGACGCTGCGGCGATAGTCGTCCTCGTAACCTGCCTTGTGCGCCACATAGAGTTGGCCCGGCAGATAATCCATGTCGATGCCGCGGCTGCTTGCGAAATCGCGCACATAATTTTTGGCGTTTTCGGCGATATCGAACAGCAGCTTCGATTGCTCGAAGCCAATCTCTTCCTCAAGCTCATCGGGGAAAGAGCGCTGGCCGGTGCCGAACTGGCCGCCATTTCGGCCGGAAGCGCCATCGCCAAAACGATGCGCTTCGATGAGGGCGACCGAGACGCCGTTTTCAGCGAGATTACAGGCGGCCTGAAGACCCGTGTAACCACCGCCGATGATCGCGACATCCACCTGCTTCGACCCATCGAGCGCGGGATAGTCCGGCCGCTCACCGATGGTTGCCTGATACCAGGATAGTCCCGGCGCAATCGGGCTTTGCCATGTCATGCTCGGGATTCCTTACACGTTGAGAAGCAGGAACTCGCGCTCCCAGGGGCTGATGACCTGCATGAAGGTCTCGAATTCCCCCCGCTTCAGACCGGCATAAAGGCCGACAAATTCGTGACCGAAGATCCGGTCGAACTGTGCTTCGCCCTCCAGCAAGGCGACCGCTTCAAGCAGGCCACGCGGCAGGTCGATAGAGCCCTCATTGGCCGTATCGGCGGTGGGTTCGGTCGGCTCGATGCTGTTGACGATGCCGAGCCAGCCGCAGCCGAGCGAGGCCGCGAGCGCCAGATAGGGGTTGGCGTCCGAGCTCGGCAGGCGGTTTTCGACGCGCCGCGCCTGCGGGCCGGAAATCGGCACGCGGAAGGCCGTCGTGCGGTTGTCGTAACCCCAGGCATTGTTCACCGGGCAGGCCATGTCAGGCGTCAGGCGGCGGTAGGAATTCACATAGGGCGCCAGCATGACCAGCGCATTCGGAACGTAACGCTGCATGCCGCCGACAAAGGAGAAGAATTCTCTCGAAGGGCTGCCATCTTCATTGGAGAAGATGTTGCGGCCGCTATCGATTTCTACCACCGACTGGTGGATGTGCATGGCCGAACCCGGCTGGCCCTGCATCGGCTTGGCCATGAAGGTGGCATAGATGCCGTGCTTCAGCGCGGCTTCGCGAATGGTGCGCTTGAACAGGAACACCTGGTCGGCAAGCTCGATCGGATCGCCATGGCGCAGGTTGATTTCCAGCTGTGCCGGCCCTTCCTCATGGATGAGCGTATCGATCTCGAGGCCCTGTTTTTCGGAGAAATGATAGATGTCATCAATCAACTCGTCGAACTCGTTGATGCCGGCGATGGAATAGCTTTGACCTCCAACGATGGAGCGTCCTGACCGGCCCTTTGGCGGATGCAGCGGATAGTCCGGATCGTCATTCATGGCGACGAGGTAGAATTCGATTTCCGGTGCCACCACCGGCTTCCAGCCCTTTTCGGTATAGAGCGAAAGCACGTTCTTCAAAACGTTGCGCGGCGTGTAGGGCACGAAATTGCCTTCCGCATCCACCACGTCACAGATCACCTGCGCGGTCGGGTCGGTTTCCCAGGGCACGACGGAGAGGGTGGAAAGATCAGGCACCAGCTTCAGATCGCTGTCGCGCGGCTCGTAGCGGAAATTGGCGGTCTCATCGGGATATTCGCCCGATATCGTGTGGCGATAGAGCGCCGAGGGTAGAGCAAGCGAGGTATCGCCCGTGAATTTCGCCGTCGGCATCATTTTCCCGCGCGGTACGCCGGCAAGGTCGGGCGTGATGCATTCTATGTCTTCTATCCCACGCGCCCTCAGCCATTGCGCGGCTTCGCGCCAGGAGGAAACGCCACGGGTGGAGGAAAGGTCGAGGGGAGGGGTCTTCTTTGCCATGGTTGCCTTTTTTTTCGGGCGGAGCATGGTTTTCTTGGCGGGCATGTATCACCGGGTCTGTGTTTCGACTGTCGCCATCATAACCGTAGTTTGGCAATTGGCGAGGGGGAAAGCGCCATTGACAAGCGGCGGCACTTGGAAAAGAGGAAAGGAAACGAAACGGATGGAATGATGGCAGATAAATGTGACGTGCTGATTTTGGGGGCGGGCGCCGCCGGCGTGATGTGCGCCATCCGCGCCGGCCAGCGCGGCCGCTCCGTCGTCGTTCTCGACCATGCGAAAGCGCCGGGCGAAAAGATCCGCATCTCCGGCGGCGGTCGCTGTAACTTTACCAATATCCACGCCGGGCCGAGGAATTATCTCTCTGCCAACCCGCATTTCGCCAAATCCGCGCTTGCCCGATATACGCCGCGCGATTTCATCGCCCTTGTCGAAAAACACCGTATCTCCTGGCACGAAAAGACGCTCGGCCAGCTTTTCTGTGATGACAGCGCCAAGGATATCATCCGCATGCTGCTGGCTGAAATGCAGGCGGTGAATGCGAAGCTTCGGCTCGAAACGTCAGTCTCCGCCGTGACCCATGACGGCGGCCGTTTTCGGGTGTCGACCTCGGGTGGCGTCATCGAGGCGGAGAGCCTCGTCGTCGCGACAGGCGGCAAGTCTATCCCGAAGATGGGCGCGACCGGTTTTGCCTACCAGATCGCCGAACAGTTCGGCCTCAAGCTCATTGAAACCCGCCCCGGCCTCGTTCCGCTGACGCTTGATCCCGGTCTTCTGGAAAAGCTGAGCCCGCTTGCCGGTGTCGCTGTTCCGGCCGAGGTTTCCCATGGCAAAACCTCGTTCGAGGAAGCGCTATTGTTCACCCATCGTGGTTTGAGCGGTCCTTCCATACTGCAAATCTCCTCATACTGGCGCGAGGGTGATCCCATCCGCCTGAAGCTTGAGCCGCATCGCGATTTGGCCGCGGTGTTGAAGCAGGCCAAACAGAAAAACGGCCGTCAGTCCGCCCAGACCGCCCTGTCGGAGATCCTTCCGAAGCGGCTCGCCCAGCATGTCGTCGAACAATCCGGCCTCACCGGCCATCTTGCCGATATGTCTGACAAGGCTCTGGCGAAGCTGGCAGCAGAGGTGCAGGACTGGCAGATCAAGCCCGCCGGTTCGGAAGGTTATCGCACCGCGGAGGTCACGCTCGGCGGCGTGGACACCACCGGCCTCGATTCCCGCAGCATGGCGGCGAAATCCGTCCCCGGCCTCTATTTCATCGGCGAATGTGTCGATGTGACCGGCTGGCTCGGCGGTTATAATTTCCAGTGGGCCTGGGCGTCCGGCCAGGCGGCCGGCGAATTCGCGTGATCGTCTCTGGCCGTGGAAAAGATCGGACCTCTCTCCTTCGTCATGCGGGACTTGATCCGGCGTCCAGCCATGGCGCTTCTGGGCCGTAAAGAGTCTTTCTCGATCAAGGACTTGATCGCGCTCGACCCCGGAACTAGTCCGGGGTGACGGAGCTGATGAGACCTGTTCGCCAACCCAGTTTCAGTTGGTAAAGTTGTGGCCCTTCCTCGCGTTTTTAATAATCTGTTAACGGGGGAGGAGTCATCCTGACCAAATGCCAGCAAGGCCGGATCGCTCAATGATCCCGCTGCACATGATGTCACGCTGGAAGCCCTTAACAGGGCATGGGTCGGTTGAGTTTTTCGTCTGGAGCCCGCGCATGAACAGATCTGCACATCGCCGCCCTCGCGCCATTGCCATCGCCCGCACTGACAACGAGAGCCGGCAGTTGGCCTTTCGGCTGAGCCTCATCGCAGCCGGTGCTCTCGCAGCCCTTATCGCCCTCTTCCATTGATCGACGGCTTCTCGCCTTCACAAAGTTGATAAGCGCGCTGAAAAACCGTGACATCCGTGATGCCTCGGCCATATCCCTGTAAAACTTTTCTTCCTGCAGAATGGCTTCACGCCGTGTGCGCGGTCGCTGATTTTCGATAATGGCCCGTGCTGCAAAAATCGCGTGCATGTTCGCTCTCCTTCTTACTGCAGAGGGCCATGATGCACGCCGTTTTTTGATTTATCTGCGCAAGAAAATGCGCTACGTTTTTCAATTATGAAAAACGTCACCTGGGATTCCTACCAGCTTTTCCTCGATGTGTCACGCAGCGGTGGCCTGACGGGTGCCGCCGCGCTGACGGGCTTAAGCCCCGCGACCATAGGGCGGCGCATGGTCGAGCTGGAGGAGCGGATCGGCAAGGCGCTGTTCCACCGCAGCCAGACGGGATACGCCCTCACAGTGGACGGCCGTGCGTTGTTCGACAGACTTCAGGCCATGGAGAATGCGGCCAGGGATATCGAGGGGTGGCAGAAGGCGTCATCGGCCTCGTCCATCGTGCGGATTGCCGTGGGCACCTGGAATGCCTGGCTCTTGACCAGCAACTTCTCCGCCATCTGCACGGATCGCGATGATTTCCGCATCGACCTTTTTATCGCCGAGCAGAGGGCGTCTCTGGCGCATCGCGAAAACGATATCGGTATCCGCGCTTTCGAGCCGCAGGAGCGCAATCTCGCCGCCATCAAGACGGGGGAGGTTGCCTACGCTCCCTACAGGCTGCGCAATGCCGCCGCCACTGTCGCTGACCGCTGGCTGTCGGTAGCCGAGGAAAACGCCATTTCAACCTATCTTCGCTGGCCGCATGAAAACCGGAGCAACGAGATCGTCGTAACGGTGAACCGGCCAACGGCGCTTCTCGATCTTGTCCTGTCAGGGGCGGGGATCGCGGTGCTTCCCTGTTTCGTGGGCGATGCGGATGCGCGCCTCGTCCGGGAGGGCGGCGAAATCGAACCGCTGCGCCACAATCAATGGATCGTCATGAATAATGACGATCGCCACCGACCCGATATCAGGACGGTGGCGGATCGGATGACCCGTCTGATCAAGAGCCATTCCGATCTCTACGCCGGACGCAAGGGCCGCCCGGCATAGATGAAATCACGTTCAGTTGTATAAATAAATTTTAATAATTTATAGTTGCGTGCGCATCAAAATATCCATAGGTTGCTTTTTGTAAGTTTAACCCTTTCAGGTTGAGGCCGCCATGATAGTTTCAGCATCATACGTAAATGCGATGTCCGCAGCAGGAACGCCGGAAGAAGCAGCAAAGCTCTTTTATGCAGCAGTCAGTAAGGGGCTCGCGGCAGTTGTTGCCGATGCTCTTTCGCAATCCGTCACGGCAATTGCGCCGGCAGCCTCAGGCACCAAGATCGCAGGCTGGGAAAAGCTCGTGGGAGGCGTGGCGATGCATCTGGCGTGGGAATCGCCGGCCGTTCTGAACCCGATTCCCCTGACGCAACTTGCCTGCTTCGCCCCCTATGCGCCCCAACTCCAGGGTAACGTGGAGGCGATGGGCGTCAATGTAAGCATCGGCGTTTCCGTGTCGGCGAGCTTCTGAGGCGGCCACTTCTGACGTTTGCACTGAAGGCCGGAACATCGATTATGATGTTCCGGTCTTTCGTTTCACGCGGCGTCACGCCCCTGCGCAACGATGACGGGGATAAGCAGATCACCCCAGTTGCCGCCGCCGCCATGGTGGCGGGCCGAGCGGACCAGCTCGACGGAAACGCCGGCCTCGACGGCTTTCATGACGGCCTGGTTGAGGCGGTGCAGGTCATTGGCCAGCATGCGGATGGCAGCCTGCTGATCCTGCGTCATGGCGGAGGATTGCTCCTCGGCGCGTTCCTTGACGTGCGTCTTGATGGGATTGTGGGCGTTCATGGCATTTCTCCTCTCGTTATTGTCAGGGGTTTTTGATCTGCTTTGCAAGCCCTTCCCGCGATGGGGAAGGGCGGTTTTCTTGATTTATTCGGCCGCCGGGCGGAACTGGTCGTGCTCGGTGGATTCCTTCATGGCCGTGGTGGACGACGTGCCGCCAGAGATCGCCAGAGACACGGCGTCGAAATAGCCGGTACCGACTTCGCGCTGGTGCTTGGTGGCGGTGTAACCATTGGCCTCTGCTGCGAATTCCGCCTCCTGAAGCTCGGAATAAGCCGCCATCTGCCGGTCCCTGTAGCCGCGCGCCAGTTCGAACATGCCGTAGTTGAGCTGGTGGAAGCCAGCGAGCGTGATGAACTGGAACTTGTAGCCCATCGCGCCTAGCTCGCGCTGGAACTTCGCAATCGTCGCGTCGTCGAGGTTCTTTTTCCAGTTGAACGACGGCGAGCAATTGTAGGCGAGCTTCTTGCCCGGATGCACCTTGTGCACGCCTTCAGCAAACCTGCGCGCCTGTTCCAGATCCGGCTTTGATGTTTCGCACCAGATCAGGTCGCAATAGGGCGCATAAGCCACCGCGCGGGCAATGCAGGGCTCCAGACCGTTCTTGACCTGATAAAAGCCCTCAACGGTGCGCCCGGCATCGTAATCCACGAAGGGACGGTCGCGCTCGTCGATATCGGAGGTCAGAAGCTTGGCGGCCTCCGCGTCCGTGCGGGCGATGACCAGCGTTGGTACACCCATAACGTCGGCCGCAAGCCGTGCTGCCGTCAGGTTGCGGATGTGCGCCGCCGTCGGGATCAGAACCTTGCCGCCGAGATGGCCGCATTTCTTTTCCGATGCCAGCTGATCCTCATAGTGAACACCTGCTGCACCTGCCTCGATGAAGGCCTTCATGATCTCGAAGGCGTTGAGCGGCCCGCCGAAACCGGCCTCCGCATCGGCAACGATCGGCGCGAACCAGGTGTCGACAGAAAGGCCCTTGCCCTCCGCGGTCTCGATCTGGTCGGCGCGTTGCAGGGTGCGGTTTATGCGCTTGGCCAGCTCCGGCGCTGCATTGGCGGGATAGAGCGACTGGTCCGGATACATGGCCGAGGCCGTGTTCGCATCCGCTGCAACCTGCCATCCCGAAAGATAAATCGCCTTCAGCCCGGCGCGAACCATCTGCATGGCCTGGTTGCCCGAGAGCGCACCCAGCGCATTGACGAAATTCTCCTCGTTGATCAGCTTCCACAGCCGGTTCGCACCCATTTCGGCCAGCGAATGGCGGATTTCGACAGAGCCGCGCAGCCGCTCCACGTCGGCGGCGGTATAGGTGCGCTCGATGCCGTCGAAACGTCCCTGCGGTGCGCCCGGAACAAGTTTGTAAAAATCCGTCATACTTCTCTCTCCCATGATAAATGCGGTTTTCGTAGCGGGCCGTCTTGAACATCATATGGCGCCGTTTGATGTGACTACATTTACATTTCTCGAGATTTGATCGCCAGAACAAACATAAAAACAGTGACTTGAAAGAGGTTATCCTGTAGTGTGCATGACAGAGCGACGCTGTAAAAATGTAAATTTTGTAAAAGAGTATGATCCGTCGATTTTGTAATGGAATTGTATGTGTTGATGGGGGTGGAGGGGAAAGGCTGTGTCGGAAAACAAGATTTTTGCGGGCCCGCGCGTGCGCCGCATTCGCAACGGTCTCGCGCTGACGCAGACGGCCATGGCCGAGGCGCTGGCGATTTCGCCGTCCTATCTCAATCTCATCGAGCGCAACCAGCGGCCGCTGACGGTGCAGCTGCTTTTGAAGCTCGCCTCTGTGTACAAGGTCGATCTGGATGACCTGCAGGGCGAAAGCGCCGGTTCCGCCGGGCAGCTGCGCGAGGTCTTCGCCGATCCGCTGCTGGTCGGCGAAGTGCCGTCGCCGCAGGAACTGATTGAGGTCGCCGATGCCGCGCCCAATGCGGCAAGTGGTGTTCTCAAGCTATACCGGGCTTACCGGGAACAGGCGCAGCGCCTCTCCGATCTCTCCGATCTTCTGGCGCGGGAGGGTCATGAAACGATGCTTTCCTCCACCCGCCTGCCGATCGACGAGGTGCGACACGTCTTTGAAAACCGCCCGGCCTACTTCCATTCCATCGATGCGGCTGCGGAAGACCTCCACAAACATTTGTCGACGGGCGATGATCTCGCCTCCGGCGTTCGCGCATGGCTCCAGAAAAACCACGGCATCGTGGTCCGCACCCTGCCGGTTCACGCTATGCCAAACCTCCGGCGACGTTACGACCGGCATTCCATGCGGCTCTTTTTATCCGAGCGCCTGTCGCAGCCGGATCAGCTGAGGGAAATGGCGATGGAGACCTGCCTTCTGGCGCTGCGCGAAGAAATCGGTACGGAGCTTGAAGGGCTTGGCCTGAAAGGGGAAGAGGCGAGACGCATTGCCCGCTTCGAACTGGCGCGTTACGCCGCTCATGCGTTGATGATGCCCTATGGCGCATTCCTCGGCGCCGCCCAGCGGGCGAAGTACGATCTCGAAGTCTTGCGGTCGCGCTTCAACGTATCGTTCGAACAGGCGGCCAATCGCATCGTCAGCCTGCAGCGGCCGACAGCCGCGGCGATCCCGTTTTTCCTGATGGAAATCGACAATGCCGGTAACCGTTTTCGCCTTGCGGGGGCCGGCGGTTTTCCAAGGGCGCGTTTTGGCGGCCTCTGTCCGCGTCTCAATATTCATGCGGCTTTCGCCCAGCCGGGACAAGTGCTCGTGGAAGCGGTCGAGATGCCCGACGGAGATGCTTTCCTCACGGTGTCGCGCACGCTGGAAGGTCCGCAGGCTGGTTTCGGCGAGAGGGTGCGGCGAACGGCGGTGCTTCTGGGCTGCGATTTCGCTCAGGCGGCAGAGACCGTCTATGGCCCGGCCGCTTCGGGCGCTGCGCCCGTCGCCGTCGGTCCTTCGTGCCGGCTGTGCGAAAGACAGGGCTGTCTTTCGCGGGCGGAAGCGCCGCTCACGCGGCCGCTGGGGCTGGATGAAATGGTCACCGGCCTCAGTGTTTTCGACTTCCAGTAGGTGTTTTCATTCGCTTTTTTGCGACCGGAACACATTTGGTTGAAAATGCTGTGCTGCACATTTCCCCCTTGCTCCCTTCTGTTTTCCTTTCTAGTCTCTCCGAAAAAAGGGGATCACGCTCCCGTCGTGAGGATGCGTTAACAGGAGACATCATGAAAAACCGTTCTCTCCGCCTGACCTTGGCTCTCACCACCGCGCTCGTTGCAGCAGGCTCGGCAATGGCCCAGGAAAAGGTCGTCCACGTCTATAACTGGTCGGATTATATCGACGAATCGATCCTCGCCGATTTCACCAAGGAAACCGGCATCAAGGTCGTCTATGACGTTTTCGACAGCAATGAACTTGTGGAAACCAAGCTGCTGGCCGGCAGCTCCGGATATGATGTCGTCGTGCCCACTGGCCCCTTTCTCGCCCGCCAGATCAATGCCGGCGTGTTCCAGAAACTTGACAAGTCCAAGTTGCCGAATCTGAAAAACATGTGGCCCGAGGTTTCCGAGCGTCTGGCGAAATACGACCCCGGCAACGAATATGCCGTGAACTACATGTGGGGCACCACCGGCATCGGTTATAACGTCGCCAAGGTGAAGGCTGCACTGGGCGATGTTCCGGTCGATAGCTGGGATATTCTGTTCAAGCCGGAAAACGCTGAAAAGCTGAAATCCTGCGGCATCAATATTCTCGATGCCTCGGACGAGACCTTCGCCATTGCCATGAATTATCTCGGAAAGAACCCGGACAGCAAAGAAACCGCCGATCTCGAGGCGGGCGGCGATGTCTACATGAAGATCCGCCCCTATGTGAAGACCTTCAACTCCTCCGCCTATATCGATGAACTGGCGAATGGCGACAGCTGCATCACCATCGGCTGGTCGGGCGACATCCTCCAGGCGAAGAGCCGCGCCGAGGAAGCCAAGAATGGCGTCGAGGTGAATTACGTCATCCCGAAGGAAGGCACCTACATGTGGTTCGACAACCTTGCCATCCCGGCGGATGCTAAGAATGTCGAAGAAGCGCACGCCTTCATCAACTATCTGATGCGGCCGGAAGTCATTGCCAAGGCGTCGAACTACGTTCAGTACGCCAATGGCAACCTTGCTTCGCAGGCGCTGATGGATGAGTCTGTTGCCAAGAACCCGGCAGTCTATCCCGATGCCGAGACGCTGAAGAAGCTCTTCACGATCTCGCCTTACGGACCGAAGGAACAGCGCGTGCTGAACCGCGTCTGGACGCAGATAAAGACTGGCAGCTGAAACCTCCGCCCGCTGGTTGAGGAACGGCCGGCGGGCCTGTTCCTCTGATCCTTTGCCGGCAGGTCCGTTACCTGCCGGTATTGCCCGCCCCGAAGCATCGATCGACAGACCAACGGGATTTGAGGGTAGGGTGAATGGCGAAAACTCTAGGGCCGGTCAAACGCAAATTTAGCCCGTGGGACAATGCCGATGCGGTGCCCTTCATCCGCTTTGAAAACGTCACCAAACGTTTTGGCGATTTCGTCGCCGTCAACAATCTGACGCTCGATATTTACGAGCGTGAGTTCTTCTCGCTGCTCGGCCCCTCCGGTTGCGGCAAGACCACGCTGATGCGCATGCTGGCTGGTTTCGAGGAGCCGACCGAGGGCCGCATTCTGCTGCAGGGCAAGGATATTTCCGGCGTGCCGCCCTACAAGCGCCCGACCAATATGATGTTCCAGTCCTATGCGCTTTTCCCGCATATGTCGGTAGAAAAGAACGTCGCTTTCGGTCTGGAGCAGGATGGCCTGCCCAAGGCGGACATCGTCGCCCGGGTCGAGGAAATGCTGCGCCTCGTGAAGCTCACGGAATTCGCCAAACGCAAGCCGAGCCAGCTTTCCGGCGGGCAGCGGCAGCGCGTGGCGCTTGCCCGATCGCTTGCCAAGCGACCGAAGGTGCTTCTCCTCGATGAGCCGCTCGGCGCGCTCGACAAGAAGCTGCGTGAGGAAACGCAATTCGAACTGATGGATATCCAGACCAATCTCGGTCTCACCTTCCTCATCGTCACCCACGATCAGGAAGAGGCGATGACGGTGTCGGACCGCATCGCCGTCATGGACAAGGGCATTGTCGTGCAGGTGGCGACGCCCGCCGAGATATATGAAGCGCCGAACAGCCGCTACGTGGCCGATTTTATCGGTGACATCAATATTTTCGACGCCAATGTCGTCGCCAATGCTTCCGATATCGGCAGGCCCGGCCTCGTGACACTGGATTGCGACGGGCTGAAGGTGGCGGTTGAGCAGGAATGCGCCGCTGCCGCCGGTAGCCAGGTGGCTTTCGCCATCCGGCCGGAGAAGGTGCGCATCTCGCTCGATCAGCCTGCCGATAGCAGCATCAACTCCGCCTATGGCGAGGTATGGGATATCGGCTATCTGGGCGACTTCTCGGTCTTCATCGTCAAGCTTGCGGATGGCCGCGTCATCCGCGCCGCACAGGCAAATGTCTCGCGTCTCGTGGATCGCCCGATTACCTTCGGCGATATGGTGTGGCTAAACTGGAAGCCGGACTCCGGCCTCGTCCTGACGCGCTGAGGGAGGCTTCGATGGCGATCACCACTCCCGAAAACCGGCAAAGCCCCTGGCGCTGGCTGGTCGTCGCGGTTCCCTATTTCTGGCTGCTGCTGTTTTTTGCGGCCCCCTTTTTCATCATCTTCAAAATCTCGCTGTCGGATACGGCGATCTCCATGCCGCCCTATACCCCTGTCTTCGAAGGCTTCTCGAGGCTCGGTGATTTCTTTTCGCAGCTGGATTTCGAAAATTACCTCTTCCTGACGGAAGACCCGCTCTACATCGACGCCTATCTGTCGTCGTTGCGCATCGCCTTCATTTCCACCTTCCTGCTTTTGCTGATCGGTTATCCCATGGCGCTGGCCATGGCCCGCGCGCCGTCTTCCGTGCGGCCGACGCTGGTTATGCTGGTGATCCTGCCGTTCTGGACTTCGTTCCTGATCCGCGTTTACGCCTGGATCGGGATTCTGAAGCCGGAAGGCCTGCTGACGGTGCTGTTCCAGTGGCTCGGATTGCTCGGGCCGGACCAGCAGGTCAACATCTTCCGCACCGAAACCGCGATCTTCATCGGTATCGTTTATTCCTACTTGCCCTTCATGGTACTGCCGCTTTATTCCGCGCTGGAAAAGCTCGACAATACGCTGCTGGAAGCGGCCGCCGATCTGGGTTGCCCGCCTTGGAAAGCCTTCTGGAAGATTACGTTCCCGCTCTCCCTGCCGGGTGTCGTGGCCGGCTCGATGATCTGCTTCATCCCGATAACAGGTGAATTCGTCATCCCCGATCTGCTCGGCGGCGCACAGACGCTGATGATCGGCAAGACGCTCTGGACGGAATTCTTCGGCAACCGCGACTGGCCGCTGGCATCAGCCGTTGCCGTGCTGCTTCTGCTGTTGCTGGTCGTGCCTATCGCCATCTTCCAGAACCAGCAAAAGAAGGTGGGGTGAGGCCATGAAGCGCGGAAAATTTGACATCACCGTCCTCACACTCGGTTTTGCCTTTCTTTACATCCCGATCATCATCCTGATCGTTTATTCCTTCAATGCTTCCAAGCTTGTCACCGTCTGGGGCGGCTTCTCGCTGCAATGGTACAGGTCCATGTGGTCGAATGAAGGGTTGATGGATGCCGCCTGGGTGACGCTGCGCGTGGGTATCCTCAGCGCCACCATCGGCACCATCCTCGGGACACTCGCGGCGCTGTCGTTGACGCGCTTTGCGCGTTTTCCGGGCCGGGTGCTGTTTTCCGGCATGATCTATGCCCCGCTCGTCATGCCGGAGGTGATTACCGGCCTGTCGCTGCTGCTGCTCTTCGTGGCCGTCGGAGTGGATCGCGGTTTCTGGACGGTGGTCATTGCGCACACCACCTTTACCATGTGTTATGTGGCGATTGTGGTGCAGTCGCGTCTTTTGACCTTTGATCGAAGTCTCGAGGAAGCCGCGCTTGATCTTGGTTGCCCACCGGTCAAGACCTTCTTCCGTATCACCCTACCGCTGATCTTTCCCGCCGTTATTGCCGGCTGGATGCTGGCCTTCACCCTGTCGCTCGATGATCTCGTCATTGCCAGCTTCGCCACCGGACCGGGTGCGACGACGCTGCCGATCAAGATCTATTCGCAGGTTCGCCTCGGCGTGACCCCGGAAATCAATGCCATCTGCACCATCCTGATCGGGCTTGTGACCGTCGGCGTCATCGTCGCCTCAATCGCCTCGAAGCGCACGGAGTTGCAGCGGATGCGCGATGAACACGCCGCGGCGCGAAACTGACCGGAGAGAACTCTACGATTTTTTCGCGTTACTGTTGAAACGCCAATAAAATCAGAAACCTGTAATTTAGTTTCGGGGCTTTACGGTTCCAGAATAGGAATTTTCGTCGGTGATTGATCGATTTTGGTTTTAACTGCTTGTTAATGGGAGTTGGCGGAAAGTAAACCCAACGCAGGGTCGTCATATGACTGATGGCCGGGATTGATAATTTCCATCTGGCGAGATTGTCCCCCTTTCTCTCGTTGAAAAGCACACCTTATCCAGGCGGCCGCAAGGCCGCCTTTCTTTTTTTGTCTCATTGGCGGGACGCTCATCGGTTTTCAGGATGATCCATCGACCTGGAAACGAGAAGGACGGGGACAAGCCCGGCGATGATGATGATGATCGCCGGTACGGCGGCATCCTGCACCTTGGAGCGTGAGGCATTCTCGTAAACAAGCGTGGCAAGCGTATTGAAGCCGAAGGGTCTCAGCAGGATGGTTGCCGGCAACTCCTTCATGGATTCGATCAGGACCAAAAGGAAAGCGGTCAACGCCGCGGGCCGCATATTGGGCAACAGCACCCTGAACAGCGTCTGCGCCCGGTTCCGCCCAAGCGTTCGCGAAGCCATGTCGATATGCGGCGAAAGCTTCTGGAAACCGGCATCCAGCGTGCCTTCCGCCATGGTCATGAAACGCACGGCGTGCGCATAGATGATGGCAAAGGCCGTGCCGGAGAGCAGCAGGCCGGTGGAAAAGCTGAAATGTGTACGGAAGAACCCGTCCACCCCGTTGTCGAGAGCCGCGAGTGGAATGAGCACGCCGATGGCGAGCACCGTTCCCGGCACCCCATATCCCATGGAGCCGAAGCGGGCGGCAAACTTCGAGGTTCGTGACCGCCCCGTGCGGATGGCGTATGAAAAGACGAAAGCCGCAACCAGCGTTACCAGGGCCGCGGCAAAGGAAACTTCGAGGCTGTGCCCGAGTGCCTTAAGAAGTTTCGGCGCAAGCAGCGCATCGAACCGTTTGGCCGCGTAACCACCCAGCACGATGACGGGAATGAGAAAGCCACTCGTCACGGGCAGGAAGCAGAAAACAGTTGCCGCACCGCGCCGCCAGCCGGTCAGCGACTTCAGCCGATGGCGCTGCGTCATGTTTGTCGCCTTGGGTGCGCCGAAGCGCTGTTTTTCCCGGGCGTTGCGTTCGATTACGATGAGCGCGCCGACGATGATGAGGATGACGGCGGCGATCTGCGTTGCATTGGCGAGATTGCCGCGGTTGAGCCAGGTCTCGTAAATGGTGAAGGTCAGCGTCTGCACGCCGAGATATTCGACCGCGCCGATATCGTTGAGGGTCTCCATCAAGACCAGAGAAAGCCCGATGGCAATCGCCGGTCGCGCCATCGGCAATTGTACGGAGAAGAACACGTTGAGAGGCTTTGCGCCGAGCGTGCGTGCGGCTTCGGCTGCAAAACGCCCCTGCATGGAAAAGGCGGCACGGGCCGAGAGATAGACATAGGGATAGAGCACCGAGCTCAGGACGATGACCGCACCGCCGAGGGAACGGATATCGGGAAACCAGTAGTCGCGGATGCTGTGATAGCCGAAAGCAGCACGCAATAAGCTCTGCACGGGCCCGGTAAAGTCGAGAAACTCACCGAACGCATAAGCGGCGAGATAAGATGGAATGGCGAGCGGCAGGACGAGCGCCGCCGACAGCAGCCGCCGCAGCGGAAACTCGAACGTGGTGACAAGCCAGGCGCAGACAATGCCGAAGAAAGCGGTCGTCGCTGCCGTTGCTCCGAGCAGCATGAACGTACGAAATCCGGCTCGCGGCAGGACGTTGACGAGAAGATGTCGCCACCCCTCCGTGCTGCCGGTCAGCGCCAGCCAGAAGATCGCCAGAACGGGCATGGCGGCGATGGCCGAAACAATGATGGCCGCAATCGGCAATAGAGAAACGCGTTTTGTCGCGGGAAGGGGAACCGTCATGGGCATGCGAGCCTGCTGTCCTGCATAGGCCTTGACCGGCTGGTTCTCCAGCCGGCGGCTTTCGCATTGCTACGCCCGCATGACCTCAGTTGGCAAGGACCCGCTGTGACGGAAAGGTGATTTCCACCAGCGTGCCTTCGTTGGGTGTCGAGGTGATGGAGAAATTCGCCCGGTTGGCGTCCACCATGGCCTTGGTCAACGGCAGGCCGAGCCCGGTGCCGTCACCGCGTACACGTTTGCCGGAAGAAGCCACCTGCCGGAACGGCTTCATCGCCTGTTCCAGTTCCGCCCGCGTCATGCCGATACCGGTGTCGCGGATGCGAAGCGACACGCTGCCATTTGCCTCATAGGCGGTGGATACAACGATCTGCCCGCCTGACGGGGTGAAGCGAATGGCGTTCGACAGGATGTTCAGCACGATCTGCTTGATCGATCGCAGGTCGGCGACGATCTGCGGCACGGATTGCGCAAGCGCCGTGCGGATGATGACGCGCTGGTTGTTTGCCTGCGGCTGCACCAGCGAGACCGCTTCGGCCACCGTTTCGTTGAGCGGGACGGCGATGAAATCGACATCCATCTGCCCCGCCTCGATCTTGGATATATCGAGGAGATCATTGACGATATCGAGCACATGCCGGCCGGAACGGCCGATATCATTGGCGTATTCCACATAACGCGGATGGCCGATCGGCCCGAAACGTTCGGTCGCCATCATGTCCGCAAAGCCGATGATGGCGTTGAGCGGCGTGCGGATTTCGTGGCTGACGCGCGCCAGGAAGTCGGTCTTGTGGGCATTGGCGGTTTCCGCCGCGCGCTTGGCGTTGCGCAGTTCTTCTTCGGTGCGCTTCCACTGGGTGATGTCGCGGATTACGGCGCAATAGCCATGTGAGGATTTGAGCCGCCCGATGGTCATGAACAGCGGCAGGAAACCGCCGGATGCTTCGCGGCCGATCACTTCGCGGCCATCGTTCAGCACGCTCGCAACACCGTTATTGGCGAGGCCGGAGAGATAGTCCAGCACGGCGCGCTGGCTCTCATGGGCAAAGAGCGTGACGAAAGGCTTGCCGGCAATTTCGCCATTGTCATAGTTGAACAGCGCGCTGGCCGAGCGGTTGAGGGAGCGGATTTCGCCTTCGTCGCCCAAAAGCACCACGCCGTCGGTGGCCGTTTCAAGAATGGAGTGCAGTTCCTCGACTTCGCCCTGAAGCAGGGAAATGCTGCCGGCTTGCGCGCTCTGCGCCGCGGTGTTTTCGTTGGCGGCGGCAACCGGCGCTGCCTTTTCTTCCAGCGGAACGAGAGAAAGCATCAGCGCCTTCGTCTCTTCCCAGCGGATGGATTGCAGCCGCGCTCTGACAGGAATGATATCGTTTTCGGCGCTGACAACGACCATGCCGCCTTCATTGTCAGGCATGTCTTCGAGCTCCTGCCTCTGCAGCAGGGCTTCCAGCCCACCCACTTCTTCGAGTTCGGCCAGAGAGTCATAACCCGTCAGCCGCAGGAAATCCGGATTGGCGTGGATCAGCCTGTCGCCGGCGTGCACGAGAAGGGCAACGGGCATCTGGTCCAGCGTCTCGGCCGTCAGCGCGTCGGCGGGGCGAGGTACAGGACTGACCATTGCTGCCGCGACTTCGGCAACCGGCCGCTCTTCGGCGACGGCCTGCTGCTGCATTTCGTCCGAACCGCTTTCCGCTACGGGTTCGCTGACGGCCGCAGGCTGTTCACCCCGAACATAGTCGGCAAAAAGATCATCGTCCTGCGCTGGCGCCGTGGCCTTGAGGTCAGTCTCGGAAGGTGCGCTGTCAGGCGCATGCGCATCTATGTCCTGTTTAATATCATGCGTGTCCGAATCGATGGAAACGGTTTCCGCATCCGTTTCCCGGCCGTCTTCGAAAGCAGTATCCGCTGGCGCCAGGGCACGGCCGATCTCGCGGAAGGCGGCCTGCTCACCGGCGGTCAGGCCTTCGCGGGAGCGCGAACGGCGCTCTTCCAGACGAACGATCTTGTCGGAGGAAGACGGTTCCGGTGCAGTTGCCGGGGCTTCGAATTCGGGCGGGGTATAATCATGATGCTGTTCGTCGGTCGAAACGTCGTCCGCTGCATCGTCTGCCGCTCCGACCTCCGCGGCCGGGATTTCATCGTCAGTAGCCGATCCGGGAGTGTCCTCCGCATCGTCATCCTCATCGATGAAGGCCAGCAATTCATGGCTCGTGCTGTCGACGGTTGGCTCCGGAGAAGCCTCCGCCGGATCAGACTCTTCGCCCTTCAAGAAGGTAAGGCCGATTGCGTGCGGGTCCTCTGTGGCGTCGGCCAGGCGCACGATGCCGAAACCGCGAAAACCGTCAAATTCCCGTGAGCGGGTATAGGTAGGCAGGGCGGCGAGATCGATCGGCACCATCAGCGATGTGCCTTCCACGGGCCAATGGATTGTCTTGCCCGACCACGTGTCGCGGCGGCCGAGAAGCTCTCGGATCTTTCCGTCGGGATCGAGATTGAACAGGGCGGCGACGTCGGCAAAGCCCATGCCCTCCACCGCAGCAGCCCTGGCACCCACGGCCTCGGCAAATTCATGAGAGATGGAGCTGAACCGTCCTTCAGCGTCGATTTTCCAGACGAAACGGGATGCACGGGCGCCGGCGTTGAAGGCAAAAGGCTGGGCCTGTTCGACTGCTTCGGTCTCGATTGCAGCATCCTCGTCCGCCGGTGGCGCAACCGGGGATGCCGCGTTTTCGGTTATCTCGTCCTTTGCGACGAAACTCTCCGCATCGAGAGCCTCTTCGGCGGGTTCGTCGTCCGTCTTCTTGGTGAAGGGCGCCTCCGCCTCATCCTCATCCAGTTCAAAAAGATCGGCAATGTCGTCAGTCATCGCCACGTCCGCAGCCGCATCGGCGTCCTGCGTGAAAAGCGCTGCGGGGGCCTCCGGCTTCTCTTCCGCAAAGGGCAGAAGCCTGTCTTCATCCTGTCCGGATACCGCTTCTTCCTCCGCGTCGGACGGCTGCTCCTGCGGGTCTTCCACCTCTTCGATGTCTGCGACAGCATCGAGAACGGCGTCGAAAGAGGCGGCTGTTGCGACAACAGGCGCCGTCTCTGCAACCGGCGACGCAGGCTCGACGACCGGGACGTCCTGCGGCTTGTCCTCGGCAAAACCATCGGGGTCGAGTGTGCCCAGTGCGGTTTCGACCACGAAGATCAGGTTGAGTTCGGGCGTAGTGGTGATTTGGCCGGCGGCTGCGGGCAGATAACCCTTTCCGGTAGGTACCGGGCGTTTGACGAGATGCCCCGATTGGCGCGCCGCCATTCCGACTAGTGTTCTGGCCGTATGCGGGGTGATGCCGAGTGTAGAGAAGCCGGGCGAGGCGGCAACGATCCGGTTGTCGCCATCGGTAACTGCCATATGGATATCGGGGTCGTCGAAACCTTCGATCATGCGTCGGGCGCATTCCACCACGTCGGGCTCGGCCTGATCGGCGCGGGCAGAAAAGAGTATCGCGGTTTGGCCGGGCTCGGCCTCAATGATCTCCGCGCGCGCAGTCGCGGCAATGCTGCGGAAACCGGAGGTGATGCGGATCGTGAAGGGCAGGCTGTCGCCGGTCTTTGAAAGCCGCGCCGCCGTGGCCGCCAGTTGGCGGAACGTCACGTCCTGCCGCTTCGGCCCCTGTTCCAGAAAGTCATAAACCATCGGCGTGCCAAACAGGGCAGCGCCGCGTCCATTGGCCCATAGAACATGTCCAAGATCGAGCGAGAACAAAGCCATCGCTTCACCGCGCCCGAAACCTTCACGCACCCGTTCATGCACTGCGATATCGATAAAGGGATACTGGACGGCGGGCATGTCGAAACCTATTCTGGCACTACCGGACCTTGCGGGCTCCCGGCTTCCTCATGAAACCGAAACGTAAACCCGCCGAGGCATCACGTTAACAGAATTTTAAATAACTTCACAGGGTCGCCGGGTCCACCGCCCGGCTTATGAATCGCCAAATAGAGTTAACATCAACAGCCTCAATGCCGGCTTTCCGGTGTCAGCCCGCGCTGGAAAAGCGCTTGCCTTTCGCTGCCTTTTTTCGCAAAATTCGGATAGGGACTTGCAAATGGGAAAAACACCTTTTATGTGACCCCCCGTGGCGCCGCTTTGGCGTTTGATGTGCGGTTGTAGCTCAGTTGGTTAGAGCGCAGGTTTGTGGCACCTGAGGTCGGTGGTTCGACCCCACTCAACCGTACCATTCCCCTCTCCCAGTAAGTTTATATGTCACAAGGACTTACCGGGAGAGGGGAAAGTCTCTTCCACCGCTGGTCAGATATCCCGTTTTCCCGGAAAATAATCTTTGCGGTCACACGGCGCGCGGTCGTGTCAGTGGCCCTGCGGTTTCAGTCCGGCAAAAACCATTTGGCTAAAATCTCTTGCGCTGGTATTGTCTGCCCAACGAAACCTTATGAAAGCCTGCAGCATAGCGTCTACGCTTGTGCGCGGCGAAATGGACAATACAGTGATCGACCCCGGAAACGGCCCAAAGCCGTCGGAACAAGGGGCGTCGGTGGCAAACAAAGGGAAAGCGAAGCGTTCCCGTCGTGGCAAGAAACACAAGCGTGACGGTAAGCCCCGTGACGCCTCTGCGTTGTTGCATGATGTTGCCGCGGATGTTCCGGCCGGTTCCTCCTATGTATCGGCGCTCGAGCCGGATGCTGAGCCGCGCAAGAGAAAACGTCGCAGGCGTTCTCGAGGCAAGGGTGCGTCTCAGCCTGCATCTGCGGCTTCCCCTGTACAGGTGCAGGCTTCAGCTGCAATTGACCCGGCCAATCCATCCTCCGTACCACCCGGTGGCGGGCGAAAGTCGCGTAACCGCAAACGCGGGCATCGCGATCCGCGCGGACGTGATCCGCAGGGCCGCCCGCTTGTCCCCAGCCATGCACCGAAACACGTTGGCAAGCAGAACGGTCGCGCCGGCGGCTCCGTTCAGGACCAGCATCGGCAGCAATCGGAAACATCAGCCCGTCACCCAGGGCGGCAGCACGAGCATGGCCCGGACGCGCCGGCGGATATGTATGCCGCGCTTGATCTCGGCACCAACAATTGCCGCCTGCTGATTGCGCAGCCGACGCGGCCCGGCCAGTTCCGGGTGGTCGATGCGTTTTCGCGCATCGTGCGGCTGGGTGAAGGGCTGGTATCGAGCGGCCGGCTTTCCGATGATGCGATGGACCGCGCGGTTGAAGCACTCAAGGTCTGCGCCGCAAAACTCTCCGGCCGCCCGATCCGGCGCATGCGGCTCATCGCCACCGAGGCTTGCCGCGCTGCGTCGAATGGCGAGGAGTTTCTGGCGCGTGTTACGCGGGAAACGGGGCTTAAACTCGAAATCATCAGCCGCGAGACGGAAGCCCGCCTTGCGGTTTCGGGCTGCGCCTCCCTCGTCGGCCGTGAAGCGCGTTCCGTCGTGCTGTTCGATATCGGCGGCGGATCGTCGGAGATCGCCGTCATCAAGGTCGGGGAGAATCGCTCGAACCGGCTTGCCAACCACATCACCCACTGGACCTCGCTGCCCGTCGGCGTCGTCACGCTTTCCGAACGCCATGGCGGTCGTGATGTGACGCCCGACGTTTTTGCCGCGATGGTGCGGGAAGTCGAAGGCCTGCTCGACGCCTTCCATTGCCCGCCGCTCGCGCCGCAAACGCATCACGAGGATTTTCACCTCATCGGCACATCAGGCACGGTGACGACGCTCGCGGGCGTTCATCTCGATCTGCCGCGATATGATCGCCGCAAGGTGGATGGTCTCTGGCTTTCCGATGCCGAGGTGACGGCGATGCAGGACAAGTTGCTTGCATGGGATTTCGCCGGCCGCGCCGCCAATGCCTGCATCGGGCCTGACCGGGCCGATCTGGTTCTCGCCGGCTGCGCGATTCTCGAGGCCATTCGCCGCCGCTGGCCGGCGCGCCGAATGCGCGTGGCGGATCGCGGTCTGCGCGAAGGCCTGCTGACGGATATGATGGCGGATGACGGCGCATGGCGGCGCAACCGCATAAGGCGCATGCAGATGGTACGGCAGGACAGGACGGAAGGTTTGACATGAGCAAGGCGCCAACAAGCACCAATCGCACCGGCCGCAAGATCGGCCAGAAGGTCAAGAAGACCAAGCTCAAGGCCTCGTCGCGCCGCTGGCTCGAACGTCATATCAATGACCCCTATGTGCAGCGTGCCAAGCTGGAAGGCTATCGCGCCCGCGCCGCCTTCAAGCTGTTGGAAATCAACGACAAGCACCAGATCTTGAAGGGGGCCACCCGCATCATCGACCTTGGCGCCGCCCCCGGAAGCTGGTCGCAGATCGCCGCCAAGGTGACGGATTCGACCGAGGACGATATCCGCGTTGCAGCGATCGATTTCCTCGAGATCGATCCCATTCCCGGCGTGAAAATTCTGCAGCTCGACTTCCTCGACCCGAGCGCGCCCGAAAAGCTGATGGAGGCCGTTGGTGGCACGCCCGATCTTGTTTTGTCGGACATGGCAGCACCCACCACCGGGCACCAGAAAACCGACCACATCCGCACCATGCATCTGTGCGAAGTCGCGGCCGATTTTGCCGTTCAGGTGCTTGCGGAAGGTGGCCATTTCCTTGCCAAGACCTTCCAGGGCGGCACGGAAAAGCAGCTGCTGGATATGCTGAAGAAGAACTTCAAGCAGGTTCTCCACATCAAGCCGGCGTCGTCACGCTCGGAATCGGTGGAAATGTTCCTGCTTGCCAAACACTTCAAGGGCCGCAAGACCGAGGCGGCGGGTGCATCTGAAGCCGACGAGGCCTCGAAAGACTGATTACTCCGCCGGTTGCGAGACCTTGCCGCGGTGGCCGGAAACGGCCGCACCCGCCTGTGCGTCCATGCGGATGATCGGCACGATGGCGAAGAGCGATACCAGCGCGACGATGGTGAAGGCGATGTGGAAATCGGCGAGCTGCAGATGCGTGCCCGACATCATGCTGCTGACTTCCAGAATAGAGGCAGCGAATGCAACGCCGAGCGCCAGGCTGATTTGTTGCAGCACGGAGGCCATGGACGTTGCCTGGCTCGCCTGACTGTCCTCGATATCGGAATAGCTGAGCGCGTTCGATCCGGTAAAGAAGAAGGACCGGGCAAATCCGGCCGTCACAAGAAAGATCATGATCAACGGGTATGGCGTTTCAGGCGTGAAGAAACTGTTGGCGAGCGTCGTGAACGCGCCGACGATGCCCGCGCCGATCAGCGTCGAGCGAAATCCGGTCGCCGCAAACACCCGCTTGGCCATGAACTTGGTGGTGATCGCCCCGATGGCGCCGGCGAAAGTTATCATGCCCGACTGGAACGGGTTCAATCCGAAACCGATCTGCAGCATCAGCGGCATCAGGAAGGGAATGGCGCCCGTGGAGATGCGGAAGATGGTGCCGCCGACGGAGGCGGCCCGGAAGGTCGCGTTCTGGAAAATTCGAAAGTCCAGAATGGGGGCGGGGTGGTGCGCAGCGTGGCGCATATAAAGAAAACCGCAGATGAAACCGATGATGGTCGACGCGATGCCGATGGCTGGCGGGAGCGCAGGCAGGCTGACGACGGAGAGGCCGAACACCACGCCGGAGGCGGCGATGCCGGACAGCACGAAACCCTTTCCGTCCATTGGCGGCGGGTTGGTGGTTTCGATTTCCGGCAGGAAGATCGTCGAAAGCCAGATGCCGATGATGCCGATCGGCACATTGATCAGGAAGATCCAGTGCCAAGAAAAATAGGTGGTGATGAAACCGCCGATGGGCGGACCGGTCAGCGGCCCCACGAGCCCCGGTATTGTCAGCAGCGCCATGGCGGAGACGAGTTCGCTGCGCTTCGTCGTGCGCAAAAGCACAAGGCGGCCCACGGGTGTCATCATCGCTCCGCCCATACCCTGCAGGAAACGCGAGAGTACGAATTCGAACACCGACGACGAGACCGCGCAGCAGATCGACCCAACGACGAAGACGCCAATGGCAAAACGGAAGATTTTCTTCGCGCCGTATTTGTCGGCCATCCAGCCGCTGATCGGAATGAAGATCGCCAGAGCCACCATGTAGGCCGTTAAAGCCAGCTTGAGCGTAATCGGGCCGACGTGGAGATCTGCGGCAATTGCCGGAAGCGAGGTGGCGATGACGGTGGAGTCCATCTGCTCCATAAAAAGAGCGACTGCCAGGATGAGGGGAATGATGCGGTTCATGAGGCTGCCTGCGGCTTTCCGCTGCGACAAGGGATATCGCCGTCCGTCCTACGCCTGATAGGCGGGCTTGCCAACACGTTAATTACCAATTTCTGATGTTCCGATCAAACCTGCGTGAGGCCGGTTTCCTTGCAACTTTCTCGCTCTATTGTCCGTTGGGTGAGTTCAGTTGGCAATCACGGCCAGTTGGCGATATCGGAGACAAGATGATGACCCAATCCTTGAACATGAGCAGACGCGGCCTCATCGGTGCGGCCGGCGCGAGCGTTCTCGGCGCGCCGTTTTTGATGGCGCGCAGCGCAAATGCCCAGACCAACCAGCCGCAGACCTCGATGGAGATAGAGCACGCCATGCCGCCCGAAACCAACCGCTTCAAGCTCGGTAATTTCGAAGTGCTGGTGGTGAAGGATGGCGCGCGCGCGGCCCCCAATCCCGGCGAGACCTTCGGCACAGACCAGTCGGCCGAGACGGTCGGTAAATTGCTGGAAGACAATTTTCTGCCGACGGACCAGTTCGTCAATTCCTTCTCCCCCGTCCTCGTCAATACAGGGTCCGACCTCGTGCTGTTCGACACCGGTTTCGGTGAGGCCGGGCGCGGTGCGGGCAATGGTCGCCTGATCGAGGGCATGGCAGCCGCCGGTTACGCACCCGAAGATGTGACAGTGGTGGTGCTGACCCACATGCATGGCGACCATATCGGCGGCCTGATGGAGAAGGGCGCACCGGCCTTTTCCAAGGCACGTTATGTTTTCGGTCAGACGGAATATGATTTCTGGACGGATGAAAAGCGCGTCGGCACGCCGGCCGAGGGCGGTCACAAGGGTGTTCTCGCCAACGTGAAGCCGCTGGCCGAAAAGGCGACCTTCATCGGCGACGGTCAAGATGTGGTGTCTGGCATCACAGGCATAGCAGCCTTCGGCCATTCGCCGGGGCACATGATTTTCCGTGTCGAATCGGAAGGCAAGCAGCTGATCCTGACGGCGGATACGGCCAATCATTTCGTGCTGTCGCTGCAGAGACCTGACTGGGAAGTTAAGTTCGACATGGACAAGACGGCAGCCGCTGCGACCCGCAAGAAGGTCTTCGACATGATTGCCACCGACCGGCTGCCCTTCCTGGGCTACCATATGCCTTTCCCGTCTGTCGGTTACGCAGAAAAGCTGGATACGGGTTATCGTTTCGTGCCGAAATCTTACCAGTTTGATATCTGATATCTGCTGCAATGCAGCAACAGGAAAAGCCCGGAAGCCGATTCCGGGTTTTTTCTATTCCCTTCCTGTCATGAACGTGTTACCAGCCCTCGCCAACTTCCAAGCAATCCTTGCAGGGCGCCGGGGTGAACTTTTCGTTCCGGAGCGGCCACGCATTTTCAGTATGAAGGAATTTGGTCATGGCACGCATCATTCAAACACCCACTGGTTTGGACGCTCTCACATTTGACGATGTGTTGCTGCAGCCCGGACATTCCGAAGTCATGCCGGGACAGACGAATATCGCCACCCGCATCGCCCGCGATATCGATCTCAACCTGCCTATCCTCTCCTCCGCCATGGATACGGTCACCGAAGGTCGCCTCGCCATTGCCATGGCCCAGGCCGGCGGCATCGGTGTCATCCACCGCAACCTGACCCCCATCGAACAGGCCGAAGAAGTCCGGCAGGTGAAGAAGTTCGAAAGCGGCATGGTCGTCAACCCCGTCACCATCGGCCCGGATGCGACGCTTGCAGAAGCACAGGCGTTGATGAAGGCGCATGGCATTTCGGGTATTCCGGTGGTTGAAAACGGCGGTTCCGGCGGCCACAAGAACGGCCGCCTCGTTGGCATCCTGACCAATCGCGACGTTCGTTTCGCCTCCGATCCGCAGCAGAAAATCTACGAACTGATGACCCGCGAAAATCTGGTCACGGTCAAGGAAAGCAGCGTCGATCAGCAGGAAGCACGCCGCCTCTTGCACAAGCACCGCATTGAAAAGCTGCTCGTGGTGGACGCCAAGGGTAATTGCGTCGGCCTCATCACCGTAAAGGACATTGAGAAGTCGCAGCTGAACCCCAATGCCACCAAGGATGCGCAGGGCCGCCTTCGCGCCGCTGCCGCCATCAGCGTTGGTGCTGACGCCATCGAGCGCGCCGAGCGCCTCATAGATGCCGGCGTCGACCTTCTGGTTGTCGATACCGCGCACGGCCATTCGCAGCGCGTGCTGGATGCCGTCTCTCAGGTCAAGAAGATGTCGAACTCGGTTCGCATCATCGCCGGTAATGTCGCCACTGCCGACGGCACCAAGGCTCTGATCGATGCCGGCGCGGACGCCGTCAAGGTCGGTATCGGCCCCGGCTCCATCTGCACCACCCGCATCGTCGCCGGCGTCGGCGTGCCGCAGCTTGCGGCGATCATGTCGTCGGTTGAAGTCGCCAACGCGGCTGATATCCCCGTCATCGCCGATGGCGGCATCAAGTTTTCGGGCGATCTGGCCAAGGCGATCGCCGCCGGCGCCTCGGCCGTCATGATCGGCTCGCTGCTTGCCGGCACGGATGAAAGCCCGGGCGAAGTATTCCTGTATCAGGGCCGGTCCTTCAAGGCCTATCGCGGCATGGGCTCCGTTGGCGCCATGGCGCGTGGTTCTGCCGACCGTTATTTCCAGGCTGAAGTGCGCGACACACTGAAGCTCGTGCCTGAAGGTATTGAAGGCCAGGTTCCCTATAAGGGCCCGGTCTCCGGCGTTCTGCACCAGCTGGCCGGCGGCCTGAAGGCTGCCATGGGTTATGTTGGCGGCAGCAACATCAAAGAATTCCAGGAACGCGCCACTTTCGTGCGCATTTCCAGCGCTGGCCTGCGTGAAAGCCACGCCCATGACGTGACAATCACCCGCGAAAGCCCGAACTACCCCGGCGCGGTTTGATCTTTCGAGCCGAATCCGTAAAAAGATAGGCTAGTTATTTGGCGCTCCCCGATTCATGCCGGATCGGGGAGCGTTTTCATGATTGGAGAAAAGCATGTCACCCACGACCGCAATGTTCTGGCCGATGATCGCCCATGTCGTTCTGGTCTTCTGGCTTTACGCGCTTCTGATCGTTCGGCGCAACAAATATGCATTCAAGGATCGCGAATCGGCGATCCGTCTCCGGGATCACGGCGAGGAGGCACGCGAAAGCCGTCTGGTGAACCGCAACATCGCCAACCAGTTCGAAGTGCCGGTCCTGTTCCACATTGCCTGCCTGCTGCTCTACATCACGGATGCGGACAATATCGTGACCGTTGTCCTGGCATGGCTTTTTGTGCTTTCGCGTTATGCGCATTCCTATGTCCACGTCACCAGCAACCGCCTGCGTCAGCGCGGCGCATTGTTTGGTATTGGTTTTGCGCTGGTCGTCTGCCTGTGGGGATGGCTCGCCATATGGTTGGCGCTGGAGTAAATCAGCACCGTGAGGTTGCTTCATAAGTGAGACAATCCCGGCCTGCAAAATGGTGCGATTTGCGATGGGTCAATTCCATGATGCCCCATCCCCGTTAATCTCTGCCTCGCCGTCGAGGATTTCAGGCGAGCAGAGATTAGGGAGTATGTCATGGCTAAGACAATGAAAGCGGCAGTCGTCCGCGCATTTGGAAAACCGCTGACCATCGAGGAAGTGGCGATACCGGATCCCGGCCCCGGTGAAATTCTCATCAACTACAAGGCGACGGGCATTTGCCACACCGACCTGCACGCCGCAACCGGCGACTGGCCGGTCAAACCCAATCCGCCTTTCATCCCCGGCCACGAAGGTGTCGGTTATGTCGCAAAGATCGGCGCTGGCGTCACGGGCATCAAGGAAGGTGATCGCGCCGGTACGCCCTGGCTTTATACCGCCTGCGGATGCTGCATCCCCTGCCGTACGGGCTGGGAAACGCTATGCCCGAGCCAGAAGAATTCCGGTTATTCCGTCAACGGCAGCTTCGCCGAATATGGTCTCGCCGATCCGAAATTCGTCGGCCGCCTGCCGGATAATCTCGATTTCGGCCCGGCCGCACCTGTCCTTTGCGCCGGCGTCACCGTCTACAAGGGTCTGAAGGAAACCGAAGTCAGGCCCGGTGAATGGGTGGTCATCTCGGGCATTGGCGGGCTTGGCCATATGGCCGTGCAATATGCCAAGGCCATGGGCATGCATGTTGTTGCCGCCGATATTTTCGATGACAAGCTGGCGCTTGCCAAAAAACTCGGCGCCGATGTCGTCGTCAACGGCCGTGCGCCTGACGCGGTGGAGCAGGTGCAGAAGGCGACCGGCGGTGTCCATGGTGCGCTGGTGACCGCGGTATCGCCGAAGGCCATGGAACAGGCCTATGGCTTCCTGCGCTCCAAGGGCACCATGGCGCTTGTCGGCCTGCCGCCAGGCTTCATCTCCATTCCGGTATTCGACACGGTGCTGAAGCGCATCACGGTGCGCGGCTCCATCGTCGGCACACGACAGGATCTCGAGGAGGCGCTGACCTTCGCCGGCGAAGGCAAGGTGGCGGCTCACTTCTCGTGGGATAAGCTCGAAAACATCAACGATATCTTCCACCGCATGGAAGAGGGCAAGATCGACGGCCGTATCGTCGTGGACCTCGCCGCCTGATGTGAAAATCCGGAAGCGGCGCTCACGCAAATGTGTGGCGCCCCTTCCGACTGCCTTATTCCCCGCCCTTAGATCTGCGTTATCCTCCCGCATCTGTGCGTCCAAGGAGGATAGAGCGATGGACAAGTCCAAGATTACGCAGGCCATGATCGACGCTTATGATGAGTATACCCATCTCAGCCTTGATCGCCGCAAATTCATGGAAAAGCTCACCGTGCTGGCCGGCTCCGGCGCGGCGGCGGCGGCAATTGCGCCCCTTCTTTCCGCCAACAGCGCCCGCGCCGCCATCGTCGCGCCTGACGATGCTGGCATTGTCGCGGAAGACGTGACCTATCCGGCGCCCGGGGGCGAGATGAAGGGTTATCTCGTCACGCCGAAATCGGCGTCCGGCCCCATCGGTTCCGTCATCGTCATTCACGAGAACCGCGGCCTCAACGACCATATCCGTGATGTGGCCAGACGCGTGGCGCTCGCCGGATTTCGGGCGCTCGCGGTCGATTTCCTCTCGCCGCAGGGTGGTACGCCCGCTGATGAGGAGAAGGCGCGGCAGATGTTCAGTGGTCTCGACATGGATGCAACTGTCGCCAATGCCGAAGCGGGACGGGTTTGGCTTGCGGCAAGGCAAGGGGCGAATGGCAAGGTCGGCGCCATCGGTTTCTGCTGGGGCGGCGGGCTGGTCAACCGTTTCGCCACCAAGTCAGAAGGTCTGAATGCCGGCGTCGCCTATTACGGTCAGCAGGCCCCGGCGGCCGATGTGCCGGCCATAAAGGCACCGCTGCTTTTGCATTATGCCGGTCTCGACGAGCGCATCAATGCCGGCATCGATGCTTACAAGAAGGCGCTGGAGGAAAACGGCAAGACCTTCGAGATTTTCGTCTATGACGGCGTCAACCATGCCTTTAACAATGACACGTCTTCGGCGCGCTATGACAAGGCGGCTGCTGATCTCGCCTGGGGGCGGACGGTGGAGTTTTTCAGGAAATATCTGGGGTGATTGGGTTTTGAGCGGGCAGCTGTTCTTCTCGCCGGTGGGGGAGGCGGAAATGCTTTTGGATGTTGTCCATTGAGAGCGAACCGAGGCGCGTCGGGCTCACCCCCCTCTGCCCTGCCGGGCATCTCCCCCTCAAGGGGGGAGATCTGCAAGAGGCGCTACCGCCACTTTATTCTCAAGCCCTAAGATGGGCGAGACCTCGCCTCAAGTCGATCTCCCCCCTTGAGGGGGAGATGCCCGGCAGGGCAGAGGGGGGTAAAGCCCCACGCACCCTCGATCAAGTGCCCTAAACCCCACCAGCCCCACGCTTCAAATGCTCATCCAGCCGCGGCATGATTTCCACGAAATTACACGGCAGATGACGATAATCGAGTTGCGCCTTGAGGATGCCATCCCACGCATCCTTGCAAGCCCCCGGTGATCCCGGCAGCACGAAGATGAAGGTCGCATTCGTCACACCACCGGTCGCGCGTGACTGGATGGTGGCGGTGCCGATCTTGTCGTAGGAAATGCGATGGAAGAGGGCCGAAAACCCGTCCATGCGCTTTTCGAACAGCGGTTCCAGCGCCTCCGGTGTCACATCGCGGCCGGTAAAGCCGGTGCCGCCTGTCGTGATGACCACATCCACGCCATCAGTGAGCGTCCATTCGCGCACCGTGTCTGCGATCGCCGCCTTGTCGTCAGGCACGATGGCACGGGCGGCGAGCCTGTGGCCTGCCTCCTTCAGCCTTGCGACGAGCGTGTCGCCTGATTTGTCATTCTCCAGCGTGCGGCTGTCCGAAACGGTCAGAATCGCAATACCGAGGGGAATGAAGGGTCTATCGCCTGCCATGGCCTTGTCCTCGAAATATCCGGCCCTCAAATGGTCCGCGTTGCCTGAAAATACCAGCCTGGGCGCTTCTTCCGAAGCGATGTTTCCGCGTTTTGGGCGGCATCGAAGGAATGAAAAATCCCGAAACAGGTTGCCCCGGAACCGGACATGCGCACGAGGGTGGCGCCCTCCTCAGACAGCAACCCGATGATCTCGCCGATGTCAGGCAGAAGCGCCTGGGCCGGCGGTTGTAGATCGTTGCGACTTTCCGCGAGAAAATCCATCCAGCCGATTGTCACCTCGCCAACCTTGGCTGGCGTCGGCAGAGGTGGGTTGGCCTTGTTCTGCAATCGCCGGAAAATCTCCGGCGTCGAGACCGCTTTCAGCGGGTTGGCCAGCACCAGAAACAGTTCCGGCAGGTCATTGACCGGTTCGATGTCCTCGCCGATGCCGCGTGCGATCAGCGATCGGCTTTCAAGACACATAGGCACATCCGCACCGAGCGTCAGCGCTATGGACGAAATCCTATCCGGTGTCATCCCGGCACGCCAATGGCGCAGAAGCGCCCGCAGCGTTGCCGCTGCATCCGCTGAGCCGCCCCCTATACCTGATGCAACGGGCAGATTCTTTTCAAGGTGAATGGCGACCGGGGGCGCTGGTTGACCCATTGATGCGAGCGCGTTGCGCAGTAAATCTCTGGCCCGGGTAACGAGGTTATCGCCGCCATCGCCGGCGCGTAGAAGATCGCCAAACGGTCCTGAGATGGAGAAGCTGTCGACATCGGCGTCCTGGATATGGATCGTGTCGCCGGCTTCGGTAAACACCACCAGCGATTCAAGCAGATGGTAGCCATCCGCCCGCTGCCCGGTGACGTGGAGTGCCAGATTAACCTTGGCCGGGGCCGCCTCGACTGTCTCGGCCGCCCCGGAAATGCCCTGCATCGCCATGTGGCGTCAGGATTTCTTGTCCGGAGCAGGGGTCGCCGGGGCCGGAGGAGCCGGCGGCTGCGGCGCGACGTCCTTCTTGGCCGTATTCTCGGCATCCTTTTCGACTGGCGGCAGGCCGTTGGCAATCTTTTCCTTCACCTTGGCCTTGTCCACGTCGTCGCTGTCGCCGATCAGTGCGCGGTTCCACTGATAGACCGCCTCGATCTTGCGGCCGACGCGCCAATAGGCATCGCCCAGATGGTCGTTGATGGTGGGATCACCGGCCTTGAGTTCGATTGCCCGTTCCAGTTCGGTCACGGCATCGTCGAAATCGCCGAGGCGATAATGCGCCCAGCCGAGCGAATCCACGATATAGCCGTCATTCGGCCGAAGCTCGACGGCGCGGCTGATCATCTTCATGCCTTCATCGAGATTGATGCCCTTGTCCACCCAGGAATAACCCAGATAGTTCAGAACCTGCGGCTGCTCGGGGTTGAGCTCCAGCGCCCGCTTGAAATTCGGTTCGGCCTTGTCCCATTGCTTCAGGCGCTCGTAGGCGATGCCGCGCTGGAAAAACACCGTCCAGTCGGATTTCTGCGGCACGGCGCCGATCACTTCAACGGCCTTGTCGTAATTCTCCGCCATGGCCTTGTAGTCCTTGGCATCGGACAGCACGCTGCCATAGGCGAGGTAGGAACGAATATCCTTGGGGTCGGATTCGAGGAGCGACTTGAGGTGTTTGCGTGCCTCTTCCACCTTTTCGGTCTGCGCCAGCGTCAGTCCGAGCTGCAGCTCGGAGATGCGATACATCGGCGAGTCCTTCGGCACTTCACGATAGAAGGCGATGGCACGTTCCGGCTTCTTCATGGCTTCTGCAAGTCCGCCGAGAAGAATGAGCGTATCCGGGCTCTTCGGATCGAGCGCGCGCGACGTCTGCAGATAAAGCGTGACGATCTCTTCGGCGCCTTCGCGGTTCAACGCACCGGCGATGGAGAACATGACGCTGGCGGCGCCCTCCACGGCATTGGTGATCTGCTGCTCCGGCTTCTCACCCTTTTCGATGGACTGGCGGAGCGCTTTCAGCGGTGCGTAATTCGGCGCGAAAGTGTCGCCGACCGCGATCGCATCCAGCGCTTTCTGCTTGTTGCCGGCGGAAGCCTCCAGCCTTGCGAGCGCCATCACTGCGCGCATATAGGTATCGGAGGCGGTCGCTCCGCCTTCGCGGTCGGTTACCGCTTCGTTCAGGCTCTTGCGGGCGGCCTCGGTGTTGCCGGAAACAAGCGCGATGGCTGCCGCATTGTATTTCTGGAAGATCGAAATCCAGCCCGGGCCCTTCATGTTGTTGACGAGCGCCAGAGCCTCCTTCGGCTTGCCGGAACCCGCGCGCGCCCAGGCGGTCAGAAGCGTGTTGACCATGCGGTCCAGATCGTTCGGGCCGGAATATTTCAGGATTTTCTCGGCCTTGGCGAATTCCTTGTCCTTGATGGCGTCGAGGCCACGCACGATGGTCGTGACGCGTTCCACCGAGGTATCGTCCTTCATCGAATCGGCAATCTTGGCGCCGGCTTCGAAGTTGCCGCTCAGAAGTTCGGCGATCATCAGCCGCTGGCGGATCTCCGAGTTGGCAGGGTCGAATTCCAGCGCCTTCTTGTAGAGCGAAATTGCGGTGGGATAATCCTGATCGACATCGGCATTGCGTCCGGCGAGGAAGGCGCCGGAGAAGGTGTTGACCTTGCCGGGGTCGAACGTAACGGCCTTGTCTTCCGGTGTCGCCTTCGTCTCCGCAAAGCCGGGGCTTGCACCCGCGCCGATTGCGAGAGCGGCGGCAAGAGCCGCGCTGCAGAGAAGACGGAGTGCTGGTTTACGCCGCATGAGGGAACCTTTGCCTTTGTGCAGAAGCACGGAAAAATCAGTTTCCATTGTTTGGTCACTACAGAATGGCTTTTTTGAAGCAACCCCGCAAGAAATTATGGCCCCGGCCACAATCACGCCTCGCGGAGAGCAAGGCCCGCAACCTCGGGCGGATGCTGTGTTCCATCCGCCTTTCGCCTGGCCTGCGGCGTCAGTTCAGACGCTCGATGCAGAAGTCGATCACTTCCAGAAGCGCATTTTTCCAGGGGCTCTGCGGCAACGGTGCAAGCGCATCGCGGGCAATGGTGCCATAATGCGTTGCACGGCCTATCGTATCGCCGAGGCCGTTATATTTTGTGATCAGGCCGAGCGCCTTTTCGAGGTTCTCGTCGCTGCTCTCGCCATTTTCAATGGCATTGCGCCAGAAAGCGCGCTCATCCTGCGTGCCGCGGCGATAGGACAGGATGACCGGCAGGGTGATCTTACCCTCGCGGAAATCGTCGCCCGTGTTCTTGCCGAGATCAGCCGACTTGCCGCCATAGTCCAAGACGTCATCGACCAGCTGGAAGGCGAGGCCGAGATTCATGCCATAGGATTTCAGTGCACTGCGGGTCGCCTTGTCGGTCTTGGCGACGATGGGGCCGACTTCGGCCGCGGCGGCGAAGAGGGCAGCCGTCTTGGCGCGAATCACCTGAAGATAATCGTCCTCGGTCGTTTCCATGTTCTTGGCGACCGAAAGCTGCAGTACCTCACCCTCGGCGATGACCGAGGCGGCGGTGGAGAGCACGTCGAGCGCATCGAGAGAGCCGACATCCACCATCATGCGGAAGGCCTGGCCAAGCAGGAAGTCGCCGACGAGAACGCTTGCCTGGTTGCCCCAGATGGTGCGTGCGGTGGATTTTCCGCGACGCAGATCGCTTTCATCCACCACGTCGTCATGCAGAAGCGTCGCCGTGTGCATGAACTCCACGCTGGTGGCGAGCTTGATGTGGTTGTCGCCCTCGTAACCGAACATCGAGGCCGAGGCGAGCGTCAGCATCGGCCGCAGGCGCTTGCCGCCGGACGAGATGAGGTGGTTGGCCACCTCGGGTATCATCTGCACGTCGGAACCGGCCTTGGAAAGGATAAGCTGGTTCACCCGTTCCATGTCGGGGCGGGTCAGGTCGACAAGCGGCTTGACGGATGCGAGTTTGTTTTTGCTTTCTTCAAGCGGTATGACGACGCCCAAGGGACAGGACTCCAGTTCGAATTTGAATTCGACAATAAAAACTGACGCCTTGCGCGGCAAGGGGCGAATTGCCGCTAGCCATTCAAAAAGATGGGAATTTAAGGTCTATCCATGCGTGAACTGATCCGTACCAACGATGCCGTGCTGCTCTCCTTCGCCGAAAGCCTGATGAAGGATGCCGGCATCCATTGCCTCATTGCCGATCAGGCAATGAGCATTCTGGAGGGATCTCTCGGCCTTTTGCCCCGCCGGTTTCTGGTAGAGGAAGATCGGGCGGCTCAGGCCCGCCGTATCCTCATCGATGCCGGGCTCGGCGACGAGTTGCGCAACGAAGAGGCTTGAACGACGGTGGACGACGGCATTTCCGAAACGATCGATGCCTTTCATCGGGGCCGGTTTCATATCATCCAGCCGAAGGGCAGGGGGCATCGGGCCGGCATGGACGCCATGCTTCTGGCTTCGCTGGTGGCGGATGACCGCCCCTGCCGGATTGCCGATCTGGGTGCCGGTGCCGGTGCCGCCGGCATGGCGGTTGCGGCGCGGCTCGAAAAGGCCAGGGTGACGCTCTATGAGCGCTCGCCGGAAATGGCGCAATTTGCCCGCCGCAGTCTGGAACTGCTTGACAATGCAGCCTTTTCGGCCCGCGTCGAGGTGCGCGAAGCGGATGTGACGCTGCGCGCGAAAGCCCGTGTGGAAGCGGGTTTGCCCGACGATCATTTCCATCACGTCATCATGAACCCGCCCTATAATGACGCGGGCGACCGCCGCACGCCGGATGCTCTGAAGGCCGAAGCCCACGCGATGACGGACGGCCTGTTCGAAGACTGGATCAGGACCGCGGGTGCGATCATGATCCCGGGCGGGCAGCTTTCCCTGATTTCGAGGCCGCAATCAGTGGCGGAGATCATTGCTGCCTGCGGCAGCCGGTTCGGCGGTATCGAAATCACCCTCATCCATCCACGTCCCGGCGAGGATGCGGTACGTATGCTCGTAACCGCCATCAAGGGATCGCGCGCACGGCTGTCCTTCCGCGCGCCGCTCATCATGCATGAGACCGGCAGCCACGCCTTCACCCCCTTCGTTGATGACCTCAACAATGGTCGTGCGGCCTATTCCCGTAATGTAAGGGCAATCAGACCCGGCTTATAAAATCACCGTGACGCTAGCCGCATGCCATTGTGTTTTGCCCGGCGATACATACATCCGTGTCGATGAAGTCATTGCTGTGAGGATTGATTGGTGGGTTTGCTGAAGCTTCTTGTGCCGAAACGCTTTCGTAAAAAAGAGCTCGTCATTCCCGTGGTGCGCATGCATGGCGCGATTATGGCCGGCGGCAACCAGTTCCGCCCCGCCCTCAATCTCGCTTCCTATGCGCCGCTTCTCGAAAAGGCCTTCGCCGTCAAGGATGCTCCAGCCGTCGCCATTTCGCTCAATTCGCCCGGTGGTTCGCCGGTGCAGGCGCGGATGATCTATAACCGTATCCGCCAGCTTGCCGAGGAAAAGGACAAGAAAGTCCTCATCTTCGTGGAGGACGTCGCAGCCTCGGGCGGCTATATGATCGCTCTTGCCGGCGACGAGATCATCGCCGACCCCACCTCAATCGTCGGTTCGATCGGCGTCGTCTCCGGCGGCTTCGGTTTTCCGGAAATGTTGAAGAAGATCGGTGTGGAGCGGCGCGTTTATACAGCCGGTGAGAACAAGGTCATTCTCGATCCCTTCCAGCCGGAAAAGGAAGGCGACATCGATTACCTGAAGTCGCTTCAGGTCGAAATCCACAATGTTTTCATTGATATGGTCAAGATGCGCCGCGGCTCCAAGCTAAAGGGCGACGAGGCGATCTTCTCCGGTCTGTTCTGGACCGGCATGCGTGGCCTCGACCTTGGCTTGATCGATGGGCTGGGTGACATGCGAGAGGTTCTGCACCGCCGTTATGGTGAAAAGGTCAAGCTCCAGCTCGTCAGCGGCGGGCGCACTTTGTTCGGTAAAAAAGTACCTGGTGTGAATGCTGCGTTTGGCCTCGACACCCCAAAGCTGGCGGCGGGCGCCGTCGCGGGTCTTGCGGAGGTAGCCGAAGAAAAGGCATTGTGGTCGCGTTTCGGTCTATGATGTCGCGGGAATAAAGCCTTATGGCGCAGCTTATTACAATCATTCTTCTGGTGGTGGGGGCCATCATCCTCTACCGCCGCTTCGTTCGCGATGCGGAAAAGCTCTCGGCAAAATCGAAACAGCGCGAGAAGGAACGCGAGACCGGAGCGATCGGCACGCTGATCAAGGATCCCGAGACGGGAGAGTACCGCGTGAAGCGTGAGGATGAGGCATAAGGCGCAGTCATCCCGGACAATCTCGTTTGCCAGTCCTGAAGGATTGGGGTTAACCCAAAAATCAGCTTTTCGGGACAGCCCTGAAATTCGCGGAGTATTTTCGTCCCGATTGTGCGATTAGTGATCCACAAATTTTAGGGTGATCTGCTTTGCTTCGGCCTAAGCCGGCTGAAGTCTCGCATTGCGCAGCCGGACGGGGTAGTTTTGCAAAAAGTTCATTCCATTCAGTTTTTGCGGGCGGTTGCCGCGCTTTCCGTCATGTTTTTTCACATTGTCGGGGCTCCTCTGACGATAGGCGCCGCCGGGGTGGATGTGTTTTTCGTAATATCGGGATTTGTGATGGGCATGGTCGGCGATAAGGCGACACCCACCAAATTCCTGCGTCATCGGCTTTTCCGTATCGTGCCGCTCTACTGGGCCGTTACATTGCTCATGTGCCTTGGCGCGCTGGCAGGCGTGTTTTCCACATTCACCTTTACCATGGACCATCTCTGGAAATCTTTGCTGTTCATCCCTTATGCGGATGCTTCGGGCCAGGTCACTCCTCTCGTGATGGTGGGCTGGACGTTGAATATGGAGATGTTCTTTTATCTCGTTTTTGCGTTGGGTCTTGCACTGCGCGCGCCCATTTCCGTGACGATCATTGTCCTGACGGGCATGGTCTGCCTGGGGCAACTGGCGGACTGGCAGTCTCCCTTCATGCAGATCTGGGCCTCGCCGCTGCTGCTGGAATTCCTCGCCGGTCTTGTCCTGTCGCAGATTGCCTTTGCGGGCGTGCGCAGCGGCGCTGCGGCCCTGGTGCTTTCTTTTGTCGGCTTCGCTTTCGCGGCCGGTATCGGTGAGCAATCCGGCCTTCTGCGCATCGCGAGCTGGGGCGTGCCAGCCTTTCTGCTGGTGGTGGGCTGTGTGTGGATCGAAAGAGCGGGTGGCTGGCCCATCGCGTGGCTGAAGCCCTTTGAAATCATCGGGGACGCCTCCTATGCGCTTTATCTCCTGCACGGGCTGGTTATTTCCGTGGTCTACAAGATCATAGCGCCGGGCCCTGCGGCGGGGATCGTGGTTGTTTTTGCGGCATTGGCTGTCTCGGTTGCAGCACATCTCCTGTTTGAAAAACCGGTGATCAGGCTTCTCAGGAAATTCGCAGACCGTGGCATCGGTGGTCAACGTGCCGAGGCCGTGGGCTGATCGCCGCTTCGCATAAAACCTTGACCCTCAGGCCACGCCGTGGCACCAGTCCGCATCCGAAGTAAGTCAATGCTTACTTGTCCTCCTAACGCCGCGATGACTGCAATGACCGATGTTCCCGACCATATGAACCCGAAGCGTTCCTTTCAGGCGCTGATCCTGACGCTGCATAATTACTGGGCCGACAAGGGCTGCGCGGTGCTGCAGCCTTACGATATGGAAGTGGGCGCGGGTACGTTCCATCCGGCCACGACGCTGCGCGCACTTGGGCCGAAGCCGTGGAAGGCCGCTTATGTGCAGCCCTCGCGCCGCCCGTCGGACGGCCGTTACGGGGAAAACCCCAACCGTCTGCAGCATTATTACCAGTATCAGGTCATCCTGAAGCCAAACCCTTCAAACCTGCAGGAACTCTATCTCGGTTCGCTGAAGGCAATCGGCCTCGACCCTCTGCTGCATGACGTGCGCTTCGTCGAAGACGACTGGGAAAGCCCGACGCTCGGTGCCTGGGGCCTTGGCTGGGAATGCTGGTGCGATGGCATGGAAGTGTCGCAGTTCACCTACTTCCAGCAGGTCTGCGGCATCGAATGCTCGCCGGTCGCGGGCGAACTGACCTATGGTCTGGAACGCCTCGCCATGTATGTCCAGGGCGTCGACAATGTCTACGACCTGAACTTCAACGGCCGCGAGGGCGAAGAGAAGATTTCCTATGGCGACGTCTTCCTGCAGGCCGAGCAGGAATATTCCCGCCACAACTTCGAATTCGCCGATACAGCCATGCTGCATCGCCATTTCATCGACGCCGAAAAGGAGTGCCAGGCGCTTCTCGCTGCCGGTGCGCCCGGGGACAACGATAATCAGCGCCTGCACAAATGCGTGTTCCCGGCCTATGACCAGTGCATCAAGGCCAGCCACGTCTTCAACCTTCTGGATGCGCGCGGCGTGATTTCGGTGACGGAACGTCAAAGCTATATCCTGCGCGTGCGCACGCTGGCAAAAGCCTGCGGCGAAGCTTTCCTGCTGACGGATGCGGGCGGGCTGAACTGGAATAGGGCCGCTTGATTTTTAGCGGTAAGCTCTTGTCTAACTTTGATGATTTGAAAGGCCGTTCTTGACGGCCTTTTATTTTGTGTGGATTCGTATGGCTGAATAGCGCAATGGGTTTAACCGTGAATAATATTAGAAATTTCTGTTTTCTATATGTGCTTACACTCGGATGCGTTCTCGGTAATGGCGCGGCTGCGGAAACGACAGACTGGATGAGCGGCAACGATGCCTTTGCCCGCGCCGACAAGCTGCGTTCTTTCGGAATGATCGTCACCCGCATGGAGTGCAAGGATAGCGGCCAGCGCTCTCTCGATGTGGGCAGCGCGCTCGTCCGCATGCACTACACGCGCAATACGAAAATGCTCGACTGGGTCATAGACGGCTGGAATCATCTGGAGGGAAACAAGGAATATTGGGCTGAGCGAGGCTACAGGCTTGCCTCCTATACTCTTTTTGTCCGTAAGGTATCCGGCCTGAAATTATATTGTACCGTCTTTTATAAATAACGGGCGCTGCTTCCTGCAGCGGGTCCGTTCCGCCAAAAGCGGACAGAATGAGCGAAGCCCCATGACTTTGCGGTAATGTGCGGTTATCGTGCGCGCAACGAAGCTGGGAATCGCAATTCATGTTCATCACGCTGGCAATCATCGCGGCAATCGCGCTTTATGTTGTCTTCATCTATAACGGTCTCGTCAAGGCGCGGCAGATGAAGGAAGAGGCGTGGTCGGGCATCGACGTGCAGCTGAAGCGCCGCGCCGATCTCATCCCCAACCTCATCGAGACCGTGAAGGGTTACGCGGCCCATGAAAAGAGCACCTTCGAGGAGGTGATCAACCTGCGCAACCGGGCGCAGGCCGTACCGGCGGGAGACGTTGAAGGCCGCGCCCAGGCGGAAGGGCTGCTGTCGCAGGCGCTCGGCAAGCTTTTTGCACTTGCCGAAGCCTATCCCGACCTCAAGGCCAACACCAACTTTCTGGAATTGCAGCGCTCGCTCGAAACCATCGAAAGCGAACTCCAGATGTCGCGCCGTTATTACAATGGCGCTGCCCGCGATCTTAACGTCAAGGTGGAGAGCTTCCCGTCCAATCTCGTGGCGGGGCAGTTCGGTTTTGCCAAGGCGCCCTATTTCGAGATCGACAACCCGGCCGACCGCGCCGTGCCGACGGTGAAGTTCTAAGCACCGGCTCACAAATTCCCGCCGATATTCCGATAGCCCGGCTTTGCGCCGCATTCTTTGACAAGACGACGATCATGATCGAACTGACCATCACCCCGCCCGGCCACCCGCTTTCCGGCAAGGTGGAGCCGCCCGGTTCCAAATCCATTACCAACCGTGCACTTCTGCTGGCCGGGCTCGCCAAGGGCAAAAGCCGTCTCACGGGCGCGCTGAAAAGCGACGATACGCTTTACATGGCAGAAGCGCTGCGTGAGATGGGTGTCAAGGTAACCGAGCCTGACGCGACCACCTTCGTGGTGGAGAGTTCAGGTGGGTTGCATCAGCCGGAAAAGCCGCTTTTCCTCGGCAATGCCGGCACAGCTACCCGCTTTCTCACCGCCGCTGCCGCCCTTGTGGATGGCGCCGTCATCATCGATGGCGACGAGCATATGCGCAAACGCCCGATCATGCCGCTGGTGGAAGCCCTGCGCTCCCTCGGCGTTGAGGCGGAGGCGCCGACCGGCTGCCCGCCCGTCACCGTCTGCGGTAAGGGTACTGGCTTCCCGAAGGGCAGCGTCACGATCGACGCCAACCTTTCCAGCCAGTATGTGTCCGCACTTCTGATGGCCGCCGCCTGCGGCGACAAGCCTGTCGATATCATCCTCAAAGGTGAGGAAATCGGCGCGAAGGGCTATATCGATCTCACCACATCGGCCATGGAAGCCTTCGGCGCAAAGGTGGAGCGGGTCAGCAACGCCATCTGGCGCGTGCATCCGACCGGCTACACGGCGACCGATTTCCATATCGAGCCGGATGCCTCGGCCGCCACCTATCTCTGGGGCGCTGAGCTTTTGACCGGCGGCGCCATCGATATCGGTACGCCGGCCGACAAGTTCACCCAGCCGGATGCCAAGGCCCATGAGGTCATGGCGCAATTTCCGCATCTGCCCGCCGAAATCGACGGTTCGCAGATGCAGGATGCCATTCCCACCATTGCCGTTCTCGCCGCCTTTAACGAAACGCCGGTGCGTTTCGTCGGCATCGCCAATCTGCGCGTCAAGGAGTGCGACCGAATCCGCGCCGTCTCACTCGGCCTCAACGAAATCCGCGATGGTCTGGCGCATGAGGAAGGCGACGACTTGATCGTGCATTCCGATCCTTCGCTTGCGGGCCAGACGGTGAATGCCTCCATCGACACTTTCGCCGACCACCGTATCGCCATGAGCTTTGCGCTGGCGGCGCTGAAGATCGGCGGCATTGCCATCCAGAATCCGGCCTGCGTGGGCAAGACCTATCCCGGTTACTGGAAGGCGCTCGCCTCGCTGGGAGTCGAATACTCGGAAAAGGAAACCGCTGCCGAGCCGCAGCATTAGAAGAACGGTATTGGTTTTCCGTCATTCCGGCCCTGAGCCGGAATCCAGTGCGATCAAGTCCTTGATCGCGAAAGACTCTTCAAGCCGCGCAGACGCGCGGCTGCTGGATACCGGGTCTAGCCCGGTATGACGGCAATGACTGTATTCTGAAACCGGAAACGCTCCATTCCCTTAAGGAGAAATCACCCGTGAAGACCATCGCCGCAAGACTTCTCGCGCTGTTCGTCTTCCTGGGCGCGGCCTTCCCGGCTTTCGCGGAAGAGTTCATCCGTTCGTATCATTCCGTCATCGAGGTTGCGCAAGAGGGAAAGCTGACGGTGACGGAAACCATCACCGCCCGCGCCGAAGGCCAGAACATCAAGCGCGGTATCTTCCGCGATTTCCCGCTTTACGCGCTGGATGCGAATAACCGCCGCACCAAGGTGGATTTCAACGTCGTTTCGGTGGAGCGCGACGGTGCGCCCGAGAACTGGCGCACCGAAACCATCGATGGCGGTATCCGCATCTATACCGGCAGCGCCGACCGTTTTCTGCCGACCGGCGAACATATCTTCCAGATCACCTACACCACCGCCCGGCAGATCCGTTATTTCAGCGATTATGACGAGCTGACCTGGAACGTCACCGGCAATGGCTGGCAATTCCCCATGGGCGAGATTTCCGCTACCATCACGTTGCCTGATGGTGTCAAGGCGACGGATACCGCCGTCTTCACCGGTCCGCTTGGCGCAAAAGGCAAGGACGCCCGCATCCTCAGTGAGGGCAACGAGGTTTTCTTCGCCTCCACTCGCCCCTTTTCGGTGGGCGAGGGCATGACGGTTGCGGTGAAACTGCCCAAGGGGGCTATATCGGCTCCTGACACCACGCAGGAGGCGGGGTGGTGGCTGCGGGACAATCTCGCCATCCTCCTTTCGGGCGGCGGTCTCTTCGTCGTGCTCCTCTATTATCTGCGAGCCTGGTTCGCCGTGGGCCGCGATCCGGCAAAAGGCGTCGTCGTGCCGCGCTGGGACGCGCCGGATGGACTTTCCCCGGCGCTGGTCAATTACGTCGATAACCGCGGTTTTTCCGGCGCAGGATGGACGGCGCTTTCCGCTTCGGCACTTGATCTGGCCGTAAAAGGTTATGTGGTTCTGGAGGACCTGAAGAACGCCATCGTCATCCGCCGCACGCAAAAGGCGACGGCCGACAACCTGCCGACGGGACAGAAGACGCTGCTTTCCTCCATCGGTGGGCCGGGGGAGACGCTAACCATCGACAAGGCCCATGGGGCGGAGGTCGAGAAGGTCGGCAAACAGTTTCGCGCAGCGATAGAGAAAGAACATCGCGGCAAGTATTACCGCAGCAATGCCGGCTACACCGTCTTCGGTATCTTCCTCAGCCTCGCCCTCATCGTTGCGACGCTGGTCTTCGGCGATCTGGATGAGAGCGCCATCGCCGCTGTGCTGGTCTTTGGCTTTTTTGCTTTCTTTTTCAGCATCCTTTCGATTGGCATCGGCCGGCAGTTTTCGCGCGGCGCGCCGCTGCGCAAGCGGATCGGGGGCATCGTCATGCTCGCCTTTGCCGGTTTCGTGGCCTTTTCGGCCATTGGCGGCATCGCCACGCAAATCCTGCTTGACGTTACACATGACACCAAGTCACTGGCGCTCGCTGCCATCGGCGGAATCGTGCTCACCAATGCGCTGTTCCTGTTTCTGATGGGCGCGCCGACGCCGCTCGGTCGCAAGCTGATGGATGGCATCGAAGGCCTGCGGACCTATCTGACGCTGGCCGAAAAGGACCGGATGAACATGGCGGGCGCGCCGGCCATGTCGCCGCAACATTTCGAAACGCTGCTGCCCTATGCCGTGGCGCTTGGCGTCGAAAAGCCCTGGAGCCGTACGTTCGAGACCTGGCTCGCGACCGCCGCCGCCGGTGCCGCCGCGGCAAGTTATGCGCCCGGCTGGTACCTGGGCAGCAATTACGGCAGCTTTGGCGACAGGATCGGCGGGTTCTCAACCTCTATGGCAAGCACAATCGCCTCCACCATTCCGCAGCCTGTCAGCTCTTCCGGCTCCAGCTTCTCAGGCGGGGGCGGGGGCGGTTTTTCCGGCTCTGGCGGCGGCGGTGGCGGTGGCGGCGGCTGGTGATGCCTGCCGCGGTAATTTAACCGATAGCTGGTGACTTTTGCCGCTGGTCTTGCTAAGTCCGCGACACTCTTTTGCAACAGATTAAAGTCCTTATCCCATGCCCGATCTTCTGCTTGAACTTCGCTCCGAGGAAATCCCTGCCCGCATGCAGCGCAAGGCGGCGGGCGATCTGAAGAAACTCGTCACCGATGCGTTGGTGGAGAGAGGGCTGACCTATGAAGGTGCGCGCGAATATTGGACACCGCGTCGCCTGACGCTGGATATTCGTGGCCTCAACGCCCGCTCGGCCGATGTGCGTGAGGAAAAGAAGGGTCCGCGCACCGATGCCAATGAAAAGGCCATCGAAGGCTTTCTGCGTGGCGCAGGCCTCAACGATATCTCGGAAGCGCAGGTTGTTTCCGATCCGAAGAAGGGTGATTTCTACATCGCCATCATCAACAAGCCGGGCCGTCCGGCGGAAGAGATCATCGCCGAGGTGATGCCCGGCATCATCCGCTCTTTCCCCTGGCCGAAATCCATGCGCTCCGGCCCCGCTTCGATGCCGAAAGGCTCCAGCTATGCCGGTATCGAAGGCAAAGGTTCGGAAAGCCTGCGTTGGGTGCGGCCGCTGCAGTCCATTGTCTGCCTGTTCGGCCCCGAACACGATGAAACGCAGGTCATCCCGTTTGCCATCGATGGTATCGTTGCCGGCAACGTCACCTATGGCCATCGTTTCCATGCGCCGGGTCCGATCACCGTGCGCCGTTTCGAGGATTATGTCTCAAGCCTCGAAAAGGCGAAGGTCATTCTCGATGCCGAGCGCCGCAAGGACATCATCCTGCACGACGCCAAGGACCTCGCTTTCGCCAACGGCCTCGACCTTGTGGAAGACGAAGGCCTGCTGGAAGAAGTTTCCGGCCTGGTCGAATGGCCGCAGGTGCTGATGGGCACTTTCGAAGAGGACTATCTGCAAATCCCCGCAGAAATCATCCGCCTCACCATCAAGACCAACCAGAAGTGTTTCGTCACCCGCAACCAGGGTGCGGAAGAGGGCCTTTCCAACCGCTTCATCCTTGTCTCGAACATCGAAGCGAGTGATGGCGGCAAGGAAATCATCCACGGCAATGGCAAGGTCGTGCGCGCGCGCCTGTCGGATGCCCGCCATTTCTGGACCCGTGACCAGGGTGATCTGCCCGATCTTGAGACGTTGAAGGACTCGGCTGCAAAATTCAGCCTCGATCTTAAAAAGCCCCTCGACCAGCGCATGGCGAAGCTCGATGCGCTCAACGTCACCTTTCACGCCAAGCTCGGCACGCAGGGCGAGCGCGTATCCCGCATCCGCGAACTGGCGAAGACTTTGGCCCCGATCGTCGGCGCCGATGCCGCGCTGGTGGACCGCGCCGTTGTGCTGGCCAAGGCCGACCTGCGCACCGAAGCCGTCGGCGAATTCCCCGAGCTTCAGGGCCTGATGGGCCGCAAATATGCGGCGCTTCAGGGCGAAAACGAAAGCGTTGCGGCCGCCATCGAAGATCACTACAAGCCGCAGGGTCCTTCCGACCGCCTGCCGGCTGACAAGGTGGCGATCACGGTCGCTCTCGCTGACAAGCTCGACACTCTCGTCGGTTTCTGGGCCATCGATGAAAAGCCGACCGGTTCGAAGGACCCCTTCGCGCTGCGCCGTGCGGCGCTGGGTGTGGTGCGTATTCTGCTCGAGAAGAACGTCCGCCTGCCTTTGCTGAGTGTTGCCAAGGACCCGGACCTTCTCTCCTTCTTCCACGACCGCCTGAAGGTCTATCTCCGCGATCTCGGCGCGCGTTACGATCTGATCGACGCCGTCCTGACGCCGGAATCCGACGACCTGCTGATGATCGCCCGCCGTGTCGAAGCGCTCACCGCCTTCATCACCGGTGAGGATGGCCGTAACCTTCTGGCAGGCGCCAAGCGCGCCACCCAGCTTCTGGCCGCGGAGGAGAAGAAGGGGACTGTGGTGGCGGATGGCGTTTCGGAAGAGTTGTTGAAGCTCGATGCCGAAAAGGCGCTTTATGCGGCGATCAAGACCGCGTCTGCCGATGCCGCGAAGGCTGTTGCCGGCGAAGATTTCCGCTCTGCCATGCAGGCGCTTTCGACGCTTCGCGCGCCCGTCGATAAATTCTTCGAAGATGTGCTCGTCAACGACGAGGACGCGGCCATCCGCGCAAACCGTCTGGCGTTGCTGAAGGCCATTCGCGAGGCAACTGGCACGGTTGCGGATTTCTCGAAGATAACGGGCTGATAGGGTTGGGGTAGCCGTACATGTCAGTGTGCGCGGTTCACCCCCCTCTGTCCTGCCGGACGTCTCCCCCTCAAGGGGGGAGATCGACCTGTGGCGAGCTCTCAACCACATTGAACGTTTCGGGAAGAGGGGGAGCATGCCTCTCGCCGATCTCCCCCCTTGAGGGGGAGATGCCCGGCAGGGCAGAGGGGTTAAGCCACAGCCTCAACTCCCGCAGGATAACTTCCCATTGACCCACCCCACCTCCAAAATCCTCATCAGCGCCTGCCTCCTCGGCCAACCTGTCCGTTACGACGGCAGAGGCAAGCCCTTCTTCCACCCGGCGATCGACCGCTGGCGCAGCGAAGGCAGGCTGGTGGCGATCTGTCCGGAGATGGCGGGCGGTATGCCCGTGCCGCGCCCGCCGGCGGAAATCGAAGATCGTGCCTCCGGTTTCGATGTGCTGGAGGGCCGCGCCCGCGTGCTAGAGGTGACCGGCGGCGATGTCACGGCGCAATTCATTGCCGGCGCAGAAAGGGCGCTGGCCTTTGCGAGGGCCAATGCCTGCACATACGCGCTTCTGATCGACGGCAGCCCGTCCTGTGGATCGGTTGCGATCTATGACGGTTCGTTTTCTGGCGTCAAACATGCGGGCAATGGGGTGACGGCGGCGCTGCTCGAAAAAGCCGGTATTGCCGTTTTTTCACCTGCCGATATCGACCGGCTGGATGTGCTGACCCGTTAAAAGAAAAGCGCCGGAGTTCCCCGGCGCCTTTGTTCATCGATAGTCTTGCGGCGTATCACCCCGCCATGCGCAGCTCATGCGCCATGGCATGAAGCTGGTGACCGGACGACACGCGGAAGCCGCGGATGAGGTTCAGCAGTTCCTCGGTGTCCACGGCAAGCGCTTCCGCCGAAGCCGTGGTTTCTTCCGCCATGGCCGCATTGTGCTGGGTGGCGACGTCGAGCTGGTTGAGCGATGAGGAGATCGAGCGCAGCGTCGTATCCTGCTCGGCTGCCGAATGGGCGATCTTGCTGACGATCTCGTTAGCGGATTTGATCTGGTCCGAGATACGCTTCAGTGCATCGCCGGCCTCGCCCACAAGCCGCACGCCATTTTCCACCTGGGCGGAAGAGCGGGCGATCTGGTCCTTGATCTCTTTGGCGGCAGCCGCGGATTTCTGTGCGAGTTCGCGCACTTCCTGCGCTACCACGGCAAAGCCCTTGCCAGCCTCACCCGCGCGAGCAGCTTCGACGCCGGCATTCAGTGCCAGAAGGTTGGTCTGGAAGGCGATATCGTCGATCACGCCGATGATGTTGGAAATCTGGTCGGAAGACTGCTCGATGCCGCTCATCGCCATGATCGCTTCTTCCACCACACGGTCGCTGCGCATGGCTTCCGAGCTGACGGTGGTGACACGCTTGGCGGCGTCAGCTGCCCCTTCCGCCGTCTGGCGCACCGCAACGGTCAGTTCGTCAAGTGCTGCGGAGGTCTCTTCCAGATTGGCAGCCTGCCGTTCGGTACGCTGCGATAGCTCGTTGGAGGCCTTGCGGATTTCTTCCTTTGAGCCGCCAATGTCGATGCTCTTGGAATTTACCTTGGCCATGGCGGCATCGAGATGGGTCAGGGCCTCGTTGAAATTGTCGCGCAGCGTTGCGTAACGGTTGCCGAGGTCGCCGCAGCGCACGGTCAGATCGCCGCCGGCCAGCTTTTCCAGCGCCTCGCCGATGGTGGCGACCACACGCGCCTGCAATTCTGCTTCGTCGCGCTGCATGTCGAGGTTGTTCTGGCGCTCGGCATTGAGCTGTTGCTGCTGTTCTTCCTCACGGCGCTGCATGGCATGGCGCTCGCGTACCTTGTCCTGAAGCGAGGCAGTAGCCTTCGCCATCATGCCCACTTCGTTGGTGAGGCCAGTATGGGGAATGGCGAGCGAGACGTTTTCATTGGCGACTTCGCCAAGCGCGCGGTGAATATCGCCGAGGGGCTTCGAGATACCACGGATGACATAGAAAGCGGCTGCAAGCGCCAGCACGAAGATCAACGCGCCGATGGATAGCGCCTTCATCACCTCGCCGCGCACCTGTGCGTTCAGATCATCGATGTAAACGCCGGTCACGACCACCACCTGCCAGGGTTCGAAGGCAAGTGCATAGGAGCTCTTGGCGTAGTCATTGCCTTCCATGCCGGGCTTCGGGCCGTAGAAATCCGTCTGGCCGCCGCCATTGCGACCAAGCCGCACCAGCTCGTCACGATAAGCGAAACCCTTGCTGTCAGGCTTGCCCTTGAAGTTCTCGCCGACGCGCTTGGCATCGGGATGGAACTTCATCGTCACATCGTAATCATAACCGAAGAGGTAGCCATCCGGGGTGAAGCGTATGGCGCTGACGGTCGCATAAGCCTGCTTCATGGCCTCGTCGCGCGAAAGGGTGCCGGCCTTTTCCTTGTCGTGGAAGGATTGCAGGATGGAGATGGCCGACTGCACCTGAGTCCGCAGCATTCCGTAGCGTTCCTCATAGATCGCGTCGGTGGCGGACTTGAGCTGGTAGAAGGTTGCCACGGCGAAGGCGGCCATCAGGGCCACTACGAGAACGATCAACTGACGGGAAATGGAAAGGTTCTTCATGGGCGCTCACAAGCGTTTGGCCTCGCGCGCCTCGCTTTGCCGCGCGCTGCCGGTGTTTCGGAAAAGGGAGAAGCGCATGATGCGCCGGGAAAGGCCCGAAGAGCGGTATCCGCCCAAGGCCTTATGCTGTGCTGCATTGCACCATGAGATGACTTAGCAGCCAAAAATTTGAAGATATATTTAATTAGTGGAAGCTTTATCACGCCAGCCGGCGGAATAACCCCTGGAGGATTTTTAATTCCCCAAATGGTTGCTGACGGCCTTTAAAAATACAGCGCGGACGCGATTGTTTGACATTTGTCATCCAATCCGCAGGTCAGTTGCCGCGCAATTGGAAGTCCGGGAAGTTGCTCGGAGCGGGCAAGGCAGACGCGCGTGAGGAGGCCGCCGCATCGGTACTCGAAATTTCCCTCGTAGCCGCAGTGGTGGTCGTCATGTCTATGCCGGCGGGCGTCGCAGCGGTTTCCTGCGTGTGCGCCGTTGGCTCCACGTCGTCATAGGTGGCGATTGCGGTGCCAGACGCTTCCTTCGGCATCCATGCCGGATTGGTGCTGACAAAAGTCACGGGCGCGCCGCCGAGCCATGCTTCCGTGCGCACCAGCGTCTGCTTGCCATCCACTTCCCGCATTTCCGTGTGCTGGGTCCCGGGTTTTATGGAGGGAATACTGTAAACCTGCGCCGCGGTTTTCTCCTTGACCTGCTGGCAACCCGTGCAGTCGCGACGGATGAAGCTGCCATTGGTGGTATGAACACCGTTGATATATTCGATGGAAGACGCCATGGCAGACCCGCCGGTCAGCACGACAATCGCTGTCAGAAGAAGACGCCGCATCGAAAAAGCCCCCAAATAACGGCGCCGCCTCGTGATACGGGCAAAGTGCGCCATTCCATGTTCGGGCAAGTATTACCGGCGTTTCGTTTCCATCGGGTCAGCAAACTTGGTAAAAATTGAACGAAATATTCGTTGACGGCCCGTTTGATCTAAAAATCAGGCCTTTTCGCGCGCCACAGCCTGCCAGCCGATATCGCGCCGGCAAAAGCCGTTTTCCCACTCCACCCTGTCCGCCAGCGCATAGGCGTGGGCCTGCGCCTCCGTCACGGTCTTTCCAAGGGCAGTAACGTTCAGCACGCGGCCACCCGTAGCCACCAGCCTGTCGTCCTTCAACGCAGTCCCGGCATGGAACACCTTCGCTTCTTCGCTCGCTTCAGGAATATGCGCGATCGTCGTGTTCTTGTCGTATGCGCCGGGGTAACCCTTGGAAGCCAGGACGACGGTCAGCGCAGCCTCGTCGCGCCATTCCGCGTCAACCCTGTCCAGTGTGCCAGTGGCCGTGGCGTAGAGGATGGGCAGCAGATCACTTTTCAGGCGCATCATCAGCACCTGGCATTCTGGATCGCCGAAGCGCACGTTGTATTCAATGAGTTCCGGGCCCTTGGCGGTAATCATCAGTCCAGCAAAGAACACGCCGGAGAAGGGATTACCATCTTTCGCCATGCCCGAGATCGTCGGCTCGATGATTTCTTTCATGGTGCGCTCCACCATGGTCGCGGTCATTACGGGGGCGGGCGAATAGGCACCCATGCCGCCCGTATTCGGACCGGTATCACCATCACCGACGCGCTTGTGATCCTGCGCGGTTGCGAGCGCCAGCGCGGTCTTGCCGTCGGAAAGGCAGAAGAAGCTCGCTTCCTCGCCATCGAGGAAGGCCTCCACCACCACTTCGGCGCCGGCCGCGCCGAAAGCGCCGTCGAAGCAGTCGTCAATCGCGGCAAGCGCTTCCGCTTCCGTCATGGCCACGGTCACGCCCTTGCCGGCGGCAAGCCCGTCGGCCTTGATGACGATGGGCGCACCCTGTGCGCGGACGTAGTCCTTGGCCGGCTCTGCGGATTTGAAACGCTGGTAAGCGCCGGTCGGAATATCGTAGCGCGCGCAGAGATCCTTCGTGAAACCCTTGGAACCCTCCAGCTGCGCTGCCGCTTTCGATGGCCCGAAAGTGGCGATGCCGGCGGCACGCAGGTCATCCGCCAGACCGGCGACCAGCGGTGCTTCCGGGCCGATGACGACGAAGTCGATTGCCTTTTCTTTCGCAAAGGCGATGACGGCAGCATGATCTTCCACGTTCAGCTCCACGAGCGTCGCATGGTCGGCGATACCGGGATTGCCGGGGGCGGCGTAGAGCGCATCAAGCAGGGGAGACTGGGCGATTTTCCACGCCAGCGCATGTTCGCGTCCGCCGGAACCGATCAACAGAACTTTCATGGTCAATACCCCTGCAAAATTCGCCAGTAACCTTGTGTCAGGGGCGTTAAGGGCAGGGGGGCGAAAGGTCAAGACGAATATGTGGCGATTGCCTCGCGTTCAGCCTGCGAACAGAGGCTGCAAATCCCTCCTCCGTCATGCCGGACTTGATCCGGCATCCAGCCACGGCGCGTCTGCGCCGTGAAAGAGTCTTAAGCGATCAAGGACTTGATCGCACTGGACCCCGGATCAAGTCCGGGGTGACGGTGTGCGGATGGTGCCGTTCTGCATCAGAAATCGCTTTTCGAGACGCCGCGGTCACTACGATGAATTGCCTGTCTTTCCCCTGAAGTCAGCCTTTCCTGTGGAATCGTTGTCGCCTCTTGTTGTCACGCCACAATCAGACATTATGGTCGCCGCTCCAGATATGACAGCAGAGACCCATATGACCGCAGACAACGCCCGCCTCGCCACGCTCATCGCCTCCGAAATCAACGCCCGCCCCGATCAGGTAAAGGCGGCGGTGACCCTGCTGGACGAGGGCGCGACCGTTCCCTTCATCGCCAGATACCGCAAGGAAGTGACGGGAGGGCTTGACGATACCCAGCTGCGCACGCTTTCCGAACGCCTTGTCTATCTGCGCGAACTCAATGCCCGTCGCTCTTCCATCGTCGATTCCATCAGCGGGCAGGGAAAGATGACCGATGAGCTGATGGTCAAGATCATGCAGGCGGGCACCAAGGCTGAGCTGGAAGACCTCTACCTGCCCTATAAGCCGAAGCGTCGTACCCGCGCCGAAATCGCCCGCGAAAGGGGTCTTGGCCCGCTTGCCGAAGCCATATGGGAAAACCGCGCCGCCGATCCGGCGAAACTGGCGGAGGCCTATGTGCAGGGAGAGGTGGCCGATGTGAAGGCGGCGCTCGAGGGCGCGCGAGACATCGTGGCTGAAACCATGACGGAAAATGCCGATCTGCTTGGCCGCCTGCGCGATTACATGCGCCAGAACGCCACCTTCCGCGCCAAGGTGGTGGATGGCAAACAGGCGGCCGGCGAGAAGTTTTCCGATTATTTCGACCATTCCGAACGCTGGGCGGCGGTGCCGGGCCACCGGGCGCTCGCCATGCTGCGCGGCTGGAACGAGGAAATTCTGACATTGACGATCGATGTCGATGCAGACGATCCCGCACCGGTGAAGCCGGCGCAGCGCACCATCGCCGCCGCCTTCGATATCCGCAATGCTGGCCCCGCCGATCAATGGCTGATGGAGGTCGCCGGCTGGACCTGGCGCGTGAAACTCTCCATGTCGCTGTCGCTCGACCTGATGCGCGAGTTGCGTGAGCGGGCGGAAGAAGAGGCGATCAACGTCTTCGCACGGAACCTCAAGGATCTCCTGCTGGCCGCTCCCGCCGGATCGCGCGCCACCATGGGTCTCGATCCGGGCATCCGCACCGGCGTCAAGGTGGCCGTGGTCGATGGCACCGGCAAGCTGCTGGACACCTCGACGGTTTACCCCTTCCAGCCGAAGAACGACGTGCGCGGCGCGCAGGCGGAACTCGCCTTGCTCATTCGCAAGCACAATGTCGAGCTGATCGCCATCGGCAATGGCACCGGCAGCCGCGAGACGGAAAAGCTGGTGGCCGATCTTCTGGCCCAGCTGCCGGCTTCCGCTTCAGGTACAAAGCCCACCAAGGTAATCGTGTCGGAGGCGGGCGCATCCGTCTATTCCGCTTCGGAGCGGGCGGCGGCCGAATTCCCCAATCTCGACGTTTCGCTACGTGGAGCAGTCTCCATCGCCCGCCGCCTTCAGGACCCGCTGGCGGAACTGGTGAAGATCGAGCCGAAATCCATCGGTGTCGGGCAATACCAGCACGATGTCGATCAGGGCCGCCTCAGCCGCTCGCTCGATGCCGTGGTGGAAGATGCCGTGAATGCCGTCGGCGTGGACCTCAACACGGCCTCGTCGCCGCTTCTGGCGCGCGTTTCCGGTCTCGGTGCCTCGATTGCCGATGCCATCGTTGCCCATCGCGATCAGACCGGTCCATTCGCGAGCCGCAAGGAATTGCTCAAAGTGCCGCGCCTCGGCCAGCGCACCTTCGAACAATGCGCGGGCTTCCTGCGCATTCCAAACGGCAAGGAGCCGCTGGATGCTTCGTCCGTTCACCCGGAAGCCTATGGCGTGGCGAAGAAGATCGTCGCCGCCTGCGGCCGCGATCTGCGCTCGCTGATGGGCGATAGCGCCACCTTGAAGTCGCTTGACCCTAAGAAGTTCATAGATGAGCAATTCGGCCTGCCGACCGTCAAGGACATCATCGCCGAACTGGAAAAGCCCGGCCGTGACCCGCGCCCGAGCTTCAAGACCGCGACCTTTGCCGAGGGTGTGGACGAGATCACCGATCTGAAACCCGGCATGTTGCTGGAAGGCACCGTTACCAATGTGGCTGCCTTCGGCGCCTTCGTGGATATCGGCGTGCATCAGGACGGGCTGGTGCATGTCTCGCAGCTCGCCGACCGTTTCGTCAAAGACCCGCATGAGGTCGTCAAGGCGGGTGATGTCGTCAAGGTGCGAGTCGTTGAAGTGGATGTGAAGCGCAAGCGCATCGGGCTGACCATGCGTAAGGATGGTGGTGAGGCTGCGCCGCAGCCGATGCGGGAGAGGGGCAATACAAACGCCATGCGCCACGCGACAGCCAAGCCCAAAGATCGCAACGAGGGGTCGCAATCCGGTGGTGCACTGGCAGCTGCCCTGGCTGAAGCCATGAAGCGGCGCTGACCTGCGGTTGAAATGATTTTTCTGAGTAAAGCCCTGCCATACACCTCGGCAGGGCTTTTTGCTTGATGAAATCGTTCAATTTTTTTGAAATAAGACTATCTTGCAACTTATGCCGAAAGGAATACGGTCAGCAAAATTGATAAGTGAGACTTAGCAATTGGGGGTGCCATGGCGTCGTCTCTGCATGTTCTTCTCGAAAAGATAATCAAGAACGGTGATCTGACCGTCAACAGCCCCGGCGGCAGCCGCGCATTCGGCAATGGTGCCGGAAAGAAGGTGGTTCTCAACTTCACCGACGAAGCCGCCATGCAGGAGATTGCCGCCGATCCGGCGCTCAAGCTTGCTGAAATGTACATGGAAGGCCGCGTGAAGGTCGCGGAAGGCGACATTTATGATTTTCTGGCGCTGGTCAAAAGCAATACGCTGAGCGAAGCCCTGTCCTTCGGCATGATCTGGCGTGGCATGGCTCGCATCATCGCCGCCCGCATCAAGATGCATCTGCCGGTCAATCACAACAAGAGCAACGTCGCCCACCATTATGATCTGAGCGCAAAGCTGTTTGACCTCTTTCTCGATGAGGACTGGCAATATTCCTGCGCCTATTTCAATCCGCCCGGCATCAGCCTTCATGAGGCGCAGGTCGCGAAAAAGCGGCACATCGCCGCCAAGCTGATGACCGAGCCGGGCCAGAGTGTTCTGGAAATCGGCTCCGGCTGGGGCGGCATGGCCATGTATATCGCCGAGAGCGCCGGAGCCGATGTCACCGGCATCACGCTTAGCGAGGAACAGCTGCGCGTTTCCCGTGACCGAGCCGCAAAACGCGGTCTTGCCGGCAATGTCCGCTTCGAGTTGCAGGATTACCGTTATCTGCCTGCCTCGAAAAAATACGACCGCATCGTCTCCGTCGGCATGTTCGAACATGTCGGGCCGACCCATTATCGCGACTATTTCGAGAAGGTGGCGGAGGTGCTTGATGACAAGGGCGTGATGGTGCTGCATTCCATCGGTCAGCCCTATCCGGCACTGGCGACCAACCCCTTCATCGAAAAATATATTTTTCCCGGCGGCTATATCCCATCGCTCGCGGAAGTGTTGCCGGCCCTCGAGAAGTCGCGGCTGCTGGTAAAGGATATCGAAATTCTGCCCATGCATTATGCCCATACGCTTCGCCACTGGCGGGAACGTTTCGTGGCACGCAGGGCAGAAGCGATCGCGCTTTACGATGAGCGCTTCTTCCGCATGTGGGAGTTTTATCTGGCGGGGTCGGAAATGGCCTTCACCCATGAAAACTTCCACATCTTCCAGATCCAGATCGCCAAGGACCGCGATGCCGTGCCGCATAATCGCGACTACATTGCGCAGAACGAGGCAAAGCTGCTGGAGTTTGAGAAGACCCGGGCGCCGCTGGAGAAAGTGACATTCTGACGACGGTGTGGGCGACGAGTGACCGAATTGCGGAGAGTATTGACAAGCGTCTCCGCAATCTCGGTGTCATCCTCGGGCTTGTTCCGAGGATCTATCCACGATGCGTAAAGTCCTTTGGTCGCAGATGCTCGGGACAGGCCCGAGCATGACGAACGAGAAGTTTGGCGCCGTGCCGTGAGCCTCGCAGTGGTGTCTGCGTCTTAACGCACTGGTTAATCGAATGGAAAGACAATCCCTCTAATTCTACGGACACCTGTCTGTATTGCGTTTCTGGGGTTCTTTCATGTTCAAGCCATCAGCGGCCGTTGCCGCCTGTGTCGTATCGCTTTTTGTCGTGGGCAATGCCCATGCAGATGGCTGGTTTTCCGGCGACTGGTATCTGAAACTCGGCGGCGCGGGTTTCACCGCGCCGAAATATCAGGGCGATAACAAGAATGAATTCGGCTTTTCGCCCATCATTTCCCTCGGCCGTCAGGGGCAGGGCGCCCGTTTCACCTCCCGGAACGACAGCGCCTCGATCTCGCTTCTGGATAACGGCCCGATCAGCATGGGTCTTGCCGGCCGCCTGATTTCTCCACGTGATGAGGGTGATTCTGCCGATCTGAAGGGCATGACGCGTATCAAGCGCGGCGGCGAGCTTGGTGGTTTTGCCGAGGCTTATCCGACCGACTGGCTGCGCGTTCGCGGCGAAGTTCGTCAGGGCATCCGCAGCCACAGCGGCGTGGTCGGAGATGTCGCTGTCGATGCCTTCACCGATATCGCCCCCGGCATCCAGATTTCGGCCGGCCCGCGCGCCACGTGGGTGAGCAGCAAATACAATGAACGTTATTACGGTGTGAGTGCGGCACAGACGGCCGCCGGCGCGCCATCGCCCTATAGCCCGGGCGGCGGCCTGCATTCGGCCGGTATCGGCGCCGCCATCACCTGGAAAGTCACCGAAAATGCTGAAGTCGGCTCCTTTGCGGAATATCGCCGCCTGACCGGCGATGCCGCGGACAGTTCGCTCGTGCGCGAGCGCGGTTCGAAGAACCAGTTCATCATCGGGGTTCAGGCGAGCTACAAATTCAATTTCTCCCTGCCCTGACACGAGTGGAGATATGCTCCTGAAAAGCCCCGCCGCGAACAGCTGCGGGGCTTTTCTGCGTGTACGGTCGGCTGCTGAAATCCATTCCGATTTTGCGGCTGATGCTGTAGAACCATCCCATGGTTCACCACAGCGATTTGTCAGACCGCGTCTCCGACGCGCCATCCAATAACTGGGTCTATCGGATTTTGCCGAGGCCCCTCTGGCCCTATGCGCAGCTGGCCCGGTGGGATCGACCCATCGGCTGGCAATTGCTGATGTGGCCATGCTTCTGGTCCGCAGCCCTCGCGGCCAACGCGGCGGTGTCGACCGGCGGCTTTTCCTGGGGCACGCTGCTCTGGCACCTAGTGCTGTTCTTCATCGGATCGGTGGCGATGCGCGGCGCGGGCTGCACCTATAATGATCTGGCCGACCACAAGATCGACATGGCAGTGGCGCGCACCCGCTCGCGACCGCTGCCGTCGGGCCGGGTGAGCCGCGGACAGGCCAAGGTCTTCATCGTCCTGCAGGCGCTTGCCGGGCTGGTCGTCCTCCTGCAGTTCAACAGTTTCGCAATCGCAACCGGTATGTTCTCGCTGTTCTTCGTGGCGATCTATCCCTTCGCCAAGCGCTTCACCAACTGGCCGCAATTTTTCCTCGGTCTTGCCTTTTCCTGGGGCGCGCTGATGGGCTGGGCGGGGCAGTTCGGATCAATTGCCTGGCCGGCTGTCCTGCTTTATGTCGGCTCCATCGCCTGGACGATCGGTTATGATACAATCTACGCCCATCAGGACAAGGAAGATGACACGGCGGTGGGCATCGGTTCTACCGCCCTCCTGTTTGGAGAAAACACACATCGCTGGCTGGTTTTCCTTTATGGCACAGCCCTTGCCATGATGTTCCTGTCGTTCTGGACGGCGGGTGTTAACGTCATTGCTTATAGCGGACTTGCCGCCGCGGCTCTCATGCTGTTCCGGCAGGTATGGGTGCTTGATATCGATGACGTTGACCAGTGTCTCGTGCTGTTCAAATCCAACAACCGCGTCGGCGTGCTGATTTTCGCAGGGCTCACTCTGCCGCTGCTGCTGGTGTAAGCTGCTGGAATAGCGAATACGAAAAAGCCCGGTCGCGTCATCCGCGCCGGGCTTTTGTGTTCTGGATTGAAGAAGATCAGTTGCGGGCGATGATTTCCTTGCCCTCGATCTTCATGCTCATGCCGAGCGAACCGGTGGAACGACGAACGAGGAAGCGCGGGCGGCGCTCCGCGAAATAGGAATGGCGGCGGCGCGGACGGGTATTCTGGGTGCGCACCTTGCCGAGATGTTCTTCCAGCGGACGGGCGACGCCATCGGCTTCCACCATCAGCATGGGAATGCGGTAGGCCTCGGACCAGCTGCGCCAGTCGGCGGCGATATCGCACAGATCGTGGGCGACGAGAAGCGGAACGCAAAGATCCGGATCGTCGTGATGCAGTTCGAGAGTCACCGTCACCTGCCCGTCACCATGGTCGATGGCGCGGGCGGCAACACCCTTGAAGGCGCGGGCAGGCAGGGCGAAGGACAGAGGCAGGCCGGAAGAGGACAGAACCTTTCTCAGAACGGCGCCCCGTTCATCGAGGGTGACGGCGACATCGGTCGCGCCATTGCCTTTTCCATAGGTGACCTGTTGCGGAAAACGTGCCGGGTCTAACCTGAGAGTGGCGACGGCCCAGTCGGGCTTCAGAACGGTCTTGGTCATGTTTATTCTACCCTTGTTTTACCTGAGAGCCGGTTTCCGGTCTTCTCATCGGGACTTTTCGTCCTCTGATGTCAGGAGAATATCCGCCGCCTGTTCGAGACTGCTTAAAAATCGCGGTTAAGAAAACTTTGCATTCCCAAATGGTTAGCAAAACACACTGTGGCATGGTTTCGCTTGGGTAAAGGAGATCGGGACAATGCGGTTTTTATCCCGGTCGAAATTGTGCTCTTTCAAGCTCCGGGCAAGGCGCGTCCTGCATAGTCGCGTCGGGCCCTGCCGCGCTTCCGGATGGAGGCATGGTGGGGCGGATTCAAGCGGAGTTTCGACGTCCCACGGGGACGAGCGAGGCTCCAGGGGGCATTCGGATGGTATCGACTTATCTCAGCTACGACCTCATCAACCGCGATATGAAGACAAGCATTTCACGCGTGTCGCAGCAGGCAATCACCGAGCGTCAGACGAAATATTACAAGGAAAACATCGGCAATGTGAAAAGCGTCGATGAATTCCTCGATAACTATCAGCTCTATTCCTATGCCATGGATGCCTTCGGCCTCGGCGAGATGACCTATGCCAAAGCTTTCATGAAAAAGGTGCTGGAGAGCGACCTGAACGACCAGAACAGCTTCGCCAACAAGCTGACCGACGAGCGGTATCGGGAGTTCGCCGCTGCCTTCAATTTCACGGCGTCGACAAAGACGGTTCAGACGGAGGCACAGCTCGACAAGATGATCGGGCTCTACGGGACGTCGATCACCGACATGGATGACAGCCTTGCCGAAGAGACCCGCTATTACAAGGCGATCATCGGCACGGTCACCAACGTTGATCAGCTGCTCCAGAACGACAGGGCCCGCGCCTATATATTTCAGGTCTTCAGCATCGATGAGAAGACCTATACCTATTCCCATATCCGGGGATTGATGACGAGCGACATCGCCGATCCCGACAGCTACCTCAATCAGAAATTTGGCGCTGCCTATAATGATGCGGTCGAAAAGCTGACCATGAAAGGTAATATCGAACTGCACGCGGAGGTCACGGCGCGGATCGCCGCAATCGACACTTCGCTCGCGGGAACGGAACTGACAGACGAGCAGCGCACGGCGCTCGAGGCGGAAAAAGTTACCAGGCAGGACCAGCTGACGCAGCTCGAAGCCGTGTTGCCACCCAAGAGCGAGTGGGAAGCGAAGCTTGCCGCGATCACCGCAGAACAGACGACGCTTTCAAATGCCGTTACCCAATATAACAAGATGGCACAGCTCGCCGCCGCCTTCGAATTCAAAAACGATGGCACCGTTGCCGCCGGCGGAGCGCAGAAAGCTGACAATATCAAGGTGATGACGGATGCCTACATCAGCAGCGCACCGCGCGTGACACCGACGGTCGCCACGCTGAACCGGGACTATTTCGAATCGAAGATCGGTTCGATCAAGACCGTGGACGAACTGCTCTCGGATACGCGTCTCCTCAACTATATCAAGGTTGCCTTTGACCTTAACGACCTGACGATCGTGACGGCGACGATCGAGAATATCCTGACCAGCGACCTGAACGACCCGAACAATTACATCGCGACTTTTGGCAAGAACGACAAGCGCTACCTCGCCATGAGGAACGCGTTCAATTTCAAGACGGACGGAACGCTTGCCGACGGCACGACGCCGCAGACGACGCTGCAGACCGCGACCACGACAAGCGGCTACATGACCCATTACGGCGAAAAGGATGACGCCGCCGACGAGAAGGCGCTTACCTTATTCAAGAGTGACATTAGAAGCGTCACCTCCGTCAAGGATTTCCTCGACAGCAGCGCAGTCTATAATTATGCGCTGAAGGCCGTCGGCCTCGATCCGGCCAAGGTGAATGCGGCGGATATCCGCAAGGTCCTCACCAGCGATCTTCAGGACAAAAAGAGCTACGTCTATACGCTGAAAGACGAGCGATATGTCAAACTGGCGGAGCTTTTCAACTTCGCACCGGACGGAAGCCTGGGCTCCCCGGTGCTGGCACAGTCGGAAATCGAGATGCAGACCATGTCGGCTGACTACATCAAGAAGAAGTCGGCTTTCGGCACTGAGAAAGACAAGGAAACCGCCAAGAAGGAGGCGGAATATTTCACGGGCGAGATGCAGAAGATCAAGACCCTCAAGGATTTTCTGAGCAATGATCGTCTCACGGAATTCGCGATGGAATCGCTTGGCATCGATCCCAAAACTGTGACGAAGGAACAGCTGCAGAAGATGTTCTCGTCGAAACTGGATGATGGCGAAAGCTATCTCAACAAGGAAATGGATCCGGTCTTCCGCCGTCTCGTCACCGCCTTCAACTTCGATTCTGACGGCAATATCCTTCACGAAGACCGCAGCCTGATCCAGACACGGCGCGGTCTCTACGAGACACTGGACAATTATCTGACCCAGACCCTGGAGACGCAGGCGGGCGAAGAGAATGCCGGCGTCCGTCTGGCGCTTTATTTCAAGCGCATCGCGGCAGGCACGACGTCCTATTATTCCATTCTTGCCGATACCGCGATCCAGAGTTTCATCAACACCACCTTCGGCATTCCTGACGAACTCGGCAATGCCCCGGTCGATACGCAGGTGGCGATGATGAAGAAATATTTCGACATCAAGGATTTTCAGGACCCGGAAAAGGTAAAGAAGCTCGTCGCGCGTTTTACCGTCATGTATGACAACGCGCAGAACACCACAGATCCCATCATGATGCTGTTCAATGGCAGCGGCTCTGCGGGAATCAGCGGCGATACGCTGCTGGCGGTAGCGACGCTGCGCGCGCGATAGGCGCGTTCGGACCGGCTTGTCAGCAGGGGGCGCTCGACGATCCGCCGCCGGATTACCAGCCCGGCAGCATATGTCCGGCGCGCAGGCGCGGCATCTTCGGATAGGTCTTCACATCGCTGTCCATCTCGTCGACCACGCTCATCGGTGAGATATTGTCGAGGCAGGCGGTGATATGGTCGGTGATGGCATTCACCAGCGATGGGGAAAGGCCCGGTCGTTTCATCAGGCCGATCTGCACCGGCGGCAGCGGCGGGAAGCCGTCTGCGGCGGTCAGAACCTTCATGCCGGTGCGCAGCGCCGATTCCGGCAGCACCGAAACAGCCATGCCCGCCAGCACGGCGGCGGCAACGACGGTTGAAGACCAGCTGGTGAATAGCACCTGGTAGTCGCGCCCATCGGCATCGAGCGCCGAACAGGCGAGCTGGCGCCAGTGGCAGTCACGTCGTCCGACGGCGAGGGGCACCGGGGCATCGTCCTTCAGCGGATGGTTGGCGGAAGCGACCCAGCACAGCGGTTCGGTGCGCACCACATCCGACGAGCGGGCCCGCGGATTGTGGGTGACGAGAGCGATATCCAGTTCGCCGCGCGCCATTTTTTCCGCAAGGCTAACCGACGGCTCGCAGACGATGTAAAGCTCGACATTCGGATGAGTCTTCGCGAAGCGCCCGATGATCTCGGGCATGTAACGGTCGGCATAGTCATCGGGCGTGCCGATGCGCAGCGTGCCCTCCAGCCGGTTGTCATCGAAGGCGGCGATCGCCTCGTTATTGAGGCGGATGATGCGGCGGGCATAGTTCATCAGCTTTTCGCCTTCCGCCGTCAGGCGGTTGCCACGCCCGTCCTTGGCGAAGAGCTGTTTGCCGATGCGTTCTTCCAGCCGTCGCATCTGCATCGAGACGGCGGACTGTGTCTTGAAAACGCGGTCTGCGGCCTTGGTGAAGCTGCCCGTATCGACGATGGCGATGAAGGTGTGCAGCTGGTCTATGTCGAGAGGTGCGGACATGGATGGTCATCCATCAGAATGATTGATGTCTTACATTAGAAACATTCGTTGGACTGATCAATAGTCTTGCGACATTTTGACACCAAGCAAATCAATCTCAACCCCGGGCCGGCGAAACGTCAGGCCCCCAACCCGAGGCAGCTTCTCGCGCGTGGTGCGCCGGGGGCGGTGCCGCATCGTGCCGTTACGAAAGGATAAGTGTCATGCGCACGGCAGAACGGAGAATGGAACTGGAACTTGCAACAGCACGGCCGAACGATACGTTCCGCCGCGTCGCTTTCCGCGTCAAGACCTTCGTGCAGCGCATCTACAATCGTATCGTGGCGAATGGCCTCACCGAGCTGGATGATCGTCTTCTCGCCGATATCGGCCTGGCAAGATCGGACGTCAGCGACGCCCTCAACACGGGCCTGCTGGAAGATCCCACCGCTCATCTGACCCGCGCGGCACGTCGACGGGCCGTAACAAGGTTCAAGACCCTTTGAAATAGCGCCATCCGGCAGGCCTCCAGCTGCCGGAGAGGCCCTCCAGCCGAAAGGTTTCCCCGCAGGGTGATTTGCCAATAGCCCTGCCTTTGCCCGGTGTCAGGCCCCCTCGGCCGCACCGGGCTTTTTTTAGGTCTGCGATTGGCGCTCTCGCGAAACCCGAAGCGGTTCTGCTGGTTTTAATACTGGTATTCCTCGAACACAGGAAGAACCGAGCCGTCCCAGCGGCCATTGTAAAGCGCCAGCAAGTCTTCGGCGAGCGTCGTTTTCTTCGCCAAAACCTCGTCCAGCGAGGACAGGAATACGGTCTCGTCCTGACCTTCGCCATTCAGCCGGTTGCGGTTTTTCAGTCCGGTGCGGGAAATATCGAGCACTTCGCGCGCGATACCGAGAAGTGGCTTGCCGGCGATTTCAGCGTTCAGTCCCTTGGCCGGAACCGCATCACGAAGGGCGATGACCTCGTCGAAGCTCCAGGCCGCCGTCAGTGCGTCGGCAGCGTCCAGCGCTTGCCGATCGTAGAGAAGGCCGACCCAGAAGGCTGGCAGGGCGCATATGCGTCTCCACGGGCCGCCGTCGGCGCCGCGCATTTCCAGAAAACGCTTCAGGCGCACATCGGGGAACAGGGTGGAGAGATGGTTCGTCCAGTCGCCCATGGTCGGTTCCCATGCGGCGATTTCGCGCTTGAGCGCACCATTCATGAACTGACGGAAGGTGACATGAGTGCAATCATGGTATTTGCCGTCGCGCACGATGAAATACATCGGCACGTCGAGCGCCCATTCCACATAGTCCTTGAACCCGAAATCCTCGTTGAAGGTGAAGGGCAAGACGCCCGAGCGGCGATTGTCAGTATCGCGCCAGATATCGCCGCGCCACGAGAGAAGACCGTTCGGCTTGCCCTCCGTAAAGGGCGACGAGGCGAAAAGCGCCGTTGCCAGAGACTGCAGCTTCATGGAAACGCGCATCTTCTGACGCATGTCGGCTTCGGATGAAAAGTCGAGATTAACCTGAATGGTGCAGGTGCGGTACATCATGTCGAGACCCTTGGTCCCGACTTTCGGCATGTAGCGCGTCATGATCGCGTAGCGCGATTTCGGCATGCGTGGCGTTTCGTCAAAGGTCCACAGCGGGCTGCCGCCGATACCGAGGAAACGGATGCCCATCGGCTCCGCCACTTCGCGCAGCGTCGCCAGATGCTGGTTGGATTCCTTGCAGGTCTGGTGCAGGTTCTCAAGCGGCGCGCCCGAAAGTTCGAACTGCCCGCCCGGTTCGATGGAGATGGCACCCATGCCGTGTTGTTCGCCGAGGCCGATGATGTTTTCACCGTCCATTATCGGGTCCCAGCCGAGCTTCTCCTGCATGCCCTTCAAAAGTGCGGAAATGCTGGCATCGCCGAAATAAGGAACCGGCCGGTTGTCCTCGCGGAAAAAGGCGAATTTTTCGTGCTCGGTGCCGATACGGAAATCGGCTTCAGCTTTGTTACCGCCCGCCAGATAATCGGTAAGCTCCGTAACGGAGGAAAGGGGGGTCTGGTCGGTCGTGTCGCGTGCCATGGCTTACCTTGTTATGACGTCTCTGTTGCGGCGAGGCATATGATTGGCAGATAGGGCCGTATCGTAGCTGGAGGCAAATGAATTTCTTTTAAAGATGCATGAAGAGCAACGGAGCATTCAGTTCCAGTCGCCGACCGTGGCCTGAATGACCGCCAGTGCGGCAACCGCAGCCGTATCTGCCCTCAGAATGCGCGGCCCGAGCGGAATGGGGGTGACGAAGTCGAGGCTGCGCAGAAGCTCCCTTTCTTCCTCCGAGAATCCACCTTCCGGACCGACCAGCAATGCGATTTTGCGTTCCTTCACTGCCTGCAGGATCGGCAGCGGATTTTGCCCCGTATCGCCTTCGTCGCAATAGATGATGCGCCGGTCGTGGGGCCAGGTGTCCAGTATGTCCTTCAGTTTCACCGGCTCGGCTACCTCGGGCAGGGACAGTATGCCGCACTGCTCGGCGGCTTCGATGGCGTTGGCGCGCAATTTTTCGGTGTTGTGAATCTTGCCTTGGACATGCTGTGTCATCACCGGCTGTAACAGGCCGGCCCCCATCTCCACCGCCTTCTGCACCAGGTAATCCATGCGCCCGACTTTCAGCGGCGCGAAAAGATAATGCAGGTCCGCGGGGTTTGGCTGAGGCCGCGTCTGTTCGAGGGGGACGAGCACGATCTTCTTGCGGCTCGGAAAGGCAAGTTTCGCTCTCCACTCGCCGTCGCGACCGTTGAACAGCAGGATTTCCGCACCATCGGTCATGCGCAGCACATTGGCGAGATAGTTGAACTGTTCGGCGGTCGCCTCCAGCGCGACGCCTTCGGCAAGGCTGGCTTCGATATACAGGCGTTGCATCCGGAAATTGGCGCGCATGGGATTTTTCGGCTTTAGAGAAAGAGGAAGGACATGAACCAGTAGAGCAGCGCCGCGAGCGCTGCACTGGAGGGAACGGTGACCAGCCAGGCGGCGATGATCGTCATGAAGTGGGAGCGGCGGACAAGATATCGGCGGCGTATCTCCGAAGGATTGTCGGCATATTTGTCAGACCGGCGGGGTTGGCCGTCACCAACCTGGACCAGATCCTGCCGCCTGCGGGACGATTGCGTGTACCATTCACGGAAAAAGCCGACGCCGAACACCGCGCCGATCGCCGTATGGGTGGTGCTGACCGGCAGACCAAAACGCGAGGCGACGAGAACGGTGAGCGCAGTTGCCACCGAAACGCAGAAGGCACGCATCGGGTTGAGCTTGGTGATCTGCTCACCGACGAGGCGGATGAGGCGCGGGCCATAAAGAAGGATACCGCAGGAGAGCCCGAAGGCGCCGACCAGCATCACCCACAGCGGCGCACGTGCAGAGGTGCTCACCGCCTCGTCATGCAGGGCCCGCACGATGGCCACGACTGGGCCAATGGCGTTCGAAACGTCATTAGCCCCATGCGCGAAGGACATCAGGCCGGCGGCGAGAACGAGCGGCCACTGGAACAGGATGCGAAGCGACTGGTTGCGGTTTTCCAGTCCTTCCGACTGCTTGCGGATGATCGGCACGCCAAGCCGCCAGACGACAAGCCCGGTCACCAGCCCAATCAGGCTGGCGTGGCCAAGCGACACATGCATGAGCTGCCGCAACCCGACCCAGATGAGATAAGCCGTAAAAACACCCGCCATCAAACCGATGAGGACCGGCACCCACCGCTGCGCCGCGCCAATCTTGTCCTCATGGTAAATGATGAATTCCTTGATGAAAGCAAGGATGATGATGGCTATGGCGGCGCTGATGAAAGGCGCGAGGACCCATGCGAAGGCGATGCTGCCGAGCGACAGCCAGTCCACTGCTTTTGCTCCGTAGGCGGCCATGCCCGCGCCCGCGACTCCGCCCACGACCGTATGAGTGGTTGAAATCGGTGCTCTGGTCCAGGTCGAGATATTGACGAGAAGGCCGGCGGCGAGAAGCGCAGACAGCATTGCCCAGGAGAAAACGGTTCTGTCGGGAATGGTCTCGATGTTGATGATGCCGCTGGAAATGGTTTCGACGACATTGCCGCCGGTGATCAGCGCCCCCGCAATCTCGCAGATCGCGGCGATGATGAGCGCGACGGCAAGCGGCATCGCCTTGGCGCCGACCGCGGGGCCGACATTGTTCGTCACGTCATTGGCGCCGATATTGATTGCCATATAGGCGCCGATGGCGACGGCGGCGATGATGATGACGGCGCCCGAAGTGCCTACGACAAAAGCGCCGGCGAAGACCGCCGCCAGAACGACGAACATGAAGCCGGCGCCAAGGCCCGCAAGCTGCTGTGTGACATGCAGCGTCGCTTCTTCGACACGGGTAATCTTGTCGAGATCCTTGTCGAGCGTCGGCTTCATGTTTGATGGCGGCTTCAATGCCATTCAGACCTCGTTTGCCAGCATTCCCTTTCGTCCGGCAGTGTCGCAGGTTGAAGGCAATTTACAGAAAGACTGTTACATCTCGTACATCTTTCCAAAAGGAAAGACGATAAAAGCCGTGTTGGAAAAACAAACTGCAAATTGCCACACCTGGGGCGGCCGCACTATTTTGAATGCGTCATCCGTTTGTCGAAAGCGAGCATCAGCGCTTTCAGTTCCGGCTCGTTGACCCGTCTGGTCGCCTCCTGGGGGCTGACCCATTCCAGTCGCCTGGATTCCTTTTCAGGAAAGCTATCCTGCATTTCGGAAACTTCGAGCAGATGCACCTGAACCCTGCATGGCACATTGATGCCGCTGTTCAGTTTTTTCTCGTATTCGTAGTAACCGAAGGGGGCCTTCTCCACCGTGCCCTTGACGCCTGCTTCCTCATAGGCTTCCTGCTCGGCTACCGCATGGGCCTTTTTATGCGCCATGGGCCAGCCTTTGGGAATGACCCATCGTCCCGTGTCCCTGCTTGTCAGCAGCAGCACTTCAGGCCCCGGATTTTTCTTGGAGAACCGATAGCACAGCGCCGCATATTGCTGCCGCGGCGGTCTGCGCAACATCAAGCCAACATCTGTCGCCAATCGATTCAAAATCTTCAATCCGAATAGGTCCTTCTTTGCCTGCCTATGATAATTGCTAATATAGATATCCCGTAAATTCCGCCAATCCCCCAACCTCCATAACCCACTACTGTCTTCACGCTTGTGAAGCCTGCGGAAAAGATGATGCGGCAGATTTGCGAACAAAGTTTCGACCGGGTGGTTCCCCGGCCAACAGCCCGATTGCGGTCTCACGGATGCGTCCTTTTCACACCGTCCGCAACCAAAGCATCGATAACGGAACGCTTCAGGCGGGGCGCAGTCCCCAATGGCGCAGGCCTTCAACCACGCCGTCCGCTTCGGACGCGCCCGAGCGGAAATAACGGCTGTCGAGATCAGCCAGCGATACAAGCTCCGGCAGGGCGTTGCCGACAATGACGCCACGAATGTCCGTCAACTCGAACATCGCCCGATCATTGCCAGTATCGCCTGCTACCACTGATTCGTCGAGGCCGATACGCAATTGTCCACATAACCATGCGAGCGCCGCGCCCTTGTCGGCGGCCTTCGGTAATATATCCAGATCGCGCCCGCTGGAATAGACGATCCGGGCTTCGATATCGGCCCCGATCAGCGCAGCCTCGATATCGGCCAGTGTCGCTTCATCTGCGTCATGCAGGAACCAGCTGGACTTGAGGCCATGCTGGTAACGCTCCTCCTGCATCGTCACGCCCGGAACAGCGCTCATTACATCGGCAATTTTCTTTGGGTCGAATCCGGTGCCGAGCGAATGCGTGTAGGCGCTCTCCAGGTCGCTGCGCTCCTTGGCATGCAGCATGGTGCCGACCCCGCCGATGATGTAATCAGGTCGGGGCAGCGGCACTTCTTCCAGAAGGGCGAGCTGGTCATCCACCAGCCTGCCGCTGTTGAACACCAGAACCGGACGGCGATCGTCCGGCAATGACTGCCAGAAATCCCGGAACCGCCGCGTGGCGTCATTATCGCCCACGACGGTGCCGTCGAGATCCGTTGAAAAAAGGCGAAGCGGTCTCAATCGCCGTCATTCCATGGTTCGGCCCAGTCGGCTTCCTCGAGGACCGGCATCATGGTCCTGCCTTCCACCACGGCCAGAAGCTGCTGAGCAATCCCGGTCCATGTGAAGAGGCTGCGCGCCTTATGCGCGCCCATGCGGGAGAGGCGCCCATAGAGTCGCTCGTGCTTGAACGGCTTCATCATGGTGATGCCAAGATCCTCCTTGTCGAAGGGATCGGCGAATAACGCATGGCGACCATAGCTGACGGCTCGGAACAATCCGCCGTGAATGGTAACAACGGTCGGTGTGCCGCTTGCCATCGCCTCGATGGCCGTCATGCCGAAGGGCTCGTAGCGGCTGGACAGCACGAAGAGATCGGCCGCGCGATAGATGTCGGGCAGGTCTTCATCCGCGACATAGCCGGAGAATACCACCTTCTCCTCCAGCCCGAGCGATTTCACCCGCTCCTTGAGCTGGTTGAGGATGGTGGTTTCCTGCTCGTCCATGTTCTCGCCGCCCACGGCAAGATGCAGGCGCGCCTCCGGCTCGCGCTCGGCAAGAACCGAAAAGCCGTCGATCAGCAGGTCATAGCCCTTGTTGGTAGCAAGTCGTCCGAGCGCCAGCACCACCTTGCCTTCAAATCCGAAACGCTGGCGTATCATCTGCCGTGTCGCATCCGATACCGGAAAAAAGCGGTTGTCGTCATAACCCGGCGGAATCATGTGGATGTGCTTGCGCTTTTGCCCGTAGTCTTCAATGAGGACGTCGAGCTGCACCGGCGTGGTGGCGATCACCATGTCGCAGCTGCGGTAGATGATGAGTTCGTGCTGAATGCGTTCCTTAAAATTGAATTCCAGTTCGAACGTATCGGCCTTTTCCGGATAGTCGGTTTCCATCTGGCGTTTTTTCCAGATGCCCAGCGAATGCGGCGTATGCAGATGCGGGATTTTCAGCGCCTCGGAAAGCCGCTGACCGGCGACGCCTGCATCCCAGTAGTGGCTGTTGATGAAGGAGTAGTTGAGATCGTTTTTCTTGATGAAACGCAGCGCATTTTCGCACCATTCCATCAGGTGTCGGTGCAGATATTCCTTGGGAATGAAGTCACGCCCGCCGCAGGGAATGCGCACCACGCGGACGCGCTCATCGACCTCGTCGAATTCCGGCTGGTCTTCGAAGCGGCGGGTATAAAGATCGACGGTATAACCGAGTTGGCCGAGTTTGCGTGCAAGCTCAAGCACATAAACCACCTGCCCCCCGGTATCAGCCGCGCCCAGTGGCGGATGCGCGGCGACATAGCCATGCGTCGATATGAGAGCTATCCGCGGATAGCGTTCAGTTTCGCTCGTGGTTGTCATGGGTCCCATCTTGGTAAATTTTTCCAATTAACCCGATAAAAAGACCAAAGAGCACAAAAGGTTCCATCAAAACCTGAATAAAATGGATTGCGTATTTCGCCTGAGGGCGTTTTTAATTACTCCGCTGCTGCTGCCGCAAACGGGAAATCCGGTCCCATTCCCGCGCCTGATGCGCCCTGGATGTCGTCTCAACGATGAAGTCGATGTGGGCCTCTGCCGCCGCCCGTGCCGATGCCGGATCGCCGGCGACGATGGCGTCGTAAATGGCGACATGCTGTCTCAGCACCTCGTCATGGGCGCCTGCGATACTGAAGATGATGTGGCGATTATAAAAGATGTCGTCGCTCAACAGCCGGTAGCAGGAGCGAAGCGTGTGCATAAGGACGATGTTGTGCGCCGCTTCGCCGATGGCGTTGTGAAACTCCACATCCCCCGCCAGTTCCTCTTCGAAGCGGCCTGCCTCGTGCGCATCGCGCATCCGCTCGACAATGGCGGCAAGGTTGCGCCTGTCCGGTTCTGTCGCCCGCTGCGCGGCAAGTTCGGCGGTCATGCCTTCAATATAACGGCGATATTCGAGAAAATCCCGCGTCGCCCGGCTGTGGCGGGTGATCAGCGCGCTTAAGGGATCGGAAAAGACCGGCCCGACAATATCGGCGACATAAGTGCCGCCACCATGCCGGCTCACGAGAAGTCCGCGGGTTTCGAGTTCCTTCAGCGCTTCGCGCAGGATAGGCCGCGAGACGTCGAGTTTCTGCGCCAGTTCCCGCTCGCCGGGCAGCCGGTCGCCATCGCGCAATATGCCGTCGAGGATCAGTTCTTCGAAACGTAAGATCACCTCCTGCGATGTGCGGCTGTGCTCGATGCGCGCAAAAAGCGTTTCGTCCATCGCAGAAGTCCCCGGCGAAATCCGCCCGTGTTTGATATCGTGTAAAGTATCAGGCAAGTCTCGCACTGGTCAAATATTCTGTCCAGTTCTCTCGCTCGCTGTATCAATGCCTGCGGCAACACGGCATCTGCCTTTTTGAATTGGCTTTTGTTAAAGCGGTCCCGACAGGGGCACTACAGCGGATTTTTCTGTCAGGTGGATCAAAACAGTGACATCGGCGTCGATCGTGGTGTTGTCATCACAAACGATGCCTTAGACATCAGCCATAAAAGCGGGGACGATATCGCAATGGCAAAGGGTAGATTTGCATTCGCAAGCGCGCCGGAACGGTCGCTGGCATTGGGCGAGGTGCATGCGCGGCCGACGGTGCTGCTTGCCCCGTCGCGCATCATCATCCAGCTTGCCTTCATGATGGATGGTGGCTCGGCCGTGCACCATTCCGTCATTGCGGAAATGTCGCGCAGCCGCGGTGTTGCGCCGCCGGAACGCGATGCGCGTCACCACGCCATGCCGTGGGGGCAGGGGACCTTGCGCTGGGAGCGACATACCGAATTTTCGACCTGGTTCTGGGATGGCCCTGCGCCGGAAAAATTTGGCGGGGAGATTGCCGGCGATCCCTTCGGTGACGGCTTTTCGCCGCCCGGCTCGCTGATCTCGGGCGTGCGGCTGGAAATTCGGCCGGAGAGTGGTTTTACCTCGCAGGCGGAAACAATCTTCGAGCCGACCAGCCTCTGTCATAGCGACGTGCGCGACGGTCAGGCGGCCATCCTCACCGATTTCAGGCAGGATCGCGATGGGCTGACGCAGATATTGGTGATCGACCGGGGCCTCAGCGATTACAGCCGCGGCGCGCTGGTGCAGCGGCTGCTGGATATTGAAACCTATCGCACGCTTGCCATGCTCGGCCTGCCGATGGCGCAGACGCTCTCGCCGGAAATCCGCCGCATCGAGGATGGCTTGACGGGCATCACCCAACGCATGAAAAACGGCGCGCGTGACGAGGCGGATGCGCTGCTGGCCGAAATGACCCGGCTTGCTGCGGAACTCGAAGCCAATGCCGCCCTCAGCCTCTATCGTTTCGGTGCCAGCCGCGCCTATGACGGCATCGTGCGCGAACGCATACGGGCGCTCGCGGAAACGCCTGTTCATGGCCATGAGACGATGGGCAGTTTTCTGGAGCGGCGCATGGCGCCGGCCATGCGCACCTGCCAGTCGGTGGAAGAGCGGCAGGCGAACCTGTCGCGCAAGCTCTATCGCGCCACGGCTCTGGTTCGAAGCTGGATTGATGTGGAGCTGGAACGGCAGAACACCGTGCTACTCAATACCATGAACAAGCGCGCCGCCATGCAGCTTCGCCTGCAGCAGACGGTGGAAGGCCTGTCTGTCGCCGCCATCTCCTATTATGTCGTCGGGCTTATCGGTTATCTCACCAAGGCAATCAGCCATGATGTGCTGCCGGTCGACCCGGCCGTGGTCACCGGCGTTTCCGTGCCCTTCGCCGTGCTTGGCGTCTGGTGGGTAGTGCGCCGCATCCGCCGCTCCCATGCGGAGGGCGGGCACTGAGTGTCAGCCCTGCTCCCAATAGGGCGACGGCCCATAAAGCGCGGCGAGATAATCGATGAACAAGCGCACTTTGGCGGGCAGGAACTGTCGGCTGGGATAAACCGCCGAGAGTGTGACGTTGCGCGACCCTTCATAACCGGGCAGCACCTGCACCAACTTCCCGCTTCGCAATTCATGGCCGATATCCCATGTCGAACGCAGCGCAACACCAAGCCCTGATATCACCGCCTCACGGATCACCTCGCTCGAATTGGTGACCAGCATGCCTTCAGGCCGAATGCTGAGCGCGCCGCCCGGTCCCTCCAGCCGCCAGATGTCATTATTGTGCGCCGGCAGGCAGCGATGTTTCTTCAGATCCTCGATCGTATCCGGCATGCCATGCGCGGCTACGTAGTCGGCCGAGGCGCAAAGCACGCGCCGCACCGGTGCCAGCCTGCGGGCCACGAGGCTGGAGGAGTTGAGATCGGCGATACGGATCGCCAGATCGTAACCGCCCTCGATAATATCGATGAACTCATCGCTCAGCACCAGATTGACCGACAGGTCCGGATGCCGCTCCATGAATGTCTTCAGATGTGGCGCGATATGCATGCGCCCGAAAGAGGTGGGTGCGGAAACCTTCAGCGTGCCGTTGACGGTATTGGCCCGGCCGGAGACGAAATCCTCCGCCTCTTCCAGCCCTTCGAGAACAGCCAGCACCCGTTCGTAAAAGCCTTGCCCCGCTTCGGTCAAAGAGATTTGTCGCGTGGTGCGCTGGAACAGCCGGGCACCGAGCTTTTCTTCCAATCGCTTGATGCGCTTGGAAATGACGGCGGGCGAATAACCAAGCTCCTTGGCAGCAAGCGACATGCTGCCGGAGGCGGCAACGCTGGCAAAGACTTCGAGATCACCCAGATTTGTCATAGTTGCCCTCGATTGTTTCCAGAATAGAAAAAATCCATAACATTTGATTGCGCAGCTTCAAAGTGGTAAAGAAACAATACCAGTTATCGGCACGGAGGAGCGGCGGTGACGCAGCCTATAAAGTTTCTGGAGCCGCGCGCTCAGGTCTTGGCGGATCGCGAACGAATTATCGCCGACCTCAAGACCGTCCTGCCTGATGACTGTCTTGTGCACGAGCCCCGCGAACTCGTGCCTTTCGAGACCGATGCTTTCGTTTCCTATCGCCGTCTGCCGCTCGCCGTCGCTTTGCCGAGAACGACGGAGGAGGTGGCGGCTGTCATGACATATTGCCATCGCTCCGGCATTCCGGTCGTGCCGCGCGGGGCCGGCACCTCGCTTTCAGGCGGCGCCATCCCGCAGGAAGACGCCGTGGTGATCGGCCTGTCGAAGATGAGTGCGATCCTTGAGCTTGATTTTTACAATCGCACGGCGCGGGTACAGGCGGGCGTCACCAATCTCTCCATCTCCGATGCCGCAGGCGCGGAGGGTTTCTTTTATGCACCCGACCCCAGCTCGCAGCTTGCCTGCACCATCGGCGGCAATATCGGTATGAATTCCGGCGGCGCGCACTGTCTGAAATATGGCGTCACCACCAATAATCTGCTTGGCGTCAAGATGGTGCTGGTCGATGGCACGGTGCTCGAGCTGGGCGGCAAGCATCTGGATGCTGCAGGTTACGACCTGCTCGCGCTTGTCTGCGGCTCCGAAGGCCAGCTCGGTATCGTGACGGAGGCAACGGTGCGCCTCATCGCCAAGCCGGAGGGCGCGCGCCCGGTGCTGTTCGGTTTCGAAACCTCCGAAGAAGCGGGCTCCTGCGTCGCGGATATCATTGGCGCGGGCATCATCCCTGTTGCCATCGAGTTCATGGACAAACCGGCCATCGAAATCTGCGAGGCCTTCGCCAAAGCGGGATATCCGCTTGACGTCGGTGCGCTTCTGATCGTGGAGGTCGAAGGCTCCGAGGCGGAAATGGACGCCATGCTGGCCGATATCGTGGCCATTGCCCGACGACATGGCGTGAAGACGGTGAAGGAATGTCAGTCGGCAATGGAGGCGGCCGCGATCTGGAAAGGCCGCAAATCCGCCTTTGGCGCAACGGGTCGTATCGCGGATTATATCTGCATGGACGGCACGGTGCCGCTCTCCCAGCTTTCCCATGTGCTGAAAAAGACGAGCGAAATCACCGATCGCCTCGGCCTGCGCGTCGCCAATGTCTTCCATGCCGGTGATGGCAACATGCACCCGCTGATCCTGTTCAACGCCAATGACCCTGACGATGCGGCCCGTGCGGAAGAAGCGGGCAACGAAATTTTGAAGCTCTGCGTAGATGCCGGCGGCTGTTTGACCGGTGAACATGGTGTGGGCATCGAAAAGCGTGACCTGATGCGCCACCAATATGGCGAGGCCGATCTCGCCCAGCAGATGGCGGTGCGAGCAGCCTTTGACGAGGGCTGGTTGATGAACCCTTCCAAGGTGTTTCCGCTGGAGGGGAGGGGTTGATGGGCGCTGGATTTATGATGTTGCAGGGTGTGGCTTACCCCCCTCTGCCCTGCCGGGCATCTCCCCCTCAAGGGGGGAGATCGGCAAGGGGAGAACACCCTGCCCATGGAACGGGTGAGTGCGGTATATCGATCTCCCCCCTTGAGGGGGAGATGCCCGGCAGGGCAGAGGGGGGTATCACTTGCTCGAAGGCAACAATCGCATGCTGACGCCCTACGCGGAAACCCAGGTCGCCGACATCATCCGCGATCATGCCACGCGCAAAACCCCGCTGAAAATCTTCGGCGGCAACACTCGCTCCGGTTTCGGCAATGCGGTGACGGCGGAGACCGTGCTGACCTCCCGTGCGATGAACGGTATCGTTTCCTACGTCCCCGCCGAAATGGTCATGACTGCCAAGGCTGGCACGCCGCTCGCAACTGTCGAAGCGGCGCTGGCAGAAAATCGCCAGATGATGGCCTTCGAACCGATGGACCATCGCCCCATCATGGGCACCCATGGCGAACCGACCATTGGCGGCGTCTTTGCCGCCAATGTTTCCGGTCCGCGCCGCTATGTGGCGGGTGCGGCGCGCGACAGCCTGCTGGGCATCCGTTTCGTTAATGGCAGTGGCGAGATCATCAAAGCCGGCGGCCGGGTGATGAAGAATGTCACCGGTCTCGATCTGTCGAAGTTTCTCGCTGGTTCTTTCGGCACGCTTGGGTTCCTCACCGAAGTCACATTCCGCGTGCTGCCGAAACCGCCCGTCGAAAAAACCGTTGTCGTGTCCGGCCTTGATGACGAGGCGGCGACACGCATCATGGCGGCGGCGATGGCGATGAGCGTCGAGGTCTCCGGCGCGGCGCATCTGCCTGAAAGCGTGCGTTCCAGCTTTATCGATGGCGGCTTGCCGGAAGGACCGGCCACCATTCTGCGTCTGGAAGGCCTTGCGGCCTCGGTGGAGGCCCGCACGGCTAAACTCCTGTCGGTCATGGATCGCGTCGGACCCTGGGCGCTGCTGGAGGGCGAGGAAAGCAGTCTTTTGTGGCGGCAGGTCCGGGATGTCGCGCCCTATGTCGGCCAATCCGCCAAGCCGCTCTGGAAAGTCTCGGTAGCGCCTTCGATGGGCCACCAGCTTGTTGCGGCGCTGCGCATGGAGGCAGGCATCGACGCCTTCTATGACTGGCAGGGCGGCCTGGTCTGGATGCAGATGGAGGCGGACCCCGAAGCCCATCTGCTGCGCGGCGCAATCCGTGCGCTCGGCGGTGGCCATGCCACGCTGGTAAGGGCGAGCGATGCTGTGCGCGCCAAAGTCGCGGCCTTCGAACCGCGCCCGGCGGCGGAAGCACTGCTTTCCGCGCGTATCAGGGAGAAGCTCGATCCCGTGGGCATCTTCAATCCCGGCAAGATGGCCGTAACGATGGAAAGGGCCGTCTGAACCATGCAAACATCCTTCACGCCTGAGCAGCTGGCCGATCCACATGTGGCGGAATCCGAAAAAATCCTGCGCAAATGTGTGCATTGCGGCTTCTGCACCGCCACCTGTCCCACCTATGTCACGCTTGGCAACGAGCTGGATAGCCCGCGCGGCCGCATCTACCTCATCAAGGACATGCTGGAAAACAGCCGTCCGGCCGACCGCGAGGTGGTCACCCATATCGACCGCTGTCTTTCCTGTCTTGCCTGCACCACCACCTGTCCCTCCGGCGTGGATTACATGCATCTGGTCGATCATGCCCGCGCCCATATCGAGCAGACGTACAAGCGCCCCTTCATGGATCGGCTGATCCGCAATCTTCTGGTCGGCATATTACCCCATCCTGCCCGTTTCCGGCTGGCCCTGCATCTGGCCCGTCTGGCACGGCCTTTCGCCGGTCTTTTTGCAAAGGCTCCCGCGCTGAAACCGCTGCAGTCCATGCTTGCTCTCGCACCGGCCGCGGTCCCTCCAGCGTCGGCGTCAAGCCGCCCGGGCGCGCGACCGGCCGAAGGTGAAAAGCGGGGGCGCGTCGCCATTCTCACCGGCTGCGCCCAGCCGGTGCTTGATCCCGGTATCAATGAGGCGACGCTGCGGCTGCTTACGCGGCTCGGTATCGAGGTCGTTGTGCCGAAAGGGGAGGGCTGCTGCGGTTCGCTGGTGCATCATATGGGGCGGAAGGAAGAGGCGCTGGCTTCTGCTCGGCGGAATGTCGATGTCTGGACGCGCGAGATGGAGAATGGCGGTCTCGACGCCATCATCATCACCGCGTCCGGCTGCGGCACCACCATCAAGGATTACGGCCATATGCTTCGGCTTGATCCGGCCTATGCCGAAAAAGCCGCGCGGGTCTCGGCTCTGGCAAAGGACATCACCGAATACCTCGCCACGCTCGATCTGCCGCAACAGCAAAGCCAGGGGCTGACGGTCGCCTATCACTCCGCCTGCTCCATGCAGCACGGTCAGAAGATCACGCTTGCGCCGAAACAACTGCTGAAGGCGGCGGGTTTTGCCGTGCGTGATCCGGCGGAAGGGCATCTCTGCTGCGGCTCGGCCGGAACCTACAACATCCTGCAACCGGAAATTTCCGGCAAGCTCAAGGCGCGCAAGGTGAAGAACATCGAGGCCACGCGGGCAGATGTCATCGCGACAGGAAATATCGGCTGCATCACGCAGATCGGAACCGGCACGGACATGCCGATCCTGCACACTGTCGAGCTTTTGGACTGGGCTTATGGCGGGCCGAAGCCGGCTAGACTCTCGGTTTAGAACGCCGCGCACCAGTAAAGCCCGTCGTGCATGAGAAAAGATTCGCCTGAGCGTCGTCGCTCTCGTTTCCTCATCCCTGTGCTTGTCACGGGGATCCAGCCAGTCCTTGGGCCGAGAAGATTCTTTCCGTCACGCGGACGCGCATCGTCCAGATTCCTGTGACAAGCACAGGGAGTGAGGGTGAGGGGATGCCCACCGGCTGCGAGGATGCGCCCCGCTTCCCAAGCCACCACTAGAACTTATACGCCACACCGAAATTCACCGCATTGGTGATGATGTCGGTCTTCAACGAGCCGCCGTTGTCAATATCGACATCGACGAAGGAATAGGTGCCCTTATATTCCACGAAGGTCGACCAGCTGTCGGTGATGCGGTAGCTGAGGCCGGCCTGCGCCTGCAGCGTTGCGCCGCCGAACTGGTATTCGAAAGTCTTGCCGGAGGGGCGGTACACTTCCACATGCGGCACGTTGATGCCGACGCCGGCGCCGACGTAAGGGGTGATCGGCAGGGATTCCAGCGGAAAGCGGTAGAGCGCGTTCAGCGTCAGTAGGTTCAGGCCGTCGGTGAATTCGAAATGCGACCAGCCTGAGCGGGCAAGCGTCTGGTCATCGGCATAGACCTTGTCATGGGTGAAATCGAGCGAGATACCGAAATTCCGGAGCTGACCCTCATCGAACCAGTAGGTGCCGCGCACGCCCCAGTAGGGCGGGTTGGAAAAGGACTTGCCTTCCCATCCGGCGCGGAAATCCGGACCGTCGGAAACTTTCACATCGCTGTGCGGTGCGCTTTGCCAGCCGCCGTAACCGGAAATTTCGAATTCGCCCGCGATTGCGGCAGAGAAGGAAACGCCGCTGAAGAGCAGGGCGCAAACAAATGAAGTATGGCGCGGCATGAAGTGAATCCAGATTGATATCAGTAATTCACCAAACCGTTTTTTGATAACATTTGAATGACAGAAACGAAAAACGGGCGGTCGATTGACCACCCGCTTTAAGGCCGTTCCGTCATCCCCCTGAGAGAGGTTCGGCGCCTGGCGTCCCCCGCCAAGTCTCATTCCGCTGAAGTGAGCCGGATTGTACCGCCGCAGGGCGGTAATTCAAGCGGATAAGCCGATACGCCCGTTCCGAAGCGGCCGGAAAGGCTGAACCGTTGCCGTCATATCACAATGACCTTGGTTCCGACGTTGACGCGCTCATAGAGATCGGTGACATCCTCGTTGCGCATGCGGATGCAGCCGGAGGAATTGTTGCTGCCGATCGTCCAGGGCTGGTTGGTGCCGTGGATCCGGTAAAGCGTCGAGCCGAGATACATGGCGCGCGCGCCCATCGGGTTGGCGGGGCCGCCTTCCATGAAGGCCGGCAGGTAATGTCCTTTTGCCGCCTCTCGGGTGATCATTTCCTTCGGCGGGGTCCAGCTCGGCCATTCCGCCTTACGGGTTACCTTGTGAGTTCCAGCCCATTCGAAACCGGGCTTGCCGACGCCGACGCCATAACGCCGGGCCTTGCCATCAGCAAGCACGAGATAGAGGAAACGGTTCGGCGTATCGATGACGATAGTGCCGGGTTTTTCATTGGTCGGATAGGTGACGATCTGCGGCAGGAATTGCGGCGCGATCTGGGTACGCACCGGCGCATTGGGGCGTACGGCTGCATTCTGCACCCGTGCCGGGCGCTGCGATGTGACGCCGGAGCTGGGGCGCTGCGGCATCGCGGCCTGGCGCTGCTGGAAGAACGGCTGGCGTGCGGCAGGTGCGCGCGGATAGACAACGGGGCGCACGTTGCCGCGGCCGCCGAGCTGGGTTACCCATGGCGCAGAAAGATCCGGGCTGACGACGACGGGCGGACGCTCGCGATAACGTTCATTGGCCATGGCGGCAGGGACGGCGAGGGTGGAAACGAGGCTCAGCGCCAGGAAAACGGACTTCATCGTCATCGGGTGGACTCTCTCTGCGGGACGTCGCAACTATGGATTTGCGGGATCATTCTCCCGCTTTGCCGAACACGTTCGCACCTTGACGCCAGCGAATCGTAAATGGCTGTTCATTAAAAAGCGCTTGATTAAGGAAAGCTGATTTTAGGGTTAGCACCCCGTTTTGAAACGTGGTGAATGAGTGGTAAGTGCAGTCTTTAAGTGGTCGCAGGCGGAGTGGAAAAGGTGGTCACGGAAATGATCGAGGCGGGACTTGAAACGGGCGCGGATGGCCTTGTTCGGTGCTTCTGGCAGCAGGGGCTTGCGGATTACAGCCGATATCACGACGAGGAATGGGGTTATCCCGTCACCGATGATCGCCGCCTGTTTGAGAAAATTTGCCTGGAGGGCTTTCAGTCCGGCCTCTCCTGGCTGACGGTGCTGCGCAAGCGCGAGGCTTTCCGTCTTGCATTCGCCAATTTCGAGTTCGAAAAAGTGGCCGAGTTCGGCGAGGCCGATATCGAGCGCTGCCTTGCCGACAAGGGCATTATCCGCCATCGCGGCAAGATTGTTTCCACCATCAACAACGCCCGCCGCGCCGTGGCTCTGCGGGACGAGTTCGGGTCGCTCGCCCGATATTTCTGGGGTTTCGAACCGGCTGCCGCAGAAAGGCCGCAAAGGCTGGACTATGCGACTTTAAGGGCCAACCCGACCAGCGCCGCCTCCATCCGCCTTTCCAAGGATCTGAAGAAGCGGGGCTGGACCTTTGTCGGCCCGACGACCGTCTATGCATTCATGCAGGCCATGGGTATGGTCAACGATCATATCGAAGGCTGTCATTGCCGCCAGCCGATAGAGGTCATGCGGCGGGAGTTTGTACGTCCATGAAGGTAACCCCCCTTCTCCTGGCGCTTGCCATGGCCATGGCCGCCGTGCCGCACCCCTCCTTTGCGGAAGGCCGCAACGTTGACGGTATCTGGCTGGATGACGGCGAAAGGCTGAAGGAGGTGGCGTTGCCACCGGCCGGTCCGCTGAAGCTCGAGGGCTGGACGCGCCGCGGGCGCGGCGATGTTTATCGTCTGAAGGTGAAGGCAGGGCAGACGGTGAAGGTCGAGCTTGCCGCCTCGAGCGAATTCGTATTGATGGCGATCTTCGATTTTTCGACCCCGGATGAAGATGCGATTTTCTTCAGCGATTCCCAGGGCAAGGTGGCGACGCTGACACCAAAGGCAGATACCGAGTGGTTGATTCGCCCGACGCTCATTCTCGGTTCGCCGCGCCGCGGGCTCGGTGCGCATTATACACTTACTGTCAGCGCCGGCGAATAAAGCCGGAAGCTGGCTCAGGCCGTCTGGGTCAATACGATCAGGCCAAAGCTCAGGATACCCAGCAGCAAGAGAGACAGGCTGGCAGCGAGGATGACCTTGCCGCCGGCGTGGCGAAGGCTGCGGATATCGACCGAAAGGCCCAACGCCGCCATCGACATGATGGTGAGGATGTTTGAGAGAGAGGCGACGGGGGCAAGCAGGACTTCAGGTATGAGACCGAATGACCGGGCCATGATCATCAGCACGAAGCCGATGATGAACCACGGAACCATCTGCTGCAATCTGAGGCGTCCCTTGTCCGACCGGCCGTGGACGACGGAGAGGGTGGCGATGACAGGTCCCAGCATCAGCACGCGGATGAGCTTCACGATGGTGCCGGTTTGCACGGCAATCGCGCCAAGCGGGGCGGTGGCGGCCAGAACCTGCGGCACGGCATAGACCGTAAGCCCGGCGAAGATGCCGTATTGGGTGGCGTCGAGCCCGAGAAGCTGCGGCAGGAATGGCATCAAAAGCACGGCGGCGACACCGAGAACCGCGGTAAAGGCAATCGAGGCGGCGACATCTTCCGGCTTGGCGCCGATGGCGGGGGCCGCAGCGGCAATGGCGGAATTGCCGCAGATGGAATTGCCGCAGGCAATCAACGTCGCGAGCTTGGGCGGGAGGCCGAGCATCCGCCCGGCGGCATAGCTGACGACCAGTGACAGCGCGACGATCAGCGCAATGCCGCCTATCAGCAGACCGCCCGCGCCCTTGAGGATGGACAGGCTGAGTGATGCACCGAGAAGCGCCACGGCGATTTCAAGCAGGGTCTTGGCGCTGAACTTTATGCCGGCGGAAGCGGCTGCGGGCAGAGCCACCAGCGAACGCAGCATGGTCCCGATCAGAATGGCGAGAACGAGATCGCCAAGCCAGGCATGGCCCGCAAGCCGCACCTGAAAGCGCTCCGCCAGAATGGCGGCGCAGCTGACGGCCGCACAGAGGAGAATGCCCGGAAGAAGCGGGGCGAGCCAGCGGAGCGAAAACTGGAAGGGATGAGCAAGGGTGCGATGTTGGGCCATGACCAGACCATGCCGCAGCAGCCTGTTTTATTCTATCAAATAATATGGCATATATTATTCGATAAAATCGAATGAAAAACCATGACCTTTGAGCAGCTCCGTATTTTCATAGCCGTAGCCGAACGCGAGCACCTGACAAGGGCTGCGGAAGCCATCGGTCTGACCGCCTCCGCCGTCAGCTCCGCCATCAAAAATCTCGAAGCCTTTTATAATGTCGAACTGTTCCACCGCGTCGGACGCAACATTGAGTTGACTGAAAGCGGCCGGGTGTTTCTGGGTGAAGCAAAGGCGACATTGGCGCGTGTGCGCAATGCGGAGCTAATTCTCTCCGAAATGGGCGGGCTGACGCGCGGCGAAATCACCGTCTGCGCCAGCCAGACCATTGCGAGCTACTGGCTGCCGCCGATCCTGATGCAGTTTAAGAAGCTCTATCCCGGTGTCACCGTGCGGCTGGATATCGGCAATACCAAGACCGTGACGCAGGCGGTGCTGGACGGTCTTGCGGAGGTGGGTTTCATTGAAGGCAGGATCGATGAGCCGGCTCTGATGGTGCAGCCGGTGGTGTCTGACAAGCTTCTGGTCGTCACGGGCTCCGCCCATCCCTTTGCCGATGGCCGTTATCTCACCGCGCTGGATATCCTCTACGGCACTTCATGGGTTCTGCGCGAGCAGGGCTCCGGCACCCGCTCCGCCTTCGAGGCGGCGGTGCGGCAGATGGGCGTGGATCCGGGTGAACTCTCGGTCATGCTTGAACTGCCGTCCAACGAGGCGGTGGTGATGGCGGCACGCTCCGGCGGGGCTGCGACGGCGGTTTCAGCCTCAGTGGCATCCCTCTTCCTGCGGCAAGGCCTGCTCGTTCGCGCTGGTATTGATCTGCCCGCCCGCAACTTCGCTTTGTTGCGCCACAAGGAACGCCACACCAGCCGGGCAGCCATGGAGCTGGAACGCCTCAGCCGCGCGGCATCGGAGGATTACAAGGCCGGTCTTGCGGGGTTATAGTAAAGCGCGGGGTGGCAGGCGGCGTTCGCGCGTTCGCCGTCGTATGGGAAAGCTGTCGCAAGTTTCTTCTCCCCGCCGGGGGAAGAAATATGCCGCAAAGTTGCCGGAGGAGCGCCATAGCCGGCGCTCCCCTTCAACAGTAGCAATCACTTGCCCCTGGACTTCAGCCAGGCCTTCATCATGGCGATTTCGCCTTCCTGCGCCTTGATCACTTCTTCGGCCAGCTTGCGGATTTCCGGGTCCTTGCCGTATTGCAGTTGGACCTTGGCCATATCGATCGCCCCCTGATGATGCGGGATCATGCCGCGCACGAAATCGACGTCGGCATCACCACTATAATCGATGGCCATATTGCCATGCATCTTTTTGCTGGCTTCCATGAAGGCCTGGGTGGAAGCGCTGTCGCTCATGCTGCCTTTTGACATGTCGTGTCCGGCATGGCCGCCCGCGTCCTGTGCAAAAGCGGGCATGGCGAGAGAGGCCGCAAAAGCGGCGGCGAGCGTAATGGTCTTGATAGACATGGATTATCCTTCCTGTGTCTGACGGATTTTTCGAAAGTCGGTCTGAAAAATCTGCAGTCAGGCGCGGGGAGGCGGTAGCGGCGGCGCGAAAGCCTTGCCGTCAAACACAGTGCCGCGTTGCGGCTTCGGATAGGCGAATGCCATCCGCCCGGCATCGGCAAAGATCATTCGTGGGACCACGATCAGGCAGGCGGCGCAGGAATCCGGATGTGAAGCATCGTTGCCGTGGGGGCAGCAACCGCCCGTTCCCGCGTCATGAGCGGCATTCTCCGCAGGCGTTTGAGAACCGTGATCTTGCGGGTGTGATTGGGTATCTTGATGTTTCATCGGCAATTGCGAGGAAACAACCATGCCTGTCGGCATGCTCATCGCCATCTGCGCCGGCATCGCGCCGTAAAGCAGGCAGGCAAGGAACATCAATGTGCGGACCACATGGGGCATGATGTGAAGTTACCGCTGAAATTATGGAATAAGCATGACGATCAGGTCAGTTCGCGTGCAATGACGTGGTGCACGATGCGATAATCCCTGCTTTCCTCGCCAAGCGGCGCGAGCGGCCACTCCCATGCAGCGGCGGGCGCGGGAAGCTCAATGCCGTGCAGCAGGTCTTCGTGCTGGTGCAGGCTTCCATCCTTGCCGATGACGTCAAAGGCGGTGTCCGTCACGAGGCACACCTTGCAGGGCAGACCGGCCAGCGCATCGAGATGCGTATGAATGAGTTTCGGCAGGAGATCATCAGGCGTAGCCGCTATTTTCTGCCGTTCCAGCCGATGCTGTGCACCCGTACCGATCTGCGACAGCAGGTTGGCCGAGACGACAAAATCGAGATAGGGCACCCGCCGCAGGAAATCGAGCGGTTCCGCCGGTCGGCCGGCCATGAGATCATCGAAGCCGGAAAGATCGCGATTGGCGATGCGGACGTTCTTTTTGGCATTGAGCCGCAACTTCGCCTGCACGCTGGCGAGATGTACCAGATCGACCAGAACGACGGTATCGAACATCGCCACCAGCGCCTCATGGGGCACATCCCGCAACAGGCCGGACCCCAGCACCACGGCGGTCCGTCTCTGCTTCAGCTTTCTCGCCGATTGCAGCACGAATTGCCGGCTGTTGTTTTCATGCTCCGCCCAGGCTTTGGCGCAACGATTGGCGCGTGCCCAGAGATTGACGGAATAGCGGATATGCGGCCGGAATTCTTTCGGCGTGACCGCGCGTGTCGCGGCATATTGCAGGGCTTCGAGGATCATGAATGCCTAACGGTAAATTTCGCGGCGATGGCCGATTCGACCACCAGCACGATTAGCTTGTGATCCTGTATATCGCAGATGATGCGATAATCGCCCACCCGGTAGCGCCAATAATTGCCGAGTTCGGAGCCTTGCAAGGCGGCACCAGTCTGGCGGGGATTTTCATTTTGCACCACCCTGTCTGCCAGAAACGAAACGATGCGGTTCGCATCTTGCTTCGCCAGCTTTTCAAGCTGCTTGACGGCGCGGTGCTGAAACTCAATTTTCCAGGTCAAGATTGCGCATCACTTCTTCCAGAGTATAGGTGCGCTCATTGTTTGCGATCCGTCGCCGCGTCGCCTCTTCGGCGAGATAAAGATCTTCCATATCTTCGATATGCTTCTCGATCGCCTCGCGAATGTAATAGGCAGATGTGCGTCCGGTGCGCTCGGAAAGCGCTTTCAGCCGCTCATAGGTCTCATCCGGGAGGCGGATGGCCGTCTGTTTGCTCATCGCTTGCGTCCTTTCCGACTAAAATGGGATACATGCATCCCATATAGCATCACTTGTCCTTCGCGGCCAGTAAAACCGGAGCCTTTGCGGCTTGCCGCACAGGGCTTCATCCTCTAAAGCATGTCTCCCAAAAGTGCGCAGCGGTTTTGGGATAAAGACATGCGTAAAAACAGAATTTAAAGCGCGGCGCGCTTCAACACCGGCATAATTTCAGGAAAATATCGGATCGGCATCATGAGCGAAAAAGCAAAAAAGCCTCAGAAACTGAAAGCCCGCCTGCCGCGCGGCTTCGTGGACCGCTCGGCTGCCGATATCCATGCCACCAACGAGATGATCGACAAGATCCGCAGGGTTTATGAGCTTTACGGTTTCGACCCGATCGAAACGCCGCAGTTCGAATATACCGATGCGCTCGGCAAGTTCCTGCCGGACAGCGATCGTCCGAACGAGGGCGTGTTTTCGTTGCAGGATGACGACGACCAGTGGATGAGCCTGCGCTACGATCTGACGGCGCCGCTCGCACGCCATGTGGCTGAAAACTTCAACGAAATCCAGCTGCCATACCGCACCTATCGCGCCGGTTATGTCTTCCGCAATGAAAAGCCCGGCCCCGGCCGTTTCCGGCAGTTCATGCAGTTCGATGCCGATACGGTGGGTGCTGCCGGCGTGCAGGCGGATGCCGAAATGTGCATGATGATGGCGGATACGCTGGAAGCACTCGGCATCAAGCGCGGAGATTACGTTATCCGAGTCAACAACCGCAAGGTGCTCGATGGCGTCATGGAAGCCATCGGTCTCGGTGGCGAGGAAAATGCCGGTCGTCGTTTGAACGTGCTGCGCGCTATTGATAAGCTCGACAAGTTCGGCCCTGAGGGTGTGAAGCTGCTGCTCGGCCCCGGCCGCAAGGACGAGTCCGGTGACTTTACTAAGGGTGCCGGTCTCGGTGACGAGCAGATCGAAAAGGTCCTGTTTTTCGTCGGCATCAAGGATTATGCGGCGAGCGCCGATGATCTGGCGAAACTGGTCGCGGGCACCTCGAAAGGCGAGGAGGGCGTTGATGAACTAAACATCATCGGCGCTCTGGTCTCCAGTGCCGGTTACGATGCGGATCGCATCAAGATCGACCCCTCGGTCGTTCGCGGCCTCGAATATTATACAGGCCCGGTCTATGAGGCCGAGCTCACCTTCGACGTCACCAACGAAAAGGGCGAAAAGGTCGTGTTCGGCTCCGTCGGCGGCGGCGGCCGTTATGACGGCCTCGTCTCCCGCTTCATGGGCCAGCCGGTTCCCGCCACGGGCTTCTCCATCGGCGTTTCGCGTCTGATGACGGCGCTGAAGAACCTCGGAAAGCTCGGTCAGGTGAAGCCGCTCGCGCCTGTTCTCATCACCGTCATGGATGGTGATGTGGAGAGTATGAGCCGTTATCAGCGCTTCACCCAGGCGCTGCGGGCCGAAGGCATCCGCGCTGAAATGTATCAGGGCAACTGGAAGAAATTCGGCAACCAGCTGAAATACGCCGACCGCCTCGGTTCCCCCATTGCCATCATTCAGGGCGGTGACGAGCGCGCCGAAGGCGTGGTGCAGATCAAGGATCTGATCGAAGGCAAGCGCCTCTCCGGCGAGATCGAGGACAATGCCAGCTGGCGCGAGGCGCGTGTGGCCCAGGTCAGCGTGCCGGAGGCCGAGCTGGTGGCAAAGGTCCGCGAGATTCTGGAGCATCAGGCAGAGGACGTTCGCCGCGCCGCCGAAGGGCGCTGAAGCCATGGGGATCTTTGCGCTCGACCATGTTCAACTGGCGATGCCGGCTGGCCGTGAAAAAGAGGCGCGGGCTTTTTACGGGAGCCTGCTCGGCTTTGCGGAACATGCAAAACCGGCCAATCTGGTTGCCCGCGGCGGCTGTTGGTTCAGCCGGGGTTCGATAAAACTGCACCTGGGCATCGAGCAGGATTTCCGACCGGCGAAAAAAGCCCATCCGGCGTTTCTGGTCGATGACTTGGCAGACTTGCGAAAAACACTTGAAACAGCGGGCTGCCATGTGGTTGAGGATGAACCGCTTGAGGGATATCACCGGTTTTATGTCCATGATCCCTTCGGAAACCGCATCGAAATGATGCAGCCGCTCGAACCGTGACGAAAAGTACCGTTCCATGCCCCTGATCGACATGCCGGAGTTTTCCGGAGAGCTACTGGAAGAATTCGCCGCGCGCCGCACGAGTCGCGTGAACACGCCCGTCATCCAGCCTGCGGAACCGTTTCTGGATATGGCTGGCGAGGATTTGCGCCGCCGTATCTTCATGACGGAAAGCGAGACGGGTGAGAGCCTGTGCCTGCGGCCCGAATTCACCATTCCCGTCTGCCTGCGCCATATCGAGACGGCGACCGGCACACCCAAACGTTATTCCTATCTCGGTGAAGTCTTCCGCCAGCGCCGCGAAGGTGCGAACGAATTTTATCAGGCCGGCATCGAGGATCTCGGCGATACCGATATTGCTGCCGCCGATGCGCGTGCCGTCATCGATGCCACCGGGATTCTGCAGCGTCTGCTGCCGGGCCGGGCGCTTGCCGTCACCCTGGGCGATCAACAGGTGTTCGAGGCGGTTGTTGCCGCCCTTGGTCTGCCGCTCGGCTGGCAGAAGCGGCTGGTACAGGCCTTCGGTGACATGGCGCAGCTTGACGCGCTGCTGGAAAGCCTCATGCATCCCAAGCCGATGACCGGGCTGGACGCCCGCGTTGCCGGGCTATTGGCGACCGGGGATGAGGCGGTGCTGGTCGATTATCTCGATACGGTGATGCAGGAAACCGGCTACTCCACCAATGCAAGCCGTTCACCACAGGAAATCGCCCGCCGCCTGAGGGAAAAACTGGCCCTTGCGGCCACACGTCTACCGGATGACAGTTTTGCGCTGCTGAAGCAGTTCCTCGCTTTGAAGGCGCCTCTGCCGCAGGCCTCGCAGGTTCTGGCCGATTTTGCTGCGAAGGCGAAGCTGAAACTGGACGGAGCGCTTTCCGCTTTCGACAAACGTGTCGCAGCTCTTTCTAACGCGGGCGTTGACCTCGAAACCGTCACCTATGGCGCGGCGTTCGGTCGTCCGCTCGACTATTATACCGGCCTTGTTTTCGAGGTGGTGGAAGCGGGTGGAGATAGTGTTCTCGCCGGTGGCGGCCGTTTCGACCGGCTGCTGACGCTGCTCGGCGCACAGGAAAAAATACCGGCCGTGGGCTTCTCGCTCTGGCTGGATCGCATCGAAACGGTGCGCGGGAGTAAGCCATGATCACCATCGCATTGCCCTCCAAGGGCCGGATGAAGGAAGACTCCTCCGCCGTTCTGGAACGCGCCGGGCTGAAAGTCGCTGCCGTCGGCAATGATCGTTCCTATCGCGGCCGCGTCGAAGGGCGCGACGATATCGAGATCGCCTATCTGTCGGCGTCAGAAATCGCCCGCGAGATCGGCGCCGGCACGGTGGATTTCGGCGTGACCGGGGAGGACCTTGTGCGTGAAGGGCTGACCAATGCCGATGCGCAGGTGGAATTCTGCGCCCGTCTCGGTTTTGGGCATGCCGACGTCGTGGTCGCCGTGCCGGAAATCTGGCTGGATGTGGACAGCATGGCAGATCTGGGTGATGTCGCTTCGGAGTTCCGCGCCCGCCATGGTCGAAGGCTCGCCATCGCCACCAAATACTGGCGGCTGACGCAGCAGTTCTTTTCACGCCAGCACGGCATCCAGCTTTACCGCATCGTCGAAAGCCTCGGTGCCACCGAAGGCGCGCCGGCGGCGGGGCAGGCGGATATCATCGTTGATATCACCTCCACGGGTTCGACGCTGAAAGCCAACCATCTGAAAATTCTCTCCGACGGTATCATCGTGCGTTCGGAAGCCTGCTTTGTCCGCGCCCGCAAACCGGAACATGACGGCGATGGAAGGATTGAGGAGATCGCGTCGCGCATCAGGGCGGCGGTCTGAGCATCAAAACACAAAAGCCGCTGGATCGCTCCAGCGGCTTTTTCGTTGGCGGGACGCCTGAATTAAGCGTGAGCCAGAGCGACGCCGCGCTTTGCATCGACGGAATAAGCGCCGGGACCGAAGGCGGCGAGCAGGATGTAAGCGCCGGCCAGGGTGATGTTTTTCATCAGCATGATGCCGTTCAGCGCATTGATCCAGCCAAGCGCCGGGTCAGGCCAGCCGGGAACGGCAACGGTGCCGCTGTGGAAAACGAGGCCGGTGAAGACGCAGAAGACGGCAAGCGCCCAGGCGGCGATTTTCGTCTGGAAACCGACGAGAATGGCAAGGCCGGTCACGAGTTCGAAGAGGCCTGCGAGATATGCAAGCGCGGTTGCGGCAGGCATGCCGGCACCGGCGATCATGCCGGCCGTACCGGCCGGATCGGTCAGCTTGCCGAAGCCGGCATAGATAAAGATGAAGGAAAGCAGAATGCGGGCAATAAGAACGAGAACGTTCTGGCTGCTGGACATGGAAATCTCCGGTAAATGATCGGCGTTTCGCCGGTTGGGGCAATGTCTGGAGATATCAATGACTGAAAATCATTCGCCCATAAAGATGAACAACAGAAGACGAATTGTCTTTATTTTGTGAACGATGGTGAAACCGGAAACAGGATATCAGGCGGCGAAGCGCATGTCTTCGAAACGGGGAAACAGGAACAGTCCCGTGATACGACCGGGCTGGCCATCTTCAAAATTGAAGGATTCACCCATGCAGATGACCGGTTGCCGCAGGGCCGGCAACATCGAGATGCCGGTTGAAAAGCAGAAACGCGAGGGGGCGGAAGAAGCCTGTTCGAATAGTTCCAGCACCCGGGCGTGGTCAGCGCGGTCGTAACAGCGGACAAGGCTGAGCAGGCCGCATTCACCCGGCGGCAGGCCATGCATGAAAGATGCGTGTTCGCCGAGCCGGATGACACCGCTCGAAAGCTCACTGCTCCATTCTTCCGAAATGAAGAAACGCGCCAAAGTCCGTGGATCCGGTGTGGTGGGAGCCGTTGCGGGCAAAGCATCGTTGCGTCTTGATATTTCGAACAATTCGCGCCCCCGTATGAACATCGCGCCGGCGCCGCTTTTGAAGCGTTATCGCCGGGTCGAACTTCCACCGCCATCCGCAGTCGGACGTATCTGCCAGGCATCGAAACCCCTTCAATGCTTGCGTCCCGTCGCGGCACCCTTACGGGGGCTGCTTATAGTTTATTTTCTTCTACCTACAACAACCAGTCAGTGAGAAATATAAAAATAATATGTATTTCTTCTTCAAAACCGCGAGACTTGTGAAAAGCCACAACTAAATAGCGTACTTACAGGTCACTTGGCGCCGATATCGGGTCCCGTGGTGATGATGATTCGCAGCAGCGCCACCGCAATATTCCATGAGCCGCAAAAAAACGGCGGGATAAATGCGGCGCTGTTCCAAAACGGGACAATATTTGAGCCCTTCCGCGTGGGCCTTCGAAATTGTGCAACCGGTTGATTTTACGAGGCATCTCTCTGGGAAGTGCCGACGTTCTGCTCAGTCTGGCGTCGAGCTTCATAGACGCGCCCCTTTTTCTTCGGCCGGGAAACAAGGCCGATCCGACGAGTGCCGTTCCTTATCCCGATGACAGGACTGATTAGAAGTCCATGCCGCCCCGTCTGGCGCGCTGGCGACGCTGGACCACTCAAGGGGCATGGGCGGCCAAAGAAAAAGGGCGATCCGAAGACCGCCCATTCATTATTCCGATGACAGAACTGGTTAGAAGTCCATGCCGCCCGTCCGGCGCGTTGGTGACACCGGACCACTCAAGGGGCATGGGCGGCCAACGAAAAAGGGCGATCCGAATACCGCCCTTTCATTATTCCGGTGACAGGACTGATTAGAAGTCCATGCCGCCCATGCCGCCGCCCGGCATTGCCGGCATCGGAGCGTCCTTCTTCGGAAGCTCGGCGATCATGGCTTCGGTGGTGATCAGCAGCGAAGCAACCGAAGCTGCGTTCTGCAGAGCCGTGCGGACAACCTTGACCGGGTCGACGATGCCGAGCTGGATCAGGTCGCCATATTCGCCGGTCTGGGCGTTGTAGCCGTAGTTGTCTTCGTTCTTCTCGAGGATCTTGCCAACAACGATGGAAGCTTCGTCACCAGCGTTGTCTGCAATCTGGCGAACCAGAGCCTGCAGGGCGCGGCGGATGATGTTGATACCAGCTTCCTGGTCGTCGTTTTCGCCCTTGACGGCGATCTTCGTGGACGAACGCAGCAGAGCCACGCCACCACCAGGCACGATGCCTTCCTGAACTGCAGCGCGCGTCGCGTTGAGAGCGTCGTCGATGCGGTCCTTCTTTTCCTTCACTTCGACTTCCGTCGAACCGCCAACGCGGATAACGGCAACGCCGCCAGCGAGCTTGGCAAGGCGTTCCTGCAGCTTTTCGCGGTCGTAGTCGGAGGTGGTTTCTTCGATCTGGGCCTTGATCTGGGCAACGCGACCTTCGATGTCGGACTTCTGGCCGGCGCCGTCAACGATCGTGGTGTTTTCCTTGGAGATCGAAACCTTCTTCGACTTGCCGAGCATGTCGAGCGTAACGTTTTCGAGCTTGATGCCGAGGTCTTCGGAAATGACGGTACCACCGGTCAGGATGGCGATGTCTTCCAGCATGGCCTTGCGGCGGTCGCCGAAGCCAGGAGCCTTGACGGCAGCGATCTTGAGGCCGCCACGCAGCTTGTTGACGACGAGCGTTGCAAGAGCTTCGCCTTCGACGTCTTCAGCGATGATGACGAGCGGCTTGCCGGTCTGAACGACAGCTTCGAGAACCGGCAGCATGGCCTGGAGGTTCGAGAGCTTCTTTTCGTGCAGGAGGATGTAGGCGTCTTCGAGGTCAGCCACCATCTTTTCCGGGTTGGTCACGAAGTAGGGCGACAGGTAGCCGCGGTCGAACTGCATGCCTTCGACGACTTCGAGTTCGGTTTCAGCGGTCTTGGCTTCTTCAACGGTGATGACGCCTTCGTTGCCGACCTTCTGCATTGCTTCAGCAATGTCGAGACCGATCTGACGTTCGCCGTTTGCAGAGATCGTGCCGACCTGCGCAACTTCTTCAGACGTGTTGATCTTCTTGGCCTTGGCCTGAAGGTCCTTGACGACTTCAGCAACGGCCAGATCGATACCGCGCTTCAGGTCCATCGGGTTCATGCCGGCAGCGACCGCCTTGGAACCTTCGCGAACGATGGCCTGGGCCAGAACGGTCGCGGTGGTGGTGCCGTCACCGGCGATGTCGTTGGTCTTGGAGGCAACTTCACGAACGAGCTGTGCGCCCATGTTCTCGAACTTGTCTTCCAGTTCGATTTCCTTGGCGACCGAAACGCCGTCCTTGGTGATGCGCGGAGCGCCGAAGGACTTGTCGATAACGACGTTACGACCCTTCGGGCCGAGGGTTACCTTCACTGCATCAGCAAGAACGTCGACGCCCTTGAGCATCTTTTCGCGTGCTGTGCGGCCGAATTTTACTTCTTTGGCTGCCATTTTCAAAACTCCTGGTTTCGAATGGCCGGACGGGGTCCGGCTTGAAATTTAAGGAAGGATGGGGTGGCCGAAATCAGCCGATGATGCCCATGATGTCGGCTTCCTTCATGATCAGAAGGTCTTCGCCGTTGAGCTTGACTTCGGTGCCCGACCACTTGCCGAACAGAACGCGATCGCCAACCTTGACGTCGAGAGCGACGACCTTGCCGGCTTCGTCACGTGCGCCGGAACCGACGGCGACGATTTCGCCTTCCTGCGGCTTTTCCTTGGCGGTGTCGGGAATGATGATGCCGCCCTTGGTCTTTTCTTCGGACTCAACGCGACGAACAACGACGCGATCGTGAAGCGGGCGGAAATTGGTGCTTGTCATTGTCTAATCCCTCGATCAAATGACTGCGCGAGCTTTTGGAACTCGCCTGATGGGTGTTAGCACTCTCGTTTATCGAGTGCCAGCGGAACCGAGATAAGGAGGGCTTCTTCCGGAGTCAAGAACGCCCTGTCTGAAAAATTTCATGGCCTATGGTTACCAGCGTTCCATGACAGGAATTTCTATGTCTGCGCGATGCTATGAAGCTTCAAATCGGGAGGCTGGAAGGCTCGAAAAGCGCGCCGCTGTCTTCCTCCGGCTTGTCCCGGGAATATGATCTGCCAACGCATTGATTTTCGTGACGGGTTTGGATGCGCGGGATAAGCCTGAGGATGACGTCGAGTGTGACGCGCCATTCCGTTCAGTCCGAAGCCCGGACCGGCGGCGCTTTTTTCCTTGCCATCGGCGTCCCGCTTTGCGATGTGACGCACACACTCTTCTCGCATCCGGAAAGCATCTCATGGCCCACCGCATTCAAACTCTCGGCGAAATCACTGATGGGTTCGACGTTATCCTGTCGGATGTCTGGGGCGTGCTGCACAATGGCGTCAGCGCCTTTCCGGACGCGGCCATTGCCCTGAGAAGCGCGCGCGAGGCCGGCAAGACCGTGGTTCTCATCACCAATTCACCGCGTCCCGCGCCCGGCGTCATCGCCCAGCTGCGTGTGCTCGGCGTGCCCGACGAGGCCTATGACCGCATCGTCACCTCGGGCGATGTAACGCGTGGCCTGATCGCGGAAGGCCCCAGAAAAGTCTTCCTGCTGGGACCGCAGCGGGACATGCCGCTGTTGGAGGGTCTCGATGTCGAGGTGGTTGGCGAGGCCGACGCGGACTCCGTGGTCTGCACCGGCTTCTTCGACGACGAGACGGAGACGCCGGAGGACTATACCGAAATGCTTAAGGGCTTTATTGCCCGCAACGTGCCGATGATCTGCGCCAACCCGGATCTGGTGGTGGAGCGCGGCGAGCGCATCATTCCCTGCGCCGGCGCCATGGCCGCCTATTACGAACAGCTTGGCGGCGAGGTTCGCATCGCCGGAAAGCCGCATGCGCCGATCTATGAGGCCTGCCTTGCAGCGGCCAAGGAGGTGCGCGGCGCCTTCGCCAAGGATCGCGTTCTCGCCATCGGTGACGGCATGCCGACGGATGTGAAGGGCGCGATTGCGAGCGGTCTCAACCTTCTTTATATCAGCGGCGGTATTCACGTCGCCGAATATACGCTGAACGGCCAGACGGACGAGGCGCTTCTCAATGCCTATCTCAAGGGGCAGGGCGCTTCACCCGGCTGGTGGATGCCCCGACTTGCCTGAGGACGCATTTCTACGCCTCGCCTCGGGAATAGCTGGCGCTGGAATGGATCGACTGTCATGACCGTCTTTCACCGCAATGAAAAAAAAGAGCCGCTGCCCGAAGCTCTTCGTGGCGGCGTCGTCGCCATCGGCAATTTCGATGGCGTGCATCGCGGCCACCGGGCCGTGCTGGATCGCGCGCTGGAACTGGCGGAAGCCCGCGGCGTCCCCGCGCTGGTGCTGACCTTCGAGCCGCATCCCCGTTCCGTGTTCAGGCCCGATACGCCGGTCTTTCGCCTCACGCCTGCGCCATTGAAGGCGCGCATCCTTGAGGCCATCGGTTTCCGCTCGGTCATCGAATATCCGTTCGACCGCGAGTTTTCGCAGCGCTCGGCGGAAGAGTTCGTCCAGTCCATCCTGATTGACTGGCTGCATGCGAGCGCCGTCGTCACCGGTTTCGATTTCCATTTCGGCAAGGGCCGGGAAGGTGGGCCGGCATTCCTGATGGAAGCCGGAAAACGCCATGGCTTCGATGTGACGCTGGTGGACGCTTTCCGCGACGAGGGCGCGGATGTCGTCTCTTCCAGCCGGATACGCTCGCTTCTGTGCGAGGGTGATGTGGCGGGCGCCGCAGGCCTGCTTGGTTACCGTTTCACGGTGGAAAGCGAAGTCATCGGCGGCCAGAAGCTTGGCCGCACGCTGGGTTACCCCACCGCCAACATGGCGCTGGCGCCGGAAACGGAACTGAAGGCCGGCATCTATGCCGTCCGCTTCCGCCGACCCGATGGCTCGATCCGCGACGGCGTGGCGAGCTTCGGTTATCGCCCGACGGTCACGGACAACGGCGCGGCGTTGCTCGAAACATTCGTCTTCGATTTTTCGGGCGATCTCTATGGCGAGGTCTGTTCGGTCTCTTTCTTCGGGCATCTGCGCGATGAGTTGAAATTCGATGGTCTCGATCCGCTCGTGGCGCAGATCAAGCGGGATGAAGAAGAGGCGAGGGCGATGCTGTCGGGTGTGCAGCCGCTGAGCGAAGTGGATGCGAAGATCGCGTTTTGAGCAGGCTGTGGGGCATGTCCTTATTCGCCCGCCCCTTGCCGTCGCTTTTCTCTTCCTTTTTACCGGAAAACCGCATAAACAACCGGCCATGTCCCAATACCGGTTGAAATTTGCAGTTCAGATTGGCCGAATTATTGGCCCGGCCTTCCGCCCGCTCTGAGAGAGCCGGAAGGTCCGGGATTTTGGCGCTTCTGTGACAGACGGACGTGGCGCTTTCCGAATTTGCCCTCTTTGCAATTGATATGGCGCGGCCCGCACGGCGCGCAACAACGGTATGATCATGAGCGACACCGCAGAAAAACTGGACTACTCCACCACCCTCTATCTTCCGCAGACGGATTTTCCGATGCGCGCCGGCCTGCCGCAGAAAGAACCGGAAACGGTGAAGCGCTGGCAGGAAATGGGTCTCTACAAGAAGCTGCGCGCCTCGGCCGCCGGCCGCGAGAAATTCGTGCTGCATGACGGCCCGCCCTATGCCAACGGCAATATCCATATCGGCCATGCGCTGAACAAGATCCTGAAAGACGTCATCACCCGCTCGTTCCAGATGCGCGGTTACGACGCCAATTACGTGCCCGGCTGGGATTGCCACGGCCTGCCGATCGAATGGAAGATCGAGGAAGCCTACCGCGCCAAGGGCAAGAACAAGGACGAGGTTCCGGTCAACGAATTCCGCAAGGAGTGCCGTGAGTTTGCGGCCGGCTGGATCAAGGTCCAGTCGGAGGAGTTCAAGCGCCTCGGCATCGAGGGTGACTTCGAAAACCCCTACACGACCATGAACTTCCACGCGGAAGCCCGCATCGCCGGCGAACTTTTGAAGATCGCCAAGAGCGGCCAGCTCTACCGCGGTTCCAAGCCGATCATGTGGTCGGTCGTGGAGCGCACGGCGCTGGCGGAAGCGGAAGTCGAATATCATGACGTCGAGAGTGACACGATCTGGGTGAAGTTCCCGGTCGTTGAAGGCTCTGCTGAGCTTGATGGCGCTTCCATCGTTATCTGGACGACCACGCCGTGGACGATCCCCGGCAACCGTGCCATCTCGTTTTCGTCGCGCATCGCCTATGGCCTTTATGAGGTCACGGCGGCGGCCAATGATTTCGGACCGCAGCCGGGCGAAAAGCTCGTCTTCGCAGACAAGCTGGCAGCCGAATGCTTTGCCAAGGCGAAGCTCGAATTCACACGCCTGCGCGATGTGAAGGCGGAGGAGCTCGCCGCTGTTACCTGCGCCCACCCGCTGGCATCGCTGGGTTACACCTTCCCTGTTCCGGTTCTCGATGGCGATCACGTCACAGACGATGCCGGTACCGGCTTCGTGCACACAGCCCCCGGCCATGGCCGCGAGGACTTTGACGCGTGGATGGCGCAGGCGCGCGATCTGGAAGCGCGCGGCATCTCCTCCAAGATCCCATTCACGGTCGGCGATGACGGTTTCTACACCGAAGACGCCCCCGGTTTCGGCCCGTCGGCCGAAGGCGGTGCCGCCCGTGTCATGGACGATAACGGCAAGAAGGGTGACGCCAATGACCGCGTCATCAAGGCGCTGATCGCGGAAAACAACCTGTTCGCCCGCGGCCGTCTGAAGCACAGCTATCCGCATAGCTGGCGCTCCAAGAAGCCTGTCATCTTCCGCAACACGCCGCAATGGTTCGTCTATATGGACAAGGAACTGGGCGACGGCACGACGCTGCGCTCCCGTTCGCTTTCCGCCATCGACCAGACCCGCTTCGTGCCGGCTTCCGGCCAGAACCGCCTGCGCGCCATGATCGAAGGCCGCCCGGACTGGGTTCTGTCGCGCCAGCGCAGCTGGGGCGTGCCGATCGCCGTCTTCGCCGACGAGAAAGGTGAAGTTCTGATCGACGAAGCCGTCAACGCCCGCATCCTCGAGGCTTTCGAGGCCGAAGGCGCGGACGCCTGGTTCGCCGAAGGCGCCAAGGAACGCTTCCTTGGCAATGACCACGACCATGCCAAGTGGCAGCAGGTCATGGACATCCTCGACGTCTGGTTCGACAGCGGCTGCACTCACACCTTCACGCTGGAAGACCGCCCGGACTTGAAGTGGCCGGCGGATGTCTATCTCGAAGGCTCCGACCAGCATCGCGGCTGGTTCCATTCGTCGCTGCTCGAAAGCTGCGCGACGCGCGGCCGTGCGCCTTACAATGCCGTTGTGACCCACGGTTTCACCATGGATGAGCAGGGGCGCAAACAGTCGAAGTCGCTGGGCAACGTGGTTGCTCCGCAGGAAGTCATGAGCCAGTCGGGTGCCGACATCCTGCGCCTGTGGGTGATGACCACGGATTACTGGGAAGACCAGCGCCTCGGTAAGGCCATCATCCAGACCAATGTCGATGCCTATCGCAAGCTGCGCAACACCATCCGCTGGATGCTCGGTACGCTCGCCCATTACAAGGGTGAGGAGATCGCCTATGACGATCTGCCGGAGCTGGAAAAGCTGGTGCTGCACCGCCTGTCCGAACTGGATGGCGTTGTTCGCGAAGGTTATGACGGCTTCGAGTTCAAGAAGATCACCCGTGCGCTGATCGACTTTGCCAATGTCGAGCTTTCGGCCTTCTATTTCGACGTCCGCAAGGACACGCTGTATTGCGACGCGCCGTCGTCGCTGAAGCGCCGCGCGGCCCTGTCGGTCATCGCCAAGCTGTTCGATTGCCTGGTGACGTGGCTTGCCCCCATGCTGCCCTTCACCACGGAAGAAGCGTGGCTGTCGCGCTACCCGGATGCGGAGTCGGTGCATCTCGCCCAGTTCCCGGAAATCCCGGCAAACTGGAAGAATGATGCGCTGGAAGCGAAGTGGGAGAAAATCCGCAAGGTCCGCACCGTCGTGACGGGCGCGCTTGAAGTCGAGCGCCGTGAAAAGCGCATCGGTTCTTCGCTGGAAGCGGCTCCGGTCGTCCACATCGCCGACGCCGATCTTCTGGCCGCGCTGAAGGATCAGGACTTCGCCGAAATCTGTATCACCTCGGCCATCACGGTTGTGGGTGACGAAGGCCCTGCCGACGGTTTCCGCCTGCCGGAAGTTCCGAAGGTCGTGGTCGAGCAGAAGCTCGCGGAAGGTGAAAAATGCGCGCGTTCGTGGCGCATCACCACCGATGTCGGCTCCGATCCGGATTATCCCGATGTCTCGGCGCGCGATGCGGCCGCCCTGCGCGAGCTTGCGGCCCTGGCATAATGAAAATGGCCGGATGAATTGCGCTTTGCCTCTTCATCCGGTACACCTGCCTGAAAATGGCCGGATTTACAGGGCAATGCGGGCTGCCGCCTGCCGAAAGACGATGTCTGGCGAAGTGGGACGGACGGCTGGAAGGGTTTCAATGAAGACGATGCAGGGTAATGCGCAGGGTTTGGGCATGTTTCGCACGGTGGTTGGCGTCACGACGATAGGCGTGCTGCTCGGCGCGTGCACGAGCCCGACCTACGGTACGGGCAAGACGGCAGCCGAACAGCTTGTCGACGATCTCGGCAACGCAACCTCGATCACCGGCGACCAGACCAAGCGCAACCTGAAATATGGTCCTCGCCCGGGCCTCGTCGTTCCCGCCCAGGCCCGTGCCGAGCAGCTGGCTCAGCCGCAGCAGAACATGGCGAGCCGCGAAAACAATCCGCAATGGGTCGAATCGCCGGAAGAAACCCGCGAACGCCTGCGCGATGAGGCGGATGCCAACAAGAACAACCCGCATTATCGTTCGCCGCTGCTCGCCGGCAACGGCACCGCCGGTCAGATGACGGAAAGCCAGAAGTGGGAAGCCTTCCGCAAGGCCAAGGCCGAAGCCCAGGGCGGCTCTGTGGTCAACGCCCAGCGCAAGTTCCTCACCGATCCGCCGGCCGAATATCGCAGCGTTCCGCAGGATCAGCTGACCGATCTCGGCGAGCCGGAGCAGAAAAAGGAAAAGCGCCGCAAGAAAGAAGCGGCAATGGCCGGCACCGGCAAGAGCTGGTGGAACCCCTTCCAGTAATGGCGAATGGTTGATGGCTGGCGGGAAGGCTTACGCCTCCCGCGAGTCGCTCAGTCGTCGAGACGTTTCCCGCGGAAAAATTGCCGCAGGATGTCAGCACTTTCACTCTCCGCCAGTCCCGAATAAACATCCGGCGCATGATGGCATGTCGGCTGGCTGAAAAACCGCACGCCACTCTCCACTGCACCGCCCTTCGGGTCTTGCGCGCCATAATAGAGCCGACGGATACGGGCAAATGAAATTGCCGCCGCGCACATGGTGCAAGGCTCCAGTGTCACATAGAGATCGGCACCGGGCAGGCGTTCCTGTCCCAGCGCCTCGCAGGCCATACGGATCACGGCGATTTCAGCATGCGCCGTCACATCGTTCAATTCACGGGTGCGGTTGCCGGAACGGGCGATGACGCGACCGTCCAGTACCAGTACGGCACCGATTGGAACCTCCTGCCGCTCGCCGGCGGCACGGGCTTCCCAAAGCGCCAGCTCCATGAAATGCGTCCTTTCGGCCATTGCGTTTCAATTTCCTCTTAACCCTTGTGCTTGGACCTGATAGGACAGCCCAAACAACAGGCAAACAGCAAATGACTTTTAAAGACAAGCCGAAGCGTGACGGCGGCAAGACATTTAGCCGAGACAGGAAGCCGAAAGGCCCCGGCAAACCCGCCGCCGAGCGCGAAAAGAAACCTGCCGAGGCAAAGGCCGCCCCGGTGCCGGAAACCGTTGGCGCCTCGAAGCCCGAGCGCATTTCCAAGATCATGGCGCGCGCCGGCGTGGCTTCGCGCCGCGATGTCGAGCGCATGATCATGGAGGGCCGCGTGTCGTTGAACGGCGTCAAGCTGGATACGCCTGTCGTCAACGCCACGCTGTCGGACAAGATCGAAGTGGATGGCATGCCGATTCGCGGCGCCGAGCGCACGCGGCTGTGGCTTTATCACAAGCCCGCCGGTCTGGTGACCACCAATTCCGACCCGGAAGGCCGCCCGACCGTTTTCGACAATCTGCCGAGCGAACTGCCGCGCGTCCTCTCCATCGGCCGCCTCGATATCAATACCGAAGGCTTGCTGCTGCTTACCAATGATGGCGGTCTTTCCCGCGTTCTGGAATTGCCGACCACCGGCTGGCTGCGCCGTTACCGCGTGCGCGCCCATGGTGAGGTGGATCAGGCGGCGCTCGACAAGCTGAAGGAAGGCATCGCCGTCGATGGCGTGCTCTACGGCGCGATCGACGCCACGCTTGACCGTACCCAGGGCCACAACGTCTGGATCAGCATGGGCCTGCGCGAAGGCAAGAACCGCGAGATCAAGAACGTGCTCGGCGCGCTCGGCCTCGAGGTCAACCGTCTGATCCGCGTTTCCTACGGTCCGTTCCAGCTGGGTGATCTGCCCGAAGGCAAGGTGCTGGAAGTACGTGGCCGGATGCTGCGCGACCAGCTCGGCCCGCGCCTGATCGAACAGGCGGGCGCCAATTTCGATGCGCCGATCTACAATGCCCCCGTTGAGGACGAGGAAGACAACGCGCCGAAGCGGCCCGCGAAGGCCGAATGGGCAAAGAGCGATGCGCCGGAAGGCAAGCCACGCTTCGAAAAAGGCGGCAAGTCCGAGGACCGCCGTGAAAAGGCGCTTGGCCGCCTCGACACCAAGCGGGGCGACAAGCCCGCCGGCAAGTTCGGCGCCAAGGGCCGCACCGAGGATGAGGGTGACGACCGCCGCCCCCGCCAGCCTGCCGGCACAAGCCGCACGGCCAATGTCTGGATGGCGCCTGGCGCGAAGCCGACCCGTGACGGCAAGGAACGCAAGTCGTCTGCCCGTGCTGAGGCGGAAAGCCTGTTCAAGAAGCCTTCTGCGCAGGACGAAGCCCGCCGCAGCCTCGTGCGCCATGCCGATGAAGACGGTGAGTGGATTCGTTCCGAACCCACCCGCGACGATGACCGCGGGCAGGGCCGTGGCGATCGCTCCGCACGTGGCGAGAAGAATTTTGGCGATCGTGGCGGACGCGGCGGCAAGTCGTTCGGCGATCGGCCGTTCCGCGACCGTCCCCGTGAAGATGGCGACCGCCCGCGTGGTGCCAAGCCGTTTGGTGACCGTCCGGCCCGGGGCGACAAACCCTTCGGCGACCGGCCCTTCCGTGACCGCCCGCGCGAAGACGGTGACCGTCCGCGCAGCGACCGCCCACGTGGCGAAAAGAGTTTCGGCGATCGCACCGCCCGGGGGGAAAGACCCGCTGGTGACCGTCCGTTCCGCGACAGACCCCGTGACGACGGTGATCGCGCCCGCGGCGAGCGGCCAGCGGGTGACAAGCCCCGCGGCGGCAAGCCGGGCGGCAAACCCGGCTTTGGCAAGCCGTCCTTCGGAAAATCGGGCGAGCGTGGCGAACGTTCGGGGTTTTCCGGAAAAGGCGCTGGCGGCAAGGGCCCCGGCGGTAATAAGCCGGGCGGCAAGGGCCCGGGTGGCAAACCTTCTGGAGGCAGGGGAATGACACGTAATGCGGATCGTAGGCGGTGAGTTCCGCGGCCGGAGCTTGGCCGCGCCGAAAACAAATTCCATTCGCCCGACCATCGACAGGACGCGGGAAAGCCTCTTCAACATTCTGAGCCATGCCTATCCGGAAAGTCTGGATGGCACGCGCGTTCTGGACGTTTTCGCCGGGACCGGTGCGGTCGGGCTGGAGGCGCTTTCGCGCGGCTGTCGTGTGGCGCTCTTCGTCGAAAACGGCGTCGAGGGCAGGGGGCTGCTTTGGGAAAATATCGATGCGCTGGGTCTGCATGGCCGCGCCCGCATCTTGCGGCGTGATGCCACCAAGCTCGGTGGCGTCAACAATATCGAGCCGTTCGATCTTCTTTTCGCCGATCCACCTTATGGCTATGGCCATGGCGAAAAGGCTTTCACGGCTGCCCATAGTGGCGGTTGGCTCAACGCCGGCGCGCTTGCCATTCTGGAAGAGCGCGGCGATGTGACGGTCAATGTCGATCCGGCGTTCAAGCTGCTTGAAAGCCGCATCTTCGGCGACACGAAGATGCATTTCTACCGCTACGAGCCCTGACGGGGAGTGCCCCGTCACGCCACGGTCTTGTCGTGTTTGCCGGATAGGCAGACCCCTTCACCGTGGTAACCAGTTTTGGGTGTTTCGCATGGATCAGGCTGGGAACGAAAGCGTCACGATCGTCCGCGCCGGAGAAGAAGTTCTCGAAGGCGATGGTGCGGGCAATCATGAGCCGACATTCGGACTGGCGCTCGGCGGCGGCGGCGCACGCGGCATCTGCCATATCAACGTTATCGAGGCTTTCGACGAACTCGGCATCCGGCCCGTGGCAATTTCCGGTTCGTCCATCGGCTCCATCATCGGCGCGGGCATGGCGGCCGGCATGTCTGGCCGCGAAATCCGCGAATACACGCTGGAACTCATGGGACGCAAAGGTTCGGTCGCCAACCGGCTCTGGAGCCTCGGCCCGGCATCGATGCGCCATGCGGTGGACGGTTTTCGTCTCGGCCAGTTCAATCTCGAACTCATTCTCCACGCCTTGATGCCACAGGCGCTGCCGAAGGATTTTTCCGAACTCGCCATTCCGCTCAAAGTGATAACCACGGATTATTACGCCCAGACCGAAGTGGTAGTCGAGAGCGGCGAGATCATCCAGGCGCTGGCGGCTTCAGCCGCCATTCCGGCGCTGTTCATGCCTGTTCGTATCGATGGCCGCATCATGATCGATGGCGGTATCTTCAATCCGGTCCCGTATGAACATTTGCTGGATCACGCCGATATCGTCATTGGCGTCGATGTTGTCGGTGGTCCGGAAGGGGATGGAACCACCATGCCCAGCCGATTGGAAAGCCTGTTCGGCGCCAGCCAGCTGATGATGCAGGCGGCGATTGCTCTGAAGCTCAGACTGCGCCCGCCACACATTTTCCTACGCCCACCGGTTCACCGTTTCGGCGTGCTGGACTTCCTGAAGTCGGAAGAGGTGCTGAACGCGTCGTCCAGCATCAAGAATGATCTGAAACGCCAGATCGAACTGCAGGTAGAGCTGTTTCATCGCGGGCACGGCATGGAGGCTTAAGCAGCAATCCCTGAGTATTCGCTAGGAACGAGCGGGTACCACGCATTTCTTCTCCCCGCCGGGGAGAAGGTGGCCCGAAGGGTCGGATGAGGGGGCAACGCCAGCGATTGACAGAACCCTTGCCCCCTCATCCCGCTGCCGCGGACTTCTGCCCGGCGGGGAGAAGAGACAAGTGGCGCTATCCCAGCCACTACGAAGAACGCATTTCACAACGACACCTCCGTCTCGCTGTCCTCCATATCCTCTTCTTCCTCCCGCTTTTCCGCCTTGTTCTTCGGCTTCATCAGCGGTTCCGGCTTCACCTCGCGTACCGGCTTGTTGTGCAGCATTTGCCGGCCGGCGGCGAGGCCTTCCACGGCTTGCAACTGCAGTCGCTCCTCATCGCGTTCGCGAATGTCGTCGGCAATCGCCAGAGCCCTGTCGCCATCCATATCGAGCCCCTCGAGAATACGCCTGCCAAACAGCAGGCCGGATTCCAGCGTTTCGCGGAGCTCATATTCCACGCCCTTCTTTCTAAGGTCGATCGAATGAATGCGGTCATAGGAGCGGGCATAGATGCGAACGCTTGGAAATTCCGACTGGATCATGTCGATGATACGGTCGGTGACTTCCTTCTTGTGGGTGCAGACAGCCACCAGATCGGCCCGTTCGATGCCGGCGGCGATCAGCACGTCCTTGCGGGTGCCATCACCGAAAAAGATACGGAAACCGAAACGGGCGGCCTGACGCACGCGATCGGCGGAACTGTCGATCACGGTCACGTCGCGCCCGCCGGCGAGAAGGATCTGCGAGGCGATCTGACCGAAACGGGAAAAGCCGATCATCAGCACATCCGCTCCGGCTCCGTCGAAATCCTCTTCCAGCTTGTCTTCTTCCGCATCCTCCGCCGTCAGCCGGCGTGAAATCACCGCAAGAAGCGGCGTCAGCGCCATGGAGAGCGTAACGACGGCAACGAGGATCGACGCGGTTGCCTGCGGAAACAGCCCCGAGGCGGCCGCCGTGGTGAAGAGCACGAAGCCGAATTCGCCGCCCTGCGCCAGAAGCAGCGCGATGCGGCTCGATGCATAACGCGACGAGCCGGCGATGCGGCAGAGACCATAGATCAGCGCCGCCTTCACCGCCATCATGACAGGCACGGCGATCAGGATAAGCACGATGTTCTCATAAACGATATGGACGTGCAGCGACATGCCGACGGCCATGAAGAACAATGCCAGGAACAATCCGCGAAACGGCTCTATATCGGCCTCCAGCTCGTGCCGATAGGAGGACTCCGACAGCATCAACCCCGCCAGCAACGCGCCCATGCCCATCGACAGGCCGACCGCCTCCATGATCGCGGCGGCGCCGATGACGACGAAGAGGGCGGCGGCGATCATCACCTCCCGCGCGCCGGTGCGGGCGATGATCTGGAACATTGGGGTGAGAAGATACCGCCCGGCAAGGATCATTCCGGCCACCGCGACGACGGAGGCGATGAGATCGGACACCATGGAATCCGTCGGGACATCGGGCCGGTTGGAAAGAATGGTGACAAGGGCAAGAAGCGGCACGATGGCGAGATCCTGAAACAGCAGGATCGAGAAGGACCGGTTGCCATGCCTTGTATTCATGTCGCCGTCATCGGCAAGGATCTGCAGTGCAAAGGCGGTGGAGGAAAGCGCAAGGCCGAAACCTGCGACGAGGCTGCCGCGCCAGTCGATCAGCCCCGCCCACCATACAATCGCCGCAAGCACACTGCCCGTCACCAGTACTTGCGCCAGCCCCAGCCCTAAAATATCGCGCCGCATCTGCCAGATGCGCGACGGCTTGAGTTCCAGCCCGATGATGAAGAGCAGGAAAACGACGCCGAGTTCCGAGACGTTGAAGATGTCCTTCGCATCGGTGACCAGATGCAGGAACGGCCCGATGACGATGCCGGCCACCAGATACCCGAGCACGGTGCCAAGTCCGAGTTTGCGGAAAACGGAGGCCGCAATGACCGCGCCGGCCAGAAGCAGCAAGGGTTCGGAAAAGAGAGCGTCGTGCTCGGTCATGCGGGCGAACTTTCGAATAGGGTGGCGATGGCGCCCTCTGGACGGAGAAAGCGACGTTTCGCCCTTGATGCGGGGTTGCTGGCACAATAAATGGAACAGGAATGAAAGGCCAACTCATGTCCTCAGAAATAGATTCTTCCAAACTTCTCGAGCGCGCCAGCCAGCTTGTCGATCTTGCCCGGGCCGCCGGCGCGGATGAGGCGGATGCTGTTGTCGTGCGTTCGCGCTCACAATCGGTCGGCGTGCGGCTCGGCAAGGTGGAAAGCACCGAATCCTCCGAAAGCGACGATTTTTCCCTGCGTGTCTTCGTTGGCCGCCGGGTGGCAAGCGTTTCGGCCAATCCCGGCTTCGATCTGAAGACCTTGGCGGAAAGGGCAGTGGCCATGGCGAAGGTTTCGCCGGAAGACCCCTTTGCCTGCCTTGCGGACAAGGAACGGCTGGCAACTTCCTATGACGATCTCGAGCTTTTCGATGCAACGGACGTGTCTGCGGATCAATTGCGCGAGGCGGCCCTTGCTTCGGAAGAGGCGGCGCTGGCGGTCAAGGGCGTCAGCAATTCCTCGGGTGCTGGCGCGTCGAGCGGCATGGGCGGGCTCGTGCTGGTCACCTCGCATGGCTTTGCCGGCAGCTATATGGGCAGCCGTTTCAGCCGTTCCGTCAGTGTCATCGCCGGCGAAGGCACGAAGATGGAGCGCGACTACGATTTCGACAGCCGCCTTTATTATGCAGATCTCGATGCCGCCGAAGAGATAGGCCGTCGCGCCGGTGAAAAAGTCGTGCGCCGCGTCGGTCCGCGCCAGGTCGATACCGGCAGCAATATCACGGTGGTGTTTGATCCACGCATCGCCCGCGGCTTCGTCGGTGCGATTGCAGGCGCGATCAACGGCGCTTCCGTTGCCCGTAAGACCAGCTTCCTGCGCGACAAGATGGGCCAGCAGGTGCTGAAAAATGGCCTGTACCTCACCGACGATCCTCAGATCGTGCGTGGCCCTTCCTCTCGTCCTTTCGATGGCGAAGGTGTTCGCGGCGAAAAGATGACGATGATTGAGGATGGCGTTTTGAAGCACTGGTTCCTCTCCACCTCCGCGGCACGGGAACTCGGCCTGGAAACCAACGGCCGCGGCGTGCGTGGCGGCACTTCGGTCTCGCCGGCCTCCACCAACCTTGCTCTGGAGCCGGGCGATCTCTCGCCGGAGGACCTGCTGGGGCAGGTCGGGTCGGGCTTTTACGTCACCGAGCTGATCGGCCACGGTGCCAACATGATCACTGGTGAATATAGTTGCGGCGCGAGCGGTTTCTGGATCGAGAACGGCGAAAAGACCTTTCCGGTTTCCGAGGTCACGATTGCCTCGAACCTGAAGGACATGTTCATGCGGATCACGCCAGCCAATGATATTGATCGCAAATACGGCATCGCGGCCCCGACGCTCGCCATCGAAGGCATGACGATCGCAGGCAAGTGAGGCGACCTGCGGGGTTTTCGCTGGCGCTTCATATGCAAGTGCGAACAGAAAAACGGGCGCGCCATCTGAGGCGCGCGGAAAAGACGGCAAGATGAACGACATGGATGAGGCCCGCTGGGCCTCCGATCTGAGGCTGGTCCTCGAAGCCGCCCGCAAGGCGGGCGAGACAGCCCTCGGTTTCTTCCGCAAGGATCCCGAGGTCTGGTGGAAGAATGGCGGGCTTTCGCCGGTCAGCGCGGCCGATTACGCCGCAAATGAAATCCTCGAAACCATTCTGCGCTCCGCCCGGCCGGATTATGGCTGGCTTTCCGAAGAGACGGATGACGATACGGACAGGCTTTCCCGTTCCACCGTCTTTGTGGTCGATCCCATCGACGGCACCCGCGCCTTCATTGGCGGCAGGGATACCTGGTGCATCAGCGTTGCCGTGGTGCATGAAGGGCGACCGGTGGTGGGCGTGCTCGTCGCACCGGCGCTGTCGGAGGAATTTACCGCGATAGAGGGTGGCGTGGCGTTAAAAAACGGAAGCCCCATCTCCGCAAGCGGCGGCAATACCGGCACCTTCCATCTCGCCGCCGCGGCAGAGGCGATCACGCATCTGCCGGAAACGATGCGCAACAATGTCGAGCGTGTCCCGCATGTGCCGTCGCTGGCCTACCGGCTGGCGATGGTGGCGGATGGTCGTATCGACGGTACGCTGGTCATGCCCAACTCACACGAGTGGGACCTGGCCGCGGCGGATCTCATTCTCGAACGCTCCGGCGGCCGGCTTGCCGGTCTGGATGGCAAACCTCTGATGTATAATCGCCGCCGGGTGAACCACCCCGCATTGTGCGCCGCAGCAAATTATGCGCTGCCTGCACTTTTGAAAGCGTTTTCACATCCGTCTGGCAGTTGACGTTTGGCGGGAAATCCCGCAGATGAAGGCCTCTCTCAGAGTTCAAGAAAGAGATAAGACATGACGGAAACTGGCAAACCGAAACAGCTGCTGCACCTCGTCTTCGGCGGCGAACTGGAAAACCTTCAGGATGTTCAGTTCCGGGATTTGAGCGCGCTCGACATCGTCGGCATCTATCCAGATTACGCCTCCGCGCTCACGGCTTGGAAGTCGAAGGCACAGATGACTGTCGATAACGCCCATATGCGTTATTTTATCGTGCATATGCACCGTCTTCTCAATCCTGACGACAAAATTTGAGTCCCTTTGCCCTTGCGTTGTAATACTATTGGATGAAAGCGCGCTTTCCCGTGATTCCTGCGCGAGCGGCGCGGCCCGGGAATGCCGTTACGAGAAAATGTGATCGCGCTTTCGTTTCCGATGACAAAAAATGACGCAATTTGAGAAGAAGTAGGCGGCGATAACAACCAGAACAGGGGCAGGGCATTGCGCGGAATGATCAAGGGCAGACTGTCATGAGCAGCCGTATCGCACGTTTCGCTCTTTCCGGTTACCGCATTGCCGGTATCGCCGCTTACCCGTTTGCCAAGCCCTATCTTTCCTATCGGGCCGCCAAGGGCAAGGAAGACAAACGCCGCCGGCTCGAACGTTTCGGTTATGCGAGTGCCGAGCGCCCGCGCGGGCCGCTCGTCTGGTTCCACGCCGCAAGTGTCGGCGAAACGCTGGCGCTTATTCCGCTCATCCGCGAAATCCGCAAACGCGACATCTTCGTGCTTCTGACCACGGGTACGGTCACCTCGGCCGAACTGACCCGCACCCGGCTCGGCGATGACGTGATCCACCAATATGTGCCGCTCGACATCAAGATCGCGGTCAACCGTTTCCTGACCTACTGGGCACCCGATGCCGCCATCACGGCCGAGTCCGAAATCTGGCCGGTGACGATGATGGAACTGGAGCGTCGGCACATTCCGCAGATCCGGGTCAATGCACGCCTTTCCGACCGTTCCTTCGATCGCTGGAAAGCTCGCCACGACATTGCTGAATCGCTGTTTTCCAAGCTGGCGCTGGTGGTTGCCCAATCCGATCTCGATGCCGAACGTTTCCGCGATCTCGGCTCCTGGCCGGTGGTGATATCGGGTAACCTCAAGGGTGACACCGACCCGCCGCCCTGTGACGAGGCGCTGCTGGAGAGCTACCGCAAGCAGGTCGGCAATCGCAAGACATGGGCGGCGATCTCAACCTTTGACGGTGAGGAGAAGGCCGCGGCCACCGTGCATGCGGCGATCAAGTCGCGCAACGGGCAACTGACCATCATCGTGCCGCGCCATCCCGAGCGTGGAGATGAGGTGGAGGCCATGCTGAAGGGCATGAATCTCTCCGTTGCTCGCCGCAGCCGCAATGATGTGATAACGCCTGAAACCGATATTTTCCTCGGGGACTCCATTGGGGAAATGGGGCTTTACCTGCGGCTGACCGAGCTTGCCTTTGTTGGCCGCTCGCTGACGGCCGAAGGCGGGCAGAACCCGCTGGAGCCTGCCATGCTTGGCTGTGCGGTTTTGTCGGGCGCGCATGTGCAGAACTTCCGCGAGGCCTATCAGAAGCTGATCCGCGCAGGTGGTGGCCGCATCATCCGTGATGTGGAGATGCTGGCAAAGGCGGTGCATTATCTGCTGGTCAACGATAATGAGCGCTACAAGATGATCGATGCGGGCAATCGGGTCATTCAGGATATGCGCGGCGCGCTGTCCTCCACGGTGAAGGCGCTGGAGCCCTATATCAACCCGCTCACCGTTTCCGCCAAGCTGCAGCCGCGGAGCGCCATCGGATCATGGTAGCGGATATAGAACTCAACGCCGCGCAGTCAATCGCCGCAGTGCTTTTCGACAAGGACGGCACGCTGCTGGGCTATGACGCAAGCTGGGGACCGGTGAACCGCGAACTCGCGTCGATTGCGGCCAAGGGAGATCCCGTCCTCGCCGACAGGCTTCTCTCCGCCTGCGGCATGGATCCCGTTACCGGTCATGTGGTGCCCGACAGTCTTCTGGCCGCCGGCAACACGGCGGAGATCGCCGCCGGTCTCGTCGCCGCCGGCTCGCCCTGCGATGTTGTCGAGCTCACGCAACGTCTCGACCGGCTTTTTACCGAGGCCGCGGATAAATCCGTGCCGGTGACCGATCTCAAGGGTTTTTTCGCGAGGCTGAAGGCTCGCGGCTACAAGCTCGGTATCGCCTCCAGCGACAACGAAAACTCCATCCGCCAGACGGCCATCCGCTTCGGTTTCGAAAACGATATCGATTTCGTTGCGGGATATGACAGCGGTTACGGCACCAAGCCGCAGCCCGGCATGGTCCTCGGCTTCTGTCAGGCGATCGGTATCTCTCCCGACCGCGTGGCCGTCGTCGGCGATAATAACCACGATCTGCATATGGCGAAAAACGCTGGCGCGGGTCTAAGGGTCGCCGTTCTCACCGGCACCGGCTCTCGCGAAAGCCTGGGTGCGGATGCCCATTATTGTTTCGATGACATCACCGGGCTCGAAGCGCTGCTGCCGGAAAGGGCTGTTTGAAGCGGTGTCGCACGGTTTGCATTGTCGCGGCACTCTCTAGTCCCGTCATGCCGGCTTTGAGCCGGTATGACGGAGAAAATGGATATCGCGGCGCGCAGATTGAAGTTCCATGTTAAATCGCGGCCAGTCCGTATCAGCACCGGTGCGTAAAGCCGTCTATTCGGATTTTGCAATTTACGGTTTTTTCTGGCAAACAACCTCCCAGACGTGAAATGGCGAACGCAATGCCGTGGGCGACCCGGCCGGGAGCGGGAATAGATGGTTTCTGAAGCGCCGCCCTTCTGGTGGCAGAAAGCGGGCTGGCAGGCGTGGCTCCTGTCTCCTTTCTCGCTTCTTTACGGCAAGGTCGCCGGCCGGCGCATGCGGACGGCAAAAAGGGCAAGTGTTACCGTTCCGGTCATCTGCATCGGCAACTTTACCGTGGGTGGCGCCGGTAAGACGCCGACGGCAATGGCAATTGCAAGGGCCGCCGTTGCGAAAGGCTTGAAACCCGGATTTCTCAGCCGCGGTTATGGCGGCACACTGGACGTCACCACCCTTGTCGATCCCGCACATCATCGCTCTGCCGATGTCGGCGACGAGCCGTTGCTTCTGGCGCGCGAAGCGGTGACGGTGATTTCGCGCCGCCGCGTTGAGGGTGCGCATCGCCTGATCAAAGAGGGCGTCGATCTCATCATCATGGATGACGGGTTTCAGAGTGCGCGTCTGACGCTGGATTATGCGCTTGTCGTCATCGATACGATGCGCGGCATCGGCAACGGCCATCTGGTGCCGGGCGGTCCGGTAAGAGCCCCGCTCGCCGAACAGATGCGGCATATGACCGGGCTCCTGAAGGTCGGTAATGGTCACGCGGCCGATGCCCTTGTGCGGCGAACCGCAAAGGCTGCCAAACCTGTTTTCGTTGCGGCGATCACGCCGCAGGAGCCGCAGGATTTCAGGGGAAGGCGTGTGCTGGCCTATGCGGGCATAGCCGACCCGGCCAAATTTTATCGAACCGTCGAAGCGCTCGGCGGCGATATCGTGATGCAGCGCTCTTTCCCGGATCATCACCACTTCAGCGATGACGAGATTGCCGATCTTCTGCAGGACGCAGGCAAGGCGGATCTGCAACTTGTCACCACGGCCAAGGATGCCGTGCGGCTTAACGGGCACCACGGCCGGGCTGAGGAATTGCTCTGGAACAGCCTGGTGATCGAGGTCGACATGGTGTTCGACGATCCCAATGCGGCTGGAACGATTATCGATACGGCCGTGGCGAACTGCCGCGCCCGTTTGCTTCGGGATAATTCGCGGACGTCGCTATAAGGCACCGAAAAAGACAAGCCGTCGTGCGCCGGTTTCTCCTCACTGACGTGACGAGCACAGGGACGAGGGAGGCACACGCGCGACACTCAACGCGTCGCTTCCCTCCTTATGCCGGCAAAGTACCGGCCTTCTTTTCGGCTTCCAGAGAAGCCGCGGCATCCACATAGGCCTCCTGCCGCGCCACGCTCCAGTAGCGCAGCTCATCGAGCGGAATGCTCTTGCCTGTCATGGCGCAGATGACATGCGAGCCGGTCTGGACGATGCGGAAGTCACCGTCGAGATATTCGATGACGGCGAGGCGATTGCCGCCTCCTTCAAATCTGTTCATCCGTTTTCGTCTCCTGCTCTGTCCTGTCGGGGCACCCAGTCCGAAACGGCGTAGCGTTTTCCTGAACAATCCGGATGCTCCAGTATCCTGAATTTATATAGGCCGGCGTGGCGCAAGGCCAGCCCCGACGCCCTTGCATGTAAGAGGGCGTCAGCTGCGGCCGAAGAGCCGTTCTATATCGGAAAGCTTCAGTTCGATATAGGTCGGACGGCCGTGATTACACTGGCCCGAACCCGGTGTATTTTCCATCTGCCGCAGAAGCGCATTCATCTCCTCCGGCCGCATGCGCCGGCCGGAACGCACCGAGCCGTGGCAGGCCATGGTGGCGGCGACATATTCCAGCTTGTTGGCAAGCGTCGAGGCGGCGTCCCATTCGGCGATCTCGTCGGCAAGCTGGCGCACCAATCCCTGCACGTTGACCTCACCCAGCATGGCCGGGGTTTCGCGAACGGCGACGGCACCCGGCCCGAAACGCTCGATGACGAGCCCCAGCGCATCGAAACCGGTGGCGTGATCCATCAGCCGGTCGCAATCTTCTTCCGGCAGATCGATGATTTCGGGGATGAGCAGCACCTGCGAAGCCGGCCGTTTGGAATGCAGTGCATTCCGCATCTGCTCGAAAACCAGCCGCTCATGCGCCGCATGCTGGTCGACGATGACAAGGCCGTTTTCTGTCTGCGCGATGATGTAGTTCTCGTGCAGCTGCGCCCGCGCGGCCCCGAGCGGGTAGAGCGTGGGCTCGGGCGAGGAGCTCGCGCCGGCTTCATAAGTTTCCCGAGACTCGGCCCGCGCCGTTGGGGTGGTGATGTCCGAGAAATGTGATTGTACCGCCTCCGAAAACTGCGTTGCGCCTGAAACGGCGAGCGGCCGTGACGGCGAGGTCGCGGCGGACCATGGCGCGGGAGCGGTCGTGAAAGGCGATGGCCTGAGGCCAGAAGGGCTATAGCCGGGGCGGAAGGCGTTCATCATCTGGCTGGCGCCCGTCGTTGCCGCCCTGTCGCCGTCACGCGTCAGCGCCTGGCGGATCGCGCCGACGATCAGCCCGCGAATGAGCCCGGGGTCGCGAAAACGAACGTCGGATTTCGCCGGGTGTACGTTTACATCCACAAAGGCGGGATCGAGCGTGATGGAAAGCACCGCGACAGGATATCGCCCATGCGGCACGGTTTCGGCATAAGCACCGCGAATGGCGGATAAAAGCAGTTTGTCCTGCACCGGACGGCCATTGACGAAGACATATTGATGCGCCGAATTGCCACGGTTGAAGGTGGGCACGCCGGCAAAGCCCGTCAGCGTCACATCCTCACGCCCGGCATCGATTTCAATGGCGTTGTCCTTGAAGTCCGCACCGAGAATCTGCGCCATGCGGGCCAGATGATCGTCACCCGTCGACGGAATTTCGAGCGTCGACCGATCCGTGCCTGACAGCACGAAGCGGATATGCGGAAAGGCGATCGCCATGCGTTTGACGACTTCGGTGATTGCGGCCGCTTCGGCGCGTTCCGTCTTCAGGAATTTCAGCCGTGCCGGTGTGGCGAAGAACAGGTCGCGCACCTCGACGATGGTGCCGGCATTCGAGGCGGCCGGCCTCACATCGGAAACCTTGCCGCCGGTGACGGAAATCACCGAACCCTGCTCCGCGCCCTGCTGGCGGCTGGTGATCGTCAGCTTGGCCACGGAGCCGATGGAGGGCAGTGCCTCGCCGCGGAAGCCGAGCGTGCGTATATCGTCAAGTGTATCGGAAATCTTCGAGGTGCAGTGCCGCCTGACCGCAAGCTCGAGATCGGCCGGAGACATGCCACAGCCATTGTCGGTAATCCGCACCAGCCCCTTGCCGCCGCCCGCCGTGGCGATCTCGATGCGCGTCGCCCCGGCGTCGATGGCATTTTCCACCAGTTCCTTCGTGGCGCTGGAGGGTCTTTCGATGACCTCGCCGGCGGCGATCTGGTTGATAAGGGTTTCTGAGAGCTGCTTGATGGCCATGATCGCCATTTTCGCGGATTCGCGCCGGCTTCGAAAGCAAAAAACTGAGACCGCGGAAATTTGCACATGTTTTGCGGGTTGCATGGCATCGGACCATTTCCGCCAATGCAGTTTAAGCGTTAATCCGCCCTTAATCGCCCTTGTTTATGGTGGGGCAGCTTGAAATGACCGCAGAAACGGGGCCACCTCTGCCGGGTGGTGTGTGACGTCGACTATGGGTGAGCGTCATCTTCTCCTCAAGACTGCTTCAAGCGGCAAACCCTGATGTCTGTTTTCCGGAATTTTCGTTTCATCCCGGCATCTGCCCTGGACGATTCCAATAGAAACAAAAGCCTGACCCATTAAAACAGGCGGGAGTTTGCAGTTGAGTGATTTGGCGTCCTCCGGCGCGGGCGTTCATACGGTGATGCTTGATGCCCTTTGCGACGCGCTTGGCGCGGCGATCGTCGTTTACGACCGTAACGATCACATTATTTTCGCAAGCCGGAAGCTCCTCAGTTTTTTCCCGCTGGAAGAGGCCGTCATCGGCCCCGGCGCGCGCCTGCGCGATTATCTTGGCGCCCTGTACGATTGTTACCATATCGAGACGGAAAATCCTGCCGCCAATGCCCGCCAGTTCGGTCGGGAAGAGTGGATCGGCGAACGGCTGGCTCTGCACTGGAAGGAACGGTCTGAAAAAACCGAACGGCTGAAGGGGGAGCGGTTCCTGCGCTTTGTCATGAACCGCCTGCCATCCGGTCTCGGCATTAGTGTCCTCGCGGATATTTCTGAACAGAAGAAGCGTGAAGAACAATGGCGTATCGATCTCGAGCGCGTACAGCTCCTCGAGGATATTCTCGACAATCTGCCGTTTCCCGTCTTCGTCAAGGACCGGAACCTGGCCTATGCCGCCGTGAACAAATCCGCCTGCACCCTGGTCGAAACCAGCCCCGAGAGCCTGCTCGGACGCACGGTCTTCGATCTCCATTCAAGCAAGGTTGCGGGGCGGATCGATGCGGCCGACCGGACGGTACTGGAGAGCGGCACGCCAAGCGTCATTCCGGAAAGGGTGAGACGCCTGAACGGTGAAGAGATACTGACGATCACGCGCAAACAGCGCGTAGGACGGCCAGGCCGTTATTTCCTGGTGACGACGATGGAGGATGTGACTGCGCTCGCCACGCTTGATGCGAACGGCATGCCCGTCATCCCTTCTTTGGAGCATGTGGCATTTGTGTCCTCAACCTATGGAAAGGATGAGGAGAAGGAAGGCCGTAACGGCTTGCTGAAAAGCAAGGCGGTGCTGGTCGTCTCCGAAAACAGCCGCTTTGCAGAGGCCGCCGGCCGCCAGCTCACGGCAGGTGGCATGGACCATGCAGCGGTGACGAGCGAGGAAGAGCAGCGCACCTTTATCGATGTCGCCGCCTCCGCCGGGGTTGCCATCGATGTTGTTGTCATCGACGCCCAGATGAGCATCGCATGCCTCGATATTGCCGCGGCACACCATCTGCCCGTCGTCAGCATCGAGGAGGACGAGATTGACGCGTCGTTGTTGCATCATGTGGCTGTAGGGCTCCATTCGGTGCCGAAGGAGAAATCGGTAGAGGAGGACTGGGAGATCATGACGCAGGACCTGCCCAAAATCCTCAGCAACGGCGGCGTGTGCGACGTTCTTCTCGTCGAGGACAACCGGGTCAACCAGATCGTTTTTTCGCAGATACTTGAGGGTCTCGGGCTTTCCTGGCGGCTCGCCACGTCGGGCGAGGAAGCGCTGCGTCTCTTCGTGGAACAGGCTCCGTCGGTCGTACTGCTTGACACGACGCTTGCCGATATCGACGGCTTCGAGGTCGCCCGCCGCATGCGCGATCTTTCGGGTGAAAAGCGCATTCCTGTTGTCGGCGTCATTACCCACGCATTCGAAGGCGACCTCGACAAATGCCTCGCATCCGGGATGGAGGACATGCTGCTGAAACCTGTCAGCCCCGATATGGTGGAGGCTGTTTTTGTGCGGCTTTTTGGCAAGGACGTGCTGCAGCTGCAGGCGTGATAGCCCCCTCCATCGAACCGCGTGGCGTAAACATACAATTAATTGCCGCCGCCTCGGCCGTTTTGCGCTGGCAGCGGGTCTCAACGAGGGCGGTCTGCGTTTTTCGGTTCGTCGCTCTATGGCTTTTTTAATACTTGCCCTGCATTGTGATCGCGGTCGATAGAGGATTCAAGAGATGCAGGAATGAAACGGGCAGAGCCGCAAACGTTGCAGGTTAGCCAGAACGAGCTTCAGGCGATGGCCTACAGCGATCCGCTGACAGGGCTCGGCAACCGCTACCGTTTGCGGGACAAGATCCGCATGCTCGCCAGCGAACGCTCCAGCGATCCAGCACCCTTCACGGTCGGCATTGCCAATATAGACGGCTTCAAACCCATCAATGACCTTTTCGGCGTGCAGGCGGGCGATGAAATCCTCTGCCAGGTTGCTCACCGCCTCAAAGCCTGCATTCCCGATGGCGCCATCGTGACGCGCCATGACGGCGACGAATTCGCTTTCGTATTGCCGCTGGTGTTCGAACGCACCGGTGCCGAGCGTGTCGGCAACATGATCAAGGACGTGCTCTCCGCTCCCTATGATCTTGGTGATCGTAACGTCCGGCTTTCCTCCTCGTTCGGCTTTGCCATCTATCCCTTCGCCGGCGATGATTTTGAGGATCTGCTGAAAAGCGCCGAGACGGCGCTCTACCGCTCCAAGCGGCGCGGCCGCGGCCAGATCACCGTCTATTCGCGTGAGATTGCGCAGGAGATGAAGCGCGCCACGCAGCTTGAGCAGGCGCTCAGAAACGCGATCATCACCGACGCGATCGACGTGCATTTCCAGCCCATCGTCCGGCTGGAGGAGGCGAAGGTCATCGGTTTCGAGGCGCTCGCGCGCTGGAACGATCCGGATCTCGGCTTCGTATCGCCTGCGGTTTTTGTGCCGCTGGCCGAAGAACGCGGTTTCATCGATGCGCTTTCGGAGGCCCTGCTCAGAAAAGCCGCGGAAGCGGCGCTTTTCTGGCCGCGTGAGCTCTTTCTGTCCTTCAACCTGTCGTCCGCGCAACTGATGGACCCCAGCACGGCAGACAATATTCTGTCCATACTTTCGCGTGTCGGCCTCGACCCGCACCGGCTGGAGCTTGAAATCACCGAAACGGCGGTCATGACCTCCGCCGATACCGCCCAGCGGATCATCAGCGAGTTGCAGAGCGCGGGCGTTCGTATTTCTCTCGACGATTTCGGCACCGGCCAATCGAGCCTCGGCCGCCTGCGGGATTTCACATTCGACAAGGTGAAGATCGATCGCGCTTTCGTCTCGCGCATCAGCAGCGACCGCCCTTCCGAACATATCATCAAGGCCATCGTCGCCATGTGCGAAGGGCTTGATCTTGAAGTCGTGGCCGAAGGGATAGAGGAGCGGGCGGAAGAGGAAAAACTGCGCGCGCTCGGCTGCGCCATGGGACAAGGCTACTTCTACGGCCGCCCCGCCGACGCCGCGGCGACCCAGCGGTATCTACATGAGAATTACCGCGAGATATTGTCGGATATTTCCTGAGAAACGGAATGACCTTGGACGAGGTGGTGGGGACGCCCCCAACACCCCTCATTCCTGTCTTTGCCACGGGAGCCCGGCCGACGCGCGTCTGCGCGGCGAAGAGAGTCCCTTCGGTCCAAGACTTCGGCTGGCTAGATTCCTGTGACAAGCACAGGAATGAGGAGAAGGCGGTGCGTGCCGCGTCTCAGAGCCTGTAAAGCGGCTCAAACCGGCCCTTGACCTCAACCCCCAGTTCGAACGTCAACCCGTGCTGCGGATTGGCGGCTAGGGCGTCCTCGTCAAGATTTTCACGCGCCGACGTCACGAGAAGGCGCGATGCGTCCGGGCCGACGAAGGCCGGGCAGGTCGTCTGTCCCGCGGGCACCGCATATCGGGCAATATGGTTGCCGTCGTTATCATAACGATCAACCGCGCCTTCGCCCCAACGAGCGTTCCAGATATGCCCTTCGGCATCGCAGACCGAGCCGTCGATACCGCCATCGACTCCTGTCGAATCGATGAAGACTTCAGCCTTGCCGGAGGGGAGGCCGGTCTCGGGATCGAGCGGCACGCGCATCAGCTTGTTCACCTTGGTATCGACGTAATATCCGGTCGCGCCATCGGGCGAGAAGCAGATCGAATTCGGAATGCTGATATCGGCAAACAGCTTCGTCACCGTGCCTTTGTAAACATGATAGATGCTGCCCGCGCCGGTTTCCGCCTTTCGGCCCATGGTGCCGATCCAAAGCGCGCCGCAAGGGTGCATGCGCCCGTCATTGGACCGGTTGCCGGGCAGGTCCTTTTCCAGCTCCGCATGCAGAGTCAGCACACCAGTCTTCGTATCACGCAGGAAAAGCCCGTCATCGGAGGCGATCAACTGTTGGCTGTCGCTGACTTTCGCCAGAGCGCTGCCCATGAAGGGCAGGGAATGGACGGTCTTGCGGCCGGAGGCGAGGTGCAGTTCATGCAATTCCCGCTCGAGAATGTTGAACCACCAGGCCGTGCCGGTCGCAGGGTCGAAGGTCGGGCCTTCGCCGAGCAGCATCGGCGTCTCGTCAAGAACACGTCCGGTAAAGGGAAAAACAGTCGCCAAGCTCTTATCCTCCGATGGCTGCATCATAGGCCGACAGTGTGACAGTGGCGCGTTCGCGCACCTCCGCTGCGGTCATGCCGGGTTTATAGAGGCTGGTTCCGAGCCCGAACGCCATGATGCCGGCCGATGTATAGTCGGCAAAATTCTTATCCGAGACACCGCCGACCGCTGCGATGACCAGATCCTTCGGCAGGATCGTCCGGATCGCATTGATGCCGGCGGGGCCAATGATGCTGGCGGGGAAGAACTTCAGCCCGGTCGCACCGGCTTTTGCGGCCACCAGCGCTTCGGTGGGGGTGAGAACGCCCGGCATCGTCACCATGCCTTTTTCACGTGCAGCTGTAATGACCTCCGCATCGGCATTGGGGCTAACCATCAGCCTGCCGCCTGCCGCGTCCAGCGATGCGACGTCTTCCACGCTCAGCACGGTCCCGGCGCCGATCAGGCAATCGGCGGGCGCCATCTTTGCCGCGATCTCGATGGAACGGAACGGATCGGGGGAATTCAGCGGAATTTCGATGGCGCGGAAGCCGGTTTCGATCAGCGCGCCGACAACGCCTTCTGTCTCCTCGGGTTTCAGGCCGCGCAGGATGGCAATCAGCGGATATTTGATGGAAGGAAAGGGAATACGCATGGTCGATCTTTCTTCTTATGGCCAGATGGCTGTTGCAGCGGCCAGCAATCCGCGCCGCACGGCTTCGTCTGCGTCGATGACCGTATAGTGGATATCGAGGGCGGTGAAGGCGCCTTCGTAAAGCGCGCCAAGCGCGCCGGAGCCGATCAGCACCACCGGTGTCTCCCGCCGCGCCGTCGAATGCGCGCCGGCGATCTCCAGCCCGATCATGATGCCAGAAAGCCTGGCCTTGGCATCCGTGGCGGCGAGGCCATGCAGCAATTGACCGGAGCGCAGTGTGAACAGCCGGTTGCTGGTGAGCTGCGGATTGGCGTAAATGTCGAGCACGGCCGCTCTGAAGTCCTCGTGTTGGCCGGTGAAAGGCTCCGCCTCGGCCACCGCATGGGACAGGATCGTCTGCTTGGAAATGACCTCGAACAGTTCGCCGGTCATGAAGGTGGCAAAGCCGTTGACGTCGCCATCACGAACGGTCACCCATTTGGAATGCGTGCCGGGCATACAGACAAGTTTCTCGCCGGTGTCCGAGGAGGCAAGAGCGCCGAGCAATTGCGTTTCCTCGCCACGCATCACGTCGGGCGCGTTTTTATCCCGCTGCGCCAGCCCCGGCAGAATACGCACATCGCGCGCCTGACCCGGCACGCGAACTGCGCCATCCAGCACCGACGACAGCGATGCCGGCACGTCGATGTAACCCGCTTCGACCCAACCCTGCCGCGCGCCTGCCATACCACAGACGAGAACCGGCAAATCTTCAGGCGCGCCGATGGCGTCGAGATGCGCTTGCAGAACCTCGGCAAAACCGGTCCGCATGGCCGTGGTCATGCCTTCCGAACTTCTGCGCTCCGCCAGCACAGCACCCGAGCGGCTCATGAGCCAGAGCCGGAAACTGGTCGTACCCCAGTCAACGGCGATAAAAGCGGGTTCAGACATTATAGAAGGCCTCCGTCTACGATTATGGATTGCGCCGTGATGGCGCTTGATGCCGAGGATGCGAGAAACAGGCATGGCCCAGACAAATCGGCAGCGACGAGCATGCGCTTCAAGCATTGTCGCGCCGTGGTCGTCGCAATGCCCTCATCCGTCAGCCACAGTTCCCTCTGCCGCTCGGTCACGATCATGCCCGGCAGCAGCGTGTTGACGCGGATATTTTCTGGCCCCAGCCGGCCGGCAAGGCTTTTTGTCAACCCGATGATACCTGCCTTCGCCGCCGCATAGGAGGGAAGTTCGCCCATGTTGAGCAGAAACGAGATGGACGAGAAATTGATGATGGAGGCGTCTTTCGCGAGCCGGAGGTAGGGAAGCGCGGCCTGAACGGTAAAAAACATCTGCTTGAGATTGACCGCCTGATTGGCATCCCAATAGGCTTCTGTCACCGCATCTATGTCATGACGGTCGTCCCAGGCGGCGTTGTTGACCAGAACCTTGATACCGCCTATCGCCGCGGCCGCCTCAGTGACGGTCACGGCTATGGCCGCCACGTCGCGCAGGTCGGCCCTGAAGAAATGGACCGGGTGGGGCGACACCCCGGAAAGCCGCCGGACCAGCGCTTCGCTCGGCTCTTCGGCGATATCGATGAACGCTACCTTTGCGCCCTGCATGGCAAAGGCTTCCACGAGCGAAGCCCCTATGCCGGAACCGCCGCCGGTGATCAGCACGCCCGCATCCTTGAGGTCCGGAAATTGGGCTGTCGTCATCGGCATGATCTCATCCGTCAGGGGCTTGATTGTTCCATTATTTGGAACTAGATTTTAATAAATGGAATTATTCCCTTGGCGCAAGCCTCATGTCAAGGCGAATGACAATGGATGTTGCCATGCCTGATACCAAAATACCCAATGGCAGGATGCGCAGCGCAGTTCCAGCCGCGCGGCAAAAAACCGATAGCGACACCGGTACACTCGGTAAGGCCATCTCGCTCCTGGAACTGATCGCCCTTTCTGAAAGGCAGATGCGTTTCACCGATGTGGTGGAAGCGTGCGGGCAGCCGCGAGGCACCGTCCATCGCCAGCTCGCACATCTGCTTGCCGAAGGCCTGATAGACCAGGCCCCCGACCAGACCTACGTTGTTGGCCTGAGGCTGTTGCAGTTTGCAGCCAAAGCCTGGAGTGGCAACGATCTGCGCAGCATAGCCGCCCCACACCTGGCGGCGCTGCAGGAGGCAACGCAGGAATCGGTGCATCTCGCGGTTCTGATCGGGCGCGAAGTGACCTATCTGGACAAGATTGAGGGCAAGCACAGCTTGCGCATGCATTCGCAGGTTGGAAAGACCTCGCCAGCCTATTGCACAGGCGTGGGTAAGGCCGCGCTGTCGCTGCTACCCGCCGGCGATCTGGAAGATCTCGCGGCCGGGCTGGATTTTAAGCGCTTCACGGACAACACCATCACCACACCGCAGGCCCTGATGGAGGATGTTTCGGCCATTCGCACCCTCGGTTACGGTTTCGATCTTCAGGAGCACGAGATCGGCATTCATTGCGTTGCGGCGCCGTTACCGGCCCCGGGACGCAGTTTCCGCGCGGCGATTTCAGTGACCGGCCCCGCCTACAGGGTGGATGTGGAACAGCTCCGCGCCTGGGCTCCGCTGGTGCGTGCAACCGCCGATAAAATTTCGGCAGAACTTGTCTATCGCTTATCGCCGGTTGCGGATGATTGACGAAAAGCCGATGCCGCTTATGGGGTTGCCCGCCCGCGAAAAAGAGGAGACATGACCGGCTTACGCGAGATAACGCTAATTTTCGAATATTCTGATCTAATTTTCAACTTTTGTTTGCATGAATCGATTTGCTGAGTAACATCCTCAAAATTCCGGGCAGAGGCGGGCCTTTGCGGCGGCATTTCCTCATGCTCGAAGAACAGCTTTCATGCAGAAAACAGAAACGGCCAGCGTTCAGTCGATTGGTGTTGATTGCGTTCGCGAGATCGCCAATCTTAATACGCAGTTCGATATATTCCGCTTCCTGAAGCGGCTGACGGAGGCGTGGGAATTCAGGGCCTTCATGGTACTCGACCTCACTACAGAGGTCTCAAGCGAATTGTCGCATTATACCGTCATCACCAGCTGGCCGGCCGAACTGTTGCAACGCTATGATGAAGAAGGCGAGTTGCAGAACAGCCGCGTCATGGCGCGGTTAAGAAAATCCACTGTACCCTTTTCCGTGTCGCTGGATTTCCTGGTCGAAGGCGAGGGGCATGTCCTGAAGAAAAACGTGGTCGCGCTTTTCGAACGGTTCGAGATGATAAATTCCGTCTGGTTCCCGGTGCATGATGTCACCCTCAGGCGCGGCGCCGTATCCTTTTCCGGCAACAAGACGGCCCTGCCGGAAGCCCGGCTTGCGGAGCTTTTTTACATTTCCAGCCACGTCTTTGCCCGGCTGTCCGAAATCCGCCGTCTCGATCTCCGCGTGCCGGAAACATTGAGCGAACGGGAGATCGACTGCCTGAACTGGACGGCAGCCGGAAAGACCAGTGCCGAAATCGCCGAGATCATGATGTTGTCGGAGCATACCATCAATCACTACCTGAACCGCGCGACGAAAAAACTCGATACGGTCAACCGCACCCAGGCGGTCGCCAAGGCCCTGCGCGTCGGACTGATTAAATAGCGAAACTCGCAATTTTATCATTGTGATAAAGCCCTTCCTGGGCGATCCTCTTTTCGAATCACCGGAAAGGAGAAATCGTTGCCGGAGCGGCATAGTGTAAAAGCGGGATTTTCTCCGACTGTCGATTGCGCCGTGCTGATAGTCGCTGCCGAAAAAGGCTTTGCCGCCGATGAAGGCATAGAACTGGAACTGGTCCGAAAGCAGTCCGCACGTGGTGTTCTTTCGGTGCTCGGCGAGGACGGCGTTCAGATCGCGCATTTGCCCGCTCCTGTTCCCGTGGGGTCGGCCGTTGGCCTCCATGATATGCCGGCCAATATCATCGGCGTTTTCACGCTTTCCCTCGGCGGCTCCGCGACCACCGTTTCCCCTGGGTTTTATGATGAACTTTACCGTGAGGGACTGAAGCTGCCGGACCCGGCGGCTTTCGGCCGTGCGATGGCCCGCGTCTGCGCCGCACGCCGGGCCGCGGGTGAAAATCCGCCCGTCTTCGCGGTTGAGGATATCGCCTCGACGTCCTTTTATGCCCTGCGTTATCTGCTCGGAAGCTGCGGTGTGCTGCTTGGCCGTGACATGGAAATCGTCGAAGCGCTGCCGAAGGCGATGCCCGGGCTTCTGGAAAGCGGCGACGTCGATGCGCTCTGTTCCGCTGAACCCGCGGGCAGCGCTGCGGTGCTGGGTGGCGCCGGGCGTATCGTGACGACGGGCGCGCTCATCTGGCACAATGCCCCGGAAAAAATACTTGCCGTGAAGCGAGATTGGGCTGATGCGAATGCCAGCCTCTTGGAGGGGCTGCTGCGCGCACTTTACCGCGCGGGCGAGTGGTGCGCCAACCCCGCCAATATCGAGGAACTTGCCGGTATTCTGGCCGCCCCCCATTATATGAACGTCAGTGGCGAATTCCTGCTTCCGGCCCTGACGGGCTATATTTCGACTTCGCAGAAGGACATGCAGCGTTTTCAGGAATTTTTCGTCACCAGCGCGAAAGCGGCGAATTTTCCATGGCAAAGCCAGGCTCTTTGGTTCTTCAGCCAGATGTTGCGCTGGGGGGAAATACCCGCCGGTTGTCGTTTCGATGCCGCGGTGGTGGAAGCCGCACGCAATGCGTATAGGCCGGATATTTTTCGCAAGGCGATGAAACCACTTTTCGTGCCGGTGCCAGGCGCCAATCTGAAGCTGGAAGGCACGCTGAGGGAACCTGTTCATGTCGGCGCATCGCGCACCGGCCTCGTTCTGGGACCCGACTGTTTCTTCGACGGGCGAGTCTTCGATCCGGAGACGCTCGATATGGATGACGAGATTTGAAATCGCAGCGCTAAATCGTCGCGAATGGTTCCTGTTTGCGCTTTGGCATTGGCGAACCGCTCCCGCTTGTCTATGGATGGCGCAAATTGTTTCCCGATCAGACCGGACGATGTAACGGAGTAAGACAATGGCAGAGGTCAGCAAGAACCAGGTGGAAAAGGCTCTGGACGCCGTCATCTATCCCGGCAGCGGCAGAAGCATCGTTTCCCTCGGCATGGTCTCGGAAATCTTCATCGCAGATGGAAAGGCCTATTTCTCGATCACCGTCCCGGCCGACAGGGCGGCCGAGATGGAGCCGTTGCGCCTGTCCGCCGAACAGGCGGCGAAGGGTGTTCCGGGCATCGCCGGCGCGGTCGTGGCGCTGACTGCCGATCGCAAGCCCGGCCAACAGCAGCCGGCGCCGGCGCGTCCCGCCGCGGCAGCGGGCCGGCCGACGCAGCAGCCGGGCTCGTCCAAGGTGGGCGTCCCCGGCGTCCGCGCCATCATCGCCGTCGCATCGGGCAAGGGCGGGGTCGGCAAATCGACGACATCAGTCAATCTTGCGCTTGGCCTTCAGGCGCTTGGCCTGAAGGTCGGCATGCTGGATGCGGACATTTACGGGCCTTCGCTGCCGCGGCTCCTCAAGATTTCCGGTCGTCCGAAACAGCAGGAGGACCGCATCATTCTTCCCATGGAGAATTATGGGCTGAAGGTCATGTCCATGGGGTTTCTGGTGGATGAGGAGGCCGCGATGATCTGGCGCGGGCCAATGGTGCAGTCCGCCCTGATGCAGATGCTGCGTGAAGTCGCCTGGGGCGAGCTCGACGTGCTGGTGCTGGATATGCCGCCCGGCACGGGTGATGCGCAGCTGACCATCGCCCAGCAGGTGCCGCTTGCCGGCGCGGTCATCGTTTCCACTCCGCAGGACCTCGCGCTGCTCGACGCGCGCAAGGGCATCACCATGTTCCGCAAGGTGGAGGTGCCATTGCTCGGCGTCATCGAGAACATGAGTTACTTCATCGCACCCGATACCGGCGCCCGCTACGATATTTTCGGCCACGGCGGCGCGAAGGCGGAAGCCGAAAGGATCGGTGTGCCGTTCCTCGGCGAGGTGCCGCTCACCATCGCCATCCGCGAAATGTCGGACGCCGGAACGCCTGTCGTCGTTGCCGACCCGGATGGTCCACAGGCTGCGATCTACCGCGAGATAGCGAAAAAAGTCTGGGAGCGTATTGGCGCCGGTGAAAGAAAAGCGGCTCCAAAGATCGTTTTCGAATAAGCTACGGACGGCCGGCAAAACCGCAAAGCGCACCTGCGCTGTGAATAGTCCTGTAAAAACAGAAGATTGGTGGCCAGTAACGGTGCGGTTTCTGGCCATGAAATCCAGAAGTGCTTCGTCTGCAAAGCTGTCACGAAAAAATATTGCTTGATTGCATCTCGCTTTGGGCGCATACGCCTGCGCCGTTTGGCTCTTGGTCCATCGGGCTGGCGCGATATGACGTTGCGCCTGTTTCGGTGGTCCCTGAAGTGTCGTCCAAAGGTTTGCCGACAGCAAACAGGATATGTTAAGCAGCATTGCGGCTAAGGCCTGCAATGTGGAGCGGAGAAACGGATTGATAAAAGCCTATCGCGCCAATTGCGAGGCGATCAGCCTGTCGTCAGACGACGGCTCCGTACAGATTCCTGATGACATCGTCTGGATCGATCTCGTCAACCCGGACAGGGCGGAAGAGCAGCATGTGGAAAAGCTGCTGCAGCTCGATCTGCCGACGCGTGAGGATTTGAAGGATATCGAGCCCTCCAGCCGTCTCTACATGGAAGACGGCAATGTTTTCATGACCGCATCGCTGGTGTGGAAGGCGGATTCGGACGACCCCCGCCTCACAGACGTCGCCTTCATCCTCGCCGGCACGCGCCTCGTGACGATCCGTTATGCTGAGCCGAAATCATTCCACCTTTTCATTGCCGCCATCACCCGCGCGCCGCATGAGATGCGCAGCGGCACGGCGCTGCTTTTGAAACTGCTCGAGACAATCGTCGATCGCACGGCCGAAATTCTCGAAAACTCGGTCGCTGGCATCGACAATCTCGCCGCTGATATTCTCGGCAGCCAAGCCCGTTCCAAGCGCAAGGCGCCGCGTTATCTCGAAGACCGCCTGACCAACATCGCTGCCTATCATCGGCTGATTTCGAAGGTTCGCGTCAGTCTTGCATCGCTGGCGCGGCTGCAGACGTTCTTTTCCACCAGCGATCAGGCGAGCGCGGACAAGGTTGCGAGGGAGCAGGGCAAGTCCATCGGACGCGATATCCAGTCGCTGAACGAACATGCCTCCTTCGTTTCCGGCAATCTGACCTTCCTGCTCGATGCCTCGCTCGGCATCATCAACATCGAGCAGAACAGCATCATCAAGATATTCTCCATCGCTTCGGTGGTTTTTCTGCCGCCCACGCTGGTGGCTTCGGTTTACGGAATGAACTTTCAGCTCATGCCGGAGTTGAACTGGACATTTGGTTATCCACTTGCGCTGATCGTCATGGTGATGTCCGCAATCATCCCGTTTCTCTTTTTTCGTTGGAAGGGCTGGCTCTGAGGAGCCAGGATCATCATGTCCCAGATCGCTGACAAGGATGTTGCCGAGAAGCCGGATGCGGATGACGCTCACAAGAACAAGGGGCTTTACGCCGCTATCCTTGGTTCGATCGGCGTCGTTTATGGCGATATCGGCACCAGCCCGCTCTACGCCTTTCGCGAAGCCCTGCGGCCCATCGCCTATGACGGGGTGACGCAGGAAGAGGTCATCGGCCTCACATCGCTGATGATCTGGTCTCTGACGATCATCGTCACCTTCAAATACATCACGCTTTTGCTGCGCGCCGACAATGACGGCGAGGGCGGTACGCTGTCGCTGCTGGCGCTGCTGATGAAGACGGCCGGCACCCATCGCAGCGTCCTCATCGTGCTTGGCCTGATTGGCGCGGCGCTGTTTCTTGGCGATGCCATGATCACCCCGGCACTTTCAGTGCTTTCGGCGGTGGAAGGCCTGAAGCTCGTCACCCCGGAGATGGACGCCTTCATCATTCCGATCTCTGTCGGCATCCTGATTGGCCTCTTCGCCATCCAGTCCCACGGCACCGGCACGGTGGCAAAATTTTTCGGACCGATCACCGCGGTCTGGTTCATCGTCATGGGCCTTGCAGGCCTCATTCATATCGCTGACGACTTCAGCATTCTCTTTGCCTTCAACCCGTGGCACGCGGTCGAGTTTCTGGCGAATGAAGGTTTTTATGGCATTGTCGTACTCGGCGCGGTGTTCCTGACGATCACGGGCGCAGAAGCGCTTTATGCAGACCTCGGCCATTTCGGCCGCCGCCCCATCCAGTGGGCGTGGTTCTGTCTGGTATTCCCGGCGCTGACGCTGAACTATCTGGGGCAGGGCGCGCTCGTGCTGAAAGACCCGGCGGCCATGTCCAATCCCTTCTATCTGATGTTCCCGCAATGGGCGATCCTGCCCGCCGTCATTCTGGCGACCGCCGCGACAATCATTGCCAGCCAGGCCGTCATAACGGGCGCCTTCTCGCTGGTTCGCCAGGCGATTCACCTCGGCTACCTGCCGCGCATGGAAATTCTCTTCACCTCGGAAACCAATACCGGGCAGATTTATCTTCCGGCGGTCAACACCATCCTGCTTTTCGGTGTCGTTGCCCTGGTGCTCACCTTCAAGAGCTCGGATGCGCTGGCCACCGCCTATGGTATTTCGGTCACCGGTGCGATGGTCGTCACCAGCCTGATGTTCTTCGAGTTCGTGCGCAAACGCTGGCAATGGTCGATCTGGCTTGCCCTTGCGGTGCTGACCCCGCTTCTGGTGCTGGAACTGATCTTCCTCGGCGCAAACCTTCTGAAAATTCATGATGGCGGTTACGTGCCGGTGCTGCTGGCGATTGCCTTCACGGTCATCATGACGACTTGGCAGCGCGGTTCGAGAATCCTGTTCGCCAAGACGCGCCGCATCGATGTGCCGCTGAAGGCCTTCATCGCCTCAGTGGAAAAGGAAAGCGCCCATGCGCCGGTGCGCGTACCGGGTACGGCGATTTTCCTCACCGGCGATCCGGAAACGGCGCCGGCGGCTTTGCTGCATAATCTGAAGCATAACCACGTCCTTCACGACAAGAACGTCATCCTGACGATCCGCACCGAGGATCAGCCGCGCGTTCATCCGGCAGATCGTTATACGTTGACGAAGATGAGCGACCGTTTCGCCGTGGTCGAGCTGCATTTCGGCTTCATGGAAACCCAGAATGTTACCCAGGCGCTGGGCTATCTGCGCCGCACGGGCTACAAGTTCGACATCATGTCGACCTCCTTCTATCTCGGTCGCCGCAAGCTGGTTCCAGATCCGAAATCGGGCATGCCGGGCTGGCAGAACCGCCTGTTCATCGCGCTCGCCGAAACGGCAGCCGATCCCTCCGACTATTTCCGCCTGCCTGCCAATCGGGTGGTGGAACTCGGTTCGCACGTCGTGGTGTGACGAAGTGGGCATGCCCCCAATGTAGCTGGGCGATCTCGTTCTCTCTGTCATACCGGCCTTGAGCCGGTATCCAGCCAGCCCAAGTCCTTGGGGTGAAAGGGTCTTTACGCCGCGCCGACGCGCGACGGCTGGTTCCGGCTCGAGGCGGAATGACGGATGAGGAGATGCCCTGCGGCGCAGTTCTAATCGGCACATGCGAACTCGACTCCACGCCACACTCATTAGCATTCCCTCACACATTAACGTGAAGACACCTTCCTGCGCGGCGTTAACCAACCATCAAGGTTAATAAGAGATTCTCGAACACCTGTAGAAAATTCGGTTGTCGGTGTTCGGAGTGCTGGTTTTGCGTTCGAAAAGAGTAATGCGTCGTCGGTCCCCCGTGTCCTTTCAGGGATGGGCGTCCAAGTGGACGTCACCCGTCGTCTTCGGCCTGGCCGCCTGGCTTGTCTTTCCCTCCCTCGCTGCGCGTGCCGATCTCGCCTCGCTTCTGGCGGGCCTCGACAAGGGCGGCGAACAATGGCGCATGGTGCTGACTGCCTCCCCGGCGGGCTCGACGCATAACGCCTCCCTGACATTCAACGATCCGGAAGGGGGCGAGGCGCTGCATGGCGGCGGCATGACCCTGCCCAACGGCAGCAAGGTCGCGTTCGTCACCAACAAGAAGGGCGAAGCAACGACGCCGGACAGCGAGCGGGTGAACCGCGCCGCCAAGAAGGGCCGCATCGTCGCCACCGAAATCATGCAGCCGCCGAAGGCCTTCACCGCCGGTTCGGTGCTGCAGCGCACCTCGATGCTGGATATCGAGCCGCTGAAGCGCAAGGATCGCACCGCCTTCGTCAAGCCGAAGCGCGGCAAGGATGTCGAACTCGCCTCTTTCTATTTCCGCCGCGAGGAAAAGAAGGCGGATAAGAGCGTCTCGCCGATGCTGGCGGAACTCGTCACCAACCGCACGCCGGACATCCTGGCGACGGCCTATGCGCCCGCCGAACCGGATTTTGCCCGGGAGTCTCCCTTCGACGCCATCCTGAAGAAGCCCGAGGCCGGCCGCTTCGTGCCGCAGATCAACCCAGATGACCACGCCTGGGCCGCAACGCCGCTGCCGGCAGCCGTGTTTTCTCCGGCCGAACAGCAGTGCCTTGCATCGGGCATCTATTTCGAGGCGCGCGGTGAGTCCGTTAAAGGTCAGGCGGCGGTGGCGCAGGTCATCCTAAACCGCGTGCGCAATCCGGCCTATCCGAAAACCATCTGCGGCGTTGTCTACCAGAACAAGGACTGGCGCAATCGCTGCCAGTTCTCCTTCGCCTGCGATAATATCAAGGATCGGGTGAATTCCGAACGCCACTGGAAGATGGCGCGCGAAGTGGCCATGGCGACTACGGCCGGCAAGATCTGGCTGAAGGAAGTTGGCTCTGCCACCCACTATCACGCCGTTTACGTGCGTCCCGCCTGGGGCAAGTCGATGAAGAAGGTCGGCAGAATCGGCCTCCACGTCTTTTACCGTACCTATGGTGGCGGCTGGAGCTGATACCACCGCCAATTTGTCGCATTTTGCGTGTCAAAAATGCCGATTCCCCGGCGAAACATCGCCCCCAAACAGTGATTTCTAGTCAAGCCATTGTTTTTGAATGATTAATTTGTGCCTAAACAACCGCTCGCAGTGCCTTGACTAGAGAAGCCCCTAAAACTATGTTGCGCGCGACTTCAGAGCGGGCTGGAACAGGCTTAATCCGTCACCGTTTACAACTCCAAAGGGTTCTGGCATGGCTGGAACGGAGAAAATGGGTGGGATTTTAAGATGACTGGCAACCGTGACGATAGTCTGGACGAGCGCCGCAAACGCCTTGCTGACAAGTTGGCAAAGGTGAAGGCGGAGGATGAGGCGGAAGTGAGGGCGGAGACCAACGCTGCGGAGAGCCGGAAAGGCTTTGCGATGGCGGTTAAGCTCTCATCGGAGTTCATTTCGGCCATCGTGGTCGGCGCTATGCTGGGTTATCTTCTGGACTATTTTGCCGGCACGACGCCGTGGGGGATGATCGTTCTTCTTCTTCTCGGTTTCTGCGCAGGCGTATTGAATGTGTTGCGTTCGACGGGCGCGGTGGCCAAGCCGCCGCTGCTTGAGAAGGCGGACAGACGAGACGAGGGTGGAAAACGCGGCCTTTGAGGCTGTTTTTCCTTACAGTTGAGATGCCGCGACAGGCGGCGACAGGTAAAGAGGGCAGCCGGTGGCAAACGATCCGACCCATCAGTTCTTGGTGCAGCCGATCATTCCGATCGAAATTGGCGGCGTCGATTTTTCCTTCACCAATGCGTCGCTCTTCATGGTCGCGACCGTGGCTGCTGCTTCGGGTTTCCTTTATTTCGCAACGTCGAACCGCGGTCTGATCCCCACCCGCATGCAGTCCGTTGCCGAAATGTCCTATGAGTTCATCGCCTCCATGCTGCGCGAAGGCGCCGGCAAGAAGGGCATGGTGTTCTTCCCCTTCGTTTTCTCGCTGTTCATGTTCGTGCTGACGGCAAACCTGCTCGGCATGTTCCCGTATTTCTTCACGGTCACCAGCCAGATCATTGTCACCTTCGCGCTCGCCTGCCTCGTCATCGGCACGGTCGTGGTTTACGGTTTTTATAAGCACGGTCTGCATTTCTTCGGCATTTTCGCCCCCTCCGGCGTGCCCAAGGCACTTCTGCCGCTTGTGGCGTCGATTGAAATGATCTCCTTCCTGTCGCGCCCGATCAGCCTTTCCGTTCGTCTTTTCGCGAACATGCTGGCCGGCCACATCACGCTCAAGGTTTTCGCAGGCTTCGTCGCCTCCATGAGCGCACTTGGCGCGCTCGGCGTCGGCGGTGCAGTCCTGCCTCTCATCATGACGGTCGCAATGACCGCTCTCGAATTTCTCGTTGCCTTCCTGCAGGCTTACGTCTTCGCGGTACTGACTTGCATGTACCTGAACGACGCCGTGCATGGTGGTCACTGAGAAGTAAAGTCGCTGGCCCCGGCAACGGGCGTCAAAAACAGCCGCAACAACCAATATCTCAAGGAGTCTCACATGGAAGCGGAAGCAGCAAAGTACATCGGCGCAGGTCTCGCATGCCTCGGCATGGCTGGTACGTCCCTCGCACTCGGCCGTATCTTCGGTGATTACCTGTCCGGCGCACTGCGCAACCCCTCTGCTGCCGACAGCCAGTTCGGCCGTCTGGTATTCGGCTTCGCCGTTACGGAAGCTCTGGGCATCTTCTCGCTGCTCGTTGCTCTCCTTCTCCTGTTCGCTGTCTAATATCGGCATCAGGTCTGGATCACGGCCCGCAACATAGCGTGCCGTGATCCTTCGCATTTGCAGTCCCCCTGGAGGTGAGCATGTTCGTGACCGAGGCTTATGCCCAGTCAGCACCGACCGTAGGTGAAACGCATACGGAAACTCCGGCCGTTGGCCAGCCGCAACCGGAAGCCACGCACACGGAAACCGGTGTAGCGCATGGCGCCGAGCACGGTTCTTCCGGCGTTTTCCCGCCGTTCGACCAGTCTACTTATGCATCGCAGGTCCTGTGGCTGGCGATTACGTTTGGCCTTTTCTACCTGCTCATGCAGAAGGTCATCGTTCCGCGCGTCGGCGGCATTCTGGAAAACCGTCATGGACGCATCGCACAGGATCTCGACGAAGCGGCACGGCTGAAAGCTGAAGCTGACGCTGCCGTCGAAACCTATGAAAAAGAACTCGCGGCAGCCCGCGCCAAGGCAAGCTCGATCGGCGCCGCGGCCCGTGACGCCGCCAAGGCGAAGGCCGATGCCGATCGCGCCGCTATTGAAGCCGGTCTCGCCGAAAAGCTTGCCGCTGCCGAAAAGCGCATTGCCGGCATCAAGGATCAGGCTTTCGCCGATGTCGGCGCCATCGCCGAGGAAACCGCGACCGCAATCGTCGACCAGCTGGTTGGCGCAAAGGTCAAGGACACGGACGTGAAGGCAGCGATTGCCGCCGCTTCGAACGTGAAGGGAGCCTGATATGGCATTTGATGCATCATTTTTCGCTCTCGTCGGTCTCGTTCTCTTCTTCGTCCTGATCGCTTACCTCAAGGTTCCGGGCATGCTCTCCAAGTCTCTGGACGAGCGCGCGCAGAACATTCAGGACGAACTGGCCGAAGCCAAGCGCCTGCGTGAAGAGGCCCAGCACCTGCTGGCCGAATATCAGCGCAAGCGCAAGGAAGCCGAAGCCGAAGCCGCCGGCATCGTTGCCGCCGCTGAACGCGAAGCCGCCGCATTGACGGAAGAGGCCAAGCAGAAGACGGAAGAATTCGTCGCCCGCCGCACGGCCCTTTCGGAACAGAAGATCAAGCAGGCCGAAGAAGACGCCATCGGCGCCGTCCGCGCCGCCGCCGTCGACATCGCCATTGCCGCTTCCGAGAAGCTGCTGGCCGAAAAGACGACGGCCGCCGCAAAGGCCAAGCTTTTCACCGCCACGATCGGCGAAGTGAAGTCGAAACTGAACTGAGATTTATCTCGGTATTGTTCAAAACCCCTCCGGCCCCGCCGCGAGGGGTTTTTTGTTTGAGGTGATAAAGCTGGCTAGGATTGGGTGCCGCCTGCACTACGAAAATGCGGCATTCGCTAACAGGCATTTCTCTTAGGGTGGCGGTAACTGGCTGCAATGTTTTTGATGCAGATTGCTCATCGCTTTGCTCCAATACTTGGCATGGTTTGGACGCACCGAAAGCATCGGAAGGCCCTTAGCAAACACTGCCCGCAAAGGGTTGACTATGACAGAGGCAACTATCATAAGCCGGACAGTTAAGGGGAGAGTTCTCGTTGAACCAGATAGCCATCTTCAGCGGTAGTGCGCATCCCGAACTTGCGAAGGAAATTTGTTCCCACCTCGGCGTGCCGTTGCATCCGGTGCGCACTAAGCGCTTCTCCAACGATTGCCTTGAGGTCCAGCTGCAGGCAAACTGCCGGGAGCAAGATGTCTTTATCGTCCAACCGCTCAGTGCGCCTGTGCAGGAAAACCTGATCGAGCTGCTCTTGATGCTCGATGCGGCGCGTGGTGCGTCGGCCTCACGCATCACCGCAGTCATTCCGCACTTTTCCTATGCTCGCTCCGACAAGAAAGATGCGCCGAGGATCTCCATCGGCGGTCGGCTGGTCGCAGATCTCCTAGTTACGGCAGGTGCCAGCCGCGTGCTCACCATGACGCTGCATTCCCCCCAGGTCCACGGCTTTTTCAGCGTGCCTGTTGATCAGCTCCACGCCTTGGGCGAGCTCGCCAATTATTTCTTCCGTTATGATCTCAGCCGGGCCGTCGTCGTTTCCCCCGACCTTGGCAATGCCAAGAACGCGGCCGCCTTTGCAAAGCGGCTGAATGTGCCTGTCGCGGCCGGCGCCAAAGAACGGGTGAGCGATACCCAAGTGCGCATCTCGGCGCTGATCGGCGATATCCGAAATCGCGACGTCATTGTGCTCGATGACGAGATCGCCAGCGGTGGCTCCATTCTTGAGCTGCTCCAACATCTGCGGGCCCACGGCGCACGCACCATCCGGATCGCCACCACGCACGGAATTCTCGCTGGCTCTGCAGTTGCCCGGCTTGCCGCGGAACCGGACGTGCTTGAGATCGTGTGCACCAACACGGTGCCCATCGCTGCCGAAAAGCGCCTTCCCAAGCTTACCGTGTTGTCTGTCGCACCGGCTCTCGCCGAAGCAATGCGCCGGATTAATTCGGGGGATTCCGTTAGCGCGCTTCTGGCCGAGGACATTGCTCCGGCCCAAGTGATCACCGCGTCTCAAAGCAAATGAAGTGAGCATTTCTTTGGACTGCCGGACTAGAGATGTCCTCAGGTGGCGCCGCCGTCAAGTCCGCGCTGCGGCTAGAACTTCACCATTTGTCATCAATCCCGCTTCAGTGGCCGAAAGCTCATCCTGTGCAGCGCGCAGGGCCCGTGGCTTTCGATGGCGCGCAGGTGGGCCGGTGTGCCGTAGCCTGCGTGGCCTTCAAAGCCATAGGATGAATGCACCACACCCGCACGTTCCATCATCCGGTCGCGGGTCACCTTGGCGACGATTGAGGCGGCGGCGATGGAGAGGGAGCGGGAATCGCCCTTGATGACGGCCTTGGCTTCGCAGGTGATGCCTGGCGGCCTGTCGCGGCCGTCGGCCAGTACGAGGGCGGGGGAAATTTCGAGTCCGAGGACTGCGCGGCGCATGGCGTCCAGGCTGGCGCGCAGGATATTCATCGTGTCGATCAGGCCCGGGCCGGAGGAGGCGACCGATACGATCGAGGTTTCCATGATCTGGACGAACAGGCTCTCGCGCTTTTGCTTCGTCAGTTTCTTGGAATCATCCATTCCGTCAGGAATATTGTCCGGATCGAGAATGACGGCGGCCGCAACCACAGGGCCGGCGAGCGGGCCACGCCCTGCCTCGTCCGTGCCGGCGACCGGCCAGAGGCCCTTCTTTCGCGCTTCCAGCTCGAACGAGAAATCCGGGCCAGTATCGGCAAGATCAAAAAGGGCAGGAGAATCGGGTGTGGCCGTGCGTTTCATGCGGCGAAACTGGCACACACACCCGATCTCCTGCAAGCCCCCGGAAGCGGGCGATGACAGGCACGATGAGCCGGGGTCAAGGGGCGTGGCTCACCGTGCCCAAGGTCGTCATGACCTTTTATCCTCCAGCAGGGCGGCGGAGGAAAAACGATCGCACGCGAGGCGGCGGTTCCAGGGGCGATGTCCGGCGGGCCAGGGAAAACCAGCCGGGCATTTCGTCGAGAGCAACACGATGAGACGATTGCTCCTGTCATTTTGAATTCCGTTTATTAAAAGCTCACAGCACCTCGTATTGTCGGCGCGTCATCCCCCCGTGCTCGATGTCCTCTCGGGCTTGACCCGAGATCCTGTCGCGCTCGGTTCACGTTCCAGGGTCGAGCCCGAGGGTAGCGTCTGGTTCATCACGGGCATTCGTTACCTTCAGTCACTTTCACCATGCGGCTCTCAAAGCAGAGACAATTGCACCCCGGCACCGCCCGGAGGCACGAACAGGTCGTCACGCAGGTTGATGCCGCGGCGGATGAGACCAAGTCTTTTGGTCGCCATCTCGAATCGCCTGCCGATCTGCCAGGCATAAGGGCCATCACCCTTCATGCGCTTGCCGAACTCCGCGTCATAATCCTTGCCGTCGCGCATGGAGCGCACCAGCGACATGACATGACGGTAACGGTCCGGATAGTTGCGCAGCAGCCAGTCGCGGAACAGCGGGCTTACCTCCAGCGGCAGCCGCAAAAGCACATAGGAAGCCTCGGTCGCGCCAGCAGCCTTGCCGGCCTCAAGAATGCGCTCGATTTCATGATCGTTAAGCGCCGGGATGACGGGTGCCATCATCACCGCCACCGGAATTCCGGCATCCGTCAGCGCCTTGACGGCCTCCAGCCGCTTCTCCGGCGTGGCGGCGCGCGGCTCCATCGTGCGCGAAAGCTTGCGATCCAGCGACGTGACGGAAATGCCGACCTTGACGAGCCCCTTTTTTGCCATTGGCGCGAGAATATCAATATCCCGCTTGATCAGCGCCGATTTGGTGACGATGGCGACGGGATGATCAGCCTTGGCCAGCACTTCCAGTATCTGCCGCATGATGCGCCATTCGCGCTCAATCGGCTGGTAAGGGTCGGTATTGGTGCCGATGGCGATTACCCGCGCCTTGTAGCCGGGTTTCGCCAGTTCCCGTTCCAGAAGTTTGGCCGCATCAGGCTTGGCAAACAGCTTGGCCTCGAAATCAAGTCCGGCCGAAAGGCCCATGTAGCTGTGAGTGGGTCTGGCAAAACAGTAAATGCAGCCATGTTCGCAGCCCCTGTATGGATTGATGGAACGATCGAAGGGGATATCGGACGATTCATTGCGGGTGATGATGCTGCGTGGCTTTTCCACCTGCACCTCGGTGCGGAATTCCGGCATCTCTTCCAGCGTCTGCCAGCCATCGTCGAAGACCTCACGCTGCAAGGCTTCGAAACGTCCATCTGGATTGAGCCCCGCACCACGGCCGCGGCGACGGTCAATCTCGATGCGCAGGCCGGATGCATCGGCCAGCGCATTGGCAATGTCAGGCATATGGCTCGGCTGGAAGGCAGCCTGCCCCGAAAGCGAATGATTTCTCATCTGGATGCTCCCAAGACGTCGCACGCCTTTCGAGGCACGCTGAACGCCCTAAACCGTTTCCATCCGGAGAGGCCTCATCGCCCCTCGAATGATTAAATTCCTACATCACGAATGAGAACAATACAAGAACAAAATTGTAAATTTGGCTGCTTTTGTACTGCCGGGGCCAGCGCCAGGACGGGCACGCCGGCACCTGAGATCGCGGAGAGCGACATCAACCCCCGCGGATTTTACCGCGACGAGCATGGTGGCAATTTATTGTGCGATGCGTTAGAGCTATGCACATGTTGACAGTCATAATGGAATGCCGGGATCAGGAGCCGGAACTGGCGCATACGCTGTCTGCGCTTGTCACCGGTGCCGTGGAAGGGCTTGTAAGCGATGTTGTGATTCTGGATCACGGTTCGCGCGATGGATCGTCGCGTGTGGCCGATGCGGCCGGCTGCCGTTTTTATGGGCAATGGGAACTGGAGGATATCGTCAAGTCCGCGCGTGGCGGCTGGTTGCTGCTGATCGAGCCGGGCGCACGCCCGCAGGCAGGCTGGATCGATGAAATCCTGGAATATGTCGCGATCTGCGAACAGCCAGCGCGCTTTTCCCCATCACGTTATCACCGGCGGAATGTTTTCAGCCGTGTCCTGCGCCGCACCCCGCCGCTGGAGCATGGTTATCTCCTGCCGAAGAAGCACGCGATGTCGATTGCGAAATCGGGCATGAGCCTGACGCAATTTGTCGGCGCGCAGAAGCCGCGCCGGCTGAATGCGGAAATGGTGCCCGCCTGGGCATTGCGGGCTTCGGCCTGAGGCGGGAAGGGTTATTCCGCGAGCACCTTGCCGGGGTTCATGATTCCGGCGGGATCGAATGCGTGCTTGATGCGCCGCATCAGCTCCATTTCGATGCCGGGCCGGATGGCGGCCAGTTCGTCGCGCTTTAACTGGCCAATGCCGTGTTCGGCGGAAATCGAACCGCCCAGCGACAGCACGATGCCGTGCACGATTTCGTTCATGTCCCGCCAGCGGGCGAGGAATTGCGCCTTGTCCGCCCCCACCGGCTGGGAAATATTGTAATGGATGTTGCCGTCGCCCAGATGGCCGAAGGCGCAGACACGGGCGCCCGGGATAGCAGCAAGAACCGCCTTTTCCGCCGTCGCCATGAACTCCGGTATTCTGGAAACCGGGACGGAGACATCGTGCTTGATGGAGCCGCCCTCCGGCTTCTGCGCATCCGACATGCTCTCACGCATGTGCCACAGTGCCTGACGCTGGGCTTCGGAGGCGGCGATCACGGCATCCTCGACCAGCCCGGCCTCAAAACCACGCTCCAGCAGCAATTGCATCATCGTATCCGCCGTCTCGGCCGAATCGGAGGTGGAGATGTCGATGAGTGCGTACCAGTCATGGGGCTGTTCCAGGGGATCGCGCACGCCGGGAATATGTCTGGCGGTAAACTCCACGCCAATCCGTGGCATAAGCTCGAAGCCGGTCAGCGCCGTGCCGCAGAGGTTTGACGCCATCTCGAACAGCTTCAGCGCATCTTCGGTTGAGGTCAGCCCGGCGAAGGCCACCTGATGGCCGAGTGGCTTCGGGAAGAGCTTCAGCACCGCGCCGGTGATGATGCCGAGCGTACCTTCGGAGCCGATGAAGAGATCACGCAGATCGTAACCGGTATTGTCCTTTTTCAGCCGGCGCAGCCCGTTCCAGATCTCGCCTGTCGGCAACACCACTTCGAGCCCGAGGCAGAGCTGGCGCATATTGCCATAAGCAAGCACTGCGGTACCGCCGGCATTGGTGGCGAGATTGCCGCCGATACGGCAGGACCCCTGAGAGCCGAGGGACAGCGGAAACATGCGTTCAACCGAATCGGCGGCTTTATGGATGTCATCGAGAATGCAGCCGGCATCGGCAACGATGACATTGGCGACGGGATCGATGTCGCGAATGCGGTTCATGCGCTCCAGCGAAAGAATGATGTCAGTTCCCCCGGCGCGCGGCGTTTGCCCGCCGACAAGGCCCGTATTGCCCGTCTGCGGCACGATTGGGGTACCCGTCTCGCTGGCGAACTGCAGGATGGCCGATACTTCCTCGACCGATCCGGGTTTGAGGAGCAACGGCGAAGCGCCACGATAAAGCCCGCGATTTTCCACCAGCCGCGGCGCCATCTCTGTCGCATCGCGCACCGCATTCCTGTCTCCGACAATGGCGGCAAATCGGTCGAGGATGTCGGAGGAGGGGACGGTTGTCATCGGGCGTCTCTCTGTCATTTGAAACGGTGGGCGAATGGTCGGCGGGCCTCAGCTCCGCGGTGCGGCGGCGCGGGAAAGGCGGTCATTGATCGCCTCTCCAAGACCGTGAGTGGGAATGCTGGTGATGGCGATGCTGTCTGCGCCGCTTGCATCGGCGGCCTTGAGGTAATCGAACAGGTTGGCGGCGGCCTCGGAAAGATCGCCGGAGGGGCTGAGATCGAAAACGGCGCGGGCGGTCTCTTCACCCGCAACCGGGATACCTTCGAACCGGATCAACGCTTCGCCAGGCGAAACCGATGTGGCGTTGAGGCGCACGGCGGCGCCGGGGGCATAATGCGAAGCGAGCATGCCTGGCGCCTCGATGGCCGCCGACGCTTTTTCAGAACGTTCAAGCCGCTTGCCCGCAACACGCTCTATTTCGGCCGTGACGACGCCGCCAGGACGAAGCAGACGCACCCTTCCATCTTCCTCCACCTTGACGATGGTGGATTCGACGCCGACCGAAGCCGCCCCGCCGTCGAGAATGAGGTTGATTTTCTGACCGAGATCGGCCTCCACATGGGCGGCGCTTGTCGGGCTGATCTTGCCGGAACTATTGGCGCTGGGGGCTGCGAGCGGTTTGCCGAACCGGCGGATAAGATCGCCGGCAAAACCTTGCGGTACGCGAATGCCGACCGTATCGAGCCCGGCCGTCGCCAGCGCATGAATATCGCTTGCCGGCTTCAGCGGCAGCACCAGTGTCAGCGGGCCGGGCCAGAAGGCCTGTGCAAGATCAAGCGACATGGGATCGAAAATGGCGTAACGTTCCGCCATGGCGATATCTGCCATGTGGCAGATCAACGGGTTGAATTGCGGCCGGCCTTTGGTCTCGTAGATACGGGCAATGGCTGCAGGGTTGGTGGCATCGGCGGCAAGGCCGTAAACGGTTTCCGTCGGCAGGGCGATCGGCTGGCCGGCGGCAAGCTCCGTGACGGCTGCTTGAAGGGCGGTTTCCCGCTCGTTTTCAATATGGATATGACGCGCCATGATGCTGCCTTTCAGGGCGGTCAATAGCGTATTTCCGGGCAGAATGGAAAGCGCTAATGCACATTGTCCGAAACTGGTCGTCGGTTTCGGGACAACGACATGCCTAAGAAAGAAAGATGAAGTCCCTGGGGGCTTTGTCGCTGCTATATCGCCTTGATGATCCTGCGCATCTCCTCCGAGCGCGCGCCGAGCATGAGGACGTTTTTCAGCGCCACGCGCGGATCGTGGGTCTGGAACAGCAGGCCGCCGCGATGGACGGATGTATCGACGGCGATTTCCTGATCGGGAAGGGCGTTGATGGCGACAGCGAAATACATCCGCGAATAACGCGCATCGATATTTTCGAAGAAGTTTTCGGCCCCGCTCAGTTCCGCGAAGAAATTCGCGAAATAGAAGGACCATAGCACATGACGCTCTGCATCGAAGCTGGTCGTCGCCGCCGTGACGTGGCAATAACCCAGATGCGGCCGGTCATTCAGCAGATGGTGAAAAACCATTTTCGGAAAACGGATGGACTGGTGAAAGCCGTTCAGGCGGCTGTGGGTGGCATCGGCGGCAGCTTCCAGCTTTCGCCCGGTCAGCGCAGCCACTTCGTCATGGCTGTAGTAGACGCGTTCTTTCGGCAGCCACCGCTCTTCGTAACGGCTGATGCGCCCTGTCCGCAAAAAATCGGAATGCGCGGTCTTCGAGCGTATCGGTGTGACCGAATGCCTGCTCGCATCGAAATAGCGTATGCGTGTCGCCTTCTCCACCGGGAACACCCTCGTTGCTGTCGATCCGGTAAGATAATTTAGGGTGCGTTAATACTCCGTTGCGCTGCAGCCCCTGTTTTTTGATGGGTGGGCAGTGGCTGCGCCATCATGCGTCATATTGCGACGTCGTTGCAGGCGGTAAATAGTTGCCGGATTTTGCAGTGGAATGGCCTGAAGACGCCGTTTGGACATGTCGCAATTTGTCGCCAATGCGGAAGCCGATGTCGCTGTCTGTGCTGCCGCAAATGACCGCCGATGATTAGATGAGGACATGCTTCCGCAGCCCCCGCAATTGGTGTCGGGCAGGGCGGTTTGATCGAGGATTTGGCCATGGAATTGCGTGATACCGTATTGCGCCAGCTGAAAAACCGCCGCGAAGGTTTTAGCCTGGAACAGCCCTTCTACACGGACCCGGATTACTTCAAGCTGGATATGGAAACCATCTGGTATCGCGACTGGCTGTTTGTCGGCCATGATTGTGAGGTACAGAAGTCCGGCAGCTATTTCACCGTGCAGATCGGCGCCTATTCGGTTGTCATCGTTCGTGGCCGCGACGGGCAAATCCGCGCGTTCCACAATTCCTGCCGCCATCGCGGCTCCCGCGTCTGCACCACGCAGAAGGGCCAGTCGGCGCGTCTGGTCTGTCCCTATCACCAGTGGACCTACGATCTTGACGGCAAGCTGCTTTTTGCCCGCCACATGGGCGAGGAGTTCGACAAGGGCGATTTCGGCCTGAAGCCTGTCGCCTGCGAAACCGTCGCTGGCTACGTCTTCATCTGCCTCGCCGATCAGCCGGCGGATTTTGAGCCCATGCGCGCCGAAGTGGAGAGCTACATGGCGCCGCACCGCATATGGGAAGCCAAGGTCGCGCATGAGAGCACCATCATCGAAAAGGGTAACTGGAAGCTCGTCTGGGAAAACAACCGCGAGTGCTACCATTGCGCCGCCAACCATCCGGAACTCTGCCGTACCTATCCCGAAAACCCGAGCGTGACGGGAACGGATGGCGGGGCAAGCGACCCCGAGATCGGCGGCCACTGGGCACGCTGCGAAGCAGCCGGCCTGCCCAGCCGTTTCAAGATTGACCCGAAGGGCCAGTTCCGCGTGGCGCGCATGCCGCTGATCGGCGAAGCGGAAAGCTACACAATGTCGGGAAAACGCGCCGTGCGCCGGCCGCTGTCGGACGATGTCAGCATCAGCCATATTGGCGCGCTGCTCCTGTTCCATTACCCGACGACCTGGAACCACTTCCTCGGCGACCACACCATCTCCTTCCGCGTGCTGCCGCTCAGCGCCAACGAGACGATGGTTACCACCAAATGGCTGGTGCACAAGGATGCGGTGGAGGGCGTGGATTACGATCTTGAGGATCTCACCCATGTCTGGAACGAAACCAACGATCAGGACCGCCGCATCGTCGAGGAAAATGCCTTCGGCATCCGCTCGCCCGCTTATGAGCCCGGCCCTTACTCCATGGAGGACGAGGGCGGCGTGATGCAGTTCGTCAACTGGTACGCCGATTTCATGATCGACCGGCTGTCCGGCGACAAGGCCCGGCTTTCGGCTGTAGCGTGAAGATGAACATGGTCGTGACATATAAGCATATTGACGAGATGAAGCCGTGGAGCGACAAGCTCCAGCTGCTGGAATGTATTTCGGTAACCCCCGAAACACAGGATGTGATGACGTTCCTGTTCCGCTCCGAGGATCAGAACTGGTTCCGTTATCTGCCGGGCCAGTTCGTCACGCTGGAACTGCCGGTGGGCAAGGAGCCGCTTTACCGCACCTACACATTGTCATCCAGCCCGTCGCGGCCCTATTCACTGTCGGTCACGGTCAAGGCGCAGGCCAACAGTATCGGCACGCGCTGGATGTTCGACAATCTGAAGCCCGGCATGAAGATCCGGGCGCTTGGTCCGCTCGGCGATTTTTCCTACGTCAAGCATCCCGGGGACAAGTATCTCTTCATCTCCGCGGGCTCCGGCGTCACGCCGATGATGTCGATGGTGCGCGACATGAGCGACCGCGCCCCGCAAAGCGACATTGCCTTCATCAATTGCTCGCGTACACCCGGCGATATTGTCTTCCGTCACGAGCTGGAATATCTCGCCCGCTTCATGCCGAACCTGTCGCTCGGCTTCATTGTCGAGAAATGTGGACGCACCGATCTGTGGTCCGGCCTGAAGGGCATGGTCGACAAGGCCAAGATCGCGCTGCTCGCCCATGACTTCATGGAGCGTACCGTCTTCTGCTGCGGGCCGGAGCCGTTCATGGCCGCCGTCCGCTCCATGCTTGAAGCCTCCGGCTTCGACATGGGCCGTTACCATCAGGAAAGCTTCTCGCCTGCTGCTCCCGTCGCCGTCGGCGAGAGTGTTCTCACCGATGATGGCGAAGCGTTGTCGATGGTGGGTTTTACCCTTTCCGGGAAAGAAATGCCCTGCCAGCCCGGGCAGACCGTTCTGATGACGGCGCGTGCAGCCGGTGTGCGGATCGGCGCAGCCTGCGAATCCGGCATCTGCGGGACTTGCCGGGTCTTGAAACTTTCCGGCGAGGTGGAGATGAACCACAATGGTGGCATTCTCGATGAGGAAATCGAGGAGGGCTATATTCTCGCCTGCTGCTCGCGGCCTTTGACCGATGTCAAGGTGGAGGCATGATGCCGGCAGGCGTTTGAGGCTTTCCTTCCATTACCATTGTCTGGAACCAAATTTCCGTAAATTCGTTTGCACGTCATCCAATTCTTCTCGGGCATGAAGCGGGGCTGACCCTAATCTCCGAAAAGAGTGAGTGGGTGAAAAGCGTGGGTCAACGCGCTGAAGCAAACGGAGGAAGATCATGATAAATTTCCGGACAACGAGTGTCGCCACGGCCCTCGTCGTGTTCCTGACCAGCTTTACGCCGTCGCAGGCGTTCCAGGTTCCTGTGCCGATCCAGAAGCCGGCGGTTTCCACCGACAATGTCGTGCAGGTGCAATATCGCGAATGGGACCGTCGACATGATCGCCGTCACGGCGACCGCATGTATCGCCCGCGCCCGCCGCGTGACGGCTATTATAATGGCCACCGTGGTTACCGCGACCGCCGTCCGGGTTACCGTTATCATAACGGCTACTGGTTCCCGCTTGCCGCTTTCGCCACCGGCGCCATCATCGGCGGCGCGATTCAGCAACCCCGTCCGGCCTATGGCGGTAGCCATGTATCCTGGTGTCAGAATCGCTGGCGCTCGTATCGTGCCTACGACAACACCTACCAGCCCAACAGCGGTCCGCGTCGCATTTGCGTATCGCCTTACAGCCGCTAATTGCACAAGCAGAAGCCCGGTTTCTACCGGGCTTTTGTCTGGCCCTGAAACGCCGTGGTTTTGATAAACGAAGCGTGATCGGACCGTTAATCGTAGGTTCAGCCACACGTCCCTAGGCTGTAGAAGTATACGACACCGCCCGGACAAAGGCGGAATAGAACAACAGAAATTCACGTCTTACGGCCTGTCGACCGTCGTGAATGGAGGAAGTCAGATGAAAAGCTATGTGAAGAATATCCTGGCTGTCGGTCTTTCTGCAATCGTGGTTGCAGGAGCGATTGTTCCGGCCGAAGCCGCCATGCCCCTGCCTGTAGCGCCGAAGAGCGTTGAGACCTCGGGCAACGATGCCAGCAAGAATATCGTGAACGTGCAATATTGGCGTGACCGTGACGGCTGGGGCGATCGTCGCGGCTGGTATCGCGGTCACCGCGGTTACCGCGATTATCGTCCGGGTTACCGCCACCATGACGGTTACTGGTTCCCGCTCGCAGCATTTGCAACGGGCGCAATCATCGGCGGCGCTCTTTCGCAGCCGCGCGAAGTCTACCGTCCGGTGCCGGAATATCGCCCGCGCCCGGTCTATCGTGAGTATCGTCCGGTCCGCCGTGGCGGCATGAGCCAGGCGCATGTGAACTGGTGCTATGGCCGCTATCGCTCCTACGACGCCTATAGCAACACGTTCCAGCCGTATAACGGTCCGCGTCAGACCTGCTATTCGCCCTACGGCTGATAGGTTGGCCAAGACCGAGATTGACAGAGCCGTCCGGTTTCGACCGGACGGCTTTTTGCTGTCAGAGGATACGCGCGCGTTTCAACACGAACCAGGCGAGCACGACCGAGATGACGATGAAGATGCTGGCCGCCATGGTGCCACCGGTCCCGACCGTAAACGGCAGCTCATCCGTGTTCATGCCAAAAAAGCCGGTTACCAGCGACGGTGGCAGCAGGAACGCCGTCATCAGCGACAGGATATAGAGATGCCGGTTGGTTTCAGACGAGAGTTTTGAATCGATTTCTTCGTGAAGCAGCCTTGCGCGCTCCTGCAGGGCATAGACGTCATGATCGACAGCCTCGAGGCGCCCCATCAGCCGTGAGGCGACATCCTCGAAACCGTCAGGCATCTCGTCGTCATCCGCGGCCGAAGCCCGCCGCATCAGGGTGAGGACGGTGCGCAAATGCCGGTGCAGGCGCACCACCGTGCGGCGCAGCGGTGCGAGGCGTCGCCTTTCGTCGCGGGTCTCGCTGTCATAGACCAGATCCTCGATGGCGTTCAGTTCTTCCGTCGTCTCCATCACCAGATTGATCAACGAGCGCTGGAATTCGGCGACAAGGCCTTCGAAGACGTGGGACGGTGTGAGATAGCGGTTGGAGTTCTTGTCGACCGCCGCCTTTAGCCGGTCTACCGAATGCAGCGGCTGAAGGCGGGTGGTGATTATAAAACGGTCGCTCACCGCAAAATGCAGCCAGCCGAAATCGCGCGTTTCCTTGTCGAATTCCCGTTGGAAATCGACCAGGGTGCCGTAGAGCGATTTTTCGTCGACAACAATGGATGGATGCGTTTCGTGGGTGGTGAGGCTTGCCCGTGCTGCCGGATCGAGACCCTCAACCGTCTCCAGAAAACCCGCCACGCGCTGATCGGCGAGATTGAGATGCAGCCAGAAGAACCCGTCGCGTCCCGCCATCTCGTCAAAGCCGGCATCGGGCGCCAGCCTGCGGCATGGGGCCTTCCCGGGTTGAAATTGATAGGCCCAAACGAGGCCGGGAATGGTGGGCGTTATGAGGTCCATCGTGGCAGTCCTGACCGGCGGGATGGGAGGAGAGGGGTGCCCGTCGCACCGGGAGGAGGCGAAAGGAGCGCGTCAGGGCACCGTCAACATGCTGAGCAAATTCATATGACAGTTTTATAACAAGCCCGTCGAAATACCGGGAATTTTCAAATTGACGTTTACGTAAAAATCATTTAGCCCGAAGGCAGTAGCAGGATACAAGAGCTTCGGGAGGAGGCAGCATGTATAGCGCGCCGGTGGATGATATCGCCTTTACACTCAAACATGTAGCGGGTCTCGGAGACGCGCTTTCCAGGGGTGTGCTGGGAGATCTGAGTGAAGATCTCGTCGATGCCATTCTGGAGGAAGCCGGACGTTTCGCCACCGGAGAGGTCGCGCCGCTCGCCGAAATCGGGGACCGTCAGGGCGCAAAACTTGCCGATGGCAAGGTGACGACGCCCGATGGCTGGGCCGATCTTTACCGTCGCTGGGCGGCGGCGGGCTGGAACAGCCTGACTGCCCCGGAAGAATTCGGCGGCCAGAACCTGCCGCATATGCTGAATGTTGCAGCGCTCGAAATGTGGAATTCCGGCTCCATGGCCTTCGCGCTGGCACCGACGCTGACAATGGGCGCGGTGGAAGCCATCGTTGCCCACGGCAGCAACGATCTCAAGCGAAGCTACCTGCCGAAACTCGTCTCCGGCGAATGGACCGGCACGATGAACCTGACCGAGCCGCATGCGGGTTCCGATCTTGGTGTCCTGAAGACCCGGGCGGAGCGCAATGGTGACGGCACCTACCGCATCTTCGGCCAGAAGATTTTCATCACCTGGGGTGAACACGACGCGGCTGATAATATCATCCACCTCGTTCTCGCCCGTCTTCCGGATGCGCCGGCGGGAACGCGTGGCATTTCGCTGTTCCTCGTGCCAAAATTCCTGCCCGATGAAAACGGCGCGCCGGGCAGCCGCAACGATCTTTTCTGCCACTCTCTCGAACACAAGCTCGGTATTCACGGTTCGCCCACCTGCACCATGATCTTCGGTGACGGCAAATTTGGTGACGAAAAGGGTGCGCTCGGCTGGCTGGTCGGCGAGGAGAACAAGGGCCTCGCCTGCATGTTCACCATGATGAACAACGCCCGCCTTGCCGTTGGCATGCAGGGCGTGGCGATCTGTGAGGCGGCGACCCAGAAGGCGATCGAATACGCGAGGGAACGCACGCAGGGCAAGGCGCCCGGCTGGCAGGGTCCTGGCATGAGCCCGATCATCGAACATCCTGATATCGTGAGAACCCTTCTGACAATGAAGGCGCTGACGCAAGGATCACGGGCGATTTCCTTCAGCTGCGCGCACGCCATCGACATGGCGCATGCGACTGAGGACGCCCGGCAGCGCGCTCACTGGCAGGAGCGCGCTGCCCTTCTGACACCGATCGCCAAGTCCTTTTCCACCGATGCCGGTGTCGATGTCGCATCCATGGGCATTCAGGTGCATGGCGGCATGGGCTTCATCGAGGAAACCGGCGCGGCGCGTTATCTGCGTGATGCCCGCATCGCGCCGATCTACGAGGGCACCAACGGCATTCAGGCCATCGATCTGGTCCTGCGCAAGTTGCCGCTCTCCGAGGGCGCGCAGGTCCGCGGTTTCATCGCCGAACTGCGTGAGATCGCCGCCCGCACGGCTGCATCGAACCGTGACGATCTCGGAGAGACCGCCCGTTATCTCGATGCCAGCCTCACCGATCTGGAAACGGCAACCGACTGGCTGCTCTCCCGCATCAAGGCGGGCGAAACCGAGATGGCACTTGCGGGCGCCACGCCCTATCAGCGTCTCTTCGGTCTGGCCTTGACGGGCGCTTATCTCGCCAAGGGCGCATTGGTCTCCGTCGATGATGGCAGGGGCGGGCATCGTGCCGCGCTTTGCCGTTTCGCGGCGGAAAACCTGCTGGCGGAAACGGCGGCGCTGAAGGACCGCATTGTGTCAGGCGCGGCAAGCCTTGCCGCCGCCCGTACTGTTTTGGCTTGAGGAGCTTCAGATGTCGGACGACCATATTCTTGTCGCGCGTGTCGGCCATGCGCCTGACGTTCTGACCATCCGCTTCAACCGACCGGAAAAGAAAAACGCCATCACCGACGCCATGTATCTGCGCATGGCCGAGGCGTTGCACGCCGCCAATACGGATCCGGACATCCGCGTCGTTGCCTTTCTCGGCACGGAAGGCTGCTTTTCCGCCGGCAACGACATGGCTGATTTTCTCGCCTTCGCCATGTCAGGTGGAAAGGGCAAGCTCGCCGCCCTCGAACTTCTGAAAGCGCTGGTCGCCTTCGAAAAACCGCTGGTATCCGGTGTCGATGGGCTCGCCATCGGCATCGGCACCACGCTGAACCTGCATTGCGACCTGACGGTCGCTTCCAGCCGCAGCCTGTTCAAGACGCCCTTCGTGGATCTCGCATTGGTGCCGGAAGCGGCCTCCAGCCTGCTCGTGCCAAGGCTCATCGGCCACCAGCGCGCCTTTGCGCTGCTCGCGATGGGTGAGGGTTTTTCCGCCGAGCAGGCATTGCAGGCCGGGCTGATCTGGAAAGTCGTTGCCCCGGAACATGTCGAAACCGAGACGCTGGCGCTTGCCACCCGCCTCGCCGCCAAACCGCAGCAGGCGCTGAAGATCGCTCGCGATCTGGTCCGCGGCAACCCGGCCGATATTCTCACACGCATTGAAGAGGAAGGTCGTCATTTCATCGCGCAGCTGCAAAGTGCCGAAGCGCGCGCCGCCTTCGAGGCATTCATGCGTCGTTAAGTGTGCGGGCAGGAATTCCTTGCGGTTAAGCAACCGGGCAATATGGCTTGGGTTAGATAACGCACCGTCATTGTCCGAAGGCCACCCACATGCGTCACTTCGTTTTCGCCCTGACTGTCTTCCTATCCGCCGCGACGATTGCTGAAGCGGCGGCGATAACACGCGCTCCAGCTGCTTCCACCAACGATGTCATTCTGGCGCAGTCCACGGACGACGATAGTCCGAACTTCTATTCCGGCAATAACCGCGACCGCCAGCGCCGCGCGCGTTTCGTCTGCGTCATCACCCCCCCGGACAGCGCCAACCGCCGTCGGCCCTATATCTGCCCGCTGGAGCGCGGCCGTGTCGGCGGTGCCTGCCGCTGCTCGGGCGTGGTGGGCAACGGCACGGTCGATACGGCCTGGTAAGACTCCCAGGCTTCATCTTCACTCTCATTCCTGTGACAAGCACAGGAATGAGGGCTGTTGGGATTGCGGGCATATGAATCGTTGCGTTGCCTCAGCGTCGCTGAGCGGCTCTCCGCCCGGATTGCTTATTTCTCCAGCGTCGCCACCGCTTCCACATGCGGCGACCACAGGAACTGGTCGACCGGCGTGACGCGGGTGATGCGATAGCCGCCCTCGGTCAGGATGGCGAGATCGCGCGCCAGTGTCAGCGGGTTGCAGCTCACGGCCACGATCTTCTTTACCGTGCTGCGTGCCAGTTCCTTGCACTGGAATTCCGCGCCCGCGCGTGGCGGATCGAAGACGACGGCGTCGTAATTCTTGAGCTCGCTTGTCATCAGGGGACGGCGGAAGAGATCGCGCTTCTCGACGCTGACCGGCTTCAGGCCCTGCGTGTTGCGGGCGGCGAAATCCAGCGCCTTCAGCGGCTTGTCTTCCGCCTCCACCGCATGCACCTTGCCAACGCGCGCAAGCCGCAGCGCAAATGTGCCGGAGCCGCAGAAGAGATCGGCAATGCGTTTGGACTTGCCGACATGGGCAAGCACGAGCTCCGCCATGGCGTCCTCCGCCTGCTTCGTCGCCTGCGTGAAGCTGCCGGCCGGCGGCGATACCGCCACCCCGCCAAACTCGATGATCGGCTTCTGGGGTTCGATCAGTATCTCACCCGACAGTGAAACACGCGCAATGCCGCGCATGGCAAGAACCGTTTCCGTGAGCGTGCGGCGCTGCTTGTCGCTGACCGACTTGATGCCGTCGACGGAAATATCGAGGCCGGAAAGGGTCTCCAGCACCGTCATCCGGAAGGGTTCCGCATTCGCCACCATTGAAAGTCCGATGGCGCGGATGGCATCCAGTCGCGAGACGATGCCGGGCGAGGTGACGGGACATTCCTCAATGGCGACGATGTGGTGGCTGTTCGCCTGGCTGAAGCCGAGCAGCAGGCCCTTTTCCGTCTTGCGGGCGGCGAACACCGCACGGCGGCGCTCGCCAGGGTGACAGATGACGAGATTATCCACATCGGGCGTCAAGCCCTTCGATTTCAGTGCCGAGACCACCAGTTCCCGCTTGTATGCATGGTAAGGCTCGTCGGCGAGATGTTGCAGCGAACAGCCGCCGCAGGTGCCATTCTTGCCCTCCGGGCCGAAATGGCGGCAGGCGGGTGTACGGCGCTCGGGTGAGGCTTCCGTAATCGACATCACGGTGCCGTGATCCTTCACCTTGGCGATGGCGACCGTCTCGCCGGGCAACGCGAAGGGCACATAGACCGGGCCGTCGGGACAGTGCGCAATGCCATCGCCCTGGGCGCCGAGGCTCTTGATGGTGACGGTTTGTGTGCTCATGGCTTTTGGCCTCCGAGAAGAAATTCGACATTGCCGTCACCGCCGGAAATCGGCGAGGGAATGAGGCCGAGACTTTTCCAGCCCATCTCCTCCGTCAGCCAGCGCTCCAGTTCCGCCGCCACTGCGGGCGCGGTTTCGGGTTCCTTCAGAAGCCCGGCCTTGCTGATGGCGTCACGCCCTGCCTCGAATTGCGGTTTCACCAACAGGACAGCACGAGCACCCGGCTCAGCAAGATCAAGCGCCGGGGCGAGCGCGAGCTTCAGCGAAATGAAGGACACGTCCGAGACAATGAAGCCGATGGGCTGGTCATCGATATCGTCCGCCGTCAGGAAGCGGGCATTCAGCCCCTCCAGATTGGTGACACGCGGATCGTTCGCGATCCTTGCATGCATCTGCCCGTGGCCGACATCGATGGCGATGACGTGGCTGGCGCCCCGTTCCAGCAGCACCTCGGTAAAACCGCCTGTGGAAGCGCCGACGTCAAGACAGTGATGGCCGGAAGGATCGAGCCCGAAATGATCGAGTGCGGCCACGAGTTTCAGAGCTGCGCGGGAAACATAGGCCTGCGCTGGATCGCTGATGGCGATCTCGGCATTGCCGGCGACGGTCTGGCTCGGTTTGGTGACGGTCTTGCCGTTGACGCTCACGGTGCCGCGCGCAATCGCGTCGCGCGCACGCGAGCGACTGGCGAAGTGGCCGAGCGACACGAGAAGCTGGTCAAGCCGTTCATTTTCAGGTGTTTTGGACATGATCCCGTGTCAATGACTGCCAAACTCCGCCGATGCAAGCGATTTATCGCGATGCGGAGCCGACAGCGCCTGAGCCACGGCCTTATGAGGCTTTTGCGCCGCAAAATCAGCATATCAGATTAATCCAATATAAAGGCTTGTATTGCAGGGTGTGCCAAGGCCCGTGCGGCCGGTCGGAACCCGCCATGATGGCATCTTCTCCCATTTCTGAAATTGCGGCCGTTGCAGCGCAGACGCTTGCTCCGAGGCATCGGGTCGCCGAGAGAGTTTGCGATGTCGCTGAAAAATCTCCCCATTAATCTGAAGCTCATAGCCACCTTCTGTGCCTTGATGGGCGTGTGCCTGCTCGCTTCCGCGGTCGTATTCTGGCAGACGCTGGGGAGCGAGCGTGTCACGATTGAAAACAACCGCACCAAGGATATCATCCAGGCCGTGGATGGCGCGACGGCAGCCATGCTGGAACAGGCCGTCAATCAGCGCGGCTTCCTGCTGTTCCGCAGTGACAGCACCTATAATGACGTGTTCGCCCAGCGCGATATCATGCTGAAGAAGCTTGATGAAGCGCGCGCCCTTGCTGCCGGCCAGCCGGACATCCTGAAATCCATCGACGACATGCAGAAATCCGCCACCGTGTTCTTCAAGGAACTGGCGGAACCGCAGATCGCCGCACGCAAGACGACCGAAGCGCCGATTTCCGAAATCATCGAAATCGGCCGCAATCAGGCCAAGGGCCAGCTTGACGGCTTCCGTGCCTCGGCCGCCAAGATCAAGGAACAGCTGAATGGCCTGTCCACCGCTTACGCTGCAGAACAGCAGGCTGCTGCCCGCAAGCTGGAATATGCCCTTCTCGGCGGTGGCGCCGTCGCCGGCCTTCTCGCCGTGATCCTGATCTGGGCGCTTTCGCGCTCCATCGTTACGCCAATCGTCGGCATGACAGCGGCGATGAGCCGGCTTGCCGATGGCGATCTGACGACGGAAGTTCCGGCCACGGATCGTGGCGACGAAGTCGGCAAGATGGCAAAGGCTGTAATGGTCTTCAAGGAAGCCGGGCTTGAAAAAGCCCGCCTTGCCGGTGAGACCGATCGCATGCGCTCCGCGACGGAAGCAGAACGTCGCCGCACCGAGGAAGAAAAAGCCAGGGACGAGGCCGCCAGCGCTTTTGCCAGCGCCGAGCTTGGCAAGGGCCTTGCGGCTCTCGCGGATGGCGATCTTTCCTATCGCATTGAAACGCCTTTTGCGCCTGCGATTGATCCGGTTCGTGTGAATTTCAACAGCGCCGTCGAAAAACTCCAGCAGGCATTGCGCACGGTCGGCGAGAACGCGGCCGCCATCAATGCCGGCGCTTCGGAAATGCTCTCCGCCGCCGACGACCTGTCGCGCCGCACCGAACAGCAGGCGGCCTCCATCGAAGAGACCGCTGCGGCGCTCGAAGAAGTCACCACCACCGTGCGTGATAGCGCCCGTGGTGCGGAAGATGCCGGCAATCTGGTCCAGCGCGCCCGCGCCGGTGCGGAAAAGTCGGGTGTTGTGGTCCGCAAGGCGGTTGCCGCCATGCGCGAGATCGAGAAGTCCTCGGGCGAAATCGGCAACATCATCGGCGTCATCGACGATATCGCTTTCCAGACCAACCTCCTGGCGCTGAATGCCGGTGTGGAAGCCGCCCGTGCCGGTGATGCCGGCAAGGGCTTTGCGGTGGTCGCGCAGGAAGTCCGTGAACTTGCCCAGCGTTCGGCCAATGCCGCCAAGGAAATCAAGACCTTGATCAGCGCTTCCAGCCAGCAGGTGGAAAACGGTGTCAATCTCGTCGATGAAACCGGCAAGGCGCTGGAACTCATCGTCTCGGAAGTCGAAGAGATCAACGCCCATGTCAGCGCCATCGTTGTCGCTGCCCGCGAACAGGCCACCGGCCTGCAGGAAATCAACACGGCTGTGAACACCATGGATCAGGGCACGCAGCAGAACGCCGCCATGGTGGAGCAGCAGACCGCCGCCAGCCATTCGCTGGCCCGCGAAGCGGAAGCGCTGAACAGCCTGCTTGGCCAGTTCAGGATGGGCGGCGCACGCACCGCCGTTGCGAGCGCCGGCGGATATTCCGCTCCGCGCCCATCTTCGGCCAAGCCTGCCTTCCAGCCTGCGCCGGCCGCGCCGATCCGCAAGGCTCCGGTAAAATCGGCCTCTGCAACAGCAAGGCCTGTCGCATCGCCGGCCCGTGCACTCGGCCAGAGCCTTGCCCGCGCCTTCGGTGGTGCTGCCGAAGCACCGGCTGCGAAGGATCAGGACTGGACGGAGTTCTGAGCGGGGCTTCAGATTGAACCTACGGATCGGGGGCCGAAAGGCCCCCTTTTTGCGTCGGCATTTTCAAATGGGAGGCCGCCTAGGCGCGCTGTAGCCGGAACATCCGTGCAAAAAAAAGCTCATCCGACAGGCGGTGGAGCAGGGCGGCAATGACGGCGGTTGCGGCAATGGCGAAAACGAGACGTCCGGCGAGAACCCCGTAGACATCCGCACCCAGCGACATGACCACAAGCGTGTCTTCAATTACGCTATGGGCAAAACCCATGAAGACGCAGGACAGAAATACCTGCCGCGGTGATATCGTCCCCGATTGCGCCTCGCGGATCAGGAAACCCGCGCCATAGGAAATGCCGAGGAATAACCCGATGGCAGTGAGATGCTCGGCCTCGCCGCGAATGCCTGCAAGACGCAGCAGGGGCGAGAGCGCTTTCATCATCAGCGCGAGCAGGCCGGTCAGCCTGAGAATTTCAAGGCAAAGGGAAAGGGCAAGGAGGATGACGAGCATCCAGGCCATGGTTTCACCGAGACCGAGGAAATAGGCGGACCATTCAGGCGTGGCGCTCATCGCAATCCAGGCCGGGGTCACCGGCCCCGACAACCAGCCGGTCGATTCCAGAAGCTGGTGCAGGAGAAAGGCATAAAGCAATCCGCCGCCGACGCGCAGCCCCGTCGTGACGATCATGCCGGGGCCCGCCTTTTCGATGATTTTCTGTTCGATTGGCAGGCCATGGGCGAACAGGATGAGCGCCGAAAAAACGGTGATATCAGCCACGGTCAGTGACGACGCGGGAACCAGCGTGAAGATGAGCGGCACGGCACCCCATATGCCGACCAGCATCGCGGTCAGCCAGGCAAGGCCGAGTTCAGGCGGCAGGCCGATGAGGTTCATGACCGGCGCAAAGGCAGGCGCCACCGCATCGATCGCCCCCATCCTTGATAGCAGCTCGGTCAGTATGGCGATCGGGACCGTGATCCGCACCAGCACCCAGTAAATTGCAAGCGTTTCCCGCGTTTTTTGCCAGACGGTCTGTAGAACTGACATATGAAGGCTCCCCTGAAAGTTGTTTCCATCCACTACTCCCGGCCGGTTCGCATTTGCGGTCAGAGATTGCAGTTTCATGCAATTTTATTGCAAAGATGGCGGCGGGCGATATGCTGCCCGCATGGACAGGATCGACCGGAAACTTCTGAACCTTTTGCAGAGCGATGCCTCGCGCACCAATGTGGATATGGCTGATGAAGTCGGGCTGTCGCCGTCCAGTTGCCTGCGCCGCCTGCAGCGGCTGCGCAAGTCGGGCGTGATCGACCGCATCGTGGCGATCCTCAACCCGGCAAAGGCGGGACGCGTGCTCAAGGCTCTGGTGACGGTGGAGCTGAAACTGCACGGCGAGCAGCAGATGCGCCGCTTTCTGGATATTGCCTGCGCGGAGGAGGCGGTGTCGCAGGCCTATGCCGTCACCGGCGCAAGCGATGTCGTACTGATGTTACGCCTGCGGGATATGGAAGAATTCGACGCCCTGTGCGACCGCTTGTTCCGCGATCAGCACAATGTGGCACGCTTTTTCACCATGGTCGTCATCAAGACGGCGAAAGAAGAAACGGCCATCAAGCTTTGAAACTGATAATATGGCGTCCTGGGAAGGCATTTGATCCTCCCCTTCAACCCAAGGAAAGCGTCTGGCTTTTGGGAAGGCAGTTTACAGATGGCGCCTCGCGTTAAGTTAAGGCTCCTTGAGGGCGCCTACGGAGTGGCCCGGCTTTCTGCCGATGCATCCATTCCAGCCTGGGCCGATGGCACAGGTTTTCTCAGCATCAGCCGGACTGATGATGAGCTTTCCGTCGTTTGCCGTCAGGAGCGTATCCCTCATGATGTTAAGGCCGACACCGGCTGGAACTGTCTCAAACTTCAGGGCCCGTTCGCCTTTGATGAGACCGGCATCGTGCTTTCGGTGATCGAACCGCTATCGACCAACGACATCGGGATATTCGTGGTTTCCACTTTCGATGGCGATCACCTGCTGGTCAAATCGAAAGATCTTGAGAAAACGTTTGAGCTGCTGGCAAATGCAGGGCACTCGCGCATCTAAGCTCCGTGAGCGTGATCCGCCCGCATGGGATGCCAGACGGAAATATCGCGCGGCGCGTCCAGAAGCTCGGGCAGGGCATCGTGCCATGCCTGCCGATAGGGCCGGTGGATCTGAACGTCGATGACGTCCTGATGGTCAGTCCAGGTCTCATGCAGCAGGAACCGGTTCTCGTTTTCGCCACCCCAGTGCAGGGTTACGTTCACGAAGGTCTTTTCGTGCCGCATGGCGTCGAGCAGCGCATTCAGCAATTCCAGAAAACGTTCGCGCTGGGCTGGACGGACCTGAAAGCTGATAAGATAGGTGGTGTGCACGGGTCTTACTCCCTGGCGCCTTGCATCAGTGCGTTGCGGGTTGCTGCGTCGGCGGGATAAAAACACTCCAGCACGAGTTCGGAGAGCGTGACGTCCGTCGCCGTCCCGAAAACCGTGGTGGTTGAAATGAAGCTCAATATGCCGCCCGAAGATGGATCGCGAAGCTGGAGCGGTATGGCCAGAGGGTCGGCCCCGGCGGTATGCGGGGCGACCTTTGGTGCGGGATAGGCCGCAAGCTCCGCATGCAGCCGAGAAAGCACTTCGTCTCCGGTTTCCTCGACCTGACGGCGCAGGCGTTCCAGCAGGTGATGGCGCCATTCGGCCAGATTGACGATGCGCGAACTCAGGCCCAGCGGATGCAGGCTCAGCCTCAAGGCGTTGAGCGGCGGGTAAAGCAGCTCTTCTGAAACGCCGGCCAGAAGCGACGTGATCGTCCCATTGGCGAGAACGACATTCCAGTGCCGGTCGACGGCAAGAGCGGGGAATGGCATATGCCCATGCACTACCGTTTCGACGGCTTGTCGGGCGGCTGCCATATCAGGTGCATCCAGTGATCGTTCGGAATGAACGGGTGCATAACCTGCAGCCAGCATCAGCCGGTTGGCGGCGCGGGCCGGCATCGAAAGCTGCTCCGCCAGCCTCACCAGCATGTCGCGGCTGGGCGATGATCGCCCGCTTTCAACGAAGCTCAGATGGCGTGCTGATATTTCAGCCTCCACCGCCAGATCCAGCTGGCTCAATCTGCGGCGGGCTCGCCATTCCTTCAGCACCTGGCCGACATGTTCTCGATGATGTGTCATGCCCCGCAGCCTAGCAGAAGATATCGCGGATGCGATTACCTCGGAGGTAATTGTTCCGCTTCCCGACCCCCGGCATGTTTGGGCCGTCAACCACAAGGAGCGCAATCATGACGCAGCATCTCGCAATCGCCGAAACCTATCTCGCAGCCTGGAATGAGGAAGACAATGAACGCCGCAGGCACCTCATCGGTCAGGCATGGGCAGAAAATACGCGCTACGTCGATCCGCTGATGCAGGGCGAAGGCCAGCAGGGGATTGCCGCCATGATCGAGGCGGCGCGGCAGAAATTTCCGGGATATCGTTTCGTTCTTGCCGGCACCCCTGACGGACACGGCAAATTCACCCGTTTCTCCTGGCGCCTTATCTCGCCTGACGGGGACGATGTGGCTGGTGGCACCGATGTCGTCAGCCACGATGCCGAGGGCCGGATCGAAAATGTCGTTGGTTTTCTCGACGGCGCGGCATCCTGAGGTAAAGGCGGGATAGTCCCGCCTCCTGTCCCGGCAGTTTTGTCAGCCGGCGAAACCGACTCCGGCCTGACGCTGGCCGAGCGCATTGAACACCGTGGAAATGATGCCGGCCCGGTCGAGGCCGGCATTGGCATACATGGTCTCTGGCTTGGCTTGTTCCACCCACTGGTCGGGCAGTGTGAGTGTCCGCACCTTGGGGCCGTGATCGAGCAGGCCGGCGCTTGCCATGAAATGCAGCACATGTGCGCCAAAACCGCCGACCGAGCCTTCTTCGATCGTCACCAGAATCTCATGATGGGCGGCAAGCTGTCGGATGAGATCGAGATCGAGCGGCTTGGCGAAGCGCGCATCGGCAACCGTCGTAGAAAGACCGGCGGCGTCCAGGTCTTCGGCCGCCGCCAGGCATTCCGCAAGGCGGGTTCCGAAGGAAAGCAGGGCAACCTTCGTGCCTTCCTTGATGATGCGACCCTTGCCGATCTGAAGAATCTCCCCGCGCGCGGGCATCTCGACGCCGACACCTTCTCCGCGCGGATAACGGAAGGAAATCGGGCCTTCGTCATAGGCCGCTGCCGTGCGGACCATATGTTTCAGCTCCGCCTCATCGGACGCTGCCATCACCACCATGCCGGGCAGGGTGGCGAGGAAAGTGGTGTCGAAGGAGCCGGCATGGGTCGGCCCGTCGGCGCCGACAAAACCGGCGCGGTCGATCGGGAAACGCACGGGCAGGCTCTGGATCGCCACATCATGCACCAGCTGGTCGTAACCGCGCTGCAGGAAGGTGGAATAAAGCGCGCAGAACGGCTTGTAACCGTCAGCCGCAAGCCCCGCCGCAAAGGTGACGGCATGCTGTTCGGCAATGCCGACATCGAAGGTGCGCGCCGGGAACAGCTCGGCCATCTTGTCGAGGCCGGTACCGTTGGGCATCGCGGCCGTCACACCGATGATTTTCTCATCGAGTGTGGCTTCCTGGATCAGCGCCTCGGCAAAGACGCTAGTATAGCTCGGCGCATTCGGCTTGGCTTTCGCCTGCGCGCCGGTGATGACGTCGAACTTGTTGACGCCGTGATATTTGTCGGCTGCGGCTTCCGCCGGCGCATAACCCTTGCCCTTCTGCGTCACCACATGGATGAGGACAGGGCCTTTCTGGTTGTCGCGCACATTGCGCAGCACCGGCAAAAGGTGGTCGAAGGAGTGACCGTCGATCGGGCCGATGTGATAGAAACCAAGCTCCTCGAACAGCGTGCCGCCGGTCACGTAACCGCGTGCATGGGTCACGGCGCGGGTAATGGCGCGGTCGATCGTCTTGCCGAGATACGCCGTCAGCTTCTTGCCGAAATCGCGAAAACCCATATAGGTGCGGCCGGAGGCGAGACGCGCCAGATAGGCGCTCATCGCGCCGGTCGGTGGCGCGATCGACATGTCGTTGTCGTTGAGGATGACGATCAGTCGTGCATCGAGCGCGCCGGCATTGTTCAGTGCCTCAAACGCCATGCCGGCAGACATGGAACCGTCACCGATGACAGCAATGACCTTGCGGTCGCTGCCATCCAAGCCCGCCGCCACCGCCATGCCGAGACCGGCGGAAATGGAGGTAGAAGAATGGCCGGCGCCGAAATCATCATATTCGCTTTCCGCACGGCGGGTGAAACCGGAAAGGCCACCTTCCTGCCGCAGCGTGCGGATGCGATCACGCCGGCCGGTCAGGATCTTGTGCGGGTAACATTGATGGCCGACATCGAAGATCAGCCGGTCTTCGGGCGTGTTGAAGACCTTGTGGATGGCAATCGTCAGTTCCACAACGCCAAGGCCGGCACCCAGATGCCCACCGGTTTTCGACACGGCGTCAATCATCTCGTCGCGCAGTTCCCTTGCCAGTTCCGGCAAGTCGCGATCATCGATCTCCTTGAGATCGGAGGGAAAATTCACCCGGTCAAGCAATGGTGTCTGTGGCATTCCGGTCAATCGTTCGGCCTTTTCTGGTGGTCCCCGCGCGGCGCGTGAGAACGTCTTTCATCGCGAAAGCCGCCGGGTGAACCATGCATGTCGTATACTTCTATAGAATTTCAACCTTCCGGCAAAGGGACAAACTCTTCTTCGTCGCCGGGAACGATGTCGAAGCGTCCCGTTCTCCACTCCTGTTTGGCCTGTTCTATGCGTTCTTTTGATGACGAAACGAAGTTCCACCAGATGTATCGGCGCTCATTCAGCGCTGCCCCGCCAAAGATCATGATGTGACAGCCATTGCTGCCGGCCTGAAGCGTGATGTCGTCACCCGGCCGGAAGACGAGCAGCTGGTCGGCGGCGAAGATATCGCCCGCCACATCCAGCGAGCCGGACAGGATATAGATCGCCCGCTCCTCATGATCGGCGGAAAAGGGAAACTTTGCCCCCGGCTCCAGCGTCAGGTCGACATAAAGCGTATCCGTGAAGGCCGCAACGGGGGAGGTGAGGCCCTCGAATTCACCGATCACTACACGACCCGACGCGCCCTTGATATCGATCACCGGCATCTCTTCCTTTGCCGTGTGGGCAAAGGCCGGGTCGATTTCCTCCATATGGTCGGGCAGGGCAAGCCAGGTCTGGAGGCCCGACATGGAAAGCGGATGGCCGCGCAGGTTTTCCGGCGTGCGTTCCGAATGCACGATGCCGCGCCCGGCCGTCATCAGGTTGATGTCGCCGGGGCGGATGACAAGCTCGGTGCCGAGACTGTCTCGATGCTTGATTTCGCCGTCGAACAGATAGGTGACGGTGGAAAGCCCGATATGCGGATGCGGCTTCACATCCAGCGCCTCACCGGCCTTCAGTATCGCCGGACCCATGCGATCGAAAAAGATGAAGGGACCGACAAGCCGCCGCTGCCGCGTCGGTAGCGCGCGCCGCACCGCAAAGCCGCCAATATCGCTGGTGCGGGGGATGATGAGGTTCTCGATGGCGTCGCAGGCAAAGGCATCGCCCGCGACGGGATCGTTACCGGGAAAGAAGGACATGGTCAGCTCCTCGTATCGTCTGGCGGGAGTTTAGCATAACCGAGGGGGAGGGGAGCATCGCGATATCGAACGCAGCGTCAACGATCCTTGTTAACACGACATTGTGAGAACACCTTACGGCCGGGGAAAGTTCTCAAAACCTCTCCTCCGTCATCCTCGGGCTTGTCCCGAGATCTAAAAACGTCAAGAAAATCAATGCATTGCAGATCCTCGGGGCAAGCCCAAGGATGACGTCGAGCGTTTAAATCGGGAGGTGGCTACCTTATCGAATCCCGTCCGAACGCTCACCCTAAACGCAGTCACTCTCCGTCAAGCGGCTCCACACCCTGCGGCTTGCCGGCGCGGTCGAGACGGATCTTCTCGATGCGCTTTTCGGCAGCGTTCAGCAGCGTTTCGCAATGCTTCTTCAGGGCTTCGCCGCGCTCATAAATGGCGATGGATTCGTCCAGCGCCACGTCGCCGCGTTCCAGACGTGCGACAATGCTTTCCAGCTCGGCGACGGCTTTTTCGAACGAATAACCGCTGACATCGGCTGTGTTGGCATTTTCCGTCATGTTCAACCCTTCATCATTCTCAAAATATGCATGGCTGCCGATTCCGCCAGCCCTTCCAGATCATAACCGCCTTCCAGCAGGCTGACGACCCGGTTCGAAGTGTATTTATCCGCCATCTCCAAGAGCCGGCCCGTCGCCCAGTCGAAATCCTCTCCCACCAGATTGATCTGCGCCAGCGGATCGCGGTGATGCGCGTCGAAACCGGCGGAGATGAGAATGAGATCGGGCGAAAAATCCGCAATCGCCGGCAAAACGCGTGATTTGAATGCCTCGCGGAAATGTTCGCTGCCGGTGTTCGGAGAAAGCGGTGCGTTGACGACGTTGTTCTTCACGCCGGTTTCGTTTTTATCGCCGCTCCACGGATAAAGCGGCATCTGGTGGGTGGAACAGAACAGCACGGATGTGTCGTTCCAGAAGATGTCCTGCGTGCCGTTGCCGTGGTGCACATCCCAGTCAATGATGGCGACGCGCTCGGCACCATGCGCCTTCTGCGCGTGGCGGGCGGCGATCGCCACATTGTTGAAAAGACAGAAGCCCATGGCCTTGGCGGTCTCGGCATGGTGGCCAGGCGGGCGGGCTGCAACGAAGACATTGTCGGCAGCGCCGGCAAAAACATCGTCTACTGCCGCCATTGCAGCGCCGATGCCGGTCAGCGCCGCCTGCAGGCTTTTTTGCGAAACGTAAGTGTCGGCCTCAATGCGGTTGATCTCGCCATCCTCTTCCGGAATCTGTCGCATCACGGCAAGCAGATGCTCTTCCGGATGCGCCAGCAGCACCGCGTCTTCATTGGCCTGAGGCGCTTCTTTGCGATCAAGGCGCTCGAAATTCGGATGTTCGAGCGCGATGTTCAGCGACCGCAGGCGGTCCGGCCGCTCGGGATGGCCGGAAGGCGTGATATGCTCAAGGAAGATCGGATGTTCGTATAAACGCGTCGCCATTCTTTTCCTCCCGAAGAAAGTGTTTTCAGGCGCGCTGCGGCAGCAGCGGATAACCCGCCATGACGGCGCGGCCGGCAAGGGCTGCCAGCACGGCCTTCAGCGCATCACCCGGGATGAAGGCGAGCGAACCCATGAAAGCCTTTTCAAAACCGAGACCGACGACCACCGCCAGGTAGGTGATGCCGAAAGCATAAAGCACGACCACGCCGCCGATCAGGCTGGCGACGAAAAAGCCAACACCCTGCGCCAGAGCGGACTGGCTGCGATTGACGAGTTTTTCCGAGAGCGTGCCGGTGACGAAAACGGCTGCGATCCAGCCGATCAGGAAGCCCGTTGTCGGCGTGGTGAAGATCGAAAGACCGCCACGTCCGCCCGAAAGCACCGGCAGGCCGATGGCGGCAATCAGGATCGTCAGCAGAACCGCGAGCGTGCCGCGTTTTGCGCCGAGGACGACGCCGGCGAGCATGACGCCGAGCGACTGCGCGGTAATCGGCACCGGAATGAAACCGAGCGTGATCGGCGGCAAAAGCCCGAGCGCGATGATGATGGCGGAAAACAGCGAAATCAGCACGAGGTCGCGGGTCGTCATGGCTCGGAAACTCCGGATGGTTGTCTGGCCGTCAGCTTTGGCCTCTGAAACCGCGCGCGTCAATGGCGTCGGCAATGGCATCGGCATCCTTCAACGTCATAATGACGAGCGGCACGATGATGGTCGCCATCCGCACGGGCAGGCCACGCGCCCGGTGTGCATCGCGCACCGCATGGTAACGGTTGACGATCTCAGGCACGAAGCGCACCACCAGTCCGACTGCAAGCCCGATATCGGCGGCCTTGAGCAGCCCCAGCCTTTCCAGCGGGGAGGCAGCACGTGTAATTTCGTCCATGAACTGCGAAATGCTGACGGTGATGGTGACGGCGGTGGCGAGCAACGCAAGTGCCGTCAGCCGCATAAGATTGACACTGGCATCGTGTGCCGGAAGCAGGAGATAGCTGAAGCCGGCAACGAGGAAGATCGTCAGCATCACCGGCCGCAGCCGCAGGGCGATGTCCTTGAGGGGCAGCCGCGTCGCGCTCAGAACTAGCGCGGTCAGAACCATCGCGCATGCGAGAACCAGCAAGTCGCGGGTGAGGAACAATGCAATGCTGAAGCCCATGAGCGTCAGAAGCTTGAGGCGCGGCGAGACGCGGTAAAGCCAGCCCGTTCCTTCGACATGCAGCGATTTCATCGCGACGCCACCTCCAGATAGCGCGCCACCGCCGCTTCAGGTGCAGCATCTGCAATAAGCGCACCCTCATGGAAAACCAGCACCCGGTCGAAACCCCGAAGCAACGGCAGATCGTGGGTTATGACAATCAGCGCCTGGGACAGCGCCGCCATGGCTCTTTCCACGATTGCGCGGTTTTTGAGATCAAGCTGGTTGGTTGGCTCATCGAGAATGAGGATTTGCGGTTCCGTCACCAGAAGGGCGGCAAGCGCTGCAAGCTGTAGCTCACCGCCGGAAAGCTCATGCGCGCGCCGGTCTTCCAGCTGCGCGATGCCGAGTCCGGCCAGAACGACCTTCACCCGATTTTCAGTTTCGGCCTTGCCGAGGCCGAGCCGCTTCAGCCCGAAGGCGACATCGTCGCGCACGATCGGCAGGATGATCTGGTTTTGGGGATTCTGGAAGATGAAACCGACCATCTGCAGGATGGCCCTGGCGTCGCTCACGGTGTCGAGACCGTTCACCGAAACCTTGCCCTCGCTTGGCTTGTTCAGCCCGTTGATCAGCCGGGCAAAGGTGGTCTTACCGGAACCATTGAGACCGATTACGCCGATACGCCGTTCCGTCAACGTCAAAGACAGCGGCTGCAGGACCTGCCGGCCCTCGAAAACGACACCGGCGGCATCGAAACGGATTTCCAAACTTACATCCTCGCGCTCGTTTCCGGTTCTATATCCCGTCATCAACAGAAGTGAAACAAGGAACAAAAAAAGAACATTGCATTCGCGAAAAAGCCGTCATACCTTCTGGGCCATGACGATCAAGGTTTCGAACGAAGCAGCAAGGCGAATTTTTCTGGCGCGGCAGGGCCTTTCCTCCCCGCCCGGCAAGGCGCTTTCCAAGGATGGGCTGCTGCAGCTCATCACCGATCTCGGCTTCGTGCAGGTGGACAGCATCGGCACGGTGGAGCGCGCCCATCACCAGATTATTTTCTCCCGCAACCAGACCTACAGGCGCAACCATCTGACCACGCTGCTGGAAAAGGATCGCGCGCTTTTCGAGCACTGGACGCATGATGCCTCCATCCTGCCGACGGAATTTTATCCCTATTGGAAACACCGCTTCCGCCGCCGCGAGCCGATCATTCAGGAACGCTGGCGCAAATGGCACGGTGAGGGCTTCGATGCCGCGTTCGGCGAAACGCTGGAGCGCATCGCCGCAACCGGGCCGGTGCTGGCGCGGGAGCTTAAAGAGGAGGGACACCAGTCCGGTGGCTGGTGGAACTGGCATCCCTCCAAGACCGCACTCGAATATCTCTGGCACACCGGCAAGCTTGCAATTGCCGGCCGTGTGAACTTCCAGAAGGTCTATGATCTGGCCGAACGGGTCATTCCCGGTGAGCATCACGAGACCGAAGTGGAGCACGCCGAATTCGTCGACTGGGCCTGCCGCGAGGCGCTGAAACGGCTGGGGTTCGCCACCCACGGCGAAATCGCCGCGTTTTTCGATCTTGTGACGCCGCAGGAGGCGAGAGACTGGGTCAAAAACCATCGCGATGAATTGTGCGAGGTCTCGCTTCTCGCAAGTGACGGCGATACTGCCCGCCAGTCCTATGCCTTTGCCGATTTCACTGCCGACCTGACGGACGTACCGGAACCGTCCTCCCGCGTTCGCGTGCTGAGCCCCTTCGACCCTTTGCTGCGTGACCGAAACCGCACGGAGCGGCTATTCGGCTTTTATTATCGCATCGAGGTTTTCGTGCCGGAGCCGAAGCGGCAATATGGCTATTATGTTTTTCCGCTTCTGGAAGGCGACCGTCTGATCGGTCGCATCGACATGAAGGCGGAGCGCAAAGGCAGCACTCTGGATGTACGCCGCCTGTGGCTCGAGCCCGGCGTGCGCGCTTCGGCCGGGCGGCTGGAAAAGCTCGATGCGGAATTGTCGCGGCTTGCGAAGTTCACAGGGGTCGAGAGCGTGAACTATCTGGAGGGCTGGCGGGAGGAAAACTGAGTTTTTCGCACGGATGATTGCGAGAGAGGTGCCCTCGGACTCAAGGTTATCGATCCGTGATACCCCATTGTAGCGCGGCGTTGCGACATATTTCTTCTCCCCGCCGGGGAGAAGGTGGCCCAAAGGGTCGGATGAGGGGGCAACGGTAGAGATTTACGGAGAGCTAGCCCCTCATCCCGCTGCCACGGACTTCTCCCCGGCGGCGAGAAGAAGCAGGCGGAACCCGCTCGCCTCACAATTGCGCGGCGAGACCAGGCAAAAACCTAAGCTCACCCGATATCCGTCGCCGAAATCTTGATGCCAAATCCTTCGAGACCGACATAATGGCGTTCGCGCGTGGTCATCAGCTTGATCGAGCTGATGCCGAGGTCTTTGAGGATTTGCGCGCCGAGACCGATTTCCAGCCATTCGTTTTCCCGCGAGCGGGCCTGGGCGTGTGCCTCGTCCGGGTCGCGCGCCTTGCGCCGCCCCGCAACCTGACCGACGCCGACGGAGCCTTCACGGAGATAGACGATGACGCCGCGGCCTTCCTCGGCGATCTTCTGCATGTAGTGCCGCACCGGCTGGCGGTCGCCGAATACGTCGTCAGCGACGTTTTCCGGGTGCAGGCGCACGGGAATGTCGACACCGTCCCTGATGTCGCCGAAAATCACCGCCATGTGCTGCATCCGGTCCCAGGGAAGGGAGTAGGTCTGCGCTCTGGCCGGGCCGAAGGGCGTTTCGATGGTGAAGGAGGATTCCATCTCCACCAGCGTTTCCTTGCGCTGGCGATAGGCTATCAGATCGGCAACCGACACCTGCTTGAGCTGATGTTTTTCCGCAAAGGCGGTGACCTGCGGTCCACGCGTCACGGTGCCGTCGTCATTGACGAGTTCGCAGATGACACCGATCGGCGGCAGGCCTGCCAGCTTGCAGAGGTCGACGGCGGCTTCCGTATGTCCGGAGCGCATCAGGACGCCGCCCTCACGGGCAATCAGCGGGAAAATGTGTCCAGGCCGGGTAAAATCGGCGGCTCCGACATTTGGATTGGCGAGATTGCGCACCGTCAGCGTGCGGTCATCGGCGGAAATGCCCGTTGTGGTGCCGTGCTTGAAATCGACGCTGACGGTGAAGGCCGTGGTATGGGCGCTGTCATTTTCGGCCACCATGGCATTGAGGTTCAGGCGCTTGGCTTCTTCGCGCGGCATGGGGGCGCAGACGATGCCTGACGTGTGGCGCACGATGAAAGCCATCTTTTCTGCCGTGCAGTGGACCGCTGAAATGATCAGATCGCCCTCGTTCTCACGGTCATCATCATCGGTCACGACAACGATTTCACCGGCTTCGAAAGCGCGGATGGCATCGACAACGCGTTTCTGGTCATAGGCCATTGCGGAATACCTCACTTCAACCGGCCGGTCTGGCCGCGATCCCTCAGATAATGGTCGGCGACGGTGCAGGCCACCATCGCTTCGCCGATCGGCACGGCACGAATGCCGACGCAGGGGTCGTGGCGTCCCTTGGTGCGCACGTCGACATTGTTGCCATCGGCGTCGATCGACTGGCGCTCGGTCAGGATTGACGAGGTCGGCTTGATGGCAAAGCGCGCGATGACGGGCTCGCCGGTCGCAATGCCACCCAGAATGCCGCCGGCATGATTGGAGAGGAAGATCGGCCTGCCGTCATTGCCCATGCGCATTTCATCGGCATTCTCCTCGCCGGAAAGCTCGGCGGAGGCGAAACCCTCACCGATCTCCACACCCTTGACGGCGTTGATCGACATCAGGCTGGAGGCTATATCCTGGTCAAGCTTGGCGTAGATCGGTGCGCCGATACCCGCCGGAACGCCTTCGGCGATCACTTCGACAACGGCGCCAATGGACGAACCGGCCTTGCGGATGCCGTCGAGATATTCTTCCCAGACGGGCACCATGGCGGCATCAGGGCAGAAGAACGGGTTCTGATCGACCTGATCCCAATCCCAGTTGTCGCGGTTGATCCTGTGTTTGCCGATCTGCACCAGCGCGCCGCGCACGTTGAGGCTGGGTACCACCTTTCGCGCAATTGCGCCGGCAGCGACACGCGCCGCCGTCTCGCGCGCGGAGGAGCGACCACCGCCGCGATAATCGCGAATGCCATATTTCAGGTCATAGGTGAAATCCGCATGTCCGGGGCGGAAACGCCTGGCGATCTCGCCATAATCCTTGGAGCGCTGGTCGGTATTTTCGATCAGCATGGAAATCGGCGTGCCTGTTGTCGTCATCGTCTCGCCGTCCTCATCCAGCATGACGCCGGAAAGGACCTTGACGATATCGTCCTCGCGCCGCTGGGTGACGAAGCGGCTCTGGCCCGGCTTGCGCTTGTCCATCCAGTGCTGCACCTCCGCAAGGGTAAACCGGATGCCGGGCGGGCAACCATCCACCACGCAGCCAAGTGCCGGCCCGTGGCTTTCTCCCCAGGTGGTAACGCGGAAAAGATGACCGAAACTGTTATGCGACATAATTCTCAAACCGGAAAACGGGGCGCCTGTGGACAGCGCCGTTTAAAACAAGCGGATTTGTCTTAGTGGAAAATCCGGACAAGGCAAAAGCCTTTCTTTCATCGCAAACGCGATAAGAAGGTGACGTACCGTTCACGACTTGCGAAAGGACGAAAAACGACAGTCCCGCCATGGGCGACGGAAAGTGATTCGACCGTATCGACGGTTTTTTGAGATGACGAAATTGTAAAAGAGCCGGGGTTTTCCACCCTAAACCCGAGTTTTCCAATATTGCCGGAAAATGCGGTGTAAAAATCACTAACGGCTTGAACAGGATTTGAAATCCGTTCATCAATTGGGCCGAAAATGTCATGGTTGCGGGCAATTTCCGCCACATTCGAAAGGCAATTCTTCATGCATGTAAGGTTTTCACGCAAATCCACGAAAGCTAGATCGATGCGTATGATGATTGCCGCCCTTCTGGCCACCGCCAACCTCCTGATGCCGATCAACGGCTTCGCCCAGAGCGTCGACGTGGAAGGCACGATCAGCAAGATCGACGCGAACGGTCTCAGTATCACGCTGAACGACGGCAAGACCTATCGTGTGCCGGAAGAATTCAATTTCGAAGGTCTGAAAGCGGGCGTGAAGGTCGTTGTCTTCTACACGGAAGTGGATGGGAAACGTGTGGTCGACGATCTGCAGGTTGTGGAGTAAGCAGCCGCCTACCAAGTCAAAACCTCCTTTGTGAAACGAGCGGGTGCCACCTGTTTCTTCTCCCCGAGGGGAGAAGTCCGCGGCAGCGGAATGAGGGGGCAAGCTCTCCGAAATCCGGCAACGTTGCCCCCTCATCCAACCCTTCGGGCCACCTCTCCCCGGGTGAGAGAAGAAACAAGCTGCGATGTCCTGCCAATCATAGGAAAGCTGCCAGCCCCTAGGAAATCCACTCGACGCTGTTCCTGTCGATCTCGACCTTCAAAATCTGGTCCTGCGGGATTTGCGTCCGCGACGCCTCATCCTTGTCCATGCCTGAAACAAGTCTGAAAATCGAGCGGATGACGCCGCCATGGCAGACGCAGACTGTCGGCCGCTCCACGGAGGAGAGCCATGCGCCGATGCGCCAGGAGAGGATTTCATAGCTTTCGGCATCCTGGCCGGGGGGAATGAAATCCCACTTGTTGGCCTTGCGCGCCTTCACCCGGTCCGGAAATTCCTTCTTGAGCTCGGGCAACGTCTGCCCTTCCCAGTCACCGAAGGAAACTTCGATGAGGCGGTCGTCGGTGCGATAGGCCTTGGGATCGAGCCCCATCGCGCCGCGCATCAGTTCCATTGTCTCGCGCGTGCGCCCGAGCGGGCTTGCTACATAATCGAAATCCGCGGCCTGATCCCCCAGGAGGCGGGCGAGAAGCAGACCATTGCCGACCGCCTGCTGGCGGCCGAAATCATTGAGCGGAATGTCTTTCTGGCCCTGAAGCCGGCGTATCGCATTCCAGTCCGTTTGTCCGTGCCGGATCACATAGACGAGCAAGGCGATACCCCAGTTTCAAGCATTCCCGGTTGTCGTCAGTCCTTCACCACCGAAATGTCAGGCGCATCCACCGCCTTCATGCCGATGGTGTGGTAACCGGAATCGACATGGTGGATTTCGCCGGTCACGCCAGTCGAAAGGTCGGAGAGCAGGTAAAGCGCCGACTTGCCGACTTCCTCGATCGAAACGGTGCGCTTCAGCGGCGCATTATATTCGTTCCACTTGAGAATGTAACGGAAGTCGCCGATGCCGGAAGCAGCGAGCGTCTTGATAGGGCCGGCGGAAACGGCATTGACGCGGATGCCGCGATTGCCGAGGTCGACGGCGAGGTAACGCACGCTTGCCTCAAGCGCGGCCTTGGCCACGCCCATGACGTTGTAGTTCGGCATCACCTTTTCGGCGCCGTAATAGGTGAGCGTCACGATCGAACCACCGTCATTCATGACGGGCTCCGCCCGCTTGGCAACGGCGGCCAGCGAGAAGACGGAAATGTCCATGGTGCGGTTGAAATTGTCGCGGCTGGTGTCGAGGTAACGGCCGGTCAGCTCATCCTTGTCGGAAAAGGCAATGGCGTGCACGACGAAGTCGATCTTGCCCCAGTGCTTTTCCAGGCTGGCAAAAACCGCATCGATCGTCTCGAGATCGGTCACATCGCAGTGACCGGCCATGAAGGCGCCGAGTTCCTGGGCCAGCGGCTCGACACGCTTCTTCAGCGCATCGCCCTGCCAGGTGAGAGCCACTTCCGCACCCGCGTCGGCGCAGGCCTTGGCGATGCCCCAAGCGATGGAACGATTATTGGCGACACCCATGATGAGGCCGCGTTTGCCAGCCATGAGGCCGGATGCCTGAGCCATTTTATGCTCCCTAGTACTTTTGATCGGTCCTGCCTATGGCATAGGCTGCAATCCTGTTCAAGATTGCCAAGGATCATCAACTGTTAGGGAACGTAACAAAGGGTGCGTTGTCCCGGCTATTCGCAAAACTTTCACAAATAAAGGCCTTCGCGCATGTGGCGCATCAGGTCGGTCACCTTCTCATCGGGCTTCTCGTGCAGGACGATGCGCAGTTCGATGACGAGATCGCCGGAGCCGCCATTGCCGTCGGCAAGGCCCTTGCCGGCAATCCTGAGCGCGCGGTCCGAGCCTGACCAGGCTGGAATGGTGATGCTTTCCTCGCCAAGCGGCGTCTTGACCTTTGCTTCGCAGCCCAGAACCGCATCGCTGAGCGAGATCGGCAACGTTGTGTGGATATCGAAGCCACGAAGGGAAAACGCATCCTCGCGTGCGGTCAGCAATGTCACGGCGAGATCGCCGCGGGCCATGTTCGGAAGCTTCAGCCCCTGTCCCTTCAGCCGCACCACATGTCCGTCGGTCATGCCGGCTTCCAGCTGGAAGCGAACCTCTCGTTCATCGGCAAGCGATACGGTAATCCACTTTTGCTCCAGCAGATCGGCGACCGTGACGATAGCCTCCGCCGTGATATCGGGCGCCTTTTCGGGAGCTGGTTGCGGCGTGCGGAACCGGCGTACGAGAGCGCTGAAGAGATTGGCGGCAAGCGAGACGGGCGCGGCCCTGTCATCGCCAGCGCCGGACTGGGCGGTCTCGCCGGCGGCAGGCGCATCGCCTCTTACGGCGCTTGCGGCAGCCTTTGCCGCTTCCGCCGCCTGCTGTACCTTGGGATCGTTCTGTGCCTCCGCGCCGAAAATCCGCTCGACGATGTCTTCGGCACTTTCCGTCCTGGCGTCGGTTTTCTGGCCGGTCTGCGTCCGGTTGCGGGCGTCCGCCCGGGCCAGTTCTTCCATCAGCTTTTCGGCCGCCCTGGCGCGTTCAGCCGCCTCGCGCGCGGCCTCCCGCTGCTGCATGATGGTCTGATCGCGCTGCTTTTTTTCTGCAGCCTTGCGGGCCTGATCGTAGAGATCGCGCTTTTTCGGGTCTTTCAGAAGGTCGTAGGCCTGTCCGATCTCGGCGAATCGCGCCGAGGCATCGGGATCGTCGCGATTGGCGTCCGGATGAACGGTTTTCGCCTTCGTGCGCCAGGCGGCCTTGATTTCCTCGTGGCGGGCGTCACGTTTTACGCCGAGGATCGAATATGGATCGCGCATGCGAAACACCAGTTACGTTGGCTCAGGCGCCTGCCGCCCGTCATGGCGCAATCCTGAAGCTAACCCCTCCGAAAAGGGGTGCCCGCGATCATTCGCCTGCACGCCCTCGGTTTAATCAACGTCGACTGTTGCAATAAGTTGCTAATCACTCCTTTACGGAGCAGGTTCGACGCACCGGGGCCGCGCCTATTCCCCATGGAAGGGTAAACAGATTATTTCTGCTCGAAGCGGGTCATCAACCATTCGCCGGTTTCCGACAGGCAGGCCTGTCCGGAATAAGCTGCCACCCCTTCGAAGGAGTGGCGCGTTGTCTTGAAATCGCGGCAGACGAAACCGCTTGATTTGTCTTCGTGAATGGCGGTCACGACGCCGGCGCTGCCGGTGGCGGCATTCGCCCAGGGCAGCGGCTGGTCGGCAAGTTTGGCGAGATCGGCCGATGTCACCGCATTGCGAATGGTCACATCGTCGGTCTGGGCGCTGCCATTCTGCTGGTTGGGCACGGAGGCAGTGGAAAGCGAGCGGTCAACCTTGTCGCCGCCGAACAGATCGAGGCTGACGCATCCGCTCAGCACCGCAAGCATCGACACGACGGCGGAAACTTCCGCTACCGACGAAAGGAGGCTCTTTGTTCGACTGTTCGACTTTGCTATGACGGTCACCATCTTTCACCAGAGATCATCTCTGGGGTCCAAATCAGCTCGGGAGCATTTTAGTCAATATGTCGGAAACGGGGTTAACATCCAGTGACTTCACGGAAGAAAATGAACCTTTCACGCTTTTTGCCGAATGGCTGAAGGATGCGACGGCTTCCGAGATCAACGATCCGAACGCGGTGGCACTTGCCACAGTGGACGAAAATGGCCTGCCGAATGTGCGCATGGTGCTGCTGAAAGGCGTCGATGACCGCGGCTTCGTGTTCTACACGAATTTCGAAAGCCAGAAGGGCCGGGAGATCCTCGGCCAGAAAAAAGCGGCCATGTGTTTTCACTGGAAGAGCCTGCGACGTCAGGTGCGCCTGCGCGGCGAGGTGGAGATCGTGAGCGACGAGGAGGCGGATGCCTATTACTCCTCCCGCCCGCGTGGCAGCCGCATCGGCGCTTGGGCATCCAAGCAGTCACGGCCGCTGGAAGACCGTTTCGCGCTGGAAAAGGCGGTGGCTGAATACACTGCCAAATATGCGATCGGCGATATTCCGCGCCCGTCCCATTGGTCCGGTTTCCGCATTCGCCCCGTCAGCATCGAATTCTGGCATGACCGCAAGTTCCGCCTACATGACCGCATCGAATTCCGCCGCGACACGCCAGACGGTGCCTGGTCCAAGGTCCGCATGTACCCCTAAGGGCGTCAGGCCGCGCCATTGGCGCCTGCCTGTTTAAGCAGCCAATCCAACAGCGCCGGGCCAAGGGTGGCCCGGCAGAAGCTCCATCCGCCGTCCGTAAAGCGCTTTCGAATCGACGCTGCCGGAGAATCGTGATTAGAGTTGGACATCACGAACAAAGGATGAACAAATGCTTCTGTCCATGATGCGCCAGTTCGAGGCTGCCTCGCAGAAATATGCCGATGAAAACGGGATCGCCCGTGATCCCGACTGGTTCATGCTGAAGCTTCAGGAGGAGGTGGGCGAGGTTACGCAGGCCTGGAACCGGCTGACAGGGCGGGGGCGCAGCAGGGGCAGAAGCGGAGAGGAGATGAAGCGTGATCTGGCTGACGAAACCGCCGATCTGCTCGGCCACGTACTGCTGCTGGCGCATCGCAACGGTCTCGATCTCGAAAATGCGATAGAACGCAAGTGGCGCTTCAAGCCGGGGGCCTGACGCTCCGCCGAGGACCATTCGATCCTGCTGCGTCGTGCCTCCGCGATCCGCTAGGAGAACGCGATGACAAAGAACAGGATCGCAAGAGCGACAGCCACAGGTGCCATGACCAGCTGCTCCGGGCGGCTTTTCGACATTGCGTTCAATCCGATGCTCACCGCCATGTAACAGACGATGATCCAGATTCCAGGTTCAACCCAGCCAGACGGCCAGATGTCGGCCCAACCCGCCTTTTGCAGCGGGAAGGAAACGAAAAGCGCATAAATGAGCGGTGTCGCTGCGCTGGCTATCCTTTGCCGTCCCGGCAATACCGTGTGCGCGCCGCCCCAGGCAAGGCGGCCGAAAGGGGCGCCGGCGGCGAGCGCAATCTGGAACAGGGACAGAACCAGCAGTATCAGCGTTATGAGTGACACGGCGACAGGCATCATGATTACCCCGGTTATGGATACGCCGGCAGAGGCATTTGCCCAGTAGCGGCGCCCCAGCCCGACATGTGTTTCATCATGACGCCAAATCGCGAAGCACGTATGACGCCGTTTCGCGCCCCAGCCCGATTTTCACTCTACTCAGGCCTGCGCTTTTTGCAGAAGGTCGGCCACCATATGCAGGTCGCTGGCGACGGCCACGCATTTCTCCCGCATTTCCTCGGTCGGCGGCGCAACGTCAGGCACCATGATCGTCATCATGCCCGCCGATGTCGCCGAGCGTACACCCGAGTAGGAATCCTCCAGGGCAAGACAGCGCCCGGGATCGAGGGACAGTCGTCGCGCGGCTGTCAGATAGGGCATGGGCGCCGGTTTCGGCTCCGTATAGTCGCCGCGCGCGACAATTGTGTCGAAGCGATTGAGCAGGTCGTGGGGCCCAAGGTGGCGCGTCACCGAATCGTGCCGCGACGAGGTGGCGATGGCGCGGCGGATATCGAGGCTGTCGAGAAGGTCGAGGATCTCGGTGACGCCCGGCTTCAACGCCACGCCATCGGCCATCATCACGCCAAGATGCCGGAGCCAGGCGTCTCGAAAACTGTCGATGGGAAAATCCGCGCCATAATCAGCAAAAATGGTGCCGGTGATGACGTCCCACGGGCTGCCGCAGACCTTCTGATAGGTCTCCACCCTCATGCCGTGGCCGCCTTCTTCCGAAGCCGCCAGAAATGAATCGCGATAGAGCCGCTCGCTCTCGATCAGCAATCCGTCCATGTCGAAAACCACGGCCCGCGGGAGAAAAGGCAGCATGGCTCAACCGAACCGGAAAGGGCGTTCGCCAAGGCTCTCGAACGGACGGATCAGGTAACCATCCGGATCGGCGACGATGAACTGCCGGTTGCCCACTTCGACCGTGCCGCGCCTGTACCATTTTTCTTCCAGCGGCATGACGAGGTCGATGGAGGATCGCTCCAGCCGGGAAAGAATGGGTTGCAGCGAGGGGACGGCAAGCTGCAGGTTCATGCCGCGGCCAAACGGAAATTCGAGCACGGCATTATCAGTCACGAATGTCCGCGTCGCGCCAATCTGGTCGATCATCAGCTGGGCATCCCCCAGCGCCAGATAGGTAAAGCCCTCTTCGGGGCGCTCATAGACCACATGAAAACCGATCAGGTCGCAATAAAATGCGCGGCTTTTCTGCCAGTCGCTGACGGCAAGTTCAGGAACGAGGGCATTTCGTATGATGGTCATGGTCTCCTTTGCTACGCAGCCCAGTGTGGGCGTAAGGCCTGCGGTAAGGGTGATCTTACCGTCTTCGCGGCTGCACACCAGAGAAAACCGCATCATGGCAGCCATGTGTGGGGTCATGGGCTGACGAGGCGCCGACAGGCTCAGTGTGGCTGCAACTCTTTCTTCCGTCATTCCGGCCTTGAGCCGGAATCCAGCCAGCCCAAGTCCTTGGGCTGAAAAGAGTCTTCCCGCCGCGCCGACGCGCGTCGGCTGGATTCCGGCTCAAGGCCGGAATGACGGGTGATGCACCGTTACATCACTTTATGCGCTACAGATACGCATTAACAGTCGTTACAGGCAGGGTCGGGAGATTTACGCCTTCGTGCCGCCCACGGTGATCTGGTCCATGCGCAGATGCGGCTGGCCGACGCCAACAGGCACCCATTGCCCGGCCTTGCCGCAATTGCCGATGCCGGTATCGAGTTTCGAATCATTGCCGATCATCGAGACGCGCTTCATCGCATCCGGCCCGTTGCCGATCAGCATGGCGCCCTTCACCGGCGCGCCGATCTTGCCGTTTTCGATGAGATAGGCCTCGGTGCAGCCGAACACGAATTTACCCGAGGTGATATCGACCTGGCCGCCGCCGAAGGAGACGGCATAGATGCCCTTCTTGACGGAGGCGATGATCTCTTCCGGCGTCTTGTCGCCCGACAGCATGTATGTATTGGTCATGCGCGGCATCGGAACATAGGCATAACCCTGACGGCGACCGTTGCCGGTGGGCGTCGCACCCATCAGCCGGGCGTTCTGGCGGTCCTGCATGTAGCCCACCAGCCTGCCGTTCTCGATCAGCACGTTGTAACCGGAAGGGGTGCCTTCATCGTCCACGGTCAGCGAGCCGCGGCGGCTGTCGATAGTGCCGTCGTCCACCACGGTCACGCCGGGCGCGGCGACCATTTCGCCCATCAGGCCGGCGAATGCGGACGTCTTCTTGCGGTTGAAATCGCCTTCCAGACCGTGACCCACGGCCTCATGCAGCATCACACCCGGCCAGCCGGAGCCCAGCACCACATCCATGGTGCCGGCCGGCGCATCGATGGCGGTGAGGTTGACGAGCGCCTGACGCAAAGCCTCATCGGCGCCGCGCTGCCAGTTTTCTTCTGTGATGAAATCGCCGAAACCGACCCGGCCGCCAATGCCATAGGAGCCGCTTTCCTGCCGATCGCCTTCACCCGCCACGACGGAGATGTTGATGCGGGTCATCGGCCTGACGTCACTGACGCGGTGCCCATCGGCGCGCAGAATGTCAACCACCTGCCAGCTTGCGGAAATCGTCGCCGTCACCTGCCGGACATTGGTGTTCTTGTCACGCAGATAGGCATCGATATCGGTGAGAAGCTTCACCTTCTCTTCGAAGCTCGGGCTGCCGATGGGGTTCTCGTCGCCATAGAGCTTCTTGTTGGTGCGCTGCGGTGCGGCGGCATAGGAGCCGGAATAACCTCTCGTCACTGCGCTGACCGCATCCGATGCACGTTTCAGCGCGCTTTGCGAAAGCTCGCCCGCATGGGCGTAACCCACCGTCTCGCCGGCGACCGCCCGCAGGCCGAAACCCTGGTCTGTATTGAAGGAACCGCCCTTGAGCCGGCCATTATCGAAAGTCAGCGACTCGGCCTGCGCATGTTCGATGAAAAGCTCGCCATCATCAGCGCCGGCGAGGGCCTCGCCGACGAGCTTGCGCAATTGCGTTTCGTCGCAATCGAAGAGTTTTACAAGATCGTCGGTCATAGGAGGCTCCAGTCATTATCGTTCATGACCGATTTAGGCACTGGAGCGGGCGGACGCAAGGCTGTCCGGTACGGCAGGCTTCAAGGAAGCGCGTCGTAACCTTCGGCAAACCCCGTCAGTTCGATCGGAATGCCGACGCGGTCCTGATCGACGGATTCACGCAGTGCAAAAACAGCGTTCTTGCCGGCGCGCAGAACCTTCAGCAACTCGTCGTCAATATCAACTTCCACATAGCAGCCTTCGGAGAAGCAGCGGGTGAAATAGGCGCGGCCGATATTGTTACTGTCGATATAGAGTTCCATGCCGTCCTTCAGAAGCACGCCCAGCGGTGCGAGGATGCGGAGGATGCGCGACTTGCGGTCGGCCGTCTTCAGCACCACCACTGAAAGACCGACTTCCGGGCGGTCGTCGGCAATCACGTTCTGCATCAGGGCGCATTGTTCTTCCGAAGCGCCCGCCGGCTTGTCACAGATGACAGACCATGCACCATGCGTCGACTTCGGCGTTCCGGGCTGCGGCTGTTGCGCCAGCGCCGCGGCGGCGGGGGCGATGATGGCAAGACCGGCGGCGGCAAGAAAAGTGCGCGCGAGCGGGGAAAGACGCATGGATACCTCTGGGATTCGAATCAGTGCGGCTATTTTGACGCCATAATCCGGAAAAAAAAGCCTCGGGCTTTCAATTCCAGCCGAGTTGGGCGGAAATAGGACCTGTCGGTCCTGATGGCAGCCGGATTTGATCGCGGCATCGGTCGTCATCCCGCGATCAAACCGGCTGGAAGACGGGGCTTGCCGCATTTTTTCGTCGCGAAATCGTCTTCGGCAGACGAGCCGACGCACAGGCTGCAGGAAAGTCGCGCGCGGATTGATCAATGGCAAAATTGGGGCGCATCCGTGGCGTGACGCATATTGCGGCAGAGGGCAAACTGTGGTTTGAAGTTATTACCATTAGCATGGATTCTGCGCCTGTGATTGATCTGGATCAGGCGCGTGAGGGAGAGGGTACCGTGAGGAATAGGATTTACGCAGCACTGGCGGGGATGACCTGTCTGCTCACGGCTGTCGGCGCCCACGCCGATCAGCCGGTGCATTGGCAAATGGGCATGCAGGAGGCCGCCACGCCGATCATGCACGAAATACGCTGGTTCGAACAATATACGCTCTGGTTCATTGTTCCGGTTACGCTTTTCGTTCTTGCGCTGCTCATCGTCGTCGTTCTGAAATTCCGCGCCTCGGCCAATCCCGTGCCTTCGAAGACCAGCCACAACACGGCAATCGAAGTGGTCTGGACGCTGGCGCCGGTTCTCATTCTCCTGTTCCTTGCTTTCCCGTCGTTCAATCTTTTGAACGCGCAGCTCACGCAGCCGGAAAACCCCGACGTGACGCTGAAGGCGACCGCCACGCAGTGGCTGTGGAGCTACGAATATACGGCTGCCGAGGGCGCCGAGCCGGTCTCCTTCGACAGCTACATGCTGAAGGATCAGGATCGCGCCGCCGCCGGCAAGGAGGACAAGGCCCGCTATCCGCGTCTTCTCGCAGTAGACAATGAAATGGTTGTCCCGGTCGGCAAGACCGTTCGCCTGCTCGTCACCGCCGCGCCGACGGATGTGATCCATTCCTTCGCCATGCCGGCTTTCGGCGTCAAGATCGACGCTGTTCCGGGCCGCCTGAACGAAACCTGGTTCAAGGCGGAAAAAGAAGGCCTTTATTACGGCCAGTGTTCCGAGCTTTGCGGCAAGGATCACGCCTTCATGCCCATCGCCATTCGGGTGGTTTCCGAACAGCAGTACAACACCTGGCTCGCCGCCGCCGGTTCTGACCTGAACGGCGCGAACCGGGCGCTGATGGCCTCTGTCGATGGCGCTCCGCGCACCGTCGACGTTGCCGCCAACGAAACCAACTGATTCTGGAGTGAGGACAATGGCTGGACCTTCCGCACACGACGATCATCACTCGCATGGTCATTCCGCACATGATGGGCACGCGCATGACGACCATTCGCATGATGCACATCATTCCCATACGCCGGGCTTCTTCGCCCGCTGGTTCCTGTCCACCAACCATAAGGACATCGGCACGCTCTACCTGATCTTTGCGATCATGGCCGGTATCGTCGGCGGCGGGCTTTCCGTCGTCATGCGCATGGAACTGCAGGAGCCGGGCATCCAGATTTTCCACGGTCTGGCCTCCATGGTCTACGGCTTTGAGGGCGACGCTGCCATCGACGGCGGCAAGCACATGTTCAACGTGTTCACCACCGCACACGCCCTGATCATGATCTTCTTCATGGTCATGCCGGCGCTGATCGGCGGTTTCGCCAACTGGATGATCCCGATCATGATCGGTGCGCCGGACATGGCTTTCCCGCGCCTGAACAACATCTCCTTCTGGCTGATCGTTCCGGCCTTCATCCTGCTCATTCTGTCACTCTTCGTCGAAGGGCCGGCGGGTGCTTATGGTGTCGGCGGCGGGTGGACCATGTATCCGCCTCTGTCGACAAACGGCATGCCCGGACCGGCGGTGGATCTGGCGATCTTTGCGCTGCACGTTTCGGGCGCGTCGTCGATCCTCGGTGCGATCAACTTCATCACCACCATCCTCAACATGCGCGCCCCGGGCATGACGCTGCACAAGATGCCGCTCTTCGCCTGGTCGGTGCTCGTCACTGCGTTCCTGCTGCTGCTTTCGCTGCCGGTTCTGGCGGGCGGCATCACCATGCTTCTGACGGACCGCAATTTCGGCACGGCATTTTTCTCGCCGGAAGGCGGCGGTGACCCGATCCTCTATCAGCACCTGTTCTGGTTCTTCGGCCACCCGGAAGTGTACATCCTGATCCTGCCCGGCTTCGGCATCATCAGCCACATCGTGTCCACCTTCTCGAAGAAGCCCGTCTTCGGTTATCTCGGCATGGCTTACGCCATGGTTGCGATCGGCGCGGTCGGCTTCATCGTCTGGGCGCACCACATGTATACGGTTGGCCTGTCGCTGGAAGCACAACGCTACTTCGTCTTCGCAACCATGGTCATCGCGGTGCCGACAGGCATCAAGATTTTCTCGTGGATCGCGACGATGTGGGGCGGCTCGCTGACCTTCTCGACACCAATGGTCTGGGCAATCGGCTTCATCTTCCTGTTCACGGTCGGTGGCGTCACGGGCGTCCAGCTCGCCAATGCCGGTCTCGACCGCTCGCTGCACGATACCTATTACGTGGTGGCCCATTTCCACTACGTTCTGTCGCTCGGCGCCGTCTTTGCGATCTTCGCCGGCTGGTATTACTGGTTCCCGAAGATTTCCGGCTACATGTACAGCGAGTTCATCGGAAAACTGCATTTCTGGGTCATGTTCGTCGGTGTGAACCTGATCTTCTTCCCGCAGCACTTCCTCGGCCTTGCCGGCATGCCGCGCCGTTACATCGATTATCCCGATGCCTATGCCGGCTGGAACCTGGTGTCGTCCTACGGGTCCTATATTTCGGCCGTCGGCGTGCTGATCTTCCTTTTCGGTGTCTGGGAAGCTTTCGCCAAGAAGCGGATCGCCGGCAACAATCCCTGGGGTGAAGGCGCGACGACGCTCGAATGGCAGCTGTCTTCCCCGCCGCCGTACCACCAGTGGGAACAGCTTCCGCGCATTCGCTGATGCACGGATCGGGACGCGCGGTAAGGCTCGCGGGTCCCGAGCGCTGAGAAAGAGGGCGGCACGGTCAGGCCCGTGCCGTTTTCCCGAACGGGCTGCCTTTACTGCCGCGTGACATTTTGTCCAAGCGATGCTTGCCTTCCAGCGTGATACATGCGCCGGGATATGATAAATGCCAGTTTTGGCCTTTATGAATGGCAAGCGCAGACGAATGGCGGCAGGACACGGCGTAAGGCCGGGCAGATGGCATCGGCTTAACCGGCTGCCGGTCAGGCTGTGACGTTCGGGACCCATGGATCGACGCATCGCGCATTCCGGAACTCTCACTCGTGTTTCCGGCCGATGCAGGGAATGTCGCGACAGGCGGCATTCGAAGGAAGCAGGACAGGAAATGACCGTTATCGACAATCGCGAAATGCTGGGCGCGGAAAGCTCCGAACTCTCGGAAGCCGGCGCGCGCGATTATTTCGAATTGCTGAAACCGCGCGTCATGTCGCTCGTGGTCTTCACGGCCTTTGCGGGCCTCGTGCTGGCGCCGGGTGAAATCAACCCGATACTCGGCATCATCGCTATTCTCTGCATCGCCGTCGGCGCGGGCGCGTCCGGTGCGCTCAACATGTGGTACGATGCCGATATCGATGCCGTCATGAGCCGCACCGCCAGGCGACCGATCCCGTCCGGCCGTATCACCCCGCGCGAGGCGCTGGCCTTTGGCCTGACGCTGTCGGCCTTTTCGGTAGTCATTCTCGGCCTTGCGATCAACTGGTTCTCGGCCGGTCTTCTGGCCTTCACCATCTTCTTTTATGCTGTCATCTATACGATGTGGCTGAAACGCTCGACGCCGCAGAACATCGTGATTGGCGGCGCGGCAGGCGCTTTCCCGCCCATGCTTGGCTGGGCCTGCGTCACCGGCGGCGTTTCGCTGGACAGCATCATCCTGTTCCTCATCATCTTCCTGTGGACGCCTGCGCATTTCTGGGCGCTGGCCCTGTTCAAGATGCGTGATTATGGCGCCGTTGGCATTCCGATGATGCCGAATGTTGCTGGCGAGCGCTCCACCAAGAACCAGATGATCTGTTATGCGGTGTTGACCGCAGCCGCAGCCGTCGCGCCTTATTTCACTGGTCTGGCAAGCGCCGGTTACGGTATTTTCGCGGCAGTGCTGAGCGCCATCTTCGTATACTGTTCGCTCGATGTCCGGCGCATGCCGGAGGGTGACGAAAAGATGTTGCCGGCCAAGAAAATGTTCGCTTATTCGGTGCTTTACCTTTTTGCGATTTTCTCCGGCCTTCTGGCCGATCATTTCGCGCCGGCCCTGAAGGCCGTCATGTCGGGAGTCCTGTGATGGAAACGGTGGAACTGAGCGCGGCGCAGAAAAAATCGAGACGCGGGCGCAATATTGCGCTCGGCGTCCTGCTCGCCGGTCTGGTGGTGCTATTCTACATCATCACCATCATCAAGATCGGTTCGCACTGACGGGCTGATCGAGGGGGAAGGAGGAGGATATGGCGAATATGGAAGCGCAGACAACGGGGACCGAGCGGCAACGGGTGAGCAATCGCTCCATCCTCGTGCTCTGTCTGGTGTTTTTCTGCGCCATGATCGGCATGGCCTACGCTGCCGTGCCGCTTTATACGCTGTTCTGCCGTGTCACCGGTTACAACGGCACGACCCAGCGCGTCGAGCAATATTCCGATGTGATCCTCGACAAGACCATCAATGTCACCTTTGACGCCAATACGTCGAACGGCCTCAACTGGGATTTCCAGCCGGTCGACAGGAAGGTCACGCCGAAGATCGGCGAAACGGTGCAGGTGACCTTCAAGGCGACGAACCGTTCACCGGTGGCGACCACAGGCACGGCGGTCTTCAACGTCACGCCCATGGAAGCCGGCGCCTATTTCAACAAGGTGGAGTGCTTCTGCTTCACCGAAACGACGCTGCAGCCCGGCGAAACGCTGGAAATGCCGGTGGTGTTCTTCGTCGATCCTGACATCGCCACGGCGCGCGAGACCAAGAGCATTCATACTTTAACGCTGTCCTATACGTTTTATCCGGCCAAAACCGAAAAACCGGTTGCGTCCTTGCCGGTAAAAACCGAATCTGGCGAAAGCAAATTGTGAGAGGAGATCCGGCCTTTGCCGAGGCCGGATCAGGGAAGAGACACCAGGGGATTGTCGCAATGGCAGATACGCATCAGAAGAACCACGATTACCACATTATCGATCCAAGCCCCTGGCCGCTTCTGGCCTCGATCGGCGCTTTCATCCTGACTTTCGGTGGCGTTTGTTACATGCGTTACCTGTCGGGCGGCTCCTTCAAGCTGTTCGGCGCGGAGCTCGCCAATCCCTGGCTGTTCTATATCGGTCTCGTCATCGTGCTCTACACCATGTATGCGTGGTGGGCGGATACGATCAAGGAAGGCCGCGAGGGCAATCACACCCGCGTCGTTTCGCTGCATCTGCGTTACGGCATGATCATGTTCATCGCCTCAGAGGTGATGTTCTTCGTCGCATGGTTCTGGGCATATTTCGATGCCAGCCTCTTCCCCCATGAAGCTATTCAGGCGTCGCGTCTCGAATATACCGGCGGACAATGGCCGCCCAAGGGCATCGAAGTCATCGATCCATGGCATCTGCCGCTCTACAACACCGTCATCCTGCTGCTGTCGGGCACCTGTGTCACCTGGGCGCATCACGCTCTGCTGCACAATGACCGCAAGGGCCTGATATCGGGTCTGGTGCTTACCGTTGCGCTTGGCGTGCTGTTCTCCACCGTGCAGGTTTACGAATACATGCACGCCCCGTTCGACTTCAAGAATTCGATCTACGGCGCGACCTTCTTCATGGCCACCGGTTTCCACGGTTTCCACGTCTTCGTGGGCACGGTGTTCCTGCTGGTCTGCCTGTTCCGCGCCATTGCCGGCGGGTTCACGCCCACGCAGCATTTCGGTTTCGAAGCCGCTGCCTGGTACTGGCACTTCGTTGACGTTGTCTGGCTGTTCCTGTTCTTCGCCATCTATATCTGGGGTGGCTGGGGCGCGCCAATTCACGGCTGATAGGGCCAAGGTAAGGCATCCGGTGGAGCGAGCGGGTGCAATCGTTTCTTCTCCCCGCCGGGGAGAAGTCCGCGGCAGCGGGATGGGAGGGCTCCGGTAGAGATATCCGGAGAGCTAGCCCCCTCATCCGACCCTTCGGGCCACCTTCTCCCCGGCGGGGAGAAGAAGACGCGACGCGATCGAGCAAGAAACAAGTGCCCGGGTTTTGAGGCAGGTTTCCAAGAGATCGACGTCACCCTCGGACTTTGGCCGACTTTGCGGGAGGTTTCACCATGTCAGAGCCATCAGGCAGCAAGTTCGCCCCGGTCGACCCGATCAAGGTGGGCTTGAAGGGCTGCTGCCCTCGCTGCGGCAACGGGCGCCTTTTCGATGGTTTTCTGACGGTAAAACCCGCCTGCAGCGCATGCGGACTGGATTACGGTTTTGCCGATGCGGGTGATGGCCCGGCGGTTTTCGTCATGCTGATCGTCGGTTTTCTGGTTGTCGGGCTGGCGCTCTGGTTCGATCAGCATTTTGCGCCGCCCGTCTGGGTGCATGTCATCTTGTGGTTGCCATTCACGGTGATTGTCTCCCTCGTGCTGCTGCGCAAGCTGAAGGGCATCATGATCGCGCTGCAATACCGCAACAATGCAAGCGAAGGCAGGCTTGACCGTGAATGACGTGTCCCACATGAAGGCGGCGGAAAGGCGGGTCTGGTTCGCTGCGCCGCTGGTTCTGCTGGCGCTTGCCATTCTTCTCGGGCTCGGCACCTGGCAGGTAAAGCGGCTTTATTGGAAAGAGGCGCTTCTCGCCGATATAGAAGAACGGCGAAACGCTGCCCCCGCCACGGTTGCCGAAATAGAGGCGATTGCCAAAAGCGGCGGCGATATCGAGTATCGCAAGGTCAGTCTGTCCGGTACCTTCGATCACGCCCGCGAGCGGCATTTCTTCGCCACCCACCAGGGCAGAACCGGCTATTACATCTATACACCGCTGACGCTTGCCGATGGCCGCGTCCTCTTCGTCAATCGCGGTTTTGTGCCCTTTGAGATGAAGGATCCGGCCAAGCGATCCGAGGGGCAGGTGACGGGCGAGGTGAAGATTACGGGGCTGGCGCGTGCGCCGCTTGTCGCCAAGCCTTCCTCGCTGCTGCCGGACAACGATATCGCCAAGAACATATTCTACTGGAAGGATCTGGCGGCCATGGCCTCCAGTGCGGATATTCCGCCGGACCGGCTGGTCAAGCTTTTCCTGGATGCCGATGCCGCCCCCAATCCCGGCGGCTGGCCGCAGGGCGGGGTGACGCTGATAGATTTGCCCAATAATCACCTGCAATATGCGATAACGTGGTATGGTCTGGCTGCAGCCCTTGTCATCGTCGCCGGTTTTGCCTATTTCCGGAACCACAAGGCGCGCGATGAATAGTGCGCCTGCCGCCCGGCAGGGCTGGCCATCGGCAGGGCACGGAGCACGCCTAAGGAGCTGGAATGAACATCGCCGTTTCCAAACCCCCTTTGACGATAAGGCTGTGCGGACCGCGTGGCTTTTGCGCGGGCGTGGACCGGGCGATCCAGATCGTCGTGCTGGCGCTGAAGGCCTATGGCGCGCCCGTTTATGTTCGCCACGAAATCGTGCATAACCGCTATGTGGTGGAAGGGCTGGAGGCCAAGGGTGCGGTCTTCGTCGAGGAATTGCATGAAATTCCGGCTGAACATCGCGAGCAGCCGGTGGTTTTTTCGGCGCATGGCGTTCCTAAATCGGTGCCTGAGGATGCGCAGGCGCGCAACCTGTTTTATCTCGATGCCACTTGCCCGTTGGTCTCCAAGGTCCACAAGCAGGCCATGCGCCACCAGCGCCTCGGCCGCCATGTGGTGCTGATCGGCCATGCCGGTCATCCAGAGGTCATCGGCACCATGGGCCAGCTTCCCGAAGGCACCGTCTCGCTCATCGAAACGGTGGAGGATGCCGACCGTTATGAGCCGCTGGACCGCGAAAATCTCGGCTTTGTCACCCAGACGACCCTGTCGGTCGATGACACGGCAGGCGTGATCGCCAGGCTGCAGGAACGCTTCCCGGCCATTCAGGCGCCCGCCGCCGACAGCATCTGTTACGCGACCACCAACCGTCAGGATGCGGTGAAACAGGCAGCGCCCGGCTGCGACCTGTTCATCGTCGTCGGCGCCCCCAATTCCTCCAATTCCAAGCGGCTGGTGGAAGTGGCCCTGCGTGCGGGTGCGAAGCGCTCTGTCCTGGTGCAGCGGGCCTCCGAAATCGACTGGAATGAAATCGGCGATATCCGCACCGTCGGTCTCTCGGCCGGTGCATCCGCTCCTGAAGTCATCGTCGATGAAATCATCGAAGCCTTCAAGGCCCGTTTCGACACCACGCTCGATCTCGCCGTGACGGTTGAGGAAACGGAACATTTCCTCGTCAATCGCGAGTTGCGCAGCATCGAGCTGACGACGGATGATATGGCTTTCGTCAACGGCAATGCCAGCAACGCGCTGCCGCCCAAGGCTGCAGCCGGCGCTTGACGTGGTTTAGCGGGAAGGGTGGTATTCGCCCCGCGCCGCTCTGCCGGATTTCCACTCCATCCTTCATCAAGAGATTTAAAATTGGCAGTTTATACTGATATCACCGAAGATGATCTGAGGAATTTCCTCACGCAGTACGACGTCGGCAGCCTCACTTCATACAAGGGAATTGCCGAAGGCGTCGAAAACTCCAATTTCCTGCTGCATACCACCAAGGACCCGTTGATCCTGACGCTTTATGAAAAGCGTGTGGAAAAATCCGATCTGCCTTTCTTCCTCGGCCTCATGCAGCATCTGGCCGCCAAAGGCCTGTCCTGCCCCTTACCACTACCGCGCAAGGATGGCGAGTTGCTGGGAGAGCTGTCGGGCCGCCCCGCCGCGCTTATCTCCTTCCTTGAAGGAATGTGGCTGAGAAAGCCGGAGGCGAAACATTGCCGCGAAGTCGGCAAGGCGCTGGCCGCCATGCATCTGGCGGGCGAAGGCTTCGAGATCAAGCGGCCGAACGCGCTCTCCGTTGAGGGCTGGAAGGTGCTGTGGGAGAAATCCGAAGACCGCGCGGACGAGGTGGAGAAGGGGCTGAAGGACGAGATTCGCCCCGAGATCGATTATCTCGCGGCCCATTGGCCGAAGGACCTGCCGGCCGGTGTCATCCATGCGGATCTGTTCCAGGACAATGTGTTCTTCCTCGGCGACGAACTCTCCGGTCTGATCGACTTTTATTTCGCCTGTAACGATCTGCTCGCTTATGATGTGTCGATCTGCCTCAATGCCTGGTGCTTTGAAAAGGATGGCGCTTACAATGTCACCAAGGGCAAGGCGTTGCTGGAAGGTTACCAGTCGGTGCGGCCGCTCAGTGAAGCGGAGCTGGAAGCGCTGCCGCTTCTGGCGCGCGGTTCGGCTCTGCGCTTCTTCCTGACGCGGCTTTACGACTGGCTGACAACGCCGGAGGGCGCGCTGGTGGTGAAAAAAGACCCGCTGGAATATCTGCGCAAGCTGCGGTTCCACCGTTCCATCGCCACTGTCGCCGAATACGGGCTGGCCGGCGAATGAAGCATGTCGATATTTTCACCGATGGCGCCTGCTCCGGCAATCCGGGTCCGGGAGGCTGGGGTGCGGTGCTGCGTTACGGCGAGGTGGAGAAGGAACTCTGCGGCGGCGAGGCCGAGACCACCAACAATCGCATGGAACTGATGGCGGCGATTTCCGCACTCAATGCGCTCAAGGCCCCCTGCGAAGTCGATCTTTACACCGACAGCGCCTATGTGAAGGACGGCATCACCAAGTGGATTTTCGGCTGGAAAAAGAAGGGCTGGAAGACAGCCGATAACAAGCCGGTCAAGAATGTCGAGCTGTGGCAGGCACTGGAAGTGGCGCGCGAGCGCCACAAGGTTACCTTGCACTGGGTGAAGGGCCATGCCGGCCATCCGGAAAACGAGCGCGCCGATGAATTGGCGCGAAAAGGCATGGAGCCTTTCAAACGGCGGTAATGCAAGACTGCTCTATTTTGCGCCGGACAAAATCCGAGCCGGTACGCCCCCATCCGGGGTTGTGAAAACCGAAACCCGACCTATCTTGTCGTCAAGGGGTGCTCCGGTGGTGCCCAACGGAGGAGAAAAATCCGGATGATCCTGCATTGTGTCTTTCTACGCTTCAAGGCCGCGACGGCCGCTTCTGAAAAACATGCAATTTTCGAGGCGATCGCCGCCCTGAAAGACGTGATACCCGGCATCGTCGATGTGAAATACGGACAGAACGTTTCACCCGAAGGGCTGAATGGCGGTTTTGTCGATGGCTTCATCGTGACGCTTGAAAGCCCGGAAGCCCGGGACGAATATCTTGCCCATCCCAAGCATATGGAGGTGGGGGAGCGCCTCGTGTCACTCACCGATGGCGGTCTTGCCGGGCTTCTGGTGTTTGATATGAATGTTTGAGAAGGCGGCGCCCCGCCGCTCTCTTGCCTCATGCTCGGGCCGGCCCCAAACATCTGCAGCATTTCGTTTTTGGTGAAATGATTGGATCCTCGGGACAAGCCCGAGGATTTATGGCTCGGCCTGTGGCCAAACATTTGGCCTTAAAGCTGCTCGATCATCGCCGCAGCCGCAGAGACCGTCGCCTGACCGGGGTTCTCTTCCACGTTGAGTGACTTCACGACGCCGTCTTCCACCAGCATCGAATAACGCTTGGAACGCACGCCGAGGCCGCCGGCGGAGAGGTCGGCATCAAGGCCGAGCGCCTTGGTGAAGGACGCATCCCAGTCGGCGAGGAAGTGGATTTTGCCCTGACCGCCCGAAGATTGCGCCCATGCGCCCATTACATGCCAGTCGTTGACGGCAACGACTGCGATATCGTCAACGCCTTTGGCCAGAATAGTGTCGCGGTTTTCCAGGTAACCCGGCAGGTGGTTCAGCGAGCAGGTGGGGGTGAAAGCGCCGGGAACGGCAAAGAGAACAACCTTCTTCCCGCCGAAAAGCGCTTCCGTGGTGGTTTCCACCGGGCCATCGGCCGTCTTTTCCTTGAAGGTTGCGGAAGGCAGTTTATCGCCGATCTTGATGGTCATGTCCGTGCTCCTATGGCCGTTCGGTTCGCGCGACTATAGAGTTTGCCAGGGAAAAGTGGAACCCGGTTTTCCCTGGAAGACAAACGAAAACAAGCTGTCCGGATACTGGCAGGTTCGCAACGAATCCAACGGTATCAGGAGCACGGAAATGAAATCCGCCATGCGGTTTTCACGGTGGATTCCACCGCGGAGCCACCGTTCAGGGCTTCGGGAAATTCAGCATCGTCTCCATGGCCCGGTCGCCCGATTTGACCAGAATGGGCCAGCTGTTGCCCTGCACCTGATAGGTTTTCGGCAGACCCTTGATGTTCATGTAGAAGGAGAGCTTGCGCTTGTCGCGTACGAGGTTCTGCGGCTCGTAATAGGCAAAACCCGATGGGCCGGCGATGAAGATTTCGGTCTCCTTCGGCGCGTTTTCCGGAAGCTGCAGCTGCACGCCGAGCATGGTCTTGTCGGGCGTGATGTGGAAATCGATCACCTTGAAATCGTCGGATGCCGCTTCGGGCAGTGTTTCGCGCGCCTCTTCGAGAAGGCGGCGCTCCTCGCTGTCATCATCACCAGCCGTGCCCCGGTCGATGGAGAACTTCGCCTCGAAGGGGATACAGATATTCTGGCAGACGCCGATGAATGCGGTGAGGTCGATCTTCCCGCCAGCTGCCGGATCGGTAACCTTCAGCTGAAAGGGAAGGCTGACGGCGTGGTCATAACCGATATCGGTTATATCGCCGTTTTCGATCAACTTCGGAACCGGATAGGCCATGGCGGTCAGCATCGCACCGCTGGTCGGATCAGGCGTGATCTGCGGCGGTATGCCTGCTTCTCCGGGTTCGCGCCAATAGGTTATCCAGCCGTCCTTCGGCTCGATCTGCAATACGCCGCGCACCACGCCGTTTGCATCCACGGCAAGGCTCGCGACGCGCATCTGGCCGCCCTCGCTTCTGGCCCAGTCGGTAATGTCGGCCCGGGCGGCTTGCATGCCGCCGAGGAGGGCGGCGAAAGCAGCCGCGAGGTGAAGATGTGAAAATCGAAAGAATAACCTGACGCTCATGCTTCCCGTCTAACCCAACATCGACCGGCGGACCAGTTACGAATTCGTGGGGTTCATCATTTTCGGTTGATTGATCGGGCGGTATGCCGCATCCTGTCCTTTGTCGAAGTGCGAACGCCGTTTTCCGTTAAACGACGGAATTCGGCCTGCTGGAGGCGCCTGTGAGCTTTTCAACCCTGATGGACAAGCGCGAACGTGGCTTTCTCGACGGCCAGTTCCTCATTGCGATGCCGGGGCTGGACGACGGCAATTTTGCCCGTGCGGTGATCTATATCTGCGCCCACTCGGACGCCGGGGCCATGGGTTTCATCATCAACCGGCCGCAGCAGATTACCTTCACGGACATACTGCTCCACCTGAAACTGGTGGACAGCAACGACGCCATCATGCTGCCCAACCGCACCCGTGAGTTCCCGATCCAGTGCGGCGGCCCGGTGGAATCCGGCCGAGGTTTCGTTCTGCATTCGGATGACTATTTAAGCGAATCCAGCATTCCCGTCAGCGATGACATTTCGCTGACCGCAACGCTGGATATCGTCCGCGCCATTTCCAACGGCCGCGGCCCGCAAAGGGCCACCATGATGCTCGGTTATGCCGGCTGGGGGCCAGGCCAACTGGAAAACGAGATCGCCAATAATGGCTGGCTGAACTGCCCGGCTGCGGAGGAGCTGATTTTCGACCGCGGGCTGGACAATAAATACGAGCGGGCGCTCGCCCTGATGGGCGTTGATGCACGCATGCTCTCCACAGATGCGGGGCATGCCTGAGCCTCATCTTCCCGCTCGTTTTGGCTGGAACCATTCTTCTCCCTTTGGCGTTACTTACCCGGAAAGCCGCACAGACAGTACGGTTCAACTAGGGAGCAGTAATATGGGTAGCACATCTGACAAGGTCGCCGGTAAAGCCAATGAAGTTGCTGGTAAGGTGAAGAAGAACGTCGGTGAAGCGACCGGCAATAATGAGTTGCGCGCCAAGGGTGCCGCCCAGGAAACCAAGGGCAAGGTACAGTCCTCCGTCGGCAAGGCGAAGGATGCCGTAAAGGGCGCCGTCGACCGCATGTAATATCGCCGGATTGATTGCGCCTCTCTGATGATGGGGCGCGCGGAGCGCATGTGTTCAAGAGCACATGCGCTCTTGTCGTCTGAGCGCCGGAACGCTCTTCCTGTTGCGCCGTTCATGTCAATGTCCCAGATTTGCCTCCGACCAACTGATCCATCGCAAGGGTTTCATCGATGAAGCTTTTTTCCTGCGCATCCTGCGGCCAGCCGGTGCATTTCGACAATCGTTTTTGCGTTTCCTGCGGTCATCGTCTTGCCTTCGTGCCGGAGCGCCTGTCCATGGAGGCGCTGGCCCCGGCCGGTGAGCCGAACTGGCAGATCGTCGCGGAACCGCAAAAACAGGTGCGGTTTTGCGCCAATGAAGTGAACGATATCTGCAACTGGTCGGTGCCCGCGGGAAGCGAAAGCGCATTTTGCCCTGCCTGCAGCCACAATCGCCTTGTGCCCGACATTGCGACGCAACAGGGCATTGAGCAATGGCGTCGTATCAGCCAGGCGCAGCGTCATCTGTTTTATTCTATCCTGCGGCTCGGCCTCCCGCATCCCAACCGTGATGCCGATCCCGCTGGCGGCCTTGTCTTCGACTTTCTGGTGGATGAGGTGGCGCCAGATGGTTCCGTCATTCCGGCCATGACCGGTCATGACGAGGGGCTGATCGCCATTCGTGCGGCCGAGGCCGACGATGCCACGCGCGAACAGGTGCGCGCCAATATGAACGAGCCGTACCGCACAATGCTCGGCCATTTCCGCCACGAAGTCGGTCACTTCATCTGGAACAAGCTCGTACGCGATGCAAACCGACTGGAGGCCTGCCGCGCCGTCTTTGGCGACGACAGAGAAGATTATGGCGCTGCCCTGCAACGCAATTACGAGGAGGGTCCACGTCCCGACTGGCAGGACAGCTTCATCAGTTCGTATGCCTCCGTCCACCCTTGGGAGGATTTTGCCGAATGTTTCGCGCATTATCTGCATATCGTCGATACGCTTGAGACCGCGCGCGCCTTCGGCGTGGCGATCGACCCCGACGGGCATGAAGAAATGGCGGCGGAGGTGACTTTCGATCCTTACAATGCCCGCAGCGCTGCACAGCTGGTCAAGGCCTGGATTCCGCTCAGCGTTGCGATCAACTCGATCCAGCGCAGCATGGGGGAGGCGGACCTCTATCCCTTCGTCCTGACGCCGCCGGTGGTTGCGAAGATGGAGTTCATTCACGACCTGCTGCATGGGAGGGTGGCGGCGGATGCGTCAACACCGGTGCAGGCTGCCGTGGTTCAGTGAATATCGACAAGCGAGGAGTAAAAGCCGGCGAACGCGGTGTTTCCTCCTCCGGTCGTGCCGTACTTGATCCGTATACAACCAGCCCAAGTCCTTGGGCTGAAAGGACTTTTCCCGCCGTGCCGACGCGCGTCGGCTGGATTTCCGGCTCAAGGCCGGAATGACGGAGGTAGATACCTCGCGTTTCAATACTTCGCTTACGAAGCCCGCTTCGTCGGCTGGAACCGCTCGCGAAGAAGCTTTAGCGCCGCATCGCCGGAAACCGGCGTGCCAAACAGGAAGCTCTGGCCGAAATGGCAGTTCATGCGGGCCAGTTCGGCCGCATCCTCAGGCGTTTCGATGCCTTCCGCCACCACCTGCATGTCGAGCGCCCGCGCCATGGCAATGACCGAGCGCAGAAGCACGTTACGCTTGTCGCTGGTATTGGCCACCAGCGCCTTGTCGAGCTTGATCGTATCGAAGGGGAAACGGGTGAGATAGGCGAGCGATGAATAGCCCGTGCCGAAATCGTCCATTGCGAGGCTAAGGCCGGTTTCCTTGAGCTTGGAAAGCACAAGCCGCGCCTGTTCCGGATTTTCCATGACGACGGATTCCGTCAGTTCCAGCTTCAGCTGCTGCGGGTTGCAGCGCGTGCGGGTGAGCATGCCGCGAACGTCGTTATAGAGTTCGTTGTTCAGCAATTGGGCACTGGAAATATTGACGGAGATGAAGATCGGCATCTTGTCGATGGCATGTTGCCAGTCCATCAGGTCGGTCGCTGCCCGTTCCAGCGCGAACATGCCGAGCGGCTCGATCAGGCCGGAGGCTTCGGCAATCGGAATGAACTCGCTTGGCGGGATATTGCCACGCTTCGGGTGCTCCCAACGCATCAGCGCCTCGAAACCGGCAAGCTCCCCATCATCGAGCTTGACGATCGGCTGATAGGCAAGCGACAGCTCCTTGCGCTCGATAGCGCGGCGAAGGTCACTTTCCATCTGCAGCCGGTCGGTGCCCGAGGTGCGGAAGGCGGGACGGAAAGGCTCGACACGATTGCCGCCGGCGCGCTTGGCGCGATACATGGCCAGTTCCGCATCGCTGAGCAGACCTGCCGCACTTTCCTGTTGGTCGATCCACGAGACGAGGCCGATAGAAGCGGTGAGAATGATTTCGCGATTGGCGAAATTGATCGGCACCATGATCGCCTTGTTCACCGCATCGGCGAAATCCGCCACACGCTGCGGATCGCGCTCCGAGGTCAGGATCAGGCCGAATTCGTCGCCGCCGAGACGAGCCAGCGTGTCCTGCGGTTTGAGCAGCCGACGCAGGCGCCGGGTGAGGGCAATCAAAATATTGTCGCCGGCAGCAATGCCGAGCGTGTCATTGACCAGCTTGTAGCGGTCGATATCGATCGCCATCACGGTTGGCCGCACGCCCTCGCTGTCCGGCGAGAGGTTGAGGATCGATTGCAGGCGGTCGAGGAAGACCTGCCGGTTCGGAAGCCCGGTCAGATTGTCGTTCATCGCGTCCTGCAGCAGCCGCTCGACCGAATTTCTCTGCTCTGTAATATCGGTGATGGTGCCGACGCAGCGGATGATTTCGCCGTTGGAGCCAAGAACGGGACGCGCACGGATTTGCAGCCAGTGGAAATGGCCATCCTCGGCGCGAATACGGAATTCGTGGTTCAGGCGGCCCTTGCGATGGTCGAGCAGCACGTCGAGTGTGGCCTTGAACCGGTCGCGGTCATCAGGGTGCAGGCGCGGCAGCCAGTTGCGCGCGGCGCCATGCATGGTTCCGGGCTCCAGCCCCAGGCGGTTGGAAATATCAGGCGTCGTGACGATACGGTCACGCGTCACGTCCCAGTCCCAGACCGTATCGCCGCTGCCCGTGAGCGCCAGCGACTGGCGTTCCAGATCGGAGAACAGCCCCTGCTGATAGGCGCTGCCGGCAAAGGCGTGCTGGATGACCGTAAAGCCGATCAGAAGGACGATCAGTACCAGCCCGCCGCCAAGCGCAGGCTGCACGATGTCGTTGTCCAGCTGTCCCGTCACCGTCAACCAGCTGCCGAACAGCCAGACGAGGATCAAGGCCCAGGATGGGACAAGCAGGATAGCCCGGTCGTATTTGTTGAAACCGAGATAGATGATGAGCGCGATGCCCGCCGTCGCCGTCAGCGCGAAGGAAACACGCGCGATACCGGATGCGACGGAAGGGTCGTAGATCGCCACGCCAAACAGCAGCGCCAGCCCCACCACCCAGGCAAAGGTCGCATAACCCAGATGTGCGTGCCATCGGTTCAGGTTGAGATAGGTGAAGAGAAAGACGACGAAGCTGGAGGCGAGCGCCACTTCCGCGCCCGCCCTCCATATTCGCTGATCGCTGGAGGTGACGGTGATGAGCTTTTCGAGGAAGCCGAAATCAACGCATATATAGGCAAGCACGGCCCAGGCGAGGGCGGCAGATGCGGGCAGGACCGAGGTTCCCTTGACCACGAAGAGAATGGTCAGGAGCACGGCAAGCAGGCCGGCAATGCCGAGCACGATGCCGCGATAGAGCGTGAAGGCGTTGATCGTATCCTTGTAGGCTTCCGGTTCCCACAGATAAAGCTGCGGCAGCTGCGGCGTGGAAAGCTCGGCGACGAAGGTGATGACGGAGCCGGGATTGAGCGTGATGCGGAAGACGTCGGCGTCCGGGCTTGGCTGCCTGTCGAGCGCAAAGCCTTCGCTGGGCGTTATCGCCATGATGCGTTGCGAGCCGAGATCCGGCCAGAACAGCTTGGAATTGACGAGACGGAAATGCGGCGCGACGATCACGCGCTCCAGCTGCTCTTCGGAGACATTGGCAAGCGCGAACACGGCCCAGTCGCCCTGGTGATCGTCGGAACTGGCACGCACCTCGATGCGCCGGCGGATGCCGTCAGGACCCGGCGCGGTGGAAACCTGAAAGGCTTCGCCCTGATTGGCATAGATATCCGTGGTGGCGGTGAGATCGAGCGCTGTGTCGTCACGGGAGATCTTGACCGGCTCGAAGGCGAAGGAATGGGAGGCAAAAAGCAGGAAAAGCAGAAAAAACGGCGCAGCCAGCGCGATTGCCGCCAGACGTTTCGTGAGGCAAGGCGCAGTGTGATTGTAGGTCATGTATCGTACTTCGTTCCGCCGGAGCTTTGCTTGTCGGCAAGAAGGGAAAACATCATATGATCCCGCCATTGGCCATTGATTTTCAGATATTCCCGCAAGAGACCTTCCCGCTGGAACCCGGCATTTTCGAGGAGCCGGATGCTTTTGAAGTTTTCCGGAATACAGGCTGCCTCGATACGGTGCAACTGAAGTCCGTTGAAGATGTAGGGTATTACCAATTTTAATGCGGCAGACATATGGCCTTGGGCGGCATGCCGTTCACCGATCCAGTATCCGATCATGCAGCTCTGCGCCGCCCCGCGGCGGATATAGCCGATGGTGATGCCGCCGACCAGAAGCGTCTCTTTTTCGAACAGCAGGAAGGAAACGGCGGTGCCGGAAGAAAATTCCTGTCCGTTACGCACCACGCGCATGCGGAAGGCGCCCTCCGTCAGTTCGTCCGGCCGCCAGGTCGGTTCCCACGGCTGTAGAAACTGCCGGCTCTCGGATCGCAGCACGTGCCACTGCTTGAAATCGCTGTAGCGCGGCAGTCTGAGAAGGTGATTGGCGCTGCGCAATTCGGGTGTGTCATTATGTCGGGAAAGAAAACGCAGCATTCACGATCCCTGTCAGGCAGATATCGCCATCCGCGAATGGGATGGCGAAAAAGATGAGCGGTCTTCACCTTCAAATCCCGCTCTCATATCGGTTTATCCGTTCGCCTTTATCCTTGCGGGCTGCTGCGCGGACAGCGCGGCCGTGATGTCGGAAAGAGGCGGCAGATGTTCGAGCGGGCCAATTGCAGACAATGTCGGAACTGTATCGAAAAACAGCCGTCCTGCAAGATCGGTCAGGCGCGTGCGGGTGATGTCGCCCAGCCGCTCCATCATCTCTTCATTCGGAATGGGTCGGCCGTAAAGCATCATCTGGCGGGCGATCTGGCCGGCGCGGGCAGCCGGGCTTTCCTGGCCCATCAGCAATTGCGCGCGGATCTGCGCACGGGCCCGGTCGATTTCCTCCTGGTGGATGGTCTGCGAGGACTTGCGCAGCTCCTCCAGAATGACGGGAACCAGTTCAGGCAGGTCGTTGCCGCCGGTGGCCGCATGCACGCCGAAGATGCCGGTATCGGAAAAACCCCAGTGGAACGCATAGACGGAATAACACAGGCCGCGATATTCACGCACTTCCTGGAACAGGCGGGAAGACATGCCGCCGCCGAGAATATTGGCGAGAATCTGCGAACAATAGAAATCGCGGGCATGATAGGCCTTGCCCTCGAAGCCGAGAAGCACCTGTGCATCCATCAGGTCGCGGGTCTCTCGGATTTCTCCGCCGGTATAGACAGCCTTTTCAAGCACAGGTGTCGCCACTGGCAGCTGCGGCAGCGAGGCGAAACGCTCTTCCACCTGCTTGACGAAGCTCTCGTGATCGACCGCGCCGGCCGCAACGACGAAGATGCGGTCCGTCGTATAATTGCGGGCGAGATAATGCCTGATCTGGCCTGTCGTGAAGGATTGCACGGTCTCGGGCGTGCCCAGGATCGGCCGGCCGATCGTCTGGTCGCGATAGGCGACACCGGAGAAATTGTCGAAGATCACGTCGTCGGGCGTATCGGTGGCGGCACCGATCTCCTGCAGGATGACGTTCTTTTCGCGCTCCAACTCGTCTTCATCGAAGAGCGATTCCGTCAGGATGTCGGCAAGGATATCGACCGCGAGCGGAACGTGATCCTTGAGGACGCGGGCGTAGTAGGAGGTTGTTTCCGTCGACGTCGCGGCGTTGACTTCGCCGCCGACATTTTCGATCTCTTCGGCGATCTGACGGGCGGTGCGGCGCGCCGTGCCCTTGAACGCCATATGTTCGAGAAGATGGGCGATGCCATGTTCGGCAGTCGTCTCGTTGCGGGAGCCGGATTTGATCCACACCCCAAGAGCGACGCTTTCGAGATGTGGCATTCTTTCCGTGACAACGGTCAACCCGGACGAAAGCCGGGTCAAATTTACTCTCATACTCAACGTCTTTCCGCGTCTCTATTTGCCGGCGCGTGCATGTTTGCCGATGAAGCTTTCCACGGCTTTGAGCTCCGCATCCAGAATGTCGAAACGCTCCTCCCGGTTCATGATGTCAGCGAGCCATACTGGAAGCGCCGGGTCGATTGCGCAAGCGGATTTTACAGCCGCCGGGAATTTTGCCGGATGGGCGGTCGACAGAACCACCATTGGCGTTGCGGGCTTTTCGTGCTTTTCCGCCACGAAAACACCTGTTGCCGTGTGCGGGTCGATCAGGTAGCCGGTCTTTTCAAGCGTGTCGCGAATGGTCGCCGCCACCTGCTTTTCGGTGGCGCGTCCGGCGCGGAAATCCTTCTTGATGAACTTCAGCGCCTTTTCCGGAATTTCAAACGCGCCCGATTGCTTGAGGCCATCCATCGATGACTTAACGGCAGCGGAATCGCGGTCGTAGGCTTCGAACAGCAGTCGCTCGAAGTTGGACGAAATCTGGATGTCCATCGAGGGCGAGGTGGTGGGCTTGACGCCGCGCATCTCGTAACGGCCGGTCTTCAGCGTGCGCGCCAGAATGTCGTTGTCATTGGTCGCGATGACCAGCTTGTCGATCGGCAGGCCCATCTTCTTGGCGACGTAACCGGCGAAAATATCGCCGAAATTGCCTGTCGGAACGGTGAAGGACACCTTCCGGTCGGGGCCGCCGAGCGACAGAGACGCGGTGAAATAATAGACCACCTGCGCCATGATGCGCGCCCAGTTGATGGAGTTGACGCCGGAAAGCTTCACGCCGTCGCGGAACTTCACGTCGTTGAACATCTCCTTCACCAGCGTCTGGCAATCGTCGAAATTGCCGTTGATCGCCAGCGCATGCACGTTGGAAGCGGTGGAGGTCGTCATCTGGCGCTGCTGCACCGGAGAGACCTTGCCGTTCGGGAAAAGGATGAAGATATCGGTACGCTCGCGTCCGGCAAAGGCGTCGATCGCCGCCCCGCCCGTATCGCCGGATGTGGCGCCGACAATGGTGGCGCGCTCGCCGCGTTCCGTCAGCGTGTAATCCATCAGACGGGCGAGGAGCTGCATCGCCACATCCTTGAAGGCGAGCGTGGTGCCGTGGAACAACTCGAGCACGAAGGTGTTCGGACCGGTCTGTGTCAGCGGAACGACGGCCGGGTGGCGGAAGGTCGAATAGGCGTCGTCGATCATCGCCTTGAACTTGTCGGCCGGAATTTCGCCGCCGGTGAAACGGTAGAGAACCTCGAAGGCGACATCCTGGTAGGACTTGCCGCGCAGGTTGCGGATTTCCTTTTTCGACATGGACGGCCATTTGCGCGGCACGTAAAGCCCGCCATCGCGGCCAAGGCCTGCCAGAAGCGCGTCGCAAAAACCAAGCGAAGGGGCCGCACCCCTGGTCGATACATATTCCACGAGATAGTCCCTTATCCGTTGCCGATGTGATCGGCGTCTTTTCCGCAGCGTCTCACCGAATTGAGGCGATTGGCGAGGTCATGAAGCGCTTTTTTGAAAATTCAAGCAAAACCGAACATGCCAATCGATTTTTTCCGGCGTCGCTGCTATAGACCATCGCCAACCTGGGTGAAAGGTCAATAAACAGCGTCTCCGGTTCTGTTCCGGGACAATGGAGAGGGAATTAGAAGAGTGTCAGGGAATTTCTTGCGTTTGTCCGCCGCGATGTCGCTTCTCGTCGTTGTTGCAGGATGCAATTCCTCCAACCCGTCGGACTCGCTTGCCGTCAACCCGCCGGCGGCGCAGGCCGCGCCAACGGCTGCCGTGGTTCAGGCCAATTGCCCGGCCGTGACGGTTCTCGACGCCAATGCCGTTCATCGCGTCTATGCCGGCGGCGCCAAGGACGATCCGCAGAAACTCGCCTATCAGGTCTCGCTGTCCGATACGACGCGCTCCTGCACCGCCAATGAATCGACGCTCACCGTCAACGTGCTGGCCCAGGGCCGCCTCGTTCCCGGCCCGATGGCCAAGCCCGGCCGCGTCACCGTGCCGATCCGGGTGACGGTGAAGGATGGCGACGGCGAGATTTTCGGTGAAACGACCAATTTCGCCATCGATGTTCCCGCAGGCGGGGCCGGCACGCAGTTCATCTTCAACAACGACCACGTCGCGATTCCCAACGGACCGGGCGGCGCTCCGAGGTCTGTCAGCGTTTATATCGGCTTTGCAGAGCAGGGCGCGAAGGCCAAGACGAAGCGCCGGTGATTTGACGGGCAAAATGTAAAAGCCGGAGGCTGCTCGCCAGGCTTCGGTGCTGATTGCGCGCAAAGGTCCGAATTCCGTCACCCCGGACTTGATCCGGGGTCCAGCGCGATCAAGTCATTGATCGCAAAAGACTCTTCTCACGGCGCAGACGCGCCGTGACTGGATGCCGGATCAAGTCCGGCATGACGGAGGAGAGGTCTACCACTTTCCATGCGTTTTAACCGGAGGGTTTTCCCACAGTCGTCGCCTTCTCCGCTGACAGGCGGCTACGGGAGTTTCGATACTCCTCCACAGCCTCAAAAAAAGCTGGCGGCAAAACGGCCCTGGCGGGACGCGCATTTGCCAGCTCTTCATCTGTCATTTCGGGAAAGTCGACAGCATCCCAATCCGCTTCGGTATAGCCTTGGCCGGGTACGAATTCCTTTTCCGTCTGGGATGCCACCACAGCTACCTCCTTAAAACGCGCCTTCCCACTCTGCCATTGCCGCAATCACGGCCGGCAGGTCCTGCATGCGGGAGATCACCGTTTCGGCGCCCGCATCCGTCAGCCGGTCGGCGTGGCTGGGATAGGTGTGGGACGCGCCGGTAAAGCCGATGACGCGCATGCCAGCGGCCTTTGCGCCATGGATGCCGTGCACGGAATCTTCGACCACGACCACGCGATCGGGGGAAACGCCAAATTGCGCTGCGCCGTGCAGGAAGATGTCGGGCTTCGGCTTCACGCGGTCCGCACCTAGGTCCTTGGCGGAATAGATATGCGGCGCGAAATACGGCTTCAGGCCTACTTTCGTGAGCATCATGTCGAGGCGGTGGCTCGAAGAGTTCGAGCAGATGCAGCGGGGCGTCGTCAGGCGCGAAAGTGCGAATTTTACGCCCTCGATGATCTTCACGTCGCGTTCCAGCCGCATGTCGAGCAGTTTTTCCGATTTGTCGAGCAGCGAGGCTGAGAGCGGAATGCTGGCTTCGCTTTCCACCTGCAGGAGGATGTTCTTCCAGGTCATGCCGGCGAAACGCTCCCCCATTTCCTCGACCGAGATCGGATAACCGGCTTCGGTCAGAAGGCGGGATTCCACCTGTGCCGCGATGATTTCGGAATCGACCAGAACGCCGTCGCAGTCGAAAATAATGAGGTCGAAGCCGCTCATGGGCGCTCCCTGTATCGGATTTGGCTGGAAGAAAATGATGCCGGGCTTTTAGACCATGTCCGCGCCAAGCTCAACCGGCTCGCCAGCAAAGGACAGTCCCGTCAGGCTCATAGCTTGAAGGCCGCGGGCAAGGGAGCCGCGTGTCATAACAGTCTGCTCTGGCTTGCTGCAAAAACCTCTACACACGGTCGCGCCATATGCGCTATGGGATGTTATGCCCAAGACAGCAAAAAATTCGCCTGAAGATACCATTGCCGCCCGCATCAGCCGCACGCTTGCCGACCGCATCGTTCGCGGTGAGCTGTCGCCGGGCGAAAGGCTGCGGCAGGATCACATCGCCGCCGAATTCGGCGCCTCGCATGTGCCGGTGCGCGAGGCATTCCGCCGGCTGGAAGCGCAGGGACTTGCCGCCAGCATTCCGCGCCGGGGTGTCAGGGTCGCGGATTTCGGTCTCGATGATGTGCGCGAGGTGGCGGAAATGCGTGCCGCTCTTGAGGTTCTGGCTTTGCGCCACGCCATTCCCAACATGACGTCAGCCATTCTCGATCAGGCGGAGGCAGCCACGCTCGAAGGCGACAGCGCCGTTGATGTCGAGCATTGGGAGGAGGCCAATCGCCGCTTCCACCGCCTCATTACCGCGCCCTGCAACATGCCGCGCCTGATGGAAGCGATCGATGGCCTGCATGCGGCAAGCGCCCGTTTCCTGTTCTCCGCCTGGCGGGCCGGCTGGGAGCGCCGCACCGATACCGATCACCGGGCGATCATCGACGCGCTGCGCGGCGGCCGCGCCGAAGAGGCGGTGCGCATCCTTGACGGGCATGTGCAATGGATCGGCCGCAAGGCGATCCGCACCTCGTCCGGCTCGGTGCGCGACGCCTTCGCCATTGTCGGATAGGCCCTTGACCGTCCGCCTCCGGCCCCACCACCTTCTCTGCATGCTCACCTATGTGGGCAAGGGATATACATCCGGCTTCGTCGAAAATTATGACCGTGTCGCCGACCGCCTGAATGCCGGGGAAGAGGATATCGAGCTGGTGGATGGCCCCGACGACATCTGCGAGGGCCTGTTGTGTGAACGCCATGCCCACTGTTTCAACGAAGGGGTTGTGAAGCGGGATGAGACGGCCCGCGTTTCGGTGTCAGTGCTTTTGGGCGAGACGCTGGCTGCCGGCAAGCGGTTGCAGGCGACGCCGGACTTCCTTGCCAAGATGCGTCTGGCATTTGCAGGGGGAGATATCAGGCAGGCCTGTCGAGGCTGCCAGTGGAACAGGCTGTGCGACCGCATTGCCGCTTCAGGCTTTGCTGGCGTGAAAATCGGCGAACAGCCGGAGTCTCAAGCAGGGCTGCGGCCAAGGCCTACTCCGGCACACGCGTCTCGGTTCTCTCGGCAGCCTTGACCGTCGCCTTGATCTCCTTCGGATCGCGGCCCGACTTCTTGTCGTAACTTACCTTCACCGAATAATCGCCGGGATGAAGCGTTTCCTGATGCTGCGTGCCATAACGGCCGGAAATCTCCTTCTGCGTGCCCTGAAGGTCCCTGGTCGTTTCGACAATGTCGATCCGTTCCGCGCCGGGGGCGGTAATTGCGAGAACGCCCGCATCGAGATTGATGGTTATTTCCGTGCGTCTTCCGGCTGTCACGGTGAACGGCTGCTCCACTGTCACCTTGCCGAGGCGTGCGCGCATGACGAAATTACCGGCCGGCATTTCCATCATCTTGCCGGTTCCGTAAATGCCGTTGATGGTCTCCCGCGTGCCGTCAAGGGTTTCCTTGGCTGACATCGCTTCGAAGCGGATATCATCCGTTTCCACCGCCCTGCCGCCTTCCGCATACACGGCCTTGGCGATCACCACGCCGCTCGGAATGACAAGTTCGTGGCTGATCTTGTCGCCGGCCTTGATGGTGAGCTTCTCCTGCGCCCGCGCCGGGCCGACGCTGCCGGTGAGAAGCACTTCGCCCGCCGGCACGAAGACGGTATCCTGGCCATAGACGCTGTCTTTGAAATCATCCTTGGTGATTTCAGTTTTCGCCTGTGTCTCCACATCGCCGCCGGGGCTGCGTTTTGGCACGACAGTCAGTTCGGCCGCATCGAAATTTACCTTCGGCCTTGCAACGCTTCCGTCCTTCACCTCGAACGCTATTTCGCGGGTCACATTGCCCAGCGCCGCCACGCCCACATATCTGCCCGCTGGCAGCTTCGCCTCGAAGGTGGCGTCATAGGAACCGCCGGCATTCTCGTCGGTGCGCACGCCAGTGCGGTCGGCCTTGTAGAAATCCCAGCGCACCCTGTCACTGTTGCCGAGGGAGGGGCCGCCATCAAACAAAACCGCATCGGTGATGACGTTATATTGCGGGTTCGGTTGCTGGGCCTGCGAGGGCGTTGCCAGCGCGACCGCGAAAAGTGCGGCCCAAACGACATTCATGGAAAAAGACGCCATTTTCATCACGGACCCCATTGCGGACTACCCCCTGCCATAATGGCTCTTCCTGCCGCGCGAATGAGCGGGCACAGGAGAACCCATTGCGCACAACGTTTTCGCCGGACTTCGGGTTCCCCGCCGGTCTCCGCAAATTGCGCCAGTGCGCCGCGGGAGCCATTTATTTCGCATTTTCCGTGACTTGTTCAGGCTTTGATAACCATCTTCGGTAACCATAAGCCTCAGTAGAGAGTAAGCGTATGGAGCGAGTACCAATGGCAGCAGTTTTTCCGCTGGCCGATTTTCGGCATGCCGGTTTTGATCGTGCAGGTGAGAGTGACGCCTGGAAAGACAGCATCATAAAGGGTGATTGCGTCGCTGCCTTGGATGCCCTCCCGAGCCAGTCGGTGGACGCGATTTTCGCCGATCCGCCGTATAACCTCCAGCTCGGCGGCACGCTGCACCGGCCCGATCAGTCGCTGGTTGACGCCGTCGACGACGAATGGGACCAGTTCGCCTCCTTCGAGGCCTATGATGCCTTCACCCGCGCCTGGCTGCTCGCCTGCCGCCGCGTGCTGAAGCCGAACGGCACCATCTGGGTCATCGGTTCCTATCACAATATCTTCCGCGTCGGCGCCACGCTCCAGAACCTCGATTTCTGGATCCTCAACGATATCGTCTGGCGCAAGACCAACCCCATGCCCAATTTCAAGGGCCGCCGGTTCCAGAACGCCCATGAAACCATGATCTGGGCGAGCCGCGATCCGAAGGCCAAGAACTATACCTTCAACTACGATGCGTTGAAGGCCTCCAATGACGACGTGCAGATGCGCTCCGACTGGCTGTTCCCTATCTGCAGCGGCCATGAGCGGCTGAAGGGTGAGGACGGCAAGAAGGTGCACCCCACCCAGAAGCCGGAAGCGCTGCTTGCCCGCATCATCATGGCTTCCACCAAACCGGGTGATGTCGTGCTCGACCCGTTCTTCGGCTCCGGCACCACGGGTGCGGTGGCAAAACGCCTCGGCCGCCACTTCGTCGGCATTGAGCGCGAGCAGGATTATATCGATGCCGCCGCCGCCCGCATCGCCGCCGTCGAACCGCTCGGCAAGGCGGAACTGACAGTCATGACCGGCAAGAAGGCCGAGCCGCGCGTCGCCTTCAACACCCTGCTGGAAAGCGGCCTCGTCCGTCCCGGCCAGGTGCTGACGGATGCAAAGCGCCGTTATAGCGCCATTATTCGTGCGGATGGTACGCTCGCATCCGCCGGAACCGCCGGCTCCATCCATCGCCTCGGCGCGAAGGTGCAGGGTCTCGACGCATGCAACGGATGGACGTTCTGGCACTTCGAAGACGGCGACGACCTGAAGCCGATCGATGATCTCCGAGCCATCATCCGCAGTGAACTGGCAAAGGCCGAATAGTCCAAGCCGGAAAGGCTTGAAGGCAACGATCCACCGCCCGCCCTTGTCCAGAATACGTCTCCGTCCGGTTTAGTACCTTCAGTCCCGGATGGAGAACGACCAACGCCCGGCACATCGTGTCGGGCGTTGGTATTTTCGAATATAAAATTTTAGATAGACAAGTTTCGCGCAAGAGACGACAACTACTGTCCTAATCAAAGCAGTGGTTGTGAAAATCCGGTCTGGACAACTCACAAAAACATTGCGTCCAATGCCGCTTGCGGCAGGACTGGCGCAGGCCGGAGACCGCCATTTCCGCCTGCGCCAATTTCTTTTCCTGATCTTTTTGACAAACCTTGCCAAAATCTGCACTCTGTCTTCATAGGAGATGAAGATGGTAACCATGAATATTTCGCTGCCCGGCCAGATGAAGGAGTGGGTCGAAGCGCAGTCTAAAACGGGCCGTTACTCCAATGCCAGCGACTATGTACGAGATCTCATCCGAAAGGATCAGGAGCGGAGCGAAAAGATCGCTGCCATGCAGGGCCTGGTGGACGAAGGATTGCAGGCTCCCTCCGGTCATCGTTCTGAAGATGCCTTGTTTGCTGAGGCCGAAGCCCGCTCCATGAAACATAAAATTGGCTGATCATGGGATTTCGCCTTTCTCTGCCTGCGGAAGAAGACGTCATCCGCATAGCGCAAGAAGGCATCGACCTATTTGGACCTCAGCAAGCGCGAAAGTACCATCGCGAACTTTTCGCAATATTCGACTTGATATCACGGAATCCGAGGATCGCACGCGAGCGTAACGAGTTGTCGCCGTCGGTGCGCATTCATCCGTTCAGAGCACATCTGGTGGTCTATCGCGTTGAGGCGGACGACGACGTCCTCATCGTCCGCGTCCGCCATGGGCACGAGGACTGGGGCAATGAGCCTTAATCCATGCCACGAGGTGACTTAAGGGCGGAACCTAAGCCGCCACCCCAAATGCCTGCAGATCCTGCTTCAGCTTCTCCGCGCCGGTGAACTGCACCGCCTGCCAGCCGGCGGCCTTTGCGCCTTCGACATTGATCGCCGTATCATCGATGAACAGAGTTGCGGCGGGATTGAGCCCGAAATCGCGCGCATGAAGCTCATAAATCGCCACATCCGGTTTGATCAGCTTGATGTCACCGGAAACGGTGACGCCACGCGGCAGGGTGAGGAAGGGGAACATCTTCTGCGCCTCACGAAAAGTGTCGGAGGCGAAGTTGGTCAGCATCGTCACGTCGTGGCCGCTCTCGATAAGGCCTGTCATGATCGCGACGCTGTCGTCATAGGAATGCGAGACCATCTCGTGCCAGAACTTGCGGAAGGAGCGGATATGCTCTTCCCGTTCCGGGAACTTCTCCACCAGCAAAGCTTCAGCATCCTCCCAGCGGCGGCCACGATCCTGCTCGAGGTTCCAGTCATGGGTGCAGACATTCTCGAAGAACCATTGGCGCTCATCGGCATCGGGAATGAGGCGGCTATAGGGAATATGCGGATCGTAGTGGATCAGCACCTTGCCGATGTCGAATACGATATGCTCAATCTTGGTCATCGAAATTTCCTGCTTTCATCGAACGTTAGAGCGTCCGAAAGACGCTCTAAATCTTTGAGTTGCGCATCGTGCCTGTCGAAAATCAATTTCGATTTTCGGGCCGATACGCGGATGGAATAGCTTGGGCGATGACTTTTTTCATCACCGTTGGCAGCGCCTGCGCGTCAAGATTTGTAACCGGCTCCCACCATTCGTCATCCGGACCGGGTTTAAGACCGTCCGGTACCTGCGCGCGGTAGATGGTGAGCCGCAGTTCGAAATGGGTGAAGACATGCGTAATGACGCCCGCCGCCTGCCAGCCGGCGGCAAAGGGCGCATGGCTCGCCTCCGTGCCTCCGTCCATGCGGGCGGTCCATGCCGTTGTCGGCACCTCAGTCATGCCGCCGAGAAGCCCGCTTTCGACGCGCCGCCGGAGCAGGATTTCGCCGCTCGCATTCACCGCCACGAACGCGGCCCCTAGTCGCACCGGCTTTGCTTTCTTCGCCGCCTTGACCGGAAAACGCTCCGGCTCGTCATGGGCAAGCGCAAGACAGTGGCCGTTGAAGGGACAGAGCGCGCATGCCGGCCGTTTCGGCGTACAGATCGTAGCACCCAGGTCCATCATCGCCTGGGCGAAATCGCCGGGCCGGTCGGAAGGCGTAAGCGCGGCCACCTTCGCTTTCATGGCGGGCTTTGAGCCGGGCAGGGGAGCGTCTATGGCGAAGAGGCGGGAGATGACGCGCTCCACATTGCCGTCCATCACCGCCGCCGGCTGGTTAAAGGCGATGGCCGCCACGGCCGCGGCCGTATAATCGCCGATGCCGGGCAGTTTCTTCAGCCCCTCTTCGCTGTCCGGAAAGGTCCCGCCATGGTCGCGCGCCACGGCTTCCGCGCATTTTTTAAGGTTGCGGGCGCGGGCGTAATAACCGAGCCCCGCCCAGGCCGCCATGACATCCTCGACCGGAGCCGCGGCCAGATCGCTGACGCTTGGCCAGGCGGCGAGAAACTTCAGGAAATAGGGTTTCACCGCCTGCACCGTCGTCTGCTGCAACATGACCTCCGACAGCCAGACGTGATAGGGATCGGCGCGTTTTCCCTGTGCCGCCATGGCCGGAGACGTGCGCCATGGCAGTTCGCGATGGTGCCGGTCATACCATGCGAGAAGTTGTTCCGCTGTCGGATGTGATATGTGTTGCCGCGTATGTGTGTTCATCGCCGCTGAACATAGACACGGCACGGCAATCTGCAACAGCAGCCTGCGACGGCGACGTGGAAAACCGCATCCGGCAACGAATGCCCGACATCGAAACCCATGATCCGATTTTGGAAGAAGAGCCTCATGCTGAATGCGCTGCTGGATAATATACCCCAACCGCTGCTTTATGTTATCGGGGTTCTGTTGGCCCTGTGCCTGATTGGAAGCCTGTTGAACCATATTGGCCGGCTGTGTTTCGGGCGGCACAACTGCGTGGCCTTTGTGGTTTCCTGCCTGATCGGCGAAGTCCGTGAACTGGAGAAGATGAGAGGCAAGCCCTCGCGCCGCTTTCGAATTATCGAATCCGGTTTCTGGGCGATTTTCTGCCATGGCCTGTGGATATACCTCTCCATCGTGCTCACCTGCATGTTGGTGATTGCCGTTATGTCGGATAAGCCGGGAATATCGCATCTGAAGTTTTTGGCTGTGGCCTATTTCCTCTTTGGATGTTTGGTGGCGGGAATGATACGCTTGGGTGCCTGCCGGGACTGGCGACGATTCCGCGCATTGTGGCGCGGCGAAGAAGATGACGATGGCGCGACCGCTTGAGGCCGCTTGGCCTCTGTCGAGGAGAGCATGAAGAAACCCGCAGATTCATTCCGCAAAGGCGTCGTGCAGATCGCCGAAGTCGCCAATGGCATCATGGACCCGGTCCTGTCGAAACGCGCCGGCATCAACACGGCGCTGCTCGGCTCCTGGGACGAGATTGCCGGGGACGATTTTGCCGATTGCACCCGCCCCGAAAAGATCACCTGGCCGCGCCGCGACGAAGGCCCGGACCGTGGCGGATATCAGCCCGGCGTGCTGACGATCGCCTGCGAAGGCGCGCGCGCGCTATTTCTCACCCACGCGCAGGGCGAACTCATTGCTCGCATCAACGGCTTTTTCGGCTTCCCGGCCGTGCGCCAGATCAGGATCGTACAGAAGCCCGTCTCGCAAACCATCACCCGCCGGCGCAAACCGCAGCCCCTGCGCGGCGATGCGGCAAAACGTCTCGATGACATGATGGACGGCATTGAAAGCGAGGCGCTGCGCAAGGCGGTGGAGAGGCTGGGCACGGCGGTGTTGCAGAAGAAGCCGGGGCGCAGGACGATTTGATGCAAGATGCCGTCCTTGACTGGTCACAATTCTTTGACAAGAAGAGTTCAGAACCCCGCTTGTGATGAACAGGCCGTCGCTATATCGGAATCAACGGACAATAGAGTCTATTACCAACAGGTGCTTTCATGCATTTTCCCGAACTGACCATTTCCCGTCGCAGCCTTCTCGGCGGCGTTGCTCTTGCCGCCATCGCCACGGCCCTGCCGTTCGCTTTAACGCCCGGTATTGCCCAGGCGCAGGAATTGCCTGAATCCACCGGCGATGTGGATATGGCTGCGGTAATGAAGCCCGGCCCGCTGCCGGAAGCCGCGCTCGGCGATGCCAACGCACCCGTCAAGATCGTCGAATATATGTCGATGACCTGCCCGCACTGCGCCAACTTCCACAACAAGACCTTCGAAGAAATCAAGAAGAAGTATATCGATACCGGCAAGGTCTATTTCGTGCTCCGCGAATTCCCGTTCGATCCGCGCGCCGCTGCCGCCTTCATGCTGGCGCGCTGCGCACCGGAAGGTCAGTATTTCCCCTTCGTTTCCATGCTGTTCAAGCAGCAGCAGAGCTGGGCCGTTGCGCAGGATGCGCGCGCCGCCCTGCTGCAAATGTCGAAAATGGCCGGTTTCTCACAGGAGTCTTTCGAGGCCTGCTTGACGAACCAGAAACTTCTGGATGATGTGAACGCAACCATGCAACGCGGTGCGACGGAATTCGGCGTCAACTCCACGCCGACTTTCATCATCAACGGCAAGAAATACGCAGGAGACATGTCGGTTGAAACCATGTCGGCTGTCATCGACAAGCTGCTCTGATCACCGAAGCCTTCAGAAAACGGGCGGCGGATATTTCCGCACGCCCGTTTTTTATTGCCGTTTTTCTGTCCGGAGCGTGGCGGCATGAAGTTTAACAAGCTCCGCCTCGTCGGTTTCAAGTCCTTCGTCGAGCCCTCGGAATTCATCATCGAACCGGGCCTCACCGGCGTTGTCGGCCCCAATGGCTGTGGCAAGTCCAATCTTGTCGAAGCACTGCGCTGGGTGATGGGTGAGAACTCCTACAAGAACATGCGCGCCTCCGGCATGGATGACGTCATCTTCTCCGGTTCCGGTAACCGCCCGGCCAGAAACACCGCCGAAGTTGGCCTTTATCTCGACAATTCCGACCGCACCGCGCCTGCCGCCTTTAACGATGCCGATGAAATTCAGGTGACGCGCCGCATCGAGCGCGAAAACGGCTCCGTCTATCGCATCAACGGCAAGGAAGCCCGCGCCAAGGATGTACAGCTTCTTTTCGCCGATGCCTCCACAGGCGCACGCTCGCCCTCCATGGTGGGGCAGGGGCGCATCGGCGAACTCATCAACGCCAAGCCGCAGGCCCGCCGCCAGCTGCTGGAAGAGGCGGCCGGCATCTCCGGCCTGCATTCGCGCCGCCATGAGGCCGAGCTTCGCCTGCGCGCCGCCGAGACCAATCTGGAGCGGCTCGAGGATGTGACCGCCCAGCTGGAGAGCCAGATCGAAAGCCTGAAACGGCAGGCGCGCCAAGCCAACCGTTTCAAGATGCTGTCCGCCGATATCCGCGCCCGCGAGGCGACCCTGTTGCATATCCGCTGGGTAGAGGCGAAGGAAGCCGAGAGCGAGGCGGAGAGCGCGCTCAATCAGGCCACGAATATCGTCGCCGAGAAGGCGCAGGCGCAGATGGAGGCGGCCAAGCAGCAGGGCATCGCCAGCCTGAAGCTGCCGGAGCTGCGCGAGGACGAGGCGAAAGTCGCCGCTGCCCTGCAACGCCTGCAAATCGCCCGCACCCAGCTGGACGACGAGGCCAACCGCCTGCTCCGCCGTCGTGACGAGCTGGCGCGCCGTCTGTCGCAGCTTGGCGAGGATATTATCCGCGAGGAGCGGCTGGTCTCCGACAATGCCCAGATACTCGCGCGGCTCGATGAGGAAGAAGCCGAGCTCCTCGAAATCCTGTCCGATTCCGGCCGCCATGCCGACGAAATGCGCGAAGCCTTCGAAGCTGCGTCCGTCAAGCTGGCGGAAAGCGAAGCCATCTTCACCGCCATCACCGCTGAGCGCGCGCAAACCGCCGCCGCCCGGCAGCAATTGGAGCGGGCGATCCGCGATCTTTCCGACCGCAAGCTGAGGCTCGAACGGCAATCGCAGGAAGCAACGGCCGAGATCGAGGCCATCGACGAAAAACTCTCCGGCCTTCCGGACCCCGCGGAACGGCGCGAAGCGGTTGAGGCAGCCGAGATTGCCGTCGAAGATGCGCTGATCGTCGTGGAAGAGGCCGAGGCTGCCGTTGCCGAGGCGCGTTCCGCCGAAGCCATGGCGCGCGGGCCGCTGGAAACGGCGCGAAACCGCCTGAACGCGTTGGATACGGAAGCGCGTACCATCACCAAAATCCTCGCTTCAAGCGCCGCCGCGAATGGCAGCTTCACGCCGGTGGCGGAAGAAATGACGGTTGAGCGCGGTTATGAGGCGGCACTGGGCGCGGCGCTTGGCGACGATCTCGAAAGTCCGCTCGATGCCGAAGCACCTGCCTATTGGGCCGGTAATGGCGACGGTTCTGATGATCCTGCCTTACCGCAGGGTGCCAAACCGCTTCTGGATTATGCTCAGGCGCCGGATGCGCTTAGGCGTGCCCTTGCACAGATCGGCGTCGTTGCAGACGTCACGGAGGCCCGGCGGCTGTTGCCGTCGCTGAAGGCCGGCCAGCGGCTGGTGACGCTCGAAGGCGCGCTGTTCCGCTGGGACGGCCATGTCGCCAGCGCTGATGCGCCGGGCGCTGCGGCACTTCGCCTGTCGCAGAAGAACCGCCTCGCCGAAATCGAAACCGAACTGGATGAAGCCCGCTCCATTCTGGAAGAGGCCGAAGACCAGCTTGCCGCGAAAAGCGAGGAGATCAGAAGCAGCGAATTGCGGCTTTCGGACGTGCGCGACCGGAGCCGGCTTGCGACCCGTCAGCTTGCCGAGGCACGCGAGGCGCTGACATCGGCCGAACGCGCCTCGGGCGATCTTTTGCGCCGCCGGGATATCGTCTCCGAAGCACTGAACCAGATCGGAGCGCAGATCGACGAGATCGCCGTTCAGGAAGAAAATGCCCGTATCGAGATGGAAGATGCGCCTGATCTTTCCGTGCTTGATCTGAAGCTGCGTGAAAGCCAGCTGGAAGTCGCGACCGATCGCGGCCTGTTGGCGGAAGCACGCGCCCGCCATGAAGGCGTGAGCCGCGAGGCGGAAAGCCGCCAGCGCAGAATTCAGGCAATCGGGCAGGAGCGTTCCACCTGGCAATCGCGGGCGGCAAGTGCCGCCGACCATATCGCCACGCTGCGCGAACGTGAGGAAGAGGCGCGCGAGGAAATCGCCGAGCTGGACATTGCGCCCGAGGAATTTGACGAAAAACGCCGCAACCTCCTCAACGAATTGCAGAAGACCGAAGACGCCCGCCGCGCGGCCGCCGACCGGCTGGCCGAGGCGGAAAACCTGCAACGCGCCGCCGACCGGCTGGCGGCAACGGCGCTTTCCGAACTCGCCGAAGCCCGCGAAAAGCGCGGCCGTGCCGAAGAGCGGCTGGTTTCCGCCCGCGAGAAACGGCAGGAGGCGGAACATCGCATCCGTGAGACGCTGAGTACCGAGCCGCATATGGCGTTTCGCCTGACCGGCCTTGGCCCGGACCAGCCAAAGCCCGATATCCGTGATGTCGAGCGCGATCTGGACCGGCTGAAGATCGAGCGCGAAAGGCTTGGCGCCGTCAATCTGCGCGCCGAGGAGGAGCAGGCCGAGCTTTCCGCCAAGCTTGAGGCGCTTATCAAGGAGCGGGACGATATCATCGACGCCGTGCGCAAGCTGCGTGCCGGTATCCAGAACCTCAACCGCGAGGGCCGCGAACGGCTGATTGCCGCCTTCGATGTGGTCAATTCGCAGTTCCAGCGGCTGTTCACCCATCTCTTCGGCGGGGGCACGGCGGAATTGCAACTGATCGAATCCGACGACCCGCTGGAAGCCGGTCTCGAAATCCTCGCCCGCCCACCGGGCAAGAAGCCGCAGACCATGACATTGCTTTCCGGCGGCGAGCAGGCGCTGACGGCCATGGCGCTGATATTCGCCGTCTTCCTCACCAATCCCGCGCCGATCTGCGTGCTGGACGAGGTGGACGCGCCGCTCGACGACCACAATGTCGAGCGCTACTGCAACCTGATGGATGAAATGGTGGCCTCCACCGAAACCCGCTTCGTCATCATCACTCACAATCCCATCACCATGGCGCGCATGAACCGCCTCTTTGGAGTCACCATGGCGGAGCAGGGCGTGTCGCAACTGGTGTCTGTTGATTTGCAGACCGCCGAACAGTTGCGCGAAGCCGTCTGAGGCGACATTTCCGGGATTCAATTTCTGGTTTTGCTCAATGTCAATTTATCTTGCCATATCACCCATTCGGGTGAGCGACATTGCGCGGCAGTTTGCTATGTCTTTCGCAAGAGCCAAAGGGTTCTCCTGAGACCCCACCATCCGGTTTCCTGTACCGGATGGAATGCCTTGCGAGGCCGCTGCCGTGGCCTCGCAAGGCTTTCTTTTCCGGGTTCATAGGGTTGCGCGGCGGTTTGCATTGGCAATTGTGTCAGGGGAGTAAGCCTCTTTCCGTCATACCGGCCTTGAGCCGGTATCCAGCCAGCCCAAGTCCTTGGGCTGAAAGGACTCTTCCCGTCGCGCGAGAGCCGCGTCGACTGGATTCCGGCTCAAGGCCGGAATGACGGAGAGAGGCGACGCAGCCAATCACTGTAAACACTGGCATGCTGCAACTGCCAATCGCGCAGTGTGCGAGTTTCTCGGCCCATGATGCATGGAGGCCACCATCACTCACCCCGGCACAAGCCGCAACCTTGTGCCCCAGGGGTCGATCGCTTCCACGACATTATTCTCCATCTCCACCAGCACATAACCCGCGGCCCGTAGCCGTGTTTTCTGCGCCTCGAGATCGGTGGGGTTGCGAACGGTGATTGAGAACCAGTCGAGGCCGGTTTCCATGGCGTTGCGTTCCTTTGCGCCACGGCTGTTCCAGGTATTCACCGCCAGATGGTGGTGATAGCCACCGGAAGAGAGAAAAGACGCGTCGGAACGCGCATCCTGTGTCGGTTTGAGCCCGACGGCCTCTTCGTAGAAGGCGCGGGCAGCGGCGATGTCGCCAACTCGCAGGTGGATGTGGCCAATGCGCATTCCCGCGGGGGCGACGTCATAATCACTGTTTTTGGTATCGGTCAGCTTTACGAGATCATCGACATCGAGAGGCTCGGTGCCCATTTTAACCACGTTGCCGCTCCACACCCATGTGTCCGTGGGACGATCGCTGTAGACCTCGATGCCGTTACCTTCGGGATCGTTGAGATAGATCGCCTCGCTGACATTGTGATCGGCAAAACCCGTCAGAGGCACCTGCTTCAGCGCCGCATGCACCAGCCAGCGCGCCAGATCCTTGCGGGAGGGCATCAGATAGGCGACGTGGAACAGGCCGGCAGAGGTGGGGCTCTCGAAATCCGCTGCCGGCTTGTGATCGAGATCGAGCAGCGGCACGGTCCCGACACCCAGCGTCACGCCCCTTGCCGTGCGTTCCACTTCGTTCATACCCAGCACCGAACGGTAATAATCGATCATCGGATCGAGTTCGCGCACGCGCAGCGCCGCCTTGCCGATATGCATCGGCGTCGTCAGCGCAAAGGGCAGGGTGGGATCGGCGGCGGCGGAAGCTCCGCCCTCGGCTCTAAGCGCACCGGCAAGGGCGGTGGCGGCGCAGGAAATTCCGGCAAATTTAAGCGTGTGGCGGCGGGTAAATTGCATGAATAATCTCTTTGTCGGCGATTTGAATGGCTTAGGTAACACTCCGTTTCAGCGCACTACACGAATGCGTCAATGCTGCTGTTATGTCCTGTTTAAGGCAATTCTGGCGCGCAATTCGCCGCAATTATGCTGCACTGCGATGTAAACTACGCGTTGCGGCGTTCCCAACGTGCCGCCAATGCTGTAGATGATAGAAAAATGACAACGCTTCTGGGTGGAGAGCGTGGAATGAAAAAATGGGTTTATACCTTCGGCAACGGTGCTGCCGAAGGCCGGGCAGGTGACGTTGCGATATTGGGCGGCAAGGGCGCAAACCTTGCCGAAATGGCAAGTCTCGGCCTTCCCGTTCCCCCCGGCCTCACCATCATTACCGACGCCTGCGCGCTTTATCACAAGAACGGCCGCGATCTCCCGGATGACCTGAAGCTTCAGGTCATGGCCGGCCTGCATGGTATGGAAATCGTGACCGGCAAGACCTTCGGCGGCAGCCAGTCGCCACTGCTCATCTCCGTCCGTTCCGGCGCGCGCGCCTCCATGCCCGGCATGATGGATACGGTGTTGAACCTTGGTCTCAACGACCGCACCGTCGAGGCATTGGGCCACGATGCGGGCGACGCGCGTTTTGCCTGGGACAGCTATCGCCGCTTCATCCAGATGTATGCTGATGTCGTCATGGGTCTCGACCATGAAATGTTCGAGGAAATCCTCGAAGATGAAAAAGGCCGGCTTGGCCATGAATACGATACGGACATGTCGGCGGTCGAATGGCAGCACGTCGTTTCGCTCTACAAGAAGCTGATCGAAGATGAGCTCGGCGAAGCCTTCCCGCAGGATTGTCACGTCCAGCTTTGGGGCGCAATTGGCGCCGTGTTCGCCAGCTGGACCAACCACCGTGCCGTGACCTATCGGCACCTGCACAATATTCCCGGCGACTGGGGCACGGCCGTTAACGTTCAGGCCATGGTCTTCGGCAATCTCGGCTCGTCCTCGGCAACCGGCGTCGCCTTTACCCGCAACCCCTCGACAGGCGAGGCGGAGCTTTACGGCGAATTCCTCGTCAATGCGCAAGGCGAAGACGTGGTGGCGGGCATCCGCACGCCGCAATCCATCACCGAGGCCGCACGCTTGGCCTCCGGCTCCGACAAGCCATCCATGGAAAAGCTGATGCCGGAAGCCTTTTCCGAATTCTTGGCGATCTGCAAGCGGCTGGAAACCCACTACCGCGACATGCAGGATCTTGAATTCACCATCGAGCGCGGCAAGCTCTGGATGCTGCAGACCCGCTCCGGCAAGCGCACCACCCGTGCCGCCATGAAGATTGCGGTCGATATGGTGGAAGAAGGGCTGATTTCGCAGGACGAAGCCGTCTGCCGCATCGAGCCGTCGTCGCTCGACCAGCTGCTGCATCCCACCATCGATCCCGGCACATCCCGTCCCATCATCGGCTCCGGCCTGCCCGCCTCTCCGGGGGCGGCAACGGGTGAGATCGTCTTTACCGCGGAAGAGGCGGTCGCCGCCGAGGCCGAGGGGCGTCGCGTCATTCTGGTGCGCATCGAAACCAGCCCGGAAGATATTCACGGCATGCATGCCGCCGAAGGCATTCTGACGACGCGCGGCGGCATGACCAGCCACGCCGCCGTGGTGGCGCGGGGCATGGGCATTCCCTGTGTCACCGGCGCCGGCTCCATGCGCGTCGATATGCGCAACAGGGTGCTGATCGGCGTCGGCTGCATGCTGAAGCGGGGGGATGTCATTACCATTGACGGCTCCTCCGGCCGGGTGCTGAAAGGCGAAGTGCCGATGACGCAGCCGGAACTCTCGGGCGATTTCGGCAAGCTGATGGAATGGGCGGACAAGCTGCGCCGGATGACCGTGCGCACCAATGCGGACACGCCCGCCGACGCCCGCGCCGCGCGCGCCTTTGGCGCTGAGGGCATTGGCCTCTGCCGTACCGAACACATGTTCTTCGAGGGCGACCGCATCCATGTCATGCGCGAGATGATCCTGGCCGAAAGCGAAAAGGGCAGGCGGGCGGCGCTCGATGAGCTTCTGCCGATGCAGCGCTCGGATTTCACCGAACTTTTCCAGATCATGCACGGCCTGCCGGTGACGATCCGCCTGCTCGACCCGCCACTGCACGAATTCCTGCCGAAGACGGATGGTGAAATCGTCGAGGTTGCCGCCGCCATGGGCATGCCGCAGACGGTGTTCCGCCAGCGGCTTGATGCGTTGCACGAGTTCAACCCCATGCTCGGCCATCGCGGCTGCCGTCTCGCCATCTCCTACCCGGAAATCGCCGAAATGCAGGCCCGCGCCATTTTCGAAGCGGCCGTTGCGGCGGCGCGCATTACCGGCGCGCCCGTCGTGCCTGAGATCATGGTGCCGCTGGTCGGCCTGCGTTCGGAACTGGATTACGTGACTGCGGTCATCGATGGCGTCGCCGCTGCGGTGGCGAAAGAAACCGGCATGGAGATCGAATATCTCACGGGAACCATGATCGAGCTGCCGCGTGCGGCCCTGCGCGCCCATGTCATTGCCGAAGCGGCCGAATTCTTCTCCTTCGGCACCAACGATTTGACGCAGACGACCTTCGGCATTTCCCGCGACGATGCGGCGCGCTTCATCAATACCTATCAGCGTAAGGGCATCATCGAACGCGACCCGTTCATTTCGCTCGATTTCGATGGCGTGGGTGAATTGATCCGCATCGCCGCCGAACGCGGCCGCCAGACGCGGCCAGAACTGAAGCTCGGTATCTGCGGCGAACATGGCGGAGACCCGGCCTCGATCCATTTCTGCGAAAATGCCGATCTTGATTACGTCTCGTGCTCGCCTTTTCGCGTGCCCATCGCCCGCCTAGCCGCCGCGCAGGCGACGCTTGCCGCGCGGGCGGAAGAAGGGCAGGTCGCAAGCAATGTCGCCTTTATCCCCGTCAGGGGTTCTGTTGGACGATGATGCGCCGCTCCACCACCACGGGACGGTAGAACATGTCGCGGTTCATCTGCGCCTGCCAGGCACGGTTGTCCGCACGGCGGTCCATTTCCAGATCGAGAAGGCAACCGGCCATCGGGTCAGTGCCGGGGCGGAAACCGTAACCCCGGCATGTCGCCTCATCCCGAGCCCGGCGCTCTTCCGGTGTCAGCGTCTGGCATGCGGTGAGCGCCAGCATGGCGGCAAGCGCACCGAAGACGATGGAAAAGCGCATTTTGTTTCTCCCTGATATGACAGCCGTACGGCACTTATTGCCGAGATTGATACGCCTGTTTTAAGACGGGGAAAAGCCGCGGCAAGGTGGAAAGTTGCGTCGATAGGCCGCCGCAGGCACCTCCGCTGTGCTTAATATCTGGACAGGAAGGAGGGCGGGAAAAAGCCCTGCTGAATGAGCCAGTCACTCAACAGAAGCGTGAGGATGCCGGCGAGAAGAAGACCGCCCATGAATGCGATCAGGCCGAGGGTGGCGCGTGTCCAGCGGCGGGTCTGATAGAGATAAATGGCAAGGCCCACAGGCGCGAGCAGAATAGTCGCGAATTTTACGGCAGAGCTGCGTCGGGAACCCCGCTTTTCGGCATCCTCTATCTGCCACCACGCAAACAGGGTGATGATGCCGATCATCTGCACCAGATCGTTTGCGGTAAAGGAACTGGGCGATCCGGCGGGCCAGATGGCCGCGTCGATAAGCAGCCCGACTGAGACAAAGACGAGCAGGCCGACATAGATCCAGTTACGTTTCACCATGCATACGTTCCGCTGAAGCTGCGCTTTGTCCGTGTCGTTATGGCTATCGATGAAGCCATCTCCGTCAACCCCTAACTTTAATGGGGCAAAGGAAGCGGCCAACGCAGGGCGTCTCCTTTTTATCGGAAACGCCCCGCGACTATTGCTGTCAGGCCGTCGCCACTTCACGGTCATCGAGTGCGTCGATGTCCTTGGCGTTGTTATAAACGGCCTCGTTGAGAATGCCCTCACGCTTGGCGACAATGGTGGGCACCAGCGCCTGTCCGGCGACGTTGACCGCGGTGCGGCCCATGTCCAGGATCGGGTCGATTGCGAGCAGCAGGCCCACACCTTCGAGCGGCAGTCCGAGTGTGGAGAGCGTCAGCGTGAGCATAACCACCGCGCCGGTCAGTCCGGCCGTTGCGGCGGAACCGAGCACCGAAACGAAGACGATCAGCACATATTCCTGAATGCCGAGGGGCACCTGGAAGAACTGCGCGATGAAGATCGCCGAGATTGCCGGATAGATTGCGGCGCAGCCGTCCATCTTGGTCGTGGCGCCGAGCGGCACGGAGAAGGCGGCATATTCGCGCGGCACGCCGAGGCTCTTTTCCGTCACGGTTTCGGTGACGGGCAGTGTGCCGATGGAGGAACGCGAGACAAAGGCGAGCTGGATGGCCGGCCATGCGCCCGCAAAGAAGCGCGAGGGCTTCAGGCCATGCGCGAGAAGCAGCGCCGGGTAAACGACGAAAAGCACCAGTGCGAGACCGATATAGACGGCCGCTGCATACCAGCCGAGCTGCGACAGCGTGGTCCAGCCATATTGGTCAACTGCGCGGCCAAGCAGGCCGATGGTGCCGATGGGGGTAAGGCGGATGACCCACCACAGGATTTTACGCACGATGGCGAGCAGCGACTGGTTGAAGGCGAGGAACGGCTCCGCCGCCTTGCCGGCTTTCAGCGCCGCGACACCGAAGGCAATCGACACCACCAGCAACTGCAGGACGTTGAAATTCAGCGAGGTGCTGGCCGCGCCATTGCTGATTTTGGTAGATGCTTCAAGACCGAAGACGTTGGCCGGGACGAGACCCTTGAGGAAGTCCAGCCAAGAACCGGTGGAGGACGGTGCTGCCGCGGCCGTATTGGCGATCGCCGTGTTGACGCCCGGCTGGATGACAAGACCGAGCACGATGCCGATGACGACCGCGATCAAAGCGGTGATGGCGAACCAGAGCAGCGTCTGCCAGACGAGCTTCGCCGCATTAGAGAGGTTCTTGAGATTGGCGATGGAGGCGACGATGGCGGTAAAGATCAGCGGCGGCACGAGTGCGCGCAGCAGCTGGACGAATATGCTGCCGATGGTCTGCAGCGTCACCGAGAGCCAGTTGGGGCTACCGGCGGCGTCGGGGCCGATATTGCGGGCAACAAGGCCAAGCAGCAGGCCGATGACCATGGCTATCAGAACCTGAAAGCCAAAATTGCGATAAAAGGGTTTATGCCCCGAGGGGCGGGCAGAGGTCGTTGCCTGTGACATGACATGTCTCTTTATTGTGCAAGAAAGCGAGAATGTTGCATTTTTTACAAGCATTCTCGAGGGAGGTCGCCGAGAATACGCCGATTTCCTCAGCAATTAAGGGATGAACGTGCGTATTTGTTGCATTGTCGGGGAATTATTCCCTGACGCTACGGCAATGCGGAAAAATATTCCTGCTTCTTGTTGGCTTGGCCTCTCAGTCCGTCGCGCAGGGAAAGTCATGCCAATTGCGCCGACGTCATCCTCGGGCCTGTCCCGAGGTCTGCCGACATATTGATTTTTATTGGAGGTAGTTAGATCCTCTGCACAGAGCCGAGCATGACGTTGAGCGAGTCTTCACCCTTAATCACCGACCTCAAGGAAACTGCGACCTGTCCGGAAATTTAACCCGGACAGAAGTGGATCATACCCGGAATGGCGGAAGAGAGGTCTTCGGGGGGCACGCTTTACCCGCAGATCGCCCCCTCCTTTGTTTTCCTCGCCGCAATTCCGGTCTATGACATCATATGCAGGTGATTCCCTGCCAGAACCCGGGTGCAACGCCTCTTAGCCAATGCGATCTAACGGATATCCGCTTCCATGACTGTGCGTTTCGTCCGGCCTTTTTCGGTTGCAGCCTATCTTTCCCGCTATCTGGGCCTGGCGGCACTGGCGCTTTTTCTCATCGCCGCCGGCATCCACCGTTTCGGGCCGCTGACGACGCCTGATCTTGTCGGGCTGCTCCTCATTGCCGCAGGCATCGCTTTTCTTGCCGTGCTTCTGGCGCTGATCGGCCTTGAGCGGCTGTGGACCAGAGGCGCACGCGGCGGCCTTTCGGCGCTGGCGGCGCTGCTTCTCTCGGCCTTGCCACTCGGCGTTGTCGGCTACGGCGCCTTTCTTTATTGGCAGCAGCCGAAGATTTACGACATCTCCACTGACCTGAGCGATGTGCCGGAGTGGCTGGCGACACCGGCCGCCAACCAGCAATGGCTGGTGCGGCCCGCGACCATTACCAAGGCTGATCGCGATGCGCAGATGGAGGCCTATGCCAGCCTTGCCGGGCGCCGTTATGAAGGCGCGATAGACCGCATCTACGCCGCCGCCAAAAAAATGGCCGCCTCCCAGAACATCCGCATTACCCATACGAAGGGTGTGATCGGGGCGGAGGATGCCCCTGCCGTCGGGGTGCCAGCACAGGACAGGCAGCAGCCCGCCGACGATGCGCCGGTGGAAGACCTGCCCTCCATCGTGCCCGTGCCCATGGCCCGCCCGACCGACGCGCCTTTGCCCACCTTCTTCAACGGCAGCGGCGTGGTGCTGATGCAGGGTGAAACCCGCACCCGCATCTGGGGCCTGCGCTTCGATATCCTCATTCGCCTGAAGGAAGAGGCGGAAACTACCATCGTCGATGTCCGCGTCGCCTCCCGCTACGGCCCGCACGATCTTGGCATGGGTGCGGCGATTGCCGAGGCCTATCTCGATGCGCTGGATGCGGAGATGCAGGGGCTGAACGATAATTGAGGCCGGAAGGCAAAGCTACACGTTGGCCGAATGGATCGCGACGTCGCCGCTCGTTTCTTCTCCCCGCCGGGGAGGAGGTGGCCCGAAGGGCCGGATGAGGGGGCAACGGCGGAGATTTTCGGAGAGCTTGCCCCCTCATCCCGCTGCCGCGGACTTCTCCCCGGCGGGGAGAAGAAACAGGTGGCACCCGCTCGCTCCCCACAGAAGGGGCGGCAATCACGAAAGCACCTTGAGAGCTGGCTAGTTAAAACCCCGTCACGCCGGGAAATATTCACCCGTGAGCGAAGGCGCGCCATCCGTCCGAACTTCGCCCTTCTCGATCAGATCCTCGATATGCGCCAGCACGGAAAGTGCCGCCGCCCCATGCAGACGCTTGTCGGTGCTGGCATAGATCACCTTCACCATATCGGCGATCAGCCTGTCGCCGTCCCTGATCCGCTTCAACACCGCCTTTTCCCGCATGCGGCGGTGGGCGCGCAAGCCCCGCATGAAGGCTGCGGGATCGGTGACCGGGCCGCCGTGGCCGGGCAGGAACAACCGGTCGTCGCGGGTGAGCAACCGCTCCAGTGAAGCCATGTAGTCGCTCATCGCCCCATCAGGCGGCGCGACGATCGTGGTGGCCCAGGCCATGACGTGATCGGCCGAAAAGACGATGCCGCTGCCCTCAAGCGCAAAGGCGGCGTGGTTGGCGGTGTGGCCCGGCGTATGCAGCGCCGTCAATGTCCAGCCGTCGCCGGAAAGGCTCTGCCCGTCGCCCAGCGCAATGTCGGGCGCGAAAGCCGTATCGGAACTTTCGGCAAAGGGATTGGTCTCGCCCACATGCAGCGGCCGGGCGGCGCGGTGAGGGCCTTCAGCCACCGTCAGCGCCCCGGTCGCCTGCGCCAGCCTGCGGGCAAGCGGCGAATGATCGCGATGGGTGTGGCTGACGAAGATGTGCGTGACTTCGCGCCCTTCGAGCGCGGCCATCAGCGCCCGAAAATGCGCCTCGTCCTCCGGGCCGGGATCGATGACGGCGACGGAACGGTCGCCGACAATATAGGAATTGGTGCCATGGAAGGTGAAGGCGGAAGGATTGTTGACGGTGATGCGCTGGATGAGCGGGGCGACGGGAACCGCCTCGCCATAGGCCGGCTGGAAATCGAGATCGAATGCCGGGTCCGCCATCGAGACCTCCTGAAAAAATGCTATGCATGCTTGCGCCGCGGCCTCATCCGCGTCACGGCCAAGCCCTAACATGCGAACTTCGACACGGCACCCAAAAAGCTTGAATTTTGTGAAAAAATTGGTCGCCGGGTCATTGCCGCGCCGGGCAGGCTTTGCTAATCAGGCGCGGTTCAGGCAGCGGCGTTTCGCTTTCGCTGCCCTGTTGGGGCGTCGCCAAGCGGTAAGGCACCGGTTTTTGGTACCGGCATTCCCAGGTTCGAATCCTGGCGCCCCAGCCATCTATCCCCAAGTCAGAACAACGTTCGCAGGTTCCGGCGACCGTCGATCACGCGAACGATTTCCACGGAATATATTTCGCCGCCATCGGTATCCGGCACGGTTTCGTAGAGAATGATGTAAGGCGCTTCAACCAGCATGCGGGCGGATGGGAAAATTTCCGGGCGGCGCTCGCCGAGGTGAGGATGGTCGACCAAGCGCTCCGCTTTGGCGCGGAACGGCAAGGCGCTGTGATTTGCCGATATCGATATAGATTTTTCTTCACATCGCTGCGCGCGCGGGGCGACCAGACAAGTTTAATGGTCACGATTTTTCAACGAGGCCAGTTCTGCACGCGCTTCATTGAGCGCCTCGTCGAAATCCACTTCGGTTGAATTGCCACTGGCTTTGCCTTCGGTCCATAATGCGCGCAGCTTGGCAATGTCGTCGCGTCGCTGAACCCATTTTGCCGACCAGTCTCGTATCGCTTCACGGATGACTTCGCTGCTGCTGGCATAAGCACCGCTTTCCACGGCGTCACGCAAGATTTCGGCGTGCTGGGGAGTCATCGAGACGCTGATCTTTTCAACATTGGCCATCTAAGCTCTCCATCGAATTGGTAGCAACTATTACCACCAAGAGGATTGGCCGACGAGATATTTCAGTATCAAGAATTAGATCAACAAAAAACGCCGCGCATCCAGAGACACGCGGCGTCCAATCCTAAATCGCACCTAAACTTTAAAGCGCGATATCAGGCACCTTCTTCACGGGTGCACCCGCAGGCGCCGCACCGGCGCCCTTCAGGGCCTCAAGATCGATCTGCGGCGGGGTCGGCAGCTGCAGGTGCTCGGCGGTGTAGGCCCATTCCTCACGTACCTTTTCCGGGTCGTCATTGAGCTTGGTGCCGTAGCTCGGCACGATCTGGCGCAGCTTTGCCTGCCATTCCGGCGTTGCCACCTTGTCCTTGAAGACCTTTTCCAGAACGCTGAGCATGATCGGCGCAGCGGTGGAAGCGCCCGGCGAAGCGCCGAGCAGGCCGGCGATGCTGCCGTCCCCAGCGGAGACGACTTCGGTTCCGAGCCGCAGCACGCCGCCTTTTTCCTCGTCGCGCTTGATGATCTGCACGCGCTGGCCTGCCTGCCAGAGACGCCATTCGCCCTGCTTGGCATTCGGGAAATATTCCTTCAGCGCAGCAAAGCGGTCGTCATCCGACATCATCAGCTGGCCGGCGAGATATTCGACCAGCGGATATTCATCGATGCCGACGCGCACCATCGGCCAGGCATTGCTGGTTGTTACGGAGGAGACGAGATCGAAATAGGAGCCTTCCTTCAGGAACTTGGTCGAGAAGGTGGCGAAAGGTCCGAAGAGGATGACGCGTTTGCCGCCCAGCACCCGGGTATCGAGGTGCGGCACCGACATGGGCGGCGAGCCCACCGAGGCCTTGCCATAGGCCTTGGCCAGATGCTGCATCGTCACATCGGGGTTCTCGTTGATGAGGAACGAGCCGCCGACAGGGAAACCGGCATAATCATCCGCTTCCGGAATGCCGGACATCTGCAGCAGATGCAGCGCGCCGCCGCCGGCGCCGATGAACACGAATTTCGCATCCACCACCTGTTCGGCATCGGTCTTGGTGTTGGTATAGGTCACGCGCCAGCTGCCATCGGCGTTGCGCTGGATGTCGGAAACCTCGCTATTGACCTGCAGGTCGAAATTCTGGTCGCTCTGCAGATGCGAGACGAATTGGCGGGTGATTTCGCCAAATTCCATGTCGGTGCCGAGCGGCGACCAGGTTGCGCCGATCTTCTGGGAAGGATCGCGGCCTTCCATCATCAGCGGCACCCACTTCTTGATCTGCTCGGGATCGGTGGAGAACTCCATGCCCGCGAAAAGCGGGCTCGCCTTCAGCGCCTGATAGCGCTTTTCCAGATAGGCGACGTTCTCGTCACCCCAGACGAAGCTCATATGCGGCGTGTGGTTGATGAAGGAGCGCGGGTTCTTCAAAACGCCGTTGCGCACCTGCCATGCCCAGAACTGCCGGGAAATCTGGAAGGATTCGTTGATGTTGATCGCCTGGCTGATCTTGATGTTGCCCTTGTCGTCTTCAGGCGTGTAGTTCAGCTCGGCAAGCGCGGAATGGCCGGTGCCGGCATTGTTCCAGCCGTTGGAGCTTTCAAGCGCCACGCCGTCCAGCCGCTCCAGCATCTGCATCGACCAGGTGGGCTCCAGCTCGCGCAGCCACACACCGAGCGTCGCGCTCATGATGCCGCCACCGATGAGAAGCACGTCGACCTTCTTGGCAGTCGTATTGGCGAGAAGCGCGGAAGAGGGCAGCGCTGCTGCGGCAAGTCCGGCGAGAGCACCACCAAGAACCTGTCTGCGGTTCATCGGCAATGCGTGGGAGAGGGAAGTTTCCTCGGAGAGATCAGTGAGCTGGGATTTGTCTTGATCGATGGGAGTCACGGCCATACCTGATTCTTGTTTTGTGTTAAAAACACTCCTCCCGATCGCCCCGTTATAGCAAAGCGCAAACCGGCACAACCCGGACTCATCCACTCCAGTTCAAGCGGTTTTGTGCGGATTTTGCCGTGGCGGACGGCCGATTTCACGGTTTTGCCGATTATCGTTTTGATGATTGTTAAGATAAGTCGCGGCTTTCAAACGGTTGAAAGCGTTCCCTGGCGGGATTTTGCCAAAAACGCAGCGCCAGCACCCTTTCCACTGAGTTACGATCCGCAAGGTGCCGCTTCAGGCACAATTTTTTTCAGAATAATGACGGAAATCCCGAAAAAGTGAAAAGGCCCACCGGTTCGGGCAGGCCTTCGCGCATTTTGGCTTGTGGCTGACGATCAGTTGGCGGCGAGGAATTCCGCGCAGTAGCTCGGACCGTTGACGCCCGGGCGATCGGAGATCGTGCGGACGGCGGTGATCTTGTAATCGCTGGAGACGACCAGCTGCACCGTGCAGGAAAGGGAGGCGGTGCGGGCGGGCGAAATCTGCCGGCCTTTTTTGCCATCCTTGGCTTCTTCGAACTTCGCCGGAATCGTCGCCTTCTTGTAGCCGCCGCGCCAGTTGTAGACGGTGGAACTGCCGCTTTCGGTGTCGCTCAGCGGCGGGCCGAATTTGGCGAAGAAAATACCTGCGGACTGGCCGACCCAACGGGTCTCAACCGGGCTCTTCTGGGTGAAGGAGGGCGTGGAGCCATCGGTGGAAGTGGTGCAGGCCGAGAGCGCAATGGCAAACGCTGCAAGCGTTACGCTGCGAAATAGCATGGTGAAATGTCCTTTGTGCCGTGTCCGGCATCCCGCCGGTCATTCCGTTCCCCTAGCAGATTTGGCGGCGGCGGGCAGGGGAGCTGTGCGGCCCGATGAAAATTTCCTGCCACAATTGCTTTTTTGTAACGTTTTGAAGCCTTCCGCCCGGTGCCGCCGGTGCCTGCCGGGGCTGTTTCAGCAGGTGGGGAAAACTTGTCATAAAAAATGCAATAAGCCGCTTGTCGAATGCCGGAGGCTGGTCTATAGAAGCGCCGCTGGTCACGGAGTGTAGCGCAGTCTGGTAGCGCACCACGTTCGGGACGTGGGGGTCGGAGGTTCGAATCCTCTCACTCCGACCAGCTAGAAGCCCGATAAATCAGCGGCTTGCAAAAAATCCCGATACTTGCTGAAAACCTCCATATCAAATCGTCATACATCAACCGGACCGGTCGCATCAGAGCCGGTTTGAATGCATTCGTCGCCCATGCCTCGGAGCCCAGTTGGGTAGGTTGTCGCAACTTCCTGCGCTTCCACTTTTCCGTATGCGCGAATAAAAGAGGCCCGTCGCTCCGCCAAGCGCCAGGCCCCAATGTCGCGGCCTGTTTCAGGGGACGCGCGACACGGACCGTCTTAGAAGTGTCAATTCGGGTCCACAATCCAAGAAGTTACCCGTGACAGTCGCGAGCCCCGAGTTTCAGGGCCATCGCCGTCATCAACTTATCGCGATCAAAAAAGAGGCCCGCTGCATTTTCAAGCAACGAGCCTCTGTTCGGCCGCTTGGCGGAGCGACCGAGGGCAAATTCGCCTTTTGCCCATGAACGCCGAATGAACGAGCGCCCTTCTGCGCCGCCGAGAAACAACCCGTAAAAATCCGGAAAGCAGATGGATCGGAAAGCTTCCTCAGCCGTTATCCAAACATACAACAATGGAGGATAACATGCTGAAGGGTATTGCACTGTGGGCTATGGGCGTTCCGATCTTCGTGATCATTCTGCTTTATATGTTCGTGTTTTAAGTCGCATCTGACGACTGGACTCAAACAAAAAGGCGACCACACCGTGGTCGCCTTTTGTCGTTCATGCCGGCATTCTCAGTCGAGATCGCTGATGAGCCGTGAGGCTGTTGCCGCATCCGTGCGCCGAATGTCGATCTCGTCGCGGTGCTTTGCAAGAAGCTCGCTCGCCAGCAGCTTTTCCGCGAGATCGGCAGGCAGCGAGAGAATGACCCGGTCGCCTTTTTCTTCCGTCGCGCCAGTACTGCGCTTTCCTGAAATCATGCCGCCCGCCACCGTATTGTTGGTGTCGGGGTCGATCAGGATGAAGGAACCCGTCGAGCGGTTCTGCTCATAGGGATCGAAGATCGCCGTCTCATCGAAGGAAAGCCTGACCTTGCCGATGGCGTTCATCGGAAGCGACGTTTCATGCGCCTGCCATTCGCCTTCCTTGAGGTTCAGCTGGCTGACGGGCTGAACACTGACACGCTGTCGGCGGCTGCCGCTTTTCAGCCAGTAGCGCTTGCCGGCCTCGATGCCTCCGGGCTGCAAAGCCACGATCTGCGCGTCGAAGGCAAGGCCAGTCTGAGGCTGCGCCTCGATGGAGACAATCATGTCGCCGCGCGAGACGTCCACCTGACGATCGAGCACCAGCGTGACGGCATCACCCGCCACGGCGGCATTGCGCACCAGATCGAACGTGACGATCTGCTTGACGTTGGCGACCATGCCGGAAGGCAGGATAACCACGCTGTCGCCCGGCTTAACCGAACCGCCCGCAACCGTGCCCTGATAACCGCGGAAGCTTTCGCCGGGACGCGAGACGCGTTGTACGGGAAAGCGGAAGCCGCCCGATTGCGCGGAGCGAACGGTCGCCAGTTCCAGCGTTTCCACCAGCGTCGGGCCTTCATACCAGGGCATGGAAGCCTTGCCTGACAGAACGACGTTTTCACCTTTCAACGCCGACATCGGAATGGCGGTTATCTGCTTGATGCCGAGATCGGATGCGAAATCGCGGAACTCGTGGGCGATCAGTTCGAAACCGGCCTTGTCATAATTGGTCAGGTCGATCTTGTTGACGGCCAGCACGAATTGCCGGATGCCCATCAGCGCCGCGATGGTGGCGTGGCGGCGGGTCTGTTCCAGAATGCCGGTGCGCGCATCGACGAGCAGCACGGCGAGATCGGCCGTGGAAGCGCCGGTCGCCATGTTGCGGGTATATTGCTCATGGCCGGGCGTGTCGGCCACGATGAAGGCGCGCCTGTCAGTGGCGAAATAACGATAGGCGACATCGATGGTGATGCCCTGCTCGCGCTCCGCCTGAAGACCGTCGAGCAGCAGCGCGAAATCAGGCAGGCCGAGATCGTTCTGCTTGCCGCTGTCGCGGTGCAGGGTCGCGGCCTGGTCTTCCTTGACGGCCTTGGTGTCCCAGAGGAGACGGCCGATCAGGGTCGATTTGCCGTCATCCACGCTGCCGCAGGTGATGAGACGAAGCGGGCGGGTGTCGCGCGCTGCTTTCGAATGTTCGGCAAAGGGCAAAATGGTGGCCGTGGAAATGTTGGTGGTGGCAGAGGCGGTCATCAGAAATACCCCTCGCGCTTCTTTTTCTCCATGGAGCCGGACTGGTCGCGGTCAATCGCGCGGCCCTGACGTTCGGAAACGGTGGCGATTTCGAGCTCGGCAATCACATCCTGAAGCGTCGCCGCCTCGGAACGGATCGCACCGGTGAGCGGGAAGCAGCCGAGCGTGCGGAAGCGGATCGAGCCACGCTTGATCTCTTCACCGGGCAGAAGCTCCAGGCGCTCGTCTTCAGCAAGGATCATCATGCCGTCGCGCTCGATATAGGGGCGCTCGGCGGCGTAATAGAGCGGCACCAGCGGGATGTTTTCCGCCTCGATGTAACGCCAGATATCCACTTCGGTCCAGTTGGAGAGCGGGAAGGCGCGCACGCTTTCGCCCTTGCGGACCATGCCGTTATAGATGTTCCACAGTTCCGGCCGCTGGTTGCGCGGGTCCCACTTATGGTCGGGCGTGCGGAAGGAGTAGATGCGTTCCTTGGCGCGGCTTGCCTCTTCGTCACGGCGCGCACCGCCGAAGGCGGCGTCGAACTGGCCGGCATCCAGCGCCTGGCGCAGCGCTTCCGTCTTCATGATGTCGGTGTAAAGCGCCGAGCCGTGGGTGAAGGGCGTGATGTTTTCCGCCGCGCCGCGCGGATTGGTATGGGAGATCAGCTCCAGATCGTATTCCTTGACGATATTGTCGCGGAATTCGATCATCTCCTTGAACTTCCAGCCGGTATTGACGTGCAGCAGCGGGAAGGGAATGCGGCCGGGGAAGAACGCCTTGCGCGCGAGATGCAGCAGCACGGACGAGTCCTTGCCGATGGAATAGAGCATCACGGGCTTGTCGAATTCGGCTGCGACTTCGCGAAAGATATGAATAGCTTCGTTTTCAAGCGCCTTCAGATGGGGATCGAGCGGCGGCTTGGATGCGACAGTATTCTTGCTGTCCGTCTCGTGGACTGCGTTGGACATTGTGAACTCCGGGAATGTACTGAATGATTATCGTTGCGGGATGGCGGAAATGGCGGAGGTCTGCTCCGCACCGGCGACGTGAAGACCGCATTCGCGCTTCTCGTCGTTTTCCCACCACCATCGTCCGGCGCGCTCAGGCTCACCGGGCTTGATGGCGCGCGTACACGGCTCGCAGCCGATGGACGGGTAACCGCGCTGATGCAACGGATTGATGGGGATGTTCTCCTGGGCGACATGCGCCTTGATGAGGTCGATATCCCAATCAGCCAAAGGGTTGATCTTGATGAGATTGCGATCCGCATCGAATTCGGCAAACGGCGTCGTGGCGCGATTGCCCGACTGGCCGCGACGGAGGCCGGTGATCCAGAAGGCTGCACCATCAAGCGCCTTGCCGAGCGGGATCAGCTTTCTGACATGACAGCAGGCATGACGCGCCTCAACGCTTTCATAAAAGCCGTTGAGACCGTATTTTGCGGCGTAGGCGTCTATATCGTCCTGTTCGGGACGGAAACGACGGATTTCGATGCCGAAACGCTCCTCGGTTTCATCGATGAGATCGACGGTTTCCTTGAAAAGACGGCCAGTTTCAAGCGTGACAACGTCGATCGGCAGGCGGTGGGTGCCGATCGCGGCGGTGATGACCTGATCCTCGATGCCGAGGCTGGTGGTGAAGACCGCGCGCCCGCCGAGGCCGGCGATAAACGAAAGCCGACCCGCCAGATCGAGCCCGGCAAGCGTGGCATCGAGGGAAGCGGCATCGGCAGAGGCATTTGCTGAATTGATGGTCATTGTCACGTCCGGGATTTCCATGGCCGATTATTGTTGAAATCGGCGCTTTGGACGAGAAATGACAGTCTTTGTGCGCTGCACTTCAGAGCAAAAATGCCTCTTGCGCGCGTGCTATGAGCAAAAGATGCCCGTTCACCTTGTTCGCAGCCTGGATTTGAATTGTGACAACTTCTGCGCTAAGCCCTGATTGCCGGGTATCCGGGCTTGTGATCTACTGGTTTTACGATGATTTCGCAGAAGGCAAAATATGCGCTGAGGGCGCTTCTCTCGCTGGCCAAGGCCGACGGCGGCTGTCCTGTGCAGATTTCCGACATTGCCCGCGAACAGGCCATTCCGAAAAAGTTCCTGGAGCAGATCCTTCTCGAAATGAAGAAGGAACGCCTTGTCGAAAGCCGGCGCGGCAAGCAGGGTGGTTATCTTCTGGCTCGCCCGGCGGATGATATTACTTTCGGCGAGGTGCTGCGGCTCATTGATGGCCCCCTTGCTCCTCTCCCTTGCCTCTCCCAGACCGCCTATCGCCGCTGCGAGGATTGCGACGGCGAGAAGCAGTGCGAGATCCGCCACGTCTTCGCCCGTGTGGCCGATGCGACGCGCAACATCCTGTTCAACACCACCGTTGCGGATGCGGTGGCGGGTGTCGAAGTGCCCGAGCTTTTGACGGCCTGACGAAAAATTCGTCTAAAACACCTCAATATTTTTCGCCATCGCGGCAAAAAACCGGCAAAAATGTGAAACGCTTTTGCATTCAGCAAAGTTTTACACGACGCTTGTTGCGCCTTTCGCTTATGCTGCGCTGTATTTGTTGCCCGGAGAAACGCTCAAGGGAAACACTTTTTCGATCGTATTCGGCCTCATTGACCAACTCTACTCAACCGGTAGAGTTAAGCCATCGCAATCAGGAGGGAATACCGATGTCCAAGCTTCTGTCCGGTTTGAGCGTTGTCGCGCTCAGCCTCTCACTGGCACTTGGCGCAGCTGGCTCGGCCGCGGCGCAGACCAAGCTGCTGAACGTGTCCTATGATCCGACCCGTGAACTCTATAAGGATTTCAACGAAGCCTTCGCCAAGAAGTGGAAGGCCGACACCGGCGAGGACGTCACCATCCAGCAGTCGCATGGCGGCTCCGGCAAGCAGGCCCGTTCGGTCATCGACGGTCTGGAAGCCGACGTCGTGACGTTGGCGCTGCAGAGCGACATCGACGCCATCGTGCAGAATTCCGGCAAGATCAACAAGGACTGGCGCGGCCGCCTGCCGCATAATTCCTCCCCTTACACCTCCACCATCGTTTTCCTCGTTCGCAAGGGTAACCCGAAGGGCATCCATAACTGGGGCGATCTGGTGAAGGGCGACGTACAGATCGTGACGCCGAATCCGAAGACCTCGGGCGGTGCGCGCTGGAACTATCTCGCGGCCTGGGCTTGGGCCAATGAAGAGTTCAAGGGCGACAAGGACAAGATCAAGGCCTATGTCGGCGAGCTCTACAAGCGCGCTCCGGTTCTCGACACCGGCGCCCGTGGTTCCACGGTAACCTTCGCACAGCGCCAGATCGGCGACGTGCTGCTCGCCTGGGAAAACGAAGCCTATCTGGCCGGCCAGGAATTCGGCGCTGACGCTTTCGATATCGTCGTTCCGCCGATCTCGATCCTTGCCGAGCCGCCGGTCGCCGTGGTTGACGCCAATGTCGACGCCAAGGGCACCCGCAAGGCAGCCGAAGCCTATCTGCAATATCTCTATTCCGACGAGGGCCAGAATATTGCGGCCAAGCACTTCTATCGTCCGTCCAACCCGGCCGTTGTCTCCAAGGACCTGCTGAAGCAGCTGCCTGACATCAAGCTCGTCACCATTGACGACCCGATCTTCGGCGGTTGGGCAAAGGCGCAGCCGGAACATTTTGGTGACGGCGGCATCTTCGACCAGATTTACAAGCCCGCGAAGTAAGCGGATGATGGGGTGAACGTAGTCACCCCGTCCCACGGGACAAGACAAATCAGAACCTGATCGACCGGACGCCGTGCCGGTCGATACTTTATAATAAGCGCCGGGGGAATACCGGCTCCCAGAGAGCACCTCCAGGACGGGCAGACCTCGGTTGACTGTCCCGGAAATGTTCAAAAACTAAGATTATCCGGAGCCTTGATGAGCAATAATATTTCCGGAAGCAGGTGGAGGTGGCGGCAGTCGAGCGTCATACCGGGCTTCGGCCTGACGTTTGGTTACACCGTCACCTATCTGTTTCTCATCATTCTTATTCCGCTTGGCGGCCTTATCTGGTCCACGGCGAAACTCGGTTTTGCAGATTTCATTGCGATTGCCACGGATAGCCGTACGCTGAATGCGTTGCGCGTCAGTTTTGGCACGGCGTTCCTCGCCGCATTGGTCAATGTGGTCTTCGGCGTCATCGTCGCCTGGGTTCTCACACGTTACCGCTTTCCCGGTCGCCGCTTCGTGGATGCCATCGTGGACCTTCCCTTTGCGCTTCCAACGGCGGTCGCGGGCATTGCGTTGACGGCGCTTTACGCCAATCGCGGCTGGGTCGGTTCGCTGTTTGAGCCCTATGGCATCAAGATTGCGTTCACGCCGACTGGCATCGTCATCGCGTTGATCTTTATCGGCCTGCCATTCGTGGTGCGCACCGTGCAGCCGGTGATGGAGGAGATCGACCGGCAGGTGGAGGAGGTGGCAGCAACGCTCGGTGCCAATCGTTTCCAGACCATCACCCGCATTCTGTTGCCGAGCCTCACACCCGCCATCCTAACGGGGTTTGCGCTGGCCTTCGCGCGTGGTGTCGGAGAATACGGCTCGGTCATCTTCATCGCCGGCAATATTCCCTACGTCTCGGAAATCGCGCCGCTCCTCATCGTCATCCGGCTGGAGGAGTTCAATTATGCGGCCGCCACCGGCATTGCCACCATCATGCTGATCATCTCCTTTGCCATGCTGTTCCTCATCAATCTCATTCAGGCCTGGAGCCGCAAGAGGTACGGTTATGTCTGAGACTGTTTCCCGCACCACATCCCGGCCGTTCCGCGACCCCGCCAGCGAAAGCCTGCCAGCGCGGCTGGCCCTGATCGCCATCGCCTTCGTCTTCCTCGCTGCATTTCTCGTCCTGCCCCTGGTTTCCGTCTTCTTCGAAGCATTCCGCAAGGGCACGGAAAGCTTCTGGGAGGCGATTTTCGAGCCGGATGCGCTTTCCGCCATTCGCCTGACGCTGCTCGTCGCCGCTATTTCGGTGCCGCTCAACCTCATTTTTGGAGTAGCGGCCGCCTGGGCCATTGCGAAATTCGAGTTCAAGGGCAAGGCATTCCTGATCACGCTGATCGACCTGCCATTCTCGATCTCTCCGGTCATATCAGGTCTGGTCTATGTCATCCTGTTTTCCTCGCACAGCGTGCTCGGCCCATGGCTGAAGAGTTACGGCATCGAGATCCTCTTTGCGGTGCCGGGCATCGTGCTCGCCACCATCTTCGTCACCTTTCCCTTTGTCGCGCGCGAGTTGATCCCGCTGATGCAGGATCAGGGCAATGGTGACGAGGAGGCGGCGATTTCGCTTGGCGCATCCGGCTGGCAGACCTTCTGGTACGTCACGCTGCCGAACATCAAATGGGGCCTGCTTTATGGCGTGCTGCTCTGCAACGCCCGCGCCATGGGCGAGTTCGGCGCCGTCTCGGTGGTTTCAGGCCATATTCGCGGCGAGACCAACACCATGCCGCTGCATGTCGAGATACTCTATAATGAGTACAATATCGGCGCATCCTTCGCCGTCGCGACGCTGCTTGCCGGTCTGGCTCTGGTGACCCTCGTTCTCAAAACCATTCTCGAAATACGCTTTGGCGCGGGCAACGCAGCCGGCAAGCATTGAAAGGCATCTTCATGGAAGTGAAAGTTTCCGGCATCACCAAGCAGTTTGATCGCTTTCCGGCGCTGAACGACGTGTCGCTCAACATTCGCTCGGGCGAGCTGATCGCGCTGCTTGGTCCTTCCGGTTCCGGCAAGACGACGCTGCTGCGTCTGATTGCCGGTCTTGAGCAGCCGACGACGGGCCAGATTTTCTTCGGCGACGAAGACGCCTCGCATCGCACCGTGCAGGAGCGCAATGTCGGTTTCGTTTTCCAGCATTACGCGCTGTTTCGCCACATGACGGTGGCAGACAACATTGCTTTCGGCTTGAAGGTGCGACCCTCCGCCAAGCGTCCGCCAAAAGCGGAAATCCGCAAGCGCGTGTCCGAGCTTCTCGACATGGTGCACCTTTCCGGGCTTGAAAAACGCTACCCCTCGCAGCTCTCGGGTGGCCAGCGCCAGCGGGTGGCGCTCGCCCGCGCCGTCGCCATCGAACCGAAGGTGCTGCTTCTCGATGAACCCTTCGGTGCGCTGGATGCCAAGGTGCGCAAGGAGTTGCGCCGTTGGCTGCGTGAATTCCACGACCGCACCGGCCACACCACCGTCTTCGTCACCCACGATCAGGAAGAGGCGCTGGAACTGGCGGACCGCGTCGTCGTCATGAGTCAGGGCAAGATCGAGCAGGTCGGCACCGCCGATGACGTCTACGACACGCCGAACTCGCCCTTCGTCTTCTCCTTCATCGGCGAATCCTCCAGCCTGCCGGTCACCATCCGTGATGGCCATGTGCTGTTCCAGGGCGAAAGCATCGGCGTAAACGAAAGCGGCACAGGCGAGGGCGAATTGTTCTTCCGGCCGGAAGACGTGGTGCTGACGGACGAAAAGGACGCGCTTTACGGCAAGGTCACCACCTGTCGCCGCCTGGCCGGCACCCGCATCGCCGAAATCGACATCGCCAATAACGGCCATGAACCCTACCACCTCGAGATCGAAGTGCCGCTCAACGCCGCCGTGGCGGTGGGTGCCGAACTGCGGTTCCGCCCGACGCGGTGGAAGGTGTTCGGGAAGAAATAAGGAAGAGGTGACCGCATTTGACGGTCGATGATGTTTCGCTTTCTAACGCGCGCCACGTTTACTCCGATTCCACGTTACACCACGGTTGAAATCATCGACGGTTCTGGGTGTCGTTACCCCCCTCTGTCCTGCCGGACATCTCCCCCTCAAGGGGGGAGATCGGCAGGAGGCTTTCTTGCCACTTCATTTCCAACCGCCGAGATGCGCGAGACCTCGCCACGGAACGATCTCCCCCCTTGAGGGGGAGATGTCCGGCAGGACAGAGGGGGGTAACGACACCCAGAACCGTCGATGGTTTCAACGGCGGTGAACTGCAATCTGATTAAGGAGATTTTCTCGTCGCGAGAGAACCGCACCTGCACTCGAAGCGCAGATTTCTCAATAGCCGAAGCAATAAGCAAAAACGGAAAAGGGCCGCCTGAGCGACCCTTCCATGAGTTTGGTCCTGTTTACAGACCCGGGACTGTTTCTCAACGTTCCGAAGGCAGAAGAGGTTTACAACGAGGGCTGCCCCGTCGAAAACACACCCTTTCCATTGCCTGCACCAGAGACCGAAATCTCACTAGACATTGGATCACCTCCTTCCGATACGTTGAACATAACTAGAAGGTAGTACGATTCGTGAGTAATGCAAGAGGGCTAACTGAGAACTTGCTCTGCAGCACCTAGTCGACTCGCATCACGATCTTGCCGATATGGCTGCTGCTTTCCATCAGCCGGTGCGCTTCCGCAACCTCATCCAGTGTGAAGACGCGGTTGATGACCGGTGCGACCTGGCCGCTTTCGATCAGCGGCCAGACCTGATCCACGAGATCGTCACGGATGGCGCGTTTCTCGTCCGCCGTGCGCGGGCGCATGGTGGAGCCGGTGACGGTCAGGCGCTTGACCATGATCGGCGTGAGGTTGACCTTGTCGGCCACGGCGCCCCCCAGGAAGGCGATGATGGACAGGCAGCCGTCCTTGGCCAGCGCCGCAAGGTTCTTTTCGAAATAGGCAGCACCGATCATGTCGAGAACGACATCGACGCCCTTGCCGCCGGTTTCGGATTTCACGACTTCGGCGAAATCCTCGTCGCGGTAATTGATCGCCCGTTTGGCGCCGAGCTTCACACAGGCCTCGCATTTTTCCGCAGAGCCCGCCGTGGCATAAACTTCCGCGCCAAAGGCTTTGGCAAGCTGGATCGCCGTCGTGCCGATGCCGCTGGTGCCGCCGTGGATGAGCACGGTTTCACCTTCGGTCAGGCCCGCCATCTGGAAGAGATTGGCCCAGACGGTGAAGAAGGTTTCCGGCAAGGCTGCGGCTTTGACGGCGTCGTAACCTTTGGGAAAGGGCAGGGCCTGCCCAGCGGGAACGGCGCAATATTGCGCATAACCGCCGCCATTGGCGAGCGCGCAGACCCTGTCGCCAAGCTTGAATTCATCGACGCCTTCGCCAAGCGCAACAACCTCTCCGGCGATCTCAAGGCCGAGGATCGGACTTGCATCCTTCGGTGGCGGATAGGTGCCCTGGCGCTGCGCGACATCCGGCCGGTTGACGCCTGCTGCCTCGACCTTCACCAGAACCTCGCCTTTCGCGGGCTTCGGCAAAGGCGCTTGCGAAAGACGCATCACTTCCGGACCGCCATGGGAGGGAAGGTCGATGAAACGCATTTTTTCGGGCAGGGTCTTGGGGTCGGGCATGGTCAAGTGCAACTCCTCACTATCGGCGTCGCCTGAAGATGTAGGTCAGATGCGCCGCTTAGGGAAGAAGGCCGTTTGTCACTGGTGTCAATTTGTCTCGCCGAAGACCCGGATGACGAGGCCGCTGTCATTTTCCTTCGCAGCCGCCTTAACGCCCGCGATCTCGCTGCCGATGCGCTCGGGATTTGCGATGATCAATCCTTTGGGCAAGCTCAGAACGCCAATGGAACAGCGCAGAAGCGCGAAGTCCCGCTCATTGCCGTGCCGGTCCTGGCCCTTCATGCAGCCCGCCTCGCGATCCTCGGCCGAATACAGTTCCGCGACATCGTCGTGGAAATCGCTGAGCAGCCGCTCGAGTATTTCCGTCAGGTCTTCCACCGCCCAGTCGCGCACGCCGATGAAGAAGTCATCACCGCCAATATGTCCGAGGAAGCAGTCGCCGGCAAAAAAGTAACGGCGCATCAGTGCCGAAAACAGGGTGATGGCGTGGTCGCCGGCGTTGAAGCCGTATTTGTCGTTGAAGGGTTTGAAGTTGTCGAAGTCGCAATAGCAGAAGAAGCGTGTCTCGTCGCCATCGCTGCAGCGGTCGGCGATGAAGCCGCCAATCGCGCGGTTGCCCGGCAGTGCCGTCAGCGGGTTCTGGTCCTGCGCCATCTTCAACTGTTTTTCATTGATGACCTTGATCAGCGAAGCGGCGGAAACGATACCGGCATAACGCATGTTTTCGGTGAGGATAATGCAGGCGCTGCCGCCCATGCTGGCAAACATGTTCATCAACTGGTCGGCATCGGCATCGAGACCGACGATCGGCGCGGCGTCGACGAAATGGGAGATGGTGCGCTCATAGATCTTGTTCTTGAGCAGGTCACGGCCAAAGGGTCGGTAGATATATTCCTTGAGATGATATTCGTTGATGACGCCGCGCGGTTCGCCGTTGGCATTGAGAACCGGAAAAAACGCCTGCTGCGGGTTTCTCCGGAAGAGCTCGAAGACGCTGTCGACGCTGTCATGTTCGAAGACGGTGGGAAGTCGTTCGATTTCACGGCGGATCAGGATTTCATCCAGAGTCTGGCTGTTGCGCCGCGCCACGCCGATGCGGTTGATGTGGGGAAAGCTCTCCGGCAACTCGCTGGTGAAGACCGTTGGCCTGGCGATCAGCCAGCCCTGCACCAGGTCGACGCCGAATTCGCGACACGTCAGGAACTCCGCTTCCGTTTCAATGCCCTCGGCAATGACCCGCACCCCAAGAACATGGGCAATATTGACGATGCTGCGGACAAGATGCTGCTTGCGCGGGAGATGATCGACGCCGGTGATGAAGTGACGGTCGATCTTCAGATAGTCCAGCGGAAAATCGCACAGAAGCTTCATCTCGCCGTGTCCCGCGCCAAAATCGTCGATCGCCAGCTTGAAGCCCTCTTTCCGCATGCGGGCAATCAGCGTCGTGAATTCGGGGACGCTTGTATTGTCGAAGCGTTCGGAAAGCTCGAAGCAGATGGAGGAGGGGGGAATACCCGCGCGCGCCAGATGGCCCACAAGCTTGTCGAGAATGGCGTCGCCCTGCGCGATCAGCCGCACATCGAGGTTGAGAAACAGGGTGGCGGAGGAAAAGTCAGGCAGGGTGGAGAATTTCGCCAGCGCGCGGCTCGCCAACATCTGCTCGAAAGCCTTGAGTTCGCCGCCCTGCGCCGCCTGGTCGAGAAGCGCCAGCGGATCGGAAAAACCGAGCCGGTCGTGGCCGCGCATCAGTGATTCATAACCGAAAATAGTGCCCGTCGTCGCCTCGACGATCGGCTGAAACGCGGTTTCCAGCACGAGCTTCGCCATGGGAAACATGTGCCCGGAGGCAAATCGCCTTACGGCATCGTTTTCCAGCGTAACGGCCTGCATTTCTGTTCTCCGCTATTACGGCTTTCCTTCCGTGGCTGACGTAAGGAGAGCCTTTCTCTTTTGCGGCGAACAATCGCAGATTACAGGTCAACAAAAGCTTTCACGTCTGTGAAGCTTTGATGAACGTTTTGTTGCAACCCCCTTGATATATGGGGTAGTAGCCGGGCCTCACGCCCGGCGGACATGTCCTGAGTGCGCGGCATAGAGATCGGCCACGTTCAACCGCTCTCGGTCGGCTTCCACGGGTTCCCTGGACTTCGCGCCCATACCGTGTGCGCCAGACGCCGCCCATAATCGCAGCGCTTCCCTGACGACCTCGCTACCGGATGCATAAGCCCCGCAATTGACGGCTTCGCGCATTCTCGCGGCCTGTTCCGGGGAAATCGATACTGTCACCATTGGCATGATATCACTCCCTTCTTTAAACACTGCGAACGGTCATTCGATGCCCGGATGGGTATCGGCTGCCGTCGTGGTCTAGGGCGGGCGTTTTTATTGTCTTTCGTCTGGCGCCGCTTCCAGCGAAATTTGTATCAGCTGGGATATTAGCACGGAACGTGTTCCATTCCCAATTCGCAGTATATCACGGTTTAGTTTTTCCCCCGTGACCGCGCCGGGAGCATGAAGATGATCCTCACGCGCCGGCCATTGCCGAAACCAGGGTCCGTCCGATGAGAAAGAATTGATTTACAGCAAAATAGCGACACGGAATGGCGCATTTTTTATTGATTGATCAGTCAATCAAGAATATTTTGCCGCTCTCAAGGAGATCGTCATGCCCAAGGTCGGAATGGAGCCTCTGCGCCGAAAAGCGCTTGTGGATGCGGCGCTGCGCACCATAGGCCATCATGGCTCGTTGAATGTGACAATGTCTGACATCGCCCGGGAAGCGGGGGTGTCGGCGGCGCTTGCGCATCATTATTTCGGCAGCAAGCAGCAGCTCCTGCTGGAGACCATTCGCAGCCTGCTGCGTGATCTCAGGCGTGATGCGGTGGCGGCGCTGACCCGTGCTTCCGGCCCGCGCGAAAGGCTGAGCGCCATCGTCCATGTCTCCTTCCAGAGCGACCAGTTCACGTCCGAAACGGTGGCGGCATGGCTTGCCTTTTACGTTGAGGCGCAGCGCTCGGAAGAAACCCGCCGGCTGCTGGTGATTTATTCCCGCCGCCTGCGCTCCAACCTCATGGCAAGCCTCAACCGGCTCTGCCCGCCCGATGATGCCGCACGCATTGCAGAAGGGGCGGCGGCGCTGATCGACGGGCTTTACATCAGGCACAGCTTGCGTTCCGCCCCGCTCGGCCTCGCTTCTGCACCGGCGCTGGTCGAAGACTATTTCGACATGCAGCTCAGATCCTTTCCCGATGGACAGCGCGCCAAGCCGTCCATCCGCACTCTCTAGGAGACTTCGACATGACCATCGCCACGCCACTCAGGGCGCAGCCGAAAGCCTCGCATTTCATCGACGGCGATTATGTCGAGGATAATACAGGCACGCCGTTCGACAGCATCTTCCCCGCAACCGGCGAGATCATCGCCCGGCTTCACGCCGCAACGCCGGCGATTGTCGAGCGTGCCATCGCCTCGGCCAAGCGCGCCCAGAAGGAATGGGCGGCAATGAGCCCCATGGCGCGGGGACGCATCCTCAAACGCGCCGCCGATATCATGCGCGAACGCAATGAGGCGCTTTCGACGCTGGAAACGCTGGATACCGGCAAGCCCATTCAGGAAACCATCGTCGCCGATCCGACCTCGGGTGCGGATGCCTTCGAATTTTTCGGCGGTATCGCCCCTTCCGCATTGAATGGCGATTACATCCCGCTCGGCGGCGATTTCGCCTATACGAAACGTGTGCCGCTCGGCGTCTGCGTCGGTATCGGCGCGTGGAACTATCCGCAGCAGATCGCCTGCTGGAAGGCCGCGCCTGCGCTCGTCGCCGGCAATGCCATGGTCTTCAAGCCTTCTGAAAACACCCCGCTCGGCGCGCTGAAGATTGCTGAAATCCTTATCGAAGCGGGTCTGCCCAAAGGCTTGTTCAATGTCATTCAGGGGGATCGTGATACGGGGCCGCTGCTCGTTAATCACCCGGATGTGGCGAAGGTCTCGCTTACCGGCTCTGTGCCGACCGGCCGCAAGGTGGCCGCTGCCGCCGCCGGGCATTTGAAGCATGTCACCATGGAACTCGGCGGCAAGTCGCCGCTGATCGTCTTCGACGACGCCGATATCGAAAGCGCCGTCGGCGGCGCAATGCTTGGCAATTTCTATTCCTCCGGTCAGGTCTGCTCCAACGGCACGCGCGTTTTCGTGCAGAAGAAGGCGAAGGCGCGCTTCCTCGACAACCTGAAAAGCCGCACGGAAGCGATGATCCTCGGCGATCCCCTCGATTACGCCACCCATCTCGGCCCGCTGGTCTCCAAGGCCCAGCAGGAGAAGGTTCTCGGTTATATCGAAAAGGGCAAGGCGGAAGGTGCGACGCTCATCACCGGCGGCGGCATCCCCAACAATGTCGCGGGTGAGGGCGCCTACGTTCAGCCCACCGTGTTCGCTGACGTGACCGACGACATGACGATCGCCCGCGAGGAAATCTTCGGGCCCGTCATGTGCGTGCTGGATTTCGAGGATGAAGACGAGGTTCTTGCCCGCGCCAACGCCACCGAATTCGGGCTGGCCGGCGGCGTCTTTACCGCCGATCTCGCCCGCGCCCACCGCGTGGTGGATCAGCTGGAGGCGGGCACGCTGTGGATCAATACGTACAATCTCTGCCCGGTGGAAATCCCCTTCGGCGGCTCGAAACAATCCGGCTTCGGCCGCGAGAATTCGGCGGCGGCGCTGGAGCATTATAGCGAGTTGAAGACGGTTTATGTGAGCACGGGGAAGGTGGACGCGCCTTATTGAGGTTCAGTGGGTAAGTTCACCCCCTCTGTCCTGCCGGGCATCTCCCCCTCAAGGGGGGGAGATCGGCAAGCGGCGCTACCACCGCTCCATTCGCAAACGTTGAGATGGGCTGAATCCAACCACGAGTCGATCTCCCCCCTTGAGGAGGAGATGCCCGGCAGGGCAGAGGGGGGTGAACCCACCCCAATACATTCATCGGAACCGAAGCCCCAAGTGGAGCAACCAATGCAAGCAGATTACGTCATCGTCGGCTCCGGCTCCGCAGGGTCCGCCATCGCCTACCGCCTGTCGGAAGATGGTCGCTATTCCGTCATCGTCATTGAGGCCGGCGGTTCCGATTTCGGCCCGTTCATCCAGATGCCTGCCGCATTGGCCTGGCCGATGAGCATGAAGCGCTACAATTGGGGTTACCTGTCCGAGCCAGAACCGAACCTCAATAATCGCCGCATCACCGCCCCGCGTGGCAAGGTCATCGGCGGCTCCTCCTCCATTAACGGCCTCGTTTACGTGCGCGGCCATGCCGAGGATTTCAATCGCTGGGAAGAGCTCGGCGCGCAGGGCTGGGCCTATGCGGATGTGCTGCCTTATTTCAAGCGCATGGAACACAGCCATGGCGGCGAGGAAGGCTGGCGTGGCACGGATGGGCCGCTGCATGTGCAGCGCGGGCCGGTCAACAACCCCCTGTTTCACGCCTTCATTCAGGCCGGCGCCCAAGCGGGGTTTGAACTGACGGATGACTATAACGGCTCCAAACAGGAAGGTTTCGGCCTGATGGAGCAGACCATTCACAATGGCCGTCGCTGGTCCGCCGCCAATGCCTATCTCAAACCGGCGCTGAAGCGAGGCAATGTCACGCTGGTCAACGGTTTTGCCCGCAAGATCGTCATCGAGAACGGCCGCGCCGTGGGAGTCGAGATCGAGCGCAGGGGTGTGGTGGAGACCATCCAGGCCGGTCGCGAGGTCATCGTTTCGGCCTCCTCCTTCAATTCGCCGAAGCTGCTGATGCTCTCGGGCATCGGCCCCGCCGCCCATCTGAAACACATGGGCATTGAGGTGAAGGCGGATCGCCCCGGCGTCGGCGCAAATCTCCAGGACCATATGGAGTTTTATTTCCAGCAGGTCTCCACCAAGCCGGTCTCGCTTTATTCGTGGCTTCCGTGGTTCTGGCAGGGTGTGGCCGGTGCGCAATGGCTGCTGTCGAAAGGCGGCCTCGGTGCTTCCAACCAGTTCGAGGCCTGCGCCTTCCTGCGCTCCGCCCCCGGGCTCAAGCAACCTGACATCCAGTATCATTTCTTGCCCGTCGCCATCTCCTATGACGGCAAGGCGGCGGCGAAAAGCCATGGTTTTCAGGCGCATGTCGGCTACAACCTGTCGAAATCGCGCGGCAACGTCACCTTGCGCTCCGCGGATCCCTCAGATGAGCCGGTCATTCGTTTCAACTATATGAGCCACCCCGAGGATTGGGAGAAATTCCGCCACTGCGTGCGCCTCACGCGCGAAATTTTTGGCCAGAAAGCATTCGACGAATTCCGTGGCCCGGAAATCCAGCCCGGTGAAAATATCGAGACCGATGAGCAGATCGATGCCTTCCTGCGCGACCATCTGGAAAGCGCTTACCACCCCTGCGGCACCTGCCGCATGGGCGACAGAAACGACCCGATGGCGGTTGTCGATCCCGAATGCCGCGTGATCGGTGTCGACGGCCTGCGCGTTGCAGACAGCTCGATCTTCCCGCACGTGACCTATGGTAACCTCAACGGCCCCTCGATCATGACGGGCGAAAAGGCCGCGGACCACATTCTCGGCAAAACCCCGCTGCCGCGCTCCAATCAGGAGCCGTGGGTGAACCCACGCGCGGCTGTCAGCGACCGGTGAGGTCAATGATAATCATCCTCGCGCTGGTGGCGGATCGCGAGGATTGTTACCTTTTCAGCATTCTCTATTTCAAAGAGAATGACGTAGCCTGATGAACCGAACGGAATAAGAAACTCACGCAGAAACGGGTTGTCCGCATCAATTTTCCTGCAACTCATTGGAAAATCCGCCAGTGCGGCTATTCCTTTTTCGATTGCCCTATAGGCTCGCTTAGCCGCATGTTTGTCACGGTGAAGGAGATGAGAATATAGGCGCGTTATGTTGTCGCGCGCTCTGTCGGCGAGAAAAACCTGATACGTCACTTGTCGTCGTCTTCAGCGAGCTTCGCGTCAAGCATAGTTTTTAGTTCAGCAAGAACGTCTTCCGCCCTGTGATAAACACCCGTTTTTTTGGCTTCTTCACGTGCCGCCAGCCCGCGGGCAATAAAATCTGCCTGTGACTTGCGGATTTCAACTTCCCTGCGGACCGAATCCTCGACAAATGACGATAGCGTCTCGCCGTCCTTCAGAACGCTTTCTGCCGCTTCGCGGAAATCCGCCGTTACACGCAGCGAAGGCAAAGTTGCGGTTTTCATCTTGTCTCTCCATGCGTTGCATTTGCGATGCACAGCATCTGCCATCTGTCGCAACGAGTCAAATGCAAAACTTGCAATCGCCGGCTGGCAGGCCGATAAAAGGGCCTCCCGCCCGACAATGACTGAAATCACTGATCTGGATCCCCATGCCCGTCGATTATAAGAAGCTGAAAATGCTCCGCCGTTCCCGTGTTGTCTGGGGTTCATGGCGGATTTGGAAGCCAAGGGCGGTTTTCTGGATTGGCGCTATTGCAGTTGGCCTTATCAGCGTCGGTTTCGCTTGGGCAGCGGATCGCGCCCAGCACCTCTTCTTCGCGGCCACGTCCTCAGGCGAATGGGCGTTTCTGCTGCCGCTCATCATCACGCCGCTCGGCTTTACGCTCTGCGCCTGGCTCGCGATCACGGTTTTCCCCAATGCCGGCGGTAGCGGCATTCCGCAGGCCATCGCCGCCCGGCACCTGCGGGATGATGCGGATCGTTCGCGGCTTCTGTCGCTGAAGCTTGCTTTTGGCAAGGTGGTGCTCACCGTCGCCGGTCTGCTCTCCGGCGCGTCGATTGGCCGTGAGGGGCCGACGGTTCAGGTGGGGGCCTCGATCATGCTGCAGGCCGCTCGCTGGGGCGGCATGGCGCAGGCCAAGGGTCTCATCCTAGCCGGTTCGGCCGCGGGCATTGCGGCGGCCTTCAACACACCGCTCGCAGGCATCGTCTTTGCCATCGAGGAGATGAGTAAGACTTATGAATCCCGCGCCAACGGCCTTGTGCTGACGGCCGTCATCCTGTCGGGCCTCGCATCGCTGGCTCTGGTCGGCAGCTATACCTATTTCGGCACCAGCTCCGTCATGGCGAAAACGACGATGGACTGGCTGCTGGTGCTTGTCTGCGGCGTCGGCGGTGGTGCATTTGGCGCGCTGTTCAGTGCCGGGGCGTTGCGGCTCTCCGCGCGTATCCGTCGTTTCGCCCAGAAGATGCCCCTGAAGCGAATGCTGGCGGTTGCCGCCGCCTGCGGCCTTGCTTCCGCCGTCCTCGGCATCGCAACAGGCGGCGCGACATTCGGAACCGGTTACGAACAGGCCCGTGCGGCGATAGAGGGGCAAGCCGCACCGTCCTTCTTCTTCATCGAAAAACTGGCGGCGACTTTCCTTGCCATGATGTCGGGCATCCCCGGCGGCATTTTCGCGCCGTCTCTGTCGGTCGGTGCGGGTTTCGGCAGCACCATGGCGAGCTTGCTCGGCACCAGCATCGGCCTTGGCGCCATCGTCGGCATGGCGGGTTATTTTGCCGGCGTTGTGCAGGCTCCGATGACGGCCTTCGTCATCATCCTCGAAATGACCGGCAATCATGAAGGCGTCATACCCATCATGGCCGCATCGATGCTGGGATATCTGACGTCTCGGCTCTTTTCTCGCGAACCGCTTTATCACGGCCTGTCACGGGTCTTCATCGCCCAGAGCATCCGCGCCAGACGCGCCGCTCAGGCCACTGAAACGTGATGGCTCAAGCCCTGATGCCCGCCACGCCGAAATAACCGAGCCCCGGTATCTTCACGCCCGGCCGGGCGAGATCGATGCCGGCCACGAGACCGAGGAAGTTGATCTCGAAGCCGCTGCGCGCACCCGCCGAAATGCCGAACAGGCCACCGAGCGAAACGCTCGCATCCTTCCAGTCGTCGGCGACGTGGTAAAATGCACCGTCCGGCAGATAGTCGCGGCCGACCGCGTCCGGCGGCAACACGACGCCGAGTTCGGGCACGCTGCGCAGCACATGGGCGACGAAGGTGTTGGAGTTCGGGCCGGGATAGATGCGATAGCCGCCCGGCTTGCCATAGGGATAGTCGGCAATCGCCTTTTCGATCTTGGGGATCAGCTTTTCCGCCTCTACGCCGTGAATGGCCACCACCTGGCGCGGCATGTTGGAATACCAATAGGCGTCCGCCGCATATCCATTGTGGCGGATCGGCGTGCCCCAGCCCACTTTGTCATAACGGTCATAGCTCGTAGCGCCCGGCTTTTTCAGCACGACCCAGGCGTGGCTGGCAACCGAGCCCTTGAAGCCGCCGGTCATGGCGGAAAAGACGTAGACGGCGGCTTGCCCGTCGCTCGAAGCCGCCGGCAGCATGCCTGACGATGACCATCTGGCGGCATTCCAGCCGCGCGGATGGTCCTTCATGGCCCACAGTCCGGCCGATGCCAGTGCCGGCAGCAGATAGATGATGGCAATCGCCAGTAACAGACGTTTTGCAAATTTCACTGATGGCCCCGTGCATCGAAAAATCAATTGCGGTATCAACAACATAAAATCAGAATTTTTTGAGGCTGAGAGAATGAACAATTCCGTTACCGTCGAAGTCGTCAGGGGCAATCTCGTGGAAAGCCGCCACAGGGGCCTTGCGGTAGTGGTGGATGGCGATGGCGGCGTGCTGTTTTCCACGGGAGATCTGGAACGTGGCATCTTCCCGCGTTCGGCCTGCAAGGCCATGCAGGCCCTGCCGCTGGTGGAAAGCGGTGCCGCGGACGCCTATGGTTTCGGCAGCCGCGAGCTGGCGCTTGCCTGTTCTTCTCATTCCGGCGAGGACGCACATGTGGAACTTGCCGCTTCTATGCTCGCCAAGGCGGGCAGGGATGTGGATACGCTGGAATGCGGCGCGCACTGGTCCTCCGACCAGAAAACCATCATCCATCAGGCCCGCACGCTGGAAAAGCCGACGGCGCTTCACAATAATTGCTCCGGTAAACATTCAGGCTTCATCTGCGCCTGCTGTCATACCGGAACGGACCCCAAGGGCTATGTCGGTTATGACCACCCGCTGCAGCAGGAAATCCGCGCGACGATGGAGAGCCTGACGGGTGCTGCGCTGGGTCACGACAATTGCGGCGTGGACGGCTGCTCCATCCCGACCTATGCGGTGCCGCTCAAAGGGCTGGCACATGGTTTCGCAAAGATGGCGACGGGCAGGGGGCTGGAAGCCGGCCGGGCGAGCGCCTCGCGCCGGCTCATGGAGGCCTGCATGGCAGAACCCTTTTATGTGGCAGGCACCGGCCGCGCCTGCACGAAGCTGATGCAGATTGCGCCGGGCAAGATTTTCGCCAAGACCGGCGCGGAAGGCGTCTTCGTCGCCGCCCTGCCGGAAAAGGGCATCGCCATGGCGGTGAAATGCGAAGACGGCACGACGCGTGCGGCGGAAGCCATGGTTTCGGCATTGCTCGCCCGCTATTTCGATGAAGGCAGCGCCGAACAACAGGCGCTGAGCGGCATGGCGAACCGGCAGATGCGCAATTGGAACGGCATCCATGTCGGCGATATCAGGGTCGTCGGTCTCTAAATAACCTTTGACGCGGCCGTTTGCCGGCACGATGATGACGCGCCCCGCACGTGACGGCCACCCCATGGCCCTCGCGGGGCGGTGTCCGCATGAGGAAGAAGCGGGCGCTTCATTGCTTTGGAGGTCGCATATCCATGTTCACATTGTTTTTCTCCCCCGGTTCCTGCTCCCGCGCCAGCCATATTGTGCTGGAGGAATCGGGCCTGCCTTACAAGGCCCACCGCGTCAATTTCGCGGAAGGCGAGCAACGCTCCGAGGCATTTTTAAAGATCAATCCCAAGGGCCGCGTGCCGGCGCTGGCGACGGAAAGCGGCGTGCTGACGGAGACGCCGGCCATCCTCGCCTTCATCGCCCAGATGGCGCCCGAGAAGAAACTCGCGCCGCTCGACGATCCCTTCGAATTCGCGTTGATGCAGTCCTTCAACGCTTTCATTTCTTCGACGGTGCATGTCGCCCATGCCCACGGCCGGCGCGGCAGTCGCTGGGCGAGCAAGGATAGCTCGCTTGAGGATATGAAGGCGAAAGTGCCGCAGACCATGGGTGAATGCTTCGAACTGATCGAGCACGGCATGCTGCGTGGCCCATGGGTTCTCGGCACTGCCTATTCCGTGGCCGATCCCTATCTTTTCGTCATGTCCGGATGGCTGGAAAGCGACGGCGTGGATATTGCCCGTTTCCCCAAGGTGCACGACCACTTCCGCCGCATGAACGACCGCCCGGCGGTCCAACGGGCGCTCGCGGGGGAGAGGGGCTGAGAGGCTGAAAGGCTCACTTCGTCATCCTCGGGCTTGTCCCGAGGATCTAATCACGTCTCGTAAATCCAGAGGTCGCAGATGCTCGGGACAAGCCCGAGCATGACGTTGAGTGTGGAGGCTGGTCTGCCAGCTATCGCAACTTGGCGTCTTGACTCAAGCCGCCTCGGCCGCGCGCGTATCCCACATCGTCTTGAACGCCGTGCGGGCCTGGCAACGATCCAGCCAGGCCTTCAGAGCCGGATGGGCGTCGAACAGCGGCTTGTGGCCCTGTGCGTAACGAACGATTTCCGCCGCGTTGAGATCGGCGACGGTAAAGCGATCGCCCACCAGATAATCATGACTGGAAAGATGCTGCTCCAGCACCCGGAAGGGGCGCTTCAGCAGGCGGCTGGCAACATCGATCACGGCCTTGCCGCTATCACTTTCCGACAGGCCTTCGGCGATGGCGGAGGAAATCTTCAGCGAATTCGTCTCCACTTCGGTCGCGGCAAAGAAGGACCATTGCAGCATCGCCGCATCTTCCTTCAGATCGATCGGCGCAAGCGGTCCGCCATATTTGCGGGCGAGGTAGAGATTGATGGCCATGGATTCGTAAAGCACCATGCCGTCATCCTCGATGCAGGGAATGGTGCCCATCGGGTTGACGGCCAGGAAGTCCGGAGACAGCGTGTTGAGCGGCGCATCCGCAGCCAGCGGATCGGCAAGACGGCGGGCCTGTATCACAGGCACGTGCTTGAATTCTATGCCGAGTTCGCCCGCCAGCCATAATGTGCGTGTGGCGCGGGAACGGTAGACACCGTAAATCGTCAACATCGAAATTACCCCTTCAACCTGTCAGATGGCGGCAAGTTACGGTCAAGCCCTCCTAAAGTGAAGCTGTGGATCGCAGCGCCAACTATGATTTTTTCTGATCCGGCAGGAGGTCTGTATCGGGCGAGAGCCGGCATTCGAAACGGTCGATGAACCGCTCGAACAGCCGGGCGAATGTCTCCACATCCTCCGCCGGCCAGCCATCCATCACGTCCTCGATGACGCTCATCTTCGTCCGACGCATTTCCTGCAAGAGACTGGTGCCGAGCGGGGTGATCTCTACGATGCTGCGGCGGGCGTCTTGCTGGGAAACGCCGCGTTTCAGCAGCCCTCTCCCGACCATATCGGCCACAACCCGGCTGCCGCGTGAGGGATCGATACGCATGCCCTCGGCAATCGCGCCCACGGTCACATCGCCCTCCGCCCGGCGTAGAATGTCGAGCACGTCGATATGGGAAAGTTCGAGACCTGGAGCGAGCCTGGCAAGCGCCATGCGGCCGATGATGCGGCGGCCGATCATGATGCGCATGCGCGTCATCGTATTGCCGATCCGCTTGATGTCCTCGGGCAGATCCTCGTTCCAGTTTTCCTCAGTCGCCACGCTTCATCGTCCCTTTCGATGCTGTTTTCCGATCACGTTTAGCGGCAATAGCACAGATGTCAAAAACTTGCCATTGACATATATATGCTGATAGCACACAAATTGTCGCAGCAAATCTGCCTGAAGCCAACGAGATTTTTCATGGATATGTCCACCGCCCCCGTGGCGCCGCTTGTGTCGGATCATCGCCGCAGGCTCATCGTCTTTCTGTTTCTGATGCTGGCCATGTTCATGGCGACCCTCGATAACCAGATCGTATCGACGGCACTGCCCACCATCGTCGGTGAATTCGGCGCGCTGGAGCGTTTCGGCTGGATCGGCTCTGCCTATCTGCTGGCGACCAGCGCGGTCATGCCTGTCTATGGCAAGCTCGGCGATCTGTTCGGCCGGAAATATGTGATGATCGCGGCGGTCGTCATCTTCACGCTTGGTTCGCTCGCCTGCGGGCTGGCATGGTCGATGGACAGTCTGATTGCTGCCCGCGTGTTGCAGGGCCTTGGCGGCGGCGGCATCATGGTATCGATCTTTTCCGTCAATGCGGATCTGTTCGAACCGCGTGAACGCGCCCGTTACCAGAGCTATTCCAGCCTCACCATCATGGCATCGGGCAGTGTCGGCCCGATCCTCGGCGGCACGATGAGTGATCTCTTTGGCTGGCGGTCGATTTTCCTGATCAATCTGCCGCTCGGCATCATCGTTATTGCCGGTCTGGCGCTGATGCTGCCTTACCGACGCCCGGCGCGCCAGCCGAAGATCGATTATCTCGGTGCGGTCCTCTTGGCGGCCACCATTGCCAGCGTGGTCTTCTGGGCGGACAGCAGCGAATTGTTCGGCTCGCTCATCGCGGCCCCCAGCCTCGGCATCATCGCCTTCGCCGTCATCGCCGCTTTCCTCTGGGTGCAGGTGGAGCGCCGCGCGCCGGAACCGGTGGTGCCCCTGCGTCTCTTCAAGGACAGCACCTTTCCGCTGTTGATGATCGTCTCGCTGACCAGCGGCGGCATCGGCATCGGCATGGTCAATTATTATGCCCTGTTCCTGCAGACGACCACCGGCCTTTCCCCCTCCCATGCCGGCCTGTTCTTCATTGCGGTCACCGGCGGCATCGTCATGGGTTCGCTTTCGGCCGGACGGCTGATTTCGATTACCGGCGTCTACAAGCCCTTCTCGGTTGCGGGCCTGACAATCAACGTCATCGCCATGCTGCTCTTCACGCAGATGCATGCGGGAACGCCGCTTTGGCTGATCGCGGTGCTGATGCTGGCGCAGGGTTTCGCAGTCGGCCTCGGCCAGCAGGCTCCGATCATCGGCGTGCAGAATTCAGCACCCAAAGCTGATATCGGTGCGGCGAGCGGCGCGGTAACGCTGACCCGCATGGGCGGCGCGGCGATTGCCATTTCTGTCTATGGCGCCATCGTCTCGTCGAGCCTGAAAGGTGTCGCGGTCGATATTCCAGGTGTCGGCAAGATCGAGGAACTGACGCCGAAAATACTCTCTGAACTGCCCGCAGCCTCCCAGGCCGCCGTCGCCTCGCTCTACTCGGATGCGTTTACGCCGCTGTTCTTCGCGGCCACGGCAACCGCTGCCATCGGCCTTGCCGCGGCGCTGATGCTGAAACCGGTGCGGCTGCCGGCTGCGGTTGAGGCGAAGCCGGCGGAGGCGGCGGGGGAGTAGGGCGCGAAGGTGGGTGTGTGGACGCCGCCTTACGCGGCGTTCGATGACTTTTCGACGGCCAGTCGGAAGCCTAGCGAATGCAGGATTTTCTGCACGGTCTCGTAGCGGAGCTTCGAACCGGGCTTAAGTGCCTTATAGAGACTTTCCCGGCCGAGACCTGCGGCATCCGCGACATGCGACATTCCGCGAGCTCTGGCGACCGCGCCAAGGGCGGCGATGAAGACGTCGGGGTTCTCGTCTTCCATCGCCACTGCCAGGTATTCGAGCATGGCTTCATCGCTATTCAGGTAGTCCGACACATCGAATTTGCTAAACTGCGTCACGGTCATTCCTTCCTATTGTTTGCGCCATCTCGACTGCCCGCTTTATGTCCCGCTTCTGCGAGGATTTGTCTCCGCCGACCAGAAGGAAATACACCCTCTTGCCAATGCGTGTGAAATAGACCCGATAACCCGGACCACAGTGGATGCGCATTTCTGAAACACCCCCACCGACCGGCTCGCAGTCGCCGAAATTCCCGTGCTCGGCCGCGGTAAGGCGATGAAGAATTCGCGCCTTTCCGGTGCGATCTTTCAAAGCCTTCAGCCATTCGTCGAACTCTGCCGATTTCTCGAAATCGTTCATAAAATGTATCCGATCGGATACGTTTCTGCAAACTCGAATCTCATGATTGTCCTCTAAGTCGGTCTTGCGCTGATGTTGTGTGCAAACCGCGGCCACAACTCGATACAGTCCCGGCTCAAAGCCGAAATGACAGGGGGGGCGACCGCAAAACAAAAACGCGCCCATTGGAAATTTAACGCGCGTTCCGCGTTATGCTCGCATCACTTAAGATTCGCGCGGGCGGCCCTATCTCAATGAACATGAAGCCGGAACAGCTCCTGAATTCCACGCCCAAGGGCCTTTATTGCCCGACGGGTGATTTTTATATCGATCCCGTGCGGCCCGTGGCGCGGGCGCTCATCACCCATGGTCATTCCGATCACGCCCGCGCTGGCCATGGCGCGGTGCTGGCCACGCGCCAGACGCTGGATATCATGCGCATCCGTTATGGTGAGGATTTCTGCGGCAGCGAGCAGGCGGTCGCATTCGGCGAGAGGGTGGAGGTGAACGGCGTCACCGTCGGTTTCCATCCGGCAGGCCATGTTCTGGGTTCGGCGCAGATTTCCGTGGAAATGAACGGTCTGCGCATCGTCGCATCCGGCGACTACAAGCGTGGCATCGACCCCACCTGCGCCCCCTTCGAGACGGTGCCCTGCGATGTCTTCATCACCGAAGCCACCTTCGGCCTGCCAGTATTTCACCATCCGCTGCCGCGTGTGGAAACGGCCAAACTGCTCACCTCCATCAAACAGTTTCCCGAACGTACCCATCTCGTCGGGGCTTATTCTTTGGGCAAGGCGCAGCGGGTCATCCGGCTCTTGCGCGATAATGGTTATGCCGAGCCGATCTATATCCACGGTGCGCTGGCGCGGCTCTGCGATTATTACGTCTCGCAGGGTATCGATCTCGGTGATCTCAGGCCCGCAACACTGGAAAAAAGCGATCCTTCCGCCTTCAAGGGCGCGATTGTCGTCGGACCGCCCTCGGCATTTCAGGAGCGCTGGGCGCGCCGCTTCAACGAACCACTGATTGCCTTCGCGTCCGGCTGGATGATGGTGCGGCAGAGGGCAAAGCAGGGCGGTGTGGAATTGCCGCTGGTGATCTCGGACCATTGCGACTGGCCGGAACTGCTGGAGACGATCAAGGAAATTTTCCCGCAGGCCGTCTGGGTCACGCATGGCCGGGAGGAGGCGCTGGTGCGCTGGTGCGAATTGCAGGGCATCGCCGCCAAGCCACTGCATCTCGTTGGTTACGAGGACGAGGGGGATTGAGATGAAAGCCTTCGCCACTCTTCTTGACCGCCTGGTTCTCACCCCGTCGCGCAATGGCAAGCTGAAGCTGCTGACCGATTATTTCCGCGATACGCCCGATCCCGACCGGGGTTACGGGCTGGCGGCCATTGCCGGCACGCTGGACCTCAAAAGCGTCAAGCCGGCCCTGCTGCGCGAACTGGTCTTGGAGCGGATGGATGAGGTTCTGTTCCGCTATTCCTATGATTATGTGGGCGATCTCGCCGAAACCATTTCGCTGGTCTGGGGCAATATCGGTGGTGCTGACGATTCAGAGGCACAGGATCCGCGTCTTGGTGAAGTGGTGACACTGATGAATTCGCTCGGCCGTACGGAGGTGCGCGGTGCGGTGCGTGATCTCCTGGATCGGCTCGATACGTCCTCTCGTTTCGCTTTCCTCAAACTTGCCACCGGCAGCCTGCGCATCGGTGTTTCGGCCCGGCTGGCGCGTCAGGCGCTGGCGGATTTTGCGGGGAAAGACATCATCGAGATCGAAACCCTTTGGCACGGGCTGGCGCCGCCCTATACGCCGCTTTTCGCATGGCTCGAGGGCAAGGCGGACCGCCCGGTGCTGGCAACGCCCGCCATCTTCCATTCGGTGATGCTGGCGACGCCGGTGGCGGATGGCGACCTCGATGGGCTGGACCCCGCCGACTACGCCGCCGAATGGAAATGGGACGGTATTCGTGTGCAATTGTCCCGCGCCGGTGGGACACGGAAACTCTATTCCCGTTCAGGCGACGATATTTCAGGCGCCTTCCCTGACGTTCTTGACGCGATCGATTTCGAAGGTGTGATGGATGGTGAGCTGCTGATTGGCGGCACGGCACGGTCCAACAATCTCACCCGAACCTTTTCTGACCTGCAGCAGCGACTGAACCGCAAGACGGTGACGGCGAAGATGCTGGACGACTATCCCGCCTTTATCCGCGCCTATGACCTGCTGTTCGACGGCGAGAGCGATATCCGCGCGCAGACCTATCTGCAGCGTCGCGGCCGGCTGTCTGACATTATCGAACATGCACCGCATGACCGCTTCGACCTCTCGCCGCTGATCGGCTTTTCCAGCTGGCAGGAACTCGATACGCTACGCGCCGCACCGCCCGATCCGGTCATCGAGGGCGTCATGATCAAGCGCCGCGACAGCACCTATCAGGCCGGGCGCGCTAAAGGCCCCTGGTTCAAGTGGAAACGCGATCCTTACAATATCGACGCCGTCATGATGTATGCCCAGCGTGGCCACGGCAAAAGATCGAGCTATTATTCCGATTTCACCTTCGGTGTCTGGGCGGAGGGGGAGGACGGCGAACAGCTCGTGCCTGTCGGAAAGGCTTATTTCGGTTTCACCGATGCGGAGCTGGAGGTGCTGGACAAGTTCGTGCGCGACAATACCGTCGAGCGTTTCGGCCCGGTGCGGGCGGTGCGGGCCACACCGGATTTCGGTTTCGTGCTTGAAGTTGCCTTCGAAGGCATCAACCGCTCTACCCGCCACAAATCCGGCGTCGCCATGCGGTTCCCCCGCATTGCCCGGCTGCGCGCCGACAAGTTGCCGGCCGAAGCCGACAGGCTTTCAACACTGGTGGCGATGATCGACGGTGTGGAAGGCTAGGGTGGCACGATCGCCTGTTTATTTCCATGGGCGTCACAGCCGGGGCGAGGCGACGTCCAGAAATTGCCACGATGGCTGCGAATACATTGTTGTCATTCGCGAATCCGTGATTGGACAGCCTTCCGCCGCAGTGCTGAACTGCTAATGCAACCATCCTCGTCAGGTGACCATATGGCAGACAAACGCTTTCTTTCCTCACCCTTCGGACGGGAAGAGAGCGGCACGATCTCGCCGGGCATGACGCGGCGTGGATTGCTCGCTGGCGCAATGGGGCTGTCAGCAGCGCTTGTCCTGCCGCCCGCCGTGAAAGCGGGCATTCCGACACCTGAAGTCTTGCCGCTGGAACGGCAGGATTATGCGGAGGCTCGCCGACGTTTCCACACCCACCTGCTGCGCAAGATGTCGGCGCCGGAGAAGTCCTCGGCGCTTGGCACACCGCCCGGGGCGGAGCGTGTCACCTATCGTGGCGGGCCGGATGGCTCGATCGAACTTGTCGCCTGGCTCTCCCACTACCAGCCGTCAAAAACACTGAAACCGGCCGTCCTCTTCCTGCATGGCGGCAACGCCACCGGGGATGGCCATTGGGCGCTGATGAAGCCATATTGGGAAGCGGGCTTCGTTGTGCTGCTACCGTCCTTTCGTGGCGAAAACGGCCAGAACGGCAATTATTCAGGCTTCTACGACGAAACCTCGGATGCGCTGGCGGCGGCCACCTATCTTGAAAATCTTCCCGGCATTGACAGAGCTCGCTTCTTCATCGCCGGCCATTCCAACGGCGGCACGCTCACGCTTCTGGCAGCCATGAGCCGTAAATTCCGTGCTGCGGCCCCCATATCCGCTGGCGTCAATTCATGGCGCTATTTCAACCGCTATAGCGAGGAGATCTGTTTCGACGAAACCGACGAACGCGAATTCATCATGCGCTCCTCCGTCTGTTTCGGCCCCAGCCTCAAATGTCCGGCACTGCTGTTGCGCGGCACGGAGGAACGACCTTTCGACGCCGATCACCAGCTTTTTGTGGACCGCGCCCTGACCTCGGGTTTCAGGGTCGACAAAAAACTGCTGGCGGGAACTCATAATGGTGTCGTCCCCGGTGCAGTGGCGGAAAGCATCCGTTTTTTCAACGGCTTCGCGTAAACGCGATGTTGCACCGTCCGTAGGCGTGTGGTGTCCTACGTCTTGACGATGGACGTCTTGGCCTGCTCTGCCCACCATGCGCCGTCTTTTTTGTCGGCATATTGGGCGCGCTTGTTGGTGAATTGGCCCTGGGTGCAAATTTCCCGGTAGTTGCGGACCGGCAGCCCCAGTTCCTTGACGACGGCATGCACCACGGTTGGGCCCGTCATGTCATAGACGCTGACGAGCGTCCCTTCTTCGATATTACGGGCAATACGATCGGCTATCAGCCTGAGCGCCGGGTGGCCGGGTTTCGACGCCATGAAATAGTTGGTGATTTCGCCGTTCTTCATGGCAATGAAAACGGCTTCTTCATCCGTATCGATCACATCTTCGGGCCGGGCCGCAAAATTGGAATCAATATCCAGATAGATGCCGCCTTCCTGCAGAAGAACGAGAATGCGCCAGAAATCCGCTTTGGCGGCGCCCACCTGCAGTCGACGGAAGGCGTCCGCATAACGTCCGGGAAAATGGCGGTCGATATAGGCCTGACACGCCTCGTCATCATGGTAACGATATTCGAATTCCGGCGTCAGCCAGCGGTTGAACAGGAAATTCGCATAGATCGGCGTCGTGACCCGATTGGAGTAATTCGTCTGCCAGATAATGCGAGGGATGGCTTTTTCCGTTTTTGGGCTGCGTCTGGCAGGCTGATGCTGCGGGAGCGTTTTTCTCCTGCCGGGCCGGATGAACAAATCGATGGAAAAAATGACCTTGGCGATGTTTCCACCGATCTTGATCGCGCGGTACGCGATGCGGTTATAGCCATGCTTTGCCAAGTTCAGCGCTCCTGCGCGTGGAATCGATTGTCACGCACGTGGAAACGGCGGTACGCGGTATTTATTGGACGCAATTAGTTTGTCAATATGCCGTAAATGAGACGGTCGGGCCTCGATGGACGAGACCCGGCCGTCTTGCACGCAAATGGAATGTCAGCCCCTGTTGCGGTTGAAATATCCAAGCAGCCGCATTGCATTGGCGGTCACCAGAACCGTGGCGCCCGTATCGGCGAAGACGGCAAGCCACAGGCCGGAAAGGCCGGTAACTGTTGTGACCAGGAACACCGCCTTCAGGCCGAGCGCAATCGTCACGTTCTGTCGGATATTGTTCATGGTGGCGCGCGAAAGGCCGATGAGGCGGGCGGCGTCGCCGACATTGTTGCGCATCAGCGCCGCATCCGCCGCTTCCATCGCCACGTCCGTGCCCGAGCCGATGGCAACACCGACGCTGGCCGCCGCAAGGGCCGGCGCATCGTTGATGCCGTCACCCACCATGACCACGGTCTTCTTTTCGGCAAGCTTGCGGATTTCCTCGACCTTGTTCTGCGGCAGGAGTTCACCGCGCGCTTCTAGGCCCAGCTTGTTGCCGATGGCACGCGCCGTGCGGGCATTGTCACCCGACAGCATCAGCGAGGAAATGCCCATTTCCTTCAGCGCCTTGACGCCTTCGGCGGCATCCTTGCGCGGCTCGTCGCGCATGGCGAAGAGGCCGCTTGCCGCACCGCCGGCCATGACGACAGCCACCGTCTTGCCTTCGCTTTCCAGCGCAGAGATGCGATCGGAGAGGTCCTTTGAAAGCGTACCGACCTCAGTCGCAAAGCGCGGTGCGCCTATAAACAGGTCCTTGCCGCCGACATTGCCCTGCATGCCGCGACCGGAAATCGCCTTGATGTTGGAACCGGGCAGCGGCTTGACGCCGGCCTTTTCGGCATGATTGACGATCGCGCGGGCGAGCGGATGGCTCGACTCGTTCTCGATGGTCGCGGCCTGCGCAATCAGCTCGGCCTCGTTGCCATCAACAGTGATCACATCCGTCACGACAGGCTCACCAAGCGTCAGCGTGCCGGTCTTGTCGAAGGCGACGGTTTCGGTGCGCGCCAGCATTTCGATGACCGCGCCGCCCTTCACCAGCATACCGTGGCGTGCCGCAGCCGAAAGGCTGGAGGCGATGGCGGCGGGAACCGAGATGACCAGCGCGCAGGGGCAACCGATCAGGAGCAGCGCGAGACCACGGTAAATCCAGGTATCCCAGTCGCCGAGACCGGCGAGCGGCGGCACGATGATGGTCAGCACCGAGATCGCGACGATCAGCGGCATGTAATAACGCGAGAAGCTCTGGATGAAGCGCTCGGTCGGCGCGCGGGCATCCTGTGCTTCTTCGACCAGCGTAATGATGCGGGCGATGGTGTTGTCTTCCGGCGCACGGTCGACGCGGATGCGCAGCGAACCGTCATGGTTGATCGAGCCGGCAAAGACGCGGTCGCCCTTGTCCTTGGCGACGGGAATGCTTTCCCCGGTCATCGGCGATTCGTCGACGCTGGACTGGCCGTCGATGACAACACCATCGGCGGCGATACGGTCGCCGGGGCGCGCCACGACCACCTGGCCGATGCGAACCTGATCGGCGGAGACCTGCCGAAGCGCGCCGTTTTCCTCCACCATCGCCGTTTTCGGCAGCAGTGAACCGAGCGCCTTGATGCCGGAGCGGGCGCGGGCGGCGGCAAAGCCTTCCAGCAATTCGCCGACGGAGAACAGCAGCACGACGATAGCCGCCTCTTCCGCCTCGCCGATGATGATCGCGCCGATGGCGGCAATGGTCATCAGCATCTCGATGGTGAAGACAGCGCCGAAACGGGCAGCATTAAAGGCATTGCGTGCGATCGGGAAGAGCGTGACCAGCGTGGCGACGATGAAGGCGTAACTACCCCAGGCCGGGAAGGTCAGTTCCGCCGCATAGGCAATCGCGACCAGAATGGTGCCGGTGAAGGTGTTGCGCGCCTTGGCGGTGCGCCACCATGCACCTTTTTCGTCCGCGCCATGGGCGTGCCCTATCTCGGCGCTCTGGTTTGCGGCGGCAGGTGCGGCAGCGTGGGAATGGCCCGCATGGTCGTGTCCGTGATCGTGACCTGAATGATCATGGCCGGAGTGATCGTGGTCATGCCCGTTGCAGGAATGCTGCTCGTCTCCCGAATGGTCATGCGCCGCGTGGTCGTGGCCGGAATGATCATGCCCGGAGTGATCATGACCGGAATGATCATGATCGTGATGGCCACCGCATGTCGCGTGATCATGATCGTGTTCGTGCTTTTGATCCGGCGTTTTTTCGCGCGCGGCCTTCTCCTGCGGCAGCAGGGCCGGCTTGAAGCCGAGCTTGCGCAACGTATCCTCGATCTTTTCCACCGGGGTTTTGTTTTCGGCAAGCGAAAGGTTCAGCCGCTCGCGGGCCACCGACACCTTGACGTCAGCAACGCCGGGCAGGCGGGACAGTGCGGTTTCGATCTTGGCCGCGCAGCTGCCGCAATCCATGCCGCCGACCGAAAAGGTCAGCGCATTGTTGTTTTCAATAGCCGTTTGGGGCGTGTCATTATGGTGACCGCCGCAGGAGGAATGGTCGTGATGATCGGCCTCCACCTTTGCTGCGGGCGCTTTTTCGCGCGGCAGCAGAGCGGGCTTGAAGCCGAGCTTGCGCAACGTATCCTCGATTTTTTCCACCGGGGTTTTGTTTTCGGCAAGCGAAAGGTTCAGCCGCTCGCGGGCCACTGACACCTTGACGTCGGCAACGCCCGGCAGGCGCGACAGCGCGGTTTCGATCTTGGCCGCGCAGCTGCCGCAATCCATGCCACCGACCGAAAAGGTCAGGGCCTCCGGTTCCCCGTTCAAACTGCCGCGTGTCGAAATATTCATGGTTTCGCTCCTGAATTCCACTCGACAGCCAATCTGGCACCTCTAGCAACTAGAGCTTCAAGAGAAAAAATGCAGTTCTTCGATTTTTTTTGAAAAACCGACGCCAGCTTCGCGCCAGCCGCGCGGTCCATCATGGCCTCAGATTGGATTCCATGAAGCGGTTCAGATGATAGCACTCCTTTTGAAAAACGGTCGCCGGGCGGCCTCTCTGGTCGGGCTTGCCCTGCTGCCCCTGATGAGCGGCTGCCTTTTCGTGACGGATACGACCCGGATGGATCCGGACGTCTTCGTCAGGGAAACGGCGCCAGTGTTCAATTTCAATTCCGTCAGCTCCAATCGCCAGCCGGAACTGCCGCCGCAGCCGGGCCAGCTTTCGACGCGCCCGCCGGATCTGTTCCGAACCCGCTTCCATCAGGAATATGGCCCGCCGGTGCGCGGCCAGGGGCTGCAGGCCCCGCAGGTGCAGGGCTATAATGTGCCCCAGGGTCAGAGCCAAGGCCAGGCGGTGGCCTATGGTCTGCCGGTCTCCAATCCGCTGCACCGTGTCATGTATGGCCCGATCCGCGATGAGGATCGCTCCTTGCCGGCCATTCCCTATGGCCGCATCGATCCGCGTTATCTCCGGCAGGAAGTCAGCTACCAGACGGCGGAAGCGCCTGGCACCATCGTGGTCGATACGAAGCAGCATTACCTTTATCTCGTTCAATCCGGCGGCAAGGCCATCCGCTATGGCGTCGGGCTGGGACGTGACGGTTACGCCTGGTCGGGCCGTGGCAAGATCCAGTGGAAGGCCAAGTGGCCGCGCTGGACGCCGCCCGATGAAATGGTCAAGCGCCAGCCGGAACTCGCCTCCATCTCCGCCGCCAATGGCGGCATGACGCCGGGTCTGAACAACCCGCTTGGCGCACGTGCGCTTTATATCTTCAAGGATGGCAAGGACACGCTGTACCGTGTGCACGGCACGCCGGACTGGCAGTCTGTCGGTAAAGCGACGTCCTCCGGCTGCGTGCGCATGCTCAATCAGGATGTGATCGATCTCTATGAGCGCGTGCCGCAGGGTGCGCAGATTGTGGTTATCTGAACACGTTCTAAAAGAAAGAGATAGGGGACCCATTCCGCCAGCAGCTTGTGACTGGCTTTTAGCGGTCGGTTAACTATTTTCGCAATACGCATGATACGGAACAAATGACGTACAACGGCGATCTAGCCGTTCGAAATGTGGGACAAACCGGCCTTATGACAAGCACCGACACAGATCTTTCCAGACGCACCTTTCTTTCCCTTCTTGGCCTTTCTTCCGCTTCGCTTCTCGCAGGCTGCGCCTCATCGGGCACGGGAGACGCCATCCGCCAGCAGGCAAGTGCCATTGGCAGCGATTTCCGCCAGATGTTCTCGTCCGGCGTCAGCGACGCGGAACTGGCCGTCATGTACGGCTCGGTCGAGGATGGCGGTTACGTCATTCCTGCCGTGCCGTATCAGAAAATCGACCGGCGTTATTACCGCCAGCGGGTCGTTGATCCGACGGGCGAACGTCCAGGCACCGTGGTCGTCGATACGCGTTCGCGCTTCCTTTACGTGGTGGAGCCGGGCGGCAGCGCCATGCGTTATGGCGTCGGCATTGGCCGCGAAGGTTTCGCCTGGTCGGGCGAGGGCGTCATCCAGTGGCGTCAGAAATGGCCGAAGTGGACACCGCCGGACGAAATGGTCGCCCGCCAGCCGGAACTCACCAAATATTCCTCCAAGAACGGCGGCATGCCGCCGGGCCTGAAGAACCCGCTCGGCGCCCGCGCGCTCTATATCTTCCAGAATGGCAAGGACACACTTTACCGCCTGCACGGTTCGCCGGAGTGGAACTCCATTGGCAAGGCGGTCTCCTCCGGCTGCGTGCGCCTGATGAACCAGGACGTCATCGATCTCTACGACCGCGTGCCGCAGAAGGCGCGTGTCGTGGTCTGGCAGTGAGCCGAGACTTCTTCATATGAAAAAAGGCGGCTCCGTGCCGCCTTTTTTGTTACGTCAGGGTCGGGTGAGGCTGTCCTTCAGCGCATTCACCCGGTCGCGGATCTGCACCAACTCTTCCAGACCGCAACCAGTGGCATTGCCGATCGCCGCCATGATCTTCACGCCCTCTTTTTTAAGGTTCGCGCCCTTTGGCGTCAGGGCCACCAGCACCTGTCGTTCGTCCACCGTCCCGCGCTTGCGGGTGATCAACCCCGCATGCTCCAGCCTTTTCAGCAGCGGGGAAAGGGTGCCGGAATCGAGCCCCAGCATTTCGCCGAGCGCCTTGACGGTGGAGGTCTCTTTCTCCCATAGCGCCATCATGACCAGATATTGCGGATAAGTCAGCCCGATTGGGTCGAGCAGCGGTTTGTAGGCCCTTGTGAAGGCATGCGCCGCGCCGTAAAGCGCAAAACATATCTGCTGGTCCAGCCTCAGCAGGCTTTCCATCTTCTTGTCGTCGCCCTCTGCACCCATTTTCCTGCTCCAAAATCAACCGGGGAGGGAACAATCGGCCCCCGCTTTCGGTTCCTGCCGCATGGATGCGCGGCGAAATTTCGTGAAAATTATCGCAAAAAACGAATTCGCATTCAATGTGCAAAATTATATTGCGCACAATTCAATTGTTCGCTATAAGAGCCTCAACGCCAACCCGAAGGAGTAAATGTCATGCCAATTCTCTACACGACCAAAGCATCTGCCACCGGTGGCCGCGCCGGTAACGCCAAGTCGGAAGACGGCGTTCTCGACGTCACACTCACCGTTCCCAAGGAACTGGGCGGTGATGGCGCCCGCGGCACCAATCCGGAACAGCTTTTTGCAGCCGGTTATTCCGCCTGCTTCCTCGGCGCCCTGAAATTCGTCGCAGGCAAGGAAAAGGTAAAGATTCCTGAAGACACCACTGTGACGGCAACCGTCGGTATCGGCCCGCGTGAGGATGGCGGCGGCTTCGGCATCGAAGTCTCGCTGAAGGCCAATATTCCTGGTGTCGAGCGCGAAGTTGCTGAAAAACTGGTTGCTGCTGCGCACATCGTCTGCCCCTACAGCCACGCCATGCGCACCTCCACGGAAGTGCCGGTCTCGGTAGCCTGATTTTTCAGGTCTGAAATGTGTGGCGGGTTCATCCCGGCCTGAAGTGGACCGCGACGTCTCCTCCGCATGCCGGACTATCCGGCATCCAGCCCCGGCGCGTCTGCGCCTTGAAAGGAGTCTATCGCGATCAAGGACTTGATCGCGCTGGACCCCGGATCTAGTCCGGGGTGACGGGGCGGGGCGCCCTGCACACGATAAATATCAGGCTTGGGCAGTGGATCGTCATTCCTGCGTTCATTCCGCCCTTCTTGTTTGCGGAAAGAAATGTGCTATATTCTTTCCAAGGAAAGGATATACCCATGAATATTCACACCAAGGCCACCGCGGACCCCGCATCGCAAGGCAGGGTCGTCACCAAGGCTGTCATCGCCGCCGCGGAGCGGCTCGGCCTGAATGCCGCCCGCACGGCGGATATTCTTGGCGTTTCCGCGCCCACGGTGTCGCGTATGAAGCGGCTTGATTTCCTGCTGGAGCCGGGTGCCAAATCTTTTGAACTGGCTGTGTTGCTGATCCGGGTTTTCCGTTCGCTGGATGCGATTGCCGGCGGCGACGAGGCCGTGGCGAAAAGCTGGCTGCGCAATCATAACACGGCGCTCGGCGCCGTACCTGCCGACAAGCTGACCACCATTACCGGATTGATCGATGTCCTCTCCTATCTGGACGCCCGACGCGCTCCTGTCTGAAAAACGCGCTGCGGCGGGAAAATACTGGCGGTTGGTGGAGGCGCAGCACCAGGTTTCCACCATGAAGCTGGTGGATACGGTGGAGGAGCAATCGCTGCTGGAAGATATTCTGGAGGCGAGCAAGCGGCCGTTTCCACCCGAATGCGCCGGTTTTGATTATCTTCTCGCGACGCCCTTCCGTTATGGCGCAGCCTATCCCCATGGCTCGCGGTTCCGCCGCGCGGGCTATACCGAAGGCGTCTATTACGCCGCCGCGAAGGTGGAAACGGCGCTTGCTGAAATGGCCTTTTACCGGCTGCTGTTTTACGCCGAATCGCCTGGCACGCCGCTGCCTGCCAATCCAGCCGACTATTCCGCCTTTGCCGCCCGCGTCGCCACCGATGCCGCGCTGGATCTGACCGAACCGGCACTCAACCGTGACGAGGCCCTGTGGACTGATCCCACGAATTACGAAGCTTGCCAGACACTAGCGGATCAGGCGCGTCTCGCCCGGATCGAGGCCATACTCTACCGCTCGGTGCGCGATCCGGCAGGCGGCCTCAACATTGCCATCCTGTCGCCGAAGGCCTTCGCCGAAAAATCGCCGGTGGAGCGGATGAGCTGGCGCATCCATCTTTCGAAAACCGGGGTGCAGGCGCTGTGCGAATTCCCGATGCGGCGAACCGGTTTTTCGGCCGCGGATTTTGCCGGTGATCCACGCCTCGCCAGCCTGCTGGGCTGACGGGCGTTCTCTGTTTCATCCTCTTGGTGGGCCGATGATGTCAGGCGGAAGCGAAAAACGCTTCCGGGTCGTCACCTTCCACCAGCCTGCGCTTGTCGATCAGCCAGAAGCGGTTACCTACCGTCCGCACAAAACTCCTGTCATGCGAAACGAAGACGCAGCTGGCTTCACGGCTGATGATTTCCGCCTCCAGCGCTTCCTGTCCCTCGATATCCAGATGGTTCGTCGGCTCGTCCAGCAGGTAGAAATTCGGCTCCGCCAGCCTGAGCGCCAGCATGGCAAGTCGCGCCTTCTGCCCACCTGAGAGCGTGGCGATCCGGCGTTTCTGCATTTCCATGTCGATGCCGGCGCCGGCGAGCAGGCCGTGGATGCGCTGGTCGCCGATGTCGAAGCGATGCGAGAGAAGCGTCGCCGGCGTGCTGTCGTCATCGATGTCGGCAAGCGACTGGTCGACATATCCGGCTACTAGCGAGGGCGTGGCCTTGATGCCCTCCTGAATATGGCCATCACCCGTCACCGCCGCCTGCAGCAGTGACATCAGCCGCGTCTTGCCGACACCGTTGCGACCGAGAATGACGATGCGGTCGCCCTGGCGGATGAATTGCCGGCCGGTGCGGAACAGCACCGTTCCGTCCGGCGTGGAGACGGCCACATCCTCCAGCGTTACCAGTACCTTGGCATGGGTGCCGCGATTGGCGAGCTGGATTTTGCCGGCGGATCGTTCGATATGGGCAGGGCGCGCTTTCTCCTCGATCCTTTCCGCACGCTCGCGCAATTGCTTGGTTTTAACGGTCAGGAGATCGCTGCCGGAATTGATGCCGATATTGTTGAGCTTGGCCGCCTGCCGGCGCAACTGCTGTGCGGTTTTCATGTCGCGCTGGAAACGCCGCTCATCGGCGGCGTCCTCCTCCTCCAGCGCCGCGCGCGCACGGCCATAGGGCAGGCGAAACAGCGCCGAGTTCTCAGGCCGCAGGAAAAGCGTCGTCCGCGTGACATTGTCGAGAAAGGCGCGGTCGTGGCTGACGATGATGACGGCCGTGTCGCGCGGCAGGGCGCCCAGCCAGCTTTCCAGCACGTTGATCTTTTCAAGGTCGAGATGGTTGGTCGGCTCGTCGAGCAGCAGCACGTCAGGCTCTGTGATCCAGGCCTTGGCCAGCATGGCAAGCCTCTGCCAGCCGCCGCTCAGTTCTTTCAGGCGACGCTCGCGGAACGGCTCCGGCACCAGCATGTCATCGAAGATGATGTCTGCGCGCCAGCTTTCGCTATCGATCGTATCCGCCGGCAGGGCGGAGAGCACGGCATCCCGCATGGTCAGCTCCATCAGGGCGGCAGGTGGATTTTGGTGCACGATGGACTGGGTTAGCCCGCGCAGCCGGCTGATGTCGCCGCTACTGGGCTCCATGTCGCCCACCAGGCAATTGAGCAGGGTGGACTTGCCGCAACCATTGGCGGCGACGATGCCGATGCGGTCGCCCGCATTCACGGTGAGGCTGAGATTGGAAAAAAGCGGTTTGCCAAGGATGATACCGAGGTTGCGCAGCGTAATGATGGTCATGATGTCGTCTCTGGCGAAGACGGACCCGCACCGTTGCCTGCGCGTGCAGGACGGGGTTTCGGTTATCGTTGATCCGTCGTGAAACTATGCGCAATGGCAGACGAACTGCGTCCTGCGCGGCCTTTTAGGCAAACCAGAGGGGTGGTGTTCCGGTCAGCCCTGCAAACGTGTCCGCAGGGCAAAAAGGTGGCAGAGCTGACGATTGCGCCAGAAGCAGGAAATATCCATGCGAAGCCTCCTTTCTTGAAACGGGTTGAACCGCCCGACCATTAACAGCGGCGGCGATCCGTTGCAACCCACTTTGAGAAGGGGTGGGTAGGGCCGATGCGGCAAGGCCTACCCGGTGCGAGATGTAGTCGATGCCGCACCTGATCCTTTCAGCCGGGCTCGTTCGGCCCGCTGGCGTCATTGGTTGCCGACACGCGCCCGCAGTTCTTCGACATGAGCGGCGATTTCAGGTGTCACCGCGTCGCCGAAGTCTTCCATTTCAAACATGGGGCGGATTTCGATTTCGCTGCGCTCCAACATCGGGTTCGGGCAGCGTTTCACCCATTCCACCGCCTCGTCCATATCCTTCACGTTCCAGATCCAGAAACCGGCGACCAGCTCGTTGGTGTGCGGGAAGGGACCGTCGATCACGGTGCGGCTGTCGCCGTCGAAGATCACGCGCTTACCCTTGGAGGAGGGGTGCAGGCCGTCGCCGGACTGCATGATGCCGGCATTGACCAGTTCTTCGTTGAATTTCCCCATTGCCTCCATCAGTTCCGTCGTCGGCATCACGCCGTCTTCGCTGCTTTTTGTGGCTTTTACAAAAACGATTGCACGCATGATCATTCCTCCTGGATTGCGTTTCGTTCAGTTTCGCTCTCCGGCGCGACAACCGGATGACAGTCTTGCCGGGGCGCTCCGTCCCTGTCAGCCAAGATCGATGAGGTCGCGGCGCAGTCTTTCAGGGTCACCGCTTCCAATCTTTGCTTCGATTGCCGCATGGGTCTGCTCCCATATCGGGAACGCGGCGGCGAGTACGGCCATCCCGTCAGCCGTCAGCCGCAGCCGTTTGCCGCGCTTGTCCTTCGGGTCCTGTTCGATGCTGACCAGCCCGCGCCGCTCCAGCGGCTTCAGCGCCGCCGTCAACGTCGTGCGGTCCATCGCCAGAAGATTGGCGACCGGCCCCATCGGCGGCGGCTCCGGGCGGTTCAGCGACATCAGCAGCGAAAATTGACCATTGTTGATGCCCACCGGCTTCAACGCATTGTCGAACAGCCGTGCCAGCGCACGTGCCGCACGCTGTGCATGCAGGCACAGGCAGGAATCACGCACGAGAATGGTTGTCGCAAAAGGAATCACGCTGACGTTTGACATGCGCCAAATATGTTGATATCAACCTAATTAGTCAAGCGGAACTTGGTGCTCTGCAGACTGTTTGTTGCCTTTCAGCACAGAAATAGGCGGTGCCGGCCGTTGGGACGGAGCGGCGCCGAGGTGAAGGACGGATCCAAGGAGGAAAGATCATGTCTCATCCCGTCGTTTCAAAAGAGGAGTGGCTTGCGGCCCGCCGCGATCTGCTGGTGAAGGAAAAGGAATTGACCCGTGCCCGTGACAGGCTGAACGAAGCCCGTCGCGCATTGCCGTGGGAGGAGGTGACGAAGGATTATATCTTCGACGCGCCTTCCGGCCCCAAATCGCTGCAGGAGCTGTTCGGTGATTGCAGTCAGCTGATCGTCTACCACTTCATGCTGGCGCCGGACTGGGAGGAGGGCTGCGTTGGCTGCTCCTTCTTCGCCGATCACGTCGATGGCGCGCTGATCCATCTCAAGCATGGCGATGCTGGCTTCGTCGCGGTGTCGCGGGCACCGCTTGAAAAGATCGAAAGCTACAAAAACCGCATGGGATGGAAATTCCCCTGGGTTTCAGCCGCAGGCACGGATTTCAATTACGATTATCAGGCCTCGTTTCGCGACGAGGATATGGCAAGCGGCGAAATCACCTACAATTACCGTGACATGGCGCCCTATGGCGACCTGAAGGACCTGCACGGCATCAGCGTTTTCGCCAGGGGCGAGGACGGCAAGATCTATCACACCTATTCCACTTATGCCCGCGGCGCGGAGCAGACGCTCGGCACATTGATGCTGCTCGATCTGGTGCCAAAAGGCCGTAATGAAGAGGGTGTAATGGATTGGGTGCGCCGCCACGACCAATATGAGGACGCGCCGAAAGCCGCATCCTGCTGCCACTGAAAACGGCAAGACGAGAGGAGGAGACGACAATGGAAATGGAAAGCGTCAAGCCGCAGAAGGAACACGAATTCCTGTCTAGGCTCGTCGGCGACTGGGTAATGGTTGCCGGCCATGAAGGATACGATCCTGATGATCCGGACCAGCGTTTTACGGAGACCGTCCGCTCCATCGGCGGGTTGTGGGTCATCGGCGAAGGCACCGGCAGGATGCCTGACGGCGACCGGATGACGGCCGTCATAACGGTCGGCTTCGATCCGGCCAAGGGCAATTTTGTCGGCACCTGGGTAGGGTCGATGATGACGCATCTCTGGGTCTACAAGGGCTGGCTGGAAGAGGACGGCAAGACCCTGACGCTGGAAGCGGAAGGCCCCGCTTTCGACGGTTCCGGTGGCACCGCGACCTATCACGACGTGCTGGTGCTGCATGATGACAATCACCGCAGTTTCTCCGGCAGCGTCAGGCAGCCGGACGGCACATTCAAGACCTTCATGACATCGGAGTTCCGGCGCAAGTCGTAAAGCTCGCCGGGACTTGATCTGAACGAACGTGCCGCCGCGCCCTGCGGCGGGCGCTTGCCGAAACACCCGCCAAACCCTCCATAGGAGACGACAATGTCCGATACGCATGGAAAATTCATCTGGGTCGAGCTGATGACACCCGACATGGAAGCGGCCGCCCGCTTTTATGGTCATGTCGTTGGCTGGCAGACCAAGGATTTCGGCTCGCCGGAAATGCCCTATCTCGTGCTGGAAGCCGACGGCAAGGGCATGGGCGGCGTCATGGAACTGACCGACGAGCACAAGGGCCAGGGCATTCCGCCGAACTGGACGGCCTATGTCGATGTCGACGATGTGGACGCGACGGCAAAACGTTTTGCCGAAAAAGGTGGCGCGATCCGACGTCCGCCGCAGGATATCCCGGAAATCGGCCGCTTTGCCGTGGTGGCCGATCCCTATGGCGCCGTGCTCTGCATCATGACGCCGCAGCCAATGGAAACCGGCGGTTTCCCTGAGGATATGCAGGCGAAACAGGGCCATGTCGGCTGGTACGAACTCTTCACCGACAATGTCGATGAAGCGATGGCCTTCTACGGCGATGTCTTCGGCTGGACCAAGGACCATGATTTCGACATGGGCGAAATGGGCCCGTACCGCATCTTCGCCCATAACGGCAAAGCCGTTGGCGGCATAATGAAACGCATGCCGCAGGTTCCCGTCTGCCATTGGGGTTATTACTTCAATGTGGATGGCATCGATGACGCCATCACTCGCGTCAGCACCGGCGGCGGACAGGTCGTCAACGGCCCGATGGAAGTGCCCGGCGACAGCTGGATCGTTAACTGCGTCGATCCGCAGGGCGCCTATTTCTCGCTGGTCTCGCAGAAGAAATAAGTCTGTTGCTGATGATCTGCCGGGGCAACGTCCGGCAGATCATCGCTCTCTCGACAGGCGAACATGATCGATAAAGGCCCGCAGCTTCGGCGCAAGGTTGCGACGGCTGGGATAATAGAGATAAAACCCTGCGAAGCTGGGCGAATAGTCTTCCAGCATGGAAACAAGCTCTCCGCGCTCCAGATAGGGCCGGAATGTCTCTTCCATGCCAAAGGTAATGCCTGCACCGGCACAGGCGAGCTTGATCATCAGCTGCATGTCGTTGGTGGTGAAAGCAGGCTCCACCGCCACCGCAAACTCCCGGCCGCTTTCGGCAAATTCCCATCTATATGGCGCAATACCCGGACGAGGCCGCCAGCCGATACACCTGTGCTCGATCAGCTCGCGTGGCTGGTCGGGCAGGCCGAATCGGTCCCGGTAGGAAGGAGAACAGACGGCAAGCTGCCGCTGGGGAACTGATACCGGAACGGCAATCATATCCTGTTCGATAAGCTCTCCCAAACGCACGCCGGCATCATAATGCTCGGCGACAATATCGAATTCTTCATCCGTCACGACGATGTCGAGCTGCACTTCGGGATGTGCCTCGGCAAAGCTTGCTAGCAGAGGTCCCGACAAGAAACGTTCTGCAATGGACGACACCGCCAGCCGAAGCTGACCGCGCACCGTGCCGCCAAGCGATGAGGCTGCCTGCGCCGCCTGCGAGATCGCGCCTATGGAAGACGAGACATCAGCGTAAAGCTGCTGCCCCGCTTCCGTCAGGCTCACGCTGCGGGTGGTTCGTTGGACCAGCGCAATTCCCATTGTCTCCTCAAGCTTGCGGATGGTCTGGCTGACGGCGGAGCGGGTGACGCCCAGCCTGTCCGCGACGGCGCGAAAATTCCGTTCCTCGGCAACAAGGCAGAACGTTGAGACGGCATTGAGATCAATGTTCATTGGTTAGAAATTCTATCCATTGAGGTAACTATTAAGGCGGTTATCGCGACAATGCCTGAGCGCTATCTTCCCTGCAACGGTCGATTTCGAAAAAGCCGACCGTAACAGCAAGGAGATAGCCATGACATTGAACAAAGTTGTTCTCATCACGGGTGCATCGAGCGGGATAGGTGAAGGCATTGCGCGAGAGCTGGCCGCCGGCGGCGCAAAACTGGTGCTCGGCGCGCGCCGGCTGGATCGCCTTGAGGCGCTGGCCGAAGAACTGCGCGAGACAGGGGCTGAGGTCGTCGTCCATCCGCTTGACGTCATCGATAGGCACAGCGTCGAAGCCTTTGCCGAGGCAGGCCGCAAGGCGTTTGGCGAGATCGACGTCATCGTCAACAATGCCGGGATCATGCCGCTGTCGCTGATGTCGTCGCTCAAGGTCGATGAATGGGACCGCATGGTCGACGTCAACATCAAGGGCGTGCTTTATGGCGTCGCGGCCGTTCTGCCCGAGATGACCGCCCGCGCCTCGGGCCATATCATCAACATCGCTTCCATCGGTGCGCTCGCGGTTTCGCCAACGGCGGCCGTTTATTGCGCGACGAAATTTGCCGTGCGGGCGATTTCGGACGGGCTGCGTCAGGAAAACCGCGATCTGCGTGTCACCTGCATTCACCCCGGCGTGGTGGAAAGCGAACTCGCCCATACCATCACCGACCCGGCCGCCGCCGAACTGATGCAGAGCTACAGGGCCATCGCCCTGAAGCCGGACGCGATCGGCCGCGCGGTGCGCTACGCCATCGAACAGCCTGACGATGTGGACGTCAACGAAATCGTCGTCCGCCCAACGGCTGCCTGAGGAGATTGAGATGAAAGCCATTTTTTCAAGTGCACTTGCGATTGCAATGCTCGGTGGAAATGCCGCCGCGCTCGCAAATACGCAGTATCAGGATGACCGAATGAAACGCGGCGATGATGTCGTCCGCAGCCTCAACAATGGCCAGCCGCAAGCCAATCTGGAGCGCATGCGGCAGGAGTTTCCATTCCTGGCGCAGGCAACGGAGGGCTATGCCCTGGGCGAGGTCTGGTCGCGGTCGGGTCTGGACAACCGCACCCGCCAGCTGGCCGCCGTCGCTGTCATGGCGGCCCTTGGCGAGCGCGATCTGATGAAAGTCCATGCCGGTTATGCGCTGAATGTGGGCGCAACCGACGAGGAACTGAAGGAGATGATCTATCTCATCACCGTCCCGGCCGGTTTCCCAAAAGCCATCGCCGCATCACGCACGCTTGCGGAACTGTTCGAGGAGCGCCGCGCCAATGCCGCAACGGGAGTGGAGAGACAATGAACATCGTATCGACATCGGTTGCGCTCCTGCTTGCGGCGGCTTCCGCCGAAGGGGAGAACCGCAAATCTAGCAACGCCACGGAAGTGAACATGACCGAAAACGCGGAGATCCAGAACCATCCGTATGTCGGCATGTGGGTCACCGGCGATGGCCACGTTCGTCAGGAACTTCTGCCCAATGGCCGCTATGACGAGGCGCGGGGTAACCGCAAGAGCGCCTATCAGGGACGGTATGAGGTGAAGGGCAACCACATCGACTATTGGGACGACACCGGCTTTACGGCCGATGGCGAATTCGTGGACGACATTCTCTACCACGGCGGCATGATCTTCTACCGCGAGAAGTGATAACCACGCCAATCAAGCGCCGCCCGCTCCATCGAGAGCGGGCGGCGCGCCTGTTGCTATCGCTTCAAACTACCCAAAATCCCGCGCACGATGGCGCGGCCCACCGAAGTCGCGACCGAACGTGCAGCACTTTTCATCGCGGCCTCGATCACCGTTTCGCGCTGGTAGCCGGAACGGCGCGTGCCGCCGTTGCGTGAGCCGCTGGAATTTTGCGCAGGTTCGTCATCACCGAAGCCGGGCAGGCGCCAGCGGCCGGAGGCGTTGTCGGACTGGTTTTGGGCATTTTCTTCTTCAGCACGCTTCGCAGCCTCGGCCTCCGCCGCCTTCTGGGCACGGGCGGCAAGAATCTCGAAAGCCGATTCCCGGTCTATATCCCTGTCGTATTGGCCGGAGAGGGGGCTGAGATCGATCAGCGATTTGCGTTCCGCATCCGTCAGCGGTCCGACGCGGCCGGATGGTGGCCTGACGAGCGTGCGCTCGACGATGGAGGGCGCACCCTTGTCGTGCAGGGTGGAAATCAGCGCTTCACCCGTGCCGAGCGTGGTGATGGTATCTGCCGTGTTGAAGGCCGGGTTCTGTCGGAACGTATCGGCTGCCGTGCGCACGGCTTTCTGTTCGCGCGGCGTATAGGCGCGCAGCGCATGCTGCACGCGGTTGCCGAGCTGGGCAAGCACGGTCTCCGGCACGTCGAGCGGGTTCTGCGTCACGAAATAAACGCCAACGCCCTTGGAGCGGATGAGGCGCACGACCTGCTCCACACGCTCCACCAACACGCGCGGCGCATCGTTGAACAGCAGATGCGCTTCATCGAAGAAGAACACCAGACGCGGCTTTTCCGGATCGCCGACCTCGGGAAGCTCTTCGAAGAGTTCGGAGAGCATCCAGAGCAGGAAGGTGGCGTAAAGGCGCGGGTTCATCATCAGCTTGTCGGCGGCGAGAACCGAAACCGTGCCGCGCCCATCGGTGCCCACACGCATGATGTCGGCGATCTTCAACGCCGGCTCGCCGAAGAAATTGGCAGCGCCCTGCTGTTCGAGAACCAGCAGCCCGCGCTGCAGCGAACCGACCGAAGCCTTGGAAATCAGGCCGAACTGGTTGGAGAGTTCCGTTGCGTTTTCGCCCATATAGTTGAGGAGCGATTGCAGGTCTTTCAGATCGAGCAGCGGCAGCCCGCCCTGATCGGCGATCTTGAAGGCGATGTTGAGAACGCCTTCCTGCGCCTCGGAAGCATCCATCAGCCGGGCGAGCAGCAGCGGCCCCATTTCGGCGATGGTGGCACGCACGCGATGGCCTTTTTCGCCATAGAGATCCCAGAAGATGACAGGCGATTTGCCGTAGGAAAAATCGGTAAAGCCGATCTGTTCGGCGCGCTTCTGCACCCAGTCCTTCGCTTCGCCTTCGGCTGCGATTCCGGAAAGGTCACCCTTGATATCGGCGCAGAAGACCGGAACGCCGGCCTTCGAAAAACCTTCTGCCAGAACCTGCAACGTCACGGTCTTGCCCGTGCCTGTCGCGCCGGTGATGAGGCCGTGCCGGTTGCCGAATTTCAGTTCGAGATATTCGCCCTTGTTCAGGCTGTCATCCGGATTGCGGCTGGTGCCGATATAGAGCTGTCCGTCCTGCAACATCGACCAATTTCTCCTGCGGCTGAAACACGACCCCTAAAATCGCGGCGGATTTTGCAAAAGTCATGTCCGAATTAAAAGTGTTCCGGCATGATAGGGAGACTCCGGCAGGGAGCAGCCCTTTCATAGTTTGGTTGCGATGATCTTATAAGGACAGTTTCAAGGCGCAACAACTGCTTGATGGCGATGAAGAAAAAGCGCTTGATGAAAGTTGCCGCACCGCTCATGGCCGCTTGAATGCCGCATGAGATTGTTTTACGTTGACGTTAACGTCAGTTCGCAGAAGTTGACGTCGTTTTTCAACAGGAGGCAAGAATGAACGAAGTCGTGGATCAGATCGCCGCAAAGGCGGGGATCGACCCTGAACTGGCTGAAAAGGCCATTGGCATGATTCTCGGTTTTCTCCAGCGCGAGGCTGCCGACGGCCCGATCGCGCGGATGATCGAAGCCATTCCCGGCGCGAGCGATCTGGTGGCGCAGTATAATGGCGAAGGTGCCGGCGGCGGCGGTCTGCTCGGTGGCCTGATGAGCGCCATCGGCGGCGGCGGCATCATGGGGCTTGGCCAGCAGCTGATGAGCCAGGGCCTTGGCATGAGCGAGATTTCCACCCTCGCCAAGGAAACCATCGCCGCTGCCCGCCAGCATGCCGGCGATGAAACCGTCGATCAGGTGATCGCCTCGGTCCCGGGCCTCAGCCAGTTCGCCTGAGCCGGACTATTCCATCGCGGGGCGTGGCGGCTGTTCTTTGAACAGGCGCCGCGCCTCTTCTATTTCGGCATGGTGCGTTTCCGCCCATATCCACACCCCGCAAAAAGCGCTGCCCAGCGTGCGGCCAAGGTTCGTCAGGCCATAATCCACATGTGGGGGAATGACGGGATGCACCGTGCGGCGCACCAGCCCGTCGCTTTCCATCTGCCGCAGCGTCTTCGTCAGCATCTTCTGGCTGATATTGCCCACATGTTTGCCAATCTGCGTAAAGCGCAGCGTGCCGTGCTCTTCCAGCACTTCGAGAATGAGCATCGTCCATTTGTCGGCCACCTTGGCAATGATGTCCTGAACCAGCGCCTCTATTGCCGGATCTGTATCCGTCGGTGGCGGAACCTTGCGCCGGTTCTCGATGGCCGGGTCGGCTGCATGCCGCTTCATCTTACACTCTCCATTTGGTAAGTATAAATCTTTTGGGTGCCTACTTTCGATTGGAGAGTATCATAGCTAACTTCCTTTCAGCCAACAAGCAAAGGATGTTCCCATGAAAATCTCTGGCAATACCATTCTCATCACCGGCGGCGGTTCCGGCATCGGTCGTGCTCTGGCGGAGGCCTTTCACAAGGTCGGCAACAGGGTCATCATTTCCGGCCGGCGCAAGGCCGTGCTCGACGAGGTGACGGCCGCCAATCCCGGCATGGCCTCGATGGTGATGGATGCGACGGACGCGGCAGGCATCCGCGCTTTCGCAGAGGCTGTCGTAAAGGCCCATCCCACTCTCAACGCCGTTATCAACAATGCCGGCATCATGCGGCCGGAAGACATCGCGGCAGCCCCGGATTATCTGGACACGGCCGAAGAAACCATCGCCACCAATCTTCTTGCACCCATCCGCCTGACGGCGGCGCTTTTGCCGCATTTCCTCAAGCAACCCGCTGCGACGGTGCTGACGGTCTCCTCCGGCCTCGCCTTCGTGCCGATGGTGCTGACCCCCACCTACAGCGCCACCAAATCCGCCATTCATGCCTATTCGGTCGCTCTGCGCGAGCAGCTTGAAGAGACGCCGGTGGAAGTCATCGAAATCGTGCCGCCTTACGTGCAGACGACGCTGATGGGTGAGGGGCAGGCGAAGGATGAAAGAGCCATGCCGCTTGATGCCTTCATTGCCGAGGTCATGGATATCCTCGAAAATCGTCCGGACGAGAAGGAAGTGGTGGTGGAACGCTGCAAGCCGCTGCGGTTTGCAGCGCAGAACGGAAATTTCGATCAGGTCTTCGCCATGATCAACCATATGCATCCTTGAGCGGCAGCGTCTGTCGCATGGGGGCATCCTGTGATAGCGTCGCGCTCCTATCTGAGGAGTGCGCGCTTTCATGGCCCAAGGCCGGTTCCTGATGCCGAAAACCAGCATGCCCGGTGTCGTCGCCGTAGTGGCGGATAGCGATCGTTCTTTCCCACGCCATATGCATGATCAATTCGGTATCGGCGTCATCGAACGCGGCGCGCAGAAATCGCTTTCCGGCCGTGGCATGGTGGAAGCGGCCGCCGGTCAGGTCATCACCGTCAATCCCGGCGAGATACATGACGGTATCCCGCTCGGGGAGGGCGGCCGCGCCTGGCGGATGCTCTATCTCGACATCGATATCGTGCGCGATGTCATTGCCGATGTCTGTCAGAAGGATCGCGGCTTTTTCGAATTCGCCTATCCTGTTGATGCAAGGCCTTTGGCGGAGCGGTTCAACGCTGTCTTTTCCGCCGTCACTGCGAAGGAACGACCGGGCGAAACCCTGCACAGCGACGAGACCTTGCTGATGCTTCTGGCGGCTGCGATGGAGACGGCGGCTAAACCGCCCGTGGTGACCTCGCCCGACACCATCAGGCGCGCGAAAAGCAGCATCGATGACGACCCTGCCCACCCGTTCCGCCTTGCCGATCTGGCCGCGGAAGCCGGCATGAGCCAATTCCGTTTCCTGCGCGCCTTCGCAAAAGCAACCGGCCTGACGCCGCACAGCTATCTTCTCCAGCGGCGCGTCCATCTGGCCCGGCACGCGCTGGCCGGAGGTAAGCCGCCGGCCGAGGTTGCCTTCCTTGCCGGTTTTGCCGACCAGAGCCATCTGAACCGCGTTTTCGTGCGCCAGTTCGGGGTGACGCCGGCGGTTTACCGGGCGGCGACGGGCGGCGGATCGTCGCGCTCTTCCGTCGTCATGCCGGACTAGATCCGGCATCCAGCCATGGCGCGCCCGCGCCGTGAAAGAAGTCTTTCGTGGTCAAGGACTTGACCACGCTGGATCCCGGCTCGGGGGCCGGGGTGACGGTGTGCGGATTTGGCCCTGCAATTTCATCCAAGACAACGATCCTACGCACCCTCATGCTCCTGCCCTTCACCCACAGGAGAGACCCACCATGACACCCGAATTCCTCATCACATCCTTCATCGTTGCCGCCTCTCCGGGCACCGGCGTGGTATACACGCTGGCTGCCGGCCTTTCGCAGGGGGCGCGGGCGAGCGTCATTGCGGCCTTCGGCTGCACGCTCGGTATCGTGCCGCATCTGCTCGCCGCCATCACCGGTCTTGCCGCCATCCTGCACACCAGTGCGCTGGCCTTTAGCGTGGTCAAATATCTGGGGGTCGCCTATCTGCTCTACATGGCGTGGAACACGCTGCAGGAGAATGGCGCGCTGAAGATCAATGAGACGAGGCAGCCGCAAAAAGCCGCCCGCGTCATCGGTGAGGCGATCCTCATCAATCTGCTGAACCCGAAACTGTCGATCTTCTTTTTCGCCTTCCTGCCGCAGTTCATCGCCCAGGGCGAGCTTTCACCGACAGGCCGGATGATCGAGCTCGGGCTGGTCTTCATGGCTATGACCTTTCTGCTCTTTGCGCTTTACGGCTGTTTTGCCGCCTCGGTCCGGCAGCAGGTCGTTTCGCGTCCTGCGGTTCTCACCTGGCTAAGGCGCAGCTTCGCCGCCGCTTTCGTGGCGCTGGGTGCGAAGCTGGCCCTGACCGAGCGATGAGATCGGAGCGAATGACCGACCGCCTCAGTTGTCCCAGTCGGGCGCGAGGTGGCCGGGGCTGACAATGCGGCCATTTGGCTTTGCCAGCGCATGGATTGCCCGCATTTCTTCTTCCGAGAGCGCAAAATCGAAAATATTGAAATTCTCCTTGAGGCGGCTTTCCGTCGCCGTCTTGGAAAGCGCCACGATATCCGGCTGTTGTACCGCCCAGCGAAGGGTTACCTGCGCGGCGGTTTTGCCATGCCTCGCGCCGATATCCTTCAGAACAGGGTCGTTCGGCACCTTGCCGTCGGCCATCAGGTAATAGGCTGTCACCGACATGCCGTGCTTGCGCGCAGCCGCAATCACCTTGGTCTGGTCGAGATAGGGGTGATATTCGATCTGGTTGGTGGCAAGCGGCGTGTCGGACAGTTTCACCGCCTCGTCGGTCAGCGCCACGTTAAAGTTGGAAATGCCGATATTGCGCGCCTTTCCGGCCTTGCGCACCGCGTTCAGCGCGCCCATGCGCTCGGCAAGCGGCACATCGCTCTTTGGCCAGTGCAGCAGCAAAAGGTCGACATAGTCGGTCTTCAGCTTTGCAAGACTCTCATCAACGGAAGCGAGAAAATCGTCGTGGCGATAGCGGTCCACCCAGACCTTTGTGGTCAGGAATATATCGTGCCGGGAAATGCCCGACTTGGCGATGACTTCGCCCACGGCCCCTTCGTTCTTGTAAATCTGCGCGGTATCGACATGGCGGAAACCGAGCTTCAGCGCCTCCGGCAGAATGCGCCTGACATCGTCTTCCGGAATGCGGAAGGTGCCGAAACCGAGGGCGGGAATGTTCGCGCCATTTGCGCTGACGTCATACATGGGATGTCTCTCCTGTTTGCTGAAACATGGCCGGCGCGGGACGCCGGGGGCAGGGAAGCCGTCTTTCATTAACTGGTATCCGCACGATCGGTTTCAACCCGACGACGCCAGTCACATCAGCACGTAATCCACCGGACGCGGATCGGCCGGCAGGTCGGTATCGCCGATCGCCTCGCGCAGATTGATCTCGATTGTGGTGGCAAGGGCATTTATCGGCAGCGCGTTGAGGCCGGTGCCGAAGGGGTCCTCCAGCTCGTCGGACAGCGCATCGAGGCCGAAAAACGTATAGGCGATCAACGTACTCGTGAAAGGCGTCGCCCAGCCGAGCAGATCGGTGAAACCGAACGGCAGGAGAAGGCAGAAAAGATGCGCGGTCCGGTGCAGCAGCAGCGAATAACCGAAAGGAACCGGCGTGTGGCGAATGCGCTCGCACGAAGCCTGTGCGGCGCCCATCTGCTGCACGGTCGCATCCAGCATCTGCAACTGTATATCGCTGATCTGGCCTTTGCCATGAGCGGCGACGATGGCGCCGGAGATTTCGCGCAGCAGCATGTCCGGCCTGTTGCGGCTGCAGGCATAGGTCTGCGAAAGGTCCTCCGGAACGAGGTCGGTGGCGACCGTCGCATTCGCCGGACGCAGATGTGAGACCAGCGCGTGACAGAAGGCGATGACAAGATCGGTGATCCGTCTGCGGGTGACGGGATCGGCCACATCCTGCCGGCCTTCCAGCATCACGGTCTGGCGTGCCAGCGTGCGGGCCACGGTAATCAGAGCGCCCCACTGCTTGCGGGCTTCCCACCAGCGATCGTAACAGGCATTGGCGCGAAAACCGAGAAACACCGAAAGCGCGATGCCGAGCAGCGAGAACGGCGCTCCATTTAGCGCCGGCACCAGATCCGGGCGATCCTTGTGCGCCCAGACCACCAGCGTCGACAGCAGGAAAACCGCAAGCACCTGCGGAAAGATGCGGACGATGATGGAGCCGCGCACGATGAGGAAAAGCTGCAGCAGGTTCGGTTTTGGACGAACGATCATGGTGGAAACTCGAAATGCCTGTGGCGGGTGGGGGCGCGTGAAAATGCCCGACCCTATCTACATGCTGGCTACGCGGCCTTGTCCACCCTTTTTTGCGTGGTTGCGCACGGCGGCTGGCAGCGCTACGCGTCTATTGCGGGCATCGTCAATAGATGATCCGACCGTGCGGGGTGGAAGGAAATGTCGCGTGTCACGTTCACAACGGCTTCTTGATCTGTTGCAGATTCTTCGTTCCCACCGCATGCCGGTGAGTGGTGCAGCCCTTGCCGCGAAGACCGGCGTCAGCCTGCGCACGCTCTACCGTGATATGGCAACGCTTCAGGCGCAGGGCGCCGATATCGAGGGCGAAGCGGGCGTGGGTTATGTGCTGCGTCCCGGTTTCCTGCTGCCGCCGTTGATGTTTTCCCAGCACGAAATCGAGGCGCTGGTGCTCGGCTCGCGCTGGGTGGCGGGCCGCGCCGATGCCGGACTGGCGGAGGCTGCGCGCGCCGCACTCGTCAAGATCGGCGCCGTTCTGCCCGAAGCCCTGCGGGAGGAACTCGATCATTCCACCCTGCTTGTCGGTCCGGGGCAGGGGCTTGCGGCCATCCATGTCGATCTGGCGGCCATTCGCGATACGATTCGCAGGGAAAGCAGGGTCGTCATCACCTATCGCGACGAAAAGGGGGACGTGACGGAGCGGGTTATCTGGCCTTTTGCACTCGCTTTTTTCGATCTGGTGCGGGTGGTGCTGGGCTGGTGCGAGACACGGCAGGACTACCGCAGTTTCCGGGCTGACCGCATCGAAAGCTTTCGTCCCCTCGACGGCCGTTATTCGCGCCGCCGCCAGGTGCTGCTGAAAGAATGGCGCGAACGGGAAAAACAGCGGCGGCAACATGCTGACAAAAACTGACAGCATCGGGGTCTAGAAACCGTTCATCCGCAACACAGGAGAACAACCATGACCCACCCCGATTTCACCATTCTTTACGTCGATAATCCGCCGGCCAGCACCGAGTTCTACAAGGCCCTGCTGGGCGTTGATCCCGTCGAAGCCTCCCCGACATTTTCCCTCTTCGTCCTTGCCAACGGCATGAAGCTCGGCCTCTGGTCGCGGCACACGGTGGAACCGAAGGCATCCGTTACGGGCGGCGGCGTCGAACTCGCCTTCCGCGTCGAAAACGACCTTCAGGTGGAAGAGACTTTCGCGAGCTGGAAGGCAAGAGGCGTCGCCATGCTGCAGCAGCCAGCGAAAATGGAGTTCGGTTATACCTTCACGGCCGCCGACCCGGACAGCCATCGCCTCCGGGTCTATGCCTTCGCGAGCTGATGACAAGCGGCTTGGCCGGTTGGTCAAACAAAGCCATCCTCGTCCACGCACGCGGTATTCCGCACGCTCCAGTCGACGCGCGTCTGAGCGGCGGGGAGAGCCCTGTCAGCGCAAGGACTTGGGCTGGCTGGATTCCTGGGACAGGCACAGTAATGAGGGCGGTGGGGAGGCGTCCGCGTGTGACAATCGCACGTCGCATCTGATGCCCTACGTCTTGACCGCCACGACAAAAAGGCGGGGAAACCGCAGAAGCAACCGGCCATCCGCCATCGGCGGATAGGCCTCCCTAATACGCCGCGTATAGTCGGCGAGGAAGGCTTCGCGGTTCTCCTCGCCGGCGGCGGCGAGATAGGGGCGCAGCCCCGTGCCCTTCACCCATTCGACAATGCTATCCGCATCTTTCATCGGGTGATTATAGATCGTGTGCCACACATCCACCCGCACGGATTTCGGTGAAAGCGCATTGAAATAATCCGACGGTGCGGGCAGGGGTTTGCGCCGCAACCGGCCATCGGAAAAAGTCTGTTTCCATGGGCCTTCGTCACCTGTCTCATGCATCGCGATATGCGTCGGCTCCTGCAGATTGTCAGGCATCTGCACGGCCAGAACGCCGCCGCTTTCCAGCTGGTCCATCAGTTGCGAAAGAATGGCGAGATGATCCGGCACCCACTGGAAAACGGCATTGGCGTAAAGCAGGTCCGCCTTCTGCGCCGGTTTCCAATGCGCGAGGTCGGCCTTGCCGAAGCGGGTGGTCGGCAGCCGGTCTGCTGCCTTCGCCAGCATATCATCATCGCTATCAATACCGGTGATGACATTGACGCCGTAACGGTCGGTCAGAAGCTCGGTGGAATTGCCGGGACCGCAACCGAGGTCATAGCCGTTCAGCACCCGCTCCAGCGGCACCTGGGCCAGGAGATCCCGCGCCGGGCGCGTCCGCTCGTCTTCGAATTTCAGATATTGCTGTGCGGACCATGCCATGATTTTTCTCCTGCGGACTGCCGTCAGATCGTCAGCATCGCATGGGCGAAATCGCCCCGCCATCATTCAATCGATGAATTATTGTGATGAATCTATTCACCAACCTTTTGTTTCGCCTCATAAAACATCCCGGCGGGGCCGCTGCTTTGTTATTTTCCATCAAAATCAGAAATCGCGGCAATTAAAACTTGACCTCATTGAGGGAGAGGCATTCACTCCGGCCGATTTCCCGCACATGCCCGGTTGCGCGCGCACAGCGTTCCTCATCCGGCAATGCATCAGAACAAAAAGACGGAGCGTTTTTACCGAACGGAAACGCTCGAGACAGGAGACCATCATGAGCGTCGATACCGCACCCCGATCAACCACCTGGACCTATGTTGACGGTCAATGGCTGCCTGGCAATCCGCCGCTCATCGGGCCAACCTCGCATGCCATGTGGCTGGCCTCTACGGTATTCGATGGTGCACGCTGGTTCGATGGCGTCGCGCCTGATCTTGATCTGCACTGCCAGCGCGTCAATCGCTCTGCCGTCAACATGGGCATGAAGCCGACCATGACCGCCGAGGAAATCGAGGCCCTGGCGCTCGAGGGCGTGAAGAAATTCGACGGCAAGATGGCGATCTACATCAAGCCGATGTACTGGGCCGAACACGGCATGCCCGGCAGCGTCGTTGCACCGGATGCCAGTTCCACCCGGTTTGCGCTCTGCCTTTTCGAAGCGCCGATGGACGCCGGCAAGCCGCTGACGCTCACCGTCTCGCCGCTGCGCCGCCCCTCGCCGGAAACGGCAATGACGGACGCGAAGGCAGGCAGCCTTTATCCGAATAGCGGCCGCGCGATTCTGGAAGCGCGCTCACGCGGTTTCGACAACGCCCTGATGCGGGACATGAACGGAAATGTCGCGGAGTCGGCCTCCGCCAACATCTTCATGGTCAAGGACGGCGTCGTTCTCACGCCGGTCCCGAACCGTACCTTCCTTGCCGGCATCACCCGTTCACGCGTGATCGGTCTTCTGCGCCAGGCCGGTTTTGACGTGCGGGAAGCGACGCTTTCGGTTGAGGATTTCCGTGAGGCCGACGAAATCTTCTGCTCCGGCAACTATTCCAAGGTTTCGCCTGTCGTGAAGCTCGACGACCGCGAGCTGCAGGCCGGCCCGGTCGCCCGCAAGGCGCTTGATCTTTACATGGAATGGGCACGTCTCGGCGCAGACGTCTGAATTCTGCATCTATTCGCGTGAAACGGCCATGACAGACATTCGTTCGGTCATGGCCATTTTTTTGCGATGCAAAAAAACCCTGAAAACAGGGGGTAATTTAATCCAATTTTAGAAAACAGAATTGTAGCTTGCGACATCTTCACTTCCGGGCAGCGGGGGCCGCCAGATGTCTTTCAGCATTCGAAATGTACTTGTAGGTTTTTTTCTCACCATCAGCCTTGCACTTGCCGGTTTGGTCGGCAACGAAGCCTGGCGCTCGGTCAATCGCGCCAGCGCCTTTTCTGAGGTTGCGCAGCTTGTCGCGCTCGACAAGCTTCTCTTCAACGCGCTTCTGAATTTCCGCAGTGAGCGCGGCGACAGCGCCACCGCGCTCACTGTCGATCCTTCGAAATCGGCGGGCAGCGTCGCCAGCGTGCAGGCGGCGCGTCAGAAGGTGGATGCCGCCATGACGGCCTTTATCGCGCAGTCTCCGTCGATTGCAGATGCGAAGCTCCAGGGGCCGCTCAAGCGCGTGAGCGATGTCTACGCACAGTTCGTCGACCTGCGAAAGAAGGTGGACGCCAATATTTCCCAGCCGCTTGATCGGCGCGAAAACGGCCTCGACAAGACCGTGATGACGCTGGGCGCCGATTTCCTTGCGTCTCTCGAAGCCGGCTCGACTGCGCTGGAAGGCGCCGTCCGTTCGCTGGATCAGGGCCAGACAGGCCTCATCCAGCTGCGATCCTACGGCTGGTCCGCCCGTGCGCTTGGCGGCAGCGCCACCGTTGTCCTCAACGCTGCTGTGGCGCAGAACCGTCCTCTTACCGCCCAGGAAATGCAGCAGCTCGGCGCCTTCGATGCCGGCGCGGCTTTCGCGTGGAAAGCAACGGGCGATCTCGTGGCGCATGAATCGGCGCCGCAATCGCTCAAGGACATCTACGCCACTGCGGACAAGACTTATTTCAAAGGCGATTTCAACGCCCAGCGAACCAAGCTCATCGAAGACCTGAACAATGGCCGCACGCCGTCCTTTACCATGGATAGCTGGCGCACCACCGTCACGGAAAATCTCGGCACGATTGCCAAGATCGCTTCTGCCGCCATGGACGTGCTGGATGCCAACGCCGAGAAGGCGAAACAGGAAGCCTTCACCGATGCGGTGATCTTTCTCGCGGTCTTCGTGGTCACGCTCGCCCTCTGCATTGTCTCGCTCGCCGTCATCGTCGGCCGCGTCACCCGGCCGATCAGCCGGCTGACCAATGCCATGATGGCACTGTCGGGTGGCAATCTCGCAATCGATATCGCTGGCGCAAAACGCGGTGACGAGATCGGCGAGATGGCCCGGGCCGTGGAAGTTTTCCGTGAGGCCGCCATCCGCAATCGGCAGCTGGAGGCGGATGCCGTCGCAAACCGGGAACAGGCCGAACGCGACCGCATCGAGCTGCAGCAGCGTGCCGAGGCCGAAGCCGAAGCACGGCTCAACCAGGCGACGGGTTCGCTGGCAGGCGGCCTGCGCCGCCTCGCCTCGGGCGATATGCTCTGCGAGATCGCCACGCCATTCGCGCCGCAATTCGAGGCGCTACGGCACGATTTCAACAGCTCCGTGCACCAGCTTCGCGAAGCGCTGACCAGCGTCGGCCAGTCCGTGCAGACGGTGAATGGCGGCGCACACGAGGTGTCGTCGGCATCCGACGATCTTTCCCGCCGCACCGAACAGCAGGCCGCCTCCCTGGAAGAGACAGCCGCCGCGCTGGAAGAGATCACCGCCAACGTGTCCGCCACGTCCAAACGCGCCGGCGAAGCGCGCGACACGGTACGGGAAGCGCGGACGAAGGCCGATCTTTCCGGCAAGGTGGTGCGCGATGCCGTTGCCGCCATGGAACGCATCGAACATTCCTCGCGTCAGATCGGTCAGATCATCGGCGTGATCGATGAGATCGCCTTCCAGACCAACCTTCTGGCGCTGAATGCCGGCGTTGAAGCGGCGAGGGCGGGCGATGCCGGCAAGGGCTTTGCCGTCGTTGCACAGGAGGTGCGCGAACTGGCGCAGCGCTCCGCCAATGCGGCCAAGGAAATCAAGCAGCTCATCAATACGTCAGCCGTTGCGGTGGGCGAAGGCGTGAAGCTGGTGGCCGATACCGGCGTCGGGCTTTCCGAGATCGAGCAGCTGGTGCTTTCCGTCAACAGCCACATGGACGCCATCGCGACGGCAGCACAGGAACAGTCTGCCGGCCTTTCCGAGGTCAACACCGCCGTCAACCACATGGATCAGGCCACGCAGCAGAATGCTGCCATGGTCGAGGAAATGAATGCGGCCGGTGCGGGGCTCGCACAGGAATGCGCCAACCTCCAGGCGCTGCTGGCGCAGTTCCAGCTTGGCCACCAGACCTCGGCCCTGCGGGAGACGGCGCGGCAGATGCAGCGCGCTGCAAGCCCGGCCCCTGCGCCGGTCACCTCCGCCCCGAAAGCCCGCCCGATCGCTGCACGCGGCAATGCGGCACTGGCCGTGAAGGGTGACGACTGGACGGAGTTTTGAGTTTCGCCGGCGAGGCCCGCGTCATCAAAGGGCGCGGGCAATGTTGTTACCGAGGCTTCCCCCTCGCGACGTCATCCTCGGGCTCGTCGCGAGGATCTGCAACCGATTGATTTGTGGACGTGCTCAGATCTTTGGGACGAGCCCAAAGGATGACGTTGATTAAATGCGCACTATCGCTATCGGCTCCGATGGTCTGACCTGTGCCCAAAAACCGGCGCGGGCCTCATCCCTTCCGCACATCCTCCAGCGCAGCGGCAAGCGCCCTCAGCGGCGCCGTCATATGTTTGTCGCGGCGCATGGCCAGCGCGATCCGGCGTTCGAGCGGCGGCTCGAGCGAACGCCACTCGAGCCCAGATGAGGTGGCTTCCTGCTCCACCGCCATCCTTGGCACGATGGCGAGCCCAAGCCCGGCCCCGGCCAGTTTCTTGATGGCTTCGACGCTGCCGAGTTCCATCGTGGGCTGCACGGTGCGGCCGCTTGCAGCGAACCATTGATCCACCAGCTTGCGCGTATTGCCACCCTCGTAGAGCAGCAACGGCTTTGTCGAAAGCATGTCGGCGGTCAGCGTCGTCGTGGCTGCAATCATGTCGCGGGGAAATACCCCGACCAGCTCATCGAAATGGATATCGCTGATATCGAGGCTGCGGCCGCTGGCGGGCAGGGCCACCACGGCGGCGTCGATCGTGTTGGCCTCCAGAAGCCGCAGGATATCGTGGGTATTGCCCGTCTGCACCACGATCTCGATGCCGGGCATGGCTGCGCGAATACGCCCCAGAACCGGCGGCAGGAGATAGATGCAGGCGGTGGCGCCCGTGCCGATGCGCAGGCGTCCCGTCACCCCGCTGCGATGCGGCGCGACCGTATCGATGGCGTGCGCCACCTCTTCTGCAATCCGCCTTGCATGAATGAGGAAGTAGCGGCCCGCCGCCGTCGGCTGGGCGCGCCTGCCCACCCTCTCGATCAGCCGCACGCCCAGCTGTTTTTCAAGCAGCCTGATGTGCAGGCTGATGGCCGGCTGCGTCACTCCGGCCTTGTCGGCGGCGGCGGAAAAGCTGCCGAGATCGGCCACATCCATGAAACTTCTTACTTGCCGAAGGTCGAGATCCATCATCAAAGAAAACCTTATCGTTTGTATAAGTCAGATAATCTTTATTTTGGCTGCGCCGCAATGCACAATGACGGCGTGAATGATCCGCAGGACAAGAGAATGACCCTTTCCACCGTTTCCAGCCTTCTGATCCGCCCCTGTGAAGAGGCGGATATCCCAGCCATTACCGAAATTTACCGGGACGCCGTTTTGCATGGCCGCGCCAGCTTCGAGATCGATCCGCCAACGGCGGAAACGATGGCTGAGCGCCGCCGCCTTCTGGTGGAGGGCAATTTCCCCTATCTCGTCGCTGAGCGTGAAGGCAAGGTGGCGGGATATGCCTATGCCGGGGCTTATCGCGCCCGCCCGGCCTATGGCGCGACGGTTGAGGATTCCGTTTACATCGACCCTTCGATGAAAGGCATGGGTATTGGCCGCAAGCTGCTCGACGCGCTCATCAAGGAGGCGACCGTGCGCGGCTTCCGGCAGATGATCGCCGTCATCGGCGACAGCGCAAATGCGGCTTCGGTCGGCGTGCATCGCGCCGCCGGTTTCGAGCACGTCGGAACCTTCAAATCCATCGGCTGGAAACACGGTCAATGGCTGGACACGGTGCTGATGCAGCGCGCACTGGGCGAGGGCGATACCACGCCGCGTTTCTGACCCGCGTCAGGGCTTGGTGGAGCCGGGAATTTCCACCTTCAGCGTATCGCCGGCAAGTTCGCTGCCGAGTTCCACGGCCTTTGTCTTCTTGTCATAGACGCAGATATGGCTGACCGTCACATCCGCGCCCTTTGCCCTGCCGGTCAGGATGGCAAGACCGTAATTCTCGCTGCCAACGGGATCGACGACCGCCTTGGCGTCGTCGATCATGTCTCCGGCTGCGGCAAGACAGGCAGTCTGCACATCCGCCACGAATTCCTTCCACGCATCGTCCGAAGATGCGGACGCAGGCAGGACAGCCGACGAGACGGCAACAAGGAGGGCGGCTGTGTGGATCATCGGGCGTATCATGGAATTTCCTTCCTGCAATCTCGATCAAAAGCGAACCGATAGGGTGGAAAACGGTACGCCAGCGGTGTGAAACAAATATGGTGGCGGCCGGCGCGAGAGGAATTTTCTCTTTTGGCGGAACATTTTGATAATTCACAGGTTGCCCAAACAGAGCTTCGCTCCTATGGTCCGCTCACACGGTTTCTAGGAGCGGTAACGCGCTGCAAAAAGGAGTAAAAACCATGGCCTTCGAACTTCCCGAACTCCCCTACGACTACGACGCGCTTGCACCTTACATGTCGCGCGAGACGCTCGAGTTCCATCACGACAAGCACCACAAGGCGTATGTCGACAACGGCAACAAGCTTGCAGCTGAAGCCGGTCTTTCCGACCTGTCGCTCGAAGAAGTCGTGAAGAAGTCCTTTGGCACCAATGCCGGTCTCTTCAACAATGCGGCCCAGCACTACAACCACGTTCATTTCTGGAAGTGGATGAAGAAGGGCGGCGGCGGCAACAAGCTGCCGGGCAAGCTTGAGCAGGCAATTGCCTCCGATCTCGGCGGTTACGACAAGTTCAAGGCCGATTTCATCGCAGCCGGCACCACGCAGTTCGGCTCCGGCTGGGCGTGGCTGTCCGTCAAGAACGGCAAGCTCGAAATCTCCAAGACCCCGAACGGCGAAAACCCGCTCGTTCACGGTGCAGAACCGATCCTCGGCGTCGACGTATGGGAACACTCCTACTACATCGACTACCGCAACCTGCGTCCGAAGTACCTCGAAGCCTTCGTCGATAACCTCATCAACTGGGACTACGTCCTGGAGCGTTACGAAGCTGCTGCCAAGTAAGGCTTGCGACAAGCGTGGTTGCTGATCGAGGCAGCCACCTCTTGCGCGACGTCATCCTCGGCCTTGTGACGAGGATCAGCGGATGTTCCCTGAAACGGGATGTCAGCAGATGCGCCGGGACAGGCCCGAGCATGGCGACGGAAAGCTTGCGGTACCACCTATTGAACACCCGGCTCTCAGGCCGGGTGTTTTGCTTTGGAGCATATTCTGCTCCTGTCACAAGCCTGTCATCCGCCGGGTTTATCGCGGCGCATCATGACTGAAAAAACAACTCCTCTCTTCTCCTTCGGCATAGTCGCCGATCCCCAATATGCCGATATCGATCCGCGTCCCGAGATGGGCCGTCATTATCGCGAAAGTCCCAAAAAGCTCGCGGAGGCGGTGGATGCCTTCAATCGCGAAAATCTGGCCTTCGTCGTGACGCTGGGCGACATCATCGATCGCGGTTTTGAAAATTTCGATGCGATTCTTGCCGTTTACGACCGGCTTCGCCACCGCTCGCTCCTGCTGCCGGGCAATCACGATTTCGCCGTTGCCGCCGAGCATTTGCCTGGCGTCCACGCCCGCCTCGGCATGGCCGCCGCCTGGCATGATTTTACCGTCGGCGGCATCCGCTTCGCCGTGCTTGATGGCAATGACGTCAGCCTTTTCGCCCCACCGGTTGGGGATCCGCGTCGCACCCTTGCTGCCGAGCGGCTGAAGCGCCTCTCGGATGTAGGCGCAATCAACGCGCAGGACTGGAACGCCTCGCTTGGCGACGAGCAGTTCGACTGGCTGCGGGCGGTTCTGCAAAAGGCGGATGCGGCGGGCGAAAGAGTCATCGTGCTGTGCCACTACCCTGTCTATCCGGAAAACGCCCATAACATGTGGGACGCGCCGCGCATCCTTGATCTTCTCAACGCCCATCCTTGCGCCATCGCATGGTTCAACGGCCATAACCATGAGGGCAATTACGGCGTATCGGGCAATACACATTTCGTGAATTTCAAGGGCATGGTCGACACGCCCGACCAGAACACCTTCGCCATCGCCGATGTCTTTGCCGACCGAATCGCCATTCGCGGTTTCGGGCGGGAGGAGGATCGCCTCTTACGGTTGTGAGTAAGGGATGGCCGGCTGGTTGCTCTGCCAGCCGGCCATCCACAATTGCCGCAGCTTCTCGCCTTCGAGCTTGAAGAAGCTGCCGGTCGCCTGGCAGCTCTGCACCCGGTCCGAGCGGAAATTACGGATGGCCTGCCGCAGCTCGCACCAGGCGACAATATTTACGGTTTCGGAGTAATAGATCACCGCGATTGGCCGAACCCGCCGCCGCGTTTCCGCGCCGGCTTCATCGCGATAGATGATTTCCAGCGTCTCCTCGTCGCGCACCGCACGCCTGACCGTCGAGAGATCAAGTCCTGCCGGTGCCGGCGCGATGCTGCCCCAGGCGTGGAGGGCATTGGCGGAAAGGGTCTTTGACAGCGGTTCGGGCAGAGACGCGGCAATCTTGTCGCTCGCCTTCTTCGCGGCCCGGCGCAATTCCATATCGCCGGTGCGGTCGACCATGGCGAGCGCCAGCACGATTGCCTCGGTTTCCTCGATGGAAAACATCAGTGGCGGCAGGTTGAAACCGGGCCGGAGAATATACCCCACGCCGCGTTCCCCTGCGATGGGCACACGCATGGTCTGAAGCGCTGCCATATCGCGATAGACCGAGCGCACTGTTATCTCCAGCATGTCGGCAATCGTCTGCGCGGTCACCGGGCGGCGCGCCAGCCGCAAAATCTGGATGATCTCGAACAGTCTTGAGGCCTTGCGCATTGCCGTCTTCCCGATGGATTTTCCCACGCAACTGACACAACGCTGTCAGTTGGCGTTCCCTATAAACGGAAAAATACATTGAGAAACATGGGGTTTCTCGAATGCACCTCTATCCGGTATGAAAGATACTGACATGACTTATGTCGAAAATCTCTGGCTTTTCTTTGTTGTCCTCTTCGGCATCATCATCCTGCCGGGCATGGACATGCTCTTCGTGCTGGCAAGCGCGCTGACAGGTGGCAGGAGAACCGGCCTTTCCGCCGCCGTCGGCATGAGCGCCGGCGGCATCGTGCATTCGCTGTATGGCGCGCTGGGTGTCGGCATGCTTGCCGCATGGATGCCGTCGCTGTTCCTGCCGCTGCTTGTCGTCGGCGCGGCTTACATGGTCTGGATCGGTATCGGCCTGGTGCGCAGTGCGATTGTCGTGAACGGCGATGAGGCTGAAGCAAGCGCTTCGGTGAAAAAGGCATTCTGGCGGGCGGTGTTGACCTGCCTGTCAAACCCGAAGGCCTACCTGTTCATGATGGCCGTCTACCCACAGTTTCTCAAACCCGCCTATGGGCCGATCTGGATGCAGGGGCTGGTGATGGGTGCGATGGTGGCGGTAACGCAGTTCACCGTTTATGGCGCGCTGGCGCTGACGGCGGATAGAAGCCGCGCATGGCTCGTTTCCTCTCCCGCGGTTACGATCGTCATCGGCCGCATCGCCGGTTTCATGCTGATTGCCGCAGCACTTCTCACATTGTGGGAAGCCTTGTCTTAGGCTTCTGTTTTCACGATGGAATTCACCGCAATGTGACTTCTTTTCGCCATGTGGAAAGGGCATCCTCGCGGCGTTCCATCAAGCGTCCGGCGCCCGCCGGAATCAAGGAGAGAGTGTATGAAACTGAAAACAATCGCAGCGGCCACGCTGTTCGGCTGTCTTTGCGCCGGAGCGGTCTATGCTGCCGGCGAAGTCGAAAAACGTGAAGGCATGATGAAGCAGATCGGTGGCTCCATGGGAGCGCTCGCCGCCATCTCCAAGGGCCAGAAGCCTTTCGACGCCGAAGCCGTCAAGGCCGCCGTGACGACCATCAGCACCAATGCCAAGGCTTTCCCCGACCAGTTCCCCGCCGGCACCGAGACCGGCAGCGCGGCAGCGCCCGCGATCTGGGAAAACTTCGATGACTTCAAGGCCAAGTCCGCCAAGCTCGGCGCAGATGCGGATAAGATTCTCGCCAATCTCCCCACCGATCAGGCGGGTGTAACCACCGCCATGCAGACGTTGGGCGCCGATTGCGGCACCTGCCACCAGACCTATCGCCTGAAGAAATAATCGAACGAGTTTGAAACGCCGCTCCCGGGCGGCGTTTTTCCGTCACGAAAGACACCTGACAATGTCAGGGGAGAATGGGGAGAGGGGCATGTCTTCCATTTGGACGAAGCTTGTGGGCGGGATCGTGGTCGCGGCCGTTGCGGGCTACGGGATTTTCGCATGGGTGACCGCGCCGCAGCGCCAGGCGCCCAGCCATTGGGTGAGCCTCGGTGAGCCGGATCTCGCCAATGGCGAGACGCTGTTCTGGGCGGGCGGCTGCGCAAGCTGTCATGCCGCGCCGGATGCTAAGGGTGAAGCGCTGTTGACGCTTTCAGGCGGGCAGGCACTGAAAAGCCCCTTCGGCACCTTTCATGTTCCAAATATTTCGTCTGATCCGCAGCACGGCATCGGCGGCTGGACGCTGGCGGAATTTGGCGATGCCATGACGCGCGGTGTGGGAAAGAACGGCGAACATCTCTACCCCTCCTTCCCCTATGCCTCTTATGCCCGGATGACGCAGAAGGACATCAATGACCTCTTCGGTTATCTGAAGGCCCTGCCGGCGAGCCAGAACGATGCGCCCGACCACGATCTGCCGTTCCCCTTCAACATGCGCATGGCGCTCGGCGGCTGGAAGTTCCTGTATTTCGACCCTTCGGCACCGCCGCGCGTCGAGCTGGCCAATGCCAATGCCGAACTTCTGCGTGGCCAATATCTGGTGGAAGGTCCGGGCCATTGCGGCGAATGCCACACGCCGCGCAATGCGCTCGGTGGCTTCCTGAAGGGCAAGTGGCTGGCCGGCGGCCCCAATCCGGAAGGCGAAGGCCGCATTCCGGACATTACCCCCGGCTCGCAAAGCATAGGAAGCTGGGCCGAGGCCGATATTTCGAGCTATCTCGAAACCGGCTTCACCCCGGAATTCGACAGTGTCGGCGGTTCCATGGTGAAGGTGCAGCAGAACATGGCGCATCTGACAGCCGAGGACCGCGACGCGATCGCCGCCTATCTGAAGGCGATCCCGGCGCGCTGAGGGTCCCGTTGGCATGCGTGCCCATTGACTCCCGTCCCCACGCGGCGGATAACAACCCTGTGATGGTTCCTTCCGGGCGTTCCGGAAGGTGAAAAGGGAACACGATAGGGAGAAATCCTCATTCGTGGCTGCCCCCGCAACTGTGAGCGGAGAGCCTGAAACGAAATGCCACTGGCAGACCCTTCGACCGAACCGGCGTTTCCGGTTGAGGCGAGGTGATGCCGGGAAGGTGTTTCAGGTTTTGACCCGTAAGCCAGGAGACCTGCCATCACGGAAATGTCCATGCCGGCGGGGTGTCCGGAAGAGCGGAATGTCAGGGTGGCAAGATCGATGCCCCCTGTGTCAGTCTCGTATCCCCGTGGTGAAGTGTATCGCAGGCGGTCGTATGGCTTTGCCGTTCGACCGCATCCAGAGGCGCGGGGTCGCGCCGGAGAGGGGTCACCATGTCCATCCACCAGAATACGGCCAATTCAGCCGTTTCAGCAAAAACGGGCAGCTTCGCGCAATCGCTGACGGCGATCGTGCTTGGCCTGTTCGTTGTCGGTTTTGTCGGTTTCTCGCATGTGGAAGCCGTTCACAATGCCGCCCATGACACGCGTCATGCCAATGCCTTCCCCTGCCATTGAGGGGAATGTCATGTCGTCTTTTCGCAATATCGTCTTTACCGCAGTTCTCGTCGGCATCCTCGGCGGCTTAGCCGTTTCAGCCATGCAGGCCTTCGGCACCACGCCGCTCATCCTTCAGGCAGAGACCTATGAGGGCGCGGGCGGTGAAGCTGCCCACAGCCACGAGGCCACGGCGCCCGGTGCTGTGGCTCCCGCCCACGAGCACAATGAAGAGGCCTGGGCTCCGGCCGATGGTTTCGAACGCACTGCCTATACGGTTGCCGCCAATGTCCTGACCGCGATCGGTTATGCGCTGGTGCTGACCGGACTGATTTCGCTGCGCGGCACCAATGGCGGCTGGCGTGAGGGGCTTTTGTGGGGCATTGCCGGATTTGCCGCCGTCATGCTCGCCCCGATGATCGGCCTGCCGCCGGAACTGCCGGGCAGCCCCGCCGCAGCACTTGAGGCACGACAAATCTGGTGGCTCGCAACCGTTGCCGCAACAGCCGGCGGCATCGCGCTGATCGCCTTCCGTCGCGAACCCTGGGCCATCGTCCTGGCGCTGTTGCTGATCGTCGCGCCGCATGTGGTGGGTGCGCCCCTGCCGCCGCAAGGCGAACATGCACTGGCACCGCTGCCGCTGGAGCGTCAGTTCATCGTCGCCGCTACGGTTACGAGCTTCGTCTTCTGGGCTTTGCTCGGAACATTGAGCACGTTTTTCCTCAAGCGCTTCCAGTCGGCCTAAGTCATGGAGGACGCAGCGGATTGGAGTGAGGAACTCGATGCGCTGCGTTTTGCAGTTCCCGGTCACGGCGCTTGCTGCGCCGTGCATCGTCTCGCCTTCAAGGCGGTACTGGGCCCGAGCCCGGCGGATGAGGCGGCTCTTGCCTTTTTCCAACACCATCAGGCCGCCTTTGTGGCGGCGGCACTCGCCAAGATCAAACGTGCAAATTTACCCGCCGGCCGCAGCCTGCATCTGAACAGCCGCGATATTCGCCGGGCGATTGCCGGGGAGGGCGGCGATCACGCAGCACGTGTGTGCCGGGTGCTGGATCAGCGATAATCATCGCTGTTCTCACCTCCGTCATCCCGGCCCTGAGCCGAAATCCAGGCAGCCCAAGTCCTTGGGCTGAAAGAAGTCATCTCGCCGCGCAGATGCGCGTCGGCTGGATTCCGGCTCAAGGCCGGAATGACGGGGAGTAGGGGAGCGCGAACAACCGAGGCGGCTATGCCTCAGCGATGCTCCGCCGCAAAAACCTGAAGTTCGGCCTCGGCTTCCGGACCAAAGAGGCCGAGGCTTTTCAGAATTTCCACCGCGAAACTGACTGGCGCGCTGCCGGCCGCGGTAATGATGCCGCCATCGTTGACCGCTTTCGGCTGGTCGCGGTAAAGCGTCTCGCCGCCATAGGCCGAATAGGCCCTGTGCGAAGCCAGCGAATTGCCGGTATGGGCAACGGCGTTCAGAACGCCCGTGCCTGCCAGCGCACTTGCCGCCGCGCAGATGCCGGCCACCAGTCGGTTCTTCTCGCGAAAGCGGCGCACCAGTTCGCCGAGATCGGCAGCTGTTCCCTTTTCCCAGCTCAGGCCTCCGGGAATGACCAGCGCATCGATGTCAACGGCATCGAGCGCGTCATAGGATGTATCCGGCGTCACCTTCAGCCCGCCCATGGAGGTTACCGGACGTCCGTCCGGCGTGGCATAGACGATCTCGACACCGAGATAGCTGCGCGCCGCGGCGGCAAGCAGCGCCGGCTCCCAGTCAGCAAAATCCTGGGCGAGCGCAATGGCGATCCGTGTCATGGTCGTCTCCGTGTTTTTTAATCAGGCGATGGACTGCATATAGCGCATGCCGGTCACCGGGCGGGGCGCGAAATCCATGTTTTCGTAGAAACGATGCGCCGCCACATTGCCGGTTGTGGCGCTGACGGAAAGATAGTCGCAGCCGAGACGCTTGGCGATATCGCGGGCCCGGGAAACCAGATGCTGGCCGGTGCCATGGCCACGATGGCCGTCGCGCACGAAGAGATGATGCAGTTCGAGCCCGCGGCGGCCCTCCTGCGCCCTGTAGAGCGGCAGAAGCAGGGCGTAACCGATCAACGCGCCATCGGCCTCGGCCACGAGACCGTGCACCCAGGGCAGCGGGCCGAACAGGTCGCGCTCCAGTTTCGCCGGCGTGATCGCCGCCGCATCGCCGTGGTAGGAGGCCAACAGCGTGATCATCTCGTTGAGTTCGGGCAGATCCGTCTTGCGCGCGCCACGGATGATGACGACGGGCGGTCTTTCCAGTGTCAGGGAGCTATCTTCGGTCATTTTTCGGTCCTTTGGTCTTATCGGTGCCGTCAGGACGTTTGAAAACAACAAAGCCGCCTGACGGCGGCTTGTTGACAATATGATCTGTCGAGCCGCCCTTAGAGGAAGGCCCAAAAATACGAGCAGGAGATGGGTGCGCGTTCGTTGATCATGGAAAATGAAATGCGCCCGAATCCGCCATCTGTCAAGCGGGTCAATTCGCAAATCGCGCAATTGCCGACAGGATTGCGTCTTCCATGCCCGCATCGCCCGTCGAATGGCCAGCGCCATCGATGGTAACAAGCTCGCTTCCCGGCCACGCCTCGGCAAGTTCGAAAGCGGTGACGGGCGGCCCCTGCAAGTCGCGCATGCCCTGAACGAGTATCCCGGGAATACCGGCGAGGTCTCCGGCGTTGCGCAGGAGCGCGCCATCATCCAGCCAGGCCGCATGGTGGAAATAATGGGCGCAGAGGCGGGCGCGGGCGAGAATATACGCGCTGTCGCGCCATTTCTCCGGAAAGGCCGAAATGCCCTCCGCGCTGATCGAGCCCGCCTCCCACAGGTGCCACTCTAAGGCGGCCGTCGCGCGCACGGCGGGATCGGGATCATTCAGAAGCCGGCGATAGGCGCCGACCGGATCTTGCCTGGACATGTCATCGGGGATCGCGGCGATGAAACGCTGCCACTGCTGCGGCAGAAACATTGCCAGCCCCTTGTACAGCCAGTCGATTTCCCTCTGCCGGGTGGTGGTGACGCCGGCCAGAACCATGCCGCGAACATGGTCTGCATGGCGCTGTGCGTAAGCGAGGGCCAGCGTGGAACCCCATGAACTGCCGTAGATCAGCCAGTCTTCCACCGCGAGGGCACAGCGAATGGCCTCCATGTCATCGATCAGATGATGCGTGGTGTTATGCTCGAGACTATCAGCGGCGTTTGGCGTGCTTTGACCGCAGCCGCGCTGGTCGAACTGGACGATGCGGAAAATGGCAGGATCGAAATAGCATCGCGCTGTCGATGACAATCCTGAACCAGGCCCTCCATGCAGCAGGATTGCAGGCCGCCCCGCCGGATTGCCGGCAATCGTCACGTGCAGCCGATGGCCCTCGGAAACATCAAGGAAAATCGTGTCTGATGGCGTGATTTCAGGGAAGAGCTCGGCCATCTGACGTCCTTTTTTCAGGCGGGCAAGAGGCGATTACCGGGTGCACGTGACATTCGAATGTCAGCCTCTTCTCGGCTCAATGCTCCCCCTCGCACATGCCGTGATCGGAAAGCGCGCGGATGACATAACAATCCTCGATGGAATGGCCGTGGCAATGGGAGACGATCCGCTCCAGTTCGTGTTCCAGCTTCTTCAGGCTGGCGATTTTTTCCCGCACATCGGCAAGATGTTCGGCGGCGATGCGGTCTGCACCCTCGCACGGCATTTCCCGGTGCTGGCTGAGTGCGATCAACTCGCGAATGGCGTCTATGTTCAGGCCGAGATCGCGCGCGTGGCGGATGAAGGCCAGCCGTTCGAGATCGGATTTTTCGTAGCGGCGTTGATTGCCCTCCGAACGATCCGCCTCGCGGATGAGGCCCATCTGCTCGTAATAGCGGATCGTCGGCACCTTGACGCCGGTGCGTTTGGACAGTTCACCGATGGACAGCATGGCTTTCTCCATATCTCCAGTCTCTAGAGATATGGCCTTTCGGCCCGTCGTTCAATGGGGTCAGGCAGCGTCCTCCACGCCGAGTGCCTGGGCAAGCGCCTTCAGAACCTGCGATTCGAGGCTTGCCATATCGGGCTGTGTGGAGGCGGCCACATCAGCATTGACGCAGGTTGCGGCGGAGGCGCCGCTATCCATGTTCCAGAGGGCCGCAGCAAGGCTCGCGGAAGCGCTGGCGAGCGGTGCCACGGACGTGGCGACATTGCCGGCCACCGAAATGGCGCGATGGGCCGCCCGCGTCAACTCCTGCAAAGCTTCGGTGGTGGACTGTGTCTCCCTGCTCCGCGCCGGCTCGATGCTCCGGGCAGGAGAGGTGAAATTGATGCTGCTGGTTGCTGCAATAGTCGTCATGACTGAGTCCCCTAAGTTCTGATGGATGTTTTTTAATGCCCGAAACATTCGCGAGGATTGCGTCTCACACGACTTGCGCAAAAAACATGGGAAATATACTATACCCCCCTATAGTATATGAGGTCGGCCATGTCCCATACCATCCGCAACAAGGAAAAGCTTCTCGCCCGCATCCGCCGCCTGAAAGGGCAGATGGAAGCGGTCGAACGTGCGCTCGATGATGCCAAGCCCTGCGGCGAGGTGCTGCAGCTGCTCGCTTCGGTACGCGGCGCGCTTTCGGGCCTGACGGGGGAGGTAATGCAGGAGCATCTGCACGAGCACGTGGTGCATGCTGAAAATGAAGACGAACGGGCGCGGGCGGCGGAAGAGCTGGCCCAGGTGCTGAAGACCTACATCCGGTAAAACCGACAGGATTAAGCGACATGACGACGACATCCGAATACCGCGCAGCAGCCGGTCACGACCATGTTTTCCTTGGCCAGAACCACGAGCGTAATGAAAGGCGCGTCTGGATGGTCATCGCGCTGACCGCGGCGATGATGGTGGCGGAAATCGTCGCCGGTCACTGGTACGGCTCCATGGCGCTAACGGCGGATGGCTGGCACATGTCCACCCATGCGGGCGCGATGCTGATTTCGGCACTCGCTTATCTCTATGCCCGCCGCGAGGCCCGCAACCCACGCTTCACCTTCGGCACCGGCAAGTTCGGCGATCTCGCAGGTTTTGCCAGCGCCATCGTGCTGGCGGTGGTGGCGTTGCTGATTGCCGTGGAAAGCGGGATGCGCCTCGTCAGTCCCGTCGAGATCGATTTCAACCAGGCCATCCTCGTCGCCATCATCGGCCTTGCCGTCAATCTTCTCAGCGCGGTGCTTTTGAAGGATGACCATCACCACGATCATGGCCACGGCCACGGCCACGGCCACGGTCATGCCCACGGCTCACATGCCCACCATGGGCACGGCAGCCACGCCCACCATGATCATGGGTCCCATGCCGAGCACCACGCCGGGCACGGGGCAAAGGGCGGCCGGGACAATAATCTGCGCGCTGCCTATCTGCATGTGCTGGCGGATGCGCTGACCTCGGTTTTGGCAATCGTCGCGCTGCTGCTCGGCAAGTGGAACGGCTGGTCGTTCCTTGATCCGTTGATGGGTATCGTTGGCGGCCTGGTGATTGCCCGCTGGTCATGGGGCCTGATCCGCTCCACGGCGACAACCCTGCTCGACGCGCTGCCGTCGGCCGAGGATCTGCCTCAGGAAATCCGTGAAAGCGTGGAAACGGAAGAGGATCGCATTACCGATCTGCATGTCTGGCAGGTGGGGCCGGGGCATCACGCCGCCATCGTGGCGATCCTTTCGCAGGCGCCCAAAGCACCGGCATTTTATAAGCAGAAACTTGCCGCCATACATGAACTCTCGCATGTGACGGTGGAAGTCAGCCCGGCAAGAGGCTGATTGGAATCGCCTATTCGGTATATTCCGAATAGGCGCTGCGTACCCATTCAGCCTGCGCTTCCGCCTTGTCCTCGGGGGAGGCGGTGGCCGCATCCTGATAGGCCGGCGCGCTGCCGTTGCCGACGGCCCATAGAACGTTGGCCAGCGACTGGGAAAGAATGGTGCTGGAAACGGTGGGGTTGCCGGGGCCGCGTTTTACCGCCTGCTCCTCCGGCGCGCTTTGGGCGCTGCCAGCTTTTTCGATGTCGCGGATGCGACCCTGATAGTTATATCCGCCAATGTTGCTTTCGATCTGCATGTCGGTGATTCCGCGTTCAAAAGTTAACGAATGGTTAACGGCGGCGACTTGTCCGAAACTTGCGCTTGCTGCGCTGCAGCGACTGTCGAGGGTTGACAGCCGGCGAAGTAGTGCTTCGTTTTGGCATAGTGAAGACGGGGCAGGAGGCAATTGCGAGCTTTGTGCCTCGCGGCATTACAGTCCGGTTTAAATTTCTGGCGCCGTGAATACCTCACTCCCGTCATTCCGGCCTTAAGCCGGAATCCAGCCGACGCGCGTCTGCGCGGCGAGAGAGTCCTTTCAGCCCAAGGACCTGGGCTGGCTGGATACCGGCTCAAGGCCGGTATGACGGAAAGAGGAAATCTCGCGGACGCGGCCAATCCGTCCGGTGCCGGATTACGCCGTTTCCTTCTCCACCGACATAACCGTTTCCTGGAGCTTTTCCGGCTCCTCCGCCTTCACCTCCGCCTCAACCTCCTGCGGCGCGGGCGTCACCATCGCAGCCACCAGCGTATCAAGCCCGATGCTGCCGACCGGCTTGCCGTCCTCGTCCACCACATGGGCCTGCGTCTCGTTGGCTTCCGACATGTCGCGGGCGATGGTTTCGAGCGTTGCGGTCTCGGGGACCGGCATGCCCTCGGGCTTGCTCTCCAGCGGCTCCATGACAGTGTTTGCCTGCAGCACGCGGCCACGATTGACATCGCGCACGAAGTCGGTGACGTAACCATCGGCCGGCGAGAGGATGATGCTCTGGCCGTCGCCCTGTTGCACCACTTCGCCGTCTTTCAGGATGGCTATATGGTCGCCCAGCCGCAAAGCCTCGTCGAGATCATGGGTGATGAATACAACGGTCTTCTTCAGTTCCTGTTGCAGATCGAGCAGCATCGTCTGCATATCCACGCGGATCAGTGGATCGAGCGCCGAATAGGCCTCGTCCATCAGGAGAATATCGGCGTCATTGGCAAGCGCCCGGGCAAGGCCGACGCGCTGCTGCATGCCGCCGGAAAGCTGGTTCGGATAATAATCCTCGTAACCGGCAAGGCCGACACGCTCCAGCCAGTAACGGCCCTTTTCCTCGCTTTGCTTGCGCGGTACGCCCTGGATATCGAGGCCGTAGACGCTGTTTTCGAGTACCGTGCGATGCGGCAGAAGGCCGAATTTCTGGAACACCATCGCCGTCTTGTGGCGGCGGAATTGCCTGAGCGCCGAGGCGCTCATGCCGCAGATATCCTCGCCGTCATAAAGAACTTCGCCGGCGGTCGGGTCGATCAGCCGGTTGATGTGGCGGATCAGTGTCGATTTGCCGGAGCCTGACAGCCCCATGACGACGGTGATCTTGCCGCCCGGCATGGTGATGTTGATGTTGTTGAGGCCGAGAACGTGGTTGTGCCTGTCGTTAAGCTCGACCTTGTCCATGCCTTTACGCACCGCTTCGAGGTACTTCTCGGGATGCTTGCCGAAGATCTTGTAAAGATTCCTGATTTCGATGCTTTTAGCCATGGGAGACCTCGCGGTATTTCTGCAGGCGCTTGCCGAAAGCCTGGCTCGCCCGGTCGAACATGATGGCGATGGCGACCAGAGCGAAACCGTTCAGGAAGCCCACCGTGAAGAACTGGTTGTTGATGGCCTGCAGCACATTCTTGCCAAGCCCGCCGACACCGACCATGGAGGCGACGACGACCATGGCGAGCGCCATCATGATGGTCTGGTTGATGCCGGTCATAATGGTCGGCAACGCCAGTGGTAGCTGCACATTGAAAAGCTTCTGACCGTTAGAGGAGCCGAAGGCGTCTGCCGCCTCAAGCACTTCGCGATCGACCAAACGGATGCCGAGGCTGGTCAGGCGGATGACGGGTGGAATGGCATAGATCACCACTGCGATCAGGCCCGGAACCTTGCCGATGCCGAAAATCACCACCACGGGGATGAGATAAACGAAACTTGGCAGGGTCTGCATCACGTCGAGCACGGGATTGATGAGACGTTGCAGGCGTTCGGAACGACCCATCAGAATGCCGAGCGGCAGGCCGATGACGATGGCGATCAGGGTAGCGATGGCGACGATGGAGAGCGTCGTCATGGCATCGCGCCAGAGGCCGACCGCGCCGATCATCAGCAGGGAAATGGCGGTGCCGCCTGTGATCTTGAAGCTGCGTCCGGCCAGATGCACGATGGCGAGAATGACCAGCATGGTAATGATCCACGGCGTCTGGATGAACAGACGCTCCGAGGAATTGAGGAAAAGCTGCAGCGGGTGAACGACGACGTCGATCGCATCGCCGTAATTGCGCACGATATCGCGAAACCCGTCATCGATGGTTTTGCGAGCCACGCGCATGGTGGAGTTGTCGATTGCCGGGAACTTGCAGAGCAGGTCCGGCAGGTAGGTGCAGAGGGCCATTATTGTTGTTTTCCCTTTGGGTTGTTGGGGAATGGTGCGGCGGAGGTTGGTGCGTGCGGGCACCCCCCTCTGTCCTGCCGGACATCTCCCCCTCAAGGGGGAGATCGGCAGGGCGCACCCTTTCCAAAATCTCAACGTAAGCGATGGGCGAGACCCCCGCCGCAGGTCGATCTCCCCCCTTGAGGGGGAGATGCCCGGCAGGGCAGAGGGGGGTAAGCGGCTTGCGCCAACCCCGCCTCCCGTCACATCGAAGCCTTGATCTTCTCAGCCACCTCGGGCGAAACCCACTTCGTCCAGAGTTCCTCATGGTTCTCGAGGAAATACTCGGCCCCATCTTCATTGGTGCCCTGATTTTCATCCATCCACGCCAGAACCTTGGCGACGGTGTCGTTGTCCCACTGCCGCTTGCGGATGTAGTCGATGGAAGGGCCCGCCTTTTCGGCGAAATCCTTGGTCACGACGGTGAAGACCTCCGCCACCGGATAGGCATTCGGCTTGGGATCGGCGCAGTCCGCCTTGGCGATGCAATTGTCGTAAGCCGCCCGGTCAAGCGGAACGCCATCGTCCAGCTTCACCATATCGTATTTGCCGAGAATGGCCGTCGGAGCCCAATAATAGCCGAGCCAGCCCTGCTTCTTTTCGTAGGCATTGGAAATAGAGCCATCCAGACCGGCCGCGGAGCCGGTATCGATCAATGCAAAGCCCTTCTCATCAGCCTTGCGGGCCTTGAACAGGTTGGCGGTGGTTGGCTGGCAACCCCAGCCCGGCGGGCAGCCGAACACGGCGCCCTTGCTGGCGTCTTCAGGCGCGGGAAACAGTTCAGGATGCTTCAGCGCATCCTCGACGGTCTTGATGTCTGGATGTTCGTCGGCGAGATATTTCGGAATCCACCAGCCTTCAACGCCGCCTTCGCTCAGGATTTTGACTTCCTGAATGAGATTGCCGCTCTTGACGGCTTCCTCGTAGGGGGTGCCAAGTGTGTTCACCCACATTTCGGGCGCCATATCCGGCTGGCCCTTTTCATTCATGGAGGTGAAAGTGGGGGTGGTGTCGCCGCTGACGACATTGACCGTGCAGTCATAGCCGTTTTCCATGATGAACTTGTCGACGTAGGCCGCGACACCGGCGGATGCCCAGTTCATTTCGGCGATGGTGATGCTGCCACAGCTGTCTGCGGCATTGGCGGAAGATGCTGCACCGGCAGCGATGGTAAAGCCCGTTACGAGAATGGTCGAGGCCAGGAGTTTCTTCATGAGGAGACCTCCAAGTCTGATGCAGTGTTTTCATTTGGCAAAGCGGGAGCACTGCAAAGCCCGGATTGCCAAGGGCGAACTGACATGGCGCGTGGAGATGCCGAAAATCCGGCGAGAGAATATCCGCAGAACAAGCCGCGAGATTGCCGCGGAAACTGCGGCGAAAAGGCGCATGAATATGTCAACGCCGTGCATAATACGGCCAAAAAGTGATATTGCAACGCGGCAATGCGCAGGGCAGCCATGCAGGTGATCTATGGAGCGATTTTCCTGTTCGGGTAATACATGGCGTGTATTTTATTATTCAGTAGAAAATATCGACTATACAGTAGATCGAAATAAAAATTCCCAATAATTTCAAGTTTTGTTTAAATAAGAAATTTTTGCCGCAATTTGTGAAAAAAATAATCTGAAATCTTTTTTCGAGAGGTATTTTTGTGCGAAACGATACGGGCGGCAGCCTACGCCGCCCGCATCGGGCATCAGACGGCGTCCTTGCCGGCTACCTTCAGCGCGAAGGCGTATTCGAAGGCTATTTCCTCCAGCCGCTGGAAGCGGCCCGACTTGCCACCATGGCCGGCCGCCATGTTGGTCTTGAGCAGGATCGGCGCTTCACCCGTGGTCTTTTCGCGCAGCTTCGCCACCCATTTGGTCGGCTCCCAATAGGTCACACGCGGATCGGTGAGGCCGGAAAGCGCCAGAATCGGCGGGTAAGGCTTCGCACCGACATTGTCATAGGGGCTGTAGGCGGCGATCCAGCCATATTCCTCTGCCGCTTCCAGCGGATTGCCCCATTCCGGCCATTCCGGCGGCGTCAGCGGCAGCGTGTCGTCCAGCATCGTTGTCAGCACGTCCACGAAGGGAACGGCGGCGATGATGCCGGCAAACTTCTCCGGCGCCATATTGGCGACGGCGCCCATCAACATGCCGCCGGCAGAACCACCCTCGGCGATGATGCGCTCGTAAGACGTGAAACCTTCCTGCACCAGATGATCGGCAGCGGCAATGAAGTCTCTGAACGTGTTCTGCTTGTGCTCCATCTTGCCGGTTTCGTACCACTCGAAACCCTTGTCCTTGCCGCCGCGAATATGGGCGATGGCATAGATGAAACCACGGTCCGCCAGAGACAGCGTCGTGGTGGAGAAGGAAGCGGGAATGGTGATGCCGTAAGCGCCGTAGCCATAAAGCAGGCAGGGGGCGGAACCGTCGAGCGCCACGTCCTTGCGGTAAAGCAGAGAGACCGGCACCAGCTCACCATCATGCGCAGGGGCCATGATGCGGCGGGTGATGTAATCATCAGGATTGTGGCCCGAGGGCACTTCCTGCGTCTTCAGAAGCGTGCGTTCGCGCGTCACCATGTCGTAATCAAACAGCTGGCTCGGCGTCGTCATCGAGGAATAGGAGAAACGGATGACGTCGGTGTCATATTCCGCCGCGCCATGCAGGCCCAGCGAATAGGCCTCTTCGGCAAAGGCGATGGAATGTTCCTCGCCGGTGCGGCGGTCGCGGATGACGATGCGCGGCAGGCCGTCACGGCGCTCCAGCCATATCAGATGGCGGGCATAGGCATCGACGGAGAGGATCAGCCGGCCCGGCTCATGCGGCACCACCTCTTTCCAGTTTTCCTTGCCGGGCGCCGTGACCGGGGCTTCCACAATGCGGAAATCCTTGGCATCGCCGTCATTGGTGAGGATGAAGAAGACATCGCCGCCTTCGCACATCGAATATTCGATGCCCTCTTCGCGTTCCGCCACGATAGCCGGTTCCGCGGTCAGGTCTTTCGTGGAGAGAATGCGATATTCGCTGGTCTCATGATCGTGAATGTCGATGAAGATGAAATCATCGAGAACGGACGCACCGACACCCATGAAGAAACCGGGATCCTTCTCCTCATAGACCAGCCGGTCGGCCGATTGCGGCTCACCGATAATATGGTGGAAGACCTTGGAAGGGCGGTGGTTCTCGTCCTGCAGCGTATAGAAGAAGCTCTTGCCATCGGGCGCCCATGCGCCGCCGCCGCCGGTGTTTTCGACGATATCGGCAAGGTCCTCGCCGGTTTCGAGGTTACGGATGCGCAGGGTGAAATATTCCGAGCCCTTGTCGTCATAACCCCAGATGCCGTGTGTGTGATCGGAAGACTGGTCGAGACCGGCAAGACGGAAATAATCCTTGCCCTCGGCTTCTTTGTCGCCGTTCAAAAGCACCTGTTTCTCACCGCCGCCGCGCGGGGTGCGGAAATAATGCGGCTGCTCGCCGCCGGTCACGAAAAGCGTGCCATAGGCATAAGGCCCGTCATTGACCGGCACGGAGGAATCGTCCTGCTTGATGCGGCCCTTCATCTCCTCGAAAAGCTTCTCCTGAAGCGCCTTGGTGTCGCCCATGGCCGCTTCCATATAGGCGTTTTCCGCCTCCAGATGGGCGCGGATCGCCGGGTCGAGAATGGAGGTGTCCTTGAACATGGCCTGCCAGTTATCGGCCCGGAACCATGCGTAATCGTCGGTGCGGGTAATGCCGTGATGCGTATCCTGAACGGGCCGTTTTTCGGCGGTCGGGGCGGCGGGCAGGTTCTTGAAAATCGGCAATGGAAACTCGCTTTCCTGTAAAAATTCTTGAGCGGCACCAAGATGTAGAGCGGGGCTTGCGGCCGATCAAGTTTCAAATCTCCACAGGCGGAATGGCGTTCGGGCACAATTTCGTCAGCTTTCGATCACATTTTGGCAATATCCGGCAAATCAGCGATGATGCTTGCCGCCCGATGGCACGCAATCCATCGTCAAGAACAAACGAAAAAACTGACAGGACCCCATGCGAAAGCTTCTTCCCGCTGCCCTTTCTGCCTTTTTCCTTGGCTTGCAGACCCTTACCCCCGCTTTTGCGATTGATGCCAGCGTCATGCGGCAGTTGAACGCGCTTGCTCCCGAGGAGCGTCTGGAGCAGCGTTGCGACATTGAGGCGATGGAGCGGATAGCAACCGAGCAGAAGGGCATGAAGCCGGACAAGGTGATCGCCTATACGTTCGGTGATCCGGAAGTGGGAAAAAACTCCATCAAGGCGCCGGGCGCGGTCTTCAGAAGTTCGGGCGAATGGTACAAGCTCAGATACAAGTGTCAGCTGAAGAGCGATAGTCTCAGCATCCAGTCCTTCGACTACCGTGTGGGCGACAAAATTCCCGAGGAGCAGTGGAAGAAGTTGTATCTTTATGACTGATCACGGAATTTTTCGGTTTCGAACCGGCGTTTAGCCGCCGCTTTGTTGCCCCGTCGCAACCGGCTCTGTAACCCTGACATCTGATCGAAGTGAGGGGCACAGACATGGCGAGACGATTCAAGGGACTTTCTGCTTTTCCGATAACGCCGGCAGATGAGGCAGGGCGGGTCGATGTTGAAGCCTTCTCCGCCCTGATCGAGCGGCTGGATGTCGCGGCAGTTGATTCGGTCGGCATTCTCGGCAGCACCGGCATCTATATGTATCTCACCCGCGAGGAGAGACGCCGCGCCATCGAAGCGGCCGCCGCCATCCTCAACGGCAGGCGCACACTGATGGCCGGCGTCGGCGCCTTGCGCACCGATGAAGCCGTGGCGCTGGCAAGGGATGCGGAAGCGGCCGGTGCCGATGCGCTGCTGCTCGCGCCGGTCTCCTACACGCCGCTGACGCAGGAAGAGGCCTATCACCATTTCGCCGCCGTGGCGGGTGCGACGGCCCTGCCGCTCGCCATCTATAATAACCCGACGACCACCCGCTTCACCTTCAGCGACGAACTTCTGGTGCGGCTCGCCTATATTCCCAATATCCGCGCCATCAAGATGCCGCTGCCCGCTGATTCCGATTATGCCGGCGAGCTTGCGCGGCTCAGGCCCAAACTGTCGGACGATTTCGCCATCGGCTATAGCGGTGACTGGGGCTGCGCCGAGGCCACACTCGCCGGCGGTGACACCTGGTACAGCGTCATCGCCGGCCTGCTGCCGGTTCCGGCGCTGCAATTGATGCGGGCGGCACAGACCGGCAATGCGGAGGAGGCAAAAAGGCTCGATGCGGTCTTCCAGCCGCTCTGGGCGCTGTTCAGGGAATTCGGCAGCATCCGGGTTGTGTATGCCGCCGCCAATATCCTGTCGCTGACGGTCAGCGAACCGCCCCGACCGATCCTGCCGCTTACGAGTGCGGAACGCCAGCGGGTGGAAGAGGCGCTGGAGGCGCTCTCCGCGCTGGAAACCGCGCCATAATTCGGGCGCTTTGCGGGCGGATTGCCACACACCATGACTGCATGAAATTGCGGAACCAGAAATGATACGTCGTCTCCTCCTCGCTGCCCTGTTTGCCTCTGCCGCCGCGACCGCCTTTGCGGCGAACGGCCTTGTCGAGCCGTCGCTGAAAATGTCGCCGCAGCATGATGGCAAGGTGCGGGTGGCGATGACGCTCGACGCCTGCATGGGCAAGACCGACCACCGCATTCTCGACACGCTCGTTCGCGAACGTATTCCCGCAACAATCTTCGTGACCGCCCGCTGGCTGAAGCATAACAGCGAGGCGCTCGCGGTGCTGATGGCAAATCCCGACCTGTTCGAGATCGAAAACCACGGCGAAAACCATGTGCCGGCGGTGGACAAGCCCGTTTCGATTTACGGCATCGCTGCTGCGGGATCGGAAGCTTCGGTCGTGCAGGAAGTGGAAGGCGGTCGTCAGGCCATCGTCGCTGCCACAGGCATCCAGCCGCAATGGTTTCGGGGTGCGACGGCCAAATATACAAGCTCGTCCATGGCCACCATCAACCGGCTCGGCATGCGCGTGGCGGGTTACTCCGTCAATGGCGATGGCGGCTCGCTGCTGGGCGCTGCCGCGACGGCCAAACATATCGCTGCGGCGAAGAATGGCGATGTCATCATCTCCCACATCAACCAGCCCACCCACGAGGCGGGCGAGGGCGTGGTGAAGGGCCTGTTGGCGCTCAAGGCACGCGGCGTGATTTTCACGCGGCTGGACGACCCGTCATTCGCGCCGCCGGGGAATTGATCTCCAAGGTTGCCGCCCGTTTCTTCTCCCCGCCGGGGAGAAGAAATATGCCGCAGACTTTTCCTTCAAACGGCGCGGAAGAAAAGAGCTGACAAATCCCCCACATCTACGCCCGTTTTTCGGCGGCGTGCCGTTCGAAATTGCGCTAGCATCTTCGTCATGATGCTGTTCAAACGCCCCGACACCGAAACCCTGTATTCCGCCCTTGTGAACAAGGACCCCGCCTATGAAGGCGTGGCCTATGTGTGCGTGACCTCGACCAAAATCTTCTGCCGCTTCACCTGCACGGCGCGCAAACCGAAGATCGAAAACTGCCGGTTCCGCGAGACCATCGCCGAATGCCTGGAGGCGGGGTTCCGCCCCTGCAAGCGCTGCAAACCGATGCTCTCCTATGGCACGGCCGATGAAACGGTAACGCAACTGCTGACGGCGCTGGAAAACGAACCGGCGCGGCGCTGGCGTGAGGAGGATGTGGTGGCGCTTGGCCATGATCCCTCCACCGTGCGCCGCACCTTCAAGCGCCGTTTCGGCATGAGCTTTCTGGAAATCGCCAGATTGCGCCGCTTGGGCGATGCGGTGGAAAGCATCGCTTCCGGCGAAGCGGTGATCGGCGCGCAGATCGACGCCGGTTACGACTCCGGCAGCGGCTTCCGCGCCGCGATCAACCAGTTCTTCGGCTCCTCTCCCGCCGCCATGAAGGGCAGGGGGTTCCTGAAGGGTGACTGGATCGATACGCCGATTGGTCCGATGCTCGCCATTGCCGACGATCATGCCCTGCATCTGCTAGAATTCGCGGACCGGCCGGCGCTTCCGGCCGAACTGAAGCGGCTGAAGAGCCGCACCGGCGCGGACATGGTGCTCGGCCGAACGGAGGTAACAGGTCAGATCGAAGCCGAGCTCAAGGCCTATTTCGCCGGGCAGTCAGCCTCCTTCGAAACCCGCCTTGCCGGCCAGGGCACGCCCTTCGAGCGCGATGTCTGGCGCAGCCTGCGGCAGATCCCGGTGGGCGAAATCGTCAGCTATTCGGCACTCGCAACCGCCATGGAAAGGCCATCCGCCGTGCGCGCGGTGGCGCGCGCCAACGGTGCCAACCAGATCGCCATCGTCGTGCCGTGCCACCGGGTGCTCGGTGCGGATGGCAGTCTGACCGGTTATGGCGGCGGCCTGTGGCGCAAGAAATGGCTGATCGAGCATGAGCGTCGCATGGCGCAAGGGCAGGTGCGCGAGATGCCGCTCGCTTCCTGAGCGGCCTCGTTGTGGGGTTTCAGGAGATTTTCCGTTGGCGGAGGCGCGTCGCGCCCTCCGCCTCTGTATCCGCCGTTCAATCCGGCAGGTTCGGCACGACCCGGCGGGAGGGGAAGAGTTCGCGCGTCACCGTCATGACGATCAGCGACAACGGCAGGGCCAGCATGGCGCCGGCCGCGCCCCACATCCACGTCCAGAAGATGATCATCACAAAGACGAGGAAGGGGTTGATCTCCATGTTGCGGCCCACCACCGCCGGAAAGGCGAGGTTTTCCATCAAGAGGTGGATGGTGAAGAACACTCCCGCCGGCAGCAGCGCGAGGATCATGTTGTCATGCGTGATGATACCGGCGACGGTCAGCGATATTGTCATCAACGTGATGCCGAGAAACGGAATGAAGCTCGAAAGAAAGGCAAAAAGCCCCCAAAGAAGCGGCATGGCGAGGCCACCGAGATAGGCGATCACGATCATCGTCACACCCAGCGCGGCGTAGATGAGGCTTGCCGTGGCAAAATAGGTGCCCAGCACCTTCTCCACCGAGCCGATGATGCGAATGGTTCTGAGCCTTTGATGGCGCGCCGGAAAGGCCATGATGAGAGCCTTGCGCAGTCGCAGCCGGCTGTAGAGAAACATTAGAAGAGCCGCCAGGAAGATCAGTCCCTGAACGATGGCCGGCGTCACATTCGCGCCAAGCAGGGAAATGATTTCGCCGCTACGCGACAGCAGCGATTCCATCGACATGGAGCCCATGCTGAACGTGGCCGCGGAAATATTCAGCCACCGCAGATTTTCGAGGTAAGGAAGGAAGCGGTCAATGCTGCGCTCGATCAGGGCAGGGCCTTCCGATGCCAGCTGTGAGACCGGGTCAATCAGGGAATTGACCACGAAAAAAATGACCGCAGCGACGAGTGTGGACAGGATGATGGCGACACCGGCACCCGGAATGCCGTAGGAGGCCAGTTTTTCGGCGGAGATGCCCAGGATCATGCCAACAACGACAGCCATGACGACGGGCATCAGAATCATCGATAATTCGTGGATCACCGCCATGGACATGATCAGGAAAATGCCGATGACCGACCAGGCAACGAAAACGTCAAGCGCCTCCCGCCCCAGCGGTTGCTGACTGCGCGCGTCATCCCGCTGTGAAACAGAGGCGGGTGTCGCAAGCGGATCGGCCTTGTCTACTGGCAAGGCCGCAGTGCCGGAAAGATCCGGCTTGGCATTCTCATTCATCGGACTATCCCCCAATAACGAGGTTAACGTCCGACAAATCCGGCGGTTCCGGGGCGGCTGAAATTTCTGCCGCCCCGTTCAGCGTTTATGCGGAAAGCTTTAGCCCTATGCCCCACGGATCCTTCAAAAAGATGCCGTCACTTTGCCTTTCGGTGGAGATTTCCAGCCGGTCGAGTGCGGCGAGAGCCGTCTCGAGCGCGGCCGGCTCGTTGAATTTCAGCGAGTAACCGGAAAGCCCCGTCATGTTCTCCCTGCGGGCCACGGCGCCACGGCTGTTCCAGATATTGGCGGCCACGTGGTGGTGATACGCGCCCGATCCGAAGAAGCTTGCTCCGGGATACCGCGCCATGATCTTAAGCCCCAGCACATCCTGATAAAACTCATCCGCCTGCGGAATATTGCCGACCTGCAGGTGAATGTGGCCGATGGCGGTTCCCTCCGCTGCGCCGGTGAAGGCCGCCTTCGGGGCGCTGTCGTAAAGCGCCTGAAGATTGAGGCCGATTGTCGCCATCTCCACCGTGCCATCCGGCTGGTAGGTCCATTCTTCCGGCGACCGGTCGCGATAGACCTCTATGCCGTTGCCTTCCGGATCTGCGAGATAGATGGCCTCGCTGACCAGATGGTCAGACGCACCCTGAAGCTGAACATTGTTCTGAGCGGCATGTGCCAGCCAGTGCGCGAGGTCATCGCGGCTCGGCATCAGGAATGCGGTGTGGAACAGGCCTGCGGCATTGCGCGGCGCGCGTTCCGCCGTGCTGGAGGTGGAAAGTGTGAGCAGCGGCTGGCCTCCGACGCCAAGCACCTCACCGCTCGGGTTCTTTTCAAGAACGGAAAGACCGATGATCTTTTGATAGAAATCCGAAACGCGCGGCAGATCGTGAACGACGAGATGGGCCTGGCCGACATAGGCCGGCCGCGTCAGGGCGAATTGTTTGATTTCACTCATCATCATCTCCATATTGATTCCGACGCGCCAAGGGGTGGGCCGGTTGCCGACGAGATCGGCTTCGCCGCTTTGCGGCGTTTGTCGAAGACGAATATGGGCTGGTTTCGTCGTTCAGCAAAGATCACCAGCTGGCGATTGACTGTCCACTATTCGTTGACAATGCCCTGTTCCGGCATGGCTTCGGCTTTGACTTCGATCAAGGTGAAGGCCGCGCCGGCCGGCAAATATGAGCTTGAGCCCGACACAACGGCGGATCACGTCAAAGGAGACAGCCATGTACAAGAAGATCATCGTACCGGTAGACCTCAGCGCCACTGACAAGGGAGAAAAGATTCTCGAAAAGGCCAAGGCACTGCTGGACCCCGACGGCGAGATCGTTCTCATCAACGTTGTCGAGGAACTGCCGGGCTATATGGCGATCGACCTTCCTGTCGACCTCATCGAAAACGCGATCAAGGACGCCAAGGCAAAACTCTCGGACCTCAAGGCCAGGGTCGGTTTCAACGGCAGCCATGAAATCAGAAGTGGCGCGCCGGCGCGGGAAATCATCGCTGCGGCAGAGGAACACAAGGCTGATCTCATCATCATCGCGTCGCACACGCCTGACTTCAGCAACTATTTCATCGGCGCCACCGCCGACCGCGTGGTGCGCCACGCCAAATGCTCGGTGCTGGTGGATCGCTAAGGTTTGACGTTTTTGGGTTGCGGGCGGGTTTCCCGCCCCTCCAAGCATTTCCAGGAAAAGTGGAATCCGGTTTTCCATCCGGAAATGCGACAAAACAAGAAGATCGGCTGGAGGAAAAGTCCATGAATACCGAAAGTTACGAGAAAATCCTGCGTGACCGGCAGCGCGAGCTTTATCGCCGCCTGCATAAGATCGAGGCCGACTTCGAAGAGCCGCGCAATCCTGATGACGATGACAGGGCCACCGAACGCAGCAATGACGAGGTGCTGGACGAGCTGGGGCAGGTGGGGCAGGATGAGTTGCGCGCTATCGACGCCGCCCTCGAGCGTATCGCCAAGGGCACTTTCGGCACCTGCGTCAAATGCGGAAGCGAGATTTCGGAGGATCGGTTGAAGGCTGTTCCCTATACGCCGTTCTGTCAGGAATGTGCTGCGGCGTTGTGAGGGCAGGGAAAGCGTGGCTGGGTCTCTTCCCCCCGCTGGGAAGAAGGTGGCCCGAAGGGCCGGACGAGGGGGCAAGCTCTCCGAACACATCTACCCTGCCGCCTCATCCCGCTGCCGCGGACTTCTCCCCGGCGGGGAGAAGAAACAAGTGTATGCCGCTCGCTCCACAGGCAATTGGTCTGGCCGCAGGGCAACCCAGGACCTCTCCTTTCGCAACAGCACCGAACGCAATTTGATCGCCATTAACCGGCTGCTGTCTTGTTCCTGTCTAATATTGTCTTCATGCTTTGGTGAAAGCACGCAGACAGGATTGGACTATGAGCGATTTGTGGCGGTTCGGACGCCAGTATGATTTTCACGAGATTGTCGCCGATGGCATCGTCCACGGGGTCGGTATCGTGCTGGCGCTTATCGGCGCCACGGCGCTGATTTTCTACGCGATGGTATGGGGTACGCTCAGCGCCATTGCAGCGGCGTGGATTTACGGCCTCGGTCTCGTCGTGTGCCTATCCGTCTCCTTCACCTATAATATCTGGCCGCACTCGAACGTGAAATGGTTCCTGCGCCGGCTGGATCACTCGGCGATCTTCATTCTCATCGCAGCCACCTATACGCCGTTTCTGATGCGGGGTATCCACGATCCCATGATCGCGGTCATGCTGGGGCTGATCTGGCTCGCTGCGATCTGCGGCATCCTTCTCAAATGCCTGTTTCCCGGCCGTTACGACCGGGTCGCCATCGGCCTTTATCTCGCCATGGGCTGGAGCGGCGTCATGGTGGTCGAGCCGCTGTCGTCGCATCTCGCGCCGGTCACGCTCTGGCTGATCGTCGCCGGCGGCGTCATATATTCGCTCGGCGTCATCTTCCATGTCTGGGAAAAGCTGCGCTTCCAGAATGCGATCTGGCACGGTTTTGTGGTCGCAGCCGCTGCGGTTCACTATTTTGCCGTGGTCACCGCCTTCAGCCTCGTTCCCCTGGCTTCGTGAAGATCGTGAGAGCGCGGCGCTGGACATGTCTCCGTCTCATCGCTTAAGGCTCGGCGCAGGCGCGGCAAAGCCGCGTATTCGCAAACCAGGCGGAGCTAAGAAAATGACCGTGGAACTTCGCGACGCGACCGTTGATGACCTCTCCGGCATCATGGAGATATACAATGACGCTGTCGTGAACACGACGGCGATCTGGAACGAGGTGGTGGTCGATCTCGACAATCGCAAGGACTGGTTCGCCGCCCGCAAGTCGCGCGGCTTTCCCGTCATCGTCGCGGTTCTGGACGGCGAGGTCGCGGGCTACGCTTCCTATGGTGACTGGCGCGCTTTTGACGGTTATCGCCATACCCGCGAACATTCCGTCTATGTGCATAAGGACGCCCGCGGCCACGGCATCGGCAAGAAACTGATGCAGGCGCTCATCGATCATGCCGCCGGCAACGACGTGCACGTACTGATCGCCGCCATCGAGTCGGAAAACACCGCTTCCATCCGCCTGCATGAAAGCCTCGGTTTCACGGTCGCGGGCCGGTTCTCGGAAGTCGGCACCAAGTTCGGGCGCTGGCTGGATCTGACGTGTATGGAACTGAAATTAGGTTAAGCCAAGAAGCTTAAGCCAAGAAGCTTAAGCCATCTTTTGACCGGTCGAGTGTCACGAGTCTCTTCTCCCCGAGGGGGAGAAGTCCGCGGCAGCGGGATGAGGGGCAAGCTCTCCGAATATCGCTAACGTAGCCCCCTCATCCGACCCTTCGGGCCACCTTCTCCCCGCCGGGGAGAAGAAATACGCGGTATGGCTCAGACCGGCTCGAACACCATCGAATGGCCGTTGATGCAATAACGCAGACCGGTGGGCGGCGGGCCATCGGGGAAGACGTGGCCGAGATGACCGCCGCAATTGGCGCAGCGGATTTCAGTGCGCACCATGCCATGGCTGGCGTCGCGATGTTCCGTCACTGCGCCGGGCTTCACCGGTTCGAAATAGCTTGGCCAGCCGCAGCCGGCGTCGAATTTCGTGTCGGAGAGGAACAGCGGCTCGTCGCACGCCGCACAGCGGTAGAGGCCTTTTTGGAATGTGTCCCAATACGGCCCGGTAAAGGCGCGCTCGGTGCCGTGCTCGCGCAGGATGCGATATTGCTCCGGCGTCAGCTGCTCACGCCATTCGGCATCGGTCTTCTTCACTTTTGGGGATGTCAGATCGCTCATGGAATGATCCTTTCTGTTCATGCCTCAGATAATCATCGCCATGGCGGATTGAAAGAGGACATATCCCATAACGACTCCGTTATGAAACGGGACGGGGTGTCGATTTGGGTTGAGAAGGCATTGCCTATGCCTTAACTGAAAAATCCGATTTGAAACAAGAACGCCAGCCATGGCGCGCAGGGGTGGGGGACACCCCGGGAGATATGAATGACGTCCGATGTCACGCCGATGACATTTCTGTCGCTATTTCTGCCGTTTCTCGCGGCGCTCGCCGCACCGGCGCTGGTGAAGAGATTCGGGCACAATGCCGCCTGGATACTGGCGATTGCGCCGGCGCTTTCCTTTGTCCATTTCGCACTGATGTTGCCGCAGGTGGCGGCTGGCGGCGTGGTGACGGGCGGTTATGCGTGGGTCCCAAGTTTCAATCTCAGCTTTTCCTGGTTCATCGACGGCCTGTCGCTCACCTTTGCGCTGCTGATCACCGGCATCGGCCTGCTGATCGTGCTTTATGCCGGCGGCTACATGAAGGGGCATCCGCAGCAGGGCCGATTCCTGTCTTTCCTGCTGCTGTTCATGGGCGCGATGCTGGGCGTCGTCGTCTCGGACAGTCTGCTGATGCTGTTCGTCTACTGGGAGCTGACCTCCATCACCTCCTTCCTGCTGATCGGTTTCGACCATGAACGTGCCGCCTCGCGCCGCGCCGCATTGCAGGCACTGGTGGTGACCGGCGGCGGCGGACTGCTGCTGCTTGCCGGGCTGATCTTCATCTGGGACATGAGCGGGATGACGCAGCTGTCGATGCTGGTGCGCAGCGGCGATATCCTGCGTGACAGCCCGTTTTATCTGGCCGCGCTGCTGCTGGTGCTCGGCGGTGCCTTCACCAAATCGGCGCAGTTTCCCTTTCATTTCTGGCTGCCCAACGCCATGGAGGCGCCTACCCCCGTTTCGGCCTATCTGCACTCCGCGACCATGGTGAAGGCCGGCGTCTATCTGCTGATGCGGCTTAATCCGGTTCTGGGCGATACCGCCGCCTGGCAGATACTGCTGCCCTTCTTCGGCGGGCTGACCATGCTCACCGGCGCGCTGCTTGCCATACGCCAGACCGATCTCAAGCTGATGCTCGCCTATACCACGGTGTCGTCGCTCGGCCTGCTGGTCATGCTGACGGGTTTCGGCTCCGACCATGCCATCGAGGCGGCGGTGCTCTATCTGGTGGCGCATTCCCTGTTCAAGGGCGCACTGTTCATGGTCGCCGGTATCATCGACCATGAGACCGGCACACGCGACGTGACGAAGCTTGGCGGCCTGCGAAGAGCCATGCCCGTCACCTTTGCGGCGGCGCTGGCGGCCGCGATTTCCATGGCCGGCCTGCCGCCCTTCTTTGGTTTTCTTGCCAAGGAAGAGATTTATTATGCGCTCGCGCATGGCAATCCGCGTGCCGTGCTGTTCACCGGCATTGCCATTCTCGGCAACGGGCTGATGTTTGCCGTCGCCTTTGCAGTGGCGCTGAAACCCTTTCTCGGCAAGCCGGTAAAGACCCCGAAACATGCACATGAAGGCCCGCTGCTGCTCTGGCTCGGCCCGGCGCTTCTGGCGCTGAAGGGGCTCACCATCGCTCTGTTCTCCGGCATCGCGCATTTCTACATCTCGACACCCATGGCAAGCGCCATTGCCGGTGAGGCGCGACCGGTGGAAATCTCGCTCATTCCGCATATCGGCGTGCCGCTCGGCCTGTCGCTGCTCACCATCGCACTCGGCATCGTCCTTTATACGCAGCTTTCCGCTGTCCGTGGCCTCATCGATCGCACCTTCAGGGCGCTGGGGGCAGGGCCGGACCGAGGCTTTGACGTCTTCATCGAAATGCTGGTGAAAATGTCGTTCCACATCACCCGGCTGATCCAGCCGGGCCGTCTCGAATTTTACGTTACCGCCACTTTCGCTGTCATCGCCGCCGTGCTGCTCGTGCCGCTGTTCCTCTATGGCGAATTGCCGTCCATGCCGTCATGGCCGCGGGATGCGCCGATCCATGAACTGACCTTCATCGCCATTGCCGTGGCGGGGCTCATCGCTGTGCTGACGGCCTCGAGCCGCCTGACGGCGATCATCGCGCTCGGCATCCAGGGCTTCGCGGTGGCAGTCATCTTCCTGCTGTTCGGCGCCCCGGACCTGTCCTTCACGCAGTTCATGGTGGAAACGCTGTCCGTCGTCATATTGACGCTGGTGATGACGCGGTTGCGCCTGTCGCCATCCGACCATCGCGGCCTTGGCCAGAAGCTCTTGGACAGCAGCATTGCAATTGCCTGCGGGACTGGCTTTGCGCTTTACCTGATGCGCGCGACGCAGGTGAGCTTCGACAATCGCCTGACCGATTTCTACAACAGCTATTCCAAGGTCATCGCCCATGGAGCGAACGTCGTCAACGTCATCATCGTCGATTTCCGCGGCACGGATACGCTGGGAGAAATCGCTGTCGTGATGATAACGGGCCTTGCCATCCTGGCGCTGATCCGTATCCGCCCTGCCGCGGTCAAGGAGCCGGCGAAAAGGTTCAAAAAGAAGGGAGCGCGGGCATGAACACGCTCATTCTGCGCACTGTGGCGCCCGTCGTCACCAGCCTGATGGTGCTGTTTTCCATCTTCGTCCTGCTGCGCGGCCATAACGAGCCGGGCGGCGGCTTCATCGGCGGCCTGATCGCGGTCTCGGCGCTGGCGATCTACGGCATCGCCTATGGCGTGGCGGCGGTGCGGCGCGCAATCTTCTTTCACCCGCTGGCGATTGCCGGGGCAGGGCTCCTGCTTTCGATGCTCTCCGGCCTCGTTTCCATTGTCGCCGGCGTGCCCTTCATGACCGGGCTTTGGGTCTACCCGAACCTCTTCGGCGTCGAACTGGCGCTCTCCACCGTCATGTCCTTCGATATCGGTGTCTATCTGGTCGTGGTCGGTGCCATCACATCCATTGCGCTGGCGCTGGAAGAAAGGGAAAGCGACTGATGGAAGCGATCTTCTCGATTCTCGTCGGCGTCTTCTTCTCGGTCGCGATCTACCTCATGCTGTCACGTCACAGCATCCGCGTGCTGCTGGGCATCGCCATTCTCGGCAATGCGGTCAACCTGCTGCTCTTCACGGCGGGGCGGCTCACCCGGGAGGTGCCGCCGATCATTCCGGCGGGCATGGACGCGTTGCCCGCAGGGGCTGCCAATCCGCTGCCGCAGGCGCTCATCCTGACGGCGATCGTGATTTCCTTTTCATTCTTCTGTTTCCTGCTGGTCCTGACATGGCGCGCGTTTCAGGAGTTGCAGACCGACGATACCGATGAAATGCGCACCGCAGAACCGGCAGGCGAGCCCCTGCCGCCGCTCGGTTATTGAGCGGCGAGGCTGAAACGACATGGCTTCATCCCCTACTTCCGCAGTTACCGATCTTTCCGCCGCGCTCGTCATGGCGCCCGTGCCGCTGCCGGACTGGCTGATCATTCTTCCGATCGCGCTGTGCATCGGCGTGGGCGCGGTGCTGATGATGATGCGCCACGCCATTCGCTACCATGCGTTGGTCGCCATCGCCGCGCTGGCCCTCCTCGTGGTTCTCGATGCCGCGCTCTTATGGAAGGTTGCCACGCAGGGGCCGTTCACCATGGTCATGGGCCGCTGGCTGCCGCCCTTCGGCATCGCCTTCACGGCCGATCTCACCGGCGCGTTGCTGTCACTCGCGGCCGCCATCGTCGCGCTGGCCGGCGCCATTCACGCCGGCAGCGATATTGACGCCAGCGGCAGACGTTACGGCTTCTATCCCTTCCTGATGCTGCTGATGGCCGGCGTTACCGGCGCGTTCCTGACCGGAGACATCTTCAACCTCTATGTCTGGTTCGAAGTGCTGCTGATCTCGTCCTTCGGCCTCATCGTGCTCGGCTCGACGCGGGAGCAGATCGACGGCGCGTTGAAATATGTCGTCCTGAACCTCATCGGCACGACGCTTTTCCTGATCACGGTGGGTTATCTCTACGCCATCTTCGGCACGCTCAACATGGCCGATATCGCGTTGAAGGCAAACGGACTGCGCGAAACCGCGCCGCTGATGACGCTTGCCAGCCTCTTCACGCTTGCCTTCGCCATGAAGGCGGCGGCTTTTCCGGTGAATTTCTGGCTTCCCGCTTCCTATCACACGCCGCGCATCGTCGTCTCCGCCCTGTTCGGTGGACTGCTAACCAAGGTCGGCATCTATTCGCTGCTGCGCGTCATGGTCATGCTGTTCCCGGTCGAGCGGGAGGAACTCAGCATCGTCATCGCCGCTTCCGCCGCGCTGACAATGGTGCTCGGCGCCATGGGTGCGCTCGCCCAGAACGATATTCGCCGGATGCTCGGCTATATCGTCATATCCGGCATCGGCTACATGATGGCGGGCATCGCCATCGGCACGCCGTCAGGCGTCTCGGGCGCGATCTTCTACGCGCTGCATTCCATGGTGCTGATGACGGCGCTCTACCTTGCCGCAGGCCACGCCGCTCGTCTCGGCGGCGGTTTCAGCCTCACCGTGCTTGGCGGCCTTTACCGGCAGGCTCCGTGGTTTTCGGCGCTTGCGCTCGCGCTGTTTTTCGCCGGTTCCGGCCTGCCGCCCTTTTCCGGCTTCTGGCCGAAGGCGGTCCTGGTCAAATCGGCGATCGATATCGGCGCATGGTGGCTGGCCGCCGCCATTCTCCTCTCCGGTTTCATCGCCACCATCGCCTTCGGACGGGTCTTCCTTCTATGTTTCTGGCGTCCGGCGGCAAAGCCATTGCCACAACCCGCCTTGCCCGCCGCGGCGCCCTCCGTCGCTCCGCTGGTCGCGCTGACGCTGCTGGTCGTGTTCTTCGGCCTGTTTCCCGAAAGCCTGCTTGATCTCAGCCAGGATGCCGCAGCCGGGCTCGGGAACCCGCAAGCCTATATCCATTCGGTCTTTCCAGAAGGAGGCAAGCCATGAGCCTCTATGTCGTGCAATTGCTGTTCGTGGCGGTATGGCTTGCGGTAACGGGCAGCCTGACGCTGGCAAACGTCATCTTCGCCCTCATCGTCTCCACGCTGGCGCTCTGGCTTATCCGCCACCAGCTTCCCGGCGGGCGCAATCACTGGCTGCGTCTTGGCCGCGTGTTGTCGCTGGTGCTGTTGTTCTTCAAGGAGCTTGCGCTTTCCGCCTGGAAGGTTGCCGTGATGGTGACACGCCCGAAACTGGACGTTCAACCCGGCATTTTTGCCTATCCGCTGACCGTAACCACGGATTTCGAAATCACGCTGCTCGCCAATCTCATCACGCTCACGCCCGGCACGCTTTCCGTCGATGTTTCCCCTGACAGAAAGGTGCTCTACGTGCACGCAATCGATTGCAGCGATATCGAAACCGCAAAAAACGACATTAAGAACGGCTTCGAAAAGAAGATCATGGAGGCGTTTCAGCAATGAATCCGGAACAGATAGTTTCATTTGCAAATATACTTGCGCTGGTTGTTCTCTCGGTGGCCTTTTTGCTGACAGTCTACCGCGTTGTCGTTGGTCCCACCTTGCCGGACCGTATCGTCGCGCTGGACATGCTGGTCGGCATCGCCATCGGCTTCATTGCGGTCATTGCCATCCGCACCGGCTTCAATCTCTATGTCGACATTGCCATTGCCCTTGGGCTCGTCGGTTTTCTGGCCACGGTGGCGTTCGCGCGCTTCGTGCTGTCGCGCGGACCGGATGGCGGGCGCGGCCCGAAAGGGGTTCTGGATGGCGCACGCCGGTCTGAATTCGCTCAGAACCCCTCGAAAATTCGGGTGAATAGCGGAAAAGAAAAGGGAAGGCGGTAATGGGTTGGATCGTTGCTATCCTGGTTGCGGCGCTGATGATCTCGGGTGCCGCCTTTTCACTGATCGCCGCAATCGGGCTCAATCGCCTGCCTGATGTTTACACCCGCATGCATGCCGCATCCAAGGCGGGGACGGTCGGCTCCGGCCTGCTGCTTCTGGCGGTGGGCATCCACTCTATGGATATATCGACGCTGGCTCGGGCGCTCGCCGGTTTCTTCTTTTTCGTTCTGACGGCGCCGGTTTCCGCGCATCTTCTTGCAATGGCTGCGCACAAGGCAGGTTATCCGCTTTCCGTTAAATCGGTAGTTGATGACCTCAAGAAAATTTGAAGTTGAATTACCCCCTAATAATAGGGGGTGCGCGTTTTCAATTACTACTAGGCATAGTATTTTATTACCCGTAATTTTTTGTATTCCGATTAGACTGTTTTGAACTAAAAAATTCACAGCAGGAATTTGACTTTTGCTGTTTTGCTGTTATCCAAATTAAGTGTAAAGTTGCTAATCGCGATTTGCATCTAGCCTCTTCATAGTCGGCATAGGCATTTTATTAATGTCTAATCTACGGGTCTCAGGACCATTGCTGCCCATGTCGCTGGTCATAAGTTGAATCTCGGACCAATACGTTTCCGGTTTTCGCTTGAAATCTAGGGGTAGATTTCACGTTGGTTTCAACAGGGCGAAGGTGGGGGCACCGGTAACTTCACATCGCTCGATGCGGCGTTCGCCCGCGTCAGGGGATCACTAACAGGAGATACTTAAATGACGGAAACTGCATACGGTAACGCCCAGGATCTGCTGGTCGAACTGACGGCGGATATTGTGGCTGCCTATGTTAGCAACCACGTCGTCCCGGTAACGGAGCTTCCCGGCCTTATTTCGGATGTTCACACGGCGCTCAGCGGAACGTCCGCGCCGGCATCGGTAGCGGTCAATGTTGAAAAGCAGAAGCCGGCCGTCTCTGTCCGCAAGTCGGTTCAGGACGATCACATCGTCTGTTTGGAATGCGGCGGCTCCTTCAAGTCGCTCAAGCGCCATCTCACGACGCATCACAGCATGACGCCGGAAGAATACCGCGAAAAATGGGACCTGCAGGTCGATTATCCGATGGTTGCGCCCGCCTATGCCGAAGCCCGCTCGCGGCTCGCCAAGGAAATGGGTCTCGGTCAGCGCCGCAAGGCCAACCGCTGATTTTCGAAGACAATCCGGCTTGCAGTGAAAGCCGGAAGTCGCAAGTTAATACGGCCGGTCCTTAGACCGGCCGATTTTGTTTTCGGGATTGAAGACCATGCCTTGGCGTGCGGTTCCGGAACGAAGCCGAGCATCATAAGGCCGCCATTAACGTCGTATCCGCGCCGTGAGAAACAACCCTTTCGCGATAGGGAACCTTATTGCGCTGCACGCCGGATGCTACGCGGCGAAAGCCTGCGGGCGCCGCTGCTTGCCATCATCCAGTCTCCAGGGAAAATCATCACCGGCCAGCCAGCGTGGAGATCGGCTTTTTTATCGTCTCGCGCAATATCGACTGAGGAAAAAAATCCTCAATTACGTCCATCACTTTCGAGAAAATCAAGCTATCTCAATGGCCTGAACTCCATCGCAAAATTTGCGCTTCCCCAAGTCTTTCCTCAGGTGTATGAATTAATTCCTATTCGTAGAGGAGTTGCATATGCCGTCGGATACCGTGTTTCTGCCTGCTGCCGCGCGGCCTTGCCTGCGGGTGCGTGATCGTCCCTTTCGTTCGTGGCCGTCTGCGGGCGGGCGGGATGACATTTCCCGTCTTTGCCGTCTGGTGCGGCAACTCACCGGGGAGATGGTGCGATTGACGGGTGAGCGAACGCCGGTGCGCCGCGATATCAGGCGCATGGAGTGCCACGTCCGCCAGATCGCCATGTATGTGTGCCATGTGCAGCTTGGCATTCCCATGTCGGATATCGGACCTTGCTTCGGCCGGGACAGGACGACGGTCGGCCATGCCTGCCAGGTGGTCGAGGACCGACGGGACGAGCCGGCATTTGACGAGTTTGTCGCCACGCTCGAGCGGCTTACCGGCAGTATCGTCAACGTGATGACAGGGGGCCGGGATGACTGAGACGAAACCCATGCCGGCTGCCTCCTCCGATCCTCATCTATTGCGGCTGCTGCGGTGCATCGCCGCCGGCGCAGCCGAGATGTCCCCGGAGGGGGGCGATATTGTGCTGCGCCGGGGGCGGGCAGGGCATCCCGCGCTACGGTTTCCGGCCGCGACGGTGCGGCTTGCCGTTTCGTCCGGGCTGGTCGAGCAGCGGGAAAACACCCTTCATGCGGCGCCGCCGCTCGCCTCCTACCTGAAACGCGCAATGGCAAAAGACCGCGACGAGATTTTTCAGGAGCAGCATCGGGATATGCAGACGGTTGTCGTGGATATCGGCGATGCGAAGCAGTCGGCCAGGCGTAACCTCAACACCTCGCAGCTGATCAGCCTTTCAAGGCTGAAGGAGCGTGACGGCGCGGCATTCTTTCCACCGGATGCGCTGGAGGCGGGGGAGCGGCTGGCCGCCGATTTTCATCGCGGCCACCTCAATCCCAGGGTGACGGCGACATGGGAACCCAGAACGGCGAGCCGCACAAAGGGTGAGGCGGGAGGCGCGCTCGAACTCACCGAGGCAGCAATGGCCGCAAGAACACGGTTTTCCCGCGCAGCCGAGGCGATGGGGCCTGAATTATCCGGCGTGGCTATCGATATCTGCTGTTTCGAAAAGGGACTGGAGACGGTGGAACGCGAGAGGCAATGGCCAGCGCGTTCGGCAAAATTGCTGCTGCGTGCCGCATTGCTGGCGCTGGCGCGCCACTACGCGCCGCCTGCAACCCGTGCAGGCAGGAAAGAACACCATTGGGGCGATGCTGATTATCGCCCATCGATGACGCGATAAATCTCAGGCGGTAAGCAGCCGGGCTTCCTCGCGGATACGCTTGATCATCGAGCGCAGGCCGTTGGCGCGCTGCGACGACAGATGTTCCACGAGCCCTATTTTGTCGAATACCTCGATCGCGTCGAGACCGGCGATTTCGGAGGCCCTTTTGCCGGAATAGACCGCAAGCACGATGGCGACGAGGCCGCGCACGATATGCGCATCCGAATCGCCCTCGAAGGTCAGGAGAGGGTCTTCGGCGCCGTCGCTATGGCTGACGAGCCAGACCTGGCTGGCGCACCCCTGAACCTTGTTTTCAGCCGTGCGCTTGTCTTCCGGCAGATCGGGCAGCGCCTTGCCGAGTTCGATGACATAACGATAGCGATCCTCCCAGTCATCGAGGAAAGCGAAGTCGTCAAGGATCGTTTCGAGAGAGGCCATTTGTGCGCCGTATCATCCGTTATTGCAGGTCTTCGTCACGATATAGGTGAAGTGCGGTCGGTTTTGAACCATAGCCCACGAAAAAGCCCACGGAAAACAGGTTCCGTGGGCAAGTTTGGCAGGCAGTGGCGGAAGGAAATCTCCATCCGCAATAAAGGCGGGCGCGGTGGCCGGCAGGATCAGGGAGCAGGGCGCTTCTGCGGCAGGGGAATGACGGTGCCGGTCTTCAGCATGTCGGCATCTGCGGGAAACTCGACGCTGACAACGGGTGCCGCTGCAAGCTTTTCGGCTTCTGCCGCAACGTCGGCAACATCGGCGGGCTTGTCCCCGGAGGCAAGCTGCTTGTCCAGCAGTTCATAGGCAACCTTTGCCCCTTCCTTTGCCCTTTCGCCCAGCGCATGGAAGGTTTCGGCGCCCTTGATGCAGACATCGGGCTTTTCGATGCAGATGGCGCTGACATAACGATAGGCCTCGCCGGCAGCCGAAACGGCGCTGGGAATATCGAAGGCCGAAGGTTCCTTGGCCGGATCGTTGCTGCTGCCGAAATAGGACAGCGCCACCAGTACCAGCGAAAACCAGAATGTTCCTTTGATCAGAAACCACATTGTCAGACACCCTGCCAGATGATCTTTGTTTTCGAAAGCCCCGCCCGGTTTCGGGTCATCGGCCTTTGTCCCGTTTTTCGGGCTTGTGAACAACCTACAGACGACCGGCGAACAGCCGATTGCAAAAAGCGGCGCAATTTAATTCAAATTGTATCTATTCTCCTCGGATCGGGACGGCGGCCATCAATTGACTCGCATTTTAACGGTCCATGTTAAGCATAATTGCGACAGAGGCCGCGCGTTCCGGGCGAAAGCGGCGAAAAGCTCTGCCGCAAAAGTTAACGCGATGGCAAAAATGAAGCGAAATCCGTCGCTTACCCGTCATTAACCATGATTGGCAAAGCTTCCTGGAAATGCCCCGTAATGGGACTGTCACGCATTTGACGGGCTTTTCAGCCCATTCTTTTTATCCATTCCTTAAGCCGCCGCCTTCTATTGTCGGAGCCGTTGGAACCGCCTTCAGGATTCGGGTTTGGTATTGCGTAATATGAGAGAAAAAGCGGTCGCACTGGTCGACCATGCAGCGGGCAGATGGCTTGCGCGCATGGAAGAGGACGCCGAAAGGCGCGCCGGGACCGTTGCGCGCCTGCGCTGGCTGATTGCCTTCAGCGCCGTCGGCCTTGTGGTTGTACCAGCCATTTTCAGCCTCGTCGTCAGCCCCGCCATCGCGCTGCCCATCGGTGCGGCCCTGGTGCTGGCGCTGTTTCTGGCCGCCGCCGCCCTGCTGATCGCCTTCTCCCATTCTGCGCACGGCGCATCCGCTCATTCGGTTTCCTCGGTGAACGACGATCTGATCGCGGCATCGCAGGTGCCGGGCCTGGTGCTGGTGATCGGTGAAACCGGCTTCGTCGAACACGTGTCCGGTCGCGATTGCGCGGCATTCCCGGCCGACCTTCAAGCCAGCAAAGGACATATCCTCGTTGAATATGTCTATGTCTCCGATCGTATCGAACTGATGCAGGCTTTCGACGTCCTGCGGCAGGGTGAGGACAGGGCAACCGCCGAACTCCGCTTCGAGACCGGTGCGAAATCGCGCCAGGCGCAATTCATGCACGCCCGTATCGAGATGACCGCCATTCGCGGCGCGACAGGTCGCCTGCGCCGCATCGTCGCCCAGCTCACCGATATTACCGAGATGGAGCGTCTGCGCCGCGATGTCGCCCGCAAGGCAGCCGAGGCGGAATCCGCCAATGACGCCAAGTCGCGTTTCCTCGCTGCCGTCAGCCATGAACTGCGCACGCCGCTCAATGCCGTCCTCGGTTTCTCCGATATTCTCGCCGGCGAATATTTCGGACGGCTGGAGAACGACCGTCAGCGGGAATATGTCGGCCTCATCCGCCAGTCTGGCGCCCATCTTCTGTCCGTCGTCAACACCATGCTCGATATGAGCAAGCTGGAAGCTGGCCGTTACGAGCTGATGATGGAAAGCTTCCCGATTGCGGAAACCATCTCGTCCTGCGAAGCGATGCTCGGCCTTCAGGCGAAAGAGAAGGGCCTGACCCTGACCAGCCGCATCCAGCGCGGCATCGGTGAAATCTCGGCCGATCAGCGCGCCATCCGTCAGGTTCTCATTAACCTCGCCGGCAATGCCATAAAATTCACCGATGCCGGTGGTGTGGTATCGATCGACGCTGCGCGCGAAGGCGCAATGCTGAAATTGACGGTGAGCGACACCGGCATCGGCATCGCGTCTGACAAGATTGAACTGCTGGGCCAGCCCTTCATGCAGGTTCAGAATGAATATACCCGTCGCTATGAAGGCACGGGTCTGGGATTGTCCCTGGTCAAGGGGCTCGTGGCTCTGCATGGCGGCACATTCGCCATCGCCAGCAAGCCCGGCGAGGGGACGGTCGTAACGATCACTTTGCCTGCCGATGGTTCCGGCATGGCGGGTGGCGGCGAAAGCGCTGACGCCGAAAGCATGGTGGAGTTCCCACCGCGCATACGGCAGCTTGGCGACATGGCGGCGAAAATGAGAAAGGACGGTGACGATGGCCCCGCGAAAGCGAAAATCGCCTAAGAAAACAACGGCCCAGATTGGCGCCGGGATTGTTTCCTTGGTGGTTTCGGCCATCGGGCGCGAAATCCTGCGCCATCCGAAACTGGTGGGCGGCTGCGGTGCCTTCGCGGTCGTCTTCGGTTTTGTCGCCGCCAATGCGCTCTGGTACCAGCCTGGTGTGCACCCGTCGCCCTTCCTGCGCACGCGCGATGCGGAAAACCCGAACGGCATCGCCGGTTATCGCCCGGCCGAACCACTCGGCACCCATGGTAACGTCACCACGTTCCGCATAGAGCGCCCGGCAGAAACGGAAACGGCACAGCAGCAGCCTGCGGCCGAAACGCCGGCGCAACCCATCGCCGAAAGCCAGAAACCGCAGCAGATCGTCGCCGACATTCAGGGCGAACTGAAGAAGCGCGGGCTTTATGAGGGCGAGGCGGACGGTCGCATGGGACCGAAGACGGCCGCCGCCATTATGTTCTTTGAAGAAACTCTCGGCATGGAACAGACCGGCGAGCCGACAAGCCGGGTGCTGGCGGCGCTCAGGATCGATGGCGCAACGGTTGCCGCGATCCCGAAGGACCGGCCTGCCGATAGCAGCGGCGGTGTCGAAATCGACCCCGTTGCCGCCGCCATTCGCAAGGCGGAAGCGCCGCATCCCAAGGCCGAACCGGTCTCCCTCAACAGCGCCGCGAAACCCGCAAGCCGCGATCTCATCGCCAAGATCCAGCAGGGGCTGATCAATATCGCCTATGCCGACGTGAAGGTGGACGGCGTGGCTGGCCAGCAGACCCGCAATGCCATCAGGGCGTTCGAAAAACACTACCGTCTGCCGGAAACCGGCGAGCCGAGTGAGGCCGTGCTGAAGAAGTTGAAGTCGATCGGGGCGCTTTGAGGCTTTGACGGCAGCGTGGGGCGTGTGTGGCTCTACCCCCCCTCTGCCCTGCCGGGCATCTCCCCCTCAAGGGGGAGATCGGCAGGAGGCGCTACCACCACATCATTCGCAAGTGTTGAGATGGGCGAGACTTATCCGCTTGCCGATCTCCCCCCTTGAGGGGGAGATGCCCGGCAGGGCAGAGGGGGGTAAAGCCACGCACACCTTCGTCAGCTTAAAAATCAACATCGAAACCCCACCCACCTAGGCAGCGCAAAAATCGAAAGCAAACCCATGCGCCTCAAATCCGAAATGTTCGTCTCAGCCCTCATCCGCCGCGTCTTTGCTGCCGGTGGATTTGCCGCTGTCGAAAAGAAGGGTGCGGAGGAGGCGGGGGCGATATTTGTCCGACAGAGGCTGCGTGACGGCCGCGAAAACCTCTACGGGCCCGCGCCGCAAAGTTTTGCCGATGATGAGGATATCCGAGCCGAGCGCCGTTTCGAAACGCGCCTTGCCGGTGCTGAAGGCGAAGAAAGCACAGCTCTTCTGGAAAGGGAGCGACGGTTCGACAGTGACCTGTGGGTTGTCGAAATAGAGACCGACGAAATCGGAACATTGCTGACGCTGGTGGACCCGCCCGGGGCCTAGTTCCAGCAGCCCCTTGTGCCTTGGCGTTTTCAGCCGAAGATGGCCTGCGCTGTCGAAAGCGCAGGGCCCTGTTATCCCTGCGTTCCCGTTCTCTGCGTGGCCGGGTTATTGCGGCCCGGCCGCTCGCGGCCATGGGTGTAGCTGTCGGCGCGCCGCCAGCTTTCCAGCCGCTCTTCGCATTCCACGGTGTTGAGACGGTCAAGCAGGGCTTCCGCCCGGCTCATATCGCCTTCTGCGGCGGAAAGGTGCGGATAGAAGCACTGCAAGACGAAGGCCGCCTCGGAAAATTCCATGCCGAGGCCGGTCAGCGTGGTGGCAAGCTGCGTGCCCGATATATCGAGCATGATGCGCTCCGACAGCCAGTAGCTGGAGGAGAGGGAATCTGCCAGCGCCACCGCGAACTGCCGCGCATTGCGTTCGCGGGCGAAACGCACCAGCAGCGCGTCCTGCACCTCGCTGAGGCGGCGAAGGCCGAGGACATCGCTTTCCGGGCGGTTGAGATGGCGCGCCATCTGCTTGATCCGCTGGCGCATTTCCTCTTCGAGCGCGGAAGCCGCGGCGATGTTGTCCGTCTTCACTTCCGCCTTAGGCGCTTCGATGCTCGCCGCTGCCGGCGGTTCAGTGGCAGGCGTTTCCTCTTGCGGTCGCTTGAGGTCTTCGATGTGCCGCAGGCCCACGAGCGCGTCGATGACGGTGGGGGAGAGGTCCTCCCGCCGGACGATGGCGCGTGCGTGGGCGGCCCCTTGCGTGCGGGCAATGGTGATGAGCGTGTCGTCGTCGAGGCACTTCGAGGCAATGAGGAAAGGAGCCGCAAGCGAAATCGGCTGGCAGGCAATGAAGAAGGCAACCGCGGAAGGCACGTTCGGGTGCTGCGAAAGGGCGGCAATTGCCTCCCGCTTGGCTTCATCGGTGGAGGCATTAAAAAGCGGCATGAAAAGTTCGGCGAATTGCCGGAGATCCGTTTTTGACGGAAGGGGAACATTCTCGAAATTCGTCACGGTGGCCATCAGCACCACATCTTTCTTCCTCACGGCTCTTGGCCTCTCAAGTTCTCGAAACCGGTCGGTCAACGCACTACCCAACAAACGCAAACACAATATCGGTTCAATTTAGAGCAAATCCGTTGACGTCCTGTTAACTATGGGTGCCACCAAGAGAGAAACCGCCAATATCAACAGGCAAATTTTAAAATCGTGTGGTGGGGAAAATGCCGCGGAACTTTGCGGCCTCGCCTTTGTTTTCAACGGGTGTGGCTCGGCAAAGGAGAAAACGCCACCCGGTCATTAGGGTTAACGGATCATTAACCTCTGTCTGTTTGTAATTTCATGGGCAGTATTAGGATTCCATGTTATTCTGAAATCCGGAATAAGAGCCGAACCGGCGTCTGATGCCTGAATGTCCGCATAGCCCAGCGTTAAAACCCGCGATGGTTTTCAGGGATATGCGAAAACCAGCCTGTGGGCTGGATTATGCGCAATGTGATGGTGATGAAATTCCCGACGCAAGACGAGGCTTGCGCGGTTCCCATGGGCAACATTGACTCCCGAAGAGGAGAAGAGCATGGCAGACATTATTCCACTTGTTGACGCCCGACGAAGCCTGCGTCCCGCAGGCGTGGTCAGCACGATGATCGGCCCCGCGAAAGTGGTTCTGTTCACCGGCGTTCGTTATGAGAAACGCGACAGCGAGCCGGCAGGCAAGGTTGCGCGCAAGGGCAAATCCGCACCGGAAACCGCCTTGAAATCCTGATTAATATAAATAAGCCGCCGTTATTTCCACGGCGTCGGCTGGCACTTTGCCTCGTTCAGGAACCGTTCCGCCTCTTCGCCGAAACTCGGCTGCGGTACGAGGGTCCTCAAAACCACATATCCTTCCGTCTGATCCGATTCCGCCAGAATTGCCTGTGAAAGCGCGGGCGGTTGCGCCTTGCGGATGGCGGCGATCTGCACCGCATCTGCCACCAGAATATCCATGACGCCGGCGGCGGATGTGCGGTCATTCATGCTGAACACCTCGTTCGAGGCCTTGTCGTAAACCGCCACGGACCAGAAGGGCACGGCCCCGATGGCGGTCAGCCGGATCGGCTGTTCCTCAATATTGAAGGTGCATACGGCCACCCGCATGAAGGGATCGCCGCTGCCCAGCGTCTTTTTTTCCGTCGTTTCTTCAAGCAGATGGAACAGGTGCGGTTTTCCTTCCGCCACTGCCCGCGTATAGGCGTCGCGATTGCTGAAGTGCGGTATCGCCAGGAGAATGATGACGTGCAGCACGGCCGCGCCGACGAGACCGGTGACGATGGCGAGCAGGACCCTAAGCATTGCCACACCCCAGCTTGCGGATCTGCGGCATGGAAATGTCGATCAGGCCGGAACTGCCGGCCACAGGCGTGTCGAGCAGGGTCAGGACGAGCTTGAAGGTCTGTCCCTGAGGCACCGCGAGCCAGTTATAGGTCTGGGCATCCGGAGCAATGGTGATGTCTATGCCGCCATCGGCGCTGCGCAGAAGCGTGCGGGAATTGAGTGCGAATGGCCGTCCGGCATCCTCAGCCAGCACATTGCCCTGTTGATCGGCGGTGTAAAGCGTCCAGAAACGTGCTGGTGGCACAGCCCCGGCCAGCCGGTAGCGGCATTCGCCGCTCAGGCGCTGGCCCTCGCTGTCGACGGACGCGGTGAAGGCCAGCCCCTCCGCCGTTCCGTAAAGCAGCTTGCCGGCGTCAGCGCGGTGCGACTTGGCATAAGGATCGGCCTCGATCGTCTGCGCTTCCGGAAACGCGTCCCAGGAACCGATGCGGATCGAACCGAAACCGGAGGTCGCTTCAAGCGCCGCGAGCGTTGCGGCAATACCGCCGCCAAAGGCGATCAGAAGGGCGATGCCGACAAGGAATGGAACTCGGAACACGCTGTTTTCCCGTTTATGAACAGGTCGAGGACTATCACTGATTCCCTGTTTGGAAAATGGCGCGGCTTGTTTAGTCCTCGTGAAAGTGACTGGAGCGCGAAATTCCTGGACTATGCGCCCATGACGAGCTTGAAGGCGATGGCCCACATGGTGATGGCGATGACGCCTTCGAGGATGCGCCAGGCGGAAGGTTTTTCGAAGATCGGTCGCAGCCAGCGCGCTCCGTAGCCCAGCGAAAAGAAGAACAGCAGCGAGCCGGTGGCCGCCCCTGCGGCAAAGGTCTTTTCAAAGCCGGGAAACTGCGTGGAAATCGTGCCGAGCAGCACGACCGTGTCGAGATAGACATGCGGATTGAGGAAGGTGAGGGCCAGGCAGATGGCCAGCGTCTGCCACAGGCTCGCTTCCCGTCGCTCGGCCACTGACAGCGCTTCCGACGAACGCAAAGCCGAGTGCAGGCTTTTGGCACCATACCAGATGAGGAAGGCGGCGCCGGCATAACGCATGATGGGATCAAGCGCCGGCATGATGGCGCTGATCCGCTGGAAACCGAACACGCCGACGGTAATGAGCAGCGCATCCGATATCGCACAGGTGGCGCAGACGGCAAACACATGCGAGCGCGCCAGCCCCTGTTTCAGCACAAAGGCATTCTGCGCGCCGATGGCGACGATGAGACTGAGGCCCATGGTGAGGCCGGTAAAGAAGATCTGGATGTCCACGCCCGCTACCGCTTTTTGTCGAAATGATATGAAGCAGGGCTTGGATATTTCCCCATGACGGATTAATCAAATTAAACGATCTCAGTCAGGATAAGAACTACTAATGCTGGACTATCCCGCAATGCGCGCTGCGGCGCTGGTTGTTCAGACCGGCAGCTTTGAAAAGGCGGCGCAGGCACTGCATGTCACGCCATCGGCTGTTTCCCAGCGTATCAAGCAACTGGAGGAGCGGCTGGGCGTGGTGTTGATCGTGCGCGGTAACCCCTGCGTTGCAACGGAAAAGGGTGAGTGGCTCTGCCGTCACATGGATCACGTCGGCATGCTGGAAAGCGAATTGTTCCGCCAGCTACCGGCCTTGGCGGAAGCGGGAGCGGCGCAGGAGCGGGTGACGCTCAACATCGCCACCAATGCCGACAGCCTGGGCACATGGTTTCTGGATGCGGTGTCGAAATTCACCGGTAGCAGCGATTATCTCGTTAATATCGCCGTCGACGATCAGGATCACACGGTGGAATGGCTGCGCGCGGGCAGGGTGCTCGCCGCCGTGACCGCCCATGACAAGCCGGTGCAGGGGTGCCGGGTCACGCCGCTCGGTGTACTCAGATATCACGCGACCGCCAGCCCGGATTTCATGACCCGCCATTTTGCCGAAGGAGTAACATCAGCGACGCTCGCCTGCGCGCCGGGCTTGACCTTCAACCAGAAGGACCGGCTGCAGGCGAGCTGGGTAAGGGAGGTGCTGGGTGAAGACATTGCCTACCCGACGCACTGGTTGCCTTCGACCGATGGATTTGTGAAGGCGAGCCTTGCCGGCATGGGCTGGGGGCTCAATCCGGTTCAATTGGTGGGGGAGCATTTGCAGGCAGGGCGGCTGATGGAGGTCGTTCCCGGCACGCCGCTCGATATCCCGCTCTATTGGCAGGTCAACCGGCTTGCGGCGGAAAGGCTGGCGGGGTTGACAGATATGGTGGTGGGGACGGCTAGGGCGAGGTTGTTGGTGTGAGGCATCGCGGAGCGTGGAGCTTGCGGCTTACCCCCTCTGTCCTGCCGGACATCTCCCCCTCAAGGGGGGAGATCGGTATGCGGCAAGGTTTGGCCTATCTCAACGTTAGAGAATGAAGTGGCGATGTCGCGTCTTGCCGATCTCCCCCCTTGAGGGGGAGATGTCCGGCAGGACAGAGGGGGGTAAGCCGCAAGCTCCGACAGAAAACTTCAGTTGTTTCGCACCGGCTTCACCGCCTCGCCCTCACTGCTTCCCCGCCTGTTCCATCAAATAACGCGCCACAGCCTCATAAGCCGGTAACGATGTCGCGTCGTTGGCGGCGTTGCTCGCGACGGGGTGCGAGGAAAAGCGGGCAATAACCATTTCGGCGGCGGGATCGACATAGATCGCCTGGCCGTGCACCCCACGCGCCATGAAAGCGCCGTTGGCATTGTGGGTGATCCACCACATGGCGCGATAGCTCCAACCCTGCAGCGCCGGATATCCGCCTTTTGCGAAAACCGCCTTGTCGCCGCCTTGACGGATGGCGTCGATCGCCTTTTGGGGAATGAGCCGCTCGCCGCCCATCGTACCGCCGTCCAGTAGCAGCTGGCCGATGCGCGCCATGTCGCGCAGGCCGGCATTCAGCCCGCCGCCGGCAAAAGGCGTGCCGGTGGAATCGACGGTGTAATAGGCGTCCTGTTCGGCGCCCATCCGGCTCCAGATGCGCTCGGAAAGCAGCTTTGCCACCGATTTTCCCGAGGCGCGGGCAATGATCCAGCCAAGCGCATCGCTGTTGATCGTCTTGTACCCGAAGGCGGAACCGTGTTCTCCCTGCTTCACCACCGTCTTCAGATAATCGAAATAGCTGCGAGGGCCTTCGTAACCCTCGGGCTTGGGAAGCGGATTGCCAGCGGCGGAATATATCCATACGTCGGCATTGGGATCGGCGTAGTCCTCGCTGTAACGCAGGCCGGTCGTCATATCCAGCACCTGCCGGATCGTCGCATCGCCGAACGCGCTTTTTTCAAGTTCGGGAACAACGGTCGCGACTTTGGCATTCTCGTCCAGCGTCCCTTCGGCAACCAGCATCTCGCCCAGAAGCCCGGTCAGCGATTTCGTTACCGACATCGCCCCGTGCTGCCCCGTATCGTTGAGGCAGCCGGAGTAGCGCTCATAGACAAGCACTCCCTTGTGCAGCACGACGATGCCATCGGTATAGTTGGCCGAAAGCGATTGCAGCCAGGTCATGTCCTGCTCACCGCCGGTCGGGCGGAAGGTCACGGCGTCGATGGCGGGGTCGGGCTTGCGCTCAAGGGCCGCTGGCGCGCCGAGCCCACGGCTGACATTGACCGTCGGCATCAGCTGGCGGAAGTGACACACTGTCCAGCGCAATTTCGGAAAGTTGAAATAGTCGCTGTCCGAAAAGCGGATGATCTCGTCTTCCGGCGGCGGAAAGCCCTGCATCCAGCCGAGCTTCAGCGGGTCCGACTGCTCGGCTGAAAGCGGCGCGGCTTGCTGACTGGCAGCGGCATAGGGGTAAGCCAGAACAGGCACCATGGCTGCAAGAAGGACGGGCAGGGTTCTAGAAATTGACGATGACATTGACGAAACCTCCAAGCCAGTTCGGCGAACGCTCTGCCGTCAGGGAATCCATGCCCTTGCCAGGGAATGAAATGCTGACGCCGGCGGTGAGATAGGTATTGGCATTGATGATGCGCGAATATTCCAGATAGAGATCATCGGCGAGATGGCGGTTGCCGACGCCCGCAACGGGGGTGGGCGTGCCGTCGATGTCGTCGAGCCGCGTGCCCTGTCCAAACTGGATAGGGCTATCCAACTCGTTGGCGCGGATATGCGCGTAACGGAGCGTCCATGTATCGGCCTGCGTTGGCTTCACCTGCAGGCTGATCTGATGGGCATTGACGTTGGAATTGAGAAACATCATCGAGGACTTCGTGCCCGTCGACCATGCGCTCGGATTGCCTTCGTAATACAGCGGATCGAAGCGTTCGAGACGCGAGGTTGAAGGATCGTCGCCGGAGAAGGTCTGAAAGCTGTAGGCGATCGTCGGCATCCATGAAACATCTTCGAAAGCATAGCCGATCTGGGCGCGGCCGCCCCAGGCTGCAAGGTCGATGTCGGGATTCCATTGATAGGCGATATCGCCGCCGATGAAAAATCCCGGCAATGGCGCGCCGAACGGATTGGTACGGGTATAGGCGTTGATGAAGCTCAAGCCCTCGCGCGCACCCGGCATGATGACCGGCGCGCCGATGCCGCCGGCCGCGGCTCGAGGGTAAGGCGAGCCGGATTCCGGCACATGGCCGAAGGTAACGCCGAAATATCGACCCTCGTGCGGTTCATAACGCAGATCCGCTCCCAAGATCTTCGTCCCGCTGTCCTTGTCGGATAATTCATTCGCGTCGATGAAAAAGGCCGTGGCCGTCAGGTCATCCTTGCCGAGCCGGAGGATCGCCGCCTGCTCCCAAGCCTTTCTCGGCCCTAGTTTCAACGCGCCACGCTCAAAACCGCTTGATCCGCCATTGGCAATCAGCATGCCCGTTCCCGTCTTGAACGGACGCGGCCCCAGGGAGATATCGAAGAACGGGCCGCTCTCCGCCTTCGAGCGCAGGCCGAGATAGCCGTCTTCGAGTGTCACGGCGCCCGTGCCACCGGCATCGAAGGCGTCGGTGCCGAGCGTGCCGGAGGCAACGGCCGAGATTTTTCCATAGACCTGAAGCCGGTCGCCGGCGTCGGCGGTAAAACCGATGCCGGGCATCAAATAGCCCTCAAGCCAGCGCGTGTCGCTGTCGAAGCCGGCGTCCGGCGCAAATCGATCGGCAAAGTTCCAGAACAGGTTCTGTTCGGCAACGGCATTGATGCCGGCTTGAAAATACAGGCGCAATTCAAAACCCGGCTCGTCGATCAGCAGCATGGGGTCCTGCGCATGTGCCGCATCCGCTGCAAACCACAGTCCGGCGAGAAGAGCAACCGCCGCCGCGCGCGTTTCCGCCGCATCATTCATGCCGTCCTCCGGGGCGCGCTGTTATCGCACAAGAGATAACCGCATCCACTTAGACATGAATTGACTGGCTAGGTCCATTCAATCTTGAAGTGTAAAAACAATATTGCGGAATATTACGTCTTGAAAGGCTCGGATAAAGGCAGTTTGCGTAGAGTTTCCGTAAAATACTATTATATTATTCGTAGGCAGGAGAAGCCTGGATTGGTTTCGCACCTCATTTTCGTCGATGGCAGATCGACCATCCCGGTCATGGAGGCAACCAAGGATTGTTTAAACGTGCAGGATTCCGCCTGTTATTCCTTCTAGAGTCTCACGATACCTTATAGGGATACTGAAACACCCTAACGCCGCGCGGCTTCGTCTTTGTTATCGCGGATGGCGGCATCCGCCACCTTCTGCGTCGTCACATTCAGCGCCGTGGCTTCCTTCATCTTCCGCCCGATGGAGCGGATTACACGGGTCGCCTCGGCCGAGAGCGAGCGGGGACGGGTGAGGGCCGGCAGGGCGGGTGTGCTGCTGGCTGCGGCTGCCACTTCCGCAGAAGGCTGCGGTCGGGCGCCGGTCGGCAGCGGGTTCTGGATGCCGGGGATGGGGCGCAGCTCCATGCCCTGATGGGCATAGTCCATCAGCCGCTTGAAGGTCATGGCGGGCAGCGCACCGCCGGTCATGTTGTTCATCGGCGTGAAATCGTCGTTACCGAACCAGACGGCGGTGGTGTAGTTGCCGGTAAAGCCCACATACCAGGCATCGCGATAGGCCTGTGAAGTGCCGGTCTTGCCGCCGGAGACGATGCCATTGTCAAGCGCACCGCGCCGCGCCGTACCCATCACGGGAATGGTCACCAGCATCTGGTTCATCTTCGAATTGGCGTCTACGGACAGCACGCGTTTGGCGGGCGGCTCGTCATGGCTGAAATCGTAGAGAACATTGCCCTCGTAATCCAGCACCTGCTCGATGCCGTGGCGGCGCGACTGCATGCCGTCAGCCGGGAAAACGGCATAGGCGGTGGCCTGATCCAGTACCGTCACTTCCGATGTGCCGAGCGGGATGGTCTTGTCGCTGCGCAGCGGCGTGGCGACACCCATCGCCTTGGCGGTATCGACGATGACCTGCGTGCCGAGCACGTCCTTGGCGAGCCGGACCGGCACGGTATTGTAGGACTTGGCGAGCGCCATCTGCAGCGTCACCTTACCCGCATAGGAGCGGCCGTAATTCTGCGGCGACCAGCCGCGCCATGTTACCGGCGCGTCGGAAATCAGCGTTTCCGGCTTCATGCCTTTTTCCATGGCGGCCGAATAGGTATAGACCTTGAAGGAGGAACCCGGCTGGCGCAGCGCCGCCGTGGCGCGGTTGAACTGGCTTTCGCCATAGTCGCGGCCGCCCACCATGGCGCGCACGCCACCGCCATTTTCGATCATCACCATCGCGCCCTGCTTGACGCGATACCCTTCGCCGAGTTCGCGCAGGCCCATTTCCATCGCCTGTTCGGCCGCCTGCTGCAGGCCGGTGTCGATGGTGGTGCGGACGACGACGGTGTGATCCTTGAACTTGCCCGCGGCGGCCAGCCGCTGCACTTCGTCAAAAGCCCAGTCGAGGAAATAATCCGGCGCCTTCACGTCTTCGCGGTCGATGACGGTGGCGGGGTTGCGGCGCGCGCCGACCACCTGCCCCTCGGTCATCAGCCCGCTCTGCACGAGGTTGGAAAGCACGGTGTTCGCGCGGGCACGCGCCGCCGGAAGGTTGACATGCGGTGCATATTTCGCTGGCGCTTTGAAAAGCCCGGCCAGAATGGCGGATTCCGAAAGCGTCACGTCGGTGAGGTTCTTGCCGAAATAAAACTGCGCGGCCGCAGCAGCACCAAAGGTGCCGCCGCCCATATAGGCGCGGTCGAGATAAAGGCTCAGGATTTCCTTCTTCGACATGTTGGTCTCGAGCCACAGCGCGAGGAAGGCTTCCTTGATCTTGCGCTCCAGCGAGCGTTCATTGGTGAGGAAGAGGTTCTTGGCGAGCTGCTGCGTCAGCGTCGAGCCGCCCTGCACCACGCCGCCGGCGCGGGCGTTTTCGCTCATGGCGCGGGCAAGGCCGATGAAATCGATACCGAAATGGTCGAAGAAGCGCCGGTCCTCGGTCGCCAGCACCGCCTTGATGAAATGATCAGGCATCTGGTCGATCGGCACGCTGTCTTCATGGATGATGCCGCGATGACCGATGGTGTTGCCGTATCGGTCGAGGAAGGTGACTGCGAAGTCACCGCGATAACGCCAGTCCTTCTTGGTTTCTTCGAAAGCGGGCATGGCAAGCGCCAGAAGCACGACCGATCCCGCCGTTCCAAAGGTCAGCGCGTCGCAGGTGAGATTGACGAGGAGCTTCTTCCAGCCGCGGACATGCAGCTTGCGGGAGGCGATGGTGACATCTTCCCAGAAATCCACCAGCCTTGCCGCAGCCGTCCACAGGCCGGAGTCGATGAAGCTATCGATCCGGAGCAGGATATGCCGTTTTTTGCGGCCTTTTTTATCGTCTTTTTCTTCCTGCACCTGGCGATATTTCCTGTTTAAGGCAATGCGACCGTCGATATTCTGCGCTTCAACCCATTCCCGACGCAAAACCGTGGCATGGTTATGTCGGAAGTGCTTGACGTGGCGGCCTTTCGCGGGCCAATGACCCCTTCGCCGCCTGCCAATATGCTAAAATATCGTACAAACCAGCCCTTGGCGATACGATATAAAGGATTAGGGACCGGTTAAACACTCCCGTCCGAGAGATCAAAATGAAACGGAAATGTTAACGATGAATGACGCGCCGTTCTGGAAAACCAAATCGCTGACCGAGATGACCGGCGAGGAATGGGAAAGCCTGTGCGACGGCTGCGGATTGTGCTGTCTCAACAAGCTGGAGGACTGGGACACCGGCGAAGTGGTGTTCACCTCCGTCCGCTGCGTGCTGCTCGACGGCGAGAGCTGTCGATGCTCGGATTACGAGAACCGCCGTGCCACCGTGCCTGATTGTATCCAGCTTGACCTGAAGAAGGTTCACGAGATCGGCTGGCTGCCGCCCACCTGCGCCTATGCGCTGGTGCGCGATGGCAAGGATCTCTACTGGTGGCATTATCTCGTCTCCGGCGATACCGAAACAGTGCATCAGGCCGGCATTTCCGCGCGCGGCCGCACCGTCAGCGAGGCCGATGTGGATGTTGACGACTTCGAGGATTATGTGGTCGACTGGCCGCTGACGGTCGGCGAAAGGGCGGGAGAAAAGGAGCGGACGTGATGAAAAACGGCAATTTTCGTTTTGGTCCTATTCCTGCCCCATCAGCCTCCTAAAGGCATGTCATCCGAAATCGTGTCACGGTTTCGGGCTATGACTTGTCTGAAATCAAAGACAGCTTCCGGCCATTCCGGCAATTGATCCGCAAAAGCGGACGAGGGACATCAAAACGCATGCGCTACGGGCTGCCCGCCATCTTTCTTTCATGCCTTGCCCTTCCGGGGCTCCTGCCGTTTTCCGCTGACGCCCAGCAACAGCCCCAGGCCTTCGAATGCACGCTGGTCACATCAATCGAGACCGGCGCCATCATCAACCAGCAGGGCGCCTGCGACCAGCGGGTGGCGCCAGCCTCCACCTTCAAGGTGCCGCTGGCGCTGATCGGTTACGATGCCGGTATTCTCCAGGATGAAAAATCGCCCGCCTGGGATTGGAAACCTGGCACGGAGGCGCGCGCCTCGGATCGCAAGACGGTCGACCCGACCATCTGGGAGCAGGATTCGGTGCTGTGGTATTCCCGCGAAATCACCCGCCGCCTCGGCCCGGAAAAATTCGCCGCCTATGTGAAGCGTCTCGGTTACGGTAATGCCGATGTATCGGGCGAGCCCGGCAAAAACAATGGACTTACCCATTCCTGGCTGGGGGCGTCGCTCACCATCTCGCCGGTGGAGCAGGTCGGTTTCCTTCGCCGGTTGCTTGCCGGCAATCTGCCTTTCTCCCGCGATGCGCAGGCCAAGACACGCGCCATCGTACCGGTCTTCGATGCGCCGGAAAGCTGGGCCGTGCACGGCAAGACCGGAACCGGCTACATGCGTGACGAAAAGGGCAACCCCGACCGCAACCGCCCCTTCGGCTGGTTCGTCGGCTGGGCGGAGCGTGAAGGCCAGCACATCGTCTTCGCAAGGCTGCGTGTTTCCGACAAGCCGTCAAACGAGCCGCTCGGCCCCGCCGTGCGCGATGCCTTCCTGCGCGATATCCCGCGGCTCGCCGTGCACAGGTAGGCGACGGCCCTCACACGGGAAAGGACATCAGCATATGTCGGATGCCTCTCGCGATGTCATCAAGCTCTATACCAAGCACGGTGCTGATTTTGACAATCAGCGCGGTCGTTCCCTTGTCGAAAAACCCTGGCTGGACAGGTTCACCTCGCTATTGCCCGATGGCGGCTCCATTCTCGATATCGGCTGCGGTTCGGGTGAGCCGATCGCTGGCTATTTGATTGCCAACGGTTATGACCTCACGGGCATCGATGCGTCGCTGCCGCTGATCGAACTTTGCCGCAGCCGCTTTCCGGAAAAACTTTGGGTGGTGGCCGATATGCGCGAACTGGCCCTCGGCCGCCGTTTCGATGGGCTGATTGCCTGGCACAGCTTTTTTCACCTGTGTCCCGAGGATCAGCGCCGGATGTTCGGTATCTTCCGCCAGCATGCCAATGAAGGTGCGGCCCTGATGTTCACTGCCGGGCCAGTGCAAGGCGAAGCAATCGGTACCCTTCAGGGCAAGCCACTTTATCACGCCAGCCTCGCGCGTGAAGATTACGAAGGCCTTTTGGCCACGCATGGATTCCGGCTTCTGGATCACGTCGTCAACGATCCGCAATGCGGCGGGGCAACGATTTATCTCGCCAGGCGGATCGTATCATAGAGACCATTGCATAGTCCCCGGGATCACGCATAGGATCGACAGGCCGGATGTTTCAGGGACTTTCCCATGCTCGAAAAGCTCAAGCGATGGGCGAAATCCATCAAGCGTGACGTTCACGCCCTTTATCTTGCCGCACGCGATCCACGCACGCCGCTTTTGGCTAAAGTGGTGGCGATGCTGGTCGCCGCCTATGCGCTTTCACCGATCGATCTCATCCCGGATTTCATTCCTGTCATCGGTTATCTCGACGATCTGGTCATCGTCCCGCTCGGCATCCTCCTTGCGGTGCGTCTTGTGCCGCCGCCACTGCTGGCGGAGCATCGATTGACGGCCGCAGCCGCGCAATCCCGTCCCGTCAGCCGCGTGGCTGCTGCCATATTCATCGCCCTGTGGCTGGCGGCGTCGTTCACGATTTTGTTTGCGGCAAAAAATTTCTTCTTCCCTTGACCTTCCCATCATGGGAAGCCCTACATAGGGTCTCGAAAGGGGATTTCCCATGAACGAGACAGTCAGACACGCCCATCCAAATCAACCGGTTTCCATTCCCGTGGAAGGCATGACCTGCGCTTCCTGCGTGCGGCGGGTGGAAACGGCCGCAGCCAAGGTGCCCGGCGTCATGTCGAGTTCCGTGAACTTCGCCACGAAGAAGCTTACGGTCGAGCCGGCTGAAGGTTTCTCAGCCAAAACGCTTGGCGCTGCCATCAAGAAGGTGGGTTACGATATTGCACCGGATCGGCATGAATTTACCGTCGAAGGTCTGCACAGCGATGCGGATGCGGCGCGGTTGAAGGCTGTTCTGGAAGCTGTCGCAACCACCATTAACGCCACTGTCGATACCGCAGCCGGCAAGGCCGCCGTGGAGACGATCGGCGGCCGGCGTGAACGGGACGCGCTGGTGGAAACGGCGAAACTTGCCGGCTTTGCATTGGCGACGCCAAAGCCGCACGACCATTCCTCCCATCAATCCCACAACAGGCACGAGGGGCATCACCACGGCCACAGCCAGATGGCGACGGCCGGTGAAAGTGGCGGCCATGACCATATGCACCATGCGGGCGAAGAGGGCGCGCTGAAACGCGACCTGACGATCGCCGCCATCCTGACGGCACCGCTTTTCGTGCTGGAAATGGGCGGCCATCTCTATGAGCCGATGCACCACTGGCTGATGGGCATCATCGACACGCAGAACCTCTATTATATCTATTTCGTGCTGGCGACGGCGGTGATTTTCGGACCGGGTCTGCGCTTCCTCAAGACCGGTTTTCCGGCCCTGCTGCGCGGCGCGCCGGAAATGAACTCGCTGGTGGCGTTGGGCGTTACTGCCGCCTATCTCTATTCCGTCGTGGCGACCTTCGCGCCCGACCTGCTGCCGGCAGAGGCGCAATTCGTCTATTATGAAGCGGCAACGGTCATCGTGACGCTGATCCTGACCGGACGGCTTCTCGAAGCCCGCGCCAGCGGCCGCACCGGAGACGCCATCCGCAAGCTGATGAGCCTGCAGGCGAAGACCGCCCGCGTAGAGCGCGATGGCGCCACCATCGATATTTCCCCTGACGATCTGGTGATGGGCGATATCGTCGTCATCCGTCCGGGCGAGAGGCTGGCGGTGGATGGCGAAGTTGTCGAAGGCTCGTCCTATGTCGATGAATCCATGATATCAGGCGAACCGGTGCCGGTGGAAAAGACGGTTGGCGCGGCGGTCGTTGGCGGCACCATCAACAAGACCGGGGCCTTCAAGTTCAAGGCGACCAAGGTGGGCGCCGATACCATGCTGTCGCAGATCATCCGCATGGTGGAGGAGGCGCAGGGCTCCAAGCTGCCGATCCAGCTGCTGGTCGACCGGGTTACCGCGCTGTTCGTGCCCGTCGTCATTGCGATTGCGGTGCTGACCTTTATCGTCTGGGCGATTTTCGGTCCCGAACCTGCCTATACATTCGCGCTGGTCAATGCGGTCGCGGTGCTCATCATCGCCTGCCCATGTGCCATGGGTCTTGCCACGCCGACTTCCATCATGGTCGGCACCGGCCGGGCAGCGGAGCTGGGCGTACTGTTCCGCAAGGGTCAGGCCCTGCAGGAACTGCGCTCGGCTGAGATCGTCGTGGTCGACAAGACCGGCACCGTCACCAAGGGCCGCCCGGAACTGACCGATCTCGTGGTTGCGGAAGGATTTGTCGATAACGACGTGCTGGCGCTGGTTGCCGCCGTCGAGGGTCGCTCGGAACATCCGATCGCCGAAGCAATCGTCCGGGCTGCGGAGGAAAAGAAGGTGGCGACCCATGCAGGACTCGAAGCTGCAACTATCGAGAACTTCGAAAGCGTGACGGGTTACGGTATCGCCGCCACCGTCAATGGCCGCAAGGTCGAGGTCGGTGCGGATCGTTACATGGCCAAACTGGGTCATTCGGTTGATGTCTTCGCCGAAACCGCTGCAAGGCTGGGTGACGAGGGCAAGACGCCGCTTTATGCCGCGATCGACGGCAGGCTGGCGGCTGCGATCGCCGTCGCCGATCCGCTGAAACCGTCAAGTGTCACCGCTATCAAGGCGTTGCAGGCGATGGGCATCGAAGTGGCTATGGTGACGGGCGACAATGAGCGTACGGCAAACGCCATAGCCCGGCAGGTCGGTATTTCCCGTGTGGTTGCGGAAGTACTGCCCGAGGGCAAGGTAAAGGCAATCCATGAGATGCGGGCAGGCGGCAAGGTGCTGGCTTTCGTCGGCGATGGCATCAATGATGCGCCGGCACTGGCAGAGGCCGATATCGGCATTGCCGTCGGCACCGGCACGGATGTCGCCATCGAAAGCGCTGACGTGGTGCTGGTTGGCGGCGATCTTCTTGGCGCGGTCAACGCCATCGAGATGAGCCGCGCGACCATGCGCAACATCAAGGAAAACCTGTTCTGGGCCTTTGGTTACAACGTGGCGCTGATACCGGTTGCGGCGGGCGTGCTTTATCCGTCTTTCGGCATCACGCTGTCGCCGATGATCGGTGCGGGGGCGATGGCGCTGTCCAGCGTCTTTGTTCTCGCCAATGCACTGCGGTTGAAACGGGCGAAGGTCGCTCATCGGGAGGTGAAATCGTGAATATCGGCCAGGCGTCGGAAGCATCGGGCGTTTCCGCCAAGATGATCCGCTATTATGAGCAGATCGGGCTTATCACGCCCGCCGCGCGCACCGGTAATAATTACCGCGTCTATGGAGAGCAGGATGTCCATAACCTGCGCTTCATCAAACGGGCGCGCACGCTCGGTTTTTCATTGGAAGAAACCGAGACGCTGCTGAAACTCTGGCAGGACAAGAGCCGTGAGAGTTCGGCGGTAAAGGAAATCGCGCTCGTCCACATCGCCGATCTCGAACAGAAGATCGCCGAGATGAAGAGCATGGTGAAAACGCTCTCCCATCTCGCCCATTGCTGCGGCGGCGACCACCGGCCCGATTGCCCCATCCTCGACGATCTCGCGGGTGCCGACAAGACAGACAGCAAGCCCGCCAGAACCCACTGAAAGAAAGCCGGTGCGAAAATATCGGCGCCGACCAATAGGAGAAATCATGACCCCAACCACCTTCCTCATCCCGGACATGACCTGCGGCCATTGCGATAAGACCCTGCGCGGCGCACTTTCGGACGTCCTCCCCGACGCCGCCGTCAATATCGATCTTTCCACGCATAGGCTCACGGTAACGGGTGACGCCGCAACCGCGGAGGAAGCAATCCGCGAGGCCGGTTACTCGCCTGAACTGGCGGGCTGACGCACGTCGTTCCAGGAATGAAAAGGAAAGATATGCTGCTGAGTAGCATCATTTTTCCTTTGAAGGCAGAACTCCAATGTCCGTCTCGACCATCTCCTTCAATCCTATCGCGGCCCCGGCGACACGCTGCCGGAGGCATTCGAGCGGGCGGTTCTGCGCATCGGCGCTATTGAGGCGGATATGCAAACCCTCGGCAAGGCACCGTTCAGTGGACATTCATGCCTGAACTATTGCCCGGCCTTCGTCGGGTTACGAAAAATCAGGCGATCTTTCATTTCGATGTTGATGACGGCGAGAAGACATTGCGTGTTCTCGCCATCTTCTTCGGTGGGCAGGATCATCAGCGCCACAAGTTGAAACGCCTCGCATCCGGCCTGACAAGCGGTTAAACCTCGTCGAACGCCCCGCCCTCGCGCGAGGGATTGCGGTTGATCACCCGTTCCTCCGCATCGTCGGGCAGGGCCTCGTCGCTTTCCTGATAGGGGTCGTCCTCGCTCTCGGCCTCTTCTTCCTCGATTTCCTGCTCGATGAATTGAGGAATTTCTCCCTTGGCGGGGAGGGCGTCGATGTCGAGGTCGAGCAGGTCTTCATCCATGGCGTCTTCGTTCGAGGGCAGGATTTTTTTGCGGTCCATGACGGTATCCTTTCTATCGGTTATTCGGCAAACGAGCGGAAACGCGCAGGGTTCCTGTCGCCTGCGAATTCCTTCGGATCGAGTGGCGCGAAAAAGCTGTCTTGACCTCAATGGCGCTTGAGGTTCTAGTTTGCCCGCCGTATCGCGAAAATCGAAAGGATGCGGCTTTGACGAGTATGGAAATGACGGAGAAAAACGGCTGGGGTGAATTGTTGAGCGGGACCAATCTCTCGCTTTTAACCGTCATCTCCTCCGGTATCGGCCTGCACGCTTTCAACCAGTTCGCGGTCGTCACGGCCTTGCCGGTGGCCGTGAATGAAATCGGCGGAGCGGCCTTTTATAGCTGGGCCTACAGTCTTTATTTCGTCGGTTCCGTCGCTGGCGGCGTCACCGCCGTGCTGTTTCGCGAACGTTTCGGCGCGCGCACGGTCCTGCTGCTGTGCTGCCTGATCTTTTCTCTGGGTTCCATCCTTTCGGCAATCGCCGACGACTTCTTGTGGGTCGTCGTCGGTCGCGCCTTGCAGGGTCTGGCGGACGGGTTGATCGTTGCCGTGTGCTACAGCCTCATTCCCGCCGGTTTCCGCTCCGGCCTGTTGCCGAAGGTCTTTGCCATCGAGGCGGCCATCTGGGCGGTCGCCTCGTTCATCGGCCCGCTCACAGGCGGTTTCGCAACCGAACATATCTCCTGGCGCGCCACCTTCCTGTTGTCGGCACCCCTGATTCTGTTGCTCGTGGCCTATACCGCCATCGCCGTCTCCGCCGAGCGACCGGTGGTGACGACGCGCAGACCGCTGGTGCCGCTGGCGCTCTGCCTCATCGGCGCATTGGCGTTTTCCGCTCCCTCTGCCTTCGAGGATGCGAGCCTGCGCGCCCTGTCCCTGCTGGCGGGTGCAGCACTCCTGTGGGCCTCGCTCCGCGCCGGTACACGGCCTTCCGTTGGATTGTTTCCGAAGGATTCCTTTCAGTTGAAGACGGTGCTCGGCAGCGGCTTCTGGGTGCTGTTCCTGATGTCCTACGCCCACGCTCTCGGCAGCGTCTATCTGGCCTATGTCGCCATCAATCTCTGGCGTCATGAACCCACCTTCGCCGGTTTTATCGTGGTAACGATGCCGCTCGCCTGGAGCCTGGTGGCAATGCTGATCGGAAGCCTGCGCTCCGATCGCCTGCGCGAGGTTTGCCTGCATTACGGCCCGTATCAGATGGTGCCGGGCTGCATTTTGCTCGGGCTCGGGCTTTCGTCCGGCAGTTCGGTCGAAATGCTGCTTGGGCAAATCCTGATAGGATCGGCTTTCGGCATGTCATGGGCAGGTATCAGCCAGGCGGCCATGGAAGCCGCACCGGAGGAGGAACGCAAGATGACGGGCGCTCTGCTCCCCACGGTCGCGACACTGGGAGCCGCCGCCGGTGCGGGTGCAAGCGGCACCGTGGCCGCTGCAACCGATCTCGTGACGCAAGTCGATCGGGCAGACGTGACGATGCCGATGATGTATCTTTACGGACTTGGTGTCGTGGTGTCGCTGCTGGCGATCTTCACGGCAAGGGGGCTGCGCAGCGTGCGCTAGCGCCCCCGCCGCGGCCTGGTCAGGACTGGGTAGTGGCGATGGTGATCGCCGTCAGATAGACCACAAAGGCCATGACGGCGATCGCGCCGATGACGATGACGATACCCTTTCCGGCGCGCTTCTTCTCGGTCTTGTTCTCGTTGGCTTCCGTCGGAAACAGGATGGGATCGCTGGTGTCGCGGATTTTGGTCATGCCGTTTCTCCTTTCGGCGGAATTTTTCGGGCGTTTCTGGTCTATCAACCACCCAATCCGCCAAAAGGTTCCTTAGGGACGCAGCGCCCAGGTCGTGGCGTGGACCACCGCCCCGGGCTCGGCCTTCAAAAGAGCGGCGCGCACGGGCTCGAAGCCCTCGATGCGTTTCGTGCCGACATACCGTCCGCGATTGGCAAAAACCTCCATGGAGCCGTAATCCAGAAAGATACGGACGCGCGAGGCCCTTGCGCCTTTGGCAATGTAATGTGGGGAGGGGCCCTCCCGCCCATCCTCGTGGCGGATCCAGAGGCCCGTTTCGTCGCTGACGAGACCGAGCGTGACCGTCGGGTGATCAAGCGCGAGTTCGAAGGGCACCCCCGGCGACGCAAGCTCGATCAATATCTCCACTGCGCCGTTGATGAAGGTGACGCGCTCGCCGGCCGCAAGCCGGGTGCGGTCGAGAATGTGGCTGCGCAGGCTTTCGGCCGCGCCGATGGGTGGGGTCAGAAGCTCGCCATTCACATAAGTGATCCGGCGCGGTAACGTCATGGAGGTGGGGAAATCGATCTCGGGATTGGCGTCGGCCCAATTGGCCAGCCAGCCGATGCCGATGATGCTATCCCCGTCCAGAAAGGCCTGAAAGGCATAATTATCGGTGCCGAAATCGAGCTCCTGACCGGATTCCTTGGTGAAGACCTTGCCGTCGAACCAGCCCACATCGGCCATTGTCAGGTTCTTGCGGCCTGTCTCGGGGTCTTCCGAGTGCATCAGTCCGTAGATCAGCACCCAGCGCGTGGAACGGGCATTGGCGGGGCCATCGAGCGGCAGCAGGCAGGGGCATTCGATGGCTGTGGTTTTATACCGCGTTTCCACCCAGAGCTTGCCCACATAGGTCCAGCCGGAAGCAGCCGTGGGGTCGAGCGTTTCGTAAAGCAGGATGACACCGCCGCCCTCGCTCTGGCTGCCGAGCACCATTTTCCATAAGCCATCGGGACCGCGAAAGACGTAAGGATCGCGGAAATCCGGCGTCAGCCCCTGTCCGTCCGGACGATGGCCCAGAATGACGTCTGCCTGCCCTGCCATGATGAGATCGGAAGAGGTGGCGGTGAGCTGTATCTGCTGTTCGGGAATGCGGTCCTGCACCTGCTCGGTGAAGAACACGCGGATGCCGGTGCCTTCCACCAGCGGAATGGTGGAGCCGGAATAGGCGCCGCCGCGCTTGTCCGGCCGGGTGGTCAGGTCTTCTGACGGAAAAAGGAAGATCGGCAGATGCCGCCAGCGAAGATAATCGGAGGAGACAGCATGTCCCCAATGCATGGTGTTCCACCGCAGCCCGTGCGAATAATGCTGATAAAACAGATGCGGACGGCCCTCGAAGCGGCCAAAGCCGTTCGGATCATTCATCCAGCCGAAGGGCGGGCGGAAGTGGTAGCTCCCGGGAAGTTCCGGCGCGGCATTGTCAGGCTTGGTATGAACAACCGTGATGCCGGTTTCGAGTACATCCGATGCCGTGAACCAATAAATCACCGAAACGGCGGTGGTGACCGTGTCGTAACTCAGCTCCACATGGCCGCCGCCAAAAACCTGATAGATCCGAAACCCGTACTCTTCGGTGTTGACGCTTGAAACTTCAGCGAATTTTCCGTTTTGATTGGAGAAGGAAACCGCACCCGGCTCGCCGGCTTTTTTTGCCTTCAGCCAGACATGAAAGGTGGCGTTGACGGGCAGATCGGTGTGAATGGTACGGATGGCGCTTTCCGGTTCGGCGGTTACGGCTTCAACGACGGTCATTGCTTTTCCTTTCCTTTCGGCATTCTGCGGGTCAAGCATAGGAACGATGATGGCGATGGAAAGTTCATTGCGCAAAATTGAATGAGGCGAAGGAGCGGAGCTTTGGCATTTATCGCTCGCATCCGTCGCCCTCCGGCCCCATATAAAGGCAAAGCAGGGAGTTTATCCGTGATGAAATTTGACAATTCCTATGCCCGCCTGCCGGAGCGTTTCAGCGCCGCGGTGCTGCCGACGCCGGTAAAGGCACCGCGCCTCATCGCCTTCAACCGTGGGCTTGCCGACGAGCTTCGTCTCGACGTCACCGGCCTTGACGATGAAAGACTGGCGGCGATCTTTTCGGGCAATGTCGTGCCTCAGGGAGCCGAACCGCTGGCCATGGCCTATGCCGGCCACCAGTTTGGCGGTTTCGTACCGCAGCTGGGCGATGGCCGCGCGATTCTTCTGGGCGAGTTGATCGACAGGAACGGCAAACGGCGTGATATCCAGCTGAAAGGCTCCGGCCCGACGCCGTTCTCGCGCAGGGGTGACGGGCGCGCCGCGCTTGGCCCTGTGCTGCGCGAATATATCGTATCGGAAGCGATGTTTGCGCTGGGCGTTCCCGCAACCCGGGCGCTGGCGGCTGTCCTCTCCGGCGAAAGGGTGCAGCGTGAAGTCGGCCTGCCGGGCGGCGTCTTCACCCGTGTCGCGGCAAGCCACATCCGTGTCGGCACGTTCCAGTTTTTCGCCGCGCGCGAGGATGACGAGGCAATCAGGAACCTCGCGGACTATGTGATCGACCGTCATTATCCCGAGGCGAAAGAGGCAGATAATCCCTATCTCGCCCTGCTGCAAGGCATAGCGCAACGGCAATGCGACCTCATCGCCCGCTGGATGATGGTGGGCTTCATCCATGGCGTGATGAATACCGACAATATGGCGGTCTCCGGGGAGACCATCGATTTCGGCCCTTGCGCCTTCCTTGATGAATATCACCCCAACAAGGTTTTTTCCTCCATCGATGCGCAGGGCCGTTACGCCTATAACAACCAGCCCGGCATCGCCCAGTGGAACATCGCAAGGCTGGCGGAATGCCTGCTGCCGCTGCTCGATCCGCTGGTGGAAAAGGCCGCTGAACTCGCCAATGGGGTTCTCGCCGATTTCGCTGCCGCCTTTCCCAAACGCTGGCTTACCGGCATGCGCGCAAAACTTGGCCTGACGGCGGAGGAAGACGGCGATATGGATCTGGTGCAGGGGCTGCTGGCGCTGATGCAGGCATCGGAAGCGGACTATACGCTGACCTTCCGTCGTCTTTCGCATGCCGTCAATGGCGACGCCGAGCCATTCCGCGGCATGTTCATCGATATTGCGGGCGCGGACGAATTTCTCGCCCGTTGGCGGGAAAGAGCCGGTCGGGAGGGGATTTCCGATTCCGAAAGATCGGCGGCGATGCTGTCAGTTAATCCCGCCATCATCCCACGCAACCACCGCATCGAGGAACTGATCGAGGCGGCAGTGGAGGAGGATGATTTCGAGCCCTTTCACGCCATGCTGAAGGCGATTGCGACGCCCTTCGAGGAGCGGCCGGACAATTTCGTCTATATGCAGCCGCCGATGAGCCATGAGCGGGTATTTCGGACGTTTTGCGGGACGTGACGACCTCACCGTCATGCCGGACTTGATCCGGCATCCAGCCGACGCGCGTCTGCGCGGCGAATAGAGTATTTCCAGCCCAAGGACTTGGGCTGGCTGGATACCGGCTCAAGGCCGGTATGACGGAATAAACTGAGGCCGGTAGCTCACCCCACCCGAGCCAGTGGCTCATGTGCGCCATAATACCGGCCGAACCGGTTATCGAGGAACTTGGGCAGGTCCACTTCCTCCTGGCGCACGAAGCCCTTCTGCGGCAGCGTGCCTTCGGCAAGCAGATCGAGAACCGTGCAGATGCCTGAGGCGGTTGTGATCTGGATGGCGCTCATCATCCGGCCGGAAACGGGACCGGCATAGACCTTGTTGGCGTAGGTTTCCTGCAGGAAGCGGCCGTTGCGGGTGCCGCAGACGGTGACGAAGACGATGACCACATCCTGCATGGTGCCGGGAAGGGCGTTCTCGAACAGGTCCTTTAGAACATCACGGCGATTGCGCAGGTTGAGATCGTTCAGCAGCGCCTTCATGATCGCGACATGGCCGGGATAACGGATGGTGCGGTAATTCATCGTCCGCACCTTGCCTTCCAGCGTGGCGCAGAGCGTGCCGAGACCGCCTGACGTGTTGAAAGCCTCATAGGTGACGCCATCGAGCGAGAATTCTTCACGCTCCTCAAGCGCCGGAACGGCGGTGAGGCGGCCTTCGACGATCGCTTCGCAGGGCTCGATATATTCGTTGATCAGCCCGTCCGTGCTCCAGGTGAGGTTGTAGTTGAGCGCATTGGACGGATATTGCGGCAGCGCGCCGACGCGCATACGCACGCTGTCCAGCTTGTCGAACTTGCCGGCAAGATCGGCGGCGACGATGGAAATGAAGCCGGGCGCGAGGCCGCATTGCGGGATGAGCGCCGTCTCCGCCGTTTCCGCCAATGCCTTGACCTTGCGGGTGGATTCCACGTCTTCGGTCAGATCGAGATAATGCGTGCCGACGGCAACGGCCGCTTCGGCAATGCCCGCCGTCAGGTGGAAGGGGGCGGCGGATAGCACCGCGAATTTGCCTTTTAGCAGTGCTTCCAGCGCCGGACGATCGGTGATGTCGACGATCTCGGTGTCGACGCGCTCATGTGCTGGCACATTGGCCAGCTGGTCGGCCGAGCGATCGGCAACCGTGATGCGATAATCGCCTGTGGCGGCCAGCATCCAGGCGATGGCCGAGCCGATGTTGCCCGCACCTATGACGACGATGTTTTTCATGTTTTGTTCCCCGCAGAAAAATCCGTAGGGCACAATCATATTGCGGTTTCGCTGCGATTCGGAGCTTCACTATGTGCAGATCGCTCGTTATTATTGAACGATAAGACGACAGGATTGATCACTATGACGATCACTGACAAGGACCGGGCGCTGCTGGCGCTGCTTTCCGAAAATGCCCGCATGCCGGTGGCGGAACTGGCGCGCAGGCTCGGCCTTTCGCGCACCACGGTGCAGGCCCGCATCGAGCGCCTGGAGGCAGACGGCGTGATCGCGGGTTACGGCCTCAGGCTTTCGGAAAGTTATCTTTCCGGGTTGGTGCGCGCGCATGTGCTCATCACCATCGGGCCGAAGGCTCTGCCGGCGGTGACTGCGGCGCTTGCCGCCATCAAGGAAGTGACGACGCTGCATTCGGTGAGCGGCACATTTGACCTGATCGCCATTCTGGCCGCCCCTTCGATCCTCGATCTCGACCGGCTGATCGACCGTATCGGCGCCTTGGACGGCGTGGAGCGCACGCTGTCATCGATCATTCTGTCGACGCGGATCTCGCGGTAAGAAGCGTTTGAAAGAGTAGAAGATAAGCGAAACCCACTTCCGTCATGCCGGACTTGATCCGGCATCCAGTCGCTGCGCTTCTGCGCGGGGAACAGAGTCTTTTCAGCCCATGGACTTGGGCTGGGTGGATACCGGATCAAGTCCGGTATGACGGAAGCGATGGTCTGCAAAACGAAACAACAAAGGATTGCCACTCCTATGTTTCTCTCGCTACGCGAAAGCGAAGCCGTCTAAACCACCGTCCGCTCATCATAAGCCTTCTGTGCCGCCATCACCGCGTCCATATTGCCCTCCGCCCAATGGGCAAGCGCCGCCACGGTGTCCGTCAGCGTGCGCCCCAGCGGCGTCAGTGAATATTCGACGGTGACAGGAACCGTTGGAAAGGCCTGCCGTGAAATCAGCCCGTCACGCTCCAGCTTCTTCAGCGTCTGCGACAGCACCTTCTGCGATATGCCCTTGATCTCGCGCCGTAACAGGTTGAAGCGAACGGCATCACGCCGCAGCTTGTCGAGGATCAGCAGCGCCCATTTGTCGGCGATCCTGTCCAGCACCATGCGTGTCGGGCAGCGGTCCTCATAAACGTCATAGATATTTGCCATCGATTTCACCCTGTTGTTTCAAGGCCATACCGGTTTCCGCGAGGAAACCAGCTAACCGAAAAGTGCTCTCTTTTCATGATTTCTCTAACGCAGTATCTGTGTTTTCGAAACATGGTTTCCATTAGATACTAAGGAGATTTGAGATGGCAGGCAAGATACTCGTAATCGGTTCAACCGGCACCATCGGCACGCCGCTGGTCAGGGCACTGGTGGCCAAGGGCGAAAGCGTGAAGGCGGCGTCGCGCAGTGGCAGGGCGTCGGACGGCGCGGAAGGGGTGCGTTTTGATTATACCGACGTATCGACTTATGCGGATGCCTTCGACGGTGTTGACCGCCTGTTCCTGCTTCTTTCCGGCGGGCGTCTGGATGCCATCGACGCGCTGACGCCCGTTGTCGAGGAGGCCGCACGCCGGAAGGTGAAGATCGTGTTCCTCAGCGTTCTCGGCGTCGATGCCGACGATTCCATTCCCTATCGCCAGATCGAGCTGAAGATCATCGCGTCAGACACGCCTTACGTCATCCTGCGTCCCAACTGGTTTGCCGATAATTTCCACAGCTACTGGAAAGCCGGCATCGACCACGGCCAGATCGCCGTTCCGGCGGGCGAGGGCGAGTCAAGCTTCATCGATGTGCGCGATATCGCCGATAGCGCCGCCGCCGCTCTGACATCCACGGCCTTTGACGGCAAGGCCTTCAATCTGACCGGACCAAGGGCAGTTGGCTACGGCGAAGCGGCAGCACTGATTTCGCAGGCTATCGGCAAGCCAGTGTCTTATGCCGCCGTTTCGGACGAGGTCTTTATCGGCATCCTCACGGGTGCAGGTGTGCCGCAGGACTACGCGTCCTTCCTCGCCTCGATCTTCCATCCCGTTCGTGAGGGTTGGACCGCGGTGGTGACCGGCGACGTGGAAACGCTGACCGGCCATGCGCCGCGTTCGCTGGAGACCTATATCGCCGACAATCTGAACCGGCTTAAAGGCTGAGACTCGACTAGAGCCCGCCGCGCTTAAGCCGGATCGGTGGAGCCGCGGCGGGCCTTGAAGAACATTTTCAGCCGCTGGATATCCTCGGCATTCCAGCCCTGCGGCGCCGTCACCTCCGTCCAGGCATCGATGTAATGTTCCGGCGCATAGACATGGCCATATCCGATCGGCGCCGTGGTGGCGGCGGCAACATCGAGGCCGAGCTGCAGCAGGGTGACGACCGGGAACCAGCGGAAGGATGTGGAAACGTCTGGCCCGTGATGCACCATCCATTGCGGCCGCCGGTAAAGCGAGGCGGCTTCGAAGAAGGTGATGGGGTCGCTGGCATATTGTAGATAAACGATCCGCATCGGCCCCCAGGTCGCATCAGGCATATGCGCGGTGGTATATTGGTTGGCGAAGCGGATGACGGAGGAATCGCGGAAACGCGGCAGCCATTCCGGCGTGCCCTTCACCCGGCCATTGGTGGCCATGCGCCATGTCGGGCTGGAGAAAGGAGGGCCGCTCCACAGCGCGCCCTGGAAGGGATCGGAGAGCGCATCGTAAAGATCGGAGGACTTCTGCGAGTTGAGCGAACCGAGGCTCAAGCCGTGCAGATAAAGCCTCGGCCGCTTTTCCTTCGGCAAGGTGGTCCAGTAGCCATAAACGGCTTCAAACAAAGCGCGCGCCGTCTCGACGCCGTAATCCGGCTCCGTCAGCAAGGCTATCCAGCTTGAGAGATAGGAATATTGCACGGCAACGCTGGCGATATCGCCGTCATGCAGATACTCGACGGTATCGAGCGCTTCCGGATCGATCCAGCCGGTGCCGGTGGGGATGACCACCAGGAGCACCTTGCGTTCGAAGCCGCCGACACGTTTCAGTTCCTCAAGCGCCAGGGATGCCCTTTCATCCGGGGTCGAGGCGGAGTTCAGGCCTGCATAGACCCGGAGCGGCTCCTTGGCCGGGCGGTGGGTGAAGGCGGAGATGTCTGCGCCATGAGGGCCTTCAGCGACAAATTCGCGGCCGCGACGGCCGAGCGATTCCCATGTCATCAGCGAGGCGCTGCTGCCGGTCTTGAGCGAATCGGACGGGCGCGGCACATCGGGTTCGATCAGCGCATCCACCTGTTTCAGCGAGGAATCGGCAAATCTTAAGCCGATGTCGAAGATCAGCCCGTTGAGCAGCATCCAGGACAGAATGATGGCCGCGGCGATGCCGAGCACATTGGCCAGCCGGCGCGGCAGGAAATGCCGGCTGCGCGTCGCAAAGAAACGGCGGATCAGCTGGAACAGCCGGCCGGCGCCGATGAGAATGGCAGCCACCAGTATGGCAATGGCGCCTGTCTTGGTGGGGTGCGCGCTGGGGAGCGGATCGAGCTCCATCAGCACGCGAATGGAGTTCTGCCAGTCTTTCGCCTGCCACAGAAACGCAATCGCCGTAATCGCGGCGGCAAGCGCAATGAGAAACCGAACGCCGCGGACATTATGACGCGAGGGTTCAGGCAGCTCCAGATAAGCCCAGATCGCATGAAGGGCGACGCCGATCATGTAACCGATCGCGAAAGAAAACCCGCACAGCACACCTTGCATCAGCCATGTTCGCGGCAGGAGCGATGGTGTGAGAGAAGCGCAGAAGAGAACCGTGCCCAAGACGATGCCGGTTGCCGAAAGACCCGCAAACAACCGCTCAACCCATTGTTTTACCAACTTGACTTGTCCCTTCTGCTCACCGCCTGGTGCTAAGTGTAATATGTGACGGACGAGGGTGCAAATCCCGTGATCAGGATAAAAATCACAGCAATAGGAAAATAATCCTTTACACCGTGACGGTGGTTTGATAGCGTTTGGCTATAGTCGGAGATTTGCGGCTGAACGGCAATGGTTGTCCTTGGGACCGCCCGTAGCGCTTTCCTCACCACCGTGTTCCTGTGCTTGTCACAGGAATGAGGGTGAGTGAGGTGCAAGCAAACTTGCCTTGTTCGCGGCCCCTCTTTATTTGTTCTTTCTCTCGCAGGCCAATCCCATGACAACGTCCAGCAATTGCGATCCGGCGCTCTACAGCGTCTGGCCGGAAACGCCCGCCTATGCGGCTGACGACATGCCGGAAGCCGCGCCCGAGACGAAGTCGCGGGCCGACAGGCTGGCCGCCGAAGATGCGGCGCGCAACGGCAGCCTGCGGCAATTGCTGAATGAGCTGACGGAGGAGATGCGCGAGCAGTTCTGCCTGTACCGCAATCTCCGCCAAGTGAGCGAAGCGGCGTTTCTGGCGACGGCGGAGGATGCTTCGGGCAAGCTCGCGCGCGCCGATGTGAAGGCTGCGACGGACCAGCTGTCGCTGATCGTTCGCACGCTGGAGCGGATCGACGCTTTGCAACGGGTGCTGGCGGAAGAAAGGGAAGCTCTTTTCAGCGAAGACGAAACCGATGTCGGGGACTACGAAGCGGCGGTGGCGCATTTCCTCAATCGCATCGATGAACTGGCTGAACAGAAATGCCGCGCAAAGACGGCAACCGATCCCGCTTGCAGCCCCTTCGCAGAAACCGACACATGACGGATATGTCGACCGGACCCCATCTGCCGGCGCAGGTTTTCAATCTTCTGCGCGACTGGCGTTTCATCGGCAACCTGCCGCAGCAACCGCCGGAGGGCGACTGGCGGACATGGCTTCTGATCGGTGGACGCGGATCCGGCAAGACCCGCGCCGGGGCGGAGTGGGTTCACGCCGTCGCTTCCGCCGGCAGGCAATCGGATTTGCGCATCGCGCTGGTTGCCGAAACGCTGGGTGACGCCCGGGAGGTGATGATCGACGGCATTTCCGGCATCTGCCGTATTGCCCGCCGCCATCGTCCCGCCTTCGAGGTGTCGCGTCGGCGGCTGCTTTGGCCCAACGGGGCGATGGCGCAGGTGTTCTCATCGGAAGACCCGGAAAGCCTGCGCGGGCCGCAGTTCCACATGGCTTGGGCGGATGAGCTGGGCAAATGGAAATATCCACAGGAAACCTGGGACATGCTGCAGTTCGGCCTGCGTCTGGGTGAATTGCCACGACAGCTGGTGACGACCACGCCACGGCCCATTCCATTGCTGAAGGCGCTTCTGGCCGATCCTTCGAGCCGGGTGGCCCGGATGCCGACGGCCATGAACGCGCGGAACCTTTCTCCCGGTTTTCTGAAAGCCATGCAGGACCGCTACGGCGGCACGCGGCTCGGCCGTCAGGAAATTGGCGGCGAACTGATCGATGAGCGCGAGGGCGCGTTATGGAAACGCGCCGATCTGGAAGCGATCGTTGAGGTCGCGGCTGCGCCGCTTTCGCGGATCGTGGTGTCGGTCGATCCGCCGGCCGGCAGTGGTGAAAATTCCTGCTGCGGCATCGTCGTGGCGGGACTGGGCATGGCCGGGCGTCTCACGGTGCTTGCGGATTGTTCGGTGGAAGGGGAGACGCCGGCCGGCTGGGCTCGCGCCGTCGTCGCCGCCTTCCGCCGCCACGAGGCTGACCGCGTCGTGGCAGAGGTCAATCAGGGCGGCGAGATGGTGCGCGCCATGCTGCAGAGCGTAGACGCCAACCTGCCGCTGACGCTGGTGCGGGCAAGCCGCGGAAAGTTCGCCCGCGCCGAACCGGTCGCCGCGCTCTATGAGCAGGGAAGGGTGCGCCACGCCGCGCGATTTGAAAAGCTTGAGGACCAGATGACGGATTTCGGACCGGAAGGCCTGTCGACCGGGCGCTCGCCGGACAGGCTGGACGCACTCGTCTGGGCGATCACTGCGCTGACGACGATGGTGACCAGCGAACCGAAGGTGCGGGGGATGTGAGACGGTGATTTAGTGGCTCCAGGGACCTAGAGCCAATAACGCCCCAAGCGTGCCGTCTGTTTCTTCTCCCGTTGGGCAGAAGGACCGCAGCGCGGGATGAAGAGGCAACGGTCAAGATGTGCCGCGAGAGCATGGATGTCAGGACCTTGCCCCGTCATCTGACCCTTGGGGCCATCTTCTCCCCAGCGGGGAGAAGAAAAAGTGAAGGACCCGCCCGATTTCGGACGTCGGGCAAATATTATTTCTTCGGAGATTGCGCCGGCTTCGGCTGGGAGCCGGTTTCACGCATCTGGCGCCACTCGTTTTCGAGACGGTCATAAACGGTCTGGGGGATTGTCGCTGTCATGGTGGCATTCCTCCTTGAATGGTTAACGCTGCAGGATTGCGCGGTAAATGGAGTTAGCGCGCTAAGGTTCCGGAATTCAAGGAATTTTTTACTCCAAAACCCCGGTCCGAGGATTAAAATCGATTAAGGTTTTTTCAAATCGATTTAGTCCTGACGGACGTCAGGGGTCATGAACCCCAAGTCATATCAAGTGTCATATCAGGAGCAGACTATGGTCTTTGACGAGGCGCGATTCGTCGCGTCGGTGCGGAAATCTCTGTTCGGCGGGCGGCTGCAGACGGCGCAGCTTGCCGGGATGAAGACGATCCTGTCGGGCTTTGCGACGGCGCTGCCCGGCGGCGATCCCCGGTGGCTGGCTTATATGCTGGCGACTGCTTTCCACGAGACGGCGGCAACCATGCAGCCGGTGCGCGAGACTTTGGCGACAACCGATGCCGAAGCGATCACACGGCTCGACCGCGCCTTTGCCGCCGGCGGTCTGCCGATGGTCCGCAGACCCTACTGGCGGCGTGATGCGGAAGGGAAAAGCTGGCTGGGACGTGGCTTCGTTCAGCTGACCCATCGCCGCAATTATGAGACCATGTCAGTGCTGACGGGGGTGGATCTAACCGGCCGCCCCGAGCGCGCCATGGAAGCGGACGTGGCGACGGCTATCCTGATCCGGGGCATGGTGGCCGGCAGCTTCACCGGCAGACGTCTTGCGGATTTCTTCGATGCAGAGCGCGAAGACTGGGATGCGGCGCGCGCCATCATCAATGGCAGCGACCGGGCCAGCCTGGTGGGCAATTATGGGCGCGCATTTCATCGGGCGCTTCTTGCGGCGCGGATTGAACCGGCGCGGCCCAGGTGATAACCCGTTACGCAGCGCCGAGAAGGCCGCCTTCGAATTTCGCATGACAGGTGACACCGTGATCCGCCATATCGTCTTTTTCACCGTTCCCGAGGAAAACCGCGACGCCGTCCGCAAGGGCCTTTCCGGCCTTACCGCGATTCCGCATGCGCTGACGCTGGAAATCGGCGAGAATGTGAAGAAGGACCAATGGGGCAATTCCGTCGATTTCATCGTTTATGGCGAGTTCGAAAACGAGGCGGCGCTGGCGGCCTACAAAGCCGATCCCGCCTATGATCTTTCCACCCGCACGGTGAAGCCGCTGCGGGAAACCCGCGTCGCCGCCGATTTCGACAGCGATACGGCAGTAAAAGCACCGATCCGGTAACGGTTCGGTTCAGCTTAGCAAGTGACGGGCATCTGCCCGTCGTCTGCCGAGAGCCGGCGAAAAAATCTTTTTCCGTTTGGGCTTTGAGTCCCGGTATCCCTTATTTCTGTGCCTGTCGCAGGAAACCAGCCGACGCGTGTCTGCGCGACGACAAGACTCTCTTCGGCCCAAAGAGCTGGGCTGGCTGGTTCCCTGTGACAAGCCAGGGATGAGGAACATCACAAACAAGGACACCGTCATGCGATTTCCCTTTTCCCTGCCGCGCAAGCGCCCGGCGGATGGCAACGCCATGCCCGAAAACCGGAAAATGGCTGGCGGCTTCATGGCCGTGGCCATGCAGGGCGGGCAGGCCTTCTGGTCCGGCCGGTCCTATGCCGCGCTTGCCCGTGAGGGTTTCATGAAGAATCCCGTAGCCCACCGGGCTGCCCGCATGGTGGCGGAAGCGGCCGCGTCGGTGAACTGGCTGCTTTACGACGGCGATGACGAGATAGGCGATCATCCGCTGCTGGCGCTTCTGGCGAGGCCGGGCGCGCACATGGGCGGGCCGGATTTCTTCGAGGCGCTTTATGGCCACCTCATGCTGGCCGGAAACGCCTATGTCGAGCCGCTTGTGATCGGCGGGCGGCTGCGTGAACTGCATCTTCTCCGGCCTGACCGGCTCAGCATTGTCGAAGGGCCGGATGGCTGGCCGGCGGCTTATGATTACCGCGCCGAAGGCCGGGCCACGCGGCGCATCGCCGCCGAGCGGGACGGGCTGGGGCTGCTGCATCTCAAACTGTTCCATCCGCTGGATGACCGGGTGGGGTTCGCGCCGCTCGCCTCCGCCGGCGCGGCGCTTGATCTCCACAACGCGGCCAGCCAGTGGAACAAGCGCCTGCTCGATAATTCCGCCCGGCCTTCCGGCGCGCTGGTCTATCAGCCGCGTGAAGGCGGCAATCTTTCCGCCGAACAATATGAACGGCTGAAGCGCGAGCTGGAGGAGGGCTATCAGGGCGCCATGAATGCCGGCCGGCCGCTGCTTCTGGAGGGCGGGCTGGACTGGAAGGCGATGGGACTATCGCCGCGCGACATGGACTTTCTGGAAGCCCGCAACGGCGCGGCCCGCGATATCGCGCTCTCACTCGGAGTACCGCCAATGCTGATCGGCATTCCCGGTGACAATACCTATGCGAATTACCAGGAAGCGAACCGCGCCTTCTATCGCCTCACCGTGCTGCCGCTCGTCAACCGCACGGCGGCGAGGCTTTGCGGCTGGCTTGCGCCGATCTTCGGCGTGGGCCTGCGACTGGAAGCCGATCTCGATCGGATTGCCGGGCTCGCGGGCGAGCGGGACGCGCTCTGGACACGCATCGGCGCAGCCTCGTTCCTGAGCGACGAGGAAAAACGCGAGGCCGTCGGTTATTGAAAGGACGGCGTTTCTTTCGCTTTGACGGTTCAAGCATTGTCTGAAGAAGCGGATTCTCTTTGTGAGCTCATCCGTCCAAGCGATTCCGAAGATTCGTAAAATCACCCGGTGCAGGCGCGCAGGAAGCGGCTGCGTGCGACGCGGCGCGTCCGCCCGATGACAACATCCTAGAACGGAATGATTACCCATGTCTGAATTCGCCAATGAGGCCGGCATCTGGGCCGCCCGCATCACCGGCGCCGTGGCGGGCGCGGGTGTATCGCTCGTTTATCTCCTGCCGAAAAGCAAACGCGAGGCCGCGAGCCGTTTTATCACCGGCGTCTCCTGCGGCATGATCTTCGGCGGGCCTATCGGCCTGTGGATCGTGCAGCAGCTTGATATTGCCGGTGCGCTCTCCGGTCGCGAAATCATGGTGGCGGGTTCCGCCGCCGCCAGCATGGGGGCCTGGTGGGGGTTGGGCGTGCTGGTGCGCATCGCCGACCGTTACAGCGCCCGCCCGCGCGCCTGATATTCCCCTCACATCGCAGGAGTTACCCATGCACGCCTATCGCGGGCCGCGTCCCGCCACGCGTAAATTCGCCAATCTGGAACTGCGCGGCATTGCCGGCGACGGCACTTTTTCCGGTTACGCCAGCGTCTTTGGCGAGATCGATCTCGGCCGCGATGTGATCGAGCGCGGCGCCTTCCGCCGCTCCATCGAGGAGCGCGGTGCGTCCGGTATCCGCATGCTCTACCAGCACGATCCGGCCCAGCCTATCGGCGTCTGGCGCACCATCCGCGAGGATGAGCGTGGCCTTTATGTCGAGGGTATCCTCACGCCCGGCGTCGCCCGGTCGAGGGAAGTCCATTCGCTGATGAAGACCGGCGCTCTGGACGGGCTGTCCATCGGTTTCCGCACGGTTCGTTCGAGTAGGGAAGGGCGTTCCGGCAAGGCGGCCCGCGCCGGCGTCCGGCGCATTCTGGAGGCCGATCTCTGGGAGATCTCCGTCGTGACTTTTCCGATGCTTCCCTCGGCTCGCGTCTCCGATGTCAAGCATGCCCGCTTCTTCCGCGACCGCGACACCGAACTGGTGCGCAGCATGCGCCGTGCCGCCCGTTCGCTTTTCGATACCGCCTTCAAACGCTGATTTCCGGACAAACCGCAACAAGGAAAACCACATGACAGAGCAGACAACGACACCGGCCCCGATGACGGTTGCGCCGCAGTTGAAGGCCGTCCCCGATACGATGACGGCCGCCTTCGACGAGTTCATGGAGGCCTTCGAAGCCTTCCGTGAGACCAACGATCAGCGGCTTGCCGATATCGAACGCAAGATGGGGGCTGATGTCGTGACCCGCGACAAGCTCGACCGCATCGACAGGGCGCTCGACGACAACCGCAGGCTCATGGACGATCTGGCTTTGAAGAAGGCGCGGCCCGCGCTCGGCCGGAAGGACACGCTGTCGCAGGATGCCGAAGAGCACAAGACCGCTTTCGAGGCCTATATCCGCCGGGGCGAGGAAGCCGCGCTGCGCGATCTCGAGGCAAAGGCCTTTGCCGGCTCGGCCGGGGCGGACGGCGGCTTTCTTCTTCCGACCGAGACGGATGGCGAGATCGGCCGGCGCATGACGGCGATTTCGCCTGTCCGGGCGCTCGCCACGGTGCGACAGGTTTCCGCTGCCGTGCTGAAAAAACCCTTCGCCGCCGGCGGGCTCGCCACCGGCTGGGTTTCGGAAACGGCGGCGCGCCCGGAAACGGCGACGCCGAAACTGTCGGAGCTTTCTTTCCCGACCATGGAGCTTTATGCCATGCCTGCCGCCACCCAGAGCCTGCTGGACGACGCGGCGGTCGATATCGAGGCGTGGATCGCATCCGAGGTGGACATCGCATTCGCCGAACAGGAGGCGGCGGCTTTCGTTGGCGGCGACGGCATCAACAAGCCCAGGGGGTTCCTCGCCTATACGACCGTTGCCAATAACGACTGGAGCTGGGGCAATATCGGTTATGTCGCGACCGGCGTATCGGCGGGCTTTTCCTCCGCCGGTCCCATGGACGTGCTGCTCGACGCCATCTATGCGTTGAAAGCCGGCCATCGCCAGAACGGCACCTTCCTGATGAACCGCAAGACGCAGGGTGCGCTTCGACGCTTCAAGGACACGACCGGCGCCTATCTTTGGCATCCGCCGGCTGCCGTCGGTCAGCCCGCCTCGCTGATGGGCTTTCCGGTGACGGAAGCCGAGGACATGCCCAATGTGGCGGCCAACAGCTTCGCCATCGCCTTCGGGGATTTCCGCGCCGGTTACCTCGTTGTTGACCGAACCGGCGTCCGCATCCTGCGCGATCCCTATTCGGCCAAACCCTATGTGCTTTTCTACACCACCAAACGCGTGGGCGGCGGCGTGCAGAATTTCGAGGCGATCAAGCTGGTGAAGTTCGGGGTGAATTGAACCTCGACGGTGCCGCGCGTTTCTTCTCCCCGCCGATGCCCGACAGGGCAGATGAGGGGGCAAGCTCTCGGGTTACCCCGACCCTTGCCCCCTCAACCCGCTGCCGCGACCTTCTCCCGGCGGGAAGAAGGCGAAAGACGCAGCCACTCGCCCTAATCTCCGGAGACCCCATGACCTATGCCCTCATCCATCCGCCGCAGGCGGAGCCGTTGACCCTTGCCGACGTCAAGGCGCATCTGCGTCTCGACAGCGGTGACGAGGACACCTTGCTTGCCGCGTTGATACGCGCGGCCCGCGAGCATCTGGAACGCACCACCGGGCTGTGCCTCCTGCGCCAGACCTGGCGGCTTTATCTTGATCGGTGGCCCGAAACGGGCGTGATTCTGATTGGCAAGACGCCGGTGCAAGCCATCGAAACGATTCTGGTTTTCGACGGGCAGGGGCGCGTGGCAGACATCACCGCCACCGAAAAGCTGCTCGACGGCGCGGCGCGGCCGGCACGGCTGTGGCTGCGCGAACCGCCGGCCCCGGAACGGGAGCTGAATGGCATCGAGATCGATTTCACCGCCGGTCATGGCGAGGCCGCGACGGATGTGCCCGATACGCTGAAACGCGCCATGCTGATGCATGTGGCGCAGATGTTCGCCTTTCGCGGCGCCGTCGCGCCGGAAAACCAGCCGGCCGCCGTTCCGGCTGGTTATGAGCGGCTGGTGTCTCCTTTCTGCCGTCTGGGGCTTTAGGCCATGAACCTCGTCTTTCTTGATCCTGGCAGGCTGACGGCGCGACTGGAACTGGAAGTGCGGTCGGAAACGCCTGATGGACAGGGCGGCGCCGCCGAAAGCTGGAAGGCCGTGCGCGCGTTGTGGGGCGCCATCGAGCCGGTTTCCGAAGCCTCGCACGAGCGGGCTTCGGCCGAGGGGGCGACGATTACCCATCGTGTCTGGCTCGCCTGGCGCAACGACATCGACATCGGCACCGGGATGCGCTTTCGCAAGGGGTCGCGCATCCTCAACATCCGAACGGCGATGGATCCCGACGAAACCCGCCGCTTCATCGTCTGCCGTTGCGAAGAGGAAAACCGATGAGCGCCGCGAACCCGCTTCTTCAGGCGATCGTCGCAAAGCTCGCTGGCGATGCCGAATTGGCAGACCTCAACCCCGGCGGCATCGTCGACCGGCTTCTGACGCGTGGCCTTTTGCCATGTATTGTCTTCGACGAGGTCGAGACCCGCGATTATTCGACGGCGACGGAAAGCGCGGAGGAGCATTTTCTGACGCTGCAAATCTGGGGTGATGCCAATCGCCGCAGATCCACGGGTGAGATCGCCGCAAGGGTAAAAGCGCTGCTTGATGACGCCGCGCTGCCGCTCGTCGGCTTTTCGCTCGTCAACATGCACATGCTGTCCAGCCGCTCCCGCCGTGAGGCGAAGTCACGGAACTTCGTCCTTGAAATGCGGTTCAGGGCGGTAACGGAATGAAGGGCCCTACGCTTTCTGGCCGGCCACGGTTTTCCACAGCAGGATCAGCAGCAGCAGCGAAAGGGTGATCAGGATGGAAGCGATGCCAAGCATCGCCGCCACACCGCCGCGATCGAGCGCCATGCTGAAAATGACAGGTGCAAAGGCGATGGCGAGATTTTGCGGAAGCGAAATCCGTGCGGCCTGAAGGCCGTATTGCTGCGGAGAAAACACTGCAAGCGGCAGAACGGCGCGGCTGACCGTCAGCACGCCCGCGCCAAAGCCGAACAGGGCGATGAAGCCGGCAAAGGCTGGTATGGCCGGAGAAAAGACGAGCAGGACCAGAAAGGATGTCAGCAGAAGACAGAGGCCGATCAGGCAGGTGATGAAGGGATTGCCGCGTTTTCCCAGCAGGAAATCTAGCCCGCGTGCGGTAATCGCCAGCACGCTGCGCACCGATGCCAGCTGGATTGCAAGCGCTTGCGATGCGCCTGAATGCACGAGAAGCAAAGGCAGAAGCGGCGAGAAGCCAAAGGCGGTGAAGGCGCTGAGCGTGGTCATTGCCGCCAGAAGCAGGAAGGTGCGCCGCGTATCCACCGGCGAGGCCGGGATTTCGCCAGGATGCGGGCGCTGGCCTGGATTGCCGCCCTTTCTCTTCGGAAGAACGAAGAGGTAAAGCGGCAGAAGCAGGAACAGCTGCAGACAGCCGTAGAGGATGAGGGTGCCGCGCCAGCCGAGATGCTGCTCCGCAAAGGCTGTAACGGGCAGGAACACGGCCGCCGAAAGGCCGGTAAAGACCATCAGCAGCGTCAGGGATCGACCACTTTCCGCCCCGACGCGCTCCACCACGGCGGTGTGTGCCGCCGTTGTCAGCCCGCAGGCGCCGGCAAAGCCCATCACCGCCCAGCCCAGCAGATAGCTTGTCACGCCGCCTGCAAAAGCAAGCAGCGCAAAGCCGCAGGCAAAAAGCAGGGTGCCGCTGACCAGCACCGGCGCTGCGCCGTGGCGCACAAGCATCCGCCCGAGCAGCGGCCCGCAAAGCGCACTGATGGTCATCATCACGGTCAGGCCCGCAAAAACGACTTCGTTGGCGATGGCGAGTTCGCTGCCCATTCGTGGACCGAGAATGGCCAGCATGTCGAAACCGGAACCCCAGCTGACGACCTGCCCAAGCGCCAGCACGCCGATAAGGCGTGTACGGAACGTCGGGGAAGCAGCATCGGACATGGCAAGATCGCACAATGCGAGGGCAAGGAACATTTTTGGTCGCAGGCCCGCAACACCCTGCAACCGCAATCGAAACGGAAGGAAACAGGATGGTGGCGCAGAAGGGCAAGGATTTTCTGCTGAAATTCAACAATGCCGGAACATATGTCACTGTTGCCGGGCTCAGAACGCGGCGGCTGGCCTTTAACGCCCAGGCGGTGGACGTTACCGATGGGGAAAGCGTCGGGCGCTGGCGCGAGTTGCTGGCGGGTGCCGGCGTGCAAAGGGCCGCGCTGACGGCGTCAGGCATATTCAAGGATGCGGCGAGCGATGCGCTCGTGCGGGGCGCGTTTTTCGCGGGCACCATTCCCGGCTGGCAGATCGTCATACCCGATTTCGGCACGATTATCGGGCCGTTCCAGATCGTGGCGCTGGAGTATTCCGGCCGTCACGATGGCGAAGTGCAATTTGAGATCGCGCTGGAATCGGCCGGTCTTTTGACCTTTGGAGCGCTGTGATGCCGCAAGGGTTGCGTTATGGGCGGGCGAACCGCCATCGCGGCGAGATCGAAGCGCTGTTCGACGGCGAGAGGCGCATATTGTGCCTGACGCTCGGCGCGCTTGCCGAGCTCGAAACCGCCTTCGAAGTCGATGACCTGACAGCGCTTGCCGAACGTTTTGCGAGCGGACGCATGAAGGCCACCGACATGATCCGGGTGATCGGCGCGGGGTTGCGCGGCGCCGGCAATGTTTTTTCGGATGAGGATGTTGCCAGCGCCACGGTGGAGGGCGGCATTGCCGGCCATGCCGCCATCGTCGCCGAACTTCTGACCGCCACCTTCGGCGGTTTGAAAGGGGAGACGCCGCGGGACCCCTGAATGCCGCAGCAGGCGATGCGACGCCGCGCCCCTTTCCCTGGGATGCGGTTCTCCATGCGGGTTTCTGCCTGCTGCGGCTTTCTTCCGAAGTTTTCTGGCGGCTGACGCCCAGAGAGTTTTTCGCCATGACGGGCGGCGTGCGCTCCGGTTCACACGGCCCGGATCGACAGGAGATGGAGGCGATGATGCGGCGTTTTCCCGACAGGGACGCATCCGATCATCGCTTCGTGAAAATCTTTTAATTCAAACACTTGAAGCTCCAGTTTGAATCGGAAAGGCAGGTACGATGGCGGGTGAAGGATCGATCGCGGAAAATCGGGAGGAGGCGGAAGCCCTGTCCGAAGTGATGGGCGATCTCGAACGCCGCTCCGAACGGTTCGGAGCGGCGCTGACGTCTGCACTGCAGGCGGCAACGACAGGCGGCAAAGGGCTGGACGATGTGCTGCGCGGCCTTGGGCAGCGGCTGTCGGGCATCGCGCTCTCCGCCGGGCTCAAACCCTTTGAGGCCATGATTGGCAATGCCGTCGGCGGGTTGTTGAACGGCGGCGGCTCGCTCTTCGCTTTCGCCGACGGCGGGATGCCGGGGCGCAGCGTCACGCCTTTCGCCGAGGGTGGTGTCGTCTCCAGCCCGGCGTTTTTTCCCATGGGCGGCGGGCTTGGCCTGATGGGAGAAGCAGGGGCGGAAGCCATATTGCCTCTGAAGCGCGGCCCGGATGGTGCACTCGGTGTTGCGGCGCCTTCCGCCGGCGGCGGGTCCCAGATCATTTTCAACGTCACGGCGACGGATGCGGCAAGCTTCCGCAAAAGCGAAGGCCAGATTGCCGCAATGCTGGCGCGCAGCGTCGGGCGCGGCCAGCGTGGATTGTAATATGCAGACCTTGTCCCTGTCCCGAACGGCCTGCCGAGCATGGACAAACCGCGAAGGATGAGGGCCTGCGGCCGGCACACCCCGAACAGCGAAATGAATCCAGGAACAACGACATGGTGGCATTTCATGAAGTGCGGTTTCCGCTGCGGCTGGCGCTCGGTGTGAGCGGCGGGCCGGTGAGACGGACCGACATCGTCAATCTTTCCAATGGGCGGGAAAGCCGCAATCAGCGCTGGCGAAATGCCAGGCGTGCCTATGACGCCGGCTCGGGCATCCGCTCGCTCACCGATCTCTATGAGGTGCTGGCCTTTTTCGAAGCGCGGCGCGGCGAGCTTTACGGCTTTCGTTTTCGCGATCCCATGGACTTCAAATCCTGCCCGCCGGGAGACACGCCGGCATCGACCGATCAGAGGATCGGCGTGGGTGATGGCGCCACGGTGCGGTTTCAGCTGGTCAAGACCTATGCCGATGCGGGTGGCTTCTTCACCCGCCGGGTGGAAAAGCCTGCCGAGGGCTCCGTCCTCGTATCGGTCGAGGGTGTGCCCGTATCCGCTTCGGATATGTCCTGCGATTACGCGACCGGTATGGTGACATTCGGTTCCGGAAAGGTTCCGCCCGCCGGTTCGGTGGTCCGTGCCGGATATGAATTCGATGTACCGGTACGGTTCGCGACCGACCGCATCGACATCAACCTCACCGCCTTCGAAGCCGGGCGAATTCCCGCCATTCCGCTGATGGAAATCCTGCCATGAAAACGATCGCTCCCGCCCTTGCCGGGCATCTTGAAAGCGATGCCACGACCACTTGCCATTGCTGGAAAGTGACGTTGAAGGATGGCGCCGAAATCGGCTTCACCGATCATGACGAGGCGCTTTTCTTCGCCGGCACGGCCTTTCTGGCCGCCAGCGGTTTTTCGGCCAGCGATAATGACAGCGAAACCGGGCTCGGCGCCGGCGCAGGTGAAGTGGCAGGCGGTTTTTCCAGCGAGGCGATTTCGGAAGAAGATCTTGCCGCCGGCCGTTTCGACGGAGCGAGAGTGGAGCTTTACCTCGTCAACTGGCAGGCTCCGGAAGAGCATGTGCTTCTCTCCCTGCGCGAGATCGGCGACGTAGCCCGGGCGGGCGGGTCCTTTCGCGCCGAGCTGCGCAGTTTCGCCCATCGCCTCAGCCAGCCGCAGGGGCGGGTTTATGGACGGCGCTGCGATGCCGCGCTGGGAGACGCACGCTGCGGCGTTGCTCTGGCGCGGTTCACCGGCAATGGCCGGGTGGTGGCGGTGGACGCGGCCGGCAATCTCGTCGCAACCGGGCTCGATGCTTTCCCGGATGGTTTTTTCAACGGGGGAAAGGTGCGTTTTCTCACCGGTCCGCTTGCCGGGCGCGGGTTCGATCTCGATGGCCATGAGCAGCGCAATGGCGGCGTGCTTCTTTCTTTCTGGCTTCCACCGGATGAGGCGCCGTTGCCGGGAGACAGCTTTTCCGTCACGGCCGGTTGCGACAAGAGCTTCGCCACATGCAGGCATACATTCGCCAATCAGCTGAATTTCAGGGGCTTTCCCCATCTTCCAGGGGCGGATTTCGCCTATTCTTATGCCAGCGGCGGTCACACCCACGACGGCGGGGCCTTGTTCCCATGAGCGAGACGGGAGACAAGGTGCTGGCGCTGGCCGAGCCGTGGATCGGCACACCCTATCGGCATCAGGCGTCGCTAAGGGGCGTTGGCTGCGATTGTCTCGGCCTGATCCGAGGCGTCTGGCGCGAACTCTACGGCAGCGAACCGGAACTTCCGCCGCCCTATGCGCCTGACTGGGCCGAGCGCTGTGGTGAGGACCGGCTGATGGCGGCCGTGCAACGGCATTTTCCTAGCGTTTCGGGCCTGGACGAGGCAAAGCCCGGAGACCTGCTGCTGTTCCGCTGGCGGACCGATGCGGCGGCCAAACATCTCGGCATCCTCGCGGAATCCCGGCATTTCATCCACGCTTATGAGCAGGCGGCGGTGGTGCGTTCCGCCTTGGTGCCATGCTGGAAACGGCGCATCGCCGGCATTTTCCGCTTTCCCGATCCCTGAGATTTTTTGAGGCAGGCATGGCAACCATACTATTTCAGGCAGCAGGTGCGGCGCTCGGCGGTATTTTTGGGCCCGTGGGAGCGATCATCGGGCGTGCGGCCGGCGCGCTGGCTGGCAACGCCTTGGATCGCGCCTTGCTTTCGGACGGTCGTACCGTGTCCGGGGCACGGCTCTCGGCCGCGCGTATTCCCGGTGCGGATGAAGGCGCCGCGATAAACCGGCTTTACGGTACGGCGAGGATCGGCGGCACCCTGATCTGGGCGACACGTTTCGAAGAAAGCCGTGTCGTGCAGAGACGTGGTGGCAAAGGCAACCGTGGCCCAAGGACGGAAACCTATCGATATTTCGCCAATCTCGCCATCGGTCTCTGCGAGGGGGAGGCGGCCCTCGTGCGGCGCGTCTGGGCCGATGGGCGCGAAATTGACCTGACCGGCATCGAGATGCGCTTTTATCCCGGCAGCGCAACGCAATTGCCCGATCCGCTGATTGAGGCGAAACAGGGGAGCGGCAATGCTCCCGCCTTTCGCGGCCTCGCTTATGTCGTCATCGAGCGCCTGCCGCTTGAAGCCTATGGCAACCGCATTCCGCTCATGCAGTTCGAGGTGGTGCGGCCGGTCGGCGGGCTGGAGAAGTCGATCCGCGCCGTGACCGTCATTCCGGGCTCAACCGAACATGGTTACGCAACGGTGCCGGTTTCCGAGCATACGGGCATGGGTGAAAGCCGCGTGATGAACCGTAACGGCCTGACGGCCGAGACGGACTGGCGCGCTGCCATCGATGAATTGCAGGCGCTTTGCCCCGCTCTTCAAAGCGTGGCGCTGGTGGTGAGCTGGTTCGGCACGGATATGCGGGCGGGCGAATGCCGCATCCTGCCGGGTGTTGAAGTGGGGGACCGGGAGGGCGAGACGACGCCGTGGTCCGTTGCCGGCCTGACACGCGCCGGGGCGCATCCGGTCAGCCATCATCATGGCGGTCCCGCCTATGGCGGCACGCCGAATGATGAAGGCGTGCTGCAGGCGATAGCCGACCTCAAGGCGCGGGGCCTGAAGGTCTGCCTTTATCCCTTTGTGATGATGGACGTGCCGGCGGGCAACGGGCTGCCGGATCCCTATGGCAAGGCCGAACAGGACGCCTATGCCTGGCGGGGGCGCATCACCTGCTTTCCCGCACCCGGGAGGCCCGGATCGGCCGATCGTACCGCCGGTGCGCGGCTGGAGATCGATCGTTTCTGTTCCCGCGCCGAGGGCTATCGACGCATGGTGCTGCATTACGCCGACCTCTCGGTAAAAGCGGGAGGCGTCGACGCCTTCCTGATCGGTTCCGAACTGCGGGGGCTGACGGGGTTGCGCGACGACAACGGCGCCTTTCCCTTCGTGGAGGCGCTGGTGCGGCTCGCGCGCGATGTACGGGCTGTCGTCGGAAGGGCGACGAAACTAACCTACGCTGCGGACTGGAGCGAATATTTCGGTCACCAGCCGGCCGACGGCTCTGGGGACGTGTTCTTCCATCTCGATCCGCTCTGGGCGAGTTCCGACATCGACGCCATTGGCATCGACAATTACATGCCGCTCTCCGACTGGCGCGACGAAGATGCCGCAAACGGCAATCCTGACGGCATGACCGGCCCGGATGACGCTGTGGCCTTCCGCCGCGCCGTTACGGCTGGCGAGGGTTTCGACTGGTTTTATGCAAGCGAAGCCGACCGCACGGCCCGGCGGCGAACCCCCATTGCCGATGGCACAACGGCAAAGCCATGGGTATTCCGCTACAAGGACCTTCGAAACTGGTGGGAAAATCTCCATTACGATCGGCCCGGCGGGAAGGAGAGCACCACGCCGACCGTATGGAGGCCGGGCTCGAAGCCCATCTGGTTCACGGAACTCGGCTGCCCGGCGGTGGACAAGAGCGCGACACGCCCCAATGTCTTTCCTGATCCGAAATCGGCGGAAAACGCCTTTCCCCATTTTTCCCGCAAAAGCAGGGCGGACAGCCAGCAGCGGCGTTTTCTGGAGGCGCATCTGGGGCACTGGGAAAATGGCGATGCCGCGATGGTGGATACGAGCCGGATCTATCTGTGGACCTGGGATGCGCGGCCTTTCCCGGCTTTTCCGCAAAACGGTGCGACGTGGAGCGATGGCGGTAACTGGCGCACGGGCCACTGGCTTAACGGCCGGCTGGGAACGGCGACGCTTGCCGACACCATCGCCGCCATTTTGACGGATCACGGCTTTTCCGCTTTCGACGTCTCCGCCATCAGCGGCGATCTCATCGGTTATGTGCAAGGCGAGGTAACTTCGGCCCGCAGCCTGCTGGAGCCGCTGATCGCGGCATTTCAGCTGGATGTGGCGGAGGATGCAGGTACCCTGCGTTTCCGCTCCCGCAACGGGGCTGTCACGCCCGTTCGGGATCTTTCCATTCTCGCCGATCTGGAGGGTGAACCGCTGTGGTCGGAAAATCGCGGCCACGACAGCGATTTCCCCGCGGAAGCCGTTCTGACCTCGTTCAACCCGGCGCTGGAGTACGAGCAGGCGAGCGTGCGTTCGCGGCGCGTGGAGAATGCCGGCAGCCGTGTCATGCGGCTCGATCTCAACGCCGCTCTATCTTCGGAAACGGCGCAAGCGGCGATCGAGGCGGCCTTGCGCGACAGCCGCCAGGCACGGCGCAGCCTGCGTTTTGCCCTGCCGCCGGGGCAGATTGCGCTGGAACCGGGTGACTGCATCCGTCTCTCAACGGATGCCTTTCCGCAGGCGCCCGCAGGTCGGTTCATGGTCAGCCGTATCGAGGATGGCGCGGTGCGGCAGGTGGAAGCGCGGGCCTTTTCCCCGGCCTTGTCAACTTTTGCCGGTGTGGCGGACGAGCGACGTGCCCGTGGCGCAAGCGGCAGCGAGGGTTTCGCGCCGGAAGTGCTGTTTCTCGATCTGCCGTATCAGGACGGTGCGGCGGCCGAGCAGTCGGCGCGAGTTGCCGCCTTCGCGAAACCCTGGCGGCACATCGTCGTCTCGGCCTCATCAGGCACGGAAGGATACGGCCAGCGCGTCGTGCTAGACCGTCCGGCCAGGATCGCAACGCTGGTAATGCCGTTGAAGCCTGGACCCTCCGGTCGCTTCGACCGTGCAAATACCATCGTGCTCGATCTGCCTTTCGGCGAAGTTGCATCGGCCGAACCGCTTTCGGTGCTGAACGGCGAGAACCGCATCGCCGTGAGGGCGGCGAATGGTGTCTGGGAAATCGTCGCTTTCGCGAAGGCAGAGGAAACCGCGCGGTCGCGCTGGCGGCTTTCTGTTCTCCTGCGCGGCCTTGCCGGCACGGAAGACGCGTTGGCCATCGGTGCGCCGGCAGGGGCGCCGGTGGTTGTTCTGGATGCCGCGGTACAGCCGCTCGGTCTGCTCGCCGGAGAGCGTGGCCGGCGAATGAACTGGATTGTCGAGGCAGCGGAACAGGCCGGCGCGCCGGTCGGGCCTTTCTCCGTCGAGGCCGGATTTCGGGCGCTGACGCCGCTTGCGCCGGTGCATCTTGGCGGGCTGCGAAAAACGGATGGCGTTCTCATCAGCTGGAAACGCCGGGGGCGGATGGACGCCGATGGCTGGGACGCAAGCGAGATTCCGCTGGATGAAGCTTTCGAACGTTATCGGGTGGAGGTGCTGGACGGCGACGAGGTGCGGCGTACCGCCGACGTCTCGGAACCCTTCTGGTTTTATCCAGCAACAGCCGAACTCACAGATTTTCCGGCGCTGCGGGATCACATTTCCGTGCGAGTCCGCCAGCTCGGCCGCGCGGTGCCCCTGGGAGTGGCGGCACAGGCCGTTCTCCCGCTTTCATAAATGCCTGAAAACAAAGCAAAGGACGACAAGATGGACAGTACCAAACCGTGGTATCAATCCCGCACGATATGGGGCGCGCTGATTGCGGTCTTCGCCCCGCTTTTCACCATTGCCGGCTTTGATCTGCCCGCCGGACTTCACGGTGAGCTGGCCGACGGCCTGATGACCGTGGCCGGCGGAATTGGCGGTCTCATCGCGCTTTACGGCCGCCTTTCGGCGACCCGTGCGATCCGCTGACGCAGCCCGCGCAAGCGCCGCTCCCGTTCCGTCTTCCCGCTGCGGGGGCGGCATTCATTTGCCATTCAGACGCTTTGCGCTACATATTCGGTCACAATACGGTTCAAGACGCACCCGTTTTTTTTGTGGAAGTTTGTAGAATGGCATCACCTCTCATCATCGCGACGCTTGCAGCCGGGCTTTCCGGTTTCACGGCGCCCGAGGCTGATTTGCAGGGCCACTACATTCTCGCTGCCAGCGACTGCGGCGCGGCCGTGGCCCGCGTTGTACGCGAAACCGGCGGCCAGCTTCTTTCTGTCTATCCTTCCGGCGACGGTCAGTCCTGTGTCGTCACCGTTCTCGTCCAGGGAAATGGCGAGCGCCCGCGCAAGGTGACGATGCGCGTGCCGATGTAGCTTGCCCGCATCGCCGAAATATCGGAAAACGATCCGAGACATCTAGCATGACCGGCCACGCACGCGGGCCGGGACACAGGAAAGGGCGGACAATGCGTATTCTCGTTGTTGAGGACGATGCCAATCTCAATCGTCAGCTGACCGATGCCCTCAAGGAGGCCGGTTATGTCGTCGATCAGGCATTCGATGGCGAGGAAGGCCATTATCTCGGTGACACCGAGCCCTATGACGCCATCGTTCTTGATATCGGCCTGCCGCAACTCGATGGCATCACCGTCGTCGAAAAATGGCGCGCGGCCGGAAAGGCCATGCCTGTTCTCATCCTGACCGCCCGCGACCGCTGGAGCGACAAGGTGGCGGGCATCGACGCCGGCGCCGATGACTATGTGACAAAGCCTTTCCATGTCGAGGAAGTTCTTGCCCGCGTGCGCGCGCTCATCCGCCGCGCGGCCGGCCACGCTTCTCCCGAACTCGTCTGCGGCCCGGTTCGGCTCGACACAAAGTCCTCCAAGGCGACCGTCAACGGCACGACGCTGAAACTCACCTCGCACGAGTTCCGGCTCCTGTCCTATCTCATGCATCACATGGGTGAGGTCGTATCGCGCACGGAGCTGGTCGAGCATATGTACGATCAGGATTTCGACCGCGATTCCAACACGATCGAGGTATTTGTCGGACGTCTGCGCAAGAAGCTCGGGGTTGATCTGATCGAGACGATCCGTGGTCTCGGTTACCGGATGCAAGCGCCGGCAGATGCGAAGTAATTCTCTCACCGCCCGCGTCCTGCTGCTCGCCTCGCTCTGGTCGGTGCTGGCGCTGGTGGTGATCGCCGTCGTGATATCGACGCTTTACCGCCAGGGCGTGGAGCGCAGCTTCACCGATCTTCTCAGGGCACAGCTCTATAACGTCATCAATTCCGTGACGATTTCCAACGAGAATACGTTGGCCGGCAGCCCGCAGCTTGGCGATCTGCGCTTTTCGCAGCCCGATACCGGCTGGTACTGGGTTGTCGAGCCGCTCGGAAATTTCCAGACCGCGCCGCTGGTCTCTTCCTCGCTCGGCGTTTCCACCCTTCCGGTGCCGAGCATTCTCGATGCCCCCTTCGACAACCGCTACGAGCGCTTTTATGCCGTCACCGACGAGGCCGGCAATCAGGTGCGGGTGGCGGAAACCGAAGTCGTGCTGGATGGCGAGGGGCGTGCAGCGCGTTTCCGTGTCTCCGGCAATCTGAACGTCGTGGAAGACGATGTCCGCGACTTTTCCAACAGCCTTTATCTGGCTCTGGCCGTCTTTGGTGTCGGCAGCCTCGTCGTGAACGGTCTTGCGATTCTCTACAGTCTGCGGCCGCTCGATCAGGCTCGCGTCGCACTTGGCAAGATCAGGGGCGGAGAGGCGGAAAGCCTCGAAGGTGAATTCCCGCGCGAAATCCAGCCGCTTGCCAATGAGGTCAATGCGCTGATCGACAGCAATCGAAGGCTCGTCGAGCGCGCCCGTATGCAGGTCGGCAATCTCGCCCATTCACTGAAGACGCCGATTGCAGTTCTCCTGAACGAAGCCCGCACGCTCGATCCGCAGCACGGCGACCTTGTGCGCGCTCAGGCGGACGCCATGCAGGCGCAGGTGCAATCCTATCTCTCCCGCGCCCGCATCGCCGCCCAGCGCGGCTCCATCCTTGCCCGCGTGGAGGCCGAACCGGCGCTGGAACGGCTGGTGCGTGTCATGCGCCGCCTGAACCCCGACAAGCAGTTCGTGCTGAATTTCGAGCAACCCGGCGCGGTACTCGGCATGGAGCAGCAGGATCTGGAAGAGGTCGTCGGCAATCTTCTCGAAAATGCCGCGCGTTTTGCACAGACGCGTGTGGTCATTACGCTGGCGACCGGCACGCACCCATCCTCCGACGCCGAAATCGCCCGTCGCGCCTGGGTGGAGCTGACGGTGGAGGATGATGGGCCGGGACTTGAGCCGGAACAGATCAGCGAAGCGATGAAGCGTGGGCGGCGATTGGATGAGAGCCGCCCCGGCACGGGCCTCGGATTGTCGATCGTTTCAGAGGTGGTGTCAGAGTACCATGGCCGCTTTTCGCTGTCGCGCAGCGCCATCGGCGGGTTGAAGGCAGATCTGATTTTGCCCGGCCTTTCGAAAGAGCTTGCGTGAGCCGAGAAAAAAGGCAAGAAATTCAACGCTGGTATATTGATGCAATGCGGTAGGAAAGAGGACAGGGTTTGGTTGACGTGTATGATGGCTGCCGCTCCGTGACGATGCGTTCGCTGGTGTCACGCCCGGCACTTCTCTCGATCCTGTGCGTTTCCATGCTGAGCGCCTGCACCACCACGGGCACCCGCCCGGCAGGCGGCGGTCTTTTCGGCCGTTCGTCACAGCCCTCCACGCCCTTCCTTGCCAATCTGGAAGGCGGCATTGTCGGGCGAAGCGGCGTGCAGCTTGACAGGGGTGACCAGACAAAGGCGCTGGAGGCCGAATATAAGGCGCTGGAAACGGCCCCGGTCGGCACGCCTGTCATCTGGACGGGCGATGACGCCAAGGGCCAGGTGGTCGCCAATGCGCCCTATCAGGTTGGCAACCAGAACTGCCGGCAATATTCGCACACCCTGACGGTAGACGGACGCGAAACCCGGGCGCGTGGCGCAGCCTGCCGCAATGCCGATGGAAGCTGGTCGCCGCTGACATAACCGGTTTGACGCAAATCAAGGTCACTGGCCCTTTGCGATGACAAGAGAGGCATGGCGGTGCAGCCGGGGGAAGGGCCTGCGGTGCGGCGTGATGTCTCAAATTCGCGTCATCCCTGCGCTTCATGTTTCCATGTGCCGCGCATTCGAGTAATTGAGCCTTATGTTCTGGATTGTCGTTGCGATATTGACGGCGGCTGTTGCCATCGTCCTGATGTACCCGCTGATGCGGAAGACCGAGGCGCCGCAGACGCGCCGTGACGGTGAGGTTGCCGTTTATCGTGACCAGCTGGCCGAACTGGACCGCGAACGCGCCGCCGGCCTGATCGGGCAGACCGAGGCGGATTATGCCCGCGCCGAAATCGGCCGCCGTCTGCTTGCCGCCGCCGAAGCGGAAGAGCAACCCGGCAAAGAAACCCGGCCGCGCCGGCACAATCTCGCCGCCAGCCTGATCACCATTCTGTTGCCGGCGCTGGGTCTCTGTCTCTACATCTGGAACGGCAGTCCGGAGGTACCGGACATGCCGCTCGAGGCACGCCTTGAAAAGCCCGGCAACGACATGAATCTGCTGGTCGCAAGGGCCGAAAGGCATCTGGCGCAGAACCCGGATGATGGCGCGGGATGGGAAATTCTGGCGCCGATCTATTTCAAGATGCAGCGGCTTGGCGACGCCGAGCTCGCCTATCGCAATGCGCTTCGCATTCTGGGCCCGAGCGCCGAACGATTGACGGGCCTTGGCGAAACGCTCGTGGCCGGCAATGACGGTATCGTCATCGAGGCGGCGCGGGATGCATTTGCCGAGGCGGAAAAGCTTAAACCCGGCAACCCGCGTGCCCGCTTCTATCTCGCGCTGTCGCTGGAACAGGCCGGCAAGGCGGAGGAAGCACGCGCGGCCTTCACTCAGCTGGCGGCAGACGCCCCGGCTGGCGCGCCATGGCTGCCCCTGGTGCGCGAGCATATTGCCCGGACTGGCGGCGAAACGAAACCTGCCGCACCCGGCCCGACGGCCGAGGACATGGCGGCGGCAAAAGACATGACGGCGACCGACCGGCAGGCGATGATTGAAGGTATGGTGGCGAGCCTTGACGCCAAGCTGAAGGATAACCCGGCCGATTTCGAAGGGTGGATGCGGCTCGTGCGTGCCTATTCCGTGCTGAAGAACGAAGCCAAGGCCGGAGAGGCGCTGCGGGCGGGGCTGAAAGCTTTTCCGCCGGAGGGTGAGCAGGGCAGGCAGCTTCTGGCGCTGGCGAAGGAACTCGGCGTTTCCGCCGGACCGATCCGCATGAACGGGAAACAGGATGCCGCGCCGCAGGGAGTGACACAATGACCCGCAAACAGAAACGACTCGCGATCATCGGCGGCGGCATGAGCTTCATCGTGGCGGCCGTGCTGCTGGTCATGTTCGCCTTCGGCCAGTCCATCGCCTATTTCTACATGCCGGCCGATCTGGAAAAAACGCCCGTCAACCCCGGCACGCGCATCCGCCTTGGCGGGCTGGTGGCGGAAGGGTCGATCAAGCGCGGCGAGGGCCGCACGGTGAGCTTCACGGTGACGGATGGCGAAGCGACCGTGCCGGTCAGCTATACCGGCATCCTGCCCGATCTCTTCCGCGAAGGGCAGGGCGTGGTGACCGAAGGCATGTTCGATGCCGCGACCCACGGTTTCGTGGCCGACAGCGTGCTTGCCAAACACGACGAGAACTACATGCCGAAGGAAGTTGCCGACCGGCTGAAGGACAAGGGTCTGTGGCAGCAAGGCGCAGAGGGAGAGAAACCCGCGGCCGCAACGCCGGCCGCCGGCACGGCTTCGACTGACAAGACCGGAGCAACCAAATGATCAACGAGATCGGCCATTACGTTCTGGTCCTGGCGCTTGGCGTGGGGCTGATCGTGTCCACGCTGCCGGTCATCGGCGCGCGCCGCAACGACCGGGCGCTGATGGACATCGCTTCGCTCGGCTCGGTGCTGATGTTCCTGCTTGTTGGTTTGTCCTTTGCGGCGCTGACGCGGGCCTATGCCGTCTCGGATTTTTCCGTGCGCAACGTCTGGGAAAACTCCCATTCGCTGATGCCGATGATCTACAAGCTGACCGGTGTATGGGGCAATCACGAAGGCTCCATGCTGCTTTGGCTGCTCATCCTCGTGTTTTTCAGCGCGCTCGTCGCCACCTTCGGCCGCAACCTGCCTGAAACGCTCAAAGCCAATGTTCTTGCCGTGCAGGCATGGATTTCCGTCGCCTTCCTGCTGTTCATCCTGCTCACCTCCAATCCGTTTCTGCGGCTGGAGCCGGTGCCGGCCGAAGGGCAGGATCTGAACCCCATCCTTCAGGATTTCGGCCTCGCCATTCATCCACCGCTGCTTTACCTCGGTTATGTCGGCTTTTCCGTCTGCTTCTCCTTCGCCGTTGCCGCATTGCTGGAAGGCCGTATCGATGCCGCCTGGGCGCGGTGGGTGCGGCCATGGACGCTCGCCGCCTGGACCTTCCTGACCGCGGGCATCTCCATGGGTTCCTACTGGGCCTATTACGAACTCGGCTGGGGCGGCTGGTGGTTCTGGGACCCAGTGGAAAACGCCTCCTTCATGCCGTGGCTTGCCGGCACCGCGCTGCTGCATTCGGCGCTGGTCATGGAAAAGCGCGAGGCGCTGAAAATCTGGACCGTGCTTCTGGCGATCATGACCTTTTCGCTCTCGCTGCTCGGCACCTTCCTCGTTCGCTCCGGTGTTCTCACCTCCGTGCATGCCTTCGCCACCGATCCGAGCCGCGGCATCTTCATTCTCGGCATTCTGACCGTCTTCATCGGCGGCGCCTTCGCGCTCTTTGCATGGCGTGCGCCGTCGCTCAAGGCCGGCGGGCTATTTGCGCCGATTTCGCGTGAGGGATCGCTGGTTCTCAACAACCTGATCCTGACGGTCTCCACCGCGACCGTGCTGATCGGCACGCTCTATCCGCTCATTCTGGAAACGCTGACAGGCGAAAAAATCTCGGTCGGCGCGCCTTTCTTCAATCTCACCTTCGGCCTCCTGATGATCCCGATCCTGATCGTCACCCCGTTTGGGCCGATGCTCGCCTGGAAACGCGGCGATCTCCTGGGCGCATTCCAGCGGCTCTATGTGGCGGCAGCGCTTGCCGCTCTGGCGGGACTGACGCTCTGGTACATTGAAAATGGCGGCCCGGTACTGGCCGCACTCGGCATCGCTGCCGGTTTCTGGCTGATCCTCGGCGCATTTGCCGATCTCTGGTATCGCGCCAATTTCGGCAAGCTCGCTTTCGGTATTGCGTTTCGCCGCCTCAAAGGCCTGCCGCGCTCGGCCTTCGGTACGGCGCTGGCGCATATGGGTCTTGGAATCACCGTTCTCGGCATCGTCATCGTCACCACCTATGAGACCGAGACAGTGCTGGAAATGAAAGAGGGCATGGCGGCGGAAGCGGGCGGCTACAGCCTGACCTTCGACGGCATCCGCCACGCCGTCGGACCGAACTTCACCGAGGATCGCGGCCATTTCACCGTGCGCAAGGCAGGCGTGGAAGTTGCGGATGTCTGGTCGTCCAAGCGGCTTTACACGGCCCGGCGCATGCCGACGACGGAAGCCGGCATCCTGACCTTCGGTCTCAGCCAGCTCTATGTCTCGCTTGGTGACCCCATGGCCGATGGCGGCATGGTGGTGCGCATCTGGTGGAAACCCTTCATCCTGTGCATCTGGGGCGGCACGCTGTTCATGATGGCGGGCGGGTTCATTTCTCTCTCGGACAGGCGATTGAGAGTGGGGGCGCCGAATCGCAAGGCGAAGCCGGTGCGGGCTGCAATGCCGGAGGCGGCGGAATGAGTGTGGAGCGTGCGGCAGGTTTCTTCTCCCCCACGGGGAGAAGTGCCGAGCAAAGCGAGGCGATGAGGGGGAAGCCGCATACACTGAGAGTTATGGCTGGCGTGGGCCCCCTCATCCGACCCTTCGGGCCTCCTTCTCCCCGGCGGGGAGAAGAAATGCGCCGCACTCTTTCGGGATTGCCTCGGATGCTGGCGGGTTTTCTGCTTCTCTTCGCTGTGCTTGTCTCAGCATCTCCCGCTTCCGCCTTCAACCCGGATGAAGTCCTCAAGGACCCCGTGCTCGAACAGCGAGCCCGCAACCTCACCTCCCAGCTTCGCTGCATGGTATGCCAGAACCAGTCGATCGATGACAGCAACGCCGAACTGGCGCGTGACCTGCGCGTTCTGGTGCGCGAACGGCTGGTCGAGGGTGACAGCGACAAGGCGGTCATCGACTATGTCGTGTCGCGCTATGGCGAATTCGTGCTTCTCAAACCGCGCCTCAGCCTGCGCACCGTGCTTTTGTGGGGCGCACCCATCGGCCTCACCCTTGTGGGAATTTTCGCCGTCTTCGTCTTTTCGCGTCGCCGCGCCACCCTTGAACAGCCACAAAAACTGAGCGCGGATGAAGAAGAAAGAATTCGCAACCTCATTGAAAAATAACTGTTTTTCATTTTTTCCCACGGTTCTTTCTCAACATTACGGATTTTTCATTCCTCAGACACTTCGCCGTAAGGTGTCGCCTCCTATATCTTCATCATCCACCGCTTCCCCGGTCACACGGGTTCCAGTCTGAATGAAGAAAGAAGGTACACCATGTCTCATTCGCAAAACGGCCATTCCTCGCTGAAGACAGCCCTGAAGGCCACGACGGTTGGCGGCCTTGCGGCGCTGATGCTTTCCACCGGCATTGCCGCACCTATCCTCCACTCTTTTGCGGCCCCCGTCGAGGTGACTGCGCCGCAGGTTCCGAGCTTCGCCAACGTGGTCGATGCGGTATCGCCCGCCGTCGTCTCCGTTCGCGTTCAGTCGAACGTGCAGCCCGCTTCCGATGATTCCAGCAATTTCTCCTTTAATTTCGGTGGCCGTGGCCTTGACCAGCTTCCGGATGACCATCCGCTCAAGCGCTTCTTCAAGGAATTCGGCGGCCCGAACCAGGATCGCTCCGACCGCGGCCCCAATCGCCACCGTGACGGCAAGGGTCCGCTGCGCCCCGTCGCTCAGGGCTCCGGCTTCTTCATTTCCGAAGATGGTTACATCGTCACCAACAACCACGTCGTCGATGACGGCTCCGCCTATACGATCGTGATGAATGACGGCACCGAACTCGACGCCAAGCTCGTCGGCCGCGATCCGCGCACCGATCTGGCACTCCTCAAGGTCGATGTGAACCGCAAGTTCACCTACGTTCAGTTTGCCGATGACAGCAAGATCCGCGTCGGTGACTGGGTCGTCGCCGTTGGCAACCCCTTCGGCCTTGGCGGCACGGTGACTTCCGGCATTATCTCGGCCCGTGGCCGTGATATCGGCTCCGGCCCCTATGACGACTACCTGCAGATCGACGCCGCCGTGAACCGCGGCAACTCGGGCGGTCCCGCCTTCAACCTCAACGGTGAAGTGGTTGGCATCAACACCGCCATCTTCTCGCCCTCGGGCGGCAATGTCGGCATCGCCTTCGCCATTCCGGCATCGGTCGCCAAGGACGTGATCGCCGACCTGCAGAAGGACGGCAAGGTAGAGCGCGGCTGGCTCGGCGTGCAGATCCAGCCCGTCAGCAAGGACATCGCCGAATCGCTCGGCCTTTCCGAAGCCAAGGGCGCTCTGGTCGTTTCGCCGCAGTCCGGCTCGCCGGGCGACAAGGCAGGCATCAAGCAGGGTGACATCATCACCGCCGTCAACGGCGAACCCGTCAAGGATGCCCGCGACCTGTCACGCCGCATCGGCGGCATCGCGCCGAACAGCAAGGTGGAAATCTCGCTGTGGCGCGGTGGCAAGTCTCAGTCGGTCACGGTGACGCTCGGTGATCTCGCCAGCGACGATGCCTCCAAGGCGACCCCGAGCCAGAACGACGACAAGGGCGGTCAGTCTTCCAGCGAGAAGGTGCTGTCCAGCCTCGGCCTTACGGTGGCCCCCGCCGATGACGGCAACGGGCTTGCCATCACCGATGTCGACCCTGACAGCGATGCCGCTGCCCGTGGCCTGAAGACGGGTGAGAAGATCACCTCGGTCAACAACCAGCAGGTCGCATCCGCCGCCGATATCGAGAAGATCCTCGAGCAGGCGAAGAAAGACGGACGCTCCAAGGCGCTGTTCCAGATCCAGACGGATGACGGCAGCCGCTTCATCGCTCTGGATATCGACCAGGGTTGATAGGCTGAAAGGCGATGCCGGTTCTTTCGGGAGCCGGCGTCGCTAAGGAATGTGTCTCGCCTATAGGACGAGGCAGAACATATGGAATGAGCGCGTGCCACTTGTTTCTTCTCCCCGAGGGGGAGAAGGTCGCGGCGGCGGGATGAGGTGGCAAGGGTAGCGATAGACTGCGCGCTTGCCCCCTCATCCGACCCTTCCCCGGCGGGGAGAAGAAAGGACCTGCAATGCCGGTCCAGGCAGTATCGCGGAGGAAACCTCATGGAAAACAAGGTTCAGGAAATGTCTGTCGCATCTGTTTCCGGTTGTGCGGAAAAGGGCGAGGGCGCTATTGTCCCGCACATGAAGATTCTTGTCATTGAAGACGACCTCGAGGCTGCGGCCTATATGACCAAGGCGTTCCGCGAAGCCGGGATCGTCGCCGACCACGCCAGCGATGGTGAAAGCGGCCTGTTCATGGGCTGCGAGAATGTCTACGACGTCATGGTGATCGACCGCATGTTGCCGCGCCGCGACGGGCTTTCCGTCATCAGCGAACTGCGCCGCCGCGGCATCGAGACGCCGGTTCTTATCCTTTCGGCGCTGGGGCAGGTGGATGACCGCGTGACCGGCCTGCGTGCCGGCGGTGACGATTATCTGCCGAAACCCTATGCCTTCTCCGAACTGCTCGCCCGTATCGAAGTGCTTGGCCGCCGCAAGGGCAAGCCCGAGCAGGACATGATCTATCGCGTCGGCGATCTCGAGTTGGACCGCCTGTCCCACGATGTGCGCCGGGGTGGCAAGGAAATCCTCCTTCAGCCGCGCGAATTTCGCCTGCTGGAATATCTGATGAAGAATGCCGGCCAGGTGGTGACCCGCACGATGCTTCTCGAAAATGTCTGGGATTACCATTTCGATCCGCAGACCAATGTCATCGACGTGCATGTTTCCCGCCTGCGCTCGAAGATTGAGAAGGACTTCGAGAAGCCGCTGCTGAAGACCATTCGCGGTGCGGGCTACATGATGAAGGACGAGGGCTGATTGCCGAAAATGGCCCGCCTCAGAATATTGTTCAGGTCGACAGCGGTGCGCCTTTCGGCGCTCTATATCCTGCTGTTTGCGCTCTGCGCGGCGTTCCTTGTTTTTTATGTCACTGCGCTTTCCGAAAGGCTGCTGAACCAGCAGACGCGTGACGCTGTGCTGCAGGAAGTCTCGGATGTGCAGCGCATCTATAATCGCGGCGGTATCAATCCGCTGCTGAGGATGATGGAGCGCCGTGCCCGCCAGCCGGGAGCGAGCCTTTACATCATCGCCGGGCCGAATGGTGAAATTCTGGCCGGCAACGTCGCCTCCGTGCAGCCCGGTGTTTTCGACAAGGAAGGCTGGACCGGCTTTCCCTTCCGTTATGAGCGTTATTCCGAGAGCGGCGACAGCGTGCAGCATCTTGCCACGGCCAATGTTTTCGTTCTGGACAACGGGCTGCGCATCCTGATCGGCCGCGACCTCGGCGAGCCGACCAAATTCCGCGCCCTGGTGCGGAATGCCCTGATGGTGGCGCTCGCCATCATGAGCGGCGGCGCCCTGCTGATCTGGTTCGGCATCGGCCGCAATGCACTGAAACGCATCGACCGCATGTCGGCGGCAACCAAGAAGATCATGGCCGGCGACCTTTCGCAGCGTCTGCCGCAGGGCCGCTCCGGCGATGAGTTCGACAGGCTGTCCGGCTCGCTTAACGCCATGCTTGGCCGCATCGAGAAGCTGAATGAAGGCCTGCGGCAGGTTTCCGACAATATCGCCCATGACCTGAAGACGCCGCTGACGCGCTTGCGCAACAAGGCCGCCGCGGCACTGGACGATGATGACGAAACGAAACGCCGCGCAGCCCTTGAAGGCATTATCGCCGAGTCCGACCAGCTCATCCGCACTTTCAATGCGCTGCTGATGATTTCCCGTGTAGAGGCCGGTTCCATCGCCGCCGAAATGACTGAAGTGGACGTCTCGGCGATTGCCGAAGACAGCGCCGAACTCTACGAGCCGGTGGCCGAGGATGCGGGGCTCGCGCTGGAAACCGAAATCGAACAGGGCCTCGTCGTCAAGGGCAACCGTGAATTGATCGGCCAGGCGCTTTCGAACCTTATAGACAACGCCATGAAATATGCCTGCGAAGGCGAGGGTGACAAAAAACTCGTCGTTCGTCTGGCAAAGGCCCCTGGCGCAATCCTGCTTTCCGTTGCCGATAATGGTCCCGGTATTCCTGCCGACAAGCGCGGCGAGGTGCTGAAACGCTTCGTGCGGTTGGATGAAAGCCGCTCCAAGCCCGGCACGGGCCTTGGCCTGTCGCTGGTGGAGGCGGTGATGGAACTGCATGGCGGGTCGCTGGAGCTTTCGGACACCGACGCCTCCAACACCGCCTGCCCGGGGCTGACAGTCTCCATGGTTTTTCCAGACAATAGCCGCTGAAGAGAGCCGGCGAGTGTATTCCGGCGGGGAGTTGTGCCCCGCCAGACGACAATCCTCGCGTTAGAATGTGTAGGCCAGGCCCACCATTGCAAACGGCTGGATATCTTTTTTGGACAGCGGGCTGTCCTTGGCATCGCCCAGCAGGAAACCGACGCCTCCGGTGCCGGTGATCGACCAGTTCTCGGTCATCAGGTAGGTGACGGAGGCGCTGGCGTCGACGCGCTTGAAGCCGGATTTGGCGTCGAAGCGACGCAGGCCCGAACGGGCGGATTGCGCCGAGGTCACACCGAAATAGGATTTCATGTGCTTGTCGTCAGCCCAGGTGGCGGAGAGGTCCGCTCCGAGGATGAACTGGTCGACCTTATGGGAAACGCTGGCGCCGATCGAGGCTGTCAGGCCCTCGCTGCCATTGATGGTCTTGTCGACCTTGGCGTAGATTTCGAAGGGTTCAGCGTCATAGGCGATAACGCCGCCAATGACGCCGCCTGCCTTGATATCGCCCATCCCGCGCAGGTTTTTCCTGTCGTCCTTTTCCTTGCGCCCGGGCTCCCAGCCGCCTTTCACTCCCAGCCGGAAGCCATTGCTGTTCAGCAGGTTGACGGTGACGCCGCTGAAATCAATGCTCAACATGTCCCCATAGGCGACGGAGACCAGCGGCACGGCGCCGGCCTCCAGCTTGTCCGACCCCTCATATTTCGGGGCATAGGCGGCGCCGACACCGAGCGTGATTTTCCAGTCGCTGGAACTGCTGTAGCGGGAATTATCGAAACCGGCCTGCGGATCGGCCATGCGGTCCGATTTGCCGATATCGGCGGCGAAAACCGGCGCGTAGACCGCTTGTGCCACCGGCAGCGCCGTCAGGCAAAGCGCCATGGCGCACAGGCTCTTTTGCCATTTCATTGTAAAAATCTGTTTCATGATCATATCCGTTGCAGCACCGCGTGTTTGAAAACCGGGGAGTCGGGTTTCGTTGAGGAGAACGCTACGTGGGCACAATTGCGGAGACATTACGCGGCATTGCGATGCGCCGCCGAAACCGTGGTCGCGCCAGCAGGGTTTCGGAAAATTCGGCAAAAGCGGTTTTCCTGATCGCAAAGCGCGCCGCATTTGTTACAACGCAGGTGATATGTGCCTGCAGGCTTCGGTGATGCAACGGCAGGATGGCTAGCGTGGGGAGAGCGGCCCGTCCTGAAAAATCCGGTATGGCCGAAGGACAAACGGGCTCGGGAGAGGGAGAGAAGCATTGACGAAACCGGAAAGCGCCGAAAGGCGGCTGAACGACGTGCTGGCGGGCGTGATCCGCCCCTATACGCAGACCGAGCTGAAATCCGTGCTCTCCACTCTGAAAGACATCGGCAGAAGCGAGCCGGCGGTGGCCGCGCTGCTTGCCGACGAAAGCGCCCTGAAAGACTTCGTTGCCGCGGCCTTCACGCTCTCCCCCTACCTGCGCGACATGGCGGCGGCCGATGAGGGGCTGTTGTCACTGGCCATTTCAAAACCTCTGGAGCCACTGCTCGCCGATCTCGTGCGTCAGGCGCGCGATTGCTGGAAACCGGGAGAGGACGGCGGCATACCGAGCGAAAACGAGGTAATGTCGAGGCTCCGGATCGCCAAACGGCGGCTCTCCTTCGTCGCGGCACTTGCCGATCTCGCCCGTATCTTCACTGCGCGTGACACGACCCGCTGGCTGAGCGACATGGCGGATGCGGCACTCTCTGCCGCCATCGATCACCTTCTGCTGTCGGCCCATGAGAGTGGCAAGCTGAAACTGAAGGATGTTGCCGCCCCCAGCGAAGGATCGGGCCTCATCGTGCTCGGCATGGGTAAGCTCGGTGCCCGCGAACTCAATTATTCCTCCGATATCGACGCCGTGGTGTTTTTCGAACCCTCCGCCGGGATCATGGACGACCCCTACGACGCGACGGAGAATTTCGGACGCATGATGCGCCGTCTGGTGCGCATCATGCAGGAGCGCACGGCCGATGGTTATGTCTTCCGCACCGATCTGCGGCTGCGGCCAGACCCGGGCTCCACACCGCTCGCCATCCCCGTGGAAGCGGCACTGCTTTATTACGAGGGCAGGGGCCAGAACTGGGAGCGCGCTGCCTATATCAAGGCACGGCCGGTGGCGGGCGATATCAAGGCGGGTGAGAATTTCCTGCGCGAGCTCACGCCCTTCATCTTCCGCAAATATCTCGATTATGCGGCGATTGCCGATATTCATTCCATCAAGCGGCAGATCCACGCCCATAAGGGCCACGGCGCGATTGCGGTGAAGGGCCACAATGTCAAGCTCGGGCGCGGCGGCATCCGCGAGATCGAGTTTTTCGCCCAGACGCAGCAGCTGATCGCCGGCGGCCGAATGCCGGCGCTGCGGGTGCGCGCAACGCAGGAGGCGCTGGCGGCGCTGACCGAGGCGAAATGGATCGACGCCGAGACCCGTGACAGCCTGACGGATGCCTATTGGTTCCTTCGCGAGGTGGAACATCGCATCCAGATGGTGCGCGATGAGCAGACCCATGTGTTGCCCGATACCGAAGCCGAACTGAAGCGCATCGCCTTCATGCTGGGTTTCGAGGATACCAAGGCCTTCTCGGAAAAGCTGGAAGAGGTGCTGCGGCTGGTGGAGCGGCGTTATTCGGCGCTGTTCGAACAGGAAGTGAAACTGTCAGGCGAGGCCGGCAATCTGGTGTTCACCGGTCAGAAGGACGATCCCGATACGTTAAAGACGCTCTCCGCCCTCGGTTTCGAGCGGCCGGAGGATATCTCCCGCGTCATCCGCACCTGGCACAATGGCCGTTACCGGGCGACTCAGTCGGTCGAGGCCCGCGAGCGGCTGACGGAATTGACGCCGGACCTGCTGCGCGCCTTTGGTGAGAGCAAGCGGGCCGACGAGGCGCTGCTGCGCTTTGACAATTTCCTCTCCGGCCTGCCGGCAGGCATCCAGCTTTTCTCGCTGCTCGGCAACAACCCGGCGCTGCTCGACCTGCTGGTAACGATCATGTCCTCCGCGCCGCGTCTGGCCGAAATCATCGCCGCCCGCCCGCATGTCTTTGACGGCATGCTGGACCCGGCTTTGATGAGCGACATCCCGACACGCGACTATCTCGCTCACCGCATGGGCAGTTTCCTCTCCAATGCCCGCCATTACGAGGATATTCTCGACCGGCTGCGTATCTTTGCCGCTGAGCAGCGCTTCCTCATCGGCGTGAGGCTTCTGACCGGCGCGATCCGTGGCGAAGTCGCCGCCCGTGCTTTCACGCATCTTGCCGATCTGGTGATCGAGGCGGCGTTGAATGCGGTGCTGGCGGAGATGGAGGCGGCACATGGGCCCTATCCCGGCGGCCGTGTCGCCGTGATGGGAATGGGCAAGCTCGGCTCCTTCGAGCTGACGGCCGGATCGGATGTCGATCTCATCCTGCTTTACGATTATGATGATGCCGCCCATGAATCGACCGGCGCAAAACCGCTCGATGTGGTGCGTTATTTCACCCGCGTGACCCAGCGGTTGATTGCCGCCCTGTCGGCCCCGACGGCAGAAGGCGTGCTTTACGAGGTCGACATGCGGCTTCGCCCCTCCGGCAACAAGGGGCCGGTGGCGACCCGCATTTCCGCCTTCGAAAAATACCAGCGTGAGGAGGCCTGGACCTGGGAGCACATGGCGCTGTCGCGCGCCCGCCTGATCTGCGGCGATGCCTCGCTGATGGAAGATGCGCGCCGCATCATTGCTTCCGTCCTGTCGCAAAAGCGGGATGTGGCCAAGGTCTCGGCCGATGTGTTGGAAATGCGCAGCCTCATCGAGCAGGAAAAACCGCCGGAAAATAATTGGGACTTCAAACTCATCAATGGCGGCCTGATCGACCTTGAATTCATCGCCCAATATCTGGCGCTCGTAGGGCCTGCGAAGGGGCTTGCCGCGCACGAACCGGGGCGCAACACGGCCGAGGCGCTCCAGGCGCTCGCCGCTCCGGTGATGGAGCCGCAGGCCTTCGATGACTGCATGGCGGCGATGGGGCTTTATACCGAGATATCGCAGATCGTAAGGCTGTGCATCGACGGCACGTTCAATCCGAAGGAAGCGCCGGCGGGCCTCACTGATCTCGTGTGCCGAGCGGGGGATTGCCCTGACATTCCGACGCTGGAGGGAGAGGTGAAGCGGCTGGCGAAGGCGGTGCGGAAGGCGTTTGTGGCGGTGGTGAAGAATGGGGGGTGATGTCGGTGGGTGTGGCTTACCCCCCTCTGCCCTGCCGGGCATCTCCCCCTCAAGGGGGGAGATCGGCAAGATCCGCTATCGCCACTTCATTCTCTAACGTCGAGATGGGCAAAACCTTGCCGCATATCTATCTCCCCACCTGTGGGGGAGATGCCCGGCAGGGCAGAGGGGGGTGAACCACACCCACCAAGCTTCAATGCACCGTCCCACAAACCCCCGCCGCATGCGGAATAATAATCGTCACCACCGTGCCACGCCCCTCACAGGAACGAATTTTCATCGTTCCGCCATGCAGCTTCACCAGCGAGCGGGAAATCGCAAGCCCGAGACCGGAGCCGCCCTGGCTCTTGGCATATTGGCTCTGCACCTGCTCAAAGGGCTGACCGATCTTTTCCAGCGCCTGTGTCGGAATGCCGATACCGGTGTCGGCGATGGTGAGGATCATCGCAGCCTCATGCACATGGGTGCGCAGCGCAATGCTGCCGCCGTCGCCGGTGAATTTCACGGCATTGGAGAGCAGGTTGAGCATGATCTGCTTCATGGCGCGGCGGTCGCCCTGCATGGTGAGGCCGGCGCAGACCTTCTGCTGCACGGTGATGTTCTTCTGTCCGGCCTGGATGGCGGTCAGACGCAGCGTTTCTTCGATCAGCGGCGCGAGATCGATGGTCTCGCGGTTGATGCGCATATGGCCCGCCTCAATCTTCGACATGTCGAGAATATCGTTGATGACGTTGAGCAGATGTTTGCCACTGTCATGGATGTCGCGCGCATATTCGGAATATTTGGGAGAACCCACGGGGCCGAACATCTCGTTCAGCAGTATTTCGGAGAAGCCGAGGATGGCGTTTAGCGGCGTGCGCAGCTCATGGCTCATATTGGCAAGGAATTCCGATTTCGCCCGGTTGGCGGCCTGGGCGCGCTCTTTTTCGGCAAGGTAGTTGGCGTTGGCGTCAGAAAGCTCGGTCTTCTGGCGCTCCAGCTTGTGCTGCGAGGCAGAGAGATCGCCGATGGTGGCCATCAGTCGCCGCTCGGAATCGCGCAGCCGTTCCTGGTGGCGCTTCAGAAGCGTGATGTCGGTGCCGACCGAGACGAGGCCGCCATCGCGGGTGCGGCGTTCGTTGATCTGCAGCCAGCGATCGTCGGCAAGCTGCACCTCCGTGGTGCGGGACAGGCCAGACTGATCGGGATCGGCAACGCGACGTTCGACGACCGGCCGGGCTGCTGCGGCATAAACCGTGGATTTCTCCGTGCCTGCCACCAGCACGCTGTCCGGCAGGCCATAGGCCTTCTGGTAATGGGTATTGCACATGACGAGACGGTCGTTCTTGTCCCACAGCACGAAAGCTTCGGACGTGGATTCGATGGCGTCGGCAAGGCGCTGGTCGGCCTCGGCATAGCGCTGCGCAAGGCGGTGCTGTTCGGTGACATCCATGGCAATGCCGATGACACGCGGCCCATTATTGGTGCGGATGACCTGGGCGCGGGCACGCAACCAGACATAATGGCCCTTGGTGTGGCGCATGCGGAAGATCTGGTCGATCTGGCGCAGGTTGCCGCAGCCGACAGCCCGGGCAAGCTCATAGAGATTGCCGTCTTCGGAATGCATCATTCGCGCCGCATCGGAGAAGGACAGCGGTGTCGCCTTGGGCGGCATACCGAGAATCTCGTAAAGCGAACCGGACCAGAACATGCGCCGGGTGGAAAGGTCGAAATCCCACAGGCCGCAACGGCCGCGCGAGAGCGCCGTCTCCACCCGCAGGTTGGATTCGGCGAAGATGTCGTCGGCATCGCGGGCGCGCTTCACCTGCATGTAATAGGCATAGAGCACCACGAGCAGGATGGAGGAAATGCCCGCGAACAGCGTGACATTCATGGCGATTTCGCTGCGCCAGAACGAGCGGATCGGCTGCAGCGACCGCGCCGCGATGACCATGGCACCATCGTTTCCGAAGGGGATCATCGTCGCGTAATGCTGCTGGCCGTCTATATTGGTCTCGATGGTTCCGGGAGCGCCGGGAAAACGCTGCACGATGGCGATTTCCGGCAGCAGGGCAGGCAGGGAGGTGCCAATGTAAAGCATTGCCTCCTTGCCGGAACCGGCAAAAATACGACCGTTGCTGCCCGACAGCAGCACCATGGTACCATCGGCAAGACTTCCCTGCGGCAACGCGGCGACAAGGCTTGCCTCGGCGCGGGTGCGGTCCTGCGAGGTGAAAACAGTGCCGTCGTTCAGCAGGGCCGCCTTGGCGGTCAGCGCCGTCAAAGCCGTGGAGTGGCGGGCGGCTTCTTCCATGCGGCTGTATTCGGCGACGATGCCCAGCATGCGCGAGGCCGCCACGACCACCAGAAATGCGAGGATGAGAATGGGAATGAGGCGCTTCAGCAGGGTCTCGACCTGCGGCATGGGCCGTTCCGCGCCGCTCATCAAACCCATCAGGTCACTGGAAAGCTTTTCGCCCCAGGCCGCTAGATCAGAAAATTTGGCATACGGCCGCTCATCGCCCGCAGTCGCCCGCCGCACGTTCGTCATTGTCCCGCCTTTTAGATGTCCCCGTGATTCGAAGCGCCGCCGCTCGAATATCTCTAATGAATCAAATGGGATTCGCCCTGTCCAGAGGCAAAAGTTAAAAGAATTTTAACCCCTTGAACCGACTCCGTATTTTTTCGGGACAGTCTGCTTCCGCTTCGGCAAAAGCGGGATTCATGAAGAAAAACAGTGAGGCGGCGCTTCAATTCCGGCTGCTTGGGAATGCCGCGTGTAACGTTTCAGGCTCCGTCGAAGGCATCGAGAGCAGGGCCAAGCGCGCTGATCACGCCATTTCCGGCGGCAGGAAGACCGGTGAGCACCGCGCTGATGATATCGTCGCGGCTCGCGCCGTGGGACTTGGCTTCCATCACATGAAAACCGATGCCGCTTTCCAGGCGGAGGGCGGCAAGAATGCCGATGTAGATCAGGCTCTGTGTCTTCACGTCGAGCGTGGACGCGGCCCCGAGAGCCTGCACGGCCTGAAACCACGCCGCCTTATGGTCTGGAGCATCGCTGATGAAACGCTGAAACGAAGCGCTTGTTCTGGACATATCCGTCATCTGAGGTTCCTGTCTGATCCCGGGCCAACCGCGGCCCTTCGCACGAAGGATGCTGCATGATGCACGACGCCGCCTTGATGGAAATCAAGACGGCGTCGCGGAATGGGTCAGAATGTCGGAGCTTCGGCGGAAAGTCAGCCCTTCAGGATACGCCCGACGATATCGCTTACATCCGTCGAGAGGCCTTTCGCCTCGGCAATGGTGGAAAGCGCTGCTTTCGCATGGTCGGCGCGGCTTGCCTCAAGTGAGCGCCAGGAGCGCATGGACGTGAGAATGCGGGCGGCAAGCTGCGGATTGCGTTTGTCGATGGCGATGATCTGCTCTGCGAGGAACCGATAGGCGGCGCCATCGGCACGATGAAAGCCGGTAGGATTGGAAAAGGCGAGCGTGCCGACGAGCGAACGCACCCGGTTCGGATTGGTGGCGATGAAATGTTTCGATTTCATCAGTGCCTTGATACGATCAAGAGCGCCTTCGCCGGGAATGGCGGCCTGCAGCGAAAACCACTTGTCGAGCACCAGTGCATTGTCGGCGAAGCGTTTTTCGAAAGCGGCAAGCGCTTCCTTCGTTTCCGCACTGTCGGGGAAGCGCTGCGTCAGCACGCTGAGTGCATGGGCGAGATCGGTCATGTTGGTGGCGCCGGCATAGGCCTTCGCCGCCCGCTCCGGCGTTCCCTCGGCAAAGGCGAGGAAGGTCAGCGCACCGTTGCGCAGTGAACGCCGCCCGGCGCTTCCGGCATCGGGGCTGTAGGCCTCGCCATTGGCAGCATCGTCGGCAAGCCGCCGCAGTGTGTCCTGGCCGGCTGTCGCAATCGCCGTGATCGTGGCGTTGCGCGCCTTGTGGATGGCATCGGGATCCGTGTTTCCGCCGAGTTCGCGGGCGATATCGGTCTCGCTGGGCAGGGCGAGTGCCTGCGCCCGGAATGCTGGTTCAAGCGCGTCGTCGCCGATGATTTCGATGAGCGTCGCGATCAGGTCGGCATCGGTGCGGACGTCTTCGCCTTTTTGCACCGCCTTGGTGGCGGCGATCAGCACGGGCAGGGCGAGATCGGTCAGCGCCTGGAAACGCGCGAACATATCCGTCTCATGCCGGGCAATCTGCACCAGGTCGGCAGCATTCTGCTCGAAATGCAGGTTGATCGGCGCGGAGAAGCTGCGGTTGATCGACAGCACCGGCCGCGAGGAAATGCCGGAGAAGGAGAAGGTCTGGTTGCGCTGGGTCAAATGAAGTACGCCGTCGCGATACTCGCCGCCTTCGACGGCCTGCGGTTCGGCGATCTGACCATTATCGAGGATCAGCGCCAGCGAAAGCGGAATGTGGCGTGGCTGTTTCACCGGCTGGCCGGGGGTCGGCGCGGTCGTCTGTTCCAGCGTCAAGCTGAAAGTGGCCTTGCCGGCATCGTAAGCGGACGAAACGGAGACTAGCGGCGTGCCGGCCTCGGTGTACCATAGCGAAAACTGCGAGAGATCGCGACCGCTGGCATCGGCAAAGCTCCTGACGAAATCCTCAACCGTTGCAGCTTCGCCGTCATGACGTTCAAAATAGAGGTCCATGCCCTTTTTGAAGTCTTCAGCGCCGAGGATCGTGGCGATCATGCGGGTGACTTCGGCACCTTTTTCATACACGGTCGTCGTGTAGAAGTTGTTGATTTCGCGATAGGTATCCGGGCGCGGCGGATGCGCCAGCGGACCGGAATCCTCCGGGAACTGCTCCGATTTCAGGTGGCGCACATCGGCAATGCGCTTCACCGGCCGCGAGCGCATGTCGGAGGAAAATTCCTGATCGCGATAGACCGTCAGGCCTTCTTTCAGGCACAGCTGGAACCAGTCACGGCAGGTGATGCGATTGCCTGTCCAGTTGTGGAAATATTCATGCGCAATGATGCGCTCGATATTGGCATAGTCCGCATCCGAGGCGGTTTCCGGGTCGGCCAGCACGAATTTGTCGTTGAAGACGTTGAGACCCTTGTTCTCCATCGCGCCCATGTTGAAATCCGACACGGCGACGATCATGAAGATGTCGAGGTCGTATTCGCGGCCGAAGCGCTCTTCGTCCCATTTCATCGAACGCTTCAGCGCATCCATGGCATAGGCAGCGCGCGGCTCCTTGCCGTGCTCGACATAAATCTTCAGCGCCACTTCCCGTCCGGACATGGTCGTGAAAGTATCTTCCACCACGCCGAGATCGCCGGCAACGAGAGCGAACAGGTAGCTCGGTTTCGGATGCGGATCGAACCAGGCCGCGAAGTGACGGCCTTCGTCGTAATTGCCGCCGCCCAGGAAATTGCCGTTCGAGAGCAGCAGCGGATTACCTTCCTTTGCCGCGATGATCGTCACCGTATAAGGCGCCAGAACATCCGGACGGTCGGGGAAATAGGTGATGCGGCGGAAACCTTCCGCTTCGCATTGGGTGCAATAAACGCCATTGGTGCGGTAAAGCCCCATCAGCTGCGTATTGACCTGCGGGTTGATGTAATTGGTGACGCAGATCTCGAAGGGAGATTCAGCGGGAAGGTCGCGGATGGTCAGGCTGTCCGGTGTGGCCTCATATTGAGCGGCGGGCAGCTCCACCTGGTCGAGCAGCAGGCTGGAAAGCTTCAGCTCGTCGCCATCAAGAACCAGCGGTGCATGCCGGTCGGCGCTTTCGCGCCGGTGGAAGATCAGACGGGCTTCGACCTTGGTATTTTTAGGGTCGAGTTCGAAGGTGAGATCCACCCGCTCCAGAACGAAATCGGTGGGGCGGTAATCCGCCAGGTGAACGATCTGGCCCGTGTCTGTTCGCATGACTGTCCCTGAATAACTTTGCGTGGTCTTCCCGGCATCATGTCGTCATAAGGCCCGGATGTAAAATGGGTAGAATATTCGTCACGATCATGTGCGCGTCGGAGGACATTCTGTCCCGCCATGGAAGGCTTTGCCGGCCATGCAGACGATCCTCCCCGCTGCCGGACCAACGGACCATCGCAGCAAATGTTGAACGATTGCTGAAATTATATTTTATTTTCTTCAAATTTTAGCGCGTGCCACTTTTTGCCTTCGCGCCTGCCTTGCGAGGCTTCGATTTCTCCACGCCATCACCCGAATTCAGGGATAAATCACAATTTTTGTTGTAAAGCGCCGGAGGAATGCTCTAGCCTTGCGCAAATCCAATTCCCCCGCGTCGTCTCCCCCGCATGAAACCTCCCGATGGCGTGTCTGCGCAGCCGATATGAGTAACTGCTAATGAACGCCGAACCGATGAATCCCTTCCGCGGGATCAGCATGAAGCTGATTTCGGTTGGCTTTTTTCTTGTCATGCAGACCTGTATAAAGGCCGCGGGGGATGTGCCGGCCGGCCAGATCACCTTCTTTCGTTCGGCTTTCGCCATCATTCCGATTGTCGTTTATCTTGCCTGGCTTCACGCGCTCGCAAGTGCGCTGCACACCAACAATCTCCTCGGCCATTTCAAGCGCGGTTTTCTTGGAATCCTCTCAATGGCCTGCGGCTTTTACGGGCTGACCATGCTGCCGCTGCCGGAATTCATCGCCATCGGTTATGCCTCGCCACTTCTCGCCGTGGTTTTTGCCGCCTTTATCCTGCATGAGAAGGTGCGCATTTATCGCTGGAGTGCAGTCTTCGTGGGAATGATCGGCGTGCTGGTCATTCTCTGGCCGAAGATGACGCTTCTCAGGGAAGGCGGGTTTGCCGCGGGTGAGGGGCTGGGCGCCATTGCCGTGCTGTGTGGTGCCGCCCTTGGCGGGCTGGCGATGATCCAGGTGCGGCAACTGGTGGAAACGGAAAAGACGCCAACCATCGTGCTTTATTTTTCGCTCACCGCCACCCTGCTGTCGCTCATCAGCGTTCCCTTCGGCTGGAGCGTGCTGACAGTGACGCAGACCCTGCTTCTGATAACCAGCGGCATCTGCGGCGGCGTCGCGCAAATCTTCCTGACGGAGAGTTACCGGCACGCCGAGGTCTCGGTCATCGCGCCCTTCGAATACAGTTCCATCGTCTTCGGCATCGTGGTTTCCTACGTCCTTTTCGGAGACATACCCACGCTGACGATGCTCATCGGCACGGCGATCGTGATCCTGGCCGGCATCTTCATCATTTTCCGTGAACATCAGCTGGGATTGGCGCGACGCGCGGCGCGCAAGGCCTCGACGCCGCAGGGGTGAGGAGCGCTATTGCCGGTGTTTCAGGGCAACCGCTTCCGTCATCCCGGCCTTGAGCCGGGATCCAGCCGACGCGCGTCCGCGCGGCGAAGGAGTTCTTTCAGCCCAAGGACTTGGGCTGGCTGGATGCCGGATCAGGTCCGGCATGACGGAGACTTATGATCGTACACCCACAAAAGCAAAAGGCGCCTTCCCGAGGAAAGACGCCAGCGCGCAATCATATCTGTAAGCCAGTGTAAGCCGGCCTGAGTGCTTCTCAGCGCTCGCGGAAATCCGCGAAGACTGCCGAGGGACGCGTCACGCGGACCTGCTGCATTGCAGCGCGTGCGGTCAACTGTTCGTTAGCGGCTGCGCCGAAACGATGGTAGCCCTGACTGGAGCGAGGGCCGAGGCCCGCCAGGCGGAGCGATTCAAAGCCGGAATGCACCGGACGGAAGCGAGTGGTCATTGCCTTGGTTCCTTTAACCGAAATTCCTCCCAAGACATGGCCGTATATCGCAGCGCAGCATGGATTCGGCAAGTTGACCAAATGCGCCGCTGTTATGCGTAATGCGCATGGCTATTTTCATAATTCATTTACATTGAGCAGGAATGAGGCAATCAGCCTTCGGCGATCTTTGCCCGAAACATCAATAAATCCTGCCATGCCAAGGACTTACTGGCCGGGGCGTTCAATAGTTCCTGGGGGTGCGGGCTGGCGAGCGCCGGCAAAACAAGGTGTCCGGCTGCGACATCACGCCACTGTCCGCGCAATGTATGGATTGTGCCGGTGCCGCCAAAGAAGAAACGTGCGGTAAAGTTGCCCAGAAGCAACAGGTGTTTTGGCTCCGCAAGGGCGATCTGGCGCTCGATGAAGGGGCGGCAGATATCCATTTCGGCTTGGGTCGGCGGGCGGTTGCCCGGTGGCCGCCACGGCACCACATTGCCGAGCATGATGGTGCTGCGCTTAAGGCCGATGGCCGCCAGCATCCGGTCAAGCAGCAGGCCGGTCTTGCCGGCAAAGGGCAGGCCCTCGCGATCGTCATCCGCATCCGGCATGGGGCCGATGACCATGATGCCCGAGGAAGCGTCACCTTCGGTGAAGATCGTATTGCGGGCGCTGTTCTTGAGGTTGCATCCGGAAAAACCCTCAAGCGCGGTTTTCAGTTCGGCAAGCGATCTCGCGCTTTCTGCGGCAAAACGCGCCGCTGCCACCGCCTGCTCATCCGGCATGGCGACATTCTGCTGAACGGCAGGACTTGCCGGCGCTCCGCGCGCGGGAGCACTGCGCGTTGCTCCCTGCCGCTGCGGCACATCGGCGCCGCGATCCGCGGGCCTTTCAGTCTGCCGTGCAGATGTCGCCGCCGCCTGAACAGGCGCGGACCGGGCAGGGCGGGCGGCGGCAAATTCGGCGAAACGGTCTACGGGCGCCTCTTCCAGCAACCAGTCGACGCCCGCATCCGCATGGAAATGCAGGAGGGCGGCGAGTTCGGCCGGGGAGAGGTCTTGAGCGGCGATCATGGGCGGAAATTACCCCATGTTCCCCGCCCGGGGAACCCGCAAATCACACTGTCCAGCGCTGAATATCGCCGCTTTCGCCGATCATGGCCAGACCATGGGCAATCGAAAGCAGCTCGCCGCCGCTTTCGATGCGGTCGGCGTCGAAACGGCGGGTGAAAAGCTCCCGCACCGCCGGCACGAAGGAGGTTCCGCCGGTCAGGAACACCTTGTCGATCGCATCTGGCGAAACCTGCGTCTTTTCCAGAACCTCGTCGAGCGCTTCTTCTATCTTGGCAAGGTCCTCGGCGATCCAGCTGTTGAAATCGCTGCGCTTCACCATCTTGCGTCCGGCCTTGCCGAGCGGCGCAAAGTTGAACTCCGCTTCTTCCGCCGAGGAGAGCGCCATCTTGGTGGCGGAAATAGCCTGATAGAGCGGGTAGCCCTCATCATGCTCAACGAGGTCGATGAACATTTCCAGCTTTTCCGGCTCCAGCGCCGAGCGCACCAGCGACTTCAGATCGGTGAATTCCTTCGAGGTCTTGAAGATCGACAGCTGGTTCCAGCGGCCGAAATTCACGTAATAGCCGGAGGGCACATCCAGCACCTTGTCGAAACTCTTGAACTTGCTGCCCTTGCCGATCTCCGGCGACACCAGATTGTCGATCATGCGGAAGTCGAAATGATCGCCCGCAACACCGACGCCGGAATGGCCGATGGGGGTGGCGGAAAGCTTGCCGGCATGGGTTTCGAAACGGATGAGCGAATAGTCGGTGGTGCCGCCGCCGAAATCCGCCACCAGCACGTTGGCGTCCTTCTTCAGGCTTTGCGCGAAATAATAAGCGGCCGCCACCGGCTCATAGACATAGTGGATTTCGGGGAAACCGGCCCGGCTCAGCGCCTCGTTGTATCGGGCAAGCGCCAGCGTCTCGTCCGGATTGCTGCCGGCAAAACGCACCGGCCGGCCGGCAATGACAGTCGATACATCATCGGGCCATTCCGTCCCGGCATAGGTCTTCAGCTTGCGCAGGAACACTTCCATCAAATCCTCGAAGCTCTGCCGCTTGGCGAAGATCAACGTGCCCTGAAACAGCGGTGACGCCGCAAACGTCTTGATCGATTGCAGGAAACGGCAGTCGCCGGCATTGTCGATGAACTGGCGGATAGCGGCGTGGCCCGCCTCCACATGCAGGGCGGCCGCGCCGAGGCCGGCGTCCTTCATGAAGGAGAGGGCCGTGCGCATGCTGTCATCCGTGCCGGCGCTGCTGGTAAAGCGCATGGAATGGCTTGCGCCGCCATTGTCGGAAAGAGCCATGACCGTATTTGTCGTGCCGAAATCGAGGCCGAGAGCCCGCTTTTGCGTCATCGCCATATTCCTTGTGTCGATAGAAGAACCCGCCCGGCCCTGGATGGCCCGGCGTGAAAATAAGGGATGCTCTTGGCACCCCGATGTCAGAGGAGGGCGGTTGATTGCACAGGGCGGGCGGAATGGCAAGCGCCGTGGGTCTTTTTTCGGTCGAACGCCCGTGCCCGCGCGCCAGTCGCAAAGTTGCGGCAATCCTGGCAATGCATGGTAAACGGGATTACAATTCCTTTAAGAAAGAGCAGTGTAGTTCTAGGCGACGGCTTTAAGGGAATTCTGTTAAAGTCAGCTTTGTCGAAGTAACCGGATTGAAGATGTATCCATTTTGCTATCGAGCGTAAATATTTATTAAATTTCGGAATGTCCATATGGACATGCTGTATTTGGTTTTCGGTCGTTTTTAGTTTTGGAAATTATATGCCCCACAAAATCAGCCAGCATGCAGTGGAGGATGCAGCGCCGGACGATGCCGGTGTCGTTCACGGCGATATGGGCGTTTTCTTCCGGCAGCTCATGGCCCTCCTGGAAGCATCGCAGCAGGGATACGCTTTGTTTGATGGCAGCGATGAGTTGCGGTTCGCCAACAGTGCCTTCCGCGCCGCGCTCGGTATCGGACAGCGCGATTTTCCGAGCTGGGTGGAACTGATGCGCAATGGTTTTCGCAACGCGACCGGTACGGCCATCGAGACATCGGATTTCGAACTCTGGCTGCGCTCGGCCAAGACGAGGCGCGGCAAGCTGCCGTACCGGACCATTGAGACCAGTCTCAATGACGGGCGCTGGATACTGACGACCGAGACCACGCTGCCGGGCGGCTGGATGCTATGCGTGGTCACCGATGTTTCCGAACTTGGCATCGAATTGCGCGATCTGCGCCAGGAGCGGGACAGGGCGCTGAAATCCGCCCTGAGCGACGAGCTGACCGGGCTCGGAAACAGGCGTTACGCCATGGATGCGCTCAACCACCTGCTTGGACCCAACAAGGCGCAGGCGCTCGCCGTCATCATCATTGATATCGACCACTTCAAGAGCGTCAACGATCGCTTCGGCCATGCCTACGGCGATCTCGTGCTGAAAGATTTTGCAGGACGACTGTCCGCCGCTGCCGGGCGTGACGACCTTCTCGGCAGGATTGGCGGGGAAGAGTTTTTGCTGGTGCTCAGTGGCTCGCGCATGCACGGCGCCGAAAGCCTGATGCGGCAGCTCCTGTCGTCACTGGCCGATGCAGCCCCTCTGCGCGACATGCCCGAGTTTCGCTACAGCTGCTCCGCCGGGATCGCCTTTGCCAATCCCGGGGAGAGTACCAGTGACGTTTTGCGCCACGCCGATACCGCGCTTTATGAAGCCAAGAATACCGGGCGGAACCGCTACGTGGTTTACGGAACGGCGTCGTGACAGCACCCAGTCGTCAGTTCGACTTTGCCGCGCCGCCATCCACCCTGAGCATCGTGCCGGTGATGTAGCTTGCGGGCACCGAGCAGAGGAAAGCGCCGGCGGCAGCGAACTCCTCCACCGTGCCGAGGCGGCCTGCGGGAATGCTCTTGACCGAGGCCTCGCGGATTTCCTCGATGCTCTTGCCGAGACGCTTTGCATTGGCGCCATCGAGCTCATCGATGCGGTCGGTGTGGATGCGGCCGGGCAGAAGCAGGTTTGAGGTAATGCCGAAACCGGCCACTTCGGAGGACAGCGTCTTGCTCCAGCCCACAAGCGCGCCGCGCAACGTGTTGGAAAGGGCGAGATTGGCAATCGGCTCGAATACGCCTGACGAGGCGACGGTGAGGATGCGGCCGAAACCCTGCTCCTTCATGCCGGGCAGAAGCGCATTGGTCAGCGTGATGACCCGCAGCACCATCGACTGGAAGAACGTATCCAGCTTCTCCGCCGTCATCTCCTGAGCGAGGCCCGGCGTCGGGCCGCCGGTATTGTTGACGAGAATGTCGATGCCGCCGAGCTTTTCCCTGACGGCCTGAACCATGGCCTCGACAAAATTGTCGTCGGCAAGATCGCCCCAAACCCAGTCGGCCTTGCCTTTGCCAAGGGCGTTGATGGCCTTGCAGTTCGCTTCCAGCTTTTCACCGCTCCTGCCGACGAGAAGGACATTTGCACCCTCCTTTGCCAGCGCCGTCGCAATGCCAAGCCCAAGGCCGCGTGAAGAGGCGAGAACGAGGGCGCGTTTGCCGGAAATGCCGAAATCCATGGGTTTTGTCCTGTCTTGTGAGTGCTGTATGTGGTGTTTATAGAGCATTTCCAGGAAAAGTGGACCCCGGTTTTCCGTCTGGAAATGCGCCGAAACAAAGAGTTAGGCGTTTTCTCGATTCGAGGAAAAGCAAAATCCCCCTGTGAAGGCGGGCCCGGTTTTGAAGGTCGAACAAGTGTCATGACAGAACAATCTTTGCTGAAATTCTCGATTGCCGTCACGGTTCTGCTGGCGTTGTTCGGCATCGGGGCGGGCCTGTTTTCCGGCTCCTTCGCGGTCGTCTTCGACGGTGTCTACGCCCTGACGGATGCTTTCATGACGGTGCTCGCATTGCTCGTGGCGCGGCTGATCGCCGCCGCCGCGGCACCCAGGCCGGGCGGCCGGCTGGTGGAGCGCTTCACCATGGGCTTCTGGCATCTGGAGCCAATGGTGCTCGGCCTCAACGGCACGCTTCTGATGGGGGCGGCGATTTACGCGCTCATCAATGCCATCGACAGCCTGATGGATGGCGGCCGGTCGATCGAGTTCGATTACGCCATCATCGTCACCTTCGTCAGCTTCGCCGTCTCGCTCGCCATGGCATGGTTTGTCAAACGGCAGAACCAACGGCTGAAATCCGCCTTCGTGGCGCTGGACGCTAAAAGCTGGCTGATGAGCGCGCTGCTGAGCGTGGCGCTGTTCATCGCTTTCGCCATCGGTTACGGGCTGACGGGAACGTCGCAGGCATGGCTGTCGCCGTATGTCGACCCGGCCGTGCTGGCGCTGGTCTGCCTCGTCATCATTCCCATGCCGCTCGGCAATGTGAAACAGGCGCTGGCCGACATACTTCTTGTCACCCCGCTGGAGTTCAAACAGCATGTCGACAGGGTGGCGGGGGAGGTCGTGGCGAAGTTCGGCTTTTCCTCGCATTACTCCTATGTGGCCCGGGTTGGCCGCGGCCGCCAGATCGAACTCTTCTTCATTGTTCCCAGAAACTGGCCGCCGCGGCGCCTTGAGGAATGGGATGCGATCCGCGACGAGATCGGCGAAGCGATAGGCGGCGAGGGGAGTGACCGTTGGCTGACGATCGTGTTCACGACGGATGAAGAATGGGCTGTTTGAGCGGGGTGTGGAAAGCAAGATCTGCTTCGTCCCCGGGAGTGGGCCAAGCGGCCCGCGCCTTTAAAACTGGCGGCGCTCACGGTCCCTTGGTTTCGTTTTCCTTCTTCGCCTGATCATGATGCCATTTGATGGCGAAGAACATGCCCGTTCCCAATACGAGAATTTTGAACGGCAAGAAGACGATAGGGAAGAAGTCCCACATTTCAGATATTCCAGCTATGACGCGACGATATATTTCTTGGGAATATTAGCTCAAAACCGCTGCGTCCGACACCGGCCATATTGACGCAGATGCGGTCCCGATCTCCCCTTGTCATGCGATCGGCCTGCCCATCAATCGCTTTTGGCCGCCTGATTATAGGCTGGCTATGCCTGCCCAATGCCCGCAACCCTTGACGCATTCCCCCGTCGATCATATCCTCATTATTACGTGAACGTAAAAGTAATAAACAATCATCAGGTTGTCTGACAATTGACTGGCGTGCGACATGTTTTGCCGCTATAGAAGCTCGACAAAGGCGTGCCGCTTTGCAAAGACGGATGCTGATGGATACGGTGTCGCGGATGGACTTTTTGTCCGGCGCAGGCGGTGCGTCGCAGGTGTGGAAAAGACGATAACAACAGCCGGATGGGACTGGCGATCTGAGAGGATGGAAATGACGGAAGCGATGGAACTGCCCGAACGCGAAGCGATGGAATTCGACGTTGTGATCGTCGGTGCGGGTCCGGCCGGTCTTGCCGCCGCAATCCGGCTGAAGCAGGTGGAGCCGGAGCTCTCGGTCGTCGTGCTGGAAAAGGGCGCGGAAGTCGGTGCCCACATCCTCTCCGGCGCCGTGGTCGACCCCATCGGCATCGACAGGCTGCTGCCGGGATGGCGCGACGAGGAGGGGCATCCCTTCAAGACCGAGGTCAAGGACGACCAGTTCCTGTTCCTGGGGCCGGCCGGCTCCATCCGCCTGCCGAACGCCATGATGCCGCCATTGATGAACAATCATGGCAATTACATCGTCTCGCTTGGCCTCGTCTGTCGCTGGCTGGCGGAAAAGGCGGAAGGGCTCGGCGTCGAGATCTATCCGGGCTTTGCCGCCACGGAAGTGCTTTATAACGACGACGGCGCTGTCATCGGCGTTGCCACCGGCGATATGGGCATCGAGAAGAATGGCGAGCCGGGCCCGAACTTCACCCGCGGCATGGAACTGCACGGCAAATACGTGTTGATCGGCGAGGGCGTGCGCGGATCGCTCGCCAAACAGCTGATTTCCAGATTCGACCTGTCCAAAGATCGCGAGCCGCAGAAATTCGGCATCGGCATCAAGGAGCTCTGGCAGGTCAAGCCGGAGAAGCACAAGCAGGGCCTCGTGCAGCACTCCTTCGGCTGGCCGCTGGGTTTCAAGACCGGCGGTGGCTCTTTCCTGTATCATCTGGAAGATAACCTCGTCGCCGTCGGTTTCGTGGTGCATCTCAATTACAAGAACCCCTATCTCTATCCCTTCGAGGAATTCCAGCGGTTCAAGACGCATCCGGCGATCCGCGATACGTTCGAGGGCGGCAAGCGCATTTCCTATGGCGCGCGCGCCATCACGGAAGGTGGTTACCAGTCAGTGCCGAAGCTCACCTTCCCGGGCGGCGCGCTGATCGGCTGTTCCGCCGGTTTCGTCAACGTGCCACGCATCAAGGGAAGCCATAATGCGGTTCTCTCGGGCATGCTCGCGGCGGAAAAGATCGCCGCGGCGATTTCCGCCGGCCGCGCCCATGACGAGGTTACCGAGATCGAGGCCGAATGGCGTGAAGGCGATATCGGCAAGGACCTGAAGCGGGTCCGCAACGTCAAGCCGCTCTGGTCGAAGTTCGGCACGCTCATCGGCGTCGGCCTCGGCGGTCTCGACATGTGGACGAACCAGCTGTTCGGTTTCTCTTTCTTCGGCACGCTGAAGCACGGCAAGACGGATGCGCAGAGCCTGGAGCCCGCCTCCAAACACAAGCCGATCGCCTATCCGAAGCCGGATGGCGTTCTGACCTTCGACCGCCTGTCCTCCGTCTTCCTGTCGTCCACCAACCATGAAGAGGACCAGCCGGTCCATCTTCAGGTGAAGGACATGGAGCTGCAGAAGCGCTCCGAACACGACGTCTTTGCCGGTCCCTCCACGCGTTATTGTCCAGCCGGCGTTTATGAGTGGGTGGAGAAGGACGGCCAGGAAGTCTACGTCATCAACGCCCAGAACTGCGTGCACTGCAAGACCTGCGACATCAAGGATCCGAACCAGAACATCAACTGGGTGCCGCCGCAGGGCGGCGAGGGGCCGGTTTACGCCAACATGTGACGGTGAAGCTATCTTGCCTCATGATGCTCGGGCTTGTCCCGAGCATCTGCAACGGGTGATTTTACGATAGGTGGACAGATACTCTGCGGAGCGCCGTTTCCGTCGGCGAAAGCTCGTCGCGGTCATGCAGCTCGTCGGTCCGCCTGGTTCATTGTGTCTGCCACGGCACCAGAGCAGCGCCATTGCCCTCTTTCCCGTCAGTATTTGTGGATTGCTCTTCGATTTCTTACATATAGGATGTTGGGGTGTTGTAGCATCATGTGGCCTGTGGATCGCGGGCAGTGAATGCGATAACGCCTTGAACGTGCATATGGTCCTAGGTGCCGTCGCCAGACGGCAGGGAGTGAAGGAATGTCCGGCTTTCAAAGGCTGAATATCGTGCGGAAGACAGGCTTGGCTGGCAGCGTCGCGGCGCTTGCGATGGCTGCCTTTTCTTTCACTGGCAATCCGGTGGCTGCCGCGAGCTGTCGTTCCGATGCCATGGCCGGCATAGACTGGCGCGAATGCAACAAGCGCCTCCTGATGCTGGGCGGCAGCAATCTCGACTCGGCGATGCTCTACGGTACGGATTTCACTTATACGGATCTGCGCGGTTCGTCGCTGAAGGGCGCTAACCTTGAGAAGGCCAAGCTCATCCGCGCTGCCCTTGGCGAGGCGAACCTTCAGGGCGCCAATCTGACGAAGGTGGAAGCCTATCGAAGCGATTTTTCCGCCGCCGACGCCACCAACGCGAAATTCGTGAATGCCGAAATGCAGCGAACCAAATTCGAAAACACCAAGCTGGACGGCACGGATTTCACCAAGGCTGAACTCGGCCGCGCCGATTTCGAGGGCGCAACGCTGAACGGCTCGAAATTCTCGCTCACCAACCTGTCGCGGGCCCGGTTCGGTGGCGCGAAGCTGGGTGGCCCGGTCGATTTCACCAGCGCCTTCCTGCTGCTGACTCGGATTGAGGGGGTCGATCTTTCCACGGCCACCGGCCTTGACCAGAAACAGATCGACATCGCCTGCGGCGACGCCAAGACCAAACTGCCGAATGGCCTGACGGCGCCCGCCTCCTGGCCGTGCCCGGAAGATCCCGACGACGAGTGATAAAAGGCCGCGCGGTTTTGCGCGGCCCGAACCTCTCCGTAAGCGGAAGGGAAGCGTTCGCCATGCGAACGCTTCATCGGCGATCAGAAGCCCGAAAGCACGATCTTGCCCTTGGCCTTGTTGCTCTCGATCAGTGCATGCGCCTTGATAAGATTTGCGGCATTGATGGTGCCGAAAACCTCGGTCAGCGTCGTCTTGATCTTGCCGGCATCGACAAGCTCGGCCACGTGGTTGAGCAGCTTGTGCTGCTCGATCATGTCAGGCGTCTGGAAAACGGCGCGGGCGAACATCATTTCCCAATGGATGGATATGCATTTGCGCTTGAACGCCATGATGTCGAAACCGCCAGCCGGATCGTCGATCAGGGCGAAACGGCCCTGCGGTGCGATGGTCGCCACGCTGTCGGCCGCGTGGATGTCGCTATGGGTGGTGGAGAAGACGAAGCCCGGCGCACCAAGGCCAAGCGCTTCCACCTGCGGCGCGATGGGCTTGCTGTGATCCACAACGTGATGCGCGCCGAGTTCCTTTACCCATTCGATCGTTTCCGGCCGCGAGGCAGTCGCGATCACGGTCAGGTCGGTCAGCGCCCGCAGAAGCTGAACGGCGATGGAACCGACGCCGCCCGCGCCGCCGATGACGAGAACGGCGCTGGCTGCACCCGGAACCGGCTCATTCACCCGCAACCGGTCGAATAGGGTCTCATACGCGGTGATGGCGGTCAGCGGCAGCGCGGCGGCTTCCTCGAAATTCAGGGACTTCGGCTTGGCACCGACGATGCGCTCGTCGACCAGATGGAATTCGCTGTTGGAGCCGGGACGGTTGATGACGCCGGCGTAAAACACCTCATCACCCGGTTTGAACAGCGAAACCTTGTCGCCAACGGCCTTCACCACACCCGCTGCATCGAAGCCGAGCACACGGGCCTCGCCGTTTTCCGGCGACTGGTTCCGACGTACCTTGGTATCGACGGGATTTACCGAAACGGCTTTCACCTCCACCAGAATGTCGTGTCCCTTCGCTTCCGGCTGGGGCAGATCGATGTCGATGAGGGCATCCTTGGCAGTGATGGGCTGGCTCGCCCTGTAACCGATGGCGCGCATGAAAAGTCTCCTTTGCTTGTTTGCGTGCCTCTTACTTGATACATATGAACAACGATCGCAAGAATGCACATTTTGTGATGATACATACAAAAAGGATACTGTGATGTCGCGACCACGCGCCAAGCTCACCGGCAACTTTCCCGGCTGCCCGGTGGAATCGGCCCTGAGTTTTCTCGATGGCAAATGGAAAGGCGTGATCCTCTATCACCTCATCAATGAGGGGACCCTGCGCTTCAACGAACTGCGCCGCCATATTCCAAGTGTCACCCAGCGCATGCTGACCAAGCAGCTGCGGGAACTGGAGGAGGCGGGTTTGATTTCACGGACCGTTTTCCCCGTCGTGCCGCCGCGCGTGGATTATGCGTTGACGCCGCTTGGCGAGACGATGCGGCCGGTGATTTCGGCGCTGAAAAGCTGGGGCGATGCGCACGTCGTCTGCAAAAACGGCGCGAAATATACGCAGCTTCCGCAGGTGGCGGAGAAGGCGGCCTGAAAGAAATCACGGGTAAGAGCACGTGCCGTGGACATCATTTTTCATGGTGCGATGCAACACGGATTTGCCCCGATTGATGCATAATGCTGCGATCTCGATTCGCAGCAGGGACATCAAAGCACATGAGCATGGGTTGGATGGAGGCCGGATTTCTCGGTCTTTTGCAAGGACTTACGGAGTTTCTCCCAATTTCGTCGAGCGCGCATCTGAGGATCGCCGGGGAGTTCCTGCCCTCCGGCGCCGACCCCGGCGCTGCCTTCACCGCCATTACCCAGATCGGCACGGAAATGGCCGTGCTAGTCTATTTCTGGTCCGACATCATGCGGATCGCCGCCGCCTGGCTCCGGCAAAACCTTCGTCTCGGCCCCTATGACAAGGCCGATGCACGTCTCGGCTGGCTGATCATCGTCGGCTCCGTGCCCATCGTGCTGCTCGGCCTTCTCTTCAAGGACGCCATCGAGCATTCGCTCCGAAACCTCTACATTACTGCCGTGATGCTGATCGTGTTCGGTATCGTTCTTGGCGTCGCCGACAGGATCGGGAAAAAGCGCTACAAGCTCAACCAGCTGATCTGGCGTGATGGTATCCTCTTCGGTTTCGCGCAGGCCATGGCGCTCATCCCCGGCGTTTCGCGTTCCGGCGGCACCATCAGCGCCGGCCTGCTTCTGGGTTATACCCGCGAGGCGGCGGCCCGTTATTCCTTCCTGCTCGCCGTACCCGCCGTCTTCGGCTCCGGTTTCTACCAGCTGTTCAAAAGCATCGGCGAAGACAATCCGGTGGGCTGGGGCCCGACAGGCCTCGCGACCCTGATCGCCTTCATCGTCGGTTACGCCGTTATCGTCGTTTTCCTGAAGCTGGTTTCGACCAAAAGCTACATGCCCTTCGTCTGGTACCGCGTGGTCATCGGCGTCATTCTTTTGGGGCTGCTGGGAACGGGCGTGATCAACGCGGGTGGGTGAGGGGCTTTCCAGGAACCATGCTTTGGGCAGAGTTGCATCATCCGCACGCCGTCACCCCGGACTAGATCCGGGGTCCAGCGCGATCGAGTCATTGATCGCAAAAGACTCTTCTCACGGCGCAGACGCGCCGTGGCTGGATGCCGGATCAAGTCCGGCATGACGGAGGAGAGATTATGACGTGCCGCGAAATGTAGAAGGCCCGCTCTTTCGAACGGGCCTTTCGTCTTTCAGAGCAACGTGCCGCTCAAGATCACCAGCGCCACCGAGAAATAGATGACGAGCCCGCTGACATCCACCAGCGTGGCGACGAAGGGGGCCGAAGCGCTGGCGGGATCAAGCCGCAGACGTTGCAGCACGAAGGGCAGCATGGAGCCGGCGAGCGAACCGAAAGTGACGATACCGACGAGGGCCGCAAAAACCGTGGCACCAACGAGCAGCCAGTGCTCACCGTAGTCGTAGAAGCCAGCCTGCTGCCAGACCGTGAGCCGCAGGAAGCCGATGGCGCCCAGAATGCAGCCGAGCGTCAGGCCCGTCGGGATTTCCCGAAGCAGCACCCGCCACCAGTCGGAAAGCTTCAGTTCGCCCAGCGCCAGCGCCCGGATGATGAGCGAAGTGGCCTGCGAACCGGAGTTGCCGCCCGAAGACATGATGAGCGGAATGAACAGCGTCAGCACCACGGCCTTTTCCAGCTCGCCTTCGAAATGCTGCATGGCGCTGGCCGTCAGCATTTCGCCGAGGAACAGTGCTGCGAGCCAGCCGGCGCGCTTGCGGATCATGTCCGGAAAGCCGATCGTCATGTAGGGCTTACCCAGCGCCTCCATACCACCGAACTTGTGGGCGTCTTCCGTGGTATCGGCGATCATGGTGTCGATCACGTCGTCAACGGTGACGATGCCGAGAATATGCGAGCGGTCATCCACGACGGGCAGCGCCAGAAGGTCGTGCTTGCGGATCAGCCGCGCGACATCCTCCTGTGACATCAGGGGGCTCGCACAGACAATGCCTTCCTTGGATGCGACCGAAAGAATGGAGGCGCCCGCTTCGCCGGTCAAAAGGCGGCGCAGCGTCACGACGGTGGTTAGCGTCCCGTCCTCGGCCAGCACATAGATGGCATAGACCGTTTCACGCGACCGCTCGACGACGCGGATGTGCGAAAGGGTCTGTTCCACCGTCCAATTGTCCGGCACGCTAACGAATTCCGTGGTCATGATCGAGCCGGCCGTGCGCGGCGGGTAACCCATCAGGTGCTTGATGGAGAGCGCCGTGGTGCGGTCCAGCCGGGCAAACAGCTTGGCGCGCGGCTCTTCGGCCATTTCCGCCATGACGTCGGCCACGCGGTCGTCCGACATCAGGTTGACGAGGCGCGCGGCCTGTTCGACCGGAATATCGGCTATGATCGCGGCGGCACCATGCAGTTCCGGCCGGTCGAGAATGGCGACGGCCTTTGCCTGCGGCATGGCGAGAAGGGCGGCTGCGGCGGCGCCGACATCCAGCGTGTTGAGGTGCTCGACGCGTTCGGCAATGGTGGTGGAGCCGGCATTTCCGCTACGAAGAAGGCGTGCGGCCTTGCTGGCCCTCTGGGAGAGGTTGTGGAAGTTCATGATTGCTCACCTTTCCGTCGATTCGCCGATCACGGCGAACGCGGTGGTGAGCCGACAGCGGTCGGATCAGTTCACGTTCGCCGGTCTCGGCAAAGGCAATCGACTGCTACTGTCGCTAGACATCTAATGATGCTCCGTTGAAATCCGCGCCGTGCCCAAGGCATGCGCGTAAGGCCGTGTTGCGCCTGAAACCGGAAAGAGTCAAGCGCCCGATTGTGAATTTTCCGTAAGCTTCGAAAGGGCCGGGTCAAGCCGCCTTTTGACGCCGCTCTACGGTGACGGAAACAAGAAAAACGCCAAGCCCGAGAAGGGAAAGAACGGCGCCCACATAACCCGTCGAGGCGTAACCGAAGCCCATGGCTATGACGAGGCCGCCGAGCCAGGCGCCAAGCGCATTGGCGATGTTGAAGGCGGAATGGTTCGAGGCGGCAGCCAGCGTCTGCGCATCCTGCGCCACATCCATCAGCCGCGTCTGTACGGCCGGGCAGGCGGCAAAACCGCAGCCGATCAGGAAGACGCAAAGGCAGAGCATGAAGGGATCCTGCGCCGTCATGCCGAAGACAGCCATGACAAGCACATTGAAGGCCAGCATGCCGCCAATCGTGCCGTTGAGCGAGATATCGGCGAGCCGTGAGCCGACGACATTACCGACATTCATGCCGATGCCGAACAGCGCGAGCACCATGGAGACCGTAGAAACCGGCATCATCGCCACGTCAGTCGTGGTCTTCGCGATATAGCTGAAGACCGAGAACATGCCTCCAAAGCCGACGGCGGCAATGGCGAGCGTCAGCCATACCTGTATGCGGCGGAAGGCGCCGAGTTCGCGCCATACGCTGGCGCCTTCTTCCACCCTGTCACGCGGCTGGAACAGCCAAAGCAGGGCCACCGTCAGAAGTGCGATGCCGCCGACAAGCATGAAAGCCGCGCGCCAGGACAGTAGCTGGCCGAAGAAGGTGGCGAGCGGAGTGCCGAGCAGGGTGGCGATGGTGAGGCCGAGCATGACTCGGCCAACGGCGCGGGCGCGCTTGTGGATTGGCGCCATCGAGGCCGCCACGAGCGCAGCAACGCCAAAATAGGCCCCATGTGGCAGGCCGGTGATGAAGCGGAGAATGGTGAAGCTCACAAAATCCGGCGCGACGGCGCTCAGGATGTTTCCAGCCGCAAAAAGTCCCATCAGACTGAGAAGCAATGTGCGGCGCGTGATACGCGCGGCGAGAACCGCGATGATCGGCGCGCCAATGACGACGCCCAGCGCATAGGCGGTGATGACATAACCCGCTTCCGGCACCGTGACGCCATAGGTCGAGGCGACGTCGGGCAAAAGGCCCATGATGGCGAACTCGCCGGTACCGATGCCAAAACCGCCGGCAGCCAGCGCCAGCTCTATAAGCGCAATGGCAAGTGGGGAGAGGACCACGGCAGGCGCAGCCGTGTAAACGGTTTCATTCTCCCCGCCAGGGCGGGCTTCGGAGATGTTCGAATGACTCATCGTGACCTGAAAAGCGGGAAGGGCCCACAGAAAAAAGGGCAAGACCGTATGGGAGCGGTCTGCCCTGACTGGAGATGCGCGGTCATGAAAATGACCTTAAGTGACCTCTAACATGAAATGATGCGTTGCGGTAGAGCGATTCTCGGCAAAAGACGATCTTCACGCGATGGTGTTCGGAACTCTATATAAGGCCAGGCATTTACGCGCGGCTGCGAATGTTACGGGACCGGGTTGGAAACATGAAGCTCATTGCAATTTTCAATCGTGACGGCGGCACATTTCGCACTACCGACATGGAAGCCTATTGTGATCATGCCCGCGAGGTCTTCACCCGCGCCGGACACGTGATCGATTGCCGTCTTGTCTCCGGAAAGGACGTCGTCGAGGAAATGGCACGCGCCGCCGAGGAGCCGGGCATTGAAGGCATCATTGCCGGCGGCGGAGATGGCACCATTTCGGCGGCTGCCGGCATTGCCTGGAAACAGGGCATCGCGCTCGGCGTCGTGCCGGCCGGCACCATGAACCTCTTCGCCCGCTCGCTGAAGCTGCCGCTCGACATTCGTCAGGCGCTGGAAACGCTGGCGAATGGCGAGATTGCCAGTGTCGACATCGCCAGCGCCAATGGCCGCCTCTTTGTCCACCAGTTTTCCGCGGGCCTGCATTCGCGCATGGTGCGCTATCGAAACAATCTCGCCTTTGCCTCCCGTCTCGGCAAGATCAAGGCGAGCATCCGCGCCGCCATCAGCGTCATCCTCAACCCGCCTGTCTTCGAGGTGCAATACACCGTTGATGGCCGGACGCAGCATCGAAAGGTATCGGCCATTTCCGTCTCCAACAATGAATTCGGTCAGAATTCGCTGCTGGTGGCGGATAACGTCTCCGGCGGTCATCTGGGTTTTTATCTCACCGATCCGTTACGCCCGTCCGGTGTCGCCAAACTCGCCCTGGATATTCTGCGCGGCAAGTTCAAGCAGAATGCCGCCGTGACAGCCATGACCGTGACGGATGTGGAACTGCATTTTCCCAAGAAACGCCATGATGTCCGCTGCGTCATCGATGGCGAGCTGCTGCCGATGGAACGCGACGTGGCACTGGAAGTGCACGCCGGCGAGTTGAAGGTGCTGGTGGGGCGGTCGTTCTTCGCTTAGCGCAAACCGACCGTGAATTAGGCCATCGCCGCCTGTTCTTCTGCCCGGCGGGGAGAAAAACAAGCGGCGATGCCGTATCCTCCCTAGCCCCCTGAAAACCTCCAGTCTTGCCAAATCGAAGCCGCCCGGCCATGGTCGGCGGGTGCGATGGCGTGCGCGCTGTCGCTTCTATGGGAGTGCGATCTGTCATGAATGAAATCTCCAACCCCCTCTCCAACCTTGCTGCCATCGATGCCGCCCATCATCTCCATCCCTTTTCAGACATGGGCAAGCTCAACGCCGCCGGCACCCGCATCATCGAGCGCGCGGAAGGGGTGTTCATCTACGACAGCACCGGCAGGAAATATCTCGACGCCTTCGCCGGCCTCTGGTGTGTGAATATCGGTTACGGACGCCGCGAGATCGCCGATGTGGTACGGCGTCAGATGAACGAGCTCCCCTATTACAACGCGTTTTTCGGCACCACCACGCCGCCCGCGACGCTGCTGGCGCAGAAGATCGCTTCTCACGCCGGGCCTGGCATGAACCACGTGTTCTTCACCAATTCCGGCTCGGAAGCCACCGATACCTGGTTCCGCATGGCGCGGGTCTACTGGAAGGCCCTCGGCCATCCCGCGAAGACGAAAGTTATCGCCCGCCGCAACGGCTACCACGGCTCGACGGTGGCCGGGGCCTCGCTGGGTGGCATGAAGTGGATGCACGAGCAGGGCAGCCTGCCCATCGATGGCGTCGCCCATATCGGCCAGCCCTATTGGTATGCCGAGGGTGGCGATCTTTCTCCGGCCGAATTCGGCCTGAAGGTGGCTCGCGAACTCAATGAGAAAATCGACGAATTGGGCGAGGAAAACGTTGCTGCTTTCGTGGCCGAACCGATTCAGGGAGCCGGTGGCGTCATTGTACCGCCGGAGACCTACTGGCCGGAAATCGCCCGTATCTGCAAGGCGCGCAATATTCTGCTCGTCTCCGATGAGGTGATCTGCGGTTTCGGTCGCCTGGGCTCCTGGTTCGGCTACCAGTATTTCGGCGTGGAGCCGGACTTTGCCCCCATCGCCAAGGGCCTGTCCTCGGGTTATCTGCCGATTGGCGGCGCGGTCGTGTCGGATCGGGTGGCGGAAGTGATGTTGTCCGAGGTCGGTGATTTCAACCACGGCTTCACCTATTCCGGACATCCCGTCTGCGCCGCCGCCGCGCTGGAAAATCTCCGCATCATCGAAGCGGAGGGTCTGGTGGAGCGGGTGCGCGACGATATCGGCCCTTATTTTTCCCAGGGCTGGAAAAGCCTTGAGGACCACGAACTGGTGGGCGAAGCCGTCAATGTCGGCTTGATGGGTGGACTGCAGATCACGGCGGACAAGGCGACCCGCAGACGCTTCGGCAAGCCGGACGATGTTGGTATAACGGTGCGCAATCATTGCCTTGCAAACGGCCTCGTCATGCGCGCAACGGGCGACCGAATGCTGGCTTCGCCGGCGCTGACCATCAGCTGTTCGGAAGTGGATGAGATCATAGAGACGTTGCGCAAGGGGCTCGACCACCTGCGTGATACGCGCGAGCATTTCTAGGGAAAGTGGACACCGGTTTTCCGTTAAAGAATGCGAAAAGAGATGCCAAGGGAGGACTGAAATGGCAGGACAGGAACACCATTACGCCGTGAAGGTGACGTGGACGGGTAATCGTGGCAAGGGCACGTCGGGCTATCGCGACTACGAACGCGACTACACGATTTCCACCGAGGGAAAGGCTGATATAGCCGGCTCGTCCGATCCGGCCTTCCGTGGCGATCCCGCCCGCTGGAACCCTGAAGACCTGCTGGTCGCTTCGCTCTCGGCCTGCCACAAGCTCTGGTACCTGCATTTCTGCTCGGTCAACGGCATCATCGTCGAAGACTATGTCGACGATGCCGAAGGCACGCTCGTCATGGAAAAGGATGGCGCCGGGCAGTTCAGCGAAGTGGTGCTGAAACCGGTCATTACCATCTCGAAGGGCGATCCCGCCCGGGCGGATGCGCTGCACCATGACGCGCACGACAAGTGCTTCATCGCGCGGTCGGTGAATTTTCCGGTGCGGGTGGAGGGGACCGTGAAGGTGGTTTGAGACTCATGCCAGTTGCAGACCGAGATGATCGGCCATCGGCTGAAAGTCTCGGTCGTTTTGCAGCAGCTTATGGCCGTGCTCAATACAGTAGGTGCCGATGATGAGGTCGGGAGTTTTACGCACGGTTTTCCCAACGCTTCGAAGTTTCCGATAGTTAGCGGCGGATTTCACGGCAAGTTCTGGCGTGAGCATCGAGACAAAACCGAAGCGCTTTAACCGGTCATGTATCGCCGCCGCCCGATCGTCGTTGCGTTCGCCCTGCAGGATTTCGAGGAGAATAATGTCGCCGATGATGACGTCGGTCAGATCGCCGATATCATTTAGCATCCTACCTTGGCGGGTGGATTTATTCTGAAACCAGTCAATCCAGACAGAAGTATCGACGACTATCATTCCGCGGCGTCTTGCGCTTCGATGTCGTCCACGCTCCAGCTACGGCGCACATCGTCCAGATTACCACTCCAGCCGATGCCTCTCAGTTCTTCCAGCGCTTTGCGTCGTCCGAGATTCTCTACAAGATCGCGCAACGCCTTCTCCACCGTCGCCTTTTTTGTCGAAAGGCCGGTAATTTCCATCGCTTCGGCGATCAAGGCGTCATCAAGATCAATATTCGTACGCATGGATAATCCTTGGTGTATCGATTTTCAAAATCATACACCAAGGCATGCTTCTGCGATATCTCTTTTTACTGGAACGCCGTCTCGTAGAAGCTTCTGAGCTTGCGCGAGTGCAGCGTTTCCGTCGGCATGGCGGCAAGCTTCTGCACGGCGCGGATGCCGATCTGCAGATGCTGGGCGACCTGGGTGCGGTAAAATTCCGTCGCCATGCCTGGCAGCTTCAATTCGCCATGCAGCGGCTTGTCGGAAACGCACAGCAAGGTGCCGTAGGGCACGCGGAAGCGGAAGCCGTTGGCCGCTATGGTGGCGGATTCCATGTCGAGCGCGATGGCGCGGGACTGCGATAGGCGCTTGACGGGACCGGCCTGATCACGGAGCTCCCAGTTGCGGTTGTCGATGGTGGCGACGGTGCCGGTGCGCATGATGCGCTTCAGTTCGAAGCCCTCGTAACCCGTGACTTCGGCGACTGCACCTTCCAGCGCCAGCTGCACTTCGGCAAGCGCCGGGATAGGCACCCACACCGGCAGGTCGTCGTCAAGCACGTGGTCCTCGCGCACATAGGCGTGGGCCAGAACATAGTCGCCCAGCCGCTGGCTGTTGCGCAGGCCGGCGCAATGACCAACCATCAGCCAGGCATGCGGGCGCAGCACGGCGATGTGATCGGTGATCGTCTTGGCGTTGGAGGGGCCGACGCCGATATTGACGAGCGTAATGCCGGCATGACCTTTTTTCTTCAGGTGATAGGCCGGCATCTGCGGCAGTCGGGCCAGCACCGCGTCCGTCTCGGGCTTATCGGAACCCGCATGGGTGATGATGTTGCCCGGCTCCACAAAGGCCGTGTAACCCTCGCCGCCATTCTTCATCATCTGCCTCGCCCAGGCAGCGAATTCGTCGATATAGAACTGGTAGTTGGTGAACAGCACGAAGTTCTGGAAATGGCTGGCGCTCGTCGCCGTATAATGGCTGAGGCGCGCCAGCGAATAATCGATGCGCTGCGCCGTAAAGGGCGCAAGCGGCGCCGGCTCGCCCGGCACCTGATCATATTCACCATTGGCTATGAGATCGTCGGTATTGTTGAGATCGGGCGTATCGAAGAGATCACGCAGCGGCACGTCTGACAGCGACGAAGCCGCCGCTGCCTCGACATACGCGCCTTCACCGAAAGCGAAATGCAGCGGAATGGGCGTAGCCGATTCCGACACCGTGACCGGAACGCCGTGGTTCTTCATAAGAAGCCCCAGCTGTTCCTTGAGATAGTGGCGGAAAAGCTCAGGCCGTGTGATCGTTGTCGTATAGACGCCGGGCGCAGTTACGTGGCCATAGGAAAGGCGGGAATCGACATGGCCGAAAGTGGCGGTCTCGAGGCTGACCTGCGGGTAGCAGGCGCGGTAACGCCCGGCAATCGGCGCGCCCTTGGCAAGGTCTGTGAAGGAATTGATCAGGAACGCCGTGTTGCGTTCGTAGAGCGCGCTCAAAGCCGCAACAGCTTCTTTCGGGTCCGTGAATGTCTGCGGCGCGAAAGGCTCTGGACTGATGAAGGTGAGGGGCGGAATCGTTGGTTTTGCTATTGTCATGGCCCATTATAAGAGGCCAATTTCGACAGGCAAGCGACAGAAATACGAAGAAACTGAAAAGAAACGCGAAAATGCAGCCGGACAATGCTGGCGCGGCAGAAACTCAGCCGAGCGCGCCGCGCTGCAGGCTCATCAGCAGCACGAAGCCGGCGCCTTTGGAGGCTGGGCGGGGATCGGCCTTGTAAACCGCAAGTCCGGCCACCGGGCCGAGAAAGATCGAGGCCATCAGCATCAGCCGCAGTGCGGAGAACAGGCCGTTGGAAAAACTGGTGGTCATTGGCCGGTCCTCACAATACGACGGGGCAATTGGCGGCGGGCGCCGAGCCGTGCTGGCATGCGATTGCCGCACCGGCATTCACGCGCTGGAAACTGCGGTTCGGATTAACGACGAGCGAGGCGAAGGACATGGCGAAGATCGCCATGAGAAACGCGAAGATTGCCAGTCGGCTGATCAGCTTTGTCATGTCCATTCCCCTTTATCGGAGTTGATGGACAGAGTTTTGCCATAGTCGGACTGAACGGACCCTGAGGCCCCGGTTCATATGGTGTTCAGGGATGTTAACGGGCGGTGACATGGCGGATTGATGCCGCAGTGGTGCGCATGTCCAGCTTCAGGACAGAGGGATGTCCGCGCCTGGCGCAAGATCGGTTAGCAGTTTCTCCAATTCTTCACCTTGAGTCACGTCGACAATCGGCACCCGGTGTTCCTGCGCGGATGCCAGCATCTCGGTGTTCTCACGTAGCGAGCGTTCGATGAAGGCGTCCATGATCCGCTGCCTCTTCGCCGTTGCATCTTGGTAGCGTGCTTCAGAGCGCATTCTTCCGAGAAGAAAATCATTGTCGGCATGAAGAAATACGCCCGCCACCGTGCTGTCGAGGAGAGGCGATATGAACTCCGGTCGCAGGGCGGCGCCCTCGAAGATCGTCGTAGTCCCTGTGCCGGATCTTCTGTCAATCATCGCGCGGATCAGCGGCCAGATGTTCTGGTGATGGACCTTGAGAAACCAGTGGATCGTATCCGCCGACAGCTGTGTGTAATATTCCTCAACCGGCACCGGAATACCCGGCCATGGCCTCCCCGGATGGCGGGCGAGACTGTCGGTCGATATCGCCTCGCAGCGCAGCCTTTCGCTGAGCAGGCCGGCCAGCGTGCTTTTGCCGACATGCGAGGTGCCCGCGATCAGAATTGTCGAAAGGGTGGGGCGCATATCGTTGCTCTCATTGGCATCGGATGCAGCGATAATAAACGGATATATGGTTTCCATGCGACGTCTGTTCGCAGCCTGCGCGCGATTCCTGGCAGCCACCGCGCTCTGCGTCGCGAGACGGCAGGCTGGGGGACAAAAGCCCGCCTGCCGTTCCCTGTATTACAGCCGTGTCCAGGTCTGCGATTTGCACAGGACCTTCAGTACGCAACCCTTCATGCTCAGCGAATTCCCCGAAACGGTGCCGGAGCCGCTATAGGTCTTGTCATTGGCGGGATCGGTGATCTCACCCGAGTAGCTGTTTCCCTTTCCCGAAAGCTTGCCGATCTGTTTTCCGGCATGCTTGCCGGTCTTCAGCGTTACGCAGAAAGCGCCGCCGCAGGGGCCGATCACGGCGGTTTCGCCGCTGGCCGTCTTCCAGTTGCCTTCGATCGCCTCGGCGGCAAAGGCAATATTGCCGCTCATCAACAGGGCAGCTGCAATCGTCATCATAAGCTTCATGAAATTCCTCCCGAAATTCGCGCAGGCTTTTCCCAGGCCGGAACGGCCAAGGATGCGATGCGCAGATCAAACTCCCTTCAGCATGCCTCCACCATCTCTGGCCGGCGGCCGCCGTGCGGTGCAACGATTGCTCCTCCCACCGCGCTCTTCCGTGCCCGTTTTATCCTCGTGACGGGCAGGGCGGATAGTATTTGACGTTCACGTAAAAGGAAACAGAAATTTGCGGTGCCGGTGCAGCGTTGGCGTGTGCGGGAAGGGCGAAGGAGAGCAGTTTCGAAAATCGCGGTTCTTATCGTGGTGAAGGAAGGGTTTAAATCCAATTGTAAAGCTTTCGTAAAATTCATCGGAAAGTCCTTAATTTCCGCAGGCAATGATATTTAACAAAAACCCAATTTTACCAATCGTTTGCAGTTTGTTTGCGGCACATTAATCATGCCTTTTAAGCGAGCGTTGAAAGCCTCGTGGCATAGTGAACTCATCAAAAGCGCAGGGAAAACCTGCCGGACGGAAGGACAAAAAAGCCGCAAAAGACGGCAGTCCGGAAGACGCCTCGGCAAGAAGGCGCACGATGAAAACAGGCAGAACGACAGGGATTAAAACAATGGCACGCTTTGACATCAGTGATATCGAAATGGCTGCCGGTGGCGAAACCCGCGCCGACACCCTTTGCAATCTCGGCCTGGTCTATGCGACCGGCCGGGGCTGCAAGGTGGACCTGATCGCGGCCCACAAATGGCTTAACATCGCCGCGATCCGCGGATCGGAAAGAGCGGCTTCTCTCCGTGCGGATCTCGCCCGCAACATGACGAAAGCGGAACTGGCCGAAGCCCTTCGCGCCGCCCGCGACTGGATGACGATGCACTGATCCATCTCCGCGATCCATAAGATTGCCGGTCCGGTTCCCTCCAGTCCCGACGACCGGCCCAAACGAAAGTAAAACCCGAAGGGGAACGCGGCGAGGGCTCCGAAACGAAGCTTTTGCGCTGACACATCGAACCGCGACCGGCAGGAACAAGGCCGGCGCGGTTTTCTTATGTTCTGCAATGTGTCTTCGCCGGAAAATGATTGTCGCGCAGGGGCTTGCGGGAGGATGTTGATTCGATGCGTGTAACGCGCGGCACTTCCCAACCCACCCTCATTCCTGTGACAAACACAGGAATGAGGGTGGGTTGGGAGCTTACCCGATGGCCTTGAGAACCTTCGGCAATGCCTGCTCGAACAGATCGAGCTTGTCACCCGGCCCAACGCTCACGCGGATGCAACGGTTAAGCGGGGCCACGCCCGGCATGCGGATGAAAACCCCATGGTCCATCAGCCCGTCAACGATGGCGCGCGCATAGGCGCCGTCGCGGTGGCAATCGATGGTAACGAAATTGGTAGCGGAGGGCAGCGGTGAAAGGCCGTTATTGCGGGCGACAGCGGAAATACGATCCCGTGCCTCGGAAATCTTGCCAACCACCTCATGCAGATAGGACTGGTCCTTGAGCGCTGCCAAAGCGCCGGCGATAGAAATACGCGCCATGCCGAAATGGTTGCGGATCTTGTCGAAGGCTTCGACATTGCCAAGCGTACCGATGGCGTAACCCACGCGGGCGCCGGCGAGCCCGTAAGCTTTGGAGAAGGTGCGCATGCGCAGGATATTGGGCTGGCCGATCAGCGCGTCGATAGCAGGCACCGCGCTCGCGGGCGCGGTTTCGCAATAGGCCTCGTCCAGAATGAGCAGGCAGGTTTCCGGCAACGCACGGGCAAATGCCACCACCTCGCTCGCATCCCACCAGCTTCCCATGGGATTGTCCGGATTGGCGAAATAGACGAGCGGCGCGTTTTCCCTGTGAACGAGGTCGAGAAGCCCGTCGAGGTTTTCGTGGTCGTCTACATAGGGCGTGGTCACCAGTTTTCCGCCAAAACCGTTCACGTGATAATTGAAGGTGGGGTAACCTCCCAAAGAGGTGACAACAGGCGTGCCTGGTTCCACGATCAGCCTGGCGATTTCACCGAGCAATCCGTCCACTCCGCCGCCTATGGCGATGTTGCCGCGCGAAACCCCGTGGTGGATGGCAAGCGCTTCCTTCAGCTCGAAATTTTCCGGATCGCTATACATCCAGGTTTCAGCCGCCGCATCGCGCATCGCCAGAAGCACCGATGGGGCGGGGCCGAAGCCGCTTTCGTTTGCACCGATTCGCGCCTCCACCTTCAAGCCGCGGTTCCTTTCTATGGCCTCCGGGCCGACGAAGGGAACGGTGGAGGGAAGCGAAGCGGCAAGCGGCGTGAGGCGTGAAAAAGCGGACATTGACAGAAGTTCCGGGACCTGTGTTTGAAAACCCGGCTCACAATAGGTACAAAAAAACCGGACGCAAGCCGCGCCCGGGGGTTAGATGAGTGTTTGGCAACAGATTTTTGGTTCGCCACGGCACAACGCAAAGATCGGCGGGCTGACGCGCGGTTGCCGCTCAGACGCTGGTCTCGAAGCTCAGCCGGCGGACATGGTGCAGAAATTCGGCATCGATCAGCATGTTGAAGCCGATCGTCACTTTTTCCTCTTCCCGGCGGATCAGCGTGCAGCCGATTTCGTCGCGGATACCGAGAATTTCCAGATAGAAGTTGACCGGCATTTCCAGATCGGCACTGACATCCAGCTCCGCGCCGTAGAGCGAAATGGTGCGCACCAGGCAGCGCATGGTGTCCTTGGCGCTCAGGTGGTGCCCGATGAAGGTGATCTTGCCGGGCCGGTCGATCTGAAATTTCTCATACATCTCGTCCTGCGGGACGTTTTGACCGATATCCATATGTAGAGCCATGACAACCTCCCGGATTGCCTCTTCCGTCTGATTTTAACGCGGCTTCCTTGCCAGGGCATGAAGGAAATATCCGCAATTGTCTCTAGTCCGTATCGACATGGGCCAGCTTTGTGTACGCAACCCGTGTTTCGCCTGTTTAAAACGCACATTATCTCGACTGGTTGCAGAAGGCGGGCGCCCGTTTTGATAATCGGGCATGCTTGCACAGGGCTGGAGCCTCGTGCGGTTGACGCCGGCCGTACTTGGCGTTACGCCTGATCGCGCAACATCGCTTCGCAGCCTCGGGCGTCATCGGCCGGCTGTGATTGTCCTGGGAGTGGAAAGTGACTGGAAGGCTGGTAATCGTCGGGGCGGGGCAGGCCGCTTTTGCGCTGGCGTCGAAGCTCCGGGCGCTGAAGGACGAGCGTGCCATCACCATCATAGGCTCGGAAGATGCCTACCCCTATCAGCGGCCGCCGCTCTCCAAAAAATACCTCCTCGGCGAGATGAGTTTTGACCGGCTGATGTTCCGCCCGGAAGAATGGTATGCCGAAAACAATGTCGATATCCGGCTTTCCACCTGGGTGGAGGAGATAGACCGCGCCGGCAAGACCGTGCGCATGCAGGATGGCAGTACGCTTTCTTATGACCGGCTGGTTCTTGCGACCGGGGCCGCGCCCCGGCTGCTGCCCGCCAGCATCGGTGGCGATCTCGACGGCGTGCTTACCGTCCGTGACAGGCGCGACGCCGACCGCTTGACGGAGGAGATGAAGCCGGGCCGCAGGCTGCTGGTCATTGGTGGCGGTTATATTGGCCTTGAAGCTGCCGCCGTTGCCCGCAAGCTTGGCCTCGAGGTGACGCTGATCGAAATGGCCGACCGTATTCTCCAGCGCGTGGCGGCGAAGGAAACTGCGGATATCATGCGCGGCATTCATGAGGCCCAGGGCGTTTCCATCCGCGAAAAAACCGGTCTCGTGCGCCTCGTCGGCATGGACGGGCGGGTTGCTGCGGCCGAACTTTCAGATGGTTCGACGATCGACGTTGATTTCGTCATCGTCGGCATCGGCGTGACACCGAACGACCGGCTTGCCCGCGAATCGGGTCTCGATGTTGGTAACGGCATCGTGGTTGACGAATATACCCGCACATCCGACCCCGCCATTCATGCGGTGGGCGATTGCGCGCTTCTGCCCTGGCGCGGCCAGCAGGTGAGGATCGAATCGGTCCAGAACGCGGTCGATCAGGCTGAGGCGGCCGCCGCGGTACTGGCCGGCACGGAAGCGGTATACGACGCGAAACCCTGGTTCTGGTCGGATCAGTACGATGTGAAGCTGCAGATCGCCGGCTTCAATCTCGGTTACGACGAGACGATTTTGAGGCCCGGCGCAAGGGAAGGCAGCTGGTCCATCTGGTATTTCCGTGATGGCCGCTTCGTGGCTGTCGATGCCGTCAATGACGCCAAGGCCTATGTTGCGGGTAAGAAACTGCTCGATACAGCCGCCCAACCCGACCGCACAATCCTGGCGGATCCGTCCGCCGATCTGAAATTACTGCTCTCCTGAGGATATCATGCCCGCTGCCGAAAACCGTTTCAAAACCGCCATTCATGCCGGCAAGCCGCAGATTGGCCTGTGGCTCGACATGGGCGAGGCCATTACGGCGGAAATCGCCGGAACGGCTGGCTTCGACTGGCTGGTGATCGACGGTGAGCACGGGCCGAACGACCTGCGCAGCATCATCGACCAGCTGCGCGCGCTTGCCACCTCTGCCGCCGAGCCGGTGGTGCGTGTGCCTGTCGGCGAGAGCTGGATGATCAAGCAGCTTCTGGATGCTGGCGCCCGCACGCTTCTTGTGCCCATGGTCGATTCAGCGGCACAGGCGGAAGCCCTCGTCAGCGCCATGCATTACCCGCCGCGCGGCATTCGCGGCATGGGAGCGGCCGTCGCCCGCGCTTCCGCTTTTAATACAATAACGGATTATGCCGACAGCGCCTCTGCCAGCGTATGCCTGCTGGTGCAGGCGGAAACCCGCGCGGCAATCGAAGATCTCGACAATATTCTTGCGGTGGACGGCGTGGATGGCGTCTTCATCGGCCCGGCGGATCTCGCCGCGGACATGGGTTATCTGGGAAGGATTGACGAAGCGGCGGTGCAGGCGGTTATCGAAGCGGCGATCGTGAAAATCGTCGCGGCTGGCAAGGCCGCCGGCATCCTCACCTTCAATGAAACCTATAATCGCCGTTATCTGGAACTCGGCGCGTCGTTCGTTGCCGTGGGAGCCGATGTCACGGAATTCGCCAATACGCTGCGTGCGCTTTCCGCACGCTACAAGGGTGGGCCGGCAGTGACGCCGTCCGGATCGGGATATTGATCAATCGTCGTTACTGGCGTTCAGCTTCTCCGGCGGAATACCTTCCTCGCCGGAGGCGAGATAACCGCCATTGATGAGGGCGGAGCGGACGATGCGCTGGATTGCCTCGTCTCTGTCGATGCCGTGATCCCTTGCAAAATCAGACAATGCCGCCTCAAGGTCGTCGCTGAACCGCATATTCGCCCCCTTCATTCCTGCCGTTTTTACCAATGCATAAAGGCAAGGCGGGCAAACCCGCCTTGCCTTGATTTAATGCCCGTTCGTCATCAGCGCCAGCGATAAAGGCTGCTGTTCGACGAACTCTGCTGCGTGCTTGTGCCCACCGCATAACCGATCGCGAAACCGAGTGCGCCGACGATCGTCAGCAGGGAGGTGGCGGTGCCTGGATTTTCCTTCACGGCTTCCACGACATTCTGGCCCTGCGCCCGGACATTATGCGCCGCCTTGCGAACGCGGCCGCGCGCCTCATCCAGAAATTCCGATGCATCCTCGCCGACACCTTCCGCACGGGCGGAAACGGATTTGGACAGGGACGCGATCTGCGAACGCAGTTCTGCAATCTGGTTTTCGATCGTGTCTTCGACAACATTTAGTTTCGTCTGAGCCATTAGAACACCTCTTTTGTTACCGAGGTGGAAACGTGCGGGCCCTGAAGAAGTTCCGCAACCGGGCGTAAAGTTAGACCCGCGGTTTATTTGGCCAACAGGTTTTTTGGCTTCTTGGCGAAAAAGCCTTGCAATCATTTTTCTTACGCAATAATCAGGCCGCACCGGAGAGGTGGCCGAGTGGTCGAAGGCGCTCCCCTGCTAAGGGAGTTTTATTTCTCCCCCACACATATCCCAAATAGCTGATTTCTTTATTTATTTCGGTCAATAGATTTTTTCTCAAAATCGTCGTGTGCCAATCATGTGTCAACGACGTTCTTTCTTGCCAAAAACCCGGTCGATGACTTCCCGGTCGGCATCCCCCTCAACATACGTTTCCATAAGCAATCTGCGCGACTTCCAACCCCCGTGATCGGCAGTCGTTGCCACATCCACGCCATTGCGTCGGATCATCTCCGTGGCGAACCCGTGGCGGCCTATTTCGTGGCTTGTGAGGCGGTTCAACCCTGCCTTCTCGATCACCTTGTCAAAGCGCTTCTTCGCCGTCGATCGGTTGGCCGCGCCAAAGACGAGGACCGGGTACAAGTTCCTGATGTTCGCAAGCTCGATCACCATCGAGCGCGTCAGAAACACTTTTCGGGGCTCAGTCTTGGTCTTGGCGAGGTACGCAACGCCAAGCTGCAGGTTCACGTCATCCCACGTCAGGCGGCAAGCCTCGGAGACGCGTGTGGCCGTCTCAAACATGAAGCGCGCCATAGCGGCCGTTTCGGGCATATCAAGCTTCTTGGCGGTCTTGCTGAAGACGTTCAGCCAATCAGAGCTTCCCGCCGACCGTCGCTTCTTTTCCTCTTTGAACCGCTTCACCGAAATCTTGGGCAGGCGCTTGGCCTCGGCAACATGATTGATGATGGCGCGCATCGGCGTTATCACCTGCCTGTTCCATGTCGCTGGCTGGGCGTCAGGGTATAGCAGTTTTGCCGCCTTGCGTATCTCGGGACCGGTGATGTCCTTGACCTTCCACTTCCTGAAATGACGAATGAGCGGTGCTGTGAACCGCCCATCCTTCCCGTCATTCAGATATTCGGCCACCGCCTCTGGAAAGGTTAGGACTGCCTCCTGGCCGTGGACAGCGGCACGACGGACCCTGTCTTCGTGTTTGATCGCGATGTCTTCCGCGAGCCGCTTGTCACCCGTTCCAGAAGTTTCTCGGTATCTCTTTCCGTCCACCGTGAAACTGTAGTGCCAGATGTCTCCGCGCTTTTTGAGGTTGGGCATTCGTTGGGCTCCGGTCGTGCGGAATTGATGATAGTCTCGATATCGGACGGCATGAGGAACATGGCCTTGCCAATGACGCGGCAGGCGCCGAGCTGTCGGGCTCGCTCTCGCAATGTTCGTTCGGAAAGGTGGATACCGCAAGCGGCCATTTTTTCAACGGCGGCCGATGGCGATATGGCTTGGTCAAGCAAACTCGTCATCCCTCGCTCCTTTCAAGCGCCGCTCTGCCGGCCCAATCCATGTGAGCCTCTGCGGCTTTTAGTACAGCCTGATCGAAATCATCCATCGCTGTTTTGAATGCGCTCTCGTACATCATGCGCGCCGTGCCGGATCGGCTCATAACCCCGCATGTTTCCTTGATGAGCGCTTCGTGGGCTTCTTCGAGATCATCCAATGCCATCCCGAGATGGCGCAGTTTGATGGCTTTCTCTGCCACGTCGCGCAGGAACTCGTTTTCGCGGATGATCGCGGCGAATGGTTTCTGGTCCATCACCGCTCCTCCGATTGCAGGGCGCGGATTGAAGCAGCGATCGCGCGACCAGTTGCGATCCCGAGGCGATAATCACGAACGGAATCATTGCCGTTTTCCCAAGGCTGAATGTCCCGCTTGCCA